>BNJT01000707.1_pt1 | contig 1499508 bp, 2080 predicted proteins | sample 8540491 | NCBI WGS metagenome assembly BNJT01 (sample SAMD00202455, study PRJDB9452) | human saliva metagenome | host: Homo sapiens
CCACCACAACCTGATTCCATTCCCAGAGGGCGTTCACTTTGACCTGATTGAGCCTCTGGACCACTTCTTCAAGGATGAGGTCCGCGCGCTGGGCGTCTCTCTTGGTCTGCCTGAGAACCTTGTCTACAGGCAGCCATTCCCAGGTCCTGGCCTTGCTATCCGCATCATTGGTGACGTTACCCCAGAAAAGCTGGAGATTCTCCGCAACGCCGACGCTATTGTCCGTGAAGAGATTGACACTTACAACGCCCAGCTCTTTGACGAGACAGGCGATCGTAATTCCGAGCATAGTGTTTGGCAGTACTTTGCGGTGCTACCCGACATTAAGTCCGTTGGTGTAATGGGTGACGAGCGCACATATGCTCGTCCAGTTATCCTGCGTGCTGTTGAGTCCAGCGACGCTATGACCGCTGACTGGGCAAAGCTGCCGTATGAGCTGCTGACCCGCATTTCTTCCCGTATTGTCAGCGAAGTTGCTGGCGTTAACCGCGTAGCCTACGACATCACTCCAAAGCCACCTGCGACCATTGAGTGGGAGTAGGACGACAGGGTTCTGACCTGCGATTTTGAGTGCCGCACTATGCCGCTGAGTTTCGTTTCGTACGAGAGTCATGACAAAGCCACCAGCGACGGAGATGAGTAAAAGCGATTAAAGAGCCTCCGTTCCCTGCGTTGGGACGGAGGCTCTTTCTTTGCCGTTTTACTCCCTTGTCTCCGTTCGGGGATTATTTCTTGCTCATTTAGGGCTATTCGCGCTGAAAGATTTTTGACTAGCTTGGTGTCCTTTATTTCGTAGACAATGTCTGCGACGTTCTCGACCAGCCTCTTATCGTGGGAGACGAACACTATCGTTCCGGCATAGGCGCTCATCATCTGCTCGAGGGCTTCGGCGCTCTTGATGTCCAGGTAATTTCCAGGCTCGTCCATGAGCAAGATGTTGTATCTGCCCAGCAGCATCTTCGCGAGTAGCAGCTTGATGACTTCGCCTCCCGAGAGAACGCCAACGTCCTTTGTCAGGTCGCGCGGTCCGATTCCCATAGAGGCGAGGATGCCTCGAATTTCGGTCATGCTGTACTCGCAACCATCCCTGCATGAACGAGATCGCAGACTGACGGGCGTCGAACTTGTAGCCTGTTTGCTCGAAGTAACCGATCTCTGCCTTGGGAGAGATGTTGATACCGTCGGCGCGTCGAGCGATTGCCTTCAGCAGGCTGGTCTTTCCTGTACCGTTGCCACCGGTGATGGCCACTTTGGCACCGAGCGGTATCTCGAATTTCGCGTGGTCATAGAGCATGCAGTTGCCGAAGCTCAAGCTGAAATCGTCTGCCGAGATGGGAAATTTACTATGCAGTTCCAGGGCCTTGCTCTGGCGGAACCGCACGGCGCGAATGCTATCTGGGGCCTCAATCCCTTCGAGCGCTTCGAGGCGCTTCTCCATGTCCTTAGCCGCCTGGTACATCCTCTTCTGTTTGGTGCCGGTTGCTTTCTGATGCCCCAATCGACCTGCATACTCGTTGCTTTTTTTCGCAGCCTTCCGCTTGGCGTCGACCTGCCGTGCTTTTTTCCGTTGTTTTTCGATGGCGGCTTCGAGGCGATCGCGCTCGCGCATCGCCTCTTCGTATCGAGTCGCCTGAGCTTTGCGCTCTTCTTCTTTCTGTCGCAGATAGTCGGAGTAGTCACCCCAGAATTCGGAAATACCGCCGTCTTTGAGCTCCCAGATCTTGTCTACCACCTGGTCGAGAAAAATGACGGTCATGGCTCACGATGAGCAGAGCCCCATCAAATGCCTTGAGTTGTCCGACGAGAAGGCGGATGCCGTCTTGGTCGAGGTGGCTCGTAGGCTCGTCGGCGAAGATCGCGCTTGCATGCTGGGAGAGTGCAGAGGCAATCTTGGCGCGTGTTTCCTCCCCGCCGCTCATCGTCTCCTGCGCCACTCCGGCGACGTTGAGACGGGAGAGCATCTCACCACCGTCCTGAGCCGCATCAAGGTCGAGTTCATCGAGGTTGGCCGATGAGGGCAATGCTGCCGAAGCGCCTGACGTCGGCGTCCGCAATGGTAAGATTGCCGCTCAGAATTTTAAGCAGGCTGGTTTTGCCTGCGCCATTGTCTCCCACCAAGCCGATGCGATCGTAGGAGTAGATTTCCAACTCTTCGATATCCAGGATATCGCGGCCGGCATATTCCAAAAAAAGATGTCTTTAGCTTTGACTATGAGTTCCATAGGTTGAACCGCCTTTTTGTGTATTAGCCTTTTACTGGAAGCGCAGCCATGCCAAAAAGATTGCTCACGTCGATTTTTTTCGCCTTTTGCCCAATTGCCGGCGCGAGCGTTTTTGACCTTGCGCAAGCCGGCAAATCCGAAAATGATAGTTGGCGACGAATAAGGAGCGCGATGTGGGATGTCGGCGCAATACCTCGTCGTCGCAAGGGCTTGAAGGCTGACGCGTGAACCGATGGCTGCCGCCTCTTTTTTTCGAATACTTGGGCTATTGAATCCGCCCGGTATCTCTTTTTCCCCACGTTTCGGACGCTCGGAGCAAGCAGCATAGCCATCGCAAGCAGTACCATGGTCGCTCCAGAGCCGACGAACCATAACGGAGCTCCAAGCAGATCCGCAAAAAAACGGAGGGGGCCGCGAGGCCCATGGGCATGGCCCACGCCATGATGGTTCCGTAGAGGCCGAAAACGCGGCCTAGGTACTCAGGAGGTATCTGCTCCTGCATAAGGGCAGTCTGGGTTCCCGCGTACAACGGGGAGCATGCGCCCATAAGAAAGCTCGCCGGTAGGAAAACGGCGAACAGCGACGGGCCGATCAATCCGGATGCGATTGCGACGACGCCGAAGCCGGCGATCGCGGCGACCATGGTGAGCGACCTATTGCGGAACCCTCCCGTGGCCGCCAAAATGCCGGACCCAGCCAGCATGCCTGCGGAGAAAAGGACCTCCACCAAAGCAGCATCCCCCGTGCTACCGCCAAAATGTCCCAAGGTCATTATTGGGAACAATGCCGCGAGTGGGGAGAACGCGAAAGCGAAGACGAACCCGCACCAAAGAAGGGCGAACAGCCCCCTGTATCCCCTGATCAGCTTGTAGCCGTCCGAAATCTCAGAGAAAAGTTCTCGAACTTTATTGGAAAAGGACGAGCTGCGGTCGGCTTCGTCGAGTCCTCCTGCGTCTATCTGAGCGGCGAGGACAGCTAGAGAAGCGAAAAGCGCCCCCAGCACGTCGAGGGCAATCATGGCGGTAATGCCCGCCACAGGATAAATCACTGCCGCGAGCGCGGCGCCAAGAATGTATCCGGCGGACTGAATCGCCTGCATCACTCCCGATAGGCGAACGAGATGCTCTGGCGGGGCGAGATGGGGCGTGAGGGATTGGGAGGCCGGCGTGTAGAACGAAGTGCCAGCTGCGCGGAGAAACAGGGCGATGAGTATTGACCACGCAGGTAAGCTGCCGGCCAACGAGGCAATCGCCAAGGCGGCGCCCACCGCGGCAACGAAGAGGTCGGCGCCGATGAGAACACGTTTCAAAGGCAGCCTGTCGACAACGGCGCCCGCAAGGACTCCGAACAAAGCAATCGGCAGAAAGCCTGCTAACGATGCCAGGGAGAGGAGGGAAGATGATTCTGTCGTGAGGGCGATATGCCAAATGAGACCCATTTGGAGAATCAAGCTCGTCAATGTCGACACGAGCTCCCCGCCCCATACGAAACAAATCTTAAATTGCCATGAATGGCACAGCGAAACAGACCTGCGCCGAGAGGTTTCAAATATCATGGTTATGTCCAATCGTGAAATGGCGTGCAGAAAAAAACAACGCGACGCCACAACAGCGCCGCTTTCTAGGCGCTCATCCACGTGCGGAAAAAGACCAACCACGACACCCCTCCTTTGTTAATTCGGTCTGGCAAACCATGTAATATTAACGAGGCTTGAGTTTGCCTGTCAAGAATCGACCATCGGAAAGGGCAATCCTCTCTGGCCATTCGATTCCTTTTTGTATCTTTGGTTGCATAGGTGACCCGCCAGGGCTATTACGCGTGGAAGAGGCGCCTGCCGAGCTGGCCGATGAGGCGCTGAAGATGGCCCTGGTCAGGCGAAACGATCCCAAGGGATGCGTACATCATTCGGATAGTAAGAATGTTGCCAGCAGGTTTTGCGGCAACCGCAAAGAGCCGTATCCTGCAGCTGGAATCACGTTGCAGCATCCTGACCCGCATTCCGATTGGCGGACGGCCCGCTTCGGCATCCTGACCAGCACAGCGATCGAGCCTTGTCATTCCTTGGATATGCCGGTTGCTCGGGGCGGTCCCGACGGAGGCCCTCGCCTCCCCGGTCCGTGACCCAAGAAGGGCAAGCATGCTGATCTGCATGGCTGGTTCCTCCTTTATGTAGACGACCATGCAAAGAAGGGACAACCGAGGAGGCAGGGTTACTGATGCGGGCTCCCGCACGCCCATGACTACCCGACGGGCTGTTTTTTTCATCTCCGATGCCCGCATTGCAGCATGAACGAATGTGCCTCGACATCTCTGCTGGCATGGTACGACTGGGATCGCACCTCGACGCATCCTTGCGCATACTGCCTTCCAAGTTTCGAAACCGGGAAGGAAAGTGTATGTGAGCGACGATATCGGCGCCGATTCGACGCTCGAGAGGGAGATTGCGCCGATTCTATCCATCGGGGATGCATTCCCGAAGATTCTCATCACTCGCACGAGGCATGAGCCCCATACCCGGGAGGGCGTGCTCGTGCTGAATTTCGCGAGGTGGCTGCTTGGCGGGTAGGGTTCTGAACGTCGCATTGGGATATCGCGCGACAGGGCACGCAGGGCTGTTTGTGCCCGCACGGGAAACGCCGTCGCCATGCGGGCGGCCTGTCGTGTCCGATTAGCCTTTTTGCTAAACAGGCTTACGCCAACTCATGGGCAAGCCACCTGAGACTATTCACTTTGCTTATCGTTGACAAAGACCTGTGGCCTGCGGTTTTGTGAACGGCTCGTAAGCCACCCGCGTCGACTCACTTACTGTTGAAGCTGGTGGTTTGCAGGCTCAAAGGCGGTTGAGTTTCAAAACGGGCGTTTTTTCGGCGATATCGAGCCTCCAAAGGCGGCTCTCCGTGCCCCTTGGGACAAAAAAATAAAAAAACTCAATACTCTGAGTTTGAAAATGGTTTTTGAAGTTGTCCCAGCTTTTTGTCCCCGAAGCCGATGAAACGCGACGTCGCGTCATTCAGCGGCACTCACTTCGAGATGCCGCCGAAAACTGGGTGCAACTGGAGTGACGAGACGGCAAAACTATAACCACCGAGTGGGAGTAAGCTGATAGGGTTTTTGACCTGTACTTTTGAGTGCCGCACTGTTCCGCTAAGTTTCGTTTCGTACGAGAGCCACAGCAAAGCTACCAGCGACATTGGTGAGCAAATACGATAATCTAGCCTCCGTTTCCATGTTGGGACGGAGGCTTTTTCTTTGCCGTTTTACTCCCTTTCACCTGCAATTTCGCTATTTACTCCCCGTGTTTCAAAACAACAAGGTACGAGGCGGCATTCGGAGGAATGGGAGTAAAGATTTATTCCAAGTGAGTGGATGCGCAGTTTTTTTGTTCCCGAGGGCGAAAGGGATCCGTTTCAGGGGCCCACGAAAGTCAAATGAAACTTAATGGGCATTTTGGCGGTCTTTGTACGGTGTTTTTCCAGGTCGTTAATGGGGAGTAAAGAATCTCGTCGTCTCAAGGAGAACGGGAGTATCCAGGGAAAATGCCGCGTCGTGCCGTCGACGAGCGTCTGCTCGTTGTGACCAAGTACTTCCTTGCCTTCAAGTTGAAGCGCGGGTGCAAGGCGTCGGGTGTGAAGCGCATCCGTGTGCATGTCATACTTCACAGCCATGTAAGCCTGCTGATCAAGATGAGCTTCTCCGCGCTGGTCATCGCCGAGCGTATGGGCCACGAGGTGGTAGACATCACCTACCGCTACGCGCACCTGTTCCCCACGAAGCAGGACGAGATGGCCGTCGTGCTCGACGGGGCGAGGGGTGAGCAAGATGCCGTGCGAGAACAGCGCCCGCAAGCGCAGCAAGACGATGGCGTTTCGCTGCACGCCCGAGGAGCACAAGCTCATATACGAGATGGCAGCTTGGAGCGGCATGAGCAGGCAGGACTACATCATCGCCAAGCTAACCGATACGCAGGTTGAGGCGAGGCCCTCTGTGAGCGTTCAGAAGGCGCTGAAGGACTCGATGGCGGAGTTGGCCAGGAGGTGCGGCTGGCGGCCTCCTACGGCGAGCTGAGCGAGTTTCTACAGCGGAGAGTCGAGCTTGTGATGAGGTTCTTTCTGGCGTTCGGCGAGGGGGTTGACGATTCGGTGTCTGAACCGTTGAAGCGGGCCGCGCCTTTGGAAGGGCCGGCGACAGCCGTAATGGATGCAGAATCCAACACCGCAAGTATCTTCGGAATGGGACGCGGGTAGGGCTTAACGCCAGACCTTCAACGCCTTGTCCGCAAGCCATTCGGCGCGGTCGGCGATGTCGTCCTCGTCCCAAGACCCCTTCTCCAGGGTGCCCGCCATCGTCGCAAGGCCGGCGGCACAAAGGGCCAGGCCGTCCTTGTATCCTTTTTCCCTGCTTCTTGGTGGTCCAATCGGCATCGCGGATGGAGGCGTTGAGCGAATGCGTGATGATGGCGAGGTTGCCGAGCGTGAGGAGCTTCCTGTCCCTTTGCGTGGCGGCCTCGTCGTCGAGGGCTCCCCATTTGTTTCGCCACTTCTTGGGCATCATGTGCTCGAGGGTGTACTGGTTGAACCCAAGCAAAGCCGTACTGCTCATGCCAGGGCGAATGGCACTTTCCAGCAGATAGAGGACGCCCTTGGACTGAAGGTTGTACAGGCATGACTTCTCGAATGCCGTTCGGACCTCGGCGTCGCCGGGCATGTACGTCGTCGCTTCCTCATTTGCTTCAAGCGCCTTCCTCAGGGCCCCCGCGTCCTTCACCTCGTTCAGGATCAGCGAGGTGAACAGCCTGTTGTAGTTCTTCGTGGTCGCCTGGACCAGCATCCGGCGGACGATGTAGCTCTCGAGCAGGGCGTAGACCCCGGATATCTCACCTGCAGGCTCCGCGTTCTTGCGAACGTAGAGCACATACGGGATGAGCGTCGAGTTCTTGAGGCCGAATATCAGCACGTTCAGTCGCTCGACGCCGGGGGCGGATGGGATATCCGCGTCGCAGCAGCCTGGGTCGAACGTGGACTCGAACACCTCGGCATAGTCCTTCATGCTGTCGAGGATCTCGTTCTTATCGCCGTTGCAGTACCTGGCGATGAAGTCCTTGTAGGACTGGAAGAGGTTTGACGTGCGCGAATAGTAGAGCTTGTCCTCGGCCGTGACGCCGCGCTTTTTGTCTTGAACCAGGATCTGGAGGAATGCGTCAAAGAAGAGGTCAACGAGCGTGCGCTTGATACGTCCGGTAACGACCTCCTGCTCCCAATACTCCCTCTTCTCAGCCGTGGGCTCGAAGACGTCCTCCCAGCACTCCTTGAACGCCCGCTCGTTCTCACGGTTGAAGAAGTAGTTCTTGAGGAGCTCCGCCGTCGTCAGGCGTACCCCGAGCGAGTTGATGGTGTCGAATATCTGCTGCTCGTCCTCGCCCTCGGTAAGGTCGATGCAGACGAACTGAACGTTCGACTTGATCGTGTTCCTATCGATCTTCTCTGGTTCGATGTTCTTGAGGAAGTAGTTGTAGGCGCGGATGATGGCCGAGGTGCCCTCGATGGGCTCGCGGCCCGTGGCGCTGACGACCCTCTCAAAATCCTGTCGGTCGTACTTGCCGTGTCTTAGGGCGACTTCGCCGGTCTCTAGAACGAAATCTCGCTCAAACAGATTGTTGGTGCCGTTTTTCGCGCAGAGCGCCTTGAAGAAGATAACCATGGTCGTGAGGCGCTGCTGGCCGTCTATGACGGTGCGGATCTCGGACACCTCGGACCAGGTGTTGCCGGAGGAGGCCTGCTTTAGGATGATGGAACCCTAGGAAATAAGGTCGCTTAGAGGCCGTGACGAACTCCATGTCACCGAGAAAGCGCTCCCATTGCTCTTCTCCCCAGACGTACGCCCTTTGGTAGAAGGGTATTTCGAGTAGGCGCGATCCATTGAACACGCCGCTTATCGTAGATTTTTCCTGCATCCATCCTTAAAGACCCTATCCATCCTTCGCAGTTATTGTCGATGAGCAAATTTCGCTAATGTACAGCAACCAACATAAGCTCGCGTCACTCATCCCATACGTTCTCGTCGTGTGATTCCAGGAGGTTGCCTGCGCCTTCGCCGTCATAGTAGGCCTCAGCCTCGGCAAATTCTGAGTTTATGCGCCTAATCGTATCGTCTCTGCTATTGGATATGGCGGAAAACTGCTTATGCAGCTCTTTGTAAATCGCGAGCGCTGCAGGGTTGTAACCTTCATCGGAATCCGGGACAGGGTCCATTTCTATCATTTCACCGTCGATAATCTTGCCGACAATGTCAAAGATGTCATCTTCGGCGATATCCTGAATTGGATGAAAAGCGCCGTCAGAACCATAGTATTTAATAACGTGAGATTTTACTTCGAATATCTTCATTTTCCCAGCTCCGAGTAGTAGTCTTTCCTGTTTTTCGTAAGACATGAACCCTGCTTCGAGGATCTCAAGCATGGACTCAGCGGTGTTTATCTCCTGGTTGCCGTTGCATAACGCTTTGTCATGAGGACTTCCACACAACATAAGATACTGCTTGGTAACTTTATCGTATTTGGTAATGAAAACTTTTTCGGGGTTCAAGTCGAACCCAAGTACCTGGTTGTGCGTTGCGACGACAACTGCCGCATTACTTGCCAAGTCTCTAATCTTGCTTGCGATTGACTTACTGAGGAAGGGATTATCGAAAGACGACTCAGGCTCATCAATGAGGACGACACTGGACCCGTACGCTTCGTGCAGCTTTCCGAGAAACACACATTCGGTCCGTTGACCACCTGATAGCTTTGCCCTCTTTGAATCCACCATACCTACCTCGACGGAAAATAGCCCCTGCGAAAGATTAACGTCATCAGGAATCGAAAGGAGCGTGTCAAGATAATCCGCCGCTTCCTTCTTGGTTATCTGAGCAAGAGACGCACTCGTCTTTCCTAGAGCGCTCTTTATCTCGTTTGCGCTGGTAAATTTTCTGCGGTTTGCGACGATTGCGTATTTCGAATAAGCGGAGAAATTGTCGTCTGCAATCTTTTTTTGGTTTCCAACATCTATCGAGGAGCGAGGAAGCTTTCCTGAAGAACAACTCTTCTTCAAATACTTTTTTTCCAAGATGGGTTGAGAATATTCATCGACGGCGGAAACCTTCAGCTTTTTGCCGCACCGCATGTACGATTTTGTTCGTTAATTTAACTTGCTCCCGCTCAATCTTCTCACGTTTTGCCCTGCGAACGAGGGACTTCAGCAAGGAGATGAGCCGTGCGCGCCCAACAGTCGACTCGATGAGGTCGGCATTGTCTTCAGACTTAAGAAGAGCGACAACCGCATTGATTAATTCGCAAGTGTCTTTTTTTGGCTCGGTGCCGTCATGTCTTCGGACGTGTAGAGGGCGCAGGACGAATAGCAATCTTGCTTGGAGCTTGTCTCGGCATACGACTTGAGTCTTTTGAGGTAGTTCTTAATGTTCGATAAGCGCTCCTCCTTGGTGCCGTTTGCTTTCGCCTTAAGGAGTAAGTCATCCCATTTCGATAGATAATCTCTTCCTATGCGGGAGAAGCGCCTGTTAAGCTCCTGGTAAAAGGTGTCTTCAGTTCCTTTCTCGACGAGTTCTCCCTGCTTGATGTAATAGACGTCTTTGTCATCGCAGACGGATTTAATCCTGTCGAGGGAGAATGATTTGCCCGTGGACCGCTTGCCGAGCAATAAATTCACGCCCTGAACGAGCGTTAGCCCTGGAGAGAATTCAAGGTTTGTACTGCCGTCTTTGGCGTATCGTACCCCGTTTTTTTAATCCATGCCTGATTGCTCCAAATGAAGAGCTATCCGTTGCAAGATAGACGCTCCCAGGATGGTACCGGCTCGATTTTTTTCAAAAAGCATTGTCGATGCCGAAGCGATAGTCGGTAAAACTAACGGCTTGATAACTTAGCTCTCCCTGTTTTGCTAGGCGAATAGCCTTATTTGTGCTCGACGTTTCCAACGCTGTGATGCGCGAGCCTAAAAGAGACATGTTTTCTTGAGTGATGCACGGATCCTTCTGGTAATGAGGAACTAAGATGCATTCATCAAGATAAGGGAAGCAATCTTCGAGCTCCTCCAGACTTAGGCTAGCCTTGGTGTTTCCGGCCAGTTTGGATTCGACCTGTTTGCACGACGCTTCGTGACGCGATACATTGTCCGGGTCATCGATAACCAGAATATGGGTCTTAAGTGCGCTGACCTCAATCCCGGGCAAGACGAAGCACATATCGGACAGCTCGTCGCGAATAGAGTTGAACTGCGACCGATCGAAAACATTATGATTGGTAACTGCGATGGCATTCAGTTCGCAATTCGAAATATGCCTTTTAAGCTGCTCCATGTCGAATTCGAAGTTTTCATCCCACCCGGTAGCGAGTGTATGGATATGTAAGTCAGCGTGAATCATCTCTAAGCCTTCACCGCCTCGTACTGGTACGTCGTGCGCACGTTGTAATGGAAATCGTTTCCGAGGTCCAACGCCTCGAAGTGCTTCTTGGCGCAGCTGATCTTGATCTTCTCCGCATCTCCCAGGCGTTCAACACCGATGTTGTTTAATGACTTCATATTTTTTACGCCCTCTTCTTTGTAATCTTTTTGATTATTCAGATATGCAAAAAGCTGAGAAGCCCATACTGCAGAGAGCTACTTTTTTCTTAGCTACTTTATGAAAGGAATTAAGAATTTGTAGAGTGAAAGAGTTTTGATTGTTATTAATGAGGTAACAACGAATTTTTGATCGGACTCCATAGAAGTCTATAAGTTGTATACATACTGTAGGCATTCGTGTTCCCATCAATCCAAATGCAATATAAACGCACTAGATTATTATAATGCCTGATTTGAAAAAAACGTAATAAGTTATATTGTCAAAAACAGTACGTTTAGAGTTCCAGCGTTCGCTTTTTTTGTAATATTAAAAAAACGTTTCTAGTTTTCACAGTATAATAGTTTTTTTACTATAGTTGCTCTTATTAGCAAAAGGGGCTTCATGAACGAGAATAACAAAATTCAAAAAGTTGAAATTAGATGAAGATAAGATTTCTGAAAAATAGCGAACCGTTTACATTGCTTATTGATGGTTTTTAATCGAGAGTTAGTGACTGCCGATAATTTTATAAACGATGTCGTTAAAATCTTGGAAAAAAATGCAGGAGAATTAGCTCAGATTCAACAGCTAGGAACGAAAAAAATTATCGCCTGGTAGTTGATGCCTCAGATGAACTTTTGGAAAAAATTGATGAAGGCAGTATTAAGTTAACTAGTGATAGATTCGGCAATATCTATGCACAAATAAATAATTCCGGCAAATTTGGTAAGAAGCTTCCTATTAAACGCGAAGATATTACTGGAGATATTGACTTTGTAGATATTGCAAGATCTCTTCAGTTGAAGGCCATACAAAATCAACTTGAAGATCTTGCGAATCAAATTTTTAGTTATTGATGGCAGAGTTAAAGAGGTGCTTCAAGGACAGCAGAATGACAGAATTGGACTTTTTGAAAGTGGTATGTCACTCTATCTAGAAGCAAGAGAAATCGAGGATGAACAATTACACAATCTTCTAGTTGCACAATCGCAACGAGCTCTCTCCGATGCAGTTGCCCAGCTTTCACTTGAGATGAAAAGTGCAATTTCATATTTGGAAAGTGGGCAATATAATAAATACAAGAAACAGCGCGAGGAATTCATCAACGAAAAGATGATGATAATCAATCGTTGTTTTTCCGATTATTCATCAGGCTTCTATTGCAAAAAGCGGCTATCTATTTCGATTGTGGTGAGAGTCGTGCCATGCTTTCTTCATTAAAAATCTTATTCTAAATTAATTGAAGAAACGGTTGGTGAATCTGCTGGGTTGCTTTCAGAGTGTGATGTATTAGATGACGGTACAGAGAAGGGCATTTGGAAATCGCGTGCAAAAACTTATTCTTGATGTTGAAGATTCAACTAAAAGCTCTTCTTGGGCCTGAATCGGCGTTTTTTATCTTGAACCTGTAATTGAAGAGGATGAAAATCATGAAGTTTGTTAAAGGTTGCACAAATACTTCGTGCTCATTGAATAAAAAGAAGAAGACTTTCAAATCCAATATTAATTTTTTTGTCCTGAATGTGGGTCGAAGCTTGTTGCTGTCTGTAAGACTAAGAATTGCTATCAAGTTCTTGATGATCCTGAAACTGTTTATTGCGCGCTCTGTAGGGCAAAACAGGACGACAGGAAAGATAAGATGAAAAGAAATTGTAATTGGTGCAGGTGGCGTGATGGCGGCTGCAGGAATGGTTTTTGAAGGATGCGGATAAACTAGCAAAAAAATGATATCAAAGATTAAACCTAAGTAATGTTTTTATTTGTTTAGCAGAGTCTTTTTGATGTGCGCCATCATTGATGTGATTGGTCGCTTACGCTAGATAAATTGATTTTTAGAGTTCGTTATTAACTCTTATTCCTTGGCACCTGTTGGTTATTCAGTAGGTTTAGTAGTTACTGATAATGGAAGAATGGTTCTTGTAGAGATTTACTACGAATATTCATTGGGCTTCTACAGGTTTTGACATGATTTGTATGCTTAACTGCTTTTGACGCGTTAGGCTGATTTTGATTTAAAAAAGATTTTGTGACTTTGAGCTAGAGATTCTACCTGTGTAATATCTGATTTTTAATAAGATATGTCAAAACATTGAAAATGTTATGAGGAGTAATTTTTGGAGAATAATTATACTGGTACGCTAGAATACAAAGGCATTGAATTCTTTTTTATTTTTGATGGAACACAGCTCTCGTTAATACCGCCAAAAGAAAAAAGAAACGAGATTGAGTGGCACTGGATTCACGCCGAAATTAAGCCTGGAGTATATATATTAGGCAATCCGTTAGTAATTGATGTACCATTTTTGCAAGGTCAATGTGCTGAATCAGGCTGTTCAATAGTGTTTCTAACCAGAGTTGGCTCATTTATTAACTGTCGTAACACAACTTTGTATATTGATGTTGCTGGAGTGATTGAATGTCGAACGTCAAATAGTAAATATAGCAGGATGTCTCTAACTAATGCAGAACTTAATTATATTCATCCAATTAATCGCGCTTTCTCTCAAGAGTTCAATTTGGACGATTTAAAAAAAAGAGTGGTGCTCTTGCAATTAAGACATGTGGATTTGATAAAACAACGACAGAGAAAAAAACAATTTAACTTTAAAGAAAAAAAGTAGTTACTGTCTATTTTTTTCTATCGGATGGAAAAAAGTAGTTTGAATATTGGCACTCCTCCAATACTTTTTTAATTCAAGTATCATTTTTTGAATTCCAAGAAACTAATGATTATTGGTATTTATTTGAGCTTTATCAATTGGCAAAAAAAGTTTGTTCAATTTTTAACGTTTAGAAAGAACTGTTATTTTTAAAGAGAGTACTCTACAGGTCAAATACGATAATAATCATTATCAAGATGCTGCCATTTTTTTCATCTAATAAATACAAAACCTTTAGAAATTGACGTGTCTCTTGAAAAAAAGCCGATATATTAGTCTCGACAGGCTTGAATCAAAAGAAGAGATGCTTTTTTTCTTTAATCGCTGAAGACAGCCTGTATCTAAATCATTTACCTAAATCTTTTGAAGCCGAGGAATCTCTTGATGCTGCCATATTTGTTCTTACGTCTGCTGCATTTGAGTGGGAGTTTGGAAAGTTATATCAAGATGGAGTTGTAAAAGAAGATAAGGAATTGAAAGCTAAAGAAAAAGCATTAGAGGAAATGAATAAGTTAATAAGTAATACGACTGGCAAGGTAAAAAAAATTCTTAAAAATTGTTGCAAATCAATTGGGTTTATGAATTTAGAGACGAAGATAATACGCGCTGGAACGGATTTGAATTCGATAGTTGAACAGTTTGGTAGACGTCTCTACGACCTTAATGATGAAAAAAATTTGATTACAAAACTATCGGAAATCGGTTGGCTAATCAACGAAATGATTTTGCGCATGGAAATATTGATAAAGAATTCGTTGGAGCATCTATTCTTGATTTGATATTTCTTAGGTATCTTATCTATGCCATGCAGTTAAGACGTATAGGAATTTCTAATCTCAGCATAAAAAAATGCGATTAATGAACTATTCGGTACAAATCTTAATATTCAAAAAAATAGGTTTAACTGCTCTTTTTCTCGCTTTGATGTTATATTGCTGTTTACATTAATAAAAATATAGAACTGCCTCCATTAACTGGATAATCAGAAATGGAGGCAGTTTTTTTATGTGATGAGTTTGGGTAATAAAGGTTGCTTAGTAATATCACGATATCGTGATATAATAATTCATTATTATAAAAGCTCCTCGCGTCATAAACGAGGAGCTGATTTAAAACTGTAAATAGAAAAGAATCTCTACTGAATCTTACTTCCACTCGATTGTCACAAAAAAATCAAGAGCGTAAACTCAACAGATGGTCTGACCAGCTATCATATTTTTTTGAGTCCGCGAAACCGTCCCAAAACTGGAACTCACCTGGAGCTCAGTGCCGAGTTCCACTTTAGCACGCGATAGCGAGAATGAATGCGGGGTCGTTAGGGGCAAATGGCCTGGACTGTGAAAGCATGGTCATGTTGCACCTGGTCGATTTCTCTTTTGAATTGGCTTCTGCGAGGGTTCCATAATTTCCCAGAGTACAAACGATTAGATCCGCGAAGGTGAAAAATCAGCAAGCTTGACCCACAACCTCATACATCTAGATTGTCGAAAACCGTACGTTCCGCATCGATCTGCTGCTGACGTTGGAGATTGTGGTTTGACGGCATGGGTTGCGCTCGTTTCGCGATTCGAGGTTTCAAGTCAGGTTGCTCGGCATCTCTTCAGCTTTGTGGCATCAGTGCGGGTGGGTTGTATAGCGTCTTCCGTCAAGCATGAGAAACATCACCTGCTAGCTCATTCTTCTCTGCATCAACGAAGGGGTCGACCCCGTATCCTATCACCTTCCATGCGCCCGGTTCCCAATCAGCAGCCGGAGCGGTTCCCTCCAGTCGAGAGAGGCGGACCACCGCGGTCCACAATCTGTCCGAAGTGCGGAGCTTTATCTTTGCGCTGGCGACCGCGGCGGCAGGCCTGATAATTTCCTCTATCTCGTATCCCTCGATCGGATGGGAAGAATAGAGTTCTCTCGCCTCGCCGGCCTGCGCGCCTGGCGTTCTGTTCGCGAAATTGGGGAAGAACGACCCCAGTACCCCGTAGTTCTTCGCCTTCCAAGCCTCGAGGAATCCCGTGCAATCTCTGACGAGCTCTTCGTCTGGACCTACAGGATGCTCGAGATCCACACGGTGCTTCTCCCAGCTCTCGAGCCTCCTGTCATTTTTCGGCGTTGCGCCTCTGCATATCCGAGAGGCCCTTGAGCACTTGAAAGATACTAGAAGGATCTTTGTCTTCATTCTCTCGTTTCCTAATCTCAGCATCGACCCAGTCTCCAACGGCGAAGAGCATGTACCACGCTTTCGAGGCAACTACGTCGTTGTCGTAGTCGGTGACCATCCCGTGCATGATTCCATGACGGTAGACTTCGCAAACCGGTTCATCTATCCTCGCGCGGATTGATTTCGTGAAGGCTTTCTGGATGGATGGGAGTCCATCCCACACGGTCGCGATGCAGTCTCCCGCATGGAGCTCTTCTGACTCCCTCGCATGGAGGCCCTTTCTCCCTTCGGACCGGAAGGCATCGTTCACGAATCCGTCCATCACGGTGACCGTCACGAGAACCGAGCTGTAGTAACGTCCCTGGAGGTAGTCTTGTTCGGCCTTTTCCAGGAGCGGTATGCGCGGGCGCATGTCGGGAAAGCGGTTCAGCCTGGTGATCATTCGATGCAGAACCTCTTCCTCCTTGAGATATTCGATGAGCTCTCGCTCGGCTTCCCCGGGTGTGGACTTGCTGACGACCGTGCGCATCCTTTCGGGGTTCAGCGCGTCTGAGAAAACCCAGTTCCTATCGCCCAGCAGATGGTAGAAGTCATCGACGAGTGAAACGAGGCCGTCGAGTTCTTCTCGGACTTCCCGCCCGCTCTTCCTCGCCTCGTCGTTCCTGAGCAGCCTTCCGAGCCATTCGAGTCCAGACGCGCTGCGTTTTAGTTCCTTGATGAAAGGGAGGTCGTTGACTGATTCGTGCTTACCCGAGTTTTCATGGTTTTCTCTTGTCATCAATACTTCATCTCGAATCTGTTTTTGTTGGCTCACGGCGCAAGTCAAAGTATGACGAATGCTTTTCACCAAGCCAGATAATCGAACGGAAACGCCTCGGTTTCTGCCCTTCGCCGTTTTCTAGGCATCGTTTAGAATGATTCAATACCGAATTATAATTCAACAGCAAGAGGAATTGAGGGGTAGGGAATGCAGGTTCTCAAGGAAGAGGTGCGCGAACGCATACTTGACGCCGCTGTCCAGGTGTTCTATGAGAAGGACTTCCGTAGCGCGAAGTTGCAGGACATCGCGAGACTCGCAGACGTGTCGGTAAGCCTGCTGTACTCGTACTTCAAAAAAACAAGGAAAAGCTATTCGAGAGCGTCGTTTCGTCTGCTCCCTTCGACTTCAACCGGATTGCACGTGAAGAAGAAGCTATCATTGCGAATACGCCCTCTGAGAGGTACCAGATTGCCGCCGAGGGACCCCTGCTCAACATGCTAGTCCATCACAAGTTGCTGGTTATCCTGATCGACAAGAGCCAGGGCACCGCCTACGAGCATGCGAAGGACGACTTCGTCGAGAGCATTGAGCGACACATCCGATACATGGTGAACGAGCGTGCAGTTTTGCGCTACCCGGACTTGCTCGTCCACGTGCTCGCAAGCAACTTCGTGGAGAGCCTAATGGAGGTAGCCCGCCACTACAGCAGCGAGAATGAAGCTCGTGAGATGCTTGCGCTCATCGCCCAGTGCTATTACGAAGGAGTGAACTCCCTGTGACAGAATTTTCTCCCACCCCATTCGGATACCCTGACATTCAATATTGAATTTTGATTCAATATTGATATAGTTAGTCTAGTCGAACTGAGATAGGCCTCAATCTACTTACAATATCGAATCTAAATTTAATATTGGAGGAGAGATTCTATGAAAGACAAGAGGGAGCTGGTCAGGAAGATGACGGCGAAAAGCCGGCTAGCTAATGCCTTGCTTCTGACCAGGGCGGTTCTTGGGCTTGTTCCCACAGTTCTCGTAATCTTCCTTGTCCACCTGTTTTTTTGGAAGAGTCCCTCTCGCCCGCTGCAATTGCCTATGTCGCTGCGGGAATGACGGCATGTGTGGTGGCGAAGGCGTTGTGCATGTACACGGCAACATGGAAAGCACATCGGGTGGCGTACTCGTGCCTGACGGACATCCGCCTGCGCATTGTACGCCATCTGAAAAAGCTCCCTCTCGGCTTCTTTCAGATCAGAAGGCCAGGAGACCTCGCGAACGTCATGCGCAATGATGTGGAGCAGGTGGAGGTGTACCTTGCCCACGGGCTACCCGAATCGGCCTCAGCCACTCTGTTTCCCGCCGCTGCGTTCGTCCTCATGCTTGCAGTGGACTGGCGGCTTGCCCTGTGCATGATGGCGGGTCTGCCCCTCATGGGGCTCGTGAAAAAGGCGGCGGCGCCCGCTTGGGCGAGAGGCTTCGAGATAGTAGCTCAGTACGCATCCCGCATGCAGAACAGCCTTATGGAATATGTCGCCAACATAGCGGTCGTCAAGGCATTCGGAAAGGAAGAACGCAAGACCGATGAGACGGTCGGGGCGGCGCGTGATTACGTGAACTGGGCAACGAGCTCGATGAACGATGTCTCGGTCCCTATGGCTCTTATCGCCCTGTTCATGGAGTTCGGGACGGTACTCGTGCTAATTGTGGGAACGTGGCTTCTCTCCACGGGCGGCATATCCATCGAACGCCTTATCTTGGCCATGGTGCTCGCCGCCGCCTTCACTTCCTCAGTGGCCAAAACGGCGACCCTGCAACACTACCGCTTCATGTTCGACCAGGCGATGACGGGCATCGAATCGGTGCTGGGCGTCAAGACCCCAGACCTCATCGAGAGCTCCGAGGAGCCCTCGCATGGGAGACATAGAGCTGCACGGAGTATCGTTCTCCTACCCGCAGAGCGAGGAAGACGGCAACGAGAGGAAGCAGGCTCTCGACTCGATAGACCTCGTGTTCCGCAGGGGAAGTACCAACGCGCTCGTAGGTTCCTCGGGATGCGGGAAGAGCACCCTCGCGAGCTTAATCATGGGATTCTGGCAACCTGACAGCGGGCGCGTCACTGTGGGTGGAAAGGACCTTTCCCAACTTTCCGAAAGGCAGGTGTCGAACCTCTTTTCCATAGTCCAGCAGGACGTATTCCTCTTCAACCAGAGCATCGAGGAAAACATCCTCATCGGCCGAGCAGGAGCAACGCATGAGGAGGTGGTCAAGGCGGCCAAAAGGGCGCGTATCCACGACTTCATCTCCAGACTCCCGCACGGTTACGCTACGGTCCCTGGCGAGGGCGGCGTTCAGCTCTCGGGCGGCGAGCGTCAGCGCATTTCGATTGCCCGTGTAATGCTGAAAGATGCCCCCATCATCATCCTTGACGAAGCGACGGCCGCGGTTGACGCCGAGAACGAGGCCCTCATACAGGAAGCGATAGACGACCTGTCTCGCGACAAGACTGTCGTGACCATAGCTCACCACCTGAACGCCGTTCGTGGAGCGGAGCAGATCGTCGTGATGAGGGAAGGTCGCATCGCCGGGGCTGGAACCCACGAAGAACTTATGTCTACCTGTTCTCTCTATCAGGAGATGGTTGCCAAGCAAAAGCAGGTGGACAACTGGGATATCAGGGAGGTCGCATCATGGTAAGAGAGATCCTAGAACGGATGACCCCCGCTGGCCGGCGCATGATGTCCATAAGCATCGCCGCATTCACGATTTATGCACTAGCCAGCGTGACGATGGCCTTCGTTGTCCTCGCGGCTATCTATTCGGTTCTGGACGGACCGGTCGACCTCGCGCCCTACTGGGTGGCGCTCATCTGCCTTCTCCTCGTCAAAGGGGTAAGCAGCATTGTGGCAGACAAACAGAAGCATTGTGCGGGTTTCGACCTTGTGCTTGAGATCAGGATTGCCGTCGTCAGGCGGATGAAGTCACTTTCTCTCGGTTTCTACACGGGAGAGCGACTAGGCGAGATTGGCGATATTGTTCATAAGGACATCGACAACATGGAGATGGTGGTGGGGCACCTATGGACGAGGATGGCAGCTGATTTCATCGTCGCGGCGATTTTTGCTCGTGGCTGCGGTCCTCGTTGATTGGCGCATGGCACTACTCACGGTATCAACCTTGCCCGCTGCACTTGCGCTCCTTGCAATAGGACTGAGGAAGGCCCAAGCCCTCGAAAGAAGATGCGGGGATGACGCTGCGGACATGACGAGCCTGTTCGTCGAGTACGTGAAGGGCATCCCGCTTCTGAAGGCTTTTGCTGAAAGCGAGGGCCCTCGACCGTAGGCTCGAGGCGACGGTGGCGAGCTTCGGCGAGAGCAGCAAGGCAGCGTCGCGGAATATAGCGCTGGTTCTGTCCGCTTACAGTCTGGTAGCGGACCTTGCCTTCGTAGTCATGGCGTCGTGCGGTGCCCTGCTCGTGCAGAGTGGTTCTCTGCCCCTGTTCGTCTACATCGGCTTCATTATTGCGAGCGTGGAGTTCTACAAGCCCTTCTTTGCAATGGAGTCGCATTGGATGAACTACCTCAAGGTGAGGGATAGCTTCCGAAGGATAGAGAAGATCATCCGAGCGTCCTCTGTCCCCGAGCCCGATGAGCTACGCGTGCCTACGTCGCACTCGATTAGGTTCGACAGGGTGCGCTTCTCCTATGGAAGGGACTCTTTTGAGTTGCCCGAGGCAACGTTTACGGTCCCCGAACACACTATGACGGCACTCGTAGGCGAGTCTGGGTCAGGCAAGAGCACACTGACCAACCTTCTGCTGAGATTCTGGGACGTAAATGCGGGAAGCGTGAGCATCGGCGGCGTGGACGTGAGGGACATCCCCTACGACGATCTTCTTGCCTCTATCAGCATCGTTATGCAGGATGTACGGCTCTTCGCGGACACCATTGAGGGTAATATCCGCATAGGCAAGGCTGATGCGACGCACGAGGAAGTGGTGGAGGCGGCCAAGAAGGCGTGCATCCACGAGTTCGTGATGTCGCTTCCACAGGGCTACGAGACACTCATCGGGGAGAACGGCGTGGGTCTCTCAGGCGGGCAGAAGCAGAGGTTGTCTGTTGCTCGGGCGTTTCTAAAAGACGCCCCCATCCTCGTACTCGACGAGATGACGAGCAGTGTGGATCCGATTAACGAGGTGCTTATGCAGAAAGCCGTTTCTGCGCTCGCGCAGAACAGAACAGTGCTTGTGGTGGCGCACCATCTGAGCACCATCCGCTCTGCAGACCAGATAATCGTGATGCGACAGGGGGAAATCGTGCAGAGGGGTACCCACGAACAGCTCCTCGAGGAGAGCGCCGGTTATTATCGGACTCTCTGGGAACGTGGGGCCAAGACGGAGGGCCAGGCATGAGCGCCTTCGCGCATATAACCCTCGACAAGGTGACGTTCCAATACGCGGGGAAGGACAGTAATGCTATCCACAGCGTCGACTTGGATATCCATGAAGGCGAGTTTGTGCTCCTGACAGGAAGAAGTGGCTGCGGGAAAACCACGGTCGCACGGCTCATAAATGGTCTTATTCCTCATTTCTACGAGGGTGAGCTGGAAGGAACGGCGAGAGTCGGCGGAACGGAAACGCGAGAGATGGAAATCGGAGATATCGGAAAGATGGTCGGTTCGGTTTTCCAGGACCCGCGCAGCCAGTTCTTCATGACCGACACGACGAGCGAGGTGGCATTCGGCTGCGTGAACGCGGGACTGCCACGCAACGATGTAGCGCAGCGGGTCGAAAGCGCATTCCGACGCATGAACATTCAGCGTCTGCGGGATAGGAGCGTGTTCGAGCTCTCGAGTGGAGAGATGCAGCTGGTGGCCATAGCCTCCTGCTATGCGATGGGGCCTTCCGTGTACGTCTTCGACGAACCATCCGCAAACCTCGATATGGAGGCCGTGGAGACCCTCAGGAAGACACTATCCGAGCTGAAACGTGAGGGAAAGACTGTCATCGTTCTGGAGCACCGACTTTTCTATCTGTCTGATCTCATCGACCGGATGGTCGTCATCGAAGACGGTGTCATATCCCACGTATACGACGCAGCCAGCGCGTTGTCCCTCGACGACGCCACACTCGCCCATATGGGTCTAAGGAACTTGCAGCTGAAGTCGGCGCTAAGCGCTATGTCCGACCATAAACCGACCTTGTCAAAGTGTGAGAATGCGGCCTTCGAGATTAATAATCTTACGTTCTCATACGGCTCACAGCATTCGACGAGGAGTGCCGGATCGACACCGCGCGACCCTCGCACCATCGGTCCGCTGAGCTTCTCCGCCCGATTCGGCGAGGTAATCGGAATCATAGGAGAAAACGGTGCGGGGAAGACAACTCTGTCGCGTCTGTGCTGCGGACTTGAGAAAGAGGATGGGGGGGCACCGTGTCCGTAGACGGCAGACCCCTTTCGCCAAAGGAGCGATTGGGGCGCATCAGACTAGTCATGCAGGATCCCGACTACCAGCTTTTTCTCCGATAGCGTGCTGGGAGAGCTTTCGTTGGGTGGACGGAGAGACGTCGATGTTTGTGAGCGAGCACTCAGAAAGCTGGGGCTATGGGATATGAGGGAAGCTCATCCCGCAACGCTTTCGCGAGGTCAGAAGCAGCGCCTCACAATAGCATGTGCCCTCGTCGATGAGACTGCTACCTACTTCTTCGATGAACCGACGAGCGGCTTGGACAGGGAGAACATGGAGAGAGTCTCTTCTTCGATCCGATCGCTCGCACAATCGGGTAACGTCGTATTTGCCGTCTCTCACGATCCTGAGTTCCTCCTCTCTGCCTGTGACCGCATTCTCCATCTGAGCGGTGGACTAATCGTTGACGACTTCGCCCTTGACGGCTCGTCGCGAGAGAGGCTCTTGAGATCGCTTTGTAAAGGAGGTGTGCAATGGGGCACTCATGCAGACGCATAGACCCGCGGACGGCCCTGCTCGCAACATGCCTTCTGGGCATTACCGCAGTGATCTCCAACCGGCCGGAGGCAGCTCATGCGGCATGCGCTATCGGGGCCCCTATGCGCGCTCGTCTCCGGGGCATGGCGGCCGTGCATCGCCCTATCTGCCGTCTATGGACTCATAGCCGCCGTGATGGCACTTGCCGAGGGAGCCGGAAGCACAACGCTTATGACCGCTGTGGTCATGCTGAGCTACATGGCTCAAAAGTTTGTAGTTCTGGCTCTCCTGGGCGTCTCCCTTTCTAAACTGGCCTCGATGCAGGATCTTCTCGCTGCGCTGCAGTCTATGGGGACTCCGCAGGTAGTTCTCATTCCATACATGGTCATTCTGCGATTCTTCCCAACTATACGCAGGGACGCCTCGCATCTCATGGAAAGCCTGAAGACGCGGCGTGTGCTCGCAGGAGGAGGGTTCGCATTCCGACACCCAGCTCTCACATGCGAGCTTCTGATAGTTCCGCTCCCTCGCGAGGAGCGTGAGGGTATCCGACGAGCTTGCGGCATCCGCGCTTGCTCGCGGCTTAGACGGCGAGACCCAAGCGACGGTGCTGCAGCCCCTGTCTTTCGGAGAGAGGGACGCCGTGGCGGCTGTCTTCACTCTCCTGGCAACTGGAGTGCTTGCGTGGCTTCAATTCGGACCGCGATAGAGGGACTCAGGATGAGACTTGCCTCGTCAAACTTGTACGTCTTAAACCAGAACGGAAGAAAGGACTCATTATGAAAAAAGGCGGAACCTTGACCATAGGGGCTCGAGATCTCGTATCCATTGGCGTCTTCGGAGCGCTGTCCCTCCTAATCTTCTTTGTAGTGGGAGGCATCGCTGGTCTTACCGTCGTGGGGACAGTCGCCAACATACCCATCGTCTGCTTCTTCACATCGATAGCCTATCTGCTCCTTGCCGCAAAAGTCAGGAAAACCGGAACCTTCCTCATCATGGGGACCATAAACGTGTTGCCCGGCCTGATGGCGGCAAACGTCTTCGGTGTCATCGGCAGTATCGCGGGCTGGACTCTTGCGGAGGTGGTTGCCACGCGGATCGGGTACTCGAACAGGAAAGGTCTCGTTGCGGCTTACGTCGTTGGTTGCACACTGCAGTCGGCGCTCTACACCCTTCCCATATATCTTTCAGCTGCTCAGTATCTTTCCGAGCGCCAAGAAATACTGCGACTCACCGATGAGACCATGGCGCAGTTCGTCGCGATGTTCTCGGGTTCGATGTACGCAGGGATGGTCGTTCTTACGGTGGCGACGAGCCTGGTGGGGGCTCTCCTCTCACTGAGAGTCATGAGGAAGCACTTCGAAAAGGCGGGGATTGTCTAAGGGACGCCTCGCAACAAAAAAGTCGAAAGATGGGCAGGATGGCTCCTTGGATGCTGATGACCCAAAGAGCATCGGGGATTCTCGAGGGCCATACAATAAATTGAGACACACGTGTTTCGCTGGCCTATTTTTCTTTCTTTTGCTTTTTGGTCGCTCTATCCTCTTTTTTTCACGGGCAATACAAACATGGCGGAGTCTGCTCAGACTAATCGAAGGCCTTGACGCGCCACGGCCTTATATGCGGGTGGCGTTAGTCTATGCTGTCGATAATTTCCTGAAAGGCGTTCAATTCGTGGGCTCGGATGTAATAGCCAAGGTTGGTCATTATATTGGTCTGGGGCTCAATCATCATTTTTCGTCGGAACATCTCGTATCTGCAGCTTTCCAGCTGCCGTATATTCAGGACCCTGCATAGAGTATGCCTAGGAAGATCAATCTCGAAATGCCGATATTCATATTGCCGTGTTTGTCTTGAAAGCTTCCTTCATTGAGGATATAGACGGGCGAACCCGAAGACCCCGGAAAGCACGCCATGTCAACAAGCCCAATTCCAGGACTGTTGAAGTCAAAGGCTGGATGCGATGCAGTGTAGCCGTGTCGGAAAAATCGGAAGGTTGTTAACCTCGTCCCACAATCCGACGGGGTAACCGACCATGGTCAATTCCTCGACCGCGCGAACGTCTCTCAACTTTTTCTTCCGTTGCAATAATGCTCATGTCGTTCCCGATATAGAAGACATCTTTACCCGTAATTTGCTTGACAGCATTGAAGACGGGAGCTGCGAAGCAAAATGCCAAGTCGTGTGTGGGATGGAAAATCCATTGTGCCTTGTACGTAACTCGGTAACTCTCTTCGGTTGAGCCGCCCTCTTCATCCAGATGAACGAAGAATGTCATTTCCTCGTCTGGGTTGTTGTTAATGACGTGCTTGTTAGTGATGATGGTTGGGAAGGTCTTTCCGTTTGCTTGGAAGTCGAAGTACGATCCAGTGCCACAGCTACCGTTACTAGCTATAAGTCGAACCGTATTGAATAACAGTTGCTCTGATAAACATTCAGGCTTCATACACACATCCTTTCCATTGTCGATGATTATGCATTATCTCATGTAATGAAGGCGCAATAAGGATGAAGAAGCAGGATAGCATGCCGGGAAAGCCGCTTGCCACAAAGACAAGTAACCGCCTCATCAATGCATGCATAGCTTATCGACTGCATCGTAGTAAGCCCGTCCATAGTGGCGTCCGTTCGATGCTGATTCGGGAGAAGAGACCGATTTTAAGCCACCCGCTATTACTCCCGCTGGGATTTCGGGGGATAATCAAGTCTGCAAAGCGTATTTTTCCAGCAAAGGTGCAATTCTTCCTTTCCGTCCGAATCAACGGTTGATTTGGGAATGATTCGAACGAGGCAGCACGAGACGGACGAGGTGGTATGAGGTGGAATCAGCTAATGTCAAATGGACAACTGTAATAGTTGAGTGGGAGTAAAGGTAAAAGCTAGATTGCTTTATAATGGGCTCAACGGTTGTTGGGTCCATTTTTTAGGAGCTATTATGGCCTCCACTCAAGACTACCTTGAATTCGTCCTGGATCTCCTTAGCGAGGTTTCCGAGGTAACCCACCGCAAGATGATGGGTGAGTACATCCTGTACAGCAGGGGTGTCATCTTTGGCGGCATCTACGATGATAGGTTCTTGCTGAAGGATGTGCCGGCAACACGCAAAGCTTTTGCCACCGAGCAGATCCCCTACGACGGTGCAAAGCCAATGCTGCTGGTGGACAGCGAAGACCCCATCAGAATTGCCCAGGCCATCGAAGCAATGCTCTCACAGCTCCCAAAACCTAAAGTCAAGAAGCTACGGGAAACCAAATGAGATGGATTTTAGTTATTTGCTCGATGCATCTGGAAGAGGTGCCCCTGTTTTAAATCTTCCTCATTGAGGCAAGCCCAGCCCCCTCATTTAAGCCCTTTCATGCAAGTCCATAGTTCAATCATGCAGAATTGTACATTTATGCTTAATATGCAATAATATTCAGCATGAATGTTTTTATTTGGAAAGAGGGTTGCCATGACCTTAATCGAGATTGCGAAAGGCCAGAATGGCTACGTGTCCGCATCGCAGGTCACTGCCTCTGGCATTCCAAGGAGAAAGCTTGCCGAGGCCGTTAATGCGGGCGAACTTATTCAGGTCGGACGCGGTCTCTACGCTCTTCCGGAGACATGGGAGGATCCATACCTTGTCGCCCAGCATCGGTTCTCGCGCGGCGTATTCTCTGATGACACGGCGTTGTTCCTGCACGGTATGACCGACCGCGCGCCCTTTTTCCTCACCATGACGTTCCCCAGAAGCTACAACGCCACACCCGTTAGGGAGGCAGGGATAGTCTGCCGCACCTGTGCTGACGAGGTACTTGAGCTTGGACTGGTAGAGCTGACTACTCAACACAGCAATATTGTTAGGGCGTACGATCTAGAGAGAACACTTTGTGACCTGGTCAGGGGCCAAGGCATAGTAGACTCGCAAATTGTCATTCCGGCGATGCGGACCTATGTAAAAAGTCCAAAGAGAGATGTAGAGAAACTAGTTGAGTACGCGCATAGACTTGGCGTTGAGAAGAAAATCCGAAATTACCTGGAGGTGCTGCTATGAGGATGAAGAACGCAATGCAGCTCAAGGCACATGTGAATAACATGGCCAAGGAGGCGGGCATTCCCACACAGGCGCTCATGCAGAGCTACCTTCTCGAGAGGTTGCTTGAGCGCCTCTCAAAATCGACATGGAGGGACAACATCGTCATCAAGGGCGGCGTGCTCATCTCGTCCCTCGTTGGCGTCAGCTCTAGGACCACCATGGACCTGGACACGACGGCCAGGGGGTTCGCCCTTACCCATGATTCTGCAGAGAGGGTCTTTCGTGACATCACGGCAGTACAGGTAGACGACGATTGGGAGTTTGAGTTTGATAGAATTGAAGATATTCGCAAGACCGATGACTATCCAGGCATTCGCGTACACCTTAAGGGGAGCTATGCTCCCATGTTGGTCCCACTGACAGTAGATGTCACCACTGGTGATAGAATTACGCCGGACGCGGTGGAGTATAGCTATCCGCTGCTCTTTGGCGAGGGCGAGATTAACCTCATGGCATACCCGATCGAGACTGTACTCGCGGAAAAACTTGAGACTGTGATATCTCGCGGAGTTACCAATACCCGTCTCCGAGATTTCTATGACATTCATATTCTGTTGGGTGTCAAAAGAAATGACATCAATATGGAAACATTGAGAAACGCATTGGCGTCGACTTGTGAGAAAAAGGAGCAGTCAAGCCGTCATCGATCGCTGGGCCGATACGCTTGATGATGTTGCCGGTGACGTTGCTATGCTGGAGCAGTGGGCAAAATATGTGAGAAAAAAATCCGTACGCAAAAAGGAATAGCTCTTCAGGACTGCTGTAAGGCTGCAAAATCTGTGTTTGTGGAGTTAACCGACATAAACAGTTAATAGCTACGACAAAAAAAGTAGAACAATAATTGCAAGATAACTTAAAGTTCATACAAGTTCTTATATTTTTTTCGGGACACGTCCCGGACATATCGAGTGGGAATAAGATCCAGTAGGTATTTTTTTAGTTGCAGTTTTAAATTAACTCCTCGCTTACGATGCGAGAAGTTTTTTTAATAAATAGTTGAGGAGGATATCACGTTATCGTGATATCCTAAATAATAAAAAGAGATAGGGAAGACGCAAGAATTTAAGAAAAATCGATCCGCTCATCTAAAGGAGGCAGACTATGAAATTTCATAAGGTCAAGGAAGTCTCTGCGTTGGCTGACTTAAAGTTGAGTGTTCAGTTTACTAACGGAACTACAAAAATCTACGATGTAGCTCCGCTCATGAGGAGTTTTTTTCAGCTTTTTAAGCTTCTGAAAGACGAATCGCTGTTCAGAGGCGTAGAGGTTGATCAAGGTAGCTATGGTATTATCTGGAACGATGACCTTGATCTCTCTTGCGACGAGTTGTGGGAGAACGGAGCAGAGGTTGCGACGCCCTTTGATGGACTCATATCGTTTTCGGACGCTAGTGAGCTCTGGGGTTTAAGCGAGTCTACTCTGCGTAAAGCTGTTGCATACGGCAAAATAGTTCCAGGAGTAGACGCTCGCAAGTATGGTAAGCAATGGATTATTAACCGTGATGCTATGTTGCGCGAGTACGGCAATCCTGTGTGCTAAAAGCTACAAATACTCAACATCAAATAGTCAACCTCAAATACTATCCATTTCAGTGGACAGTATTTTTTATGTCATTACGTAGACTAGTATTTCCATAAAAGTGTGATCTTTTAGTAGAAATCGTGAGATGGGAGTACTAATGGAAAAACAGAGTTCAGATAGCCCCGTATGCCCTAAATGTAATAGTACGAATATCGCAAAATATCTTTTGGGGTTTACGACTGCTGGATGATCAATTAGAGCGTGATATTGAAGAAGGTCGTGTTATTTTAGGCGGTTGCGTCGTATGTGGAGAAGACCCCAGGTTTCATTGCAATGATTGCAAGCATGATTGGAGATAGCTGTAGTTTTGGCTTACCTACTTCTATTATCTTCATAGAAAAAAACTCAAGATATTAATCATTGCTCTAAGGTAAGAGGCGCATTCCACATTCAAGGTTTACATTCAAGGAGGAAATGACATTCCAGAAAGTATTAGCTCATTATTCATTGCAGTAAGGACAAGGTTTTTCTTCCTTTAGTCCTTGAAGTAACCGTTGCAGTCCATGTGTGATTTGGATTAGTTGTGCAAATCCATGTAGGAATGAATTCAAGTTGACTGAAAGGTTTAATGTTCCAAGGGCTTATGGGATTGGTAGGACTCCATTCCTTAGCAAGTTCAGGATATTTCCAGGCAAGTGACCCCATAATCTTGCCACAATGCGGACAACGGTTATTCATTCGAAGCTCCCTGCTGCGGACTGTGTCAGTCCATTCATGACCGCATGCAATACAACGCCACAATACTTTGCGCTTGCTTCCACTTTTGATAGTGTCGGGAGTATGGCGAGACCCATCGGCTGGTTTTTACCCACTCTTCGGAAAGCTCAGGGTTAGTTTCTCGTAGACAGTTTCCACTATTTTCAATTAGGTTAACCGTTTCTTTTGCTTTCATTTGTTCATCTGGATTGATTGAATTTTTTGCTAACCATTTATTGAGCCCCAGTGCTGATGGAGTTCTTGGGGCTATCTCACGTTGATTTAATGGAGTTGTGGGCCTCCTGTCTTCGTGGCCGAAGATGACACCACCATTTTTTTCTTCCGCCACAACTACATCCAAAGACCACGTCGTCAGGACGCTCAGCTGTTTGTCTTCCACATGATTTGCATTTCACAATCAATACATCGTTGCCCGGACGTTTACCATGCAACAAATCTACGAGAATATAGCCATTTTTTGTTGCTAGTGATTCTGCATCTGACCAGGATTTATCTCTTTCTAATTTAATAGCACCTTGGTCGATGAGGTCTTTACGGGAATATCCTCGTTTTAATAGAGTCCGTACTGATTCATCATAAATGTTACCCGCCCATCCGTACCAGCCCATCCAATAGCAGGCTCTACAGACTGGTTCTTGAATATCGTTTTTATCAAGTATATATTTGAGACGGTAATGGGCATCTGTTCCACAATCAATGCAGGAGGTATAAAGCCATTCTGCCTTTCGATATTTTCCATCAGCGTTATACGGCTGTACCAGTCGAAGTCCTGCTTGTTGAAGAATTTCATCTAACTGTTCATTAGTAAGCTTCATCCAGATGTTCCTTTCGACTAAATATCTCAAGGTATGGTTGATTATATACGCAGTTGCATAGGAGATTGTCGTGTCACGTCTATTTATAAATAGTTATGCATTTACACAAGCCGCTAAAAGTATGTCGAAATGGAGAAAAGAATCACAAGTTCTTTTTTGTGCATGGGCTGTATTTATGGCGGTAATTTTCTTTAGATATACAGAGGATCACATGAAACTTCCAATAAGAGTTACGCGCTCTATGGAGGCATACAGACCTGGCGAGGATGAACTCTTATGGAATGGTCTTATCATTCCAATGATTGTAGTAACTGTTATCTGGATGATTGCTGAATTCTTCTTCGCACACCGTGCAAAGATTCAAAATCATAACCGCATGGAAACCCTCAAGTCGAAAAAGTTCAGATGTAACTCCTGAGGAATTTCTTAGTAAGCGGATGTGGTTTTACAGATAAAGGAGACAAGGTCGACTTCACTGGAGTATTTGTTTTACACAATTTGACTAAAGATAAATTTTTCGTGGGACATAGTATTCATGTTTTAGAACGAGTAAGACAGTACTTTACTGGTCAAGGCAACGGAGACGTCTATGCTGATTGGAAGATGGGCGATAAATTTATTATTTCAACATTAAGTCTTGTCGATAGCGGACATAAAGATCTTAATGAGCTCGAACAAAAAAATTATCGAGGCATATGATGCTCGCGAGCGTGGCTATAACAAGAAATAAATAATTACTTTAATGATATTAACAACCAACTGTGCAACTTGAGGCACAGACAGGTTCTTACGTTTTATTGCCGATATCGGTAAAAAATAGCCCCATTTGCTATAATAATCTCATCAGTTTTTGCCGATAGGGGGTGAAGCTCGATGGGATTTCTTTCTGCAGCAGAGATTGCTGAGCTCTGGGGCATATCCGAGAGAAGTGTGCGCAATTACTGTGCAACAGGTCGCGTAACAGGCGCTTTTCTCGTGGGAAAAAAACTTGGAACATTCCAGCCGATGCAGTAAAAACCTTCTCGAAAAAAACGCTAAAACATCGTCAATAAGTCCGCTGCTTTCGTGCTTGATTGAAGAAAAAGGCCTCAAAAATAAAGGGTGGCATTTACCATAAGCTCCAGGTTGAGCTTACCTATAACTCTAATCACATTGAGGGAAGCAAGCTCTCCCTTGATCAGACGCGCATGATTTTTGAAACGGCGACTATCGGTGTTGAGGGAAATCCTGTTCATATTGATGACATTGTAGAAACTATGAACCACTTCCGCGCTATCGATTACGTGATTGACCACGCAAAAGACCCTCTTACAGAGGTCATCGTCAAAGAACTTCATCGTATTCTAAAAACAGGAACAACGGATTCTGCAAAGGACTGTTTTGCTGTTGGAGAATACAAACGCCTACCAAATGAGGTCGGTGGGCGAGAAACCACGCTTCCAGAAAATGTTGCTAATGAAATGAAATCGCTATTAGGGACTTATAACTCAAACAGCTCTCATACCTTTGAAGACATTGTTGATTGTCATGTTCGTTTTGAACGCATCCATCCCTTCCAAGACGGCAATGGACGTGTCGGCAGGTTGATTATGCTTAAAGAATGCCTTGCTCATGACGTTGCTCCGTTTGTTATCACTGATGATATGAAGTCTTTCTATTATCAAGGGCTCTCTCAGAGGGATAAGGAGAACGGCTATCTTCTTGATACGTGCCTTACGGCTCAAGATAGATTCAAAGCCACACTGGATTACTTCCGAATTCCGTACGGTGATAAATAGGCTTAACTGCTTTTCTCGTTTTAGCGTTATAGTGCTGTTTTAGATCAATAGACTTCAACCTGTTGAGAGCGTTCTCGAGAAAAATATAGAGTCACCCGTAGAGCAGGTGACTCTAATTGTTCATTCATCTGTGCTTATTTCCCAAAACTTTGCATATATCTCGCCATTACTTCGAAATCTGCCAGCCTTCAATACGCGAGCGAGCTTCAACAAAGTCATGGTAGGGGCCACTGTGCGAGATAAGGTCCTCATGGGTGCCCTGTTCTGCAACACGTCCATCTCTAAGGAAGAAAATCCGGTCAGCTTCCTCAATTGTTGAGAGTCGATGCGCAATTTCAAGCACCGTTTTTCCCTTACAGAGTTGGGCAAGGGCTGCTTGAATCTCTGCTTCGTTTTCTGGGTCAACACTTGCCGTTGCCTCATCGAGAACAACAATAGGCGCATCTTTTAGAATTGCGCGAGCAATTGAGATACGTTGTCTCTCGCCTCCAGATAGTCGCGCTCCACCTTCTCCAACTTTTGTCTTATAGCCCTCGGGCAGAGCTTTTATGAACTCATCACAGCGTGCTGCTTTAGCTGCCGCAACAATCTCTTCGAGCTTTGCCTCTGGCCTGCTCAGAGCGATGTTACGCTCAATCGTGTCATCCATAAGATAGACGTCTTGGAAAACCATAGAGAAGTCTGCAAGAATACTGTCGCAAGAAAGCTCGCGTACATCGTGGCCTCCTATGCGTACGGAGCCGCCTGTTGCATCATAGAAACGTGCAAACAACTTGGCAACAGTTGTCTTACCTGAACCACTTCCTCCAACAAGAGCTGCAGTTGTTCCCTCGGGAATAGTCAGAGACAGTCCGTTGAGTACAAGAGGTCCATCTCCGTAAGCAAATGAGACGTCATGCATCTCAAGGTTGTGATGCTCAAGTTTTACAGCTTTGCAATTGTCATCGATTGCAGGTGCGGATTCGATGGTGTCAAGACGGTCGATAACTTCTCCGATGTGTCCAATTACGTAGGCAGCATCGCCACAAGCCTCGATTGATTGGAACAGCATAAAGGAGAACATCACTAGCGTGCAGAAGTTAAGAAGAGATATCGTGCCGTTCAGGAAAGAGATACATACGATAACAATGACGCCAATCGAAGCACTGCGTGTCACAAAGAGAAGCAAGGCGTTGAAGGGCTGGAAAGCAAGCTCGGTTTTGAGATTTACATTTCTAGAACGTGCGTATGCAGAGCGTACTGCTGAAACAGCAGCATCTACCTGACGGTAACTCTTAACAACAGGCATACCGTGGATGTATTCCAACGTTGCTTGAGCCATATCCTCGCGTGCGTCATTTTGTGCGGGCGACAAACGCGCGGAATTTTTGAACATCAGCTCCAGTACCACCGTTGCTGCCGCAATCGCAGCCAATGCAAGGATGCAGGCCCGCAGATCCATGAAGGCGAGAAACGCCACCATTGCAGCTGCGGTTATGTATCCGTTGCCAAGCATGTCTACCATGCGCATACCGTGGATTTCTACGAATGAAAGCTCGGTTGTGAGTGCCGAGAGAATTTCTCCTGATGGGTGATTGTCAAAGTAACCAAGAGGGACGCGTTTCAGCGCTTCTCCGATACGTATGCGCACCTCGTTAGAACGTTCCGCAGCTACGGTTTCTTCGGCTCGTGCTCTCAACCACATGAGCGCAGCGCGTAGCGCAATCGAAGCAATAATGGCCAGTCCAGCCGTAAGTGCAATTTTTCAGATCGGGTTTCTCGCCATTTGATAAGCCGAGAAACCCGCACATAGCCCAAGTGGCAATAGCGATGGGTGCTGCAGAAACAAGTGAGATAAGAAAAGAGTATGCAAAGCCAAAGAGAATTCGCGTTTTCTTGTTGCCCGTCCAACGCACCACTTTTATAAGCGCACTAAACATTACGCTACCCCTTTCTCACTTCATGAGTTCCATTGGAGATATGTGCTTCCCACATGCGGTGATAGAGATCACTTGAACCAAGGAGGTCCGTATGTGTTCCCTCAGCGACGATGTTTCCGGAATCCATGACTACTATCTTGTCAAAATTACGCACCGTTGAGATTCTGTGCGCGATTACAATCAGCGTCTTTCCACGTGCAAGTTCTGAGAGTGCCTGTTGAATGAGCTCCTCACTCTCGGGGTCTATGAACGCAGTTGCCTCATCGAGCACAAGAATCGGTGCATCTTTCAGATAGGCGCGCGCGATAGAGATGCGCTGGCGTTCTCCACCCGAAAGAGCTCCTCCGGCTTCTCCGGAAAGGGTCTCAAATCCATTTGCAAGCTTATCTGCCAACTCTTCACAGTGCGCAGCGGCAAGCGCGCGCTCTACCTCGGCGTCAGTTGCGCCCTCACGTCCGAGTCTTACGTTCTCAAAGATTGTTCGATCAAAGAGGAAATTGTCTTGAGTCACAAAGCTTACAAGACCAGCTAGCTGATCAAGTGGTATATCGCGCACGTCAGTTTTTCCAATACAAATTGCTCCTGATCCTGCGTCCCAGAATCGAGCAATGAGCTTGGCCATTGTTGACTTTCCAGAACCACTTGGTCCCACCAGAGCACACGAGGTACCTTCAGGCACTTCAAGAGAGATTCCGTGGAGCACTTCTTCGTTGGAATATGAGAATCGGACGTTCTTGAATGAGACATCGTGGGACGTGATGAGTGCGGGAGAGGAGACTTCGGGCAAGGGTTTCATCTCTAACAGCTTACTAACGCTGTCCATTACCTTCTCGATCTCCTTGAACATGTTTGTGTACTGGGTAATTTTGGTGAGAGGACCAATGGCGCCGATAGACAGCATGCAAGCAAGAGCCATCTGGGCTACGTCGATGCTTCCCGAGGCCACAAGAATGCATCCGACTGGTACAACTCCTAAAAGGAGCGTTGGCAGTATTGCAAACATGGCGTTCATGGGGACGCGAGCAGACCTATACCAGGCAAGTGTTAGTTTCTCAAAATCAGAGATGTCATTACGAAAGCGAGCATACGAGGAGTCGGCTTGGTTGAAAGTCTTGATGACTTCGATTCCATCGATGTATTCGACGAGTGTTGAGTTAACGCGCTCACTTGCTGTCCAGTATGCTGCATAGTCTCGTTCAAAGTTTTTAAAAAGGAGCGAAAGGGGCACAATTGACAAGGCTGGTGCGATGAGCATAGAGAGAGCGAGCCGGATATCAATTGAGCACACGATTGCAAAACACAAGATGAGAAGAAGCACATTGCTGGTAAATTCCGGGATAACGTGGGCAATGGGCAGCTCCATTTGCTCAATATCGTCAATGATTATTTTCTTAAGTGCTCCAGAAGGCGCTGATTGAACATCGCCTAGGGAGCATGCAGCAAGATGTTTGCAAGCGGCGTTTCGCAAGTTTTCAAGCGTATGGTAGGCAACGCTGTGTGATGTCGATGTTGAGGCTAGATAGCCTATTGTCTGAACTGCCACTCCGAGAAGGGCAATGAGTGCCCAGTGCCCAACTTCACTGATGGCAAGGGTGCCTGATATTGAAAGCGCAATCAACTTGTAGGCGGCAAAAAAGGGGACAATGCCTCCAACAACACCTACCACAGCACATAACAGCGAGGCTCCAAGTTTTAGACGCTGTCCGCGTGTAAATGAAGCAAGCCGCTGTATCCAACTGCTCTTTTTCTTTTTTTGCTAGGGTCCATGGGTCCTCCCAAACGACGAGTATGAGCAAATTGTATTCAGGACTCGTTGAATGAGAAAAAGCCCAATTGTCGCGATAAGCTCCAAGTGTATCTATGCGGGTGGATTATCTTTCTTGCCCAGCGCTTTCACGGTAATCGCCAGGTGCCATGCCAACGACACTACGGAATGTGGAAGCAAATTTTGAGGCATTGGTATATCCGACTTCAAATGCCACCTCACCAATTGGCTTGGAGGTTGTCCGGAGGAGGGTTGCAGCTTGTGCCATGCGATAGCGTGTGAGGTATGCGTGCACACTGGCGCCATAAACCTCCTTGAACCACCGCTGCATGCTGGCATAGGGAAACTCGAACTTTTGTGAGAGCTCTTTGAGTGTCTTATGGGAAGAAAGATCAGAGGTTATAGCTTGTTCTATTTCCTTTACCTTATCAACCTGTGCGCGCGTGAGACCGTACTGTCCAATACGTCCGCCTTCAGGAATATTACTGCCGAGAAACAAGAGAAGCTCCATAATCTTGAGTTTTAGGTAAGCATCTCTAAAGCGGTCATGAGCGTTATATATCTCGCAGAAAATATGCTCGACCGACGGTCCGCTACGGAGCACGCTTGGTTCATCGCCTGAACAGAACCTCTCGTAGAGCTGCTTAACACTTACAGGAAAGCCCTCGGGAAACATTGATTGCAGCGATTTATCTGCTATGTCGGGATCAAGACAGACGGTGACACCACGGTAGTGTCCAAACGGAAACCGAAAGAGACTTTCATGTCTTGCGTGATCGTCAATGGCAAGATCACCTACGTCAAGGTACAGGCATGAGTCAGTCCCGGACTCCCACTCAATTCTTCCTTCTCGACAATAGTTCAGGCAGAGCATGCGTGATCCTGGGGTAAGCTTAAAGCCCGATTCAAGGTTCCATACGCTTGTAAAGTCATTGAACATGAGGGTAATTCCAGGCATGACGTCATGCATTGTCATGATGCCCTGTCCGTCAGTACCTTCCGCCCTCCATACAGAATGATCTGTATCGTGCGTCACGCGACGGACGTTGCCACCCATGTCAGCATAGTTAGCAATGTCCATCGTGTCTCCAATCCCCTTCGTTTCTCTGAAGAGTGTTCTCAAAAAATGACAGTACCTTTGACCAGCCCGCATCATCGAGCGCGCCTTGGTCTACAAACGATCCGTCTTCCATGCGGGCAAAGTCGGTGCAACATGCTCTAATGAACTCAGGATCGTGTGTTACAACCACGACAGCTCGTCCTTCTGCCGCTGCTGCGGTAACGCTTGCAGCAACCTGTTCCATATGGGCAAGGTCAAGTCCACTGGTAGGTTCGTCAAGCACGAGTAAGTCACGACCTGATGCAAGTGCCGTAGCGAGGGCAACGCGTTGCATTTGGCCTCCTGAAAGCGACAGCGGATGGCGTTGTGCCAGTTCAGTTAAGTCCAACGATGCAAGTATAGTACGGGTAAGGCGCTCGTCAGCATGACTCGTGGAGTCGAGTACCTCATCAAATACGCTCTCTCGGAAGAGTTGATGGCTCACGTCCTGCATAACCAAGGAGCCGTTCTTTGGTCTGCTTGAGAATGGGCTGGGACCTTCTCCAACATCTTTGGTCCCTTTGCAACCGCTCACAAGACCGCAGATACAGCGTGCAAAGGTAGACTTTCCAGCACCATTGCTTCCGATGATGGCGGTGACACCTCCTCGCCTGAAAGCGATGTGAGAAACGTTGATACCGCGGCTCGACTGTGGGTAGTGATAGCTCATATCCCGTATTTCTACAAACTCGTTCTTCTCGCATCGTGCGCAGCACTGTTCAGCTGCAATGGCCGCAAAGGTTGGTGCACGCAGACCAAGCGCTCGCGCCTCGTCAGCAGTGGATGCATAGAATTGCTTGAGTCAATCTCGCGTTCCACGCTGCCCTGAGCGCATCACAATAATGCGATCGGCGATGCCCTCCAACCAATGGAGTCGATGCTCGGAGATGAGCACAGTGCGGCCCTCAGCTTTCCATTTTGCAACAATCTTTCGGAGAAGTCCTATGGAAGCAAAGTCAAGGTTGGAGGACGGCTCATCAAGGACAAGAACATCTGGGTCAAGCATAGTGGCCGAGCCACAGGCAACGCGTTGTTTTTTTCTCCACCAGAAAGTGAGAGGCAGCTGCGGTCGATAAGATCTGTGAGCTCAAGCGCGTTGGCGACGTCCTTTAAGCGTGTGCGTATCTTGTCAGGTGTTATTCCTTGATTCTCACATGCAAATGCGAGTTCACCGGTTGTATCCAAACAGAAAAAAATTGAGTCTTAGGATTCTGGAAGACTGACCCAACCTTTGGCGCCAGTTCCCAAAGCTCGTGGTTGGAAGGTGTAAGACCACAGACCTCAATCTTCCCCGAGAGTTTCCCCTCATAATAATGGGGGATGAGGCCATTGACGAGCCTTGCTAGGGTTGTCTTTCCAGATCCTGAGGCACCCGTCAAGCAGACTACTTCACCAGGGGCTACGTTAAGGTTGACCTCGGAGAGACTGTTTTTTCTCGATTGCCTGATAGCAGTAGCATGCATTTTTTTATCTCGATCATTTCAATCCTAGTAGTAGAGCAATGGCGTGATCACTGCACAGATAGTAGCCATGGCGAGAAAGGCGATTACTATCCAGTCTCGTACGCGCATGCGTGCTTCGTGTATGTTTGTGCGAGCTGTTGGTCCACCGAGTCCTCGCACAAGCGTCGAAGCAGAGAGGTCTTCACCGCCTCGCACTGCTGAGACAAGCAGCGGTACCAGGCAATTCTCGATAGCGGAGATAGGGTTTCTGAACGTCTTGCTGCTGCGCATGCGTATAGCAGCAGCTATCTGACGGTAGTCGTCGGCTATCGCTGGGAAGTATCGAAGCATTACGACAAAGGGAATTTCTACTGCCTGAGGCATGTGCATACGGTCGCATGCTGCCATGAACTCACTCACTGACGTGGTTGTGACTAGCCAGGTTCCCATGGCAATACCAGGGGCAAACTGCCTTACGATTCCCGAGATGCCTAGCGTGGCAAAGAGAGCAACTCCAGTAAGGCATGACTCCGCGATTGCTGCCACAGCGCTTGCAGCCTCGTATAGCGTGAGGTAGGTGATTGCTGAGCGGAAATGGTGAGAGAGGGCTAGCATAATGAAAGGCGTTGCAATAAGCAGCGGCTTAACCACAAGGAGAGGCCCCGCGTTATAAGACCCAAGCATAATTGTTGAGACAACGAGTGTAGCAAGCACTTTAGTACGGGGATCAAGCACGAGCCCTCGGTTATTGGCAGTTGAGAGGAACAGCCCCTGTTTCATTATGCGATGCCGGCTCGTTCGAAGTGCTTCTGGAGAAGTTTCTTGCCAATGACGGCTCCGATACACCCTGCGACAAATGCAGCAAGAGCAAGAGGCAGAAGACTCCAGTCAGGGATGTAGCTAGAGAGCGCGTCGGCATATTCCTGTCCGTAGCCAGAGGCGATACCTGCGAAATAGCTCACGCGATTCATGACGATGGGAATATAGTTACCTATCAACCAAACGCTCAGTACTCCGTGTGAAATTATGGCGCGCCCTGCGCTGTTATAGTTACCGCTTCTGAGGACAAGGTCGGCGAGAAGACCACATACTGGTCCTGTGATAAAGGCATATATGCCCATACCGCCAAGACCCATAAGGATGCCGAGGATGGTTCCCATGATAAAGACCATTCCGAAATGCCTTACTTTTGTGATGTAGAGCATGTACGGAATGCCTCCGATAAGCGGGCAGATGACGGAGAGCAATGGAATGAATATAGGAACGTAGCCCAGCATTGCCACAGCCATGATGATTATGAAGTAGAGAGCGGTGAAGATACCGATGTTTATAAGGTCCTTCGGTTGCAACCCTTTTTTCTTGACTGAGGGTGTTTCAGACATAATGCGTCTCCTTTCGGTTAGCTCTATCTAACTTATAAAGGATAGACACACAGAAACTCAGTCAATAGCCCATTTGTATCATTATGTCCCGTTTGTATCGTACGGCTGTATCTTGTTATCGAGAGTCTTCCGAGCTACTATAAGTTCAATTGAATTGCCGGAGCCTTTGGCAAGCACTGGCAAGAGAAGGGATTAGGTGCATGAATAACTAGCGATACTCATAAAGCCCGAATTTACGTAACGTCGCTGACGACACTACCGCGGGTGTAGTATTGCTTAATCATGTCTTAATTTACCGCCATTTACCTGTGTATAATCGCATGCTACTCCGCGTGGTCTTCGGCAGAACCGAGGTATCATGCAGCTTAATCTTTCAAATATTGAATATACCTATCCGTCATCGGTAGAGCCCACCTTACATGATGTGACTATTGTGCTTCCACAAGGATGGACCGGCCTTGTTGGTAATAACGGATTTGGTAAAACAACCCTCGCACATATCGTATGTGGTCTCTTGCAACCTGACAGGGGAGTTATAAGCCCATCGTTTTTCTCGGTATATTGTGCTCAAAATGCAACGGAGGCCCCAGCTACTCTTTTTGATTTTGCGGTTGCCTATGATGATGTGGCCATTAAGCTGAGGCGAGAGCTTTCGTTGGAGGATGATTGGCCTTGGCGTTTTGAAACGCTTTCGTGTGGTCAGCAGAAACGACTCCAGGTAGCGTGTGCTTTATGGGCATCACCTGACGTTCTTGTGCTAGATGAGCCCACTAATCATGTGGATGTGTCAACAAAGCATGCTCTTTTTGCGGCTTTATCGCAGTTCAAGGGTATCGGGGTGCTTATTTCACATGATAGGGAGTTGCTGGACAAGCTCTGCACTCAATGTTTGTTTGTAGCTAACGGCACGGCAAACATGAAATCTGGTAATTATTCTCAGGCATCATCACAGGTAGAGCTTGAACGCTCTAGCGCATTACACGCAAAGGAAGCGGCGCAAAAAGAGAAGACTCGCCTTGAGCGAGAAACCCAGCGACGTAGAGAAGAGGCTTCTAGAGTTCAGGCGCGCAAAAGTGGAAGAAACATTGATAAGCATGACAGTGATGCTCGTGCAAAAAAGCGAGGTTATATAGTCACAGGTCAAGATGGCAAAGCGGGAAAGCTGGCTACTCGCATGTGGGATAGACTTGAGAAGGCAACGGGTAAAGCCACAGGTATTCAGGTTGGAAAACAATATGATTCCAATATCTGGTTGGATAGTGAAGCAAGTAAGAGAAAAGTTCTGTTGAGGATGGAACCTAATAACATTCTTATGGGAGAGAGCTGCCTACAAACCCCACCGCTATTTATTGGTAATACGGATCATATTGGCATTGTTGGTGATAATGGCTGTGGTAAAACAACGCTGATAAAGAAAATTATTTCAAGTATTTCTGACGATGTGCGGATGTTATATATTCCTCAAGAGCCAACTGAACTGCAAAAAAACAGAGACAGTAAGAAAAAAATCAAAGGGCTATCAAACTCCCAGCGTGGAAGAGTGTTGTCTATTGTGGCACAACTTAATTCCGATCCTGATTTTTATTCTTGCAGGTGAGTCAACCAGTCCAGGTGAAATGAGAAAGCTTATGCTTGCGCAGGGAATGCTCGAATCACCAGAGCTTATCGTAGTGGACGAGCCAACTAACTATTTGGACCTTGGTTCAACCGTAGCGCTTGAACGTTTACTGTCTGAATATCCAGGAGCTTTTATTGTTGGTCTCACATGATCTCTCGCTGGTTGATTCCGCTACATCGATAAAATGGAGCATTCAGCGATCAAATGACAACTTTGAGCTTGTGGTGCAATAGGGGCGAGAAACACGTTGGACAGTTACGGTGGTTGCGCGTTTGTGTTTGAGTAGCTCGCTGACACAGACCGCTGCTTTTTATACCGCTCGCCGTAGTTGTTCAAGCAAGCTAACTCCTGCTGAAAAAAATTTTTATATAAACTAAAAGGTCAAATCGATTTCTTCTGAGATTTCTCGTGTTTTTAAGCATGGACTTCGGAGGGACCTATGCTTCACTTCAACCACGGTTCAAAACAAGAAGCTAACGAGGGAAATGCAAGCGCTGCTGGCAACGCAGGCACGGGCACTGCTGGCGGTGCAGGCTCCACAGGTGTGCCGGGCACTACAGGAGCTGGGACCCCCAACATCCCCACACCTCCTGAGGGATATCAACAGGCATCCTTTGCGTCTACGCTTCCAACGGTTGCTGATCAGACGGCTAACTTAGGCTCCCAGATTGGTGTCATTTCTCCAGGTGAGAGCGAAGAAGATGCTGAGGCTCGTGAGGCGTACGAGAGTCTTGCGCGTCACCGCAAAGCTCGTCGTAAAAAAAGAAACTTATTAAGGCAGGAATAGCCGCCGGAGTCTTTGTTCTTCTCGTCACATTGTTTATTTTTGCCTATGTGCCAGGGCGGCCAGAACCAGAACACTACCGTGATGCCAAGCACTACGTTTGTCACGCGCGGCGAGTTCAGCGATTCTGTTTCCGCGTCTGGATCCATCAAGCCTGTATCGTCAACTGTGGTAACTCCCGAGGTAGATGGCATTATTCAGGATGTTCAGGTTTCTGAGGGCACGTACGTTCATAAGGGCGACAAGCTCTTTACCATCAAGAACGATGAGCTGGATAAGGCTGTTCGTAAGGCATCTCAGCAGGTAAAAGCAGCCGAGAACGAGGTCAGTAAGGCTCGCTCGGCTCTGGTCTCTGCTCGCAATGGTGTCTCAGAGGCAGGTGCTGAAGGCCAGGAGGCAAATGCTGCGTCTATTGCTGCTGCTGTGGAAGCAGCAGAGGCAAATCTGGAGAGCGCTCAGATTGCGCTTGAGGAGGCACGATCTGCTTACAACGATGCAATTGCCAAGGCAGACAAGCGTGTAGTCACCGCTCCTTGTGACGGAACGGTTATTGTGATGAACGCGGTGAACGGCGCTTCGGTTGGCTCGTCTGCACCAGGTGCTGGCAATGCCGGTCCTCTGATTACTATCGCGGACCTTTCCCAGATGAAGGTGAACGTCCAGATCAACGAGGTGGACATTTCCCGCATTGCCGTTGACCAGAAGGCGCAGGTCAGCTTTACAGCTCTGCGAGACCTGTATTGCGATGCAGTGGTTACTCACGTTTCTGCTGTTTCGTCCAACGGTGCCGACGCAGGTGCAAGTTACGATAGCCCTGGTCGCTCCATTGTTTCTTACACCGTTGACCTGCTCATTAGCAGTCCCGATGCATCCATCAAGCCGGGTATGACTGCTAACGTGGACATTATGATTCAGCACATGGATAACGTACTGACCGTACCCCTTGTTGCTGTCATGGACGATGGCGATGGTGCTTACGTCAATGTTGTTACTTCTCGTGACGAGAAGGGCTATCCTCAGGTAAAGCGCGTATCGGTGACCGTAAAGGCACAAAGTTCTACGACGGCCGTCATCGAGGGCGCCGGTATTGAGGATGGCACTGAGGTGATGATTGGCGGTGGCGCTGGCGGTCCATCTCAGGGCGCGGCTATGGACGCTCCGGCAGGCGCAACGTCCGGCTCGGCGAATGACGCAACAGGCTCCAAAGATTCCAAGTAGGCGACGCGTATGTCCAAGGTAATTGAGGTACATAAGCTGCATCGCATTTATGAGACGGCTGCAGGTTTGACGCACGCTCTACGGGGTGTTTCTTTGACTGTGGAGAAGGGTGAGTTTCTCTGCATCATGGGTCCGTCAGGCTCGGGCAAATCAACCCTGATGAACATTTTGGGCTGCCTGGATACGCCTACTGCTGGTTCGTACAAGCTCGAGGGACTTGAGGTTGCAGATCTTTCTGATGATGATCTAGCGGAGATTCGCGCCACGCGTCTGGGCTTTGTCTTCCAGTCGTTTAACCTACTGCCGCGCACTACGGTGCTGCGAAACGTTATGTTGCCGCTCATCTACTCGGACATTCCCGCAAAAGAGCGAGAGCTGCGTGCTTGGAAGGCGCTGCGTTCTGTTGGTCTGCCTGAGGAGTACTACGAGCACAAGTCAAATGAGCTTTCCGGAGGTCAGGTGCAGCGCGTAGCTATTGCTCGTGCGCTGGTAAACGACCCGGCGGTTATTTTTGCCGATGAGCCAACAGGCAACCTAGACTCTGCAACAAGTGAGATGGTACTCAACACGTTCAAGTCCATGCAGGAGCGCGGCAAAACAATCGTGCTGATTACACATGACCCCGAGACTGCCTTTTGGGCTGACCGCGTGGTACACATTCGTGACGGCCGCCTGCTCACAGACGAGCAGGAAAAGGAGTTTGTGAGGCAACACGCCGCACAGTCCGCGACGGGCGTACACCCCGTGACAGGCGCACATGCCGCGATGGGCGCACATGCTGCACCGGATGCGCATACCGCGACGGGAGGTATCGCGCTATGAGGCTGATGGATCTACTGCGAGAAACCCTGTCTGCGCTCAACGCCAACCGTGGCCGCAGCTTGTTGACGGTGCTGGGTATTGTTATTGGCATCAGCGCGGTTATCGCCATGACGGCGCTTATCGACGGCATCAAGTATTCGCTGGTCAGCTCGCTGGGCCTCAATCAGTCGCGCATGGTCATGATCTACGCATGGCCAGACCGCGAGGTCACACAGCAAGATCTTGACATGCTGCAGCTCAGTGTACCTGGCTACGAGCTTGTGACCGGCATCGACTCCACCATGGCCCGCGTCAACTCGGCCGAGAAGCAGTTTGACGCGCGAATCATCGGCTGCACGTCCGACTACTTTACCGTCATGGGCCTCAAGGCATCCGCGGGCTCGCTCTTCACAAAGTCCGACGTAGATGACACATCTAGAAACGTTCTTCTCGACAAATTGTCTGCCGAGAAGCTCTTTGGTAGTGCAGATGCATCCATTGGACAGGTTGTTCGCATCAACAACGACAGCTACACCATTGTGGGCGTGGTTGACAGTGGCCCAAATGGGGGCGGGCAAGGCGATACGCTGCTGGCCTATATACCATATTCCACGTATTCAGCGCGCCTGACGGGCACCAAAACTATCAGCCAGGTCTTTGGTTACGCTCGCGAAAAACGTTGACATGAAGGCGCTTGCGGATGAAACAAAGTCCTGGTTGTTGGACTGGTTTAACATTCCTTCCGCGCAGGCAGAAGATCGTGTGACAGTTATGACGCTCTCGTCCATTATTGAGCAGATGAATGCCACGCTCATGTCGTTCCAGGTCCTGGTTACCGCCACGGCAAGTATCTCGCTTCTGGTTGGCGGCATTGGCATTATGAACATGATGCTTACCAACGTGACGGAGCGCATTAGGGAGATTGGCCTGCGTAAAGCTCTTGGCGCTCGCGCGTCCGACATCACCAAGCAGTTCTTATGCGAGTCCATTTTGATTTGCATTATGGGCGGTGTGATTGGCATTGCCCTGGGTTACGCCGGAGCATGGGGCCTGGCCGGCTCGTTTGGCAGCATGATACAGCTTGAAACTGGTATCACGCCCATCATCACCCCAAACATCGTGATGATTACCTCGGGAATCTGCATTGGCATCGGCTTGATCTTTGGGTATTGGCCCGCTCGTCGAGCCTCAAAGCTCAATCCTGTTGAGTCGCTTCGCTACCAGTAAACGGGGTGCGTTCAGTGACCGCTTGCTGAAAGTAAATGAACTGCATCCGTGAAAAACCTGCAAGTGAAAAATAGCCTGCTACTAGTAGGGTTTCTCGCCAGGCGAGAAACCCTTTGAAGTGCGGTGGATTGTGCAGCTACAGCAGATCATCTGGTGGGAGTAGTTCGATTTCCCATGAGGTGCTGACATAGCAACAGATGTCTATGTCTGATGAATCAAATGTAGGAACTTGGTTTCCACAATCAGAATCATAAAAAGCCATATGATCGCGGGCTTTATACGCTAGTTCTCTCCTGTTAAAGTCGTAGTCTGCATGCTTAAGCCCAACCACCTTTGCTCCGGCAGCCTTAGCAAGAAGATTTGCTTTTTGATGACAGGCAACAATAGCATCTACAGATAGGTTGTCTTTAATGGTGTCGTTATGTGCTATCGAGAATTCAACTGAAAAGGTCACTTCATCACCACATGAACTGAGTGCTTTCCAGATTTTTCTCGACAAGATCTTCTTCAAGCTGCTGTTTGATGGATAGTTTAGCGCGGAAATCATACCCTAGAAGTTTTTTCTCAGCGACATAATAGTCACCCTCATCATCTTTTTTGTACCGGTTTTCCTCGTGACCAGATACTGAATAGTTGTTGTTTTTTTAGAATTGAAGCAGGTAGCCCATTTTTTTCTCTATCGCATCTTTTGATTGTTTGAAGCAGCACATTATATTTGGCTGTGCAGTCTTCGCGGATTTTGGAAGTTCCTTGAACAGTGATGTCTACGTCAATAGTGTCAGGCGCAACTTGCGTGCTCAGGTTTGTTGATACGTCAATCGTTCGTTTCATGGTGCGTTCCTTTCAGAGATGTTAGAGAAAAAAATCAGCTGTTTGAACAGGTAATTTATTTCTCATCGTTGAATAATCATAGGCTTAAAAAGAGTTTTTGAGTGTCCAGTGTAATGGACACTCATATAGTGGGTAGTAACTGACATTAACCAGGTGAAATAGCTTATTATTAGTGCAAGGGAAGCGTGGGTAGACAACTACCGCGCGGGAGAGGGACACATGATTTTGTATTTTTCTGCAACAGGCAACTGCAAATATGTTGCCGAGCGAATTGCCGCGGAGTTTGATGACACTGCAGTCTCGATTGAGGTTTCAAACGGCCAGGTAAATCTCTCAGAAAATGAGATGCTTGGCATCGTGACGCCAGTTTATAACTGGGAACTTCCCATTACAACTCGGGAGTTTTTGCAGAATCTCCAGGTCATAAGTGCCTCTGCGCTGTACTCGTTCATTGTAACAACGTACGGAATAATGGCTGGTTGCACGTTTGTTGACGCAAAAAGATTCTTGCCAACAAAGGACTAGAGCTCAACGCTGGTTTTAGCGTCAAAATGCCTGATACCTGGACTCCAATTTTTGATTTGAGCGACAAGACAAAGGTCCAGCAAATTAACGACAACGCCGAGAGCTATATCAACGCCGTATTAACCGGCATCAAAGAGCGTGCTGTTGGTAATCATATGCAGGGTGTTGTTCCGTATGCAGTTAGACTTTTTATGGATCCCATGTATAACGACGAGAGAAAGACACAGCACTTCTCGGTTTCAGATAAGTGCATCGGATGTAGTCTTTGCGCACGAAAGTGCCCAGTTCAGGCCATTCAGATGAAGGATAAGAGACCTCTGTGGATTAAAGATCAGTGCGCCGCATGTCTTCGTTGCCTACATCATTGTCCTACGTTTGCTATTCAGTATGGTAAGGGAGCAACGAACAGACATGGTCAGTACAAAAATCCTCACGTCAAAGTGTAGTTTTAGGTGTAAACTTTATGGTGTAGTTAGCTATAGCTAACAAAATGCTAATCGAACGGAGTTTAACCCATGCCTGCTCAGAACGAGAAGAAGGATCATCTTCCGGTACTTGGTGTTGGCCCCGCTTACGTGATTGCCATCACAGCGCTGACGGTTGCGTGCATCACCCCTGTCCAAGCTGGGTTTTTCTTCCGTATCTGCGTATTCGAGCAACGGTTGGCGTGATGCACGCTGTGGGTACGGCTTTTTCTGATTGTAGGTATTTGGCTTTGGGTTTCCGCTGCTATCAAAGAAAAACTTCGCGAGAAAATCATCGCAAATCAGCTGGTAACAACCGGTGTATACGCACTGGTCAGAAACCCAATCTACTCCGCATTTGCGTTTGTCATGTCAGGTGCAACGTTGCTCTCTAGTAACCTTTATCTGCTACCACTACCTCTTGTGTTTTGGGCGCTTTTAACTGTGATGATGCAGGCAACGGAGGAGAAGTGGCTTCTCGAGCAGTTTGGCGATGAGTACAAAGAGTACTGTAAACGCGTTAATCGCTGCATTCCATGGTTTCCTAAGCGCTAACGTTTAACGTGAATATAAACGTGACCATTTGCTTTTTATCCGAGCCCCAGTTCCATAGGTGAACTGGGGCTTATTTGATTTTCTCGCTATATAAATACTTTTACGAAGCGGCTATGATATACATACGTCCGCGAGACATGCTTGTGTCGCGCCTGTTCTATATACGTCACGCCAGTTTGTCAGTGCTTGTACCTGCTGCTTCATGAGAAACGAGAGATGCGATGCTGGATATTCGTCGTGTTTTTGGCAAGTGCGCCCAAAAAGCATACGGAGGAGACGTTGAATCCTCTGACGACTGTTTGGGGAGAGGCGCTTGATGCGTCGAATATGTTGCCTGAGCATCCGCGTCCTCGCATGAAGCGCGACAATTACGTGATGTTGAACGGCGTGTGGGAGTATGCGATTGCGTCGGTAGATGGCGAGGTAGATGCAGAGACCCTTGCGCAACAGGAGATTCCTTCCCGTTGGGACGGGCAGATTGTGGTGCCGTTTTTCGCCAGAAGCTCCGCTCTCTGGTGTTGGTCGTACGGTGCGTCCGCATGAGCTTTTGTGGTACAAACGTAAAATTGACTTGCCAAAACTGGTCGATGACCAGCGACTTATTCTGCATTTTGGTGCGGTCGACTGGATGTGTGCGTGTTTTGTTAATGACAAGCTTGTCGGTAAACATGTTGGCGGTTACCTGCCGTTTTCGTTTGACATCACGGATCTGCTTGGCTCGGCCGAGGCGGCAGGTGCGGATGAGAGTGCGGCGAAGGTGGCGGACGCGGCGAAGGTGGCGGACGCGGCGAAGAGTGGGACCACCGCTGAGCTTGTGCTTTGCGTTTGGGATCCAAGTGACGCTGGCTCTCAACTGCGAGGTAAACAGCGACTTTCTCGTGGCGACATTTGGTACACCGCTCAAAGTGGCATTTGGCAGAGCGTTTGGTATGAAGTTGTTTCTGCAGCTCATCTTGAGTCGCTAACGTTGAAGGGCGACATGTACGGCGTGCTTGAAGTTAAGACGAACGTACAGGTAAGCGGGCAGGCAAGCTTGCAGTCGGAGGCACTGGAGCTGGAGTTGGCGCTCAAGGATGAGCTTGGGCAAGACGTTCTTCTCGCCAGGCTTCCGGTGAGCGAAGCAGGAGAAATTTGCGAGGAACTACAGGTAGACAAACCGCAGTTGTGGTCTCCGGAGAGACCGTACCTCTATTTCGTGGAGGCAACACTTTGGCGGGATGGTGTAGCGGTCGATTTTGTTCGGAGCTATTGCGCGTTTCGTACTGTTGAGGTGAAGCCTGATGAGGTTGGCGTGCCAAGGGTTCACTTGAACAGGGCGCCATATTTTGTGCGTGGCGTGCTGGATCAGGGCTATTGGTCTGACGGATTACTGACGGCGCCGTCCGACGATGCGCTGGTATATGACGTAGAGGCCATGAAGTCGGCTGGTTTCAATACACTGCGAAAGCATATCAAGATTGAAAGCGAACGCTGGTACTACCACTGCGATCGTATTGGCATGCTTGTTTGGCAGGATTGCGTTTCGGGAGGTAGCGCGTATAGTCCCTGGCACACGAGTCAAAAGCCGACGCTGTTCAGCTTTACCTGGGGTCGATTCGACGACACAACTCCAAGTCATCACGGGGCTTTATCCTCAGGTGAAGAGGGCTATCGCAAGGAGTGGACAGAAACTTGTCAGGAAATGGTCAAGCTCCTGGATGGGCATCCTTCGATTGGATTTTGGACGCTCTTTAACGAGGGTTGGGGACAGTTTGATGCACGAGCTGCTACTGAGGCTGTTCGCGCCTTGGATGCAACACGTCCAATCGATGCGACAAGCGGTTGGTATGACCAGGGCTGTGGTGATTTTTCTGAGCATTCACAATTACTTCCGTCCACTTCGCGCAGGTTGGAGCGGGAAACAACGGGGAATCGAGCGGCAATAATCTCTGAGTTTGGTGGTCTTGCGCAGATGACACCAGGTCATACGTCACTTGACCACTCATATGGGTACGGAGATTTTTGCCACGGTTGAGGATTGGCGAGTGGCTGTCAAAAAGTTGCTTACAGAGGCGGAATCGCTGCAGGTTGAAGGCCTTGCGGGATACATTTACACCCAGGTATCTGACGTTGAGGAAGAGGTAAACGGCCTGCTCACTTACGATCGAAAGATCAACAAGTTTGAAGGGTAGCAGCTGCCGGGTGTTGTTGGACAACGTTAGATGGCTTCGGTAGTGCTTGAAGGTATCCGGTAAGCCAAGCGATGTATTGTGAACCGAAGGATGCCCAGTTGATTGAGGCGTGTCCAGTAATGCCGAGTGTTGATTTTTCGCCAAAGTGGTAAAAAAATGCGTTTAGTTGGAGTTTCATTTTTTTCTGCATATCGTGTTTTCGCAGATAAAAAAAATTGCAACGGTGGTAAAAAAATCGTCTTAGTTGGAGCTGAAATTTGATTTTTAAAGTTTTGATCTCCAACTAAACGGGTTTTTTACCTTTTTAGCCCCTTAAATTTTGCTCCGAAAATTGGATGATACGTAAAATTGAATATTTGAGTATAGATATTCATAGAATTGAATACATCTCTAGCGGGAAAAGGAATTTTTGTAACTTAACATAAAAACTCGCCTTCCAGAGGTCTGTTTCTGGAAGGCGAGGGAAGTGTATCACTCCAGTTGTGCATCATTGCGCTTGCTCGCACGTAGACGCAGGTAGGCACGTAGGCGCGTCAAGTGCGTCGCGTCCGCGCGTCGCGGTCGCGCGTAGCTGCACGTTAAGCGCTTGCACCCGAGGTAGCATCTACGCCTGCGCTTGGTGCGGGAGCACCAGCGGCAGGGGCGGGAGCGCCAGCTGGCGGAACAACTGCGCCGCTAGCGCTTACGAGGCGCTGACCTGTGGTTTGCAGATACCAATCCAACCATGGCTTGAAGTTGAAGACGATCTCGTTGATGCCCGCATACGAGCCATCGGGGTAGTACATTGCCTGGTAGTTATGGGTGTTGATGATGTCGGCTGGTGTACCTGGGACAATGGTGCGTACGTATTCTTTGTCGCCGTTGCGAAGCACGCCGATGACAAACTCAACGTTTTTCATGCGACCCTCGGGAAGAGAGCTGTGAACTGTGGAAAGACGGTCACCCGACTGCTCAGGAACGCGTTTTGCCAGCATAGTGTCTGGGTTGTCGTGAGTATTGTTGTAGTAAAGGAACTGGTTGTTGTCGTCCGCGTAAGTTAACTCAAATGGCATTGCCTTCAGGAACATGTCAATCTGGTTGACCGTCAAAATGCCGTGGTCAAGCTTAACGTATGTGTCGCCCGAGACCGCGCCCACAAGCTCGGCGGCCTTCTCGACCCAATCAGGATCGTCGGGATCAATGCCCTGGATAGTGGTGGAAATTGAGTTGGTTACGTCCAGATCCTCTGGCGCGATTGGCTTTGGCTTCTTCAACTTGGAGACCACCTCTACGTATTTGACAAAGTTATCCAGGCAAAGGCCCAGGAAGCCGACGGTGCGCTCGTCGATAATGTTGCCGTCCTCGTCGAAAGCCTGCTTGGCCTTTCCAAGAAGGAACTCGTTACCAGGCAAAACGTATGCGTTTACGCCCGGAGCATCCATAATCTTGCGCAGATGAACTTGCGCGCGAGAAGTTCCCTGGTCGTAGTAAGAAGCGCCGACAATCATGACAGGCTTGTTCTCAAATGGATGCACGTCGTAGGAGAGCCACTCGATGACACTCTTCAGTGCAGGTGAGATGGTGTGGTTGTGCTCAGGGCGTAGAAATAATGACGCCATCAGCGCGGGTAATCTTGTTGTACAGCAGGCGGAGCTGGAAGTTTTCGTCCCACTTGAGGTCCTGGTTGAACAGAGGAATGTTATCAATCTCAAGGATCTCAAGCTCAAACTGCTTGGCAAAAGTGCTTTTTGATGAAGTGCAGAAGCTTTCGGTTATAGGAAATCTCCGCATTTGAACCGACGATTCCGACAAATTTCATAGTAGTAGTTCCTTCCAGGCCTACAGGTTTTCCCAGTCAAAGTTCTCGGCCTCTTTGCGGAGAAGTTCGCGCGATGCGGCCATTTTTTCGTTGAGTTTCACAAACAGACGGAAATCGTCAAAAAGCAGGTCAAGCTTCTTGACGGTAGCTTTGTCCTTCAAGCTGCCCTTCTCGTCAAATGCCTGCTGGGCTCGGCCAAGAAGGAACTCGGAACCTGGCATGATTGCGGCTTTGAGCTCGGGAGCGTCCAGAATTTGGCGGAGCTGCAGTTGCGCACGAGAAGATCCGAGCGTGCCCAGGGATGCGCCGACAATCATGACTGGCTTGTTGACCATAGGAAAGATGCCGTAGGACAGCCAAGCAAGCGCGTTTTGCAGGACCGCTGGAATGGAGTGGTCGTACTCTGGTGTTGCGATGATGACGCCGTCGGCGGCCTCAATTTTTCTTTGCAAGCTCTGAGACAACCTCGGGGACCTTCATTTTTTTGCGGGTTTGTTGAACAGGGGAATGTTGTCAATCTCCACCAGCTCAATGGCGGCTTTTTTTCGGCAAAATGCTTCTGCATAAACTGCAGCAGTCTTCGGTTATTTGACTCTTTTGAATTGGTGCCAATAAGGCCAACAAAGTTAAGCATCAAACTTCCTTTCTGAATTACGCAAGGAACTCAGGCGAGATTCCCGACGAATAATATACGCGATTATCAGTGGTTACTATGAGCGCCTCGATGCCTTTTTCTTGTTCCACTCGGGCAAGAAGCTGACGGGGTTTCTCGCCATAAAGGCGCGTGGTCCAAATTTCTCCATCAAGCGAGTTGTCCGAGATAATCGTGATGCTCGCAAGTTGCGTGTCAACTGGATAGCCTGTCTTGCGGTCAAGAATGTGGTGATAGGTGTGCTCGTTTACCTGCAATTTCCTTTCGTAGGTACCGGAGGTCACCACGGACTGGTTGCAAATAGGCAGCACCGCAAGGTTGGTGCCTCGCGGTTGTCGCGGATTCTGGATGCCAATCTGCCACGGCCTATCCGCAAGGGCATTGTTTCCAATTGTCTTAATGTTACCGCCAAGGTTAATAAGGGCAGAAGTGACGTGCTGACTTTCCAGATAATCTGCAATTTTGTCGGCAATGTAGCCTTTGGCCAAGCACCCCAGGTCCAGCTTCATGCCCTCTTTGGCGAGAAACACGGTGCAGCTCAGAGGGTCTAATTCAATGAGCTGTGGATCGGTAAGCGACAGCGCGTGCGCGACCTCGGCGTTATTTGGAATGCGCGCGTCAGCAAAGCCGATTCGCCATGCTTGTACCAAGGGGCCAAGTGAAATGTTTAAATGACTTGCAGGTATAATGCTTTTGTTCTTTGCCAATCTGAATGAGCTCAAACAGCTCGGGGTCAACGGGGACAGGATGTTTGCCTGCTGCATGATTGACCTGCATAAGCTCGGAATTGGCGTCATTTGCGTTAAACCGCTGGTTATAGATGTTAAGGAGTTCAAAGACATCGTCAAGTAGCTGTTCTGCAGTGTACTCTTCCTGCGAATCATTGGAGGGTGGCAATAAAGAAATGGTGATAGTCGCGCCCATCAAGTGAGTTGATCTGGAAATGTAGGCTCGTTCTGACACGACTCTCCTATAGTGTCTAACAGCAGTTTGTTTAATTTTATCTGCAGATTGCTTAGCAGTAACTCTATTTTACGTTTGTTTGTTACGGTCATTTGTTGTATCCACAACATTTTGGCGAGAAACCCTACAGTTTTGGCAGCTCGCTGAAGACCGCTCCCGACCTCATAAGCGAAGAAAACTGTGAAGTTACTTTGATTATGTATGCTTCACACTTGTTATTTATTGTTGATATGACTTTATTTCAGTCTCATTTTTTTCAAACTCTGATTGGTAATTGACTCTTGGCTGATGCATATAGCTAGCCAATTTTTTGAGCATCTTTTGAAAAAAGTTAAGTATAAGAAAGGTAATTACTTGCAACTTTAGTAAATGGAATTAAATCTATGCACTTCATAGCATTAATTGAGCACAATTCAGTTATTCAAGTACATCTTTGTCCAAAGATGTAATAAAAAAATCTTAAGTAGAACAAGATATTTCTTCAAATATTTTTGTCAAAAAAACCGTTACTATATTTACTGGAGGTATTTGTACCTCCATGGGGTAAACACGTAGGAAAGATGGGGTTGATATGAGCAACTTTAAGAAGACGTTTGCAACTATGTTTGCAGCCGTAATGATGCTTACCGGTATCATTATTTTAGGTACAAGCACTGTTGCAAAGGCAGTGACCTATCCGTTATCGCAAAACATTGATTTTGGCGCTGACGGAGAACTTACTGTTAACCTCAAGCCAACTTCACCTACAACTGTTAAAGGCAATGCAAATATCTCCACAGGTATCGAGATTGACGCAACCGGCCTCCATAGGCCAATCGACGGTCTTTACCTGGAGATCGAGGTAAACACCAAGCAGTCCGCTACGGATGTCAACAACACCAACAACATTACTCCTAATACCTACCTTGATAACTTTGCTACTCCAGCAGCAGCTACACAGCCTATCATCAAGCGCGAGGAGACCATCGTTACCCCTGATGGCAGGACCATTAAGCGCCTGTACCTCAATACTATCGATACCACCGTTAAGCTGGAGCTCCCTTATGTTATGAGCTTCAGAGACATGGTTACCCCAGCAGATTTCCAGCTCAAACCAGTTGTTCGTGTGTACAATGCAGACGGCACCGAGCTTGCTAACATGCCTGATCAGACATACTCCATCACCTACGACAAGCCTTGGCTTATGAAGCAGGTTGCAGGTGAAGAAACCAACGATCAGCTCCTGTACGGTGGTATTAACGCCCCAGGTGATTCGTCCGCTCTTTCCAACGATAAAACTTCAGACGTCATCTTCAGCTTTAGGCTTTACCAGTACTATCGTGCTTATCGCTCCATCATCATTACTGATACCCTTCCTACATACGTAAACGCAGCAGGTCAGACCGTTACCGCTCACTTTGACCCAGCTAAGAACCCTAACTGGACGCTCAGCCCAGATGGACGTACCGTAACCCTCAAATTTGATATTCCTGCAGGAACCACCATTCTCAACGACTACATTAGAGATAACCTTCCTGCATATTCCCAGCTCAAGCTTTCCTTCCCGGGCGCTCGCTACCTCAACGGCACTAATCGCGTGATCTTCAACAACACTGCAACAGTTCAGGGTATTCCTTACAACCCAAGCACTGCAGAAGAGACCGTTGGTCAGGTTCCTGGCAACGAGCACAACTTTGATGACGACTCTAAGCAGTTCCGCCTTGCTGGTAATGATTTCAGCGGCAACGGCATGCTTAGCAAGCGCGGTCCCGTTACCATCCAGTACGACAAGAACGGTCTTGCTGTTAGGGAAGCTTGACTACACCATCAAGCTGGTCAACAAGCTAGACACCCCACTCACCGACATCGAGTTCATCGAGGATGTTGCCAACACTGACAACCGCCTCTTTATGACCGCACTGACCGGCAATCTTGTTGCAGTTGGCCAGCGAGTTGGACTTAACATGGACCAGATTGAGGTCCGTGGCTACAAGGCAGATGGCAGCTACGACATCATTCCTACCAGGACTAACGGTGCAAACTGGCTTTACCGTGCTGACATGAACTCGGCAAGCCAGCAGCAGCTACAGTCCTATCTGGACCAGATCAACCAGGGTACGCTTGATCCATCTAATGCTTCCGCTGTGTCTCCTCAGTACAGGAAGATTGGTATTTACTTCAAGAACGTAACCCTGCAGCCAACCAGCAACATTGATTTCAACATCCAGATGATGTTCATGAATCCATTTGGCGAGGTTTACAGCGATAGGCCAATTACCAACATCATCAAGGTCAACGCCAACAAAGTTAATACCGACGGCACCAAGACCCCAATGAACTTCTCCGCAAATTGGGATACTCGCTTTACTCCATTTAGCGAGAAGGTCTGGCTGTCCAAGTCCTCTTGGTACCAGCGTGTTGGTATGCCTAACGAGCGCTTTAGTGCTCGCGTGGGCTTTGCGCTGACAGAGCTTTCACCTGCTCGTTACCTGAAGAATCCAACCTTCGTCGATCTTCTCCCTACGGGCGTTTCTTATGACGAGAACACCTCTGTTTCACCAATTGCTGACTCACTGCAGCCTGAGAAGGTTGAGTACATCAGGAACTATAACGAGACTGGACGCAATGCAATCAAGATTACCCTTCCATCCGGATACGTGTATCAGTATGGAACCATGAGTTATGAGATTAGGAACCTGGTAATCAACGACGACATCATTCCTTCTAAGGCCGAGAATGACGTTCTGAACAACAATAATGACGTCTACTTCTACGCCACAAACTGGACTCACGGCACACCAGATGACTTCTCGGGTATGTATAACGCCAGTAACTTTGTTCAGGATAATCTTGACATCAATATGAATGGTGTCACTGACGAGACTATTCTGAAGGCAACTGCAAAGGTTCTTGGCAACAACGTTGAGAGTATCCAGTCTGATAAGCACATCCGTAGCCTTGAGCCAAATATTGCTGGCGGCGGTGCATTCTACGGTAGGGCATTTACCTCGGCTACTATCATGACTGACTTTGGCGGCGTCACTGATACCAGCGGATTGTTCCAGTATCGTCTGAGCATTCGTAACTACTACAACACGCCAATGAATAAGATTCTTATGTACGACGTGTTGCCATATGTGGGCGACGGCAGAAACTCTGCTTTCAGCAATACACTTCAGGGTCCTATTGAACTGAAGATTGGCTCAACTGACGTCAGCTCCCAGTACGATATTTACTATCGCACCGATGAACACCCAGCTCAGAACGATATCAACGAGATTAACAGCCCAGAATGGACTAAGACTCCAACTGACTACACCAAGGTAACGGCAATCAAGATTGTTGGTAAGGGTGGCACTATTTTGCCTCCATACACCGTTCTGTCTGCGGTTCTTACCATGAAGGCACCACTGTATGATCCAAACCTCTCCGAGGCTCTTGCATACAACGACATGAGCGTTATCTACAACAACGAAGCTGCTATGCGTCGTACCGAGAAGGTCGCAAACCAGCTTGTTGACATCATGGATGTTAAGGTAGAGAAGAAGTGGCTTGATGCTGACGGCAACGCAATTGCTCAGCCAGATGCTACCTCCATTATCGTAAAGCTTCTTGCCGACGGCGTTGATACCGGTAAGACGCTTGACCTTACCGCAGCCAATAACTGGACTGCTTCGTTCACGCATCTTCGTAAGTACACCGTTGAAACTCACAACGATGGTACCAGCACAAAGACTCCTATCGTCTACACTCTTGAAGAGGTAGGCACAGACGCTAATGGCATGGTCACTTACAACGGTAAGAAGTACAAGGTCACCGCTACTTCTGGTCAGGCGGATGAGAACTCACCAAACGATTCCGTTGCACTGAGTGTGACCAACCAACTGCAGCAGGAGAAGGTCTCCGTCTCTGGCAAGAAGCTCTGGGACGACTCTAACAACAACGACGGTAAGCGCCCTACTTCCATTGTTGTCAGACTTCTTGCAGATGGTGTTGAGGTTCAGCACAAGACTGTTACCGCTGCCGACAACTGGGAGTACACCTTCTCTGACCTGCCTAAGTTCAACGGCAACACAGTGATTACCTACACCGTTTCTGAGGATGCAGTAACAGGCTATACGGCCAACATCAACGGCTACGAGATTACCAACTCTCATACCCCAGAGCGTATTAACATTCCAGTTAAGAAGGCTTGGGTGGACGATGAGAACGCTCAGGGCCTGCGTCCTACTAGTGTTCACGTCAGGCTTTACGCAGACGGTGTTCAGGTAGGTGAATTTGATCTGAATGCGGCCAACAACTGGGAGCATACGTTTGCTAATCTTCCTAAGTACAACGCAGGCAACGAGATTGTTTATACCGTCAAGGAAGATACGGTTGCTCACTACACTACTTCCTATTCTGGCTCTTCAGCTACTGAGCTCACGGTTACCAACACCATTGAGGGTAAGGTTTCTGTTCCAGTAACAAAGAAATGGATTGGTGCACCTGCTGATAGCGTAACTATTCACCTGCTCGCTGATGGTGTTGAGGTTCAGAGCGCTACTCTGACTGCTGCAGACAACTGGCAGCATACGTTCAGCAATCTTAACCAGTACAACAATGGCGCGCTGATCAACTACACCATTACTGAGGATGCAGTTGACGGCTATACCACCCAGATTACTGGCGACGCTACTAACTATGTAGTAACCAACACCAACATGAAGACTCGCGACATTCCGGTCACCAAGGTTTGGGAGAACCAGGAAGGTGATTCTGCTGAGATTGTTCTGTATCGTGACGGTATCGAGGTTGATAGGGTAACTATCACCAAGGCTAACGACTGGAAGCATACCTTCAGCAACCTTGAGTTCTATGACAAGACTGATGGTCACGAATACGCATACACCATCTCCGAGACTCCTATTACTGGCTACACAACTCAGATTACTGGTAATCAGGACGATGGCTTTGTAGTGACCAACACTGCTCCCGTCATCCCTCCAACCACTCCAGAGCCCTAAGAAGTCACGTCTTCCATACACTGGCGACGCTTCTGGTATCGCTTCAATTGTTGGAGCTGCAGCTCTGTCCCTGAGTGGTCTTGGTATTGCTCTTAGAAGGAAGAACAGCTAGTAGCTAGGGTTTTTCCAACTCGTTGATAGCTGACTAAAAAAACAGGCTCCTGGTAAAACCAGGAGCCTGTTTTTGCGTAGCACGTGGAAGGCCGCCAACGCCGCCAGGCTGTCAAGGCCGCCAAAGCTGCCAGACTGTCAAGGCCACCGCATGTGCGACGCAGAACTATCCCGTCGTATCGCTATCCTGGTGTTTTTGTAGAGTTTCTGAATCCGCCTCTGTGCCAAGTGGTAAAAAAATGCGTTTAGTTGGGGGTTACATTTTTTTCTGCATACGCGTTTGCCCAGGAAAAAAACTTTTTAACTATGGTAAAAATTGCGTTTAGTTGGGCTTCAAATAGGGAAATTTCAATTTTTCATCCCCAACTAAACGGCTTTTTTTACCTTTTTTTGAGCACTAAAAATCAGTACCATAAAATTGCGGTATTCACGATTATGAATAAACAGATTCCATTATGCAGAAATCAAATTGTTCTAACGATTTTTGACGGCTCTGCCAACGCCAAGTTGTTTTTCATTCGCCGAAAAAAATTAGCGTGTACCAAAGAATTATCCAGCAACACGATATAATTTTAGGTAGTTTCTAGTTATTTCTTGTACTGCAAAAACGTGGAGGTAAAAAGGTACATGAGAAGCATTTTTTTGATGACCGTCAGGTATCTATTAAGTGTGACGACAAGTATTCTTACACCGTTACAAAAGATGGCTTGTCTTACGTTCCGGGCAACGGAAAACCAGAGGTAAACGTCCAGTTTGCTGAGGTTGGCTCAACCTTCTTACTGAACTACTGCAGCTCAAATGGTCCTTACGAGATTACCTTTAAGAGCAATGAAGGTCACAACCTCGCTAGCATTGACACAGATCTCAAGTATCGTGGTTTTTGGCCATAACATTCTTGATACCAAGACTATCATCCTTGCTTTTGCAGCTAACAAGCTTACCAGCGAGTTCCCTAATAACCTTCAAGCCCTAAACATCACACTTGGCTTTAGCCTTAAGGAGAAGAAGATTACTATCTCCAATGGTGTAATTTCCGGCGCAAAACACCAGGTCAAACTATCTGATATTCGCCGAGTTCAGTGCGTTGCAGGTGGTGCCCTCAACAACCTCTTTGTCTTCACTAAGGAAAAGGGCGGCTTCTTTGACAGAGCAGATATTGTCCTTCCTGTAAACGAACTCACAGTCCCCATTCTCGAGGCTGTAATGAGAAAAAAATACTGGTCATGGTATTGATTTCAGTAGAGGCAATGGCTTTGACCAGCCAAACAGCGAATATATTGTCATTCGCTACATGGATTCAAGCTTCTTTGAGACCGCTCCTGGTATTTTCCAGGAAGAATGGCAGAAGGATGCCTACGAGTTTGTTAAGTCCTTCGGCTATGATTTACAGACTTTACTAGGGGAGTAATCACTGGCGAGAAAAACGTCTTGTCCAAACAAAAACAGCCGCCTTCTTATTTGAAGACGGCTGTTTCACTGTTAAATCAAATATTAAATCAATTCACTTTCATCAGTGATATCAATAGAGTCCATATCAACAATTTCTTCATTAGACAATTCTGAGCCTTCTGGCATTACATTGTTAATAAACATGTCAATTGCATTTTTAGCAATTATTTTAGTGGAGATTACATCAATACTTCCTCCAACAACGCCTCCAATAAGAGGAATTGCTTTTCCGAGATTAATAATTCCCTTTTCACCAAATTTTGTAATTAAACGGTATCCAATACGCTGATTGATAGCAACTAATGCTTTGCCTGGAATTTTTTTAATAGCAGCTTGGAGTGTTTTTCTCACCAAACTTAATTCCAACTTGTTTAACAACATCTTTTAATGCAGATCCCGTTAAGGCAAGATATACCATGGTTTGTACTTGATCCGATTTAATATCATAACCACCTAATTTTGCAATTCCGGCAACCATTCTTAATTGGACGTATAGAACGCTACCTATATTTGCGGGAATTGAGACAGGCAGTGTAATAAGGCCACCGAGACCAGTAAGAAAACCTGATGTGCCACATTTGAGAACTTGATTTTGAACGAGCATAAGAGCGGCATCTTTAGGTGTGTCGGCTTTTACTAGCGTAGTCATTTACCATTTCTTCTACTGAACGACTTACTTTTTGGAATTCCATCTAAAGCTTTCCCATAAATATCTGAAAGAATTTCTCCAGCATCAACTTCAGTTAGTTTTTTTAAAGTCAATAGGCAAATGAAAATTGTTTTTCTCTTCGGGCATAGGAATTCCTTTTTTTCTAGAAATGAAATAACATCCGATAAGAGATATTTTTAATAGATTATTTGAAAAGTCAATAAAAAAATGGCCTCGAATAAATCGAGGCCATTTTACATACTAAGGAATGTATAGACCTTACTTCTGCTTGCGAGCTTTAAGTGCAAAGCCGAGAGCGGTGATGCCAGAAGCAACCATGCCAACAGAAGCAATTACAAGTTCAGTGACATCGCCGGTGTCAGGCAAAGGACGCTTTTTTTCTTTGGTGTAGAAGGCTTCCTTGGCTCAGGATCTGGCGTTGGCTCTGGATCAGGAGTTGGCTCAGGATAGTCGTTAGTGAAGACCGAACCAGCATTGCTGTTGCACTCGCCAAGGTCAACCTGTGTAACCGTTCCATCCTCGGCAGTCTTGGTCATGTAGCGCATGAAGTCGAGTGCGCCCTGACCATCATCAGTAACAACGTAAGTTACGGTGAAGACAGACTTGTCATAAGTGACTCTTGGATTGGTACCAATAACCTCTTTGATGGTGTAGACATAGGTTCCAGGTTGAGTGAAGACTAGCTCACCAAAGTGTCCGATACCAGAAACCTCAACATCGGTTTCTACAGTGTCTGTAGTAGCACCGTTTGGCATTGGATAGGAAGGATCATTGCGAGTGAAGGTAAACCTAAAGATATCCTGTGCAGATGGAGTTCTTGGGTCGCCGTCGTCTTCCTCAGGAAGAACAGGTGGGAAGTTGTCTGGCGCAACTGGAGCTGCACCAGTTACAAGCTTCTCAACATATGGATAATCCCTTGCAGGAAGTGGATCAGGATAGACGTTGGTGAATACTGCGCCAACTGCATCGTTATTCTCGCCAAGGTCAACGGTAGTGACATTTCCATCCACATCAGCCTTGGTCATAGTGCGCTCGGCCTTCAGATGGCCTTCTCCGTCGTAGGTTACCTTGTAGATGAGGGTGTAGACGGACTGGTCATACCTGATGCCCTGGGTGCCCATTTCCTCGTAGATGGTGTAGGTATAGGTTCCTGCTTTGGTGAAGGTGATCTCGCCGAATGAAGCGGTTCCGTGGAGCAGAATCTTTGTCTGCTTGGTATCGCCGTCGGAGTTCTCAGGCATTGGGTAAGAAGGATCAGTGCGCTTAAGCGTGAAAGTGAAAGTATGATCCTCATCCTCGGTTACAGCTCTTGTGCTACCAAGCGAGGTTGCAACCATGCCAGGAGTGTCGGTATCTGGCACGATATTGCGAGGATAGCCGCCCTCAACAATCTTAGTGACAGATGGAGCATGCTTTACTGGCTCTGGATCCTCGTTGGAGTAGTGGTTGACAAACTTAATACCTGTTTCCCAGTTCTCAGCAACGGTAATTTCTTGGGTCGTTCCATCAGGATTAATCTTGGTGTAGAAGCGCTTGAGTTCTAGCTTGCCATCCTCATTGCGAGAAACCACATACTTTAGCTTGTAGTAGGTCTTGTCGTACCTGACATTAGTCTGGGAGCCGGTAAGTTCGCGGATTGTGTAGGTATAGGTGCCTTCTTCGGTGAACTTGAATTGGCCGAATGAGCTGGTACCGATGAGATAAATGGTTGTTGAAGCGGTATCACCTTCGGTACCCTCGGGCATTGGATAGGAAGAATCATCGCGGGTTAGCGTGAAAGTGAAGACGTCTGGCTCGTTTACAGGCTCAACATCGTTGAGGAGAGATGCGGGGGGAAGGCTCACCAGCTGCAGGTGGTGGGAAACGAGGGATATCACCCGTTATATCTTTTTCAATATATTCATCGTGGTAGAGGTAGTCGCTACCCTCTTCTGGGTAGTGGTTGGTGAATACCGCGCCGTTCTCATCGTTATTCTCGCCAAGATCGATGACAGTAACGGTACCGTCAGGAGCAGTCTTGCTCAGAGCGAGCTTTACCTGCAGCTGGCCGGAGCCATCGTCGGTGACGGTGTATGTGAGGGTGTAGACGCTCTTGTCGTAGTCGATGTCCTGATTGCCCTCAATCTCCTTGATGGTGTAGACGTAGGGTACCAGGCTGCTCAAAGGTGATGCTCTTGAACTCAGCGTCACCAGCAAGAATTTTTACGGGTACGCGCGGTGTCTCCCGTGGAGCCCTCAGGCATTGGGGAAGAAGGATCAAGACGCCTAAGCTCAAAGACAAAGACGTTAGGAGCGTCAGCTTCGTCTTCGGAGCCATTCTCCAGGAAGTCATTGATGAGGCCATCAATTAAGCTATCGCTGAGACCGTCATTGCCAGCGCCAGGTGGGTTTGCAACGTCAGCAGCACCACCGTTGAGAAGAGAGTCCAGAAGGGAAACAGGAGATGGGTAGCCAGGGTGAATCTCAACTGGAACATCACCGGTAACTTCCTTCTTGACGGATGGATTAACGATAGCAGGCATTACGCGATGCTCGTTGGTGAGGGTCTGAGTTTCAGTGTATTGCTCGGCAGTGAAGATGTGGGTTCTCTCCGCGTAATAGTAGTTGAGAGGGGTTTCGGTAATGGTATAAGAGACGGTGTCTGTTGCTGTATTGTCAACATACTTGCGAAGACCCCTGTAGACAATAGTGTAGGTATTGTCACCGTTATCAGTAACGGTAGGAGTTACCACACTAGTATCAAGGTTCTTATCGTTGGTGAGCTCCAGGTTGTTAGCGCCAAAATCGGCAGGAGTTGGACGCTTACCAGCTGCATTGTTGTTGTCTTTCCAAATCTTCTTGATGGTGATATCAATGCCTGCAAAACTTAGCGCATGAGTTGAAAGGCTACGAGTGGAGTGGTTGCCAGCAATGTCGTAGTCAAGAACGCTGCTGAACACGCTGCGCTTACTGGTGTAGGAAGCGTCAACGTTGTCGGCAACCTTATAAGTGACGTCAACAAAGCCGCCGCTGTTTGCAGCAAGAGCGCGTGTAGAAGTAAAGAGCACCATGTCGGCCTCAGCCGGATTAGTAACTACGGTGTAGTCACTAGGCTGTGGAGCATGGTTGGCATCGTAGGTAACACCAGGATTCAACTTAATGTACTTGTGGGAGAAGTTCGAAGAAGAGTTGACGCTCTCAAGTGCCAGAGGCAGTTGAGTTGCACCCTCTGGGGTGATGCCAGCGCCGCGATTTACCGACTTAGACAGCAATGGAACAAACAGTTGAGTGGTATTTGCGGTGTTGCCGGTGTTATTGCGGACTGCAATATGAACGGTAGCAGTGTCTCCACGCTGCAAAACAGGAGTGGTTGCATCCTTGTTTGCAGAATCGTAAGTGTAGTCAGTAACGCTTCCGGTAATGCCGTCCTTAACGGAGAGGGTGGAGGCCGCGGCAATTGCAGAAGCCTGGGCAATGTTGATACCAGGGCGCTCGGAGAGAGAAACCATGGTCTCGCCAGAGTTTACGCTGTTACCAAACAGGCTGGTGTACTGGGAAGTGTTCCAGTTGCTGCGGTCCCAGTGCTCAGGCTTGATCTCTGCACCAATTTCCTTGAAGTCCTTGGTGGTAATACCAATGAAGTCATTGATGTGGTAGATGCCCTTACCAGCAAGATCAGTGGTTTGGACATCCATGCTGACTGTCATGTTCTTGCTGGTGAAGTCTGGCTGATACTGACCACGAGTCTCGGTGCCAATATCAATGGTGTACTTCCAGACCTTAACTGCAACGCCGTCCTTATCAAAGGTGCCAACAAACTCAGGTGCACTGAGTGTGCCGTTAGTGACGGTCAGGTTGCTGTAGGTAAAGCCCTCAGGCATGATGACGTAGAGAACTGGCTCCTGAAGAGGGTTCCAGTCCCAATTGGCATCGTTAATACGACCAGAAATCTTAAAGGTATCGCCACCGTTAATCTGTGTTTTTATCGATACTGCCAACACCATTCAAAACCTTTGGCGCGCCAGATTTAGCAACTAGCGTGACACCTGCATCAGGAGTGGTACCTGTGTCGTAGAGCTTGACGTTAGTGACAACGTCGGCGTTAGTACCCTCTTTCCAAGAGCCAAAAACGCCGTTAGAGACGTAGCTCCAGCCGTAGTACTCGTCAGTGACAAACTTGTTGTTTGGATTCCAGGTGTCGAGAAGATCGCTCATTGGTCTAATGCCATCGTAACCGCCAAGGATTGGACCAAGATCAACCTTGATGGAAGTAATAGAGGTATTGATATCGAGACCAAGAGCAGTGTTGGTGATAAGTGCTGAAACACCAGAGGTGCGCAGAATGCTTGGGTCAGCAGTTCCGCTGGAACCATCAGAGGCGGTCCAGTGGATTGGACCGTAGGTCATGCCAGCCTTGTAAGGAATGGTGACGCCACGAATAATAGCAGTCTGATTCTGGTCGATGGTCATCTCAAGCGTCTTTGGAGCAGTATCTGTGGTGAGCTCATTTTTGATGAGATAGGTGCCAAGACGAACGTTGTAGCTGTCATTCTTTTTGTATGCCCAATTAGAAGGATGGTCAACAAGTGCGTGAGTAGTGATTTTCTCTGGGTCAAGTCCGTCAAGAATGGTGACGGTCAAAGTTGATTGATTTGTTCCGGAAGTGCGGTCGACGTTAGGAGTGTCATTCCAAATGGTTTTAGTGAGGTTCTTGATAACAATGTTGAAGGTAGAACCATTTGCCCTAGTGCTCGTAGCAGGAACTTTAATCTGCGGCTTAAAAGTTGGAGTACCAGAATAAGAACCAGGCTCATTCCACTCAATAGTTGCAGTCTTGTTGGTACCGTCATCGGTGGTGCTAACAACAGCTCCCATAGTGTGATAGAGGCTAGTTTCTTCAACACCAACAAGCTCCATATCGCTTGGATATACGATCTGTACGGTGGTCTTACTGTTAGCTTCGGTTAGAGCACGACCGCCTGTTGTGGATACCTGAAGGGTAGAGGTAGTACCACCCTTAGAGACAACTTCAGTGGACTGGTCCGCCCAGAAACCATAGGTCATTGGATCGGCTGCAGTAACAGATGAAGTATGTGGATCAATGTTTTGTGTTGCTGCAGTACTCAGACTGACGCGAATAGCGTTAGCAAGAACCTGACTTGCGCTCTGGTTCTCAAGAGCATCGTCAAGCTTGAACTGAATCTCGCTTCTGGAAGAGACTTGGGTCAGGCCATCTTTGGTCATGTAAACCAAGTCACCACTGCGGTTCTTCTCAGAACCTGCACCAGGATAACCATAGGGGAGAGTTCCTGTTCCTGTAGGTGCGGTAATCAGCTGAGAGAAGCTGGTGTTTGAGATGGCTCCTACAGTAAACGTTGCACCTGGAAGACCAGTGACGTAGAGTCCATCGCCAAACCTCACGTTAAGGTAGGTTGGCGAGAACTGCAACGAGGCAGGGATTGTATAACCAACATTCAATGCGTAGGTAACTCCCGCCTTAAGAGCAGGAGTTTGGCCTGCAAGAAGGTCGGCAACTTGAGCGTGGGTAGACGCATCCTCAATGGTTAGAGCATTGATTTGAAGACCTGTGGTGTCTTCTGCGTAAGCCACGCTAAGGTTGGGCAGCAATGCTGCGACGAATGCAACGGCAGCTAAAGCAATCCCGCTACAATCCTTGCCTTACGTTTCATAGCACATCCTAACTAGAGCAATACAAGAACAGATCACTTTCTTTCTTACTTATTCTTACGACGCTTAGTAATGCCAAGTGAAGTCATTACAGCGGTCATACCTGCGAGAAGCGCAGCCATAGGAGCCATGACAGAAGCGTCTCCTGTGTTAGGAGTCTTCTTTTTCTTCCTTGGCTTAGCTGGAGTGGAAGGAGTTTCTGGAGTCTCTTCCTCAGCAACCGTAATGGTCAGCTGAATGGTGTCGTTATCTGTTGCAACAGCGTCCTTGCCGTCTGGCCACTGAACGCCATTCCATACAAACGAGAAGACCTTGCGGTTGCCCGCAGCAGAGTCAGCGATAGCGCTAAAGGAGCCGGTAACGGTGCCAACGGCGGTGAGCTGAGTGCCCGCAGCAACGTTGGAGTCAATGGTGACGCCAGGAATGGTGAGCTTCATCCAACCATCGTTTGCACTGGCCTCATCAACAATGCGCTCAAGGTCAGAGTAAGTCCTAATGGAGGATGGATCACTGAGCTCAAATGTGATCGTAACGGTACGGCCGCTGACCTGAACATCGCTGACCTTAAAGCCGCTACCAAAGTTGGAAACCTGAACAGTAGAGGTAGTAAGGTTGTTTGGAAGAGTCATTCCCTCAGGAACAGTCAACGTTGCGGTGAACTTAAACTTGAGGTTACTCAGGGTAATGGTGTCGTGGTTGGTATTAGGGTAGGAACGCTCGATATTGTTCATCTGCTCCTGAATAGAAGAAGCAAGAATTGAACCAGTGAGATTAAAGGTAGTGCCTGCCTTCATAGTGATGACTTGGTTATGCTCGGTATTCTCGTCAGCGAGCATATCAGCAGGAAGATTCATCTCAATTGGATTGTTGACAATCAGAGTCTGCTGAATGCCATTACCACGAGGGTCTCTGTTAGCCGCAATCTGAACGCCATCCCAGCTCAGTTCGAACTTTCTAGTTACGTTGGTAATGGTGTTCTTTGCATAGGAGTTAAAAGTACCGGTAAGAGTGCCAGTAGCAGTAAGCTCCTGACCATTAGTGACCTTGGTTGGGTCAAGCGTGAGTCCATCAACAGTGACGGTAAGAGGTCTTGCAATCTCTGGAGTAGCTGCATCGTCTTTGCCAACGGTATCAACAGCATCTTTGAGCTGTTGATAGTTGCTGTAGCGTCCCTTAAGGGTCATGGTAACGGTAACTTCCTGACCATTGACAGAAACATTTGTAACCTCAAAGAGATCACCTAAGCCAGAGGTGGTTACTGTTGGGTTAGCTGGGACAACAACACCTTCAGGAAGAGTGAGCTTAGCGGTGAAGGTTGAAGTTGTGCCAGAAAGAGTGATCTTGGTCAGATCAGAAAGGCCTCCAGCAATGCCATTCTCAAAGGTAGTCATCTGGTTAACGATAGAAGTTGCGTCGATGGCACCAGTAAGGCTAAAGCTCTGGTTGTTGGAAACTTCCTTGATCTGAGTAGTGTTGTTCTGAGAGTCACTCCACATATCTGCAGGAAGATCGCTTGCAAGTTCAATCTTCTGGATGGAAGGATCTTCCTTCCACTTGAGGTAGTAAGTGACATCGTTGGTAAGCGTTGCGCCACCGTTAATGGTTGCAGGGGAGTTACCTGCGGCATCAGTGAACCAGTAGTGATAGTTGTGACCAAAAAAACAATGCCAAAAGAACGTTACAGGAGCATCGGTGTTATCAAGAATATGATTCTCCAGTGTTGCAATCTCTGTATAGGCAGTATTGGTGTTAGTGCTGGTTGGACTTGCAATTCCATCAGTAGATGTGGTTAGAGTATTGCCGCTAAGATTCTGCAGCAGAGCATTAATGGTGGTTTGCTCAGCTACAGTTGGGTGAGTCTTGATAGTTGCAACCTCTCCGCCGTTTGCATCGGTTGTGATGTCAAAGACGTTAGGATTCTGCTTAAAGACGCTGTTTGCCGAGAAAGTACCACCATTTGCCGAGAAGGACACGGTAAGGTGCTGCTCTTCCCACTCTGCATACAGATCAACAGTATCGGTACCTGCAGGAACAGCAAGGCTGGAATTAGCCGCTACCTCATCGCCAGCGCCGTTTGCCTGAGTGGTCCAGCGCTTGAAGGTTTTACCTGTAATGTTGAAGTTGCTGTTGCGATTGTTAACGTCAGTGTTAGAAAGAACGTTAACGGTGCGGCCAGCGTTTGTAGCAACGCGCTCAATAACGGTAACGCCGTTGCCGTTGTGATACCCTGACATAGAGCCAAGCAGTGTTTGCCTTCCAATGTGGATAGACCGTCATGTCAGAGTTGACCTGGGTATCAGCGGTGAACTGATGCTCAACGCCTGCTGCGTCAGTGTAGTACCAACCGTCAAATTCCTGACCACTTGCGTAAGGATCTGCAGGAAGAGTAGTGGCACCTTCTGCAACAGAAGAAGCGATTGCAAGAGAGTTGCCGCGCATAGCAAGAGCGGTCTTGTTGGCGGTAGTGCCGTCCGCAAAGGTTGGATTAATTCCCGTAACACCAGGGGCATTGAGGTCAAAAGTAACGGTTGCAGCAGGTGCCCAAACGTGCTTTTGACCATCGCTTGAGGGCTTAGCAACTGGATAGGTGTACGTTGCGCCGTTAGCGTTGATGAATCTTAGGGTGTTGGTTGATGCGTCAGCAAGAGTGAAGTATGAAAGAACTTCATTACCGTTAGCTGCACCGTTAGTAGGGATAGTGCTGCCAAAACCACTGTTATAGCTTGGTGCGTACTTAATAAGGTGAGAGCCACCGACAACGTTGTAGTTTTGACGAGTCTGACCAGCGCCGTTATCGGAGTTTTTTTGGTAGCAGGGGTATCTACCAGGCTGTTGCCAATGAACTGGATGGATCCGTTAGTCTGAGCACCGAAGAGGGCGCCAGAGTTACGACCGTCACCCTTAATAACAGAGTTGTTGATGATAACATCGCCAGTGTTGACGTTAAGTCCACCTACTCCACCATTAGTGAAGTTAAGAGTTGAGTTAGTAACGGTGACAGTTCCGCCAGCTACACCAACAGAAATACCCGAAGTGGAGCCAGCATTTGCGTTAATGGTGGAGTTAATAATATTGGAAGTTCCCTGGATGGTCATACCCGTCTGACCCCAGAAAGATGGGTTAACAGTCAGGGTAGAGTCATTCATGTTGAGCTGGTTGAAATAGAAAGTCTGACCAAAGCCCTCAACAGTAAGATCGGTGTTTTTTTAAGGTTAAGGTCACGAGCATCGTTCCAGGTACGAGCCTGTGAAGTTACCTTAATAGTAGCGTTTTTCAAAAAGTGACGCCAGACTCATAGAAGTTGGTATTGCTCTTATCGTCAGCGGTAATAGTAACGCTGTTCTTGTTGGTAGATCCCTTAACGGTGCCGCCAATAGAGATACCGCGCGTACCGCTTGCACCTGCGTTGTTCCTGAAGACGTAAGTACCATCAGTGATGGTAGAACCAACCTGTGTGGTTAGTGCCGTCTTGAAGCCGGACATGGTAAGGGTGCCCGTGCCGGTCAGCGTTGAGCCAGATGATAGAACCAGACCGTCAATGCTGTTTCCAGTGCCAGTAAGCGTTGCGCCCTCAGATTCAATCTTGAGTGTGAGACCAGAGGAATAGTAACCGTAGAGGTCAAATCAAGGTTGCCTTTGAGGTGAATGGTATTGATTGAAGAAGTTTCTCCCCACAGCTCTAATGCCTTTTGCAGGGATTTGAGAGCGTCTGTACTAGAAGAACCTTCATTGGCATCGTTACCGTTGGTTCCGTCTACCCAGAGCTCAGTTGAGACAACTGACAAGCTTCTTGTCACACGGCGAGAAGATCCTCCAGCAGGGACAGTAGCCTGATCAGCATTCTGCTCTGCAGCTGCTACCTCAGTATTAGCAGAAGTCTCTGTTGAAGACTGATTGGTTGCCTCTGAAGAGGATGCTGTGGCATCAATTGTTTGAGTTGCCGCAACTTCTTGTGTCTGAGTGACCTCCTGAGAGTTAGCAATCTCCGCTAACGCTGAAGAGGGAACCAGGGAAAGCGCAAGCACCAAAGACATAGCTGTCTTTGCGCCTTTGCTAGCAAAAGTTCTTTTTCCTTTTTGTCCATATCTACTCCCAATACGTAGTGAATACCCAAGCAAAAAAACGCAGTAGTTTTCTGTGGTAATTTGTATCTAACGTGCGCGTACAAGATAAAAGAAAACTACACAGACTTAAAAGCATTTTATGTATAGATAATTATCCATCATTTTGCTAAAAAAATTTGAGTCTCAGCCAGCAAATTTTTATGCCTTGAACACATTTCAAAAAAATAATGTTTACCTCATGTAATATAAATAATTCAATGAAAAATATTTTTATGTATTTAAAAATGGCAGTTAAAAGCGCACTCTTTTTTGATGATTTTTCTCGACATTTGTCATAAACGTGCATTAAATAGAAATCTATCAATTTTTTTATCTATACAACAATTTTTTGTAACGAGCGCATACAATCTTTTGTTCAAGGTTTTAGCGCTCGAAAAAGAGACTTGTACAATTGCAGTTGAAAAAAAGAAACGAACTAGCAAAACACTCTAGAAGACTAGTTCGCAGAAGAGATTTGGTAAGAAATTTATGAGTCCAACAGTCATTGATGAAGCTTTTAAATTTTGTGAAGCAGATCTTCTCCACAGATTTTTAGTGGCCACGATTACTTCCACACCCTGCGTGTGTACAAAATGGCTGTAAGAATTGCGCAAGAGGAGGGGCAAATCAAGAGATTGTTGCTCTTGCTGCGCTTTTTGCACGATGTTGATGACATCAAGCTTTCTCCAGAGACGCATGAGCACAAGGATAGGGCTGTTGCGTTTCTGCGTCAGCACGCTGTTTATGAGACCACTATCCAAGCTATTTGCACCGCAATCGATGAGGTTTCTTTCTCGGGAACGGACTCAGTTATTCCTTCGACGCTTGAAGGAATGTGTGTTCAAGATGCTGATCGCCTGGACGCGCTTGGTGCTGTTGGCATCGCACGTACCTTTGCCTATGGCGGAAGTCATGGTCGCGGTATGTACGATCCGGATGAACCACCAACTCTCAACATGAGCAGCGAGGAGTATCACTCACACAAATCAACATCGCTCAACCACTTCTACGAGAAACTATTTTTACTGACAGACATGATGAATACGCGCAGTGGCAAAGAGCTAGGAAAAGCTCGCGAGAAGTACATGCGGAAGTATGTAGATGAGTTCTTAGGTGAGTGGAACGGTAAACGTTAAGATATAGTTTTTAGCTATATGAATTAGTTAAGTATTTGTATTTCACAAGTAAAGTGCTGATTGTCATACTGGTTTCTCGTAAGCAGTTCTAAAGGGGTCATTATGGCAATCAAAAAAATGATAAAACTACTCCACATCGCTTTGATGTTGTTGGCAGCTTTCTTCGTCCAGAGAATCTTAAGCAGGCTCGTATTCAGTTTGAAAAAGGTCAGATTGATTCACATGAGCTCAAGCAAGTAGAGGACAAAGCTATTACAGAGCTTATCCAAAAGGAGAAGCACGCAGGCCTTAAAGTCATCACTGACGGTGAGTTTAGGCGTGCAACCTGGCACCTTGATTTTATGTGGGCGTTCGAAGGTATTGGTCATGCGCCAACTAATACTGGACTTCCTTTCCACGATGAGATTGCAGAGATTGACGACACCTTTCTCGTAGGAAAAGTGGAGCTCATCAAAGAGCATCCCTTTATAGAGCACTTCCGCTTTGTCCAGCAGTTTGAGGACGAGACAACCGTTGCCAAGCTTACTATTCCTGCACCTGCACAGTTCATTGAGCAGTTCATTATGCCCATGAACCGCGAGCAGACTAACAAGTACTATGCCAACGACCAGGACCTTCTTGAAGATATTGTTGCTGGCTACGGTGCGTTTATTAAGCAGGTATATGCTGCAGGCTGTCGTAATCTTCAGCTTGATGACTGTTCATGGGGCGTGCTAGTTGACCCTCGTGCAGAGCTTTTCTTTGGCGCTGACCAGGAGGGTCTTAAGAGGATCAAGGCACTGCTCTTGGAGATTAACAATCGCGTTCTTGATGCGGCTCCAGCCGACCTAACTATTAACACGCACGTTTGTCGTGGCAACTTCCATAGTACCTGGGCTTGCGAGGGCGGCTATGACGATGTGGCCGATGCCCTTCTTGCTCAAGAGCACGTAAACGCTTTTTTTCTTAGAATTTGATGATCATCGCTCTGGCGGCTTTGAGCCCCTGGCTTCTGTTCCAGCTGGTAAAAAAAGTTGTACTTGGTCTGATCACCACCAAGCACGCCCAGCTGGAAGAGAAAGCCAAGGTTATTGAGCGTATTCATGAGGCAGCTCAGTATGTACCTCTGGAGAACCTCTGTCTTTCTCCTCAGTGTGGCTTTGCAAGCTGCGATATTGGTAACAAGCTCACCGAAGATGAGCAGTGGGCAAAAGATTGCGCTTGTAAAAGAAATTGCCGAAGAGGTTTGGGGCTAAATATCAGTTTATTTACGGCTTTTTCTACGACTTACATGCCGTTTACCGAAGAGTTTCTGACCATACGTTCTTCTCGACTCCTGTCCACTAAAATGGACAGGAGTTTTTTTATTGAGCTAGACTTCGGAGGCAGTATGCCAAGCGAGAAGACCCGCTGCTTGCACCTCGTAAAAAAATTTTTTTGAGGAAGAAACTGACGATGACCATGGCTTAAGTACTCCTCAGCTTATTGAAAAGCTGGCAGAGCGCGGGCTAAGCGTGGAACGTAAAACGCTCTATGATGACATCAAATCTCTGCAGAATTTTGGCTACGACATCCAGTCTTACCAGCGCCATCCCATTGAATACGGCCTGGCTACTAGGAAGTTTCAGGCTGAGGAGCTCATGTTGATGGCAGATGCTGTGCAGTCGTCAAAGTTTTTGACAGAGCGCAAAGCAAATAACCTGGTGAGTCTTATCGGTGAGCTGGGTGGAAAGTCTACCTCTGACACGCTGAAGAAGCGCATCCATGTTGAGGGTCGCATTAAGTCGCAAAATGAGTCCGTGTTTTATGCTCTCAATGCTATTCAGACGGCACTCTTGCAGAAGAAAAAAGTCTCATTTAAGTATCGCAAGAAGGGCTTTAATGATAAGGTTATTGAAGAGCTTCCAGTAAGAGAAGAAACACCTGTTCAGCTCACCTATATTGATGATTTCTACTACCTTATTGTGTGGAATGATAAGCATCAAAACTTTGTCAATTATCGTGTGGATCGCATGTTCAGACTTGAGGTTTCTGATACTGATGCCACGGTTAATGAGCAAATCAAACAGTTTGATATAGATAAGTATCAGGAGCGTGTCTTTGGCATGTACTCGGGCGAGGTTGTTGAGGTAACACTTCGTGTTAATGAGCGTGTGATGTGCTCGGTGTACGACCGTTTTGGCAAGAACATTATTTTAAACAATCCTAGTTCTGATGGAACTACAGCTGACGTACATGTTTCTGTAATGGAAGCGCCAACGTTTTTATGGTTGGCTTGCAACATTTGGAACAGATATAGAACTGGTAGCTCCAAAGAAGACCAGGCAGAAATACCAAGAGTACTTGAGCGGAATTCTTCAGAGCTACCAAACACAGAAAGGGGACTAGCCAAACGGCGAAGACGGGCTAAACGGACGGGCTAAACCGGACAGTTCACGAGTACCAATTAGCGAGCATCAATGACGTAAAGGCCTGCTTTGACGAGAAGATGACCATGATGGTCACTGAGTTGCGTAATCTTGCAGGTAACAATGTTTTGATGTCCATAGAAGAGCAAAAGTACTCCAGAGAGAATTGCTTTCTCTAGGAACAAAGCCCAGCTTGTGGTCATTAGAGTACAGAGCAAGAGCCTCTGGGTCGTAAGGGTTATCGCGTTCAGGAACAATGATCAAATCTGAACCAAGTTTAAGCTGATCAAAAATAAGAGGAGCGTCGTAGTAGGGAAGACCGGAAATAACAAAGGAATCAACGAGCTTTGTAGGACTATACATAAGAGCCTCCTTAGAAGATGTTGATAACAGAGTACGAAATTGCGAAAGTCTAAGTGTCCAACAAATTGGACAGTATAAGAAAGCTGTAGGGTAGTAAAAAGCTTTAAAGGGAGCTTGTATGATTACAACTAAGAGATTGTTTCTTATTCCATGGCATGCATCTGATGCCAATGAGCTCTATGAATTGGCAAAAGATCCAGAAATTGGTCCACTTTGTGGATGGGAACCTCACAAAGCTTTAGAAGATTCTAAGCAGGTTCTTGCAAACGTGCTGTCCGATAAGTCCTGTTATGCCGTAAAAGATATGAAGACAGGTCATGTAATTGGTTCAATGTCATTGGATTTTTGAAGAAATTCCTGATTCAAAAGGATTCCTCAAAGCAGCTGCATCAGGCAGAAATTGGCTATTGGATTGGTCGTCCTTATTGGGGGCAAGGGTTTGCATCTGAGGGTGCTCAAGCTCTTACCGCATATGCATTTGAAGAGCATGGTGTTGACCAGGTAATTATTAGATATCTTGAGCGCAATAAAAAGTCTGCTTCAGTGGCTCGTAAGTGCGGCTTCACGGAGATGGGCATTATTACAGACTTTAATAAGTACACAGGCAAAGAAGAGCAGTTTGGTATATCAATGCTCACAAAAAGCGGACTGGGAACGTGTTCAAAAATAGCAGTTGTTCTCGCTATTTTTGTGTGTTGTTTTTAAATGTTGCATAAGGCAAACTCGTATATGCAACGACAAAAACTACAGGTAAAAGTAAATGAAACAGTTAGTGTACTAAAGATTCTGCTTGGAAGAAGAGCGAGAGAAGTTTTATATGATGATTAATAAACGCCTTATTGCCCTTATCGATGAGAGTAAGAAATACATTGGCTTGACTGTGCTCTACCAGTGGCTTGCACTGCTTGCCAACATTGTATTTATGTACTCTCTGGCAAGAATGATTCAGGCGCTCTTTATGGATTACTTTATCTTCGAGGAGCAGCTGATATTTATTGGTCTTTGCCTTATTGCTGTGGTGATTCGTATTATCTGCAAGGTTGCTCAGCACAAGACAAGTTTTTTTATGCAGCTAAGAGGGTTAAAAAGACCCTTCGCGAGAAGATCTATCAGAAGCTCTTAGAGTTTGGCCCTTCTTATAAGAACTTATACGCAACCAGCGAAATTGTTCAGCTGGCAGTTGAGGGTGTCGATCAACTTGAGACATATTTTTGCGCAGTATTTGCCACAGTTTTTTTCTATGCAGCTTTGGCGCCATTGACACTATTCCTGACGTTGCTTTTTTTATTAGTCCGGTAGTTGGCATTGTTTTGCTGGTATTTGTGCCGCTCATTCCAATGACCATCGTTCTTATCCAGAAGTTTGCAAAGAAGCTTTTTGTCCAAGTATTGGGGCCAGTATACGCAGCTTGGCGATACGTTTTTGGAGAACCTGCAGGGTCTGACCACAGCAAAGATTTACAAGGCTGATGGTTTTAAACACAAGCAGATGAACGAGGAAGCTGAGCACTTTAGACGTATTACCATGAAGGTCCTGACCATGCAGCTCAACTCTATTACTGTGATGGATGTAGTTGCGTTTGGCGGAAGTGCTCTTGGAATGATTCTTGCCATTCAGCAGGTAAATGACCAGATAATCTTTATGTGGCAGGGTGTGTTTATTATTTTTGATTTCGGCTGAGTTCTTCCTGCCTATGCGCCTTTTGGGCAGTTATTTCCACATTGCCATGAACGGCATGGCGGCTTCAGACAAGATTTTTTTGACCTACTTGATACTCCCGTTCGCGAGCAGGGAACCAAAACCGTTCCAGAGTCCAGTGATTTGACACTGCGCAATGTTTCTTTTCTCTTACGACGGCGAGAAGCCCGTCTTGGTGAATGTTTCTTTTTGGAATGCGCGCTCATTCTTTGAATGCCCTGGTAGGAGAGTCAGGCTGCGGAAAATCAACAATTGCAGCACTTCTGACTGGAAAACTTCGCTCGTATTCTGGCGATGTTCTGTTTGGAAATACCAGTTTGTCAGACATTTCTGACCAGAATTTGCTTCAAAACGTTACGTATATTGGTCATCAAGCACATCTCTTTATGGGAAGCGTTCGCTCTAACCTTGCCATGGGTAATCCAGAGGCAATTGAAGAACAGCTCTGGCACGCCCTTGAACAGGTTAATCTTGCTGAGTTCGTAAAGTCTTTGGGTGGACTTGACGCGCCAGTTGCCGAGAAGGGCTCCAACTTGTCTGGTGGTCAGCGTCAGAGATTAGCACTGGCCAGAGCCCTGCTTCACAATAGCCAGATGTACATCTTTGATGAAGCTACTTCAAATATTGATGTTGAGAGTGAAGACGTCATCATGCAGCAGGTTCACCAACTTGCTCAGTCAAAGATGGTGCTGGTAATTTCTCACCGCTTAGCCAACGTTAGAAATGCCGATCAGATTGTTGTGATGCAACATGGCCGCGTTGTTGGAAGTGGCACTCATCAAAAGTTGCTTGCAACAAATGACGAGTATAAGCGAATGACGCAGGCCCAGACCGAGCTTGAGAATTATGTGAAAGGAGTTGAGGCGTAATGAAAACAGAAGTTAAGAACAGCGCCACAACTGCACGTACTTCTCGCCGTAGTGCGCTCACTATTATGCTGAGACTGGTGGGGCTGGTTCGTCCGCTGGCTGGCTTTATGATACTTGCAATTTTGATGGGTGTTTTGGGTAACCTTGCCGCCACGTTCATCAGCATTTTTGGAGCATATGCGCTGCTCAGCGCTATGGGCTTTGCTTCATCTTCTCCTATGGCGTTGCTTTTTGGTGGCATGCTTTTGTTTGCCCTGGTCCGCGGTCTGCTGCGCTATGCCGAGCAGGAATGCAACCACTTTATTGCGTTTAAACTACTTGCGCTTATTCGAGACCGCGTGTTCACGGCGTTAAGAAAGCTTGCGCCAGCAAAACTTGAGGTCAAAAATAAGGGCAACCTGATGAGCGTCATTACTTCAGACATTGAGCTGCTCGAGGTTTTCTACGCACACACTATCTCGCCTATCTGCATTGCGGTTGTGTTCTGCGTTGTTATGGTGTGGTTTATTGCAGGTACTACCAACTTGATTTTAGGCGTCATTGCACTTGTTTCTTACCTGATAGTTGGCGTGGCAATTCCGCTTGCTATGTCTAAGCGCTCCGAGCAAGACTCTGCTGAGGCAAGAGATCTTGCTGGTAAACTCTCGACGGTTACCCTTGATAACCTGCGTGGTCTTGACGAGATTCTGCAATATAACACTGGTAAGCAGATGATTAAGGAAACAAGTCAGTTAGCTGATCAGTTAAGCGACAGACAGCAGGCAGTTAAGAAAGCATTTGGTGTCAACGATGCTGTCACCTCAACGGTCATTCTTGCCGCAACGCTCGTCATGTTCTTTAGTTCGTTCTACCTGGCCTATAACCAGCAGATTTTTATGACCGATGCTTTCATTGTCACCATTGCATTGATGAGTTCGTTTGGGCCTGTTGTGGCTTTGGCAGCACTTGGTACAACCCCTGACCAGTACGTTTGCTGCGGGTAATCGTGTTTTGGATATTCTGGAAGAGAAACCCCTGGTTGAAGATGTAGTGGGTCAAAAAGACATCTCCTATGAAGGCGTGCGTGTATCTGAGCTTTCATTTGCGTATGATAACGAGCAGATTCTAGACAACATTTCCGTGGATATTCCTACCGATAAGATCGTGGGAATTGTAGGAAAGAGCGGCTCAGGCAAGTCTACGCTGCTTAAACTCTTGATGCGTTTCTGGCCAGCAACACCCGGTGCCATTGAGGTTTCTGGAACCCCTTTGGAGCAGGTTAATACCTCTAACCTGCGTGATCTTGAGAGCTACATGACGCAGGATACGCATCTGTATCACGATTCCATTAAGAACAATCTCCGCATTGCAAAGCTTGATGCAACAGATGAAGAGATTATTGAGGCATGCAAGAAGGCTTCAATTCACGAGTACATTTCCACGCTGCCTCAGGGCTACGATACGCCTGTTGCAGAGCTTGGCGACTCACTTTCTGGCGGAGAGCGCCAGCGCATTGGCCTTGCTCGCGCTTTCTTGCATGACGCGCCACTCATGCTGCTTGATGAGCCAACTAGTAATCTGGACAGCTTGAACGAGGCAATTATCTTGCGCTCACTTGATAAAGAAACTGAGCGTAAATCCGTGGTTCTTGTCTCTCACAGGGCATCTACCATGGGAATTGCAGATGTTGTTTACACCGTTGATGGGGGACGAGTGAGCTGATGACACCTGAAGAAATTGCGCAGAAACGTCAAAAAGAAAAAGATCTTATTTCGCTCATGATTCGTTTTTATTGCGAGAAGTACCATCACACCAAAGCTCATGAGCCTCTGTGCGACGAGTGTGCTGAGCTTGAGAAGTATGCGCATACGCGTGTGGACCGCTGTCCTCACATTGAGACAAAGACGTTTTGCTCAAAATGCAAATCGCATTGCTACGGTAAAGAGATGCGTGCTCGCGTTAAAGAGGTCATGAAATCCACAGGACCTCGACTGCTCCTACACCATCCAATTCTGGTAATCAAGCACGCGCTACCGTAAGTAAGCGCTGGTAGATACCGTGAGACTAGTTTCTCCACGCATACCGAGTCTTGCATTGTAAGCTTTAAACTTCCACGGTCTTCTCGCCACAAAAGCGAGAAGACCGCATTTTTTTGAATCTTTTTCATTTGAAACATAACTGTTAACTCTGAGAATTACGTATTTTTGTCGCGGCGCGTTAGGTTTACAGTGACCTCTCGCTTTACAGAAGGAGGTACTGCGTTGATTAAATCTAAGAAAGCGTCATTTATTTTTAAGCTATGTATTGCTGTGATTGGCACCTTTGTACTGTGTGATTCTGCGGGCGTCTTCCGAATGAACTTCCGCGTTTCTTTCTTGTATTACTTCACCAACATCTCTAACCTGCTGCTTGTTGCCTATTTCTGGGGCGCACTGTTCCAGGCTTACAAGCATCCCGAGACCGCTCAGAAGCCATGGATGCCAACGGTCAAACACACGCTTATGCTGGGCATTACCGTAACTGGCCTGGTAGCTTACTTCCTGCTTGACCATGGTGAGGTCTTTGTTAACGGCGTCTTTAAATTCAACAATTTTATTCTGCATGATGTGATTCCTATCTGCGCCGTTTTTGGACTGGCTGCTCTTTGACGAGAAGCCAACTATGGGCTTCAAAGAGCCTCTGATCTGGCCTTTGTATCCGCTCACGTATTTTGCGTACATTATTGTTTTTGGTCCTGGGCTTTGGCGTGCAGATTAAAGAGAAGTCTCGCTGGCCTTACGGATTCATGGACTTTGACAAGCTAGGAGTCCCAACAGTTGCTTTGACCATTGTGATTTTTGATTGTTGTCTTTGTTGCCCTGGGCTACCTTTACGTCGTCATTGACAAAAAAACTTGGCGAGAAGATCAAGAAGGCTGAAAACTAATCTGAGTAGGTTAAAAGTTGGGATGACCGCAAGGTTAAACCTAACGTATTGAGGAGAAAACCACAATTGATTGTAAAAGTGCCTGACATTCGTGAACTGCCTCTCATTTCTTGGACACGAGAAATAGGAGGCAGTTCACATTCGTCGGGCGCTTTTTTATGCCGTTTACGGGAGTACATTTGGAACGCGGCGTGTGTGCTGGTAAACTATTAAAAAGTTGATGAAGGAGGTATGTATGTCACTACGTCGTCATCTGATTAATGGTTTGGGATTGGCCCAAAAAAATTGCGCTTGCTGTTAGCGTGTTTGTAATGGCAGTTGCTTTGCCAGTCATTGCAAAAGCTGATGTTATTTCTACGCCAAGAATTGGTAGGCAATCGAGCCTTCTATCTATGGCTGCAGTCTCTATTCTTATAGCAGTAGTTGGCGTGATTATGATCATAAAGCGTCGCAGGTAAAACCTTGACCACAACACTGCGAGTCCTACCAAAAAAAGAAGTCACTACATTTGCGTATGCACTTTGCCACTTTGTAGTTGACTTTGCCTGCGTATCTTCAATGCTCTGTGCTGTAAGCCGAGTGTTGGGCGAGTCTGGCCAGGGTTCGCTGGAAGTTGTTGCGCTCAGTATTTTTGCTGTATGACATAGTTGCCTTTACCCCTGCAGCTACCTGTAGGCATTGCGCTTGATCAGCTGGATAAGAACTCCTATGCCGCCTTACTTTCGTATGCTTTAGTGGGCGCTGGAGTTATTCTTTCGCTGGTTCCTGTAGCCCTTCTCGAGTGGCCTGCGATTCTTTTGCTTGCGATTGGAAACGCACTCTTCCATAGTGCAGGTGGACTGAGCGTCCTTAATATCTCGCAAAAACATGCAGGACCTTCGGGAATCTTTATTGCAACTGGTGCAATTGGAGTCTTTTTAGGTACACAAAGTGCTCAAATGGGAAGACTTCAGATTGCGTTTTCCCTGCTTGTGCTGTTGTTCTTATGCGCGCTTATCACGCTTGTAGTACAAAAAGTTAACAAGAAGTACTGGAACGTGCATAACGTTTCGTTTGATATTTCGGAGCTTTCATTCAATACCTTGCTTGCGATTGCACTGCTGAGCCTTGTGGTGGCGCTGAGAAGCTATGCTGGCATGGTCATGGCATTTCCTTGGAAGAGCGAGATGCTCTTACTGGTATTAAGTATCCTTGGTGTATTTGCAGGTAAAGCGCTTGGTGGAATGGTTGCTGATCGTATTGGCTTTAGGACTACAGCTATCTTTTTCGCTCATTGTTGCAGCCACCTTGTTTGCGCCCCTCATGGGAGATACCAGTTATGGGCCTTCTGGGTGTATTTTTTTCTTCAACTTTACTATGTCCATTACGTTGGCATCTCTGGCAAACATCTTGCCTAACGCAAAAGGCACCGCGTTTGGACTAGCCAGTTTCTCATTAGCCGTAGGTGCGTTGCCTGCGCTCGTAGGATTCCGTATTGAACATCCTGCAATGCTCTCTGGTATCAGTTTGGTCTCGGCACTTGCGTTGGGCGTAGGTCTTACGTTAGTCAAAGGTTCCGTGGCTACAGGGCCATTTGGTCATGAGCGTATGTTCCAGGCAGCACAAGTTGTTCAGGGTGTAGAGGAAGATGTTCTAATCGCAGAGCTATCTGATCAGGTTGATGAGCTTGCGGTTGAAGATGAGTGTGCGGCTGAAGACTACCTTGTTGCGGAAGACAAACAAGCAGAAGGCTAATGGCATGGACGACCAAATATTTTTATTGCCGTATTTGATAACCATTATTCCGATATTTGCGTTTTGTCTGATTCTGACTATTACTGTCGAGCTTATTGTCGCAAAAATCGCTGGGCGTTAAAGACAATCAAGCACTGTTGATTGTTGTTGCTGCTCAAGCGTTTACTAATCCAATTGCTGTTTTTTTATCACAAGCGCCCTTGTTGATGTGGTTGCTAACGATGTTCAGTACTGGGCATGCGTCATAGTTGTTGAGCTGGTTGTTATTGCTGTTGAAGGTCTCATTTACAAGGTAAAAAAAGAGTAAGCAACATCCCATGGACTCTTTCAATCTTGTCCAACCTTGCGTCAGTATCCGTAGGTATTCTCGTTCAAACACTTATATAAAAATTTAGCGAGAAACCCTTTGAATAGGAGGGGTTTCTCGCCAAACTTGGGTGATTTATAAGATGAAGCCTTAATGAACCATTGCGATAAGAAGAGCTCCGACCATAAGACCAATGGATGTTCTGAGAGCCGCAAAGGCTTGCCTGTGCAAGATTTTTTTGTGCACGAGTTGCGTGAGCGAGCTGGGCTTTTGAGGTGTTGAGTGTATGCATTGGTCCTCCTTTCTTAGTTCTTGTTTAGTATATGTCCAAAAGTAAGCCTTGGTAAACTCTTAAATATAAAAATGATACAAAAGACCACACCGAGAGTGAGTCCTATCATTCCTCCTGATGAAGCATCAAGGTAATAGCTACCGGTGATTCCCATGAGCACACTAAGCGTGGCAATGAGTGGAGAAATCCAGAGCATATGTCTCATTTGGTTGGTGAGAAGTCTTGCGCAGGCACCAGGAACAATAAGAAGTGAGACTGACAGGATTACGCCAACTGCCTGGAGCGATATGACAATCGCAAGCGCAAGAGCAACTAGCAAGAATGTGGTCAGCGTTTTAGTTGAGAGACCAATTGCTTGGACCTGCGTTGGATCAAATGAAAGCAAGGTCAGGTCCTTGTTTTTGAGCAGGAGTAGAAGCGCAATGGGTAAACCAATGCACAGTATCTGCAGCATATCAGCTGTGGTGACTCCCAGAAGGTTTCCAAACAGAATGTGGGACAAGTTAATTTGGCTGGGAACTTTTGATATAAGAACTGTTCCCAGTGCAAAAAATGTTGTAAATACGATACCAATAGCAGTATCGGGACGTACAATCTGGCTCTTTTTGACTTGTCCGACTAACACCACAGTTATGAGAGCAAATACAAGCGCTCCCACTAGATAGGGAAGTCCTAGTAGGTGAGCAATAACAACGCCTGGAAGAATAGAGTGCGAGATTGCGTCGCCCATGAGCGACCATCCCATATGAGTAATCCAGCAGCTTAAAAGTCCGCAGACTATGGCAGTTGCAATTCCGGTGATGAGGGCTCGTTGCATGAATGCGTATTGGAGAATATCTACCTCAGGCATGGAGCACCTCCTCAATATGCGTATCTTCGGAAATACCAAGGTTCTGCAGGAGGGCGTCTCCAGAAAGAATTTCTTTTGAAAGACCCTGCGCAGTGATTGTTCTGTTGATGACCATGCAAAGCGGGAATTTTTCCTGAGCCAAGTTAATGTCATGAATTGAGACAAGCAATGTTTTGCCTTCTTTACTGAGGTTATTGAGCTGTTCGGTGATGATGGTTTCAGAGCGAGCGTCTACTCCCGCAAACGGTTCGTCGAGAAATACCAGCTCAGCAGCTTGCGCTATTCCGCGTGCCACAAAAACACGCTTTCTTTGTCCGCCCGAGAGTTGGGCAAGTGGACGATCTGCAAGGTCGGCCAGGTTAACGCGTTCAAGTGCCTGGGCAACCAGCTCTTTGTCCTGAGTGGAAGGTATGCGCATCCAGCCCTGATGAACATATCTACCCTGCATAACAACGTCTTTTACGAGCAACGGAAACGTCGCGTCAATTGCCTCCGTTTGAGAAACGTAGGCTACTTTGCCCTGCTTGCGAGCCTGTGAAAGAGGTTGCTTGCCCCAAGTAAGTGAACCCTCCCATGCGATGGTGTCCATAAGTGCTTTGAAGAGCGTGGACTTGCCTGCACCGTTGACGCCTACAAGTGCGCAAAGATCTCCTGTTGAGAGCGAGAAATTTACGTCATAAATGATGGGTTTCTCGCGGTCTTTTTTCTCGTACCAGGCATATAGATGTGAAACAGAAAGAGTCATTGACCGCGCTACCTTCCCGTGAGACCAGATACGATTGCGTCGGCATCATGTTGGAGCAGGTCAAGATAGGTGGGCACGGGGCCATCGGCTTCTGAGAGGGAGTCAACGTACAGAAGGTGCTTCTCGTCAGTTTTGAGAGCGGCACCCGTCTCGTCGGCTACCTGCTGCATTGCCTTAGGACTGACCGTTGATTCGCAGAACACCGCAGGAATTTGCTGCGCCTTTACGGCTTCGACAACCTTGGCAATCTGCTGCGGAGTGCCTTCATCAGCGGCGTTAACGGCCCAGAGGTAGAGCTCCTTCATGTTGGTGTCGCGGCACAGGTATGAGAAGGCCCCTTCGCAGGTAACCAGTGTTCGCTGGTTTTTCCGGCAGGGCGCTGAGCTCCTCAATCAGGTGGGAGGAGATGTTGTCGAGCACCCTTTTGTAGGCGTCGCCGTTAGCTTCGAAGTCCTTGGCGTGATCAGGGACAAGGTTGCTGAGTGCGCGGACGATATTCTCGACATAGATCTTGCCGTTTGCGGGCGACATCCACGCGTGCGGATTGGCTTGACCCTGGTAGTCACCTTCGGCGATGGGGATGGCGGTGATGCCTTCGCTGAGGTCAGCGCGCTGTGCTGGCGAGTCGGCAACAAAGCGCTCAAACCAGCGCTCAAGTCCCAAACCATTGTTGAGGATAAGCTGGGCTTTTTTTGCGCGCGTTTGAGGTCGTCGGGCGTGGGTTCGTAGTCGTGGATTTCAGCACCGGCTTTGGTGATGGATTCTATCTGGCAAAACTCGCCCGCAACGCGAGAAGCCATGTCTTGAATGACGGTGAAGGTGGTTAGGACAAGGGGAGTGGTAGGGTTCTGGTTTTGTGCGGAGCTCGAGCTGGCTGCAGAATCGCGTGGGCCGCAAGCTGCGAGCGATGTGATTGCTGCGATAGATCCAGAGCCGAGCAAGGTGAGTACTGACCTGCGGGTCATAGTTGAGCTGCGCTGTGCGACGCCTGTGCGTGTAGCGCTGGGAGAGCACGCTGGTGCAGAAGAGCGTACGGAACTGGTTGACTTTGTGGCGCCGGTAAAATATGCGCGCAAGCCCAGTGGAGCGCGCGCAGAGAGATGCTTCATAGCGACCTCTTTCCAAAAGATTGAAGGGTACTAATGGTTTCTCGCCTTATTGTATGCTTATAAGTTAGCCTTGTCTAACTTTGTGATAAAATGCCTTGTGATGACGAGGTGTGTTTTTGGATGTACTATGCGTATCGGAGTTGCCGAGCGTATCGGGGTTACTGTGTGTATCGGAGTTGCCGAGTTGTTGAGCGTATCGGGATTATTGTGCGTTGCGTAATCACTCTGTGAAACTTGCGACTTTTGAAAGAGGATTGTTAAGAGCTAATTGTTTAAATTGAGTATCATTTATGACAATTATTTCGTCTAGGCAGTATATCGATGAAAAAAAAGTGTTTCTGAAGATAATTTTTTTCTGTTATTTGTTATGTAAATGCAGGTATGATTTAGTTGTTTCCTAATGGTTTGTGCTCGTAGATTCAAAGGAGAAGAGCATGGCATTTGATTTTACCGGTAAGCTCGTACTGGTCACCGGCGGTAACTCAGGCATCGGCGCTGAGATTTCCAAGGGTGTCGTCGCAGGTGGCGGACACGTAGTTGTTTGCTCTTTCGATAAGGAGGAGGTTGGCCAGAAGTTTGTTCAGGAACTTGGTGAGGGAAACTATTTCTTCTTCATGGACATTTCTGATGGCGAGGCAGTTAAGAAGACTGTTGCTCGCATTCTTGAAGAGTGCGGCGACGTTAACGTTCTTATCAACTGCGCAGGTCGCGTAAGCACTGTTCCTTTTGCAGAGGTCGACGATGTCGAGTGGGCTAAGACTATCGACACCAACCTCACTGGTACTTACAACCCTGACCCATGCTCTCTGGCAGCACTTCATCGACCGTGGCGGCGCTCGTATCGTCAACGTTTCTTCTGTTGCTGGTAAGATCGGCGGCGGCCTGCTTGGCACCGTTGCTTACGCTGCTTCCAAGGCTGGTGTTAACGGATTCACCAAGGCTATCGCTAAAGAGGGCGGTAAGTACGGCATCTCTTGTAACGCTGTCTGCCCATCCTTCACCATTACTGGTATGACCACTGCACTTTCCAACGATCCTGAGAAGTACAACAAGGTCATCAGCATCATTCCTTTGGGCCGCCCTGCTCAGCCATCTGAGCCAGCTCAGATGATTCTGTTCTTTGCTTCCGACGCTGCTAGCTTCGTCAACGGTGAGATTGGCGACTGCGACGGCGGCATCGTAATGGACTAGGGTGGAGTACATGGCTGAAAAAGAACCAATCTCCATCCAGCACCCATTTAAGGCTCTGGGCCGCATTCCAGGTGCAAACATCCTGGTACCACTGATGCTTGGCGTCTTTATGAACACAGTTTTTTTCCAGACGTTTTTCCAACGCTTGGTAGCTTTACTGCTGCAATGACCGTTAAGGGTACTGCCGCTCTGGTTGGCGCTTTTATGCTGTGTGTTGGTGCAACAATTTCGTTCAAGAGCGCACCTAAGGCTGCACTTCGCGGCGCAATTATCATTACTTCTAAGGTAATCTTCTGCGTTGCACTTGGCCTTGGCGTTCTGTTCTTCCTGAACGACAACCTGCTTGGCCTGTCTTCAATGGTTATCCTTGCTGCATGTTCTGGTGCAAACAACTCCATGTATGCAGGTCTTATGGCCGACTACGGCAACGAGTATGAGCAGGGTGCAGTTGCAATTACCACACTGATTGTTGGACCTCCAGTTACCATGCTTGCTCTTGGTGCAACTGGTCAGTCGCCAATCAACTGGTCCTTGCTTGGTGCAGTTCTCCCAATCATCGTGGGTATTTTGCTTGGCAACTTCTTCCCATCCATGAAGAAGATGCTAACGAGCGCTTTACCAGCAATCATCGTCATGACCTTCTTCGCAATGGGTTCGACCATGAAGTTTGAGTCCCTAATCATGGCTGGTCCTGCAGGTATTCTACTAGGTGTCATCTGCTCCGTCTGTGGTGGCTTTATCAACTACTTTGTTGATCGTGCTACTGGCGGTTCTGGTGTTGCAGGCGTTGCTATTTCTTCTTGCGCAGGCGCAAATGCGTTAACTCCTGCTGCTATGGCAGAGGCTAATCCAGCACTGTATGGCGGCGCTGTTCTTGCGACAGCAAACGCACAGGTCGCAGCTGCAGTTATTGTTACTGCAATACTGACTCCTTTGATTACTGGATATGTAGCTGAACACTTTGCTAAGAAAGATAACGCTGTTGAAGAAGCTGTCGAGGCTACTGCATAAATAGCTTTATCATTTTAAGCAAAACTCCCAGCACCTTACGGTGCTGGGAGTTTTTGTGTCAGAAAAGAGCGTAAAAGGAGCGCGAGAGCGAAAACAGCCGGAGCAGGCTTGGAAGGCTCAAGTGGTAAAAAAATGCGTTTAGTTGGAATTTTTCATTTTTTTGCATACAACATTTGCCCAGATAAAAGTTTTTGACGCGGTAAAAAAAATCGTCTTAGTTGGAGATAAACCGACTTATTTTTAAATTTTTCATTTCCAACTAAACGCGTTTTTTTACCTTTTTTTCGGCACATAATTTTGAGCTCAAAAATTACGTATGCATAGAAATGAATTTTATTACCCATTTATGCAAAAAAAGTAAAAAGTAAGAGGGTCAGAGCAACACGCTCTGACCCCCTTTTGATTAATTGCCACAAATTTGCTTTCGCACAGCAAAGGTTTTTTTATTACTTAATTAGGATAGCGCCCTCATAACGGTCATGGACATCCTGAGGCGTGACGCCCATGTGCTTTTTGTACAGCCTGCTGAAATAGAATGGATCGTTGTAGCCAACAGCTTCGGCAGTCTCACGGACAGAAAGACCTGATTGGAGCAACTGTTGCGCATGATCAAGTCGTTTAGCAATAATGAACGTCATAGGACGAACGCCAAAAGACTGGACAAAATTGTTGGAGAAGCGTTGAGTGCTCATACCGCAACGTTTTGCCAAATCAGGAATGGTAATAGGGTCGGCAAAGTGAAGTTCAATATATGTACGAGCCTCGGCCATGCTTTCCTGAACTTTTTGGCTGTTAGTAAGCAGGAACATAGACTTGATAAGCTCAGTACCGTTAACAATCTGTGCCACACGATTATCCAAGGAGGGAACAGCGTTAAGTTTTTTTCCAGGTCAAGAGTCTTATCAAGAATGCGGTCAAATCCCTGAGGATCAAACGCGTATGCATTGAAGATTGGACTGGTAGCGTCTCCAGGAACACCATCGTAATAGACGTTTACATGGTCAAACGAGCGTCCATAAAGGGTACGATAAGACACTGTCTGACCAGCGGGTGCATGAACAATCGTTGTTCCTTCGCAGATGAAATCCTTGCCACCAATAGTAATTTCAGCAGCACCAAAAACAGAAATGATGAACACAGAGTGTGCAAGCGAAAATGTAACTTGAGAGTCAGCAATCTTCTGTTGGCGATTAATCGAAAACACGCTGTAGGTCTGCCGTGAATAGGTCTCTTTTAGCTCTTGCAGATTAGCCTGCATAGAATCTCCTCATTTTACAGGCGTTTGACCACGCCGAATATAAAAAAATAACATGGAGTGTATTTTAGTCAGTAGAAATATGATTACAACCCAAAATAGAAGAAAAAGCCCTTTTAAAGGGTTAATTTTTGATTAACGAGAAGGACAAATAGCCACATAATTGCTGCTAAATAGCTCAAAAAGAGTTTACCTAATGATACTTTAAGGTTCGTAACTTATCGCATATTTGTGCCGCTTATCCTGTTCAATACGCAGTTAGAAGACATTATTTGATATCATAAATTAGATATGCACAAAATTATGCTTCTTGCAAAAAATCTTAGTTGAAGCACTTGAGGTATTAAAAGAAGGTTTGTTTATGGAGCAACTTGCGCACGTATTTTCACTTATTGTTCAGCCCGCATATGATTTAACCGGCAGCTGGTGGGCGGCAATCTTCCTCTTTACTCTTGCAACTAAAATTATCCTAATGCCTCTGGCACTTTGGACGCAGCAAAACTCAATCGTAATGGTGCGTCTTATGCCCGAGACATTCCGCCTGAAGACGCGTTACTTCGGCGACAAAGAGACCATCGAGGAGCGCTCTAACGAGCTCAACAAAAAAGCTGGCTATCATCCGCTGCTGAGTCTCATTCCCTGGGAATCCAGGTAGTCATCCTGTTTGGCTTGGTTGATGTCATCCATGGTATTACCGATTCCGGCGCTCCTGGCACCGAGTTTCTGGGCATGACACCAATCATCGACGGTGGTATCACCTGGATTATGCCACTGGCAGCAGCTCTGTCTTCGGTTGCTCTTGGCCTTGCTTCCAACAAGCTGAATCCACTTCAGCGCGAGCAGTCTCGTGCAGAGAAGAACACTACTAACGGCCTCTCTATTGCAATGTCACTGGTACTTGCAGTCTACGTTGTCTGTGGCATGGCATTCTACTGGGTCTGCTCAAACCTTCTGTCCATTCTGGTACAGGTGGTATGCAACATCATCATTGACCCTCGTAAGCAGGTTGATTACGATGACCTCAACGCTGCTCGCGATGAGTTTGAGGCAATGGACGCAGCAACCAAGTCCACACACAAATGGTTCCAGCGCGATCCTCATGCTGCTCGAGAAAAAGAGGACTACAAGCGCTTCTTTGACACCATTGGCAAGCACTTGGTCTTCTACTCCGAATCAAGCGGCTTCTACAAGTACTTCCAGGGCGCCATCGAGTGGCTGCTGGCAAACTCTGATATTCGTATTCACTACGTCACCTCTGACCCTAACGACCAGGTCTTTGAACTGGCAAAACAGCAGCCCTCGCCTGATTCCGTATTACCTGGGTCAGCGTCGTCTCATCACGCTCTTTATGAAGCTGGATGCCGACGTTGTAGTTACGTCCCTCGGTGACCTGGAGAGCTCCTACATGAAGCGCTCCTACGTGCGCAAAGACGCTGAGTACATGTACATGTGCCACCACATGACCTCCATGACGGTTACTTCGACGCGCAACGAGTACACCTACTACGACGACGTCCTTTGTGTTGGTCCTCACCAGCAGCACGATCTTGAGCTGGTCGAGAAGTACTACGGTACGCCATCCAAGAGAAAGCCTGCTATTGGCTACGATCTTCTCGACAGATCAATTAAGAACTACCAGAAGCAGAATCTGGGTCAGCGCAAACCTGGCGAGAAACCCCTGTTGCTGATTGGCCCTTCGTGGCAATATGACAACTTGATGGACAGTTGCCTTGACGGCATGCTTGAGCAGCTCATGGGTCGCGGCTGGCGCATTGTGGTTCGTCCGCACCCAGAGTATTTGAAGCGTTATCCTGCTCGTATGGAGGAGATTCTTGGTCGCTATGCAGATGCGGACCCAGAGGAGCTCTCCTTTGAGACCGACTTTAGCTCCAACACTTCGGTTCTCTCGGCTGACCTGCTCTTTACTGACTGGTCAAGTGTTGCCGAAGAGTTCTCGTTTACTACGCTCAAACCGTCGGTCTTCATTGACACGGCAATGAAGGAGAATAACCCCGACTGGAGCAAGATTCACACAGATCCTTGTGACATTACGCTCAGGAACGAGATTGGCCGCAGCTTTGATCCTAAGGACCTCTCGGATCTTGGTGACGCGGTTGCGCAGATGCTCGAAGAGACTGATAGCTGGTCGCACAAGATTGAAGAGATTCGTAACAACATGATCTTTAACCTTGGCCATGGCGGAGAAGCCGCGGGTAAGTTTATCCTCGAGCGCGTTTTTGGCGCATCAGGAGGAGGCTGCTGAGCAGGGTGATGCCGCAACTGCTACCACGACTGCCAAGAAGAGTGATGCTGTCGACGCTGACGCTGTCGACAAGGTCAACGTTGCCGACATCGACGAAGCCATAAAGACAACTGATGAGGACGGTGTTTCTCGTGACTAAAACTATTACTTCTCCCATGAGAAACTCTTGTAGCGCAGCTGCTCAAAACCGCGCAACATTTCTCCACGCTGCACTTTACGTTACAGTACTGACGTTTGTATGGTGGGCACTTCTGCCTGCAACAGCACAGGCTTACGTTGACCCATCCGTCATGACCTATACCATCCAGGCGCTGGCAGCCGTGGTGGTTGCGCTGTCAGCCGTACTTGGTGTGGCATTTAGACGTTCGCGCAAGGTGCTCTTCCGCATCCTCAAGATTGACGAGAACGCAGACAAAATTGTCGAAGGCGCCGTTCACAAGGTGGACGCAAAGGGTGCACGGGCTGCAGACGCTCAGATGCGAGAAACTCTTGCAGCTGAAGCCATCCGCATCAAGGAGCGCAAAGAGGGAACGCTTAAACCTAAGGGGCGTATTGGTGTTGCGTTTATTGTTTCGTTCTTCACCGTTTTTACCATCCTGGTGGTAGCCCCTCTTGAGCTGGTTGCCAATAGCGCGCGTGATCTCTCGTTCAACCTGAACGATGTTGCGGGCCCCTGTTATTATTGCCGGTCTTGTGCTTACGCTCATTTTGACGGTATTTCTTTCACTGCTGCGCAAGCGCTTCTTTAACGTGGCAGTGGCCCTTGTGGGTGCGGTTGGTTTTTGCTGCATATATCCAGGTAGTGTTTATGAATGGCGGTATGCCTCTTGCTGACGGTCACGAGGTCATCTGGTCAAACTTCACCAAAAAGATGGTTATCTCGGGCTTTGTCTGGCTGGTAATTATTGCTGGTAGTGCGGTTTTCTCGATCATTCGCGCTCGTCAATTCCGCACCGGTCTTTTGGTAACGTCCGTAGCGCTTGTCATTGTCCAGACAGTAGGCGTTGCCAGCCTTTGGGGACCATCCATTGCTGCATCAATTGATGCAAATCCAGAGAATTACCAGGTAGTTGCAACTCGTGAGGGTTTGCATAGCGTTTCCTCTAAGAAAAAAACGTCGTGGTATTTGTTCTTGATACTACCGACACCGCTTTTTGTCCAGAGGCTCTATGATGAGCATCCAGAGACATTTGCTGGTTTGACTGGCTTTACGTGGTACAGAAACTCTGCGGGCTCTATGATTCCAACCCGATATGGCGTGCCATCGTTGCTCTTTGGTACACGTCCTCAGCCTGGCGAGAATTTCAACGAGTTTGTTTATAACTGGGCACAAAGCGATCAGTATCTGAGAGACATCCAGAATGCTGGATTTGAAGCTGGACTGTACACTGATCAGCTCAATTACAACCGTTATAGAGGCACAGCTCAGAAGTATTCCGTGAACTACCATCCACCGGTTGGTAGGGGACTTGATAACCAGCTGGATGTTTTTGGGGCGCTGCGCATTCTCTATAAGACGGCTCTGTGTAGGGACATGCCTTGGGTGTTTAAGCCTCGTTTCTGGTATTACACTGAGGACCTCAATGTGCGTATGCGTCGCCAGGTAAATATGGACGAGGTTGACCTATCTTCACAGCCATACACCGAGGACGACCTCAAGTATTACCAGGAGCTGCAGCACTACGGACTTTCGATTGACGATACGGGTCAGAACGGTTCGTTCCGCTTCATTCATCTGCTTGGCTCGCATCCACCTTACATTCTTGATCGCAACGTCGAGCGCACTGATGATCCAAGCAAGCAAAACGTTGACGAGCAAACCATTGCATCTTACCGAATTGTTGAAGCATATATTGCTGAGCTCAAGCGTCTGGGCGTATATGAGAACACGTCCTTCATCATTACTGCTGACCACGGTGATTGGTATTTGACGGACAGTGATATTCAGACGCCTTCAAATCCAGTTATTATGTACAAGCCTGCAGGCCAGACTCCTGAAGAAGCTGCTCAGCCTATGCAGATTTCTGACGCACCTGTCTGGCACTATGACATTTTGGCCCAAACACTGAAGGACATGGGTGTTGACCAGCAGACACTATCCAACTACACCACACCTCTCGATGAAGTCCACGAGGGAGATGTTCGTCCTCGCTACTACATTGAGACCATTTCAAATGGCAAGCGAGACATCTTTGTCAGGGAGTTTGTCATCAACGGCAATGCTAATGACATGAATGACTGGAGTCTTACGGGCAACGAATGGCGCGTTGACCCCTGGCATGATTAATCGAGCTCTCCTCCAGCGATTAGCCCCTGGCGAGAAACCCAACTAATCGCAATATCCATCCACAAGAAAAGCCGTGTCTTTCCGACACGGCTTTTTTCGTGAGAATTTATGTGAGCGAGCTTGTAAAGTGGAGTTCAACGATGAGTCGAAGTGACTACGGCATAATCCATGCAGGTAGACCATCAGAGAAGATGCGTGCAAGGGGATATACCTCTTCTATGGTCAATGTAGCAACAACGCGATAAGGACCTTCTGCTGAGACGTCAAATACCAGCGCAAGGGGTTTCTCGCCATCGGTGGTAGGAAGTGCAAGGTAGACGCAGTGCTTGGACGGATTGTAGAGCTCAACAGCCATGCGCCAGCCGCGCTTTGCAGCACGAAGAGCGTTCTGTACCAGTGGCGAGTCGTCATCAAATCCACGCTCTGGATCAAAAGAGAAGGGGAGCGTGAGTTGAGACAGGTAGCGAGAAGTCAGCATCGGTGTGCATGAGCTGCTGCTCATTCTTTCTGTATACATACGCTGCAGAAAGACAAGCCTGTGCTATCTGAAGAGATGGTGTGTCGCTCAGATAGGTAGTGGAAAGTGCGCTCCAGTCGGAAACAGGAGCCTCGTTCATAACCACGTCAACTGGGTTGACGGGCAGCTGCTTTGCTGCTGCAGGGAGCTTTTCCCACGAAGCAATGGCAGACTTTGGCAGTCCACGGAGCACGTCAACTGTCTGATCATGCAATTCATCTGCGGAAACGCTGAGCTCCAAAAGCGTCCAGGGACGCAGAGCTCCGCGCTTAGATTTGCGAATGGTAGCGGTAATAACCTCGTCTGTCTGGGGTTTCTTGTAGCGCGTGTTAAACGTGAACGTGCCGCCCTTAGAAATGAGTGCGCGAGAAGACTCGGCAAGTTTGAAGTCTTCTTCCAGCTGTTTGAGGACGTTGGCATCAACGGGAGCCATCTGATACAAAAATACCAAGAAGTTCGTTGTTGACGTGGACATCTTCCTCAAAATTGGCAGGGGTATGTTGGGGCAGGAGCAGGAGTCTCATTCTGATTGATTACCTGCGTAGAAGTTTGGGATTCAGAAACTGTAGTGCTAGGGGTGGAACTTGTTGTACTCAGCGCCTGTTGCAATACTGAAGGAGTAGCCTCGAGTGTCTTCTCTTCATCGGAGCCGTCGTAGGGATTGTAGGTAACCGTGAGCGAGATGGTAGGTTCAGGTGCTATGGGTTCCGGAGCTTCAGTCGCAGGTTCAAGTTCAGGCTCTGGAGCTGGTGTTTCGGTCTCGTCAGGTTCCGGAGCTGCGTTATCGGCAGTCTCCTGCTGAAAGTCTTCCTCAGGTACGTCTGCACAAGGTGTTGCTACAACAGGCGCCTCAGCAGCAGACTCCTCTGCGATTAGTGCTGTTTCTGCAATAGACAGTTCCTCTGAGCTCTCCGCGACAGGTAGCTCCTCTGGCTCCGTCGGCTCTTCTTGGTTAGGAAGTTCTTCCGCTTCAGGTCCTGTCTCAGCTACCAGGTGCTTAGGCTTGAGAGGGCGAATGGACTTGGCTCCGCGACGACGTTTCCAAGGCTTGCCGTTGTTTTTGAGCTTCAATGGTTTTCTCGCCAGCAGCAAGGGCAACCTCAAAGGTATCAAAGGTCAAAAGCGTTGCGTAGACGTAACCCTTTTTGAAGGCCGTGATCTTAATGAAGTCAGGACAAGTCTCCATAAGCGAGCGGATGTCGTTAAAGCCAAAATCTTGTGGCGCAAGACCGTCCTCTAGAAGGATACCTTCAACGGTAGAAAGGGGAGTCTGCTTGGAGACGCCGATAGTAGCTTTTAGTAGTTTATACAGGTAGAGAGCGTGTTCTTGTTTTATAACAGCCATGATGCTCCTGAGATAGTAGTTAGTGGACTACATACTACTCGATTTTGAACAGACAAAGATACTGATTACGCACAGAAAGTCGCAATACGTAGCGAAAAAGCGAGAACTGGACTGATAGAATAAGGCTAGATTGAAGGGAGCTTACATGATTGGTCGTTTTATTAAGAGAGCTGCAGTTAGAGCTGCAGGTTTAGCAATTACTCAGTATGCCGCAAAAGCGGCGCTTCAATCTGAGGCGGGAAGAAAGCTGCTTGCTACAACGGCTTCTAAGGCTGCTAACTTAGCAGGTAATATCGCAAAAGAGCAGATTACAGCTGGGTTTAATGCTCATATTAGGCCAGCACTCCCAAGCGGCGATGCTATTCAGTCATCAGTCGCTCGCGCTCAGTCGGCACTTCGCTCAGCACAGACTTCTGTATTGTCCGCTCAGGCACAACTGCAGTCTAATCTGGCTGATCGTTTTTTTCTCGCCCAAAGAATAAGCTTTCTAAGCAGCTTGCAAGCACCGCTGAGTCGCTTGAAGAGGTAGGGGAGACCCTAGCTGAGCATCAGGATGCTGCTACAGAAATTGCTCTTGATGAGGCAACTGCTCTAGCGCAGAGTCAGGAACCAGAAACACTGGCAGCTCCAGCCAAGAAGAGCAAGACGCTCAGAAACGTTGCTATTGCTGGCGGTGTTGTTGCAGGTGCAGCTCTTGGTCTTGCGGCATACAGTGCCTATTCCATTGCTCCTCGCAAGCAGAATGATCGACTGCTTCTGGAGCGCTGGCATGAGATTGCCCGCCATCGCTACGCCCATCGTGGTCTCTACAACAACGAGGCTGGCGTTCCAGAGAACTCTTTGCTTGCCTTCCGTGCAGCTTGCGAGAAGGGCTTTGGCTCCGAGGTTGATGTTCATCTGACTGCCGATAATCAGCTGGTAGTTGTTCACGATTCCGCACTTGATCGCCTTTGTGGTGTTCAGATGATTGTTGAGGAGTCTACGCTTGAGGAGCTTCGTGGTCTCAGACTTCTTGCAACTGACGAGCAGATTCCAACTTTTGCTGAGGTGCTTGAGACCTATGCCTGGAGTGGCGCTGGTGAGCTGCCAGCACCTTTGATTATTGAGGCAAAGACGCGCAACAATAACGCCGAGCAGCTGACCGCAAAAAAATCATGGAGGCACTTGACCTTCGTCCTGTTCGCGCTTGCATTCAGAGCTTTGATCCTCGAGTTCTGCAGTGGCTGCGACAGAATCGTCCTGAGATGCTTCGTGGTCAGCTCTCAGAGAACTTCCTGATTGACCGACAGACTAAGCACATGAATATTGCAACGCGTGCTGGTGCAACAGCTCTCTTTGGTAATTCTGTTGGTCGCCCAGACTTCATCGCATATAAGTTTGAAGACCGCAAGAATCCTTTTGTCAAGCTGGCTTGCAACACCATGGGTGCGCACCTCATTACCTGGACCGTTAGGAATGAGGAAGACATGATTGCTTCAGAGCTTGAGGGAGCTCCTGTCATCTTCGAGGGCTTTGTGCCATCGCCTTCTTCGCTGATTAACTAGTTTCCCAATTAGCGAGAAGAATGCCTGGTAGAAAATCTCATAGCTCTTCTGTGCTCCACGGGTTTCTTGCCCGTGGGGTTTTTTTCCATACCAAAGATTCTCTATAATATAGTATGAATATATGTACATATATAAATTTATGGAGTAGACTAGGAATAACAACAACCCAAGGAGGAGCCATGAGCTCAAAGACAAAGGTTAAGATTGCTCGCATTGTCTGTTCTGCTGTTTTGCTAGGTATTGCTTACGCGGTTGAACACGCATTTGACCTGCAGCTCTGGCAGGCACTCTTACTCTATCTGTTGCCCCTATGCCGTTGCGGGATACGATGTTGTGCTAGAGGCATGGGAGAGCATCACTGAGGGCGAGTGCTTTTAACGAAGACTTGCTCATGACCATTGCTACTGTTGGTGCCTTGCTCATTGGCTTTGTGCCTAACGGTTCTCCTATGTTTGATGAGGCCGTCTTTGTCATGCTGTTCTTCCAGGTAGGAGAGGTGTTTGAACACCTTGCTTCCGATAACAGCAAGAAGTCTATTGCCAAGCTTATGGATATTCGCCCCTGATAGCGCAACGGTTGAGCGTGACGGGCAGCTGCTCACTATCTCTCCAGAAGAGGTTAAGCTGGGAGAAATTATTGTGGTCAAACCCGGCGACCGTGTCCCTGTTGACGCAGAGATCATCGATGGTTCTACCAGCCTTGATACCGTTGCTCTTACTGGTGAGAGCGTGCCTCGTGACGCAACAGTGGGAGACAACATTATCTCAGGCTGCGTAAATCTCTCTGGTGTGGTACGCGCCCGCGTTACTCACCTCTTTGAAGATTCCACTGCTACTCGCATTATTAAGTTGGTAGAGAGCTCAAATCAGAATAAATCCAAGAGTGAGAGCTTTATTCGTCGTTTTTCTCGCGTGTATACTCCAGCTGTTGTTTACGGTGCCATTGCGCTGGCATTTTTGCCACCACTGCTCTCGGGTGACTTTGTTGGCAACGCATCAATCTGGATTGTAAGAGCACTGACCTTCCTTATTGCATCTTGTCCGTGTGCGCTGGTAGTTTCCGTGCCACTGGCCTTCTTTGGCGGTATTGGCGCTGCTTCGAAGGAGGGCATCCTGATCAAGGGCTCTGCGTACATTGATATGCTTTCTACCCTTGATACCGTTGCATTTGACAAGACCGGTACGCTGACCGAGGGTGTCTTTGAGGTTCTGGCTGTTCATCCTCAGGCCATTGGCGAGAAGGACCTTCTGCACCTTGCTTCTCACGTTGAGATACACTCCACACATCCCATTGCTGCAGCTCTTCGTGCTGCTTATCCAAGCGAGGACGATGACTGTGTTATCACGGACATCAAAGAAATTGCTGGTCAGGGCATTTGCGCTAACGTGAATGGTAAGAGCGTTGCTGTTGGCAACTGTGCACTTATGGAGAGCGTAGGAGCTTCTTGGAAAGCGTGCGAGAACCACGGAACCATCATTCACGTGGCTGTTGATGGGACCTACATGGGCCACATTGTTATTTCTGACCGCGAACGAGCTGATGCTCCAGCAGCAATCGCTTCCCTCAAAGACGTTGGCGTTTCTAAGGTTGTTATGCTCACGGGCGATAAACGCGACGTTGCAGAAGAGATTGCTGCTCAGATGGGCATTACTGAGGTTCGTGCTGAACTGCTTCCACAGGATAAGGTAGCTGCGGTCGAAGGCCTTCTCGCCCAAAAAGACAGCTGGTAAGTCCCTTGCTTTTTGTCGGTGACGGCATCAATGATGCACCCGTTCTTGCACGCGCTGATGTAGGCGTTGCTATGGGCGTTTTGGGGTCTGATGCTGCTATTGAGGCCGCCGACGTAGTTCTTATGGACGACAAGCTTTCTAAGCTCTCAAAGGCCGTAAAGATTGCTCGTCATACCTTGGGTATTGCAAAGCAAAATATTGTGTTTGCTATTGGAGTTAAGGTTGCTGTTTTGATCCTTGCAGCCTTTGGTTTGGCTCCCATGTGGCTAGCGGTCTTTGGAGACATAGGCGTTATGGTGCTTGCAGTTCTTAATTCCACGAGGGCATTGAAGATTCAATCTATTAAATAGACGGTTTAGAGCACCAATAGGACTGCACCGAGCAGCACAGCCTGCCTCATAGCGCGAAAGCACTACCTATTAGCTTCTTTCACGAAGCCTGCGAGCACGGTTTGCAAGATTGCGGACCGTGCTTTCCATGCCATGAGGGATATACGTCAGCGACTCTAGGTCTTCTGGAAGGTAGTCAACAAGGCTGACAGGTTTTGGAGGCGTGAAATCAGCAGGCACAGGCCCCGGCGCAATCAGATATGCGTGTACCTTAGCACCTTGAGCACCAAGTTTTTGCTCGTACTCACTGGGAACGTCTCCAGGAAAATCCGCCTGAGCATCACGCGTCTGCCAGATAAAGGTATATCCAGCAAGCTCAACCTGCTCAAGCGAGAAATCAAAGAGGGGCTGACTATCAGTTTTTGAGGCGGATAACACCGTCTTTAGATAGAACATTTCTATATTGCATAAGACGCTCAGCGTCAGTAAGACGCAACTTTGCTTGCTTAATTCTGGGGAATGGAGCAGGAAAGTTAAGGTAAATCACAGAGACTTCTTCTGGCGAGAAATACTCATCAATCTTCATACCAGTTCCAGGAACTACGATGGCATTAGGAAGACCTGCCTCATATATTGTTTTTTTGCAGCATATGAGACACAGATGGGTTCTGTATCAATAGCTATAAACAAAATATCAGGATTTGCTTTAGCCTGAGCAGCAGTAAAGGAACCTTTGCCACAGCCAAGGTCAACGCGTACCTCTGAGTAGGGAGTATGTCCGTCAGGAGAAATTGGCGCGCACGCTGAAGCCCATCTTCCCTTAAGTGACTCTGGATGAGACTCGATAACATGAGCGTAGGCTTCAAGGCGTTCTTCCAGAACAAAGTTTTTTTAGGCAAACGTGCATGTAGTGCGCGCAAAATAACTCCTCAATTAGCAAGTTTGATGAGCTTTTATTTATAGAAGCTGATCAAGCGTATCTCCGTATGAAGGTAGGAATTCTGTCATAAAATCTCGCACTTCTGGAAGAGAATCAGCTAAATCTTCAACAACTCCACGAGTGGAAGCTTCCGCTGTAATAAATTCTGAGTTACCGGACTGAGCTTCTTCAATACATTTAATAAGTGCTGCAATTTTATCTGCAGCCTTAATGAGTTTTTCTAAGGTAGACTTCATTTTTCTGGAGCATCTGTACTATGAGTAAGTATTTTTTTGCATAGGCATCTTGCAGGTCTTCTGGGAGCGTGGAGAATGGTTTTTCTCGGCACGTGCCTCTACTTGATGGTAAGCATCTCTGATCTCTGGATTAGCGTATTTAACCGGGGTAGGCATGTCTCCAGTAATAATCTCTGAAGCATCATGGTACAAACCAATAAGCGCCGCACGATCTGCGTCAAGATTTTTGTGGTAACGAACATTTGCAATGGTTGCCAAGCAGTGAGAAATAATAGCTACATCAAGGGCGTGTTCAGCAAGGCTCTCAGAGCGAGAATTGCGCATCAGTGACCAACGCTCGATATAACGCATGCGAGAAATAAGTGCAAAAAAGCTAGATGATGTTGAAGATCTCTGGGTCATTTCTCCTCCTTAATTTGTTTTGTAAACCTTACCACGGATACCGGACAAAAATTGTTTTTGACTCAATTATGCAATCTTGTCATAGCAAATATGAGGCTACCAAATACTTTAGATGTTGATATGAATCTATTGAAATATAAACATCCGTTCATGGGTATTTTTGCCCCGTTTACGGTAAGCCTTGGCTAACTTCTTATTATTAAGTTAGCTATGGCTTACTATGCAAATAAACCCCTCGTCCACTTAAAAGAAGTAAGTGGATAAAAAAGGAAGGATGGGAAACATGAGTAAGTATGCTTTTGTAGGCGGCAAGCTCGTTGACGGTACTGGTGCTGCACCGGTCGAGGACTCCCTTGTCCTTATCGATGAAGACAAGATTACCTATGCTGGTCCTCGCAAGGAGGTCCCAGAGGGATATGAGGTTCGTGACGCATCCGGCCACACCATCATGCCTGGTCTTGTTGATACCCACCTGCACTTCTCCGGCAACCTGACCGACAACGATAACGACTGGGTTATCGAGTCCGTTGCTCAGAAGCAGGCATGTGCTGTCAAGCAGGCTTATGACGCTCTCTCCCACGGTCTCACCACTGTTGTTGAGATTGGCCGTAACGGCATTGCTATCCGCGACCTCGTCAATATGGGCATTATGCAGGGTCCTCGTATCTACGCTACTGGACTTGGTCTTTGCCGCGTTGCTGGTCACGGTGACTCTCACCACCTGCCACTGCAGATCTCCAAAGATGGTCACCCTTGGGGCGATCAGGTAGATGGTCCATGGGAGCTTCGTAAGGCAATTCGTCGTCGTCTTCGTGAAGAGCCTGACGGAATCAAGATTTGGGCTACCGGTGGCGGTATTTGGCGTTGGGACTCCGATCGCCTGCAGCTCTTCTGCACCGAGGAGATTAAGGCTATTGCTGACGAGTGCGCACTGGTAGGCATTCCTCTGTACGCTCACTCTTACAACAACTTTGACGCTGCATATGACTGCGTACGCTTTGGCTGCAAGCAGCTCATTCACGGCTTTGAGCTTGACGAGCGCACCATGAAGCTTATGGCTGAGCAGGGAACTTACTTCACCCCAACCATCGGCTTCCTGCCAACTTGGTACGGAACTTATCCACCAGACTGGACTCCAGAGCTTGAGGCATTCCCAGGCGAGACTGTTGTCGAGAAGGGCCTTGCACGCACCTATGCAAACCTCCGCAAGGCTTATGAGATGGGCATCACCATCACCATCGGCTCCGACTCCTTCAGCTTTGTCACTCCTTACGGCTATGTCACTATCGACGAGATGTATGACTTTGTTGAGAAGGTTGGCATCTCTGTTCTTGACACCATTGCTGCTGCTACTTACAACGGCGCAAAGATGCTGGGCAAGGAAAACGAGTTTGGTGCTGTTAAGGAAGGCCTCTCTGCTGATATCCTGGTAGTTAAGGGCGACGTTGCTACTAACATTCGCGATCTCACTCCTGAGCACATGGATGTCATCATGAAGGAAGGCAAGATTATCGATCGCGGTAGCTTCTAAGCTTTCTGTTCGATAGTTTGTAACGCGTAGGTTGGGCCCTGACTCACTTAAGCGTCAGGGCCCACTTTTACCGGTAATAAGTTTATTCTTTGATATAAAAGTTTGACATTTGATAGGAGCTCACTATGTCTGAACCAAAGCAGGTGAAAATTGTGCTGCTTACCGGCTATTTAGGAGCAGGTAAGACCACTATTTTGAACCACATTCTTTCTAACACTGAAGGCATTCGCGCAGCAGTTATTGTCAATGATATTGGCGAGATTAATGTTGACGCTGGCCTTATTAAGGATGGTGGCTACGCTAAAGAAGGCGACGTTATTCCTCTTACCAACGGCTGCCTTTGCTGCACGCTTTCTAATGACTTAGCACTTCAGTTGGGTGATTTAGCTGATACCGAAGAGTTTGACTACATCATTATTGAGGCTTCTGGTATCTGTGAGCCAATCCCCATTACCTATAACATTTCTGCATTCTGTAATCAGAGCCAGCATGCAACTAATCACTCTCACCTCAACCTTGATAACATCGTTGCGGTTGTTGACTGCGCCCGCATGTTTGAGGAATTCCACAACGGCGCCGATCTTCTCGACCCAGACATTGAAGAAGATGACATTGAAAAACCTGCTCATTCAGCAGATTGAGTTCTGTTCTACGCTGGTGCTCAACAAGACCGATCTGGTCACTCCTGAGCAGCTTCACGAGCTTAAGGCGCTCGTTCGTGGTCTGCAGAAAGACGCTGTCATTGTCGAGGCAGTCAACGGCGATATCCCAATGAGCGAGCTTATTGACACAGGTCGCTTTGACTTTGACAAGGCATACGCTTCCGCTGCGTGGATGGATGCAATGGAACACCCTGAGGAGCACGAGGACCCAGAGGTTTTGGAGTACGAGATTACTACCTTTGTGTATCGCCGCCGTCAGCCATTTGACCTGGACAAACTCAATCAGTTTGTGGCTAGCTGGCCAAAGAACATTATTCGCGTCAAGGGTAGCATTTGGATTTCACAAGACCCCGAGATGAGCTACGTATTTGAGCAAGCAGGCAAGCAGGTTCAGTTCTATGAGAACGGCATGTTCTATGCGTCGCTTCCAGAGGATGAGCGAGAAAACCTTCTTGACGAGAAACCCGAGCTACGCGCAGAATGGGATGATGAACTGGGTGATCGTCAAACAAAGCTGTGCTTCATTGGCCGTCATATGAACCATGCTGAGGTAGAAGCTGGTTTGGATGCATGCTTGACTGAGTATGTTCCTGACGAGTTTGACTACTAGCGTTTTCAGCGCCAAGAGCTCCGGCGCTTGAAATCGAGGGACCCAGTTTATCCGGGTCCCTTTTTTAGGTAAGAGGTGCCTAATGACTAAGATTGAGCAGCTTAAAGACTGGATTCAGTCGTCAGATAACATCGTGTTCTTTGGTGGCGCTGGCGTGTCAACAGAAAGCGGTATTCCGGATTTTAGGGGTACCAACGGTCTGTATCGTCAGGGCGGCATTAAGGTAGAAAAACATGACCATTGGTCTGGGCCAAGATGGCTACGACATGGGAAAAGAAGCCTATGACTTGGGAAACGGCGTTACGGTAGATCCTGATAACGAAGAATCGTTTGCCTACAGCAAGGCGCCAGACTTTACACTCGAAGAGATCTTCTCGCTTGATGTGTTTTTAGATTATCCTGCAGCGTATTACACGTATTTTAGAAACTCTCATCATCTAGGGGAGGCGCAGCCAAACATCGCTCACAAGTGGCTGGCAGACTTGGAAGCTGCGGGAAAATTGCGTGCGGTGGTGACACAGAACATCGATGGACTTCATCAAGCCGCTGGTAGTAAGCGTGTGTTTGAGCTCCATGGCAACGAGACGCGCTTTTTATTGTCCCGAGTGTGGTCACAAGTACACACTTGATCAGATTGAGGAGCAGTCTTCTGTGGTGCCGCTTTGCCAATGTGGCGCAGTTATTAGGCCTGATATTGTCTTTTTACGGAGAAGGCCTTTCTATGGATACGGTCTACGGCGCGATACATGCCATTTCTCAGGCAGATGTGCTTATTGTTGCAGGAAGTTCGCTGGTAGTGCAGCCAGCCGCCGGTCTTCTCGACTACTACGAGGGCAACAAAATGGCTATCATCAACGACCAACCCACGCCGTACGACAACCACGCCAATTTGGTAATCAGAGACAGAATAGGTGCCGTCATAGAACAGCTCCTGTAGAAAAACGCCTACCCGCATTTGTGCAGGTAGGCGTTATCATTTCAAGCAATAGCGAGAAGCCCGTAGACGCGAGAAACGCGCGCGAGAGCCCGAGGACACGAGAACCTCGTGAATTAGTTGGCTTCCTCAGCAAGGGTTTGAAGTGTTGCCATGAGGGATGGAACAACTTGCTTCTTACGGCTAACAACGCCAGGAAGAACAGCAATGTTGCCGTCAACCTTCACGCCAAAGGCGCGCTCGATGACGTTTGCTGCGTTAGCACCGTAGAAGAGCATTTCAGTGACCTGGCTCTTAACATCGGTGAACATGTAGAAGACCATAGGAAGCTCTTCGGACTTAGCGGCAGTCTCCAAGAACGGACCAACAAGTTCCTCTGCAGCTTTGCGGCTTGTCTCGGTCATGAAGGAACCCTGACCAACACCAAATTTCACGCCACCACGGCTGAATACCTTGTAGTCACCATGGAAAACTTCTTCTGCAGTACGACCAGTGAGGTCAGCACCGGCGTCAAACATCTTCTCGGAGTAGGCATCAATGTCTTCTCCACAAATCTCAGCAAGCTTTTTACCAGCAATAACATCGCGCTCAGTACAGGTAGGAGAGCGGAATGCAAGGGTATCAGAAAGAATTGCAGAAAGCATGAGGCCGGCGATGTTCTTTTGGAATGTCAACACCATACTCATGGTAGAGGCCATAAATGATGGTGCAGGTGCAGCCAACAGGAACATTTCTGAAGGTAATTGGGTTGGATGTCTCAATTGAACCAATGCGGTGATGATCAACAATCTCCATAATTTCTGCCTGCTCAAGACCTTCAACAGCCTGAGTGCGCTCGTTATGGTCAACAAGAATGACATGCTTCTTGCGAGGATTCAAAAGACCAGGACCACTGATAAGGCCAGCAAAAGTACCGTTCTCGTTGATAACAGGGAAGAAGCGGTGCCTAGAGTTGGTCATTGCCTTGCGAGCATCGTCAATTGCGGTGTTGACGCTGAACTTGAGAATGTCATCAGTGAGCATCTTCTCGCGGACAGGCATAGACATAATGAGCAGTCGAGCAACCTCAAAAGTATCACGAGGAGTGCTGATGATTGCACAATCGCGCTCTTTTGCCAGGTCAATAACATCCTGAGCAATAGGGGCATCGCAAGAGACAATGAGGCAAGAAGCACCATGATCTACGGCAATGGTCTGGTTCTCATGGTTGCCAGCAACAACAATAATATCGCCGAAGCTAACAATCTCTGATAGAGCTGCAGCACTTGTGCCAACGCGAATGTTGCCCTTTTTAACAACGCCGTCCGGGTCACCAAGAACCATAGTGCCATCAAGAGTTGAAACGATATTTGCATAGCTTGTATTTGCCTTTGAGAGTAGGTTTGGCTCAGAAAGGCTCATGTTTGCGTTTGCAATATCTTTAACAGCAATCAGGCCGGTTAGTTCTTCATCTTTACTAGTAACGCAGAGCGTATCAAGCTTGACTTCTTGCATAAGCTGCCAAGCAGCGTACAGACTCATCTCAGCATCAACTTTTGGCTGAGCCTGAATTTCTGCATCTTTAATCTGAGGAGTAACCGTAGTAATGAGCTGTGGCTCCTCAAAGCCGAAGTGATTCAGGACAAAAGCAGTCTCGCGGTTAAGTGAACCTGCGCGACGAGCTTCATAGATGGGATCGCCAATTTGGTTTTTTAGGTACGCATAGGAAATTGCGGAACAAATGCTGTCTGTATCTGGATTCAAATGGCCAATGATATTAACTTTACGTATTGCCTCTGCCATCTTCGCCTCCTCAATATCGTCGTTGTTGTAACTTTTCAATTAGAGCACACTTTAGCAAACACGTTTTGTTTCTTTTTTTAATACCTTTCTGTAGTGTACCCCTCTCTGTTTTCTCTTAGAACAGAAAACCGCAGAAAAACAGCGTGCGTAGCTGTGAATCTGGTGAATGTGTATAGGACAAATGACAATTCAAAAATTGAAGGAAACCAGTACAATAAAAGAGATAAAAAAATCGATCGAATTGGAATACCCATTGAGTTCTCCTACGCGTTTTTTTCTGCTAAAAAAAGAAACGCTCGCTATAGCACAAAAAAAGAGCGCACCCCAGAGCCCTCTTGTGAGGTTCAGGAGGCTATTCCTGTTGAACCATTGCAGATTCCAGTTGTAGAAACAGTGGATACAACGCCTGTGCAGACTGTACTGGCTTCACCAGCTCCAGAGCCTGTTGCAACACACGTGCCCGCAGTTGCTACTCCAAAGGTGAACGCTTCAAAGCCTGTTGCTACACGCTTTGCTCCCACAAAGAAAAAGCGCGGCGGCGTACAACAGTCTGCTCGGAAAGGCGTTCGTTTTGAGAAGCGCGCTCACACACAGGTAGATTCTGCTCCAGAAGAGCGAACTTCTCGCCCCGTAAGTGCGGGAAGGAAAAAGCTTGAGGTTATGAGTGTAGCTGCAATTCTTGCCTGTGCATTGCTATCGCTTCTGTTGGTCAACCGTCCAAGCACAAAGACGCTGGTATTTGGCAATAACCAGGTGACGTATACCGGCACTACCATTCAAGGAAAAATGAATGGTCAGGGCAAAATGACCTTTGAGAATGGCGACACCTACGAGGGAGAATTTGCTGACGGCTATTTCCAAGGCCAAGGCACGTATACCTCAGTAGATGGCTGGGTTTACGAGGGACAGTTTGTAAAAGGTCAGGCAGATGGCCAAGGAAAACTGACTACACAAGACAACATTGTGTATGAAGGAACGTTTAAGCAGGGGATTTATCAAAGTGCGAATTAAATGGTTTTCGCTTGTACGTATAACAGGACTTGTTCTGGTCCTTATATATCACTTTTTTTAAGGACGTCCCTACCAGGCGGCTTTATTGGCGTTGACGTGTTCTTTACGTTCTCGGGCTACCTCATTACAGCGCTTTTGATTGACGAGTTTGCGCGTTTTAGGTCGATTGATTTGATTGGCTTTTTTTGCGTAGGCGTTTCTATAGAATTGTGCCTCCACTTGTGTTTATGGTGCTGGTTTGCACACCTTTTCTTTTTGTTGGTTCGTACCGAGTTTATTGCCGGTATTAAATACCAGATTGCCGCAGCTCTTGGCTTTGTAACCAACTACTTTGAGATTGTATTAGGAAGCAGTTACGAGAATCAGTTTGCTCCTCATGTGTATCTGCACACCTGGAGTCTTGCCGTTGAGATGCACTTCTACGTGCTGTGGGGCTTAGCTGCATGGCTTCTTGCGTGTGTGAGCAAGACCATTACCAGCTACAAGGTAAAAATCGCAGGAGCTTCTGCAGTACTTTTGGTAGCAACATACGCTGCAATGGCAACAGGTGCTCCAGCCTCCACAAATCTATCAATTCAGTACTTCTCCACGCAGACACACATTTTCCCGTTCTTTATTGGTGCACTGCTGGCATGTGTAGCAGGTATCGCTCAGACAGGCGCTCTCTTTGAGCAGCTTGAGGAAAGACTCTCAGCTCAACAGACGGTGATTGGTCTTGTGGCCAGCTTTGGAGTGCTCGTTCTTCTCGGCGTATTTATGCACTTTGACGACCTCTTTACCTACACGTTTGGTTTCCTCTTTGCTTCTCTTGCCGCCGCCGCAATGATCTTCTTTGCGCGCATGCTTCACCAGAAGACAGACGGTATCAAAGAACCAGGTATTGTCTCGTTTGTGGCCGATACTAGCTACGGTGTGTATTTGTTCCACTGGCCGTTGTACATTATTTTTGCCGAGAAGGTCAATCCAGTCCTTGCGGCTTTTCTGACTCTTGTGCTCTCATTCGTGTTTGCAAGCTGCTCGTTCTATGTACTTGAGCCAGCTTTGGCAGGCAAATCTCCAGAGCTCTTCTCGCGCGTTAAGCTTGATGCTCAGAAAGTTCTCCGTGCTATCGGCCTTGTGCTGGTACCGTTTACTGCAGCTGTTGCTTTCATTGCGCTGACAGCTCCGCAGCTGAGTGATTTCCAGAATGACCTTCTGCTCAACGCATCGCTGCAGGAGCAGAGCACCATGACCATGACGCGCAAGCATGCGGATACCTCTCAGGCAAGTAATTACAACGTTGTCGAGGGTGTTACCTACATCGGCGACTCTGTGTCCCTTCGTGCTCGTTCTTTCTTGCAGGAGGCGCTGCCAGACGCGCAGATCGATGCGTCGGTCAGCAGAAACGTTGCAATGGGCGCTGACCTTCTGCAGACTGCTATCGATAACAACGCTCTCTACCAGGACGTTGTTGTGGCTTTTGGGTACCAACCCTGTGGGTGGTGCCGACGCAGTTGATAGAATCGTAGAGATGCTTCCTCGCGGTCATCGCCTCATTTTGGTGACTCCTTATGACGGCAGAAACTCCGATCCTAATGCCGGAGCAAATGCTATTCGCGCACATGAGCTGGAGCTTGCTCAGCAGTACGATTTCATTACCATCGCAGACTGGGCACAGGTTGCACAGGAGAATCCAGATATCTGGGAGGGAACTGACTACGTCCACTTTGGCGCAGATACAGACTCCATCACACGCGGCGGCACCCTTTACGCACAGATGGTCAAAGACGCCATTGATAAGGCTAATCAAGGTCACGTAAAACCATAATTCAGCCGACATTTTTTTCCGGTTCGCCTACGCTGACATGGCAGAATGGCAATTCACGGCGTGATGATGTCCGATGTTTTGGGGCTTGCTGTCTAGCGCGAGCTGATGAGCTAACGGCCATTGAGGCAACGAGGCAATAGGCTAACGCGCCTCGGATGGGCCACGAACGTACTTTCGTGTACCGCAAATGTGCTTTCTTAGCTACAAATAAGTGCCTTTAACAGCAGATTTTTACGTCACGTAAAGTTTCGCTGCTTTCTGGCTATTTATCTACAACAAAACGTCTGACTTCCTCTCGGCTTCCACCTGACTTCCAATAGAACAATAAAATATCCCCAGGTATAGTTCTTTCGATATTTCATTAGAATGGATTATGTGAATATTTCATCTGACAGCCCCTTAAGGAGGAGCACATGGCAGAGTTTGTCTATCAGATGTACAAAGCCCGCAAAGCAGTTGGTGAGAAAGTCATTCTTGATGACGTCACCGTCGGCGTATACCCAGGCGCAAAAATCGGCGTCGTAGGTCCAAACGGCATGGGAAAGTCTACACTGCTCAAAGTTATTGCAGGCATAGAGGACGTCTCTAATGGCGAGGCTAAGCTAACCCCAGGTTACACCGTCGGTCTGCTCCAGCAGGAGCCGCCGCTGGATGAGACCAAAACGGTCAAGGAGAACATCGAGCTTGCCTTCGGTGATCTGCTTGCCAAGATTGCACGCTTCAACGAGATTGGCGTTGAGATGGGTAATCCTGACGCCGATTTTGATGCCCTGATGGCAGAGATGGGCCAGCTCCAGACTGAGATTGACGCAGCTAACGGCTGGGATCTGGACAGCCAGCTCTCTCAGGCAATGGATGCGCTCCAGTGCCCTGATCCAGATTCTGCCGTCACCCACCTTTCGGGTGGCGAGAAACGCCGTGTAGCCCTGTGTCGTCTGCTTCTTGAGGCACCTGACCTACTACTTCTTGACGAGCCCACCAACCACCTTGACGCAGAGTCGGTGCTTTGGCTTGAGAAGTTTCTGCACGATTACCCTGGCGCTGTCATGGCTGTTACGCACGACCGTTACTTCCTCGACGACGTTGCTGAGTGGATTTGCGAGGTTGACCGCGGACAGCTCTATCCTTACGAGGGTAACTACTCAACTTACCTGGAGAACAAAGCAGCACGTCTTGAGGCTCAGAATCAGCAGGACGCTAAGCGCGCAAAGAAAATGCGCGCTGAGCTGGAGTGGGTTCGTTCGTCTCCTAAGGCTCGCCAGGCTAAGAACCGCGCACGTCTTGATCGCTATGAGCAGATGGAAGCAGAGGCTCGCGCATCCAAGAAGCTTGACTATACGGAGATTCAGATTCCTGTGGGACCACGTCTGGGTCAGAAGGTCCTTGAGGCAGATCATATCCATAAGGCCTTTGGAGACCGCGTTCTTATCGACGACCTCTCGTTTAGCCTGCCAAGAAACGGCATCGTTGGCGTGATTGGCCCCAACGGTGTAGGTAAGTCTACGCTGTTCAAGGCTATTGTCGGCCAGGAAGACCTTTCTTCTGGCACGCTCGAGGTCGGTGAGACTGTTAAGATTTCTTACGTTGACCAGTTGAGGCAGGGAATTGACCCTGATAAAACTATCTGGGAGGTTGTCTCTGACGGCAATGATTTCATCAAGGTAGGAGACGCCGAGATTCCAAGCCGCGCCTATGTGGCCAGCTTCGGCTTCAAGGGACCTGATCAGCAGAAACGTGCTGGCGTCCTTTCTGGTGGCGAGAGAAACCGTCTAAACCTAGCTCTTACGCTTAAGCAGGGAGGAAATCTCCTGCTTCTGGACGAGCCTACCAACGACCTTGATATTGAGACACTTGAGAGTCTTGAGGATGCGCTTGAGCGCTTCCCAGGATGTTCTGTAGTAACCAGCCACGACCGCTGGTTCTTGGACCGCATTGCTACACATATTCTTGCGTGGGAAGGCGATGACGAGAATCCAGGTAGGTGGTTCTGGTTTGAGGGCAACTTTGAGGCATACCAAGCCAATCGTATTGAGAGACTTGGTCAGGAAGCCGCTCGTCCTCATCGCATCCACCGCAAGCTTACGCGTGACTAGGCATAAAGCAGTATCTACGAGGGCTTCAAAGATAAAAATTTTTTTACATAGATTAACTCTTGGAGATTATGTAAAACTTGTTTAAGAGAAGCTTAAATGGGTATTAAAAAAATGAGAAGTCATTAGGCTTCTCATTTTTTATGAGAAAACATTGTTATGAGGAAAGAGAAGAACATGGCACTTGATACAAACGTCGGTAACATCCTTACCCAGCAGATCAACAAAGAGTTCTATTCCGCATATCTCTATCTGACCTTTGCAGATTTCTATGAGGAGCAAGGTCTTAAGGGCTTTGCAAACTGGTATGTTATTCAGTCTCAGGAAGAGCTTGCTCACGCACGTATCCTTCGTCGTTATCTGCTTGACAACGATTGGACTCCAACCATGGAGGCAATCGCAAAGCCTGACCTTACCTTTACCAAGGTAGTTGATCCCATTAAGGCAGCTTATGAGCATGAACAGTTCATTACCGCAAGCATTAACGAGTGCTATGTAGTTGCTCAGAAGGCAAATGATTTCCGTACTATGCAGCTGCTTGACTGGTATGTTAAGGAGCAGGGTGAGGAAGAGGCAAATGCTTCCGATCTTCTCAAGGCAGTAGAGCTTTTTTTGGTGGAGATCCAAAGAGCCTCTTTGATCTTGATCGTGAGAACGCTGCTCGCGTCTTTGTAGCACCTACTATGCCAATGTAAGGCGCTTTTTGCGTTAGTACTTACAGTGGGGTTTCAATAGCTTCTGGAGTATCAGAAGGACCACTTGAAAGTTCAGCAAAGATGGCACCGCCTATGATACAGGCGGTGCCTATTATTTTAAGAAGACCAAAAAGGCTCGCCTAGAATAAGTGCAGAGAAGATTACAGCAGAAAGCGGCTCAAGGTAGCCAAAGACCGCAACGCGCTGAACAGGAATTTTGGTAATTTGCGGGAAATACAGAAGCGATCCAAGACCAGTATTAAAAAGACCAATAGTAAGAACGGCCAGCCAGTTTACTGTCTCTGGTTGAGCAGGAATCTCAATTCCGTGGAACACAATGGTTACCACAGCAACAATAACGCAACCAATACCCAGCTGAATGCTTGTTCCTTCAATACCAGAAACATCCTTGAGCTGCCTGTTGCAAATGACCATGACCGCGTAAAGAACTGCAGAAGAGCGCCTAAAAAGAAGACCAAGGGGCGAGAGGTTCAGTCCAACTCCATAGCCAATAATAAGCGCTGCACCAACTACAACAATAAGGAAGCCAAGCACTTTTTTTACCGTGAGTTTCTCGCCAAATAAAAGAGGAGTTAGGGCCATAACAATGACAGGCCCACAGTAGTATTCAAGTGTTGCAATACCCACGCCTACCAGTCGATATGCTTCAAACAAGAAGGTCCACTGAAGACCTAAGGCAACACCTGAGCCAAAGAGCGCCCGGAGGTCCTTTGGGTGATTTTTGAATGGTGAAGGCTTCTTTATGCGCAAGCTTTACAGCAAGCAAGAAGAGCGTACCTAAGAACATGCGGAAAAAAAGACAATTTGGTAGCTTGGAAGGTCAATGTAGCTGGCCACGATTCCATTAGAACCGCAGATGATTAGAGCAATTAAATAAAGAACGGTAGGTTTAAACGTGGTGTCTCTCATTAGTTACTCACAAGTTCCTGCGTCCACAGGTCGTGGAATACGGTCATTACAAATTACCTGGTAGAACAATTTTTTTCTTGTTCGTGTTGATCAGATGTTTGACCAAGAATCCACATTGTTTTTTTGCAACAAGAGCTTCAGTGGTCATGTCATCTCCAGAGAGAACGCCAGGCATATCTTGATAGATTCTTCCAACCTCATATACGCCCAGGTCAAGTCCTTCTTCCGGAACTTGCGTAGTAATAACAACTGTGCGACCAGAGACAATCCAATCGGTAATAGCCTTCTCGTACGAGCCGTCGTATGAAGGAATACCGCCAATGCCAAAGGTTTCAAGCACAATGGCGTCGTAATCGTTCTTCAGAAGATAGAAGATGGATGGATTAAGTTCTGGAGTTAGTTTAAGCACAATGACGCGCGTGTTAAGTGTTTCATAGGTAACAAGACCGCCATTTACCTGCTGCTCATTTGGTGCGCTACGAATAATCTTGTTGCCACTGAATATGAGCAAGCGGTGGATAATTCATGCTGGTAAATGCATTGAAGCTCAAGGTACGCTGTTTGTGTGCTCGCGTGCCTGCAATCACCTCGTTGCCAAAAACCACTACAACACCGGCGCTTCTGTTGTCGAGCGCGTAGAGTACGGAGTGGTAAAGATTGAGTTTGGCGTCAGTGAACGGATTTGCCATTGGCTGCTGAGAGCCCGTAAGCACAATGGGTTTCTCGCTATTTTTGAATCAGGTAGGAGAGGGCAGCGGCAGTATATGCCATGGTATCGGTGCCGTGAAGGATAATAAATCCGTCGTAGGCGTCGTATGCCTCCATAATGGCATCTCTAATCTGCAACCAGTTTTGTGGACGCATATTAGTGCTGTCGATATTCATGACTTGTTTGAAGTCAAATTGACAGAGCTCATGAACGAGAGGGACGTTAGCTAGAAGTTCTTCTCCCGAGAGCGAGGGAGCTAAGCCTGATTCGGTGGAAACAGAAGCAATCGTGCCTCCTGTTGCCATCAGTAAAAGTTTCTTCACACGTCCCCCATGAGCTCCATTTGTGCAGACTTTACAGAAAATGTGTCTGTTAGAGCATTATTGTAGCGGGATAGATGCTTCTCAAGACGAGAAAAGCAAAGTCGGTGTATTCTTTTTCGGTAAGTGAAACTTTTAGCAAGGATTGTTGATGGCAGAGAACAACCTATTTGGTCTTGGTAAGAAAAAGCGCCCAGCTCAGGTCCCGCGAACCATCTCCAGAGACGGAGAGTCTTCCACGTCTCCTCGTGAGGTGCGAGGTCGTCATGCAGCTGTTGGAAGCCGTGCTCAAGCACAGCGTAGGACGCCTCAAGATCGCCCAACTAATCCTGTGAATCACGCTCGCGCAGACGTTGCTCGTGCACGTGGTCGAGCGAGAACCGCTTACGGTAATCACTACGGAACACTCAACCCTAGAGACGAAGCTCAGGCGGCATATGCGGCTAGGAGGCGTCGTTCTTCTCGCATGAAGTTGGGTCGTATGGCGCTGGCAGTGCTGCTTGCGGTCATTATTTTTGTGGGTTGTGTTTACGCTGGTAAGTTCTTGCAGCCCTGGTGGTGTTTTTTTGCACACGCTCAGGCACTTGATCCTACCGTTACCCTGACAGGGTTCAGTGAACGTCGGATAGGCCTGTACGCCGTCGCATGAGTGGCGGTACAAGCACTCTTTATTGAGGATTTTTTTGCTCGAAGAGACGTTTGAGAAGTCTAAATTTAAGTCTACAGAACCAGTAATGCCGTCAACCTGTCCGGTTGAGGGTGTACTGCCATATCAAAAAGTTAAAGTTCACGTCTGGCTCATCAACGTATTGTGCCAGCCAAATAGGTTCGTTAAGTGAGACCAGGTCAAAGCGATTTAAATCAACTTTGTTGCCATAGACAATAACGCGATATCCGGCTTCTTGGATGGTTGTGCAGAACGCGCGTGCAATAGCGTTTGTCTCAGCAGGAGAGAGATTATCAGCGCGACCACTGTAATCAGGAGATGGCTCTAGGGTCAAACGCAACGGGAAGCTCAAGCTCGGTGATGCCAGCCTCTCTGAGCTGCTGCAAAACAAAGTTTGCCTCCTCGCGAGCCTCTTCAACCGTAATTGCCTGTGAGAAGAAATAGACACCCACCTTAAGGCCAGCATTTTGCGCACCCTTGAGATTTGTTTCAAACAGCTCATCAGCGCGAATTCCGCCTTCGGTAGAGCCTCGGTAGCCAATGCGAAGCATGGCAAACTGAATATCGTCAGAAGCAACTGCCTCCCAGTCAATGTATCCCTGGTGAGAAGAGACATCTACTCCCGTGCTGGTGAGCTCTTTTCCGTCAACAATGTAGTGAGCGCGGCCCTGTGCGTCATAGCTGAGATTTTTCCCACTCATAGGGGACCTGATTTTTGATAATCAAATTGTTGTCAAATGACAAAGAGAATAGTCCTTGGCATGACTGTAGAAGTGCCAGGGTAAACACAATAGCCAGCGTAATCAGACCCCATTTAACAACAGGGTTGTTTTGTGATTTTTCTTCAAGGGTATGCATCACATGCCGCCTGTGCTTTGAAGCAGGTGCAGAAACAGATGTACGTTTAGTTTTAGAACGAGCCTGGGAGGTTCTCGTTTTCTTGCTTTTATGTGGGTCGTTAAAAAAATCACTGGTGAAAAGAATTGTCCCTGTTCAAAAATTGGTTCGCAGCACACGTTGATGCCCAGCTTGTGATAGATGGACTCATCATCGCTAGAAATGATTGACGAAGTATGCATCGCAACCACGAAGCAATTCAGTTGCATCAACTGCTTTTTCCAGCTAATGGGTTTTCAATAGAGCTGATTGAGAGCGCAATGAGCATCTCATCAGCGCAAAGGCTGGTGCGAGCCAACTTAAAATTGTCCTCTTTTAGCGTGCAAATGGGCCTTAAGACCTCATCCGAGACAATAAACGTCTTCTTCTCAATACCAACTACGTATTTGAGGGCGTTGAGCAAAAAGCGACGCTGGCGCGCCTAATAGCTCTGATGTCTTGCCGGTAATAATGGAGCCGTCAGGCATAACCATGGCACCCGCAAGCTTTCCTGTTTCTTCTGCCTTGTGTAAACAAGCCGCATGAGCTGGCGAGAAGTTCTGGTCAACGTTAACATCTTTCATCAAGAGATTAATCTTGGTGAGCTCACGTTCACCCATGCCTGTACGCTCGAGTTTCTCGGCAGCTCTAAACCATCTGCGGACAATCTCCGCTTTTTGCGGCTTCCTGGCACACCTCGTCATCAACAATGCACTTGCCCACCATGTTAACGCCCATATCGGTTTGGGGACTGGTAAGGGCTTGTACCTGCGATTTTCTCCATCATGGCCTTGAGTACGGGGAACGCCTCAACATCACGGTTGTAATTGACGGTGACCTCACCGTGCGCCTCAAGGTGGTAAGGATCGATGATGTTGTTGTCGCCCAAGTCGGCCGTTGCAGCCTCATAAGCAACGTTAACAGGATGCTTAAGCGGGAGATTCCACACAGGGAAGGTTTCAAACTTGGCATAACCTGCGCGAACACCACGGGTATTCTCGTTGTAAAGCTGTGAGAGGCAAACGGCAAGCTTGCCAGAGCCAGGACCAGGCGCCGTTACAACAACTAGAGGATGCGTTGTTTTGACAAACTCGTTTTTGCCATAGCCCTCTGCCGAGACAATCAGGTCAATATTGGATGGGTAGCCTTCAATGGGGTAGTGACGATACACCGCAATACCCATGTTTTCAAGGCGCGCACGATAAGCTTTTGCCTTTGGTTGACCGGAATACTGCGTAATAACAACGCCGCCAATAGCAAGACCGCGAGCACGGAAAATATCCATAAGTCTGAGCACGTCATCAGCGTATGAGACACCAATATCACTTCTGCGCTTGCCGCTCTCAATATCATTTGCATTGATGGCAAAGACAACCTCTGCCTCGTGAGCAAGCTGTTGAAGCATTTGAGCCTTAGCGTCTGGGGCAAATCCAGGGAGAATACGAGCGGCGTGATTGTCGTCGAGCAGCTTGCCACCAAACTCAAGGTACAGCTTGCCGCCAAACTCACTGATACGCTGGTGGATTCGATCCGCCTGCATAGTGATGTATTTCTCGTTATCAAAGCCGATACGCATGCGTCCTCCTGCCAAGATTTACTGTAGAAATTGTATCATCAAGCGGAGAGTTCCTATACGCTATAAGCTGTACACGTAACAAAACGAACAAACAAGGAGTCGTGCATGGATAGCAGGTTTTCACAAACACCTTCGCGTGGCGAGAAGTTCAAACAGCTTGCACTCAGCGCTTTACGTGCGTTTGGGTACGGCTGCCTTGCTGCGGCTGGTATGAGTGCGCTTATCTTTGCATTTGCTTTCTTTACCAGCGGAATGGATATGTTTACGGGCATCGATTGGGTGCGTCGTGTTATGTATATCATTTCTTCACTGGGAATTATTGCCTGTGGAGTTGGTCTGCTCTTTAGCGGAAAAAGAGTACGAGGATCGTCAAATGGGCTTTACCCGCGATATTGATGATCCTATCAGCCTCAAAGAAGGAAAGCTTGATCCTCGAATTTCAAATATCGAGACAAACCACCTATCTTGGCAGGCTGCAATTCTTTATGCCTCTATTGGTATGTTTGTAGTTACCACCATTTTTGACGAGGTAATGAGCCATACTTTCTTGATGTAAGTCTGTAGCTCTACCAGCAATAAATGCACTAATACAGAGGTAGTTCTCCCGTTAACGGGTCAATATCTTCTGCTGCAAGTGGCTCAAAAGCAATACAGGTAAATGTGGGTTCTCCGTGGAACTCGGTAAACCCTGCATCCCTAATTACTGCAACAACAAAGCCACAAGCCCTACCTTTAGCTGCAAGTTCTAGCAGCTCTTCTTCAGAGTCAACATAGACACATACCTTTGCAACACCAGCATCAAACCAGTTAGTGATTGCAGAGGTGTCCTCGTCAGCATGGTCCAAATACACCCAATTTTGATCTTCTGTCACACGAACTTGCTCAAGACGATGTTCTCTTGCAAGTGCCATAAGCGTAGCCTCTACACAGGCATGGCTGGCCTGAGCGGCAATTTTTCCTTTACGCATTTTAAGATCGCGACGAATGACAATCATTTGTTTTGATTTGTAAGAAGAGCTCGGCATAAAAAACCTTTCTAGAAACTGAACGTTAAGTGTACCATTCACGGCTTTCCAATTTTTGTCGCGAGAAAAACGTGGAGCTTCAAAACTGTGCTCTAAAAGTTAAAGCACAAAAAACTACTTTCAACTTCGAGGGTACTTCATCAATAAATTAAATAACAACAGAGCTTCAAGGAACATATTCTCGAGCAAATTGGTAGGGTTGTTGCTCGGAGGTAGGTATGAAAGAACTAGTCATTCTCATTATGTTTCTAGGTGCATCACTATCCGATATTCGAAATCGGACTATTCCTAACAGAATTCCTGCTTTTTCTCGTGCTGTATTGGCTGTCCAGTGTAGCGTCGAGTGAAGATCGTTTTCCCATGGTTATAAGGGCTTTAGAGAGTGAATTTTATATTCTTGTAGCTTTAGGTGTGGTAGGTATTGTTACAAAATTTATGGGACATGTGTCGTTTATGGGAGGAGGGATATTAAGCTCATTTTTGCAGCGTGCCTTTATCTTGAATTAAAAGAGACATTTGTCTTTTTATTTTTCAGCAAATATTTTTAGGTGTTATGTTTTTCTCTTATGTTCATACTTTGGAACAAATTTTCATCAAGAAAAAAATAAACAAAGAACAAAGAAAAAAACCAGTTTAAATGATATATTTTTATTTTACAATTCCGTTGGCACCATTTCTTACTTTTTGGTGTAGCACTTGCCCTATTTTTTTGCGCTAAAATCGGGAAGTGTTATATGAATTTAAAAAAATTCTTTTTCATTTACGAATATATAAAAAGTTTTTTTCTGCTATCAATAGTTTACACGTTGCGTTGAGAGATTGAGTACCCCTCAACACTCAATTTCATTACTGAATAGCCCCTGACTGTTCAGATTTCTCGTTTTAGCGAGGCAACGTATGCCATGGAGGCAGGACGACTTTTTAACGTGGTCGCACACATGTCGTTCCTGCCTCATGGCAACCTTTAAGAGCAAAAAGCTCTGTTTCTGATATACCCATTTCTTATCTTTTATAAAAGCAAGAAAACCATCATTCCCCTTTTTTTCCTGCTAATTTATGTTGTCACATAGGGGTAGGTTAAGAAAATTACTGAAGTATGGCACTATTTGTTGCTAGCCTGATTCAAGTGCTATTAAGAGGATTGTCGTTGATACATTATTTTGAATAGAAGCTAAGTCTTTTGCATAACTTTTTGAATAGCTAGAAGACTCTCTCTTATGATTCATTTACGTAACAGATGTGCATACCTCTTCGAATTTCTGCTTGTAAAAACAACATAACAAATTGTATCTGAAGATATTTTAGTGTAGTATCATAGGATAACAACACGGGCATAGCGCAATGTATACGCGTGTTTTTTTCAGACATCGTCGAGCAGATGGGGCTGTGAGATGGCTAAGGCAGGTGTTACCAAAAAGACCGACCCAGGTTTGGGTAGGGACAGTAGCAAGGCTGTTACAAGAAAGCGGCAAGCGCCAGGTAGACCTGTGTGAATTTTTCTCATTGGTCACGCGCCTATGTCTCTTACATTTGCACTGAGCGTCGTAAATGGCCTTCGTTTGATAAGGCAAAGGTAATTGCAGATTTCTTCGCACTTACTCTCGATCAACTTTGGTATGAGCATCTTAAAGATCTTGTTGATGCTGGAGTTGAACTTACTGAGGCACAGAAGAAGAATTTAGCAGAGGGTATTAACCTTCCTAATCCTACTGTTATGCATGACGGAAATGACAATAGAGAATACCTTCAGCCTGTTGTAGCTTCGGGGAACGGTGCAGATTACACGCTCCCGGAAATTCTTGGTATCGAATAAGAAATTTTCACTTCTTTTTATTGTTTACAATGCCATACTTGCGGTATACGCGTATGATTCTGCGTTGTTCAGATAACATGGGGCTATCTGGAGAGTAGGAGATGTGCAAGATGGCTGGACTACACTGTTCAGACTGTGCTTTTAGCTCGTTTAAATTTAACGAGGACGCCCAGATGTATCAGGCGTACTGCTCGCGCAGCTATTTGCTGGCTGATCCACACATCCATGAGATGTTTGCTATGCACTTCGCTAAGTCTCCAGAGGAGTTTGTTCCGGTAAAAGATCCGTTTAATCGCGAGTATCTGAGGAAGTCATACATCTGCGGAGAGTTTATTAAGCGTAAGGATAATCTGGGTTAACGGTAGGTCAAAAACCCCTGTTATGTTTCATAACGGGGGTTTATTATGCCTTTGACGTGTTTCTCGCCCTTTTGATATCAAAGAATTAAGTAATAACTTCAATAGTTGTTATGTAACGCTTATAGATTTTTAACATAATTGATTAACTTTCTGTTATATGTTCCCTCAAAAACAAGGTAGTATCTTTTTGGGGGAATCTCCCTTATTACAAGGGGATTTAAAACATTTCAGAAGGGGACGGCAGCAATGTCGAGGCGACCACAATCAGACAGCTGTGACACACGTCACAGACTTCTTCAATCCGCAGAACAAGAATTTGCTATGCAGGGATATGACAAAAGCATCTCTGCGTCAAATTTGCGCACGCGTGGGTGTAACCACTGGTGCTCTCTACTTCTTCTTTGAAAAATAAAGAGGATCTCTTTAAGAATGTATTGATTCCAGTAACTGAGGGAGCCATTCAGATTCTTGAAGACTATAAGGAACGTCTTTTTGACTTCTGAGGAAAGAAATATTGAGGATACTCCGCTCGGAGATAGAGAAACTCTCGATATGTTTCTAGACCTACTGTATAACAATAGATACGTAGTCAGAATTCTTGTGAACAACCGTGAGAATCAGCATGTTGTGCGTTTCTTTGATGCTCTGACTGAGGTTATCTCTTCTACTATTAGGGCAATTCTTTATCCTAATGTTGCTCAGGTAAAGCCTTACGATGAGTTTATTATTACGTGGCTTGCACAAACCGAAATGACTACCATCGTCAACATTCTTAAAAACGATGAGACACGTGAAGAAGCAGATGGACACATTAATTCTGCAGTGATGTTTACGCAAGGTGGTATCAAGGCTTTAGTCGCCGAGCATTAAGTGTTCATCTATACATAAAAATTGACAAATTCTACTTATTTCGGCTATTCTCTTAAAAGGTAAAAAACACCCGAAGGAGACCTTTATGAAGTTTAATAAGCTCGGCCTCGTAGCAGCATCCGCTTCTGCAGTTCTTGCACTTGCTGGCTGCAATCTTATTCCAAATCTTTCTGACCCTGGTACTACACCTGGTGGTCAGCAGCAACAACAGCAGCAGGTTGCACCTGATGCAAATACCGCAACTAAGCCTTCAGAGACTCGTCCTGGTGACTCTGACTCTCAGCAGCTCTATGACACTCTGATGGATAAGCACAACACTTCAGAGCAGATTGCCAACGTTCAGAAGTACGTTGATGATGTCAAAAAGACTGCTGATAAGACTGTTGTTCTTATTGATACTGATAAGATTACTGTTACCGTTACCGGTGTTGGTATCGACTTTGAGAACTCCAACGGCTACATGGTTGAGGTTGTCAACAAGACTGACAAGAACGTCTTTATTCAGACAAGTGACACCAACATTGGCAAGGATGAGCTGAACCTGTTTGTCAATGCAGCACCTAACAGCACCACTAAGGGCTTTGCTTTCCTTGATCCAGGCGTAAAGCTTGATCCTACTGCATCTGTCCGTGGAACCATCCTCGCACTTTATGGTACCGACTACAGCATGGAATCCTTCAATATTTTGATTTAAGTTGTCCTAAAGATTTTTGAATAGAAAGGCTCAGTCTTTTGGCTGAGCCTTTTTCATTAGCTCGTTGAACAGCGCGAGAAGAGAAGTCAATTTTTTTGATGGATAAATCAACTAAACTATAAAGCTACTAAATATCTAACTCACATACGTATAGTCAGAATAAGGAGTTCAGATGCCAGGTTCAGATATGACTACCAACACTTCAACTACTGATTTAATTTTCCTGAAGCCTGTCTTTCACAATAAGATTTGGGGCGGCAGAAGGCTTGCTGAAGAGTATGGCTATGACATTCCTGACGGAGCAGTAGGTGAGTGCTGGGCAATCAGCGCCCACCCTCATGGAGACTGTGAAGTTGTATCTGGTGCTTTTTGAAGGAAACACTCTTTCTGAGCTATGGGCTTCTCATCGCGAGCTTTTCGGAAATGAAGAGGGAGATTGTTTCCCGCTGCTTATTAAGATTCTTGATGCAAAAGATGATCTTTCCGTTCAGGTTCATCCAGATGACACGTACGCAGCAGAACACGAGAATGGCTCTTTGGGAAAGTCTGAGTGCTGGTATATTCTTGATGCAAAAGAGAATGGCGATATTGTTGTAGGACAAAATGCCTCCTCAAAAGAAGAGTTTGTAGCCATGGTTGAGCAGGGAAAGTGGACTAAGCTGCTTAATTACGTTCCTATCAAGGCTGGAGATTTCTTTAGGATTGATCCTGGAACCGTTCACGCCATTAGAACGGGTACGCTTATTCTTGAAACTCAGCAGAGCTCCGATGTTACGTATCGCGTCTACGATTATGACCGTTTAGGTGATGACGGTAAGCCTCGTGACTTGCATCTGGCACAGAGCTTAGAGGGTTATTGATTACGCTCGAAAGCTCCAACTTCAGGAGAGATTACTGCTCCAGAAATTGATGGTGTTACAGAGCTTATGAGCTGCAAGTATTTCTCGGTAGAAAAATACGAGATTCATGAGGCAAAAACTATTGCTCAGCCATGGTCGTTTATGTGCGTAAGTGTCATTGAGGGAGAAGGTACGGTTTGCGCTGATGGCGGCAATGGAGTAGAGCATAGGATTTGCAAGGGCTCGCATTTTTATTGCACCTGCGTCTTCTGGTAGCCTGCACTTTACGGGCACTATGACGTTGATTACCTCTCATCTTCCTCATACAAAGTAGGATGATATATGAATTGAATGCACCTCAATTTGTAACATTTGACTCTTTTCAAGTAGAATATATAAGTTAATTATTTCATACGCTTATAGGAGGAACGTATGAACAAAGACATGATGACTCGTCGTGCTTTTGCTGGATTGGCTGCAGGCGGTGTTGCCAGCACGCTTGCTGCTTGTAATAGTGATGTCCTTCAGGCAATCTTAAACCCTGATTCTGTTCTTGGTGGAGCTGGTCAAGATCCTCAGAATGGCGGTCAAGGCGGTACTGGTGATGCACCTTCTCAGTCAGATTTTTGTGAAGCTTGAAGAGATTCCAGACCATCCAACGCTAACCGGAGATTTTTTTCTAAGATTATTACTGGCGTCTGGTGTGTTGACAATGGCGTTGGAACTAAAGGTGGATCAAAGGAAGGCAAAACCTTTGACCATGGTGGCATGCTTAATCAGGGCTATAACGATGGAACCGTTCTTTACTATTCATTCAAAGAAGACGGCACTTTCTTCATGCATAATTTTAAAGGTGTGAAGAATGATGGTAAGTGGGAAGCAAAAGGAACTATTGCCATTCAATGTACGTATGATGATGGCGATAGTGTGCCAATGCTTTTTGATAAGGACGACAACAACTATCTGAAGTACAGTGATGCCAAGAGCGAAATTACATTTAATTTCAAAAAACTTTCTGACAATCCAGACGATACTTCACAGATAGCTTATATTGAAGGACAGGTAGTCAATTTTGCTGCCACCATTCCTGGTACGTATTATCTCTTTGGCTTGCACTATGCAGATGGTTCTAAAGAAGATTTGACCAGTGATCAGATTGAGTCTATGAATAAGGGTTCTGGCGGAGCGTATACCTTCTCTGCTCATAAGGATGGAGCTGCTGCACTGTTCTATCCAGACGGTAGCGTTTCTCCTATTCAGATTGTTGCAGAAGAGCCTTCGGCAGATGGTCTTTCTTTCCCCATTCTTGCTCAGGGCTTTTCAGAAACTGAACAGATATCTAAGTCTGTTCTATACACTACTGCGGAAAATAAAAAGCTTCTCAGTATTGATGCTCCTGGATTTACTCTTAAGTTTGCCCTCCTTAATCACCGTGAGGATGATTGGGCTAAATATGAGTATCCACCAAAGGCAGAGTTCCCTTGGCAGCCAGATGGTAAGGGTGGCTATAAGCTAGTAACCCCTACTTCTTCTGGTTCTGGTAATGGTGGTAGCTCTTCAGGAAATGGCGGCAGCTCATCTGGAAATGGTGGTAGCTCCTCAGGAAATGGCGGCGGCAAGGGCGGATCAGGTAAGAAATAACCCAGCCCTTTCTGGTTTCTTTCAGTAACAAAAAAGCAGGCATATGATATGCCTGCTTTTTTTCTTGCTAACCTTTTACGCGTGTAAAAAAGCGTGCTTTTCAGCAGAATGCTGATGTTACGCAGCGTGTGCGCCGCCCTCAATCTCACCAGTGCAGTGTGGGCAGCGGGTTGCGCCTTCCTTAACCTCTTCAAGGCAGTGTGGGCAGTGTGGAGCTGCAACCTCTTCACCAGCTTCTTCTTCGTCCTTCTTAAGCTTGGAAGCCTTCATGAACTTATTGAGGGCCTTAACCATGCAAAAGACAATGAATGCAATGATCAGGAAGTTGATGATTGCGCTGATGAATGCACCAAAGTCAATGCCGTTTTGGGTGCCAGGAACTGGAATAGAAAGACCAGAAACCTCGGTACCGCCACCAGAGATCAGCTTAATAAATGGGTTGATGATGTCATTGACAAGGGAGGTAACAATAGCGGTAAATGCGCCGCCAATGATGATACCAATAGCCATGTCCATAACATTGCCCTGCTGGATAAACTCTTTAAACTCCTCGATAAACTTTTTCATTTCATCCCTTTCGTTTAATTGGTAGAGGACAGATATTTCTACTCGCGTCTACGGCGTGCGCTTATGCGCTGGCCAGACCATAGATGCGAGAATATTTGTCAGTTAGATACTTGGTGTAGTAGTGGACGTCAAAAGGCTCACCACATGCACCCATGATGAGCTCCTTGGAGTCTTTTGCACGACCCCAGGTCCAAATACGGCTGCCCAGCCACTCCCTAATAGGAGCTAGGTCTCCTGATGCACAGACGGCGTCAAAGTCCATACCCTCAGCAATCATGGCGTGCTTGTACTGTGCGCCATAAGCGCTACCAAGTGCGTAGGTTGGGAAGTAGCCAAACTCACCCCATGACCAGTGAACATCCTGAAGAGCGCCTTCAGTGTTGTTTGGAACCGTAACGCCCAGGTACTGCTTGTACTTCTCGGCCCAAAGAGCTGGGACATCCTTTGCAGTAATCTCGCCAGACAAAAGTGCCTGCTCCATTTCGTAACGGATGAGGATGTGCAGAGGATAGGTGAGCTCGTCCGCCTCAGTACGAATGAGACTTGGCTGTACCTTATTAGCTGCCGAGAAGAGCTGGAAGGCAGTAACGCGATTCAGCTGACCAGGGAAGTGCTTGCGCATAAGCTGTATCAGAGGCTCGGCAAATGCCTCAGAAAGGCCAACGTAGTTCTCAAAGAACCTAGACTGAGACTCGTGCATACCCATAGAAGTACCAGTGCTCAGAGAAGTAAAGCGGTACTCCCAGTTGATTCCCTGCTCGTAGAGGGCGTGACCGTTCTCATGCAGCATGGAATAAACGTTGGACAGAACATTATTCTCGTAAGCGTGGCTGGCAACCATAACGAAGCCAATACCAGGGCCGCCTGTGTAAGGGTGTTCAGTCTTGCCAAGCCAGAAAGCATCTTCATCAAGACCTTGGAGCTTTACCAGGTCTTTTGCAAGATCCCACTGACGGTTAACGTCAAACTTGCCCTCAAGAGGTTTGGTACTTGGCTGACGCTTAGAAGCCATGCAGTCAGCAACAAGAGGAACAACAACCTCTTTAACGTTGATGAAGAAGGTGTTGTAGAAGTCTCTATCTGTGTCATGCTCAAAATCGCTGAGCAGTAGATCATAGGAGTCTTTGGAAGCATCGCGAGCCTGGCACATTTCTTTTGCGAAGCTCTACCAGCTTGTCCAGTTTTGGCGCAAAGAGAGACCAGTCGTCACTGTTCTTTGCCTGCTCCCAGACCTCGTTAGCCTCAGTAGTGAGACGAACAAAGTTGCTCTGGAGCTCAACAGGAACATCTACCAGCTGGCTTCTATCGCGACGTAGAATTTTAACCTGCGCACGGTGAGTCTCATCAAGCAGAGCGCGGTTCTCGTGAAGTCTGTCAAGGAGTGCGCCAACAGCAGGATCACAGAGGGTCTCCTGGACCTGCTCGCCAAGGATTGCCAGGGCTTCTCCACGCTCTTCAGCAGCCTTCTTCGGATCGATGCACGGTCCAAAAGAGCCAATCTCATTAGCTGCATAGTTGAGGGCAAAAAGCTTCTTCTCTAGTTCATCAAGTTTGGCGATATCATCGCGGGGATTTGAAAGCGCTGCGTTCAGTTCAACAGTGTTATGTGCGCTGTCCATACCAATCCTCTCTATAAAATTTAGGCGCAACCAGTATGTTTACCGGTCATCCGTAACCGTTTAGCGTATGCGCCATATTTTACCCTGTAATTTCTTGATATTTGAGGGATACTGGAAAGACTACGCCCTAAAACAATAAGTACATCTTTTCGGCACAATTTCGTGATAAAAAGATGACTTGTAAGGAGTATGAGTTCTATGGATGACAGCAGAATCTCGTTTGATTTGTGGAGTGATCTCTACGCAGAGCGTGTACAAACCATGCGTAAGAGCGAAGTGCGAGATTTGTTTGCGGCACTTTCTCGTCCTGGAGTCATTGCACTGTCTGGTGGTCTGCCAGATATTTCATCTCTGCCGCTTGATCAGGTTGCAGAGTGTGCTCGTCGCTGCGTTGCTGTTGAGGGACTCAGATCTCTTCAGTATGGAAACTCTGATGGACGTATCGAATGCAGAAGGACCATTTGCAAAAATTTTGGCAGCCCAAGGTGTTGAGGCTGATCCTGATGAGATGATCTTGACGTCAGGTTCTCAGCAGGCACTTGATTTCTTAGGTCGTGTTTTCTTGAATCCAGGGGATGACGTCATTTGTGAGGGCCCAAGCTACCTCGGTGCTTTCCAGGCGTTCTCTGCGTATGAGCCTACTGTTCACACCATTGATATGGATGAAGAAGGCATTAGGACAGATCTTCTCGAGGCAAAGCTTAAAGAGCTCGCAAAGCAAGGGTAGAAAACCTAAGTTCATCTACGTTATTCCTAACTTTAATAATCCTGCCGGCATTACCATGTCTATGCCAAGGCGCCTCCGTCTTCTTGAGCTGGCTCACCAGCACAACATTCCTGTTGTTGAAGATGATCCGTATGGTCTTATCCGCTTTGAGGGAGAAGATTTAACGCGCCTTAAAAACGCTTGATCCAAACGTCATTTATTTGGGAACTACATCAAAGATTTTTGCCCCAGGACTGCGCTTAGCTTGGATGGTTGCACCTCGTCACTTCCTTGAACGGATTAACCTTGCTAAGTCTGGTTCTGACCTTTGCACCAGCCCTTTTAACATGATTCTTGCTGAGCACTACTTTAACGAGGTTGATTGGCAGGCAGCACTTGAGGTGTCTAAGTCTCGCTACAAAGAGAGAAAAGACGCCATGTTGGCCGCGCTTGCAGAGTTCTTCCCTAAAGACGTTACCTGGACTAAGCCAGAAGGTGGCCTGTTCCTGTGGGTAACCTTCCCGCCATACCTTAATACTGAGCAGTTGCTTCCTCGCGCAATCGAAGAGGGAGTCGCCTTTGTACCAGGTGTTTATTGCTATCCTGACCAGCGTATTAGCTCAAGTATGCGTCTGTGCTACTCATTTGAGACGCCCGAGCGCATTCGAGAGGCTATTCGAAGGTTGTCTCTATGTATCCAAGATCGCATGTCGTTGTATCGTGCATTCTTGGAAGCAGGTGCTCTGCCAGAGTCTTCTCGTTCAGAATCTCATTCTTTTACAAGGGAGTGTTAAGTATGGCTACTAAAGTTGCTGTCATTATGGGCGGAGCCTCTTTTGAGAGGAACTTCTCGCTTAAAAGCGGTGCTCTTGTATCTGAGGCTTTAGAGAAGCGTGGTTATGAGGTGCTACCACTTGACGCAGATGCTCATCTGGTAGATACCCTCCGTGCCGAGAAACCCGATGTTGCCTTTGTATGCCTTCATGGTGCAGGCGGAGAAGATGGTGCAGTACCTGCGCTTTTGGAGTTCCTCAAGATTCCGTATGTAGGTTCAAGACCAGCTTCTTGTAGGGCCGCTTGGAATAAAGCGGACATGCCCTTTATTGTGCGCCAGGCCTGGTCAAAGGATGAGTCCGAGGTTATTTGGCCTCCTCAGATTGTACTGACAGCTAGTGCATTTAAAGACCTTGGAGCAGCAGCTGCTCTGGATCTGGTTCCTGAGCGCTTGGGTGGCGGCGTTGGCTTCCCTCTGGCAGTTAAGCCTGTTCACGGCGGATCCGCTATGGGCCTTTCAAGGTAGACGGTGCTGATCAGTTAGGGACCAGCACTTCTCGGTGCACTTGGTTTTGACGACTCCGTCATTATCCAGCAGTGGATTGATGGCGTTGAGGTTAGTGTTACCGTGCTCTCTGATGCTGAGGGCGAGAAAACACTCCCACCAGTAGAGATTTCGGTAACCAAGGGTATTTATGATACGGATGCTCGCCTTGATCCAGAGCGTATTCAGCACTTCTGTCCTGTTCGCTCTGAGTCGCTGGCAGCTCTTGGCGCAGATCCAGCTGTTGCTCGTGCAGCTCTTGAGCGTGCTGCTCTTGAGGTGTACACCGCTTATGGCTGCAGGGATCTTGCTCGTATTGACTTTATTTGGGATGGACATCACGTACTGGTCATGGGCCTGAAGACGTTCCCAGGACTTACGGAGACCTCCCTTGTTCCAATGGCTATTGAGGCTGCGGGGTACGCTGTTGAAGACGTTCTTGCGCAGCTTGTTGAGGGTGCACTAAAGCGCGGTAACTAGGGGGTTTCATGGAATACGTATTGGGCATTGATGTTGGTGGTACCACCATCAAGTTGGGACTTTTCTCTGCAGACGGAGAACTGCTTTCTGAGCAGAAGGTTAAGACACCAGCTCTTGATAACCAGGAGGGTTATCAGACGGTAACCGATGCCATCAAACTCATCGTCCATGGTCAAAAGGCTAGCCGCGATGACGTTATTGCGTGTGGATTGGATATTCCAGGACCTGTGGCAGATGATGGAACCGTCGGTCTTCTCGCCAATGTGGACATTGACCCTGAAGGATTGGTGCAGGCAATTAATATGTGTCTGCCAAATGCCGCTATTGCGTTTGTCAACGACGCAAACGCTGCAGCTTTGGGTGAGGCATGGGCCGGTGTTGCCGTGGGCGTACCGTCGTTTGTGTTGATTGCGCTGGGAACCGGTGTTGGCGCAGGCGTTGTTGTAGACGGCAAGCTTGCTGCGGGCGCTTTTTGGTGCTGGTGGCGAGATTGGTCACATCATTGTTGAGCCTGATGAGGAGCTGACCTGCGGTTGTGGTCGTCACGGCTGTCTGGAGCAGTACGCTTCTGCCAAGGGAGTTGTCCGTCTGTACCTGGAAGAATGTACTTCTCGAGGCGTTGTTCCTGTAACCATTGAGCACGAGACCGATACGGTGTCCGTGTTTAGAGCTCACGCTCAAGGTGACGAATGTGCAACCCTTGCTATCCACAAGATGTGCCACTACCTGGGTCTTGCTATGGCGCAGGTTTCGTGCGTGGTTGATCCTGCCATGTTCTTGATTGGCGGAGGTGTTGCGGGCTCGTTTGCAACGTTTGCCTCTGAGCTGCGCGAGAGTTTTTGAGCAGTATGCCCTGCCTGTAAGCAAGGGCGCTCGTATTGAGGCCGCGAGCTTAGGCAATCAGGCTGCAATGTATGGCTGTGCGTACGAGGCGCTGCGCCTGAGGCAAGAGCGTTTTGGCAAAGAGAGCGCTGAGTAGGAGTAGGTTTCTGATGCACGTTCTTCTCGCCCGGAAAAAAATGTGGGTTCGTTTGAGTGCCTGGCGAGAAAAAAACATCAGAATTTTTTTGTCATAAACATCCTCTGTAATGAAAGTACGTTCAATAACATAATTTTTCTGGTTATAATTTACGTAAAAGCGTAGTTATCGAAGCTGCTCAGTGCTAACATTGAGCAGCTTTTTTTGGTTGTGTTTGGAACGGTTCCGAGCACTAGGATGAAAGGGGAGTGCTGTGGCTGACGAGTCAAAGTATGACATCGTTGCTGCTACTGGTTGCCCAACCGGTATTGCGCACACCTTTATGGCTAAGGAGGCCCTCGAGAAGGCCGCCGCAGCTAAAGGTCTTACCATCAAGGTTGAGACTCACGGCCAGGTCGGTGTAGAGAATGAGCTCACCGCATCTGAGATTAGAAACGCTAAGGCAGTAGTCGTTGCTGCCGATAAGGACGTTCAGGCCGAGCGTTTTGCCGGAAAACCAATGGTAAATGTTGGTGTTACTGCAGCTATTAAGGATGCAGAAGGTCTTATTGACCGCGCTCTTGTTGCTCTGCCTGAGGGCGAGCTTGCAGAGGCAGATGACGCTCCAGTCTCAAGCACTATTGAGAAGGAGTCTGTAGGCCACATCATCTACAAGCACCTCATGAATGGCGTCAGCCACATGCTGGTCTTTGTTGTTGCTGGTGGTGTTCTGACTGCTGTTTCATTCCTCTGGGGTATTACTTCCTTCAGCTCCACTGCGCCTGACTACAACAGCTTTGCTGCCATGCTCAAGATTATCGGCGGCATTGCAATGGGCCTTATGGTTCCAGTTCTTTCTGCTTACATTGCTGAGTCTATTGGTAAGCGCCCTGCTCTGGTTCCTGGTTTTTGTTGCAGGTATGATTGCTATCCAGGGTCTTCCAATTAATCCCGACACTGGCATGATTGATGCTGGTGGCGCTGGCGTTGGTTTTGGCTTCTTGGGTGGCATTGTTGGCGGCTTCCTTGCTGGTTATGTCATTGTTGGTCTTGAGAAGCTTCTTGCAGGTCTTCCAAAGAATCTTGATGGCCTGAAGGCAATCTTCCTATACCCACTGCTTTCCACCACCATTGTTGGCCTGGTTATGCTAGGTATTTCTGGTCCAATGGCAGCAATTAACACCGGCATGATGAACTTCCTGCGCGGTCTGTCTGCTTCTGGTCCAATTGTCCTTGGTCTTGCAATTGGTTGCATGTGCGCATTTGACATGGGCGGCCCAGTCAACAAGGCAGCTTACGTCACCGGTACTGCACTTCTGACCGAGGCTCTTTCTGCTGGTGTTGGTACCCCAACTTATGAGTTTGGTACCAACTTTATGGCTGCAGTTTCTGCTGCTTGTATTGTTCCTCCACTGATCACCACTTTCGCTGTTGTTGTTGGTAAGAAATACTTCACCAAATCCGACTTCAACGCTGGTCTGGTCAACTTCATTCTTGGCTGCACCCACATTACCGAGGGCGCTATTCCATTCATGACCAAGAACATTTGGCCTGTCATGCCTATCATGATGATTGGTTCTTCCATCGGCTCCATCCTGACGCTGCTCTTTGGCGTTCACGATCCAGCACCTCACGGTGGTTTCCTGGTTCTTCCGTTGTCGATGGCGGCCTTAAATGGGTTCTCGCCATTCTCATCGGCGCTGTTGTTGGTGGTATTCTCTTTGTTGCTTTCAAGGCATACGAGTACCGCAAGAACGGCAACCAGATTGTCGAGGGCTAAGCGTTACGCTTAGCGCACTCTAAGCAAATGCCAAGGATTCATCTTATGACCAGGTACGCGCTTAGATAATCGCGATAAAATATGGACTCGGCGATTTCGTCGGGTCCATTTTTGTTCCAGAGGGAGCTTTGATGATTTACACACTTACCACTAATCCTGCAATCGACATGAACGTCAATTCGGGAGTTCCTTCTTATACGCACGTCAACCGCACAACCGATGCCGTTTATACGCCAAACGGCAAGGGTTTGAACGTCTCGTTTACGCTTGCTCACTACGGTGTCGAGTCCACTATCCTGGGCTTTTTTTGGCGGCTTCTCGGGCAACTATATTGTTGAAGAAGCATCCAAGATTTGTCCGGTCAAGCCTGTGTGGATTGACGGCATCACCCGCGTAAACATTTTTTTGTGACCACACCAGAAGGCGAGCTTAAGTTCCCTAATGCAGGTGCTCCCGTTATTCGCTCCAAGCAAAATGAGATGCTTGAGCTGCTGCGTAATGCACCCGACCTGGACGTATTGGTGGTTTCAGGCTCGCTTTCCCCTGAGATGGATCCAACCTTCTACGACGAGCTCTTTGATCTTTGTCATGAGCGCGGCGCTGAGCTGGTCCTAGATATCTCACACAAACACCTTGCAGAACTTGTCGAGAAAAAACCGCTGCTCATCAAGCCAAACGACGAAGAAGTGGCAGAGATCTTTGGTGTCGACGTCCATAACGAGGCCGACGTTCTTCTCGCCCTCCACAAGATTCACGAGCGAGGTGCAAAGAACATCCTGCTCACGCTAGGCGGCGAGGGTGCGTACTTCTTTAACGGTGAACATGTCTGGCACGCAAATGCTGCGCAGGTAGAGGTGCTTTCGACGGCGTGTGCAGGTGATTCGACGCTGGCAAGCTTCATGTCGGTTTGGCTTTGAGGATCCGTCGGCTGTCGAGAAGGCTTTGACGCGCGCGATGGCTACCGGCGGAAATGTTGCGATGAGTGCCGGCCTGGGCGACTTTGCGCTGGTCGAGAAGATCGCGAAGTCCATCCACGTTGAGCTGGTGGAGTAGAAGCGGAAGTCGCTGGATTGAAGTGCGTTTAGTCTCCATATCTGCAAAAATAAGTCTTTTCTCGCCTCTTGATTTCATGTAACGTATAAGGGCTAATGTGAAAATTAGGGTTTTCGAACCTCTAAAGAAGGAGAGTGCAATGTCCGGACACTCTAAGTGGGCCACAACTAAGCACAAGAAAGCAGCTATCGACGCTAAGCGTTCTTCGCTGTTCTCTAAGCTTTCCCGCAACATTACTGTTGCAGCTAAGACTGGTGGCGACCCAAATCCGGACAACAACGCTAGCTTGTCTGCCGCTGTTGCCCGTGCACGCATGGTTTCCATGCCCTAACGCAAAAGATTCAGGCCGCTATCGATAAGGCATTTGGTGCTGGTGCTGATGCCGCTGTTTACGAAGAGATTGTTTACGAAGGATACGGTCCTGCTGGTGTTGCAGTTTACGTTGACTGCCTGACCGATAACAAGAACCGTACTGCCGCTGACGTTCGCTCCGCATTCTCTCACTCTGGCGGCAACCTTGGTACCGCTGGTTCCGTTGCATTCCAGTTCGAGCGTAAAGGGCTCCATCGCAGTGAGACAAGGTCATTGTCTCTGAGGAGAAGAAAGTTGCCGACCGCGAGAACGCTGTCGATGAGGACGAGTTCATGATGGCAGTTGCCGAGGCTGGCGGAAACGATTACGAGGATGCCGGCGATCAGTGGATCGTTTGGACTGCATACGACAAGATGCAGGATGTCCAGAAGGGCCTCGAGGCTCAGGGCATTGAGGTCAAGGGTTCCGAGCTTACCATGGTTCCAACCACCCCAACTGACGTCTCCGTTTCTGATGCAAAGAAGGTTCAGCGTCTTATCGATAAGCTCGACGAACTCGATGACGTCCAGAATGTTTATAGCACTATGAACATCACCGACGAGATTGCTGCTGCTCTCGAGGAGGAGTAAGCTCTCTGGATCGTGTGACGTGTCGATGCGCGATAGGCGCAGCAGGCGCGATGACGCGGGAGCGCGATGACGCGAAAGACGCGTTGAGCACGACAAAGCTACACTTTAAAACCCCGCCATCTGGCGGGGTTTTGTTTTGAGCTGCGATAGTCTGGGAGATCAACGTGCGGTTCGGTGCGTGGCTAGCGCATTCTACTAGATTTCTCAGAGCTTAAGACGGTTTCGAGAGCACAGACCACAGTAAAGTCACTTAATTACACCGTTCTGAGAGGGCAGACCACAGCAAAGTCACATATTCTGTATATACAGAGCCAAAAACATAACTTACAGGCCAAAAAGCCACACCAAATGACGATATTCTGCAGAAATCGTGCCTTTAAACAGGTAAATTTGCAGAATAAGTGACTTTGCTGTGTTTTTTGAGACGCCAAAAACAGGGCCTAATAAATTTATGCATACAGATGAATTCACCCATATGAATATTCATGTGGGTGAATAATCGTGCATCATGGTAGTTAAAGTTTTGATGTCGTATCATCTTGAGCTATTCGCACGCAGCAAAAAATACGACGAGTTAACGTTCAACGCCCTCGTGAACAACAGAGTCCAAGCTAAACCTGTGTAACTCTCCGCTAATCCTGCAGCAAACTTCGAGCTACCTAGCTACCCAGCCAACTAGCCTACAGGCTGACACGGATAACCTTACGTACTCCAGCGGCTTCGAGGGTTGTTACCTGCGAAATCGACGCAGAATCGTCGGTCATAAGCACGTCAATATCGGATGGAGATCCGTACTGGAAGCTAGAATTAACACCCAGCTTACTTGCGTCTGCCAGAACTATGTGCTGTTCAGAGTGCTTGAGCATCAGCGAGTTCACGCGCATCTCGTTTGAGACCAGGGTGGTCAGGCCTCGCTCTGCTGAAACACCCGAGCAACCCAGAATGCACTTAGCAGCGCGAATCTGGTTGATTGAAGCTAGTGCAAAATCACCAGTCATAGACTTTTTTTGCTGGGCGAACTTCTCCGCCAGTAAGTAAAACAGTCATTGATGGGGGATAGTCAACAGCAAGTACGCTTCCGTTGTTAGTGACAACAGTGATGTTCTCAGCGGTAATGAATTCTAAGACTTTAATGGCGGTTGAACTGGTGTTAATGAAGATGGTATCGCCATCTTTAACCAGTTTAGCAGCGGCCTGCGCAAGCTTGAACTTAGCAGTTACTTGGTTGGAACTCAGTCCAGTGGAGAGGGGGTCAAGCAGGGTGGCCATTCCATAGCTACGAGAAATAAGGCCCTGAGCTTCGAGTTCATCGAGGTCACGACGAATGGTAAGTGAAGATACCTCAAACTTATCAGCCAGATCGCTGACAGAAACCTGGTGGTTTTTGCTCAAGGAGACTCATGATTGAGTTTCTGCGCGATGAAACAAAAAGAACGACTTGTGGCCATGAATCCCCCAATAGAAATCGAACTGTCCGTAGTACAAACTTACTTGAATAACAGCCGGCGTAAACACAACCTGCTGAACAACAAAACTGCCTGTAGACCCATATAGATAGTTGCAAACTTTTCAAAAAAACACTGGCGAGAAACCCGTTCGATCGTAAGAATGAATAGCTTTCTGTGACGTATTGTCACTGTTTATGTAGGTTAATTACCTTAATCGTGGCGCAATTATGTAAGATATTTAACCAACTGGAACTCTAGAAAAACAACGTACAGACTGTTAGAACCTTTTGAATAGTTGGCGAACAATTGCACAATAGTTTTACGTAGAATCTTCAGATATCTTACAGCATATCATGAACGTTTTGAATACTTAAACGGATATTATTTAACGGTCAGCGGTCTTTATGACGTAAATCTCTAATGTGAGCATAGAAAAGTGTTGCTAAAGTCCCAATTTCAGCTATACTAACATTATCGATTCGATTGGTAAAACGTTCTAAACGTTCAACAAATATGGAAATTTGTTATACGACTGGGCAAATGTCATATAAATTATTTATCTAATTGTTGAAGTGTTCAGAAGATTCAAGTTTCTGTCATTAAGCGATGCGTTCTTGTGTGCTCTTGTTATAGTCCAACACAAGGAAAAAGATTCACAGTAGGCTACTGGAGAGGAGTGAATCGCATGCTACTTCGCGATATCTACGAGCAGAATCACTATGCTTTCGTGAAGACCCCCATGACATGGGAAGAGTCTATTAGAGAGTGCTGCAAACCACTGGAGGCTGATGGAACTGTCAATTCAGAGTATGCAGACGACATTATTGAGTGCGTAAAGAAGTTTGGTCCCTACATTGTTATCGTTCCAAACGTTGCAATGCCACACTCAACTGCTCGCATTGGCTCTAATGGAAAGACTGCTATTGGCTTTATGCACTCTGATGTTCCTGTCAATTTTGAGGATGGCGACGATGAGAAGCAGGTTAAGACTTTCTTTACTCTGAGCGCTACCGATCAGGATGCTCACCTTAAGAATATGCAGATGCTTGTTCAGGTTCTTATGAACGAGGAGGTTCTTGAGCGTCTTAAGAACATTCAGTCTCCTGAGGAGCTTTTGGAGATTGACAAGCTTATCTCCGAGTAAGCACGCCCGTTTGGGCACGTAATTGAGGATTTCCTTTTGTAGTGTGGGCTGCAAAAAGGTACGTATGTAGGACCCTTTGAAAGGGGTATCAATGGATATTGTTCTTGGTATTTGGAAATGGTTTGCGAGCAACTTCTTGACTCAGCCAGCCTATTTCATCGGTTTGATTGTTGCTATCGGCTACATTCTTCTTAAGAAGAAGTGGTACGACGTACTTGCTGGCTTCCTTAAGGCAGTCATTGGTTATCAGATCCTCCTGGTTGGTTCCGGCGGCCTGGTAACTGCATTCCGTCCAGTCCTTGTTGGACTTGAGGCTCGCTTCAACCTTTCTGCAATGGTCATTGACCCATACTTTGGCCAGAACGCAGTACAGGCAGGCATGGAGGCATCTAACGCTCCTGAATTTATCGCAGGTCGTTCTTTCTCCTCCGTCATGCTTCTTCTGCTCTTCGCTTTCATTCTGAACATTGTTCTGGTTGCTTTTTAAGAAGCAGACTAAGCTTCGCGCAATCTTTACTACTGGTCACGTCCAGGTTCAGCAGGCAGCAACTGCATTTTGGCTTATCCTCTTCTGCTTCCCACAGCTTAACGACGTTACCATCCTTGCAGTTATGACTGTTCTTCTCGGCCTTTACTGGGCAGTTGGCTCCAACCTTTGTATTGGACCTACCCAGGACCTCACTGATGGCGCTGGCCTTACCATTGCTCACCAGCAAATGTTTGGTGTCTATTGCGCATCCAAGGCTTCCGAGTGGCTCTCCAAGCACTCCAAGAAGGAGTCCAAGCGTATTGAGGACATCGAGCTCCCAGGCTTCCTTAAGATCTTCAACGAGAACCTTGTTGCAACTGCAATTCTTATGACAGCATTCTTTGGTGTCATCCTTGCTGTTCTTGGCCAGGACTTCCTGCTTGAGAACAAGTTCATGAAGCCAGGTCAGGATTTCTTCTTCTACATCATGACCACTTCCTTCCAGTTTGCTGTTTACCTCTCCATCCTGCAGCTTGGTGTTCGTACCTTCGTTACCGAGCTCACCAACTCCTTCCAGGGTATTTCCAACAAGCTCCTCAAGGGTTCTGTCCCAGGCGTTGACTGCGCAGTTACCTACGGCTTTGGTTCTCCAAACGCAGTTACCCTCGGCTTCCTCATGGGCGCAGCTGGCCAGTTCCTGGCAATCGCGGCTCTGCTGCTTCTGAAGTCCCCAGTTGTTGTTATCGCAGGCTTTGTTCCACTGTTCTTCGATAACGCTACTATCGGCGTTTATGCAAACAACAAGGGCGGCCTCCGCGCAGTTCTCATCATGCCTTTCATCTCTGGTCTTCTCCAGGTCTTCGGTTCAGCTCTTATCGCTGGCTGGGTTGGCATGGCTGCATACGGTGGATACCTTGGCATGTGGGACTGGGCAGTTGTCTGGCCAATCATGACCGGCATCATGAAGTTCCTGTCCTACGCAGGCCTCGCAATTGTTGTTATTGCTCTAATTGCAATCCCACAGCTCCAGTACCGTGCAAACAAAGACACGTACTTCATGGAGGTTGAGGATTACCAGAAGTGCAAGGAAATCCGCGCACAGAAGGCCGCCGCAGCTAGCGTTGAAAGCAAGTAGCCCTCTTTCTTCCTACCCTGAGCAGACCCCCATCTGCTCAGGGTTATTAGTAATACTCGGCACATTGTTTGATGCAGTATTTGCTTTAAATGCGAGCATCGTAGCGCCCAAATGGGTACATACACAATGTGTCCGTAATTAGTTTGTTTTATTGAAGGAGTCAACATGAACGCAAAGATTTTGGTCGCATGTGCTAACGGTGCCGGCACTTCTCTGATGATGAAGATGACCGCTGAGCGCGTCACTCAGAAGCTCAACATGGGCGTCGATAAGATTCACCACTGTGCACTTTCCGAGGGCGTAAGCTCTGCTCGTCAGTATGACATTGTTTTTGCACCACTTAACTTCCTGAATATGTACGAGGATGCTGCTAAGGCTGGCGTTACCGTCATTGGTTTGCGTAACGTTCTTTCTGACGCAGAGATGGAAGAGAAGCTTAAGGAAACCGGCGCTGCAGAGAAGTTTTCCGCATAGTTTAGGTTTCTAAAGAATCGAGCACTTTAATGACTTTTGAAAAGAAAATTCTTGCCGAGATGCCTAAGTGCTATGCGCTTGGCATGTTTGAGGGAGAAGACGCACCAAGCTTTTTAGCTGCTGTCGAGAAGGACGGTCCAATCCGTCGCTTTACGCTTGATGGTGAGCCTCTGGAGACTGTTGCTCCAGGCCCTGGCGGCGTCATGACCATTACACAGGTCCCTGGCAGGAAAGATCAGTTCCTCGCAACCCGCAAGTTCTTCTCGCCAAACTTTGGTGGAGACGACGCGGCAATTGCATCCTATACCAAGCAGGCAGACGGTTCTTGGTCTGAGCAGATTCTCTGCGACCTCCCTTATGTTCACCGTTTTGGCATCTTGAAGGGCGCTGATGGTCAGCTCTGGATTATTGCTTGCACTATCAAGGGTGGAGCTGAGACGGGCGTCAAGGATGATTGGCGCACTCCAGGTGCTGTTTGGGCTGCTCCTCTGAGCGATAACCTTGAGCAGTACACCGCAGACAACCAGCTTAAGCTGACGTGTGTTGCTAACTATCAGGTTCAGAATCACGGTTTCTGGACCGCACCTGATAAGTCCTATGTTTTTGATCTCAACCGCCGCTGGCGTGTTTAGATACGTTCCCCAACCACCCCTCAAGGTGCTTGGGATGTCACCTGCCTTCTGGTCCAGCCAACAAGCGATATCGTTGCTACTGACTTCGACGGCGATGGCAAGCTAGAGATCCTTACCTTCTCCAAGTTCCACGGCGATACCCTGGCAATTTGGCATGAGGGAGAGACTCGTGACCGCTATGAGCAGGTTTGGTGTGACCCACAGAAGCGTAGCTTCCTTCACGCGCTTTGGGCAGCTGAGCTGAACGGCGAGAAGTGCGCAGTCATTGGCAACCGTAAAGATGGTCGCGATTTGTTGCTTGTTAGATACGTTGACGGTGGGTACACCGTAGACGTTATCGACCACGACCTCGGACCGGCAAACTGCATGGTGTATAGGCATGACGGCAGCGATTACATTGTTGCTGCATATCGTGAGACAGACCAGCTGGCTCTCTACAAAGTAGTGGAGTAGGGCTGCGTTTTGTAGTGAGCGCTCAGGATGAGCTTCTGAGCATGCAAGCAAAGTCCTGAGCGCCGCTCAATTATCTGCGTATACATCAAAGTACTAGTCCTCTGTTTTTATAGAAAGGAGCGCGTAATGGCAGATTTGAAAGACGTCACACGCGACAGTTGGATTATGAGCACCTTCCCTGAGTGGGGAACTTGGCTCAACGAAGAGATTGACAATGCCGTAGTAGAGCCAGGCCAGGTTGAGATGTGGTGGCTCGGCTGCGTTGGTATTTGGTTTAAGACTCCTGGTGGAGCAAACGTTGCTGTTGACTTCTGGGCAGGTAACGGTAAGCGTACCCACGGTGACGGACTCATGAAGCCTGGTCACCAGATGGCAAACATGGCTGGCGTTCGTAAGATGCAGCCAAACCTTCGCAACGTCCCCTTTGTTATTGATCCATTTGCTATCAAGAACCTTGACGCAGTTGTAGTAACTCACATTCACCAGGACCACATGTCCAAGGAGCTTGCAGCTCACGTTGTTAACAACAACATGACCACTACTGACGAGAATGGCAATGAGATCCCAGTTCCCTTTATTGGTCCTAAGGATGCAGTTGACATTTGGGTTGGCTGGGGCGTTCCACGTGAGCAGTGCATTGTTGTTAAGCCTGGCGACCGTGTTAAGGTTAAGGACATGGAGATCGTTGCATACGATTCCTTTGACCGCACCATTATCGTTACCACTACTGATACTTCTGAGAACCGCCCAGACCTCTGGGGTAAGTGCCCAATGGACATGGACGAGAAGGCAGTTAACTACCTCTTTGTCACCCCTGGTGGAAACATCTATCACTCCGGCGACTCTCACTACTCCATTTACTTTGCTAAGCACGGTAAAGACATCGCTCAGGAGTTTGGCGGCGTAGACGTCTGCTTTGGTGCTTTTGGCTGCAACCCAATTGGTATCCAGGACAAGATGGAAGCAACCGAGATGCTTCGCATGGCTGAGGCTCTTCAGTCCAAGGTTGTTATCCCAATTCACCACGATGTTTGGACTAACTTCCAGGCAGACGTCCAGGAGATTAAGGTTCTTTGGGACATGCGTAAGGATCGCCTTGACTACAAGTTCCACCCATTCTTCTGGGAGGTCGGCGGCCACTACACGTATCCACAGGATAAGGATCGCTTTTCTTACCATCACGACCGTGGCTTCCATGATTGCTTCGATCACGAGCCAAACGTTCCATTCCGTAGCGTTCTCTAAGGAGCAGTCTCTATGATGCTTAAAGAGCTTCGCGATGAAGTGTATGAAGCAAACATGGACCTGCCAAAGCATGGACTCGTTGTATTTACCTGGGGAAATGCTTCTGGGCTTGACCGTGAGCGTGGCCTGTTTGTTATCAAGCCATCGGGCGTTTCCTATGAGGAGCTTAGCCCAGAGAATCTGGTCATCTGCGACCTAGACGGTAACGTTGTTGAAGGTGAGATGAACCCATCTTCCGATACTCCAACTCATGCATGCTTGTATCGTGCATGGGGCGATAAGATCGGCGGAATTGTTCACACTCACTCAACCCACGCTGTTTCTTGGGCACAGGCAGGACGCTCTATTCCTTGCTATGGCACCACACATGCAGATTATTTCTACGGAGATATTCCTTGCGTGCGCAGCCTTACTAAGGACGAGGTAGAAAGTGCCTATGAGCTTGAGACCGGAAACGTTATTGTTGAGGGCTTTGCTAACTTGGACCCCATTGCGGTTCCTGGAACGCTCCTTCACAACCACGGTCCTTTCTCTTGGGGTAAAGACGCAATGGCTGCTGTGTATCACGCAGTAGTTATTGAGGAGGTTGCTAAGATGGCAACACTCACCGAGCTCAATAACCCTAAGGTTCAGGAGGCACCACAGTACCTTCAGGACAAGCACTACATGCGCAAGCATGGTCCAAATGCCTACTACGGACAGGGTAATCACTAAAGCCTGTTCAGTGAGTAGAATCTGTTTCAGTCAGGCGGTCTTTTTAAGGCCGCCTGTTTTTTTAAAAAGGAGAAGATATGTCCAAGTATCAGCTAGGACTTTACGAGAAGGCCACTCCAACTGATCTTTCTTGGGAAGAGCGCCTCATCGTAGCAGGAGAGTCTGGCTTTGATTATGTTGAGATCTCCGTTGATGAGTCTGACGCTCGTCTTTCTCGCCTTGAGTGGACTGGTGAGGAGCGTGCAGCAGTTCGTCAGGCAATGGTAAACTCTGGCGTTCGCCTGGGCTCTATGTGCCTTTCTGGTCACCGTAAGTATCCTTTTGGTTCTCGCGATCAGGCTACTCGTGAGCGTGGCCTTGAGATTATGCAGAAGGCGCTTGATCTTGCGGGTGACCTGGGACTTCATACCATCCAACTTGCTGGCTATGACGTGTACTACGAGGACGGCGCAGAGGATACGCGTAAGTACTTTGAGGAGAACCTAGCAAAGGCTGTAGAAATGGCTGCTCAGGCGGGCATTGTTATGGGTTTTGAGACCATGGAGACTCCTTTTATGGATACAGTCGAGAAGGCCATGCACTACGTAAACCTTATCAACAGTCCGTATCTTGGTGTGTATCCTGATGCCGGTAATTTGACCAATGCGTCATTTATTTATGGCAACACCGTTGCTGATGACGTTGCTCTTGGTGCTGGTCACATTTTTGCTGCCCACCTTAAAGAGACTGTTGCTGGTGCGTATCGTGAGATTCCATTCTCTACCGGCACTACTGACTACGAGGGAGCTCTGTCGCAGCTTGTTCCTCAGGGTGTCAGGCGCTTTGTTGCAGAGATGTGGTACACCGGCAACGAGAACTGGAAAGAAGATCTTGTCTTTGCTTCCACCTACGTTCGCAGCAAAAATTGATAAGGCGTTTGAGGGTAAACGGCCTTTTTGCACTTGTTTTGGGTTTCTCACCACAGGCGGTACATAAGAATCTGTACAATGTGGATGAGCTCTTTCTTAGTACGACGTACGTTTCCAAACTCGTTTAAGTTTGTACAGGGAAGGATTACACATGAAGTTCTTTATTGACACGGCAGATATCGATGAGATTTCTGAGGCTTTAAGCTGGGGCTGCTTGGCAGGTGTTACTACCAATCCATCGTTGTATGCAAAGATTGGCGGCAAGCTAGCCGACTTTGAGTCTCATATGGTTAAGATTGCTCAGCTTTGCGAGGGACTTCCTGTTTCTGCTGAGTCAACGGCAACAACAACTGAGGGCATGATTGAAGAAGGCCGTCACCTGGCTTCTCTTGCTCCAAATATTGTTGTTAAGCTTCCTATCTGCGCTGAGAGCCTTGCTGCTACCCATCAGCTTGCTTCTGAGGGAATTCGCGTCAATATGACGCTGATTTTCTCGGCACCTCAGGCTCTTCTTGCGGCAAATGCTGGCGCCCGTTATATTTCTCCATTTGTTGGTCGCTTTGATGACATTGGCGAGGACGGCATTGAGCAGCTGGGAACCGTTGTTTCTTGCATTGAGAACTATGCATGGGATAAAAACGTTGATCACACCGTAGAGATTATTACGGCTTCTGTCCGTACGCCAAACCACGTAACACAGGCAGCTCTGCTTGGTGCTGACATTGCAACCGTTCCATTTGGTGCTCTAAAGAAGTGCCTGAAGCACCCTCTGACCGACGCCGGTCTTAAGTCTTTTGAGGCAGACTGGGAAAAGGTTAAGGCTCAGCAATAAATAGTGATTGAGGTACGCCCAGCTTAGGTTGGGCGTACTTGTTTTGAGAGGATGAGAATGGGAACATCTGCATTACCCGAGCGCAACCTCACCGATGATGAGCTCAAGCTTGCAGCTAATACGCTGAGGCGCGATGTCATTGACATGCTCGAGAAAAAGCAAGTCAGGTCATCCCGGCGGCTCTCTCAGTGCGGCAGATATTGTGGCTACACTGTTCTTCTCGGGAGTTATGAAGTACAACCACAACAACCCAGAGGACCATACCGAGGATAGGTTCTTCCTGTCCAAGGGTCACGTGGCTCCTGTGCTGTATGCTGCGTACCACCTGCTTGATTGGCTCCATGACGAGGATATGGTTACCCTCCGTCAGCTTGGTAGCCGACTGCAGGGTCACCCAGATTGCCACGCATGTCCTGGTATTGAGGTTTGCTCTGGCTCTCTTGGCCAGGGTCTCTCGGTAGCTGCAGGATGCGCTCTGGGACTTTCTATGGACGCTCTGGCAAGCGGCGAGCGCACCAAGAAGGTATTTGTCCTTCTGGGCGACGGCGAGCTGCAGGAGGGCTCTAACTGGGAGGCATGCATGTTTGCTGCTCACCAGAAGCTGGATAACCTCATTGCCATTGTGGACCTCAACAATCTGCAGATTGACGGCCACGTAACTGACGTGTGCTCTCTTGGCGATATTGACGAGAAGTTCCGTTCCTTTGGCTGGAACGTACTGCGTGTTAACGGTCACGAGGTCACTGAGGTGCGTCAGGCCCTTCTCGCCGCACGAGATGGTCGCGAGGCAGGAAACACCGCGCCTACCGTGATCATTTGCCAGACTGTCAAGGGTAAAGGCGTTTCGTTTATGGAGGACAAGGCTTCCTGGCATGGAAACGCTCCTTCGGCTGAACAGGCTGATCTTGCGCGAGAAGAACTTGATGCAGCAAGAGAGCTTCTTTTGATTGATCTTCAGGGTGAAGGTAAGGAGGTTGCCAATGTCTAGAGCAACTCGTGAGGCATATGGTCAGACTCTTGTTGAGCTGGTAAACGAGGGTCACGATATTGTGGCCGTTGACGCAGACCTTGCCGGCTCCACTAAACTTGCCGACCTCCAGAAGGCCTTCCCACAGCGCATGGTTGACGTGGGAATTGCTGAGCAGAACATGGTAGGCGTTGCGTCAGGTCTGGCACTTACGGGACGCACCGTGTTTACCGGCTCGTTTGCCGTGTTTGCAACCGGTCGCGCTTACGATCAGATTAGAAACACCGTCTGCGACTCCGGCCTCAACGTGAAGATTTGCCCTACGCACGCAGGCATTACCGTAGGAGAGGACGGCGCCACTCACCAGTCCCTTGAGGACATTGGCATGATGCGCGCCCTGCCTCAGATGCGCGTGCTTGTTCCTGCAGATTACAACGCTACCAAGGCAGCGCTCAGGCTTGCTGCCGAGGCCGATGGCCCCTTCTACGTGCGTATGGGTCGCCACAAGGTTGCCGACATCTACGACGAGTCCTTCAAGGGCGGCCTGCCTTTTGCAAACGTTTTGCGTGAAGGCACTGACGTTACCATCGCTGCCTGCGGTGTTGAGGTTGCTCAGGCACTTGCAGCCGCAGATTTGCTGGCAGAGGAGAAGATTTCTGCCGAGGTTATTGACGTGTTCTCCATCAAGCCTTTTGGACGAAGAAGTTATTTTTGGCATCTGCCGAGAAGACCCGTCATGTGGTAACCGTTGAGGAGCACAACGTGGCAACAGGCCTTGGAGCTGCAGTTGCCGAGCTTCTGGCCGAGCAGCTACCAACACCCATGCGCTTTGCTGGCATGCGCACCTTTGGCACCTCCGCTCCTGGCGACGTGCTGCTTTCGCACTTTGGCCTGGACGCTGAGGGCATTGCCGCTCGCGTTAGGGAGTTTCTGCTCTCGTAGACACGTGCGAGAGCTGCAACGGCAACGCCGCAGGTCAGCGGCGCGTGCGAGCGCGAGTGCGGGCGCGGGTTGCAGTGATTTCTACCCGGTATCCATTTCGTGTGGATGCCGGGTTTCTTGTGCGGATACGCTGCTAGTGGACGGGTTTCTCGCCAGACAGGCGGTGCGAGCCCGGCGCGAGCATCAGGTGTACGCTCGCTCGCGCCTGATTTTCTCGCCAAGTCTGAACGATTTGCCGGAAAAGCACACCATGTCTGAGCTATTTGCCGGTTTTTTTCTCGCCATGTCTGAGTAAATTTACTCAGACATGATGCAGCTTTCAGGCTCGTAAAATTCTAGGCCACGTAGCCTATCTTTCACGCGCCTGATTTTTGCAAAGAATCTGTAACTTTTGCCTAAAAGTGTAAAAGAATCTGTGGATTTGCCTGATTTTGTCAAAGAATCGGTGCTGCAATTACAGATTCTTTGCACTTTTCAGGCGTGCGATGGCGAGAAGAGCGCTTGGCGAGAAACTCGAGCGCTCGGGTGTTGGGCTGCGGAGTTTCTAGCCATGAAAAAAAGACCTGGCACCATGAGGTACCAGGTCTTTTTATGATTGCATGTAAGCTTGCTGTGTCAGCTGTAACTGAACTGCGAGCCAAAGCTACGCCAGGCGAAACCGGCGGACTAGCCAAGGTGTTTGGTGATGGAAGCTGCTGCTACCTTACCAGCGCCCATTGCCAGAATGACGGTTGCAGCACCGGTTACGATGTCGCCACCAGCCCAGATGCGAGGATCGGAAGTACGGCCCTCTTCGTCGGCCTCAATGTAGCCCCACTTGTTGAGCTTGATGTCGCCGATCATCTTTGCAAATGGGTTAGCGTTGGTACCGATTGCAGAAATTGCAACGTCGCAAGGAATGTCCTCGATAGCACCCTCGATAGGTACTGGACGACGACGTCCGTCAGCGTCAGGCTCGCCGAGCTCCATCTTCTGGACGCGAACTGCGCAAACAGCGCCGTCCTCGCCAGCGACAAACTCGAGAGGGGAGACAAGAGGAAGAACCTCAACGCCCTCAGCCTTTGCGTGGTGCAGCTCTGCACGACGAGCAGGCATCTCTTCCTCAGTACGACGGTAAGCAATGATTGCACGCTCAGCGCCAAGACGCTTAGCAGTACGGACAGCGTCCATAGCAACGTTGCCGCCACCAAAGACAACGACGTTCTTGCCGTGCTTGGTTGGGGTGTCGTACTCAGGGAAGTTGTTAGCCTTCATAAGGTTAACGCGGGTAAGGTACTCGTTTGCAAAGAAGACGTTAGGCAGGTTCTCGCCAGGGATGTTGAGAAGCTTTGGAAGACCTGCGCCTGTAGCAATATAGATTGCGTCAAAGCCCTGCTCAAAGAGCTCGTCTGCATCAGTAATACGACCGACAACAGAGTTGTACTCAAACTTAACGCCCAGCTCCTGGAGGCCGTCAATCTCGCGCTTAACAACAGCTTTTTGGAAGACGGAACTCAGGAATACCGTAGACCAGAACGCCGCCGCCGGTGAAGAATGCCTCAAAGACGGTAACGTCAAAGCCGTTACGAGCAAGCTCGCCAGCGCAAGCAATGCCGGAAGGACCGGAGCCTACAACTGCAACCTTCTTGCCGTTCTTTGGAGCAACCTCTGGCTTGGAAGCAAGCTCAGGCTGGTCGCCAAGGAAGCGCTCGAGCTGACCAATAGCAACTGGTTCGCTGCGCTTGCCCATGATGCAGACACCCTCGCACTGGTTCTCCTGTGGGCAAACACGACCACAAACTGCAGGAAGCATAGAGGACTCGCGGATGATATCAAGACCGCGGCCAAACTCCTCTGCACGGATTGCCTCGATGAAGCGAGGAATATTGATGTTTACAGGGCAACCCTGAACGCACAGTGGATTTTTACAATCCAGGCAGCGGTTTGCCTCTGCAATTGCCATCTCTTTAGTGAAACCCTTGTCGACAGGGCGGAAGTCTTGTGCGCGCTCTGCTGCTGACTCTTCGTTGTCAGCTGTACGAGGTGCCTTGACGTTTGGAATGTAGCGACCGTTTACTTGTGGCATGCGCACCTCGTCTCCTCGTAAGCCTTAATCGACTGGCCTTCCTCGGTGAGGTAGGCTGCCTGACGTGCGCGAAGGTCGTTCCAGTCAACCTTGGTTGCGTCAAAGTCAGGACCGTCAACACAAGCAAACTTGGTCTCGCCGCCAACCTCAACACGACAGCAACCGCACATACCAGTGCCATCGACCATGATTGGGTTCAGGGAAGCGATGATAGGTGTGTCGTACTTCTCGGCAGTGAGAGTAGAGAACTTCATCATAGGAACTGGACCAACGCAGAAAAACGCGGTCGACCTTCTTCTCCTGCAGCAGACGCTCGAGAGGTGCAGTTACAACGCCCTTCTCGCCAAGAGAACCGTCATCTGTGGTGATGTGGATGTGTTCATCGTCCAGGATGGAACGGAATTGATCCTCAAGCAGGAGCAGCTCTTTGGTACGAGCGCCCATGATAGCGTGAACCTTGCGACCTGCTGCTGCAAGCTGGCGGGCAACAGGGAAGGCGATAGCCAGGCCAACGCCGCCGCCGATAACTGCCCACTTACCCTCGCCCATCTCGGTAGGCTCGCCCAGAGGACCAGTGACGTCCTGCAGGGAATCGCCAGCCTCATAGGTAGAAAGCATCTGGGTGGTCTTGCCGATTACCATGAAGATAAACTCGACCCAACCCTCCTCAGGATTCCAATCCGCAAAGGTAAATGGAACGCGCTCGCCACACTCATTTGCGCGGACCATCAGGAACTGACCAGCATGTGCATGCTTGGCCATCTGTGGTGCCTCGATGCGGAACTTGAAGACCTTCTCGGAGAACTGAGTCTTTTCGAGGATCTTATACATTCAGTGGTACTCCTCTCCTAACACACTACAAACTGCGAGTGAGGTGCCGAGCCGCACTATAGCGTGCCTTCTGGTGAGAAGACAGTAGCAGGTGACGCATGCATCTCACGTATACGGGGTCTGGGTAGCCCGTATTCGCAAACAACATATCTATTGTACTATTTGCGCATGATTCAAGTCATGAGTAATTCATGAATGAGCATAAATATTTCGTAGAATGTTTTGCCTGCTAAAAGGCATAGGGCGAGAAGTTCGGTGAGCTTGTGTCGTGTCGGCTCGAGAGCAGGCTGCGAGGATCGCACTGACCGTTAGCTGCGGAGGAACTGTGATGCGCAAGGATGGCTAGCTGCGTAGAAATTGCTCCACTTGATCGGCAGCCGTCTGGGCGGTGATTAGGAAGTCTTCCAGGTTGTTTCCTTTGAGCTCGCGCAGAACAAAGTCCGCTACCGGCATCTTTCCGGGAGGGCGGCCGATGCCAAATTGCAAGCGCATAAAGTCTTTGGTTTGAAGCTTATCGGCAATGGAGCGTAGACCATTGTGCGCGTTGAGTCCGCCTCCTTCTTTGAAGTTGAGCTGGCCTTCTGCAAGGTCAACTTCGTCGTGAATAACGAGGATTTGGGCAGGTTGAAGGTGATGTGCGCGAGCAAGTTTGGAGAGAGGACCGCCACTGGTGTTCATGAAGTCTTGAGGTTTAGCCAGAAGTACACGGCGTTTCTCAGCAGGTGTGCCGCCAGAAGCTGCTCCTTGAGCTGCGGGAATCGTGATTTCTGCGACTTGGCAGCCAGCCTCACTTTTTCCAGTACGAGACGCCGTGGTGCTCGGCAAGGGCATCGATGACGGCAAAGCCGGCGTTGTGTCTGGTATGCGCGTATTTCTCGCCAGGATTTCCTAGACCTGCTACGAGCACAACTTTGTTACCGTGCATTAAATGCTCCTTCGGATTGCATTGCGGACGATTATGATGGTAAAGGAAAACGACGAGTTCGACCATCTAGACTTGAAACGTGTGGCAGGGTACACAGCGCGCAGCGCGCGGTGGGCGGCGTGCGGTGTGCGGTAACCGACGACAAGCAATAGCGATCAACCGCAACTGAGATGCGGAGGACAAGATGACAAAGATTCTGGTTACCGGATTTGAGCCTTTTTGGTGGCGAGAAAATCAATCCAGCTTGGGAGGCTGTGAAGGCATTGCCTGAGACTATCGGCGGCGCTCAGGTGATAAAACTGCACGTACCTGTTGAGTTTGGAGTCGGTGCGCAGAAAGTTATCAACGCGCTTGAAGCAGAACGCCCCGACATTGTGCTTTGCGTGGGTCAAGCAGGAGGTCGAAGTAAGATTACGCCCGAGTTCGTAGGCATCAACTGGGCTCACGCGCGCATCCCCGACAATGCGGGTAAGCAGCCGCTCTCGCAGCGTATCATCGACGGCGCACCAGACGCGTATTTTGCAACGCTGCCGGTAAATGCCATGGTTGCCGCCATGAACCAGGCGGAGATTCCCGCGGCGGTTTCGTACACTGCGGGCACGTATGTCTGCAATGAAGTCATGTATCAGGTCCTTCACGCGTTGGCCACGAGGTTTCTGGAGACTCGCGGTACGTTTCTGCACGTACCATTTGCAACGGAGCAGGTCGCCGAGAAGAACCGTGCTGTTGGCGAGAAGAATCGCCAGGCACCAAGTATGTCGCTTGAAATGATGACTCGCGGTTTGCAGGTTGCGCTGGAGGCGGCACTTGCAAACGACGTTGACTTTACGGACTCAGAAAGCGGAACGACCTGCTAGATTGCGCGCCGCTTACAGTGCGTCTGCAAGTGCACGGGTTTCTCGCCAGGTGCGGGGCGCGAGGTGCGCGGGATTCGTGGGGCGCTGCGAGCGCACCGGGTTTCTCGCCAGGTGCGCCTGAAAAGTGCAAAGAATCTGTATTTGAGACACAGATTCTTTGACAAAATCAGGCAAATCCACAGATTCTTTTTACACTTTTAGGCAAAAAAATTACAGATTCTTTGAAGAAATCAGGCGCGTAAAAGATAGATTACGTGGCCCTAAATTTTTGAGCCTGGAAACTGTATTATGTCTGAGCAATTTTACTCAGACATGGCGAGAAAAACCGGCAAAACCACTCAGACTTGGTGCACTTTTCCGGCAAATCGTTCAGACATGGCGAGAAAATCAGGCTCGCTCCAGGCGTGCGCTGATTGCACGTCGGGCTCGCACCGCCAACCTGGCGAGAAACTCACATCACTAGCAGCGTTTACGCACAAGAAACCCGGTATCCACACAAAGTAGATACCGGGTTGAAATCACTCGCGATCGCACGCGCGGTTGACCTGCGGCGTTGCCGTCGTCGAATGCGTGGCTGACCTGCAATCTTACAGGTTGAAGTCGCCGCCGAAGATGTCGGAGACAGGACGGTCGGTGTAAACAGCATAAATTGCCTCGGCAAGCTCGTTTGCAATAGTGATCGTCTTGATCTTGGAGCCTTCCTGGTTTGCTGCTGGGCAAGGAATTGCGTCGGTGACCACGCACTCCTCAATAGGAGAGTTGTTGAGACGCTCGATTGCAGGACCAGAGAAGATACCGTGGGTTGCGCAGACGTAGATATCACCTGCACCCATTTCCTTCAGCTTAACAACGGATGCGCAAAGCGTACCTGCGGTATCAATCATGTCGTCGTTAACAATGCAGGTCTTGCCCTTGATGTCGCCAATGATGCCCATAACAGCACTTTCGTTATGGCGAGGGCGGCTCTTATGTGCAATAGCAAGGCCACAGTCAAGGTAATCAGAGAGCTTCTTAGCAGCCTTTGCGCGACCCATATCGGGGGAGACAACAACGGTATTCTCCCAGTCAAATGGCTTGCTCTTAAAGTAATCGCCCAGAAGGTAAAGAGCAGTCAGGTGAGAAACAGGAATGTCAAAGAAGCCCTGGATCTGGCCCTGGTGCAGGGTCAAGTGTGATGACGCGGTCAACGCCAGCGTTCTCAAGCAGGTTTGCCATCAAACGAGCGGTAATAGGCTCGCGAGCAGCGGCTTTGCGGTCCTGGCGAGCATATGCGTAGTGAGGGATAACTACGGTAAAGCTGTTAGCAGATGCGCGCTTTGCGGCGTCGGCAACAATAAGCGTTTCCATAACCAGGTCGTTGACGTTGACACCTGCCAAAGTCTGAATGAAGAAGACTTCGTCGCCACGAACAGACTCATCAAAACGGGCGTAAATTTCTCCGTTTGCAAACTTCTCGAGGAGAAGACCTTGCAGCTCTAGGTGAAGAATGTCTGCAACTTTATGAGCCAGCTCTGGGTTGCTGGTACCGGTGTAGAGCTTGATGTTTCTAGCAACTAATAGCGGATCACTCAGATTCTCGAACATCTAGTCCTCTTTCTCAAGCTTGTGACGCCTCTGGGCGGCGTATCCCTCAACAATTTTTCTGCTCAGAGCGCTCGAGTGCAAGCGCGTCTGCTGGTACATCCTTTGTGATGCACGAACTTGCCCCCACAAGTGCGCCATCACCAATTGAGACAGGTGCCACCATCATGGTATCGGATCCAACAAAGACGTTGTTGCCAATGTGTGTCTTGAACTTGTGGTAACCGTCGTAATTGCACGTAATTGAACCTGCGCCAATATTGACGCCAGAGCCCATGGTAGTGTCACCAATGTAGGAGAGGTGAGGAACTTTAGAGCCTTCACCGATAGTTGAATTTTTTGATTTCGACGTGGGTGCCTGCCTTGGCGTGAGGCATGAGGTGTGTCCCTGGGCGCAGGTAAGCGCGAGGACCGCAGGTAGCAAAGTCGTCTACCTGTGCGTTGATAGCTACAGTCTCATCGACAACAGCGTCGTTGCCAACAAGTGTATCGGTCAGGCGAGTATTAGGACCTACCACGCAATTCTCGCCAATTGAGGTCTTGCCGTAGAGCATAGTCTGTGGGAGAACCTCGGTGTCCATACCAAGCGTGACCTCGGGACCAATCCAGACGGAAGTTGGGTCCAGCATGGTGACGCCCTGGCTCATCCAGTGCTCGTTAATGCGCTCCTGCATGATGCGGGTAGCAACGGCAAGCTCGGAGCGGGAATTGACGCCTAGCGCCTCTTTGTAGTCGTCAACGTGGACGGCAGCAACAGGCTCGCCCTGGCTGACGTAAAGGCCCACCATGTCAGTGAGGTAGTACTCGCCCTGAACGTTATCATTGCCGAGAAGATCGATGTTTGTGGTAAGTCTTCCGCCACAGAAGCAGTAGACGCCAACGTTGCATTCACGCTCTTGCTCGCGCTGCTCTGGTGTAGCGTCTTTGTGTTCAACAATGGCAGTTACCTGGCCGTTAGAAGAAATGACGCGACCATATCCAGTTGGATCTGGTGGCGTCATCGTAAGTACGGTACATGCGTTGTGATGAGCTTTGTTCTCTGCAACAAGGTCACAAATAGACTGTGCGCGTAAAAGTGCTGCGTCACCGTTGATAACAACAACGGGTCCCTTGAAGCCACCAAGAGCATCCTTTACAACCTTGACGGCATGGCCGGTGCCAAGACGCTCGGTCTGGGCAACATACTCAAGGTTAGGGAAGCAAGAAAGTGCAGATTTAACCTCGTCAGCGTGGTTACCAACAACCACAATGACGCGCTCAGCGCCAGCAGTAATTGCGGCGTTAACGCTCCACCAAACAATGGGTTTATCAAGTAATTTGTGCACAATCTTAGGGTGGCGGGACTTCATGCGCGTTCCCTCACCTGCAGCGAGGACAATCGCAGTAAGTGGCATACGTAAGCCTCCAAAGTACTTCGTATTACTCGATACGAGTGCGTCCCTACACAAAAGTTGCGTAAAAAATGGCTGGGGTAGTAGGATTCGAACCCACATTCCAGGCACCAAAAACCCGTGTCCTAACCGTTGGACGATACCCCAATGTAATCACTACGTTGGTTTTTGTCCGCAACTCTAATAAGTGTATCAGCTTAGCGAGGCAAATGCTCCACAAATTGCATCAAGAACAAGAACTGCCAAAGTCTGTGCGTCTGCGGTAGTAAATGAACCGTCAACGTTTGTTCCTTCTGGCAGCACAATCTTGATAGGGGAACCCGTTGCATCAGCAGATTCAATAGCAGTGCGAAGTCTTGCTGGCAACGATTCATTTTCTTCCATAGAAACAGAGCCAATACCCACCTGTCCGCGCGCGGGCATGCTTGGGGCATAGTCTGTGGTAAGAACCAAAATGGTAGCTGCATCAGTAGGAGAGTCAGCACGATCAATCATGGTCATGCCGCTTGCCTCGGTAGTTGCCTTAGAAAGGTTATAGACGCGGGCGGCTACGTTTCTAGAGATAGGATCTTCTCCCGTAATGGCAATGCAGGTGGTTTCAAGAACGTTGGCAGCACGCGCAAAGCCCATAGGGCCCCTGTGGATGAGGACCTTTTGCCTGCTTACCGGACCAAACGTGGCGTAGGCGCTCAATAGCATCGAGGGTGTCCTGAAACGCCATGCCATCAGCAAGTTCGCCGACGCTCTCCTGGAAGAGCTTAACGGCCGCCTCAGTGTGAACACCATAATGGCCATCAACTTTTTCCGCACGAGAAACCCAAGATGTTGAGACGCTCTTGCAGCTGACGCACGTCATTACCGTGGAAGTTAGGAAGGCGCAGGTAGAGGGTTCTGTCTCCAAGTTCATAACCCTCATCGACCATAATTGCCCAGGTAGAGGCATCTACTTCTTCTCAAGAGAAAGGTCATGGTCAAGCCTAAAGCGCGCAACTGCGCGAGCAGTTGACTTGCCAAACGTGTGGCTCTGGCGCTCATCGTCTTCGATGGTGTAGCCAAGCTTTACGAGGCGTTCCTGAATGTCTTCAACGGCAGCACCAGTGCTACCAGGAGTAATTGGATTCATAATTACCTTTCTCGGTTCACAAAGAAGTCTGCCATAGACAAAAGTGTGTCGCGAGCGTCTTCAGTAAGTATCACGTTTTCAAGCACGTGTTTTGCCTCATCAACTAAGGCAAGAGCGTGCGTGCGGACAAATTTTATCGCATTAGCGCTTTCCATAAGCTCCACAGCGCGTTGAAGCTTCAAAGTATCGCCTGTATGCGCAGAAAGTATGGAGACAAACTCTGTCTTTTCTGCTGCGTCAAGATGCTCAAGTGCGTAGACCACGGCGAGCGTGCGCTTACCTTCAGTGATGTCTGATCTAAAGTCTTTGCCCTGTACCTGGGCGTTTCCGACCAGGTTAAGAAGATCGTCTTGCAGCTGGAAGGCAAGGCCTACCTTAAGACCAAACTCTTTGAGTGCGTTAAGTGTATTCTGGTCAGCCCCACCGATTAGCGCGCCTAGTACCAGGGGATATGCAGCAGAGTAATAGGCGGTCTTGGAGAGCGCCATAAAAAGATACTGCTCAGAGGTAACATCCCAACGCTCGTTTTGAGCCCAACCAAGGTCAAGCGCCTGACCCTCAAGGGTGTGCTCCTGCATGGCGAGAAGGGCGTCGATAACGCGAACTTTAAGCTGGTCAGAGAGGTGGTCGGCTACGGTAACGCGTCTGACAACATTGACCAGCGCAGAATCACCAACGTTGATGGCAAGTCCAGTGCCAAGTGTCTTGTAGAGGCACTTCTCGCCACGGCGCAGCTCTGATTTATCTGCGATGTCATCGTGGATAAGGGCTGCCGACTGGAAGTCCTCGATTGCGCAGGCCACGGGCAGAGCGGCTTCTGCCGAGCCTCCAACCGCCTCGGCACCTAGGCAGCACAAGACCGGGCGCACGCGTTTGCCGCCGCCCGCGCTGAAGTGAGAGAGTGGCTGGTAGAGGTAGGTGTTTAGGGTCCGCGCGGGTACGCTCCGAGGGGCGCCGCCGTCACTGTTGTGAGCGAGGCCGCTGCTGTTACGGGTACCGTTGCTGCTGCAGACGTTGCCGTGGGGAGACCGCGCATGATCTCTGCCTCGACGGCAGGGGAGCTTTTTGTGTGAGGTAGTCGGCGAAGTTCACGGATGTCCTAGCTGCGATAGCCGTCTGGGTTCATCGACTGCCACTTCCAGGAGTCGCGGCACATGTCAGCAAGGTTGTACTGAGCCTTCCAGCCAAGCATGTCAGCAGCTTTCTGGCAGTCTGCGTAGTTAGTTGCAACGTCACCTGCGCGACGAGGCTCAATAACGTAAGGAATCTCTTTGCCGCAAGCCTTTGAGAACGCCTTAATAACGTCAAGTACCGAGCTACCAGTGCCAGTGCCCAGGTTGAAGATTTCAACTCCTGTGCGGCCAGCCATCCATTTAAGTGCAGCTGCATGACCAGAAGCAAGATCGCAGACGTGGATGTAGTCGCGAACGCCCGTGCCATCTGGCGTGTCGTAGTCGTTACCAAAGACGTGAACAGCTTCGCGCTTACCCACAGCAACCTGAGCTACGTAAGGCACCAGGTTATTTGGAATACCTGCAGGATCTTCTCCGATAAGTCCAGACTGGTGAGCGCCAATAGGATTAAAGTATCTAAGCAGGACAACGTTCCACTCTGGGTCAGAGGTATGAACATCGGTCAAAATCTGCTCAATCATCCACTTGGTCCAACCATAAGGGTTGGTTGCGTTTTTCTTGGCGCTTTGCTCGGTCAGAGGAAGACTATCTGGGTCTCCATAAACGGTTGCAGAGCTCGAGAAAATAATTGACTTGCAATCGTGGTTTCTCATGACATCAAGAAGGGTGAGGGTATTGCCCAGGTTGTTTGTGTAGTACTCAATAGGCTTGGTGACGGACTCGCCAACAGCCTTGAAGCCTGCGAAGTGAATGACAAAGTTAATGGCGTGCTCATCAAAGATGTGGTTGAGTGCATCTGCATCGTTGACGTCTGCCTCGTAGAACGAAAGGCGCTGAGCGTTTTCTTCTCCCACAATGGTTTTGATGCGATCGATAACCTTTGCCGAAGCATTGGAGAGGTCATCAACAATAACAACCTCGTAGCCGGAATTGAGCAGTTCAACAACGGTATGGCTGCCAATAAAGCCTGCGCCGCCAGTGACAAGTACGCAGGAATTTTGTGGAATCAGAGCGTCAGACATATCAATCCTTTCGTGGACTATATCGTCATAAGTATACGGCTTTTCTGTGCAGCGTTGTGCGGTACGAGCACGCGGGTTTCTCGCCAGGTGCGCTTGCGGGCCCGCTTGGCGAGAAACCCGTCCACTAGCAGCGCTATCGCACAAGAAACCCGGTATCCACACGAAATGGATACCGGGTAGAAATCACTTGCAACTTGCGAGCGCACACGTCGCTGACCTGCGGCGTTGCCGTCGCCATGCTCGTGTCTTACTTGAAGTACTCGACGCCACCTTCAATGAGGGGCTGGAACTGGTCACCGGCGGTGAGTTCAGGGATGTTCTTGTAGAGGCCCGCACCGGAGCGCTCCGTGTGGCCCATCTTGCCCAGGACGCGACCATCGGGGCTGGTAATGCCCTCGATAGCCAGGACGGAGCCGTTAGGATTAACGGAGAAGTCCATGCTCGGAACACCTGTTGCGTCAACGTACTGTGTTGCTATCTGGCCGTTAGCCTTCAGCGTCTCAAGCAACTCGTCGGAGGCAACAAAGCGACCTTCTCCGTGGCTGATTGCGATGGTGTGGATGTCGCCAAGCGTGCACTTGGAGAGCCATGGCGACATCGTGGATGCAACGCTGGTACGAACAAGCTGGCTCTGGTGGCGGCCGATGGTGTTGAACGTCAGTGTTGGGCAGGTGTCGTCCATGGGTCGGATATCGCCGTAAGGAACAAGGCCCAGCTTGATGAGAGCCTGGAAGCCGTTGCAGATGCCCAGCATAAGGCCATCGTGCTGCTGCAGAAGTTCGCGGACAGCCTCGGTAACCTGAGGTGCGCGGAAGAGCGCGCAGATGAACTTAGCAGATCCGTCTGGCTCGTCTCCGCCGGAGAAACCGCCTGGAATCATGACAATCTGGCTTTTCTTGATGGACTCTGCCAGTGCATTTGCGGACTCAACAATGTCCTGAGGTGTCAGGTTGTTAATAACCAGTGTGGTTGGGTCAGCGCCCGCACGCTCAAAAGCACGCGCAACGTCGTACTCGCAGTTGTTACCTGGGAATACGGGGATGATGACGCGTGGGCGAGCAGGTGCGATAAGGGCTGGACCAGCATAGGAGTGTCGTGTGGATGCGCTGTCGAAGCTGATTTTCTCCACAGCCTCGTCGGAGCCTCCGCGGTAGGGGAAGACCTCCTCAAGTGGGCGCTCCCATGCTTCCTGGAGCTCGGAGAGGTCGATCTTCTCGCCACACGCGCTAAAGGTGTACTCGGACGTGGTGACGCCCAGAGGAGCCACGCACACGCCGTCGACGTCGTCAACGGAAACGCCATCTGCCAGCTCAACGATGAAGGCACCGTAAGTTGGCGAGAAGAGCGCGTCGGCAGAAATCTCTGGGACCAGCTCAACGCCCAGCTTGTTGCCCAGGCAGCTCTTGAAGAGAGCCTCGGCCACGCCGCCGTAACCTGGCGTAGTAATGGCAAGTGCGCTCTTGGACTGGACCAGGGTGCTGACTAGCTTGTATGCGGTGAGCAGGGACTCGTTATCGGGGAGAAGACCGGACTCGTCGTAGGATGGGACAATAGAGATAAGTCTGTGACCTGCACCCTTGAACTCGTTGGAGACAATCTTGTCCACCTTGGTAAGGCCGGTAGCAAACGAAACCAGCGTTGGTGGAACGTCCAGGTCCTCAAAAGTGCCGGACATGGAATCCTTGCCGCCGACAGCTGCAAGGCCAAGGTTGACCTGGGCCATCAGTGCGCCGAGAAGGGCCGCGGCTGGCTTGCCCCAACGGTTAGGATTCTGGCCGAGCTTCTCAAAGTACTCCTGGAAGGTGAGGTAGAGGTCCTGGTACTTAAAGCCGGTAGCAACCAGCTTGGAAACGGACTCAACAACAGAGAGGTAGGCGCCACGGAACTGGTCGGCTTCCATGAGGTAGGGGTTAAAGCCCCAGGCCATGCCCGAAACCGTATTGGTCTGACCCATAACAGGAAGCTTAGCCACCATAGAAAGGGCAGGGGTCAGCTGGCGAGCGCCGCCGAATGGCATGAGGACGGTACCTGCTCCAATGGTAGAGTCAAAGCGCTCGGAGAGACCCTTGTTGGATGCAACGTTTAGATCGCGTACCAGCGAGTGGAGTTTCTCGTCAAGAGTTGTGCCTGCCCAGGTGCGCTGGTAGGCAAGAGGCTTGGCCAGGCGCACGGTGATTGATTTAGGTGCGCCGTTTGAGGCGAGAAATGCACGGCTAATGTTGACAATCTTCTGACCGCGCCAGCGCATGACCAGGCGAGGGTCCTCGGTGACCGTTGCCACAATGGTTGCCTCGAGGTTTTCTTCGCGGGCGTATGTGCAGAACTGATCGACGTCTTTTGCCTCAAGCGCAACGGCCATGCGCTCCTGAGACTCGGAGATTGCCAGCTCAGTGCCATCAAGGCCGTCATACTTCTTAGGAACAGCATCCAGGTTGACGTCAAGGCCGTCGGCAAGCTCGCCAATAGCAACAGAGACACCGCCTGCACCAAAGTCGTTGCAGCGCTTGATGAGCTTGCAAGCGTCTTCACGGCGGAAGAGGCGCTGAAGCTTGCGCTCAACAGGGGCGTTACCCTTCTGGACCTCGGCGCCGTCGCGCTCAATGGAGCCAGCGTCGTGTGCTTTGGAAGAACCAGTTGCGCCGCCAATGCCGTCACGACCAGTGCGGCCGCCGAGAAGGACGATGATATCGCCATCTTCTGGACGCTCGCGGCGGACGTGGCTTTGAGGAGTGGCGCCTACAACAGCACCAATCTCCATGCGCTTTGCAACGTAGCCTGGATGATAGAGCTCAGAAACCTGGCCGGTAGCAAGGCCAATCTGATTACCGTAGCTGGAATAACCTGCAGCTGCCGTGCGAACGATGGTGCGCTGGGGAAGCTTTCAGGAAGTGTCCGAGAAACAGGAACGGTTGGGTCTGCGGCGCCGGTGACGCGCATTGCCTGGTAGACGTAGCTGCGGCCAGAAAGGGGATCGCGGATTGCGCCGCCGATACAGGTAGCTGCGCCTCCAAAAAGGCTCAATCTCGGTTGGATGGTTGTGAGTCTCGTTCTTGAAGAGGAAGAGCCAGTCTTCATCTTTACCGTCAACGTCCACCTTGACCTTTACGGTACAGGCGTTGATTTCTTCTGACTCATCAAGATTGGTGAGGACACCCTTCTCGCGAAGGTATTTTGCACCAATGGTTGCCATATCCCAGAGAGAAACCGCACGATCTTCTCGCCCAAGCTCTTTGCGCATGGAGAGATACTTCTCAAACGCGGCCTTTACCAGGTCATCATCAATCTGAACACCGGTAATTCCGGTGTTAAAGGTGGTGTGGCGGCAGTGGTCAGACCAGTAGGTGTCAATGACACGAATCTCGGTGATGGTAGGATCGCGCTGCTCTGTGGTGAAGTACTGCTGGCAGAAGGTGAGGTCAGCCAGGTCCATAGCAAGGCCGTGAGAAGCAATGAACTCTTTGAGGCCGTCCTGGTCAAGGGCGTTAAAGCCCTCAAGAACCTCTACGTCTGCAGGCTCTGGGATGGAAATCTTGAGAGTCTCGGGCAACTCAAGGGAAGCCTCGCGAGCTTCAACGGGGTTGATGAGGTAGTTCTTGATGGCGGTAACGTCTGCCTCTGTGAGGTTTCCGGTTAGCACGTAAAGGCGAGCAGAGCGCACAAGTGGACGCTCTCCCTGGCTGATGAGCTGCACACACTCAGCTGCAGAGTCTGCGCGCTGGTCAAACTGACCAGGCAAAAAAACTCAACAGCAAACGTATGAACAGCCGCACCTTCAGAAGAAAACTCTGGCATGGTACGGCTGGCAAGATCGGACTGTGGCTCTGAAAAAAACGGTGGGGATACAGGACTCAAAGAGTTCCTCTGAAATTCCCTCAACATCATAGCGGTTAAGCAGGTCAATGCGTTGTAACTCGGTAATACCAAGAAGGTCTTTCACTTCTTTGAGCAGGGCTTTTGCCTCGCCCTCGAAAACCAGATTTTTCTTTGGACGTAGACGCGCAGGACCATGGGGGCCACCTTTCAATGCAAGCCTTTTACGCTTTTTACTGGCTTTATTGTACGTTACTTAGGTGACCAAATTGGCGGTTGTCGAGAAAAAGAAAAAAATGGGTTGTAACAGAGCGTTAAAAAAATACAGATTATTTAGTTAAAAAGTTTTTTTCGCCAGTACGCTTAAGCCAGCGTGCTTTACGCCAACACAAAGATAAGGGCGATAAAACAAACGGTTGCGCCCAGGGCAATTGCCTCGTGAGCGCCAAAGGTTGGTTGATGCCAACGTGTGCGAGAAGCCCCTGCTACATAGTGGCGAGCATCAAGTGCCTTAGATAGGTTGTTGGCATGCCTGAGCGAGCTGGCCAGAAGCGCCACCACAATGGAGAAGGTCGCACGGAGTCTTTTGGGCAGCGAACCTGAAGCAACGTCTCCTGCGCGAGCAGTTTGAGCCTCGGAAATGGATGCAGCATCGTCTGCAAGTGTTGGAATAAAGCGCAGCATAAGCGAGAAAATCATGGCAATTTCTTTGCCGGGAAGACCAATCTTAGAAAGTGGCGAGCATGCTGCTTCAAAGGCATTGCCTAGATCCGTTTGAGTTGTGGTAAGCAGGAGTAGTGCACCCATTAAAATTGCAGATAAAATGCGTACGGGGTAGAGAAAAGCGCTCCATGCTCCCACATCGGTGATGGTAAAGATTGACCAAGAGACAAGCACAGATCCTTCTCGCGTGAGCAACAGATTGAAGAGCGAGAGGAAGATGAGCAACCAGGCAAGTGGGATGATTGACACAAGTACTTGTTTGACAGGGATTTTTGCCAGAGCCAGCAGGCAAAGCGTGCCTAGTACCAGCAGTGCAAGCTGTGGCGCGTTGCGGATAAAAAAAATGTTGCAAGCATCAGAAGGAGTGCGGCCAGGCATTTAACGTTGGGATTAAGCCTATGGATGAGCGAGTTCCCGTGATAGTACTGGCCCACAGAAATCTTAAGCGCCATAGTAACCTCCTTGCGAGAGGTCGTCGGTCTTTGTGGCGCTGGCTCGCGCACCGCCAGAGTTGGTAGGCAGCGCAGCAAGCAGTGTGTCTACCAGCTCAGACAGAGTCAAAGGTTCTCCCAGGTTGATTCCCGTAGTGTGGAACAGACGTTGCGCCCAAGCAAGCGCATGAGGAATGCCCAGACCAAGTTCCTGGAATTCTGCCTCTGAGAAATGAGTAAATGTTTGTTGCGGCGAGCCTGAGAAAACCAGGTTACCCTCATGAAGCACGATAATCTGGTCAGCTTCCGCCGCATCCTCCATCGAGTGTGTGAGCTCAATGACGGTACAACCATCTTCAAGAACAGCGTTGATAATTTTTTTCTGAGCTCAGAGCAATAGTAGGGATCAAGTCCGCTGGTAGGCTCATCGAGTACTAGCACCTTTGGATGCATCGCAATAACGCCTGCAAGTGCGCAAAGTCTCTGCTGGCCACCAGAAAGCTCAAAAGGGGATGCATCTGCCTTGTGAGAAAGGCCCACAAGTTCCAGAGCAGCATTCACGGCGCTTGCGACATCGCAGGTAGAAAGACCTAGGTTAGTAGGGCCAAACGCCACATCTTCTACAACCGTTTGTGCAAAAAGCTGGCGCTCTGGCCGCTGCATGACGTAGCCCACAATGCCGTGAAGTTTTCTGCGATTTTGCTTCTCTCGAGTATCCAAACCAGTTACACAGAGGCTACCGGCGTCAGGCGTATCAAGTGCGCAAATCAAGCGCGCCAGGGTTGACTTGCCGGAACCAGTTGAGCCAATCACGGCAACATGCGAGCCTTTTTGCATGTCAACCGAGATGTTTTTGAGCACGGGTTTCTGGTACGAGAACGTCACGTCGCGCACAGAAACCGCTGCTGGCTCGGACACGCTGTCGGCTGTGGCCACGCCGTCACAACCCGCGGCCATCGCTCCGCAGCTTTCAGCCACGCCGCCACAACCCGCGGCCACCACACCGTAGTCCGTAGCCACGCCGCCCTTCTCGCCTCGCGACCCCGTGGCGAGAAGCCCCGTCAGCTCGTCGAGCACGCGCTTAGCCGAAGGGGATTTGCACACGACAACTCCACGGTTGTTGAGCGCATGCGCTACCTGATAGGCAAACGGCTCTTCAAGATGCAGGCATTCAACTAGCTCGTGCTGCTCAAAGAGGGCTTCAGGTGTTCCCTCAAACGCAACGCGGCCGTCGTCTAAGGCAATAACGTGGTCAGCAGAAACCACTTCGTCCATGAAATGCGTCACATGAACGATAGTTTTTCCAGCTGCACGGAGTTTCTCGACAAGCCCCATAACGTTATTTCTATGAACAACGTCAAGAGCTGCGGAAGGTTCGTCAAGAATGAGGATCTGGGGCTTCATGACCAGCGCGCCCGAGATGGCCACGCGCTGCTGCTGGCCGCCCGAGAGCATCTGTGGATTTTTCGGACGCAAACTCGGTGAGAGTTCCAAGGGTAATCTGCTCTTCTACCAGCGGTGTTATCTGATCGCTGGGCACCTGAAGATTTTCCAGACCAAAGGCAATATCGTCTGCAACCACGCTGCAAATAATCTGATCCTCAGGATTCTGGAAGACCAGGCCAAGCTGCGGGCGAATGGCCTGGTATGCCTCAAAGTCAACCTGGCCGTCATTGACAACGGTGGTTCCCAAAAAGGTAACAGTTCCCTCGTCAGGGGCGGAAAGGCCAGAGAGAATTGAGGCAACGGTAGACTTGCCCGAACCGTTTGCACCAACAATACAGGTACGTTTACCTGCGGGAATAGAGAACGAGACGTGGTCTAGGGCAACCACGCCTTTTTCGTGCACAAAAGTCACGTCCAAAAGCGTCGCAGCTACAGGCAGGTCCTGAGTTTGTGCGATGCTTTCAGACGTGTATAAATCAGGGGAATTGTTGCCCAGGTTACTCACCGTTTTTTTGATGCTCTCAAAGAGTGATGTAGCTGAGCGCATGATAACAACAAAGATGATGCTGTTAATAGCAACCTTCACCACGTTAAAGGGGAGAAGTGCGGGAACAATCAGTCCGCTTACTGCCTCGACGCTTATGCCGGTGTAGATTGGCGTAACTACAAGGTTGCCCAGAATGCAGGCAACAACACTGATAACGCTGCCCACAATGAGGGCAAGTACCAACTGCTTGATCTTCTCGGAACGGTTATACACAATCAGCGAAACAGGCAAAACGTAGCTAAGCGTTGCCAGAATTGCCATGATGGTGCCGTAAATTCCGGACTCCGTGGTGAGGTGTAGAAGGTAGGGAAGCACCGAAACAATCGCGCCCGCAGCAGGGCCAAAAGCTACACCTGCAAGCAGGGCAAAGACGCCCGATGGATCGTACTTCAAAAAAACGTCACGCCTGGGATGAGCGGGAACTGAAGCACCATGGTGCTGATTGCAGCAGCTGCACAAAGCATGGCGAGAATAGCAATTCTCTTGGTGGACCAGCCGTTAGAAGATGCGGTTGTTGCGTGGGTTGAGTGGGATGAAGCCATAAAAGTCTCCGTTTCTGACATCCGGACTGTACCGTTGGTCCTGGACTTTAACCAGGTTAACCGCCTTTGCGGGTCGCGGACTTGATGGCTCTTTGAGCTGGGTTGTTACAGACCCTAAAGCTCGGCCACCTTACCACCAGTAGGTAATTGCAACCATTCTTGAAACATATCGATATTCACTATAGCAGAGTTAACAGCTTATAACACATAAAACAGGATGAACATTTGTGTTAAAGAAATGCAATTTCGCAGTTTTGAAGTGGTTTTCTTTCCAGTATTTGCTGTTTTACCTTGCCATAACACTATGTTTTTCTTGCTCCAGAGCCACGTTTTTCTCGCTTGCGATAAACTATAAAAAGTAACTTACTAAGGAGCGTGTTACATGTCTGAAAGTGGCTATGACTTACAAAGCCTGGCCGGAAAGCTTTGCTCGATTGTTGGAGAAGAGAACGTCCTGGTAGACGAGCCAATGAGCGAGCACACCACCTTTAAAGTGGGTGGACCTGCAGATCTCTATGTCATCCCTGATGATCCCGATGAGGTTAAAGAGATTCTCCTTGCGATCAAAGCCGCAGAAGCTCCTTATTTTTATTCTTGGCTACGGCTCTGACCTGCTTGTTTCCGACGCAGGCTATCATGGCGTGATTATTGCTGTTGCCGATGGACTCACCGGCGTAAGTATCGACGATACCGAGATGATCTGCCAGGCAGGCGTTGGCCTCAAAGAGGCGTCCGAGATGGCCTGTGAGCTGGACCTTTCTGGACTCGAATTTGCGTGCGGCATCCCAGGCTCTGTGGGTGGCGCATGCTTCATGAACGCAGGCGCTTACGACGGCTGCATCGCTGACGTGCTCAAATCAGTCCGCGTTCTTCTCGCCGATGGCACTTTTGCTACGCTGGACGCGTCCGAGCTTGACCTGGGGTATCGCCACAGTAGAATCGCTGATGAGGGCATGATTGTGCTTTCCGCCACGTTTAATCTTCATCGCGCAGATGGCGAGAAGATCCGTGAAAAGATGGAAGAGTTCACGCGCGCTCGCGAGGAAAAAGCAGCCTCTTGAGCTGCCTTCCGCTGGTTCAACTTTTTAAGCGCCCCGAGGGTCACTTTGTAGGCAAGCTTGTTACCGACGCTGGTCTTAAAGGCTATCGCTTTGGCGGTGCCGGTGTTTCTGATAAGCATGCTGGTTTTTGTGGTCAACTACGACAACGCTACCGCTGCTGAGGTTCATGCGGTTATCGAGCATGTCCAGGCCGAGGTCAAGCGTCAGTTTGATGTTGAACTTCACCCAGAGGTGCGCTTCCTCGGAGAGTAGTGAGCCGCGCGACTCGCACCCATCCGCAACGGATTGCACGTGTCCGCACGGCGCTGTCGCGTCCGCACACAAATCGCAACGTAAACCGCCTGTCTCTCAATTTGAGGGCAGGCGGTTTTTGATGTACGATTTGAGACGCGTCGCGTAGTTCTGTTATCCCAACTTTGGGATAAATGGTGGCAGTCCGTTGTCGTCGGCCGAGATGTTGCTGCTGACAAACCTCCTGGTATCTGCAGCGAAAGTCAGCTCCTCGTTTGAAACAAGAGGACGCAGATATGCAAGGGCCTTCTCGGTAACCCAAAGACCGTCGTCAGAGATCATTTCCGCAGGTACAGACTTCACGCGATTGGCGATTTCCGAGATGGGGATGCAGCGGATTTCCGCTTGATATGGCACGTCACTAAGCCGTTGCAGCCCAATCATACAGCCAGTTTTTGTGGGCAAGAAGTGCGTCCACTCCAGCTTTTTCCCAGCTCAAATGCCTCAGTCAGATCAGTTTTGCTGGATGAGTGCATGGCGCAGCGCTGCAGTGAGTTGAGGTTGATGCCTCTAATCTTAGCGTCGAAGTGTTTCTGGAAGAGTTCGGCCAGATAAAGGGCGTTGCCGGACTGATCCGCCAGGTGTCCAAAGGCATCCATCTTCATATGGCTCTTGTCCAGAAGTGTTGAACCATCAGGTCTTCTAACACCTTCGCTGATGACAATCACCACACTATTCTTGTGCGCAAACAGCCCAGCTGTCTTTCGCAGAAGCCTTTCTTCATCGTAAGCAACCTCGGGAAGCAGGATAAAGTCTGGAGCCTCTTCGTTTTTTTCTCGCGAGCAAGCGCTGAAGCTGCACCGAGCCAACCCGCATCGCGGCCCATGGTCTCGACGATAGTGATGTTTGGCTTGCCGTAAACCTCGGAGTCGCGAGCCAGCTCTCGGACAATGGTGGCGATGTACCGCGCTGAACTGCCAAAACCTGGCGCGTGATCCGTGCCCTCAAGGTCGTTGTCAATGGTTTTGGGGATGCCGATGACGGAAATATCATTGTTATGCTGGGCAAAAGTAAGTCGAAAGCTTATTGACGGTATCCATGGAATCGTTGCCGCCAATGTAGAGAATGCCGTCGATACCAAGAGAGATCAGGCGGCATTCAATGTCCTTGTAGAAGGGCGTTTCTTCGGAGACTTCCGGAAGTTTATAGCGACAGCTTCCTAGAAAGCTCGAAGGTGTTTTTAGCGAGAAGGTCCACGGTGTGTTGATGCTGTTCGGCAATGCACTGCCGGTCCGTGTCACATTCTTGCTGTTCAGCGACGTGTTGCTGGTTTTCCTGCGGAAAGAACAGCTTGGTCAGGTTGGTGTAGCGACCATTAAGAAAACCTTCGATGCCGTTTTGCATACCGTAAATTTCAATGCCTTCTTCGTGCGCGCGCGAGATAATTCCCGCCAGAGAAGAGTTGATTGCAACCGTCGGACCGCCAGATTGGCCGATGAGTATTTTTCTAATCTTACGCATGTAACTCCCTGTGTTTCAATCGATGGACAAAACAGAGAACGTTGACGCGTTTGTATGTCGTTTACCTGGGTGAATCTGATGCAGAGTCAGCTGAACACTTGAGTATCCAGGGCCTTCAATTACCGCTAAAATTGTCGTTGCAACCGTCCCCTAAGATTGCAAAAGACACAAAAAGACATACGTTAGAAAACTATACAAAGTAACAATTCAGTACGTTTTAACTGCACTTTTATGAGTACGTAGCCATACCGTTCACAAAAAATATTGATAGGTGAACGGTAGAAAATTGCTATTTTTTGCAGCGAATTATTGCATTTTTGATGCGCATTACGCATGGTTCGCATGCGTTAAGCGATTTTAGCGTGGAACTGGACGGGTTTCTCGCGATTGCCGTAGCAGCATTACAGAGCACTACGACAGGGCCACATCAACGGTACAAGCACCACAGCAACGCTGCGCCAGCGCTAAGACAGCTCAGCGAGAAAACGGGGAAGCCCGTCGGCGGAAATCGGTTCCTCGGCACCTGCAACAAGAGGGCGTAGGTAAGTTAGGGCAACGTCGGTGACATTGAAGCCATCCTCGGAGATCATTTCTCGAGGTACAAGCTTTACCTTGTTGGCAACATCAGCAACGGGGGTAGTTCGAATCTCCGTGGCATAAGGTGCATCCGAGATTCTATGAACACCAACCATAACACCTGTTTTACCTTGGAGAACTGCTTCAACTCCCGCAGTGCCTAGCGCCTCGGCTTCGTCTAAGTCAACCTTACTAGCAGCATGCGAAGCACAGCGCTGCAGTGTATTGAGCTCAATGCCGCGAGACTTTACGCCTAGCTGATCCTTGACTAGCTGCGACAGATACTGTGCTGTTCCGGACTGCGCTGCAAGGTGGCCAAACGTGTCAATCGCAACAGATTTTGCATCAAAAAGGAAACTACCATCTGCGTGATGGACGCCCTCGCTGACAACAACAATCACGTTGTTCTTCTCGCGAAGTCGCTGTTCAATGACAGAAAGTAGCACGTATTCATCAAGCGGAACCTCGGGGAGAAGTACAAAATCTGGCGCAACTCCGCAAATATCTTGCGCCAGTGCTCCGGCTGCCGTGAGCCAGCCAGCGTCACGACCCATGGCCTCGATAAACGTGACATTTTTGCTGTTGTAGACGACACCGTCGCGGGTGAGCTCGGCGGTTACCGTTGCGACGAATCGTGCCGCACTACCAAAGCCGGGGGTGTGATCGGTTCCCTCGAGATCGTTGTCTATGGTCTTTGGCACACCGACGACACGAATAGCACTTCCTACCTGAGAAAAGTAGCGAGACAGCTTGTCCGTGGTATCCATGGAATCGTTGCCACCGATGTAGAGTACAGCGTCTACCTGGTAATTCTTAAGCTGCGTGTCAATCTGCTGGTAAATAGAGGGGACGCCCGCTGGTTCAGAGCTTGAGCAAGTGGCAGGATTAGGCTCAAGCTCCGGCAGCTTAAAGCGACAGCTGCCCAGCCAGCTTGAAGGAGTTTTTCTTAGGAGCTGAAGGTTTTTCTCGCCAGGATTTACTTCGTTTTGATTGAACACCTCGAGTTCAAGCACTTCAGCCAGGTCAACGACGTTGCCCTCAAGAAACCCCTGGATTCCGTTACGCATTCCAAGCACGCGAAGACCCTGGGTATGAGCCGTGCGAACAACGCCTGCGAGCGACGCATTAATCGCGGCAGTTGGTCCGCCCGACTGTCCGACCAGGATTGTGCGGATTGCGTGCTGGGATGTTGTATGCATGAGCGCCTCGGATTCTTGAGTGTTGACGTATCAAGTATAACCGTGACAGGAGGCTACGGCGTTAGTGAGACGCCGTGAGAATAATGTGATTTCATGCAATAAATCGCAAGAGCTGCGGTGTTGTTATATCGGTGATTGGGAATTGGCAAGAATCTGCAGATAAAGTGAAGCTTGATGGCTTGGATGCATTGTGAAATAGCTTCAGCAATGTGATTCGAACTCATCTGAGTTTGCTCAATTCATAGTTATGCATAAGCCCCTATCTTATATACATAATTATGAATGAAGATATATCAAAGATTTAATTACCCTAAATTTCAGGGTTAAGCAAACACACCTAAGTCAGATAATCTGCAAAATCAAAGGTGAAAAAAACACATCTAATGAAGATATTCTGCACGAGATGAGCATTTTTAGGCGGAATGTATAGGCATTTTCAGCAGATTATCTGACATAGGTGTGTTCGAGCGTTTCGAAGCCGATGCGGATGCACCTGCGGAACCCGTATGCCCGTCAAAAATATCGCAGGTGGCGAGAAACCCGCAGGTATTGCTGCCAGTCCTGGTTCCGTGTCGCTCTGCACCCGACGTCAGCCGCGTACTGGCAGCTCGTACCGCACCGCGCACCCGCGCACAAAAAAGCCGCACCTCAAATGAGATGCGGCTTCGTAGCTCTTAGCGTACAACCTGCGGGTTTAGCGAAGGTTGTAGAAAGCGTCCATGCCCAGGTACTCAGCACCCTCAGCGAGGTCATCCTCGATGCGGAGAAGCTGGTTGTACTTAGCAACACGCTCGGTACGAGCAGGTGCACCAGTCTTGATCTGACCAGCGTTGGTTGCAACAGCAATGTCAGCAATGGTGGTGTCCTCGGTCTCACCGGAACGGTGGGAGACGACTGCGGTGTAACCTGCGCGCTTAGCCATCTCGATAGCCTCGAGGGACTCGGTCAGGGTACCAATCTGGTTGACCTTGATGAGGATGGAATTACCAGCGTGAACCTCAATGCCCTTCTTCAGGCGCTGAGTGTTGGTAACAAAGAGGTCGTCGCCGACGAGCTGGATCTTCTTGCCCAGACGCTGGGTAAGGATCTTCCAACCGTCCCAGTCCTCCTCTGCAAGACCGTCCTCGATGGAGACGATTGGGAACTTCTCGACCATTTCCTCGTAGTAAGCAACCATTTCCTCGGAGGTAAGGGAGCGACCCTCGCCCTTGAGGTCATACTTACCGGTCTCCTTGTTGTAGAACTCAGAAGAAGCTGGGTCCATAGCAAAGCGGAAGTCCTTGCCAAGCTCAAAGCCAGCAGCCTTAACAGCCTCGGAAAGAAGCTCAAGTGGCTCCTCGTTGGACTTAAGGTCTGGAGCAAAGCCGCCCTCGTCGCCAACACCGGTGTTGAGGCCCTGGGACTTCAGAGTGTCCTTGAGGGTGTGGTAAACCTGTGCGCACCAGCGAAGAGCGGTGGTGAAGTCAGGAGCACCAACAGGCATAATCATGAACTCCTGGAAGTCAACGTTGTTGTCAGCGTGGACGCCACCGTTGAGGACGTTCATCATAGGAACAGGAAGAGTGTGAGCGTTTGCGCCACCGAGGTAAGCGTAAAGTGGAAGCTCAGCAGAAGCAGCTGCAGCGTGAGCAACAGCAAGAGAAACGCCGAGAATAGCGTTTGCGCCGAGGCGACCCTTGTTTGGAGTGCCGTCAAGCTTGATCATAGCGAGGTCAAGACCGCGCTGATCCTCTGCATCCCAACCAATAACAAGGTCGCGGATCTCAGTGTTGACGTGCTCGACTGCCTTCAGAACGCCCTTGCCCAGGTAACGGCTCTTATCGCCGTCGCGAAGCTCTACAGCCTCGAACTCGCCGGTAGAAGCGCCGGAAGGAACGATTGCACGACCAAAGGAGCCGTCGTCAAGAACAACCTCAACCTCAACGGTTGGATTGCCACGGGAATCGAGGACCTCACGTGCGTGAACATCAAAAAAATCTGGCTCATAGCTCACCTTTCTTTAGGGTTTAACATTTTGCTGATTGCACAGACATAACTAGTATACCCATTCTGTTATGAGGTGTGTATTGTAATTACACAGAGTATTAGGCCAGAAGAAGCTAGTATTTGACCAGGCAGAGATACTATTAGTCAATGCATAGATAGTATTTGACCAGGCAGACGTACTGTCCACCTGGTCAAATAGAAAATACCTGTAGAATTATGCAGAATTCTGCAGAATTGTTGGGTAAATATATAAATTATTTTTTTGAGGATACACAACAACCAGCAGCATCTTGAACTCTTCTGGAGCCTGGAGTGCATGTGGATGACCAAGTGGCATCACAATAGACTGGCCAGCTTCAAGGGTATAGACGTCGTCATCGATGGTGATGCTTGCGCGTCCCTCAAGAATGGTGACAAATGCGTCGCCACCTGCGCGATGGCTTGCAATCTCTTCGCCTGCGCCAAAACCAAAGAGGGTAACGCTGACGGCATCGTTTTGCGCAAGAGTCTTGCTGATGACCTGGCCAGGAAGGCATGCAACCTGGTCTTTAAGGGTTACTACAGTCTTTGCGTCGATGTTCTTCATGACACCAGGAATCAATTCTTCGGACATACTAACCTCCAACGGTAAATGTTATCGATGACTAGCATTTACCCGATTCAGCCGTCTTCAATCAGTAAATTTCAAAAAAAATCGCAGGTAGAAATTGCTTTTTTTAAAGCAATTTGCTGAGCAACGGAGTCATCTTTCCCTGAGAGACCACCATCACATGATGCATCGCACGTGACAGCGCGGTGTAGAGCCTACGGCGAGAAATTCCGTCTGCTTTATACACTTCTTCTTGTGCGTCGGCAACAATGACCTGATCAAACTCAAGGCCCTTTGCTAGTGCAAGGTCGAGAAGGACAACGCCCTTCGCGGGGAGGGAATCGTGGCTGGTGAGCACTTTGACGCTGTCCGCGGCGTCGCCGCCGCCCTCTGCAAAAACCCCTTCCAGCTGTTTGGCCAGCCAGCGAACACGAGACTTCTCGGCACACACAATGGCGGTTAGCCCGTCAAACTCTTGCGCCTGCTTAATAAGGGACTTCATAGCCTGCAGGTACTCGGCGCGCTCAGCATCTTTGTCGTCGGCTACCACTTCAAAGAACTCAGGTTTTTTGCCGCCGCGTTGAACGGAGCTTGTCTGGCCACGCTCTTCTTCGCTCAAAAGCGAGGTAAACAGTGCGGTAATCTCGGGAGAGGAGCGGTAGCTGGTCAGAAGCTTGCAGGTAGAAACAGCGCCCTCACCGTGTGTTGCGCTAAAGATCTTCTCAATATGCTCAAACGTTGCGGTATCTTCCCAAATTGCCTGGTTAGAGTCACCCAAAAGCAGAAAGTGAGCGCGCGAGAAGTACTTTCCAAGCACCATAAGCTGCGTTTCGGTGTAGTCTTGGACCTCGTCAATCATGACAAACTTGACGTTTTTCTCGCCAGCACCTGTGATAAGAAGACGCAGGTAAACACATTCGGCGCCGCTTAGTGCGGAGGCGTTGAGCATGCGCATGCCAATGCGGTCGATGCGCAGCCAGGAAGCGGACTCGATGACCTCGTGTGCGGAAGCAAAGCGCCAGTTGAGGAACTCGCGGGTGCGCGCCAGAACTTCTTCCTCGTCGGAAGGGCTGATGGTGCGACCAAAGACCTCAAGCTGCTGCTCAACGTCAAGTGAGAGCATCTCTTCTTGGATTTCGTCGTTGTGAGCCATCTGGCCAAGCCTGCGCTCCAGGCGGGTGTGGAGCTCGTCTTTGGCAAGTGCAATGAGGCGCGGTCCCACAGGGAATTGCGAGAACTTTGCCACAGAACTAGCAACCTGAGCTGGCTTAATGAGCGTAGTGCCCTCAACAGAAATGGCCTTGAAGTCGTCCTCGTAAAGCTCAAGTGAGGCAAGTTGCTCTTCAAGTTTCTTCAGAGAATCGGGGTTGTTGTGAGCGCCAGATGCGTGGTCGGCCAGACTCAAAGCCTTGAGAAAAGAATCCCAGGTGAATACCTGTGGATTGTGCTCGCCCATGCTGGGCAAAAACGGTGTTAATGTAGCGACCAAACATCTCGTTAGGAGTGAACAGGTACACCTGATCTGCGGTTAGTGTGGTGCGCTGCTGGTAGAGAAGGTATGCAATACGCTGCAACAAAACGGACGTTTTGCCCGAGCCTGCAATGCCGTTGACCAGCAGAACCGGCACGTCTTCGTGCCTGACCACAACGTTTTGTTCGCGCTGGATAGTTGCGGTGATGGCCTGCAGCTTCTCGGTATGCTGACGCTTCAGAGCCGCAAGCAGCAGAGAATCTTCAATGGCAACCGTTGTGTCAAAGTAGAGGTTCAGCTTGTCGCGCGTGATGTCAAACTGTCGGCGAAGCTCCAGCTCAACCGTTCTTTTCTTGCCGTCTACCTGGTACGACGTAGTACCCATCTCTTGGTTGTAATACGTCTCGGCAACGGGGCTGCGCCAGTCAACAATAAGCGGCGTACGGTCTTTGTCCGTAATGCCCGCCGCTCCAATGTACACATCGCGAGAAGGACGTCCGGGTCTCATTTTGAGCGTGACCTTAGCAAAGTAAGGCTGCCTCAAGAGGATTTCGACTCGACCGAGTTTCTCGACAGTGAAATCGTGGTACTGGTTGTAGGTATCAATAACGCTGTTGAGCGTCTCAATGGCCGCAAGGGTCTCGATTGTTTCGTCCGCTCCGCCAAAGTCTGGGCGGATTTCTTCACTCATCTGACGAAGGTCTCTAGCTGCATCTTTTTGCGTAGTGTTGAGCGTTGTGTCCAAATCCTCACGAATCTCAACAAGCTTTTGATAAACGTGGGAGAGGTGCTCTTGCTCTTGCTGGTGGATTGGATCCATGATGCTCCTAGATAGTTGCGTCTTCGATGCGGCGGCGCAACTCGTCAATGCCCAGGCCGGTCTCGGATGAGGTAATAATGGCCTGTTCAGGGGTGATGTGAAATGCCTTGCGAAGAGCGGCTGCGGCTTGGTTTTTGCTTTCCGCGTGCAATCTTATCTGCCTTGGTAAACGCAACTACAAAGGGCAGCTCAGCCTCTTGGAGAAAGCTAATCATCTGCAGGTCAAGCTTTTGAGCTTCATGCCTGATGTCAACAAGGCTAATGACCAGGTTAAAGCTGCGTTCTTGCTCAAAATAGCCGCCAATGAGGTCTGCCCAGCGCTGTTTTTTTCTTGGCGAGAAACTCGTGCAAATCCGTATCCAGGCAAGTCTACAAATTTGACGCCATCAACATCAAAGAAGTTGATATTAGCGGTTTTTGCCTGGAACGCTTGAAACTCGTGCAAGCTGTTTTCGTCCAATCAGTTTATTTAAGAGGGAAGACTTTCCCACGTTTGAGCGGCCCACAAAAAGCGACCTCTGGGGTCTCTGGAGAAGGAAGTTGTGAAATTGCCCCGTATGATGCCTCATATTGTGCGGTTTCATACTTAAGACCCATGATGCCTCCCATTGCGCTTCAAAAACGTAAGGAATTATTTTAGCGCAAACTGGGAGACAGCTAACAATCCATTCATCCGTAGTGGGAGGGGTGGCACGATCTGTAGTGGGGGTGGTGAAATCTGTAGCTGGAGTGGTAAGAATTGCTACAAAGACACTCGAATTCGTTTTTTTCTACAGGTAGACGAGAAACAAGCAAATCAAACGTCGTATCAGTAATCGGATTTCTATAGATTTCTTCTCCTGTGAGATTTACTACATAAGGCACATGAAGAACATATGATGTGTGCGGTTTGATGGCAATTCGCGAAGTTGTTATATTTGGCTGGGCAAGCGGCCAAAGGGAATTTTCATTTCCTAAATCGCAAATGTAATAAGTGTTGTTGGCTTGTGGAATTAAAACCGCGCCGAGAAAAATCTATTCCACCTATGGGGTCAGTCTCTTCTCTATCATTTTTTTAACTTCTATAGTGACATCTATCACACTTGTTTGATTGCCATGAGCATTGGGTTGTTGTGGTGTAATACCATGTTTTTCCAGGTAGCCGTCATATGTGGTTAGGGCAATTTCAGTTATTCGTATTGAATATCCCTTTGTATTCTCAGAAGACGAATAATGAAAATTTCCGTCAAGAGGGACCCATTCTCCCATTTGATAAATCTCTTCGGGGATAGTTGGTGCATGGGTATTTACCCACCAAACCCTGTAGCCAAGAGCACAAACCAGTACAAGGCTTATGGCAATTGCAAATAATGGTAGTTTGCTTTTTAGTTTCATGATGCACGTCTTTGCACGTCGATTTTTCTCGACAATTTTACCGAGCTTCATTTTGTAAATTACATCGCAGACAACTTCTAAGAACTCAGCATCATGACTTGATACGAGAAGTGTTGCGCCTCTATCTCTTTGTTCAACAATTAGCTCTGTGAGCATATGGACGCCGTCTTCATCAAGAGCATTTGTTGGCTCGTCAAGAATAATTAAATCCGGCTGCTCAAAAAAACGCCATGGCAATTCCTAAGCGTTGCTTCATGCCAAGGGAGTATTTCCTAACAGGTCTTTTTGTCTTTAGGATCAAGTCCTACTTTTTTTCAATTGCAGCATCAATATCTTGCTCAGACGCAATTTGTTTTATTGACGAGAGAATCTCTAGGTTCTTACGACCGCTATATGAGCTGAGAAGTGCTGGTTTTTCTAGGAGCAGGCCAACACTTGGTGGGAAATCAATATCATCCCAGAGCTTTTTTTGTTTTCAATAGAAACATATCCTTGGGTAGGCTTAATGAGACCACAGATCGCTCGCATAAGCATTGTTTTTGCCAGAGCCGTTTTTGGCCTTCGAGACCAATTATCTCTCTCTTTTCCAGGGATAATGTGACATCCTTGAGAACAGTATCGTTTCCGATTTCTTTTGTTAGATGCTCAACTGAAATGTACGACATGCTTACTCACCGCCAAACTCTGCATTTTTAGTTCCGATGAGGCCAAAAATGTTTAAAAAAATGATTCCAACAAGAAAATATAAAGTTGCATACATAAGGCTATATCCTTCTGGATTAAAAGGAAGAAGTCTCGAAAAAGTCATTAATGTAGAGGGGAATGGAAGTTCAGGAAAAAACTCTCCTAAAACTAGTAGTGCTACGCTTAATAATACAGCTAGTGAATTGTGAGTATAGAATTTCATTACTTTGTAAATAAAGGAAAAGAACAAGAGACCAAGATAATAAATGCTGAGAAGGGCTAATACTTCTGGGGCTGTGAGTGAAAATTCTGTACCAGTTTGAACGGTATGGTAAATGAAGATATCCACATTTAGCGTAGCAATATCAGGGCTATTACCTGTACAAATAAGTAAGATAACGTATGTCATTATATAGACGGCAATCAAAAAGAGAAGATACGATTATATTTATATAACTATAAATCCAAAATCTAGTTTTTCTTCTCAAACCTCATCATGCGTTGAATAGAAAAAAATGTTCATTTGTGTCTGAGCTAGAAATAATGATTATGAGAAGAAAAAGAGATGCAAAGCGCGGTCCACTCTACGTAGAGCGTGTGGGCAGAACCGAAGAATGTTGCGATAATCAAATCACCTAAAGAAAACGAATATCCTCCTTGTGTAATTAAGCTGAATTGAGCAAAAGAAGAAATAAACGCTGTACAAGATAACAACATCACAAAAAGCGCTGCTAGAAGATTTTTATGCATATCAAAAAGTTGAGTGAAGCTCCTTGAAATTTGATGTTTCATAGCAAATCACTCTTACAAGTCTTTTTGTAAGAAATGAAGATTACTAGTAATAGCAAAACAAAAACAGAAGAAATAAAAAGCCAAGTTTTGTTGAAGCATATTCAGAACTTATCAACTGAAAGAAATTTAACTTAATGAATGCATTTTGCCCTACTTCTCTTAAGTGAGCAGAGGAAAGGATTGCTGAAAATTGCGAGCCTAAGAATGCTAACAGGTGAAGTAGGAAATAAGAAATAAAAATTGCTTGAAATGTGGTCTTAGTTAAACTGGCAAAAAGACAAACGGCGCAGGAAAACAGCCCTCCAATTATGAAGGCTAATACGGAGAGGGCAATGACATAAGCAAGAGGAGAGTTATAAAAGAGTCCTGAGAACAAAGAGTTCATTGAGACTGCGGTATATATCTCATCGTAAATTTTTGGTGTAGATAACGGTAAGAAACAGATTACAGCTAAAAAATTAAGGATAAGAGGTAGGGCAGAGCAAATACCACCAGAAACAAAACTTACGTATAGTTTTATCCTGATAACACAAGCCTTTCTAATTCTAAGACATTGCTGTTCCAGCACTCCTTCTTTTGAATCGTTGCTTAGTATCCAAGCAGTTGGGATGGTTGCTAAAAGCGGCCATAAGAGATAGTACAGTCCACTGTAAAATTCCCCGATTCGTGTTGGGATCCAAGCGGTATAAGCAGAAACGAGAGAGAGTAAAGTGTTATAAGAAAGATGATTTCCCTGTTGATAGGTCACTTCTAAGATATCTAATTCAAGCTGTATTTCAATCCAAGCGGCAAGTAGCGCAATACAGATACCAATTGCAGCACATGTCCAAAAATAATGGATTATTGGTAAGTTGTCGCTTAAATTCAGACTTAAACAATGAATTCATAGCAAACACCTACTTATCACTTTTTAATGCAGACTGTATATCAACTAACTTTGCGTTTGAATAAATTCCTCCCATATTTGCCAGATGAATAGAAGTAACATCCCTCAGTTCTTCTGGAGATAGCGCAAAAAGCAAGTTTGACGTCACATTCATCCCCTGCATTAATCCAAAAAAATACCCTTTAGATTTATCAGCATTCGAACTGCCAATTCGGGCATTTTCAGGTGTAATTTGGGACATGAAAATATTATGCCCCTCAGCATCAATTGAGTAACTAGAAAGCAATATAGAGTTCATCCCGTTTGGGGTGCGCTTTTGAACAGCATCTATGTTTTTAAAATGAAGCGTATAGACTAGATACAAGCTATTTGCATTTTCCGGTGTTGACGAATGGTTAAGTGCTTCAGAGGTAAACCCTGCTTCGTCTATAGAATGATAAAGGGTTACGTCTGTTACCGTTACCTCTATTGTACCAATCCATGGTAGATAAGCCCCAAAAAGGAGTCTCAGCTGGATTACCTACTTCTTGATCGAGTCCAGTTAGTTGTACAGTATCGCCAATTTTTATAATTTTTCCGAGGCCTCGTTTTTGCCTTTGTGCAACTTGTTGTGCAAAAAGTTCTTGTTGCGCTTGTTTTTTTGGGCAAGACTATAAAAATAAAGTAGCCCTGCAATGGTGACACAAGCAATCAATAAGGCCAAAGAACGAGCCTTTTTGGGGAAGTTTATTTGTTTTTAAGCTTAAGTTTCTAGAATCGTGAGAAAACATAATAAACCCCAGATGACCTCGATAAATCTACTACACGAGTCGGGACTCCATACGCCCTTCACTATGTTTTTCTTCGGTCTTTATCCTATTGCTGTAGAGGAGTAGTTGCCGGCTCTCTTACCTTAATTCTATTCCTATAGGCATCATTGTTACGTCTTTTACTGTGAACGGTATCTTTTTATCGGTTAATAAATAACATATTCAATAACCATTATTTATTAAAAAAAGAATCGCCACAGCTGGATAGCTTTCAATTTAGTTAATAAAGCATAAAGAACGCTTAAAAACAACTAACTTCTTTATAGACCCTTTACACCCATGTAACTGCCTGGCAGCAGCGCTTAAGCGCATCGATGTAGAGCTCACCAAAGGGCGAGAGGCTCTTCTCGTCGTGTGTAACGTAGCCAACTTCCATGTAATCATCAACAGCCAGAGGAATTGCAACAATGTTTGGGCCGTTGAGTTCCTCGTTAATAAGGCCGGTGCTGATGGTGTAACCGTTCAGGCCAATAATCAGGTTGAAAATAGTGGCGCGGTCTCGGACCATGATGTCCTTATCGCGATCAAGTGTTGCCAGAAGCTCCTCGGAGAAATAGAACGCGTTGTGCTCGCCCTGCTCGTAAGAAAGGCGAGGGTAGGGGCAAGATCGTTGAGTGTTACCGAGGAACGCTTTGCCAGCGGGTTATCTTTTTCCCACAAAAACGCTTGGTTTGCACTTAAACAATGGCGAGAAAACCAAGCCCTGGTCCTGCAACGTTTTTCTAATAACGCGCTCGTTGAACGAGTTGAGGTAAAGGACGCCTACTTCACTTCTTAGCTTTGAGACATCTTCAATAATCTCGTACGTTTGCGTTTCTCTGATACGGAAATCGTACTTTGAGCCGCCGTGCTCTTTAATCAGGTTGACAAAAGCCTCAACTGCAAAGGAATAGTGCTGGCAAGAAACACAAAAGCGCTGCTTAGAAGGGGCGGTGCCCAGATAGCGTTCTTCGATGAGGTCAGTCTGCATGACAACTTGCCTGGCATAACTCAAAAACTCCTCGCCATCTGCGGTAGGTTCAACACCCTTGCTGGTCCTGTTAAAAAGGGAGATTCCCAGCTCGGCCTCAAGCTCTTTAACTGCGCTACTCAGGGTAGGCTGCGAGATAAAGAGCTGTTTAGCTGCGGCGTTAATAGTGCCTGCCTTAGCAATAGCAAGAACGTATTTAAGTTGAGTCAGAGTCATAAGTCAGGTTTCTACGCAGAGGTTTTTTTCTCGCCTTATTTAACACCATACTGCTGGTAGTAGGCATCAATGGCGCTCTTCAAGGTGTCGTCGATAATAACATTGCCGTCAACCTCTTTGTTGTAGAGGGCCTCGGTAACCTCATCCATGGAGACAATGGCTGCGGTTGGCATGCCCCAGCGCTCGGAGACTTCCTGGAGAGCTGCAACTTTTCCGCCCTTGCCAACTTCCATGCGATTGAGCGAGACAATAAGGCCAACTACCTGGATGTTTGCAATAGAGGTAATCAGTGGATAGGGTCTCTTCAATTGACTTACCAGAAGTGGTGACGTCTTCAACCATGACTACTCTCTGGCCGTCTTTGAGTTCTGCTCCTAAAAGCATGCCTGCGTCAGCGCCGTGATCTTTTGCTTCTTTTCTGTTGGAGCAGTACTGAACCTGTTTGCCATAGAGCTCATTAATGCCCATTGCAGTGATAACGGAAAGGGGAATGCCCTTGTAAGCAGGACCAAAGACTACATCAAAATCCAGGCCAAAGTTGTCGTGAATAGCGCGAGCGTAATAAAGACCCAGTTTGTGGAGCTGCTCACCGGTGACATAGGCGCCAGCGTTCATGAAGAAAGGAGATTTGCGACCACTCTTAAGCGTAAAATCACCAAATTTAAGTACGTTGCTCTGGACCATAAACTCAATAAATTCGCGCTTGTAGTCTTCCATAGCTTCTCCTTTAGCAGGCCTTTTGAGGTGGCAGCACTTTGTAGGTATGTTCTACTGCACTAGTTTAGCCGAATTGCGGATATGTGTTTTATGGCGCGCTGTTTCATGGCGCGCCGGCTTGGCTGTGTGAGATTAGCGTAATTACCGCCAGTTATATAAAAGTGAGCGCCTGCCATGAGGTTATGCGGTATTCTAAATAGATATTTGTTCGTCTCGCAGGATAGGCCTGCAGAACGCAGGAAAAGCCTGCAGAGTGAGTTACAAGGAGGGTATGCCCGTGGAGCGCATCACGATTTCTGCATTGTACGCAGATGCAGAGCAACTTGGTGGCCAAAAAGTTACCGTGGCCGGCTGGGTACGTTCAGTAAGGGATATGAAGAATTTTTGGCTTCGTCACACTTAATGACGGTAGCTGCTTCAAAGACCTACAGGTTGTTATGAATCGTGAGAACCTTGGCAATTACGAGGAGGTTGCTTCTTGTGGCGTTGGCGCTGCTCTGATTATCGAGGGCGTCCTTGAGCTTACCCCTGATCGCCCGCAGCCTATTGAGCTGCAGGCTCAGACCATTGTGATTGAGGGACCATCCAGCCCAGATTATCCAATGCAGAAGAAGCGTCAGTCTCTTGAGTACCTTCGTACGCAGCAGCATCTTCGTCCTCGTACCAACATGTTCCGTGCGGTCTTCCGCATCCGTTCTGTGGCTGCCTTTGCCATCCACCAGTTCTTCCAGGATCGTGGCTTTGTCTACGTGAACACTCCAATCATCACTGCATCCGATGCTGAGGGCGCAGGCGAGATGTTCCGCGTTACCACGCTTGATTTGAACAACGTTCCACGTACCGAGAAGGGCGATGTTGACTACTCAAAGGACTTCTTTGGTCAGTCTTCTCACCTCACCGTTTCTGGTCAGCTTCAGGCAGAGAACTTTGCTATGGCCTTTGGTGACGTTTACACCTTTGGTCCAACGTTCCGCGCAGAGAACTCCAACACACGCCGCCACGCTGCAGAGTTCTGGATGATTGAGCCAGAGATGGCTTTCTGTGATCTTGCACAGGACATGGATGTTGCAGAAGAGATGCTCCGCTACGTTATTGCATACGTTCTTGAGCACTGCCCAGATGAGCTTGAGATGCTTAACAAGTTTGTGGATAAGGGTCTGCTTGAGCGCTTGAACCATGTTGCAACTTCCCAGTTCTCTCGTGTTTCTTACACCGAGGCAATTGAGATTCTGCAGGAGGCAGTAAAGGCTGGTCAGAAGTTTGAGTATCCCGTCGAGTGGGGTATTGACCTTCAGACTGAGCACGAGCGCTACCTTACCGAGCAGCACTTTGGAAAGCCAATCTTTGTCACTGATTATCCCGCAGAAATCAAGGCCTTCTACATGCGTCTTAACGATGACGGCAAGACTGTCGCCGCAGCTGACTGCCTTGTCCCAGGCATCGGTGAGATTATTGGTGGCTCGCAGCGAGAAGACCGACTTGAGCTTCTGGAGAAGCGCATTGTTGAACTTGGCATGAACCCCGACGATTATAAGTATTACTTGGATCTTCGCCGTTACGGCTCTTGCACGCACTCTGGCTTTGGTCTTGGCTTTGAGCGCCTTGTTATGTATCTCACCGGTGTGGATAACATCCGCGACGTTATCCCTCACCCTCGTACCGTTGGCAACGCTGACTTCTAAGCTTGCAGGTCACAGGTGGCGCAGGGACGCGTGGATAGAGCACTAACTTTACCGCCACAGTTGCCAAATCTTTTTAGTTGAATTTTTTTGTGTGCAGGTTATGCATAGCCGTTATGCAATAAACGCATAGCAAAGATGCGAGATAAAAAGTTTTTTTCTCGCCATATACCGATATATTTGCCCGTTGGCAGTAAAAAAATAGGACGTTCGTGCAAAATTGCGCGGGCGTCCTATTACGCTATAAGGAGCAGTTTTCTGCAGATGACCAGCGGAGGTAAACATGGTAAAGACTTTGGTTCTTGTACGACATGGTGTATCTGAACGTGGCTCTGAAGACATGAGTCGAGAGCTCACACGTGCTGGTCAGAGGGCTTTATCTGCCAATTATCCTCACATCTTTGGACTGTTAGGGCCAGAGGGTGAAGAGGCTGAGATTTGGACAAGTCCGGCCCTTCGTGCACTTGAAACTGCAGAGATTGTGGCAGAGGCTCTGGATGCAGAGGGCCTAGAGATTCATGACTCCCTTTACGATCAAGATCTTCCTGCACTTCAGGCAGAGCTTGAGCACGCTGATGCAGAAACGCTGATTCTCGTCGGACATGCTCCATTTTTAGGCTATGTTGCAGAGACTCTTTTGGGATTTGAACTTCCGCTGACAAAGGGCGCTGTGTGCGCTATTGACGTATGTGGTTCGCTTAGTCATCAACATGAGTGTGTCTGGAAGCAGCTTGGAGATGTTCGCGAGCCTCACGGTAAGCTTCTTTGGCTGGTCAGTGGTCCTTCCACTCAGCCTTGGGAGACGCTTGATGCCCTGGATGAGGCATGTGCTCACGCGGCAACCAACTTGGAGGACGCATATGTAGAGTTCCGCGCTCATCCAGAAGATCCTGCGGTAATCGCAGCATTTAGGTTTGCCCTCAGGGGAACCCAGCTGCTTACCAAGTTCTTCTCGCCACTTCTTAATGAAGAGGCGGTAGAGATTGCTGAGCCTGTTTATAGACTGATGCTTGGTGCAACTACGCGCCTTCGTGAGATTGACGGCTTCTCTGATACCGTTGCAGATTTGATGGAGTCTGGAGAGCTTTCTCAAGGCTCCAAGCTGGTCAGTGCTGTCGAGGCAGCTCGCGAGACTGAGCGCGATCGCGTCTGTGAGGCTCTGCGCAAGAAGGCGGTTCGTCGTAGCCTGCGCTGCGCTTTGGATGAGCTCTTTGAGCCTGCTTGGTCAGACGCGGTGCTAAGAGATGGTATCTCGTTTGAAGACATCAGCAGCCGCTTTGATTACATGCTTGAGACCATTGATGCGCGCCTTTTTGGCTTGGATATGACAAGCTTCTCCGAGGTACATCACGCAAGGCGAGAAGTTCGTGAAGTTGAGCACATTCTTTTTCCACCCTCAGTGATATGCTGGGCGAGAAACGCGCAAATTACACCCAGATTATGCAAGACATTGACTCTGAGCTCAGCACTGTTTGCACAGCTCAGCGCAACATTTCTTTGGTCAAAGAGTGGAAAGACTCTATGGATTTCAGAGATGTTACCTCAGACCTCGCAATTGTTTCAGAACATGAAAAAGTTTTGATTGAGCGTGTGATTGAAGGTAGAGAGACTAGTATCCTAAAGTAATCACACAGTCCACGTTTGGAGCACATTAACGTTTGTGCGGCGTGGATGATGATTATGAGGGAGGATGCTATGTCTGAGAGCATCGAGACTCGCTGCGTACAGGGCGGTTATCAGCCTGGTTGCGGTGAGCCTAGGCAAGTGCCTATCATTCAATCAACCACGTTCAAATATGACGAGTCGATGCAGCTTGGAGAGTTGTTCGACCTCAAAGCTGCTGGCTATTTCTATTCTCGCGTGCAGAATCCAACGCTGGATACTGTAGCCTCAAAGATTTGTGCTCTTGAGGGCGGTACTGCTGCAATGCTGACTTCTTCTGGTCAGGCAGCAAACTTCTTTGCCGTCTTTAACATTGCTGAGGCTGGAGATCACTTTATTGCGCTTTCCACCATTTATGGCGGAACCTTTAACCTGTTTGCTATCACCTTTAAGAAGATGGGCGTGGAGTGTACGTTTATCTCGCCAGATGCAACTGACGAGGAGATTAACGCTGCGTTTAGGCCAAATACCAAGTGCGTCTTTGGTGAGACTGTTGCAAACCCTGCGCTGGTCGTCCTTGATATTGAGCGTTGGGCAAAGGCTGCTCACGATCATGGCGTGCCACTGATTGTTGACAATACGTTTGCCACGCCTGTGAACTGCCGTCCTCTTGAGTGGGGAGCAGATATTGTGACCCATTCCACAACCAAGTATATGGACGGTCACGGCTCTGCTGTTGGCGGCGCCATTGTTGAAGGTGGCAAATTCGACTGGGCCGCACACGCAGACAAATTCCCAGGTCTGACCCAGCCTGATCCTTCGTATCACAACCTTGTCTATGCAGATACCTTTGGTAATGGTGGCGCCTTTATTACTAAGGCAACTGTTCAGCTTATGCGTGATTTTGGTTCTATTCAGTCACCACAGAACGCTTTCTATCTTAACCTTGGCCTTGAGTCTCTGCATGTTCGTATGGCTCAGCATTGCAAGAATGGCCAGGCAGTTGCTGAGGCGCTTGCAAACAATCCTAAGGTTGCGCACGTAAGCTATCCTGGTCTTCCAGGCGATAAGTACTACGAGCTGGCTCAGAAGTATCTGCCAAACGGTTCCTGCGGTGTTATCACTGTTGACGTTGCTGGTGGTCGTGAGGCTGCCGAGAAGTTCCTGGGTAACCTCAAGGTATTCTCCATTGCTACACACGTTGCAGACGCTCGTTCTTGTTGTTTGCACCCAGCTTCGTCAACGCATCGTCAGCTTACCGATGAGGAGCTTGTAGCAGCAGGTATTACCCCAGGTACTGTGCGCTTGAGCTGTGGTATTGAGGGCACCGAGGACCTTATCAACGACGTCGAGCAGGCACTTGCTGCGCTGTAGTTAGACGCTCAAAAACCGCTCATGTTTATGGCGAGAAGATCTTGGAATCAGAAGATCTTCTCGCCATGTTTTTGTGAGGAGTATGTTGTTGTACGGAGCTTGCCGGGCGCGCGGGCTATTGAGCTCGGGAGATGGACTCGCCGTCCAGGTGGTCTTCTGGGCTAGAGAGGTCGGAAGCTGCAAGCTCTGCCTCTGCAAGCTCTGCCTCGGTGAGCTGGGTATCCTCATCCTGAAGCTCAGATGCTTCGGTTGCGTCATCAGCTTCTACACCCCTAAAGTGCTTGCGATAGATGTGGATGAGGCAGCCAACAGAAAGCAGCGCCGAGAGTATGTTGGATACAACTGAGACGTACCAGAGCGCGTCCAGACCAAATGGCCTCAGAACCATAAGCGAGCTGATAGGGAAGATGAGTGCCATAAAGACGCTCAAAAGGTTGGAGATCTTTGTTTGCTTGAGCGCAATAGCCAAGCTCTCGGTGCACATAGTAATCCAGCTAAAAAAATAAAGATAAAAGCGTGAATGCGCATAGCCAGGGATGGCCATGTTAAGCAGCTCTTGTGTTCCTTCTGGCAGGTACAGTTTGACCAAGAACTCCGAGAAGAAGAACGAGACGCAGAAGGCAAAAATGCCAATGATGATGCCTGTGGAGAAGATGTACTTCTCAATGGCAAGTACTCGATCTTTTTTCTTTGCGCCCCAGTTATAACCAATAGCTGGTTGCATGGCATCAGCTTGTCCATAAATGAGCGGCTGAATGAGTCCGCCAGAATAGAGAAGCACGCCGTAAGAAGCAATGGCAATATCTCCACCAAGGGTGAGCAGAGCAGCATTCATCAGCAGGGAATAAATCCTACTTGAGATGTTCTGCATAAAGATAGGAAAGCCGTTTACAAAGATCTCTTTTTATGTGCGTCCAATTAAAGTGTGGCTTCACAAATTTGAGAATCTGCTTGTTGCCAATAAAGGGCCAAACACCGTAAAGGGACGAGAAGGTAATAGAGATGCAGTAACCCAGTGCTGCATACTCAACGGATAATCCCAAAATTCCCAGGAAGTAGTATTCAAGTACGGTTCCCAAAATTGCAGAGATAAAGGCAATGCTGGTAGAGCGCCTAATTTTTCCGCAGATCTTAAGGAAGTTATCAACGGCGTACGAGATGCACATAACTGGTAAGAAAAGAGTCCATACGCGCAGGTAGATAGTTCCTTGCTCGGCAATCTTTCCCTGAGCACCCATCAGCGCCAGAACGTTTGGTGCACAAAAGAAGAAGAAAATGCCGCTGATAACACCTGTGGTAATAAGCATGATGAATGCAATGGTAAAGATGTTATTAGCCGTCTGGTGGTTCTTTTTGCCATGTTCAACTGCAATAACCGCAGAAGCGCCAACGCCAATAAGGTCGGCAACCGCAAAACAGAGAATGACCAGTGGGATGGCAATGGTTACCGCGCCAAAAGACTCCTGACCCAGATAGCGTCCAACAAGGATTCCATCTGCGGTGTCGTAAAGCATTGACGCAAGCATAGCAATAGCGCCTGGAAGGGCTGCTCGTATAAATAATTTAAATGGTGGTGTTTCCGCAAAAAGCTTATTCGATTCCATAATTCTCCTCGATTAGTGGTGGAACATGTCAGACAGACTCGTGGTGTGGACATGTGACACGCTCACGAGAAGATTAATAAAGCATCGAACAAGCCTCCTTACATACTTGCAGGTACACGGACAGTTGCACATACTAACACAGCAAAGTAGCTAATGCTATGATTTATTTGAACATTTTGGACAAGTGTGAGGATTTTTTTGTGCCAACGGAACAGAAGAAAGACATGGGCGCTGAGTTTGCCAAACTGGCTGAAAGTTCAAAAAGTAGGCGAGCTTTCTAAAAAGGTCACCGAGGTATCCTCTGAGCTGGCAGAAAACGTTTCTGAAGTAGCGGAACGTGCCGAGAAAATCCTTGTAGTTGATGAGGATCAGCCGTTGAACCGCCTTGCATCTGACCGAGTTAAGGCTACTGTTCCCAGAACACCTGCTCAACATATCTTGCGCATTGTTTCAATTGTTTTGATTATTTTAGGTGCAGCAGATGTTCTGACTACGTCGGCATCTCTTTTTGCAACTGTTATGGGCTTACAGCCTGCTGTTCCTTTGGAACAGCTTGAGTTCAGCGGTGTGTATTTTTACGTTCAGCAATAACGTGCTTCTAGGCTACGTGTTTGTATTGCTTATTGGTGTGTTGCAGGTTGTGACCTCGGTACTTGGATTACGTGCAGCCAAAGACTCATCAAAAGTTGAACCATACAGATTTCTTTGCTATCTGATTGGCTTGATTATTCTGGTAGGAATTTTGTGGGCTTGGGGTAGAGGAGACTTGATCATCCTGGACCCATTTATCCAGCTCAACACCATTGTCTACGTGGTAATTTGCTCTAATCTTGCGGATAAGGTTAAGAAAGAGCATGACCAAGGCGTTGTGGGAACTACGTATTGGCGCTCTCGTCACCAGCGAGTTCTTCATTTGTTTGCGCTGGTATCCATTGCGTTTAGTGGCATTGCTCTTTTTCTGGTACTAATATTGCTTGGATTGCATGATTTTTTTCTAGGGTTGTAAATCTGCCTGCCCTGACAACTGTTAATCAATTTCTTGCACAGCAGGGAATCCTTACTATTTTCTTAGTGACGCTAGGTGCGGCATTTTCTCTTATTGCAGGTCTTTTAGCCTCAAGGGCTCAAATGATGCCCGATTTATTAGACCCCTATATTCTTGCTGTTACTGTTATCGTTCTGTTTGACGTAGCAAGAATTATCTTTACGGCACTAACGCAGGGTATTCCTGCCGTAACCAGCCAAGATATCTTTGAGCTTGTTTACAATGCCTCCGGATTGTACTTGGCTATTCGTATTGAGGCAGGGCTTCCTAATAGCTATGGCTTGCGCTTGTGGAAAAAGATTCGCTCTCACGCCTAACGCTTCTCTTGATTGCTTGTAAAAAGCCTCTACATCCTTTTGGATGCAGAGGCTTTGGTTGTAGCGTTGCTGTTGCTTATAACAGTTCTGTGCTTGTAGCCTTACAGGTCAAGTTCCATCAGGCGAGCAATGCTGACAATGTAAATCTTAAGGGCACGCTTGAGCCACTCCTCAGAGATTCCCTCGTCAGGACCATGCTCCATGCCAACCCACTCTGGCAGGTCTTTTGCAGCCTTGCTGTCATAAGGACCAAAGGCAACTGCGCGCTTAAAGTGACGTGCATAGGTGCCGCCGCCAATAACAAACGCCTGCTCATCGCTGCCGGTATACTCATGGAAGGTATCAAGTAGGGTAGTAATCTCAGGGGAGCTTGGATCAATATAGAAAGGCACGGCATCGGAGAGAACCTCAAAGGTGCAGCCGTGATCCTCGCCAAGATCAGTCATGCGCTTAGTGATAGCCTCGCCAGTGGTGGAAGTAGGATAGCGAGAGTCAATGGTCTGTACGTAGGCATCGCCCCTTGGTGCGGATAGTGCCGGAGATGCAGGTCAGAGGACCAAACTTATCGTCAGCACTCTGGATACCCGTACCAGTACCATCAGTAGTTGAGCAAAGCTGCTTAGAGAAGGTCAAGAAGCCGCGCTCTTCTTCTCCACAGATGTTGTTATCAAGCAGGTAGGTTACAAGCAGACCAATTGCGTTGACAGTTCCTTCAGGCATGGAAGCGTGTCCACCCTTACCTGTTGCGTTAATGCGAGCAAGCTTAGTGCCATCATCTTCAACGCCTGCGTCCTCAACCTTGATGGAATCAGTGTCAGCCAAGGTAGATGCGTCAGCGCGAACAAGTGCGCTTGCAAGACCTGGAATAGCGTTAGGTACGGTACCACCATCAAGCTCAACGATCTTCTCGCTGTGTGCGCCAGCAATCTTTGGAGATGTGAACTGTGCGTGATACACGCCCTTCTCTCCGCAGATAAGGGGGAACTCAGCGTCTGGCGTAAAGCAGAATGCTGGCTCTGGATACTTGGAGAGGTAATAAGGAACGTCACCCATGCCAGTCTCCTCGTTGTTACCAACGATGGCACGCAGGGTGTAAGGAAGCTTCTTGCCAGTCTTTTTGACCTGTTCAACAAAGAAGTGAGCTGCCCAGAGCGAGAGCGCCAGAGGGCCCTTATCGTCAAGAACGCCACGGCCCAGGATGAAGCCCTCGCGGCGGGTAACATCAAGAGGGTCTACCGTCCAACCCTTGCCCAGAGGGACAATATCGGAGTGAGCGATGGTGGCAAGGTACTTCTCGGACTCACCAGGAAGGTCGCCAAAGCCCAGGTAGCCATCTACATCTGTAGTCTCAAGGCCCAGGCGCTCTGCAATCTCAAGACCGCGACGAAGTGCCTCATAAGACTTTTGGACCCCAAGGCTTGCCAGGCTCTGCTAGAGACAGATCCTCAACGGACTCTACCTGCACAAGGTAACGGATATCCTCAATAATCTCTTCCCAGTGCTCGTTGACAAACGCCTCGGCGCTTGCTTTGAGTTCTGCATCAGTCATGAAAAACTCCTCTAATTCAAACGTTTGACCTTGAAACATATGGAGAGCAGCGGTTTTAGCCACATCCCGCGTATGAAATAGACAAGGTCGGGAACAAGGTACTAGTTACACTATACTTAATACCCCTTTATCAAAGGAGTTAACTATGACGAAAAAAAGACTTTTTATTGGAAACGCATCATTTCTTGGCGTTTTTAACGGTTTTTGGGAATTGTTTTGATGGTTCTGAGGCAAACGCTGCCTCAAGACACTTCCACGCCACTGTTCTATTCCTACATTGTTGCGCCAATCATGTTGTATTTTTGGCATTGCTGGCCTGGTGGGTCTCTTTATTGCACGCAATACGGGTTTCTCGGTAACTAAGACAGTTGCAGTTGTGCTGCGCTCGCTTGCTGCAATCCTTTTTTTGTGCTGCCATTCTTTTTTTCTTTCTGATTGTGGTGCTTCCTTGGGTTCTTCTTAGAGGACTTTTTGCAATCCTTATGGTTGTCATGCTCTATGCACCATGGTTCTGGGCGCTCTTTGGCCTGCTCTACGGCTTGAGCTGGGCTCAGCAGAAGATTATTGAAGACGTTACCGCTGATCCATTTGCAGAGGATGCAGCAGCTCAGAAAGCTGCTGGCGAGAGGACCGATGCAGCTGACACTGATGCAGTTGACGGAGACGCAATCAACTAACGGTATAGGGTCCACGCTCTATACAGCACAACAAGAAAGAAGCAACTCGTGCTTGAACTCAAAGGTATTTCAAAGCGTTATAACACCGGCGGATTTGAACAGACCGCAATGGACCACATTTCCGTTGCGTTTAGAGATAACGAGTTTGTAGCAATCCTTGGTCCTTCGGGCTCAGGTAAGACTACTATGCTCAATGTCATTGGTGGTCTTGATCGCTTTGACTCAGGAGATTTGCTGGTAGATGGTATTTCTACTAAGAAGTTCAAAGAACGAGATTGGGATACGTACAGAAACAATCGTATTGGTTTTGTATTCCAGGCCTATAACCTTATTCCTCATCAAAGCGTGGTGAGTAACGTTGAGCTTGCGCTGACGCTTTCTGGTGTCTCCAAGACAGAACGTCATGAACGTGCGCTTGAAGCCCTTGATAAGGTTGGCCTTAAAGCACACGCAAATAAGCGTCCAAATCAGCTTTCTGGTGGACAGATGCAGCGCGTGGCTATTGCTCGTGCGCTGGTAAACGATCCAGAGATTTTGCTGGCAGATGAGCCAACGGGTGCGCTTGACTCTTCAACATCCGTACAAGTTATGGACTTGCTTAAAGAAGTAGCCAAGGACCGTTTGGTTATCATGGTTACGCATAATCCTGAGCTGGCTCATCAGTATGCAACGCGTATTGTTGAACTGGCAGATGGCCAGGTAACTGCAGATTCAGATCCATTTGATGTTGCTAGTGTTGCTCATCGAGAGGCAAAGCCTTCCCGTAAAAACCTCGATGTCGCTTCTAACTGCACTAGGTCTCTCGTTTAATAACCTCATGACCAAAAAAGGCCGTACGCTTATGACAGCGTTTGCAGGCTCTATTGGCATTATTGGTATTGCAGCAATTCTGGCGCTGGCAAATGGCGCAAACGAGTACATCAAGAAGGTTGAGGAGGATACGCTTTCAATGTATCCACTCACCATCTCTGAACAGTCCGTTAATATTTCTTCTTTTTATTTCTGGCAGCGGAAGCAGCTCTGACTCGGCGGACGCAGAGGGCCAAGATATCCAGAGTGAGATGACTCAGAACCAGAAGAATGCTGAAGCTGCAAAGCTAGAAAACCAGCCGGTTGAGGGTGCTATTCCTACTAATTCAAGGCTGGGTATGCAGGCAGAAAGTATTGGTTCCAATGACCTGACCAGCCTGAAGGCATTTCTCGATAACAATGGTGGCGGAATCAACTCCTACGCAAGCGCTATTACCTATGGCTATTCTGTGAGCCCCTTTATTTACCTGCCCGCAGGCGCTGACTCCAGCTCTTCTGATCCTGTTCAGGTGCAGCCAGACACCACGTTTTCAAAAAGTATCGCCTAAGATTCCGTCTTATAATCCACTGTCTTCCTTTGTAAGCACATCGCTTTTTGGTGAGCTTCCTGGCAATCCTTCTATTTACGAGGATCGCTATACTGTTCGAGCTGGTAGATGGCCTACTGCTTGGAATGAAGCTGTTTTGGTGTTGCGTCCTAATGGTACCATGGACGATTTTTTTGGAGTACACGCTTGGTCTGCGTGACTATGCTGAACTGCGGTCTACTGTAGACAAAATTGCAAACGGTGAGTCTGGAACTCTTGAAGAGCCCAATAATACGTACACCTATGAGCAGCTGATGTCTCCAACGTTTAAGCTGGTTATGCCTCATCAACGTTATGTTTGGGATAGTAATCTTGGCGTGTGGACAGACAAGTCTGATGATCAGGAGTACATGAATAACCTGATTGCCAATGCCCCTGACCTGCATATTGTTGGTGTTGTCCAGGCAAAAGATCCAACCACCTCAGGAGCTCTTACCGAGGGCATCTACTATACGCCACAGCTGACTCAGAAAATGATTTCTGACGCGGCAGCTTCTCCCATTGTTCAGGATCAGATGAATCGTCCAGACATTGATGTTTTTTTACTGGTAAAACCTTTGAGGACGAGAAAAAAACGGTCAGACTTCAGAGGGTCTTTCTATCAGCTCGTTGATTTCTATTGATTCAGGTGCGCTATCCTCGGCGTTCAACTTTAATCCACAGGCACTGAATTTCTCGTCAATTAATCTGTCTGGCTTGGATATGTCCTCGCTTGACCTTTCTGACGTGCAGCTACCTGCTTTTGATCCGTCACAGCTTAATTTGTCTGATGGAGATGTACTGTCTTCCATTACGTCTTCACTTGATCCTTCTGCATTGGCAGCGGCTTTCCCAGAGCTTACCGCGTCAGATATTCAGCAGATTCTATCAGGCATTACCGTCAACTTTAAACCAGGTGGACAAGCTGCCATTTCTTCACTTATGGGAAACATTGCCCTAGGATGGAATTCTTGGAGTGCGGCTAACCCCGGCAAGACCATGGCCGATTACTTAGCTACGGATCAGGTGCGTACACAGATAGTAACTACAGTTTCTTCTGCAATTGATACTGATGACCTACAACAGCAGCTCGTGAGCGCTTTAGCAAATAAGCTGGGTACCAGTCCAGATCTTCCAAGTGTTCAGGCTGAGGTTTCCCAGAGGCTTATGAGTGCCTATCAGTCACAGATTGCACGTGCACTTTCTACTGCCATTACACGTGCAATGAGCGCTTACGTGCAGTCTGCGTTAACAAGTGTGATGACTCAGGTGGCCTCAAAGATGCAGGGTCAGATTGCTGGTGCATTGAGTACTGCTATGCAAGGCGTAGTAGCAAACATGTCCAATGCTATGCAGGTAGATCCATCAATTCTGGCAAGTGCCTTTAAGCTTAATGCTGACCCGTCTCAGCTTGCGGCAATTGCGTCGTCGATGATGCGTACGGCGCCTGCAACATATGAGTCAAATCTTGCAAAGATGGGATATGCAGATCTTGCCAAGCCTACGTCAATCAATATTTATCCTAAAAGATTTTTGCGAGCAAAGAAAAAAATCGTTGAGATTCTTAATAGATACAATGCGGATGCAAGAGCTGCAGGTGAAGAGTCTAAGGTAGTTACCTATACCGACATTGTCGGCGCGTTGATGAGCTCCGTTACACTGATTGTGGACATGATTTCTGCGATGCTTATTGCATTTGTATCTATCTCGCTTGTTGTTTCTAGCATCATGATTGGCATCATTACGTTTATCTCGGTCCTTGAACGTAAAAAGGAGATTGGTATTCTGCGCTCCATTGGTGCTTCCAGGCGAGACATTGCCAACGTATTCAATGCTGAGACGTTTATTGAGGGCCTTATCTCTGGTGTTATGGGTATTGGCATTACGCAGCTACTCATTTTGCCTACAAATGCCGTAATTAAAGCCATGTTTAACGTGGACAACCTGGTGGTCTTGCCGCTGAATGGCGCGCTCATTTTGATTCTGATTAGCGTTGGTTTGACGCTCCTTGCAGGTCTTATTCCTGCAGGCAGGGCGGCAAAGTCCGACCCAGTTCAGGCACTGAGAAGCGAGTAGCCCACTGCCTAAGCGCGTCATCTGGCGAGAAGGTCGTCTAGCTGCGCCTCATACCTCACAAGAAAAACCCTGTCATGCGCACGCATGACAGGGTTTTTGCGTTGCTATTGCTGATAGCAGACCTAGTTCTCCTGACCGCCAAAGAGGTTGACGACCTCAAGACCAAGCTTGGAAGCTTCGACGGTCTCTTTCGCACCAAAGACAACAACCGAGAGGTCATCATAACTTTGAGGCATGGTGCTTCCCAGTGCCTTGATGTCTTCTACCTGGGCGTGAAGGATTTTCTCGCGAAGTTTACGCAAACGCTCTGGGTCACGGTGGTTGAAGTACTCAATGTCCTGCCTGCGAGCAAGCATGCGAGCAGGAACAGGAGCGTCAACGCCTGCAACAGAGGCAACTACATAGCCCTCAAACTCGTCAGCGTCTGGAGTCCACTCAGAGAGCCAGCTACCTGCACCAACATAGCGGTCAAGGGTTGCATCAAGCGCAGGGTCTCGGTAGGAGACAAAGCTCTGCAGGCCAGCGATGGAGTTTCTAAACATAACGCCATAAGCTCCGCCCTTAACGCGGACTTCGTTCCACAGGTAATCAAGACCCAGAATCCTGGTAGCAATAAGCCAGTTACCCTGCTGTTCATGAGTTGCGTGGGCAACGTTTGGATAGGAGAGATCAACGTAGGAAACGTTTGACGGAATGAGGTAGGCCACGCGCTGCAGCTTACCTTCAGGGACAACAAGCGTTGGCGTTACGTTATCTGCTTGTGATGTGTTGCCCTTCTTGAGGCCAAGGTCTCCTGCTGTCTGCCAGAATGCCTCACGGCTTTGAGTGGAGCCGGTAAAGCTGACCGTAACGTTGTCTGCACGGAAAAATCTTGCGCGTAAGTGTATCCAGCTCTTTTGCAAGCTGAGGAGCGCGCTCATCCCAGTTGGCAAGCAGGTTCTTCAGGTACTCGTAAAAGCCAACGCCTGCCAGAGCATCGTTTACGCGGCTAGCTGCAGAGTAAGAGGTTAAAGCCTTATTTTTGTGCTGCGGTATGACCAGCGCCTACAAAGTACTGCTCCTGTGCAATACGTCGCTGAATCAAGATGTTCTTGAGGCGTCCCAAGTCATCAAAACACGTGCTGGACCAGACTTCAGAAGGAATGCTTGCAAGCCCCTGGGTTTTCTCGGCAAGGGCGCTTGCAGCAACAATGAAGGCAGGATGTGCTTGGTCAAGGGTGTCGCGGTCATAGATATCCGTGAAGAACGAGAGGTGACCAAGGTTGCTCTCAATAAGAATATCAAGCTCGGATGCGGTATGTAGCCGTATCAAGCTTTCCTAGCGCCTCAGCAAGAATGCCCACAAGAGGTAGCTCTTCGAAAGTAACCGCGTGGGTCAAATCAAAGTAATGGTAGACGTAGTCGATGCCGTGAGTATCCAGCTCGTGCGCAATGCACGGTAGGGGAGCTTCAACCTCAAAGCCAGCAGGACGCTCTCTACCTGCACCGATATCACTGAGCGAGAGGGACGGTAGCTTGGCTAAGTCTTCTGGAGCGTCAGGTGTTTCTTGCTCCAGACGCAGTGCTTCAACTTCTGCACGGATCTTCTCGACATCCTCATCGGTGAGTGTAGAGCGAAGTTGTGCCAGTTCAGTGGCCTCTTCCTGAGCATCTCCCTCATCTGTAGGGACAAGCTCAACCTGAGCTGCGTGCTTGCTGTTGCAGATGAGCTCCAGCAGCAGCTTCTCAAAGCCCTTTTGCGCTGCAAGCTCCTTGACGTAGGCAATGGCATCCTCGTAGCGAATGTAGTCCAGAGGACGTGCGTCGTCATAGAGCCAGCTTGAAAGCGAACGTAGCGTGTACTCAATACCGTTTGAGTACGGCTGATCATTCTCGCGCAGGTTAAACTCTGCAAGCGCAATGGAAGCATTGAGCTTCTTTGGATCAATGCCTTCAGAAGCAATCTTTTTGCAGGTGGTTTCTACCAGCTCACGGAACTTCTGAGCTGCACCTTCTTTAAGGCCTTTGAGCTGCAAGAAGAGCATGGGTTGGGCAAGGTCGTCGGAGAGATAGTAGCTAAAGTCATCGCCAAGCTCTGCGTCAAGAATTGCACGCTTGAGCGGGGATTCATTGGAGCCCATGAGGGTGTCAAACAAGATATCTGCTGCCATCATCTTATTGCGCTGGTCAGGCGTTCCAAGCACGTAGCCCAGGCCAACACTGGAGTTGTCGGCTGTGGTGTTCATGCGGACCTGGCAAGGCTCGGGCAACACGGGCGCCTGCAGGTTAAGCGGATTGGGGGCACCTGCATCGCGTTTCTCGGCAGTTGCAAACCTCTGGGCAATGAAGGAGAGCTCGCGCTCGCAGTCAAGGTCGCCGTAAAGGAAGGTGTAGCTGTTAGAGAGGTCGTAGTGGCGAGCGTGGGTGTCCAGGAAATTCTCGTAGGTGAGCTCAGGGATTGCGCGAGGCTTGCCGCCAGGCTCTTTGCTGTAGGCGGTGTCAGGGAAGAGAGCCTCGCTCACAGAATCGTAGAGCACGCGATCAGGGTCAGAGAGGGCGCCTTTCATCTCGTTGAAGACAACGCCGTTATAGCTTAGGTTGTCCTGCTCATCAGCCCTCAAGGTGCCAACCCTCCTGTTCAAAAGATGCGCTTGCGCTTATAGATTGCTGGATGAAGAACGGCGTCAAGGTACACGCTCATGAGGTTTTCCAAGTCAGCTACGTTGGTGCTGGCTACAGGGTATACCGTTTTTGTCAGGGTAAGTCATTGCGTTCAAGAATGTCTGCATAGAGGTCTTGAGTAGGTTAACAAAAAGGCTCCTTGACAGGATAAGCATCGGATCCGCAGAGAACCGAGTGCTCCAGGATATGGAAGACGCCGGTGTGGTCTACAGGAGGTGTCTTAAAAGCAATGGCAAACGAGCGATTGTCATCGTCGCAGGCAAACCACATAAGGCGGGCACCTGTGGGAATGTGCTTAAAGATGTACGCGTAGCCAGAAATCTCGTTAACCCACTCAGCCGAGATTACCTCAAAGCTTTTTGTCTTCTGCGTGAAGCGTGCCAACAGAAAAACGCGCTGTCCATCTGCGAATACTTAGACGTCATAAGCTGCCAATCTCTACGAAAAACTTACGTGAGCATCAATGCCGTTCAAGAACATCTTAGCGCTGCTCTAAAACCGCTTGGAGACTGTGAACTCTGCGCAGAGCAGGGCGATAAGAAATTTTGTTATTGTGATACTAGCGCGACAGTCACGTAACCACGCTTGTATCCGTATTTTGTAATGAAAGATTTATACCCAGATGAATGATTCCATTTCGCATGAGGATAGTGCGGCTACTCCTAAAACCGTAGACGGTACGGTGGTCATTAAAGAAGTTGAAGCTCTTGGCAGTGATGATGCTGAAATAACACCTGATAATAAGAAGAAAATCTACCGAGGAATGCTTTTTGTCCTCATTGGTGGTGCGTCTTGGGGTGCATTTGGAACCGGTGCAAAATATCTGCTTGACGTATACCACGTAGATCCTATGTGGTTGATTGATATTCGCGAGCTCTGTGCCTGTTGGCTATTTTTAGGCACTGCCTTTGCCATTGATAGAAAGAATCTTTTTGCTGTCATCAAACAGCCTAAAGAGCTGGCAAAGATTTTTGTGGTTAGTCTGTTTGCTATTCTTTTCTCACAGGTTGCCTACATTTACGCAGTGAATGCGACTAATTCTGGAACTACCACTATCATGCAATCTCTGGGTATGCTAGGTGTCTTAGCATTTGTATGTGTGGTTGGCAGACGCTGGCCCTCGCCGCCGAGAGATTCTTGGCATTGTTTTGGCGCTTATTGGTACCTATCTCTTGGTAACAGGGGGAAATCCTGGCGAGCTCAACCTACCTACTGCAGGAATTTTCTGGGGTGTTATGTGCGCATTTGCCCAGGCAGCTCTCTCAATTTTACCTAAGCCTCTGATGGAGAAGTGGGGAAGCTTTACCGTTAACGGCTTAGCATTCCTGTTCTCCGGAGTTCTTATCGCCGTGTTCTATCAGCCCTGGAATCACATGCCTGATCTGGACGCCTTTGGTGTTTTTTTCTGGTAGTCATTGGCGTTTTGGTGGGAACGTTCTTGGCGTACGGCCTCTACCTGCAGGGAGTTAAGGACGCAGGTTCGCTCAGAGCCGTGCTTCTAGGCACCATTGAGCCGGTCATGGCAACAATCACTACCGTGCTGGTGCTTGGAACCACGTTTAGCATCACGGACCTGATTGGCTTCGGTCTCATCCTGGCAATGGTCATCCTCACCGCTTAGACGCTTGTGGCAGTTCTCCACCGCCTGGCGAGAAGACTGTCCACTCCACGCTCACCATAACCCTACAGCCTACTCTGCACCCGACAACAAAAACCCCCGTATCAAGCGATACGGGGGTTGATTGTTTCTCTCGGCGATTCAGCTCAGGCTTAGATGTATTCCATCTGTGTGAGGACTGCTGAGTACCAACCGCTTGGGTTTGCAGGGTTGTATCGTGCCGCGCCTGCAACAGAAAGCCTTCCGCCGTAGCCAGCAGCGAGACCTGCAGTGTGGTCCCAAATAGCCTCTTCCCAGCTACTCCAGCTTACAGAACCCCAGCCCCATGCGTTGTAGGGAAGGAAGTTATATCTACCCTTACTACTCTCAACTGCAGAAATTGCAGGCGAGAAACGCGGATCAACGCCGTATGCCCATGCAGCCTCAGCAAATGTTGAACCATAACCTGCAAGTGGGGAACCAGAAAGGTATGCATCAATTCGGGCGCCCCAGTTGCTTACAAAGCTGGTCTTATCGTTTGACCAATCAACATTATCAGCTGAAGGAGAAGGTGGGGTGGTTGTCTCAGTCTGATTACCAGAAGCGTTAGTGAATGAGCTTTCACCAGCTGCTTCTCTCAGTGCTGCCTCAGCTGCAGCTGCTTCTGCTGCGGCCTGCTGAGCAAGCTCTGCCTGAAGTGCCTGCCTTGTAGAAATAGCAGCATTCATAGCATCTTCAGCAGCTTTTTTCTGCTCTTCAGCCTCAGCCATCTGCGCATTGAGAGATGACTGAGTCTCGGCAAGCTCTTTGCTAAGGTCAACCAGGTGATTAATGGCATCTGAATTTTTTTGTTTTGGATAATCTCAAGATACTGAACAACAGCAATTAGATCATTGAAGCTATCTGCAGAGAGCAGCAAATCAATGATTCCCATAGAACCCTGCTGCATACGATACATGGCCCTAATAGATTCCGCAGCTCTTGAACGTTGCTCTGGAAGCTGTTTCTCAATCTCAGCAATACGTGCTTGATTTTTCTGCAATCTGAGTTTGCAGTTCAGTCACGCGCTGGTTAGCAGCATCATACTCAGAATTTGTTTGCTCTACTTTAGCCTGAAGCTTTCCTCAAGAGTTTCTGCCTGGGCCTGAGAGACACCAAACAAAAAAACGTATTGATGACAAGCACCGCTGCTAGAAGTGCCGTCAGAAGAGTAGTGCATGAAGGTAAGCGTCTGTGACGCATGTAATAGTTCAAATCGACCTCCGCGATTGGGGCTTCCGATTAGTGCGCCTCCGTGTGCTTTCTGCCTCAATGTGGCTTTAAGCGCAAGGTCAGTTAACACCTGACCTCTAAAACACGCATAATCGCTTCTCTCCGCTCGTGCGAGGGTGTTAATTCTACTTGTTTTTGGCTCTGAATGCCAACTTTGCAGAAAACAAGCCACTTTTAAAGTAGTAAAGTCATTAGTAAGAACCGTGAACGGTAGAAAATGAAAGGGCGAACGGATTGCGTACAATAGGTCTGCAATCAGTTCCCAAGGAGGTTTTAGTGGAGTCAGCAATTTTGTGGGTTGAAGCGCTTAAATCAGCATTGTTTGGCGTGGTAGAAGGTATTACCGAGTGGCTGCCAATTTCATCAACTGGTCATATGCTGCTGCTTAATGAGTTCTTGCCACTCAATGTTTCTGAAGACTTCTGGAATATGTTCCTTGTAGTTATTCAGCTTGGCGCAATTCTTGCGGTCTGCATAGGATTCTTCCACAAGCTCAATCCCTTCTCGCCAAAAAAATCCAAGAATGAGAAGCGCTCTACCTGGAAGCTATGGGCAAAAGTGGTGGTTAGCTGTGTTCCTGCTGCAGCCATCGGTCTTCCTCTGAACGACTTTATCGAAGACCACCTGAGCAGTCCTTTTGTCATTGCTACAACATTGATTGTCTACGGCATCATCTTTATTATTCTTGAGCTCCATCGCGAGAAGATTGCTGCTACCGCAAAGGTTGAGATGCCTCGCGGTAAGCATATGCGTTCAGACGCCGCCGCATCCCTTAAGGCTCCTTCTGCTGACGACCTTGCTCGCGTAAAAGACATTGATAACTTGGATTGGAAGACTGCACTTGGTATTGGTGTTTTCCAGGTACTTGCTATTGTTCCAGGTACTTCACGATCTGGTGCTACTATTCTTGGCGGCTTGGCACTTGGTTGCTCTAGGGCTGTAGCCGCTGAGTTTACGTTCTTCTTGGCAATTCCTACTATGGCAGGAGCTTCTGGACTTAGGCTCGTCCGTTATTTCATGAAGGGAAATACCTTTACAACTCCTGAGATAATTATCTTGGGCGTTGGTTGCCTGGTTGCCTTTATGGTGTCTCTACTTATGGTTCGTGCGCTTATGGGTTATGTCCGCAAGCATGATTTCAAGCCCTTTGGTATGTATCGAATTATCTTAGGTATTGCAGTAATTGCATACTTCCTGCTGGTAAAATAGGTTTTTGGACACAGAAACTTTTTTTGGCTGGTGTTTACTAAACCAAAGGGGAAAGTTCTGGGACAACAACTACAGAGATGTGCACACAAGCGTGGTGAGTTTCTCGCCACGCTTTTTACCCGCAAAACATGTGAAAAAAAGCGTGAAAAAAACCTGTGGAAGAAATATGTAATCGATGCAGTTACATTTATGAAAAAGTCGGCGTGCCCTTTATGCTCTTACAGCTGAATTTTTGACGGTACTAGTAACTAGTTGATTGAATTTGTACTAAGGAGGTTTCATGCGTCACATTAAGACACTTCAGAAGATGGTATGTACAGCTGCACTTGCATTTATTGCAGTTTTTTTGCTGTTGCTGCACCAAAACTTGCATTTGCAGACCCTATTGATACAACTACTCCAGGAGTAAAGGTTTCAATTTTTCTCTGCTGATGGCAATGCTGATACGTCTAGGTTCCTTACTGATAACCCTCAGCGTACTGGTCACCAGACTCCTGTTCCTGGTCAGTATGGCGAGATTGTTGTTCGCGTTGGACAGACCATTAGAGATACCGGTGCGTATTCTCACTACACCACTACTCGTCCTGGTTTTGCTCCTTTTGGTGTAACTACTACGCTGGTCACTGCAGGTGCTTATCCTGAGCTCCCTGCTACTGATTATGACTTTACCTATGCTTTCTATGGAAACAGCGACACCGTTACTAACAACGGCGGTCAGTTCTATTTTGAGTTTACTGGTCGTAAGGTAACTCCTGCTAATCAGCCTGTTACCGCGTTCTTCCTTGTTACTATGCAGGGAGATTCAACGGACCCTGCTAACGTTGGTGGCAACACCACTCACCTTATGTGGGTTGGTTACCACATCCACGTTATTCCTGCAGAGACAACTCCAACTCCAACTCCTACACCTACGCCATCTGCAGTAAACCAGCTCATTTATGACGCAAATGGCGGCACCATCTATGGCAACCCTACCTTCACTGATTCCAAGACTCCAAATAACCCTCGTACTTATGGCTTTGCTGAGTACAACATCATTGAGGACCTGCCTGTCCGCGATGGCTATAAGTTTGAGTTCTGGAAGCGTTCTTACGTTGATAACCACTTCCGCTACGTTGGTGCATCTGCTGTTCCTGCAGATGCAAACAACAACCCAGCTGGCGATAAGCGCTATGTTTCTGAAACTACAGTCTTTAATATGAGAAGCCCTTATACCCTGATTGCCGTTTGGAACCAGGAGTATGAGCTTAGCTACGACGCAAACGGCGGTACTGGCGCACCTGCAGCACAGAGCGGTTATTTTGGTATTGATAGCAACACCGCTGATTCTCTTACTGATCCAATGAACGAGACTGTTTCTGCAACCGTCCCAACTCGTGAGGGCTACATTTTCAAGGGCTGGAAGCTTGACGGCGTAATCTATCAAGCAGGCAATCAGGTAACTATCACCACCGATAACCCTAAAGTTGTCCTTGTTGCAGAGTGGGAGCCAGAGCCAGTTGCTCCTGTTACCCCCGAAAACCCTGTAACTCCAGAGAATCCTGGTACTCCAAGCATCCCAAGCAACCCTGGCGGTCCTCTGACACCAAGCTTCCCAGGAGCTCCAAATCCTGCAGCTATCCCGTATTATGGAGGCTCTGTGCTTCCATACACTGGTGATGAGAATCACTCGCTTAGCGCTATTGTTATGGCATGTGTCGCAGGTGGTGTGATTGCACTGGCTGTTGTTGCTCGCGCAAAGAGCCGTCAGACAAACTCCATGAACTAAGGCAAGTGTTTGGGCTAGAAGATTTTTCTCGCTATACGTGAGTATGGATCCGATAGACATGTTCTTGCAGATAAACCGGTCTTCTTTTGAGGGCCGGTTTTTTATTGTGGAGCCAACAGAAACGAGCGCAATTAATGTCCGGTTATCGGGGTACACTTTTAGTCTAAGAATGATTGACACAAGGACGGCGTAATGCAGATTGATCTTGAAGGTTTAAATCCTGCCCAGCATCAGGCGGTTATGACAACTCAGGGACCTCTGTTGGTTCTTGCAGGAGCTGGTTCGGGTAAGACGCGTGTTTTGACGTTTAGAATTGCGCACATGATTGCTGATGAGGGCGTTCGCCCTTGGCAGATTCTGGCTATTACGTTTACCAACAAGGCTGCAGCGGAGATGCGCGAGCGTCTTGAGGCACTGCTGCCCAATAACATTCGTGGCATGTGGGTATGTACATTCCACGCCATGTGCGTTCGCCTGCTCAGAGAAGATGGCGAGCGTCTTGGCTATGGGCCTAACTTTGCCATCTATGATGATGACGATTCAAAGCGTTTGGTAAAGGCCATTCTGTCTGACCTTGATATTGATGTTCGTCAGTTCCCGCTCAATTCCATTCGCTCAAAGATTTCCGCTGCTAAGAACGCGCTTTTGTATCCTGATGACGTTGAGGCGCAGGCAGCTAGTCCTATGGATCATGTGGTAGCTCGCGTGTACCGTGCGCTTCAGACGCGCTTAGATAAAGCTAACGCTATGGATTTTGACGACCTTCTGGTTAAGGCATTTGAGTTGCTCTCCAAGTATCCAGATGTCCTTGCAAAATACCAGGAGCGCTTCCGTTACATTAATGTTGACGAGTATCAAGATACCAACGGCGTTCAGTATGCAATTACCAAGCTCCTGGCTTCTAAGTATCGCAACCTCATGGTTGTTGGTGATGATGACCAGTCCATTTATTCATGGCGTGGCGCAGACATTAAAAATATCTTGGCGTTCGAGAAAGACTATGAAGACGCTGTTGTAGTCAAACTGGAGCAAAATTACCGCTCAACCGGTCACATTCTGGCTGCTGCCAACGCTGTTGTTGCGCACAACTCTCACCGCAAACCAAAGCGTCTCTTCACGGATGAAGGAGATGGCGAGAAAATCCAGGTATATCAGGCATCTGATGAGCGTGATGAGGGTGCATGGATTGGCTCTGAAATAGAAAAAAATTGCACGATAAGGATACGTCGTACGATAATATTGCTGTGTTCTATCGCACTAACGCACAGTCTCGTATTCTTGAAGATATGCTGCTCAGAGCTGGTGTTCCTTACAAGATCGTTGGTGGTACTCGATTCTTTGATCGCGCAGAGATCAGAGATGTCATGGCGTACCTCAAAGTTGTCGTCAATCCAGATGATGACATGGCTGCGCTGCGCGTTATTAACACGCCTCGTCGTGGTATTGGTGCAACCAGTATTCAAAAAGATTCAGACGTACGCACTGTATAACGGTTTGTCGTTCTTCTCGGCATGTGAAGCATGCGTGATGGAGGAGGATCTTCTTACCGCAAAGGTGAGAAATGCGCTGGTAGAGTTCACCTCTGCAATTGAGCATGGCCGCCATATTGACGGTGAGCTTGATGAGGTTGTGGAGGCAATTATTGACCGCTCAGGTCTTATTCGTGCACTTGAGTCGGAGCACACCATTGAAGCTGATGGACGTATCGAGAACATTCGAGAGTTCTTTGGTGTTGCAGCAGAGTTTGATGAGTCTCACGATGATGTTGAAGAAACGCTTGAGAGCTTGCAGCAGCTCAGAGAAGCTGGAGCGCTTGATGTACAAGATGATGCTTCGCTGAACGCGCTTGGTTTTGATGCTGCTACTGGTACGCTTGCTGGGGTTACTATCGCGCCAACGCCTGCCCCTCAAGAAGAAGCTCTGCATCCACAGGTTGCAGCTGAGAAACTTCCGGCGTTTATGGAGTGGTTGGCACTTCGCTCTGATTTGGATAGCTTGGATGGTTCAACTTCTGCTGTAACGTTGATGACTATCCACTCTGCAAAGGGTTTGGAGTTCCCAGCAGTCTTTGTTGCTGGCATGGAAGAGGGAATCTTCCCACATGCAAATTACGAAGCTGAGGCGGCTCAGCTAGAAGAAGAGCGTAGACTTGCCTACGTTGCTATTACACGTGCGCGTAAGCGCCTGTATTTGACATACGCTTCTACCAGAAGAACGTATGGTTCAGTTCAGGCAAATCCCGTATCGCGTTTTGTGGGAGAAATTCCTCAGGAGCACATTAAAGCCATTGGTGTTGGCTCCGCAGGCTTCTCTGGTGTTGGCTGGGCAAAGCGAGGTGACCGTCATGGCACCTTTGGCTCTGGTCGTGGCTCAGAGGTTTATGGTGGAAACGTTTTTGGCTCTCGCACGCGCTCTACTGGCGGAGCTCCAGCTCCACGCCCAACTCCTATTCAGAAAGATCCAGCTCGTGTAGCCGTAAGCTTTGCGGTGGGAGATCAGGTCTCTCATAAGACCTTTGGACCAGGCATTGTTTTGGCAGTTCAAGGCGATACTATTGAGGTTAAGTTTACGCGTACTAATAAGACAAAAAAAGCTCATGAAGGGCTTTGCTCAATAGTTAAAATTGAGGGATAGCCATGGTATTGATGCATGACGGTTTGATTTTGGGTCTTACTCCACAAGATTTTTATTTTTTTAAGCTGGTTATCTTTGTTGTTGTGTTCCTTGCGGCTTTTCTTGTAGAGCACTTTGCAATAAAACTCTCAAAAAAGGCTTTGGACTCTTCAAAGCTGCCGTCAGCATCTATTTTTGTCAACATACTACGTGGAGTTATCTGGACGTTTGCTATTCTTGCTGTCTTGCAGCCTGTCTTTGGTATTCAACCAACAGCGTTTGTAACCGCCTTGGGAGTTACCTCCATTGCCTTGTCTTTTGGCCTGCAGGACACCATTTCTAACCTGGCGGGAGGCTTGGGCCTTATGCTGGGAGGCGTGGTAAAGCCAGGAGATCAGGTAAGTATTGGAAACATTTCCGGCGAGGTTATTGATATGAATTGGCGCTCTACCATAGTTCGTGCTCGTGGAGGTAGGGTAGACATCATTCCTAATTCAGTACTTAATAAAACAGCACTTGCGCATCGTACCAGGTGGGATATGACAGAAGTGCCCATTAATATAGTGCTTAAACCAACCGTTGATCTGAATGTGGTAACGCAAGAAATAACAGAAATTGTTCAAGAGGTAGTTGCACCTCAGCTTGATAGAACACTTCCTATTGAGGTTGAAGCATCAAGCATTGCAGAGACAGGTATCAAGGTAATCATTCATGTTCACATCAAAGATGATGCAAGCGAAATGAGTGTACGAGACAAAATTGTAAGAGCCCTGGCTGGTTCCAGTTGGCTTGCGGGAGTAGGAGCCTAACATGAAGATTGGCATCATTGGAGCCATGGAGCCTGAGGTTGCGCTGCTTAAAGAACAGATGACTATTGAGCGCACGTATGAGCAGGCCCGCATGCAGTTTGTTGAAGGTCTTTTAGGAGAAGTTCCTGTAGTTGTTGTTCAGTCAGGAATTGGTAAAGTCAATGCTGCTGCTTGTACACAGATTTTGATTGATACTTTTGCTATTACTCATGTCATTAATACTGGTATTGCAGGACTGCTTAATCCTGAGCTCCAGGTAGGGGACATTGTCATCTCCTCAGATTTGGTTCAGCATGACATGAACGTAGGCCCCCTTAATTACGCTGCGGGTCAAATTCCTGGTCTTCCTGTGTTTTCGTTTAAAGCAGATGACGGTTTGGTTGAGCATGCACTTTCTTCAGCTCAAAAGATTGCTCCTGGACTGAATGTTATTTCTGGTCGCGTAGCTTCAGGTGATCAGTTTGTAAGTTCTTCAGAACTTGCTGATCATATTTACAACACCTTTGGAGCCGATTGCTGTGAGATGGAAGGTGCTTCAATTGCTCAAGTTGCTTGGCTCAACCACATTCCATTTGTAGTCATTCGACTCATGTCAGATAAGCCTGGCACCACATCAAGCGTGGATTATCTTACATTTGAGCATGAGGCTTCAGAGAAATCTGCTCGAATCACCGCAAATATCATCACAGAACTATCTTAGCGAACAGGTCTTTTTTTCTCAAATATCACAACAGGGAAGAGTGAGTGCAGGGGACAACTTGCACTAATTTAGCTATTCGAATGTTTTTTTAAACATAATTGAACGATACTTCGATTATCATTATCCCGTTATGAAAGTGGTTTGAAAGGTACCGAATGATAACTCTCGGACACTTTTTTGAGATGATGGTTGCCAATCCGTTTTTGGCTCTTGTCATTGTTCTTGTTTTTGGATGCATTTTTGTAAATGGTGCAACTGATGCAGCAAATGCTATTGCAGAGGCTGTTGGAACCCGTTCAATCAAAGTAGACAACGCAATTATCATGAGCGTTATCTGTAACTTTGTTGGTTTGGTGGCAATGTGCCTCATTTCAACTGCAGTTGCAGACACTATTGTGGGCATGGTTGATTTTTGGTAGCAATGACCATGAAGCTCTTGTTGCACTTGCAGCAGGTTGCGTTGGTATTGTTACCTGGGCAGTTGGAGCTTGGGCTCTGGGTATTCCAACTTCTGAGTCTCACGCACTTATTGCAGGTCTTACTGGCGCTGCACTCGCTATTCACGGTGATTTTTAATGCTGTTAACTGGGCAGAGTGGAGTAAGGTCCTTATTGGACTGTTCTTCTCGACAACACTTGGCTTTGCTGCTGGCTGGATTATTGTCAAAGCCATTAATAAGCTTTGTCTAAACGTTAATCGTCAGCGCGCTGACGAGATGTTTGGCCATTTACAGGTAGTTGGCTCCGCCTTTGTTGCTGCAATGCACGGTGCGCAAGATGGTCAGAAGTTTATGTCCATTGCTATGCTTGCAATTGCGCTCTCTGCAGGTCACGGTGCTTCCGGAGCAGACGTATTCCCTCTGTGGCTCCAGGTCCTCTGCGCGGGTCTCATGGCAATTGGAACTGCAATTGGCGGAAGAAAGATTATTAAAAAAAGTTGGCATGGAGATGGTAAAACTTGAGCGTTATCAGGGCTTTGCCGCGTCCTTCTCGGCATCTGCTTCCCTTTTGCTCTCCACGCTGACCGGCCTTCCAGTTTCTACTACGCACACTAAAATGACTGCCATGATGGGAGCGGGTGCTGCTAAAAACATGCGCTCTGTTAACTGGGGAGTTGCTAAAGAAATGCTCGCGGCATGGGTATTTACCTTCCCTGGTTGTGGACTTATTGGTTTCTCTTTGCAAAACTATTCTTGATGATTTTTTTAAGTTATTTCACAAAGAAATTACTTGTTTTTTTGAACCACTCAACCTTATTGGAGGATTCATGCTAGGTAAGCCAAAAGAGGACGTCTTCTACACTATGTTCCGTGAGTTTGGCGACAAAATTGTAGAAACCGCTGAAGAGTATGTGGTCATTATGGAAGGCTTTCCTGAGACTGCTGCACGTATTCCTCAGATGAAGGTTTACGAGCGTGAGTGTGACGAGAAGGTCCAGCATATTATGAAGGAGCTTTACGCTTCCTTTGTTACTCCATTTGAGCGTGAGGACATCTCTGACTTGGCTCTTCGTCTTGATGACATTGTTGACGGAATGAATTCTGTTGCGGAGCGCCTTGATCTCTTTAACGTTGACGACACTCGTAAAGAGGCTATGCAGCTTGCTGAGCTTACCCTTCGCGCATGCAAGACAGTTCAGGAGATGCTAAGTGTCCTGGGTGATTACAAGAAGGATCCAGCAGTTATGGAGAAGGCCATTGCAGTAGGACATGTTGAGGATGAGGGTGACCTCATTTACCACAACGCGCTGTCCCGCCTGTTCCGTGATGAGATGCCTGGCCGTCATACCGTTGCTTGGCTTCGTATTTTTGACCGCATGGAGATCGTCCTGGATTCTTGTGACGACGCAGCAGGAGTTGTTCGCTCTGTTGTTATGAAGAACGCTTAAGTTCGTTTCCTGCTAACGGTATATACAGACTAAAAAAAACTGCCTTCTAACCAGGAGGCAGTTTTTATATTCCATTTTTGTCTGGTATTAGGGTTAAACTGTTTATATAAAAGAAAGTGGAGGTGCCATGAGCGGCTTCAAGCGTTTTTGCTACATACTCTATGTTTTTTTGCAAGTGCTTTTTGTGTTTTTAGCCCTTGCTTTAACGTGGTTTGGTCCTTGGACACATCAGGCAACTAATCTCTTGTTTACCAAGCCCCTACCTTATTGCTCTTAACGCTTGTGCGGCTATTAGCATCTTTGGTCTTGTTGTGGTGTTGTTCAGAGCTCTATTCATTAGAAAAACGGTAAAGCTCACGGTTGCAACAGTTGAAGGCGGAACAATCTCCGTCACTAAAGATGCCATTTCTTCTCAGGCAGCCCATATTATTGAAGAGGACGGAACTTGCCTTGCACACCGTGTTAACGTGCAGATTTCTAAGAATAATACGGTGTCTGTCCAGATTGACATTCTTCCTAAAGAGCCTGTCGATGTCACCGCAAAGGGCTCTGAGTTTTACAGTGCTCTTCAGTCTGGTCTTGCTATCGTGTGCGGACCTTGTGTTTCAAGTATTAATCTTTCGTTCATCAAGCCAAGTTCCTTCTCGTCCAAAGATGAAAAAACAGCATCTCAGACGCATGCTGAAGAATCTGAAGTAGAGCCAGAGAATAGTGAAGGGCTAGCTACCTGTCAGCCAGTTGTCCCACAAACAGACAAAGATATTCGTTTAACCATTTCTGAACCAGAGGTAAAGGAGGTCAATAACAATGGAGCAGGACTTCTTTAAAAAGGTTCAAGAAAACTGCAAAAAATATGTTGTCGGCCATCCAGGTGCTGTTATTGGTGGATTCGTCGGACTCCTATTTGCCATTTTGTTATTTACCTTTGGTCTTTTTAAAATGCTGATTGTTGCATTATTTGTACTGGTAGGAGTTACTATTGGTCAGATCTTTGACGGAAAAGCAACTATCTTGACAAAGATTCGTTCCTTATTTACGGACAAAAACTAGATAGGAGAGAGCTGTGGCAGAAGAACTTACAGATTCCCTTGAGAATACCTCTGAAGAAATTGTTTCTGCGGAAGAAACAACAGATGTTCCCTCTGATGCAGGTCTTGAAGACACAGATTCTTTAACGTTTTTCCGGTGGAGTTGTCGAGAAAATTGTCTCTCTTGCCCTGCGTGATGTTACTAATGTAGTGGGAACCCGCGGAAACTGGCTCAATAGAGTTCAGGATGTACTAGGTGCATCTGATACAGCTAAGGGTGTAACAGTAGAAGTTTTACCTGATAGCTCGCTTAATATTACTGTCTCTGTTCTCATCAAGTATGGTTCGTATGCTCCTCAGATTTTTGAGGATGTTAAGCGTACTATTGTGGAGAAAATCACAGGTATGACTGGACTTGAGGTTTCTGGTGTTAACCTGCGGATTGAGGATGTTTTGACTGAAGAAGAATACGATCGTCTAAAGCATCATCCAGAAGAAACTGAACAGCTAGACAAAGAAGAGTAAAGTACGATAAAATTTATACGTTTTCATGCTTTTTTGTTACTCGTTTCACCATTGTTTGTTAGAAATGCTCCCGATGCGCAAGGAGTTTTGCCATGAAAAGGCTTACACGTTGGAGTATGGCGATTGTCGCTACATTTGTATTGGCACTTTTCGCTCGTTGGAGGACTTGCAAAGCAAGCACTCGCAGATACCCCTGTTACCTCAGAGGCTGAGCTGCTGGCTGCTATTGCTGCAGCCCCAGCAGATGGATCACAGTCTATTGTTCAGGTTAACGCAGACTTCACCATCACTGCCCCTGTTCAGATTCCCGCAAAACAAGAACATCAGGTTAATGGGTAGCGGAACTATTACCAGCGCCATGACCGGCTCTAATCATTTCTATATGTTCAAGATTGCTTCTGGCGGTGCAGTTACTCTCGATGGTGCCACCATTGATGGTAATAACACCGCATTTGCTGTTGAAAACCGCGGTACTTTTACCATGCTTAACGGTGTTATAAAAAATGGCAAAGCAAGACCTTATTCTGGAAATAACGGCGTAGTTCTTACCACTGGCGCCGGTGCAAAATTTGTTATGGCCGGCGGCACCATCCAGGACAGCACGATCGCTAACGATCGTGGTGGTGCGGTTACTGTTGTAAATGGTGCTACAGGCGAGCTTCGTGGCGGTACTATTCAGAACACCACTCTTACCAACCAGTACTCCGGTAGTGTAATGGTTAAAAATGCAGATTTCACCATGACTGGAGGAACCATCACTGGTGGTGACGCTTCCTCTACCATTAATTCCTCTGGTGGTCTGATGCTGTATGCTCTTGATTCTAACGGCGAGACAACAACAGCTACTATGAACGGTGGATATATCACTAACAACAAGGCTGTTGAAGGTGCAGGCGTCCACGTTTACGCAGGTAATCCTCAGTTTGGTGATACTAAGTCAAAGGCAGACTTTACCTTTAATGGTGGTTCAATTACTGATAATGTTGCTTCTGAGTCTGGTGGCGGTATCTATGTAACTTGGAACGGCAACGTTGTCATGAACAACGGTATTATCAAGAACAACACCGCTGGTATTGCTGGTGGCGGTGTAGCAACATACGATCAATTTGTAGGCGTTGTTAGAGGACAGAAGGTTCCTTACTCCAGGGTTGGTGCTCCATGGAATAACTGGCCAAATATTTATCGTGCTGGTTTTACCATGAACGGTGGCTCTATTGAACAGAATAAGGCTACTAGTAACGGTACTAACCAGCTTGGCGATAAGGGCGTTGGCGCTGGTGTTTATATTGCATCTGCTAATGTAACTCTTAACGCGGGCGAAATTATTAATAACACTGCAAACGATCAGGGTGGCGCAGTTTACGTTGCTTCTGTTCCTTATGTTGTCCACATTAATAACGCACTCATTAAGGACAACACCGCAACTGTTATTGGTGGTGGTGCTTGGTTCTGCCCAACCGGTGTAGCTGAATTCCATTCCAAAAATGGCGTAGCATTCTTCAACAACACTGCAAATGGCGCTGGTGATGAGATTGCAACCGTTCGCGGTGCAGGTGAATCTGCCGGCGCAACCATTTCTGATTATATGCTTGGCGGTGCCTCTGCACATTGGACTAAGGATGGCGCGGTCACCATCAATCTTCCTTCAATCCTTGGTGAAGCTGACCCAGCTGCTGCACGTCATACTACTGAAGAAGTAAGCAATATCGTTAACAACACCGATATGCTTGCTCTTGAGTCTAATCTTCGTTATAGCTCTATCGCCGCAGCACAGAATAAGGCTCAACTGATTATTTCTGGAAATACCGCACAGCGTGGTGGCGGTATTGGATCCAACGGTACCGTTATTACTGGTGAAGAGGGTACTCAGGATGTAACTGTTAAGAAGGTTTGGGATACTTCTGCAAACCCAGATGCAGTAATTCCAGAGACGCTTACTGTTTACCTCAAGGCAGATGGATATGTTGTTGACTCCGTTGAGCTTTCTGCAGCAAACAACTGGGAGCATACATTCCGCGGTCTTCCTGATAACGTAACTTTGAGCTTTACAGAAGGAACCGTAGTCGGTTGGACCGCTCAGACTCCTGAGGTTAACGGTAACATCACTACCTTGACTAACAAAGCTGATGCTCCTGTAACTCGCGATGTTCCAGTAACCAAAGTTTGGAATGGTACAAAGAAGGGTTCTGTAACCGTTCACCTGCTTGCTGATGGTGTTGATACTGGTCAGACCCTTGTCCTTTCTGAGGCAAACAATTGGACCGGTTCATTTGCTGGTGTAAATCTTTACGCATCAGATGGTCACGCCATTGCTTACACCGTTTCTGAGGATGCTATTGAGGGTTACACTTCTGAGGTAACTGGTGATATGGATAATGGCTTTACTATTACAAATACCGAGACTCCTGTTACTCCAACTCCAGAGAAGCCTGGTAAGAAGCGCAAACACCGTAATCCTGATACTGGTGACGCAAGCGCAGTAGCTATGGTTGCTTTTGCTACTGTTGGTGCTGGTTTTGTTGGTGTCGGAGCATATGCTCGCACTCGTAAAGATCAGTAAGCCCACGTTACAGATTTGATGCCTTAATCCTCCGCTTTCAGTAAGAAGGCGGAGGACTTTTTTACTTTAATAACCACAACTGGGGTTATTTACGTTTACCGAATATGGCAACCGTTTAACCAATACATAAGGGCTTCTCGCCATAGAAAGAGTTGGATGAAGGACAATACTCATAGGTAGATAGTGAATACATCTGCGTGAGTACCTTATTGGAGGTTGTTATGGAGCTCAAAGCTGATAAAAAGGTAATTGTCGAGCGTAATAACAAAGTCGTGTACGACAACGGAGACACGGTCGTTAAGGTTTTCAGTGGAAACAAGCACTCTGCTGACATTTTTAAATGAGGCTTTAAACCTTACTCGTGCTGAACAGTCAGGTATCAACGTTCCGCCTCTGGTAGAGATTAGTAAGCTTGGCAACTGCTGGGCTGTTTCTACTAGAAAAATCGAAGGCAAAACAATAAGGCAGCTCATTGAAGAGCATCCAGAAAAAGAAGATGAGTACTTAAATAAGTTCATCAATATTGAGCTTGCTATTCATGCTCACAAGGCCCCACTTCTTATGCATCAAAAAGACAAGTTCACTCGTATGATTAACAGCATTCCAGATATTCTGGATGAGGGCACAAGGTATGAGCTGCTGCTTAAGCTTGATGGCATGAAGCCTCATACTAAGGTCTGCCATGGTGATTTTGTTCCTTCTAATGTCATCCTTACTGAAGATGGCTCTCCAGTAATTCTTGACTGGGCCCATGCTACTCAGGGCAATGGTGCAGCAGATTGCGCCACAACATATCTGCACCTGTTGCTTCATGGTGATGACGAGCTGGCTGAGAAGTACATTAATCTTTACTGCACTAAGCAGGGCTGCACTCGTCAGTATGTAAACGAGTGGCTTGGAATTGTTGCTGCGGCAGAGCTTGCTCGCGGTCGTGTTAAAGAGACAGAGTTCCTGCTCAGGTGGGTCAACATTTTTTTGAGTCCATGTAATTGGTTACAAGAACTTTAAAACTAGCTGAGAAGAGCCTCGTCAGGGGCTCTTCTTTTATTACACTGCTATGCTGCTCTATGAAGAAGCGTAAGGAGTTTGACATGTACGATATTGATCCAAAGCAGACTACAATTCATTCTGAGACAAAGAAATCAAAGCTTGAGCGCATGAGTGCAGGAGAGTGGTGTGGTGGTTCTGACGCGGAGCAGAGCGCTGCGTTTTGGCGTGCAAAGGATCTTGCATGGGAGTTCAATCAGACTCGCCCAAGCGATAAAGAAAAGTGCCGTCAGATTTTGACTGAACTTCTTGGCGAACTAGGGGAGGGAAGCGCTGCAGTTGCTCCCTTCAACGTTGATTATGGCTTTAACATTAAAATTGGCCCGCATAGCTTCATCAACCACGGGGCATACCTCATGGATTGTGCGCCTATTACCTTTGGAGCGCATAGTTTTGTGGGACCTCAGTTCAAGGCTTTATACCGTTCAGCACCCTCTTGATGCTGAAGAGAGAAATGCTTGGTATGAGCGAGCATTACCCATTACCGTAGGTGATAACTGCTGGTTTGGTGGAAATGTAACGGTTTTGCCAGGTGTAACCATTGGTAATAACTGTGTCATTGGAGCCAATAGCTTAGTAACCAAGGACATCCCTGATAATTCTCTAGTTGTAGGTTCTCCAGCAAAAGTTGTGCGTCAGATTACTGAGGCAGATAAGCTGGGACTTAAGGAGCTGTTGGGCTAAATCTTGCCGGGCAAAATCTTGCCGGGCAAAAGAAATGCAGGCAATGCATGGTCTTTCAGGGAATTATTTAACTATTTATTTGATGTTTAAGCTGTCCGAGCTATAATGGCATCAAAGGGGAGCTGGGTAATGGCCCGGCTGAGAGGCAGCACCTAACGCTGCGACCCAATAACCTGATCTGGATAATGCCAGCGTAGGGAGCTTATGCCGTCCTTACGTTTAAGAAGAGGAGGGCATATGAAGCGTCTTTCTAAGTTTGCATTGCAAGCCATATCCCTTACTTCTTTTTCTTGTGCTCTGGCAACTTGTTATTGTCGCAGGAATTATTCCAAATTACCTTGTTCCAACTCCTATTCAGGTTATATTTGCGCTTGGAAAAGACTTTCAGCTTCTTATGACGCATACAGGAATTACGCTTCTAGAATCCCTTATTGGTCTTGCCATTGGTGTGTTTATTGGCTTTGTGCTTGCGGTCTTTATGGACTTTTTCAAAACGCTGGATAAGCTGCTTTCTCCACTTATCACTATTTCACAGACTATTCCTATTGTGACCATCGCGCCGCTTTTTGGTGCTCTGGCTAGGATATGGTCTTTTGCCCAAGATTGTTCTTGTAGCTATCTCAACATTTTTTCCTATTACCGTGGCGTTGAACTCGGCATTTAAATCAATTGATCCTGATATGGTTGACCTGATGACCACCATGGGAGCTAGTCGTGTGCAGATTTTTTGGCACGTCAAGTTGGCTGCTGCTGCACCACAGTTTTTCTCGGGACTCAAAATGAGCGTGACCTACGCCGTAATTGGTGCAGTAATCGCAGAATGGCTGGGAGGCGACGCTGGACTAGGCGTGTATATGACGCGCGTCAGAAAGGCGTTTGCGTACGACAGGATGTTTGCAGCAATCGTGGTGGTTTCTGCGCTGTCGCTAGTGTTGATGAAGCTTGTAGAGCTTGTCCAAAAGCGTGCGCTTCCGTGGGATACCTCTCAAAATGCCAAAGAGTCCGCACAGTAACTTTGATGGAATCTAAAGAAAGAAGTGATTGAACGCATGAACGCATCTACTCATAAGAGTATAACAAGAAAAAGGCTTTCTAACTGCAATGGGCTTCTCAGCAGCGGGAATTTGCGCAGGTTGCTCGCTTGAACAGCCTGCCGCTCCAGCAAACGCTGGCGAGAAGACCGGCGGCCCCACAGAAATTACGTTTGCTCTGGACTACACTCCAAATACCAACCATACTGGCATTTATGTGGCTCAGGAGAAGGGCTACTTTGACGAGGTTGGCCTCAAGGTAACCATTCAGCAGCCGCCTGCCGACGGTGCCGACGCGCTGATTGGTGCTGGTGGCGCACAGATGGGCGTTACCTACCAGGACTATATTGCTAACAGCCTCTCGTCTTCTAATCCGCTGCCGTATACCGCGGTGGCTGCTATTATTCAGCACAATCTTTCGGGCATTATGAGCCGTGAAGAGGATCACATTGTTCGTCCACGTGACCTTAATGATCGTACCTACGCAACGTGGAATCTCCCTGTTGAGCAGGCTACTATCAGGTCTGTTATGGAATCTGATGGAGGAGATCCCTCTACGCTTAAAATGGTACCTTATGAGGTAGATGATGAGGTATCTGGCCTAAAAGCAAAGATGTTTGATGCAGTTTGGGCGTTCGAGCAGTGGGCTGTTCAAAACGCTCGTGTTCAGAACTTTGCATGCAACTACTTTGCCTTTACAGCAATTGATCAGAACTTTGACTACTACACGCCAGTTATCGCAGTAAATGATGGCTTTGCAAAAGAGAATCCAGATGCTGTTAAAGCATTTTTGAGTGCTACTAGAAAGGGTTACGAGTTCTGCGTCTCTAACCCAGACGAGGCAGCAGAGATTCTACTCAAAGCCGTTCCAGAACTTGATGCTGACCTGGTCAAAGCATCTCAGAAGTTCTTGGCTGCCAAGTACATTGACGACGCTGAGAAGTGGGGCGTCATTGATTCTGCCCGTTGGCAGCGTTTCTACACCTGGCTCAATAACCAGCAACTGCTAGAGAATAAGATTGATCCATCCGCAGGATTTACTAGTGAGTACCTTGGATAAGAAGCTTACTGACATAACAGAAGGCGCTACTATGGACGCTTCTGGCGAGAAAAGCCTAGGAGCTGCACCCGCATGCGAGCCGCAACAGGATGCGCCAGCACTTGAGGCACGACACCTTACGTTGGTTTGGGGAAACGGCCAGGTAGTTGCCAAGGACATTTCGATTGAGCTGCAACCTGGCACCATTACCTGCTTGGTTGGTCGCTCGGGCTGTGGCAAGACAACACTGCTCCACGCACTTGCGGGACTTCTGGAACCGCAAGAGGGCAAGGTGCTGCTACATGGTGCTGACGTTACAGGGCACCCGGGACATATTGGCTACATGCTCCAGAAGGATTTGCTCATCCCAAGTAAGCGTATCATCGACAACGTAGCGCTTCCGCTTGGGCTGAAGGGTGTCTCGCGCGCTGAGGCGCGCACACGGGCCCAGGAGATGCTGGAGCGTGGCGGACTTGAGCGCGTGGCGCAAAGCTGGCCTCATGAGCTCTCAGGCGGCATGAGGCAGCGTGTTGCGTTTCTGCGCACAGCGCTCATTGGCTCAGACATTATGCTGTTGGACGAGCCCTTCTCGGCACTAGATGCTCTCACACGGCGAGAAATGCGTGCGTGGCTCATGTCTTCCGTAAAAGAGTTTGGCCTCTCGGTACTGGTGATCACGCACGACGTTGACGAAGCAGTTGCTATGGCTTCGCACATTTATGTGATGGCAGGAAGTCCCGCGCAGGGCGTGGTAACCAAGATTGTGGGCGTTGTTGAGCCACTGGGCTGCACTGATGCGGTGGAGTCAGGTTCTGCTCAAACTACTGACCTGGCATCGTTTGACTTGAGCGAAGAGTTTTTGGCTGCCAAGCGAGAAGTGCTTTCGTTGCTGGGATAGTTGCCTGGATGCGTTGCTGCGGGTGTGCGGGTTTCTCGCCTTGAATTTGATACAGAAAAAAAGACGTGAGAGTTTGTCTCTCACGTCTTTCTTGTTAGCTCGATTTGCATGCACGTAAAATCTATTTGAGCAGCTTATTTACTCGCTGAACTCGAGGAATGCACGATATCCGCGATATGCCTCAAAGATGTCTGCCTTGTTTGCAATCTCCCAAGGTGCGTGCATGGAGAGAACGGGAACGCCGCAGTCGATGACGTGCATGCCATATTTAGCCAGCATGTATGCAATGGTTCCGCCGCCACCAGCGTCGACGCGGCCAAGCTCAGCGGTCTGGAACTGAACGCCAGCGTTGTCCATAATGCGGCGAATCAGTGCTACGTACTCGGCATCAGCATCGTTGGAGCCAAATTTGCCGCCACTACCAGTGAACTTGTTGAATGCAAGGCCATGACCCATGATGGCGGAGTTCTTAATTTCAAAGCTGCCCGTAAAGCTAGGGTCATAACCAGCAGAAACATCACTGGAGAGCATGTAGGAGTTAGCCATGCAGCGGCGCAGGGAAAGTGGAGACTCAAAACCAGCAAGCGCCAGGACCTCTGCCATGATGTTCTCAAAGAAAAGGGAATTCATACCAGTAGCGCCAACAGAGCCAATCTCTTCCTTGTCGGTCAGGATGGTGACGGAGGTACGTGCAGGAGCATCGCACTCAAGCTGCGCAATCAGGGAAGGGTAAGAGCAGCTGCGGTCATCGTGACCGTAGCCCAAGATCATGGAGCGATCAAAGCCCATGTCACGAGCAGGACCTGCGGGAACAATCTCAAGCTCAGCGGAGAGAAGATCTGCTTCCTCAATGCCGTAGAGGTCCTTCAGGATGTTGATGACGTTAGCCTTAACAGCTTCCTTTGGCTCGTCGCCTTCTGCATCAGCGGGTTTCTCGCCGTTCTGGCCCCAAACAAGTGGACGATTGCCAACAATAAGATCCAGCATCTCGCCCTCAATGACCTTGGAAGCAGTCTTTCCAAGCTGCTCAGCGCTCAAGTGGATGAGAAGATCGGAGATACAGAAAACGGGATCAGTTGGATCCTCGCCAACGCATACGTTTACGACGCTACCGTCTTTAAGTGCAAGAACGCCGTGAATTGCCAGAGGAATGGTGACCCACTGGTACTTCTTGACGCCGCCATAGTAGTGGGTGTCAAAGGTGGCAAGCTCATTGCGCTCCTCAAGTGGGTTCTGCTTGACGTCCAGGCGAGGAGAGTCGATATGAGCACCGAGGATGTTGAGGCCCTCTTCCAGGGACTTGGTACCAATTTGAACAAAGATGACAGACTTGCCGCGAATGTCTGCGTAGACTTTGTCGCCAGCTTTGAGGGTTTTACCTGCTGCGATGGCGTCAGAAAGCTTGACGTAACCTGCTGCCTCGGCAAGCTTGATAGCGCTTGAAGCGCACTCGCGCTCAGTCTTGTTCTCTGAGATAAAGTTTCTGTAGCCCTCGGCAAACGACTGGAGTTTGTCCAGGTCTTCTGAGGTGTACTTTTTCCATGCGTTTGTGGTTTCCATACCCATCCTTTCTGTAGCAAGCTCTGTCAGAGCTGCTGCTTGTTGTTACTGTTAGGCACACCGCGGAGGCCGCGCTGGCAAGTGTGTCGGTAGTTGCTGCGACGGTAGTTGCCGCGACCGCGAGTTAGTTGCCGCCGTTGGAGCTGTTTGAGCCAGAACCGCTGGAGCTACTGTCAGAACTATTACCAGAGCCAGAGTTTTGATTGGAACCAGAATTGCTGCTTGAGCTGCTCGTTCCAGAGTTGTTGCTGGAAGAATTGCTCTCAGACGAGCTGCTTGAGCTGCTAGAGTCGCTGGTCTTTTCCGAACTAGACGAGCTGTCGGAGTTGGTGGTCTCTGATTTCTTGGAGTCAGTACTCTCCGAAGAGGAATCCTTGGAATCAGTGGACTTGCTTGACTCGTCGGTCTTCTCGCTAGAAGAGTTGGAATCGTCTTTCTTATCCGTCGAATTGCTGGTATCTGCAGTTTTTTTCCGTCACAACTGGGGTTGTGCTGACCTTTGGTCCCAAGCCAGATCCGTCGGTGATATAGCTGAGGAACATTGCATACAGAATAACTGCAGAAATGGTGAAGATAATTGAAAGAATGGTTACGATAGTCAGAATCTTTATACGCTTACGCGATATTGATGGCGTGCGATATTGTTGAACTGTATTTGCGTAGCGCTGCTGGGTGGGTGCGTACTGTGGTATCTGCTGGGTAACGTCAACAGGACTTTGATCCACATAGGGATGTGCTGGGAGAGTAGAATCAGCATCTGCGTAAGAGCTGTCTACCTGCTCATTCTCGGAGTTGCGAAAAAGAATGCGTGGAGCGTCTTATAACGTTCTGGTAAATCTGCGAGGCAAGTGCCGAAGCTGCTGCACCAACGGCTACGCCAATGATTGAACCAGCAATACCAATCTGGTTTGACAGTACAAATGCGGTTACCGCAGCTAGAGAAGTTGCCAAAATTTGTGTGAACGAGACGCCCTTAAGAAGGCCTGGCTTTTCAGCGTGTGTATCATCTGCAGTTTTTTTGCAGGGGAGCCAGCAGGCGGATTGCTGGGCGCATTGCCGAGCGAATTCAGTTGAGTTTTATCTGCATCAAAGTGTTTGTAAGTCACAAGATGCTCCTTTCTTTGAACAGATAGACTACCTCATTTTTGTGAAGATGTGATGTATCGTCGCTAAATGGCAACATCAGAGGGCATTAAGTTTCACCCAGCACACAACTTCAGTGTCGGAAATGGCGAGAAGTTCTGTGAGTAACTAAGCGATTTTTCTTATGCGCGTGTTTCTCGTCATGTATTTGTTAAAAACGACCGCTTAAAAAGGAGATGAAACAAGGTATCATTTATATATATTGGTTATCCGTCAAACGGAGGTTTAGCATGCTTGTAAGCGCAAAAAGCCATGCTCCAGAGTGCCGAGAAGGGTCAGTATGCCATCGGCGCATTTAACGAGAACAACCTTGAGTGGACCGCAGCAATCCTTGATGCAGCAGAAGAGCTTCAGTCTCCTGTCATCATTCAGTGCACCGGCGGCGCAGCAAAGTGGCAGATTAGCTACCGCGTTGTAGCAGACATGGTTCGTCGTCTTGTCGAGGACAAGAACATCACTGTTCCAGTTGCTCTCCACCTTGACCACGGTTCATACGAGGATGCATTCAAGTGCATTGAGGCTGGATTTACTTCCATCATGTACGACGGTTCTCACGAGCCAGATTTTGAGACCAACCTTAAGCGTACCGAGGAAGTCGTAAAGGCTGCTCACGCAAAGGGCATTTCTGTTGAGGCTGAGGTCGGCGGCATCGGCGGCACCGAGGACGGCGTTACCGCTAAGGGCGAGCTTGCTGATCCTGAGCAGTGCGCAAAGATTGCTGACCTGGGCGTTGACTTCCTTGCATGCGGCATCGGCAACATTCACGGTATCTACCCAGCTAACTGGGAGGGTCTCTCCTTCGACCAGCTCAAGGCTATCAAGGAGCGCGTTGGTGATCTTCCACTTGTTCTTCACGGTGGTACCGGCATTCCTGTAGAGCAGGTTCAGAAGGCTATCTCTATGGGTATCTCCAAGATTAACGTCAACACCGATCTTCAGCTTGTCTTTGCTGAGGCAACCAAGAAGTACGTTGAGGCTGGCCTTGTCGACGACGGCAAGGGCTACGATCCTCGTAAGCTTCTGAAGCCTGGTCGTGAGGCAATCGTCGAGCGCACCAAGGAGCTCATCCGCGAGTTTGGTTCCGACGGTAAGGCTTGGAACTAACCTGCAGCATACGCTGGGCGCGCATCTAAGCGACGCACGCTCGCAGCTAGTTAAAGCAACGGACCTGGATTTTTTCCAGGTCCGTTTTTTGTTGGGCCGGCATGTGCGAAAGACATGCGCCTAGTACGTTCTTCTCACGAGATGCGGGTGCGGTAGGTATGCCCCTAATGCGTGCCTGAAAAGTGAAAAAGATTCGGTATATTTTTGCCTAAACTTGGCAAAGAATCTGTGGATTTGCCTGATTTTGTCAAAGATTCTGTGGCCATTTTACAGATTCTTTGAACTTTTTAGGCAACTTTTGTACAAGGAAAACTGGATTTTTCTCGCCTCAGTACATTCTTACAGCAGAAATGAAAATTGCGAATTTGGCGCAAATTGAATTTGACCAAAAATTTGACCAAGAATACGTCGAAGACAAGGTCTAACGCTGCTAGTTGGATATTTAGTGGCAATGATTTTTCTGACAAATTTGCCTGACCTGCAGTTTTACAAGAAATATCACTTATCTACAATCAGCGACGTAAGTTGCAAGTTTTTCTTAAGAAAATACTATGTGTTCATGGAATTTTATCTATCACATACAACCGCTCTACAATTATTCCGTGCTATGAGAATTAAGGGTCACGGATTGATTCACCATGACTCTTCGAGTACCGGAATTCATACAGAGTTTTTAACTTTGGAGCCTGGTCAAATCAAGGAGAAGGTATTTTCTAGCTTAGGAATAATGCTGACTGAGCCAATTGAGTTGGTAGTTGACGAGAAGAAAAATACCTACCAATCGAACAGAATAAAATTTCACACTTCGTCTCATTTTGCGCAAACACCAAGTATGGAGCTAATTCTTGGGAAATCACTAATTAAAGTGGCATCACCTTTTGAACTCATGATTGAAATGGCCCAAGAACAAACATTACTAGAAACAGTGATGCTAATTTCAGAATTCCAAGGTAGGTATGTTATCGACCCATCTACCTCTGAATTGAGATCTAATTGGTATGATCCAGTTTTTCAAAAGGTAGACTTTGAGCATTATTTATCCTCAGTTTCTAGATGTAACGGAATAAGTAATGCAAGATTAGCATCATCGTATTCTTTTGATAATGCTGCTTCTCCAATGGAAGTCAAACTTGCTCTTCGCGCTTCGCTACCTGTGTCCGCAGGTGGTTATGCAATTCCTAAGGTTGAGCTAAATAAGGAAGTAAGGATTCAGCAATTAAAGAGCAGAGTACTTACAGAGAAAACAAGGGCTATCGATCTATTGCTTTCAAAGGGTAACTACGATGCAGACACAAATAGACAAGCAGCCATTGAATACAATGGGGCCGTACATGAATTAGCAGAGGTTTCAACGCGCGACTATCGGCGTAATAACGAACTCGTTTCAGCTGGAATAATGGAATTTGTTATTGGAAAAAGCTGAGTATGATGACATCGTTTTTTTATGGATAACATGTTTAATTCAATTAGAAATCAACTTGAAATTCCAAGAAGACATACATCATCTGATCGCAGAAAAATGGAAAGAGCTAAAAGAATCAAATTGTGGAGTGAACTAGAAAAGCTCTGCTAAATTCAGAACAAGCGAGTCTGTGACCCTTTTAAGTTGCCTGAAAAGTGCAAAGAATCTGTAAATCTGACACAGATTCTTTAATGAAATCAGGCAAATCCACAGATTCTTTGGTGTTTTCAGGCAAAATTTACAGATTCTTTGCAGAAATCAGGCACGCACTCGGCACACATCCAGCGCGCACTCGGCTTGCATTCGGCGCACCCAGCACGTTCTTCTCGCGAGAAACCCGGTGCACTCCAGAGCCCTCTTGCCATGAAAGCCCCACCGTACACGACAATAAAAACCGCAGTTTAAACTTTTTACTCAGCGGTAGGGTTGTCGGTGGGGGAGACGTGCATGTTGCCTTCGTTGCGGGCGATGTCCGCGAGCGTCTTGCTGTCCAGGAAACTGGAGGTCATGCGGCCAAGGTCGCGCCAAATGTTGATGGTGGTGCAGGACTCCATCTGGGGACAGAGGGTGGTGTTTGTGCAGTTCAAGCAGCTAGCGGGCGCAAGATTGCCTTCGGCTGCGCGAAGAATCTCACCCAGCGTGTAGTCCTCGGGCTTGCGCATGAGGCGATAGCCGCCGCCCTTTCCGCGCAGGCTCTCAACGTAGCCCGCCTTGTGCATCAGGGCAATGACCTGCTCAAGGTACTTGCGCGAGATGTTCTGGCGCTCGGAAACGTCGCCCAGCGAGACCCATCCTTCGTGAACAGCCAGGTCAGCCATTGCGCGGAGTGCGTACATTCCCTTTGTAGAGAACATTCCAGCCACTGCTACTCGCCGTCCTCGGTGGTAGACGTGCCGGCTGCAGCAGAACCGCTGTTGTGAGCCTCAAGCATCTCCTCGAGCGTATGCCATGCCAGCTCGGCGCACTTAACGCGTGCGGGCATGTGAGCGATGTCGTGCAGAATGTTGGCATCTTCCAGCTGGTCAAGCACAGCCTCGTCGGTCTCTTCTCCGCGAATCATGCGTCCAAAGAGTTTGCAAAGCTCAATGGCCTCTTCTGGAGTGCGGTCAATCATCAGATCGCTCATGATGTCGGCTGATGCCTGAGAAATCGCACATCCGCTGCCCACAAAAAGCAGCCTCGGCAATCTTTCCGTTCTCAATACGCACGGAAAACGTCAGCTCATCGCCACAAGAAGGGTTAACACCCTCGTGGGAGACAGTTGGATTATCCATCTGGTATTTGTAATCGGGGTGAGAAACGTGGTCCATAAACTCAGCGTTATACAGGTCGTTTGCTGCCACTTATTTCAACTCCTTGTTTTTATTTGTTGCTGACCGCGCTGCCAAAGATCTTCCATACCTGGCTAAGACCCTCGACGAGCTGGTCAATATCGTGTTTATCGTTGTAGAACGCAACAGATGCGCGGCAGGTACTGGACTCGTGCAGCTCAATCAGAAGCGGCTCGGCGCAGTGATGACCAGCGCGAATGCAAACGTTATTCATGTCTAGGATGCTCGAGACGTCGTGCGGATGAACACCGTGCACGTTAAACGCTACAGCGCCCACATGGTTTTTGTCCCAGCTTAGAGCCAACGATGTCAACAAAGTCCAGCGTGCACAGCTGTTGCACCAGTACCTGGCGAGAAGTTCTTCTCGCTTCTCGATCTTTGCCATATCCAAGCCGTTGAGGTATTCGATAGCGGCGCCGGTAGCATAGATACCTGCGGCGTCCTGCGTGCCTGCCTCAAACTTCTCGGGAACAGGAGCCCAAACAGCGCTGGTTTCGGTGACGGAATCAATCATCTCGCCGCCGGTAAGGAACGGTGGCATGGCATCAAGCAGCTCAGCGCGACCCCAGAGCACGCCAATACCCATAGGGTCCACACATCTTGTGTGCCGAGAAAGCCAGCAGGTCGCAGTCAAGATCATGCACGTCAATAGGGATGTGAGGTGCGGATTGGGCGGCGTCGACAACCATGTATGCGCCCATAGTGTGTGCGCGCTTGGCAATGGCCTTGATGTCATTGCGGGTGCCCAATACGTTGGAGACGTGTGTGACAGATACAATCTTTGCGCGCTCGGTGATCTTCGACGCAATCTCTTCAGGGGTAATCTGGTACTGCGAATTCATGCGCAGGTACACCAGATTAGCGCCGGTAGCTTTACAAATCTGCTGCCATGGGATGATATTGGAGTGGTGTTCCATAATGGAAATGACCACGTCATCGCCTGGCTTGAGTGCATAGCGGCCAAGGCTTGAAGCAACCAGATTAAGCGCCTCAGAAGTGTTGCGCGTAAAGATAATCTGCTGGCTTTCTGGCTTGCCGTTTTTTTATCGACAGCTCCAATGAACTTTGCAATTGAAGCACGAGCTCCCTCGATAGCTGCGGTCGCTTCCACGCTCCAACGGTACAATCCGCGCAGTGCGTTTGCGTTCATGGTCTCGTAGAAGTCAGACTGCGCCTCAATAACCGCACGGGGACGCTGAGAAGTAGCAGCGCTGTCCAAGTAAGCTACCTCGGGATTTGCTGCCAGAATTGGAAAAATCTGCCTTGTAAGGGTTATCGGTAATTTGAGCAATTTCTGCGTCGGTCATTACGCGACACCACCTTTGCTGGAATCGACTTCAGCGCTGGAATTCCTGCCATCGCTGCCAGTCGCATCGTTGCTAGCTGCAGCTTCGTCATAGTCGTGAGCAATTTCTGCGCCCAGCTCAGCCTCGCAACGCTCAACAGCCACGCGGTGGGAAATCTCCTCAGGCGCGTTGATGATGGCGTCTTCAAAGAGAGCGCGTATAAACAGCTGCTCAGCAGCCTGGTGAGAAAGTCCTCGAGCCGCAAGGTAATCAAGCTGCTCAGGGGAGACGGATCCGATAGTAGCGCCGTGGTTACCAGCAACATCGTCTTCATCACAGAGAATAACAGGCATGGTCTTGTTGACAACGTCGTCACCAAGAATCATAACCGTTTCAATCTCGTTGCCCTGGGCATCCTTTGCACCGCGGACAAGATCGATGGTTGCGCGAAGCGTCTTCTTAGCTGCTTCGTTAAGGACGCCAGACTCGGTGAGCTGCGCGCGCGTAGAGGTGCCACGCATGCGTACCAGGTGATTGATATCAAGCGTCTCTTCGTGAGTAGCGTGATAGCGATTGTTAAGGTCAAGGCGAGCTCGAGCGCCAACTAAGTTAGCAGTGAGTCCAAGGCCAATGGTTGATCCACCCAGAGCGTATTGCTTAACGTCAACAGCAGCGTCCTGGTGAATCTCAAGGCCAACACTTTCAAGGTGCTGCTGATCCTCATTGACGCCAAGCATCTCAATAAGGTGCAGCTTTGCACCAGCCTCAACCACAATGCGGGTGAGCGCAGCGCTGGTTGGCAGTGCGTCGTCGTTCGCGTCGCTGCCTGTAGGTGCGTCGCCGTCAACATCGCCTGCAAACGCAGCGATAACTACGGTAGCCTCGGCACCTTTGCGCACAATGATGCCGGTGTTAGCACACTGATTTTTGAGCTGCAGAAATGGCAACAACAATAGGCTCTTCTCGCTTGGTATGAGCGGGAACATTGTAGAAATCGGACTTGAATGCCTGAGACTCTACGTAGTCGGTAACCTCTTGGCCCATTCCACACTCAATACGCTCAAAAAGACGAGGTAGAGGCAGGTATACTGTGCCTGCGTCAGCGTGATTGGGGACAGAAACTGACAGTGAGTTAGCGCGTAGACGGTTCCATGTCTGAGCTGCAGGAACGTTGGCGCGATTAATCAAAACGTTATCCATTAGCCAATCGCTCCTTCCATCTCAAGTTTAATCAGGTTATTCATCTCAACGGCGTACTCCATTGGAAGCTCCTTTGAGACAGGGTTTGCAAATCCGTTTACTACCATGGTGCGAGCTTCAGCCTCAGAGCAGCCGCGGCTCATCAGGTACAAAACGGTGTCGTCAGAAATACGGCCAATAGTTGCCTCGTGGCCAATCTGAGCAGTTGCATTGCGGACATCCATCTCTGGGATGGTATCGGAACGGCTGATGTTATCCAGCATCAGAGACTGGCACGAGAACGCCACGCGAGCGTTTTCTGCCTTACGTCCAACGGTCACGGCTGAGCGGAAAGTGTTGACGCCACCGTCCTGGAGATGGATTTAGTGTCAACGTTTGCTGAGTTATTGGAGCCGTTGATAATCACCTTGCAGCCTGTATCCAGGTCCTGCGTAGCGCCTGCAAACGTAATACCAGTGAACTCGCAGTTAGAAGAATCGCCATTCATGATCGTAGAAGGATAGAGGTAGGAAACGTGGCTACCAAAAGAGCCCTGAGACCCACTCCATCTTTGCATTGCTGCCAATAATGGCGCGCTTGGTGTTGAGGTTGTACATGTTCTTGGACCAGTTTTCGATGGTCGAGTAGCGCAGACGAGCGCCGTCCTTAACATAGAGCTCTACAGCTCCTGCATGGAGGTTTGCTGCATAGTACTTAGGTGCGGAGCAGCCCTCAATAAAGTGCAGGTCAGCGCCTTCCTCAACAATAATAAGCGTGTGCTCAAACTGGCCAGCACCCTGGGCATTAAGCCTAAAGTAGCTCTGAAGTGGGTAGTCCAGAGTGACATTTTTTTAGGAACATAGACAAAAGAACCGCCAGACCACACGGCATAGTGCAGTGCCGCAAACTTGTGGTCTGAAGGAGGAATCAGCTTGCCAAAGTACTCTTTAACAACAGGCTCCCACTGTGGATCATGAAGAGCATCCTCAATAGTGGTGTAAATAACACCCTGCTCAGCAACTTCCTCACGCATGTTGTGATAGACAATCTCAGAATCGTACTGAGCACCAACACCAGCAAGGCTCTCTGCCTCTGCCTGTGGAATTCCCAGACGATCAAAGGTATCCCTAATATCCTCAGGTACGTCGTCCCAGCTATTTGCCTGCTGAGTCTTTGGCGAGACATACGTGGAGATATGATTCAAATCCAGACCTGCAATAGAAGGTCCCCAGTTGGTAGCCATCTGGCGCTGGTGATAGGTTTCCAGAGCCGACAACCTCATCTGGAGCATCCACTCGGGCTCTTCTTTTTTTCTCGGAAATAGCACGCACAATTTCTGGTGTAAGGCCATCATCGTAGCGCTCGTAACCCTCTTCGGACTTGGTGAAGTCGTAAAGCGAGCGGTCTACGTCAGCGACCTCAGATCGCTTCTTCTCGCTCACTAGTTAGCACCGCCCTCATCAGACTGGTTCTCAAAACGCTCAAAGCCCTCGTGGTCAATCTGGTTGATAAGGTCAGCAGGACCGTCTGCCACCAGGTGACCCTTAACCATAACGTGAGTGCGGTCAATCTCAAGACGCTCAAGAATGCGGGTGTTGTGAGTAATGATGAGCAGAGAGCCGTCGCAGGCCCTCGCGATAGGCCTGAATGCCCTTTGAAACAACAGAGAGCGCGTCAACGTCCAGGCCAGAGTCTGTCTCGTCGAGAATGGCAAGTTTAGGCTGGAGCAGCAAAAGCTGGAGCATCTCAACCTTTTTCTTCTCGCCACCAGAGAAGCCAACGTTAAGCTCACGCATCAAGAAGCCCTGGTCAAGCTCAAGCTGATCAGAAATCTGACCGACACGCTGACGGAACTGACGAGCGGTCATCTTAAGCTCAGGGCGCATCTGTGTAATGGTACGCAGGAATGAATAAAGAGGAACGCCAGGAACCTCAACAGGTGCCTGGTAGGAGAGGAAGATGCCCGCAAGGGAGCGCTTATCTGCAGCAAGCTCAGTTACATCCTCGCCGTTAAAGATAAGAGAACCTTCGGTAATCTTATAGGTAGGATCACCCATAATGACGCGGCCAAGTGTTGATTTACCTGCGCCGTTAGGTCCCATCAAAACGTGAGCCTGGCCATCACCAATGCTCAGATTAATTGAATGAAGGATGGATTTCTCCTCATTACCTGCAGAAATTCCGTTTATACGGAGTAGTTCAGTTGCCATAAATCTCTCCAAATATCTCTACGTGCAAGCACGTGATACGTTTGTGACTAGCAAGTTTGGGCAGCTCTAGGGCGAGCAAAACCTTGTGCTAGTGCGGTTTTGTGGCAAAGACAAACGCCAATGTCACCGATGTTTTTGTCATACCCCAAAATCCGCTAATTCATACTAAATGGTAGGAATTAAAAAGCAACCCTCACATACACACTTTTTCACGTTTTCTAGAAAATAATCGGATTTTTTCATAGGTTTCAAAAGTTATAAAAGCTTTTTCTACGCCAGAGCTGTCTCTCATGGGTAAACTAGAAACATCTATGTTTGTAACAAGGAGGATTCATGGGTCAGAGAATTCAAGGTACCGAAGATCTTTACGGCGGCTATATGCGCTCTTGGGAGCATATGCAAGATGTTGCCCGTCATCTGTTTGGTACTTATGGCTTTGACCGCATTGAGACTCCTGCACTTGAGCAGGTAGACACCTTTGTTCACGGTATTGGCGAGTCAACCGACGTGGTACGCAAAGAGATGTTCCGCGTCTTTTCTGGCGCGCTACTTGATGATTTGCTAGCTACCGGTAATGAGTCCGGTCTTAAACCTCGTCAGCGCATGGCTATGCGTCCTGAGGGAACTGCTGGTGTGGTCCGTGCTGCCGTTGAGCACAACTTTGTGCCACAAGGAGGAACTCCTGCAAAACTTTGGTACGCCGAGTCAATGTTCAGGGAGAGCGTCCTCAGAAAGGCCGTCTGCGCCAGTTCCACCAGGTGGGCGTTGAGTGGCTTGGAGCTTCTGATCCAGCTGCCGATGCAGAGTCCATTATCATGTTGATGAAGTTTTACGAGCAGATGGGTTTCTCGCCAGCTGATATGAAGCTCATGATTAACTCTATGGGTGACGCGGAGTGCCGCCCTGCATATCGCGAGAAGGTCAAGCAGTTCATTCTTGATCACAAGGATGAGATGTGTGAGGACTGTCTGGAGCGTGCGGAGATTAATCCACTTCGTGCATTTGACTGCAAAAATGAGAGCTGTCACGCGGTTATGAAGGACGCACCACTCATTTCTGACAATCTGTGTGATGATTGCCGCGCTCACTATGAGCAAGTCAAGGCATATTTGGACGCTGCTGGTATTTCGTATGTTGAGGATCCAACGCTTGTTCGCGGTTTGGATTACTACACACGTACTGTCTTTGAGGTAGAGATTCCAAACGCTGGCGTTGGCGCTATTGGCGGCGGTGGCCGTTATGACGGTCTTGTTGAGCTTGAAGGCGGAAAGCCAACCCCAGGCGTTGGATTTGCTGTTGGCTTTGAGCGCATTATGCTGGCGCTGGAAGCTCTTGGTGTTGCAGCTGAGCCAGCAGCTCCAAGCTGTGTGTATGTTGCTTGCGCAGGTGCTGAGCAGGCTCCTGTTGTATTTGATACTGTGTTGGCATTGCGTGAGGCTGGCATTAGATGCGAGGCTGATCGTACGGGCCGTTCGCTGAAGGCTCAGTTTAAGCAGGCAGATAAGATGGGCGCAACGCTTTGCGTGGTTATTGGTCCAGATGAGGTTGAGGCTGGTGCGGTAACCCTTCGTGATATGGAGTCTCACGAGCAGGTACAGGTACCTGCTGACCAGCTCGTTGCTGAGGTTAAAGCAAGACAGTAGCAAATAGGACTGGAAGTTAAATTGAAACCTCTCATGTCTTAGGCATGAGAGGTTTTGTTTTGTTAGGCAACTTTTACAGCAGGAAGGCTTGCAGTCGCATTCGTTGTGTCTTCGTCCTGCACGCGAGGCGATGAGCAGCTGCGGACATCGTCAGAGGTAAGGCCAAGCCAACGTGCACGATGACCGTCAATTTTTGTTGGGCGGCGATGGAGCCACAGGGAAATCCCCAGAGTCCAAAGAGGCAGCAAATAAAGGAAGCTCGCAGCCAGAAGGCTCATGGAAGGTGCACCAATTGCAGAGAGTACCGAGATGTTTGAAATAGACCACGGTACCAGAGGAGCAAGAATTACGGCGCTATTCTCGATATCCAAAGCAAGGGCACTGGAAGAGTTTTCTGCGTTCTCACATAGATCGTTTGTAAGCATAATAGCCAGCGTCTGGTTACAAGAAACCATTGAGGTAAACATGCTGGTAATCAGAACGCCAAAGAAAGGCGTGGAGTTATCGGAGAGGTCAGCTACCAGCTGGCACATACGGCGAAGCAGTCCAGTCGTCTGGAAAAGACCAGCGTAGCTTGAAGAAATGGTGACAATTGTCAAAACGTTCATCATGGAAAAAACGCCGCCACCATTAACCATGTTTGCAACGGTAGCACCTGGAGCACGAAGGCCAAAGAGCAAAATGACTGGCAGGTCGGCAAGAGGGACGCGCTGAATGGTAACGCAGAGAATGCAAGCAAGTACCAGGCTGGATGCCATGGTAACAATGACATCAACCTTAAGAAGCGAAAAAAACAATCACAAGAAGTGCTGGTGTGAGTGAAATTAAAGAGAGCCTAAAGGAGCGGCTGAGAAGCCCCGTGACATCAGGGATAGTTCCCGTGTTTGCCATAAAGAAGTCCCACGCTACATAGATAGCGCATGCGGCAATAAAAGGCACTACGCTGGTTCGAAGCATGCGGTTAATGTTCTTGGATAGATTGGTATCGGTGAGCTGTGAAACAAGGATTGCACTGGTTGACATAGGGGAGCAACGATCTCCAAAGTAGCTACCCGCAAGAACAGCGCCACCAATAAAGAACTCACTTGCTCCAATTGCCTTACCAATAGACATGCAGATGATTCCCATGGTTGCAGCAGTACCAAATGCGGTACCCAGAAGCATGGACATCATGGTGCAGAGCAAAAAAATGTTGCAAGAATAAAGATAGACGGAGAAATAAGCGAAGCAGAAATGCTGACAATTTCTGGAATAGTTCCAGCTGCACGCCAGGCAGCACTCATAGCGCCAACCACAGCAAACAGTGCAATGATTGTTTTAACTTCCCAGACAGATTCAAAGGCTGCTAATAAAAAGCTTTTTTTGCGGAGATTTTTACGAGAAAGTCCGTAACCAAAAAAAGAGGAAGAAACCAATGATCAGGATAGACGTAAGGGGAAAAGATAGGGCTGTACCTACGATGAGCATCACCGCAAAGGCACTTAGTACTATTAGCTCTACCATGCATCCACTCCAAACGAATTTCTTATGTAAATAGAGTAGGTAACTAAAAAGTTGAAGTCCAACTGTTTTTCAATGGTTATAATTACAAGTAATTTTTTTGTAATTCAGTGGGAGCAAAAATGAATTTTTCAGACCATGGATTATTTTTGTCGCCATTGCAGAAGAAAAAAAGCTTCACCAAAGCAGCTGAACGCCTGAACGTAACCCAGCAAACGCTCTCGGCAAATATTGCTGCTGCAGAAAAAGAACTTGGCTCTAAGCTGCTAGAACGTACGGTTCCGTTATCTCTAACGTTTGCAGGAGAAGAGTTCTTGCGCTATGCACGTAGATTTCAAGCGCAGCGTCGTGCCATGGACCAAGAATTTCTTGATATTGCAGGCAATGAGCGAGGTCGCTTACGCGTTGGTGTCACCGCCACACGAGGCCACATTATCATGCCGCGCTCTATTGCCGCTTTCCAAAAACTGCACCCAAACATCTCCATTGAGCTTGACGAGGGCGAGAATGACGAGCTAGTTGAGTGGCTGTCCGAAGGCCAGCTTGACTTGATTGTTGCAACCGTCAATTCCACATCATATGACCTTGTTGTTAAAAAGCTGTTTGACGAGAAGATCGTTCTGGCTGTCTCTCAAGCGCTTCTTGAGTCTTTATATGCAGATAAGGTTGATTCGGTTGTCTCGCAAGTCAAAAAGACGGGAAAGCTCACGGCTTTGGAAGCTTGCCCCTTCTTAACGGTTGGTAAACGAGACATCGCAGGTAGTTTTGCTCGCCATGCGTTTGCGGCATCGGGCATTTCTCCTACCATCAAGGTTATGTCCAGAAACTCCGAGACGCTTTTGGCCCTTGCTATGAGAGGAGTTGGCGCGTGTTTCTTACCATCGGAGTTGGTGGCATCTTCTTACTACGACTTTGAAACATCAGGCCTCCACATTATTGAGCTAGGAAAAGAGATGTCATATTCGGTCAGTGTTGCTTGGCGACGCACCGATCATGTGTGGAGCACAATTGAGTCATTTGCTCAGGTGCTTTCTGAGCAGCGGTATGTGGTTAAGCGAGGTGAGTAGCATGGATGCGCCTCAGACTGACAGTAATCTTGAGATTTTTGTATAAAGATGAGTATCTGCTTGCCGTAAATAAAGCCGCGGGAATTATCGTTCATGCAGACGGCACTAATGAACCCTCGTTAACCGAGCTAGTTTGCGAGAAACTCCGTGCACTTGAGGGCTCAAGAGAGGTAGATCTTTCTCAGGTTCAAGCTCTCAATCGTCTTGATAAGGAGACTACGGGCATAGTGCTTTTTCTCGCTCAAAAAAAGAAACGCAGCCGCAGTTTGACCAGCTTATTGCCTCTAAGGAGCTTTCCAAAGAGTATTTGGCTGCCGTTAGGGGAGCGTTTGAGCCAAATAAATTGCTGATAGATAAGGCAATTGGAAAAGACCGACATAGCGCTCAGAAGATGAGAATTTCTGACACAGGCAAGTCCTCTCAAACAGAAGTACGGCTTGTTAAGGCTGTATCGACAGCACAAGGTCAGACTCAAAAGCTTGTTGTTGGTCAATTTGCTGACAGGAAGAAGGCATCAAATTAGAGTGCATCTCTCGTCACTTGGATTTCCTCTGGTAGGAGATGCGTTATACGGAAGAGTGTCTTCTTTGCAGCGCGGAGCAAAAAAGAAACATAAAGCGCAGCCGTTAATGCTGCATGCATATCGCGTTGAATTTATTCATCCAGTCACGAGCGCAAAAATTGTGATTAAAACGGACATTCCAGAGCGATTTTTCTTATTTTGATGTCCTCGAGAAGGACTTATAGTACATACTTTGAGGCAGCAACATATTTTCATTTTGTGCAATTACGTTACCCAGACGTGCATAAAGTGAATGAGGAGGGGGAGAAATGCCTGGCACAATGCGAGGTGTCTATACCAACCTGACTGAAATTCGCAGGAAGGTATTTAAAGAGGTTTCAACGCTTGCGTACGACAAAGCAGACAAGAGCGTTGATGAAATTGCTCGTCAGATGGAAGAGCTTCCTTACAAGATTATTCCAGGTGATATTGCAACGTATCGCGAGAGCGTCTTCTTAGAGCGCGCCATTGTTGGTGAGCGCATCCGCATGACTATGGGCATGCCTATGCAGGGCGTTGATCATCCTGAGCAAATATCCGATGGCTTGGAAGAGGCTTCTCGACCAGAGGTTTATTACCAGCCACCTCTTATTAACATTGTCAAGTTTGCGTGCAACGCATGCGAGGACAATGTGTATCGCGTTACCGACGCATGCCAGGGCTGTCTTGCACATCCTTGTCGAGAGATTTGTCCTAAAGAGGCAATTAGCTTCGTAGATAAAAAGGCCTATATTGACCAAGAGAAGTGCATTCAGTGCGGTATGTGCTTTAAGGTTTGTCCGTACCAGGCAATTCATCACCACGTACGTCCTTGCGCTGCTGCTTGTGGCATGGACGCTATTGGCTCTGACGAGCATGGTCGTGCAGACATTGATTACGAGAAGTGCGTTTCTTGTGGTCAGTGCCTGGTTAACTGCCCCTTTGGTGCTATTGCCGATAAGAGCCAGATTTTCCAGGTAATTCAGGCTATCAATGAGGGTTACACCGTTGTTCCAATTGTGGCTCCTTCATTTGTTGGTCAGTTTGGCAAGGGCAGCGTTGGTCGTCTTCGTGAGGCATTCAAGGAGATGGGATTCGCCGAGGTAGAAGAGGTAGCAACCGGTGCTGACCTCTGTACTGTTCAGGAAGCAGAAGACTTTGTCAAAGAAGTCCCAGAAAAGCTGCCATTTATGGGAACAAGCTGCTGTCCTTCCTGGTCTGCGATGGCTAAAAAAGAGCATCCAGAGCATGCTGATGCTATCTCTATGGCACTTACTCCAATGGTTCTGACTGCTCGTTTGGTAAGAAAACAAAATCCAGAGTCCAAGATTGTCTTTATTGGACCATGCACCGCTAAGAAACTTGAGGCACTGCGTCGTTCCGTTAAGTCAGAGGTTGATTTTGTTCTGACTTTTGAGGAGCTTGCAGGAATGATGGAGTCTAAGGGTATTGATTACACCAAGCTCAATGACGACAACTCCGATTTTGAAAACGCTTCTCATGACGGTCGCGCCTTTGCAGTTGCTGGCGGCGTAGCAGGTGCCGTAGTAAACGTCATTCACCAGAAGTACCCTGATAAAGAAGTACCTATCATGGCTGTTGACGGCCTTGCTGAGTGCCGAGCTATGCTCAAGGATGCCGTTAAGGGTAAATATCCAGGTTATCTTCTTGAGGGCATGGCTTGCCCAGGAGGATGCGTTGGTGGCGCTGGTACCCTGAGTGCCGTTAACCGTGCCGCCGCAGCAGTTAAGCGCTATGCAAAGACTGCTTCTTCTGAGCTAGCTTCTGCGAATAAGTACAACGATCTTATTTCAGAGCTTGCGGGCACCGTTTCTGCCGAGGTTGAGATTGCCGAGGTTCTTGAGGTTCAGAAGCCTGTTGAGTAGTCATATTTTTCTCAAATTAAACGTAAAACGCCGGTGCACTTCATCGGCGTTTTTTTGTAAGGGAATGTAGATCAATAAGGTAATCTACCAGGTAATAAAAAGGACCTGTGGTTAACAGGCCCTTTTAGTTTCAGCTGAGAGGTATTCAACTAAATAGTGATTATTTTGAATTACTCAGACTTTTTCATTCTTCATGGATGCATAGAACGTTGCATGTGCAAAAAAACGTCTTTAATTGTTTTTTCCATTAATAAAAAGGAAGCGCGAGAAATTCATCTACTGTAGGAACTAATTCAGAACAATCTACAAAGTGGTTCTTTGAGTTTCTGATGCTGGTGTCTTGAGCTCTCCATGCCTCAAAATTGACATCAGTGAGGTAATAAACCTGGTGTCCGACTTGCATGTACACAGAGTGATTACTGTGCAGGTACTCTACCAGGTCTTCGTAAGAAATCTGGAGAACCTCAGAACTTTTCTTGCCCATGATGCAATCCTTTCCACGTCGCTTGCGCGTAAATTATGGACGCACTTTTATTGACTATACCGCCCTCAGAATACGCTTATTCAGATGAATTGAGAGGCATAGGCAAGCGGACGTTTTTTCTCGCTCAACGGCAATGAACGGATGGTTGCATTTTTAGTGCTACTATTTGAGAATTTCTTGCACCATTTCTTCTGCTGTATTGCAAAGTGTGGTAGCACCTGCAGCTAGAAGCGTTTCTTTATCTCTAAATCCCCAGGTAACGCTAATGCAAGGCATGCCACTGTTGTGTGCTGTTGCAACATCAACTTCGGAGTCTCCAATATAGACAGCATTTTGAGGATCAACACCAATTTGGGCAAGAGCGTAATGGACAGGCTCAGCATCAGGCTTTCTTTTTAAGGTCATCTCGCTGACCCAGAGCAAAGTCAAATCTACCTGGGAAGAAATTGCTCATTAAATCTGCAATAGCAAAGTCTGGCTTGTTGGAAACAACAACGCATTTAACGCCAGCTGCTCTGAGCGCACCAACCGCATCAAGGATGCCAGGGTAGGGTGCAGTGTTATCCAAGCTGTGATCAGCGTAGTGCTTCTTAAAGCATGCAAGTACTTGTTGATATGTTGCATCGTCTGTATCTTCTGGTACAGCATCGCGAATTAGTTTTGCAACTCCATTTCCAAACCATTTGACGTACTTCATCAACGGTATAAGTAGGCATATCAAATTGCTCAAGGGCATAATTTGTTGCCCAAGCAAGATCATCTATAGTGTTGAGTAATGTGCCATCAAGATCAAAAAAACGGCGGCTTTATAACTCATTTGTACTCCTTTTGTTATAGATAAAATTAAGGCTACTAAAGACTATGTCTATAATAAGTTTAGTTTTATTTTGTCTAAAGAAAATGCTGTTTCGCTAGAAGACTGTCTAAGAATACTCAAAGAGTATATAGAGAAGGAAAGATAGAATGAAATCTATTAAATTTGATGATGTATCATATCATTATCATAATTCCGATAAAGGAATTCAGAATTTCTCTTTAGAAATCTCTAAAGGTGAATTTATAGCGGTAATTGGTAAGAATGGTGCAGGCAAATCAACTTTTTTGAATTTGGTTGCTGGACTATTAAAGAAGTATGACGGAAAAATTATTGTTGAAGAAGAGATACCCTTTAGAGATGTTGGAGTTTGTCTACAGAAACAATCAATCGATTGGTATTTAAATGTCTTTGACAATGTGTACCTTGGTGCAAGATTAAGTGGGCAAACATCTAGCGATGCTAAGGAAAGTACTCATAAGATCATAAATTTTCTTGGATTGTCTGAGTTTGAAAAAAATCTTTACCTGATGGCTTATCTGGAGGACAACAGCAGCTTCTGCAGGTTGCAAGAGCGTTGGTTCATAAACCAAATTTTTCTTATTCTTGATGAGCCAACCTCCGGGCTGGATGTAATCAAAGGGGATAATTTATTTAAATATTTAAGAAAAGAATGTGATAACAGAAACTGTACGGTACTTGTTTCCTCACATGATCTTGGTTTGTTGGAGGAGTATTGTGATCAGGTTTTATTAATAGAAGATGGTAAATTAAAAATTTTTTTCGGTAAAATTTCCGACTTCTTTTTACAGTACTCTTATGAAAAAAATTAGCGCGAATTACTTTTTGATGGATTGTTATCGCTTAACAATCAAAGTGATTTAATGTCTTGTTGCCCTTGTTTGATTGAAGAAAATGAAATAACAATACGTGAAGATTATTTTTCTTAAGCTGCCTGTTCTTATCGGTAAGTTACAGGAACTTGTTTCAATAAAAAAATATTACTTTTAATAATTTGACACTGAGACAAATAATTTTTGGAAGGATCTGATAATGAATTTTTAAAAAAAGAAAGTTTTGGTCTTTCATCATTTGTCATCGTTGTAGAAACAGAGCTTAATGCACTTAAGTCAAATAAACACATAATATATAGCAGCTTATTGACTCCAGTTTTTGTATTATGTTTTTTTATGCAATAGGAATTCAGTCAACATTTGGAGATATATATTTTTCATGGACAGTATATGTCCTTTTTGTCATTTGCATTTGCTGGCATTTTGATTATGTGCTTATTTCAACAAATGAATCAAAGTGTCTATAGGTTGGTTATAGATAAGCGATGGAATATTTTGCCGATTAAACTTGAGAGTGGTATTAATCCTGAGTGTTATGTGTTGGGCATTTCAACACTTCCTTTTGTAGTAACACTACTTCAATTAATAATTCTTTTTGGCTATTTCAATGATTACTGGTATGCAGATAAGTCTTTGGCAAGTTATTGGCATGTTTTTTTGTTGCTGTGTATTTTCATTGTATTCTGGACATCAATTTTTTCCTGTATTGCATTGCTAATTAATGATTACAAACAGCGAGATTTTATTTTGAGTGTAGTAATGACGCCTTTGATTTTTGCCGCACCACTATTTTTATTCTCTTGATAATGCTCCTATGATTCTTCAAGTTATATCAAGATGTAACCCACTGACATATCAACTGGAATTAATAAGAGATGTAATGATTGGATATTTTTGACTGGGGATTACTGGTTTTTTTCTTAATAATCAGCATAATTGCATTGCTTTTTTTCAGGAAGTGCACTAAAGAGAGTGGATTATACAAATGAAGAGCATTAAGACTCTTTTGCTTTATAAGCTCAGAGTGAAGAGATAATTAATTCAAATGATTAAAGTGCTCTAATTGAATAGGAGTACAATGGTTTATCTATGAGCAAGAACGCGCCGTCTACGCGTTTTTTTGCCGTCTTGAAAGGCGCTTTCCGATTTGGCACAGGGAAGCAAAGACGAAAGGATAAAAATGGATTGTTCCTCAGAAACCCCCCAGAATTATTCCGCTCACGCAGCTGCCGATTTGCACAGCATGCATACGCATACCTGCGGAGAGCTTCGTGCAGAGCATATCGGTCAGACCGTTACGCTCACTGGTTGGGTTTGGCGTCGTCGTGACTTTGGTGGTCTGATTTTTGTTGACCTCCGTGACCGCGAGGGTTTGACTCAGATTCTGTTTGACCCAGATGTTGATGCAGAAACATTTGCAACTGCAGAGACTATTCGTCCTGAGTGGCCTGTTTTTGATTTCTGGTACGGTTCAGCATCGTTCTGAAGGTCAGACCAATGAGGCTCTTGCTACCGGTGAGGTAGAAGTACTTGCTTCAAAGATTGAGGTTCTTAATACGAGCGCTGTTCCACCATTCCAAATTGAGAACCACATTGACGTTAACGAGGACCTTCGCTTGAGGTACCGCTATGTTGACCTGCGTCGTCCTCAGATGGCACAGAATCTTCGTATGCGCTCTGATTTTGCCTTTGCGCTTCGTGAGGCATTCCATAAGCGTGATTTTTACCGAGGTAGAGACTCCGGCGCTGTTCAAATCTACTCCTGAGGGAGCTCGTGACTTCCTGGTTCCATCCAGAATGCAGGGCGGAAACTTCTATGCGCTGCCACAGTCTCCACAGCTGCTAAAGCAGTTGCTGATGATTGGCGGTATTGAGCGCTACTACCAGATTACTAAGTGCTTCCGCGATGAGGACCTTCGTGCAGATCGTCAGCCTGAGTTTACACAGGTTGATATGGAGATGGCATTTGTCCGCGAGGAAGATGTCATGGCCGAGCTTGAGGATATTCTGGGCAATGCATTTGCAAAGATGGGCATTGAGTTCCCAGCTCCACTGCGCAAGATTCAGTACTGGGACGCAATGGATACCTACGGCTCCGATAAGCCTGATACCCGCATTGGTATGGAGCTCCACGATGTCTCCGAGGTCTTCAAGCAGTCCAGCTTTAAGCTCTTTAGCTCTGCCGCAACAACTGATGGCCAGTACGTCAAGGCAATCAACGTTAAGGGTGCAGGCACCTGGCCACGCTCTCAGGTAGATAAACTTGCCGAGGTGGCTGCCGGCTTTGGTGCCAAGGGACTTGCATGGGTTGCCTTCAAAGAGGACGGCTCCGTGGGAGGTCCTATCACCAAGTTCTTCTCGCCAGAAGAGCTTGAGGCACTGCGTGCAGAGATGTCTGCTGAGGCAGGGGACTTGATTCTCTTTGCTGTGGGCGGCCGCCTGGAGACAGATGAGATTCTTGGTGGTATGCGCCTGCATATGGCAAAGGTCTTGGATGTACCGCGAGAAGGTCATGATTTCCTCTGGGTTGTTAACTTCCCTCTGTTCCACTGGGATGAGGAAACTCAGTCCTACGCTTCTGAGCATCAGCCCTTTACGCTTCCTCGTGAGGATGAGCTTGACCTTCTGGACACTGACCCTCTGGCTATGGGCTCGTATACGTACGATTTTGTCATGGATGGCTTTGAGGCTGGCGGCGGCGGAATGCGTATTCACAATGCTGAGCTGCAGCTTAAGATTCTGGAGAAACTCGGCTTTACAGAAGAGCGTGCAAAGGCTCAATTTGGCTTCTTGATGGAGGCTTTGACGTTTGGTGCACCTCCAATGGGCGGCTTTGCACTTGGTCTTGACCGCGTATGCATGTTGCTTGCAGGTGCTGATTCTATCCGTGATGTCATGGCATTCCCAAAGACTACTTCTGGCTCTGATTTGATGTCGAGCGCTCCTTCGCCTGTTTCTAATGAGCAGCTCAAAGAGGTTTCGCTTCAGACGCTTCCAAAAGAGGCATAAGCAAATCAAGCAAAGCAAGACAGTAAGATACGTGGTGTTTTAAAAATGAATGATGCTTCTGTAGAAGAAAAGGCTCCATCTGCTCGTGCTGAGTTAAAGGTTATCTTGGACCACTTTGGCGCGTATAAAAAGGATTTTGTTATGTCGGGACTCTGCGTGTTTGCAGAGTCCCTACTCGAATTAGTGATTCCTGTACTCATGGCTCAAATTGTTGACCAGGGTATTTTGCAGGGCAACCTTCAGACTGTTTTTGTAAACGGTACCGTTATGGTTGTCTTTGCTCTTCTCGCCATGTTTGCCGGCATTGGCTATGCTCGCTACTCAGCAAAGGCAGCTATGGGACTGGGCGCTCAACTCAGACAAGATGAGTATCGTCGTATGGAAGAGTTTGCTTTTTGCAAATCTTGATAAATACGATTCATCCTCTCTGGTCACACGACTGACGTCGGACGTTACCATTATTCAGAACGCCTTTGCAATGGGTACACGCCCGTTTATGCGTGGACCAATTATGCTGGTCATGGGCTTGGTTATGGCGTTTATTATGAGCCCAGAGCTGGCAGTAGTGTATTTTGCCGTGCTGCCTTTCTTGGCTATTGCACTCTTCTTTATTGTGAAGCGCGTTGGTCCTTTGTACCGCGTTATGCAAGGCGCAATGGATAAGCTTAACGAGGCACTGCAGGAAGACTTTGCCGCGGTGCGAGCGATTAAGGCATATGTCCGAGAAAGATATGTCTCCGAGCGCTTTGAAAAAGTTAATACCCAGTATGCGCAGACTGCTACAAAGACCTTTGGCACGTCCGTCTTAAACCCTGCCTATTTTCCAGGCTTCAATGTATGTCACTAATGTGGCTATTCTTTGGTTTGGTGGCCAGATGATTATGGCTGGCAGACTGGGTGTTGGTGAGCTTACGGGCTTCATGAGTTACGTATTGCTTATCATGAACTCTCTTATGATGATTTCTGGCGTGTTCTTGCTTACTGCTCGCGCCATTACCAGTGTGCGTCGAATCGGAGAGATTCTTTCCGAGGAGCCTGCTATTGAGTCTCCAGAGCACGGTTTGACTGACGTTAAGAATGGCGCAGTACGCTTTGAAAACGTATCGTTCAAGTACAGCCAGAGCGCTGAAGAGGACGTCCTTGAAGACATTGATCTTTCGTTTGCGCCAGGCTCTACCGTTGGTATTCTCGGCGGCACCGGCTCCGGAAAAAAACTACCCTTATCCAGCTGATTGCGCGCTTGTACGATGTAACTGAAGGTGCCGTGTTTGTTGGCGAGAATGACGTCCGCTCCTACAATCTTGTTTCACTTCGCGACGCAGTGTCTGTTGTCCTTCAGAAAAAAATGTGCTGTTCAGCGGTACCGTCCGCGACAACCTGCTCTGGGGAGATCCCAACGCTACTGACGAGGAACTGCTTCATGCCTGCTCTATTGCATGTGTTGATGAGTTTCTTGACAGGATTGGTGGCTTGGACGGAGACCTTGGTCAGGGGTGGCGTCAATGTTTCTGGTGGCCAGAAGCAGCGCCTTTGTATTGCGCGTGCGCTTTTGAAGAAGCCAAAAATTATCATTTTTGATGACTCTACCAGTGCTGTTGATACAGCAACCGACGCAAAGATTCGTGCAGGCCTTGCTGAACTTACTGACATGACAAAAAAATCATCATTGCTCAGCGCGTGAATTCGGTTATGGACTCAGATCAGATTGTCGTTCTTGATAACGGTAGGGTTCACATGACCGGCACTCACACAGAACTTCTCGCCAAGAGCCCTATCTATAGAGAGCTGTATGAGTCGCAGATGGGCGGTAGTCAATCGGACATTGACGCTGCTGGTAAGGAGGTGTCACATGGCTAATCGCGCAGGAGGAGCACGTCCTCAAAACATCGGACATACCATTAGAGTGTTTGTCTCGTACTTAGGTCATGCGAAGAAGCGCCTTATGTTGGTGGCGCTTCTTGTTTCTATCAGCGGTTTAACGGCACTTCTTGGCACCTACATGATTAAGCCTGTTGTTGCTGCAGTAGGCAGGGGAGACGTAAACGCATTTACCAACCTCATTGTATTTACAGCGGTTGTATATGCAATTGGCGCTCTTACCAGTGTTGGTTACACGCAAATTATGGTTCGTGCTGCTCAGAGGATTGTTTTTGACATCAGACGAGACCTTTTTGAGCACATTGAATCGCTGCCCCTAAGATTCTTTTGACCAGCGTACCCGCGGCGATATCATGAGCTTTTTTTACAAATGACGTGGATACCATCTCAGAGGCACTTAACAATAGCTTTGCCAACCTTGTTCTGGCGTTTATTCAGATGGTTGGCACGCTTGTATTGCTCATTGTTCTTAACTGGCAGCTGACGCTTATTACCGTTCTCTTTGATGTTTTGATTGTGATTTATGCACGCTATGCAAGTAAGCGCTCTGCTAAACATTATTCGGTGCAGCAAAAAGAGCCTTGGTGTTCTCAACGGTTTTGCAGAAGAAACAATCTCTGGTCTTAAAGTGGTTAAAGTTTTTAACCACGAGGATGCCAACTTTGTCGATTTTCAAAAGGTCAATGAGGAATTACGGCACTCTGGAACAAGTGCTCAGGGTTATGCGGCAACTATGGTCCCTATTACGGTTTCGTTGACGTATATCAATTACGCCGTGGTCACCGTGGTTGGTGCTCTGCTTGCGGTAAACGGACACGCGGACGTTGCAAGTCTTGCTTCCTACCTGGTCTTTGTTCGCCAGGCAGCCATGCCGTTTAACCAGTTCACACAGCTCTCCAACTTCCTGCTTACCGCTCTTGCTGGTGCCGAGCGCATCTTTGCGGTTATGGAGATGACTCCCGAGGTTGATGAGGGCAAGGTTGACCTGGTTCGCGTTAGCGGTTATGAGTCAGGAGAAGAGTCCTGGGCATGGGTCACACCATCTGACGAGAAAACCCCTCTTGCTGGAGACGTTCGCTTTGATGACGTGGCCTTTGGATACGACGATGATCAGACGGTCCTTGCAAATCTTACCCTGTTTGCAAAGCCTGGCCAGAAGATTGCGTTTGTCGGCTCAACTGGCGCTGGTAAAACAACTATTACCAACCTCATTAATCGATTCTACGATGTTCGTAGCGGAACCATCACCTACGACGGTATTCCAATCAATGACATCAAGAAGTCTGCATTAAGGTCCTCGCTTGGTATTGTTTTTGCAAGACACACATCTGTTCACAGGTACCATTGCAGATAATATTCGCTTTGGTAAGTTGAACGCTACTGATGACGAGGTTATTGCTGCAGCAAAAATCGCAAACGCAGATAAGTTTATCCGTCGTATGCCACGTGGCTACAACACCGTACTTACCTCAGACGGCGCTAACCTTTCCCAAGGTCAGAGGCAACTTCTGGCAATTGCGCGTGCTGCTATTGCCGATCCTCCCGTGCTTATCTTGGACGAGGCAACTTCCAGTATTGATACGCGTACTGAAGCACTTATCGAGAAGGGCATGGATGCCCCTAATGGCAGGGGATCGTACTGTCTTTGTGATTGCTCACAGGCTATCTACGGTTCGTAATTCGGACGCCATTATGGTTCTGGAGCACGGTCGTATTATTGAGCGCGGTACTCACGATGAGCTTATTGCAAAGCATGGAGAGTATTACCAGCTGTATACGGGATCGCACGAGTTGGAGTAGGGGCGTTTTATGTTTGAAGCGTTAGCTGTAGCTCTTGGTGGAGCGCTGGGTAGTTTAGGTCGCTGGCAGTTGGGGGTCCTCTTTAAACAGTGGATTCCTAACCTGCCAGTTGGTACGTTTGCTGCAAATGTTGTTGCAGGTTTGATTATTGGCTTTTATAACAGGGCTTGATCTTGCAAGTCCACTTCAGCCACAGGTAAAGCTATTCTTAGCCGTGGGCCTTTGCGGAGGACTTTCGACCTTCTCGACCTTTTCAAATGAAACGTTGACCTTTATTCAATCAGGTAATTGGACTGCTGCAGGTGTGAACATTGCAGTTAATGTTATAACGTGCCTGGTTGCTGTGTTTATTGGATTGAAATTATCAAATATAGCTACCGTATAAGTGTGACATTAAAAGACGGAGCTGCAATATAGCAACTCCGTCTTTTTGTAATACAAGTTAAATAACTAAATAAACTTATTTTTGCTTTGCCCTGGTTAGCAACAGCGTTAATCTTGGCCTCGATGACAGCTGGATCGCCAATATAGTGCTTGTCAACAATGTTCCAATCCTTGTCAAAGGTATAGGAGCATGGAATGCCAGTTGGGATGTTGACCTCAAGAATCTCTTCTGGAGTGAGGTGCTCAAACTGCATAACAAGAGCGCGAAGGCTGTTGCCGTGTGCAGCAATAAGAACACGCTTACCAGCCTCAAGCTGTGGCTTAATCTCCTGCTCAAAGTAAGGCCAAGCACGAGCAATGGTGTCCTTCAGGCACTCAGTGTAAGGAAGATCCTCTGCGGGAACATCGCGGAACATTTCCTGAACGTGAGGATCACGCTCATCGCCTGGCTCAAGAGCTGGTGGCTGGATATCAAAGGAACGACGCCAAATCTTTACCTGATCCTCACCGTGCTCGGCGGCAGCGTCAGCCTTGTTGAGACCCTGAAGTGCACCATAGTGACGCTCGTTCAAACGCCAAGTCTTATGAACAGGAAGCCAGTTACGATCAAGCTCATCAAGAACATGATTCAGAGTGTGGATAGCACGCTTAAGTAGGGAAGTGTAGCAAACGTCAAAGTCGTAGCCAGCCTCTTTAAGTGCGCGGCCACCTGCTGCAGCCTCCTCGTGACCAGTCTCGGTAAGGTCAACGTCAGTCCAACCAGTGAACAGGTTGAGCTTGTTCCACTCAGACTCGCCGTGACGAACAATAACGAGGTGCATGTACTGATCTTCAGCCATTAGGGCTTCCTTTCTACGCGTCAAACTTTGTGCATCATACATGGTAAGCACTAAGTTTTTAGGCAATAACTTCACATACAGGAGCAAGTCGTAAAACGCTTGCGTCTCATATTCTACCGCACACCGAAAAGTGCGTGCGAATCAATGCGAAAAAGATTTTATGAAGTTCCTTTCATCGCTTAACAGCTGGATGAGTGACAATTTCGCTGCCTGTTTTTGAATTAATAGAAATAATGCAATTATTTTCTGTATGTATTTAATTAATGCGGGTATAGTATGACAAGGTTAACAATCTGAGGAGTATCTGTATGAGTCCTATTGATATTTTGGTTGTCCTTATCGTCATTGCTCTTGTTGCTCTTTGTGTCCGCTCTCAACTTAAGGGCGCAAAAGAGGGCTCTTGTTCTGGCTGTTCTTCATCCAGCAGCTGTGGCACTCATCACGGTGGAGACGGTCACTGTGGTGTTGCTCAGAAAATGATTTCTGACGTTGATAAGGCTTTTGACGCTTAATAGGTCAATTGTCACAATTTCATTAACAATTTTTACCATTCACCCGGTTTCAGGGAAGTGGAAACATAGCCGTAACAAGAATGTGTCATGGTAGTTACGATTCCAGTTTTCTGACCCGGGAGGACCGTATGAGTACGGATAAGAAAATTGACTATATTCTTCGCACGGTAGAGGAACGAGACGTTCGCTACCTGCGTCTTTGTTTTACTGATGTACTCGGCGGATTAAAGGCTCTCTCCATTTCCCCCGAGGAGCTAGAAGAGGCTTTTGTTGAGGGCATTGGGTTTGATGGCTCTAACGTTGACGGCTTTGCTTCCCAGGAGCAGTCGGATCTTCTCGCATTCCCTGACGCAGATACATTCCAGATTCTTCCATGGAAGACAGATGACGGTGTAGTTGCAAACGTATTCTGCGATATTCAGACTCCTCGACGTGAGGCTTTTTACAGGCGATCCACGTCTTGTGCTTAGAAATGCTTTTATCAAGGCGGAAGACCTTGGCTATGTTGCAAATGTTGGTCCTAAGCTTGAGTATTTTTTTATTTTTGTGAGCGGTACTGAGCCACAGCCTATTGATCAGGCTGGATACCTTGATTTGAATTCTGCTGATCTCAGCCATAGCCTTCGATATTCCACATCTCGCGCGCTTGAGAATCTTTCTATTCCTGTTCAGTATTCTTTCCATGCAGCTGGCCCTGCTCAAAACGGCGTTGAGCTCCGTTACTCAGAGGCGCTGACCTGCGCAGATAACATTGTTACTGCTCGTCTGGTTATCAGGCATATTGCAACACTTCACGGCGTATTTGCATCGTTTATGCCAAAGCCTCTACAGGGTGTTCCTGGCTCAGCAATGCTTTTGAATCAGTCGCTTCTTGATCATGATGGCGAGTCTCTGTTCTGGGCTCCAAAGACTGAGAACGAAGCCCACCTTTCTGAGCTTGCTCAACAATACATTGCAGGTCTTATTAAGTACGCTCCCGAGTACATGCTTATTACAAACCCAACGGTTAATTCCTATAAGCGTTTTGATCGTGATGCTATTCCTGCCTATGCAACCTGGGGTCGTAAAAATCGCTCTGCGATGGTTCGTATTCCTACACACAAACCTGGTAAGCATGTTGCTACTCGTGCGGAGCTCCGTATTCCTGATCCAACCGCCAATCCTTATTTGGCTAATGCAGTCACGCTTATGGCCGGTCTTAAGGGCATTGAAGAGGGTCTCACACTTCCCGAAGAGTTTGTGGGTGGAAATCCTGCTGATTATGGCGAGAAGCTTCCAACAAATCTTGGAGAAGCGCTTGAGCGCTTCAAGCAGTCAGAGCTTCTTAAAGATGTTCTTGGCGAGCACATTTTTACCTATCTCTGTGAGCGCAAGGCAGAAGAGTGGCGTGAGTATTGCCTGGCAGTTACTGACTGGGATACGCAAAAGTATTACGCTGGCTGCTAGTTTTTCTGCATTCAACAACTTTTTTTATAACTGACCTTTAACCCTGCTTCGTGTAATGCAAAGCAGGGTTTTTTTAGCGAGAAGCCCTTGTTTTTCGCGAAGAATGCTGCACCTTTTTATAAATTGTTACCGTTTTATGAACTGAAAAAATTACTTTCACCTGGTCTTTATTGGATAAAATGACTAAATAGTAGTCATTTATACAAACAAATAGAGCTTCTCGACATTTTTTTATGCAATAAAAGCGAGAATTATGCAGAAAATTATAAGTAGATTTCTCATAATCTGCTCCTATAATTCATTTCATTGAATTTCAGTTCGAATTTATTCAGAAAGAGGCAGTTATGAAGTCATCACTTTCGGCCACTTTTAAAAAGGGCATCGCAGTTGTATCTATGGCATGTGCATTGATGGGTCTTATGGCCTGCTCACCTTCTAAACAAGAAACTGCTCAGCAGAGTACTGCCACTCAGCCAGAGTCTGGCTACACACTGGTAACTAAGGGTCATCTGACCGTTGTAGCAGAGCTTGGTTTCCAGCCTTTTGAGTACTTTGAAGGTAACTCAACCACTCCTATTGGCTTTGATGTTGATCTTATTACCGAGATTGCAAAGAGGCTCAATCTTGAGGTTACGTACCTGCCAAATCAGAAGTTTGACACCCTTGTTCCAACTATAAAACAGGGCGGCAAAGCAGACGTTGCTATCGCAGGTATTACCATTACTGACGAGCGCTCTCAGGAGGTAGACTTCACTAGTTCTTACCTTGACTCCAATCAGTCCCTGGTTGTTAAGTCCGGAAGTACCGAGACCGAGCAAACACTTAATGATGCCTCCAAAAAGGTTGTTGTTCAGACAGGCACGTCTGGTGAGGATTGGGCTAAGGAGAATCTTCCAAACGCAACTATCGTTTCTGTAGACGACGTTGCCGCTGCAATGGCAGGAGTCCAGACTGGTCTGTACGACGCAATGGTCATCGATTTACCTGTTGCTTCTAACCTCATTAGCACTTCGTATTCTGATCTGACTATTGCAAAAGAGATTCCAACAGGTGAGCAGTACGGCATTGTTGTTTCCAAAGACAATCCTGCACTGACCGAAGCAATCAACAAGGTTCTTGCAGATATGGAAAAAGATGGCACTATGGCCGCTCTCAAGTCCAAGTGGTTTGGTTCTAACATTTAGTTTTTACAAGTTCAGCAAAAAGTGCTTGAAGTCAGATTTGGCTTCAAGCACTCGCTGTTTCATCAGGATTCATTGCATCGCAAGCTCTAAAGGAGTATCACGTGATAGCGCTTTTGCACAAAACCATGTCGGGACAACAGCTGTCCTTGTGCATGTCATCTGTAAGTTTTGACGACAAACCTATGACCCAGGATACGGCTGAGTCAAAGGGTTTGCATACACGTGCACACTCCTCACTGCTTGTAGTTCTTCTCGCCACACTTTTTTTGAGCGGATTGTTTTTTTATGTCCTTGAGTACGTTTTTCTGCTCAGAGCGCGTTTGCTCTTACCACAAATAAGGCAACAGCTAAGTCAAATCAGACAGAAGGCAATGGCGTTATCGGTGGCAAAGAGACTCGTTTAACCTGGGAGGGAACAGTTGAGGACGAACAGGTCTCTCAGCTCACTTTGCAGCTTCCTGAGGGCACTGATTTGCAGAACGCAACTACTAAGGTAACGGTTCTTTCTGGTCTTACGCGCGAGAAGATCGAGGTAACTGCAAGCGTCCAAGGAACGCAGGTTGTGATCTCTTTTGCAACACCCGTGGACGCTCAAAAGCTGATTCGTGTAGAGATTTCCGGCATGAAGTTTCCTGCTGACGGCGGTTCGTACACTGTTGAGGGAACGTATACCACAGAGCAAGGGGCTCAAAAGCTTGCCTCTTCTCCTGAAATCACCATTATTTCTAACACGCCTGTTCAGGCTCTGGTGAATTGGCTTGATGCTCAGCCTTGGGTTGAAGCGTGGAATTCCAACCACTTTTTGGGCATGTTCTTAAAGCCTCAACTGATTGTCTCTTCAGTTGTGATGCTCTTTCCAGGATGGCTCGTTTGTCTTGCAATTGTAATTTGCGCCTATCCTGTGGCTATTGTGCTGGGAATGGGCTTTGCGCTGCTGAAGATTTCCAAGAATCCGCTCCTGCGTGCACTTGCGGTGGTATATATCAATCTTTTGCGTGGAACCCCATTCTTCCTGCAGATTTATATTCTGTTCTTTGGTCTACCCATGCTGAATATTAATTTGGATACCAATCTGCTTGGCTTTATTGTGGTCGCTATTAACTCTTCTGCGTATCTTTCTGAGATTTTCCGCGCGGGCATTCAGTCAATTCCACAGGGCCAGTATGAGGCGGCAAGTTCTCTTGGTATGAATCGTTTCCAAACCATGACGTTTATTATCATTCCTCAAACTATCCGCCGGGTTATTCCGCCTCTTACCAGTGACTTCATTACGTCCTATAAAGATACTTCGCTGCTTTCTTCCGTAGGTGTTATGGAGCTGATGATGTTTGCCAAAAACCTCACCACCTCAACGGGAAACATGACGCCATATATGACGGCTGCCCTATTCTATTTGGCAATTACTCTGCCACTTATTAAGGTAGTTGGCACTATCGAGAAACGCATGGAGCAGTCAGAAACAGGCAAAAACGGTAAGTGCTTCAGTAAATAAGACTCAAGCTCTTTCCAAGGAGGAAAAACTAATGTCTTTCTTTTTCTTTCAAAAAGAAGTCGAACACAGAACACCCTGCCTTGGACGCTGAAGTTGCAGCTCAAGAGGCATATGAGCGCGACAAACCTCTAACTAACCATGCCTTTTGAAGCGGGTGAACATCCTATTGTTCGTATTGAGCACCTCAATAAGTCGTTTGGATCAACACATGTTTTTAAAATGACGTTAATCTGACTGTCTGGCCAGGTGAAGTAGTGGTTGTACTTGGTCCTTCTGGCTCTGGCAAGTCCACCATGCTTCGTTGTATCAATCTGCTGGAGATTCCTTCTGCAGGTCATATTCTTATTGAGGATCAAGAGATTACAGACACCAATGAAACCGAGGTCAACGCCCTTCGTAGAGATGTCGGAATGGTTTTCCAGCAGTTCAATTTGTTTGGTCATTTAACCGTCAAAGAGAACGTAATGATTGGTCAGATTAAGGTCCTAGGAAAGTCAAAAGAAGAGGCAGAAGCGGAGGCTCTAAAGCAGCTTGAAGCTGTTGGTCTTGCCGATAGGGCAGACTTCAAGCCTGGCGCGCTTTCTGGTGGACAGCAGCAGCGTGTAGCAATTGCTCGCGCTGTAGCTATGCATCCAAACGTACTTCTTTTTGACGAGCCCACTTCTGCGCTTGATCCCGAGCTTGTCCGTGGTGTTCTGGATGTCATGCGTGATTTGGCAAAGAACTCTGGCATGACCATGATTGTGGTAACGCACGAGATGGGTTTTGCAAAAGACGTGGCAGATCGCGTGGTCTTTATGGAAGAGGGAGTGGTAGTTGAGCAAGGTACTCCTGATGTCATTTTCAACAATCCGCAAAATCCTCGTACGGCTGAGTTCATTGGTGCTATCGCATAGCAATCCATGCCTTCAATTTGGATTATTTCTAGCCTATATAGTTTAGAAATATTTTTTAGAGCGAGAAGATTTTCTCGCTCTATTTGCAGTTAAATGAGGTGTATCTGCTCTTTATGCGCAGCTTGTGGTATGCTTTATAAAGTTTAATTCATCCTAGGGGGAATCGATGCATCACAAGAATATTCTTCTTGTATCTGCAACGACACGCTTACATGAGCGTATGCGTGAGCTTTCGCATGTCATTGATGTGTCTATTGCTCTTGCAAACGCTGCTTCTTTCTCTCAGGCTGCAGCTTCTGGTCATACCTTTGATCTCATCATTCTTGATCAAAAAGACCTTTCCCAGGATGTTATTAGCACGGTTGAGAATTACTCTGCACAAAATGGCGGAATTGCTCGTCTGTTTGTTGCAGACCTTGATAATCTTTCTAAGTTTGTCCTGCCTGTTCAGGGCAAGAGTGATTTTATTTTGTCTACAGCAACCATCCAGGAATTTAGCCTCAGGTGTTCGCTGCTTTTTATGGCCAGGTACTGAGAGCACTTCTAGAGACTTGGTTATTGTTGACAACATTAAAATTAACTTGGCAACGTATCAGGTCTATATTGACGAGTCTCCAGTTGATCTTACGTATATGGAGTACCTGCTACTGTCATTTTTGGCAACCCATCCATCTCGTGCCTACTCTCGTGAGGCACTTCTACAGCGTGTTTGGGGCTTTGAGTATTGCGGTGGTACCAGAACAGTTGACGTTCACGTAAGACGCGTACGCTCAAAGATTGGTCCTCAGGCAGCAGCTCATCTTGAGACTGTTCGTGGTGTTGGCTATCTATTCAGAGCGTAGCACCAATAACACACATTTCATGTGAAGGTAAACCCACAATTCCTCACTTACTATATGAGACGAATTTTTGTCTGGTGTAACGGGTAGAATATTCCTATTAAAAATTTGATGGTATGCGCATTTTTACGAGAACGTTTTTGCAGCAAGATGATTTTAAGGAGGATGTCTATGGAGAACCAGAAGCATGGTTTAACCACAGATTCCAAAACATATACGTACTCTACTTCAGTTAAGAACACTGGTCTTATGGCTGCTTTTACAGGAACAGGTGTAAAGGGAGTTCTGTGTGCAGCTGCTTTTGTTGCAGCCTGTGCGCCAGTAGTTGCTTTAGGTCAGGTTGCTCCAAAACTGCCTGCAGTTTCTGGCCAGGCAATAATTTCTCAGGCAGCATCTTCACGTCCTGCGGCAGAGCCTACTGACACAAAGACAGCAGAGACAGTTGCTGCTAAGGTTTTGCCTTCAGTTGTTTCTGTTAAGGCTACCAGTGATTCATCCGGCTCAACAGGCTCTGGAGTCATCCTAAATACAAACGGAGACATCCTTACCAATTACCATGTTATCGAGGGTATGGATACGTTCTCTATCTCTATTAATGATAAAGAGTACGAGTGCACTGTTGTTGGTACAGATCCAACCTCTGATCTGGCTGTTCTTCATGCAGACCTTAAGGGAGACAGTGTTACTCCAATTGAGATTGGCAACTCCGATAATCTGGCTCCTGGTAGCTGGGTTATGAGTGTTGGCAGTCCGTTTGGTCTTGATCATTCTGTTTCTGCAGGTATCGTATCTGCTCTTTCCCGTGGAGACATGCTTGAGACAGAGGGTGGAGAAACCACCATTTATGCCAACCTGATTCAGGTTGACGCTGCTATTAACCCAGGCAACTCTGGTGGTGCTCTGGTTGATTCTAATGGCCAGCTTGTTGGTATTTGCACGCTTTACTCGTCAGATACTAAGTCGTTTGCAGGAATTGGTTTTGCAATTCCTGTTAACTATGCCATTGATATTGCTAATCAGATTCTTTCTGGCCAGCAGGTAAGGCATGCCTACATTGGTCTTTCTATGCAAACGGTTACTCCACGTGTTGCAAAGCGTAATGACCTTTCAATTGATTACGGTGCATATGTAGCAGGACACCTCGATGAAAGTCCTGCAGAAGAGGCTGGTATTAAAAAGGGTGACGTCATTATTTCCATCGGTGGAGAGCGCGTGATCTCTGCTGACGCAGCTATTATTGCGGTTCGATCTCATAAGATTGGTGAGACTGTTCCTGTAGAGATTATGCGTGGAGAAGATCGTCTTACCATCAACGTAACCCTTGGTTCCGATGAAACTCTTGCGTCTGTTAAAGATAAAGAGAAGAACAACAAGAACACTACGGATACTAACGAAGATAAACAGGACCATGATGTAGACGATAATTCCTATAGAAATTATCGTCAGCAAAACTATTGGGATGAATTCTGGGATTACTTCACTAATCCTTATGGAGATAGAGACGTTGATTCCGATAATCCATTTGTGAACATCGTAGAGAGCATTACCAATAGCATTGCAGAAGCAATCTACGGAATTTTTTTGGTTAATACTCAGATTGCGTTTGCTGTGTTTGCGTTTGTTTGTTCTGCTATGAGTTAGGGGAGCCTTGTGGATTTGCTTGTGCTGTTAGTTTTGGCTGTAGTTGTCATTGTGCTTATCGTGAGCCTTGTCACACTTTCCTCTAAGCTTTCGCAAGTAAAGACGTTACAAGAGCAAAATCAAGCATCATCTACAGAGCTTATACGTAGCTCTCAAGAGTTGGATCGTCGTGTTACAGATAACATGACCGCTATGCATCAGCTTATGGACACAAAGCTTGACCAAGTAAGAGAGGTAGTTGATCAAAAACTCACTACCACACTGCAAGCTCAGACAAAGCAGACTGATGAGCGTATCGCTCAACTTGACGCTCGTTTTGATGCTTTTCAGCGTCGTGTTGATGAGAATATGAAGACAACCTCTCAGGCCTCAACTGAGCAGCTTGGCAAGGTTAGAGAGACCGTTGATAAACAGCTTAGTGACATGCGCAAAGAAAATGAAGCAAAGCTTGAGCTTATGCGTCAGACCGTTGACGAGAAACTCCAGAAAACGCTTGATGAGCGGATGACTCAATCATTTCAGCGCGTGTCTACCCAGCTTGAGCAAGTCCACCAAGGTTTGGGAGAAATGCGTGGTCTTGCAGAAGGTGTTGGAGACCCTAAAGAAGGTTCTTTTCTGGCGTTAAGACTCGCGGAATTGTTGGAGAAATCCAGCTTGGAGCCATTCTAAGAGACATTCTTTCTCCAGAGCAATATGAAGAGAATGTTGCCACCGTTTCCGGTTCTTCTGAGCGCGTCGAGTTTGCTGTTAAGTTGCCTGGAGAGTCAGGGGAGACCGTTTGGCTTCCTATTGATTCTAAGTTCCCTGGAGATACGTACGAGCACCTAGTAGATGCAATTAACGCAGGAAATGAAGAGGCTATTGCTGCTGCTAAAAAGGGCCTAGAGACTCGAATTAAGGTAGAGGCAAAAGATATCTCTACAAAGTATATTGCTCCACCAGAGACAACTAACTTTGCTATTTTGTTCCTTCCTTTTGAGGGACTTTATGCAGAGGTAGTCAGTCAGACAGGTCTTCTTGAGCAGCTACAGAGAGAGTATCGCGTCAATGTGTGTGGACCTTCCACCATGGCCGCACTTCTTAACAGTCTTCAAATGGGATTCCAATCCGTTGCTATTCAGAAGCATGCAGACGAGATTCAAAAGGTACTCTCTGCAGTTAAGACAGAGTTTGAGACGTATCAGGCTCAGCTTGAGAAGGCTCAAAAACAGATTAGAACTGCAGAAACCACTATTGATAAGATTCTTACTACTAGGACAAAGGCTATGAATCGCAAGCTCAGAGGTGTTACTGCGTTAGAGAGCCTTGAAGATGCGCAGAGTACTTTAGGTCTTGTTGAGGGAAGTGTAGAAGATCAAGAGGACGATGAGTAGCACGTATTTTTGAGTGCTGGCATTCTCTTTTACAGGTAGATAAAAACAGCGGCTTCGGTCGCTGTTTTTTTGTTGTATAGAAATACCGTATGGGGGTATAATACTAACAGAAATTAATACCCCCTTAGGGTATATGAAGGAGGACAGATGGCACAGAAAGACGGTCAAGCACAGAAGACCTGTTGTCATTGTGACCACAAGGCTACTCCTCGCTCAAGCGAGCTTAAGAGTGGGGTTTCTCGCCGTATTAACCGTGCAATCGGCCAGCTCAATGGCATTAAAACAATGATTGACGAGGATCGTTATTGCGGAGATGTCCTTATTCAGCTTGCAGCAGTTGAGTCTGCGGTTAAGGCCATCTCAAGAGAAGTAATGCAGGATCATCTGGAGTCTTGCGTAGTTGACCGCATCCAGTCAGGCGATACAGAAGTTATTGATGAGGTCATGGACCTCTTTAAGCGTTTTATGTAAGGTGGCGTTATGGATCAGAAAGTTTTTTTGATGTACAAGGAATGACGTGTGCAAGTTGTTCTGCACACGTAGAGAAGGCGGCAAACTCTGTTTCTGGTGTCTCTGAGGCTCGCGTTAATCTACTTAAGAATTCTATGGAAGTTGATTACGACGGTAATCCAGATACCCTCAAGCAGATTTCTGACGCAGTAAGCAAGGCAGGCTATGAGGCAACACCTCGTAGTGACAAAAAAGATTCTGCTGCAACTACTAAGGCAGATGCTACCGATGCTTCAGAAAAGGCGGTAAAGCAAAAGAGGATTGAACTTATCTCCTCAATGGCGTTTGCCATTCCACTGTTCTATCTTGCCATGGGTGAGATGATAGGAGCACCTGTTCCTCCTGCTGTTTCTGGAATGAATGGCATGATGAACTTGGCTCTTACCGAGCTCTTGCTTTGCATTCCTATTCTCTTTATTTGTCGTCACTATTTTATTGGTGGATTCCGCTCACTGCTGCATGGCACTCCTAATATGGATTCGCTCATTGCACTAGGTTCAGCAGCGTCGTTTGCCTACAGTGTTGTCAGTTTGTATCAGATGGCAAACGCTTTTGTTGCAGGAGATGTTGCTGCAGCTCACCAGGCAATGCACGGCATGTACTTTGAGACCGCAGGTTTGATTCTTGCTCTGATTTCCCTGGGCAAGTTCTTTGAGGCGCGCGCAAAGGGTCATACCACAGGTGCAATTAGTGCACTTATGAACCTTGCTCCAAAGACGGCTATTCTCGTCAAAGACGGTGTTGAGCAGGAAGTTCCTGCAGAGACCGTTGTGGTGGGAGACGTGCTTGTGGTAAGGGCTGGACAGTCAATTCCTGTTGATGGCCAAGTCATCGAAGGAGAAGGATCTGTCGATGAGTCCGCTATTACCGGAGAGCCTGTTCCTGTAAGTAAGACCGTTGGCGATTCCGTAACAGGCGCAACGGTATCTACCAGCGGCTGGTTTAAGATGCGTGCCACCGCTGTTGGCGACGACACTACGCTTGCAGGCATTATCCGTCTGGTTGACGAGGGCAACAAGCTCCAAAGCGCCTATCGAGCGTCTTGCTGACAGTATTGCTGGCGTCTTTGTCCCCGTTGTCATTGGAATTGCACTGGTCACGTTTGCGGCATGGTTTGTCTTTGTGGCCCCCCGGTGACTTTGCAGTTGCTCTCTCGCACGCTGTTTCTGTTCTTGTTATTTCGTGCCCTTGTGCACTTGGCTTGGCAACTCCTACAGCCATTATGGTAGGCACCGGCCTGGGCGCTTCAAATGGCATCTTGGTCAAGTCCGCCGAGGCGCTTGAGGGTGCGGTCAGAGCGACCGTGGTTGTTCTTGATAAGACGGGAACGCTCACTGAGGGTAAGCCAAGCGTAACTGATGTTCTTTGTGCAGATAGTACCTCGAGGATCAGCTGCTTGAGTACGCATATGCGCTTGAGCAAAAGAGCGAGCATCCCGCTTGCGCAGGCAGTTGTTACGTACGCTCAAGAGAAGCTAGGAGAGTCTGCAGGCAGCTCTCTTGATGTACAGGAGTTCTCACAGGTTGCTGGTGGTGGCCTCATAGCAACGGTTGGCGAGAAACGCCTTGTGGCAGGAAACGCTCGTCTTATGGAGCAGGAGGGTATCAGCACACAAGAGCTGACTTCCCAGGCTCAGCAGCTAGCTGAACAGGCAAAAAAACACCGCTGTACTTTTGCACTTGAGGGCAAACTTCTTGGTGTCATTGCTGTGGCCGACAAGGTTAAGCAGACCAGTGAGTCTACCATTGCTCGTCTTCGTGCTATGGGCGTTAAGTCCGTCATGCTTACTGGCGATCAGGCAACAACGGCAAACGTTATTGGTAAGGAGCTTGGCGTTGACCAGGTTATCTCTGATGTCTTGCCAAGCCAAAAAGAGTCCCTACATTAGGCAGTTCCAGGACTCTGGAGAAAATGTTGTCATGGTTGGCGATGGCATCAACGATGCTCCAGCACTCGCTCGAGCAAACGTGGGAATTGCAATTGGTGCAGGTACCGATGTTGCCATTGAGTCTGCCGACATTGTTTTTGATGAAGTCTGATCCAGCTGATGTTGCAACTTCAATTGAGCTTTCTCGAGCCACTATGACCAACATCAAAGAAAACCTGTTCTGGGCTCTGTTCTATAACACCATTTGTATCCCTGTTGCTATGGGCCTGTTGTATCCATTTGGCATTTCGCTGAACCCTATGATTGGCGCAGCTGCCATGGGCTTCTCGTCAGTCTTTGTTGTATGCAATGCACTGCGCCTGCGTACCTGGAAGCCAAAGAATACCAGCTCAACAACTCGCCAAGACGCTCATGACACAAAACCAGTCATTGACGTTCAAACTAAGTTCACAAACGACGCATCCGCGTCACAGAAGGAGGAATCTTATATGGAGAAGAAACTAAACGTAGAGGGCATGTCTTGCCAGCACTGTGTTGCACACGTTACACAGGCTCTTGAGGCTGTCGAGGGTGTCTCTAAGGCAACCGTTTCACTTGACGAGAAGAGCGCTGTAGTTGAGCTATCTTCTGATGTCGCTGATAGCGCATTGGTTGATGCTGTTGTTCAGGCAGGATATGAGGCTACTATTGCCTAAGGTGGGCAAGTAGACGATCCTTCTCGCTAGAATCACTAAATATCGCACGTGCAGCATTTTCAGCAAGCTCACGTGCGGTATTTTTGTCTAGACCGCAGTGCTGCTGTAAAAGCTCAAACTCGTGCGAGAGGGTAGTGTTGGAGACAGTCATGTTGTCCGTGTTGATAGTGACCGTCAGGCCAGCATCAAGCAGTTGCTCAAGAGGGAAGCGCTCTATTGACTCAAAGATGCGCGTTTGAAGGTTACTGGAAGGACAAATCTCAAGCGCAACATTTGCAGCCTTAAGGTCCTGGATAACGCCTGTGTCCTCCAAAGAGCGAACGCCGTGGCCAATACGTCGTGCACCAAGTCGAAGTGCAGCCTGGATGCTTTCTGGACCAGCAGCTTCTCCCGCGTGAATAGTAAAAGGAACATTTTTTCTTTGTGCTTCAGCAAAAAGTGACGAGAAATTCTCTGTGGCAAAGAGCGCTTCTGCTCCTGCTAAGTCTGCTGCTACGACGCCATTTCCAAGGTACGCTGTCGCTAGATCAATTGACTCTTCATTTTTGTGCTTAAGCTCTTCACCTGTGCCACGCATAGCGCAAATAATGTATGCCGTGTGGAGCGCTGACTGTGGATGCTCTGCATAGAAGTCAGCTCTACCAGCAAGAGCAGCCTCAAGAACTTCTTGCTGAGAAAGACCTCCTGCAGTAAGACTTCCTGGTGCAAAGCGGGGTTCAGCGTAGAGAATGCCCTCTGCGTCAAGTTGCTCGTGAAATGCCTTTGCAATCGTATGAATGCCCTGTGCTGACTGCATAAGCTTGAGTGGCAGCTCAAATGTTGCAAGATACTGGTTAAGATCCTGGCAATGAGCTGGGACTTGCATCTTTTCTTGGAGTTCAGCCAAAGAGAAACCAAGTCCCGCTTCTGCTGCAAGTTGAGCTGCGGCAGGAAGTGGGATTGATCCATCAAGGTGGACATGCAAATCGATAAGAGCACAGGAGCTCATGGCGCCTCCTACAAGAAACGTATGCTATGGCGCAAAGAGCGCAAACTAGATAGCTACATCATACGGTAGGGAAGTGGCGTTTTTCCAAATCGTTTGCAAGTTTTTTTCAAACTGGTATCCATTGACGCGCTCGAGTAGATGTACCTCATCAGGCAAAACGTCGTAGTGAATCTGTGAGCAAATAGCGCAGGCAATAGACCCAATAGTGTCCGTGTCTCCACCCATCTCCGCAGCTATTCTCGCTGCTTTAGAGACTTTTCCTTGAGAGAGTTTAACTACCGCAAGAACTGCAGGTATTGTCTCTATGGTTTCATAACCACAGCCGCAGTAGTCGTAGATGTCTCTTGATGCTGCTAGGGGAGCCTCAGGTTTTTTTGGCGCCCTCGCAAAACTCCAGCGCCATGATGCACTTTTTGATACATGCTAGGCATAGGCATTTGTGTACCAATTTTTGTGTAGAGAGCTCGGTGTCCGTAACTTAAAGCAGTTTCAAGAGCGTCCTCTACCGTAAACGAGTTTTCAGAAAGACCTCTGCTTATGGCGGCCACAATCATTGCTGCACCCATGATAGCTACGTTGGTTCCGTGCGTGGGAAGCGCAAGTTCAGTAACACTGTTAATGAGCGCATGTTTGTCTTTCCAGCTCACAATTGAAGCCAGCGGCGCACATTTCATGGCGCATCCGTTAGTGGTTCCAAGGCGACCGCATGTTTTAAGCGAGTGGCCGGAAAGTCGATTGGCTAACGCAGCTCTTGTGGAAGGGCCAACTACCTGGGCAGCGTTTGGCTCTGTTGCCACATAATTTTCTAGCGCATCAAAATAGCGGGATTGGTTAAAAACTCCCTGATTATCAATGATGTTTTTTAGTCAAAATGATTGCATTTGCCGTGTCATCTGTAGTCTGACCTGCGGTAAAAAGGTCTTCCAAAAAAAGTCATTTTTTAGGTGGATTTGAAAGACTTTGAACTCCATCAGGAAATGCAAAATCAATTTGGTGTGGTGACATCATCTCTGTTGGCATGCCATAGGCATCGCCATAGGCAAGGGCCGTAAGCATCCTATAGAGTTTAATTTTTCTTGCCGTGTTCATGTTACTCACGCTTCTTTATGTCAGAAGAACGTGATGTTTTTGACTCTGCAGAGACTCTTGTTACCCGCAGAGATAAGCTTCTCATAGCAGCATGCCATGATTGCTCCCCTCAATTAGATATTCTCTGTCTTTACAGGTTTTTTTCTTTACTGTGCCGTAAGGAATGCCTCACTCCTTAGATCCTTACTTTTCCCAGCTTGTAGTCGCAATACAAGCTAGATGGCTCAGACAGAAAATATCTCCCCCAAGTATGTTTAAAGATATCAAATATTTAAGTATTACTACAGGGGGTAAGGCTTATTAATCGGCAGACGGTAGCTGAAGAGAGCTTAGAGGTAACTTGCTCACAATAGTGACTACATGCTGTTTTATATTCTCTCTAACGTACTGAGCCATTGCTGGGTAAAATGGATGGTAGCAATCTGAAAGGAATGGACATGCCCGCAATTTTGACTCATGACTTCTTTGGTAAGGATGCCTTTGATATAGCTGCAGGCAAACTTGGTTTTTCTACGATGGAAGAGAGAGAAGCTTTTCTGTTGGGCAATCAAGGTCCAGATCCGCTGTTTTATTTAGCAGCAGATCCGCTGCTGCATCGATACGCTAAATATGCGTCGATCATGCATAAAGAAAAAAACGCCTGAACTCCTTCTTTCTATGCGAGACGCAATTGCGCCTCTGCCACTTAAAGACGTTGCGGTTGCTCGCGCTTATATTGCGGGATTCCTCTGCCACTATATGCTTGATTCCACTGCTCATCCTTTTGTCTATTACTGGCAAAACATGCTTACCTCTCAAGGTGTAGAGGGCTTGGATGAATCTGCCAAAAATCAAGTGCATGCAGAAATCGAGAAGGACCTTGATGAGGCAATTCTTTACGCCCATCTTGGTAAAAACGGTAGCTACCTATAGGCCCTATAGCGAGGTTTTGAAGGCATCGCTGCATACGCTTTACGTTTTTGGATAGAGTGTTTTTTTCTTTGCGTTGCTATGGACGTATGAAAAAAACCTACCGATACCAGGATTTTTCTCGTCAGCTGCTGTTGATTTTAGGATTATCCAGCATCTAGCATATTCGCCAACAGGTAAGAAGAGAAAGCTACTTGGTCATCTTGAGCGTACCTTTGGTACGAATAGATTTTCTTTGATTGAGGCACTCTCTCACGGGGCAAGGGAATCCTCCGATTCTGACTTTGATAACAGAGCGGGAAATGAGTGGACTGATCCTTTTTACGGGAGAGGTTCGCAAAGAGAGCTTCTGGGATTTGTATGATCATGCGCTGGCAAATGTGCCGTATGCACTTGACGTTTTCTTCTCGCCAGACTTTAATCTTGATACTGCAAAAGAGCTTACGCAAAATCTGAACTTTGATGGTCAGATGCTTGCAGATGAAGATTCGACAGAATAGGTTTTTTTGTGGCAACGTACGTTTTTTTCTGATATTCACGGTCATGTGGAGCCGCTTAGGGCGTGCTCTAGAGCGTATTAATCCAACTGAGTCAGACGTGTTCTATTGTCTTGGCGATATGATTGACCGTGGTCCCTAGCTCGCTTGCCACTATTAAGACAATTCGCGAGCTTCCTAACTGTACGGTTTTTAATGGGCAATCATGAGCAGCTTGCGCTGCAAGCGTTGGACCCAGAAGCTGACGTTGAAGCTCAGTTTATGTGGCAGATTAACGGGGGAGATGCAACGCTTGCTGAGCTCAAGACGCTTTCTGAGGAAGAATATAGTGAGCTGATTGACTGGCTGCAGGCGCTTCCTTTGTACGCCACCGTTGAGGTACAAGGTAGAGATTTTGTCCTGGTACATGCGGGCGTAAAGTCTAATGGCGTTCCCTTGCCAACCGCCTGGAATAAGACTTCTTTGGAACAGTATTTAAGCAAGCAATCTGAAAAATGATCTTTTGTGGATTCGTGAAGAGTTCTGGCAATATTCTACAGATTTCCGCACGTCAGAAACAGCGTATCCCTGTTGTAATTTGTGGCCATACACCCACTCCTTTGTTAGCAAGCTTTGGTGCAAAAAAACTTGAATCGCAGCGCCACTACTCCTGATGGCCTTGCGCAATGGGTCCAGTCAGATGGCGATAAGTGGGGAATTGACACAGGCACTACAGGTGGAGCCGGCTACGGCCAAGTGACTGTACTGCGCCTTGATGATTTGCAGGAGTTTGTTGAGCCGCTGCAAGAAGGTGAGTAGCTGTGGCTGCGAAGATGTCACAGCCTGCCGGCGAAGCTGCCAAAACTGCGCTTACGTATGTAGAGAACACGCTTGATCCCATTATTTTCCCGGACTCTCGTGTGCTGCTTTTTGGGATCCATGCCCTAGTCCCAAGTCTCGAGAAATTGGCTTTTATTTTGGCAATCCTCAGAATAGATTCTGGCGCGTAGTTGCCGCGTTATATGGCGAGAAACCCCTCAAGTCCATACCTGAAAAGATTGACTTCTGTAAAAGACATCATCTTGCTCTCTGTGATGTTCTTAAGGCTTGTGATATTAAGGGTGCAAGCGACGCTTCTATTGCAAATCCCATTCCACACAACATTGGCGCTCTTATTCAAGATTCATCAATCTGCGCTATTTTTACGCTGGGTGGAACCGCAACAAAATTTTACAAGCGTTATACTGAGCAACAAACTGGTATTTCTGCACATCAACTACCTTCTACAAGTCCCGCTAACGCACGTATGTCAGTTGAGGATTTGGTGGAGGAATTTTCCATTATCAAAAAATTTACCAATTGTGAGTTGACAATATCCTAGTTGCGACTAGGATATTACGCATGCGAATTATGGCTACGACATACACTGCACTTTGTGCATGCACCGCGATGTGTCTGGTGCCCGGGTCACATACGACCAGGGTGTAATTGTCGCTGAGCAAAAATTTTTCCTGGTACAGACTCGGGCGTAAAGCTATTTTTGTAACTCTTGTGTGAGTATTCGCACATCCCGAGAGGATTTATTCGCATGGACTGGAGCTTCATAGGGGAACACCTCCCACTGTATGCAGAAGCTGCAAAAATAACACTTACTATCTCTTTCTTTTGGAGTTCTCTTCTCGCTTATCGTTGGTTTGATAAGTGCTCAGATTTCGCTGACAAAAAAATTCCTGTTTTTAAGTCAGCTTAATGCCGTTTATGTTGAGTTTTTCCAGAGGAACACCCCTGCTTATTCAGCTGTTTCTTATCTACTTTGGCCTAACTAAAGTTGGTCTCAAAATGGATGCAGAAGTAGCTGCTGTTGTGGGTTTAACGTTTCTTGGTGGCTCCTATATGGCAGAGGTGTTTCGCGCAGGCTTTTGAATCAGTTGCAGCTATTCAGTTTGAGTCTGCAAAGGTTTTGGGCTTCTCAAAAGATTCAAGCGCTCCAGCATGTAATTCTTCCACAGGCACTTTCTGTAGCAATTCCAGGCCTTGTTGCTAACGTCATTTTTCTTGATTAAGGAATCTTCCGTTGTTTCCGGCATTGCCCTGGCAGACTTGATGTATGTAACTAAAGACATTATCGGCATGCAGTACGACACTACAGAAGCTCTCTTTATGCTGGTAGTTGCCTATGTGATTATCCTTGTTCCAATTTCTTTGTTTGGCAGCTGGCTAGAGAGGAGGCTTGACTATGCCCGTCGATAATATTTTGTTGCAGGAAGGAGTGATAACACGCCTTCTTGGAGGTCTTGCAACGACGGTGCACATTGGCCTCATCTCCGTGGCGCTTTCTATTCCTCTTGGTATTCTCGTTGGACTTTTTTTATGACATCCAACAACAAGGTTGTTCGCGCAATTCTTCGTGTTTACCTTGAGATTGTTCGTGTTATGCCTCAGCTGGTGCTGCTCTTTGTGGTGTTCTTTTGGTACTTCTGAATGGTTTGACGTCAACTTTAATGGCATTGAAGCTTCAATTGTGGTCTTTACCTTCTGGGGAGCGGCCGAGCTTGGAGACCTGGTACGAGGGTCGTTGGAGTCAATTCCAGCATCTCAGTATGACAGCGCGTTTGTACTTGGCCTTTCTCGCCAGCAAACGTTCTTTAAGGTTATTCTGCCCCAGGCTTTCAAGCGTCTTTTACCACCAGCCATTAATCTGATTACGCGCATGATTAAGACAACGTCACTGTGTAATCTGATTGGCGTGGTTGAGCTGCTCAGAGTTGGTAGTCAGATCACCGATTTTTTTATCGCTTCAAGTTCCCAACTGACGGAGCACTTTGGATTTACGGAGCTATTTTCTTCCTATATTTTTGCTGCCTGCTTCCCACTTTCGTATCTTTCACGCAGGCTTGAGAGGAGCGCCTCACATGAGTAACACCGTTTTAGCAGTTAAGAACCTCACTAAGGTATATCCCTCAAGCCAGAAACCCGTGCTTGATAAGATCTCGCTCTCCATCAATAAAGGCGAGGTAGTCGTGGTGTTGGGACCTTCCGGTTGCGGTAAGTCTACGCTGCTTCGCGCCATTGTTGGCTTGGAAGATATCCAAGGGGGAGAAGTGCTTCTCCACGATCAGGTTATTTCTGGTCAGAAGAAGGAAAGCACCGCAGATGGCATTGGTATGGTTTTTTTCAGAGCTATGACTTGTTCCCAAACATGACGGTTTTGAAAAACGTAACCCTGGCTCCTCTGGTGGTGCAGAAGCGTTCAGAGGCTGAGGTTTTTGGCACAGGCAGAAGAACTGCTGCGTCGTGTAGGACTGTGGGAAAAGAAAGACTCCTATCCATCGGCTCTTTCCGGTGGCCAAAAAGCAGCGCGTGGCAATTGTTCGTGCGCTTATGACTAATCCTGAAGTGCTTTTGTTGGACGAGATTACTGCAGCTCTTGACCCCGAGATGGTTCATGAGGTTTTTGCAGGTAGTTATGGAACTAGCAGAGCAGGGAATGACCATGCTGGTAGTAACTCACGAGATGCGCTTTGCTCAAGCAATTGCCGATCGAGTCATCTTGATTGATCAGGGACACATCGTAGAAGAGTCGTCCGATGCACAAGAGTTTTTTTCTCGGCACCTAAAAACAGAGAGGGCACAAGAGTTTTTTTGCGTACCTTTGAATTTGAACGTGTACATAAGTAAACAACGTGTTTTTGCACGTAGATGATGTAGTAATTGATGCAACTTGTTAGGATTTGAAATGAACTTCTTTGAAACTACTTCCGCTTCTCTTTCTCGCCGTGCTTTCCTTGGTGCAAGCGCACTTTCTGCTGCAGCTCTTCTGGCAGCTTGCAAGAAAAAGGATTCTGACGGAGCTCAGGGTGGATCTTCTGATACAGACTCAAAAGTTTAGAACCCTTGATGACATCAAGAAGGCAGGCACGGTAAATATCGGTGTCTTCAGCGATAAAGCTCCTTTTGGTTACGTTGATGCAAACGGTAATTATGCTGGTTACGACATTGTTTTTGCTGAGCGTCTTGCAAAGGATATGGGCTTAAAGATTAACTACATTGCCACTGACGGACAGAATCGCGTGCCTTTCTTGCAGTCAAATAAGGCAGATATCATGCTGGCAAACTTTACGGTAACTGATGACCGTAAAGAAAAAGGTTGATTTCTCTCTGCCATACATGAAGATTAAGCTGGGCGTTGTTTCTCCAGCTTCTGCGCCAATTACTGATGTTTCCCAGCTTGATGGTAAGAAGCTTATTGTTTCTAAGGGAACTACAGCTGAAGTTTGGTTTGCTAAGAACGCGCCTAAGGTTGAGCTGGTTAAATTTGATAGCTATGCTGATGCGTATAACGCGCTACTCGACGGTCGCGGCGATGCCTTCTCAACCGACAATACCGAGGTACTTGCATGGATCAAGTCTAACCCTGGTTTTGTTGTTGGCATTGATGACCTGGGCGACTCCGATACTATTGCCGCTGCAGTTCACAAGGGCAACTCTTCGCTGTTGGAGTTTATCAACAATGAGATTACCGGTCCTCTTGCAGAGGAGAACTTCTTCCACAAGGCTTATGAAGAGACGCTTGCTCCAATTTATGGCGATGAAGTAGATCCAAATACTATGGTCGTTGAGGGCGGCAAAATCTAAGTTCTGGGCTTAGTCCGTCTTTACAGCTCAATTACACCCATTTCGCGAGAAGACCTTGCAGTTTGTAAGGTCTTCTTTTGTTTTGTAGCCAAATTGTTAATTTGTACAGTACTTTTTAAAAATGTTTCTTCCTGCTGATAAAGTAGGTCAACTATTTTTTGACCGACTAGGGCAAAGGAGCTGATAATGACAGCTGAACAGCAAAAAGCAACTCGTAAAATTGGCGTTCCCAGGTTTCCCGGCGATATTATGCTGTATCCGCTTTCTGTAGGTCTACTTCTTCACTCATTTGTTCCTCAGGTTCTAGAAATTGGTAGCTTCACCACGGCTGTTGCTAAGGGAGCTCCTGCAATTGTTGGCATTGTTTTGCTGTTTGTGGGTGCTTCTATTGATCTTAAGACGGTTCCCAAGGTTTTTGAAGACTGGCCTGACCATTCTTATTCCTAAGCTTGCTATTGCAATTGCCTTTTGGTCTGTTTGTTGCTAAATTCATGGGCGATAACTTCTTTGGTCTTAATGCACTTTCCATCATTGGAGGCATTACTTTCTGCAATGTTGCCCTGTACATTGGTATTACTGCTGAGTACGGAACTCCTGATGAGCAGGGTGCAGCTGCAGTTTTGTCCCTTGTTGCGGGTCCTGCGGTTACCATGATTGCTCTAGGTGCAGCAGGTGTTGCGGCAATTTCTCCTACAGCACTTGCGGGCACCCTTCTTCCTCTAGTCCTTGGTGTTGTTCTTGGTAATCTCAGTCCTTTTTATCAGGGGCTTTTTGGTTCCTGGTATTAACCCCTGTATTGCTGTTGTTGGCTTTGCGCTTGGCTGCGGCATGAGTGTTGAGAATCTTATTACTGGTGGTCCATCAGGCATTCTCCTCGCAGTTCTCTGCATCATTAACGGCATTCTTACCATGTTTGTTGAGCGTCTACTGGGCGGCTCTGGTAAGGCTAGTCTTGCGAGCGCAACTATTGCAGGTACCGCAACAACCACTCCTGCTGCAGTTGCTTCTGTTGATCCAACCTACACAGCTCAGGTTGTTGCTAACGCAAACGCTCAGCTTGCAGCTGCGGTAGTTATTACTGCACTGGTAGCCCCTGCGTTTACGGGTTGGCTTGATAAGAAGCTTGCAAAGAAAAAAATGATGCCGGTGAGGTACAGGCTTCAGAAGAAGTATCTGCTGCTGAGTAATTACGTGAGTCTCAAATAATCAGTATGAACAAACCCTCTTCCGTGCAGGTGGAAGAGGGTTTTCTTTTAAAACTAGTTGCTAAAGATTGTAATACTGTCTGATAACCTCGTAGTATATAACTATAGTAATTTAACTTGTGATTGGAGGTGCGTATGGAAGTTGGGGAGTGGAGCATTAGTTCTCCAGCATCTAAATTTTTTTACTTGGTGCACCATGGTCAGAAAAAGCTTGCTCACGGATGGGTCCATCCGCTGCGCATCTCTTCCAATCAGCTTAGAGTTATTGGCTCTTGCTCTTCCTGGCACCCCGGTCTTTTTTTAAACAGATGGCCGCTTGCACTTCAGACATTCAAGTTGCCTTTACCACGGACAGCTCAGAAGTGGTACTTGATCTAAAAAAATTGATGAACTTCCTACGGGTACCGCCTCTGTTTTTACAGTTACTTAAAACAATGTATTTGAAAAAGCTTAGTTCCGTATTTGTAACGGTTGACGGTAAACCTTACAAGAGCTTCTCACTGGATGATTCAGGTGAACATACACTTTCTATTCATCTAGAAACAGAAACCTCTGAAGATGACCTTGCTAGACTTCCAGGTTTTAATGACACGCATCACGTGAGTGTTTACTTGCCCTGTTTGCAGAGCGCTTCCGTTAAAAAAATCTCCGTGGCAACGGCACGTTTTTCTCGCCTACAGAGTCTAAGAAAAAAACTGGTGGTGTTTGGCGATTCCATTGCGCAGGGTTTTTGTTGTGGAACGCCCAGACAAAACTTGGCCACGCTGTCTTGCTAAACGCATGAAGCTTGAGATGGTTAACCAGGGAATTGGTGGACAAGTTTATCAGCCTGGCTCGTATACGTTCATTGAGGATGCTTCTTTAGTTGTCGTTGCCCTAGGAGCAAATTATCGATACGAGAAATGCTCAAAGTCACAGGTAACATACGACATTCAAAATTCGATCTGGCAGATTTCTCAGATGTATGCAGATACGCGTGGTGGTTCTGACACCTACTCCTTTTTTTGAGGATACGTATCCCACGCACCCTTATTCTTGTTATGCTGAGGTTCCTCAAATAATTGAAGAAGTTGCTGGCAAGTTTGGTTTGCAGCGCATCTCTGGAGAAAAGCTGTTGCCGCAGGAGAAGAAATATTTTGCTGACGATGTGCATCCAAATTCAAAGGGAGCCGCACTGTTGGCAAAAAAATCTGTTTGAAGCCTTTAAAACAACCAGCTCAAGATAGTCTTTTTAGACGTCAAGCCTCCCTAAAAGCTCTCTCAAAATTCAACACGAGTTTTTGTCCGGTGAAACTTCTACACTAGAGGTGAAAAACATCTAGAGAGGATACACATGAATATTACTAATCCTTTTGCACCTCATTTGACCGGGCAACTTACAGAAGAAACTCAAGCCCTTGTAGCTGAGCAAATTGCTAAGGGTACCTTAAGCCCTTATGCGTGCAAAAATGAAGACATTATTCGCCGAGATTCTACCCATGATCAGGCATCACTTTTGCGTCCGGCTTTCATGCGAGATGTCGAGAAAATCATGCATACTCCTGCATATAACAGACTAAACGGCAAAACGCAGGTCTTCTCGTTCCGAGCGCATGATGACATTACGCGCCGCGGCCTTCATGAGCAGCTTGTTTGTAGGGTTGCTAAAGATATTGGACGTGCCCTTGGCCTCAACCTTAATTTGATCGAGGCAATTGCTCTTGGTCATGACGTGGGACATACTCCTTTTGGTCATGCAGGGGAGTATTTCCTCAATGATATTTACCATGAACAAACAGGACGTTGGTTTTTCCACAACGTACAGAGCGTGCGCGTGCTTGACGGCCTCTATGCAAGAAACCTCTCTTTACAAACGCTTGACGGAGTAATTTGCCACAACGGAGAGTTTGAACAGCAGATACTTCAAATGAGTGATCTTTCAACTTTTGATGAGTTTGATAAGGTGGTAGAAGATTGCTGGGAGAGAGGTCCTCAGGCTATTGCACACCTGCGTCCTATGACGCTTGAAGGTTGCGTTATGCGTATCTCTGACATTATTGCGTATGTTGGAAAAGACAGACAGGATGCGCTTCGTGCGGGCGCTGCTACAGAAGAAACATTTGACGACGGTCTTGGTGGTGCTTATAACGCATGGGCTACTTCTGCTTTTTGTTGCAGACATTGTTCAGAATAGCTTTGGTAAGACTCAGATTTCTCTCTCAGAAGAGGCGTTTAAAGAGATGAAACGAGCAAAGCGCGAGAATTACCAGAAGATTTATGGTGCATCAGAGGCTAATGGTGATTTCTCTGAAGACATTAAGCACCTGTTTGAGAAGGTGTACGAATACGAGTTGTCTTCGCTTAAATCTGGCGATCAGAACCTTGCAATCTTTTAAGCATCATATTGAGCCGGTGAGTAGGCACCTTTCTAGGTATGGTCATGTGTATGACTGGAAGAGTGATGCGCATCGCACTGTTGTTGATTTTATTTCTGCAATGACTGATGACTACTTTGTAGCTACCTGCGAAGCACTTTTCCCAGAAGCTCAGGAACTCTTTCCAAAGAGAAGCTACTTTGCAGAAGGGGTACGTGCGTAAGACTGGGGTCGGTCAAAGTGCAATAGTTGGGCCACTTAAAGAGCATTTGTGTTGAGCGGGTTTCTCGCCAAGCTTTTTATGTTTGAGACGGGGTAAAATAGCTGCATGGATACTTTATTTTTCTGGCATGGAACGTGCCGCTAAAAAAAGCTAATGCACCACTTGCTGCTCGCATGCGTCCTACCACGCTTGATGGATACGTGGGTCAGGAAGATGCGGTTGGTCAGGGCTCCTGGCTGCGTAAAGCTATTGAGCACGATACGCTCTCGTCCGTCCTACTGTATGGTCCAGCTGGCACTGGTAAGACCACGCTCGCACGCATTATTGCTCATACAACGCACGCAGAATTTGTAGAAGTATCTGCAATTACGGGAACTGTTAAAGATCTTCGTAGAGAGATTGAAGCTGCAGAATCAAGGCTTTTAACAGCAGGTAGAAGAACTATTCTGTTTATTGATGAGATTCATCGTTTTACGCGCTCTCAGCAAGATGCCCCTGCTTCATGCGGTAGAAGACAGAATAGTTGTACTTATTGGCGCTACTACAGAAAATCCTTACTTTGAGGTTAACAGCGCTCTGATTTCTCGCTCTCGTGTAGTGGAGCTGCATGCATTGTCAGATGAGGCAATCGATGAGCTCATTCAGCGAGCACTTGAGTCAGAAGACGGCCTAGCTGGCGCATTTGTTCTGGAAGAAGATGCTCGTAAAGAGATTGTGACCCTTGCAGGCGGAGATGGTCGTGCGGCTTTAACATCTCTTGAGCTTGCTTCTCAGATGGTTGACGTTCCAGAATCTGCTGATAGTAAGGCATCTGAGCCGCTTGTTATTACCAAGCAAAACGTTCTTGAGGCAAACCTCGTCGCGGACTTCCCTACGATAAAGCAGGAGATATGCACTATGACATTATCTCTGCGTTTATTAAGTCCATGCGTGGCTCAGACCCAGATGCCGCACTTTATTGGCTTGCGCGCATGATTGATGCAGGTGAAGATCCTAAATTTATTGCGCGACGCATTATGATTTTGGCCTCAGAAGATATTGGCAACGCAGATCCACAGGCGCTGCTCATTGCACATGCAGCATTTAGGTCAGCCGAGGTCATTGGATACCCTGAGTGCAGAATTAACCTTGCGCAAGCAGTTATTTATATGGCGCTTGCTCAAAATCTAATACTGCAGAAGCAGGTATTGATGCGGCGCTTTATGAGGTTAGAACAGGTCCAAGGCGAGAAGTTCCAAGTTACTTAAGGGATCGCACGCGCCCTGGTTCTGAAGAGTATGGCAATTACCTCTATCCTCACAATTATCCTGGTGGATGGATTGAACAGCGTTATCTTCCAGAAGGACTTGAACGTGGTGCGTTCTTCTCGCCATCTCCAAGAGGTTGGGAAGCGTGGAGAATTGCAGCTACAGAGCGTGATCGTCACGAGGAAGCTTAGGATTTTGAATTACCTAAGTGGGAGCATTAAGAGGGCGCTCCTCGGGTAAAATAGAAAGAACTGTAACCGTTAGCTTTGAGGGATGGCATAGATGGATTACCTACAGATTGCCCTTGTAGTCTTAGCCGTAGTTGGTGTTTGGGTCTTTGTCGAGGTTGCTCTGACCCTAAGAACAACAAGAAGGTCAATTACTGAGATTACACTCTCGGCTAACAATACCATTGAGCAGATTCAGCCTGTTATTTCAAAGATTGATGGCATGGTTGATGAACTTGATCCAACCATCAAGCAGCTACCTGCACTCATGCAGAAGGTTGATGAGGCTGCAGAGAATGCTAACACTTCTCTTGAGAGCCTCAACGTAGTTCTTGGTGATGTAGCAACTGTTTCAGGTGCTGCATCTGCAGTAACAGCAACTGTCAGTAAGGCTGCAAGCGATGCGGTAACAGGCGTTGTTGAGTCTGTATCAAAGCTGGGAACTGGTCTGGGAGGATCTTTGAATCCCTCCAAGCTTGCTGAGGCGGCTCAGGCTCGCTTGAGCGGCGCAACTGCAACAGCGCAGCAAAGTGCGCAGCGTGCTCAGGAGTATCTTGAGGAGCTTCCTTTGCTTTCTCAGGACAAGACAAAACATTCTAAGCCAGCTCGCACTGAGCAGTTCTATATTGAGTACGGTTCTGAGCCTTCTCAGAAGACTGAGGAGTAGATTGTAATGGCACAAAAAATTGTTGAGCTTTCCGCTCCCGCAGATCCAACATTTGCTCGCTCTGTCAGAATGATGGCTGCTAATCTTGCCGTTTTGTGCAAGATGAATGTTGACGAGCTTGAAGATGTCAAAATGGCCGCTGAAGAAGGCTTTGTGTTTGCGTGCGGTACTCAGAAGGATTCCGTAGACATTACATTCACTCTCGAAGACACCTCTATGCAGATTGATTTTATTTTGGGAGATGAAGATCCGGTAGAGTCTGAAGCAGATAATGCTCAGCCTTTAGAGCTTGTTGAGCTTTTGCTTTCTGCTATTTGCGATGACTTCTCGCTCAGTGATGATGGTTATATGCTTCACCTTGTAAAAACTTCTGGTGGTGCGCATGCCTAAATCCGAAGCAAACGAGGCAGTGCAGACTTCTGCAGAAGAGCAGAAAGCTGCAAGAAGAGCTGCTCGTCGTGCTTCTAGAGGTACCCCAGCCTGGGATAAAGATAGAACACGCAAGCTCTTTGCCCAATATAAAGAAACAAATGATCCTGAGGTAAGAGACCAGCTCATTATGAGCCACTTGAACCTCGTGCGCTTTTTGGCCTCTAAGTTCAAAAATCGTGGAGAACCCCTTGATGATTTGATTCAGGTGGGAACCATTGGTCTTATCAAGGCAATTGATAGGTTTGAGCCTGATCGTGGCCTTGAATTTACTACGTACGCCACGCCTACCATCATGGGAGAAATCAAGCGTCACTTCCGTGATAAGGGTTGGTCAGTAAGGGTTCCTCGCCGTCTACAGGAGCTATCTGCAAAAATTAATCAGGTCACTGATGATCTAACTAAAGAACTGCAGAGAAGCCCTTCAATTGAAGAGATTGCGCAACGTCTTGAGACTACTGTTGAAGAGGTTCTTGAGGCAATGGAGTCCTCCAGTGCTTATAGCTCAGTGCCTCTTGAGGGAGGAAGCTCTGGTGCTGACGGAGACGAGACACCTTCTATCATTGATCAGTACGTTACAGAAGATGAGGATCTTGCCGGTTCTGATGACCGTATTGTTCTTGAGGAAGCCATTAGAGATTTCTCGCCACGAGAGCAAGAGATTATTCGCATGCGCTTTGTTGAAGGCCTTACTCAAGTAGAGATTGCAGAGAAACTCAATATCTCTCAGGTACAGGTTTCAAGGCTGCTTCGTCGCACTCTCAAACGTATCCAAGAAAAGATTGACCCAGAAAGTGTGAATCGTTAATGGATCAAAAGCATCAAAACTTTTCTGATCCAGTTCAGAGATGGAAACAGCGTGGCTTGATAGTGTGGACAGCTATTGGTTTGGCTGGACTATTTGCGCTTGCGTTGTATATTCTTGGCATCTTGGGGCAAGCTGTTGAACTGCTCGCCATTGGCGCCATCATTGCGTTTGTTTGTAGTCCTGTTACCAACTGGCTTGAGGATAGGGGAGTGCCTCGTGGTATTTCCGCTCTTATAGCGCTTGTTCTTACGCTCATTGTGCTTGTGGGATTTTTTTATCCTCATTGCTCAACCGTTGGTGCTTGAACTTACTACGCTGCTGAAAAATGCTCCTTTGTATGCAAGCCAAATTGGATCTATGGCTAGGGAGTTTTGGCAGAACTTTGACTCCCAGAGTAACCCCGCAGTAAGACGGACCGTTGAACTTGCTATTGAGCAGGCATCAAGCATTGAATATCAGTTGCCTCCGGCATTTTGAGCTGGCTTTTCAGCATCTGCTTTAGGCAATATTTCATCTATGGCAAACCAGCTCATGATCTTTTTTCTTGGGTTTGGTACTTGCCTATTGGTTGGCTAAAGATTATCCCGTTATTGTTCGTGAGTTCGCTATTATTGCTGGTCCTCAAAAAGAGAATGAGTTCAGACTTATTCTTGCTATTTTGAGTAGATCCACCAGCGGTTATATGAGGGGCACCATCATTACCTCAGCGGTAAACGGCGTTCTTGTATATATCGGCTGCTTACTTTTAGGTAACCCTTATGCTGCGCTTATCGGTATGTTGACAGGAATTTTTCACATCATCCCTGTTGTTGGACCGGTTTTCTCGGCAGGTATTGCTCTAATCTTGAGCATTTTGGTAGATCCAGTCATGACCGTGTGGACTATCGTTATTTTGATGGTTGCACAAAATCTTGTTGATAATGTGCTTTCACCTTTGGTTATGGCAACAAGTGTCAAAGTGCACCCGGGCCTTTCGCTACTGGGCATTGTCATCGGTAGCACTCTTGGAGGAGTGGTTGGAACTATTCTTGCTATTCCACTTACTGCTGCACTAAGAGGTATTTTTTTGTGTACTTCTTTGAGAAGTATTCAGGCAGACAGATTGTCTCGCCAAATGGTGCACTTTTTAACTCCACGCAATATGTGGATGAAAAGGGCGTCATCTTGCCAGAGTATGATGCTTTGGATGATCCAAAGTTCTTTGAAGAGTCACGCCTTGTTGATAAAGAGTCTGCAGGTCATGTACAGAGCAAATCTTCTATACAAGGCCCCAAGATCCTTGGACATGATTTTTTTCTCAGTTACTTTTTTTAGGATTACTCAAGAAGTTACTGAAGAACCAGGTAAAACCTCGACAGATGCGGTAGACTCAGACAGTACAAATGAGTAGTTATTTGAATACGGAGAAGTACTTTATGGCTGATTACAAAACAATGACAACAGCAGAGATTCGTGAGGACTTCCTTACTTTCTTTGAGAGCAAAGGTTGCAAGCGCTATCCTTCTTCATCACTGGTGCCATCTGATCCTTCACTGCTTCTTGCAAATGCTGGCATGAACCAGTTCAAGGAGTATTACCAGGGCATCAAAACGATGAAGGAGATTGGCGCTACTTCGTGCCAGAAGTGTCTTCGTACCAATGATATTGACAACATTGGAGACTCCCGTCACCTCTCATTCTTTGAGATGTTGGGCAACTTCTCCTTTGGCGGTTATTCCAAGCGTGATGCGTGTACCTGGGCGATGGAGTTTATCTCTTCTCCAGAGCACCTTGGTCTGCCACTTGATCGCCTGTACTTCACGGTCTTCACTGATGATGATGAAGCAATTGAGATTTGGAAGTCACTTGGTGTAGCAGAAGACCACATCACTCGCTTTGGGTGAAGAGGACAACTTCTGGGCAGCAGGTCCAACTGGTCCCTGCGGTCCTTGCTCTGAGATTTACTTTGACCAGGGCCATGAGTTTGAGGGAGAAGCTCCTGGAGATGACGGCGACCGATACCTTGAGTTCTGGAACCTTGTCTTTACCCAGTTTGACCGCCAGGAAGATGGCTCTCTGCCCGAGCTTCCTCACCGCAACATCGATACCGGCATGGGCCTTGAGCGTATTGCAGCTATCATGCAGCATGAGGGCACCAATTACGAGGGTGACATCATGCGTACCCTCATCTCTTTGGGCGAGAAACTCTCTGGTAAGAAGTATCACTCAACTGATGAGATTGACCGTAGTCTGCGTATTCTTGCAGATCACTCTCGTGCAGTTACCTTTATGATTGGTGACGGCATTCTCCCTGGTAACGAGGGTAGAAGCTACATCCTTCGTCGCCTGCTCCGCCGCGCTGTCTATCACGGTCGCTTGCTGGGCATCCAGGGCGCCTTCATGGCAGAGTATGCTCACGAGGTTGCTGTTCTGCTTGGCGCAGAGTATCCAGAGCTTGTCGAGAAGAGTGCTCTTATCGACGGCATTCTGACCGCTGAAGAGGAGCGCTTTGGCGCTACGCTCGACGCAGGCGAGTCCAAGCTCACTGCAGAGCTTGAGCAGCTTGAGGATGGCGCACAGCTTTCCGGTGAGGTTGCCTTCCTTCTGCACGATACCTACGGATTCCCCATTGATCTTACTCGTGAGATTGCTGCAAATGCAGGTCACGTTGTTGACATGGACGCCTTTGACGCTGCAATGACTGAGCAGCGCGAGCGCGCTCGTGCGTCTGCTAACCGCGATGCTTGGGGCAATGCCCAGAGCATTTGGGTTGCACTCTCTGACCGCCTTGATGAGACCGCCTTTGACGGCTATGACAACAACGAGCTCTCCGGCGTTCGTGTTGTTGCTCTTGTTCAGGACGGACAGGAGGTTGAGTCTGCTTCTGCTGGCTCTGAGGTAGAGGTTGTCCTTGATCGCACGCCTTTCTATGCAGAGATGGGCGGCCAGGTTGGAGATACCGGCAAACTGACAGCTCCTGGTCTCTACGTTCACGTTACTGATACTAAGCACCGCGATGGTGGACTTGAGTCCCACGTTGGCGTGGTAGAGGAGGGCACCATCTCTGTTGGTGATTCAGTCAACGCAACCATTGATGCCGGCCGTCGTGAGCTAATCCGCCGCAACCACACCGCAACTCACCTGCTTGACGCAGCACTTAAAAAGGTTTTGGGCGACCACGTCAACCAGGCTGGTTCTCTTGTTGCTCCAGATCGCATGCGTTTTGACTTCACACACTTTGAGGCTCTTACCAAAGATGAGCTTGATCGTATTGAGGGTATGGTCAACGCAGAGATTTTTGCTGCTAAGCCTGTTGTTACACAGATTATGAGTATTGAAGACGCAAAGGCTGCTGGTGCTGTTGCACTCTTTGGCGAGAAGTACGGCGATGTCGTACGCGTTGTCTCTGCTGGAGCAGAAGACGCCCCATTCTCTCGTGAGCTCTGCGGTGGTACTCATGCACGCAATACGGCAGACCTTGGTCTGTTTAAGATTATCTCCGAGAGCTCCGTTGGTTCTAACTCAAGGCGTATTGAGGCTGTAACCTCTATGGGCGCTATCGAGTACGTCGATGAGCGCCTGGCTCAGCTTGATGAGGTTGCTGCGGCTCTGAAGGTTCGTCCTTCCGCTGTTGCAGATCGTGTTGAACAGCTGCAGCAAGATCTTCGCACTGCCAATCACAAGCTTGAGGCTGCTCTTACTGGAGCAGGTAGCAACCAGGTAGCAGAGGCACTTAAGTCTGCTGTTCAGCTCAATGGCTATAGCTGTGTCATCGCTAAGCTTGAGGGTCTTTCTGGCAAAGAGCTCCGTTCTGCTTGGGACGGCATCCGTGATGCATCTGACGGTCAGCCTGTTGCTTGCGTCATCGCATCCGCAACTGCTGATGGTAAAGTTTCTTTGCTTGCAGGTGCAACTGATTCTGCAGTTGCAGCGGGCTTCTCGGCAGGAGACATTGTTAAAGAGATTGCAGAGCTTGTTGGTGGCCGCGGCGGTGGTAAGCCAGCAATGGCACAGGCAGGTGGCTCAAATGCTGCTGGAATTGATGCTGCACTTGAGGCTGCAAGAACAAAGCTTGGTGCGTAACGTTTGCGTGTTTTAGCTCTAGATATTGGTGAAGTTCGCATCGGGGTTGCTGTAAGTGACCCCGATGGTGCTATTGCGTCACCTGTTTGTGTGTTACCTGCGCAAGAGGTGCTCTCGCATGCTCGTACGTTTAAAGCTGTGCTTGAAGATTGGGAGCCAGAACTTCTTTTGTGCGGTCGTCCTAAGACGCTCGCCGGCGAAGATGGACCACAGGCCCAAAAAAAATTACCGTTCAAGCTGAGCAAATTGCGAAGAACTGCCAACTTCCATTAGAATTTACTGACGAAAGATTGTCTTCGGCTGAAGCCAAGAAGATTCTACGTGCGCAAGGTTTGTCTGAGAAAGCCATGCGCGGAAAAGTTGACATGGTTGCTGCATCGCTCTTTTTGCAATCATGGCTTGATGCACAGACACATAAGGGAGACTAAATGCCCACCCTATCCAATGGTTCTTCTCCACGTCGTCGTGGGGCCCACTTTTCTGCTCCTGCTGGAGATAATCCAGCTCCGCAGGAAGCTATTCAACAGCCTTCTGTAGAAGCAACAGGATCACTTCCTGCTCTATCAGGTGGCAAGTTGTCTTCAAGAAGTGCACAAGTCACTCATAAGGCAAAGAACAAGCAGGTAAAGCATAGGGATAAGAGAGCTGCTAAGCGTTCTCGTATTATAGCTACACTTATTGCTCTTCTTATGGTTTCTGCACTTGGCTTATTTGTGTGGAAAGTTGCTATCCCAGAGCTTAGTCGCGTTAACTCTGACACACAGGAGATTACTGCTGGTCAGGAAGTGACTGTCACTATTCCTGATGGTGCTGGCGCACAGGAAGTTGCAAAGATATTGTTTGACAACAAGATTATTGCTAACAAGAGCGAGTTCTTATCTCAGGTAAAACGCCAGGAAGCAGAGCAGAAGATTAAGAGTGGTATCTACGTAATTATCACCGGTACGACGCCGGCAGATATTGTTCATTTGCTTGTTTCTGGCCCTAATGCTCCTGGTAGTGGCCTTGTTATCCCAGAGGGCTATACCGTTTCTCAGGTCGCAGATCTGGTCCAGAATTATTTTGGTATTTCTCGCGATGATTTCTTGAATCAGGCAAAGGCATCCAACTATGTCTCAGATTATCCATTCCTTGCCGGTGCCGTTGATGCTAACGATTCTCTTGAGGGATACCTGTTCCCAAAGACATATACGTTCACAGATACAAATGTGACCGCTGACGCTGTAATTCGTGCGATGCTGGATCAGTTTGAAAAAAAGAGACGTCTGACCTTAATCTAGACGCTGCTCGAATTACGTTGAACAAGCGCTACAACTTGAATCTTACTAATGAGCAGATCATTACCATGGCCTCAATTATTGAGCGAGAGGCCCTAACTGATGATGACCGTCCTAAGGTGGCTTCTGTCTTCTATAATCGCCTGTATGATGATATGTACCTGCAAAGCGATGCAACTCTTGCCTATTCCTTGGGTAGGGAAGCAACTGCAGATGATTTGAGTACTATGACATCTGATCCTTACAACACCTATGCATTCAAGGGACTTACACCAACACCAATTTGCTCTCCTGGCTATGCCTCTATTAGGGCAGCAATGGATCCCGCAGCTACCAATTACTATTACTTCTGGATTACTTCAGATGAGCATGTCTTCTCTGAGACATATGATGAGCATATGCAGGCTATTGAAAATGCTCGCGAACGAGAAGCTGCAAGCAAGCAGTAGCTGGTGTTGATATGAGTTTGATCAAAGCAACACAGTATGTTTCTGCTGTTGAATATATCTCGGTAGAGAATCTTGTTCAACAGGGGATTAAGCTTGTGCTTCTAGATCGTGATAATACCTGTGTGCCTCGTGACGCTAAAGTGGCGCCACCGCAGGTATTTGAGTGGTTTGAGAAGGCTCATGCGGCTGGATTAACGCTCTGTCTCATCTCAAACAATATCCACCTCGATGATGTCCAACGTAGCGCCGCTGAGCTGGGAATTGAAGGAGAAGGTTTTGCATGCAAGCCGCTTCCTCGCGCACTAACTGCTGCCATGAAGCGTTTCTCGGTATCTAAAGAACAAACAGTGATGGTGGGAGACCAGATTTTTACCGATGTTATTGCAGGTAATTTGGCTGGTGTTTCAACTATTTTGGTAAAGCCGCAGTCTGATGAGGATCTTTGGTACACCAATATCATTCGTCACGTAGAGCGCCGCATTTTAAAAAATGTAACTTTTACGTCATAACAAGACGGCTTTAGTTTACTTGCTCCAACTCGATGATAGAATCATCTTGAAAGGCTGGAGGAGTATGGAGCTTCGCGATTCAAGATACGTTGTACATGAGGGCTGTGATCATATCTTTTTTGTAGGCTTTCTGGGTGCCGGAAAGTCTACACTCGCACGTAATTTGGGCGAGCTGTTTCACCGCCGTTATGTCGATACTGATCGCCTGGCAGAGCGTATAGCAGGTAAATCACTGGCAGAAATCTACGAAGATGACGGTGAAGAGCTTTTTAGGCAGGCAGAAACTGAGGTTTTGCACACGCTTAAGTCTAAGAAGTCGCTGCTGGTAAGCTGTGGCGGTGGAATTGTCGAGAAAGACATCAATCTTACGCTTATGCGTGAGATGGGCGTCATTGTGTTTCTCGACGGCGATCTTTCTGACTCGCTACGCCAGATTCAGCGTACGGACAGACGTCCTGACTTGGGAAGTGTAGAAAACGCCACCCGTTTGTATAGTCGTCTGCGTCCGCGCTATGAAGACGCAGCTGATATTACGATTGATATTCGTGAGAAAACGTTTGAGCAGGTAGCCATTGATTCTGGCAAGCTGCTTTGGGAAAGAGGTCTTCTATGAGTGACAACGTTCAGAACGAACTTGAAGAGGAACTACCACCCTGTTCAGATTAAACAGTGGATTTCTATTCCTGGAGGTTCTATTGCTCTTCGCTCTGGCGCTGGTGTTCTTTCAAACTTTGGTACTGAGCTAAGGACTGCTGTAGGTAGGCCTCATCGCTGCGCCTTTATGGTTAGCAATCAGACAGATGAAGACCTTGCTGAGCTTTTTGCGTAGAGATCTTACTACCATTGGTTTTCTCGTCACACGTATTGAGGTAGAAGATGGCGAGGCAGCAACTACCGTGGCAACTGAGGCACAGGTATTGTCTGCTTTGGCAGAAATGCACCTTACCGCAGATGACCCTAGTGGTTACTGTGGGCCATTCGGGAGTTATCTCTCTTGCAAACCACGTTGCCAATGCGTGGTGTGGGGAGTCTCTCTTGCTACAGTTCCCCTTGATTTAGCTGCAGTTATTGTGTCCTCTATTACTCCTCGTGCACTTGATATAGATGCAGATCATCAGCGCCTTGTTACTACCAAGCCTTGTGCTCGTTTCTGTTTTGCAGACCTTGAGGTTATGGATCTTTGCGATGACAACGCTAAGGTTGCCCAGGTATGTATGGTTGCAACAGCTATGTCTGATAATGAGGCAGAGTTTGGCCGCATTTGGGATAGAGCAGATAACCTCTCCTCTGGAGTTGCTGATATTGTTGCAGAGCAGCTGGCAGAGTCCACTAAGACGCGTGGTCGTCTCTCCGATTCTTCTGCTATTGCAATCCAGCAGTCCGTTCCTTATGGCTGGGTTTTTTTGTTGAGGCGCTTCGTCCGCTTATTCCAGCTGATCAGCCTCTTTCTGCACTCTACGCCGATGCTTTGCGTTTCTCGGCAAGAATCGCTGTAGCTAAAGAGGCAATTTCTTTTGATGACATGCTGGCTCAAGATGAACTACTTGAGCGCTTGAATATTGGTTCTGTTACCTGTGACATTACCCCAGAGCAGCTTATTGAAGCTCTGAAGCAGGAATGTTTCCGTTCCACTAATCGTTTCATGTTGCCGATTCCAATGTCTATCGGACGGGTAAGATTAGCTTCGGTCGACGAGGAACTCTCGTCGAACACGCCCTGCGCTTTGGTGTGAAGCTCACGCTTCATAGTGCAAGGTGTACTACTTATGAGCTTTTTCTCGCCAAGAATAGCTCTCTTATATAGTTTTGTTTTTTTAAACATCTCGAGAAGGGATTTGAAATGGCAGATTTACAGGCAGGAGCAAAGCGTGTTGCGCGCTTTCGCGAGGTAATGGCTCAGAAGGGTTACGACGCTGTTGTTCTGCGCCACAACCCAGACCTTCGTTGGCTGACTGACGCTGAGCGAACCTTTGACTTTGAGCAGGCACACACTGCATTTATCACGCAGGACGAGCTGTTCTTGCACACTGACTCCCGTTACTACAACACATTTCTTGAGCGCTTGGGCGCTGACGCTCCTTGGAAGTTTGACCAGGAGGTTACCACGCCTACTGAGTGGGTTGCCGCTCATGTTGCTAAAGCTCATGCTCGCGTAGTTGCTATTGAAGACACTGTTGACCTTGCGTTCTTTGATGGTCTTGAGCAGGCACTTCGCGATAACTCTCTTGCAGCTTTGCTTCCACGCATGCACGGTGATATTGCTGGGCTGCGTATCGTGAAAGATCCTGCAGAGATTGAGCTTATGAAGCACGCTCAGTCAATTACTGACAAGGCGTTCCTCCACATCTGCGAGTACATTAAGCCAGGCCTTACTGAGCAGCAGATCCGCGCAGAGCTTGAGAACTATATGCTTTCTAACGGCGCCGATGCTCTGTCCTTTGATTCCATCATTGCTTCTGGTCCTAACGGAGCTAATCCTCACGCACAGCCAGGTGAGCGCGTGGTTCAGACGGGCGATATGATTGTTATGGACTACGGTGCAGGTTACCTGGATTACCACTCAGATATGACTCGTACTGTTGTTGTTGGCGCACCTTCCGAGGAGCAGCAACACGTCTTTGACGTTGTCCGCAAGGCAAATGAAACTTGCGCAGCAGCTATTCATGCAGGTGTAACTGGTTCTGATATTCATAACCTTGCAGTTAAGGTTATCTCTGAGGCTGGCTACGGTGAGTACTTTGGCCACGGCCTTGGCCACGGTGTAGGCATTGAGATTCATGAGCGTCCATTCTTCAATCCACGTTGGGATAAGGTTATTCCTGCAGGTTCTGTTGTTACCGACGAGCCTGGAATCTATCTGCCTGGCAAGTTTGGTATCCGTCTTGAGGACTTTGGCGTTGTTACTGAGGACGGCTACGATGTCTTTACTCAGTCCACACACGACCTTGTGTCTGTTGGCTGCTAACTAGGCGCGATATACAGAATTTTTACGGCCAGAAGCTTTAGGTTTCTGGCCGTATTTTTTTACCAGTATCTCCTAGGGCGAGAAGACCTTCTCGCTCAAAAAAATAGCTTATAAAACCTAAAAAAATCTAAAAAGAGTTAGGTTAGTGAAGGTATGTTTTAGACTTATGTAATAAAATCAGAAAAGTAAATGTTATTTTCATTGTTATGTTTACAGTTTCATTTGTTTTATTAGGTAGAGAAGAAGGAGGTAGAAGTGGTTAGTATTGTCTTAGCCAGCCATGGTAAATTTGCCGAGGGCATTAAAGATTCTGGCAGCATGATTTTTGGACCACAGGAAGGCGTTGTAGCTGTAACGCTTACTCCTGATATGGGTCCAGATGACCTGCATCAGAAGATTCTCGACGCAATTGCCACGCTTGAAGATCAAGAGCACGTTTTTGTTCTTGGTTGACCTATGGGTGGCACCCCTTTAACCAGATTTCTCGTGTTCTTGAGGAAGAGGGTAAAGAGGATTGGGTTGCCGTTACTGGTCTTAACCTCCCAATGCTTATTGCAGCATATGGCTCTCGCCTTGGCGTAGATACCGCCGTCGAGGTAGCAAAAGAGATTTACTCTGAAGCTCGTATGGGCGTAAAGATTAAGCCAGAAGAGCTTGAGCCACAAGAGGCAACATCTACAGATGTTCCTGCTGCTCCTGTAGCTCCTCAGGGAGCAATTCCTGCAGGTACCGTTATTGGTGACGGCAAGCTCAAGATTGTGCTTGCACGTATTGACACCCGTCTTCTGCATGGTCAGGTTGCAACTACGTGGACAAAGATGACCAAGCCAGATCGCATTATTGTCTGCTCTGACGGTGTTGCCCAAGATGAGCTGCGTAAAACTATGATTGTTCAGGCTGCTCCTCCAGGAGTACATGTTCACGTTGTTCCTATTAAGAAGATTATTGAGATTGCTCACGACACTCGTTTTGGTAACACCAAGGCAATGCTTCTGTTTGAGACTCCTCAGGACATGCTCCGTGCTCTGGAGGGTGGCGTTGAAATCGAGGAAGCAAATCTTGGTTCTATTGCTCACTCTGTTGGTAAGGTTGTTGTTACCAGCGCAGTTGCAATGGATGAGGATGACGTGAAGACCCTTGAGGCTATTCGTGACCACGGCACCAAGTTTGATGTGCGTAAGGTTCCCTGCTGACAGCGCAGAGAACTTTGAAGCAATGTTAAAGAAAGCCAAGTCCGAGCTTGCTGCTCGTAAGTAACTAGAAGGAGGTAGAAATGACGCCTATCACTATATTGCTCGTTGTAATCGTTGCTCTGCTCGCTGGCATGGAAGGTGTCCTTGACCAGTGGGAGTTCCACCAGCCCCTGGTTGCTTGCTCATTGATTGGCCTGGTAACTGGCCACCCTGCTGAGGGAATTATCCTCGGTGGCTCGCTTCAGATGATTGCTCTTGGTTGGGCAAACATTGGTGCTGCAATTGCTCCAGACGCTGCTCTTGCTTCTGTTGCATCCGCAATTATCATGGTTTTTGGCACTTAACGGTGGAGATACTGACACCACTGCTGCTATCAACACTTCTATTGCACTTGCAATTCCCTCTGTCCGTTGCTGGCCTGTTCCTTACCATGATTGCTCGTACCATTGCAACTGGTATTGTTCATGCTATGGATGCAGCTGCCGAGAAGGGCGATTTTGCTGCAATTGAGCGTTGGCAGGTTGTAGCTATCTTTTTGCAGGGTGCACGTATTGCCGTTCCTGCAGCTGCTCTTTGCTTTGTTGACCCAACCATTGTTACTGACGCTCTGAACGCAATGCCTCAATGGCTTACTGGCGGTATGGCAGTTGGCGGCGGCATGGTTGCTGCTGTTGGTTATGCAATGGTTATCAACATGATGGCTACTCGCGAGGTTTGGCCATTCTTTGCGCTGGGCTTTGTCTTTGCTGCTATCAATCAGCTTACTCTTATTGCTCTTGGCGTCATCGGTGTCTGCCTTGCTATTCTCTACATTGGTCTTAAGGACCTTGCTAAACAGGGTGGCGGTGCAGGTGGTGGATCTGGTGATCCGCTCGGCGACATCATTGATAACTACTAATTCTGAAGGAGTGTGATAACAATGGAGAATAAGATTCAGCTTTCTAAGAAAGATCGTATGTCTGTTGCTCTTCGTCACCAGTTCCTTCAGGGTTCTTGGAACTACGAGCGTATGCAGAATGGTGGTTGGGCGTTCTCAATGATTCCAGCCATCAAGAAGCTTTATCCAAACAAAGAAGATCAGGTAGCCGCTCTTAAGCGTCACCTTGAGTTCTACAATACTCACCCTTACGTTTCTGCACCAGTCATGGGCGTAACCCTTGCACTGGAGGAGGGTCGTGCTAACGGTGAGCCCTATTGATGACGTTGCAATTCAGGGTGTCAAGGTAGGTATGATGGGCCCTCTGGCCGGTGTTGGTGACCCAGTCTTCTGGTTTACTGTTCTGACCAATCCTTGGAGCTCTTGGTGCATCTATTGCCCTTGGTGGCTCTGCACTTGGTCCCATTCTCTTCTTTGTTCTGTGGAACGTCATTCGTCTTATCTTCCTTTGGTACACCCAGGAGTTTGGCTATAAGGCAGGTGCCTCAATTTCTTCTGATCTTTCTGGCGGCTTGCTAGGCAAGATTACTGAGGGTGCTTCCATTCTGGGCATGTTTATCATTGGTGCTCTGGTACAGCGTTGGGTTTCTATTTCATTCACTCCTGTAGTTTCAACCATTCCACAGCAGGCAGGTGCGTATATTGATTGGACAACCCTTCCTTCAGGAGTAGAGGGAATGTATCAAGCATTGAAACTCTATTCTGCTCTAGGACCAAATGGTCTTGATCCAGTGAAGGTAACTACGTTACAGTCCAACCTTGACTCGCTCATCCCTGGACTTGCCGCTGTCGGCCTGACGCTGCTCTGCTGCTCACTGCTTAAGAAGAAGGTCTCTCCAATTGCCATCATCTTGGCTCTCTTTGCCGTTGGTATTGTTGGACGACTTCTTGGCTTTATGTAATGAGTAAACGTACGCACTAGTACTTAAAGTCGCACGAATATGGGTCGCGCTCTATAATGGGTGCGACCCATTTTTGAAAGGATTGTATGGCTCAGTCTCAGAACAGTATCGTTGACCTCACTATGAAGGCTACTTCATTTCATGGTTTGGCTACATACGGTGATATTCTTATTGGCAATAAGGCGTTTGAGTTCTACAACCAGAAAAAAATCCCGAAGATTATATTCAGATTCCTTGGGACCAGATTGATCATGTGGCCGCCTCCGTCATGGGACGAACCAAAAGCATTTCTCGCTTTGCTATTTTTACTAAAAACAATGGCAATTACTCGTTTTTCTACACGAGATAACAAGGCAGTGCTTCGAGCCATCCGTGAGTATGTTGGGGAGAAGAAGCTCGTGCGCTCTTTTAAACTTCTGGTTTGTGTTTAAGCACGGCCTCATGTCAATCCCACATCTTCCTCGTCTTATTCAAGAGACTTTTATTAAAAAGAAGTAAGCAAATTTTGCATTTTCACAAGAGCCGCCAGCACGGAAGGCGTGAAACTGATAAAATCCAACATGCATATACGTGTCGCGGGTAGTTTGAAAATTCACGGTCTTCTCGCGACTTTACCGAGTGAAAAGAGTTAGACGTGGCAACTATCAGCACCGCAGATTTCAAGAATGGCCTTGGCCTTAAGATTAACGATAAGTACTACACCATCGTTGAGTTCCAGCACGTAAAAGCCTGGAAAGGGCGGCGCTTTTGTCCGCTACAAGATTCGTGACCTTCGCACCGGCCGCGTTATCGACCAGACCTGCAACGCTGGTACCAAGTTTGAGAACGTGCTTCTGCTCACCAAAGAGATGCAGTATCTCTACAACGACGGTGAGTCCTTCTACTTCATGGACAATGAGACCTACGATCAGGTAGCTGTTCCAGCTGATTTCATTGGCGAGAAGAGCGTTTGGTTCAAAGAGAACGATAACGCACAGCTTCTTTATGCAGACACTGAACTCCTTGGCGTTGAGCCTCCAATGTTTATCGAGGCAGAGATTACCGAGACTGATCCAGGCTTTAAGGGTGACACTGTTCAGGGTGGTACCAAGCCAGCAACTATTGAGACCGGCGCAACGCTTCAGGTCCCAATGTATCTGAACCAGGGTGAGCGTATTAAGGTTGACACCCGCGATGGTAAGTTTGTTTCTCGCGTTTAGTGCAAGTTTTGAGGTGCTTGTATCTCTGAACTAGTATTTAGTAATTATTTCAAAGACATTTTGTCTTTTTCTAGGGGGTAAACATGGCTGAAACAGAGCTTCGTATAGCAGGCATCGGCATCTCAAAAGATGTAATCTCAACGGTTGTCTCCGGCGCAGCTGGAAGTGTTGAAGGTGTTGCCTCCGTTGGCGGAAACGATACGCTGACATCTAATCTCATCAATGTCTTTACCAGTAGAAGCCTTGCTCCAGAGAAGGCAGTTGAAGCAAGCGTAGAGAACAACCAGCTTCATCTTGGTGTACACCTCACCGTTTTCTATGGCTATGCCTTCACTAAACTGGCATCTGAGGTTCGTCTTGCTGTTGCAACTGCCGTAAATGAGCAGATTGGTGTCAGCATTACTTCCGTTGATGTTTATATCGACAGCCTTGTCTTTCCTAAGGAGTAGGCTTGAGCGTTAAGTTTTTTTGGACGTACTCGCGCCCGCAGTCAAGCACTACAACTTCTCTTCCAGGCTGAAGCCACTAATCGTAGCGTTCTTGAGGTCCCTCGATGGAGACTATACGCCTCTGAGGGGCCTCTTGACGAGTATGCACAGTCACTTGCCGTAGGAGCTGATGGCATTAGAGATGACCTCGATGACATCATTGCTGCTTACTCAAAAGACTGGGCAATTGATCGTATGCCTTCTGTTGATCGCAATCTCCTAAGAATTTCTCTCTATGAGATTCTGGAGGTTCCTGAGGTAGACGTTGCAGTTGCTATCAATGAGGTCGTAGACCTTGCTCGTGCGTATTGTGGAGACGATTCTCCACGTTTTATCAACGGTGTTCTTGGCCGTATTGTCGATGATATTGAGGCTGGAGAAGATATTTACTCGCTCTGCCGTAAGCAGTCTGTAACTGAACAAGAAAGCTCAGAAGAAGAGCCAGAGAGCTCTGTGGAAGATGCAGAGTAACCATGGCTAAAATTGATACTTCTGAATACCAGAGCTTTGATCAGATAACTGCAAGACTTGATTCAATTGTTGATCAAGTTCGCGATAAGAACGTCTCGCTGGAACATTCTCTTGACCTCTTTGACGAGGCAATTGCCCTAGGATCTAAAGCGGTCAACATGGTTGACACTACGGAGTTTTACACCAGAAGAGGAAGAGCGCTTGGTCCAGGCTCAGGCGACAGCAGACATGTCTGCTGCAGAGATTTCCGCTGAAGAGCAGGCTGATATCTCAATTGCAGATGAAACGTCGTCTGCAGACGCTGCCACAGAAAGCGATGAGCACTAGTGGCTCAACGTGTTTCTCGCCAAAAGGCTTGATAATGAGCTGGTTAGGCAAGGATTTTTCAAGGATTCCCAGGCTGCTTTGCGCGCAATTCTTGCGGGCCATGTTTCTACGAGTGATAGAAGACTGACCTCAGCAGGTGAGCTTGTTCCTGAGGGTATCTTTTTACACGTAAAAAGGCGCTATTCCGTATGTGAGTCGTGGTGGACTTAAACTTGAACGTGCGTTTGATGTATTTGACTTTACTGTTCAACATAAAAAAATGTTTAGATATTGGTTGTTCAACTGGAGGGTTCACCGATTGCCCTGCTGCAAAATGGGGCATCTTCGGTTACTTCAGTTGATGTTGGTTATGCACAGTTTGACTGGTCACTCAGAAACGATCGTAGAGTTGAACTGCTTGAACGTACAAATATTACCTCGCTGCCAGAAATGGGCTATGTAGATACTTTTGACGTTGCAGTGTGCGATGTTTCTTTCACTTCAATCCTATCGATTCTTCCTTCCGTTTTAGAGGTTCTTGCTGCTGACGGAGTATTTGTGACGCTGGTAAAGCCTCAATTTGAAGCTAAGAGGGAAGAAGTGGGTGAGGGCGGTATTGTGACGGATGCTTTTGTGCGCCTGCAGACGTTACAAAAGGTTGCCGATGCATTTAAAGAGAAGCAGATGGGTCCTCTTGGGGCATGTGAAAGCCCTATTCATGGAGCAAAAGGAAACGTAGAATATTTACTGTTCGGCCAGGTTGGAGCAGGGCAAAATAATCTTGATCTTGCTTCGGTAGTACAAAAGCATTCTGTAGAAATAATGAAATAGAACTAATGTTCTATTTCATGGTATTGTTTGCAGTATTTTAGGTATACTTACTACATCGATTCAGATAGTTGACTATTTCAGTTGTGCAATCAAGCAAAATCAGGGAGAGTGGTTTGCGTGAAGGTGCTTCTTGTTCCAAATTTTTCAAGAGAAGTTGCTGTTTCTGGTGCACGTAAACTTGAAGAATGGCTCTTTGAGCAGGGGCTGTGATGTTCAGTGGGCACATGATAAAAAGTTGTTCCCAGATAAAGCCATTGATTGCTCTGATTGCCAACTTGTTATTTCTCTTGGCGGTGATGGAACGCTTCTGAGGGCAGCAAAAATCGTAGAGTATTCAGAAATTCCTATTTTGGGTATTTCTTACGGTCACCTTGGCTTTTTGACCAGTGCAACTCCCAATCAGATGATTGAGATGGTTGCCGATGCTCTTGCGGGAGAATTGCATGTTTCTAGAAGGGCAACGCTTTCAATTGAAACAGAATATGAGCTTCCTTCTGAGAAATACATGTCGAGAAGACCTTCTCGCTCAATGATTTTGCTGTTTCCAGAGGTGGGGCAGGAGATATGGTTGAGTTTACCGTTTCTGTATCTGGTAATCATATTGATAAGCTTCGCGGTGATGGTTTTGTAGTTAGTACGGCAACTGGATCAACCGGTTATGCTCTTGCTGCTGGTGGTCCTATCGTTACTCCAGAGTTTTTCGGGTATGGTTTGTGTTCCTATTGCTGCACACACCATTTTGGCTCGTGCATTTCTTACTTCTCCATCTGATGTCGTTGAAATTACTATGTCAAAAGATCGTCCTGCGCCTTGTCATTTCTTCTCTGACGGACAAAACATCAAGCATCCAGAAGAAGGTGTAGCAACCAGAGCTCGTATTAGCCGTGGGCCAGGAGATATCATTTTGCTTGATAGAAGCGCTGATAGTTTCTATCGTTCGGTTTCTCGTGTTTTTTTACGGTAAAACTGGTCAGTAGGCAGGTCGTACATGCTTGATGAACTTCGTGTGCAAAATGTTGCACTTATTGAAGACGCTTCTCTTGCACCCGCTTCTGGATTAACTGTTTTAACAGGAGAGACGGGCGCTGGTAAAACTGCTCTTTTGTCATCCATAAAGCTCCTAGTTGGTGAGCGTGCAGATGCTTCTGCAGTTAGAGAAGGAACTGAAGCTCTTAGAGTTGAAGCTAGATTTTTTTACTTCGCCAGAAGACCAAGAGGGAATTGTAGTCTCTAGGAAAGTTTCTGCAGACGGTAGGGGCAGGGTAGAGATTGATGGTCACATGGCTTCAGTTAAAGAACTTGCCAGCGGCATTGGAACTTCAATTGATCTTTGTGGTCAGCATGAGCATCAAAGGTTACTTGATGTAAAAAAATCATGTCGGTATGTTGGATTCATGGATTGGATTAGATGTTCAGGCATGTTTATCAGAGTACGCAGAGGCCCTTAGTGTCTATCATGCCGCAGTTGATGAGCTACAACGTGTTATTGAGGTAAGTCAGTCAAGTAATGCCAAAATTGATGAAGCTGCCTTTCTTGTGCAAAAGATTGATGAGGTTTCTCCAAAAGAAGGAGAGCTAGAAGATTTAGAAGAGCAGCTTCCTCGTTTTGAACATGCAGAAGCGCTGCTTCAAGCTGCTGGAGGAACGCACAAGTTGCTTTCAGATGATGAAGGCATTATTGACTCTCTTTCAGAAGCAGTACACATGCTTCAAAATGCATCAACATACGATGCTGTTTTGGGCGCCTATGCAGAATCACTCTCAAGTGTCCTTATAGATATTGAAGACGTTTCTTCAGAGCTTAGAAGCTACGTACATTCTCTTGATTTTGATGAAGAGGCGCTTGAAGAAATGCAGGCCCGTATGGCTCGTCTTCAGGGTCTTATGAGAACATATGGTCCTGGTATAAAGGACGTATTTAAGAAGTATCAAGCTGCTCAAAACCTTCTTGAGGTAACAAGAGACACAGAAAAGCTTGTCCGTGAAGCACAGGCAGCGGTTGATGCTGCACAAGATATCCTCATTCTTAAGGCTCAAGAGCTTAAGAAAGTTCGTGTTGCTGCTGCTCCAAAGCTTTGCGAAGCAGTCAATAGACAGATGAGTCACTTGCAAATGGGTTCTGCTCAGATAGAGCTTAGTTTTGAAGATTTATCTTTTGAGCAATGGAATAAGGTTGGTTCAACAAAAAAATAGAGCTTATGTATAAGCCCTCAGCACAAATGACTGCCCGTCCACTTAGAAAAAAATTGCTTCTGGCGGTGAAGTCTCGCGCGTCATGCTCGCTTGTAAAGTGGTTCTTGGAGAGTCTGATGTTTGCGATACTCTTGTCTTTGATGAGGTTGATACTGGCGTTGGTGGTGCAACTGCTGTAGCTCTTGCAGAGGTTTTAGCGCAGCTTGCTAAAACACATCAGGTTATTGTTGTTACCCATCTGCCACAGGTTGCTGTTATGGGCTCAAGGCACTATGTAGTCTCTAAGACAGAAGAACATAACGCCCTTCCTATAACTTCACTTACAGAGGTCTCTGGCGTCCAGAGAGAAGAAGAGATTGCTCGAATGCTTTCGGGTTCAATAACTGAGGCTTCTTTGGCACATGCTCGGGAATTGCTCGCTGAGGTCCACTAGATTTCTCAGATTTACCTGGACATAACAATATATTTGTTTTGGAGATTAAATTTCTCGTCTCCATGGGTCTTAAAGCGGAATAGTATAAAGACCCGTAGAAATGTATTTTGTTAGTTTTGTCTACGGGAGTTTCCATGACTAAGCACATTTTTGTAACAGGCGGCGTCGTTTCCTCTCTTGGAAAGGGAATTACTGCTGCATCACTCGGCCGACTTCTTAAGGCTCGTGGCTATAAGGTCATGATGCAAAAAGCTGACCCGTATTTAAACGTTGACCCAGGTACTATGAGTCCTTTTTCAGCATGGTGAAGTTTTTGTAACCGAGGATGGAAAAGAGACTGATCTTGACCTTGGCCACTATGAGCGCTTCATTGATGAGAATCTCACCAGAGAATCAAATTTCACTACTGGTCTTATTTATCAGTCATTGATTCAGCGTGAGCGTGCGGGAGATTTTCTCGGTGGTACGGTTCAGGTAATTCCACATGTAACCGATGCAATTAAAGCCCGTTTTGCTCGCATTGAAGAGGTTACCAATGCTGACGTAGTTATCACTGAGCTGGGCGGCACCATTGGTGATATTGAGTCTCAACCTTTTGTTGAGGCAATTCGCCAGTTTAGAAAAGAGCGCGGTGCAAGCAACGTTGCCATTATTCACGTAAGTCTTGTTCCTTATATTGCTGCTGCTCATGAGGTTAAAAACAAAGCCTACTCAGCACTCTGTCAAAGAGCTTCGCTCCCTTGGTATCCAGCCAGATTTTTATTGTGTGTCGCTCTAGCCACTCTGTGGATGAGTCCATTCGCGAGAAGATCGCTAATTTCTGTGATGTTGACGCAGATTGCGTTTTTGAGAATAACGATCTTCCTTCAATCTATGATGTACCTGCACATTTGGCAGTTCAGGGCTTTGATAAGAAGGTTCTTGAGCGCTTGGGTCTCGAGGTTCGTCCAAGTGATCTTGGTAGTTGGGAAGCATTCACTACTGCTATGCATAAGGCAAATGCTCTTGAAGACACTACAAGAATTTACGTTGTTGGTAAGTACACGCAGCTGCCTGATGCGTATCTTTCAGTTATTGAAGCACTTCATCATTCAGGAATTTTTCTATGGTAGACATGTTGAGATTCGCTTGGTAAATGGTGAGGAGCTGACAGAAGAAGATGTAGAGCAGGAGCTTGCTGGAGCAGACGGCATCCCTAGTCCCTGGTGGCTTTGGTCTTCGTGGCGTAGAAGGCAAGATGGTTGCCATTCGTCGTGCTCGTGAGCTTAAGATTCCATATCTTGGTGTTTGCCTTGGTATGCAGATGGCCGTCACTGAATTTGCTCGTGATGTCTGTGGTATGGAGGGTGCTAACTCTGCAGAGTTTGGTCCTGATACGCCTTATCCTGTTATCGATCTTATGCCTGATCAGGAGGATATTACCGATAAGGGCGGCACAATGCGCCTTGGCTCTTATCCTTGTAAGGTTGTAGAGGGTACACTTGCTTATGAGGCTTATGGTAACAACCTTGTTTATGAGCGCCATCGTCATCGCTATGAGGTGAGCAACGTATTCCGTAATCAGCTTGTTGAGGCAGGTCTTGTAGTCTCTGGTGTTTCTCCAGATGATCGCCTTGTAGAAATGGTTGAACTTCCAGAAACTGTCCATCCATGGTTTGTTGCCAGCCAGGCTCATCCAGAGTTCAAGAGTCGCCCAACACACCCCGCACCTTTGTTCCGTGAGTTTGCGCGCGCTGCAATTGCTCATCATGAGGGTGTTGACCGTCATGATGTCAGCCAGGCTCTGTAGGTCAGAGCTCTTATAAAGGAAAAGACATGACTATGGACCTCGCTCAGGCGCGTACAGAATTTTTAGCGTACGTTGCTGTTGAGCGAGGTCTTTCTGTAAATACTCTTGATGCTTATACCAGGGATTTAGATGGTTATCTTCTCTGGCTTAAGGGCAAAAAGATAACCTTGCCTAAGCAAGTGACTCGTTCCGATGTTGAAGAATATATTGGTTCGCTCAGAAATTTAGGAATGGCACCAACTTCAGTTGAGCGTCATACGGCAGCTATCAGGAACTATCATAAGTTCATGGTTGTCGAGCAAATCTGCGAAACTTCACCGGCTGATGATTTGCCAACCGCAGCAAGAATTCAAAGACTTCCTGATGTTATTTCTCAAGAAAAAGCGGAAGAGCTTCTTGATCAGCCGTTTCCAAACTCTCCCCTTGGTATACGAGATAGGGCTATTCTTGAGCTGCTCTATGGCTGTGGTTTGAGGGTTTCTGAGCTTTGTGATCTTGAGGTTAGAGGAGTTCTCTTAGAAGATGAGCTTTTTGCGTGTCTTTGGAAAAAGGTTCCAAAGAGCGGGTGGTTCCTGTACTGGGTTCTGCACATCGCGCGCTTAAAACGTATCTTTTTGAGGCACGTTCATTACTGCTTAAACACGGTCAAGTATCTGAGGTATTTGTAAATGCCAGGGGTGGAAGAATTTCTCGGCAATCAGTTCATAAGTTAGTGGCAAATTACGGCAGGGTAGTGGGCATTGAAGGCTTGCATCCCCACACGTTGCGTCATAGTTTTGCGACGCATCTTTTAGAAGGTGGCGCCGACCTTCGTTCAGTGCAGGAACTTTTAGGACACGTAGACATTTCAACTACGCAGCTGTATACACACGTCGATAGATCTCATATTAGAGACGTGTATCTTGAGGCTCATCCTCGAGCGCACGTTCACGTTGACAAATAAAACGCGCGTGGGGCAAAGTGGTGGTTTGGGAGGAGAACAACAGGGTTTTTCGTCACGAGTTCACCACAATTTCCTCAATATTTTTGCAATATAAAAAAATTTAATAAATTGATCAGATGACTGAAAAAAATCCGTTCTTTTGTAGTTCGGTTTTTTTAAACACTACATATTGTGGTCAAAATGTCATATCTCATATTTTCGTTAAACCCCAGCTAGACCATAAGAAAAATACTTGGTGTTGGAAAGTGTTTTCTAGTGTGTCTAAGTGTCGGAATGAGTTATATTTATTTCAGGTTCAATCGACGGACTATGCCCAAGCATTGCCGCGCACACACAACACAAACACAGCCCGCGCGGCAAGGGGCGCCAACGTGAAAGGGGAGACATGCTTACTGGTCAGTATCAGCGCTCGCTGGACTCCAAGATTCGCGTGACTCTTCCTGCACCTCAGCGCAAGCAGCTTAGCGATGTTGTCATCTTGCTCCGTCGACAGGACGCGCTTTACGGCTACTCACCTGAGGCGTATGAGGCTTGGATTGCAAGTCTGAACCTCAACCCAAGGAACCGCGACGACGTCACAGCACTTCGCATGCTGAACGCAGCAGCAACAACCGTCGACATTGACTCGGCTGGCCGCGTTGCTCTGGGAAAGATTGACGAGTCCGATCCACAGGCTAGGGAGAAGCTCCAGCTTGACCGCGATGTCACTATTGTCGGTAACGGCGACCACTTTGAGATTTGGAACACCAACAAGTGGAACAGCCTCTTCTCGGCAGATGACCGCGTTGCAACGCTTGAGGACCTCATCTTTGGCGCCTAGTGAGGCGAGAAGATCGTGAAGGTAGAAGACGGTAACTTGAAAGTCGAATATCGGCACCAACCAGTAATGCTTGCAGAAGTGCTGCGCGAGCTGGACCCCAAGCCAGGTGAAGTTGTTTGCGACTGTACCTTGGGAGGAGCGGGTCACACCGTAGAGATGGCAAAGCTCATTGCTCCAGACGGTCTTTCTATTGGAATTGACCAGGACGCAATGGCTCATCAAGCAGCAGCTGCTCGCCTGAAACAAGAAGTACCAAATGCGGAGTTTTTACCGCTTAAGGGAAACTTTGGTGACCTCGATGAACTTCTCGTCTCTGCAGAAGTTCCCGGAGTTGACTGTTTCCTCTTTGACATTGGTGTTTCTTCTCCTCAGCTTGATATCCCAGAGCGAGGCTTTTCGTACCATGAAGATGCCCCGTTGGATATGCGAATGGACCCGGGCAAACAAACTCCAACTGCACAAGAGGTCATCAACACCTACAACGAAGCCGACCTCGCCCGAATCCTTCGAATTTATGGCGACGAGAAATTTGCCTCACGCATTGCACGACGCATTGTGCAAACGCGAGAAAAGCGTCCCATCCAAAACGACGCTTGAGCTTGTCGAGGTAATCAAGGCGGCAATTCCCGCAGCAGCACGTCGTCACGGCGGACATCCTGCCAGAAAGACGTTCCAAGCGCTTCGTATTGAAGTGAACCACGAGCTTGAGGTTTTGGAACGCGGACTACGCTGCGCAATTGCCTGGGCTCATCCAGGAGGCAGGATTTGCGTTATCTCGTATCACTCGCTTGAAGATCGCATCGTCAAGCACGTGTTCTCCGAGCTCAGCCAAGGTTGTATCTGCCCGCCAGACCTTCCGGTTTGTATGTGCGGTCAAGTGCCGATAGTTGACGTGATTACGCGCAAACCTCTTGTAGCCACTCCAGAAGAGATTGAGCGCAACCCAAGGGCAAGAAGCGCCCTGATGAGGGTAGCGGTAAAGCGCGACCCAGAGAAATGAAGTACCGCATAGCACTTGTTGCTTGTTAAGAAGAAGTTGAAGGGATTGAAGCCAGATGGCACGTTACGGATCAGAGGCTGTAGCACGTACAACCCAGTTTGAGTATGAGGTTACTCCTGAACAGAGTACTCGCTCATCCTTTGAGGTTGTACCTGGTGGTGGCCTTGATGCAGATGCACGCCGTGGCGTAAGCAGCCAGTTCATCCAGCGCGTCAAGATTATTGCTGTTGCTGCAGTTCTCTTCTTGACCCTTGGTGTGGTTCGCATTGGCATCTCAACCGCAACGGTTTCCACACTTCAGTCCAACAATGTCATTAGAAACGAAATGCGCGCAACAACTGCAACTAACGATTCTCTGCGCATTTCTCGCTCTTTGCTTGCAAGCACCACACGTATCGAGCGCATTGCTACACAAAATTACGGAATGACCCTTGAGACAAATCGTCCCGTTGTAGATGTAAGTGACAACGCTTAGGCGTAAAATATACGTTGTGAGTACGCAGAATCGACATACTCGCGCATCGCGCAAAAAAACTCGGAGGCCTCGTACGACGAGGCCTCTCGTGTGCATTTTCGTGGTCATCACGGCAATAGCGGTGGCTCGGACGGTGTTGGCTCTGAAGGCAGGCTCCGTCGTGTAGCAGCTGCTATGGTAGTCATGGTGGCTCTTGTTGTATTGAGGCTTGCCTGGCTGCAAATTTTTACTGCGGGAGATTTGGCAAAAGACGCCGAGAGTAACCGTACTAACGATATTGTCTTGCACGCACGTCGTGGCACTATCTACGACCGCAACGGCAACGTGTTAGCTATGAGCGTTGACTGCAAAGACATTTATGCCAATCCTTCAGAAATCAAAGATGCAAGCACGGTAGCTCAGATTATTGCTTCTGCTTTGGGCGGAAGTCCTTCTGACTATATGAGTGACCTGCAGCAGGACACCACGTTTGTTTACGTGCGTCGTCGTGTTGATACTGATACTGCAGCTAAGATTGAAAAAGCTCTGAGCGAGAAAAACCTCAAGGGCGTCTACTTTGTTAACAACACCAAGCGAGTCTATCCATACGGCAACGTTGGCGTGCAGATCCTTGGTTTTGTAAACGCTGATAATGAGGGTGCTTCCGGCCTTGAGTATTACTATAACGATATTCTTGCGGGCACCAATGGCCACATGATTGTTGAGACCGGTGCTGGTGGAACACCAATTGCCGGCGGAACCTCAAACATTACTGAGGCACAAAACGGCCAAGATATTGTGCTTTCCATTGATATTGAGCTTCAGAAGAAGGCAGAAGAGCAGCTTACAGCTGCGGTAAAGGAATACGACGCCAAGCAGGGCGGCTCAATCATGGCCATGAATCCTCGTACGGGAGAGATTTATGCTGCAGCTTCGTATCCACTGCCTGATTTTAGTAGCGATAAGGGCGTTGATTACGAATCCCTCAACCTCAAGTTAGTCTCAAGTATTTATGAGCCTGGATCAGTATTTAAGATTATTACCACGTCAATTGGTGTGGATAATAATCTCTTTGGCCCAAACTCAACCTTTAATATTCCAACAGAACTTCAGGTAGGCGACAACAAAGTTACCGACGATGACTGGCGTACCAGCGCCATGGACGATGAGCGTTAGAGAGATGCTCAGGCGCTCTTCCAATGTTGGTATGGCCTTCCTTGAGACGCAGCTCATTGGTGATGAGCGCTTTGCAGAAGGAATTGATAAGTTCGGCATAGGGCATACTACGGGCATTGACTTCCCAGGTGAAGCTACAGGTATTGTCCGCTCTCTGGACGAATATGAAGGCCCAACTGGTGGAAACATGGCGTTTGGTCAGGGCCTTGCAATTCCATTTATCCAGGTTATTCGTGCGTTTACCGCTATGGCAAACCAGGGCACTATGGTGACGCCTCACTTTATGGTTTCTCGAGGTGGTCAGGAAGTTACCTGGCCTACAAAAAAACGTTGTTTCTGCAGCTACCGCTTCTGCAGAGCTTGACATGATGACAACCGTTGTCAAAGAGGGTACTGGTGTCCGTGCAGGCATTTATGGCTATACCGTTGCTGGTAAAACAGGTACTGGTCAGCAGGTTGCAGAGGATACGGGAACGTACGGCGAGAACTCCGGCTTTGTTGCTTCCTTCTGCGGCATCGTGAACCCATCAGAGTCTGACTTGATGGTCTACGTCGGCCTCAACGATACCTACCAACTGGCATCTCAATCTGCCGCTGTGGTCTTCTCGCAATTTGCAAAAGACGCAGCTACACGCCTTAATATTCAACCAATCAATAACTAGGAGAGCTCATGGTTAAGCTTTCGGTTGAACAGATTATCGCAGCTACCCATGCACAGCTGCTTCACCGTGGAACCCGCGAGGTTGCGGGCTCGGTCGTCATCGACTCTCGTGAGGTTCAGGAAGGCTCGCTCTTTGTGGCCTTTGCTGGCGAGAAGGTCAATGGAAACTCCTATCTTTTTATCTGCTGCCCAGGCGGGCGCTGCTGTTGTGGTGGCATCTGAGCCTGTAGCAGACAATTTGCTCGACAACCTGGCCGCCACAGGAGTCAGTGTGCTTGAAGCTGCTGACGATGATTGTGAGGCGTTTTTGCTGGCCCCTTGCCGCTTCCTGGCGAGAAGCCCATCCAAACTGGCTGGTCGTTGGTGTAACTGGATCAGTTGGTAAAACTACTACCAAAGAAATGCTTCGTCGTGGCATTGGCGCTACCCGCCGTGTGCATGCTACTGCTGGCAATCACAATAACCTCATTGGCCTGCCTCTCACAGTGCTTTCCACTCCGGAAGGCACGGAGGTGCTTGTTCTTGAGCTGGGTATGAATCACTCCGGCGAGATTACCAGGCTCACCTCGGTTGCTCGTCCAACAGTAGCGGTTATTACCAACGTTGGAACCAGCCACATTGGTCTTCTCGGCAGCAGAAAAACATTGCACGCGCCAAAGCAGAGATTGTCTCTGGTATGCGTAGCTTTGGCTCAATTGAGCCTACGCTTATTCAGGCATCGGCAGGGGACTACACCAAGTTCATTGCAGATGAATTTGCTCGTCCTGCACACGTTGTATGCAAGACGGTAGGTGCAACTGACACAGACGCCATGAGCGCTCAAAAGATTACCCTAGATGAAGAAGGCCTGCCAACTACCACTATTAGTGCCGCATCTGGTTGGTCTCGCACAGTTACTCTTGAGGTACCTGGCCGCGTTGTTGTTGACGACCTTCTTTTTGGCACTTGAGGCCGTAGAGACGCTTGGTCTTGATCTTGACGCAGCTGCAAAGGCTATTGAGCAGATGCCTGCTACTCGTATGCGCCTTTCGGTGCTTGATGCAACCTGTGGTGCCAAGATTATTGACGATTCTTACAACGCAAGCCCTAACTCAACAGCTGCGGCTCTTGATGTTTTGATGCAGATGCCCGCAGAGGGCCGTCGTATTGCGCTTATCGGCGAGATTGGTGAGCTGGGTCCAGAGGAAAAGCGTCTCCACGGTTATGTGGGCGCCTATATTGCTGCTAAGAACCCAGATCTTGTTGCCTTCGTAGGCACAGGAGCAGCGCGTGAAATGGTAGAGGCTGCACGTGTTATGGGTTTCTCGGAAGATAAAATTGAACAGTTTAGTGATGTCAACGAAGCCCTTACCGTGCTCGGACCAGTGCTTAAACAAGGAGATGTTCTTCTCGCCAAAGCATCAAGGTCTGCCCAGCTTGATATCTTTGTAAAAGGAGTTACTGAGTAATGTTTTTACCAGACTATTTATCCAACCTACCAGGTATTTGTAGCACTTGGTGTCTCCTGCATTATTACGATGGTACTCATGCCTTTCTTTATCAAGCTGATGAAGAAAGAAGGAGTTAGCCAGCAGGTTCGTGCTGACGGTCCTCAGCAGCACCTGGTCAAGCAGGGTACTCCTACTATGGGTGGCGTCGTCATGCTGGTGAGCATTGTGTTGACCTGTATCGCTCTTGCTCAGTGGAACACTGACCTCATTCTTGCCATGGCAGCTATGCTGCTCACAGGCTCACTGGGCCTTCTGGATGATATTGAGTCCGTTGCTCATGGCAGAAGCCTTGGCCTCACTCCTTCTCAGAAAAATGGCTGGCCTCGTAACCATCTCCGTGGCATTTTTGCCTGGCAGCCGTCAATATTTGGGGTATTACTCCGATTATTGCGTTCCCAGGTGGCCTGGATATCAACTTGGGCATTCTCACAACAACTTTAACCTTGGGCGAGAAGACCATTGCTATCCCTTGGCTCTACCTCTTCTTTGTATTTTTTTACTCATGGCTGGCCTTTCTAACGCCGTTAACCTGACCGATGGTCTTGACGGTCTTGCTGGTGGCTGCGTTATGGTTGTCATGATTTTTATGGCAGCAGTAGCGTTTCGTTATGGCGAGAGCAACCTTGCTGTTTTTGCCGCATCTATTGCGGGCGCGTGTGTTGGTTTTTCTGTGGTTTAACAGCTACCCAGCAAGTATTTTCATGGGCGACACCGGCTCTCTTGCCTGGGGTGCCGCCTTTGCAGCTCTGGCTGTTCTCACCAAGACCGAGGTAGTTTCCCTGGTCATGGGCGGCCTTTTTTATCATTGAGGCACTGTCCGTTATCATTCAGGTTGTCAGCTACAAGGCAACTAAAAAGCGCGTATTCTTGATGGCTCCACTGCATCACCACTTTGAGAAACTTGGCTGGAACGAGACAAAAGTAGTGCTTCGATTCTGGATTATTTCTGCCACGTTTGCTGCGCTTGGTTTTGCTCTGTACTTCCAGCTCCATTAAGAAGTATGCTCTAGGAAAGGATCGCTTGCGTGTCGCTTCTAGAAACACTTGGTAAGGTATGTGTTCTCGGTTTTGGTAAGACCGGCATCTCTGTCTGTAAGTATTTACTGCAGCAGCCAGAGAGCCGTGAGTCTTCCGTAACCCTTGTGGGCGGCGCAGATGCAACTGTTGGCGAGAAGGTCCAAGAGCTTGCAGACTCAGGCGTGCAGATTCAGTATGGCTCTGACCAGGTTGAAGGCACCTTTGACCTAACCATTGCATCTCCTGGTATCCCAGATACCTCTGAGCTGTTCCTGAGTGCAAAGGCAGCTTCTAAGCAGATTATGGGCGAGCCAGAGTTTGCCTATCAAGAGAGTCCTTCTCAGTGGATTGGTATTACCGGCACAAATGGTAAAACAACTACTACAAGCCTGACTACGTCCATCCTGCAATATGCTGGTCTTGATGCAAGTGCAGTCGGTAATATTGGCTTTACGATTACTGATCAGCTTGCAGACAGAAAGTCTGAGAGCTGGTTTGTAGCAGAGCTTTCAAGTTTTCAGCTTGCTACTACTCAAAGCTTGCATCCTCATGTTGCCATGCTTTTTAAACATTACGCCTGACCATCTTGAGTGGCATGGTTCTCTGGAGGCATATGCAGCGGCTAAAGAGAAGATTTTTTTGCCAACCTTGATACAAATGACCTGGCAATTGTTTCTGACTTAGACGAGTTTTGTCATGATGTATCTTCTCGTCTTGAGGCTCGTGGTATTACCGTATGCCATCTTGCTCAGACAGATCCTGGTACGCAAAACGCCGCCTTTGTACGCAATGGAGCGCTGGTAGTCAGGCTATCTGGTAAAGAGATGGAGCTTGTGGCAGCTAATGCACTCCACATCAGAGGTGCACACAACGCACTTAATGCTCTTGCTGCAGCTGTCTGCGGACTCTTCTTAGGCATTGATATTGTGTCTATCAGGCATGCCCTTTTTGGACTTTATGCCACTTGAGCACAGAATTGAGCCTGTTACTACGGTTAATGGCGTGTTGTACGTTAACGATTCCAAAGCAACAAACACTGATTCAGTTGAAAAATCTTTGACGTCGTTCCCAGGAAAAGACGTAATTTTACTTCTTGGCGGTCACGATAAGGGTACAGAACTTGATGAGTTTGCTCAGAAAGTGTCTGCAACCCTGTGCCTATGTAATTTGCTATGGAGAAGCTGGTCCTCGCTTTGCAGAGGCACTGCGCCGCGTTTCCGGAGGACATGCAGAAGTAGTAGAGGAGTCTCATCTGCGTGAAGCCTTTGCTCGTGCGGTAGAACTTGCCCGTCCAGGATCTGTGGTGCTTCTTTCACCGGCCTGCTCGTCTTTTGACGAGTTCTCCGGCATGGCTGAGCGCGGCCGCGTCTTTAAACAGCTCGTGGCAGATTTAGCGCAAAAAGAGAGCGGTCGATAATGGCTACCAGCAGAAATCGAACAGGGGAGCGCGCTCAGCAATCACGTACTTCTCGTCAGAGATCTTCTGAGCATGCAGAGGCAAAAGGCCGTTTTGGTGCTATCCCAGAGCGTTTTATGCAGCCTCGTTTGGTGCTGTTAGTAGCTACAACCATTTTGGTTTGTTTTGGTCTGGTGATGATTTACTCTGCATCATCTATTTCGGCTATGACCTCTGAGGATATGGGCTATAACCCCTTTTATTACGTACAGCGTCAGCTTGGTTTTTGCGGCAGCGGGCGTGGTAGGAGCTTTTATTTTTTTCTCGCCTTGATTACCGAGCAATAGTGAGAAACTTCCAGGTTCCTATTTGGGTCATTACCATTGGAATGCTGGCAATCATCTTTACTCCTATTGCCGGCGCCGATGCATATGGAGCAACGCGCTGGATTTCTATCGGACCGTTTTCTTTCCAGCCATCTGAGTTTGCAAAGATTACTATTTTGATGTCTGTTGCGTATCTGGCACAGCAATACTTTTATTGATCAGACCATAGACCAGATGGAGTTTTTTTAAAAAGTTTGCTGTCGCCGCAGCTATTCCGCTTGCGTTAATTTTGGCTCAGCCAGATAAGGGTTCCACGCTGATTATTGTGGGAACACTTTTGGTCATTGGCTATCTTTCTGACTTTGATCGAAGAGTTCTGGTAACTATTGCTGTTGTGGGCTTTATTGGTTTTGCTTTTCCTGTCCCTTAAAGACGATTATTCTCGCGCTCGTGTTGTGACCATGTTCAATCCGTGGGCAGACTATTATGGCGCAGGTTATCAGCTTGCTCAGGGTTTTTATGCCTTTGGCTCTGGCGGTATTTTTTTGGCGTCGGCCTGGGCTTCTCAAGGCAGAAATATTCCTATCTTCCTATGGCTCACAATGATTTCATTTTTGCAGTCATTGGAGAAGAGCTGGGCTTTATTGGCGTTTTAGGCCTCTTGGCTGTATTTGGCGCGCTCGTATGGGCGGGCTTTAAGATTGCTCGCTATGCGCCAGATCTGACCGGTAGGCTTATTGCCGCAGGTTGTACCTCTATGTTTATCATCCAGGCTTTTGTTAATATCGGCGGTGTTTTGGGTCTTCTGCCTCTCTCTGGTAAGCCTCTGCCGTTTATCTCGTATGGCGGCTCAACCATCATGTCTAGTATCTTGATGGTTGGTCTTTTTGATGTCTGTTTCAAGGCAGTCAAGGCTTCCAGAAACCGAGTACGATAGGCAGCGCGCTTCTTGGAGCATAGCTGAAGAGCAAGATACCTTTGATGCTCCAGGTTTTGCGGGCCTTACCATGGTTGATGGTGGGGTAGGGGTAGGTACGCCACTCCCACGTTCTTCTCGCCCTAAGAGCAGTGCTCAGAGCTCCACACGCCCTTCACGAGGTGTTTTGCGCTCAAGAGATGACGACGCCCCTCAAAGTCGCATTACAACAGATGCTTCTGGTAGGCGCAGAATTGATTTGGGACCTTCTGCATCAGACAGGCTTCGTGGTAACAACGCTAGGCCTCGTCGATAGCTGAATTTCTAGGAGAGGGAACGCATGGCAGAACAGAAGAAACTCTCTGTTGCAATTGCTGCAGGTGGCACCGCAGGTCACATTAACCCAGCTCTTGCTCTAGCTGAGGAGCTTCGTGAGCGCGGCCACCAGGTTACGTTTTACGGTCAGCCCAACAAACTTGAGGGTACGCTGGTGCCTGAGGCTGGCTTTGAGCTGATACCGATCCACGTAAATGGCTTTGATCGCAGGCGTCCGTGGACGCTCATCAGCGCAGCTTACAATCTTCAGCGTGCAAAGTCGCAGCTACATAAGCATTTTTAAAGAGCATGGTGCCCCCGATGTTGCTATTGGCTTTGGCGCCTACGTAGAACTGCCTTTTGCTTCAGCTCTGCGCTAAGCTCCATATCCCGTATTTGATTCATGAGCAGAACTCGGTAACCGGTCTTGCTAACCGTGTTTCTGCTGGAAAAAGCTTCTAAAGTTTGCATTGCGTTCCCAGAGGCACGCAAAGCTTTTTGAAGGCCACGTTAAGGCTCAGGACAACATTGTGGTTACCGGAAATCCTGTGCGTAAGAGTGTTCTTTCTGCTGATAGAGCTACCTCTAGGCAAGAGCTGGGCATTGCAGATGATCAGACGCTGCTGCTTATCTTTGGTGGCAGTCTGGGCGCACGTAGTATCAACGAGACCTTTGCCGCACTTAAGCAGGAGCTTCTTGCTCGTCCAAACCTTCGTATCATCCAGTCAACGGGCCAGAAGCTCTATGACGAGGTTGTCTCGCTTATGAATCTTTCCAATGAAGAAGCTGCTCGTTGGGAGGTTAAGCCTTACATTTCCAACATGGGCGCCACCCTTGCTGCGGCTGACCTGGTGGTTTCTCGCTCCGGAGCATCTTCTGTGGCCGAGATTGCAGCGTTAGAGCTCCCCAGCATTTTGGTGCCGTACCCTCTGGCAACAGCAGATCACCAGACTACTAACGCGCATCTATTGTCGGATGCCGGAGCAGCTATTCTGGTGCCAGATAACCAGGTTGGCACCACGTCATTCTCGACAGCTCTTTTTGATCTGGTAGATAACGCGGTCCAGCGTAAAAAGCTCTCCGAAGCCGCTGCCACACTTGACCAGCGCAGTGCCGCATCTCTTGTGGCTGACGCTGTGGAAAAGTGCCGTTTGTGGCGCATAAAAACATTCGGTTTTGCGTTAGAGTAAACATGTCTTGGTATGTCCAAGACTCAAACGATAACAATACTTGGAAAGGCTCTCTTATGGCAGATTCCATGGGCGAGAAGACCATCTCGCGTGCACATTTTATTGGAATTGGTGGCGCAGGCATGAGCGGAATTGCGCTTGTTCTGCACGAGCGCGGCTGCACCGTTACCGGCTCAGATCTAAAGAGCTCGCACTATGTTAGAGAGCTTGAAGATGCAGGTATTCAGGTAAGCATCGGTCACACCGCGGCCACTATTGACGCTGTGATGCCCGATGTCATTGTTACCTCTACAGCCATTCCAGAGACAAACCCAGAGGTCATTCGCGCACGTGAGCTTTCCATTCCTATTTGGCCTCGCGCAAAGATGCTGTCGTATCTGTCCCGTGGCCGTAAGACCATTGCCGTCGCAGGCACTCACGGCAAGACCACCACGTCTTCTATGGTTGCTACCATGCTGGATAAGCTTGGTGCTGACCCATCATTTTTGATCGGCGGTGTTGTTGAAGGTTACGACACCAACGGCAAAAACGGTAATGGCCAGTACTTTGTTTGCGAGGCAGACGAGTCTGACGGTTCGTTTATGTTCCTCAACCCTAACGTGGTAGTTGTCACTAATATTGAGGCAGATCACCTTGATCACTACGGCTCTCTCGAGAATATCGAGAAGACCTTCTGCGAGTTTATGAGTCTGCTTGAAAAGGAAGAAACCGTTGTTATCAACGGTGACAATCCTCATTACGTTGAGCTTGCTCAGTCAACTGGGGAGACACATAGTCACGTACGGCTTTGATCCAAGTTGTGATTTTTGTTTTGCACGCAAGAGGAGAGAAAAGCTGGTATCGAGAACCCTCTGACTATCAAGACTCCATCTGGTCAAACTATCTCTGTGGTGCTTCCTGCAAACCCAGGTAAGCACAATGTTGCCAACGCAACCGCGGCAATTGCCGTTGCTGATGCTCTTGGCTTTGACCTTGAGGAGGCCGCAGCAGCGCTTTCGCAGTTCAAGGGCGCACGCCGTCGCTTTACGCACGTAGGCGACATCAACGGTATTACCGTCGTAGACGATTACGGCCACCATCCAACCGAGATTGCAGCAACCATGTCTGCTGCTCTTCCTCTTGGCTTCAAGCGCGTTGTTGTTGTTTTCCAGCCACACCGCTACAGCAGAACGCAGGACTTGGCAGATTCGTTTGCACACGCGTTTGACGGCATTGACGTTTTGCGTGTCATGGACGTCTTCTCCGCAGGTGAGCTGCCTATTCCTGGCGTCTCGGGCAAGACCGTCTCTTCAAGGGTTGAGGCTGCTCATACTGTTCCTGACGTGCGTTATATCCCTTCTCGCCGAGATCTTATCGCAGACCTTCTTGATACGGTTCAGCCAGGAGATCTGCTGATTACTCAGGGCGCAGGAGACGTCACTCAGATTGGACCAATGTTTATCCGCGCACTCAAAGAGCGTCTTCAGAACAACTAGGACCTCTGCCGTGAGCTTGTTTAACGCCTATGTAAGCCTTTCTGGGGCCCTTGATGCAACAATTAAGCAAGATGAGCCGTTGAGCCACCATACCTCTTTTTAGGATTGGTGGTAAGGCGTCACTTTTTGCTGCTGTTCACAGTCACGTGGCACTTGTGCGCGTGCTCGAAGTGCTTGCAGCTAATCGAGTTGATTGGGTGCTTCTGGGCAAGGGTTCAAACATTCTTGTCTCCGATAAGGGCTACAACGGTTGCGTCATTGTGCTTGACGATGAGCTCTCCACTATTTCAGTTGGCGAGAATAACCTCATTACTGCAGGTGCTGGCGCGCTTATGGCGCGCGTTTGCAACGAGGCTGTTAAAGCAGGTCTTTCTGGTCTTGAGATGTGTGCGGGTATTCCTGGAACCGTTGGCGGAGCTCTTTCAATGAATGCAGGTACCAGGCATGATTGGATTGGTAAAGCTGTCCGTGATTGCGTGGTGCTTAAACCTGGTAAGGGCCTTGTGCGCTACGATGCCTCTGAAATTGAATGGGGTTATCGCTATGCTACGTTTGCTCCAGATGAGATTATTCTGGAGGCAACGTTTGCGTTGACGCCATCCAACCGACCCAAGGTTGCCCTTGGCATGGATACGCTCTTGCAGCGCAGAAGAAATACACAGCCAACTGGTCAGCTGTGCTGTGGATCTGTTTTTAAGAATCCAGGCAGTAGGTCTGCGGGAGCACTTATTGAAGAGTGCGGTCTTAAGGGTTATACAGAAGGCGGTGCACAAATTTCTGATATTCATGCAAACTTTATCGTGAATACCGGTAACGCCACTGCCGCAGATATTATTGCGCTTATGCGCAAGGCGCACGATGCGGTACAAGAAAAGTTTGACATTGATCTTCAGCCCGAGGTTAAACTTCTGGGCTTTGGGGGCATAGGGTAGATATGGCAGAAGATACTTCAAAGCGCGCTACGCGTCGCAAAAGGCACAAAGAGGGAGTCTTTATCGGCTGACAACGCTCAGTCAAAAGGGACAACTAAACCTTCTTTTTATGAGCAAGGCTTTCAAGCCTAAACCAAAGGCTGAGACTACGCCTTCTGAAGCTCAAATTCTTGCCAAAAAACCTGCTGCAAAAAAACCTACTAATGTAACTAAAACTGCAGCTCAAGCACGTGTAGAGCGTATTAAGCACAGTAGAAAAATCTCTTTCAAAGCAGTAAGAACGGTCCTCATTGTTTTTGTTTGGACTGGCCGTTCTTTCCGGCGTTAGGGTTTCTCGTCCTCCGTTCTTCTTCAATCTTTGCTATTACCAACATTCAAGTTGATCCAACGGAGCACGTTACTAATGAGCAAATTCAAAAGCTCATTGTGGTAGAAGAGGGAACAACCCTGCTTAATATGGATGAGTCTCTTATTACGCAGGAACTTCAAAAGGATCCATGGGTGGCTTCCGCAACATATGAGAGGCAATTCCCTAATACACTTCACATTACTATTACTGAGCGTAGAGTAACTGCGCTGGTTGCGCTTTCTTCTGGTCCTGTTGCGTGGTATTTGGGCGAGAATAACGTCTGGCTTGAGGCAGATCAGCTCAATGTGCCAGAAGGAAAAACTACCGCCACCGTTGCGCTTGAGAAGGCAACATCAGAAGGCGAGCTACTTATTACTGATGTTCCTGCAACGGTTTCTCCTGTAGCAGGTACCACAGCATCAGATGCAGAAATTCAGGCGGTTATGGAGTATCAATCTACGTTCTCATCAGAGCTTACTTCGCAAATTGTGAGTTACTCAGCAAGTAGTGTTGATGCTATTTCTGTCACCCTAACTAACGGTGTGCAGGTTGCCCTGGGCTCTCCAACACAAATTGCCGACAAAGAAAAAGTGATTCTGGCAATGCTTAAGCAGTTCCCAGGAGAGCTGACGTACTTGAACGTGAGAACGCCTGCAAGCCCTACGTATAGGCGAGTTTCTACCGGAAACGTTCAGTCTGGCTCTGGTGTTTCGTAGGTAAACGCGGCAACAACTCCTGCCGTTAAGGAATATTTTCCTACCGTTTACCAGCTTTCTTCACAATTTCTACATATTATTTGACTTGCATAGGTGAGTTGTGCAAATATACCCCGCTTTGCATGAAGCGTAAGCCTTAACTTGAGGTTTAGGGTTTTATACAGCGGTTCTGCGAGCGCATAAACGTAGCCTAAGCGCAGTCGCGCTCCGGGACAAACGGGCACAAGCGTGCCTCAAGGAGGAAGACATGATTAAGGACACCGATACCCTTAACAACTATCTTGCTGTTATCAAGGTTGTTGGCGTTGGTGGCGGCGGAACTAACGCTGTCAACCGCATGATTGAAGAAGGCATCCGTGGCGTTGAGTTCGTTGCTGTAAACACCGATGCACAGGCACTTGCAATCTCTGATGCTGACATTAAGGTTCACATCGGTACTGACATCACCAAGGGTCTTGGCGCTGGCGCTAACCCTGAGGTTGGTAAAGAGGCAGCAGAGGATAGCCGCGATGAGATCAAGGCTGCACTTGCTGGCGCTGATATGGTCTTCATCACTGCTGGCGAGGGTGGCGGTACTGGTACCGGCGCTGCTCCAGTTGTTGCTGATATTGCAAAGAATGACGTTGGTGCACTGACTGTTGGTGTTGTCACCAAGCCATTCTCCTTCGAGGGTCGTCGTCGCTACGGTTCTGCAGCTGACGGAATCAAGACTCTTTCCGAGAACGTTGATACACTCATTGTTATTCCAAACGATCGTCTGCTTGATCTTTCTGAGAAGAAGACCACTATGCTTGAGGCATTCCGCATGGCTGACGACGTTTTATGCCAGGGTACCCAGGGTATTACCGACCTCATCACTGTTCCTGGTCTGATTAACCTCGACTTTGCAGACGTCTGCACCATCATGAAGGGCGCAGGTAGCGCAATGATGGGCATTGGTATTGCTGCTGGCGATAACCGTGCTGCAGATGCTGCAACCGAGGCAATTTCAAGCCGCCTGCTTGAGAGCTCCATTGAGGGCGCAACCCGCGTTCTTCTTTCCATTGCTGGCAACAAAGATCTTGGTATTCAGGAGATTAATGAGGCAGCTGACCTGGTTGCTAAGAACGTTGATCCTGATGCAAACATCATCTTTGGTACCGTTGTTGATGAGTCCTTGGGCGATCAGGTCCGCGTAACCGTTATTGCAACTGGTTTCAACGACTCTAATGTTCAGCAGCAGCTTCCAAATCTGAACACCCAGAACGCAAGCCGTCCAAGCCGTCCTGCTCAACCACAGCCAACTCGTCCTGTAGCTGCTCAGCCACAGCCTGTTCGCAGCACTGGTACTTCAAATGAGAAAGAGTTTGATATTCCAGACTTCCTTAAGCGTAGCCGCATCTAAGTATGTGTGCGCTGAAAAGACAGTGCTTACACGGCGTGACCCTGCTCATGGATCCTGAGGTTCCATGTGGGGTCACGCTCGCATTTACCGAGCGTACCGGTGGTTTTTCAGAAGGGGAGTTTGCTTCCCTCAATCTGGGCAGTAGATGTGGAGACAATCTGCAGCATGTCCAACAGAACAAGCGGTTGGTTCTAGAGGCTCTTGGAGCAGGTGAGCACTTCTCGCGACTCCTTATTCCTCATCAGGTGCATGGAAGTACCGTTGTTTGTCTGACCTCTGATACGCCAGAGGCTTTTGACCAGGCTCAAGCTGAGGCAGAGGCTGGTGCAGACGGCATAGTATGTACGGTCAAAAACACGCCCGTATTGTTGGCATTTGCCGACTGCGTGCCGGTTATTCTTGTGGCTCCAGGAGGATTTGCGGTGGCGCATTCTGGCTGGAAAGGCACAATTGCTCGCATTTCTAAGCGCGCAACAGAGGCGCTTTGTCAGGCAACCGGCGCCAAGCCTTCCGAAGTCAAGGCCTATATTGGTCCGCATATTGGTAGTTCTGACTACGAGGTTTCTCCTGAGCTTATTCAGATGTTCTCGCAAGAATTTGGTTCTGGCGTTGTAGACCATGCATCTGGCGAGAGGTACTTAGATCTTGGATATGCTGTTAGAGCTGCACTGGTAGATGCTGGTGTAAGTGCGTCTGCTATTGAAGAGGTAGTCGACTCGACAGCCTCTACAACAGAGCGGTTCTTCTCGTACCGTGCAGAGCATGGTAAGTGCGGAAGACATGCAGCTGTTGCTTACATGGCCTTAAAGTAGGGTAGAAGACGTTTAGCGTAACCACATAAGACAGTGAGTATTACGTAAGGTATTGATGTATTCGCAGGCAAGAGATGATGGCTATGACGTACGATTCAGACGAATATCTTGAGTTCATCAAGGCTCGCAAAGTTCAGATTGAGTCACTCATAGCGGATGCCGCAAAAAGGTCCGGAAGAAGTGCGTCTGAAATTGAAGTTGTCGCCGTCTCTAAAACCGTTCCTATTGAGGCTGTTTTTGCTGCGCATCAGGCGGGTTTCAATCTTTTTGGCGAGAATCGCCCACAAGAACTGACGCATAAGCTTACCTGCCTAGCTGATACGCCCTTTTCTTCTGAGATAACCTTTGACATGATTGGTAATCTTCAGAAAAAAACAAGATTAACCAGGTTATTGGTAAGGTACGCTACATTCATTCAATTTCTTCCGAGCACCTTGCAGAGGCTGTGTCAAAACGCGCAGAGGTAAGGGATACGTGCGAGTCAGTCCTGTTAGAGGTAAATGTTTCTGCTGAAGCTTCAAAATCGGGTTTCTCGCCAGAAGAAGTGTCTGAGTCTATTCAAAAAATTGTTGAGCTTCCTCATCTTTCTGTTGTGGGACTTATGACCATGGCACCAAAGGATGATGTTGAGCTCGCAAAAAAAGAACGTTTGCAGGACTCAGAGAATTGCGCGACAGACTCAGTGTGCAAGTTGGTTTGAAGTTAGATGTTCTTTCATGTGGTATGAGTGATGACTTTATGTATGCCATTGAAGAAGGTTCTACTACTATTCGCCTGGGGCGCGTGTTGTTTGATCCTGCGTATGCGTTGAGTGGGAACTAAATTAGATACAAGTTTTGATACAGTAGTAAGAAGTATAGTGCGTTACAGAAAGGCACAATGATGAGCATTCTAGATACGCTAAGAGCAAAGCTTCGTGGTGGTCAGGACGATGAGTACTACGATGATGAGTACTACGATGAAGATGGTTATGACGAGGTAGACGGCGCACCTTCTCGCTCTTATGATGACCGTGCACAGCAGAGCTCTTCTAACAGGCTGCTCGGTAATCCATCCAGGCCAGAGGCAGAGAGTGTTTCTGTCTACACCCGTTCCGGTAAACCAATTGGCACTAATCCAGCTGCTTCTTACGATCCTCAGCAGGATATGCGCTCCCGTGCGTCTGCGTACGCATCTCGTCAGGAGCCTTCTGGATACACTCCTTCTTACGAGCACACCATTAGCCCAAATCTTCCAACACCAGGTGATATTGGTCTTCGCCCTGTTGGTCGTGCAAGCTCTTCTGGTCAGCTGCCTCCGTATGTTCTTCGTCCAGTTTCTTATGACGATGTTCAGTCAGTGGTTCGTCGCGTTCGCACTGGTCAGCCGGTTGTACTTATATTCAAGAACACCAACATTGAGGTTGCTAAGAGAATCTTGGACTTCAGCTTTGGTCTTTCTTACGGTCTAGATGGCGCAGTTGAAGAAGTTGCTGACCGCGTTTTTGTTGTTCTTCCTCACGGCATTTCTTTATCTCAGTCTGATCTGGATAAGCTTGCTGAAGAGGGCGAGATTAGCAGATAACTGGAGGTTTTTGTGTTTTCGTATTATGTTCTTAATGCTTTATACACTTTGCTGAGGATTTACAGCTTCTGTATTGTGGTTTGGTGCCTGTCTTCTTGGATTACTGTTTCTAATGACAAGTTCAATCACGTCCTTGAGGGAATTGGCAAAATTGTTGAGCCATATCTTAGTGTTTTTTTAGGCAAGTAATTCCTCCAATTTCTGGCGTTGACCTCTCACCGATTGTTGCACTTTTTGTGCTTAATCTTGTGGGACGTTTTGCCATTTCGACGCTGGGCTTTATACTAATATAGGAAGCTAGTTTGTCTTTGATTACAAACTGAGTAGTTATGATGTGTGGTACGTCTACTCGCAGACTGAAAGGGAACAAAGATGGCAATCACACCAGCAGACATCGAGCAGCAGACATTCTCTCCTGCTGAGACCGGCTACAATCCAGAGGAAGTTGACGCTTTCCTTGAGCAGCTTTCCGCTGAGGTTGATGCAATGCTTCAAAAGATCGCTGACCTTAAGGGCCGTCTGACCAGCACTGAGCAGCAACTTGCTGCAGCACAGGCACAGGTAGAGAACCTTGAGGAGAGCGCTCCTTCTGTTGAGGAGACCAATGCTGCAGCTATTGCAGCATCTGAGCATCAGATTTCTCAGGTCCTTATTGTTGCTCAGCAGAGCGCAGATAAGCTTGTTGCAGATGCTCGTGCAAACGCTGAGCGTATCCGTAACGAGGCAGATCAGAAGGCTCGTGAGGTTATCCGTCAGGCTCTTGCAGAGAAGCAGACTGAGCTTGATGAGATTGACCGCCTTAAGCAGTCCCGTGAGGACTTCCGTGCTGAGTATCGCAAGCTTCTTCAGCACTTCCTGGATGATGCAGACTCTGTCTTCCCTGAGACTGTTCTTACCAACAACGCTCCAACTGGTTCCCCAGAATGCGGCACAGCCTGCAGCACAGCAGACTCAGGTCTCTGCACCTGCAGCTGGTGACTTCAACGACCTTGACTAAGTCTTAGGCCATTACTTTGTACTGATAAGCGCTCAGCTCTGCTGGGCGCTTTTTTGGTACAAATCGTCTTAAGCGGCAGCTTTATAACCCAGAAGTAAGCTCTTTGCAGAATGTTTGCTTTTTGTTCTATATGATGCACATCCTTTCTGTTTTCTCGTCCCTGATAGCGAGCAGGTATGCCTTGGCTGCGTGCTGCTTCTGCACTTGTGTTTGCAGTAAGTTCAGGTAGTCCTTGCCATACACGCTTGGGCATCCAATGGGCGCGCAGGTCATAGCCCCTCTCTGATGGTCCACGACCCTCTAGACCAACACCTTCATAGAAGCGTCTCCACATGGCTTGTACGTACTTCTCATCAGTTGCAAGGTCTGTTCTAGAGAGCAGTTCTTCCAAAGAGGCATCGTCCAGCTGAATTGTTCCAAAGGTCTTCATTTCTGGTGCATAAAAACTGACTATATGATGAGCTGGATCAACAATAAAAAACCGCTCTGTACTCATCCGTTTGACAAAGTAATTGCAAGTTAGTGGCACTACGTTTGCATTAGGTTGAAACACCGACATAAAAGAGCCATCAGACATCCGAGAAAAACCGTACAAATTGACGTGTGTGTTCTCGCTCAGATTCTACCTGCCGAGCGAGCGCATTAAACTCTGCCACAGTTGGGTCAGCAATATCTTCAAGTGCTCCTACACCGTACGAGAATGCAAGGCGGATATACCTATGTACAACTTCTGGCATGCTGCATGCATCTGAAGCACATGCCAAAACGATACGTCGCGTTATCTCTTTTGAGCCTACCTTCTTTTCTAATCCAGTAAGGACTCGTCTGGCTAAGGCTACTACTGAGTCATCAGAAGGGTCTGGCCCACAGAGAATATGCTCCCCAAGGCTAGGCTGACAAAAAGTTTTTCTCTAACAAGACGTACGTGTGCCGGGTTAGCATGTGAGAGATAAGTGAGCCCTACAGCCCCTACAACGCCTTCTAAGCTTGGATTACAGGAGATAACAACCTTCTGAGGCTTGGAGAGTCTTGTAAGCCTCTCAACAAGTGAGATAAGCTCTACACTTTGATCAGAAGAGCCTGAGTTGAGTGGACTCAATACGACGTCTTGTTTTGTTGTACGAACTTGCTTTGGCATCAGCAATTACCCTCTGTTTAATCAGTTCTTGATCAAGTGGAGCTGAGGCATCTCTTACGCCACAGCAGGTGAGAAAGTGATGAGATCGTTTGAGCTGTATTCCCAGCCGTTTGAGGTCATCAAAGGTGAGGCGAGACCGTCTTCTTGCAGCAATAATTCTTCGTGCGCCGGTGGGGCCAATACCGGGCACTCGTAAAAGTATTTCTAGTGGAGCATCCATAATCTCTACAGGAAATTGATTAAGATGTGCCAGCGCCCATCCAAGCTTTGGATCAATTTCTAAATCAAGCCAAGGTGCTTCTGGAGAAACCAACTCATCAGGAGAAAACGCATAGTAGCGCATAAGCCAATCAGCCTGGTAAAGACGGTGTTCTCTACGCAGGGGAACAGGAGTGTCCAACTCTGGAAGACGATGGTCTTCTATAACAGGAATATAGGCAGAGAAGAATACTCGTTTCAATTCAAATTGCTGATAAAGCGCTTGCGATAAGTGCAATATTTGATTGTCTGATTCTGGAGAAGCTCCAATGATAATTTGCGTTGATTGTCCAGCAGGCGAGAAGGACCTCTTGCCTGAAGACACCCTTGATGAGCGCATAAAGGTATTCTTCAAGCAGTTTGAACGAAGAGCTAAACCTTCTTTTTATGATCTGCTTCTGAGCAGGAATAACAATGCCCTATAGATTTGCCAACAGACTTCACAATGTCCTTTGATGCATTTTTAGCTTCAAGCAATTGCCTTTCTTCAGAGACGCGTAGGCGGTGAATGAAAGACATGGGTTTAGTAACCGTTTCTGCGTTTTTGTGAGGACAAAGTTTAGTAAGTGAGGTTGAGCTAGGTAATTCCAGATTGACAGAGAGTCTATCTGCTAAGCGGCCAATAGCATCAATAAGATCTGGATCTGTTCCGGGAATTACTTTTGCATGAACATAGCCGTTAAACAGCAACTCATTCCTAAGGTAGGAGAGGCATTCAATCATGAGTTCTGTGGTGTGGTCTGGCGATCCTATAACACCTGAGGAAAGAAAGAGCCCCTCTATGTAATTTCTTTTTATAGAAATCTACGGTAAGCTCTGCTAATTCCTGTGGTGTAAAGGTAGCCCGCTTGGTTTGTGCAGAAGATCTATTGACGCAGTAAGCACAGTCATAACAGCAAGCATTAGAAAGTAAAACTTTTTAGTAGCGTAATGCAGCGACCATCAGGGGGTAAATGAGTGGCAACAGCCGGCCGCTGAGGCCATTCCTACCTTTCCTGCCTGCGGATCTCTATCTACACCAGAAGAAGTGCACGCCGCGTCAAATTTGGCTGCATCTGCAAGTATGGTGAGTTTATCAAGAGTATCCATGGCAGCAACTTTCCACTTGAAAATAGAACGTCTGTTCGTATACTTAGACTATCACGAACGGGGAAGAAGTAAAGAAAAAAATCTAGAACAAATGTTTGTCATTTTAAAACCGCAGGAAGGATGTGAATGACGTGTGAAGGATGTATACTTTTTCCCATCAGCAACGGCGGAAGGAATGGTCATGAGCATACAAAAAAACAGCTCTTCACCATGCCTTTCTCGCCCCATGAATTTACAAGTTCCTACGTACGCCTTGCAAGCACTAGAAGTTCTTGAGAATGCCGGATTTGAGGCGTGGATTGTAGGCGGCTGGGTACGAGACGCTCTACGCGGCTCATTTGCCCATGATATTGACATCACAACATCGGCAACGTGGCAGCAGAGCAAAGCGGCTTTTTGAGGCTGCAGACATTCCTGTGCATGAAACAGGTATTGCATATGGAACCATTACTGCTGTTGTCGAGAAGCACCCTATTGAGGTCACAACGTATCGCTGTGACGGAGAATATCTTGATGGTCGCCGTCCTGATTCTGTGCAGTTTGTCTCTCGTATAGAGGAAGATCTTGCTCGTAGAGACTTCACTATTAATGCAATGGCATATCACCCAAAGAGGGGATTGCTTGATCTTTATGGCGGTCAAGAAGATTTATCTGCACGTGTAATTCGCGCTGTTGGGGAGCCTAAGGTTCGCTTTACAGAGGACGCTCTTCGCATGCTGCGTGCCTTGCGGTTTGCATGTAGACTCTCGTTTTCAATTGAGGAGAAGACACATCAGGCACTTACTGAGTGTGCGCCGCTACTCTCTCAGGTTGCATCTGAGCGCATTGGCTCGGAAGTGGCTCAAATTGTTGAGGCTGGCCATATTGCCCATGCTATCAAGCTGGGATTTCCTGTTCTAGCGGTAGCAATTCCAGAGCTTTTACCACTTCAAAACTTTGATCAAAGAAGTCCGTATCATGCCTATGATGTGCTTGAACATACTGCTCGGGTATGTTCTGCAACAGAAGCCTTTACTGCAGGTACTGCAACACCGGCACTTAGGTGGGCGGCGCTTTTACATGATATTGCAAAGCCAGAAATGTTTAGTACTGATGCAGATGGTAGAGGTCATTTTTTTACGGGCATCCAGAAAAAAAGGTGCAGTTGTTGCAAAGGCGCTGCTCAAACGATTAACTTTTTCGCAACACTTGAGTAATGAGGTTTGTGCTCTTGTGGCGTTGCATGATTTTGACGTGGAGGTTACCACGTCGTCGCTCAGACACATGGTTGCTTTGCTGGCTGAGGCAAGCAGGTCAAATGGTATCGCTCTTGCGTATGATTTATTGACGTTAAAGCAGGCAGATGCTTTGGCAAAAGGCAAATCCGTATCGTAGCTATGCGGTAACACTTGAGGCTATGAGGACGCTTCTTTTACAGGAAGTAAAAGTTGGTATGGTTCAGAGCCCGCAAGAGCTGTGCGTTTCAGGTGCAGATATTATGGAGGCACTTTCTCTTCAGCCAGGACCTTCTGTGGGTATGTGTCAACGCAAGCTTTTTAAGGCGTATTTATCCGGTCAGGTAGATAATAAAAAAAGAAGATCTTCTTGCACTGCTCACCAAAAGGTAATTGGTAAAAAAATAATAAAGAGTGCCAGATAAAAAAACAATATAGAAGTAGAGTCTGTGTATTTTTATATTGTCTTTAAAACGGTATAGTAATCATAAAAATTTATCTGAGAGGCGTCATTTTATATGGCGGAGAGTGTCTTACGGGGGAGTTCATGGGCGAGAAGCGCGATTATGTTACGTTAGAAGTTATACATAGTAAAGCTTACGAACAGCAACCCACAGAAGACCCTGAAATTCCAGCAGCAACTATCTCTCATATTCGCGCAGAAGCACGTACTAAGAAAAGCGCCGCTACACGTCAGCGTATTATGCATGAGACAACCAAGTTAATGCTTGCTCGTGGAAATACTAACTTTAAAATGAGTGAGATTTCAGATCGTGCCCGCCTTTCAAAAGGTGCGCTGTATTACTACTTTTCTGATAGAGAAGCTCTTTTGCAGGCAATTTTTGATGAGAGTGTTAATGAACTTGCAAAAGATATCGCACACACCATTGGCAATAAGCCTGTCTCTAAAGAAACACTTCATGCAATTATTGCCCAGCTTGCTGCTCATATTTTGCCTGATTCACCTTTGGTTTTGGCTCTGATTAATAAGCTCGCCAGTTCTGAACAGGCACTTATTACCAATATTGAAGGACCACTTTCTCGTGTTGTTGTCCTTCTTGCCAATCAACTCGAAACAGGAAAAAGAACGCGGTTTTTATTCGCCAAGATGTTGACTCAAGACTTGCTGCTTGCTCAATTACGGGAGCTTTGGTTCTCTCGGCCATTGGTCTTATGGGCGAGCGTCGTGGCGTCAGTGATTCTGAAGAACTTGCAAAAAAATCTTCTTGAGCTTATCCTTGCTGGCGTTGGAACGGACAAGTAGTCACACACATTTTTGTATAATGCCAGTTTAACTATAGTTGTTTAGAGAGCACCCTTGTGGTGCTCTTTTTCAAATTTTCTTAAGAGCTACTGCTCAAAAAGAGTTAACCATGGGTATAGTAATAGTGGTTGCGCGTAGAAGAACGCAAATATTCTGCATAAGCAGATAAGCCATGCGTGAAAGGACAGTTCATGGCACACAAAAACTATTTGTTTACCTCAGAAAGTGTTACTGAGGGACATCCAGACAAGGTTTGTGATCAGATTTCTGACGCAATTCTTGATGCAATCCTGGCAAAAGAGGCGGAGCTTGAAGAGCGTGGGTACGTTTCCCCAAGTGGTGTTCCAGCTTGCTTGGACAACGTTCGTTGTGCATGCGAGACTTTTGCGACTACAGGAACTATCGTGGTAGCAGGAGAGATCCGCACTCAGTCTTACGTTGATGTTCAGGAGATTGTTCGTAACACCCTCAGAAATATTGGCTACGACCGCGCTAAGTATGGTTTTGACTGTGAGACCTGTGGCGTTTTGAGCCTTATCCATGATCAGAGTCCCGATATTGCCCAAGGTGTTGACCAGTCTTTTGATACGCAGGCAGGACGTACCACCGATCCACTTGATCTTATCGGCGCAGGCGATCAGGGCATGATGTTTGGCTTTGCATCTGATGAGACCGATGTTCTTATGCCAATGCCAGCTTACCTGGCTCAGCGTTTGGCTCAGCGTCTCTCTGAGGTGCGTAAGTCTGGTGAGGTGGAGTACTTGCGCCCAGATGGTAAGACACAGGTTACCGTTCGCTATGAGGACGAGAAACCCGTTGAGGTCACAGCCATTGTTGTTTCCACGCAGCATGCTCCAGAGATTGAGGACATGTCTATTATTAAGCAGGACATGATTGACCATGTTATTGCACCTGTTATGAACGAGGTCAACATTGCTTGGGACAACGCTGACATTTACGTCAATCCAACTGGCCGTTTTGTTGTTGGTGGACCTATGGGAGACACAGGGCTTACCGGTAGAAAGATTATTGTGGACACCTACGGCGGTATGGGTCGTCATGGTGGTGGTGCTTTCTCCGGAAAGGACTGCACTAAGGTTGACCGTTCAGCAGCATATGCAGCTCGTTGGGTTGCCAAGAACGTGGTAGCAGCTGGTCTTGCCAAGAAATGCGAAGTTCAGCTTGCCTATGCCATTGGTGTTTCTCATCCACTGTCTATCATGGTTGATACTTTTGGCACTGGCATTGTTGACGATGCTGTTATTGAGCAGGCTATCGAGAAGGTCTTTGATCTTCGTCCTGGTGCCATTATTAGAGACCTTAAGCTGCGTCGTCCTATCTTCTCTAAGACAGCTGCATATGGTCACTTTGGCCGCAAAGACCCAGACTTCACGTGGGAAGCAACTGATCGTGTTCAAGAGCTTAAGGACGCAGTTTCTGCACTTTAGGCATAGCGTTCTTACAAGGTAATCTTGTATAACCTCATAGAGCCTTCTTCTAGCACCACCTCAAAACCTGGGGTGGTGTCTGTTATTTGTGTGATACCTCTGAAGGTTCCAGGTTTGTAAGTACTGGTAACAGCGTTGGAGTAATCAACAACGTTGTTCAGAATAAGGACATACTGCACGTTAAGGTCGTGTACCGTCTGAAGCGCTTCAGGGTCGCTGGCAATGCGATTAAGGCGTTTACGAAGAATTGCACTTGCGGGACGTTCTGAAGCGTCATAGCCGTTAGGGAAGCGCCAAAGTACATGTAAGTCGTTAGTGCCGTATGCCCAGAGACTGCCGTCATGAGGAAGGTTTGCAATAACAGCGCCTGCAGGAACAGTAAGCTCAACGCGGCGTAAAAAAACTCTAGTTCCTCAGAGGTCAGGATGTAGTGATCACCATAGGCTTTCTCGGAAGCCTGCCTAAAAGCGCGAACAGCGGGAATTGGTTCCTCCGACTTAAGGTTAGGCATGGGGATAACATAGTTGAGTACAACTGCACACGCAATAACGGCTCCTGTAATAAGAGGTTTTGCCCAAACAGTACAAAAGATGCAGGTCTGGGCTTTAGCTTGAGTCTGACCTTGACTTTGGCGCTGAGCAGCTTTCTCTCTCCAGGAGGCAAACGTTTCCAGAGCAGCCTCGGCAAGGGTTGCCAGGCCAAGCGCTGCCAGCGGAATTGCCATAATGACGCAGCTCGCCGCAATGCGGAATGGATCGGTATACCAAAATCCCGAGAGATATCCCTTCAGAGGAACATCAAACGTAATAATAAAAAAATGCAGAGTATGGATAGGTAGACAAAGGCAGATACTATCCAGCGAGCCTGCTTGTGCTTAAACGTCCAGACGGCACCTACAAGCACGCAGATTGAAAGTATCGGTTGTGGAGAAACTAGTTCTCCACCTGCGTATGACTGTCCAATAAAGTCCATACCAAGGGCGTGCAAAATAGCATCCTGCAGGCTTGAGTATGCGCTCCACCAGAAATTGAGAGCCACGCCTCGAACAATCAAAACGTAGTAGAAAAACAGACCAAATAACCAGCGCAAAGATAAAGAATGCGTATGCTAGCGTGACAGGCTTGATTTGTTTTTCCAAAGAGAACAACTCTGCGTTTTGATTCTCCAATGCGCGCAAAACTCCAAGGCAAAAGCACAACAATTGACGAAAAAATCGTGGAAGGATGCAAGATAAAGAGGGTAATCAAGCCAAGAACAAATATGACAATAAGCCAGATGAGATCATGTTTCGGTGTTTTTGAGCGAGTCATCTGCATAAAAACCCACCAAATGGAAGGCATTACACAGAAGGCTACCGTGTTAGGAAAGATTGGTCCGTAGATGAGAAGCGACCAAGGGAAAACAAAAAAATGCTAGACAAACAAAAGCTCCACTGATAAGCGCAATGCGATGCTTAGGAAGAACTTTTGCAATGAGTGAGCAGATTGACAATGGAAAGATAATTGCTGCACTGACAAAGTTGAGTGCATTACCTGCAATAGGAACGGTTGTAGAAACAAGCTGCGTTGTTAGTGCAACAATAATGTTCCAGCCAGAAGGATAAAATCCCGAAGTCCCCGGCTCCCCAGGGGTAATTGAAGCTTCTACGGTGCTGTAGAAGTCATAGTGAATTGATGAGTACTTTTGAGACTCAATCATTGCCTGTGTGACATCTAAGTGATGCACAATATCCCAGCCCTGTACAAAGGAGCTGGCAGACGGCAGGGTAGGTAAGAAGAGGAGTCCTACGGTAAGAAGACCAACTGTAGCATACAGAAGGGGCATCCAGAAGGGGAGTTCTTCGCAGATAAATGCTGGTACAGGGCTAGTTGATTGCTTGAGCGCTTGTGGCGTCTTGGATGTGCTGGGTTTCTCGCCTCTGTGGTGTTCTTTTATGTTTGGAAGCAACATAAAAAAAACGTAGCCATTGACCAGAGCTGCAATAAGTAGAGGAACAAGAATCATTACAGCCAAGGGGATGGGGATGTTCAGTACGCTGAAGATTTCTCCCTCAATGAAGTAAAGCGCGCAGCTTACCAAAGGAGCACCAACAAGCGCCCAGGTTTTTGACATGCCGGAGGCATGCAGCAAAAATGACGCCCGGCACATAGAGCAGGGCAACAATTACAACTACACTTTGGAAGAACTCAAGCCACATCCTGATCCAATCAAGGTGTTAGTAAAAAAATTCTTATACTTCTTGGTCACACGGATGCGTGCAACAGCTATTTCAAATAGACTGGTCTATTTTTACGATAGAAGCAAAATTAGCGTTGAGATAAACAAAAAGGACTTCCGAAGAAGTCCTTGAACTTTTGGTAGCCCGTACCAGATTCGAACTGGTGATCTCCGCCTTGAGAGGGCGGCGTCCTGAACCGCTAGACGAACGGGCCAAATATGACTGGGAGGACATGGCTGGGATAGAGAGAGTCGAACTCCCGTTGACGGAACCAGAATCCGCTGTCCTACCACTAGACGATATCCCAAGATGTCATCCGTGCGCATCAGCGCGAGAAATAACTATAAAGGAGACTCGTCAGAGATGCAAGCAATAATTTCAAGAAATTCTGTTTGCAGCAAAAATATTATACAAAACGTGTCTCTAAGCGCAAGGAACGTCTCTAGTATTTGAGCTGAGCATGCGTTCTGCGTCGATAAGTGCCTGGTCAAGTGGGGCACAACCGGTACAGCTTGCACATGCGGTAGGAGCACTTGGAGTAGCAGCAAGACCACCTTTAGCTGTTTCTCTGAGAGAAACAGGAAGCGCGGCTCCTACCTCTGCCATAGCATGAGCAACCTCATCAAACGGAATAGGATTACCAACGCCTGCAAGAGCAAGCTGAGAAGAGCTTACGGCAGCAGCTACGCCAATAGCGTTTCTATCCTGGCAAGGATACTCAACTAGTCCTCTGACAGGATCACAAACTAGTCCCAGAAGGTTAGAGATGGCAATAGAAGCAGCGTCCAAGCACTGCTGAGGAGTGCCACCCAAGAGCCCGGTCAGTGCAGATGCGCTCATGGCAGCAGCGGAACCAACCTCTGCCTGGCAGCCGCCTTCAGCGCCAGAAACACTTGCGTTGGTGGTTAGAATGGCTCCAATAGCGCTTGCATTCCAAAGCGCAGAAATAACTTGCTCGTCTGTGGCGCCAATCTCTTCTGCTACCGAGATAAGCGATCCTGGTACAACGCCAGATGCTCCTGCAGTAGGAGCGGCAACAATAACGCCCATGGTTGCCGAGCGCTCAAGTACGGCCATAGCGTAGGCAACGGCTCGTGTTTGCGTGGTACCCATAAGCGCACTTGAGATTGCAGCTGGGGTGCTAGCCACCGTCTTGGCTTGTCCGTTGAGCAGACCGCCAATGGACTGACGAGGCGTCTTGATGGTGTCATGAACCTCATCGCGCATAATCTCAAGAACATGAGCCATCTCAGCATCTACGTCAGCATCTGGTCGCAGGTCCTTCTCGCGCTGACGCATAATCTGGCCAATAGAGACTCCTGTCTTAGAGCACCTGGCGAGAAGATCTGCGCCGTTGTCAAAGGCTCCTGAAAGCACGTCGTTTGTGACCTGTGGAGCTGCTCCTGGAATGGAAACCTGAGCGGCATACGAAACGTGAGGTGCCAGCTGGAAGAGGTCGAGGACTTTCTGCTCAATAGGCTCGTCAATCTCAAAGACGGTGTGCGCAAAGCCGCCGCGCTCTGAGCGGAAGGTGCGCATAGTTGCAACATTGATGTTTTGCGTGGCCAAAATAGTAGTGAGAGCTGCAAGAACACCGGGTTTATCGCGATGTGAAACAAAAATAGTGGGCATATCGCCAGACATGCGAATGCGCACGCCGTTAACACCAGAAATGCGAATACGACCGCCACCTACGGACTCGCCCATAACAGAAACATGAACGTTATCTGCACCGTAGAGGTGAATTTCTACGGTGTTTGGGTGCAGAGTCTCGTCGTCGCCCTTTTCAATAACGCTGTAATTGAGGTGGGCTTCTTCTGCCAGGGTAAGTGCTTCACGGACGCGTGTATCGTCTGGAGCAAGACCCAAAATACCTGCAATCAGAGCGTAATCAGTGCCGTGACCAAGGTGGGTATGAGAGAAGGAGTTGTAGAGCCAAAACTCAACGCGCTCTAGCTGCTTTGGTGCAAGTGAACGTGCAACCAGAGCAATGCGCAGGGCTCCTGCTGTGTGCGAGGAAGAAGGACCCACCATAATGGGGGCCTAGGGACCTCAAACGCAGACATAGAAATCATAGCTACTCCAAAAACTAAACAAACGATAATGATAAAAGAGCTGCAAAACCATCTGTTTTACAGCTCTTGTGTGGTTTTTACTTTTGATACCCACTTACGCTTGGAAGAATACGCGGCAACCGCGCATTCACGCGTTATTTGCAAAGCTCCAGAGCGCGGTCAAGGCGAGCAAGGCAAACTTCACGACCAAGAAGCTCCATAGACTCTCCAAGAGGAGGGGAGACCATGTTGCCACACTCAGCAACGCGAATGGACTGGAAAACAATGCGCTTCTTAAGGTCAAGCTGCTCTGGAAGCACCTCAAGGGCAGCGTCAATTGTTGCAGCCTTCCACTCGTCCTCAGAAACGCTCTCAAGAGCGGTCTTTGCAGCTGCAAGGACGGTAGCACTCTGAGCAGCGTCTTTGGTAAGACCCTTCTCAACGCTCTTCTGATCAAGGGTGACGTTTGCGCCTTCATACAGGAAGCGGGACTTCTCAATGACGTCTGGGCTTACTGTGGTACGAGGACGAAGAATCTCGGAGAGCAGGTCATACCAGCTTGGACGAGTTGCGTAAATCTCTTCCGCATCAGTTGTATTGCCCTGAACAGGCTCTAGACCTGCGCCCATAAGCTCTGGAATCAGAACAGTCTTTGCAAAGGTCTGGTTGTCCATATTGGCAAGATAGGTTGCGTTAATCCAGTTCAGACGCTCTGGATCAGACTTAGCAGGGTTCTTGGAAACGTGGTCCAGAGAGAACTGAGATGCCAAAACGTCACGAGGAACAATGGTTGTCTCGCCATCAAGTGACCAGCCGAGAAGAGCCAGATAGTTGACAAAGGCATCTGCAAGATAGCCCTGGTCACGATACTCCTCAACAGAGGTTGCTCCATGGCGCTTGGAGAGCTTCTTGCCGTCAGGACCCAAAATCATGGAGATATGAGCGAAGGTTGGAACAGGTGCGCCCAGAGCCTCGTACACCATAATCTGACGAGGAGTGTTAGACAGGTGGTCATCGCCACGAATGATGTGAGTAATGCCCATGCCAGCGTCATCAACAACGGTGGCAAAGTTATAAGTTGGGGTACCGTCAGAACGGAAGATGATAAAATCATCAAGCTCGCGAGCATTAAAGGTTACGTCACCGTGAACAGCGTCGTGGACAATAACGTCGCCGCGGTCCAGAGGAACTTTGATGCGGATGGTATAAGGCTCGCCAGCATCAATTCTACGCTGTGCCTCGGCAGGATCAATGTTTCTGCAGGTACGCTGATAGCCCTGGAAGGGGTCGTGGCGCTCCTCAGCAGCCTTCTTGTCTTCAGCAAGCTTCTCTGGTGTGCAGAAGCAAGGGTACGCCTTGCCCTCTGCCAGCAGTTTATTTGCTGCCTCACGATACAGGTCAAGACGCTCGGTCTGGCTATAAGGACCGCAATCACCGCCCTTATCGGGGCCCTCGTCCCAATCAAGGCCAAGCCACTTCATGGCGCGCAGAATAATCTGAGTGTTCTCCTCAGTTGAGCGCGTAGGATCTGTGTCATCAATGCGAAGAATAAACTTGCCACCGTTTGCACGAGCAAAAGCCCAGTTATAGATAGCAGTACGTGCACCTCCGATGTGCAGCTTGCCTGTTGGGGATGGCGCAAAACGTACTCTTACCTGCTTCTCTGACAAAACTCCTCCTTGGCAGTTATTTTCTAGCGAGACAATCTAGTTTATGCACTCTTTAGTATAACGCTTGAACACAGGTGACCGACAACGTTGCCTAGTCTTCAAACATATTGTGGTCTGCAAACTCTGCTTGTACAGTACGAATCATAAGGTCTACGTCTTCAAGTCCCAAGTGACGTTCCTTCTCGTCTGCTGCAAGTGTATGCCTACGACGTGCCCAGTTCTCAAGTGCGGCAGGAGAAGACTCACGGGGAAGAGACCTAATCTCTGGATCCAAGCGACGGCAGATGTCGCGGGAGTCAATGACAATAATCTTGCCTGCTTTTCTAGCCTCTGCGTAACCATCAATGTTGAACATGAACCAAGAATCCTCAAAGGCAGCATTGTGGGCCATAAAGGGAATCTTTTTCATAGTTGCCAGCAGGGCCTCTTGGGCTTTTTTATCGTCTCTAAATGATTTTTTACCCTCAACATCTTTCCAGGTAATCTGGTGAATATCGGCAAGAGGGACGCCTTTTTCTTTGTACATCTCTGGGATGCCAAAGTAGGCAGTGTGAGGCTCTACGGCAACGGTGTTGCGACCAAGATTCCAGAACTCAAAGCCCACGTTAACAATGTAGCCCAGCTCAGGGAAACGCGAGGTGGTCTCAATATCAATGCCCAAAACCGTGCCAGAAACGCTCTTCTCGACATAGGCAATTTGCAAGTCATTAAGAAGGGGGCCTGCGGTTTTGTAGACAGCCTTAGGACGACGACGCTGCATCTTTGCAACAGCAGCCGCAAGATCGTCGTTTGAAAGACCGCGAGAAAGGCCAACGCCTCGATGGTTTCTGAGCCTCTCCACGCCGTAGGTATCGCAGAGCGAGCGCGTTCTATCAGCAAGTTGTTGAATGACAGAAAACTCTACAGGCTCTTGGCCTAAAGGAGCTTCCTTCCAGGCATCAAGCAGCGTTTTAATGGCATCACAGTTTTTTTGTTGACCTCGCCGATGATGGACTGATCATCAACAAGAAGGCCAGGTATGACAAACGCATTTGCGTGCTCAATAGCTTGATTGATATCCATACACTCTCGCTTTGGTGGGTGAGAATTAGTTCAACATATAAGTATCTACCCTGAAGCGCGTATTCTTTGCGTCATTTTTCTAGAAAGTGCACGCCTCACTAAAAAAATGCGTGCTAGGCTGTTGAGTGCAACACAGTTCTATGAAAGGTTTTACGCATGTCTGATTTGAATGAGTCACTTGCTCTTTCTGAGGAGCTCCTTGCTTTTTATTAAGCAGAGCCCTTCTATGTTTCATACCACACAAACCATCAAAGAGTACCTGGTAGAGAACGGTTTTACTTATCTCTCCGAAGGTTCTTCTTGGGATGTTCAGCCAGGAGGCTCTTACTTTACCACGCGCAATAATTCTTCAATTGTTGCCTGGAAAGTTGGCGAGAAGTATCGTGAGCCCCAAACCTCAAGCGCTGATGCTCCTTATCACTTCCAGCTTGCTGTTGCCCATGGCGATTCTCCAACCTACAAGGTAAAAGCTCAGCCAGAGCTTACCGGTGACGGCAACTCGCTTCGCCTGAACACCGAGGCATACGGCGGCATGCTTGATCACACGTGGTTTGACCGTCCTTTGGGTATTGCCGGTCGTGTGCTGGTCAAGGTAGGAAACAAGGTAGAGTCCAGGCTGGTCAACATCGAAGACGACGTTGTCATGATTCCAAGCTTGGCTATTCACCTCGAGCACAAAAATGGTCTCTCGCCAGAGTTTAATCGTGCTAAAGATTTGATGCCACTCTTCAGTGCTGGAGAGCTTAAGCCTGGCGCCTTTAACGCCCTGGTAGCTGACGCAGCAGGCGTGTCTCAAGAGGACATTCTTTCTCGCGATTTGTTCTTAGTTGATCACACGGGTGGTCGTATTTGGGGTGCTAAGAAGGAGTTTGTTTCCGCTGGTCATCTGGATGACCTTCAGTGCGCCTTTGTAGCGCTTAAGGCCTTTCTTGCGTCTTCAAATGAGCAGGACATTTCTGTGTACACCTGTTTTGATAACGAGGAAGTTGGTTCAAACACTAAGCAGGGCGCTCAGTCCACATTTCTAAAAGACACTTTGCAACGCGTAAACGCCACGCTTGGCTTTACACAGGAAGATTACTACCGAGCGCTCTCGGCATCTTTGCTGGTAAGCTGCGACAATGCGCATGCGGTGCACCCCAATTATCCCGAGAAGCACGATGCGGCCAACAAGCCTTATCTCAATGGCGGCATGGTTATCAAGGAAGCAGCACGTCAGTCGTACTGCACAGATGCGTTTAGCCGCGCCATTGTCGAGGCAATTTGGAAGCAGCAAAACATTTCTTACCAGGTCTTTGCTAACAGAAGCGATATGCCAGGTGGATCAACGCTGGGCAACCTCTCCAACATTCAGGCCAGCATGCATGCCGTTGACGTGGGTCTGCCACAGCTTGCTATGCACTCCGTCTACGAGACCGCCGGTACTAAAGACACGCTTCTTGGATACCAGGCTCTCAAGGCGTTCTATGACACCTGTGTCTGCATCACCGATGCCGATTCGTTTGAGTTGAGGTAGTACCTGGCGAGAAACCCCGTGTACTAGCTATACTTAGACATACCGCATACAACACATTACTTGAAGGAGCTCCATGTCAGAAAAACAGCTTACTGCTCATGATATGGAGCTCCTAACTTGTGCGGGTATTTACGTTGAACCTCAGGCACTGAATGGCCCTGCGTTGGTATTTCCTATCTCAGATGGTGAAGGTGGAGAAATACGTGTGTTGTGGCAGGGCGGCGCCTATGAAAGTGCAACGTACACGGATTCAAGAAAGAATCAGCTGGTATTTCCTTATCTTGAGTTGTATGACTTGTTGTTTGAAGCTGCCTGCCCCGTGCATTCAGTCTTAATGATTGGTGCTGGTGGTTGCTCATATCCTCGGTATTTAGTTGCTCATCATCCAGAGGTTTTTCTGTGACGCGCTGGAGCTTGATCCCTAAAAATTGCAGACCTTGCTCGCAGCTATTTCTTTGTGGATGAAGCTATTAGAGAGAGTAATGGTAGGCTTCAGGTGCAGGTAGCTGATGGCGTAGAGTATATAAAGAGCCTAGCTATCTCTGATAATAGGCGCTATGACGCTATCTTGAATGACTGCTTTAGCGGAGAAGTTCCACCTGCAGCTATGATGACTGTTGAGTGGATGAGCCAAGTAGCACACTGTCTTACTCCTGGCGGAAGATATCTTACAAATGTAGTTTCTGCACAGTCAGGAGAAGAAGCGCATCAGCTTGAAGAGCTCATAGATACTGCTCGCACAGTGTTTGAAGAGATAGAGGTTGTTCCTTTGGATCCAGAGGTAGACTCAACAGAGCCCGATAATCTTATGCTCGTTTGTCAGCGCGCTTAAGTGCGGTGAGCGCAAGCGCAAGGCAGCCACTCATCAGCACAATACCAATGCCAAAGAGCACTAAGAAACCGTGGGCTGAACCATCTACAATCAGGCTCCAAATAATGAGCGCACAGGCAGAGACAAAGGAGCTGACACCTGCAATTCTTGAGTAAATGAGAGTGGAATCTTTTTTGCCAAAAAAACTGTGCGTACCAAAAAGTGGTGAGCCGACCGTTGTAAGGGCGTAGGCAACTCCAAAAAGGAAGGTTCCTGCCAGCAAGAGCGGCAACACCGGAAGTTTAACTCCCAGCAAAAGTAAGCCAACAATGCCCGAGAAAATTCCTACAAAGCAGGCAAGTTTTACCGAAATATCGCTTAATGCGCCTAGAAGTACCTTTCCAATTGCTTGTCCAAGCATAGTTGCTCCAGCAAGAAGGCCCGTAGCCGCTGCAATTGCAGGAGCGGTTTCTGCAAACGTTGCGGCATAGCTAGGGAAGTACTGAGAGATTTGTTGGTTAAGAGTAATGAGTGCATAAAACGCTGCAATCATATAAAACTCTGGATATTTCACTGCATCATCAGCGGAGATGTCGGTTGAAGAAGTCCCTTCAACTTCAACGTTTTTTTCTCGTCAGTAGAGGAGAAGGTAAGAGGTGTAAGGCCAAGGTCTTGGGGTTTCTTGCGTACTACAAAAAGGGTAAAGGGGAGTGCTCCCACTAGCATAACTAGGGCAAAAAAATCTGATAGCAAGCACGCCAACCTTCAGGGCCAGAGGAGATAATGGCAGATCCGATGGGGTTAAAGACAGTGCCACCAATGCCGGTGAATGCAAAGCAGAGACCCATAAAAGTGCCAACGCGCTGATCAAACCAATCGTTGATGAGGGCAGGGACGCACAAGAACATGAGCGCAGGTACGCCAATGCCAAGTCCCACTGCGCAGAGATAAAAATGCCACATCTCTTGAGCTGCTGACATGGCTCCGTATGAGATTGCGCAGATGATAACGCTTACAGAAAGAACTAGACGAGTATCGTGCGATTTATAGAACTTGCCTATGAACGGCAAAGCTACCGTCATGGCAATGCAGAGCACCGAGAAGACCGCAGAGAAGGCAACGCGGGGAACGCCAAAGTATTGTGAAACTGGTGTGATAAAGATGCCAAAGCACGTAAGGATAATGGCGCACGGCAAAAACATGATGACAATACAAGTTGCAACGATGGCATATGCATACTTAGTGCCTAGTAGACGTTGTAGCACTGAGGCTCCTCTCTTTTGGCCAGAAATAGTGTAGGCGATGTGCCTTAAAAAGGACACATCGCCTACCGAGTCGTACAAAATTTTTAGGGAGTACTTAAGCGCTTTGTGTGCGTAAGATCTTAGTTGTCGGAGCCTCTGCGATTCTCACCCTTAAGAGCGCGGATTGGGCCGATGTCCTGAGTAGTTTCAAGAGCACCCAGGTAGTTACCCTCTTCATCGCGAACAGCAAAGTAACGGACGTAGAGGAACTTATCTCTGACCTCAAACCAGAACTCGGAGGAGTCGCTACGACCGCTCCTGAACTCGGTGAGGATGCGACGAACAGCTTCCTGACTCTTTGGTGGATGGCAGTCATATACGTCGCGGCCAAGGCAGCTCTTAGGACGAGGGAAAGCACGGGTGTCGCCGTGGCTGAAGTAACGTGTCTTGTCATCTGCATCAACAAAGGTGATGTCGAGCGGAATAGTTGCAAAGACAGCCTCAAGCTGCGGAATGGTGAACTCACCGGTAGAGAGCTTGACCTTACCGTCAGCAGAAATTGCTTCCTCTTCTGCTTCAGCGTTATTCTCGCCCATAGCACCTGCGGCTTCCATTTCTTTGAGCTTGTCGTTTGCAAGCTCAAGAGGATCTGCGTGCCATGAAGGAGGGTTGACGCCAAATGCGTGACCAAACTCGTTCTCCTCAGCGGCAATCTGGGTCCACTGAGTGGCGGTTAAGTGCTCAAGGGAAAGCGGAATGAGGACATTCTCTTCCTTGGAAGCCATGGACTCAGCGCCCTCAATAGCCTCATCCAGATAGTCAGCAACGCCTGCCATAAGGCCTGCATCATACTGGCCGTATGCAGTCTCAAGCAGAGCCTCTGCACCGTTAACAGCGTTTCTTACCTCGTCGTCCTTACCCCACATAACCTTTGAAGGACCAGTGATATCGTGGCGCTCAAGATGAGGAAAGAGCAGCTCTTCCTTGCGCTTGTAGTGAACAAAGACTTCGTCAAAGGCGTCCATATCAGCTTTTAGAATTGCTGCAACACCAGCGCACTCTTCGTTGCTGGAAGACTCAGTAAGCGTACGAGCACGCTTAACATCTGGAGCAACGCGGTCGTGGATAAAGGCAAGAATGCGGTCGTTCTCTTGGCGCATGGTCCAAACAGGATGGCCAGGAGTCTCTTCAACAGCACCTGTTGGTGCGCAGGAAACCTTGCCTTCAAAGAGGGCAGCATGAACGTCGCAGAGTTTGAGGACCTTCTCCATAGGAACGCCACCAGCAATAAGCTCCTGCTCGGCGTTGGAAATCTCTGTGCCAGAAACGTCCTTGAAGTTACGGGTAAAGTCCTCGCGAACAGCCTCGATGTCCTCACCGTCGTTGAGACGCTCAAGGTACTGGGCGATAAGAGCTTTGCGCTCCTCTGGAGTCTGAGCAATAGGTGCGTCCTTCGTCTCTGCCTCTGCGGGTTTCTCGCCAGCTGGAGTTTCTACTGCTGCAGGCTCCTCGTCGCCAAGAATGGTAAAGCCGTGAGAGCGGAAGATTGCCTTGAGCTCCTCAAGGTCAACGCCTTTGTGGTCGCAGCCTTTAGGGATGGTCATAAAGCGTCCCATGGTCTGCAGACGGCCTGGCTCGGTAATCTCGGCAAAGCCGTTTTCTGCCATGAGACCTTTAATAACGGGATACGTAGTGCAAATCTCATAAACGGATTTGCTTAAATCAAGAACCTGTGCCATACGGGCTCCTCTCGGATGGGTTTAGAAAGTCTACTATGTCTTACTTTATACCCAAAGTGTGACAGGACTTCCATATGGCTTTTGTTGTGGTTACAACAAAACAGAAATTATTCTTTACTCTTTAGAGTGAAAGACAACAGAACCGGGTTGTGGTCCGAGTAAGCAAATTGCGTGTCAATGTTTCTGGCGGTTGCAACAACGTTATCCGAGACAATCCAACCATCAACTGTGGTGGTGTACGTCTTGTCTTTCTCGTAAGGAATGTCATCTCCGCGGCAGGTAGGAACGTTGTTGAGGTTGTCTGGAGCTACAACGCTAAAGCCTTCTGGCAAATCAGACTCTTTGAGTTCTGCCACCCAGTCCGGTACCTGCTGAACAGAAGGATAGAGTGTAAGCGAGCCCAAAATGGCATGGTTCCAGTCGCCGCCCGCAATAACGTAATTACCCTTAGCGCGCTCCTCAGACATTATTTTGGTCAGAAGTGCAAGCTGCTGAGCACGACTGGTGCCGCCTTTGTCGTAGGCAGACATGTGGCTGTTAATAAGGACCAGCTCATGACCATCGCTGGTAGGATAGCGTGTAATCATAAAGCAACGGTCTAGGTCAAAGAATTTTGTTGGGAACGACTCGTCAATGGGGTAGGTACGACGAGTTGCGCTTGAAGCAAGTACGTTTGAAAGCGTAAGAATTCCCTGAGTTAGAAGTACCGTGAAATTCAGTGAGTGGATAGGCGAGAAATGCGGTGTGGAAGTTCTGCGCAAAATATGATGCGTAGGATCCAAAGCGGCTTTCTGCTTCAGAAACTTGATTCACATGCCAACTTCTGTCAGATGAAGTATCAATTTCTTGAAAAAGAATAAAGTCAGGGGCTGTACCGCCATTCAGAGAAGAAACGGTGTTCAGGGCACCGTTTGTGGTGTAAAAGCACGGAGTTTCTGCTTACAGCACGGCCGTGAGTTCCCACGGTACGTGTACCATCCTGCATGATGCCTTCATCCATAAAGAAGGTGTAATCAGGGGTGTAAGCACCAAAGCCAATGTTGTAGGTCGAAGCTGTGTAGGTTTGGCCTACCTGTACGGTTGTAGCCTCAGGAGAGGCACCTTGATTAGATACGGGAGTATTGTCAGGAATGCGATAGTAAGTAAGCTGCAGGTAGAGGACATATCCACCAAGAACCAGTAAAGCTAGAACAAAAAGCCCGCCTACAAATTTGAAAAGTGGTGCAAGAACCCTTTTTAGAAGGCCAGTAATAAGCTTAAGGCCAAGAGACAAAACTCTTTTCATGCGAACCTCGTATCAGTCAAGTGTCGTATGATTTAAATGATACCTATTATGGATTGAAATTACGTTGAGGAGTTTGTATGTCGCTATCAAGAAATACAACACTAGAGCTTTTCAAACCCTCTGGTATCAGGCGTTTCTCGGCACTTGCTGCTGCAACACCAGGATGTATTTCTTTAACTATTGGAGAGCCGGGAGAAGACACTCCAGCTCCTATTTGTAACTTAGTAGACAGAGAACTTGCAGCTGGAAACACGCATTATCCGCCCAACGTTGGTACTCTTGAACTTAGGGAGGCCATTGCTGCCTGGGAGTCTGCACGTGGTATGAAGGTCAATCCAGACGGTATTGTAGTTACCGTGGAGCTGCGGAAGCCATTTCTGCAACTATGCTGACCCTTATGAATCCAGGTGACGAGGTTATTATTCCTGAACCAGCGTATCTGGTATACAGAACGCTCTGCCAGCTTAATCGTGGTGTAGTTGTGCCGCTTGATACCAGCACCAATCATTTCCAGATTGATCCAGAGCAGCTCAAGTCAAAAATTTCAGACAAGACAAAGCTTATTGTTTTGACTTCTCCCAACAATCCTACGGGATGTGTTTATACAAAAGAGTCGCTTGATGCGGTAGCTAATCTTGCCCGTGAACACGACTTTTTATGTGATGTGTGATGACGTTTATAGAGAGCTTGCCTATGTTGAGGATGTTCCACGTTTTGTTGAGCTCTACCCAGATTTGTCTGATCGCTGCATTGTGACAAATAGTTTCTCCAAACCATGGGCAATGACGGGCTGGAGACTTGGCTGGGTTGCTACTTCTGACGAGCTTGCGGCAGATATCGGAAAAGTCCATGCTCAGCTTGTGGCTTCCGTCCCCTCATTTCTTCAGCCTGCAGCTGTCTATGCGCTTTCTTATGACGTTACGCCTATGCGTACAAATTATCAAAAAGCGCAGGCAGATTGTTCTTTCTGCACTTGCAGAGATGAATCTTCCTGTTGAAGAACCAGAAGGCGCTTTCTACGCGTTTCCATCAATCAAGGAATTTGCTCTTGGTTCTGAGGCGTTCTGTGAGCGTGCAATTGCGGAGTTTGGTGTAGCGTTGGTACCCGGTGTTTTCTTTGGCGCCGAGGGCTATGTACGTATCAGTTATGCTGCTTCTGACAAAAAAAATCTGACAGAAGGTCTTTCTCGCCTTAAGGCTTTTGTTAATACTTTGCGAGAAGAACAAAACTAGCCCAAATGCAGAGCTTTCTGTGGTAGGGTTTTACTGTCAATAGAGGAGCGAGCACGATGGGTTCTGGGTTAGTCGGCAGGCAGTGACCCCAGAAGGAGGCGAGGTTCGCCGAACTTGGCAATCAGGCGTGGTTGTCAGGTGGGCTTGTATGAAATACATGCAAGACTGTCCGAGATTTCGGGGGTGCTACTTTTGACGGTGTATTGTGCCCCCAATTTGAGGGGGAGCTTTGAGTAAGAAACCGTTTGTTTCTGTAGATGCCCTAGAGGCAATTACTACGACGTATCCAACGCCATTTCACCTGTATAACAAGGCAGAGATTGTTCGCCGAGCAAAGCTTTTGCAAGAGGCTTTTAGCTGGAACGCTGGATTTAAAGAGTACTTTGCGGTGAAGGCTACGCCAAATCCATACATTGTGAAGTTGCTTGCAGAACTTGGCTGTGGCTGTGACTGTGCAAATGCTACCGAGCTCACGCTTGCAAAAGCCTGTGGAGTTACCGGCCAAAATATTATGCTCTCGTCAAATGACACTACGGTGCTTGACTTTGCTCGCGCTCATGAGCTGGGAGCCATTATCAACTTGGACGCTGGTGGCGATATGCTTACAACGCTTGAAGAAGCGGTGGGAAGCAACATGCCCCAGGTTATGTGTGCACGCCTTAATCCTGGTGGCGTGTTTGAGTCACAAAACGGCATTATTGGAAATCCCTGATGATGCTAAGTTCGGCATGACAGAAGAGCAGCTATTCCAGACGTTCGCGTATCTTAAAGCCAAAGGCGTGACTGAGTTTGGCCTTCATGCCTTCCTGGCTAGTAACGCTCAAGAGGAAGATTACTATCCAAACCTTGCGCGTGTCCTCTTTAAGTTGGCCGTTAAGCTGCACACAGAGCTTGATATTCATATTGGATTTATTGATCTTTCTGGTGGCATTGGTGTGGCGTATGAGCCAGACCAGGTTGAGCCTGACGTCTTGGCCATTGGTCAGGGTGTAAAGCGCGCCTTTGAAGAGGTTCTAGTTCCCGAAGGTATGGGAGACGTTGCCATTTACACCGAGCTTGGACGTTGGCTTTTGGGTCCCGCTGGTGCGCTTGTTACCCGCGTTTTGCACCAAAAAGAGACGTATCGCCACTACCTAGGCGTAGATGCCTGCGCGGCAAACCTTATGCGTCCTGCAATCTATGACGCCTACCATCACATCACTGTTATGGGCAAAGAGGATGCTCCTGCAACTCATACGTACAACGTTGTGGGCGGACTTTGCGAGAATAACGATCAGTTTGCAGAAGAACCGCCAGCTCCCAGAGGTAGCTGTGGGTGACCTCTTGTTCATTCACGATACAGGTGCTCATGGTTTCTCGATGGGCTATAACTACAATGGCCGTCTGCGCTCCGCTGAGCTGCTGCTTCTAGAAGATGGATCCGTGCAGCTTATTCGCCGCGCCGAGACCGAGGCTGATTACTTTGCAACGCTTGCATTTGATGGCTCCGATTTTTTTCTGATCTTGCGCAACAAACAACTATAAACACCACACGTTAGAGGGCGAGAAAAACTATGGATATGAAGAATTTGACTGGCGCTATCACCGCATTAGTAACCCCATTTGATGCTCAGGGAAATGTTGACTTCGAGTCACTTGAGCACTTTGTAGACTTCCAGATTGAGCAGGGAATTGACGGTATTCTCGCTCTTGGTACTACCGGCGAGTCCTCAACCATGACAGATGAGGAGGACGTTGAAGTAGTCAAGGCAATCCTTGCCAGGGCTCAAGGCAGAGTGCCTGTTATCGGTGGTGCTGGCTCTAACTCTTCAGCTGAATCTTTGCGCAAGGCTCAGGCTCTGGAGAAGGCGGGTGTTGATGGTCTGCTGCTGATTACTCCTTACTACAACAAGAGTAATGAAGAGGGCATCTACCAGCACTTCTCATATGTTCTAGACCGCGTTGATGTTCCTTGTGTGCTGTATAACATTCCTGGTAGAACAGGCTGCTCTATTTCTGAGCGTAATGTTCAGCGGCTTGCTGTTCATCCAAACGCGTGGGGTATCAAAGAGGCTTCTGGAGATATTTCATACGCAACAAAGGTTGCTCGTTATCTGAGTGATGACTTTACTATGTGGTCCGGAAATGACGACATGATTGTGCCGCTGCTTTCTCTTGGTGCTTCTGGTGTCATTTCTGTTTGGTCTAACCTTGATCCAAAGATGGTTCATGACCTGGTAGTTGCATGGCAGCGCGGAGAGGTCTCTCTTGCTCGAGAGCTCCAGCTTCAGTATCTTGACCTGGTACATGCCCTCTTCTGCGAGGTCAATCCAATTCCAGTAAAAGCCGCGCTGGCTCGTATGGGACTTATGGAAGAAAATTACCGTCTGCCTCTGTGGAAGATGACAGAAGAGCATGCAGAGGTGCTTGAGAACGCTCTAAGAAAGGCTGGTCTTCTTGATGCCTAGTGCAGTAGTGATTGGTACCGGCAAGATGGGAAAGCTCATCGAGCAGACCCTGATTGCTCACGGCTTTGAGTTGCTTGGTGCGTTTGGTCACGAGAATATCAATCAGTTGAGCACCGTTGCGCAGACGCCTGATGTGGTTGTGGATTTCTCTGGTGTTGCTGCTTTTGAGGCTGTTGTCGGCTTTGTGCGTGAGCGCGGGTGTGCGCTGGTTTCTGGCACCACGGGTTTCTCGTCAGAGCAACTCTTGGAGCTGAAACAGTTGGGGGAGAGCGTACCGGTGATTCATGCGGCAAACTATTCGGTGGGTGTTGCCGTGTTGAGACGCGCGGTTGCTATGGCTGCTGAGGCGCTTGACGGCTGGGATACCGAGATTGTGGAGACCCATCACAACCAGAAGGTTGACGCTCCTTCGGGCACAGCAAAGCTGCTGCTATCTGCCATTGATCCAGAGGGAATACGTCCGGTAGTTTCTGGTCGTGAGGGCTTCTGCGGAGCTCGTACCAAAGACGAGATTGGCGTGTTTGCACTCAGAGGCGGCACCGTTGCCGGTACTCATGAGGTGCACTTCTTTGGACAGGATGAGGAAGTGTGTCTGACACATCGTGCAACGTCTCGTCAGATTTTTTTGTGAACGGTGCCGTTGCGTGTGCTGAGAAATTGCTTACAAAAGCTCCAGGTTTTTATACCTTTGAAGAGTTGATTTTTGGATAACCGCATGTGCTGACCTGTATAGGTCAGCACCTGTTTGTTTGAGAAAGGACGCGCATGGACGCCCAGGAAATTATTAACTATATTGCTACTTCAGAGAAGAAGACTCCCGTTAAGCTGTACGTCAAAAGAGCGCGAGGGTGCTTCTGTGTCGTATGGCTCTTCTCGCGTGTATGGAGAGGGCACCTCAAAGGTAGTCTTTGGCGATTGGTCCGAGCTCAAGAGTGTTGTTGAGCAGAATGCAGACGCATTTGAGTATTTTGACATCGAGAATGACCGTCGAAACTCCGGTGTTCCTCTGCTTAACATGAAGGACGTAAACGCACGTATTGAGCCAGGTGCACTGATCCGTGAGCGCGTTGAGATTGGTAACAATGCCGTCATTATGATGGGTGCTGTTATTAATATTGGTGCTGTTATTGGTGAGGGCACCATGATTGATATGGGCGCCGTTCTGGGCGGCCGTGCAACTGTTGGTAAGAACTGCCACATTGGTGCCGGCACTGTTCTTGCTGGTGTTGTTGAGCCTGCATCTGCTACTCCAGTTATTGTTGAAGACAACGTTCTTATCGGCGCAAACGCCGTGGTTATCGAGGGCATTCGTGTTGGAGAGGGCGCTGTTGCTGCAGCAGGTGCTGTAGTAGTTGAGGACGTTCCAGCAAACGCCGTGGTAGCAGGATGCCCTGCACGTGTGATAAAAATGAAGGATCAGAAAACAGAGGGCAAGACAGCGCTGGTTGATGCTCTCCGCACGTTGTAATCGAGGTTACATGCCAGACGGCTCCAAAAAAAGCACAGGGTTTTACCACCAAAAATTTCCTGCGTACATATAGAAAATTGGGCAGAGAAAAAAAGAAGATTCTTGGTTTACCTACGAACTTCTCGCTGAAGATCCCAAAACGCACGCACGTGCTGGCATCTTCCACACGCCTCATGGTGATATTCCAACGCCTATTTTTATGCCGGTTGGTACTAAGGCAACCGTTAAAGGTTTGATGACCGATACCGTTCGTGACCTTGGCGCCAAAATTATTCTGGCAAATACGTACCATCTGTCTCAGCGTCCAGGAGATGAGCTGGTTGCACAGATGGGTGGCTTGCATGACTTTATGCAGTGGCATGGACCAATTCTGACGGATTCAGGCGGATTCCAGGTCTTTAGTCACGAGGAGTTCATGAAGCTCTCTGACGAGGGGGTTAAATTCCGTGCAGTAGATTACGACGGTGCATGGTCGTACTGGACTCCAGAAACAAACATGCAGATTGCTCAGAACCTTGGCGCAGATATTGTTATGCAGCTTGATCAGTGCGTAGGCTATCCTGCCGAGCGCAAAAAAGTTGAGCGCGGAGTTGAGCTTTCAAGTGCATGGGCCGAGAGGTGCTTCAAGGCTCATACCCGTCCTGATCAGGCACTCTTTGGCATTGTTCAGGGTGGCATGCACCTTTGATTTGCGCAAGCGCTCAATTGAACATCTTGAGTCCATTGGTGAGTTCCCTGGTTATGGCATTGGTGGCTATTCCGTTGGTGAACCTCACGAGGTTATGTTTGAGACGCTGGCGCCACTTTGTGCCGATTACATGCCCTCGCAATAAGCCTCGCTACCTGATGGGTGTTGGTAATCCGTCCACGCTTATCCGCGGTGTTGCTTGCGGCATTGATATGTTTGACTGCGTACTTCCAACGCGAACCGCACGTATGGGTACCGCATTTTTCCCATGAGGGTCGCATGAACCTCAAGAATGCTAAGTACTTTGCAGACGCAGGTCCTCTTGATGCCAAGTGCAGCTGTCCTGTTTGCACGGGTGGTTATTCTCGCGCATATATCAATCACCTGGTCAAACAGCACGAGATGCTGGGTGGTCAGTTGCTTTCTATGCACAACATTTACTTCCTGCTTGAGCTTATGCGTCAGGCTCGAGAAGCAATTCTTGCAGGTACCTACAGCGATTTTGTTGAAGAGTGGGAAAACTCTGACGGTGTGGTTGATTTCTAAGTTCTTTTGGCGAGAAACCCAGTCCTCTTGATAGTCCTGTACAAGCAACATTGATTTAAGTTTTTTATGACTAGCTCACTAATTTGCGGGCTAGTCATTTTTTTGTCCAGTAACACGGGTAGAATGAAAGAGATAAAAAAATTGCGGGTGCCCATAGGCGCCCCTGGCTGGCTCTGCCGCCACAGAAAAGAGGACATGATGCCTGGCATCGAGAAAAGCACTCGTTGGAGTGTTCTTACACAAGACGTATATCTAGAGTCTCTATTTGAAAAAGAATTGCATGTTACGCCACTTGTTGCTCGTGTACTGGTAGCACGAGGATTTACCGATGTGGCCACAGCTCAAGAGTTCCTCTCGCCATCTTTGCAAAGAGACTGGCTTGATCCACAGTGCATTCCAGGAATGACTGAGGTTGCCGCTAGAGTTCATAAGGCAATTGTCGAGCATCAAAAGATTGCTATTTTTGGTGATTTTGATGTTGACGGAATGAGCTCAACTTGTTTGCTTACGCTGGCTTTACGTCGATTGGGAGCAGATGTTTTGCCGTATATTCCACATCGTTTTGGTGAGGGATACGGACTTTCTGAAGAAGCTCTTGCACGAGTATTGAAAGATAGAAAGCCAGATTTAATTATTACGGTGGATAATGGCATCGCTGCTGCTCAGGAGGTTGCATGGCTGCTGAAGCAGGAGATTGATGTTGTTGTTACAGATCACCATGAGCCTGCAGATTTAGTGCCGCAAGGTGTCCCGGTCACTGATCCAAAGCTTGTCGAGGATTGCCCCTCTAGAGAACTTGCTGGTGCAGGTGTTGCCCTGAAGTTAGTACAAGTTTTTAGGACAGCTTCAAAAATCAGCCTCAGCTTTGGCTTAATTACACTGATGTTGCTATGTTGGGCACGTTGTCTGACATGATGATGCTCAATAAAGAGAATCGTGCACTTGTTTCTGAAGGTGCCAAACGCCTGCAAAAAGGTCTTCGTCCAGGTCTGGTAGCTCTTGCTGCTGTTGCTGGCCAGGATATTGCCCAGATTTCTGCAGATACCTTGCCATTTTCCATCATCCCGCGTCTGAACGCAGCAGGTCGTATGGGAACCACCGATATTGCGCTTGACCTTCTCCTTACAGAAGACGCTGAAGAGGCAACTATTCTTGCTGGCAAGCTAGAAGAGATTAATGCTGAACGTCGCGCCATTGAAGGAAAGCTCACAGATGAGGCGCTTGTGCAGGCAAAAGAAATCTACGACGGCGGTCGTGCTATTGTGCTTGCCAAAGAAGGCTGGCACGAGGGTGTTAAAGGTATTGTTGCTTCAAGAATTGTTAATCGCTATCACGTACCTTGTATTCTGTTTACCATCCAAGACGGCGTAGCTCGTGGTTCTGGCCGCTCTGTTGGCTCCGTTGATTTGTTCCATGCCGTTGAGCAATGTGCAGACCTTACGGTCCGTTTTTGGTGGTCACCAAGGAGCCGTTGGCGTAACGGTAGAAACAGCAAAGATTGACGCTTTTAGAAAGCGTTTGTCTGAGGTCATGGCAGAGCTTCCAGAAGAAGAATTCGAGGCTTCAGGAGAAGTAACTGCCCTGGTAAACCTAGATGAAATCACCATCAACTCTATCGATGCACTTGAGGCATTGCAGCCTTTTTGGTCAAGGCAATAAAAAGCCGCTCTTTGGCGTTAAAGGCGTAGTTATGAAGAATCGCTCGCGCGTTGGTGCAGGCGGAGCTCATCTTTGCTTTATGGCTTCAAACGGTATCTCTTCAATTTCATCCATCATGTTTAGAACGCCTCATGTTGAGGCGGCAGCTGAGTATGATGGAGCTGTTGATTTAATTTTTGAGGCAGTTAACGAGACTTGGCAGGGTAGAACTAAGCCAAAACTCATGGTCAGAGATATTCTCTACAGAGACTTTACCGATGAAGATGACGGCCCCATTGAAGCAGATCTTCTCGGCAGCGCTGCTGACTTGCCCCTTGTGGTTACCAAGGAGACTACAGAGGCTGATGAGGCCTCCCAAGAACAGGCAAAGCAAAAGCGCCATGAGCTGGAGAGTCTTTCTTCTGAGGATCTCACTCAGACCTTGGTCGCGTCCATGATTGGTTCAAGAGAACTCCTGCCTTTGCAAAAAGAAAACGTTAGAGGTTCTCTCTCAAGGAGCGTCTTGCCTTTCTATTATGGCAACAGGTAGAGGTAAATCGCTCATCTTCCAGATCCATGCCGCTCGCGTTGCGCTTTTTGCAACACAAGATGAGCGTGTTTATCTACCGCTGCGCGCCCTCATCAACGACCAGGTTCAAAGCATGAAAAACACCTTTGAGCCTTTGGGAATTTCTGTCGAGGTACTCAATGGAGAAACAGACCTTTCCAGCCGAGAAGACCTGTTTTCTCGCATGGCAAAACAATGAGCTTGATATTGTGCTGACTACACCAGAGTTTTTTCTCGCTCCATGCTGATCAGTTCGCTACGGCTCAGAACATCTCGTTTGTGGTGTTTGACGAGGCACATCACGTGGGCATGAATGCTTCTGAGGGAAGGCTTTGCCTACGCTCAGATGTCCCAGGTACTTATGATGTTGGGAAGTCCACAGGTGCTTGCCACAACAGCTACGGCTACCACGCTGGCAGCTCAGAATATCTGCGAGCTTCTCTCTATTGAAGCAGAGCATGTTTACAAAGACAAAACTGCACGATCTAATCTTGAGCTCAAGGACCTTCGCGGTGCTAAGGACAGGGAATGTGCGCTGCTTTTCTCTTGTGTCAGATGGCACAAAAACAATCGTTTACGTCAATTCAAGGGAGCAAGCGCAGGCGCTCACGCGTATGCTGCGTCATCGTATTCCAGAGCTTGGCCACAAGATTGCGTTTTACCATGCAGGTCTAACACCTCAGATTCGCAAGAACGTTGAGCGCGCCTTTAGACGTGGCGACGTTTGTTGCATCATTGCTACCAGTGCATTTGGTGAAGGCGTCAATATCTCTGATATTCGCCAGGTTATCCTGTATCACCTACCATTTGGTCGCGTTGCCTTCAATCAGATGAGCGGACGCGCAGGTAGAGACGGTAAACCTTCTGTAATCCAGATGCTATTTGACGCGCATGACATGCGCGTTAACGAGCGCATTCTTTCTTCTCATGCACCACAGCGAGAAGCCCCTGGTAGCTGTCTCACCGTGCGCTTACGGCATTGCAGCCAAAGCTTGGCGCTCAGACAGCTGATTCAGCGCTTACCGATGAAGATATTGCTCAGATGGCGCTAGAAATTGACCCACGATCTATAGGCTGACGAGCAAACCGTTCGTGTTGCACTTGACGTTTTTTTGCTGAGCTAGGGTTTATTAGCATTGAGGGATTTGATCAAATGCGAACAATTTCCGTTAATAGTCAAGCTTCGCACATGGACTTGCTAGAGTCTGCACGCTACGCTGAGGGGCTTAAAGCACACGCTGAGTTTGAATCATTTGCTCAGTGGGTACTTTCTGCTTCACCAGACGAGCTGGCAGATGCTATAACAAAACCCATTGTTCCAGAAATTGGTTCAACGTTTGATGGGGGAAGGAGTCCTCTGATGAGTGACGAGAGGACCAAAAAGAGGCTAAGGCGCCAGGTGCGGATAATTACCGTCTGCTTGAGGGAGCCGTGCGCACATATTTACCTGAGGAAGCTCAGGCAAAGATTGCCGCCGCATATGCCCTTTGCCGCTGACTATCACAAAGATCAGCGTCGTCGTTCTGGCGAGCCTTATATTAACCACCCAGTTGAAGTGGCCCTTATTCTTGCGCATGATCTTCACATGGATGAAGACACCATCTGCGCTGCCCTTATGCACGATACCGTAGAAGATACGTCTGCCCTCATTAGATGAAATTTCTTCTCGCTTTGGTGAGTCAGTGGCCGAGCTTGTTGACGGCGTCACAAAAACTTACGTCCATCGAAGTCAGTCTCATGGACGAGAAACAAGCGCTTAACCTGCGCAAAATGTTCCTTGCCATGTCAAAGCGACATCCGCGTTGTTATCATCAAGCTTGCCGATCGCCTTCATAACATGCGTACGCTGGCGGCACTTCCACCAGACCGTCGTCTGTTCAAGGCACGAGAAACCATGGACGTGTATGCGCCACTTGCTGACCGCTTGGGTATCTCTTCGGTTAAGTGGGAGCTTGAGGATTTGTCTTTCTTCTGGCTTGAACCAGAGGAGTACTCAGCGTGTTGCGCGCATGGTCTCTGACTCTCGTGCGCAAAGGGAGAATGACCTCAACAACGCTAAGAAAACTTTGACTGATGAGCTTAACGCTGCTGGTCTTACCGATTTCAGATTACGGGTCGCCCTAAGCACCTCTGGTCCATCTATCAAAAGATGGTTCGTAAAGGCAGAGAGTTCTCCAACATCTACGATCTTATCGCTCTGCGTGTTATTACTAAAAACGTAGGCGATTGCTACTCGGCACTTGGTGCTATTCATGCACTTTGGCATCCTATGCCTGGTCGTTTTAAGGACTATATTGCAACACCAAAGGCAAATCTCTATCAGTCCTTACACACAACAGTTATTGGCCCTGATGGTCGCCCTATTGAGATTCAGATTAGAACCGCAGAGATGCACGAGGCATCTGAGTACGGTATTGCTGCTCACTGGCTGTATAAGGAGCAGGGCAATTCAAAGGGCAAGATGTCCTCTGAAGATAAACTTATTGATTCAACTATCAACTGGATTCGCCGCAGTCTTGACTGGGCTGTTGAAGACGATATTGACGACCCTCACGAGTTCTTGGATAACCTGCGCGTAGATCTTTTTGAGCATGAGATTTTTGTTTTCACGCCAAAGGGCGAGGTTATGAGCCCTGCGCGTTAACTCAACACCTCTGGATTTTTGCATACGCTGTCCACACTGAGGTTGGCAATCACTGTGTTGGTGCGCGTGTTAATGGCTCTGTTGTTCCCTTTGACGCATACACTTCAGATGGGCGACCGCATTGAGATTTTGACTAACAAGAATGCTCGTCCTTCTCGCGACTGGATGACGCTGGTAAAGACGCCGTCTGCACGTGCAAAGATTCGCAAGTATTTCTCGCAAGAGAACAAGTCTGACGATGCTGAGCGCGGCCGTTCTGAGCTTGCAAAAAGAGCTGCGTAAGCGCGGTTATGGCATCAGCGCTACGCGTACGGTAAAGGCGCTTGATCAGCTTACCGAGCAGTTTGATTATCGCAGTGTAGATGACCCTGTTTGCGGGTATCGGCGCAGGTAATCAGTCTGTTAAGCAGGTTGTCAATCGCGTAAGCGAGATTTTTGGAAGAGAAAAACCCTGAGGTTGTCACCGAGCAAGAGCGCAACGCTGCACGACTCCAGGAGAAGAACAAGGCAATTGCAAACGATCAGCCTTTAATGCGTTCGTACGTTATTTCTCGCACCGCCAAAGGTAGTCGTCCTAAGAAATCTAACTGCGGTGTTGTAGTAAACGGCGATCCAGACTTGCTTGTTCATCTTGCACACTGCTGCAATCCTGTTGCAGGTGACGATATTGTGGGCTTTATTACTCGCGGTCGCGGCGTTTCTGTTCACCGTGCCAACTGTCCTAACGTTAAAGATTTGCTCAACGATCCAAAGCGTATCATTCCTGTTTCTTGGGACGCCAGTGGTGCTACTGAATTTAGGGTTGAGATTGTCGTTGAAGCAACGGATCGCATGGGTCTTCTCAAAGACGTTACCGTTGCGCTGTCTGATGCCGGTGCAAACATTCTTTCCGCTGCTACACAAGTGGGTGAGCAGGGCGTAGTGCGTATGCGCTTCTTGGTTTCAATCTCAGATACTAGCCTGCTTGACACTTTATTTGCATTTGTAACTCGCGTGCCTTCAGTCTACGATGCTCGTCGTATTATGCCAGGTGAAGGTGCTAACCAGATGAGAAGGAGACTCTATGGCTAACCAGAATGAGGGCTGTTCCTGCGGCGGTCACCACCACGAGGAAGGTCACGGCGGACACGGCGGCTGCTGCGGTCATCACGGAGAGCATGGCCATGGTGAGCATGGTCACGGTGGATGCTGTGGCCATCACGGTCACGGTGGTTGCCATCACGCAAAAGATCAGATTGGTGTCTTTAAAGTAGGTCCTTTTGAGACCAACTGCTATATCTATGTTTCTGGCAATGAATGTATGATTATCGACGCTGGCGCGTCGGGCGCAGAGATTGCCGCACAGCTCTTAAACCTTGAGCTCAAGTACATTGTTGCTACTCACGGTCATGCTGACCACGTTGGTGGCGTTAAGGCTTTGAAGCTTGCTGCACCTGGTGCTCAGTACCTAATCAACGAGGCAGATAATGAGCTTGCACAGAGAGCTCATAACTCAAATGAGATTTATGATGATGCTCCAGAGCCAGACGGTTTTCTCCGCGAGGGAGATGTTCTGACCATTGGAACAGCACAGTTCAAGATTATGGAAACCCCTGGTCATACTCCTGGTGGCATTGTTTTGGTGGGAGAGGGAACAGCCACTGGTGCTGTTTTTTTGTTGGCGATACGCTCTTCCAAGGATCTGCAGGAAGAACAGATCTTCCAGGCGGCAACTTTGAAACACTCAAGTCTTCTTTGAACCGCATCAAGACTGAGCTTGACCCAACATCCATCGTTTTGTCAGGACATGGAAATCAAACGTCTCTAGATGCAGAGCTTGCAACTAATCCATTCTTGCAGGATTAAATTAGCTACAACTTTGATGATTTAGCAAGACAGATTTGCATAGGTGCGGTATAGTACCTATGCAAACTTTTTTAGCCCGAGTGGCGGAATGGCAGACGCGGAGGTCTCAAAAACCTTTGAGGAAACTCGTGTGGGTTCAAGTCCCACCTCGGGCACCAGCTAAAAGTTTAAGCTAGATGTGAATTTCTCGTCATATCTAACTTTAGCCTTGTAATGTTTTTCTTGATAGAGGTAATCTTACAAGGTATTTTTTTGAAGTGGGATTGAACGTGAGTCCCCACCCACACAGCGCAAAAAGCAGCTGTCTGGTCAGACACTTATTATCTCGCACAACATTTGTGCGTATTGTCTCCCAGTTGCTTGCGCACTGGGTTTTTTTATTGGCGGACAAGCAATTGTCCAAGAGGGAAGGTGTACAAGATAGCTAAGAACGATGGTCCTCGCATCAATGAGGAAATCACTGCTCGCACGTGCCGTCTTATTGACGCTGATGGTAGTCAGCTTGGTCTTTTTGGCGTCAATGATGCAATGAAGAGAGCTCGTGAGCACGGTCTTGATCTCGTAGAGATTGCTCCAAATGCCGAGCCTCCTGTATGCAAGATTCTTGATTACAGTAAGTTCAAGTATGAGCAGGCTCGCAAGGCCAAGGCAGCTCGCAAGAATCAGGTCAAGATCGAAGTTAAAGAGATGAAGTTCCGCCCAAAGATTGATGTGGGCGATTACGAGACCAAGAAGAGCCACGTACTGCGCTTCCTCAAGAAGGAGCACGCGTCAAGATTACCATCATGTTCCGTGGACGCGAGATGGCTCACCCAGAGCAGGGCCGCATTGTACTTGATCGCCTTGCTGAAGATTTGAAGCCTTATGCCACAATTGAGCAGAAACCGCTCATTGAAGGCCGTAACATGCACATGCTCGTTGCTCCAATCAAGGGAGCATTTGACGAGAAGCCTGAGGGTGCTGAGGATGGCACCACACAGGAGGAGAAGTAGTATGCCTAAGATGAAGACGCACAAGGGTTCGGCTAAGCGTTTCCGCCGCACCGGCACCGGCAAGATTATGCGTGCTAAGGCTTTTAAGAGCCACATTCTTACTAAGAAGTCTCAGAAGCGCATTCGCGGCTTCCGTAAAGAGGCAGTTCTTACCGCTGGCGATGCAGCAGTAGTTTCTCAGCGTATGGGCGCTAAGAACTAAGCGCGCCACCCACCAGATCAAATAACAAGGAGTGATTAGATATGGCAAGAGTTAAGCGCGCAGTTGCTGGCCGCAAGAAGCGTCAGACGCTCGTCGAGCGCACAAAGGGTTATTACGGTACTCGTTCCCGTACCTTCCGTGGTATGAAGGAGCAGGCACAGCATTCTGGTCAGTATGCTTACCGTGACCGTCGTAACAAGAAGCGTGATTTCCGCGCACTGTGGATTCAGCGTATCAATGCTGCAGCACGCATCAATGATCTTTCTTACAGCAAGTTCATGCACGGCCTCAAGCTCGCTGGTGTTGAGCTTGACCGCAAGGTTCTCGCAGAGATTGCATACTCTGACGAGCAGGGCTTCGCAGATCTTGCAGAGATTGCTAAGAAGGCACTTGCTGAGTAACCTCGGCTCGCACTGAGCAATTTCATTACAGCTAGATAGCTAGACCCCGTATGTCCTTTTTGGATGTGCGGGGTTTTCTTTTGGCAAGAATTTCGCTGGGAGCACGACTGGTCGAGGTTAGGGTACGCACAGTCGAGGTCACGGCGCGCCTGATTTTCTCGCCATGTCTGAGCAATTTGCCGGAAAAGTACACGAAGTCTGGTTAGTTTTTGCCGGTTTTTCTCGCCATGTCTGAGTAAATTCACTCAGACATGATGCAGCTTTCAGGCTCAAAAATTTAGAGCCGAAGCGCCTATCTTTCACACGCCTGATTTCATTAAAGAATCTGTAATTTTTGCCTAAAAAGTGTAAAAAGAAACTGTGGATTTGCCTGATTTTTGTTAGAGAATCTGTACCTCAAATACAGATTCTTTACACTTTTCAGGCGCGAAATGTTGGAAAGTCGTCCTTAGTGAGAAGAGCGTGTCATTTGCGCACTTGGCGAGAAGAAAGCGCGGTTCAGAGGCCGAGAAACCCGTGTAGTCGCAGCCGCAGTTTACACGAACAGGATTGAAGGCGCACGGAAAGCCAATTTGCTAGCATCCGTTTCCAGGTTGTTCGCTCTTATGGTCTCTGTGAATGAGCTCTTCGATATGCTCGTGTTCTTCTTCGTGGAGCTGCTTAATCTCTTCATTGAAATTGGGATCTTTGGGTGTATTAAGCTCGTCTTCACCAGTCTTTGGATCAGTATGGTGAAGCAGAACAGGCTCAAAAAGATGCAGATACTTTGCAAAGAAAGCAGACATAGTAAGTAGCATGACAAAAATTGCAATACGAGGCATTGTATTGACCTGCGTCATAATGAGCGAGCCAACGCACAAGAGAGAGGTCCAGCCGTACATCAAAAGAACTGCCTGTCGCTGGTTATACCCATGAGCCATCAAACGGTGATGAATGTGTCCACGATCAGCTGTGGCAAAACTAACATGCGCACGTGTGCGACGGACAATTGCCGAGAACGTATCAATAATTGGAATACCTGCAACGACGAGAGGAACAATGATAGTTGTGAGTCCCGCCCAACGAGTGACAGACAAAAGCGAAATTGTTCCCAAGGCAAATCCCAAGGTCAGCGAACCGGAATCGCCCATGAAGATTGTTGCAGGATAGGAGTTGTGAACTAAGAATCCCAGCGTGGTGCCAGCGATGGCTGCACTTAAAAGCGCTGCATCGAAGCGACCTGCCCAGATAGAAAGCACAAACATCGTGGTTGATGCGATGCAAGAAATACCTGCAGAAAGTCCATCAAGACCATCAATGAGGTTGATGATATTGGCGTAGGCAACCAGGTAGATGACAGTTGCAGGATAGGCAAGCCAGCCAAGATCTACAAAGCCGTACGCGGAAAAACGGATCAACAACGTTACCGATAATGAGGCCACCCGCAGCAGCGATGCTTGCAGCAATAATTTGACCAGCGAGTTTCTGGATTGGCTTGAGAGAAAAAATATCATCTAGCAGGCCGGTCAAGAAGATGACCACAAAGGCTGCGCCAACAACCCAAAAATTAACGTTCAGGTAATAGCGAGTAGAAAGCGTAATCTCGGCGTGTCCAAGGATTGCTTCAACGCTATAACGTACCAGCATGGCAACGGCGAGTCCAAAGAATAGAGCTACGCCACCCATGCGGGGAATAGGCTTTTTATTAACGCGTCGAGCAGAGGGTTTATCGACAACTCCAAGCTTTCCAAGCAAGTTGACGAACAGCAGGGGTAATTAAAGCTGAACCAAGACCAGCTGCAAGGAAAAACGCAAAACATGGTTACCCAGAGGTTCAAGCTGTATACCCTCCACTTAAAAAAATTAGTCTTTAACTGCTTAAATCCATACTATTCAATTGTGCTGCTCATCAAAAAAACAAGTCAAGACTTTAATCTTTTTATAATCTCTTTATAGTAGAAACTGTCCTTCTCCCGCGGTCTAAACTGGGTGAACCGACAAGTTTTTCAGGGAGCCTAATCTCGTGTTCAGTACAGGCATCCTTCGTTGTTAAGGAAGCTGGAACGCTCGAGCGCGGCGCCCACCTTATGAAGGTGGGTTCATAGATGACTGCGGGGAAGGATATTTTTGTGCCCAGACAGACCGCTAGAAGGCAACGCGCTGCGGTAAAACGCCATGCAAATCTGGGTCATTTCAACTTGCTGTATAAAGCAGTATCTTCACAGTATTTCGAACGTACAATCATTGACATACCCTGCCCTTGATTGCCACAATAAGTACCGCAACGGGGATATAGCTCAGTTGGGAGAGCGCTGCCTTCGCAAGGCAGAGGCCGAGGGTCTCGAATCCCTTTATCTCCACCATGATTTTGACGCGCGCAGGGACCCCTGCGCGTTTTTTTATACCCTACATCTGCCTGGGTAGATATGACAGGAGGCGAGAAACCCTTGCGTAGTGCACCATCACCTGATACCCTTACGTTTTCTGCCTACGACGTCTGTGAACTCTGCCCAAGGCGTTGTCATGCTCAAAGAAATGCTGGTAAAGCAGGTCTTTGTGGAGCTTCAAGCACCATTCGTGTGGCTCGTTCTGCGCTACACTTTTGGGAGGAGCCTCCTATCTCGGGCGAGGCTGGATCGGGCGCAATTTTTCTTTACAGGTTGCCCGCTCAGATGCGTATTCTGCCAGAATCACCAGATCTCGCAAGAAGGTTTTGGCAAGCCAGTCACAACTGAGCGCCTAGCCCAGATGATGCTTGAACTGCAAGCTCAGGGTGCACTCAACATTAACCTTGTAACTCCCTTGCACTTCTCGCCACATATAATTGAAGCAGTGACGCTGGCAAAAGAAGCGGGACTTACGCTCCCAATAGTGTGTAATACCTCGGGATATGAGCTGCCAGAGGTGGTGCAGAAAGTTTCGAGCGTCATTGATATCTGGCTGACAGACGTCAAGTACGCAGACCCTGCGCTGGCAAAAGAGCTTTCGTACGCAGCAGATTATCCAGAGATGTCTATGGCGGCACTTGAGGTTATGCATGACTCGGTGATGAGTCGCGGCGGTCGCAAGCTGGACGATGACGGTCGCATGTTGCAGGGCATCATTGTGCGCCACCTGGTCATGCCCACGCACGCGGACGATTCCTGCGAGGTGCTCAACCGCGTCTGGAATCTTTGTCATAATGATGTAGACGTATCAATCATGAATCAGTACACGCCCTAATGAGCGCATGCGTGCAGCTGGCGGTCCGCTTTCTGGAACGCTTTCTGACGAGGAGTACGAGTTGGTGCTCTGTCACGCGGATGATCTGGGCTTTGAAAAACCTGTGGTGGCAGGAGGGCGGAACCGTCTCCGAGAGTTTTGTTCCAGCTTTTGACGCAACAGGCGTTGACGGCCCCGCGCTCAAGCTCCGCATGGCACACGGAGATGCCTCCAACGACGCCACCACAAGCATCCCCGACACACAAACCGAGGAGTAACCATGTCTGTCGAGAAACCCGAAGAGTTCCAAACCATTCCTGCGCTACAGGCGGCTGCACTCACGGATGCAGAGCGTGCTGAACTTGAGGCTCTTCGTGCAGAGAAAGAGCGTGCTGAGCTGGAAGCTCTTCGTGCAGAGAAGGATCGCAGAGAGCTTGAGGCGCTGCGTGCCGAGAAGATCCGTGCTGCCCAGGCAGAAGCTGCAGTTCAGGCAGAGGTGGATGCAGCAGCGGAAAGTGAAGCTCAGCAGCGTGCTGCACGTCAGGCAGCTCAGCAGGAGGCCGAGCAGATTCGTCGCATTCAGGAGCAGCGCGCAAAGGGCCGCGCCCTTATGGAGCCCGATGAGGACGACGAAGACATCAGAATGCCTCTGGGGCAAAAAATTGTTATTGGAACTGTGGTAATTCTCGCAGTTATCTTTGTTGTAAGCCAATTTATTTTGTAGGACTGCTACTCTAGATACATCATCTCACCGTCAGTTTTTGACCAATCGAAAAGAGCAACTATGTCACTCACTGATCGTACCAAGCCTTCAGACGTAAGCCTTAATACAGACTTGTATGAACTCACGATGGCTCAAGGTTATTGGGAAGCTGGTCTTGTTGACGCAGAGGCATGCTTTACCGCATTCTTCCGCGAGAATCCCTTTAATGGTGGATTTGCAATTTCTTGTGGTACTGGTCAAATTGTTGACTTAGTTGAGAATTTTATCTTTGAAGATGACGATATTGACTACCTGGCAAGCATTAACTCTCCTGGTGGCGGTCGTCTCTTTAAGCCAGCGTTCCTTGAGTTTTTGCGCAACCACAAGCTCAATGTATCCATTGATGCAATCCCCGAGGGAGAGCTTGTTTTCCCACGTGAGCCTATGGTTCGTGTCGAAGGTTCCATTGTTGACTCGCCAGCTCATTGAGACCGCCCTGCTAAACTTGGTCAACTTCCAGACTCTGGCCGCAACTAAGTGTGCTCGCGTTATCAAGGCTGCTCAGGGCAATCCCGTTTCTGACTTTGGCCTGCGTCGTGCACAGGGTCCAGACGGTGGTCTGGCAGTTGCTCGTGCTTCCTATATTGCAGGAGCTTCAAGCACTTCAAATGTCCTTGCTGGAAAAATCTATGGCATTCCTGTCTTTGGTACCCATGCACACTCTTGGGTTATGTCGTTTGACACTGAGCTTGATGCCTTCAGAGCATTTGCAAAGTCCAGTCCAACCAACTGCTCACTTTTGCTTGATACCTATGACGTTCATGAGGGCATCAAGAACGCCATCATTGTGGCAAAAGAGATGGAGGAGCGTGGAGAGCGCTTAAACGCTGTCCGCATTGACTCTGGAGACCTCGCACGCCTTTCCAAGGAGGCTCGTAAGGCCTTTGATGAGGCTGGCCTTCCTTACATCAAGATTTCTGTCTCAAACGATCTTGATGAGTACACCATTCAGTCGCTCTTTGCCCAAGGCGCGCCTATTGATGCTTTTGGTGTTGGTACTAAGCTTGCTACCTGCGATCCTCAGCCTTCTCTTGGTGGCGTCTACAAGTTAACTGCTCGCCGTCAGTCTGCGGATGAGCCTTGGACTCCTGTTATTAAGCTGTCCGAGATGGCTTACAAGCGTACCGTCCCAGGTATTCAGCACATTCGTCGTTTCTACGATGCAAATGGCTGTCCTGCAGGTGACATGATTTTTGACCCAGATTACCTGGTCACCAAAAATCCAGAGTCTAAGGCAACCGTTGTAGACATCATTGACCCATACTCAACCCACAAGCTTTGAAGCGAACTTCTCGCGAACTGATGGTGAGGCTGGTAGAAGGCGGCAAGCGTGTAGGGGAGAGCGAGTCTATTGAGGTTGCGCGCGATCGTTGTCATGCGGCACTCATGCGCCTGGACGCGGCATACACGCGTTTCTTGAATCCTCAGATTTATCCTGTGGGTCTCGAGCGTGGTCTGGCCAATTTGCGTCACGAACTTGCTGCTCAGCATCAGGTAAAATCTTCCGAGGAAACTGAGTAGTCCTTTTGGAACTACGCAATTAATTACGTAATTACACTGCATACGTGTACTGAATTTAAAGGAGAGCCATGCGCGAGAAGATCGAGGAACTTGTACGTCAAGCCTTGGCAGATGCCCAGGCTGCGGGTGAGTTGCCTGAATTTCAGATTGATGATGTGGGGCTTGAGCGTCCACAGGATTCATCAAATGGTGATTGGTCTTCTACGGTTGCAATGCGTTCTGCAAAGCTGGCACACAAGGCTCCTCGTGATATTGCAACAGCTCTTGTGGCACATATTGCTGAGCGACGCTCAGATTGAGCGCGTTGAGGTTGCGGGTCCTGGTTTTGTGAACTTCTATTTGTCTACTGCTGCGGGCAATGAGATTTTTAACACCGTTCGCGAGCAGGGTGCAGATTTTGGACGTTCTTCTTTTGGCGCCGGTCAAAAGGTCCAGGTAGAGTACGTTTCTGCAAACCCTGTTGGTCCTCTGCACATTGGTCATGGCCGTTGGGCAGCGCTTGGAGATTCTCTAAGCCGCATTCTTGCCTTTGCAGGTTATGAGGTTGAGCGCGAGTACTATGTCAACGACCACGGCTCTCAGATGGACGTCTTTGGTCACTCCATCTCTAAGCGCTATCTGCAGCTTATTGACATCATGCAGAAGCGCGGCATTGACGCCGATGCAGCTGCGCAGGTGCTTGCAGAAGATCGCAATGCTTACGTTGCAGATGAAGACGATGCTCATCCAGAGCAACATCCGTTTACTGACGAGTTTATCAACTCTCTTGGCGGTAATGCATATGCCGGAGACTACATAGTTGACCTGGGACTTTTCTTCCTCAAAAATGACGGCGAGGTCTGGGCAGACAAATCTGAAGATGAGCGCATGGCAGAGTTCCGTGAGCGTGGCTACAAGATGATGCTTGAGTCCATCAAGAATACCTGTCATACCGCCCGTTCTGACTTTGACGTTTGGTTCTCCGAGCGTTCTTTGTACGTTAAGGATGACCAGGGTAAAGACGCTGTTGATCGCGCACTTGATGCTCTTGATAAGCTTGGATACCTCTATCGTTCTGATGAGGGTGCACTGTTCTTCCGTTCCACTGATTTTGGTGACGATAAAGACCGTGTACTTATCAAAACGAATGGCGAGTATACCTATTTTGCTTCCGACGTTGCGTACCACTGGAACAAGTTCCAGCGTGTCGACCACGTTATTGATATTTGGGGAGCAGATCACCACGGCTATATCCAGCGTGTTCGCTCTGCTGCCACTGCCCTTGGTTACCCAACCCAGTTTGAGGTTTTGCTTGGTCAGCTGGTCAACCTGCTTTAGAAACGGCGTTGCCGTCAGAATGTCTAAGCGTAAGGGAACTGGTATCCATTTTGACGAGCTTCTCGCCGAGGTTGGTGTTGATGCAACGCGCTACACCCTTGTTTCAAAGTCTTCCAACCAGATGATTGACTTTGATATTGAGCAGGTAAAGCGTCAGGACAGCTCTAATCCTGTGTATTACGTTCAGTATGCTCACGCTCGTATTTGTTCTATTTTGCGCCGCGCTGCTGGCGTTGACCTTGATGAGGCAAAGGCACTTGGTATGGACGCTGTTGCAGATAAGGCTATTGGCTCTGAGGTTGATCTTGGGCTGCTTTCTGATACCGCTGAGCAGGCGCTTGCTCGTAAGCTCTTTGAGTTCCCAGGTCTTGTTGAGGGTTGTGCTCGTGATAGGGCGCCGTTCCGTATTACACACTACATTGAAGAGCTTGCTGGTCAGTTCCATGCATTCTATACCGTCTGTCAGGTGCTTCCTTCTGAAGGACGCCCACTGGACGTAGAGCTTAAGGCTCGTCTTGCTGCGTGTGATGCAACTCGTCGCGTGCTTGCACTTGCTCTCAACCTGATTGGTGTTTCTGCTCCTGAGGCAATGTAAACGATAGCTAACTATGTTAGTTTTTGTCATGATACCGTGCGAGTATTGAATACTTGTACGGTATCTTTAGTGAATTTCTCCAGATAATTTCCACATTTCTTCGTTACGTAAAAAGTTTTTTAATGTATAAAAGAGATAATAAAATTAATTTTTATTACTCAATCTTTATATAACACCATATAAATTGCTATTTAGATGTCATATACCCATTGTTTTCTAACATATTTGTGACTAACTATTGTTTTGTCCCCACGTTAACGTGCGTTTTTTTAGGGGTATACTCATAGTGCGAGCAAATAGTAAATGGTTCGGGCATAAGAGTGGAGGTCTCTATGGAACTTCGCGAGTACATGTCCATTCGCAGGTCTTATAACTTGGTTAGAAGAGTAGTTCCTGCTAACAGACGACTCACGTTTGAAGAGTTTGCTATTTTTGTGTCGCCTCAATGTGAAGGGCGCTCCTGTCAAGACTTCAGAAATTGCCGAGTATCAGAGTGCTCTTCGTCCTACGATTACTCATCGTACTCGCACTTGGCAAGGCTTGGTTTCATCAAAAGAGATGAAGGCGCCATTGATCGACGCAACGTAGTATGCATTATTACAGAAAAGGGTGTAGAGGCAGTAGAAGAGCTGTCAAAGCTCACCTGCGCCCGTATTGCACCCGGCCAAGCACTTTCACGCACTTCATTTGAGCGCATTGTCATGTATGTTGATGCTATGGGAGCTCTGTATTGTAGAGCCTCCGATATGGTACTTCTGGCAATTTTAGATTCTCCAAAAGATGCGCTCTCAATTACAGAGATAGTTGACGCGCTTGGTCTTTTGCAGCCAACGGTTTCTATGTCTCTTACTGCGTTGGCAGAAAGTGGTTTGGTACAGCGCAAACATGACGATGCTCTCTCAAGAAGAGTAACCATGGTTGAGCTCACGCCTCAAGGCAAGACGTACATCAAAGAAATTGTGCAGCAAATTGAAGACATTATTGTAAAAAAAGAAAGAGTCGTTCAGCTGTTTAACGTATTTGCACTTGATAGCGTGTTTAGATCTGGTGGGTTTCTCGAGGTATAAGGATTAGTGGTAATAAATCCCCATTTGCCCGTTTTATGGTGAAATTTATTATTTTTTTCATCATAAGGCGGGCATTTTCGTGGTATATTCCTTTTGGATTTGCACCTTATTTGATTTTGTTTGTAATCCCTTCATCATATTTCTTACGTATTTATTACAGATTATTTTGATGAGCAAACAGAGAGGTTTGTACATGTCGGACGAAACATCTTCGGTCCAAAATGATTCTTCTAATGATGTAGAAAATACCCCAGCACCACGTAGACGTGGTAGACCTCGCAAGAGTGATAATACTAATTCAGAAAATAGTATTTCTGAAAAATTCTAATTCCGAAACAACTGAAGAAAATACTTCTCATTCCTCCGCTGCTAAGCGCCGTCGCGGTCGCCCAACTAAAAAAGAGACTGAAGCACGTCGTGCGGTAGAGGCTGTTGTGGCAGAGGCTATGAATGCAGCAGGCATTACAGAGCCACCAAAGCGTCGTCGTGGTCGTCCTAGCAAAGAAGAGATGGAAGAGCGTGCTCTTCATGAGCGTGCCCTTGAAGTTGCACAGGCAGAAGTACTTGCACAAGTTCAGGCAGGGGTAAGGTTTCTCTGATGTGGTGGACACTGATCGCCTTACCAAGATTGTTCAGGATGCTACTTTGGCATCCGCAGAGGTAACTCCTGCTCCAGCTCTTACTAAGGCTGAGGCAGAAGGTGCGACTGAAAAGAAGGGTGATGCAGCTGCTGAGAAAGCTTCTGCTCATGAGGCTGAGATTGCTTCATCAGAACGTCCCAGCCGCACACGCACCAGCGCTACACGTCGTCGACACCGTAATGCAGAGCCAAAAAGAAGCGGCTCAAGAGGGCGAGAAAACACAGGAAAAACGCACACGCTAACAACCAGGAGCGTCCTTCTCGCGATCGTAGACAGAACAATCAGCGCAACAAGAATCGCAAACAGGGTCAGGCAAATGAGCCATCACTTTCTAAAGAGACCTTGCAAGAGATGAAGCTCTCTGACCTTCGCGCTAAAGCAACTGAGCTGGGCATTGAATACTCCGGCGTCCACAAGACAGATTTGATTGAGCTTATTTATGCAGCTTGCGCTGCTGCTGAGGGCTTTAAGACTGTTGAAGGAATTCTTCAGATTAGCAATGAAGGCTACGGTTGGATTCGTACAGGCAATTACATGGAAGGCGATGACGACGCCTTTGTACACCAGCAGATCATTAGAAATCTTGGTTTGCGTCCTGGTGATAGTGTTTTTGGGTATGGTTGGACCTGCTCGTGTAAACAGCAAGTATCCGCCATTGCTTAAGGTTACCCAGGTCAACGGTGGGGAAGTTGAGGGTCTTAAGAATCGTCCTCGCTTTAGGGACCTCACTCCAATTTTCCCAGACCAGCCTCTTACTATGGAACATGGTAAAGACTCTATTACTGGTCGTGCTATTGATTTGGTAGCACCAATTGGCAAGGGACAGCGTGGCTTGATTGTCTCGCCTCCAAAGGCAGGAAAGACTACCATTCTGAAGCGTATTTGCCAGTCTATTACCATTAACAATCCTGAGGTTCACCTCTTCTGCCTGTTGGTGGACGAGCGTCCTGAGGAAGTTACGGACATGGAGCGCTCCATTCAGGGCACTGTTGTCGCTTCAACTTTTGACATGCCAGCAGAAAACCACACGGTTGTCTCCGAGCTAGTTATTGAGCGCGCAAAGCGCCTTGTTGAGATGGGTCAGGATGTTGTAGTTATTCTGGACTCCATCACACGTCTTGCTCGTGCGTACAACCTGGCTATTCCTGCGTCTGGTCGTATTCTTTCTGGTGGTGTTGATTCCGCAGCTCTCTACCCTCCAAAGAAGTTCTTGGGCGCAGCCCGAAACATCGAGAACGGCGGCTCACTTACTATTATTGCTTCTGCCCTGGTAGATACAGGCTCCAAGATGGACGAGGTTATTTTCGAGGAGTTTAAGGGTACCGGTAACATGGAGCTCAAGCTTGACCGAGATCTGGCAGATCGTCGCATCTTCCCAGCTATTGATCCTGTTTCTTCTGGTACTCGTAATGAGGACCTGCTCATTCAGCCAGAGCTTCAGCCAATGGTTTGGGGTGTTCGTCGTATTCTTGCAGGCTTCAACAACACTGAGCGGGCTACTACTGCTCTTTATCAGCGGTCTTAAGCAGACAGATAACAATCAGGACTTCTTGGTAAGATCTGCAAAGAAAGCAGCACAGTCTGACTATCCACAGAACTAACCATACTAAGAATTTTTTTGCGGTATGAGATGCCGCATACGATGCCACATAGAGCATCGTGAGGCAAAGATACAGGTTAATTTAAAAAGTGCCTTCCAGTCATTACGGGAAGGCACTTTTTTTCCTAACGGTTTTGTTGTATATCTGCCAAAGAATTATGAAAAAGCTTTAAAGACGCTGTAAAAAAATAGGGATTTACGCTATAGTCATTTCTAACAGCACAATTATGTGTTGCAGCGGATTACACAAAGATGAAATGAAGCCCACCCGTTGCTCACGTCGCCCGTATTGGGTTTAGTAGCATATGCAAATTTAGCGTGTGTCTTCATACATCTTCTTAGCGCTTGTAGGGGGAGTTTGTATGACAGAAGGTAGGAATCCGGCAGTAGTTGCCGGCCTGCTCAGTGGACTGGTTCTTGCAGTAGAGCCAGCATCTGTGTATGCCCTCACAACTACGTCAATTCGTCAAACCCCTCTTGCGGCAATCTTTACCGGCATCGGGGTTGGCCTTGCCATAGTTGCTGCTCTTTCCGCTGGTTCATTAGCTGTTTCTCATTTTGCAAAGCGTGGCAAGAAAACCGATGAAATGGTGGCTGAAATTCAGCCGGGAACCTCTTTCCAGAAGTCTGAAGAAGCTGAAGCTTCAAAGCAGGCCTCAAAAGCATCGAGTTTCTCGCCTGAGCAGAGCATGGTGATTGCGCTTGATTCTTCAAGACGCTCAATTGCTTCGTATAAGCCAAAGCACATGAAGGCAGCTCAGTGGGATATGACTGGATCAATTCGCGTTCAGTCAGCTGAGGTAAATGTGCCTGTAAAGCGCACTTCTCGCTTTGCTCAATCAACGGCACGTCCCGCATCTGCAAAACTAGCCCCTAAGCGTGAGTCTGCAAAGCCAGAAGTAAGTACAGAGAATACTTCACTTGTAAGTGCAGGGGCAGAAAGTATTCTCCCGGTCCGTGCTAAGAAGGCTCCTGCGCACTCTACAAACGACTACGCTCAAATTGCAGAAAACTACACTAAGCTCTTAAGTTGGCGAGAGCGCACCGTTGCGCGCGCAAAGGGTGCCGCTGCCGTTCTTCTTGAGCGTTTGGGACAAGATCCCATGGACGGTCTGCCTATTATTGAGCGCGCTGACGGAACTGTTGGTGACGTTGGTACCGCGTGGTGGAGTAAGGCGGTGGGCGAGGAGTCCATTACCCGCGATTTTGGCATCGCAGAGATTGAAGCTGAAGCCATTCCAGAGGACTTCACCAATCATTCTGCAGATATTTCCAGTCGCATTTCTTATGTTGACCAGGGGTTTTTCCCTGAGAAGCGTACGATTGACGAGCTTGAACAGAGAGACGATTGGACGCTTGCGCTTGCGGCTATGGATGAGCATCTGTCTCGTCATGAGCAGCCTCACCTGCGTAAGTATCATCCCGTGCAACTGCCCGTTATCGGTCAGGCTGCAACTGATGTAGAGGTTGCAAGTTCAGTGGAGCTGTCGGGTGCAAAACCTGCCACAGTTCACGAGGCAACTTCTGCTCAGGTACGACCTTCTCGCGAGCCAAACTATGCAAGTGTTGTTGCGCAGTCTACCGCTATGCCGCTGGTCAAGGCTACGGGAGATACTTCCTCGCATGTTCAGGATATCTTTGACGCGGTTGAGCGTGAGATGGCCGCTGAGCTGCGTGCAGCTGATGAGCGACCAACGCGTGAGTTACTCCGCCTTATTGAGGGTGGCACTAGCAAGATGAAGAAGATTTCTGCGCTAGACCTTGGCGAGAAGACCACAGTAGAAAAGTCTTCTTATAAGCCTCGTCATTTTGCAAGTGAGCTCCCTTTGGTCCGCGAGGCATAAGCAAGCGCATAGCTGGCGCTCGTTCAGATACTTGGAGCTTAAGCGAGCGTCAAATTGTGATATTGGCGTTGTAATTATTTCAAGTTAGATAACAAATTTTGGCTGTGGTTCTTTTTTAAGAGCTACAGCCATATTGTGTTGTGTCATATATTCAACGCTATGGAGAAAAGGAGATGAATATGGCACATAAGCTTACGCGACGACGCTTTTTGGAGGTGGCCGGGACCATTGCGGGGTCGTTTGCTCTAGCAGGCTGTTCGTCAAAGAACCAAGACCCTAACTCCATTTACGTTGGCGTGATGGGACCGTATACCGGCGACGTTGCCCAGTATGGCCTTGCGGTGCGTAGCGGCATTTTGCTGTACATCAAGGAGTTCAACAAGAGCGGTGGAGCTGGTGGTCGCCAGGTTGTCCCTGTAGCTGAGGATGAGAAGGGCGATTCAACCGAGGCCATTCTTGTTTATAACAAGCTGCTTGATGAGAATGTCTGTGCAATTCTTGGAGATGTAACCTCTACACCAACTATTGCATTGGCTCAAAAATCGGTACTGGACAACATCCCCTGTATTACCGCATCTGCTACAGCAGAAGACGTTGTTGCTCACGGCAATAATATGTTCCGCGCTACTGTTACTGACCCATTCCAGGGTGTTGTTCTTGCAGAGTTTGCTAAAAAGCAAGGGTATCAGCGCGTAGGAACTATCTTTAACTCCGGTGGCGATTACGAGATTGGCGTTAATAACGCATTTGTTCAGAGGGCTCGTGAACTGGGTATTGAGGTTGTTTCTCAGCAGGGTTATCCAACAGGCGCCGTCGACTTTAATGCTCAGTTGACCAGTATTATTGGACTGGATCCTGATGCTATTTTGGCTCCAAACTATTACCAGGATAACGGTAAGATTTTGACTCAGGCTCGCCAGCTTGGCTGCAAAAAACCCTTTATGGGCGCAGATGGCTGGGCAGGTATTATTGGTGGCGATCAGGACTACGCGTCTACGGATGACCTCGAAGGCTGCTTCTATTGCTCTGCTTTTTGTTGCATCAAACCCTGATGAAAAAGTTCAGCATTTTGTTAAGACCTACACCGCAGAATATGGTGAGGCTCCAACTAACTTCTGCTCTTTGGGCTATGATGCAGCGATGATTCTTTGCTCCGCTCTTAAGACTGTCGAGAAACGCGGTTATACCTACAACTCCAATGAGTATAGGCAAGCCATTATTGATGCGATTGCGTCTGGTGTGGTTGAGGGTGTTACCGGAACCCTTTCGTATCAGGGCACAGGTGATCCCGTGAAGTCCACACTGATCATCACCTTTAAAGATGGCAAAGAGTCCATCTATGACACGATCGATCCTTCATAGAAAAAGAGAACCTCAGATGTTTTTTTGACTCAGGTGCTCAATGGACTTCAATTGGGCAGTATTTACGCACTGGTGGCGCTTGGTTACACAATGGTGTACGGCATCATCTTACTTCTTAACTTTGCACATGGTGACATCATCATGTTTGGCTCTTACGTTGCATGGATTGCCCTTGTTCAGCTGGGACTTAATCCTGCAATTGCCGTTCTTCTGGCCATTTTTGGCTGCGTTTTGCTTGGCGTCCTCATCGACAAGGTTGCCTACGCACCGCTCAGAGAAGCTCCAAGGCTTTCTATTCTAATTACTGCAATTGGTGTTTCTTACCTGCTTGAGAATGGTGTTCAGCTACTCCTGGGCGCAGATGCAAAGGTTGTTCCAAGCATCATTGATTTGGGAACCGTACAGGTATTTGGTTCAACACTTTCTGGTACCGCACTTTTGACCGTTGCTGTCACCATTGTGGCAACCGTTGTTCTGACCGTTTTGGTTCAGAAGACTCGTCTTGGTAAGGCAATGCGTGCCGTTTCCGAGGACATGGGCGCTGCGCGCTTGATGGGCGTCAATGTCAACAGCACCATTAGCTTTACCTTTGCGGTTGGTTCTGCACTTGCAGGCATTGCTGCAATTCTCTACACCATGGCATACCAACAGGCTTCCCCAACCATGGGTGTTATGCTGGGCACCAAGGCATTTGTAGCAGCTGTACTTGGCGGCATTGGTTCCATTCCAGGTGCTGTTATTGGTGGCCCTCATTGTTGGTTTCTCAGAGGTCTTTGTTGCTGCCTTTGGCCCTGTCTGTCTGGCAGGATGCCGTAGTCTTCTTGCTCTTGATTCTTGTTCTTATTGTTAAAACCAACTGGTCTGCTTGGCCGACCAGTTACCGAGAAAGTGTAAGGAGGCTCACATGACTAAAATGTATCCACGCGATAATGACCATAGGCCAGTTATTGTCACTGGTTTTGGTGGTAAAGATGGTCAACGACGTGAGCTTACTATGCCTGCACGTTATGCCATCAATGCAATTCTTGTTGCACTCTTTGTTTTTGGCGGAAACTTCCTGGTGGGAGAGGGTCTTATCTCTCGCTATCAGACGGTTGTATTTGAGCAAATTGGCGTTTATGTTCTTATGACCGTTTCTTTGAACATTGTTACCGGCTATCTCGGACAGCTTCCCTTGGGTCACGCTGGTTTCATGTCTATTGGCGGTTATGCTTGCGCAATATTTATCATTCGCATGATGCCACTCTTTGGACTTGATGCACAGACGATGGCTTCAGGTTCTGCGCCCGCAGTCGGTCTCTTTGTAGCTGGTCTTTTTATTTGGCGGCATTTGCGCTGCTTTGATGGGTGTAGTTATTGGTATTCCAGCACTTCGTCTTCGTGGCGATTACCTGGCCATTATTACCCTGGGCTTTGCAGAGATCATCCGTGTTGTTTTTGGTTAACATTGACTCTGCTCTTGGTTTCAAGCTCACGGGCGGTGCTTCAGGCCTCACGGGTATTCCTGCTTATACAGGCTACCCTAAACACCGCAATTGTTGTTTCGCTTGCCATCTTTGCTATTCATACTCTTATGAAGTCTAGACATGGACGTGCTATTCTCGCAATCCGCGATAACGAGATTGCTGCAGAGGCATCAGGCGTTAACACCACGTATTACAAGACCCTTGCCTTTGTTTTTTCTGCATTTCTTGCTGGTATTGCAGGCGGCCTTTACGCGGGCTGCATCGGCGTTATGGCGCCTGCCAAGTTTGGCTTCATGAAGTCCGTTGAGATCCTTGTTATGGTTGTTTTGGGCGGCATGGGCTCTATGTTTGGTTCCGTTGTGTCCGCAACTGTCCTGACCGTACTCCCAGAGGCTCTACGTGCCTTTGCTGACTACCGCATGGTTGCTTATGCAATCGTGCTGATTCTGGTCATGATCTTCAGACCAGAGGGTCTGTTTGGCTCCTATGACTTCTCGCTGTCTCGCATTATTGAGCGAGTCATGAACAGGGACTTCCCTTGGAACAATGATGACTCGGACGAGCAGACAGACGTGCAGGTCAACGCGAAGGCAGGCGTTCAGGCAAATGAGCAGGCGGATACGCAGGGTAGAAGCCACAACTGATTCGAAGGAGGCGTAAGAGCGATGGCAACTAAAAACACTACAAAACTTATCAGGCAAGAGTCTCCTAACCTCATTCCTGAGCGAGACCTTGGCGCAATTCCAGTTCTTCAGGCTGAGCATCTGGGCATTGACTTTGGTGGCTTGATTGCTGTTAATGACTTCAACATCGCTCTTGGTCCTACCGAGATTTCTGGCATTATCGGCCCCTAACGGTGCAGGTAAAACAACTGTCTTCAACCTGCTCACTAACGTCTACAAGCCAACCCGTGGTACCGTAATGATTGACGGCTACGACCTTGCTGGTAAAAGCGTTGTTGAAGCAAATCATATGGGTATTGCCCTGCACCTTCCAGAACATTCGACTGTTCAACAACATGACAGTTCTCGAAAAACATCCAGGTTGGTCAGGGTAGCCATATGACGTCCCACTTCTTCGAGGACGTCTTCCGCCTTCCGGCTCACTGGAAGCAGGAAAAAGAGAGTGCCGACAACGCTCGTGAGCTGCTGTGCATTTTTGGCATGGAGAATCTTGCAAATACCCTTGCAGGTAACCTGCCTTATGGTGCTCAGCGTAAGCTTGAGATTCTTCGTGCTCTAGCAACTCAGCCAAAGATTTTGCTGCTCGATGAGCCAGCTGCAGGTATGAACCCAGCAGAGACTGATGAGCTTATGGAGAATGTCCTTAAGATTCGTGATGACTTCAAGATTGCCGTTCTTCTCATCGAACACGACATGAAGTTTGTTATGGGTATCTGCGAGGGTTTGGCCGTTCTTGACCACGGCAATATCATTGCAAAAGGGAACGCCAGAAGAGGTTCAGAATAATCCTCGCGTTATCGAGGCATATCTTGGAAAGCAGGAGGTGCGCTAATGACCGCTGAAACTACAAACACCCAGGCAGCTGGCGCAGGAAAAACTCTGCTGTCCGTTAAGGATCTTAATGTTTCTTATGGCGCAATCCATGCAGTTCAGGGCATCTCTTTTGATATTAATGAGGGCGAGATTGTCACCCTTATTGGCGCTAACGGTGCCGGTAAATCAACTACACTGAACACTATTGCTGGTCTGGTAAGACCTGATTCTGGCACCATCACCCCTTGGCGAGAAAAAAACCTTGTAGGCCAGCGCGCTCATAAGATTGTTGAGGCTGGTCTGGCACTGTGTCCTGAGGGCCGCCGTGTATTTTTCTCGTATGAGTGTTGCTGAAAACCTTGAAATGGGTGGCTATACGCAGTCTGATTCCGAGAACGCCAAGACGGTCAAGATGGTATTTGAGCACTTCCCGCGTCTTCGTGAACGCAAGAATCAGCTGGCAGGAACGCTGTCTGGTGGCGAGCAGCAGATGCTTGCCATGGGACGTGCACTGATGAGCAAGCCAAAAGCTTTTTGATGCTTGATGAGCCATCCATGGGTCTGGCCCCTCTTCTCATTGAGGAGATTTTTTTCAGATTATTCGTCAACTCGGTGACGCTGGTACCACCATTTTGCTAGTTGAGCAGAACGCTAACATGGCACTTAAGGTTGCCGATCGCGCATACGTCCTCGAGCTTGGCAAGGTTGCCAAGCAGGGAACTGGTCAGGAGCTTCTCCATGATGATGCTGTTCGTAAGGCTTACCTCGGTGCATAACGGCGACTTACGGTAAACGCGACTTAAACAACAACCCGGCTCCTGCGTTACGTGGGCGCCGGGTTTCTTCGATGTTAAATCTCGTCAAAGGTGTTACGGTGCTCTTTTCCGTCGTCCAAGGTAAGGACGGTACCCAGAAGCGCCGGCTCAAGAATCTGAATCCAGAGATCGCCTCTGACCTGCTTGGCATTCTCAGCAACAGCGCGAGCAGTAACAGGGGAGTCGCAGATGGCAACCATGGTGGCACCTGAGCCCGAGATAACAAAGGCGCAAGCACGAGCAAGCTTGGCTACCTGTTTGAGCTCTTCGTAATCAGGAATGAGTTCCTTGCGGTAAGGTTCATGGAGTTTGTCGTTGCAGGCAGCTGCTAAAAGACCTCCATTGCCTGTTTCAAGTGCATGGGTAACAGCAACGGTACGACCCATTTGATAAACAGCTGTCTGAAGAGGAATGTTCTGTGGAACAACCTTGCGTGCTTCCTCGGTATTGATAGAGTACGGGGGTGCAATTGCAACAAAGGAAAGTCCGCGCGCAACAAGCCTTCGAGTGCAAACGGTGTGACCGCCGTCAACAAATGACGAGGTCAAGCCTCCATAAATAGCGGGAGCAACATTATCTGGATGGCCCTCAAAATGACAGGCAAAGTCGAGGGCACGCTCTGGATCCCAGCCACCATGCGATTCGGTCATTGCGGCTGCAATACCTGCAATAACACAGGTAGAGCTTGAGCCTAGGCCGCCAGAAAGTGGAATAGGAGAGTCGATGGTGATGTGCTTAGGCGTTGGTTCTTCGCCCAGCTTTTCGCAGGCACGAATATACGACGTCCATACGAGGTTGTCATCGTTTCTGAACTGCTCGGGGCAGCCGTCAATGATGAGCACAGGCGACTCTCTAAACGTAATCTTTGCGCGCAGGTTAAACGCAAGACCCAGCGTGTCGTAACCGACTCCGATGTTTGCAGAGGTAGCAGGTACAGAGACGGTCAAGATAGTGTTGTCGAGCATGCAGAACCTGCTTTCTCAGTAACTAACAAGCAAAAATACGCCCGCATGCTTCAGAAACGTATGAAGCAAGCTGTTCCTTCTCGCGAACGTCAGTATGAATGATAACGTTATCATTCAGTGATGAAAGCTGGATTGGCGGAATAGTGCTCGTGATTTCGGCGAGCGTATGCATGCACGCAAAGTCGTCCAGGCCGGCGGTCGAGTGACCCAGCGCTGCAAGCACATCGGACGAGAATTTGTACGGGCTTGCAGTGGACAGACAAACGCGCACGTTACCCGCTTGGCGAGAAACCCCTGTCAAGCACGTGTTTTGCAACGGCTGTGTGAGGATCAATCAGCACACGACAATTCTCCCAGGTAGAACGGATGGTTTCCTGTGTCTGTGCGTCGGTTGCAAAACCAGCGTCAAAAGTTTCGCGGATAGTATCCATAACCTGAGAGGGGACCGTGTAGACGCCCTCAGTCACCAATTGGTTCATCAGATGGCTAACAAGCTCAGTATCCTTGCCGGATGCAAGATAGAGGAGTCGTTCAAGGTTTGATGAAACCAGAATGTCCATTGATGGCGAGATGGTCTTTTCAAATGCGCGTCTGCGGTCATACGTACCTGTTGCCAAGAAATCGGTGAGTACCTTATTGCTGTTAGAAGCCACAATAAGGCGGTCAACAGGCAGACCCATCTCTTTTGCAAAATAACCGGCCAGGACGTCGCCAAAGTTGCCGGTGGGCACACAGAAGGTAACCTTTTGACCCTGCGTAAGAGTACCCTTGGCAACAAGCTGGGCATATGCGTCAAAGTAGTAGGTTACTTGTGGAGCCAAACGGCCAATATTGATGGAGTTTGCGCTGGAAAGTACCGTGCCTTTGCTTGCTAGTTCCTGAGCCAGTTCTTTGTTGGCAAAGATTGCCTTAGCAGCATTTTGAGCATCGTCAAAGTTGCCTTTAACGGCGCAAACAGCAACATTGGAACCTTTTTTGAGTTGTCATTTGCAGGCGCTGAATATCCGAGACTTTGCCTTCAGGGTAAAAGACGGTGATGCCCATGCCAGGTACGTCTTTGAAGCCCCCAAGTGCAGCTTTGCCAGTGTCTCCGGAGGTAGCGGTCACAATCATGATGTTCTTGCCCGCGGCACCAACGGTACCAGCAGTGCCCGAGTCCTCACGGGCAACGCTCATCAAGCGGGGGAGCATCTGAAGCGCCACGTCTTTGAAGGCTGAGGTTGGGCCGTGGAAGAGCTCCAGCAACCAGTCTTCTCCGATAGCAGAAACAGGCGTTATGGCCTCGGTATCCCACTGGGAGCCATATGCACCCTCAATACAGCGATTCAACTCTTCAGGTGAGTAGTCATCAAGCAGGACAGAAAGTACGTCGAAAGCAGTAGCCCTAAAGCTCTGAGAACAAACCTTTGCAAGATCAAGTGGTTTCTCGCCAATAGAATCTTGGATGTAGAGGCCGCCATCGGGAGCAATTCCCTGCAAAATGGCCTGTTTTGCCAAGACAGTATGGTCAGAGTTTCTGGTGCTGTGATATGCGACGGCCATGAAACCACCAATCTTTAGAATGTGCCACATGTTCTGCGTGCCATGCGTTGCGTGTTGCGTTTCTATTATTTTTAACAGTGAGAAGTAAAAAGTAGCTTGTAACATAGAATTGTTCATAGCATTATGAAGACGAGAAAAACTGTTGACCGGATTCTGTTTAGATTTTGTCTAGAGTCTGTTCAGTTTCTGTCCAGGCTTCGTCTTGATTCTGCTTAGATTCTGTCTATCAGATTGTGACAAACGCAGTTTACCTTTGCTGCGCAAAAGGTGTTTGCCAGATTTGGAGTTATATGCAAAAACGTTGCCCTACTTGGATTTGGAACGGTTGGTGCTTCAGTTGCGCGCATTCTTGATGAGCGCGTTTCTGACGTTAACCTGACGTCCATCTTGGTTAGAGCTGGTAAAGAGCACGTTGACCCTCGGGCAACATCTGATTTTGATGCGCTCTTGTCTGACCCCTGCACTCGATACCGTTGTTGAGTGCATGGGCGGCCTCACGCCAGCCTATGAGTACATCAAAGCTGCGCTGACTGCTAAGAAAAATGTAGTTACTTCAAATAAAGCCGTGGTATCTGCTCATTTTGAGGAGTTTATGACACTTGCCGCTGAAGCGGGCGTCAACTTTAAGATCGAAGCATGCGTGTGCGGTGGTATTCCTTGGATAGCAGGAATTCAGAAAGTTCGTCGTATTGACGAGATTTCTGCGTTCTGGGGAATCATGAATGGAACCACCAACTATATTGTCTATTCCATGCTCAAAGACGGAACGGACTTTGCTGAGGTTCTGAGCAAAGCTCAGGAGCTGGGTTACGCCGAGCGAGACCCGTCAAGCGATATCGACGGCATTGATGTTCGCTCTAAGACTATGATTTCTGCATCTATCGCCTTCGACGTAATCTGCACAGACCAGATTCCTATGTCTGGTATCAGAAACTTAACTAAGCGCGATCTTGCCATGTTTGGCAGTCACGATATGACAATCAAGCTCTTTGGTCGTGGTGTTTCTGACGGTTTATCGTATGCGGTAGCTGTTGAGCCAGTTGCGGTTTCGCTCTCAACCATAGAGGCCAACGTTCCAACTAACTTTAACGTTGCAACTGCCGTGGGAAATACCATTGGCGAGCTCAAGTTTTACGGTCAGGGTGCCGGTGGCGACCCAACGGCAAACGCCGTCGTGCAGGATATTATTGACTGCGCCGCGGCTCCTGCTGGGGGTCAGCAGACCTTCTCGGCAGGTCTTTCGTATAATCCAGAGCTACTTGTTTCCGACTATGTGTTTAGGACGCAGGCCGATATTCCAGGCGGTACGTTCTGGGAGCCGGGTGCTCAGTTGGTTAAAAATCTAAGTGCCGAGAAGGCACGTGAGCTTCTTACCAGCGCACTTTCGCAAGACCCTACAACCTTTATGGCTGCACTTGAAAAGAGGAATTAGAAATGATCAAAATTGCAAAATTTGGCGGCTCAAGTGTTGCTTCTGCAGAGCAGTTCAAAAAAAGTTAAAGCTATTGTTGCAGCTGACCCTGATAGACGCTTTATTGTTTTCGTCTGCAGCAGGAAAGCGCCATTCAACCGATAACAAGATTACTGATCTTTTGCTGCTGGTAAATGCCCACATTGAGTATCACGTTGACTGCACCTCTTTACTTGCAGACATCGAGGCTCGCTTTGTGGAGATTGCTGATGAACTGGGAGTTGCATGGCCTGTCGCCGAGGAGTTTGAGAAGTTTGCTACAAACATCAAGTCCTTCTCGCCAGAGTATGTAGTAAGTAGGGGTGAGTGGTTTACCTGCCAGATCCTTGCTGAGTATCTTGGCCTACCCTTTGTTGATGCTGCTGACGTTATGCTGTTCCATCATGATGGCACCATTGATATGGAGCGCACTGCTTCTAGACTTAAAGAAGTTGTTGCTCGCAGCGGCTCGTTTGTGCTGCCTGGCTTCTACGGTGCTACCGTTGACGGTGCAATTAAGTTGTTCCAGCGCGGTGGCGGCGATATTACCGGCGCCATTGTCGCTCGCTGCCTAGACGCTGACTTGTATGAGAACTGGACTGACGTGTCTGGCTTCCTTTCTGCGGATCCTCGCATTGTTCAGAATCCACGCGCTATTGGCCGCATTACTTTTGACGAGATGCGCGAGCTTTCTTACATGGGCGCTTCCGTTCTTCAGGAAGAGGCAATTTTCCCTGTTCGTGAGGCAAACATTCCAATTCAGATCAAGAACACAAACCGTCCAGAAGACACGGGCACGGTTATCCGTGAGACTGCAGATGGCGATACAAACGAGCACTTGATTACAGGTATTGCAGGCAAGAAAGACTTCTTAGCTATTCATGTCAAGAAGGCTCACATGTCCAACGAGGTTGAGCGTCATCAGCCGCGCACTCAATATTGTTGAGCGCTACGGCGTCTCTGTTGAACACATCCCAACAGGCGTTGATTCGTTTGGTATTGTGGTAAATGCCTCCGACGTAAAGGATACGGTTTATTCCATCATCAGCGATATTCGTCGCGAGATTGAGCCTGATGACATTACGATGGTAGACCGCTTAGCTCTTGTTTCTGTTGTTGGTCGTAATATGTCTAGGCGTTCCGGCACCTCTGGTAAGATCTTTGGCGCGTTGGGCAATGCGGGCGTCAACATTCGCATGATTACGCAGAGCTCAGAAGAGATTAGTATTATTGTGGGCGTCGATAATGCCGACTTTGATCGCACAATTGGCGTCATCTATAACGGATTTGTTCGTGACGAAATGGTTTCGAGGTAACTATGACTTTTGATCCAAACGGTAAGGTCGTTGCAATTCTTGGTGCTACCGGCGTTGTTGGTGCCCAGATGATGCAGTGCCTTGAAGAGCGTAATTTTCCTATCAAGGAGCTGGTGCTTCTGGCATCCGCTCGAAGCGCTGGTAAAACTATCGAATTTGCTGGCCAGCAGATTGTAATTCGCGAAGCAACACCAGAGGCTTTTTGAGGGTGTAGACATTGTCCTTGGCGCAGCTGGCGACGAACAGGCAAAAAGAGCTGCTTCCTGAGGCTGTCAAGCGTGGATGCGTCTGCGTTGACAATTCCCATGCATTTAGAATGGACCCAAACGTTCCGCTGGTAATCCCAGAGATTAACGCCGAGGATATCAAGAACCATAACGGCATCATCTCTAATCCAAACTGTGCAACCATTATTGGCTTGGTACCTCTGTATCCTCTGCATAAGGCAGCAGGTGCAAAGCGTATTATTGCTTCTACCTATCAGGCTGCATCAGGCGCTGGCCTTCCTGGTCTCACCAGCCTGAAGAATCAGATGGCTGACGTTGTTGCAGGTAGGGAAGTAACCGAGACTGCTCCTTTTGCATATCAGCTGGCAGTTAACCTGATTCCACAGATTGGCGGCTTTGATGAGGTTGGCTACACTTCCGAGGAAATGAAGATGCAAAACGAGGGCCGCAAGATTATGCACCTTCCTGAGCTGCGCGTTAACTGCACCTGTGTTCGAGTTCCAACGATGCGCTCTCACTCTGAGTCCATCACCGTTGAGTTTGAGCGTCCTTTGAGCCCAGATGAGGCTCGCGCAATTCTTGAGGATGCTCCAGGAATCAAGGTTGTAGACAACCCAGCAGAGCTTCAGTACCCAATGCCTCTTGATACTTCTGACCAGGACCTTATCTATGTTGGTCGTATTCGCGAGGATCTTTCCGCTGATAAAGATACTCATGCGTTGACATTCTTCTGCTGCGGAGACCAGATTAGGAAGGGTGCCGCAACAAACGCTGTCCAGATTGCAGAGTACCTGCTGTAATATCTGGCGTGCAGCCACGCTCGCATCATTTTCGTTGATCAAGTACCCGTTCGATTCTATTTCGTAGAATTGAACGGGTATTTTTGTGCGTCCGAGTGGAATTTTTCAGCGATAGAGTGCCATTCGGCGGCAAAGTGGTAAAAAAATGCGTTTAGTTGGAGTATCCAAAAATGCTTAGTTTCTATGCAAGCCATCTACCAGCAATTTTACGTGGACAAAATTGTGGAAATTAGTACAAAAATTTCTGAACTGGGAAAAACGTAAGTGACAAAAATTTCGAAGTCCAAAAATAAACTCCAACTAAACGGATTTTTTTACCCAAAACAGCACCTCTCGTTTGATATATCAATTTCTTGATTAGTTTTTCCTGCATATTGCCCAGTGTTTATGCACAAATTGTCCGCTGACAATGCGTGCGATAAAAAAAGAGGAGTTTATTGCTCCTCTTTCTGGCTGATAAAAAAAGTCAAGGCAGAAATTTATGGCAAAAGAAATCGTGAAAGTGATTGCGGTACCGAATAAACTCATTAATATTGTTGTGAAATAGGGTTCAACAGTCCTTCAGAGGTAGACTCTGGAGGATTTTTTTAGCTTTTTGACAAGAAAACACTATTTTGTTAATATAGTTAACAAAAAAAGGAGAAGACTATGAATAAGAAAGAACTGCATAAGTTTAATAATCGTTTTAACAGTTTTGTTTTTAGCTTTTGAACAGTTGAAAAAAAGGATCAGCATAGGAACAGTATTGATAAATCAATCACTATTAATGAGGTCCATTTGCTAGACCTGATAGGTCGCAATCAGCCTACGAATCTAGTAAAATTATCTGAGTTACTTGAAGTCTCAAGGAGTGCTATTACTCAGAGTGTTAGACGTTTAACCAAGAAAAAAATCTCGTTACTTTTTGAATTTGCACAGGATAATGCAAAAAAATAAATATCTGATATTATCCAAAAAAAGGGGTTGAAGTTTTTAACATCCATAAAGAGCAGCAAGAACATATTGAAAAAGCCATTTTTTTAGTTTTAAGAAACTATAGTGATGAGGACCTTCAAATGGTTATGAAACTGATGGATGATGTTGAAAAAGGTATGGCGAGAATTACCGTGGTAAAAACCACGGTAATTTTTAAAACTACACTGTTAATTACATTAATAAAAAAATAGAGGAAGATATGACTATACAAATTGAACTTATCTCAGAGTCTGAGTTAGCAGACGAATCTTTTAACATTGTCATCAATGGCTTAAAACCAAGAGAAACATATCGAGTCGAGATGCATCTAACTGATTATTATTGCATCAATGCTCCTATGCTTTTTAGCTCATGATGTTTTATGGAGATCAACAGGGACTTTTGTATCAGATAAGAATGGTATTATTGATGTTTCACAAACTCCATCTTGTTCTGGCTCTTATGAAGGCATTTCAACAATGGGACTATTTTTTTAATGCCAAACCCTTGACCAATAAGAAAAAGAAGCTTCCAACCTCTCTTTCTAAAAATTCCTTTACTAGATCGTTTTTTTGTAGAAATCAAAAATTATGCAAGGAAATACTGTCATTGCAGAGAGAATTTTTTTACAAGACGTTACATGAGTTCTCAAATTAGTCATCAAGATATTTACGGGGAACATTTTTCATGGGAGACTCTTTTATGATAAAAAGTCAATAAAAAAACACCAGCATTGATTATTGTGAGTGGTAGTGAAGGACGGATTGAAAAGGCACAGAATATGGCTCAGCTTCTATCTTCTAGAGGTTATATTTGCCTAGCAGTTGCCTACTTTGGTTTAGAGGGGTTACCAAAACATTTTGGAACGTATTCCTTTAGAGTGTCTTGTGGAAGCAAAGGATTATCTACGTCAGCATCCTCAAGTAGATAGTGAAAAGAATTGGAATCTATGGACGGTCTAAGGGAGCAGAATTTGTTTTTAGCTGAGGAGAGCATTTTTTAATGACGTTCAATGCTTGGTACTAAATTCCCCCTCTGATGTGGTGTATGAAGGAATAAAAGGGAAATGGAGCTCTCATACTTCCTCTTGGACGCATTTGCAAAAAGAACTTTCCTATCAAAAAGTTTCGACTTAGAGATTATCTGTTCAGTAAATTTTTTTAGAAAAAAACCTTCCCTAAAAGATTGCTCTGCTAGGATAGATGTTGGGCAAATTCATTCACCACTCTTATTGCTCGGAAGTACTGTTGATGAAATATGGGATGCTTCGCAAGCAATTGATGATATTGTCTCCCATTATAAAGGACACTACATTACATTTAAAAAATATCATGAAACAGGTCACATGTTGACGGTGGCTTATCAACCAAATCATCGTTATCGAAAAGATTGGCGTTTACTGATGAAAGAGAGCAAAGATTCTTGGTTGGCTACGATTCATTTTTTTGATAGGCATTTGAAGACTAACAAAAAAAGGTAGACGGCAAGCCATCTACCTGGAGTTTCTGGTGCCTCCTGCGCGATTCGAACGCGCGACCTGCGGTTTAGAAGACCGACGCTCTATCCAGCTGAGCTAAGGAGACATATAGCGTCGTTCATTATAGCAATAAGGATTGCAAATACGTCGTGCCATCAAAGATTTTCTTATCAGAAGAATGACAAAGGAAAAGAAAAGTAGCTACACTAAAAAGCAGCTACACTGATTACAGGCTTACGTGAATGGAGACACTATGTCTTACGATTTTGAATCACGCGTTGATCGTGCTGGTACTGGTTCTAGAAAATGGAACGTCATGTATGACGTTAATCCTGATGTAGCTCCTGGTATTCCACCTTTTTCTGTTGCTGATATGGAGTATCACACAGCCCCAGAGATTGTCGAGGGCCTCAAGGAATACATCAATGACGCAATCCTTGGCTATTCCGTGCCAACCAATCAGATGAAGCAGGCTGTGTGCAAGTGGATGAAGACCCGCCACAACTGGGATGTAAAACCAGAGTGGCTGCTCAACTCTTCAGGCGTGGTGCCTGCGCTTTTTGCATCTGTTGCCGAGTTCACTCAGTCAGACGAGGGTGTCATCCTGTTTACTCCTGTCTACCATCCGTTCTACATGGCAGTTGAGGAGAATAACCGTGCGCTGGTAGAGTGCCCGCTTGTCCTGTCGGAGGGTCCTCACTACGATATTGACTTTGACCTGCTTGAGAAACTTGCCGCCGAGCCAAAGAACACCATGGTCATCCTGTGTTCACCCCACAATCCAAGCGGTCGCGTGTGGACCAAAGAAGAGCTCACGCGCATCGCAGAGATTGCGGTTAAACACAACCTCATCGTGGTTGCTGACGAGATCCACCACGACCTCATCATGCCAGGCTCTACGCATACCGTCTTTGAAACAATTTCCGATGAGGTCGCAGCGCGTACCATTACCTGCACAAGCGCTTCAAAGAGTTTCAACCTGGCTGGCACGCAGTTCAGCAACATCATCGTGAGCAATCCAGAACTGCGCAGCCGCCTCGAGAAGCGCCTGCAGGCCCTGAGAGACCACCTCATGCAATCCAATCAGCTTCAAGGCCTGTGAGCTGGCTTATAGCAAGGGTGGGGCATGGCTGGACGCATGCATCAAGGCTGTTGACGATAACCAGAAATTGGTCCTGGACTTCTTCGCTAACAAGCACCCTCGGGTGAAACTCGCACCAATCACGGGAACCTACCTCCAGTGGCTCGACTTCAGGGACCTTGGCCTTACTCCAGAAGAGCTCGAGCATCTGTTGCAGTTTGAGGCCCAGATTTTTCTTCACCGACGGCGTCTTCTTTGGCAAGGCTGCCCAGGGTTTCAAGCGTTGGAATTTGGCAGCCCCTCGTGTGGAGATTGAAGAAGCGCTGGATCGCCTGGATGCAGCACTTACGGCTCACGGTTTCTAGACACAGTCTGCGGCTTTTAAGCGGGTTGATTGCGGTTTCTTGACACCGCACCACTGCCATACCGCCATATACCTGCGCGTATAGTGCATGAGATCACCTGCGGAGAAGCTCGTTCTTCTCCGCATTTTTGTTTGGCGAGAAACCCGTTGCACCGGCAGATTTCTAAGAAAATCAAAAAGAGTTTGAAAAAAATCTGCGTTTCTCGCTTGCATCTTTTTTCTGATTCTGTAATAATGATTTAGCTGCGTTTCATGAGGTGGCTAAATGGTGGGAGTAGCTCAGTTGGCAGAGCGACGGACTGTGGCTCCGTAGGTCGAGGGTTCGAGCCCCTTTTCCCACCCCATTTGAAACGTTATTTGGATCGTTAGCTCAGCTGGTAGAGCAGGGGACTCTTAATCCCAAGGTCCAGGGTTCGAACCCCTGACGATCCACCATTTGAATTTCAAACCCCGGCTTGCGTCGGGGTTTTTATTTTTTGTGAGTCACTAGTTTCTAATTGTTTGTTGCGAGGGATTGCGTCATACTGAAGTCTCCATGATTTTATTGTAGTTCGGAGGACTCGCCGTGATTTACACAATGACGCTTAATCCCGCGCTTGACTATGTCATGCATCCAAACACATTGGACATGGGCTTTACCAACCGTTCTTCATCAGAAGAGTTACACTGCGGTGGTAATGGTATTAACGTCTCCACGCTTCTTAATGAACTTGACATGGTCACTGTTGCCATGGGTATTGTCGGTGGCTTCACGGGCGATTACCTGCTCAGTGATCTCCAGCGTCAAGGTATTCCTAGTAACTTTGTCAAGCTTGATACTGGCTTTACCCGCATTAACGTCAAGCTCAACGGCATTGTTATGACTATGGTCAACGGCAACGGTCCACGCATCCCAGAGAAGAAGGTTGATGAGCTTCTGGAGCGTATGGATGTTGTTGGTGCAGGTGATACCCTGGTTCTTACTGGATCTATTCCAAGCTCACTTCCAGAAGATATCTACACTCGTCTCATGGCTCAGCTTGCAGGTCGCGGCATTCAGTTTGTTGTCGATGCTCCTGGTCAGCTGCTTATGGAGGCCATTAAGGCTCAGCCATTCTTGATTAAGCCTAACAACCACGAGGTTGGTCGTATCTTCGGCGCTAATCCAGAGACTCCAGAAGAGTGCATTCCATTTGCTAAGCAGCTTCAGGACGGCGGCGCTCGTAACGTTATTGTTTCTTGTGGCGGTGCAGGCTCACTGCTTTTGGACGAGTACGGCACTGAGCACATTGTCCCAACTGCTAAGATTCGTCTTGTTAACGCAACTGGCGCTGGTGACTCTATGGTTGCAGGCTTTTTTTGGCAAAGACCACCGCAGGCTACGATTACGACACTGCGCTTATCTACGCTTCTGCTTGTGGTACGGCAACTGCTGCAAGCCGAGGAATTGCAAAGCGTGCAACTATCGACCGTGTTGTCACCGCTCTTTATAAAAAGATGGGTCGAGAAATGCCCGCATCTATTGCAGAAGAGATTAAGCTTGCTCGTCAGAAGGAAGAAAGCCGTGATCCTAAGGCTTCTTGGTTGGCTGATTCTGAGTAGCGACTTGCAGGTTGCTCCTGTTCTTTACTAAAGGAGCAACGCATCCACATAAAGTAACGTTTTTTATCAACGAATACTGACAAGCACTTGGCAAGAAAGAAATTCTTACCAAGTGCTTTTTATTGAAATTTATTTGAAGATACTCACAACGTAACAGTATAAAAAAATGTTACTCTGTAGAAAGATAAGTTTGACTCTGCAACTGTTGTCCTTTTGGGCAATCATGCAGAACTATACACACCGCTAAGCGGACAATGATAGGAGCAAATATGTTTGAGGGAGTCAATGCGTCTAATGGAATCGGCATCGGTATTGCACAGGTTGCCGTAGATCCAGACCTCACTTTTACTCCACACACTGTTGAGGACACCGCTGCAGAGAAGGCTCGTTACGCAGAGGCTGTCACCAAGTTCATCGCAGAGACTAACGCTCAGATTGAGCGTATGACTAAGACAGTGGGCGAGGAAGCTGCTGCTATTATGGGTGCCCACATCGAGTTTGCTGAGGATGAGGGCATCAAAGAGGCAGTTAACGGCGCTATTGACGGTGGCACCTGCGTTGAGCAAGCTGTGAGCGATGCCTATGACATGTACTACAACATGTTCCTTGGCATGGAGGATGAGCTCTTCCGTGAGCGCGCCGCAGATGTTGCTGACGTAAAGACCGGTCTTCTCGCTGGCCTTCTTGGCAAAGAGGTTGTTGATCTCTCCACACTTCCAGAGAACTCCGTTATTGTCTGCCATGAACTAACTCCTTCAATGACCGCAGACATCGATAAGGACCACGTTGCAGGTATTGTTACCGAGACTGGTGGTCGTACTTCTCACTCCGCAATCATTGCTCGCGCACTTGAGATTCCTGCAGTTCTTTCTGTTCCTAACATCACTTCTGAGGTTGCAACCGGCAACGCCATTGTTGTTGACGGTACTAACGGCAAGGTTGTGGTCAATCCTTCCGAGGCTGAGTTTGCTGAGTACAAGGCTCAGGCTGAGGCTTACGCTGCAGAGAAGGCTGCACTTGAGGCTTATCGCGGCAAGGAGACTGTAACCGCTGACGGCATTAAGGTTCTGCTTGTTGCTAACATCGGTAACCCAGAGGATGCTAACGGCGCAATTGAGGCTGACGCTGAGGGCGTTGGTCTTTTCCGCTCTGAGTTCCTGTTTATGGACGCAAAAGAGCTTCCAAGCGAGGAAGAGCAGTTTGCTGCTTACCAGAAGGTTGCTCTGCGTATGAAGGATAAGCCAGTTATCATCCGCACTCTTGATGTCGGTGGCGATAAGGAGATTCCTTACCCTCAACATGAAGGCTGAGGAGAACCCATTCATGGGCTTCCGCGCTATCCGTTACTGCCTCAACAACGCAGAGCAGTACAAGGTTCAGCTCCGCGCCCTTCTCCGTGCGTCTGCATTTGGTGACATCAAAATTATGCTTCCTCTTGTCACTACCGTTGATGAGGTCCGTGAGGCTAAGGCTCTGGTTGAGGAGTGCAAGCGTGAGCTTGACGCTGAGGGCGTAGCATATAATAAGGACATCGAGGTCGGTACGATGATCGAGACCCCATCTGCATCTCTGATTGCAGACAAGCTGGCTCGTGAGTGTGATTTCTTCTCCATTGGCACTAATGACCTCATTGGTTACACTATGTGTGCAGACCGCGGTAATGACCGTATTGCTTACCTCTATGAGGTCTACCAGCCATCAGTTCTCCGTTCTCTTAAGTTCCTCATCGGCGAGGGCAATAAGGAGAAGATTATGGTTGGTATGTGCGGCGAGGCAGCTGCAGACCCACTGCTCATTCCAGTTCTGCTTTCCTTCGGTCTGGACGAGTTCTCCGTTTCTGCCCCATCTGTCCTGCGCACCCGTAAAACCATTGCTGCTTGGACAAAGGCTGAGGCAGACGAGCTTACTGCTCGCGTTATGGAGCTTGATACCGCAGCTGAGGTTAAAGCTCTGCTCGAGCGCGAAGCTCGCTAAGCTCTCGCTCACACCAAACAAATTCAGGGGCATCTGCGCTGGCAGGTGCCCCTGTTTCTTTGAATCAAACCTTTTGGCGAGAAGATCGGTCTTCTCGCGACATCACGTTTGGCACGCGAGCTGCACAAACTGTGTCAACCACGCTGCGCTGAACCGCGTGCTAGGGGAACAATCACGGAAAGTGCAGCTGGGATGACCTCGACCACAAACTGCTCTGCAAAAGGAAGCTCTTCTCCGTCAACCTGAACAGGTACTGGCTCGTGGAAGCTGACCACTGCTTTCTTGAGGTGACGCTCTACCATGATGCGTGAATTAATGTGCTTGCCAGCTTTTGCCAGGCCAAATAAGGCTAGCAGGTGGGGATGTTAGGTACCTTGGTGTTGTAGCAGACGGTGAGAAGGCCGTCGTCAGGCTGAGCGTGTGGGCAGACCTTAAAGCCACCGCCATACGTAGGACCAATCTGGAACGCCATAATGAGAGCTTGGAGTTCAATGTCCTTCTCGCCATCAAACGAGACGGTGCAAGGGTAGCCTTTGCTGCCTGCAGCCATGAACTTGAGCCCCGAGGTAAAAAAAGAGCGCTTCTCCCTCGGTAGAGGAGTTGTTGGCGCGACGCTTGGTGGTATCAGCTGCAATGGCTGCATCAAGTCCAAACGACATGGTCTCCATGAAGTAAACGTCGTTGATGCGACCAATCTCAAGTTTCTTGACTTTGCCTCGAACAAGCTGTGCAAACGCGCCTTCTGGATCGTTGATTTTCATGCCCAGTGTGCGCGCGTAATCGTTGCCGGAACCCATAGGGATAATGCCAAGCGCTGGACGCACCTCTGGCGATAAGGTCATGAGGCCGTTGACCGCCTCGTGGATGACGCCATCTCCACCAAGTGCGACAACCGTATCAAAATCTGCGGCTTCTGCGGCCATGACACGAGCATCTCCCATAGCTGTGGTGAGCTTGAGCTCGTAACCGTCCGTTGCAGCAGAATAGCTGGTAAGGAAATGACGGGCAAACTCTGCACCAGCTGCGCCTTTTACCGCTATGAGCAGCTGGATTAGCAATGATAAGCGTGCGTCCAAGAGGGATTGAGACATTTTTGCACTATTTCTACAAGCGCTGCTGTTGAGCGCGCTGTTACTAAATAGTCTTGTCACCACATATCCAAATAAAATAGTGGAGAAAACAGTTCAACAATGTTTCAAGTTTAAACGGCTTTGTCTGTCTGTGCTAGGATAAACCATACAGAAATCGGTAGAAAAGGATAGCGCGTGAGCGAGTATTCAACACAAACTAATAATGCGCAGGACGCAAGCATAGTTTCCGCAAATACTAATGGTGCAAGTGCAAGTATTGTGGCTGTTTCTGCTCGTGACGCGTGGTATCCAACGCATAAGCGCGATCAGTTTATTTTTGCGCCAGCTGGTCAGCAAGGACTTTAAGCTTAAGTATCGCCGCAGCATCTTAGGTGTTGTTTGGTCAGTTTTAAATCCTCTTCTGATGATGACTGTTATGGCAGTTGTTTTCTCTACGTTTTTGGGTAACCGTGCCGAGGATGTTGTGAATTACCCACTGTATCTTATTCTTGGTAACACAGCATTTCAGCTGATGAATGATGCTACTACCATGGGAATGCGCTCAATTATTGACGCCTCAAGTCTTCTCAAGAAGGTTCGCATTAATCGTGTTGTCTTCCCAGTTCAAAAAGTACTTTTTTTGCGGTTGTAAATTATCTTTTTCTCGCTTATTGCCGTAGGCATTGTTATGTTGGTCTTCCAGATTCCATTGACCGTTTATGCATTGCTAACTCCCGTTGCTTTGTTGCTGTTGGCTTGTTTCTGCATTGGATTAGCCCTGCTTTTTATCGGCCCTTGCAGTCTTCTTTAGGGATGTTATTCACCCTATGGAGTGTTGTGACCACTGCATGGATGTATGGAACACCTCTGTTTTACTCCGTTAATATCATGTCTCCCTGGATGTTGCAGGTAGAGCGTTTTAATCCCATGTTTCACTTTGTAACATTCATGAGAGATTGTCTGCTTTTTCAGCAACTTCCTGCAACTGGAACAATTTTGGGCTGCCTTGTTTCTGCAGTTCTTGCCCTCGTAATTGGCTATACCGTCTTCCACAAACTAGAGAAGAAATTTATTCTGCACATTTAACCGCAGGTTATCTCTTTGAAATAACCTTGTAGCAGAACGTTTCTGGATGACTACGAGTTTGTGTGAAGCCAAACATAACGCCTTTTTGAGTTGAATGAATGGCTTTCCACCACTGCAACGCAGTTAAAATCTCCAAGCTCTAGATGTTGCTGGTCTTCTTCAGTTGCCAGCTCAACACTGATGGTTCTTTTGCTCTTTAGAATTTTCATATGAAGCGTGTTTTCTAGGTATGCATAAATAGACGTTGATGCATCAGCAATGGTTAGATTTCCAACGGCAGATGCTAAAAGGTAGTCGTTGTCTATCTGGCGAGAAGATCCGTCGAGTTTACGGATTCGAACAATGTGAATAAGTTCTTCTCCTGCTTTTAAAACCAGTTTGATGAGAAATATCGTCTGTGCAAAGAACGTGCTCAAAGACAATGACATTTGTATCAGGCACAAGATTGTTTCTGTGGGCATATTCTTGAAAGGACTCAAGTCCTTCTAATGAGCCAGTAACCTCACTTGGCTTTTTCTGCCAAATAACGCGTACGCCTCTACCGTGAATAGGCTGAAGAAAAGCTTCATCGGACAGAAGTGTGAGCGCACGTCGAACGGTGTTTCTAGAGCAGGAATATATCTTAGTAAGCTCCATCTCGGTTGGTAAATAGGACTCATACGCATATGTCCCGTCTAAGATCTTATTTTTTTAAATCATGATAAATCGTATTAAACCGTGCGCTTGGCATATTTTTCCTTAACGTGCTGTTGAAGGTTGGAGTTGCATGTTAAAATTGCTCTTGATTAGATAGTAGCTTTTATAAAAATGAAAGTTACATAAAATGATTCCTTTCATACCATTTACCGATAATTTCATACTGCTCAGAAGTGAGTTGTTTAAACAACTCGCTAATACTAATATACTATTACTTTGTAGACATAAGCAAAATTGTTTTGAACGTGTATCAAAGCATAGCTTATGAAAATCATGAGAAGAGATGCAACCTAGCAAAGAGTTAGGAGCACTCTCTAAGGAGGAGTCTTATGTCCGGTATTGATCGTAGGCAGTTTGTTACCTTAAGTGCATCAGCTCTTTGCTCACTGGGTCTTGTTGCTTGTGGAGGAACTAACGACAAAAAAACAGGGAGAGTCTGATTCTGCAAACGGTTCAGTTTATTTCCTGAACTTCAAGCCTGAGTCTGATCAGCAGTGGAAAGATCTTGCAGCTAAGTATACTGAGGAAACAAAGGTTCCTGTAAAGGTAGTAACCGCTGCTTCTGATACTTATGCACAGACATTCCAGTCTGAGATTAACAAGGATGCCTCTGTAGCTCCAACACTGTTCCAGACAAATGGTCCTTCCGGTCTTATTGGTGTAAAGGATTACTGTATTGACCTTAAGGGTGCCAAGATTCTGGATGAGCTCACCAATGACGCTCTTAAGCTTCAGGAGGATGGCGTTGTCTACGGTGTTGACTATGTAGAGGAAGACTACGGCATTATCTACAACAAGAAGCTGCTTGAGAAGGCTGGCTATAAGGGTGACGACATCAAGGACTTTGCCTCACTGAAGAAGGTTGTTGAGGATATTCAAGCTCGCAAAGCAGAGCTTGGCGTAAAGGGCGCATTTACCAGCGCTGGCCTTGATTCTAGTTCTGACTGGCGTTTTACCACACACCTTGCAAACCTTCCTCTGTACTATGAGTTCAAGGATACTGGTAAGCCTGAGGCTAAGGAAATTAAGAGAACATATCTTCCTAACTACAAGCAGATTTTTGATCTTTATATCAATAATGCTACATGCAGTCCAACTGAGCTTTCTAGCAAGACTGGTGATGATGCTGTTGCAGAGTTTGTCAATGGCGACGCAGTCTTCTATCAGAACGGCACTTGGGCATATAACGACATCAAGAAGCTTGGTGATGATGCTCTTGGTATGATTCCAATTTATATTGGCGTTAAGGGTGAAGAGAAGCAGGGTATGTGCTCCGGTGGCGAGAACTATTGGTGCGTAAGCTCCAAGGCAGATGAGGCATCCCAGAAGGCAACACTTGACTTTATCTATTGGTGCGTAACTTCTGATACAGCTACCACTGCAATCGCTGAGGACATGGGCTTTACCATTCCATTTAAGAATGCAAAGGCAACAAAGAACGCTCTTGCAAACATTGCAGCTGAGTATGCAAAGAAGGGTAATGAGTCTGTGGCTTGGGACTTCATTTACATTCCTTCTCAGGAGTGGAAGAACAACCTCTCCAGTGCACTTAAGGGCTACGCAGCAGGAACAGAGGACTGGGAGGCTGTCAAGTCTGCATTCATTGATGGTTGGAAGACTGAAAAAGAGGCTAACGCATAGTAGTCCTTCTAGTAATACTTTGATTCGGAGAGACGAGAAGAGATCTCTCTTCTCGTCTCTTGTTATTGGAGGGTATCTCTATGGCTAAAATGTTGAAGCGGTGGTGGCCATTATTTGTTCTGCCTACAGCGCTATCTTTTTTTATTTGGCTTTTTGATTCCGTTTGTGCAGGGATTTTTATCTTTCATTTTGTAAATTTATTACCATTAGCGATGCTAAACCAGTAGGTCTAGATAACTATGTAGCAGCTTTCTCTGACCCACAGTTTGCCCATGCTTTTTTTGGTATACCGCACTGTTTGCTCTAGTCTCAACAGTTCTTATTAATGTATTAGCGCTTGCAATTGCGCTTGCCTTAACTAGAAAAAGACCTTAAGGGTACCAATTCATTTAGAACTGTCTTTTTTATGCCTAATCTTATTGGCGGCATTGTTCTGGGATACATCTGGAATATTTTGATTAACTGCACGCTTTCTATTGTGGGCGAGCAGCTTCTTGCGCTTAATAGCACTGCAGGATTTTGGGGAATGATTATTCTTACCTTATGGCAGCAAGTTGGCTACATGATGATTATTTATATTGCTGGCCTGCAATCTATTCCAAGTGATTATCTTGAAGCAGCACGAGTTGATGGAGCAAATGCTTGGCAGACTCTCTGGAAGGTAAAAATTCCAAACCTTATGTCTACCATTACTATTTGTCTTTTCTTAACAGTTACAAATGGCTTTAAATTATTTGACCAGAACTTGGCACTTACTGCAGGTGAGCCTAAGCATGCAACCGAAATGCTTGCTCTTAATATTTACAATACCTTCTACGCTCGACAGGGAGCAAAGTGGATGGGTATCGGCCAGGCTAAAGCTGTTATTTTCTGCATTTTTAGTTATTTGTATTGTCATGATTCAGCTAAGAGCCACCAGGTCGAGGGAGGTGCAGCAATAATGAAGCGCGATAAGGTCATTAATAAAATTTTAGCTGTATTCTTTACTATCCTTTCTCTTGCATGGATTTATCCAATGGTTATGATCTTGATGAATTCATTCAAGGAAGAAACAACTATTACCACATCTACGGCATTTGATCTTGTAACTTCAGAGAACTCTGCGGGTTTGGCTAACTATATTGCTGCTTTTGGAGAAGCAGGGCTTTTTAGCAGCCTTTGGATATTCTCTAGTTATTACCATCACATCTGTAGCACTGATTTTGGTTTGTTGCTCAATGTGTGCATGGTTTATTGTCCGTGTAAAAAATCGCATTAGTAATATTCTGTATTATCTGTTTGTCTTCTCGATGGTAGTACCGTTCCAGATGCTTATGTTCACGCTGTCCAATATGGCAAACACGCTTGGATTTAATACTCCTTTCAATATTTGCTTCATTTACTTGGGCTTTGGTGCTGGATTAGCAGTATTTATGTTTGCTGGATTTGTTAAGACTATTCCACTTGAGATTGAGGAAGCTGCAACTATTGATGGCTGCAATCCGCTCCAGACATTCTTCCACGTTGTTTTGCCTATTATGAAGCCAACGTATATTTCTGTTGGTATTCTCGAAACTATGTGGGTCTGGAATGACTATTTGCTTCCATATCTTGTTCTGGATAGAACCAAATATCAAACTATCCCAATTCTGATTCAGTACTTTAGAGGTGGATATGGACGCGTTGAGATGGGTCCAATGTTTGCCTGCATCATGATGGTCATTATCCCAATTGTCATTATGTATTTACTGTGCCAGCGCTACATTATCAATGGTGTCGTCTCTGGTGCTGTAAAAGGCTAAATCTCAATGTATTACAGCAAGCTGTAGGCATTTCTGAAAGGTTTTATCATGGCAGAAATCGTTTTGAAGAATATAAAAAAGATTTACCCAAATGAGAAAAAGCGCAAGACTCTCTTTGGTAAGAAAACTGAGCAGAAAAAGAGCAATCTTGAGGTAACTGAAGAAGGCGTTGTTGCTGTTCAAAATTTCAATCTCACTATTAAGGAGCACGAGTTTGTCGTGCTTGTTGGCCCTTCGGGTTGCGGAAAATCTACTACACTGCGTATGATTGCAGGTCTAGAAGATATTTCTTCTGGCGAGCTTTATATCGATGGAAAGCTTGTAAATGATGTCGCACCAAAAGACCGAGACATTGCAATGGTTTTCCAAAGCTATGCGCTGTATCCAAATATGACCGTTTATGACAATATGGCGTTTACTCTTAAGCTTTAAAAAGGTTGATCCACAAGTTATTGACGAGAAGGTCCGTGCAGCTGCAGAAACATTAGGTATTACAGCATATCTTGATCGTAAGCCAAAGGCACTTTCTGGTGGTCAGCGTCAGGCGTTGCAATTGGTCGTGCAATTGTCCGTGATCCAAAAGTCTTCCTGATGGATGAGCCACTCTCAAATCTTGATGCAAAGCTGAGAAATCAGATGCGTACAGAAATTATTAAGCTTCGTCAGAAGGTTGATGGAACCTTTGTCTATGTTACACATGACCAAACAGAGGCAATGACCTTGGGCGATCGCATTGTCATTATGAAGGATGGCTTTGTTCAGCAAATTGGAACACCACAAGAAGTGTTTAATAGACCGGCTAATCTCTTTGTTGCTGGTTTCATTGGCATGCCTCAAATGAACTTCTTTGATGCGCATCTTATTCGCGTGGACAATGAGTTCCATGTGGAGACAGAAAGCATGTCATTTGAAATTTCTCCTGAGATGGCTAATCTGTTAGCACAGTCTTGGGTTGCTGCGCCAGCAACAGATGTCATTGTCGGCATTAGGCCCGAGCAAATTTATTTGACTGAGCCAAATGGAATTGGTGCTTTCAAGGGCAATCTTGAGGTAAGTGAGCTTATGGGCTCCACGGTTCACCTTCATATTCATACTGATGACGGCAATTTTGTCCTTATCGTTCCAGCAACTGAGTTTGCTAAACGAAACCTCAAAATTGGTGATGAAGTGTGGTTTAAATTTGAAGACAATGCTGTTCATCTCTTTGATAAGAATACGCAAGATAATCTAGTTAAGTATTAAAGCTTTTGTACTGGCTTATCTTAAAAAGATAAGCCAGTACTCTTTTTGTGAAAGAGGCAACTATGGGACGAGCAAGCGGAGTACTTTTGGCCGTTTCTTCTCTTCCAAATTCATATGGGATTGGCACGTTTGGCAAAGAAGCCTACGATTTTATTGATTTTCTCGTCAGGACAAAACAAAGGTATTGGCAGGTTTTGCCTCTTACTACCACAAGTTATGGTGACTCTCCTTATCAGTCTTTTTCTGCTGCAGCGGGAAGTCCTTACTATATAGATTTAAAAGATCTTGAGAAACTTGGATATTTAAAGTCAGATGACTTTGAAGATATTTCTTTTGGGACTAGCAATACTTGTGTTGATTATGGTGCGCTTTTTGTAAATCATCGTCGTTTACTTAACCGTGCCTTTGATAGGTTTATGCAAGATGTTCCTGATGATTTTGAGAAGTTCTGTCACGATCATGCAGAGTGGCTTGATCCCTATGCAGAGTTCATGTCCCTAAAGGAAGAGTTTGGACATAAAGCCTACTGGGAGTGGCCAAAACCTTTCCAACAAAGAAATGAAACAACTGCAAAAGAAATAAAGAAACTTCAAAAGTCAGTTTTGTATCACAAGATGACTCAGTATTTCTTCTTTACTCAATGGGCAAAAGTTAAGTCTTATGCCAATAAGAGGGGAATACTTATTATTGGCGATCTTCCCATTTATGTTTCACGAGATTCTGTAGAGATGTGGGCACAGCCAGAACTGTTTAAGACAGATGAAACGGGACGTCCTATTACGGTTGCAGGTACTCCTCCTGATCAATTTTTCTTCAACTGGACAATATTGGGGAAATCCAATTTATAACTGGGAGTATATGAAGAAATCGCACTATTCATGGTGGGTTTGGCGTGTACAGACAAATCTTGAGATGTTTGATGTGCTTAGAATTGATCATTTTAGAGGTTTTGAAGCCTATTGGGAGATTCCTTACGGAGCTACAAATGCTACAGAAGGCAAATGGACTAAAGGGCCAGATTTGGAGCTGTTTAAGGAACTGGAAAAGCAGCTGGGTAAACTTCCAATCATTGCGGAAGACCTTGGATTAATTACACCAGAGCTTATCGCCATGCGAGACAAAACTGGTTTCCCAGGAATGAAAATCTTGCAGTACGGATTTGATGGAATGCATGATTCAAGAGATCTTCCTCACAATTACACTGCAAATACTATTGCGTATGTGGGAACGCATGATAATCCAACTGCTCGTGGTTGGTATGAGACTCAGGCTACTGATAGAGAGCGTGAACAGGCAGATATTTACCTTCATCGCTCAAAAGATGAGCCAATTGGTGAGGCGCTTTCACGTGGAATTGCAGCTTCTGTGAGTGACACTTGTATTCACACCATGCAAGATCTTCTCGGCTTAGATGATTCTGCACGCATGAATGTTCCAGCCACTGTTGGAGGTAACTGGTGTTGGCGTATGAAGCAGGGAGCCATTACGCGTCATACAGAAGATTTCTTAAGAACTATTACTGAGATGTATTTTCAGGGTGTACAAAGAGGAGCAATAATGAACTTAGACACCTTATCTTTTCAACAATTTAATCAGCCTCTGTCTGAAATTACTGACAGTCAAGTTTTTGAATTACTGCTTCAGGTGGTTAAGAGTAAGTCGGAATCTCTTCCGTTAAATAATGGTAAGAAGAGGCTCTATTACATTTCCGCAGAGTTTCTGATTGGCAAGCTGCTTTCAAATAACCTCATCAATCTGGGAATTTATAACGAGGTAAAATCGCAGCTTTCTAAAAGCAGGCCATTCGCTCGAAGACATCGAAGAGCTTGAAGTTGAGCCTTCACTTGGTAACGGTGGTCTTGGTCGATTGGCAGCATGCTTTTATCGACTCCATGTCAACACTTGGCTTGCCAGGTGATGGTGTGGGCCTTAAATATCATTTTGGTCTCTTTCATCAGCAGTTTTTAGATAGACAGCAAACTGCCGTTCCAGATGCTTGGCTTGCTGATGATAGGTGGCTTGAAGACGAGAAGACATCATTTACCGTAGAATTTAGAGATTTCTCGGTGACGTCTGAGCTCTATTCAATTGATGTTTTTGGGATATGGCCGAACAAAGAAAAAAACAGACTTCGTTTGTTTGACCTGCAAAGTATCGACGAATCATTAGTTTCTGATGACGCTATTGATTTTGATAAGACTGCTTTTGAAAAAGAATCTAACACTCTTTTTGTATCCCGACGATTCGGATGAAGACGGTCAGCTTCTTCGTGTGTATCAGCAATATTTTTATGGTTTCAAATGCTGCACAGTTGATTGTTAAAGAGGCGGTTGAGCGCGGCAGTAATGTTCATGACCTCGCTGACTATGTTGTGATTCAGATTAACGACACGCACCCCACAATGGTAATTCCAGAGCTTATTCGTATCTTGACTGAGAAATACGACATCTCGTTTGAAGAGTCTGTAACCATTGTTTCTTCACTAGTTGCATACACAAATCATACGATTTTGGCAGAAGCTCTTGAGAAATGGCCTCTTAAATTTATCGAGGAAGTTTCTCCAAAGATTGCTTCGATTATCAAAAAGCTTGACGAACACATCCGTAGTACCGTTGCAGATCCAAGTGTACAAGTCATCATTGATAAGAAAGTTCACATGGCTAACCTTGCCATTCATTACGGCTTTAGTATCAATGGTGTTGCAGCGCTTCATACTAAGATTTTTGGAAGAGACAGAACTCAAGCCATTCTTTTGATTTGTACCCAGAAAAGTTTTCTAACAAGACCAATGGAATTACTTTCCGTCGTTGGTTGATGGGCTGTAATCCAGAGCTTGCTGAGTATCTTGATACGTTGATAGGAGATAGTTGGAGAACAACTGGTAATCTCGAGGGTCTTTTAGAGTATCAGAATAACGATGAAGTTCTTAATAGGCTGCAAGAGATAAAGCAGGTAGCCAAAGATAGAATGAGCAAGTTTTTTTGCTGGACAATCAAGATACAAAAGTTAATGCCGACTCCATTATTGATGTCCAGGTGAAGCGCTTCCATGAATATAAGCGTCAGCAAATGCTATTGCTTTATTTGATTTGGAAATATTTTGATATTAAGTCCGGACACCTTCCAAAGCATCCTATTACTGTCATTTTTGGTGGTAAGGCTGCACCAGCATACGTGGCTGCTCAAGATATCATTCATGCAATTCTTGTTCTCTCGTCTTTGATTGCAAACGATGCAGATGTTTCACCATATCTTCAGGTGATAATGATCGAGAATTACAACGTTACTGCCGCTGAGCACGTTATTCCAGCAGCAGATATCTCTGAGCAGATTTCACTGGCTTCCAAGGAGGCTTCTGGAACTTCCAACATGAAGTTCATGCTTAACGGCGCTGTTACCGTTTGCACAGTTGATGGTGCAAATGTAGAAATTGCCGACTTGGTAGGCAAGGAGAATATCTACGCGTTTGGTGCTTCAAGTGATGAGGTTGTAAGCCTTTATGAGCACAAAGGTTACAAAGCAAAAGAGTTTTATAAGAAGCCTCAGATTAAACCACTCGTTGATTTCTTAATTAGCCCAGAGTTTATTTCTCTTGGTAATGAGGAGCGCCTGGAGCGTCTTCACAAAAACTTGTGCTCAAAAGATTGGTTTATGACGTTGCTTGATTTGGAAGCATATATTTCAACAAAAGAGCGCGTGTTCGATGATTATGAGGATAGGAGAGCGTGGCTCCAGAAGTCTCTTGTAAATATTGCTATGGCAGGAACATTCTCATCTGATAGAACTATTGCTGAATATAATGACGAGATTTGGCGACTTACTCCTGACAAGTAAAGACACATAGTACAAACCAGCGAGTCAGTTGTTTTAACCAGTGGTTGTTAAACAAGCATTCTAAACAAGCGGTCTAGTTAAGTAGTCTAGACCGCTTGATGCGTTTCTTTAGTGATTTAATTAACAAAAATATCATCCGTTTTGGTCTCACCTACATAAATAACAAGAAATGAGCTATGGTATATACATAATTATTCACCCTTCACGAGGGAAGAAGGATGTATGAACAGCACTTCTGTAGGAGGCGCAAGGCTTTCTCGTATTACGTTTCTAGCTATTTTTGCGCTATTTGTAGGTGTAATTTTGGCGTTTGCTCTTCCACACACAGCATTTGCTGCTGATCCAGCAATTTATTCCGATGATGTGGACGGAGCGCCGCTTGATGGAACTCAAACCGTTGCCAACCCGTTCCCAGATTTCATTTCTGATGCTGAAATCCAGGCTGAGATTACCGCTCAGGCGGCTAAACCGCGAGAAGATCGTACGGGCGTCATTGCTCGTTATTACTGGGTAAAGCCCGATGGCACTGCACTTAAGCTGGATATGGATCCAACTAAATATTCCGTTGCGCAGATGATTGCTGAGGGCGGAGAAATTCGCGCTTATTACGTTCTTCTCGGCGATACAGATAACCTGCTCAACTACCCACATAATGACCCAACTGGCCATGGTCTTCGTAAGGTAGCCGTTTCTGTTCATTCTGCTGTCGATACCTATAAACCTATGGATGCAACAGGTGCTTTGTCTGGTGGTGGACCAAAGACTAACTTGATGTTTACCGTTAAGGTCAACGGCCAGTCCATCATGGGTGGCACTTCTTATGAAGAGCCCGCTGCTGTGTTCAATGCTCCAATTACTGCTCGCCAGTACATTGAGTTCTCTGCACCGCTGAATCTTTCTGATAGGTCTTATCAGCTTGGCATTCAGGGAGGTATTAAGAAAACTTGGGGCGGTACGAATGCGTTTACTAAGCGATTCCCTGCGCGCGTAATTGATACTGCCACTGCTGTTTATCACTACGTAGATGACCTGGAATATAGGGCACTTATGGGTCTTGGACTAACCGACCCAATTGCTCAAAGAAACGCTGGTCTACCTATCTATGGCAACGGTGCAGTGAGCGTTCTTGGTCTTAATGATCTTGCTGCTACCTATACAACTTCCGCAGCGTTTGAGGATCGTCAGGTCTCAGCTCGATACAATACCAAGGGTCACGTTGTGTATATGCCAGAATACGCTGGTGTCGATGCAGATGACTCAGTATCTGGCGGTAATAAGTTTGAGACTGATCCTTCAACAAACCTGCTCCTGACCACTGTCCGCAAGACGGTTGATGAGATTAAGGCTGACGGACCTGGCGATTCTTATATCTATATTGCAAACGATATTGACGTTCCAGCAGGTACCTCTTTGGCCATTGGCGCATACAACTCTGGTCCTCGTGATAACTCTGTTCTGGCTCCTGGGTTCAATGCTGACGGTTCAGTAAACCGCACCAGGCAATATTACCTCACGTATCGTGCAGTTCCGGCTCCTTTGAAGCTTGTTAAGACTGATGCGGATGATGCTTCCAAGCCTGTCGCTGGTGCTACGTATAGCCTCTACAAAGCCGATGGCACACTGGTAAAAGAGGGGCTTACTACGGGAGCTGATGGCACCTTTACCTCCGGAGACACTCTCACAAAGGCTGAGCTTACCGCTCTAGTTCAGAACACTGCTGCAACTGCAGATCTTCTGACCAAGGGTATCTATCAGGATGGCACTAAGTTCTATCTGACGCCAGGCAATTATTACCTGGTTGAGACCGCTTCCCCTGAGGGATATGAGCTCAATGCTGATCAGATTCCATTTACCGTGGCACCTGCTACATTTAATACTGCAGATCAGACTATTGTTACTGTAGAAGTTACTACGGCAGATAAGCCAATCACTCCTACACCAACGCCAACCCCTGATCCAGATCCAAAGCCTAAGACTCCTAAGAAGAAGAGATCTGGTCTGCCAGATACTGGCGACGTAATGTCGATTGCAAGTGCTCTTGCAGCTGCAGGTATTATTACGTCTGGTCTTGCGTACTCCGTAAAGACTCGCCGTTAGATATTTGCCTGTAGATTACAAGTGCAAAAGAGGCTGTGCTTCGCACAGCCTCTTTTTTGCTGGTAAGAAAAAAAGTTTTTCAGCGAGTCAATCTGCTCAATTAGCTTCAGATTACCCAAGTAATCTTAAGTAAACCAGGAGTTGTTGGAATGCCCAAGCCTTTTCGGGTGTTCAGGTGGTAAAAATGCGTTTAGTTGGGGTTTTCATTTTTCTGCATACAGTGTTTCCCCAGATAAAAGTTTTTGAAGCGGTAAAAAAATCGTCTTAGTTGGAGATAAATCGACTTATTTAAAATTTTTCATTTCCAACTAAACGCATTTTTTTACCTTTTTTTCGGCACATATTTTTTTGAGCTCAAAAATTATGTATCCATCAAAAATGAATATAAAAAGTATTAATATTCAATTTAATGAGTCAAAAATAGGAAATCACAAATAAAGGGAATACATCCAGCTGAAGTGAGAAGAAACAAAGTCACAGTTGCTAAAACGTATACGACTCAGCCAATTAACTATCACTCAATCAAAATGAGCAAAAGAGTACCTAGATAAGGGGAAGGGGAGAGAATTAAATAAATAGGGAATTAAATGGAGCGGCGGACGGGACTCGAACCCGCAACAGTCAGCTTGGAAGGCTGATGCTCTACCAATTGAACTACCGCCGCAAGGGTAAAGCAAGAAAAGAAAAATGGTCGGGGTGACTGGATTCGAACCAGCGACCCACTGCTCCCAAAGCAGTTGCGCTACCAAGCTGCGCTACACCCCGAGCCGAGAGAAAAGTATAGGTGACAAATCGCTTAAGAGCAAGAAGAAATTGCAATCTTTTTAAACTAATTTTGTGCTGTTTAGATTTTTTGGTTTTGTTATTCAATCGAAACATTGGATGTCTATGCTATTCGTAACCACTTCGAAAGGGGTTTCATGAGCTATTCATCTAAAGTAATTGCGCAGCTCGAAGAACGTTACGCAGATCAGCCTGAGTTTATTCAGGCCGCAAAAGAAGTCCTTACTACCATTCAGCCTGCCCTGGAAGCACATCCTGAGTATGAAAAAGCCGCTCTGCTCGAGCGCCTTGTTGAGCCAGAGCGCATTGTTATGTTCCGCGTTCCGTGGGTCGATGACTCTGGCAACGTCCAGGTCAATCGCGGATACCGCATCGAGTTTAACTCTGCTATTGGACCTTACAAGGGCGGTCTCCGTCTCCATCCAACAGTTAACCTCTCTATCCTGAAGTTCCTTGGCTTCGAGCAAATCTTCAAGAACTCCCTGACCACGCTTCCCATGGGCGGCGGCAAGGGCGGCTCTGACTTCGATCCAAAGGGTAAGTCCGACCGCGAGATTATGGCATTCTGTCAGTCATTCATGACCGAGCTTGCTCGTCACATTGGCCCAAACACCGACGTTCCAGCTGGTGACATTGGTACCGGCGCACGAGAAATCGGCTACATGTTTGGCCAGTACAAGCGCCTTCGCAATGAGTGGACCGGCGTCTTGACCGGCAAAGGCCTTTCCTTCGGCGGCTCCCTTGCTCGTACCGAGGCTACTGGTTACGGTGCGGTTTACTTCCTCACACACATGCTTGCCGAGAAGAACGATTCTCTCGCAGGAAAGACGGTCTGCATTTCCGGCTCCGGAAACGTTGCTACCTACGCTGCCCAGAAGGCACAGCAACTCGGAGCAACCGTGGTAACCGTTTCGGACTCCTCGGGCTATGTCTATGATCCAGAGGGTATTGACGTTGAACTACTCAAGGACGTCAAGGAGGTCCGCCGCGCACGCATCAAGGAGTACGCTGACGCACGTCCTTCCGCCACTTTCTTCCCAGGCGAGCGTCCTTGGAGTCAGAAGTGTGACATTGCTATGCCATGCGCAACTCAGAACGAGCTCGAGCTCGCTGACGTGCAGAAACTTGTCGCCAACGGTACTAAGTATGTTGTTGAGGGCGCTAACATGCCAACTACTCTCGAGGCAACCAACTACCCTCATCGATAATGACGTCTTCTTCGCGCCTGGCAAAGCTGCCAACGCTGGCGGCGTAGCTGTTTCCGGTCTTGAGATGTCCCAGAACGCCGAGCACCTTTCCTGGACGTTTGAAGAGGTTGACTCCAAGCTGCAGGGAATCATGGAGAGCATTTACACCGCTGCTTCTGAGGCTGCTGCAACGTACGGCCACCCCGGAAACCTGGTCTTTGGCGCAAACATCGCCGGCTTCCTCAAGGTTGCAAATGCAATGATGGCGCAGGGTGTCTGCTAGTTCGCATAACACTTGGCGAGAAACCCGATGCAGTGGCATTTGATTGTCTATCTGCACTGCCGGCTTGGCTTCAACGTAACTACTAAAAAGGACCTTGGTTACCCAAGGTCCTTTTTTTGATCGCAAGTCATGATTGCATGTCTTGTTCGCACGCCTGACGCACCCTGTGCACCCACGCACTACGCCCGTGAAACAAACGCGTTTCCTTCGATAAAAAAGCGCTTCTGAGCATCGGCGTTTTTGCTAATGCCTACGCGAGATGAACACCCAATTGTTTCTACTAGTAGCAGGGGAGCAAAGTCCAACACAAGCGGTTCAACTGTCAGGTCATGTCCGTAGAGCTCCTTGTCAATGCCAAGTGCAGCGCACACCTTACCTGGCCCGTTGGTGAGGTCGCGCAGCTTGAGCGGGTGCTTGTACGCATGTCCAGCCTCACGGAGCTCGCGCATCACCTCTACACCCTCAAGAGGCTCAACCGCGCGCACCAAGCATCCGCTGCCAAATCCCTCAGGACCACACACCACATTGCAGCAGTGATGCATTCCGTACGAAACGTACACGTAGAGGTGACCTGCAGGTCCAAACATGGCAGCATTGCGCTCACTGAGCCCGACAAACGCATGACTTGCTGGATCATCTTGGTCGTAAGCCTCGGTCTCTACAATTCTTGCAACTAGTTTGTGTTTCTCGCCATTAAGCGTAATTGTCCTTGTCAGAGTGCATCCCAGCAGCAGCGGCGCTGCCACATCTGAGGGATTCTCTAGAAAATATGGAAACATGCCATCTCCTTTATTGGTTATGCGCTACAATACTACCAACCTTTAAGGACGGTGCGAGACACCGGCAAGGCCCATAGCGTTGAGTGCGCATGTTCGCTGTTGAGCCTCCACAAGGAGTGCTCTTTTTTTATGGCTCGGCATGCTCCTACGCAGATCGGAGAGTATATGAATCCACTGGCAAGTGCCACCTCGCAGCCTCGCGCGCTGCTTGTTCTCGAAGACGGAACAACCTTCGAGGGGAGGTGCTGTGGTGCGAGCGGAGAAACCTTCGGCGAGATTGTTTTCAACACGTCCATGACGGGCTACCAGGAGATTATTTCCGATCCAAGTTATGCCGGCCAGATTGTCACGCTAACCTATCCGCAGGTGGGCAACTACGGCATCGATCCTGCAGTTATGCAGCGAGACACCTTGCATCTGCGTGGTTTTGTTGTGCACGACATGTGCTACGAGCCAAGCAACTGGACGTCCAAGCAGAGCCTACCTGAGTTCCTGCAGGAAAACGGCGTCGTTGCCATTGAGGGCATCGATACCCGCGCGCTGACCATGCACCTGCGCGACTTTGGTGCACAGAAGGCGGCCATCTCCACTGAGGACCTGGATCCTGCTCACCTGCTCGCGCGCGTCCAGGCGTCGCCCAACATCTCCGAGCACAACTTTGTCCCCGACGTGTCTGTCGACGCACCTCACGTGGTTCCTGCTTCGTCCAAGAAGCGCTTCAACGTTGTCGCATACGACTGTGGCGAGAAGAACGGCATTCTCCAGGGTCTTGCGGCAAACGGCTGCGAGGTCACGGTTGTACCGTGGAACACACCTGCAAAGGACGCCTTAGCCTACAACCCAGATGGCATCTTCTTCTCCAACGGCCCTGGTGACCCAGAGCAGGTTGACGCTACGCAGGAGGCCGCTCGCGGCGTTCTGGGCAAGGTCCCCGTCTTTGGTATCTGCCTGGGCAACCAGATGCTCTCCATTGTCGCAGGTGCAGATATTGAGAAACTCAAATTTGGCCACCATGGTGGCAACGAACCAGTCATGAATCTTCTGACCGGCAAGGTTGAGATTACTGCTCAGAATCACAACTATGGTTTGGTATTCCCAAGCCTCGGCAAGCTTATTGCAGAGGAGTCTGGTGGAATCTCCGAGCACTTTGACAACCTCTGTGAGTGGTCCGCAAGGCGCATTGCTCCTGTTGTCCAGACAAAAGAGTTCGGCCGCGTCCGACTCACACACGTAAACCTTAACGACGGAACTCCAGAGGGCATTCAGTTTCTGGATATTCCAGCGTTTTCCGTCCAGTATCACCCTGAGGCAAGCCCAGGACCTCACGATTCATCTTACTTGTTCAAGGCGTTTGCACGTTTGATGGAGGGACAGTCTGACTACCTTGCCATCGACGTTCGTGAGGGGAGGCGCTTCTAATGCCAAAGCGTACTGATATAAAGAAGATCCTAGTCATTGGCTCTGGTCCAATTGTTATTGGTCAGGCTTGCGAGTTTGACTATTCTGGCACTCAGGCATGCCGTGCCCTTCGCAAAGAGGGTTTTGAGGTTGTTCTGGTCAATTCAAATCCAGCAACCATCATGACCGACCCAGAAACTGCAGACAGAACCTACGTTGAGCCAATCACCATTGAATCTGTGACCCGCGTCATTGAGCGCGAGCGTCCTGATGCGCTTCTGCCAAACATGGGCGGCCAGACAGCTCTGAACTGTACTATCGGCCTTGGCGAGGCTGGCGTTCTTGACAAGTACAACATCGAGGTCATCGGCTGCAACCTGGAGTCCATTCGCACCGGTGAGGACCGAGAGCTCTTCAGCGAGGCAGTCCAAGACATTGGCCTGGAGGTTGCTCGCGCAGACATCGCCCACTCCATGGAAGATGCCCAACGCATCGTTGCTGAGCTGGGATATCCCGTGGTCATTCGCCCAAGCTTCACCCTTGGTGGAGCGGGCGGCGGCATGCACATACCCCAGAAGAGCTCGTAGAGATTGTTGAACAGGGCCTCTTGCTTTCCCCTGAGCACGAGGTACTGGTAGAGGAGTCCATCGAGGGCTGGAAAGAAATTGAGATGGAGGTCATGCGCGATACCGCAGGTAACGGTATTGTTGTCTGCTCTATCGAGAACCTCGATCCAATGGGTGTTCACACCGGAGACTCCATTACCGTTGCTCCAGCTCAGACGCTTACCGATGAAGAGCTCCAGAACCTCCGCGACTACTCCATCGCTATTCTCGAGCGTGTAGGCGTTGCCTGCGGTGGTTCTAACGTTCAGTTTGCGGTCAACCCAACTAACGGCCGCGTCATTGTCATTGAGATGAACCCTCGCGTTAGCCGCTCTTCCGCGTTGGCTTCCAAGGCAACTGGCTTCCCAATTGCAAAGATGGCCGCGTTGCTCTCTGTTGGCTACACACTGGATGAGATCACCAATGACATCACCAAGGCAACTCCTGCTGCCTTTGAGCCTTCCATCGACTACTGCGTGGTCAAGGTTCCTCGCTTTGCCTTCGTCAAGTTCAAGGGCACCAGCCGTGTTCTGACCACCCGCATGAAGTCGGTTGGTGAGGCTATGGCTATGGGCAGAACCTTTGAGGAGGCCCTGCAGAAGGCGCTTCGCTCCCTGGAGCAAGATCGCGCTGGTCTGGGCGCTGACGGTCACGATGTCTTTGACGAGAAGAACTTTGATGAGCTCGTCAGTAAGCCAACACCAGAGCGTATTTTCTACGTTGCTGAGGCACTGCGCAGAAATTGGAGCGTTGAACGCATTCATAATATGACTGGCATCGATCCTTGGTATTTACATCGTATGGCAGGCATCATCAACGCTGAGAAACGCATCAAGGAACTGGGGCTTTCTGGTCTCACTACCGATAACATGCTTGCTGCCAAACAGCTGGGCTTTTCGGATGAGCAGCTGGCACACCTTACCGGCACCAAGACAGACGTTGTCCGCGCCGTTAGGGAAGTGCTGGGTGTTCGCCCGCAGGTCAAAACAGTTGATACCTGCGCAGGTGAGTTTGGTGCAACCACGCAGTACCACTACGTCACATACGAGAAGGGCAATGCCACAGAGTACGTCGAGGCAGAAAAGCCACGCGTTATGATTCTCTCCGCAGGTCCTAATCGTATTGGTCAGGGCATTGAGTTTGACTACTGCTGCGTTCATGCTTCATACGCCCTTCGCGAGCAGGGTTATGAGACGGTCATGGTCAACTGCAACCCAGAGACGGTCTCTACAGACTATGACACCTCTGATCGACTCTATTTCCAGCCTCTGACCTTTGAAGACGTCATGGATGTCATTGAGGTTGAGAAGCCAGAAGGCGTCATTGTCACCCTTGGTGGCCAGACTCCAATCAAGCTTGCACGCGCTCTCAAGGACGCTGGTGTTCCTATCATGGGTACTCAGCCAGAAGCAATTGACCTGGCAGAGGACCGTGACCGCTTTGCAGCACTTCTCGACCGCCTGAATATTGCCTGCCCACCTTCGGCAGTAGCATCCACCATGGATGAGGCCCGTGACGCTGCACGTCGCATTGGCTACCCGCTGATTGTCCGCCCAAGTTACGTCCTTGGTGGTCGCGGTATGGCCATTGTCTACGACGATTCCGACCTGGTCACCTATATGGAATCCGCTACCCACGTTACGCCAGACCGTCCTGTCTACCTGGACGCCTTCCTCGAGGACGCTATTGAGCTGGACGTTGACGCTCTCTGTGACACCGAGGAGTGCTATGTGGGCGCCGTTCTGGAGCACATCGAGGAGTGCGGTATTCACTCTGGTGACTCCGCCTGCTGCTGGCCGCCCTTCTCGCTTTCTGAAAAGATTGTTGATCAGATTAGAGATATCACCAAAAAGCTGGCACTTGCCTGTGGCATTCGAGGTCTGCTAAACATCCAGTACGCCGTTCGCGATGAGCACGTCTTTGTCATCGAGCTCAATCCACGCGCTTCTAGAACCGTGCCTTTCTCGTCTAAGGCAACTGGCATCTCCCTGGCTAAGTACGCATCTCGTATTATGGCTGGCGAGAAGATCAGTGAGCTCAGAAACGAAGGCATTCTCCCAGATGAGAAGCGCGCTGTCGACTACTACGCGGTTAAAGAGGCGGTTATGCCCTGGGCTAGGGTTCCCTGGCGCTGACTCAATCCTGGGCCCAGAGATGAAGTCTACCGGAGAGGTCATGGGCATTGCCCGCACCTTCCCAGCAGCGTACGCGAAGACTCGCGAGGCAGTTGAGAACAAGCTTCCTGAGCAGGGATCCGTCTTCATTAGTGTGTGCGACCGCGATAAACGCGCTATTGCTCCAGTTGCTATGGCTCTGGAGAACCTTGGCTATGGCATCTACACCACGGGCGGTACCGCAAAGACGCTGCGTGCGGCCGGAATTGACTGCACTACCGTCAACCGTATTTCTGATGGTCATCCAAACGTTGTTGACCTCATGCGCGATAAGTCTGTCAGCTTCATCATTAATACACCTCATGGACATGAGGCCCACAGTGACGGTGCAAAGATGCGCGCAGAAGCTGTCAGCCAGGGCATTACCTGCGTCACTGCAATGTCTGCAGCTACCGCTCTTATCCAGGCGCTCGCAGCAGCAAGAAAGAGTGAGCCAGAAACCTTTGCGCTACAAGATCTCTAAGCCGCTTCGCTAGGGTTTTCTAGCTTTACGTATGAACAAGACCGGTCTTGAAAAAAAGGCCGGTCATTTTTTTCGTGAGGGAAGTGTTTAGAATGCGAAGTTCTCCTAGTGAAGAGCGCAAAAAGTTTGTTATTATTGCAAGGCTGCATAAATATGCGGGCGTGGCGGAACTGGCAGACGCGCTAGATTTAGGTTCTAGTGGACTAAGTCCGTGGGGGTTCGATTCCCTCCGCCCGCACCATGCAGAAATTTGGTTAAGAGCTGGTACACCAGCATTTTTTTACGAGACACTGGAGGAACGTTGAACATCACCGTTACCGCAGACAAGCCAGTTGACGAGAAACTCACCGTCAAGGTTACAGTTCCTGCTGCAGAGGTAGACGCTGCCATTAAGCAGGCTTACAAGGACATTGCAAACAAGTATTCCTTCCAGGGTTTCCGCAAGGGCCGCGCACCTCGTCCTGTCATTGATGGCATTGTTGGTCGCGAGGCAGTCCTTGCTCAGGCAACCAACGATCTTCTCGGCGCAGCAGAGCCAGAGCTTCTTGAGAAGCTCGACCTTGTTCCAGTTGGCCGTGGTGATTACAACCAGGATGCAGACCTTCCTGTTGAGGGTCAGGATTACTCCTATGAGGTAGTCTTCAACGTTCGTCCTGAGGCTAAACTTGACTCTTACGATGCTCCCGCAATCAACATGCCTCCAAATGAGGCAACTGAGGCTGAGGTTGATCACCAGATCAAGCAGCTTCTTTTCTTACCAGGCTAAGTTTGAGAACACCAAGGAGAAGCGCGCTGTCAAAGAGGGCGACACCATTGGTGTAGACATCAAGAACATTGAGGGTGCTGCTAACATGGAGGGTGAGGACCGCGTTCTTACCCTTAATGGCACCCAGGCTCCAAAAGAGCTTGAGGAGGCACTCATCGGCATGAAGCCAGGTGAGGAGAAAGAGGTCAAGTGGACTCACAGCCACACACACGGCGATGAGGTTCACTCTCACGACTACGATATCAACGTAAAGGTTGTTGCTCACAAGAAGTCCGTCACTCCAGAGCTGACTGACGAGCTTGCAAAGAACACCTTTGGCTATGACACGGTTGAGAAACTCCGTGAGGCTATCAAGTCTGAGATTGAGTCCGATAAGAAGAACTCTCTTCCAACTCTTAAAGAGGACCGCGTAGTTGAGGCTCTGGGCAAGCGTCTTCAGCTTGAGGAAGTTCCTGAGGAGTACAAGACTGAGGTCTTCAATGAGATTGCTCAGGAGTTCCTGAGTGGCCTTCAGCAGCAGGGCGTGAGCCTTGATGTGTTCCTCGCAAGCCGTGGTATCAAGACTGATGACTTCATCGCTGATCTTCGTGTTCAGGCGGACGAGCGTGCTCGCCAGTCTCTTGCTCTTGATGCAATGGCAGCTGAGCTCAAGCTTGAGGCAACTGAGGAAGACATTCGCGCAGAGTTTGAGCGTGCTGGTGTTCCAAACGTTGAGGCTGCAATTGAGGAGTGGCGCAAGGCTGGCCGTCTTCCTGCAATCCGTGAGTCCATCCGTCGCTCCAAGGCTCTTTGATTGGCTGCGCGATAACGCAACCGTCACCGTTGTCGACGAGATTGCTGAGGCTGCTAAGGAAGAGCAGAAGGCAGAGAAGAAACCTGCTAAGAAAGCTCCTGCTAAGAAGAAGGCAGCTAAGAAGGACGAGGACGCAGAGAAGGACGCTGAGTAGTCCACAACTGGTTGGGTTTCTCGCCAGAAAGACTGCGCCAAAAGTTGCAGTTACTTTGAATTTTTCATACCCCGGGTTAGAGACATGCTTCCCGGGGTATGTTTCTAAGGAAAGACATTTGAAGGAGGATTATGCATTATCCAACAAACATTCCAACCATTCCGTATGTTATTGAGCAGACTCCTCGTGGTGAGCGTAGCTATGACATCTACTCCAGACTGCTCAATGATCGTATTGTTTTCTTGGGTGAGCCGGTAACGCGCGATTCTGCAAACCTGGTCATTGCACAGCTTTTTGCACCTTGAGAGTCAGGATCCAGACAAGGATATTTCTCTCTACATTGACTCTCCTGGTGGAGACGTTTATGCAGGTCTGGGCATTCTTGACACCATGAACTTCATCAAGCCAGATGTTTCTACCATCTGCGTTGGTATGGCAGCATCAATGGGCGCTGTTCTTCTTGCTGCCGGTGCAAAAGGGTAAGCGTCTTGCGCTTCCTAATTCTATGGTTATGATTCACCAGCCATCCAGTGGCGTTCAGGGTCAGCAGACCGATATCCAGATTATTGCAGATGAGACAAAGTGGATTCGCCAGCGCATCAATGAGCTGCTTTCGGATTATACTGGACAACCTATCGAGAAGATCAATGTAGACACCGAGCGCGATAATTATCTTCGTGCACAGGAGGCTTGTGATTACGGCCTGGTAGACCGCGTTATCTCTTCTCGTAACGATCAATAATTGTACTTGTATTGAGGGTTTAAGTTATGGCTAATGACCAGAACTTCTCGCCTTTTGGCGGATTAGATGAGATGCACTGTTCTTTCTGCGGGAAGAGTAGATCGCAGGTAAATAAGCTTATCCAGGGTCCTGGTGGAGTCTGCATTTGTGATGAATGTGTCTCTACCTGCTCGGATATGATTGATGAGTCTCTTGGCTTTGATGAAGAGTCAGAGATTGAGACTCACTCTGATGAACCTGTTATCAAAGAGCTGCCAACTCCGCATGAGATTTACGATGAGCTGTCTCAGTACGTAATGGGTCAAGAAGACGCTAAGCGTGCTATGTCGGTTGCGGTGTATAACCATTACCGTCGTATTCTTTCAGGCAACGATGAGCCTCAAGAGGGCCAGGAGGACGTTGAAATTGCAAAGTCCAATATCTTGCTCCTGGGCCCAACCGGTACTGGTAAAACACTGCTTGCTCAGACACTTGCTCGTTTTCTTGAAGTTCCGTTTGCTATTGCTGACGCAACAACCCTTACTGAGGCCGGTTACGTTGGTGAAGATGTCGAGAATATCCTGCTTAAGCTCATTACTGCCGCAGATGGCGATGTTGAGCGCGCTCAGGTAGGTATTGTCTACATCGATGAGATTGATAAGATTGCTCGCAAGGCCGAGAATCTCTCAATTACTCGTGATGTTTCTGGTGAGGGCGTTCAGCAGGCACTCTTGAAGATTCTTGAGGGTACGGTTGCAAAATGTTCCACCAACAGGTGGTCGTAAGCATCCTCAGCAAGAGCTTATTCACATTGATACCACCAATATCTTGTTTATCTGTGGTGGTGCTTTTGTTGGCCTGGATAAGATTGTTGCTGACCGTATTGGTAAAAAGGGAATTGGCTTTAACTCTGATGTTGCTAAGAATGTCAAAGAAGGTGAGTCTGAGCTTATCGCAAAAGTAATGCCTCAGGATTTGCATAAGTTTGGCATGATTCCAGAGCTTTTGGGCCGTATTCCTGTTATCACTTCTACTCGTGAGCTTGCTGAGGAAGATCTGATGAGCATTCTCACAGATCCAAAGAATGCTCTTACCAAGCAGTACAAGCGTATGTTTGAGCTTGAGGGAGTAGACCTAGAGTTTACTGAGGATTCACTCAGAGAGATTGCTAAGAAGGCTTTAGCTCGAGGTACCGGTGCTCGTGGTCTTCGTGCAATCTGTGAGTCTACGCTGCAAGAGACTATGTTTGATCTGCCATCAGATTTGGATATCACAAAGGTTGTGGTTACTCCAGAAAGCGTTGGCGGAGAAAACGCTCCAGAAATCATCAGGGGCAAAAAGAAATAACTCGCATAGCAATAAAAAAGGAGGTCGAAAGACCTCCTTTTGCGTTATAAATTACCGCCACCAAGTTTGTTGTATGACGTAATAACTTTTAGTACGTGTTTTGGTACCTGGGGGAAAGACGGTGTCAAACAACGGCATCAAGCCGCGGAAAAGAACACCACTTTGTACGCGGTGAGAAAGGCCTCTCACCGTACGTCTTGACTCTTCAAGCTGTGAGCGGAGCTCCTCAAGATAAGGGGAGCGGCGAGCATAAAACCAAAAAAGACCTGCAAGATCGGAATTTGGATAGAGCCAAGGCCTGTTGTCTGGTCCTGCAAAATGCGCAATACAGATATTCTTTCGAGCCTCTTCGTATTCTTCTCGCACGTCTTTTGGTGCCTGAGCAACAATGTGATCGCGACGGAGGAATTGCCAGTCTACCAGGTAATTCCATTTCATATTAATACGAAGATAATGACCATTTACAAAACCTGTTAAGAACATCTTGATCAAGCCAGCGCCATGCACGCATGGTTGAGACCTTAAGAAACTCTTCAGGAGAAATCTGCTCTCTAATCTCTTCCAGGTTCATCAAAAATGACGCCTGCTTGGAAGTAATCGTGAGGATCATCCATACCCAGCTCATTTTTGAGGTAGGGGCCAACTGTGGCGTCATATCCATCAATTTGGCCAATAGTATCAGCGTCACGTGTAGCGCCTACCAAATACCCGGTGACATCAATATCGTAGAGCTCTGCGATATCGGTATTAACCACCAGGTCAGAGTCAAGGTAGATGGCTTTATTGACATTGGGAAGCAGTGAGGGAGCAAGTAATCTGTAGTAAGTTTCTGGTCTAAAGTGACCGTGATGAGGAAGTTCTATGTCACCAAGAGCAGCGTCAACATCTAAGAATCCAACATGTACGTTATCAACAAGCTGAGCCTGACGAGTAAGTGTAATCATGCTGGTAGGAGAGAGGTCGCGAGTCAAAACAATGATGTCGTAGCGACGCTCTGGATTGACGTTCTCAATGATGGATTGAATTGCTACAGATAAATACGGCACAAAGTTATCGCTGCAGGCAAAAACAAGCACAACATCATTAAGAGTAAGACCCAGCTCATCGGATGAGCTTGCAAGCATTGCTCCAGAAAGTTGCGCTCTGCCAGTTCCAACAAGACGTTGTGTAGGTATTTTACGTAATCTTCTCATACGTAAGACTTTAACACTTAGGCACCAAAAACGCCTGCTGCGTTTGCCATTACTTCAGTTTGCACAGAGTATCCACGAGCCTCACTGAGCCCGTAAAGAGCTCGCTTAAGGCTGTCTACAATGTCAAGCGCGTCAATATCTGTGTGATCACTGGAGGGAAGGTCAGTCTCGGTAAGAAGCTTATCTTTTGGGTAGACCTTAGCGTATTCACGGCCACGCTTGGTCTTAAGGCTCATCTCGCCAACAGAGAACCAACAGCCAAGCTTAATAGCCCTTTGGAGCTCTTCTGAGCTACCGCTAAACCAGTGGATGATAGGAACACACGACTGAGCGGCTCCTGTCTGCTCAAGAATATCTAGTACCGCATCAACACTTCTAACGGTGTGCATCGAGAGCACTCGTGGCTGGCCGTTGCGTGAAAGCTCTGCTGCACGTGTGCAGATTTGCGTAAACGTTCTAACCTGCAAATCTTGCAACCCATCAACACAATAGCGAGAAGAAAAATCTAGTCCAATCTCGCCAATGTAAGATGTCTGCTCCATAAGCTCTAGCAGGAGCTCTATATCTTTTTGAGTAACGCGCCCATCAGAGATATACCAGGGGTGCGCTCCAAGTCCCACACGGATGTTGGCTTGCGTAAGCTGAGGAGCAAGTTCTAGGTAGTCGTGAGGAGTAACGCCGCAGGTAAAGAAACCTAATCCGGCGTCATGGGAACTTCTCGCTACATTGAGTGGGGAGTCCATAAGATTGGCATGAACGTGTGCATCAAAATACGTGAGGTTACTCATGATCAAGACCTGACAAATGCAAAATAACGTCTGAGGCAATCATCTGACCCATAATAGGAGGGTAGTAGGACATAGTGCCTAGCTTGGCAGATTTGCCCGTTGCGCCCTCTGGTGCAAAAACTGATCGCGCTGGCTCAGGGGAGTAGAGAACACGGAAGTCGGCAAGTCCACGCTTCTTGGACTCTTTTCTCATTACCCTTGCGAGAGCGTCAGTGTGCGTTTTTGAAAGCGTAGTAATTTCCAAGAGTTCTGGGTGGATTTTATTGCCGCCGCCCATGCTGGAGATAAGGTAGATATTGTTTTTCTGACACCATGCCACAACAGCCAATTTGGCAGAAATGGTATCAATGGCATCAACTACAACATCTGGTTTTGGAAGAGCAGAGAGCTGCTCGTCAACGTTGTCTTTAAGCAAAAAAGTGTCAAGGGTGACCACGTGAGCATCTGGATTAATGTCCAGAATCATCTCTTTGGTAACGTCAACTTTTCTTTTTCCCATGGTGCTCACATAGGCAATAGCCTGCCTATTAAGGTTTGATGCTTCTACTGCATCAGCATCCACTAAAACAAATGAGCCTACACCGCCTCTGGCCAGCGCCTGAACACAGTTTGAACCAACGCCACCAAGCCCTAAGATCATGACGCAGGAATTTTGAATCTGCCCAAGGCGGTCTTTCCCCAGGACAAGTTCAAGTCGAGCAGTGGCTTCAGGAATTGTGGCAGACATAGAGCTCCTCATAAAAAGTATCTGCAGATAGTATAGCTTGTTACTTTACCTACGCTTCAAGAAGTGTAGACCGATAGTAATTTTAACTAATGGTAAGAAAGCGCCCCATAAGTCGTCTTTTATTAGTAGAATAAATGAAGCAAATTTTGACGATGTTGTCAGCATATGAAAGGCAAGATTACTGTGGAAGAAATGCCCAAGAATTATGATCCTCAGGCAGCTGAGCCTGAGCTCATTGAAAAAGTGGATAAAGGCAGATTGCTATGGTCGCAGCAAAGGAACTGAAGACCGTACGGTAGTTATCCCTCCACCAAACGTTACCGGCATCCTTCACATGGGCCATGCCATGGATGACACCATCCAGGACACCTACATTCGTTATTCTCGCATGCGCGGTTATTCAACTCGTTGGATTCTAGGAACTGACCACGCAGGCATTGCAACCCAGACTAAGGTTGATAAGAAGCTTAAGTCAGAGGGTATTTCTCGCCTGGAGATTGGTCGCGAGAAATTCCTGGATGCTTGCTGGGATTGGACGCGCGAGTACGGCGGAACCATTGTTTCTCAGATTAAGCGCATGGGCTGCTCCATTGATTTTAATGACGAGAAGTTCACCATGTCTCCTGAGTATACTCAGGCAGTGCGCAAGGTCTTTGTTGACTGGTATCATGACCAGCTCATTTATCGCGGAAAGCGCATCGTAAACTGGTGTCCTCATTGCGAGACTTCTATCTCTGACGATGAGGCAGAGTACGCTGACGAGAAGGGCCATCTTTGGTTCCTGCGTTACCCGCTCAAAGAGCCTGTTAATGGCGTTGAGTACATTACCGTAGCAACTACTCGTCCAGAGACTATGCTGGGTGATACTGGTGTAGCTGTCTCTCCTCAAGATCCAGAAAAGGCCGATCTTGTTGGAAAGACTGTTATTCTGCCCATTGTTAATCGAGAGATTCCAATTTTCTCTGACTGGCATGTTGACGCAGGTTTTTGGTACCGGTTTTGTTAAGGTAACTCCAGCTCATGACCCTAATGACTTTGCTATGGGCCAGACTCACAATCTTGAGCAGATCAACATTTTTGATGAGCACGCTGTTGTTGTTGACGGTTACGGTGAGTTTTCTGGTCTTGATAGAGATCAGGCTCGTGAGGCTATTGTTGCTTGGTTTGAAGAGCATGGTCTGCTTGATCACGTTGAAGATCTTGATCACTCCGTTATGCATTGCTACCGCTGCGGCACAACTCTTGAGCCATGGCTCTCTGAGCAGTGGTTTGTTGCCGTTGATAAGCTCAAAGAGCCCGCAGCACAGGTAGTCAAAGACGGTCAGGTTACCTTCCACCCAGAGCGTTGGACTCAGACCTACCTCACTTGGATGGAGAATCTCCGTGACTGGAACATCTCCAGGCAGCTTTGGTGGGGACACCGCATTCCTGTGTTCTACTGCGATGATTGTGGCTGGCAGGATGCTCTTATGGAAGACACCGATGTCTGTCCAAAGTGCGGCGGCCATCATGTTCACCAGGATGAGGACGTTCTGGATACCTGGTTCTCTTCTCAGCTGTGGACTTTTGCTACACAGGGCTGGCCAGATCATCCTGAGCAGCTTGAGGGTCACCACCCAACACAGGTCCTGGTAACCGCTCGAGACATCATTGCTCTTTGGGTTGCTCGCATGATTATGAGCTCGCTCTATTTCACTAAAGAGATTCCATTCCACGACGTCTACATCTACGCAACCATTTTGGCTAAGGACGGCAGCCGTATGTCCAAGTCAAAGGGTAACGGCGTAGATCCTATGGATCTGATTGCTAAGTATGGTGCAGACGCCATGCGTTATAACCTGCTTACGCTTATCACTAATAACCAAGACGTCAAGTTTGATGCTGTTCTTGATAAGAAGACCCGTGAGCTTATTGAGTCTCCAAGAACTGATCAGGCACGTTCTTTTGTTACTAAGATTTGGAATGCAAGTCGCTTTGTTCAGATGAACCTTGACGGCTACACTGCCGGCATGCCAAAGGCAGAGACACCAGAAGATGCATGGATGTTCTCGCGCCTTGCAAAGGTTGTTGCAGAGACAACTGAGCAGCTTGAGACCTATGGCTTTTGGTGAGTATGCCCGCAACATTCAGTCCTTCTTCTGGAATGATGTCTGCGACTGGTACATTGAGCTCTGCAAGGGCCGTCTTCTGGATGGAACTCCTGATCAGCGCCTGCAGGTTCAGCGCAACCTCGTCTTTGTCCTGGATGTCAGCATGAGGCTTTTTGCATCCAGCTATGCCATTTGTTACCGAAAGCGTTTGGGATGCCCTTCCTGCATCTGGTCTTTTTGAGTCACGACGCAGAGTTCTTGATGGTCTCTGAGTGGCCAGATCCAGAGAAGCTTGCAAGCTTTGTTGACGAGGCAGCTGAGCATAACTTCTCGCTTGCTAAGACTGTTGTTTCTGCTGTTCGTTCTTCTCGCGCACGTTATAGGCTGTCTCCAAAGACGGACCTTGCTGTTGTGGTTAAAGCTCCAGCACAGGATGTTGCAGCGCTGAAGGAGCAAGCAGCATTCATCCAGAACGTTGGTCGCGTAAGCTCATTTGAGGTTGCTGAGGCTCCTCAGAAGCCTGCTGGTTCTGTTTCTGTCACCGATGCCGGCCTTGAGATGTATGTTGTTCTTGGTGAGCTCGTTGACCTTGTTGCAGAGTCTCAGCGTCTTCAGAAGGATCTTGAGTCTGCAAAGAAGGAGCTCTCTGGCGTGGAGCGCACCCTTGCTAACCAGGGATTTGTTGCTAAGGCAGCGCCTGAAGTTATCGAGAAGAAACGTGCACGCGCAGAAGAACTTACTACGCTTGTTGCTCAGCTAGAGCAGCAGATTGCCGACTTCTCATAGGTAAAACTTGATGCGGTGTAACAGCCGCATCTTGTGTTTAGTACGTGCAAATAGTCCACTTTAGGTTAGGAACAACATGTCTGAGGTTAAATCCGATATCGAGATTGCTCAATCATCCGAGATGCTTCCCATCTTTGAGGTGGCAAAGCGTGCGGGTATTCCAGAGGATCTTCTGGAGCTTTATGGTCGCTATAAGGCAAAGCTTGATGCACGTGCTCTGGCAGATAAGCCTCTTCGCGGAAAGCTTGTGCTGGTTACCGCTATTAATCCAACGCCGGCGGGCGAGGGAAAGACTACTACCTCAGTTGGTCTGGCAGATGCCTTGACCAGCTTGGGACAGTCTGCTATGTTGGCCCTTAGAGAGCCTTCTTTGGGTCCGGTCTTTGGCGTCAAGGGTGGCGCTGCGGGCGGCGGATATGCCCAGGTAGTTCCTATGGAAGACATCAACCTTCACTTTACCGGTGACTTCCATGCTATTGGCGCTGCAAATAACCTTTGCGCAGCCATGCTGGATAACCATATCAAGCAGGGCAATAGCCTCAATATTGATCCACGCCGCGTGGTGTGGAAGCGCTGCGTTGACATGAATGATCGCCAGCTCAGAAACGTTGTTGACGGACTTGGTGGCATTGCAGATGGCATGCCAAGACAAGACGGCTTTGATATTACCGTTGCCTCCGAGGTCATGGCTGTATTCTGCCTTGCTTCCGGCATCAAAGACCTTAAAGAGCGCCTAGGGCAGAATGGTTATTGCCTACACCTATGACCGCAAGCCTGTAACCGTTAGCGATATCCACGCAGAGGGCGCTATGACAGCGCTGCTCAAAGATGCTATTCAGCCTAACTTGGTTCAGACACTTGAGCACACGCCTGCTCTTGTTCACGGCGGTCCTTTTGCCAATATTGCTCACGGCTGCAATACGGTTGAGGCAACAAAAACCGCTCTTCGTCTTGCTGATTATGTTGTTACTGAGGCCGGCTTTGGTGCAGACCTTGGTGCCGAGAAGTTCTTGGACATTAAGTGCAGAGCTACTGGCCTTGCTCCATCTGCTGTTGTTCTGGTAGCAACCGTTCGCGCTCTTAAGTACAACGGAGGCGTTGCTAAAGCAGACCTTAACCAGCAAAACGTTGAGGCGCTTAAAGAGGGTATTCCTAACCTGCTTCGCCACGTTGACAACATCCAGACGGTCTACGGTCTTCCTGTAGTTGTTGCCATCAATGCATTCCCAACCGATACCGCTGAAGAGCTTGCTCTGGTAGAGGAGGAGTGCAAGAAGCGTGGCGTAAACGTAGTGCTATCTGAGGTTTGGGCAAAAGGTGGAAAGGGCGGCCAGGCTCTGGCAGAAGAGGTTATGCGCCTTTGCCAGACTGAGTCTCAGCTCACTTTTTGCTTACGATGTCAAAGAGTCTTTGAAGCAGAAAATTACAGACATTGCTACCAAGATTTACCACGCCGACGGTGTTGAATTTGCTCCAAGTGCTGCCAAGCAGCTTCAGCAGCTTGAAGAGCTTGGCTTTGGTGAGCTTCCTATTTGTATGGCAAAGACTCAGTACTCTTTTACTGACGATCAGACTAAATTGGGTGCTCCAGAAAACTTTAAGATTACCGTGCGAGAAGTTCGTGTTTCTGCAGGTGCTGGCTTTGTGGTCTGCCTTACTGGCTCTATTATGACCATGCCAGGACTTCCAAAGGTTCCTGCTGCAGAGCACATTGATGTTCTTGATGATGGAAGAATTGTGGGTCTTTTTCTAATGTCTTATCCCTCTTCACCAGAAGAAGTAGCGTTTACAACCTATAGCGCAGACTCGTATGCCCAGCATCTTGCTGCTAAAGAGCCTATTCCTGGTGGTGGTAGTGCCGCTGCCTATGTAGGCGCTCTCGCAGTATCTTTGGCTTCAATGGCTGGTGTGTATGCACAAGGAAAACCTGCCTATGCTCAGCATGAAGACGATCTTGCAAAATACATTGCCCGAGCTGGAGCTCTTCGCCAAGACTTCATGGAGCTTATGGATGAGGACTCTCGTCAGTTTTTGCTGGTTTCCAGCGCGTTTAGTGTGTCTAAAGATGATCCAAAGCGCGTAGAGATTGTTGAGGACGCACTTAAAGAAGCAGCTCAACCTCCACTGAAGGTTATGAGAAAAGTGTGCGAGTCCATTGAGCTTCTCGAAGAGATGCTTATCAAGGGATCTCGTATGCTTTTATCCGACGTAGGTTGCGGTGCTGCTCTTGCACGCGGAGCTTTGATTGCAGCTTCTCACACGTTGTTTGTAAACACGCGCTCCATGCATGATGCGGCCTATGCTCAAACATTGCTTGATGAGGCAGATAAGCTTCTGGACACCTATGTATCACGAGCTGACGCCGTAAGTGATGCGGTGAGCGCACAGCTGAGACAGGAGGCATAACATGAGCTCAGAGACTCTGTCGCAGGAGCTTCGTGGCGCTCCTGTTGCTAAAGCAATAACTGAAAAAAACTTGCTGCTCAGGTTCAGGAACTTCGTGCACAAGGGGTAACTCCTAAACTGGTTGTTGTTCGTATAGGGACAGAAAAGCGATGACCTTACCTATGAGCGTGCGGCTTATACGCGTGCAGAGAAGGTAGGCTTTGAAGTTGAGACCATTGAGCTTCCAGAAGACGCTACACAAGAGCAGATAAATGCTACGTTTGATCAGGTTTCTGCTGATGTATTGGTGCATGGTTGTCTGCCTATGCGTCCTTTTTCCTGCTGGAATTGACGAGCATGAAGCGCTTCAGCATCTAGCACCAGAAAAAGATGTTGATTGCGCCACCGATTCTATGCTGCTGGCAACGCTTTGTGGAACTCCTGGTGCTCTGGGACCTTGCACCGCAGAGGCAGTTCTTGCGCTTCTTGATTTCTACCAGGTGCCTCTTGAGGGAGCACCTGTTGCCGTTGTTGGTCGCTCTAACGTTATTGGTCGTCCAGTAGCTGCGCTTTTTAAGTGCAAGAAACGCTACAGTGACGGTGTGTCACAGCAAGACCAAAGACCTTGCTTTTACGCTTAAGCAGTCAGATGTTGTGGTTGTGGCTGCAGGTCGCGCACATCTTATTGGAGCTGACTACGTAAGAGCTGGTCAGACCATCGTTGACGTAGGTATTAACTGGGATGAAGCAGCTCAAAAAGCTTGTTGGCGATGTTAATACAGAGCAGGTAGCTCCTCTGGTAAGTGCTTATACTCCTGTTCCTGGCGGTGTAGGTAGCGTGACAACGGCAATTCTTGCTCGCCATGTTGTCGCCGCAGCTCAAAGAACGCTTGCATAAGAGTGAAAGGTAGGTTGCCTCATGGCAGCAGAAAATAACTATAAAGAGCTTGACCAAGAGCGCGTAAAAGCCGCGGTCACTGAGTTTTTGCTTGCTATTGGTGAAGATCCAGAGCGAGAAGGTCTGCTTGATACACCAGACCGTGTTGCTCGCGCTGTGTGGAGCTCTTTGGTGGCATGCAGGAAAACCCTGCAGCTCACCTGCGCAAACAGTTCCATGAAGAGGGCAATAAAGAGATGGTTATTGTCCGCGACATTCCTTTCTCGTCTACCTGTGAGCATCATATTTTGCCTTTTGTGGGCAAAGCACATGTCTGCTACATCCCACAAAATGGTCGTATTACCGGCCTTTCCAAGATTGCTCGCTGCGTCAGCGGGTATTCTCGCCGTTTGCAGGTGCAGGAGCGCCTTACAGGCCAGATTGCAGACGCTATGGTAGAAGAGCTTGATCCCTTGGGCGTTTTTGGTGGTTATGGAGGCCGAGCATACGTGCATGAGTATGCGTGGCATTAAGGCATCGGGCGCTCTTACCACCACATCTGCGGTTCGCGGCATTTTTAAGACTAACGAGAAAACCCGTGCAGAGGCTATGCGTCTGCTTGGTCTATAAGAGGTATGTGCGCTATGAGTTATTCCGTTCCCTTTTCTGTGCCTGAGCTGAGCTATGAGCAGTCTTTAAAGGTGCTTCACGATACAAAGAAGTTTGGTATTCAGCCCCTGTTAGAGAGCGTGGAAGACATGCTCAAAGAGCTGGGCAACCCTGATCTCTGCTTTAAGAGTGTCCAGATTGCAGGTACCAACGGCAAAACGTCTACCTCCAGATACGCTGCAGCCCTGCTCAAGGGAGAGGGTCTCAAGACCGCTCTGTACACATCTCCTGAGCTCATCAGCTATACCGAGCGCATGGAGATCAATGGCACGCCCGTCTCTGAAGAAGCCTTTGCTCATGGCGTTTCAGCTGCTCAGGTAGCGGGGAGCGCGTCAACGCTCAGCGAGCCGCCTTGGGCGAGCGTCCTTATGACATCACCGAGTTTGACCTGCTTACGGTTGCAGCTCTAGTGGTCTTTGCCGAGGCAGAGATTGACGTCTGTGTGCTTGAGTGTGGCATGGGTGGCAGATGGGACGCAACAAGTGCTGCGCAAAACATCACCTCTGTTGCCATTACGGGCGTCGGCCTGGACCACACGCGTATCTTAGGCGATACCCTTGAGGCTATTGCTGGCGAGAAGGCCGCCATCATCAAGCCTGGTCGAACCTGCGTGCTTGGTGTGGGAACGACAACTTCTCAGAGTGTCCAGGACGTATTCTTGTCCCAGGCAGCTTCTGCGGACGTTGTCCCAACTCTTCTTGTGGCTGACAAGCTAGAAGACGTTGAGGGAGAGGTTTCTGCTGGTAAGACTACTGACCATCCAGAGCTGCCTCACGCTCACTTCTTCATTACCAAAAAGCCTAAAAGCATTGGTTTTCCTCTTGAGCTTACGGTTGTGACACCGCGTGCAACTTACGAGGATCTTGCCGCACTTAAACCAAGCTACCAGGCTGCAAATATTGCTCTGGCAACCTGCTTGGCCGAGGATTTTTCTTGGACGTCCGCTTGATGCTGAGAAAGCGTTTTTTTCTCCACAACCAGGTGCCCTACACCAGGTAGATTCCAGTTGCTTCAGCCAAAGCCTTTAGTCCTTATCGACGCGGCTCACAAACCCCCAGTCAATTGAGACATTCTTAACTGCTATCCGCTCAATTGAGCCAGAAGTTACCAACCGTCCTATGCTTTTTGACTGCTGTTTTTTTGCAGATAAAGATGTTAAGGGTATCGCAGAACTTCTCGCTAAAGAGTTTCCTGAGGTAGCGGTAACCCAGACGGACAACGAGCGCGCCATGGATGCAGAAGAGCTTGCTGAGCTGTACAAAGCCTGCGGCGCTAACGTGGTTGCTGTGTATAGAAGTGTTCCCGAAGCAGTGGACGCGTTGCGCGAGAAGGGTTTTGTAGCATGTGGAACAATTTCACTTGCTGGCGAGGTTGCTGCACAATTTAGTGATGCTTTGGTAAAATAAATTTATCTGCGACATTTCGCTCCATTTTGGGGCGGTTTGTCGTACGATTTAGGAGAGAACAAAAAGCCAGCAGAAGGGGCTGTCAGATGCAGGAGATTCTTGATCAGATTATTACACCTGAGGTACGTATGGTTATTTACCTCATGGTTATTTGCGTCGTAATGCTTTATATCCTTTCCATCATCTACGTTATTCGTGACGCTCAGCGTCGCGGCGCAGAGCCTTGGTGGATGTGGGCAGTCATTTCTGTTGTTCCTGTTGTTGGTCTGCTTGCGTACGTTATTCTGCGTCCAAGCAGCTACCTCATTGACCGTGAGGAGCAAGACCTTGATATTGCCCTTCGTGAGCACCAGCTGTCTCACTACGGCATTTGCCCTAAGTGCTCCGCACCAATTGACCGCGATTTTATCGTGTGCCCAATCTGCAATACGCAGGTTAGAAACGTTTGCCCAACATGCCATCGTCCTCTGAACGCAGACTGGAAGGTTTGCCCTTACTGCCGTACTCGCATTCAATAACGTTTGGTTTTGTTCTTTATGATGGCAATCTGGTGTTTTTACAACAGAGACTATGTAGGCGTCTGCTCCTAAGCTCCCACGTGAGCAGAGTAGGCGCCGTGCCTGTTTCTATGAGTAGCTACCTCTGAGGGGTTTTACATGAAGGTTTTTATATAACGACGGCCATGTTGGCGAGATTAACGATGCAGCTGAAGAGCTTGAGGTTATTCGCCACGATGCAGCTCACCTGCTTGCTCAGGCTTTGAAGCGTCTGTACCCACACGCACAGTTTGCCTATGGTCCAGCAACCGAAAACGGCTTCTACTATGACGTTGATCTTGGAGACACCAAGGTTAACGAGGACGATTTCTCAGCTATCGAAGCTGAGATGAAGAAGATTGTCAAAGAGAACCTCAAGATTGAGACGTTTGAGCTTCCTCGCGATGAGGCTATTGCCTACATGAAGGAGCGTGGCGAGTCTTACAAGGTTGAGCACATTGGCGATCTTGCTCCTGACGCACACATCACCTTCTACAAGCAGGGTGAATATGTTGACATGTGCGTTGGTCCTCATATGCTCTATACCAAGGGTGTTAAGGCCTTCAAGCTGACCAGCATTTCTGGTGCGTATTGGAAGGCCGATAAGAACAACAAGATGCTCACCAGAATTTATGGTGTTGCGTTTGGTTCCAAAGATGAGCTTGCTCAGTATCTCAAGATGATTGAAGAGGCCGAGAAGCGCGACCACAGGAAGATTGGCCGCGAGATGGAGCTCTTCATGATGTCCGATTTTGGTCCTGGCTCTCCATTCTGGCTTCCAAACGGTATGGCTCTGCGCAACGCTCTGACCGAGTACTGGCATGAGATGCAGGCTCGCTTTGGTTATCAGGAGGTTCAGACTCCACTGATCCTCTCGCGTTCCCTTTGGGAGACTTCTGGTCACTGGGATCACTACAAAGAGAATATGTACACCACCACGGTAGATGAAGAGGACTTTGCCATTAAGCCTATGAACTGCCCTGGTGCTTGCTTAATTTATAAGTCCAAGCCACGTTCTTATAGGGATCTTCCTATGAAGTTGGCTGAGGCTGGTCTTGACCACCGTTACGAGATGAAGGGCGCTCTGCACGGTCTGTTCCGAGTTCGTGAGTTTACTCAGGACGATGCACACCTCTTTATCCGCCCTGATCAGATTACTGAGCAGGTCACAGATGCGTCTCACCTCATCACTGCTTACTATGCACAGTTTGGTTTTCCATACCGTGTAGAGCTTTCTACGCGCCCAGAGAATTCTATGGGTTCTGATGAGGATTGGGAGCGCGCTGAGCAGGGCCTAAAGGATGCACTTGATGCCATGGGCATTGAGTACGTCATTAACGAGGGTGATGGTGCGTTCTATGGTCCTAAGATTGACTTCCATCTGACCGACTGCCTTGGCCGTTCTTGGCAGTGTGGCACCATCCAGCTTGACTTCCAGCTGCCTCACAACTTCCAGCTTGAGTACATTGACTCCGATGGTACCAAGAAGCAGCCAATCATGATTCACCGCGCTGGCTTTGGTTCCTTCGAGCGCTTCATTGGTATTCTGACCGAGAATTACGAAGGCAAGTTCCCGGTCTGGCTGGAGCCCATGCCAGGTCAAGGTTCTTCCTGTCTCCGAGAAGTCTCGCCCTTATGCTCATGAGGTTGCCGATAAGCTTGCAGCCGCTGGTATTCGCGTTAAGGTTGACGACCGTGACGAGAAGATCGGCTATAAGATCCGTGAGGCTCGTTCCCTTGACCGTGTTCCTTATATGCTCATCCTTGGTGAGCAGGAGGTTGAGGCAGGAAACATTTCTGTTCGCGATCGTTCCAACGAGACTCACGTCGCAGAGCTTGACGAGTTTATTGCTCAGGTTGTCAAAGAGAATGCGGAGCGCGTTGGTTAATAGGGTTTCAGACAAAGTGCAGGTTATGGGTGGCACCGCGCAGGATGGCGCAGGCGGCACGAAGAGTGTCGGCGCAATTGACGACGTTACGCAAACCGCAACCGACGTTGTAGCTGAATACGTAAAAATGACAGGGGCAGGCCGTGCGCGGCTTGTCCCTGTTTCCTATGTAGACGAACTTCTCGCCACACTAGTCGCGGGCGGTGCAACCGTCGTGGAGCCGCTTGCTGGCATGCCCATTGATGTGTGCGACATTAAAGGCAGAGCCGCAGCAGGGGAGCTGCTGGTGGCAGACGTGCGCGCGATTGGTGCAGAGGCCAGCCCGGCGTGCCGTCTAGGGGCAGAGCTTGCAGTTGCCGAGGACGCTCGGGTGCCGGGATATGTTGTCGTGTGCATGCGGAAGTGCTGCATACCGTGGGTAGCAGAGGCGGTTGAAGCCAAGGCGTGTCCTGCAGATGACATGATGATTTCTGCCACGGGAGCGGAAGAGCAGGCGAGTGCACGGGTTTCTCGCCACGCGGCGAGCGACGCGGCGCAGGTGGTTGCCGCGTACCTGGCGTGCCATCCGCGCGTTGAGGCGGTGCGCTATCCGGGTCTCAAGACGGACCCGAGCTTTGCGCGCGCAACATCGCAGCTGGTGGGTGGATTTGGTCCGTACGTGGATTACATGTGGAAAGAATCGCCAGGTGAATGGCATAGATTTACAGCAACTGATGAAGACGTCAGAACGCAGATTATAAATTTTGAGAGAGTCGGTTAACGGTAAGCACTTGATTAGCATACCTTGGTATAATTTGAACTAATGTTCCTAAATAGAAGGGGATTTTTATGGCAAAGAAGGCTACTCAAATTGAGGATGTTGATACTTTGCTCAAGCGCCTCGAAGAGATGCGCGAGGCACAGGCAGAGTTTGCAACATTCACTCAGGAGCAGGTCGATAAGATTTTCTATGAAGCTGCTCTTGCGGCCGAGAAAAATCGTATCCCTCTTGCTCGCATGGCAGTTGAAGAAACCGGCATGGGTGTAATGGAAGATAAGGTTATCAAGAACCATTACGCAGCAGAGTATATTTACAACAAGTACAAGGACATGAAAACTTGTGGTGTTGTAGAGGATGATCCAGCTGCAGGTTATCGAGTTGTAGCCGAGCCAATGGGTATTGTAGCTGCAGTTATTCCAACCACTAACCCCACTTCTACCGCAATCTTTAAGACACTTCTTGCCCTGAAGACAAGAAACGCCATTATTATTTCCCCGCATCCACGCGCTAAAGACTGCACTATTGCCGCAGCTCGCATTGTTCGTGACGCTGCCGAGAAGGCCGGCTGCCCCAAGGGTATTATCGATTGGGTTCCAGTTCCTTCCATCGATCTGACCGCAGCAGTTATGAGCAACGCTGACATCATCCCTAGCAACCGGTGGTCCAGGCATGGTTAACGCCGCCTATTCTTCTGGTAAGCCAGCTCTGGGTGTTGGTGCAGGTAACACTCCAGCTATCATTGATGACACCGCAGACATCAAGCTTGCGGTTAACTCCATCATTCACTCTAAGACCTTCGACAACGGCATGATCTGCGCTTCTGAGCAGTCCGTTACCGTTCTCGACAGCGTTTATGACCAGGTTAAGAAGGAGTTTGCAGACCGCGGTTGCTACTTCCTCCAGGGTAAGGAACTCGATGCAGTCCGCAAGACTGTCATTATTAACGGAGCTGTTAACGCAGGTATCGTTGGTAAGTCCGCTCACTTTATCGCTAAGACTGCCGGTGTCGAGGTCCCAGAGAAAACCAAGATTCTTATTGGTGAGGTAACCTCTGTTGAGCCTTCAGAAGAGATGGCTCACGAGAAACTCTCTCCAGTTCTTGGCATGTATCGTGCAAAGACTTTTGACGAGGCAATTGCTAAAAGCAGAACGCCTTGTTGCTGACGGCGGCTATGGTCACACCAGCTCTCTTTACGTCAACATTAACGAGAAAGAGAAGATTGCTAAGCACCAGGCAGCAATGAAGACCTGCCGTATTCTGATTAATACTCCTTCCTCTCAGGGCGGCATCGGAGACATCTACAACTTTAAGATGGCTCCATCCCTAACCCTTGGCTGCGGCACCTGGGGCGGCAACTCCGTTTCCGGCAACGTTGGCCCACAGCACCTGCTTAACTACAAGTCTGTTGCAGAGAGGCAAGAGAATATGCTTTTGGCTTCGTGTACCTGAGAAGGTCTACTTCAAGAGGGCTGCATGCCTCTTGCTCTCCGTGAGCTCAAGGATGTTTATGACAAGAAGCGCGCTTTCATTGTCACCGATCAGTTCCTTTACAAGAGTGGTTTCACCAAGACCATCGAGGAAACCCTGGATTCCCTGGGTATTGTTCACTCTTCATTCTGGGATGTTGCTCCAGATCCAACGCTTCAGTGCGCACTTGAGGGCGTAGCTCGCATCCGCTCTTTTGAGCCAGACTGCATCATCGCAATCGGCGGCGGTTCTGCTATGGACGCAGGTAAGATCATGTGGTCCATGTATGAGAATCCAGAGGAGAAGTTTGAGGACATGGCAGCGGACTTCATGGATATCCGCAAGCGTGTCTACAACTATCCTAAGATGGGCAATAAGGCATTCTTCGTTGCTATCCCAACTTCTTCTGGTACCGGTTCCGAGGTAACTCCATTTGCCATCATCACCGATGCTGATAATGGCGTTAAGTACCCACTTGCAGACTATGAGTTGCTGCCTAACATGGCAATCGTTGATACCGATAACATGATGAGCCAGCCTAAGGGTCTGACCTCTGCTTCTGGTATCGATGTTCTCACTCACTGCATGGAGGCATTTGTCTCTATGATGGCATCTGATTACACAGATGGTATGGCCCTTCGCGGCATGAAGCTGGTCTTTGAGTACCCTGCCACGCGCTTACGACAATCCAAATGACGTCGAGGCACGTGATCACATGGCAAACGCATCCTGCCTCGGTGGACTTGCATTTGCTAATGCGTTCCTGGGTATCAACCACTCCATGGCTCACAAGCTGGGCGCATTCCACCATATTCCACATGGTTGGGCAAACGCAATTGTCCTAACTCGCGTAATGCGCTACAACGCTGCCGAGCGTCCAACAAAGATGGGTACCTTCCCACAGTATGATCACCCACACACCCTCGCACGTTATGCTGAGGCAGGACGTTTCTGCGGTGTCACTGGCAAGGATGACCTTGAGGTCTTTGAGAACTTCGTCAAGAAGATTGAGGAGCTCAAGGCATACATTGGCGTCAAGGAGACCATCAAGGACTACGGAGTAGATGAGAAGTACTTCCTCGATACCCTTGACGAGATGTCCGAGCAGGCATTCGATGACCAGTGCACTGGTGCAAACCCACGCTACCCACTTGTCTCCGAGCTCCGCGAGCTCTATCTGGATGCTTACTACGGCCGTGAGCCAGGCTTCTACGAGGACTAATCATCGCACGTAGCGCATAAAGCACAAAGCAAGAGCCGGTTACCTAAAACCCAGGTAACCGGCTCTTTTGTAACTTTCTAAACTTTTCGCCTAACTGCTTGATGGGCAAATTTAAATGAACCCATGTTCCCAGATTCACAAAACACACCTATGTCACATAATCTGTCAAAAAGGCTATACATTGCTCCAAAAATGCGTGTTTAGTGCAGAATATCTTCATTTGATGTGCTATTGACATCGAATTTTTGCAGATTATATGACTTTTGCTGTGTTGTTACATAGGGCAATTTAGGGATAGTTAAACTTTATATATTAGTTCATTCATAAATCTGTATATTGAATCAAGTTTATTCATCAGAATGAATTGCTCATGAGAATACTGGCGCAGAGTCCGCTTGATCCGGTACAGATTGCTGTCTCCCAAGTCTTTTTTTAATGCTCAGGAACATATTTTTGCATTGCCAGCTGGTTCCTGTAGATATCCGCATTTACAAAGTACTCTTTTAATACTCACCGAATTCAGCTCATTTGTTCTTTGATTATCTTTTTTCTCTGCTGGTAGAAGTCGTCATGATACGCGCCGTTGTATTCAATAGCCACTAAATTTAATCCAGATAAATTTGACTTAGACATCTTGCCAAAAAGTAAATCTAATCTTCTTTCCTTAGCTTGTAACTCTGGGTTTATCTGGTCTTTTTATTACATACGATTTATTCAACGCAATCGGCATTTGATTGAAACCACCTTCACAATATGGGAGAGCAGATCTAATTGCCATCTTTACTTCCATGGGAGAGGCTGCATCAGAAAAGAAAAAAAGCGCATATTCTTTTTGTGTGACATGCAATCCAGGAGAATAAGATTCAAGCGCATTTAATAGAGAGCAAGCTCTTCCGCACTTACTAACGGCGTATCAAATTCACAGAGGTCACCGTTTGGGAGATGTCCATAACTAGACATCAGCAGATTAGCAAGCACAATCTGATGAAGAGAGCTTTTATTCCTTGAAAGCAAGCAAACTGCTAGGGGAGGCGCAACACAATAGACATTTTGACCCAAATCAATAAGTGAACCTGTCGGCAAAAGGCATTTGAACTGGTGAGATATTCGCTTGTCGCAAAAATCTTGTTCTCGAATTGTTTCTTAATAGTTCATGAGTAGTTTTTTTCCTAAGACAATGCCATATGTTTTCCTCAGAAAACAAAGTTTTTTTCATCGTATGTTTCGGTCGTACATGCAGAATACGTCGCGCGCAAATCCCTTGTTGTCCGTTGCAACAAAATATCATCATTTCCGCGTGTCTTAAGTTGTGCACAAATTTGAAGTGCAGTTTCATGCGAGAAAAATAATATCCATTCGTTCCTCCTTAAAATAAGAAACGAATATAACAGCAGGATTTTTTTCAGCAACCTGTCAGTAGTTTGACAGACTTCTGATTCTGTTTTGCCAAAACAAGACAAGCCCTCTTATACTTGCAGGTAAAAGGGGACTTGATAACAAAGCTAATTAAAGTTCAAATGAAACAGCCTGATCAATCAACACGAAACTTATACGATTGACCGCAACGCAACAGCGATTTCAACCCAAACGCCAACAGCAACGTCAACCTAAACGTGCTGGTATGTCACAAATCTAAAAGCAACACCTTCTGGCGTCACTCCACCGTCTTCCTCATTGCAGACCGTCCACGTAGCATCTTCATCCAGGTTGGGGAAGTACGTATCCGCGTCAACTACGGTGTCGTGCTTCGTCACGTACGCGTAAGAGCACTTGTCGAGAAGTGCGCGGTAAATTGAAGCACCACCAATAAGCCAGACCTTCTCGGGAGCTTCATGTTCAACTAAGCGAAGCGCCTCCTCAGCCGACGACACAACCTCAACACCTTCAACCTGATAATCGGCATTTCTAGAGATGACAATGTTGCGACGACCCTTCAGAGGGCCACCAGGAAAGCTCTCGAGGGTCTTTCTGCCCATGACAACCGTGCAATCGCGCGTGTGTTCGACAAAGTACTTCATGTCCGCCTTATTAGGGATGAGAAGGTCTCCGTCGCATCCAATACCCCAATCGCGTGTTACTGAAACAATTGCGTTCATGTAGTTCTCCTACGAGTCATTCCTTACGTGAAATTGCTGTTGTCACTGGCTGCTGGTAGCTTACGGGTTTGCTGACGTTTATGCAATCAACGCTTGTGCTCTACACGTTGCGGGGTGGCAGCACCGCGCTAGCTGAACCTAGACAGCAATAGGGATGTTCTTGATCTGCGGACCGTGCTGATAATCCTCGACAATGAGGTCGTCAGTAGTGAAGTCGTAGAAGTTGGTGATGTTAGGGTTCAAGCTAACCTTTGGCGCATCAAAGGTTGGGCGAGAAATCAATTCTTTAACAATATCAACGTGACGGTCGTAAATATGCGCATCGGCAATCATGTGCACCAGCTCGCCAGCTTCCACTACCGCTGACCTGAGCAACCATCATTAACAAGATGGCGTACTGGCAGACGTTCCAGTTGTTTGCTGCAAGAATATCCTGGCTTCGTTGAACAAGCAGCAGGTTAAGGGTGGGTTTATCTTTGCCAGACTCCTGAGTGACATTGTAGATTGCGTTGAATGCGCAAGGATAGAGATTCATCTCAGAAAGATCGGCAAACGTGTACAGATTAGTCATGATGCGACGGCTAAACGGATTCTCTTTAAGGTCCTTGAGTACACGATCCATCTGGTCATAGTCGCCATCAGAATAGTGAGAAACTTGTCCTACCTGGTATCCGTAAGCCTTACCAATAGAACCAGTCTCGTCCGCCCAAGAATCCCAGATGTGAGAGTTGAGGTCATTCACATTGTTTGATTTCTTCTGGTAAATCCACAGAATCTCGTCCATAGCACTCTTGAGCGCAGTGCGACGAAGTGTTAGAGCGGGAAACTCCTCGCGCAGATCATAGCGGTTGCAGACAGCAAATTTCTTGATTGTGTATGCGGATGCTCCGTCTTCCCAGGTAGGACGGACCTTCTCGCCCTCGGTAGTAGTACCGTTCTCAATAATGTCGGAACACATATCAATGAAAATGCGATCTGCTTTGCTCATATTCAATCCTTCAAATCACTGTTCAAAATGCAACAAACATCAGGAGAATGCGCGTGCAGCAAGTAGCTGCTCAGCGTATTACCAATTACTGTCAGTATAGGCGCTGTAAGGGTCTCCGAAAACCGGACTGGAGCTTGAACGAGTTTCCGCAACGCAGGAACGACCCAGTCCCGAAATCAGCGTGATGATCACAAACAGCATCAAACCTGCAGGAAAAGGAGAGCCATCAGGCATCTGAGACGGATCGTTTGGATCAAAATCTGGACCTTCGTCATCAAAATCATGCCTGTTATGCCTGGTATCTTGGTTATTCTCGTTCTTAGCCATCAATCCTCAATCAAACGCCTTACACTTTGATGATACCCGTCGCAGCCCAAGGATTTCATGGCGAGAAACCCCTCTTTTTGTCACTTCACATTCTCTGCAAAGTATTTTGCACCCGACAACTGCCCCGCGGCTCCTATAGGTGCTGGGACGCAAAAATATCGTTCCAGAACGTGCCAATCTGCTTGATAAGTTCAACGTCAGCGGGAAGCCACTGCACGTCAAGCAGCTCGTTTTGAGCAAGCCAACGAAGCTCCGAGTGAATCTCTGGATCCGCGACAGGCTCCTCAGACTCGCTCAGCGTGCAGATATAACAATCCATATGCAGGTCAAAGGTGGGGTAGGAGTAAGCTACCGTGTCATAGAAAAAAGCTGCCTGCACATCGCAGTGTAGCTCTTCCTGAATTTCACGGCGAAGCGCCTCTTCCGAGGTCTCTCCAGCCTCAACTTTTCCACCAGGAAATTCCCAGAAACCTGCATTTTCTGTATCAGCTCTACAAGCTGCAAGAATTTTATTGTCCTTAAAGAAGATAGCGGCAGCTACATTAACTGTTTTTTTATTTCGGACACGCTACTCCTCCAGCCTGACTGTTGCAAAAACGGTAGAATCCTCGGCATTCTTAAGCACTACCGAGAAACCCATCTCATCAGCATATACCTTGGGAGTAATGGTGTCCCCGAGGTGTGCCTGGCTTCTGTATTGGACCACAATGCGACGGAGCTTGTGAGAATGGCCAAGGGCAACAAGCGTATCCACCGCCATGAGCACATACTGAGCATTGTTGACGTGCTTATTTGTATCTAGATGCTGCTGAGAAACAAGGATTGCAGGAGCATCAACAGCCTCTCCCTCAAGAGAAATTTTGCGAGGAGTAGGAGGTAAATCCACGCGAGGCTCACCTGTAATGTAGATATTCTCACTCTCGGGAACACGAGCAGCCTTACCTTCATGGATATCCATCAAATACCAGGTAGAATCTGCTTTTACGATTGTTGTTCCACTTTCATCATTGATGATGAAAGATCGTGAGGCTTGAAGGCCTTTCATCTGATATGACCAGGTACCTACGCAGATTTTCTCGCCAAACTGTGGAAGTCGATCAACCTGAATTTGCCACGTAGCCAAAACCCAGGCATATCCTTCGCTGGTCAGCTGCTTAAAGCCACGGCCAATATCTTCTGAGTGAAACGTGGAGCAATCCTGCAGGTAATTCATAACGCCCACAAGGGAGAGCCTGCCCGTTTCATCACACTCGCTATAACGAACTCTGCTTTCAATGGTGTACATATAAATCCCAACTCATGTTCAGCTATTTGCTGAGGTAGTTCTCTTTGTTATGGGCGGCTGCTTAATTGTCCCAGGGAACGAATCAGGTAGTCGATCCTTGACCTTATGTGTTGTAGCTTCAACCTTCTGCGAGGCAGTCTGTGCTACGGATTCAACCTTCTGCGAGGCAGTCTGTGCTACGGATTCAACCTTCTGCGAGGCATTTTTGTGCAGCTTCTCCTACCTTCTGAGATGCAGTTTGAGCTGCTGCTTCAACCTTGTGGTGTGTAGTAGGACCGTTCCAAAGAAGGCTGATAACGGTATCCAAAAAAATAAAGCGTAACCACAACAAACGCCATTACAGAAATGGTGTGTTTGGAAAAATAGCTAAAACTTCAAGCATTGTTGGAATCAGTACAAAGACCGAAACAACAGAAAATGCGCCAAACACTGCGCTCGCTTGAGGACAAACGCGACCATGCAAGTTGAACTTAAACATGGAGTAGTCCCACCACTTTTTCTTAAAGCGACGCTCTAAGAAAAGTCCAGTAGAGTATTCAATAACGGTAGCTAAAAGATCCACCGATGAGAAACACAATGAACGGATTAGAGATTTGACCAAGTACCAGCCACACCGCAAGTGCTCCGATTCCATAGATGGGGCAGGAAGGTCCAAATAAAAAAAGCCACGCTTGGTAAACTCACCCTCGACAACTGAGCAATAGATGGTTTCGTACACCCAGCCGCCAAGAGAAATGAGCGCAAAGATAATAACCATCTGTGGAAGATGTTGTACAAAGAGCTCAATATTCTTATCAAGTTCAAACAGCGTGCTTAACGTCTCGGTCATGGTACTCACGAAAGGCTCTCATACTCTAGGTAGTCATCGGAATCATCCACCGTACCATCAGTTTCACCTTGAAAAATCACGTACTGGGGTCGAGAAACCCGTGGAGCCAGGAGCATCCTTTTTATAAGGATTGCCCGTGAGTGTCTCTGCAGTAGAGCAGAGTTTATCGCAAGTTGTGACAATCCAAGCCTCTTTTGTGTGAGGTGGAACAGGAACTAGTGGAAACATGTGATGCAGAATGATGTCTTCTTCAACAGACGTGAGATCAGGAAAATCCTCACGGGCGTTGTTGAGCGCATGGCGAGGATGGGTAAATCCGTGCCAGTTATCTGGTGCAGCCTCGTGATCATGCCAATCGTAGAGGTAATAGTCATGAAGCAATGCGCCGCGAACAAGGGCATACTCGTCAACGTCAATGCCAGCATTCATTGCAAAAAGCAAGGCTGCTGTAGGCAACCGCAATAACGTGGTCGAGTGTGCTGGTGGTTCCATGTTGTGTAAAAGAAGCAAGCTTGTAGAGTCTTCCAGACTTCAGAATAGGGCCTGAAAGCTCATCGAACCTCTCGCGAATTTTAGAAACTTCAATCAAAAATATCCTATCAACTGCGAACGTGCTCAAAATCAATCTATAAAAGATTAATTAATCGCGCGGACTCACGCAATCCTTTTAGGCGAATGTTACGAAAACGAAAGAAATAGTAACACACGCAATGATGCTATTTTTTTACCTTTTTAACTGCAGTTATGCTTTTTTTGCTGTAAGGGCTCATGTGATCTACTACCAGGTTGACTGCCTTTGGCAAACAGTGGGCAGAATACGAGTAGATATCATGGCAGGTGACCTCGCCGTTGATTTCAAGAGGCATAGGTGTTGCGGACTCAACGGTAATCTCTCTACCACTAAAGCTATTCAGATAGGGCCTGCCCAGCGAATCTCCTGTGCGGTCAAACAGACCAGAAAGCAAGGGACGGACCAGCTTAGCTGTCATGCGTGTCTCAATAACAATAACTTCTAACAGACCATCATCCATGCGATTGCCTGGTGCAAGCTCAATGCCTGCCTGCATCATAGAACTGTTTGCAATGAGGCATCCGATGCCCTGACGCTCATGAACTACGCCATCAACCGTAATCTTAAAGTTATGTACCGGAGGCATAAGATTTGCTAGAGCAGCGGTAAAGTAAGCCGCCTCTCCAAAGGTTTGTTTGTGAGGAATAGCAGAGCGCATAATTTCTGCATCAAGACCAGTTCCCTGCCATCAGAGGAACACCAGCTACATGGGTTTCTCCCGATACGGTAGTCCAGGTAATCTCTCCCAGATCAAGCCATGCAGTCTGCGGATTTCTGCAGGCCAGCGCGAGCGCGTTTGGCTCAGGAGCGTTGCCGATACTTGCGGCTAGAAGGTTAGCGGTACCAGATGGGAAGACAAGAATAGGCGTCTGGCATCCCCTGAGACCATACAACAGGCTAGATACCGTGCCATCGCCGCCTGAGAGCACTACCACGTCAAAGTCTTCAGGTTGAACAGAGCCCAGTACTTCAGCTGTATTCCAATGGCTTTCAACAAGTTTTACCAGGCATTCGTCGCCGCATCTCAGAAGTGCGCGTTCAAACTCAAAGATTGCATCAGAGCTAAAACCTGAGCAAGGATTGTGAATGATGAGGGTTCTCATATATCCTCCGAAGAATTGCGGCTAGCTGGTATATCATTTTTATACGTATGAGTGTATCGCTTTGAGTCAGATACGTAATCGGCAATTGGATGGACGCATTGTATATAGCAACCTCAGAAGAACTTTCCGCTTTTTGTGCGCGAGCACGAGCTTCTCATATCCTCGCAGTTGATACGGAGTTTCTTCGCGAGAAGACCTACTTTCCTAAGCTTTGCTTGGTGCAGGTTTCCACAGGTTTAGAGATTGCTGCAATCGATCCTTTAATGATTGATGATCTTACTCCGCTTAAAGACCTCCTAGAAGATTCAGAGACTGTCAAGATTTTTCATGCCTGTTCACAAGACCCTAGAGGTTTTTGCTTGAAAAAGATGGATTGTGCCTGCGCCCCTGTCTTTGATACACAGGTAGCTGCTGCATTTTTTAGGAATGCGCCAACAGGTAAGCTATGCCGGTTTGGTAGAAAATTTTGCCAACGTTAAGCTTGCCAAGGCTGAGTCGTTGACCGATTGGTCTAAACGTCCCCTTGACGAAGAACAGCTGGTATACGCCGAGGATGATGTTAGATATCTTCCTGCTATCTATAACCTTATGATGGATAAACTCATTAAAGCTGATCGCTTAAGTTGGGTTAAGCCAGAGATGGATTCGCATACAAATATTGAACAATATCGTCGAGACCCCTATCAGGCATATCTTCGTTTGAAGCGTTCTGGTTCGCTTACGCGCAGACAGCTTGCTATCGCTCGCGAGGTTTGTGCCTGGCGAGAAGAAACTGCAGCAAAAAGAGACGTTCCGCGTAAGTGGGTTCTTTCTGACGAGCTTATTATTGAGATTTGCCGTCGTGTTCCAACAACACCAGAGAGACTGCGTAAGATTCGTGGAACTGAGCAAATTTCTCAAGGGGGAGTAGTTCATCTTCTTGATGCAATTAAACGTGGGCAAAAGATTCCTGCTGACCAATGCCCAAAAATTGAGCATCATGCGCATCCTTCGGCTGGTTCTGAAGGTGTTGTTGAGCTTATGTATGCTCTTATCAGGATTGTTTCAGAAAAAGAGGGTATTGCTTCTCCGCTTATTGCTAATAAAGATGACCTGACTGACCTGCTACTTGATAAAAAAGACGCAAGACTCAAAGAGGGCTGGCGCTATCAGCTTGTTGGAAAGCAACTGATTGGACTGCTTAACGGAGAAGTGGGACTAACTGTTAAGAATGGGCGAGTAGAACTTTTGTAGTTAATATGTTTACCAGCTATGAGAATGAAAATGCGTCACATCATGTTGCGTGACGCATTTTTCTTTTAAAGTATTTCCTGTGTGAATACTCAACTAAACATGACTTTTTGTCCGGTGAGTTGGGTATACTCATGTTCATACATAGATAGGAGAAAGCATGTATTACTACAGTTCAGAAACTATTCTTCCATATTTGATTTTGGTAATTGGCTCGTTGGTACTTGGTTTAGGTACGCAGGGTTACATCAAATATGTATATAAAAAGTATTCTAAAGTTCCTTCAGGTTTTAACGCCAGTGGTGCTTCAGTAGCTCGCGCTATGATGGACGCAAATGGTGCAGCAGAGGTTGGCATTAAAAGAACTGCTGGAGAGCTTACTGACAATTTTGATCCTCGTGACAATTGTCTGCACCTCTCTGATGCAAACTTTTCCGAAGGTACCGTAGCTTCACTTGCTGTTTCTTGCCACGAGGCTGGTCATGCTGTTCAGACAGCCAAGCTGTTTATGCCAGCACGCCTTCGTTCAGCTCTTGTTCCCGTAGTTAATCTTGCATCTGCTGCGTGGATTTACGTTTTTTTATTGCGGGCATTTGGCTAAACATTAGTGGAATGACTGTTTTTGGCAATTTGGCTCTATGCTCTTACTTTCCTGTTTCATATAGTTACGCTTCCTGTAGAGATTGACGCCTCAAGGCGCGGTCTTGCATTCTTAAAAAGCAAACGCTCCCGCAGGGATTTGATTACGCTGGTGCCAGAAAGGTTCTTATTGCTGCTGCTCTTACCTATGTAGCTGCTGCAATGGTATCTGCACTTCAGCTCTTGTACTTGCTTGGTTCTTCAAGAAATAGGAACTAGTAATGATTGAAGTACCAGAGAAGGAAGATTCTGTTCTTTCAGTATCTGACGCTGTACTTTTTGCAAAAAATGAAGTTGCTGCAATGCCCTCTATGACAGTAGTTGGTGAGGTCTCTGGATTTAGGGGACCAAACTACAAGTCAGGACACTGCTATTTTTGATGTTAAAAGATCCTGTTAGCTCCATGTCAGTTATTGTGTGGGCAAAGATTTATGCTGCAAGTGGTATTACGCTACAAGACGGCATGAAGATTCAAATGACAGGAAAATTTGATATCTATGCTTCAAGCGGCAAACTTTCTTTTCATGCACGCACTATTCAGATAGCAGGAGAAGGAGACCTTCGCCAAAAGGTAGCCCAGCTTGCTAAAAAGCTAGAAAAAAAGAAGGTCTTACTGATATCTCTGAAAGCGCTCCATTCCAGAGTTTTGTACGCGTATTGGCGTAGTAACTTCTCTTTCTGGAAGCGTTATTGATGACGTTAAGCGAACGCTTGCACGTAGAAATCCTCTTGTAGAGCTCGAGGTATCCGGATGCGCTGTTCAGGGTACTCACGCGCCTGCAACTATTGTGAGAGCGCTCCAGGTTGCTGCAACTACACATCCAGACGCAATCTTGTTAGTTCGTGGCGGCGGATCCTTCGAGGATCTTATGTGCTTTAACGATGAAGGAGTGGCACGCGCTATTGCTGCATGTCCTGTCCCGGTTATTACGGGTATTGGACATGAGCCAGATACCACCATTGCAGATATGGTCTCTGATAGAAGAACATCAACGCCAACCGCTGCTGCAGAGTCCGTAGCCCCTGCGATTAGTGAGTTACAGACTACGTTCAACAACAGAATTTCTCGCCTTGGAAATGCAACTAGAAAGATTTTTGCAATTCTACAAGACGAGTCTTACTACTGTTGAGCAGCGCTCAAAACCTGGCGATGAAAAATGCGCTATCAAGTAAAAACTATCAGCTAGAAATATTGTCTAATCGTCCTTGCTTGAAGGATCCTACATACATTATTTCGTCAAGAACAGAAGATCTTAATCAGACAGAACAAAGACTTATGGATGCTCTGCCGGCACTTCTTTCAAGAAAGAAAGAGATGCTTGCGGTAGAGTCACAAAGACTTACCAGAGCAAGTGCTGCCATGCTTCATCCATATGAGGCTCAACTTTCATCACTTGCAGGCAAGTTGGATGCACTTTTCTCCTTTAAAAGGTTCTTACAAGGGGATATGCATATGTTCAATATGAAAATGGGTCTGTCGTAAAAACTGCCAAAAGATGCTTCGGTTGGAGATTCTTTGCTCGTCAAAATGACGGACGGAACAATTAAGGCAACCGTTTCAGAGATTGAGTTTTTCATAGATAAGGGGAATGATATGGATACTAAGAAGACTGAAGAACTGACTTTTTAAAAGATGCTTCCATTGAACTTGAGCAGATTGTTCGTAAGCTTGAAGGCGCAGATTTAGAGCTTGAAGAGTCCCTTGCTCTATATGCTCGTGGTGTAGAACTGGTAAAGGATCTTAGAGGAAGACTTGATACGGCTGAGCAAAAGGTCAAGGTTTTTGCTTGATGAGTCTCAGGCGGGAGCTGCAATTACCGATACAACCGCAGCACCTTCTACAGCATATTTAGACGAGTAAAGGAGAGGCTATGTCAGATTGCATTTTTTTGTAAGCTTGCAAACAAAGAAATCCCTACAGAGTTTCTCTATGAAGATGAAAATGTTGTAGCTTTTTAATGATCTAAACCCTCTTATGCCTGTTCATGTTCTTGTTGTGCCTAAGAACCATTACAACAACATCATTGATGGTATTCCTGCCGCAACGCTTGAAAGTGTCACAAAGGCTATTGCTGCAGTAACAGAAAAGATGGGAATTAAAGAGACGGGATTCCGTGTAATTACCAATACTGGAAAGCATGGCGGTCAGTCAGTCAATCACGTCCACTTCCACATTTTGGGTGGCAAGCAGATGGACGATTCCATGGGTTGCAAATAAAAAATATTAAAGTTTTTTGCTTGTACATTTTGTTCCAAGGCATCTTGGGGTTTATGATGTCATGCGGTTATGTTTATTTTGAAGCAGGAGAGTAGAAGGCTCATAGTTCTACACCGCTTCACGGAAAGAGGAGTCACATGAACGTACTGGTTATCAACGCCGGCAGCTCGTCTCTTAAGTACCAGCTTCTTGACGTTGACACCCGCGAGGTTTACGCAAAGGGAAACTGCGAGCGTATTGGTATCGAAGGTTCTTTTGTTGGTCATGAGGAGCTTGGTGGAGAGAAGCAGAAGCTCGAGGTTGCTCTTCCAGATCACAAAACTGCTATTAAGCATGTTTTTGACATCCTCAAGACGCTTGATAAGCCAATCGATGGTATTGGTCACCGCGTTGTTCAGGGTGGTTGGTACTTCCCAGAGTCTGCTGTCGTAGACGATAAGGTCCTGGCTCAGGTCCGCGAGGTTGCACCACTTGCTCCTCTTCACAACTATGCTGAGGCTGACGTTATTGAGATTTGCCGTGAACTCTTCCCAGAGGTTGGCAATGTAATTGTCTGCGATACTTCTTTCCACTACAACATGCCAGAGAAGGCTCATCGCTATGCGCTTCCTCGTGATGTTGTTGACAAGTATCACGTCCGCAAGTACGGTGCTCACGGTACTTCTCACCGCTACATTTGGCGCGCAACCAATGAGTTCACCAATGGTCAGACTCATAAGCTGGTCAGCTGCCACCTTGGTTCTGGCGCTTCTCTTTCCGCTATTGAGGATGGTCGCGATCTTGAGACCACCATGGGCCTCACGCCACTCGATGGCCTTATCATGGGCACTCGCTGCGGCACCATTGACCCAGCCACTGTTTTCTATCTCTCTCGCGTTGGTGGTTACTCCATCGATGAGATTGATACTATGATGAACAAGCAGTCTGGTCTTCTTGCCCTATCCGGACACTCTGATTCCAGAGATATTGAGGATGGCGCTCACGCAGGTGACAAGGACTGCCAGCTCGCACTTGAGATGTTCTATTATCGTACCTCTCAGCTCATTATGGAGATGGCTCAGGCTATGCACGGCTTTGATACCATGGCATTTTTCTGCTGGCATTGGCGAGAACTCCGATGAGATGCGCCTCGGCGTTGCCAAAGAGCTTGAGTGGATGGGCGTCAAGATTGATGAGGAGAAGAACAAGGTTCGCTCCGGTGAAATCCGTGACATCTCTGCTCCAGATTCAAAGGTCCGCGTCCTGGTTGTTCCTACTAATGAGGAGTACATGATTGCTCTTGATGTTCAGGAGCTTCTGGGCAAGTAGGTTTTGTCTGCAATCTGTGGTGCTAGTAACTCCCGCATAAATTTGCGGGAGTTTTTTTATGAAAAATATAGATAGTTCTTTGACACTAATGATTTAGAACTTTATATTTGTATGTATTGTAGTTGTAGTTCAAAAGGAACTCATTTCTTTGTACAGAAGCTCTGCATGGAGAGATAATTTTTTTGAACTAAAGGTAAGGAGTATCATGCAGGCTAAGAGCTTAATCAGTAAATCTCTGAGCTGTGTCTTTATGTTCATGCTCACGGTATTTGCCGCGCTTACGGTATTCAACACTCAAGCACAGGCCATTGAGTACACGCCAACTATTTCAAATATTAGTTATACATCATTGGTTGGTAGTAACGTACGCGTTAGTTTTGATTATGCACTTAATGATGCTTATCCTGCACAGCCAGGTGATACATTTACCATTAGGATTCCTGCAGAACTTGAAAATAATACTCCTGCTCCTTTTTGAGGTTATGGGAGTAGATGCAAATGGAAATAGTATTTCTGTTGGTACTGCAACTCCTACCAGCAATCCTGATACCATGACTGTTACCTTCAATAACAATATTGCAGGTCTTCGTAACGTTCATGGCCAGATGTCTTTTTCGCTTAATTGGTCAAACGCTATTGCTCAACGAGGTAATGGAAGTACAACGCTCTACATTGGAGACACTCATCTCAACATGACGTATGGTGGCTCAATTGCTGCAATGGACCCTGCAATTACCAAGTACAACAGGACGGGTGCAACTGCTGAAACAACGTATTCTCTTCCTTCTGGTGCAACTATTGAGACCGGAAGCGATTACTATGTGACCAGTTGGGTTGTAAATATTACTCCAAGTGATATTACTCAGGTTGGCCTTTTTTTAATACAACAGTCAAGGATCAGATTGTTAATCCTTATACAGTTGATGCATCAAAGCTTACAGGCACCGGCGTTAACCCAGCGGATGAGCTTGCGGGACCTTATCTTAAGCATTCTTTCCTTCTTCACCTTGTAGGCGGCCCTGTTCTGACTGTTCCGGCAGAGAAGATTCTTGCTGCCATTACCTTTACCCCTAATGGATATACGCTTGACTTTGCACGTCTTAATGATCAGGTTGACTTTCTTGGCTTCAATCCACTCATTCAGGACTGCTGGCTTGAGTACAAGACTATTGTTCCAGCTAATGTAACCCAGGTTGATAACAGAGCAACTCTCGATTTTTGATGGCAACACTCTAAACTACACTCGTGAGGGCTGGTGGATTAATCCTCGTGGTGCTGGTACTGCAACTGGTGATCAGCAGGTAAGTGTTTCTGTCTCAAAGGTTTGGAATGATCAGAATAATGCTGACGGCACTCGTCCAACTTCCGTTACTGTTCATCTTTATGCTGATGGTGTAGATACTGGTAAAAAGTGAGGTTCTCTCTGACGCAAATGGTTGGACTGCCACATTCAACAACCTTGATAAGAACCAGGCCGGAACTACTACCGCTATTGCCTACACCTTTGTTGAAGATCAGGTCGAGGGATATACCGCAGAAGTAACTGGTGATTCTACCAGCGGATTTACTATTACAAACACTCACATTCCTCCAACCCCAACCACTCCTCCTTCAGAGACTCCTAAGAAGCCAAAGAAGAAAAGAGTCTAAGCTTCCTTCAACTGGCGATGTTTCTTTTGCTGCAGCGTCTGTAGCAGCTATATCCTCTCTTCTTATTGCTCTTGGTGTTTTTTTGGAAAGAAGCGCTCTAAGTAACGCTTGCGGAGCAATAAGTTAAACATAAAAAGAACCTGCAAAATTAATTCGCAGGTTCTTTTTTTGATGCATGAATTACGGATCAATTAATTGTGTGCAAAGTGGAAAGCATAGCGAGGCTTTGCATCATGTCCCTAATACGTGACCGCAGTGAATAAAAACCAGCTCGCTTAAGTGTTTGCTGCATTATGGTATTTACTTCATGTGTATCTACACGCACATTGGGATAGTTCTCACAAATCCATCTAAACATGTAGGTTGCAATTCCGCGACCTGTATATTTAACAGCTACTCGATGAATAACTACATAATCGAAGTCATTTATCCAGCTACCTTCAGCAATATTGGTGTATGCATCATCTGGTCCCGCTAAAAGCGAAAAACAGCTAATGATTTCTTCAGATGTTTCATCTTCAGTGACTACAAAAAGGCCACATCTTTCATAATCAGCAACAGCGTCTTCCAAGAGAGGATAGTTCTCATTCCATTGAAACGTGTTATTTTGCTGATACATAGTCTGACGACCTATGTCGTACAAATCTGCAACAGCGCTGAGGTCTTTAGCAGCAGCTCTTCTGATAAACATTAGAAGACCCTGATATTCATAGTTTTAGCAATACTTTGGCCAGGCTCAAGGCTTATGATACCCGGCTTGTGTTCAAAGATGCCGTCACAATCAACGGTATCGGCAATGCCACACCAGGGTTCAAGTGCAACAAACGGACAACCGGAGGCAGCACTCCAAATACCAAGGTAATCAAAGCCTTCAAAGTCCATTTGAATGCCATGAGTCTCAGATGTAGCACCTACGTTAGCTGTTAGCGTAATGCGGCTATCAGGGATGTCTTGAAGTGTGATGGTCTTCTCGCGATCAATAAGCTCCCAAGACAGGGGAAGCGTATCAGAGTCCACGATAAGCCTCTGTGGAGTTGTGTAATCGCAAAGACCCTCATCAGTAATAGAGGGGCCATAGCTGGTCCAGGAGTGCGTAAACAAGAGGTGATACTGATCCAAAGAGCCTGCTTTAACGCCCGGAACAGGAATATTGAACGCTGGATGCGCTCCAAGGGTAAAGGGCAGTACAACATTTCCAGGATTGGTGACTTCATATGTTTGTGTCAACGTATTGTTAGAGAGCGAGAAAATCAGCCTAAGTTCAAAGTCATACGGATAAGACTTGCGAGTCTCTTCTGTACTTGTCAGTTGGAGTGTTACAGAAGAATTGTTTTTTTCTCGACAACCTCAAATTCATTGAGACGTGCAAGTCCGTGACGGGCCAGAGTAATCGTTCCTTCAGCGGATTCAGCGTCGCCGTTTTTGAGAACGCCAACAATGGGGAAGAGGATAGGAGCGCGTCGAGGCCACCACGTAGGATCTCCTTGCCAAAGGTACTCAGCTTCGTCTAAACGCAAGCTCATGAGTTGTGCACCAAGAGTATCAATTGAAGCAGTAAGAGAGCCACTAGAAAGAGTAACCATAGTAGCCATAATAACCTCCAGCTAAAGAAAAAATGCCAGCCTCCAAATGAGGCTGGCATAGTATAACAAGTTTTACACCAATGTGGTGAAATTTCGCCGAACGGCAGGTAGGCGGTTAGTTATTGTCTGCCATCTGAGCCTGAACAGCAGTAATTGCAACAACGCCAACAATGTCGTCAGCGGAGCAACCACGGGAGAGGTCGTTGACAGGACGAGCAATGCCCTGAAGGATTGGACCGTATGCCTCAGCACCACTGAAGCGCTGAACGAGCTTATAGCCAATGTTTCCAGCCTCAAGATTAGGGAAGACCAGGATGTTTGCGTTTCCTGCTACCTTAGAGAATGGAGCCTTGAGCTTACCAACCTCAGGAACAAGAGCTGCGTCAAGCTGAAGATCGCCGTCGAGTGCAAGCTCAGCGTTCTTCTCGTGAGCAAGCTTTGTGGCCTCCTGGACCTTCTCAGCAGTTGCACCGCCAGCAGAGCCCATAGTGGAGTAGGAGAGCATGGCAACGCGAGGCTCGTCGCTCATAAATGCGCGCCAAGAATCAGCGGAAGCAAGAGCAATCTCGGAGAGCTCCTCTGCGGATGGATCAATGTTGAGACCGCAGTCAGCAAAGAGCAGGGTGCCGTCCTCGCCAAAGTCAGTTGAAGTGCTCATAATAAAGAATGCAGAAACAAGTTTGGTACCAGGAGCGGTCTTGATGATCTGCAGTGCAGGCCTCAAGGTGTTTGCGGTAGAGTGGCAAGCGCCAGAAACCAGACCGTCAGCATCGCCCATCTTGACCATCATGGTTGCAAAATAGGTAGCGTCGTTCATCTGCTTGCGAGCTTCCTCAATGGTAACGCCCTTGCGAGCACGAAGTTCAGCAAACTTCTGAGCATATGCCTCATGACGCTCGTCAGTAGCAGGGTCTACTACAGTTGCGCCTGGAACATCAATCTGCTCAGGATCGCCAAGAATAATGACCTTTGCAATACCTTCTGCAACAATCTTTTTAGCTGCATCGATGGTACGCTGGTCCTCGCCCTCTGGAAGAACAATAGTCTTTACGTCGGACTTAGCGGTTTCTTTCATACGGTCAAGAAACTTGCTCATGTGTCGTGCTCAATCATAAGTTGATATCTGTGCCTCGTTGAGTTTTGCACTTCTCAACTTGTAGTTTGTACGAAAGTCAGACACAAAGAGCTAAGAAATGCATTTTCACACTAGTTGCATATTTTACGCCTAACGGCAGAGCTTTGCGCCCCGCGTGTCTCACTTTATAGACGCGTGTTAAAATGAAAAACAGTTTTCACATACAAATCCTGCGCACTTAGGCGCACACGGAGGTTTACATGTCTATCAATCATGGTCTTCCTGCTGGTTTTAACCCCGACAACTACGACGTTATTGTTGTTGGAGCTGGCTATGCAGGGTGCAGTTGTTGCTCGTCGTATGGCAGAAAACTGCAATTCAAAGGTAGCAATCTTTGAGCGCAGAAACCACATTGCCGGCAACGCTTACGATCGCCTTGATGACGCGGGCGTTCTTGTTCACGAGTACGGTCCACACATTTATCACACCATGGTGACCGTGTTCACCAGTTCCTCTCGCGTTTTACTGAGTGGACTGACTACCAGCACAAAGTTCTGGCTAATATTAACGGCCAGCTGATGCCGGTTCCTTTTAACCACCAGTCTTTGAAGCTTGCCTTTGGAGAAGAGCGTGGCGAGAAACTCTATCAGAAGCTGGTTCTCACGTTTGGTGAGAACGTTAAAGTTCCTATCATGGAGCTTCGCGAGAAGAACGATCCAGATCTGGAAGAGATTGCCGACTACGTTTACGAGAACGTTTTTCTGCATTACACCATGAAGCAGTGGGGAAAGACTCCAGACCAGATTGACAAGTCCATCACAGGTCGCGTTCCAATCTTTGTTGGTGATGATGATCGCTACTTCCCAGGTGCAACGTATCAGGGAATGCCAAAAGAGGGCTACACCAAGCTCTTTGAGAATATGCTCGATCATGATTTGATTGATGTCTTCCTAGATGTTGATGTCCGCGACATCATGAAGCTCACCACTTCTAATGTGAGTGTTTGCGAGAAACCATTTGCAGGTGAGGTAATTTACACCGGTCCTCTGGATGAGCTTTTTCAACCTTGATCAGGGTGCTCTGCCTTATCGTACGCTTGATATGCAGTTTGAGACCCTTGATCAAGATCAGTTCCAACCTGTTGGTACCGTCAATTACACCACCAGTGAGGACTTTACTCGCATCACCGAGTTCAAGAATATGACTGGTCAGGTTCTTCCTGGTAAAACAACCATCATGCGTGAATACTCACATGCATATGTTCCAGAAAGTGGCCAGACCCCTTATTACGCTATTCTCGAGCCAGAAAATCAGGAGCTGTATCGCTCTTACAAGGAGCGCACTTCTGGCATTCTGAACTTCCACGCAGTTGGTCGTCTTGCTGAGTATCGTTACTACGATATGGATGGCGTTGTTGCTTCTGCTTTGGAACTTTCTGACGAGCTTATTGCTCATCAGGCATAGGGAGCTTGCATGAAAAAAAGACAATTACCTTTGGTATTCCATGCTATAACTCTTCTGAGTACATGGATCACTGCATTGAATCTATTCTTGAGGGGCTCTGATTACGCCGATGACGTGCAGATTGTTATTGTTGATGACGGCTCTGTAAAAGATGACACCGCTGCTAAAGCCGACGCTTGGCAGGAGCGTTACCCTCAACATCATCAAGGCAGTTCACCAAGAGAACGGCGGCCATGGCATTGCTGTTATGAAAGCCGTTTCTCATGCTGACAGTGTGTACTTCAAAAAAACATTGACTCAGATGACTGGGTAGATGGTGATGCTCTGAAGACCTTCCTTCAGCAGCTTCGCACCTTTGTTGCTTCTGATAATCCTGTTGACCTGGTTCTCTCTAATTACGTCTACGAGCACGTTGAGGACAACACACAGAACTTTGTAGATTATCGCGATGCTGTTCCTACCAACAAGATTATTGGCTGGGACGAGATTGGCCGCTTCAAGCTGTCTCAGTACCTTTTGATGCACGCAATTACCTACCGCGTTGAGATTCTGCGCTCTGCAAATATCCAGATGCCTGAGCATACCTTCTATGTGGATAACGTCTATGCCTACGTTCCATTCCCTAAGGTAAAGACTATCTACTATGTTGACGTTGACCTATATCGTTACTTCATTGGTCGAGACGATCAATCAGTTAACGAGAAGGTCTTAACAAAGTCGCGTTGATCATTATTGGCGCGTAGCGCGCAATATGATGCACGCATATCACATCTACGACGACATCTCTTCTCCACGTCTTCAGACGTACATGATGAGTTACTTCACTATCATCATGGCTAGTTGCTCAGTTTTTCTCTAAGATGGTGACCGTGAGGACGCTATGGACCAGCTTGAGGAGCTTTGGGATGAGCTTCGCGCTTATGACAAGAAGATGTACCGCAAGGCTCGCTACGGTCTTGTAGGCACTGCTACAAATCTTCCTGGCAAGATTGGCAAGACAGTCACCATCGGTGGCTATCGCGTTGCTCAGAAGGTTGTTAAGTTCAACTAAACGTTCTTTCAAATCTAAAAAGCAAAACCCTCGCATCCTGAACTGTCTCCCATTTCTTGGACAAAAGAAATGGGAGACAGTTCCTCTCTGGTGATTATGATTCTGTAGCGTGTTAGCGTTGGCTTTTTAGGCCTGGCGAACAAAATGGTGCAGCTTTGGTAGGTTCTGCCGAAGAATCGACATGTTCCTAATCAAGATAGCTAGGCAGCTGGGTGGTCGTACTACCTGATATGCATCTCTATGCATAAACTTCATCTAATATGCTTAAACATGAATAGACTAATATAAGAAATTTAACTATCGATAAATTTAGTATCTACGGAACACACCTAAGTCAGATATTCTGCTCAGATGCGGGCATTTTACACACCTAATAAAGATAATCTGCACGTTTGAGGTATTTTTCAGCGTAATGTATACGTCTTTTTGACAGATTATCTGACTTAGGTGTGTTTCGCACTGCCTCCCATTTCTCGTGTCTAAGAAATGGGAGGCAGTTCATCCACAACGATGCGAGGGTTTTCTATTATCTATAGAAGCAGCTTTAGTGCTTACGACCTGCAAGAGCATGCTCTAGATAGTCATGATTGCCGGTAAATTTGACCAACTCACGAGAAAGCAATGAGACAGGGAGTCCCACGACATTCTCGTAATCTCCTTGAATGTTTTGTACCAGATAGCGGCCATTGCCTTGAATGCCGTAAGCGCCAGCCTTGTCCATAGGCTCTCCAGACGCAACGTAGGCAGCAATCTCGTCTTCGGAGAGCTCAAAGAACGTAACGTCAGTAGTCTCCACAAACGCTACGGCAATAACAGATGGTGCTCCGTCAGGAGAAGGGGACTTGAAAGCCTTAAAGCGTCGCAGAGCAACACCGGTGGATACGTGGTGAGTCTGGCCAGAAAGCTTGGAAAGCATATATTTTGCGTCTTCAACATTTATTGGCTTGCCAAAAACTTCGCCGTCGTCTGTCCAAACAATGGTATCTGCTGCAAGAACAATCTCATTGTTGAGCTGCTCAAAGTTAGGCTGCTCCATGAGCTTATAACACACCGCAATGGCCTTTTTCTTGTGCCAAGCGTTTTACGAGCGCAAGGGGCTTCTCGTCCTCTCTACAAATTTCGACAATATCAGCAGGCATAACCTGAGGATCTATACCCATAGACTGCATAAGCTCAAGGCGCCTAGGGGATTGTGATGCAAGAATCATGTGTGTTCCTTATCAGTTGTACTTATGCTGATACTGTACCCAAAAAAGAAGCCTGATAGGCGAGAAACCCATCAGGCTTACATACTAAGAAAGAAAAGCTAAGCTAAAAGCTAGTCAAGCTCAATAGCGGTGACTGGGCAGCCGTCGCATGCCTCCTGTGCAGCATCCTCTGCAGCCTCAGGAACCTCTTCCTCAATAGCGTGAGCAAGACCGTCATCGCCGATCTCGAATACCTCAGGAGCGACGCTCTCACAGAGACCGCAACCGATGCAATCCTCATTAACTGTTGCCTTCATAATACATTCCTCTCCGTATCTCGAGCCCCTTACTCGAGTAATACTTATCTTGCATTCAAGGGTACTTGATTGCAATGTATTTTTTTACACTTTTCTGAAAACTTATGCAACAAGAAAACCGTAGATAATTGAAAGAACATTACTTAGAGTGGTAAGCGCACTTCTGACCTGCATATATAAAAGGTTTATTTTTTAGCATAATTGTTGTTATTCAGGAGCATCTATCTTTTTAACTTGAGTCTCCGCTTGAGTTTCCACCGAATCAATTTCAGTGGGCTGTTCATTTTGCACTGTACTTGTATAGCTGGAACCAGATAGTCGATCAAACAAGAATCGTTTGTTCATCAGCATTAGCACAACAGTGATAAAAAGAAAAGAATTAAAGCTGCAAATAAAATGGGAAAGAGCGCAAGAAATAACATCGAATCTGGAGTCTTATTAAAAATCATTAGTCAAAAAAACAACAGGCCGTCAGGAATTAGATAGAAATAGCTCGTAATGAACAATCCTCTAAGCACAGTGCAGAAATTCTTTGTTTTCTCGTATGAGAGCTTAAAACGCAATAAAAGCGCTACCAAGCGTTTTGCCATTAAAGAGTGGAATTACGGCAAAGTAGAGAACAATAAAGAGCGAAAAAGGGATTGTGGTGTTTGAGAGATTGTAAGGGATGGCCACAATAATCGTATCGATGAGCAATGATAGGCCAACACGAATTTGGGATACCTGCGAGCCTGCCTCAAGCGCTTCCTTGTCAATTTTATCTCTAGAAGGAAGCAGCCAAACGGCCAGCGCGCCAAGAGCATATCAATGCAACCACCTGTGGTGTTTTTGAATAATATCGTCAATATCGGCAAGGCGATACGGTCCTGGATAGAGGAAATAAAGACCAGAGAGCTGAGTTAGTTCAAAAGAACAGACTGAGAAGCGCAGTAAGCAAAAAGCGTCTTTTTAAAGCTGCATTTGAAATAATATCGAAGATACATACCAAAAGGCATGAGCATCAAAACGTTAAAAAGCAGGAACATAAAACGTTGGATCCTTAATTGAAAGAGCCCACGTTGCAGGCTTAGAAATCTCAAAAGGACTTTCTTTTAAGAAATCAAAAAAACAAAGGAAAAGGGAACCAGATTAAGCATCTGTGCGTAGGTGGTATGAACCGTATCTGGATCTGGCAACAGCAGGGATTACCAAGAAATACATGGTAAGCAAATACAGAACAAAAAGAATATGAAATTAAAGTCCTAAGTTTGTTAATAGAGCCGTATTTGCGATAGTTGATAATCATATAGGGCAAGGTAATGAAAAATGCCAAAACAGGAAAAAAATAAGCAGAGCAATTTTTATTGAATTTATATATCCCATTGAACCCTCATAATTAAATCCGCTTTAGTAGGCAAACGTTTTCCACGAGCTCGCAACCTCCCTTGTGCGCGCGCTCGTAAGTCTTATTCTCTTAGTCGTCCAAGGAATATCTCCTCTCGACCTGCATATAAGTCGAGACTCAGATATACCCGAACACCCGCTTCTTTCTATTAGTCGTGTTGGCATTATTTCTTCGTACTTTCTTTGTTTTTGTAAAGCCCGCTTCCACTGCGACGATGGGCTATAAATCACCCCTTTGTATCCAAGAATGCCAGATACTGCTGATATTTGCGCAGCATCATGTTCTTGCTGTATTGCTCCATATATTCGAAATCAGGCTCACCCGAATCGTTAACGGGAAGCATCAATTCCAAAGTCTTCATTCGCCCAAGCGTAGCACCGTTTCCACCCCAATTGAACTTCGCCCTCATCTGTATTCGCATCAATGGAATGATGAACTGAGCCAAATACTCATTAAACATGCCACCTGTGATAACTTGAATGTTTTGTCCAGTCACAAACTTATGTGGCTGGTAAAATGCCGTTTGAGTATCAAGCCCAACTGTAATGCATCCCGCATCGTCATATCCGAGGCCATATTGTTCTCGCTAACGAATCGAGCAATACCATTGCCATTATTAGTACGAGTGATATATGGCAGAGATTGGTCTTTTCCGATCTTTAAACGAATGCCGTCGATACTGCTGCTCGTCGCAGCAATCTCAAACAGCCCATCATCGCCAAATGCTTTGAATTTCGTATATTCCTTCTCATCCAGAGAAGGAATATTGACGTAATCGCCTAGTTTGTCGATGCGCTTCTGTACGTACTCAAGATACTTCGCCAGCTTTACTTTGCGCGCCTCAGCAGCGTATTGCTCCATATACTCATAATCTGGCTCGCCATTGTCGGTGACGGGGAGCAGCACTCTCATGTTTGAAATTCGTGCATTGTTGATTTCTCTATTGAAGTTGAAATTGACACTCTGCTTCTCAACGACTGATGTCAAGAACAAATATTGCTGAGCCGTCAGTCCTTCCTTCTTCAGAGACGTAACATGATCGCTTGCCACATAATGGAACGGCTCATAAAATGCAGTTCCAACACTTCCGCTGTTCGCCAAGCTGATGCAGTCACTAAAGACGCGCGTCCCCGGCGTCGCCTCAATATAGTCATCGACACCATTATTGTTGCCGTTGACGACACGTAAAGGTATAACTCCCGGTACATGGTCGGCGTTCTTTAGCCGCTTTCCACGCTGTACGTGCTCGAAGACCTCAGGAATCTTCTTATCAATCCACGTCTTCTCATCAAGCCTCTGCATCGCCGTCACCTCCATCGAACAGGTACTCGCGGTTCTGCATCACCATCGAGAACTCGAAGGTCAGGTAGTCGCCAATTGCCTTCTCGAAGTCCGCATCCGTCGGAATCTCGTCGTTGAAGTAGTAGAATGAGTGTAGCCATTCATCTTCCGGTTTCACAGTGGACTCAACGCAGAACTTCGACGGAGCCTCGACACGTCCGGTCCAAACATCCAGTAGATGCTGTTCCTTGTCCTTCGCGGAGTCACCCTCGACCAAGCCGACATGAGCTCGGACCTCGTAGCCGTCGTCCCTGAAGTCAATGAACTTGCAGACCTTGTCCGCATCGTGAGGCTCATGCGCCGTGAACACCGCGATGACTGGGTTCGTGCCGACCCCATAAAACGTGTCAGTGTTGCAAGTGATGACGCCCTCCAGCGTGTGCTCCTTCATGATGGACTCTTTGAAGGCCTGCTCGGCCTTGCTCTTGCCCGTCATAGAAGACTGTGGAACAATCACAGCAGCACGTGCTCCGACAGTCAGAGAATCCAGCATGTGCTCTATGAACGCCAGCTCGTACTGCTCAGGGTCAGCCTTCGTCCCCTGTGAGTACGGGGGATTCATCAGGCCAACTGTCGCTTGTTTCAACTGCACCTGCGCCGGATTCTTCTTGAGGAAGTCCGTGCACTCCAAATTGCTGTTTCCGTCCTCTCGCAGAATCATGTTCGCAGCAGCCACCGCAAACATGTTGCTCTGAAGCTCGAAACCGTGCAGCTGCTTCTTCTTGATGTTCCTGCGCTGGCTTTCGCTGTCAGCCATGGACAGCATGCGATGCATCGCAGAAATCAGGAAGCCCGCCGTGCCACAAGTCGGGTCAAGAACGACATCATCTGCTTGGATGTCCACAAGTTCGCACATCAGGTCAGTGATGTGGCGAGGTGTCAGGATGATGCCCAGCGTCTGGCCGTCACCGCCGGAATAGCTCATGAACTCGCCGTAGAATCGGCCGATAAAGTCCTCGCTAGTCTTCTGGTACTTAATATTCTTGAACACGTGTTCGTTCAGGAATTCTGTGTAGAATTTGAGCGGTGTCTTGCCAAGCGTGTCGTTCACCTCGTTGAGACGGAAGCTTGTCTGCAAGATTGCAAACTCGGACAAGAGCTTGTCCTTCTTCGCCTCCGGGCCAACGTTCGAGCGGGTCAGGCGATTTTTGATGGCGCTCATCAGCTTGTCACCGTCACGGTTCCCAGCGAGCTGGTCTCCGGTAAGGCTCTTAATCGAGAATCCGCCGGACTTAATCTCGTCCAGCGCAAGTAGAATGCCAGCAACAACCAGTGGCTTGTCTTGGTCCTTCAGCGTCCCGTATGTGCGTAAATACTCATGCAGCTCAGCAGCATCCTTCAGAATCTGCTCGGTTGTCTTCTCAACATCCGTCAGCTCCTCAAGAACGTATCGCGTGTAAAACTCTTGAATGTTTTTCAGGGAGAAGCCGACAAAAGGTTTCCAGGTCTTCAAGTTGCTTGTAGCCCTCACGGTCATCTACATACAGCGGCGTAATCTTGTGATGCTTTCCATCGCCAGAAACACCGACTGAGAACACCTTCTTGAAAGTACTGTTTTTGTGCAATATGCTTCGCGTAGAAGTATGCCCCGTTCACTGCATATTCAGTGACTGCTTTGACAGACATATCAATTACGCCACCATCAGTTAGCTTCATGTGCTTATCTAAATCAGCCTTGTCCTCAACAACCAGAACAAAATCGTCGATAAGGGCCACATACTCTGGGTAGCCAGCATTGCCGGTGCCGCGCTTCGATGCTGTCTTCAAAAGCATTATCAAGCTCCTTGACGTTACTTCCTTGCGCATCAAACTGAATATTACACTCATCTAGCTGAGCAGCTACCCAAAGGTTTGTTTTAACTTCTTTCTTTGCCATATATCTATTCCTCCTAGCTTGAATCTAGGACTTGTCTCACATGGTCTCTATCATACTGAAGTGCTCAAATCCACGTCCTTATGTTTTTGTGTGCTCTTTTGTCGACATGGTCTTCGTGTCAACCTTGGCGACGACGTTGACAGCATCGGAGTATTTTCGGGTTAAGAGAGCGACATTCTCAACATGGAAGGTCTGCGGAAAAAAAGATCTACTGGAGTGACGCTTACCGGTTTGTATTTACCAATTTCAACAAAACGCTTAAGATCGCGCGCTAGTGTTGCGGGGTCACATGAAACGTAGGCAATAGCACGTGCAGACTGCTTGGAAAGTTGCTGTATCACTTCAGGAGCAAGTCCTGCACGAGGAGGATCAACAATAATCACGTCAGCATCTGTATCGGGAGAATTCTCTACCTGCGTCGCCGCCTACCGCGTCAACGTTATCAAGCTTGGCCAGCTCAAGATTGCGGCGAAGATCTCTAACAGCTGGACCATAGCTTCAACAGCAGAAACAAAACCTGCACGCTTTGCCAGAGGAAGGGTGAAGGTTCCTGCTCCACAATAAAGGTCCATAGCCTCGTCGTCTGGTTGAACATCCAAACCAGAAAGTACAAGCTCAACGAGTTTCTCGGCACCTTTAGTGTTGACCTGGAAAAATGAAGGTGCAGAAAGCTGCATCTTCTGACCATCAATAAGCTCGCTCCATGAGCCGGAGCCGCTTAGACGCTCAACTCCTACAACACGGCGTGCCTTACTTGGGCCTTTGGTCATAACGCGGACAATACTTGTTGCCTTGACTGCGTCACTCAAAACGCGGGCCACTTGTGTGCGTGGGAAGCCGCTCGGAGCGGTCCAGAGCGCCACCTCAAGCTCTTTAGTGCGTCTGGACACTCTGATGCCAATACGTTTCTATACCAAGCTCGTGAGAGCCCGAGAGATAGGAGAGGGCGCCGCTTACGGCACCAACTGCCTTTTGGTTGCTTTTTATCTAAGAGCGGACAGTCTTTAATGCGAACAATGTCCTGTCCATTAGGCGCATACATGCCTACCAGGGTTTTTATTGCCATTGCGATTAAATGCCAGTTCAATTTTATTGCGATAACCCCATGGTTCGCCAGAAACAATGTCTTTTACCAGCTCAGAAACATCGTCGTGTGAAAAAAATGCCCAATGCGTTCAAGAGCAGATATCACGCCGTTGCGTTTCTCGACAAGTTGCTGCTCATAAAGCATGTTGCCCCAAGGGTAGCACCCGTGAGCACCACAAAGGGATTGGGGTGAGGGGCTCTGAACGCAGAAGCTTCAAAACCTTTACAAGTTGTGCGTGAGAAAAACCTATCTGTGTCCTCGGTAATCTGTACGCTGATAGTATCTCCAGGGACAGCGCCACCAGAGATGAAGACGGTTTTTCCTTCTGGAGTATGAGCGATGGCATCTGGACCGTAGCTCATACGTTCAACATGTAAGGTGAGCTCAGACACTTAGTAGACCATTCCCATTGCTTCGCGAACCTCGTCAAGCGTAGCGTTAGCAATAACGTTTGCGCGAGCGTTTCCATCGTGGATAATATCGCGAATAAGATCTGGCTGAGCTGCAAACTCTGTGCGCCTCTGACGAATTGGCTCAAAGTAGGCATTAACTGCATCGATGACGTAAGCCTTGAGTGCTCCGCCGCCACCCATGCCAATCTCCTCAGCAATTTCTTTTTGGATCACGGCCAGTACAAATGCCAGCGGTGGTAAGCAGCGCAGAGACACCAGGACGATTGTCTGGGTCAAAGGTAATCATGCGCTCTGAGTCAGTCTTGGACTTCTTGATAAAGCTTGGCAGTTTCTTCGGCTGTCATAGAAAGCGATATAGCGTTACCGTAAGACTTACTCATCTTGCGGCCATCAAGACCAGGAATCAATGGGGTAGAGGTGAGAAGTCCAGAGACCTCTGGGAATACCTTTCCGTAGCGCTCATTAAAGCGACGGGCAATCTTAGAGGTAATCTCAATGTGAGGCAGCTGATCGCGACCAACAGGAACAATATTTCCTTTACAGAAGAGAATGTCGCATGCCTGGTGGACAGGATAGGTGAGGAGAAGACCGGTGAGAGCATGTCCAGATGCTTCTTGCTCTGCCTTAACGGTTGGATTTCTATGAAGCTCAGACTCGGTAACAAGCGAGAGAAACGGCAACATGAGCTGATTGAGAGCTGGGACCGCAGAATGCGTGAAAATCATGGTCTTCTCTGGATCAATTCCGCAGGCCAGATAATCAATAACCATATTGTAGACATTGTCTGCAATATGCTCAGTGGTGTCTCTGTCTGTAATGACCTGGTAGTCAGCAATAATAATATTGGTATGAACACCAAGATTTTGGAGTCTTACGCGCTCAACAATAGTGCCAAAGTAATGACCAAGGTGAAGTCTTCCGGTAGGACGATCCCCTGTAAGCATGTTGTACTTTCCTGCATGCTCAGCTAAATCAGCCTGGATTTCATCAGAACGGCGAACAGCTGCTTCATAACTGCCTTCGTTTGGCATAGTGACTCCTTGAAGTAAATTAATGCGTGAACTTAGTAAGTTTAGCGCATTCCAAGCTGTTTGCGTTCAAGGGAACGGGCGATAAGGACTTGCTTGCGCAGCTCAGGAATCTTTTTACCATCCATGGCGGGAGTGTCAGCAAGTTTGTAAGGGATACCTAGCTCTTCATACTTTTTTTACGCCCATCACGTGATAGGGAAGTAGATCTAATCCAATAACGTTATCCCAGTGAGCAATGATTCTACCAACGCCAGCAAGTTCTTCTGGTGAATCAGTAATTCCAGGCACTACAACATGTCTGATAAGCACTTTAATGCCTCTACGGTTAAGCTCATCGCCAAACGCAAGTGGTCTTTCTGAGCCAACTTCGCAAAGACTAATGTGGCCCTTTGGATCAGAGTGCTTGATATCAAGGAGCACTAAATCAGTGTTATCAAGAACGCGCTCAAATTTTTCTGGAGTTTCCGGATTATACGCAATGCCAGAAGAGTCAAGACAGGTATGAATGCGTCCTTGCGGGTCATTATGAGCCGCCTCAAACAGAGCCCCAATAAACTCTGGTTGAGCAAGTGGTTCACCACCAGTGGCCGTAATTCCACCGTTTCTATAAAAAGCTCTATTGCGGTTAAAGGTGGCAAGAATTTCTTGTACCGATTTTTCTGTTCCAATACCAAATTGCCAGGTATCGGGGTTGTGACAATAGGCACAGCGCATGGGACATCCCTGGGTAAACACAACCAGGCGAGTTCCAGGACCATCTACAGTACCAAAGGTCTCAATAGAGTGGACCCGCCCACAAACTGTGAGCGGGTCATTGAGATCCATGTGGGTATCAGAACAAGACATGGACAAGAAATCCTTAGAGAGCGTCGTGGAAGGTACGAGAAATAACGTCGTCCTGCTGCTCTTTGGTAAGGGAATTGAACTTAACAGCGTAACCAGAAACGCGAATGGTCAGCTGAGGATACTTCTCTGGGTGTGCCTGAGCATCAAGAAGAGTGTCCTTAGTAAATACGTTAACGTTGAGGTGATGACCGCCCTTCTCGGCATAGCCATCAATCATGTTTACAAGGTTGTCAATCTGCTCGGAAGCTACTTCGTTGGACTGCATGTGTTTCTCCTTACGAGTTTGTTGACGAGAAGAAACGTGTAGATAGATCTTCTCGCCAGGGCTTGTTATTTACGATCCTCAGCACCTTCAGCTGCGGATGGGTTTGCCCTCACAGGCGCAATCAATCTTGTTTTTCAATCTGAATATCAAGATTCATATCAGAGAAGTCGATGTGGTCAAGGTCTAGCTCACTGCCATGGAAGTAGACGTCAGAGCCCTTGCCAAGAGCGTTAGGAATGATTGAGAAGGTATTGGAAATACCGTCCTGTGCGTCGTTGAATGGAAGCTTAGCAACGGAGGCTAGAGACGCAACGGCACCGTGAGTATCGCGGTGGTGCATTGGGTTAGCGCCAGGAGCAAAAGGAACGCCCGCGCGGCGGCCGTCAGGGGGTGTTGCCGGTAGCCTTACCATATACAACGTTTGAGGTAATGGTCAGGATAGAAGTTGTTGGAACAGAATCACGGTAGGTGTGGTTCTGACGAATCATGTTCATGAAAATCTCAACGATGTCATGAGCAATGGTGTCAACGCGGTCATCATCGTTACCGTACTTAGGGAAGTCGCCCTCAGTGACGTAATCGGTAACAAGGCCAGTCTCATCGCGGACAACCCTTACCTTTGCATACTTGATTGCAGAGAGGGAGTCGGCAACAACAGAAAGTCCTGCGATACCTGTTGCAAACCAACGGTGAACATGCTCATCGTGCAGAGCCATCTGGATGCGCTCGTAGCTGTACTTATCGTGCATGTAGTGGATTGCATTAAGAGCGTTGACATAAACGCCTGCAAGCCAGCGCATCATATCCAAGTACTTGGAGAAGACATCGTCGTAATCAAGGTATTCGCCTTCAATTGCACGGTACTTAGGACCAATCTGCTCGCCGGTCTTTTCGTCACGGCCGCCATTGATTGCGTAAAGCAGGCATTTAGCAAGGTTGGCACGAGCGCCAAAGAACTGCATCTCTTTACCAACGCGCATGGAGCTGACGCAGCAAGCAATTGCGTAGTCATCGCCATGATAGACACGCATAAGATCATCATTTTCGTACTGAATGGAGCTGGTGGTAATAGAGATTTTTGGCGCAGTAGCGCTTAAAGCCCTCTGGAAGCTTGGTAGACCACAGAACAGTCAGGTTAGGGTTCTGGGCTGGTACCCATGTTTTTCAAGGGTGCGAAGCCAGCGGAAACAGGACTTGGTAACCATAGAGCGGCCATCAACACCAATACCACCAATGGACTCAGTGACCCACTGAGGGTCTCCGGAGAAAAGCTCGTTGTACTCAGGAGTACGAGCAAACTTGACCATGCGAAGCTTCATAACCAGGTGGTCAACAATCTCCTGAATCTCGGACTCAGTAAACGTACCACGAGCAAGATCACGCTCTGCATAGATGTCCAAGAAGGTGGTGTTGCGACCAATGGACATTGCAGCACCATTCTGCTCTTTTACAGCAGCGAGGTAGCCCAGATAGAGCCACTGAACTGCCTCTTTAAAGTTCTCTGCAGGACGGCTCAAATCAAAACCATAAATCTCGCCAAGCTGCTTAAGCTCTTTAAGGGCACGAATCTGCTCAGAAAGCTCCTCGCGATGACGAATGGTCTTCTCGTCCATGATGGAGCCGGTACCGTTTTTCTGATTTGTCTTATCAGTGATAAGAGCGTCAACACCATAGAGAGCAACACGACGATAATCGCCGATGATGCGGCCGCGGCCGTATGCGTCAGGCAGACCGGTAATGATGTGGGAGTGACGGCATTTACGCATGTCCTCGGTGTAGACATCAAAAAAACACCCGCGTTGTGAGTCTTGCGACGATAGGTGTAGAAGTCAACAATCTCTGGGTCAACTTCATAACCGTAGGCCTTGCATGCAGCCATTGCCATACGAACGCCGCCGTCTACCATCAGAGCGCGCTTGAGGGGCTTGTCAGTCTGGAGACCAACAATCTGCTCAAGTGGTTTGTCAATGTAGCCAGCCTCGTGGGAGGTGATAGTGGAAACCTTTTTGGTGTCCATATCAAGTACGCCACCGTTTGCGGTCTCTTGTGCAAAGAGATCCATAACATCCGCCCAAAGCTTTGTAGTAGCCTCAGTTGGACCAGCGAGGAAGGAATCATCACCGTCATAAGGGGTGTAATTCTTCTGAATGAAGTCTCGGACATCAACAGCTCTTTGCCAGTTGCCACCGACAAAGCCGTCCCAAGCCTCCTGTGCTGGTGTTTCCTGCATAACATACTCCTTTTTACACGGACAATATATACGTCCGCGTTCATGCTGAGCGTGTTGAGTGGAGCATGGCCGCTCAGCAGTTTACAAAATAACTATCATGAGACTAATTATGACGGCAGGTATGTCTTTGGACAAATGACGTCAAATATTAGTTGCGACCTCTAACTTTACTCAATATGTAGTGCTAAACAAGCGACAAATACGCAATATTTTTGACAAGTTAGAAAGGGTTTACATTTGCGCAGGTCAGGAATTTGCTAAAAAAAGATAGCTAAATAAAAAAATTGTTGAGAATTAGTCACATTTATTGCGACAGGTGTCTGTTTCTACTCAAAACGTCCATAGAATTTGTTGCTATTCTTAGCTAGGAGGGAGACATTATGGATACTGCGACATTAGAAAAAAACAACGTTTGCGAGAAGAACGTCTAGCAGCAAGAGAAGCTCTTTCTGAGCAAGAGAGGTCCGTGTTTGATGATCGCATTACTCAGAAACTTCTTGCAACTTTTTGAATATGCAGAAGCAACTACTGTTTTTAACGTATGTTTCTGTTTCATCTGAAGTTTCTACCAGGATGTTTATTGAGCGCGCTCTACGCGATGGAAAAGCGGTGGCGGTACCTCGTTGTCTACCTGGACATTGTTTAGAGTTTGTTGCCATTGTTTCATTGGAGCAGCTGGTAGCGGCACCATTTAACTTGTTAGAACCAGCAAAAGAGCTACCCGCTTTTAACTGAGGACCAGAAGAACAATTCGATTTGCATTGTTCCAGCGCTTCTTGTTGATACAAAGGGATATCGTCTGGGTTATGGTGCTGGTTTTTATGACCGGTTCTTGTCTACGTACCCTGGAAAGAAAATTTGTCTTGCTTACCAGCAAAATTTGAGCCAGACAATGCTTCCTCATACAGCATTTGATGTTGCCGTAGATGTGGTGATAACCGAGTCAGATGTACTTACGTGTACATAAAAAAACCTGCTGAAATTTAGCATTACAGCAGGTTTGTGTTTTCTCGCCAAGTGGTTATAAGCAACTGGCTATGCTTCATCTTTGAGATGAGTCGCCATCAGTTGGATTGCTTCTCTGTAGCTGTCAATTCCTTTACCAGCAACTGTAGCAAAGCATGCATCTTTTATATAAGAAATGTGCCTAAAGTCTTCTCTGGTAGAGATGTCAGTAAGATGCACCTCAATCATGGGAATTTGCACCGCTAGTGCCGCGTCGAGCAGGGCAACTGAGGTGTGTGTATAGGCGGCAGGATTGATAATAATGCCATCGTAGCTGCCCAGGGCGTCCTGGATTGCATCAACTAGATCACCCTCATGGTTTGATTGATAACACACACAATCAGAGAAACCTTGAGAGAGGGCTTCTTCCTTACAAGTCTCTATAAGGGTTCTGTAGTCAGCTTTTCCATAAATCTCCGGCTCACGAATGCCCAGCATGTTGATGTTTGGGCCGTTGATTATGAGGAGGCGAGGAGCGTCGTGGTCATCCTCATAGTTGTCTTCAAAGTCGTCTGCGTCTAAGTCAGAGGCAAGACTGTCAAAGTCTTCTTCGTCTTGATCAAAGGTATTTTTTTGAGCAAGCAAAGAGATGAGCTCATCCACCTCTTCGTTGTGCTGAGTGGGAAGATTTGCTCGCCTCTCATCTAACGAACAAAAAGTCTTTTCTGGCTCACCAAGGACTTGATCAAGAGAGTTATTAACCTGGCTCACAAGATTAGGGACCAAAGACTACCTCAAGTCCGTTGGCACCCTTTCCAACAATACCAAGTACACCCGCGGCCTTGGTTAGTTGGTCACAATCAACAAGTGTCATATCGTTGATAGAAAGACGAAGTCGTGTCATGCATACTTCGTTGTGAGTTAAGTTTTTTGAGCCGCCTATTGCATTTAGGATCTCGTGAGCAATAGCATTGCTGTCCATTGGATATCTCCCCAAATACGACCGAATATCAAACACTTAACTATTTGACTTGGTCTAGCATCCTCGTAGTCTTATGAATATACACCTACGAATCATAAGTATAGGGGCTTTAACGTGCCAAAATTCAAAATCTACGAACCATCCGGTGAACGGTTAAAAAATAACTGCGAACGCTTACTGTTATGTTTAAAGTGTGTCGAGAAGACCCTTGGCATCTGCGTCTGGACTACCGAGACAAGAAAAGGTTAAGTCAGCCCATGCTTCATAGAGCGGAATACGTACTGCGGCAAGATTCTGAACACCCATACGTTCTGAAAGAGGTCTGCCGACAATGGCTAGGTCTTCAAGCGGGCGTGTAAGGTAGACAAGTTTGCCGTTTTGACGGAGCGCTTGGTAGTTTGAAGGTGTAACAACTACGCCACCTCCACAAGAGATCACGACGCCAGTCATGCCAGAAATCTCTTGAATTACCTCATGTTCTAGACGCCTAAATGCTGCTTCACCGTGTGTTTGTAGATAGGTTGCCGCTTCGCAGTGAGCTTTCTGCTTGATGAGAAAATCAGTGTCTATCCAGGGACGATTCAGGAGTTTTGCTAGGGCTTCTCCCGTAGAAGTCTTTCCCACGCCGGGCATACCGATAAGCACAATGTTCTCTTTTGAAGCACGAAGCTCACGCGAGATGCTTTCTATCTGAGAGCTTGATACATCCTGTTTCAAAAAGAGTGAGCTTGCTCTAGCTGCTTGAGCTACCAGCATTTTTAACCCATTTGCATTGAGTATTCCAAGACTTTCTGCATCTAAAAGAAGCTGAGAGCGCAGTGGATTATAGATAAGATCAATCACGCATTGTAGAGAAGTAAAAGCAGCAAGTTCCTCTTTTGAAAGAGGAGAAACACCAGCATGTGGGAACATTCCTACTGGCGTTGCATTGACAAGAAGATGAGCGTCATAGTGGAGTTTAAACTGGTCATACGTAATTGCGCAGTCTACATATAAAGAACTTTCGTGAGGGTTCCTGGAGACTCCCACAACATATGCACCGCCTTTTTTGAGTGTATAGCAAATTGCCTGACCAGCGCCACCAAAGGCCCCAAAGACAATCGCTTTCTTTTGGATTAAGTTGACCTTAAGACTTTTAAGTAGGAACTCAAAGCCATACACATCGGTGTTGTCTGCTGCTATAAAAACCATTTGTATCTTTTTACTAGGGTATTTGCCGCTCCTATAGCTTGTGCATCCTCAGAAACTGACTCCGCAAGAGCACAGGCATCCTTTTTGTAGGGGATAGTAACGTTCAAGCCCCTGCCACGGTTGGTCTTTGAGAAAACCCGTCAGCTCAGAAGCAGAAAGCTCATGAAGCTGGTAGGGAAAAAGACCCCAACTTTTCATGAATTTCTGCCGACCAACTATGAGAGAGTTTCTCGCCAATAAGGCCGTAAGGAGCAAGAGGGGCTATAGGGTTACTTGAACCTTGTTGTACAGTTTTAGAGCTCACGAGGTGTCTCCTGAACTGCCTTTGCAGCGTTCATCAAAAACCTCAAGCAACTCTAAAGCATAAGGTTCAAGTTCATTAGAAACAGTGGCTTTAACCTGTTCTCTTTTGGCATCTTCTCTTGATGGATCAAGAACAGTGAGGTCCTGCTCCTTTTTGTAAGCACCGATTTGTTTGGCAACCGCAATCCTCTGCTCAAAGAGATCAAAGATTTGCGCATCAATTGAATCGATTTCCTGGCGAAGCGTTTCTAACTGATTAGTCATTGTGATATCCGTTCTGCTCAGAGGGCCAGGAATACAAGGTGTCGAGAAGGGCTAGCGCAAAAGCGCTTTCAACGCAGGGTGCAGCGCGTAAAACTGCAGTTACATCATGCCTGCCTTGAACAATAAGCTGCTCTGGTTCCATAGTTTGAAGGTTTACCGAGTTCTGTGGTAGGCCAATGCTCGAGATAGGTTTTAACGCACATCTAAACCAGATGGGAGCGCCTGTTGAAATGCCGCCCAGAATGCCTCCGGCGTGATTGGTGGTTGGCATAACGGAGCCGTTACGCACTTCGTAAGCATCGTTATTTTTCAGAGCCAAGGAGATTAGCAACTTCCATACCGCTGCCAAATTCTATGGCTTTAACAGCGGGAATGCCAAAGACTGCAGCAGAGATGGTATTTTTCAAGCCCATGGAAATGAGGGCACCCAATACCTGCAGGAACACCCGTTGCCGCACATTCTATGATGCCGCCAACAGTATTTTTCTCTGAGCGCAGCTGCGTAACGAGTGCGCGGGTTTTCTCGCCAGCCTGAACATCAAGAAAGGGAAGTTCTTGAGGAGCAGTCTGTAGCAACTGAATCATTTGCTGCGCAAGTAGCTTATTGGCTTCAAGAGAGTTGTCTACCAGCTCAAAGGGAGTGTCGCTGATGTTCTTTATTTTGAGAACGTGAGCTGCAATAGTAATGCCTTGAGCTTGCAAAATCTGGAGCGCTATTCCTCCAGCAATACAAAGAGGGGCGGTTAGTCGAGCGGAAAAATGTCCTCCACCCGTTTGCTTGTACGAGTCTCCCCATTTTGTCCAGGCAGCAAAATCGGCATGTCCTGGTCGTGGGACAAGCTTTTGTAGCTGCGTAATCTTGTGGACGAACGTTTGTGTTAGGTAGCTCCGCTGTGAGCGGGGAGCCATCTAGAATGCCTTCTGCTGAAATTCCAGAGATAAACTGTGGATCATCAGTCTCTTTACGCGGAGTATCCCATGGATGCGATGGAGATCTTCTTTGAAGGAATGTCTTGAGAGCTGCTAAATCAACGGTAAAACCAGCAGGTAAACCTTCAATGGTGCAGCCGATTTTTGAAGCATGAGACTCGCCAAAAAAATAGATACTTTTACTGTTGTCCCAAAAGTTGAGGTCATCATTTATGACTCCATACTGTGGCAGACGCCACCAAGCTGCTTGAAGTGCTCAAAGAAGAGCGTATACGACTTATTGATTGCCTCAGCATGGGTGATGACAACAGGACCCGTTGCATATGAAGCCAAGATGGTAGCCATCATCACCATGCGATGATCATTGCACGAGTCCACAATGCAGCTGACAGGCTGTTTTTCCTCCCGTGATAATAAGCTCCGTTTGATCGTCAGAGAGCTCAACGGTCACACCAAATGCCCTAAGTACGCTGCAGATACTTTGAACGCGGTCGGACTCTTTAAGACGAAGGCGCTGAGTATTGGTAAGCCTACTTGTTCCAGGGATAAACGCAGCTAATGCAGCAAGTACCGGGGCAAGATCACACACCTCGGAGACAGAAATGGTAAACGGCCGCAGGTGATCCATCATACAAGCTGCACCCTTTTTGCTGGCGAGAAACACGTGCGCCCACAAGCGATAACGCGGCCAAGATAGCTCTGTCTCCCTGGACACTTTGCATGGAAAGCCCCTGTGACCTCTACGCCTTGCCCAATTGCTCCTGCGGCAAGCCATGGTGCTGCGTTTGACCAATCTCCTTCGATTGAATAAACGCCTGGACAAACGTAGTGTTGAGGTTCAATGGTATAGGTGGCATTCTTTGCATCAAATACAGTAGTAACGCCAAAGTCTTTCAATACGTGTTCTGTGATAGCCAGATAGTCTTTTGACTGGATGCACCCTGTAATCTGTAGTGTTGAAGATACGTCTAACAAAGGTAATGACAGCAAAAGTCCAGAAATAAATTGAGATGAAATATCTCCTGGTAGCTCAAATAAACCGCCAGTAAGTTTGCCTGAAACCTCAAGGGTCTTCTCGTCTTGCCAGCTAAAAGACATACCATGGGCAGAGAGTTCTGAGATCAGCGGCTCTAGGGGTCGAGAAAAGAGTCTTCCTTCTGCAGAAATTGTGGCGCTTACGTTTAGCACGCCCAGAAGGGGGAGTAAAAACCTGAGTGTGGTACCAGATTCTTTGCAGTTAAGTTGCACGTTTTTGGGGCGATTCTGCTCCTTTGCAGGAACAACTCTAAATCCCTGTTTGGTTCTAGCGATAGTTGCACCCAAAGCTTTAAGACAATCAACAGTTACTTGAATGTCCTCTGAGATGTAAGGACAGGTAATGTTGGTAGTGCCGTTTGCAAATGAAGCGCAGATAAGCGCACGATGAGCATATGATTTGGAAGGAATGGCTTCTACTGTTCCAAATAAGTCATGAGGTGTTATTGAAACATCCATTTTTTTCGCACGCTCCGTAAATAGTTGTTTAGTCTAAGAATACCGCAGTTGAGTGTCAGAGAAGGATATGGTTAAAATTGTTTGAAGATTAAAGGAGGAAGCAAGTGAATAAGCCTTTTTAGTGCAGTTACTCAGGTTTTGCGTGGTTATACGTATGATCAGGTTAAAGCTGTAGTTGAGGTCCTTGTTGATTCTCCCGTGCATAACGTTGAAGTTACCATGAATACACCAAATGCAGCTTCTTTGATTCAGAAGCTATCGAGTGAATATGGTTCGGTCATTAATATTGGTGCCGGTACCGTTCTTACCCTTGATGAGCTAAAGGCTGCTCACAAAGCGGGGGCTACTTTTGTGTTAGCTCCAACACTGCTTTCAGAAGAGATGTTTGCCTACTGCAAAGAGCATGAAATCTTGAGTGTTCCCGGAGCATTTACGCCAACAGAGATTGCTTGCGCATTTGCTCTTGGCGCAGATATTGTCAAAGTATTCCCAGCTAATGAGATTAGCTACGGCTACGCTAAAAAGATATGTGAGCCATTAGGAGATTTGCCACTTATGGCAGTTGGAGGCGTCACAACAGATAATATTGCTGAAGTATTTGCTGGTGGCTATAGATACGTGGGTACCGCTAATGGCATATTCAACAAAAACGATATCTTAGCTGAAGACAAGACTGCCTTAAACGAGTCAGTACGTAAGCTTGCAGAAGAGTTGGAGCGTCTAGGACGTTAATCCTCTTTTGCTAGCTCAATCAGCCTTTCTGAGCTCTGTAAATGACTTGCGCTCAATACGCACGTCACCAATGCCATAGATAAGCGCCACATCAATTGAATCTGCGTGGCTTTTCTTGTCATGAAGCGCTGCGCCATAAAGCTCTTCTACACTAAATAAAGTGCTGGTAGGAAGGTTATATGACTGCGTAAGTGTAATGATGTTCTCTGCATCTTCAACAGAACAAAGACCAAGTTTGGAACAGGCTTTTTGCCAACATGGAAGTTCCAGCAGCAACACAGGAGCCATGTCCAAGTTCAAAGTTGCTGAGTGTCTCAATAGCATGGCCAAGTGTATGGCCCAGATTGAGCAATTTTCTAGACCCTGCTTCTTTGAAGTCTGCTTCTACGATTGATTTCTTTATTTCAATACACGCTTGAATGAGCTCTTGTCTATGTGATGCATCGATGACCTGCATGGGGTTTCTCGATAAAGAGATTTTGTTAAAGAGGTCACGTCCAGAAAGTACGCCATATTTAATAAGCTCACCGCAGCTATCCTGCAAAAGTGACGCCGGAACGGAGTTCAGCAGCTCAAGGTCAACAATAACGGCCCTGGGGTTATAAAAAGGCTCCAACCAGATTTTTTCCAAACGGTAGATCAATAGCGGTTTTTCCACCAATTGAGGAGTCAATCATTGCCAAAAGCGAGGTGGGAACGTGGATGAGCGCGCAGCCGCGCATGTAGGTAGCTGCAGCAAATCCCGCAAGATCGCCAATGACGCCTCCGCCAAAAAGCCACAATAATGTCTTCTCGCGTAAAAACGGTTTTTCTGCAAGGACGCTTACCAGCTTTTTGATATGACTCAAATGACTTTACTTGCTCACCTGTGGGCACTGCGGCAGTTGTAACAGAATAGCCGGCTGACTCTAACGAGGCGAGAAGTTCTGTGCCAAAGAGCTTGTTCAGATTTGGATGAGTAACCACAAGAATCTTAGAGCCTGACGTATGTGAACGTATGAGTTCACCTACCTGTGCAAGTAGGTGATGTCCGACATGAATTTGATATGAGTCAGATGTTATGTCAACAGAAATAGTATTCATGAGCTCCTCATTTGCTGGTTGTATTCATTTTAGCATGAGAAAATATCAGAATAAAATTACGCAAACCGTTACAAAAGGCTCTAAGTAGGCTGAGGTATACTTATTCACCATGACTCCGTAGCTCAGTGGATGAGAGCGTTTGCCTCCGGAGCAAAAGGTCGTGGGTTCGAGTCCCACCGGGGTCACCAGATAGAAACAAACCGGCCATATTGACTGGAGATCGTTTATATGACGTTGCAGGGTACTGAAGGCAAGAACAGCATGCGTTCTGATGAAATGTTTGAAGGCCTGACATCAAAAAGAAGTTGCAGAAAGAGTTTCTGCAGGTAAAGTCAATACTAATACTGACGTTAAAACTAAATCTGTTGCACAGATTATTGTTGAGCACAGTCTCACACTATTCAACATAGTTAATGTTTTTGATGGCACTGCTTGTTGTTGTTACAGGACAGTACCGAAATGCGCTGTTCATGACTGTTGTTATTGCAAACCTGGTCATTGGTATTGTTCAAGAAATTCGCGCAAAGCAGATGATTGATCAGCTGTCTCTTATGACCGCTCAGAGTGTCTGTGTTATTCGTGACGGAAAAAGACGCCTTTATCAGACCAGAAGAGCTCGTTATTGATGATCTTGTACGCTTGAAGACAGGCGATCAAATTCCTGCTGACAGTATTCTTGTATCTGAGCACGTAAGTGTTGATGAGAGCTTGCTTACAGGCGAGGCAGAGCCTGTTCAAAAAGACTTCAGGAGATGAGCTTCTTTCTGGTAGTTTTTGTCGAGAGAGGCAGTCTGGTTTGCAAAGTCTGTCGTGTAGGCCAGGAAGGCTATGCGGCGCGCATTAATGCAGAGGCAAAGTTTGTAAAAGAGATTAACTCAGAGATTCTTACCACCATTAAGTCGATTATTCGCGCAGGTTCCATTGCTCTGATTCCGCTGGGTATTGGTCTTTTTGTCCGTACCTATGTCATCGGACATGCTGACTTGAACGAAGCGCTTCTTTCTATGATTGCAGCAGTTATTGGCATGATTCCGCAAGGACTTGTTCTTCTCACCAGCTCGGTACTTGCTATTGCAACCATTAGGCTTGGCCAGAAGAACGTTCTGGTTCAGCAGCAATACTGCATTGAAACGCTAGCACGCGTAGATACCCTTTGTTTGGACAAGACGGGCACTATCACCACGGGAAACATGGAAGTTGCTCGTGTTTTGGATGCTTCGTTTACGCCAATTACTGAGGCTGCGGGTGCTTTGCAAGCGGCTGTAAACGTTGTCGGTGCAAACAAAGATGACGCTAACGATACGGCTGCAGCAATCCTTGCGTATGCATCTAATCAAGGGATTCAAAGCAGACGTCCTTCTCGCGTTGTAGCGTTTTTCCTCTAAGAGAAAATACTCCGGTTGCGTTACAGAGGATGGCCAGGCGTTTGTTATTGGAGCGGCTCAGTTTGTGCTTGGTCCCGAGGCGGCGGATGTTATTGCATCGTCCGATGCCTTTGCATCCATTGAGCGCGTGCTGGTTGCCTGCAGCGTTGATGGATTTGACCAAAATGATGCTCTACTGGGCACTCCACAGCTATTAGGCTATGTGGTGCTCAGAGATCAAATTAGAGACCGCGCCGCAGACTATTGCATTCTTCCTTGAGCAGGGTGTTGACCTGCGTGTTATTTCGGGCGATGATCCTCGTACGGTCTCTGCCATTGCAGAGCGCGCAGGCGTTCCTCATGCCGACGGCTGGGTAGATGCAACTACGCTACACACAGAGGCAGATATTGCTGCGGCTGTCGAGAAGTACCACGTATTTGGACGTGTTACGCCAGAACAGAAGCGTGAGTTGGTCATTGCACTGCAGAATCTTGGACACACGGTTGCCATGACCGGCGACGGTGTTAATGACATCTTAGCTCTGAGGCAGTCGGATTGTTCTATTTCTGTTGCTTCTGGTTCAGCTGCAGCCAGAAACGTGGCAGAAATCGTTTTGGCAGATAATGATTTTGCACACATGCCAGAAGTTGTTGCTGAGGGTAGACGCTCCATTAACAACTTGCAACGCTCAGCTGCGCTTATCCTGGTAAAGACGGTCTATACCGCAGCTCTTGCGCTGTATTGCATTATTGCGCCACCATACCCGTTTATTCCAGTTCAGATGTCACTGCTTTCATTTGCAACCGTTGGATTGCCTTCATTTGTGTTGGCTCTTGAGCCCAATCACGATCGTGTAAAGGGAAACTTCCTGGTCAACATTTTGCGCAAGTCGCTGCCTGCATCTATTGCTATAAGCATTTCGATTGCGCTTCTTATGACTGCAGGTCATTTGTTCAAATTGAATCTGTCTCAGGTGTCTACGATGGCGCTTATTACCACTGCAACCGTTGGCTTTGCGCTGCTGAGAAGAATTTCTCTTCCGCTAACCAAGCTTCGCATTATTCTGCTGCTTGCCTGTATCGGAATTGTCCTTGGTGGATGTACCGTAGGACAGAACTTCTTCCGCATTGCTCCTCTCACGGCAAATATCTTGCCGTACCTAGCAATAGCTTTGGTCATTTCCCTTATTTTTCTTTAACAGAATTTCTGAACGTTTTTATTCACAACTACAACAAAGATCGTTTCTTTGACCTGGTTGTGCGATTAATGGGAGGAAAGTCAACTTATAACTCTTCTGCTGATATAAACGATTAAACTGAAGCATAAGCATAAGAGTCTTGGAGGGTGTATGCGTTGTCCAAACTGTGGATCTGAAGTCGACGAGGGGGTTTTAACCTGTCCTCATTGTCAAATTGATCTAAGTTTGACCCAAAGAATTCCTGTTACCCAGGCTCATTGGTGTCCTCACTGTGGAGCTTTGGTAGCTGCTGCATCAGAGAACTGCCCCAAGTGCGGCCTCCCGCTGCCTCAAGCTATTCCCGCTGCAAAGCCCGCGCGAGCCATCAGGCCCACGCGCGATATCAAGCTTCCAGAGATTGACTTGGCTCCAATATCTGGTGGCGAGAAGACCGATGCACGTGAAGATGTTGCTGTTGATGAAGTGCTTTTTGATACCCAGGATCCTACTGTTCTGCAACAAACGCCAGCCGACACCTCTGATCCAGATACCACCAGCGCATTTGCTTCGGTAAGTCGCAGACCAGCGCCACGCTTTGAATCGGCAATTCCATCCGGTCCTAGAAAAAGAGACGCTCCCAGAAGCTGAAGGAATCCCACGTACCCGCGTTATTTTGCTCTCTGCGCTTCTGGTTACCTCTCTTGTGGTGGCTGCAATCTTCTTGATTACACATCCTTGGGATCCTCAGGCAACTGATAACCGAGCAAAGGTTGAGGCACCAGTTTCAACTGACCCAACTACTTCACCGGTTTCACATTTGACCGGCCAAGATACCAGTGCAACTCAGCAAAATGCTAGTTCCGATGTTGTATTTGATGCACTTGAATCGGATTATCAGAAGCTCGGTGATCTTTCAAAGCGCCTTGATGAGAATGAGAAGCTCTTTGATCAGATTGCAATTTCTGGCAGCGCTCAGGAGCGCTCCGATGCCCAGCAAGAAGCGGAGCAGATCTCGCTTGATATCAGCAATATCATTTCTGATCTTTCCAGCCTTGATGACTCAAATGGTAATTATCGCCAGATTATTGAAAATCTTACTAAACTGGGTAACTGGCTGCGTAATCGTTCTGATGCTTTAAGTGAGGGATGGAATCGTTCTGTTTCTTCGCCCAATCCTTCTCAAGACAAAGAGAGAATCTTGGCTCCACTTAATGACATAAGAGATTCAAGTGGTTCAAGTTCATATCAAAAAAACTATTTGATGAAAAATTACGTGAATTGGAAGCCACAAAAAGCAGTAAAAACCTACCGTTCAGCTGCTTTAATTCCAAAAATTCTCAACAGACTGGTAAAAATAATTAGGTTAGAAAAGAATTTCTTTGTCTCTAAGGGTTTCTCGCGTTGTTCTTCTGCCTTTAGTTATGAAGAAGCTTGGAGGAATAATGTTTGGATTTGATCCATTGTATACACCAGAGCGCCAGGTAACAGGCACTGAGGTAGCTGTCTTTGATACCAATAAGGGAACCATTAAGGTTCAGCTTGACGGTAAGGGAGCACCAATTCACGTTGCTAATTTCTGCGAACTTGCAGAGTCTGGCTTCTATGATGACACCAAGTTCCATCGTCTGGAGCCTGGCTTTGTTTTGCAGGGCGGAGACCCAAACACTCGTGAGATGAGCGTTGAGGACGTTGTCTTTGGTAATCCTGGTCCTGATGGAATGCCTGGTACCGGTGGTCCTGGTTATCGCATCAAGGAAGAGTTCACCACCAATCCTAACAACTTCCACGTTGACGGAGCTCTTGGTATGGCTCGTTCTCAAGACCCAAATTCCGCAGGTTCGCAGTTCTATTTCTGTCTTGGTCCACAGCATGGTTTGGATTCTGGCTATACCGTATTTGGCACAACAATTGAGGGAAGAGACGTTATTTCCCAGCTTAAGATTGGTGACGTCATCAATTCCATTAGAATTGAAAACGCTTAAAGCCAAGTCGCACTAACTCTTGGAGGATATTGTGAATCAACAGGCATTTGAAGCAGGTAAAGCTGCATATGATCAGGGCGACTGGTTTGTAGCTATTAGCCAGTTCGATATGGCAAAAGAGCCAGGCGAGGTAAACGGTCAGATTGACCACCTTCTGGGCAATGCATACATGAAGCTTGGACAGTTTGAGTCTGCAGCTTCTGCGTATCAGTCTGCTCTTACTGATGTTTCTTACGGTAAAGTTGGCGCTCTTTCTACTAATCAGGGCCGTGCGCTCCTGGCAGCTGGGAGGGTACAGGAAGCAATTACTGCCCTTACTCATGCAGTCCAGGACTCATCTTATGCAACTCCTTATAAGGCACAGCTTGCCCTTGGCTCTGCATACGAGAAGATCGGCGATACGCGTAGTGCTGGTATTGCTTACAGAAATGCTGCAGTGGACGAGAAAAACCCTAATCCTTCTGCTGCTCTCCAAAGCCTAGGTGCATGCTTCATGGGTCTTAACAGACCGGTTGATGCAGTTGAGGCATATCGCACTGCTCTTGACTTTGCTAATCCACTGGAGAATTCCAATAAGATTTACGCAGATCTTGGTCTTGCATATGTTGCAGCTAATCGCATGTCTGAGGCAGTTGATGCCTTTACACATGCTTCTGCTGATGGCACCTATGTCCTGTCTGATCAGCAGCAGTCTGCCTTTGATGCGGCTCGTAAGGCTATTAACGCTATGAGATCCGGAAAGCCTTCTGAGACTGACGCTTTTCTTCAGGCAGCAGGTTATGGTGCCTATGATCCACTTGATCCAACTGGCATGTCTGGTGAACTCATTCCTTCTGCAGAAGATACTGGTTTCTTCCAGATTTCTGAAGAGGAGATTATTGCGCAGGATAAGAAGGATAAGAAAATTAGGCGCAAGCACCGTCACACTGGTCTTAAGGTCTTCTTTACTCTTCTAATTTTGCTTATTTTGGCTGCCGCTGGTGCTGGCTATGCCTATTATCGTGGTTATGGTTGGCCAACTCAGCAGTCTGTTGTTCAGGATATTTTTCAACGCTAAGGCTCAGGGCACTGATATTAGTCGCTATGTCTCAAGTTCTGTTTCTAGCACCACACTTCAGCAGATTTCCAATAGCCTTCCAACAAGTTCCGCTGTTACCGTCAATGGTATTGATCAGAGCATGACTCATTCTACCGTCAATGCTTCGGTAAGCCTTTCTAATGGCGGTACCGTTGACTACACCATTGAGCTTGTTCGTGACGGTATTGGTTGGAAGGTTGCAAGCGTTACAACTTCTTATGTAAGCCAGACCAACCAGAATTCTGGTTCAACTACGGGAACTACGTCAGGAACTAACGGATCTAACTCCTCAAATTCCTCAAATAGCTCCTCCAGCTCTTCAAAGTCTGGTAACTAGTACTAAACTGTTTAAATTGTTTTTTTCTGCAGGATAAATTACGCACACGCGTAGCACGTTTGATTGGATAACATGTCTATCTTCGATTCGCTCTTCGGAGAATATGGCGGAGACCCTAGCCATCGATTTGGGAACTGCAAACACTCTTGTTGCAGTTCGTGGTCAGGGCATTGTCATCAATGAGCCATCGGTTGTTGCAATCGATAAAAGCGAGAGCCGTGTTCTGGCTGTTGGCGCTGATGCAAAGCGCATGATTGGCCGTACTCCTGGCTCCATTATTGCTGAGCGCCCGCTTAAAGACGGCGTCATTGCAGACTTCGATGTTACTGAGGTCATGCTCCGTTACTTCATCGAGAAGGCACGTGAGCGTAAGTATCCTTGGTCGCCACGTCCTCGTGTTGTTGTCTGCGTTCCTTCTGGCGTTACATCTGTCGAGAAGCGCGCTGTTTTTGAGGCAACTATTCAGGCAGGCGCTCGTCAGGCATTCTTGATTGAAGAGCCTATGGCTGCTGCTATTGGCGCAGATCTTCCTATTGAGGATCCTACAGGTTCTATGGTGGTAGACATCGGCGGCGGTACTACAGAGGTCGCTGTTATCTCCATGGGTGGCATTGTTGTCTCACAGTCCATCAGAACTGCAGGAGATGAGTTTGACCAGACCATTCTTGAACATGTTCGCGATGCATACAACCTCTCTATTGGTGAGCGTACTGCAGAAGATATCAAGATTAAGGTTGGGTCAGCCGCGCCTCTAGCTGAAGAGCTTGACGTTGAGGTCAATGGCCGCGACGTTATGAGTGGTCTTCCAAAGACGGTTCGCATTGAGTCCGAAGAGATTCGTCGTGCCCTTGATCGTCCTCTTGATGAGGTTACCAAGGCTGTCAAGGATGCTCTAGACGTTACACCACCAGATCTTGCATCTGATCTCATGTACTACGGTATTTTGCTTACCGGTGGTGGAGGATTGCTACGCGGTCTTGATCAGAGACTTCGTGAAGAGACTGGCGTTCCTGTTAACGTAAGCCCAACCGCTCTAGAAAATGTTGTTACCGGTTGTGCAAAGGTTCTTGAGGCTAACGCATTGTCCGGTGGATTTGTTCAAAGTGCAGGCCAGTAAACATGCCGTTTTCTAATCAGATCCAGGGTGCTACATCAGGCCTTGGATCTAACAATAATAAGCATACGGGCGGCCGTAGTTTTTATTATTCTTACGGTTCTTTCAATCGTTTTGCTAACGGTAAGTGCCCGCATGGGCACGGGAAGTCCGCTGGAACTTGTTCGAGGTGGCTTCTCTACTATTACTATGCCTTTTTAGAATGGCTGGTTCTGCAATTGCTATGCCATTCCAGGGTATCGGTAACATTTTTGGTAACCTTACGGCAGACCAGCAGACGCTCTCTGACCTTAGGGCAGAAAACGAGCAGCTTCGTTCAAGAAACGCAGAGCTTGAAGAGACTAATCAGTCAACTCAACGCCTTCAAGGTCTTCTCGACCTCAAAAACACCTATAACTTACAGTCTACGGGCGCTCGTGTTATTTCTGGATCAACTGATTCGTTTAATAACACCATTATGATTGATAAAGGAACCACCTCTGGACTAGCTGTTGGCATGCCTGTCGTTGATAGTGGCGGCGTTATTGGCCAGATTATTGAGTGCGGTCCCTACAACCTCTACTGTTCGTCTTATTACTGACGAGAAGAGCGGTGTAGCTGCAATGGTTCAAAAGCAGTCGAGCTCAGGGCATGCTTATGGGATCTGCTTCAAGGCAGATTACACTCAACTTGATTAACACTAATCAGAAAGTGTCGGTGGGCGATACCGTAGTTACTAGTGGTCTAGGCGGTGTTTTTCCCCAAGGGCCTTCCGTTGGGTAAGGTTACAAGCGTTGAGGCAGCTCCTGGTTCGCTCTATTACACCATTGTTATTGAGCCACACGGCAACGTCAGCACCAATGAAGAGGTAATGGTCATTACGTCTCTTTCTGAAGAGCAAAAAGCAACTGCCGATGATATTGCAGAGGCTGATAAGCAAAATACTCCAGTTACCACTGACGCTCAGAATAAAGATTCTAAGGATGGTTCTGCTAACGGAACAACCAATTCCCAGCAGAATACGCCTATTGCAGCTCCTACCGGCAACACGCAACACACAACGGGAAGAACAGACTAAGGGGGATAGATGCAGGTTTCTGATAGAAATAAAAATTCACGTAGCATTATCACTCTTGCTGTTATTTGCTTTATCTTGCAAATTGCACTTACCCCACAGGTATCTTTTGGTGGAGGAGTTATCAATTTTGCATTGATTTTCTCGGCAGCTATTGCTCTTAAATATGGCGGCAAAACTGGTGTTATGTGCGGTTTCATGGCAGGTCTTATCTATGATTTAACTTCCACTAATCCACTTGGTCTGATGGCGCTTTTGCTTGTTGTGAGCTCGTATGTTTTGGGTCAAGAGGTTAGAGATCGTATTTCTGGCAACTTTGGCGTATCTATTGGTCTTGTGGCACTTCAGACTTTTGTGGTTACCTTCATGTACCAGCTTATTAATTCTTTAATTGGTACTGGTGGAAACTTCTTTGAGGGACTTATTTTTCAAGTCTTTTCCCTACCATGCTTATCACCATTTTGGCTGCTTTACCAGTATTTTATATGCTCTCTCATTCTCAGAGATCTCGCGCTTCTTTGGGTAGTACGGCCTACCGCGGATCCCACAGAGCTCCAAAGCGCTTTAAATAAGGGGACCGTATGAACTTCACCCTTGTTATTCTTGCTTGTTGCGCGGTAGCAGCAATTGGATTGATCATTGTTTACCTTACCTTTGGTAGAAAGAATTCACCTTTTACCTTTGATATTGGTGGCGGTGCTCCAAAAAGCTTCTGGCGGTTCAGATGGATCTGTCGAGAAAACCCTCTCATCCAGACTTATTGGATTTACAGTAGCTGTTGGTGGTATGTTTGCTGTGCTTATTGGCCGTCTTTGGACTATGCAGCTTTTATCGTCAGCTGATTATTCAGAGCAAGCGGAACGCAACCGAACACGTACCGTTACAACAGCGGCCCCTCGTGGTCGTATTCTTGATAGAAACGGCGTTGAGATTGTTACCAACAGGCCTAGTCCTACTGTTGTTGCGCGAGCTGACGTAGCGGAAGACTACATTAAACTGCAGATTCTTGCTAACCTGCTGGGCATGCCTATGCTGGCAGTACGCAGAAAAATTCTTGATACGTCAGATGGTGCTCAGGCTCTTCGTACTGTCTCCGTTGACGTATCAAGACGCGTCGTAGCCTACATTTATGCTCATAGTGCTCTTCTTGATGGTGTTTCTATTGAGGAGCGTACGCAGCGCTCATATCCTAATGGATCTCTTGCTGCTCATGTTGTTGGTTACACGGGAACTGTAACTCAAGAGCAGCTTGAGAGCAGTAAAACAGCAGATGGCGGCTTTGTGTATGCCCACGGAGATATTGTCGGACAGACGGGTGTTGAGTATCAGTACGAGTCTGCTCTTCAGGGAGTGCGCGGCGAGCAGACAGTCTACGTTGACGCAGCAGGTAACGTGCTTTCTCACTCAACATCAATTGCTCCTCAGAGTGGTTCGGACGTTGTCCTAACTATTGACGCAAATATTCAGAAGGCCGCAGAGGCATCACTGATAAGCGTTATTAATACGGTCAGGTCCCAAGATTATCAGGGTAGAAGTGCCTGTGTTGTCGCACTTGACTGTACTAACGGTGAAGTCATGCTATGGCAAGTTATCCGACCTTCTCGCCGTCGATGTTTGTTGGTGGTATTGCTAGTTCTGACTGGGATACGCTTTCGTCTGAAGAGGCAAATTATCCGCTGATGAACCGTGCTATTGCTGGTCAGTATCCTTCTGGATCAACTATCAAGGCGCTCACTACCTTCGCGGGACTCAAATACGGTATTTGCGATGCAAGTTCAAGCTGGTATTGCACTGGTTTCTGGACTGGCTTTTGGTGAGCAGTACGGCATGCACTGCTGGCTGCTTTCTGGTCACGGCACCGTTAACCTTATTACCGGCATTATCAACTCTTGCGACATTGTTTTTCTATGAGATTGGTAAGGGCTTTTTTTCTACAACGATGAGCATCCAGAAGGCATGCAAGAAACCTTCCGTGCTTTTTGGCCTTGGCTCGCTCTCGGGTATTGATTTGCCTGAAGAAGCATCTGGCCGCGTTCCTGACGCTGAGTGGAAGTGGAATTACTTTACTAGTTCCCCCGATGATGCCCGTAAGTGGCAGGGCGGCGATAACTGTAACCTTGCTATTGGCCAGGGCGATCTTTTTGGTAACCTGCCTTCAGATGGCAAATGCTTATTGTGGTGTTGCAAATCGCGGTCCCTATTTATAAGCCACACGTGTTAAAGAGCATTAACGCCAGAAACGGTAACGGCTCTGTTATTGAGTACAAAAAAACGAGGTTATTCTCAATCCAGAGGAGACAGACGAGCACCGAGATATTGTTGCTCGCGGATTGTATGGCGTGGTGTACGAAGAAGCTGCACATCAGACTATTCACTGGACTAACTTAGACGTTACCGTGTGTGGAAAAACAGGTACTGCAGAGCAGCAATCAGTTGGTGAGCCAATTGGTTGGTTCGTTGGATACGCTCCAGCAGATAAACCCAAGTACGTTGTTGCAGCAAATCTTGACTGTGCGCCTTCAGGTGCTGGATCTGGTATGTATATTGTTCGAGACGTCTTTGGCGCAATTTATAATCAGCCCGACAACGTTGGAAGGTAAGGAGGCGAGAAACACATGGCACTTGATTCATCTGCAGTTACAAAACAGAGAATGGGTTCTCCTTTTAGGAGGCGTGGAGGAATTCCTTCAGGCGGTCTTGCTAAGAAGGAAAAGCTTACAGGTAAAAAAATATCCTTAGTAATCTCTATTTGGCACAGCTTGTACCTGCAGCTCTTCTCGTCCTCATTGGCATTGTTGTCATTTGGACTGCATCCATGAATATTGCAGAGGCAAGCTTTCCAAGGCATCTTTTTGGTATTGCTCTTGGAATTGTGTTTGCCTCGTTTATGTGGCGCTATGATTATCGTGCTCTTGCAAATATGACAAATGTGCTGCTTGCTGGCGTAGTTGTTCTCATGATTTTACCTAAGATTCCTGGCTTTGGTGTTTCGGTCAAGGGTATGACGGGCTGGGTTAATATCCCGTTTGTTGGCTTTAGATTCCAGCCGTCTGAGCTGGGAAAAAAATTGTCACCATATTCTTGATGGCTTCAGTGTGTGCTCAGTATAACGGCAAGGTTGAGACACTCAGGGACTACGTAAAGCTCTGTGGTACTTTGATGGTTCCGTTTGGTTCCATCATGCTTTTGCCGGACTTGGGAACTGGTTTGATTATTCTGGTTATCGGTGCAACCATCATTATCTGTTCTGGTGCTAAGCGTTCCTGGATTCTTGTTACTGTTCTTTTTGCTCGTTGCTGTTGTGGCGCTTGTTGTGGTGACTTCAATGATTCCTGGTATTCCCCATATTCTTAAGGAATACCAGATGAAACGACTTACTGTCTTTTTGGATCCATCTATTGATCCATCTGGTGATGGCTATAACCTCCAACAGGCAAAAATTGCCGTAGGTTCAGGTGGCTTTATTGGTAAAGGACCTGGTAATGCTACACAGGCAAGTGGTCGATTCTTGCCAGAGGCACACACAGATTTTGTTTTTGCACTCTTTGCGGAAGAGTTTGGTTTTCTTGGAGCATTCATCATGCTTTCACTTTTTGCATGGATGATTTTTGCAACTATTTTGTTTGCTATGAAAACAGAAAACACCTTCTCTAAGCTGGTACTTGTTGGTTGTGCCGCCATGTGGTCTTTCCAGGTTTTGCAGAATGTGGGCATGTGTATTGGCATTATGCCTATTACGGGCATTCCACTCCCATTTATTAGCTTTGGTTCCACCTCTATGATTGCTCAGCTTGTTTCTGTTGGCATTGTGCAGTCGGTGTATAGGCACAGAACTAAGGCGGCATAACTATGGTTAAGAAAAACACCTTGGGCAAGCTTGCCACTTCTGTCATTAAAGAATTTAAGGGATCACTTTCAAGCATTGAGCCAACCTGTACACATATTTACGTTGACTCATTGGCGTCTGAGGACGTAATTCTTGCTGTTCATGCATACTTTATGCCAGAGAGAACCGACGCAACTGTACATGTTTCTAAATTATCAGACGGTGTATCACTGGTTTCAAACAGGACAAGTCAGCGTAATAACGGCTCTGCAATTCCTGATATTGCAGTTATTATTCCAACACCAACCTCAGCGTGTGAGGATGCTCTTGTCATGTTGGCAAGTCATGCGATTCCCTGTGCGGTGGTTGTCGAGTCCGCTGTTGAAGCGCCAAAAATCGCGGACACACTGTTTGACACTGGACTTATTACGGTCATTGCGGGCACTACTGAAGAAGCACTCTTTGATCGACTTTCTACATGGATTGCTACAACTGTTGATAAAGCAGTTTCTTTTGCCGCAGCATATCCATCCTGTAGGGAATCTGTGGTTAAACAAATAACTTCTGCGTGTGCCAAAGAAAATGCAGCTATTGGAGCTGTTGCATTAGTACCTGGCTCCGACATGCCCCTCATGACAGCGCGTCAGATTAGGCTGGCGCTTGATATCACCTCAGCTTATAACATTGATATGAGCATAGAAACCATCGCCGAACTTCTCGGCGTTGTGGGTGCTGGCTTTGGATACCGCACGGTTGCTCGTACGGTTGCAGGAGCAGTTCCTGGATTTGGTTGGGCTCTCAAGGCTGGCATGGGATACGCAGGAACGCGCACGACTGCTCGCGTCATTCACGCATATGCACGCAAACTTGCCGAGAAACGCGATGGAGTAGCAGGTGATTCTACCAAGACCGGCACTTCAAGTGTTTCTACAGGCGCAAGCGCAACATCAGATACAAATTCACAATCAAATACCGTAGAGATAGCAACCACACAGTCCCTCGCTAAAAGATAGAAAGTAGACTATCGTGCGTGTTAAACGAGAAAATCTCTTCCATCTCATTGAGCCCATGCTTCCGCATGTCGAGAAACCCTCAAGATACTTAAATCACGAGTGGGGAGCAGTAGAGGAGCAAGAAGGTCCTTTTCACGTTTGCATGGTCTACGCTGACGTATACGAGGTTGGTCAGCCTAATCTTGGCATTGCCATTTTGTACAACGCTCTCAATAAGGCACCTCATATTTCTTGCGAGCGCGCCTACCTTCCTTGGACTGATATGGCAGCGCTTATGCGTAAACGTAACGTGCCACTGCTTTCTTTGGAAGGTGCTGCACCTCTGGCTTCTTTTGATGTGGTTGGCTTTACGCTTGCACATGAAATGATTGCTACCAACATTATAGAAACGCTTGATTTAGCAGGTATTCCAAAGCTTTCCGAAGAGCGTGATGAAGAAGATCCGCTCATTTTTGGCGGTGGTCCCTCTGTTTGGAACTCTGAGCCTGTAGCTCCACTTTTCGATGCAATTCTTTTGGGTGACGGCGAAGAAGCCTTGGTAGAGATGTGTGAGTGCGTCAGAACTTCCAAGCTTGACGGAGTTTCTCGACAAGAAATTTTGCGTAGGCTGTCTAAGATTCAAGGTGTCTACGTGCCATCGCTTTATCAGATTGTGCACGACAATACCTCAACACGTTGGGGTTATGCGGTCCCCAAAGAGGGGAGCAATGCTCCAAGCGTGGTCTTTAAGCGCTGTCTGCCAGACCTTTCGGTGACTGATCCTGTTGCGCAGCGCATTGTTCCGTATACCGAGATTGTTCAGGACAGGCTGGCTCTAGAGATTCAGCGTGGCTGTGCTCGCGGCTGTAGGTTCTGTCAGGCCGGAATGACGTATCGTCCTGTACGCGAGCGTCCTGCTCAGCAGATTGTGAAAGCAGGCGAGGAAGGCCTTCTGAAGAGTGGCTACGACGAGGTCTCGTTGACGTCGCTCTCTACAACGGATCACTCTCAGTGCGGCTATATTCTGCGCCGTATGAACTCTGATTTGCGTAAACGCGGCGTGCGAATCTCCATTCCTTCCCAGCGTATGGACGCGTTTGGCGCGGAGATGGCAGACGCTGTTTCTACCTCAAGGCGCGGCGGACTGACGTTTGCACCAGAAGCAGGTTCTCAGCGCATGCGTGACGTCATCAACAAAAATGTTACCGAGGATGACCTTGAGTCAGCGGCCAGAAATGCGTTTGAAAACGGCTGGCGACGCATGAAGCTCTACTTTATGATGGGCCTCCCTACAGAAACTGATGAAGATATCCAAGCAATACCTGCAGTTGCTAAGCGTATTTTAGATATCGGTCGAGAAATTGGCGGCAAGGGCGTTACGGTTTCTGCCTCTGTTGCCGTGTTTGTACCTAAGTCCTACACACCGTTTCAGTGGGTAGGCCAGATTTCTCGCGAGGAAGCACAGCGCAGACAGCAGCTGCTCTTGTCATCAAACCACGATAGGGGACTTAAGATTGCCTATCACGATTCTGGAACATCCCTGGTAGAAGGCGCGCTTTCAAAGATGGGTCGCGATGGCTTTGACTTGATTTACCAGGCCTGGAAGAATGGTTGCAAATTTGATGCATGGACCAGTGAGTTTAATCTTGACGCTTGGAATGCAGCTGCAGAAAGCCTGGGTTTCTCGCTCTCTGATATTGCAACAGAAACCTTTGATATCCAGGCAAAACTTCCATGGGATCATACGTCTCCTGGCGTTTCCAAGGGCTACCTACAGCGAGAATATCGTCGAGCAATGGACGAGGTCACCACACCTGACTGCACGTTTACCTCTTGTACGGGATGTGCGGTCTGCCAGACCTTGAAGGTGGACAATGTTTTGATGGGGGTGCGCTCATGACGGATGTACAGGCAGAGAGCATGACCCCTGATACAGTTGAGCCATTGAAGAAAGATTGGCGTGCTGGTAGACCGCAGATTCAGCCAGAGATTATGACGGAACGCGGAGCAGAGATTTTTTTAGGCTTCGTGTTGCCTACAAGAAAGACAATCGCCTTGCATTTCTGGGACACCTTGAGCTTATTGGTACTATTGAGCGCTGTGTTCGTCGAGCTCAGCTGCCATTTAGGGTAGGCAATGGCTTTGCAAAGCGCATGGGCGTTCAGTTCTCTCAGGCACTTCCCGTTGGCGCTTCGTCTGAGGCGGAGTACTTTGACTTGAAGCTCACAGAATATGTGGACCCGGATGAGGCGCTCGAGAGGCTGTTGTCTGCTACGCCTCCCGCACTTGCTCCGTTTGCTGCCAGCTACGTTGATCGGTCGCTGCCAGCGCTTGAAGCATGGTTGAATGCCGCTCACTGGCGATGCGACATTTTGGGAGTAGGTCTTAGGTCAGACGCGTTGCGTCGGGGGTTTGAGGATCTTCTCGCTAAAAAAGAGCTGACATACATGCGCGGAGACAAGCAAAAAGTGGTCAATTTAGAGACAACGTTTGCGGGCTATAAGATTTCTGAGCGCTCATCTGAAACGTGCATTTCATTTGAGCTTGATACGCTCCAAGACCCTCGAGCGGCGCTTAGACCTGCGGTTTTGATTTACGAGGCTCAAAGAATTGCAGCTCAGGCTGGAGTAGATGGCTTACAAGATATTGACTCGTTGAAGGTATGTCGCGTCTCGCAAGCACATCTTTCAGAAAAATGGACTCCTTGTGAAGCCTCTATAACATGTAGTTTTGTCTTGGAATTTTCTGAAATATGCAGTAGACTATTTCGAGTTGTGTTTCTCGCCGAGGGACATGGGACACCGACAGTTTCCCGCGGATGCCACAGGTCACGGCGGCGAAGATCTTTGCTCAGATCTTCAGAAATACAAAGATAGTATTAATCGTTGCAAGAATCAGCAATGAAGGGTTACACACATGTACGCAATCGTAGCAACTGGTGGCAAGCAGTATAAGGTTGCCAAAGGGCGACGTAATCAGCGTCGAGAAGCTTGATGCGCAGCCTGGCGATAAGGTAAAGCTTGATGTTCTTATGCTTAACGACGGCAAGAAGGTTATTGCTGACGCTGCCACTCTTTCTTCTAAGAAGGTTACCTGTGAGGTTCTTGAGCAGTACAAGGACAAGAAGGTTCTCGTCTTCAAGTTCCACAAGCGTAAGCGCTATCACCGCGCCAACGGTCACCGTCAGAACCTTACTAAGCTGAAGGTTACCGCGCTCCCTACCGCTCGTAAGGCTGCTGCTAAGGCATCCGACGAGTCTGCAGAGTAATTGGTCACTTCTGATATTGAGATAGGCAGGTAGCATTTATGGCACACAAGAAAGGTCTCGGCTCTTCCCGCAACGGTCGTGACTCACAAGCACAGCGCCTTGGCGTTAAGATTTACGGTGGTCAGGCAATCAAGGCTGGCCAGATTATCATCCGTCAGCGTGGTACTCACATCACTCCTGGCGTAAACGTTGGTCGCGGCAAGGATGACACTCTCTTTGCACTTTGCGATGGCGTTGTTGAGTTCAAGAAGGGTGCTAAGCACGTCGTTAACGTCGTTGCTGCTGAGGCATAAGTTTTCTTGAACATTCGCAGTTCATTCAAGGGGTCCTTTGGGACCCCTTTTTGCATCTCGCGCTATCTTACGCTTACCGTTCACAGTTTCTAATTTGTTTCTAAATGTATTTCTTGACACAACCGGGCAAAGTAATGGTATTCTCCTTATATTGCAATTCATGCTTTGGGAGGAGGATATATCATGCACGCTACAGGTACACAGCAGTGGTGGTGGAACAACTTGTCTTTCTCCGGTCAGCGATGAGTTGCTTCTGCATACGCATTTAGAGGCTCTCGGGTGACCGAGAGCTTTTTTTGTGCGTACGTTTCTTGCTAAATCCGGATGGCGAGAAACCCGTTTAGTTGGAAGTTTTGTTTGTTCGTTTTAGTTTTGCGTTAAAGGAGTTTATATGTCTACAGAAAATCTCAATGAGGTTAACGCCGCAGGCACAGAGTCAGCATCTGCTGATCAGGCACCACGTGTTGTTGCTGTTTCAAAAAATGCAGGTGTATTGGACGTTACTTCTCTAGTTCTTGTTGCTGTCCTTATTGCTGCTGGTTTTATTCTTAACCTGACCGTTGGTAAGGCAATTAGTGCTATTGGAATTGGTCCAGAGTTCATTATTTCTTCGTTCTGTCTGGCTATTCTTCTACTTAAGCCAAATGCCGTACAGAGCCTGGTTATTGGTCTTATCGCAGCTACTGTTATTCAGCTGACCACAACTGTTCCTGGTGCTGATTTTGTTGCAGAGGGCGCAGCTTCACTTGTTATGTTTGCCTTCACAAGGTCTACTCTTGCAGATAAGCCAGTAATGCCAGCAATTGGTTCTTTTGTAACCACTCTTATTTCTGGCCTGATCTTTGCTGCCATTGCAATTCCAGCCAAGGGTGCAACTATTGAGCTTTTCTACGTAATGCTTCCTGTCATCGTGGGAACCGCATTCTTTAATGCTATTGTTGTTCAGGTTCTTGCGGCTCCTCTTAAGAAGGTTTTTGGGTCGATAAGTTCTTAGATACGCGCTTATTTCCTGGAGAACACTGTGTCTATTATTGAAGTTCAATCTGTGTCCTATAGCTATCCTGATAGCTCAGCAAATGCTCTGAATGAGCTGTCGCTAAGCGTTCGGGAAGGTGACTTTGTAGGTATTGTTGGCCCTTCTGGTGCAGGCAAGTCCACGCTTGCTCTTGCGCTTTCTGGTGCTATTCCTCATCACTTCAGAGGAAGTTTCTTTGGAAAGATTCTTGTTGCCGGAATGGATACCTGCACGGTTGCGCTAACGGATATCTCTAAAGTTGTGGGTTCTGTCACCCAAGATATCAACGCACAGATGGTTGCTTCAATTGTTGAGGATGAACTTCTCTTTGGTCTTGAAAACTTTGCGGTTCCTCATGCAGAGATTCCAGAACGTATTACCTATGCTCTAGAGACAGTTGGTATTGCCAACCTCCGCTTTAGAGAGATTGCTTCTCTTTCTGGTGGACAGAAGCAAAAGGTTGCTATAGCAGCACTTTTTGGCGCTTCAGCCACAAGTTATGGTGCTTGATGAGCCAACAGCGGCCTTAGATCCAACGTCGTCCGAGTTAATCTTCCAGACGCTTTCAGAGCTCAACAAAACCAAAAGGTATTACGGTTGTGGTAATTGAGCAGAAAGTTGGTCTTCTCGCTAAGCATTGCTCAAAGATTGCCGTTATGGACAAGGGTTCCATTTGTGCATACGGTAGCTGTGAGGAAGTGTTCTCTCAGGTAGATTTACTGCAAGAGGTTGGCGTTGATGTTCCTCGTTGCGTGCGCGTCTCAAAAAGGCGTCTATGAGCTTTCTCATCAGTCTGAATATGCTCACTTGTTATCTGAGGCTGACAGAGCCGTCTGTGAAGAAACTGCGCTATCAGTTCAGTTAGCCGCCAAGCAGCTTGCGTGCTGTGTAGGCGCTCTTCAGCATCGCAGTATTTCTCTTACAGAGAGCTCTGAAACACCGGCTGCTGATGGTATTGAGTTAGCAGGGGAGACGTATCTTCCAAAAATAGATGGCCCTGTGATTGCTGAATCGAGGCGGGCCATTTGACAGAATTGGTGTTCTTCAAGACGCTGACCAGCCAAGCACTCAGTCTGTTCTTGATGTTATTGATGCCACCTTCAAATATCAGGATAGTACTGATGGCGTTGAGCGCGTCTCCCTCAGCTTGCACCCTGGCGAGCTTGTGGCACTTGTCGGCCAAAACGGTGCAGGTAAAACAACTCTAACTAAGTTGGTAAATGGCCTGTTGCGTCCTCGATCTGGAGACATTCACCTTAAGGGTGCATCGTGCAAGGATTGGAAGACGTCGCAGATTGCTCAACACGTCTCTACGCTGTTCCAAAATCCCGATTACCAGATTTGTAAAGAGAGCGTCCTTGAGGAGATTGCGTTTGGTCTTGAGCTTAAGGGCGCGTCTGCAGGGGATGCTCATAAGAAAGCGCTCGAAGTAATTGATTGCATGGGACTAGATGCAGATGCGTCGCCGTTTATGCTTTCTCGCGGACAGCGTCAGATGGTAGCGCTTGCTTCTGTGGTTGCCTGTGAGCCGGATATTCTTGTGCTTGATGAGCCAACTTCGGGCCTGGATTACAAAGAGTGCATGCAGGTCATGAATATGGTCAAATCACTGTGCGAGAAGGGCTGTGCAGTTCTTATGGTCTGTCATGACATGGAGGTTGTGCTGGACTTTGCCACAAGAATTGTCGTTATGGCGCATGGCAGCGTGTTAGATGATGGAGAAGTCACACAGATCTTCTCGACAGATGAGGTTTTGAAGGAAGCGTATGTTGAGGCTCCTCAGATGATTCAGCTGTCAAAGATTGCTGGAGCACACGTGGATTCATCATTTACTGGACTTAATAGCGCTTCCGAGGTGCTTGAGACATTGCAGCACCAGTTTGAGATTGCTCGTATTGCAGCCACGCTTAATGGTAAGGAGGCTCCTCGTGGGTAGTGTTATTGATTACACCGAAGGAACAAGCTTCCTTCATAAAGCAAATCCTGTGGCCAAGCTTGTGTTTGCGCTTGAGCTCTTTGCAGCCGCCTTTGCTGCACAAGGAACGCTTGAGGTGCTTGCGGCACTTGCGCTCACTATTTGTGTGGGAGTCGTCTCACAGAATGCTCAGAAGACTTTTAAGCTGGTATTTGGTTTTGCTGTCTTAGGTCTTATCTTGTGCGTTGTACAGACGCTTGTTGCCCCTGCTGGTCAAACGCTCTTTTTATTCATCACGGTAGGTGGTTTGGAGCGCGGCTTTAACGTTGCCCTAAAAACAATTGCGCTGGCACTGCCACTGCTTTCTATGCTTTCGCTTATGCGTGTAGAAGATCTGATGAATGCGCTGGTAGAAGTGGCGCATGTCCCATACCCCTATGCATTCACCATTGCAACGGTTTTGCGCTTTGTTCCAGTCTTTGCTTCCGAGATGAACCATATTATGGAGGCTCAGATGGCTCGTGGCGTTGAGTTTGATACCAAAAAAATCCCATCAAAAAAATTCCAGCTCACCATGCCTTTGATTGTTCCTTTGCTGGTAAGTTCCGTTAAAAAAAGCTGATGCTTCAGCACTTGCTGCTGAGCAGCGAGGTTTTTTTATTTAAGAAACGCTTCATCTGCGTTTAAACGCTATCCTCTTGCTCCAACTGATTTTTGCATTGATGGCTTTTGGCCTGTCGATAATTGTTGTTATCCTCGTGTTCTCATAAGAACTTCTCGCGTTTTCACTGTGCTTCGCTGGTAAATGCCGTAACATTAAGGTATTAGAAGGAGGACACGTGGAAACTTTCACTGATCTTTGTCACATTAACGTTAAGGGCGGAGACGGCGGCGCTGGCTGCATGTCTTTTCGCCGAGAAGCATATGTACCAAAAAGGCGGTCCAGACGGCGGAGACGGTGGTCATGGCGGCAATGTTGTCATTGTTGCAGATGCGCAGCTTTCGTCTCTGATTGATTACCGCTACAAGCATCACTTTAAGGCCGAGCGTGGTACCCACGGTAAGGGTGCTCGCCGTCATGGTTCTGACGGACAGGATTTGCTGCTCAAGGTACCCCTGGGAACCGTTGTGCGCGAGCTTGATCCAGAAACGCAAGAGCCTCTCTACGAGATTGCTGATCTTACTTCACCTGGCGAGCAGGTAGTTGTTGCTCCTGGTGGCAATGGCGGTCGTGGCAATATTCACTTTGTCACCTCAGTGAGGCGTGCGCCTGCGTTTGCCGAGAAGGGCGAGCCAGCCCAAGACCATTGGATTGAGCTAGAGATGAAGCTCATGGCAGATGTGGCCTTAGTAGGCATGCCTTCTGTTGGTAAGAGCTCTCTGATTGCTCGTATTAGCGCTGCTCGTCCAAAAATTGCAGACTATCCCTTTACCACCCTTGTTCCAAATCTGGGCGTTGTTCGCGCGCAGAATGGACAGTCATTTGTCTGCGCAGACGTTCCCGGTCTTATCGAGGGTGCTTCTGAGGGTAAGGGTCTTGGTCATCAGTTCCTTCGTCACATTGAGCGCACGGCACTTATTGTCCACATGGTTGACGTTACGGGTGGCTATGAAGACAGAGATCCTGTAGAGGACTACCGCGCTATTAATGAGGAGCTCAAAGCCTATGCTTCAAAGCTGGCAGACCGCCCTCAAATTGTGGTAGCAAACAAATGCGATATGCCAGGCACAGAAGATGCTATTGAGGCTCTTAAAAAGGCTGCAGAGGCCGATAACAGAGCTTTCTTTGCTATCTCTACCGTAACTGGTTTAAATCTTGATGATTTTGTTACTACTTGTGCCGCTGAAGTGGCTGAACTTCGTAAAGAAATTGCCATTACTACGCCTACGGTTGATCGCAGCGAGTCTTGGGAGAACCAGCGACTTCGTCGTGACAGCAAGCTTCGCATTGAGCGAGAAGAGCGCCATGCGTGGCGTGTCTCTGGCGGCCAAATTGAGCGCATGGTCATTCAGACCGACTGGGAGAATGACGAGGCAGTTGCATATCTTCAGCGTCGTCTTGATCGTATGGGCCTTGAGCAACAGCTGGCAAAGGCTGGCGCTGTTGATGGCGATGAGATTCGTATTCTTGAGCTAATCTTCACGTATGAAGATCCAAATAAGCCACAAACCGAGGGTATTGAAATACCTGATGAGGATACATCTGATCTTGCATTTGATGACGTTGAGTTCGAGGATGGTCCGTCAGATTCCTCAGATGCAGTAGAGCCTTTGTCAGAAATTGAGTAGCACATGGCAGTTGATGTCTTAAATAATATGCATCCTGGCCTGCCACGTTTGGGACAGGATAAGAATCGCACGTATCGTTTGGGCATCATGGGTGGAACTTTTGACCCTATCCATAACGGTCACCTTGTTGCTGCAGAACAGGCTTACGATGATCTCAACCTCGATGTTGTGGTTTTTCATGCCTGCTGGACGTCCTGCGTTTAAACAAAACAAAGGAGTTACCAGGGGAGAAGACCGTTATTCAATGACACTTCTGGCTACCTCAGATAATCCTCATTTTGTTGCGTCGCGCTTTGAGGTTGACTATGAGGGTATCACCTACACTGCTGACACGTTAAGAAGACTTCGTAAGGTATATCCATCTAACGTTGAATTTTTCTTTATCACTGGTGCCGATGCAATTGCTGATATTGTCACGTGGAAAGACGCACAAACGGTTGCGGATCTTGCTCATTTTGTTGCAGCTACACGCCCTGGCTATGAATTAAGTCGTGCTCAGAAGGTCATTGCTGACTCTCCCTATGACTTTAAGGTGACGTATTTAGAGGTTCCTGCCTTGGCTATCTCGTCTAGCTATTTACGTACTAGAGTTCAAAAAGGTCAGAGTCTCAGATATCTAACACCAGATTCTGTCACGGGATATATTCATAAACATGGACTTTACGGTGCTGACTCAACACCACTGAATGCATAGCAAAGAGTATCTTTTCTAGATAGATTTGCTCGCTCGCTACAGTATGCATGTATGTACACATTGAACCTTGTAGGAAGCACATGGAAAGAACGCTTATCGCAACAGATGTTACGTATTCAGCAGATCAGCAGGCTATTATTGACCAGCTTGAAGCTGACCTGAAGAATCATATGTATGACAAAAATCCTAAGCGCTTTGCTCATTCTATCTCTGTCGGCCGCTGTGCGGAGACGCTTGCGCGCGTATATGATGCAGATGCTTTTAGTGCTCGTATTGCAGGTATTTTGCACGATTGGGAGAAGTTGCTTTCTGATGCAGAAACTCTTGAGTTGGCAGAGCAATTTCGTATTCATGTAGAAGCTCCCTATCAGAAAATTGTGGGGCTCTTGCACGGTCCTCTCGCCGCAAAAACCTTACCAGCTATATACCCCTGGCTTTCTGAAGAGGTCCTCAGCGCCATTCAAAAACATACCGCGGGCGATTATCAGATGAGCGCGCTGGACAAAATATTGTATGTAGCTGATCTTATTGAGCCCTTGCGTCCAGATTTTGAAGCTGTTGCGACTGTTCGCGAAGTTTATTTACAGGGTGGTTCTCTTGATGAACTTTACGAGAGCGCATTTTGTGGTGTGATGAGGTATGTAATTTCATCGAGGAGTTATTTGTATCCAAACTCAATTGCACTATACAATGAGATGATTGAAAAAACATCTGAGTAGCTTTGCTATAGGAGAAAACGGAGAAATTCATGGCTGTAACTTCACTTGAGCTTGCAAAAAGTTGCTGCAATTGCTGCAGATCAGAAGAAGGCTGAAGATATTCTTGTTCTAGACCTGACTGGTTTGAGCGACGTCTGCGATTACTTTGTTATTTGCACGGGTGGAAATGCTCGTTTGGCTGACGCTATTGTTGATGAGGTTCGCGAGAAGGTCACAGCAAACTGCGGTATTCGTCCTATTTCTACTGAGGGTCGTGACGGCCTCAATTGGATTCTTGTTGACTACGGTTCAGTTGTAGTTCATGTATTCCAGCCTGAGGTAAGAGCTTACTATCGCCTTGAGCGTCTCTGGGCGGATGCTCCTCGCGTAGAGCTTGATATTGAGGGTGCTATGACTTCTGAGATTCCTTATGCTGATCTGCCTGAAGATGCTCTGGCTCCAGCTTTTTGAGCTCTCCGATGATGATCTTGTTGATAATCTTCCAGAGTCTGAAGATCCAGCTGAATAAAGGCAATCTCTATATTTGCTCGTTTTTTTACCTGTGGGCATAGTGTCTGAAACACGATGTTCAAAGCGCAGGTCTCTGCCGTACTGCACGGCACCAGAGCCATATTTATCTTTGAGCTTATCGGTTACCTCGGAGAGATGACGTAAGTCACTCCGAGGTTTCTTTTTACTGAATCTGAACAGATTTCACCCTCAAGTGTTTTATCAAACTGATCAAAGAGAGATGCTTGAACTGGCTTTATGTTGGTTTCATCTGCAAAAGTACTTATGCCAACGCCAAGCAATCTAACTGGCTGGCCTTTTTTCCAAATAGTTGGAAGGAGGTTTACGGCAATTTCTGCAAAGACGTGCTCATCATCGGTTGGTTCTGCCATTCTTTTTCTGGGCTGTGTGAGATACGGTTGCAGACTGTTTAACTTTGAGCGTAACCGTAAAGCCTTGTAGGCACTTTCGGCGAAGGCGTCTTCCGACAATGCCTGAAATGTGTCTAATAGCTTCTTCTATTTCTTGTTTTTTTCAAATAAATCAGTTTCAAAGGTTCTCTCGTTAGAAACAGATTTAACTTCACGCTCTTGAGTTGCTTCATGTACCTCTGAAATTTCTTTTTCCTTGTGCGCGGAGAATTATTTTTGAGGTTACATTGCCAATAAAAAGGAGTTAGGTACGTAGCGTCTGCTCTAGAAAGCTCACCCAGAGTTCTGATTTTTTTGTTGATGAAGTGTTTTAGCCAGCGCAGGACCAATGCCACTCATAGCTTCAATAGGCAGAGGTGCTAAAAAGCGCTGTTCTGTACCAGGAAGCACTACAGTAAGGCCACGTGGTTTCTCTTGCTCTGAGGCAATTTTTGCAATTGTCTTGTTTATTCCTAAACCAATGGAACACGTAATTCCTAGTTCTGCAACTTTCTTTTGTATGCGCTTGCAAATTTCTAGAGGATTTTTCTTTAGAAAATCTTCCTGGAGTGATGTCAAAAAAATGCCTCATCAATAGAAACTTGCTCAACTAGGGGAGTCTCATCTTTGAGAAAACCCATCACAAGAGCGCTCATTTCTGAGTATCTGTCATAGCGACCTGGAGTCCAAATTGCTTGTGGACAAAGCTTTTGTAGCAGTAGCTGATGGCATGGCAGAATGTACGCCAAATTTTTCTTGCTTCATACGATGCGGTGGAAACAACACCACGCTTATGGGCAGATCCGCCTACGATTACCGGTTTTCCACGCCACTCAGGATGATCAAGTTGCTCAACAGATGCAAAGAACGCATCAAGATCAAGAAGACCGATAGCTTTACCGTGCCATTCGAAATTACTTGATTGACGTGCGCTTTTTAATTGATATGTTCTTTGACGCCTCCATACATAAAGTGTATACTTTTTTTAGACAAATAGAACAAGTGTTTCATTAATAAATTACGAGTACTTTTTTTGAAGAGAGCAAATTTATACTTTTCGAGGTTAATGCGTTGTTGTACACTTGTAACCCGATTTGTGGCTTTTGCGGTGCAGCCCATCTAACATCTGAGGCACCGCTCGTATGGAGGAGTTTTTCATTGGCAGTTAAGATTCGTCTGGCCCGTCACGGTGCCAAGAAGCGTCCGTACTATCGCGTAGTTGTCGCTGATGGTCGTATGCCTCGCGATGGTCGTTACATTGAAGAAGTCGGTCGTTACAACCCACTGACTAGCCCTAAGACGATTGATATCAACCTCGAGAAGGTTGATGAGTGGGTAGCAAAGGGCGCTCAGCCAACAAGCGCAGTTTCTCACCTCATTGAGATCGCTCGTACTGGTGCTCCAGTTGCAGAGAAGAAGACCAAGCTCTCCAAGAAGGCACAGGCAAAGGCTGTCGCAGCTGCAGAGGCTGCTGCTGAGGCCGCTGCTGAGGCTGCTGCCGCAGCTGCTGCTGAGGAGTCCGAGGCTCCAGAGGCTGAGTAAATCGTGTCTGAATTCACAGAGCCCACTGAGGTAGACGCTGTCGATCAAGACATTCAAGAGATGCCTTCTGACAAGGTTGCTGACCTTGTTGAGTATATCGTCTGTGGTCTTGTCGATAATGAAGATGCTGTTGCACTCGACGTCACCGATCGCGAGGATGGAGCCTTAATTGAGGTTTCTTGCTCTGAGGAAGACGCTGGACGTGTCATTGGCCGTAAGGGAAGAACCATTAAGGCAATTCGCACTTTGGCTCGTGCTCTTGGTCAGCGTGTTGGCACCTCTGTTGATGTCGAGGTTGTAGGCTAATTTTGCGTAAGCACTGGCGAGCAATTGCTCAAATTGTTAAAACGCATGGTAAAAGAGGGGAGGTTGTGACGGTTCCCGTTCACGGCCTTCCTTCTCTTATAGCTGAAGGCATGACGGTTGTTCCCGTTCCGCCTTCCCTTAGAGGCTCTAGAGAACTCTCAGTTATCTCTGTTGAGTCAGATGACCGAGAAGGTAGTCTTGTTACCTTTGATGGAGTAACAACTATCTCTGGCGCAGAAGAGTTGGTAGGAAAAACGCTTCTGGTAGAAGAAGATTGTCTTCCAGAAAACTTTGGTCTTGTGAATACTTCTTTGCTTGTAGGCAGGGAAGTGTGTGATGTAGAACATGGTTCTCTGGGTGAAATTGTTGAGGTTCTTGTTGGTCCTACACAAAACGTATGGGTACTTGATGGACCTTTTGGCCAGGTTATGATGCCTGCTGTTGATGAGTTCATCAAAGAAGCTCCAGATAGTGGAGTTATTACTGTTTCAATCCCTCAAGGACTTCTTAGATTGGGTGAGTAACATGCGCTTAGAAACGCTCTCAGTTTTTCCTGAGATTTTCTCGCCTTATTTAGATGCTTCTATTATGGGCAGAGCTCAGAAGGCAAACATTTTTGAGTTTTACGCACATGATTTGCGCGACTGGACGCATGATAGACATCGCACGGTAGACGATGCCCCCTTTGGTGGTGGACAAGGCATGCTCATGAAGCCTGCTCCCATCTTTTGAGGCAGTTCGTGAGATTTCTGATCAGGCAGATTCCAAGCCCCACGTGGTGTTTTTTTCTCACCAGTTGGTAGGCAGTATTCTCAGGCAATCGCCCAAGAGCTTTCTGAAAAAAACCGCATTTTATTTGTCTGTGGCCGCTATGAGGGTATGGATGAACGCGTCTATGAGCTGGCAGATGATGTAATTTCTATGGGAGATTACGTATTGACTGGTGGAGAGCTTCCTGCACTTACCGTTATTGACTCCGTTGTGCGTCTGCTTCCTGGTGCGCTCGGCGATGAAATGAGCTCCCAAGATGAATCGTTTTTCTGATGACGGTCTTTTTGGAGTATGCTCAGTACACGCGACCATCAAATTTTTGAGGGGCGAGAAGTTCCGTCGGTGCTTCTATCGGGAGACCATGGTGCTGTTGCGGTCTGGAGACGACGCTCTGCACTTGCTCGTACACGTGCTTGGCGACCAGACCTTCTTGAGACAGCCCAGCTCACCGATGATGATATTGCGTATTTAGCAGAACTTGATCAGCAATCTGGTGATGACGATGAGTAGTGGACACTCAAAAGCAGTTGAACTTTTTCAGTACGTAGCAATTGTTGTTGTTGCGGTTTTACTGGCATTTTTTATCAGAACCTTCGTCGCTGAAGTCTATGAGGTTCCAACAGGGTCCATGCTCAATACCATCCAGCTGGGGGATCGTTTGGTAGGAGAGAAGCTTACCTATCGTTTTGGCGGTACTCCGCAAGCAGGTGATGTGGTTACCTTCACCAGTCCTCTAAACTCTGACACACTTTTGGTAAAGCGTGTTATTGCTACAGCTGGTCAAACGGTTGATTTACGCGATGGCGCTGTGTACATTGACGGCCAGCTTATGGATGAGCCTTACACCGAAGGTAAGCCAACGTATTCTCTTGCAGATCGCAACGGTGCCGTAATTCAGAATTATCCGTATACTGTTCCTGCAGGTCATATTTTTGTTATGGGTGACAACAGAACAAACTCACTGGATTCCAGATATTTTTGGTCCTGTTGCGGTATCTACCGTGACTTCTAAGGCAATGTTTATTTTTCTGGCCCTTTGATCATGCTCGCGGGCTATAGTACTAACGTCGGACATTTGGGAGAAAGAACATCATGGGCGCAACACCACTCACGTTTCAAGACATGATTTTGACCCTTGAACACTATTGGGCAGAAAAAGGTTGCACGGTTATGCAGCCATATGACTCCGAGGTAGGTGCTGGTACTTTCCATACCGCAACTATCTTGCGCTCACTTGGTCCAGATGCCTGGCGCACCTGCTATCCTCAGCCTTGCCGTCGTCCAGCTGATGGACGCTATGGCGAGAACCCCAACCGCCTGCAACACTACTATCAGTTCCAGGTTTTGATTAAGCCTTCGCCAGCTGATTCTCAGGAACTTTACCTTGGTTCCCTTGCTGCTATTGGTCTTGATCCAAAAGACCATGACGTTCGTTTTGTTGAGGATGACTGGGAGAGTCCGACTCTAGGCGCTTGGGGTCTTGGTTGGGAGGTTTGGCTCAACGGTATGGAGGTCACTCAGTTCACGTACTTCCAGCAGGTAGGTGGTATTGAGGTTGATCCAGTTCCTGTTGAGATTACCTATGGTCTTGAGCGTATTGCTATGTATGCTCAGGGTGTTGATTCCGTCTTTGACCTGGTATGGAGTTACCTGCCAGACGGCACTCCGATGACGTATGGCCAGGTGTTTTTAGAGAACGAGCGCGAGTTCTCAACCTACAACTTTGAGGTTGCCAACATTGAGCTCATGCGCGAGAAGTTCGACGAGTATGAGGCAGAGTGCCATAGTTGCCTTGAGCGCAAGCTTCCACTGCCTGCCTATGACTGCGTTATGAAGTGCAGTCACGCATTTAACCTGCTTGACTCTCGTGGTGCTCTTTCTGCTGTTGAGAGGGCTAACTATATTCTTCGTGTTCGTACTGTTGCTAAGGCATGCTGCGAATCGTATTTGGAGGAGGTTGCTTCTAAGAAAGCACCTGCAGCAACTACTCAGGAGGAGGTGGCTTAAATGGCTGAGGTTAGAGACTTCCTTTTTGAGATTGGTTCTGAAGAGATGCCTTCTGCTCCGCTGCAGAAAGCTATTGCTCAGTTCAATAAGCTTGTCGTTTCCGGACTTAAAGACTCTGGTTTGTCATTTGGAGAAGTTAAGATTCTCTCGACACCTCGTCGTTTAACTGCCTATGTAAAGGACGTTGCTGAGGCTACAGAAGAGATTTCTGAGGTCAAGCGTGGTCCTAAGGCAGAAATTGCTTTTTGACGCAGAAGGTAATCCAACTAAAGCTGCTGAGGGATTTGCGCGTAAGTGCGGGGTAAGCGCTGATGCGTTAACCCGTCGTGAAGATACCGATGGTCATGAGTATGTTTTTTTGCTGAGCTCAATATTCCTTCAGTTCCTGCTGCAAAGATTCTTTCCGAGCTGGCAACTTCTTGGATTTCTGCACTTGATTGGCCTCGCAGTCAGCGCTGGGGTTCTTTCCACGAGCGCTATGTTCGTCCTGTTCGCTGGCTCTGCGCTCTCTTTGGTTCAGAGATTGTTCCTGTTACGTACGCTGACGTAACAAGCTCAAATACCACCCAGGGTCACCGTGTTCTTGGGCCTGGCTACCATGAGGTTGCAACTCCTGCAAACTATGAGCAGGTTCTCAAAGACGCTGGCGTTTTTACTTCAGGACCAGAGAAAAGACGTTATTCTCGCCGGCATTAAAGAGGTTGAGGCTGCTCGCCCAGGATCTTATGTTGATATGCCAGAGAAGGTCTTTGAGGAGGTCATCAACCTTACTGAGTGGCCTCAGGTTCTTGTGGGCACCTTTGATGAAGAATTCCTCAACGTTCCTTCAGAGATTATTACTGAGTCCATGCTTTCTAATCAGCGCTATTTCCCAATCTATGACGCTGAAGGTAAGCTGACTCGTGAGTTCATTGTGGTTTCAAATGCGGATCCATCTTGTGCCGAGCGTGTCATTGACGGCAACGAGCGTGTTGTCCGTGCCCGCCTCGACGACGCTAAGTTCTTCTTTGAGGAGGACTTGAAGCACACCCTTGATGAATTTGCTCAGCGCTTAGAGACCGTTGTCTTTCAGGAGAAGCTTGGTACCGTCCTGCAGAAGACCCAGCGTATGGAGGCTCTTGCTGCAGAGATTGCACTCGACGAGACTTCCAGCCAGGAAGAGGCTGCCCTTGCTGCTCGTGCAGCTCATCTTGCCAAGGCAGACCTTGTCAGTCAGGCAGTTGTCGAGTTCACCAGCCAGCAGGGTGTCATGGGTGGTTACTACGCAGAGGCTGCTGGCGAGAAGAGCGATGTTGCTGCAGCAATCCGTGAGCACTATCGTCCTCGTTTTGCTGGCGACGAGCTTCCAAGCGGACAGATTGGTCGCTTTGTAGCTATTGCTGACAAGCTTGATACCATCTGCGGTATCTTTGCCATTAACGAGCCACCAACCGGCTCTTCTGACCCCCTATGCTGTTCGTCGTGCAGCTATTGGTGTTATTGCGCTGCTTCGCTCTGCTTCAAATCTTGATCTCAAGAAGCTCATTGCAAGCTCTCTGGAACTTTATCGTCAGCAGGGCCTTTCCTTTGATGAGTCTGTTCAGTCTCAGGTTGAGCAGTACTTTATTGGTCGTCTTGCATCTATTGCTAAGGACGAGAAGATCTCTGCAGACGCCATTGAGGCTGTAAGCGCTATTGGTGTGATTAATCCTGTTGAGTTCTTGCTACGTGCTCGTGCTCTTGATGAGGCTCGACAGAACGCACCTGAGGTCTTTGAGGATCTTGCAACCGCATACGCACGTGCAGCTCACCTGAGCGATGCTTCTCTTGGCACAGAGGTTGACACAGCGCTTTTGTCTGAGCCAGAGAAATCTTTGCTTGCTGCTTGTGAAGAAGGCCAGAAGCAAGTGGCTGCTGCTCTTGCTCAGTTAGACTATGCAGGTGCTGTTTCAGCACTGTCTCAGCTGCGTGAGCCAATTGATACTTTCTTCGATAAAGTACTTGTCATGGATGAAAATGATACCGTTCGCCGAAATCGTTTACGCCTTTTGAACAAGTTTTCCCAGGTATTTAGTAATGTCGCCGATATTAGCGTGCTTTCTCGAAAAAAGTAGGGTAGTCTTTAGGATAGATAAACGTATGTATCTTTCTGAAACTCTCTACTGAAAGGGTTGCAGGTATGAGCACACTTGATATTGATAACAACACACTTGGCAATGGTCTACCTATCGTCTACGTCTTGTCTGACTCTCGCGGAGAGACTGGTGCCGCTGTAGTTAAGGCTGCTGCTGCTCAGTTTGGCGCTGAGTCCGTTGAGATTGTAAGGGTTCCAAACATTCATAGCGTTGATGATGTTCGTGCATACTTCAATGAGCATGAGGATGAGGATCGCCCTCGCGCAGTCTTCCATACCTTTGCAGATGGCTCTCTGAGAAGAGAGATTCGTCGAGAGCTTGACCAGCGCCTCATCCCATCTATCGATCTTCTGGGACCAGCTGTGAATGTCATTTCAACACTCACCGGTGAAGAGCCAAGTCACGCAATTGGTGCCTTCTTTGAGGGAGTAACCCGCTAAGTAGTGTATCGATTGCATTCTTATATCAAATAGTTAAATGAGCATCCTATTCGGGTGCTCATTTTTTCATAGCTAAAATTCCACATCTTGCAATCATAAGTTTGTAAAATATTCTGTGAACGGTCAATATTGACCGCTCACCGTTATTTCATTTAGAAGAATCCTATAGGTTGGTAACATATTGTGATTGTGAGGGCAGTACTTTTCAGTACGTTTGTAGTCCTTATGTTTATTTGTGTTGGTGCACGCTTTGCGTGTGATATTTTGAGAGTTTGGAGTGTTATGTCCGAGAAGCACGTTTACAGCTTCGGAAAGGACCACGCCGGTAACGATGTTACTGAGGTCGCTGGCGCATCCGTCGAAGAGGCAAAGTGGATTGTTGGTGGCAAGGGAGCAAACCTTGCAGAGATGTCTAAGATTGGCCTGCCTGTACCTCCAGGATTCTCAATTACTTGCCAAACTTGCGTTGCTTATTCCAACAACGGCAACGTCTGGCCTGAGGGCGTCACTGATGAGATTGACGCAGCTATGGCTACCCTTGAGGAGCGCATGGGCAAGAAGCTCGGCGATGCAGAAGATCCACTGCTTGTCTCCGTCCGTTCTGGTGCACCATTCTCCATGCCTGGCATGATGGACACTGTTCTTAACCTTGGTCTTAACGATGAGTCCGTTCAGGGTCTCATTAAGCAGACTGGTAACGAGCGCTTTGCTTGGGACTCTTACCGTCGTTTTGTTCAGATGTTCTCTGGCGTTGTTATGGGCGTTTCTGGACAGCTCTTTGAGGATGCAATTGCTGCTAAGAAGGCCGAGAAGGGCGTTAAGCTTGATACAGAGCTGGACGCAAATGACCTTCGTGACCTTGTAACTTGGTTCAAGGGCATCTTTGCTGCAAACGTTGACGTTAAGGAGCACCCAGAGGTCTCCAAGAACGGCTACGCTGTCTTCCCATCCGATCCATATCTCCAGCTCCGCCTTGCTGAGCAGGCAGTCTTTGGTTCTTGGATGAACGACCGCGCAATCCTTTACCGCAAGCAGAACAAGATTCCTGATGAGCTTGGTACTGCAGTTAACGTTCAGGTCATGGTCTTTGGTAACAAGGGTGAGACTTCTGCAACTGGCGTTGCATTTACTCGTAACCCCTGCAGATGGTACCAACGAGGCGCTACGGTGACTTCCTGATCAATGCTCAGGGCGAGGACGTTGTTGCTGGTATTCGTAACACTGAGCCTATTGCAGACCTTGTTAAGGTTCCTGCACTCAAGGAGGCAGGCGAGGAGCTCTTCCACGTCTTTGAGATTCTTGAGGATCACTACGCAGACATGATGGACATCGAGTTCACCATTGAGAATGGTAAGCTTTGGATGCTCCAGACTCGTGTTGGTAAGCGTACTGCTCTCTCTGCACTTAAGGTTGCAATTCAGATGTACGAAGAGGGTCGTATTACTAAGGAGCAGGCTGTTTCTCGCGTTGCTCCTGAGCAGCTCGATCAGCTTCTGCACCCACAGTTTGATCCTAACGCTGAGTACGAGACCATTGCTAAGGGTCTTAACGCTTCTCCTGGTGCAGCTGTTGGTGCTGCAGTATTCTCTTCTGCAGACGCTGAGGCTTTTGCAGAGGCAGGCAAGCCTTGTATTCTTGTCCGTTGGGAGACCACTCCAGATGACCTCCACGGCATGGTTGCTGCAGAGGGCATCCTAACTTCCCACGGCGGCAAGACCAGCCACGCAGCTGTTATTGCTCGTGGTATGGGCGCTCCTTGCGTCTGCGGTGTTGATACACTTCGCATTGACGCTGCTAACAAGCGCTTCACCGTTGCTGATTCCGGCCTTGTTGTTAACGAGGGGCGATGTAATCTCCATCGACGGTACCACTGGTGACGTCATCCTTGGTGCTGTTGAGCTTGTTCAGCCAGAGCTTTCTGGTGACCTTCAGACCATCCTTGCATGGGCAGATGAGGTCCGCCTTGACGGGTCCCGTGGTCGCGTCATTGGCGTACGTGCAAACGCTGATAACCCAGCAGATGCTCAGACTTCCGTTGATAACGGCGCTGAGGCAATTGGTCTTGACCGTACTGAGCACATGTTCCTCGGTGAGCGCAAGCACCTCATCCAGGACTTCATCCTTGCTGACTCTGAGGACGTCAAGCAGCTTGCTATCGAGCAGCTTGGTCGCGCTCAGAAGGGCGACTTCCTTGGTATGTTCAAGGTAATGGACGGCAAAGACGTTGTCGTTCGTCTTCTTGACCCACCTCTTCACGAGTTCCTGGATTCTCCACGTGAGCTTGCTGTTGAGATTGCTCGCGATGAGGAGCAGGGCAAGGATGCTGCAGCTAAGCGTGCTCTTCTTGCTAAGTTTGATGCATTCCAGGAGGCAAACCCAATGCTCGGCCTTCGTGGTTGCCGCCTTGGTCTTGTCTACCCAGAGCTCAACGTTATGCAGGTCCGCGCTATTGCAAGTGCAGCTGCAGAGCTCAAGCGCGTTGGTCTTGACCCTCGCCCAGAGATCATGGTTCCTCTGGTTGGCTTCGAAGAGGAGCTCATCCAGGTCCGTGAAGAGGTTGAGGAGACCATCAAGCAGGTTGCTGATGAGTACGGTGTTGAGCTCAACATCCCAGTTGGTACCATGATCGAGCTTCCACGTGCAGCTATCATGTCCGAGGAGATTGCTAAGCACGCAGACTTCTTCTCCTTCGGTACAAACGACCTCACTCAGACTGCTCTTGGCTTCTCTCGTGACGACGTTGAGTCTGCATTCATGCCTCTCTATCTTGAGCGCAAGATTGTTAAGACCAACCCATTTGCAACCCTTGATAAGGGTGTCGCAGAGCTTGTCCGTATGGGCGTTGAGGGTGGCCGTAAGGGCAATCCAAACCTCACCATTGGTGTCTGCGGTGAGACTGGTGGCGATCCAGAGTCCATCCACATGTACTACAACCTTGGTCTTGACTATGTCTCCTGCTCACCATATCGTGTACCAATTGCACGTCTTGCTGCAGCACAGGCTAAGATTCAGGCTAACGGTGGTCCACAGAAGATTGCTACTAAGTAGGTTTTCTTCTAGACACACTGCAACAAACTCTAGAGGGCGGCTTCGGTCGCCCTCTTTTGCTAGATAGTGATAACCTGCTATTATGTGATAAAAATGCAGGTATAAGGAGGCTCTATGTTATCCATTCGTCGAGAAGATCTTGAAGCTCGTGAGCATCAGGTCTTGTCAGATGAGGCAGCTTTTTCTGATGAAAGTAAAGGCCGCGCGGTAGCAGAAGAGCCTGATCAGTATCGTACGTGTTATCAGTGTGATAGAGATCGCATTCTGCATAGTAAGAGCTTCAGAAGGCTGGCACACAAGACGCAGGTTTTTCTCGCCCCTGAAGGAGATCATTACAGGACGCGCCTTATTCACACCTTAGAGGTTTCGCAGATAGCACGCTCTATTGCTCGTCCTCTTGGCTTAAACGAAGATCTTACTGAAGCAATTGCTCTTGGACATGATTTGGGCCATACACCTTTTGGACACATTGGCGAGAAAGCGCTTTCACACGCTATTAGCTTGTATAGGGGAATGGATCCTGACGATCCAAAAAAATGAGTATATTTTTTTGCTCATAATCAGCAAAGTGCTCGTATTGTTGAATATCTGGAGAAAGACGGTAGAGGTCTTAATCTTTCTCATGAGGTTATTGATGGAATTAGATGTCATTCAGGCAACCTAAGAGCAGAGACTGCTGAAGGAAGAATTGTTGCCATCTCGGACCGTATTGCCTATGTAACACACGATATTGACGATGCAAAAAGAGCAGGACTGCTATCTGAGGAGTACCTTCCTACAGAGGCTCGAGAGGTTCTTGGCAATAGTTCTCCTGAACGTATTGAAAATATGGTTCACGATATTGTCTCTGAGAGTTCTCGTGTGGGGGATATCAAAATGACAGACTCCATGTGGAGAGCCATGATGACCATGAGGGCGTTTTTGTTTGCCAATCTCTACGCATCAGGAGACGCAAAATACGAAGAGCCTAAGGCGTATGATCTTATCATCGAACTGTTTGATTACTTTGTAAATCATCTGGATGAGGTTCCTACAGAATATAAGTGTCATGATTTTGATCATCCAGAAATCCAGGTTGCAGACTTTGTATCTGGTATGACCGATAGGTATGCAACAAGAATTTTTGAAGACCTTCGCTTGCCTCGTTCCTGGGGTAAGAGAAGATATGTAAAAGTAAGTTTTCTGCAAACTAACCCTTGTACAGCAGGATATATTCACGTATACTTTCCGTCTGTGTGTTAACTATGTGTCGTTCGCAGGAAGCGTCGGCACCTCTAGAGATGAGGAAACAATGGACTACATTCGCGCTATTGAGCGTCAGCAGATCCGCGAGGACATTCCTGAGGTCCGCGTTGGTGACAACGTAAAGGTTCACTATCGCATCGTCGAGGGCGAGCGTACCCGTGAGCAGGTCTTCCAGGGTGACATCATTCGTCTTTCCGGCGAGGGTTCCCGTGAGACTTTCACCGTTCGTAAGATTAGCTTTGGCATTGGTGTTGAGCGTACTTTCCCACTTCATTCACCAAAGATCGCTAAGCTTGAGGTTCTTCGCCACGGTGTTGTTCACCGCGCTAAGCTCTACTTCCTGCGTGATCGTGTTGGTAAGGCAGCTCGTCTTCGCGAGAAGCGCTAATCAACTTCATTTGCTCTTTAAAGCCGCCTTCGGGCGGCTTTTTTTAGTACCATAGAGCAAAACGTTTGGAGAAATATGGCTGATTCCGCTAAAGACATACTTGCTCGTTTGAGCGATGCTCCAGAAGCAGAGGTGTTCGAGCTTATAGCGCGATACAGAGAGGACCCTCGTAAGCAAGTTATTAAAAGCTTTGGAATCAGCAAAAAAAGCGCATTGAAAAAGAACATGCCGAGAAAAAGCCGTGTAGAAGAAATGTATCGCCTTCAGAGAGAACTTTCTGGAGAAGGGCTAGTTGTTGGTGTAGATGAGGTAGGAAGGGGCTCTGTAGCAGGTCCCTTAACAGTCTGCGCGGTATGCTTGCCTGATGAGCCCATCATTTATGGTCTTAACGACTCCAAAAAACTTACTGCAACTAAACGCGAAATTCTTGCAGAACAAATTCAAGAAAAGGCAATTGCTGTTGGAATTGCGCATATTGCTCCGCAGAGAATTGATGAAGTTGGTATGGCTCAGTCTCTGCGAGATGCCATGCTACAAGCTGTTAAAAAAATGCAGGTATTGAGCCTGATTATGTGTTGATTGATGGAAATCCCATGCATATCCATCCCAAAGAGAAGACCCTTGTAAAAGGTGATGCTCGCATTGCGGCTATTGCGGCAGCATCAATTGTGGCAAAGGTCACGCGAGATGCCCTTATGGTTGCCTATGATGAGGAGTATCCTGGCTATCATCTGGCAGAATGCAAAGGCTACGCTTCTTCCGAGCACATAGAAGCCATCGGAGAAATGGGACTTTCTCCTATACATCGTGCGTCGTTTTGTGGAAACTTTGTAAAGACACAGAGACTGTTTTAATACACCTAATTTAAGCAATCAGATTAACTTTCAGATATAAATATGTCCCCGTTCATTCCAAGAGGAATGAACGGGCTTTTTCCGTAGCTTCGAAGCAATAGCATCAAATATTTTATTTTTCGTCAGAATTGCTACGCCGCTTAGACAGACAGCTGCCAAGTTGCTGTCAAAGTGCTCATTCAAACTGAGCTCTCCAACAATGAAAGGAGAGTCATGAACAAGAAAGATGAAAGTAAAAAGGAAATTTCAGAATCTGAAAGCAGAGAGGAAGAAGCCACACCTCAGAAGAGACCACGTCGCTCCAAAAACCTTGAAGACAGATGCTCAAGCAGAGCTCAATGAGCTACAAGAAGGTCCAAATTCTGATGAAAATTGTGCAGATGATGCTTCTCATGAGGATAGAATCCCACTAGAAGAAATGTCTTCTCGACAAATTGGTGAGAAAGGCGAGGAGATCGCTGCAAAATACCTCATCAAAAGAGGCTACAAAATTATCCAAAACTAACTGGACGTGTCAGATTGGTGAGGTTGATATTGTTGCTCAAGATGGCGATAACGTTGTGCTTGTTGAGGTAAAGACAAGACGTATTTTGAACAAAGACGATAGCATCATGCCTGAGCTGGCTGTAAATAGGGCAAAGCAGGAAAAATATAGAACGCTTGCGCTTATGTATGCAGCGCTTCATCCAGCACTTACCTCTATTAGATTTGATGTTGTTGCTATTAATCTGGTAGCTCCAAGCACAGCAAGCCTAAGGCATTTAATTGGGGCATTTAGCTGGGATGAGCAATGAGCCAGACAACCATTTGCGTTCATACTGCAACTCTTAGAGGAATTGAGGCAATACCTGTTGATGTAGAAGTGGGTATTTCAGGCGGCATACCTGGAATAACCATCGTAGGAATGCCTGACAGCTCCATTATGGAATCTCGTTCTCGTGTGCGCTGCTCACTAAAAGCTGCTGGATTTACCATCCCTCGATTGCTGGTAACAATCAATTTGACGCCTGCGGATATAAAGAAGACAGGTACTGGATTTGATTTGCCTATAGCCGTTGCTATTCTTGCAGCTACTGGACAGATTCCTCAAGAGATTGTGCATAACAGGCTGTTTGTTGGTGAGCTTTCTTTAAACGGATCCATATCTTCTGTACGAGGCATGGCCGCTTACGCAATGCTTGCTAAACGCCTAGGAATGAAGCTCATATCTTCTGCAGATTGCAATCTTTTTTGGCTCAGATTGGCAACATGTTATTGGTATTACTTCGCTTCTTAATTTGAGTCTTACTGACCAATCTTTTTGTAAACCGCTGAGCAGTCAAAAGGACGTATCAAACCTAAAAGCAATGACTGAGAATCTTGATTTTGAGGAGGTTATTGATCAGGAATTAGTCAAACGTGCCATAGTAGTTGCCGCAACGGGAAACCTTGGAATGCTCATGATTGGGCCTCCTGGTGCAGGTAAAACAATGCTTGCTAAAAGAATTCCAACTATCCTCCCAGAACTCTCTAAAGAAGAGCGCGATGAGGTATTGCTCATACATTCTGTAGCGGGGTGTGAAACAGATTCTATTCAAGCAGGTGTACGGCCCTTTAGGTCTCCTCATCATTCAGCTTCTGTAGCAGGCATGATTGAGGTGGCAGACCTGTCATCCCAGGCGAAATTTCTCTTGCCCATAAAGGCGTTCTCTTTTTTTAGATGAGCTGCCCGAGTTTGCTTCTAATACGCTACAGGTTTTTACGTCAGCCAATCGAAGATGGATATGTACATCTTGCGCGAGTGGATGGCATCTATAAGTTTCCTTCTCAGTTTCAGCTCATCGCTGCAGCTAATCCCTGTCCCTGCGGATACTTTGGAGATAAAACTCACACCTGTAAGTGCTCTCCAGGAAAGATTTCTACGTATCAATCAAAAAAATTGGAGGTCCTTTAATGGATCGAATAGATATTGTGTGTGATGTAGCTCGACCTTCTTCTGATCGAGTAATTCAAGGTGAGCTAGGACTTACTTCAGCAGGTATGCGCTCACTTGTTGTATCAGGCAGAGACTTTGCTTCTTGGCGAGAAACCCGTGGAGTAGATGGTACTTCTCGCCAAAAGTATGTGGAGAGCTTTGATGAATCAGCATTGCAACTGCTGCATAGATTTGCTCGTGGACTTCATTTTAGGAGGTAGAGCAATAACGCGTACCTGCAGAGTTGCAAGGACTATCGCAGATATTGCTCACCATGAAAAAGTGACAAAAGACGACGTATCTGAGGCAGTTGCCTATAGGTCTCGTTCTTTGGAGTAGCAATGGAGAGATGGGAGATTTCATCAGAAGATGAGGACTATCCAAAAGAATTGTTGCTGCTTAACCATCCACCTGAAATTATCTATGGAATGGGGAATAGAAGCGTTTTACAACAACCTTGTATGTCTGTAATTGGGGCTCGTAGGGCCACCCCATACAGCATGGCAATTGCAGAAATGGCTGGCAGATGCGCCGCTGATAACAATATTGTGGTGGTATCTGGCGGAGCTCTTGGCTGCGATTATATGGCGGGTATGGCTTCTCTTAATGCTGGTGGAAAGACTGTTGTAGTGGCAGGCTGTGGTGCAGATGTGACATATCCAACTACTTCTGCAGAGCTTTTTGAAGCAGCGCGAGAAGGAAGGGGAGCAGTCATTTCTTTAGACAGGTGGGGAACGCCTCCTAGACGCTATGCCTTTCCTAGAAGAAATGCGGTTATTGCAGCATTAGGTAAAAGTGCTCTTGGTAACGGAAGCAGGGCTTTGCTCAGGCACCATGAGTACTGCTGAGTTTGCTAACTCTCTTGGTAAAACTATTTATGCAATACCGGGGTCTATTTTTTTCTCCTGCTTCTGCTGGTACGAATAGACTCATCTCTGAAGGTGCTCAAATTGTTCCTGATGAGACATCGTTGGGCATTGCAATCTCTTTAGATTTTTGATTGCCTAGTTCAGGAACAATTGAAGCAAGATAAAAAAAGTTGACACCACTTTTATCTGCACTTATTGCTTCTCCTTCAAGACCCGAAGAACTTGCATGGAGGTTATCAGAAAACGTACTTACCGTGTTAAATTCTCTTACTGATTATGAAGCTCGTGGAATGGTAAAAAGATTACCAGATGGAAGGTATACTCCTTCTAAAGAGTTTTTATTTGGATTCGTAGTGTGTGATAGGTGAACAATGACACAAAAAGTTACTGTAGTTGGCGCTGGTTTAGCTGGAAGCGAATGTGCTTTACAGCTTGCTTCACGTGGTGTTTCTGTAGAGCTCATTGAGCAGCGCCCTGTTGTTTCTTCTCCAGCACACCACACCGATATGTTTGCTGAGCTGGTCTGTTCTAACTCTCTGAAGTCCACTAAGGAAGATTCTGCAGCTGGAATTTTAAAGTCTGAGCTTAAAAAGATGGGTAGTTTTCTACTTCGTATTGCAGAAGAAAACTCTGTTCCTGCAGGCGGCGCTCTTGCGGTCAATAGAGAAGAGTTTTCAAAGGCTGTTACTGAGCAGATCAGAAATCATCCAAACATCTCGGTAACTCATGCAGAGGTCACGGAGTTATCTGATGAGCCAACAGTTATTGCTGCAGGACCACTGTGCTCAGATAGCTTGTACGAAGTAATTTCTAAGCGTGTTGGAACTAACAGAATGTCGTTTTTTTGATGCAGCAGCGCCTATTGTGTCTTATGAATCAATTGACCATTCAATTGCCTTCTCTCAATCTCGTTATGAGGACTTGGGAATTGGCGATTACCTCAATTGCCCCATGAATAAAGAGGAATATGACACATTTGTTGATGAGTTACTTGCAGCTAAACGTGTTATTGGCCACGATTTTGAGCAGTCTGATTTGTTCCAAGCTTGTCAGCCTATTGAGGAAGTAGCAAGAACAGGACATGATTCCATTAGATTTGGCGCTTTGAAGCCAGTAGGACTTATTGACCCCAGAACGGGTAAGCGTCCCTGGGCAGCAGTTCAGCTTCGTGCGGAAAAATGCAGCTAAATCAGCATTTAATCTGGTTGGTTTTCAGACAAATCTTACCTGGGAGAGCAAAAAAACGCGTATTTACCCTCATCCCAGGGTTGGAAAAACGCTGAGTTTGTTCGCTACGGCGTCATGCACAGAAACTCTTTTGTTGACTCTCCTCATGCGCTTGATGGTTCGTTTGGAATTCCGGGAACTTTTACTATTCTTGCAGGTCAAATTACGGGTACAGAAGGCTATGTTGAGGCTATAGCATCTGGATTGCTTGCTGCACTAAACATGTATGCTCGTTTGTTGTGCAAAAGTGGAAGTCAGGCTTCCTTTGACCACTTCGTTTGGCTCTCTTGTGGGTTATGCAACAAACCCAAACACCAAAGATTACCAGCCTATGCATGTTAACTTTGGAATTTTTGAGCCACTGAACGAGCATATCAAAAGAAAAGACGAGCGTCGTCAGAAGATGGCAGAGCGTGCTCATAAAGACTTTGATGATTACATCTCTTCTCGTCAAGAACTTTTTGATTGCATAAAGCGTGATTAACGTGTCCATTTCAAAAAGAGCAGGGTAGTCACGTAGAACAATTTATTGAGTATCTAAGTAAGGTCAGGAATCTCTCCGAGAATACCCTAAGGTCATATCAGACTGATCTTTTGGCATTTGAGCAGTGGTGTAGTAGGGAAGGTGTTGCGGTAACTCGGGTTGATCACAGAAGCCTTCGTCTCTATTTAGCCTATCTTAAACAGGCTCGATACTCTGCAAAAACGCTTAACCGACATCTTTCAGCGTTACGCGGCTTCTATAAATGGATGCAGCGAGAAAAACTGATTTCTTCAGACCCTACTCTGGCTCTTAGTAATCCTCGCGCTCCAAGAAATCTTCCACATACCATGACTGATTCTGATGTGAATAGGCTTTTTGGAATCATGTGATGTTTCAACTGCGGTTGGACTGAGAGACAGAGCATTTCTTGAATTTCTATATGCAACGGGAGCTCGTATTTCTGAAGTAGCTACGCTCAGGCTTGAACAACTTGATCTATCTCATGGAGTAGTTTGTTTATTTGGCAAGGGCTCCAAAGAGAGAATTGTTCCTCTCTATGAGTCTGCTATTGAGTGGTTAAAGAAATACCTTCAATCATCCCGGCCTACTTTGCTGCTCAAAGATAAAACGGGAAGCTCACATTCAGTTTTATTCATTTCTGTGAGAGGAAAAGATATGAGTGCAGATTCCTTGCGCAAGGTTTTCTCGTCATATCTAACTGCAGCAGGACTGGATAGCTCGCTCTCTCCACATGCTATGAGACATACCTATGCTACGGAGCTTCTTGGTGGAGGAGCGGATTTGCGCATTGTGCAGGAGCTTTTAGGACATGAGTCACTTTCAACAACTCAGGTGTATACGCACTTGTCGGTAGAGCGATTAAAAGAAGCTGCCAAAGCAGCTCATCCTCGTTCTGAGTAGAGTTTCTTCTATGCGTTTATCGTTAGTATTTGTAGAGGTTATGGTCTAAATTCTTTATAGACGAACACCTCGTTTTCCTGTTATACTTTCAAAAGTTGTGTAGAAGCACAGCATGCTGTTACCAAACAGCACAAAAATCGCACGTACGACTACTTGTTTGCCGTGGTGCCTAACACTAAAGCCAGGTGTTGGGTGGTTTTTAACAAGGTTTGAACTCGTACGGAGGAACAACCAATGGAGGTAAAAAAATGGCTGCAAAGATTACTATTCAGACACTTCTGGATGCTGGTTGCCACTATGGTCACCAGACCCGTCGTTGGAACCCTAAGATGAAGCCATACATCTTTGGTGATCGCAACGGCATTTACATTCTTGACCTTAAGCAGACCATGCTTGGCGCAGACGCTGCTTACACCTTCCTGAAGAATGTTGCATCTAAGGGCGGCCGTGTTCTTTTTGTCGGCACCAAGAAGCAGGCTCAGGAGCCTATCGCTACTGAGGCAGCTCGTGCAAACATGCCTTACATCAACCAGCGTTGGCTTGGTGGTATGCTCACCAACTTCGTCACCATGCGTTCCCGTATCAAGTGCCTCGAGGAGCTTGAGGCTATGGTCGAGGACGGCCGTATGGCAGCACTTCCTAAGAAGGAGCAGGCTCTTAAGAACAAGGAGCTCCTGAAGCTTCAGCTCAACCTCGGTGGCGTCCGTGACATGACTTCTCTTCCACAGGCAATCTTCGTTGTTGACTCCAAGCGTGAGGAGAATGCAATTCGTGAGGCAAACCGCCTTCACATCCCAGTCGTCTCCCTGCTTGACACCAACTCTGATCCAGACGTTGTCGATTACGGTATTCCTGCAAACGATGACGCTATCCGTTCCATTTCTCTTATGTGCCAGCTTGCTGCAGATGCAATTCTTGCAGGCAGCGGCAAGGAGCAGATTTCTGCTGAAGAGATGGGCGCTGAGTCCGAGACCCCAGCTGCTGAGTAACTCTTAGCAACGGGTTAATAGAACTAGTTATTCAGTAGATTTTTTTAGGAGGAAAACATGGCAGAGATTACCGCAGCACTTGTTAAGCAGCTTCGTGATATGACCAGCTCTCCTATGATGGAGTGCAAGAAGGCACTCGTCGAGGCTGAGGGCGATATTGATAAGGCAATAGACATCCTTCGTACCATGGGCGTTGCCAAGGCAGTTAAGCGTGCTGGTCGCGACACCAATGAGGGTACCATTGCTACCTTCATCAGCCCTGATGGCAAGACCGGCGCAATTCTTGAGCTCTCTTGCGAGACTGACTTCGTTGGTACCAACCCTCAGTTCACCGGCTTTGCTGGCGATCTTGCTGCAGTTGTTGTTGAGAGCAACCCTGCTGACCTTGAGGAGCTTAAGGCGGCTAAGATTGGTGACGAGACCGTTGACGAGGCAATCACTGATAAGATCCACAACATCGGCGAGAACATGCGCGTTCTTCGTTTCCAGCGTGTTGAGGCTGCTAATGGTGCACTTTCTAGCTACATCCACCTTGGTGGTAAGCTTGCTGACATTGTTACCTTTGAGTTCAACAAACCAGAGACTGCTGAGTCTCAGGACTTCAAGAACTTCGCTCACGATGTAGCAATGCAGGTAGCTGCAGCTGCTCCAGTTGCTGCACGCCGCGAGGATGTTCCACAGGACGTTGTTGAGCACGAGCTCTCCATTTATAAGGCACAGGCTGCTGAGTCTGGTAAGCCTGAGGCAATTCAGGAGAAGATGGCTTACGGTCGTCTCGAGAAGTACTACAAGGAGTTTGTCCTTACTGAGCAGGCATTTGTTAAGGACCCAGATATGACCATTTCTGAGTACGCAAAGCTGCTCTCTAAGAAGGTTGACGACGAGGTTAAAATTGCCAGCTTCGTACGTTTTTGCTTTTTGGTGAAGAGTAAGACTTTTTACTCAATTATTTTTGAGCCGGTTGTCTTCAACCGGCTCTTTTTTTAACGCGATTCCTGCAAAACTTACGGTGTCGTTTGTTAGAATTATTATAACTATGGCAAACGGAGAGAGCGAGGAAGCTTTGTCTTCAGCTAAATACAAAAGAGTACTTTTTAAAGCTTTCTGGTGAAGCATTGATGGGTGAGCAATCCTTTGGTATTGATCCTTCAATTCCAGAAATGCTTGCTAAAGAAATTAAGCCTGTTTGGGAGTCTGGCGTTCAGGTTGCCATTGTTGTTGGTGGCGGAAACATCTTTAGAGGCGTTTCTCAGGCAGCTGCTGGCATGGATCGTGCCCAGGGCGATAATATGGGCATGCTTGCAACAGTAATCAACGCTCTTTCACTCCAGGATTGTTTTGAGCGTAATGGCATGGATTGCCGTGTTATGAGTGCACTTTCCATGGCTCAGGTTGCAGAGCCTTATATTCGCCGTCGTGCTATTAGGCACCTTGAGAAGGGTCGTATTGTCATCTTTGCTGCTGGTACGGGCAATCCTTACTTTACCACTGACACTGCAGCCGCTCTTCGCGCTTGTGAGATTGGTGCCGAAACGCTGATGAAGGCTACTAAGGTTGACGGTATCTATGACTGCGATCCTGTTACTAACGTCAATGCAGTTAAGTTTGACACTGTCACCTACAAAGATGTTCTCGCCAAAGAACTCAAGGTTATGGATGCAGCAGCTATTGCGCTGTGCAAAGATAACAAGATGCCAATTCTTGTATTTGATATGCAATCTGAAGGCGTTTTTCATGAAAGCTATTTCTGGAGAAGAAGTCGGTACTACCGTCGTTGAGGAGGACTAATGAGCGTTCATTCCGATAAAGCAAAAGCAGTCAATGGATAAATGCATTGAAGCACTTAAGAATAATTTTAGCCGTATTCGTACCGGTCGTGCTAACCCACATGCTCTTGATCACATCAAGGTTGATTACTATGGCCAGATGACCCCAATTTCACAGCTTGCCGCTATCAAGGTTCCAGAGGCATCTATGTTGATGGTTGAGCCTTGGGACAAGAGCTCTCTTAAGAGTATCGAGAAGGCAATTGAGACTTCTGACCTTGGCATTACTCCATCTAACGATGGATCTGCCATTAGACTTCCGTTCCCCATGCCAACTGAGGAGCGTCGTCGCGAGCTTGCTAAAGAGTGCTCTCAGATTGCTGAGGAGGCTCGTGTTGCTGTCCGTAATGTTCGTCGTGATATTAACGGCAAGATTGAGCGCGATGAAGAGCTCTCTGAGGACGATCAGAAACGCGAGAAGAACGGCATTCAGAAGCTGACAGATTCTTTCATTGCAGAGATTGAGTCACTTCTTAAGACTAAGACTTCAGAAATCATGGAGATTTAAGTGCAGTTTGATACAGACAAGCTTGTCCAGTATTTTTCTGACGCACCAGATGATATCTGCCTTTCAGATATCAATTTAGAAACTATCCCTTCTCACGTTTCCATCATTATGGATGGAAACGGTAGATGGGCTACGGCTCGCGGCCTTGATAGAACCGAAGGCCATAAGGCTGGCGTGCTCTCTTTAAGAGAAGCTGTTACTACGAGTGTGCGTTTAGGACTGGATGTTTTGTCGGTTTATGCATTCTCAACCGAGAACTGGAAGCGTCCTCAGCGTGAGGTTGACCTGCTCATGCGTCTTTTCGCAGAAACCCTACTCAAGGAGCTTCCATTGTTCCACCAAGAGAACGTCAAGCTGCGCTTCTTTGGTGACCTAGGGGCTCTACCAGAGAAGACGCGCATGACCTTCCAGCGCGGACTTGACGAGACTGCACACAACACTGGTATGACTTTTGCGTTAGCTGTTAATTATGGATCTCGCGCAGAACTTACCAGAGCCGCAGCCCTTCTCGCCAATCAAATCGCTGAGGGCAGGGTATCCGCTGATTCGGTGACTCAAGAAGATTTCGAGAAGAACCTCTATACGGCAGGTCTTCCAGATCCAGATCTTTTAATTCGCACGTCAGGAGAGCTAAGGCTTTCTAACTATTTGTTGTGGCAGCTGGCGTATTCAGAGCTTTATGTCACGCAAACTTACTGGCCTGACTTCTCCAAGTGGGAATTTTTGCGCGCCATTAAGGACTATCAGAGTCGCGAGAGGCGATTCGGAGGAGTGAAATAATGGTGGACAATACGCACGATTCCAACAAGTCTACTCCGAGGCGCGACACGCGTAATCAAAGCACTCCTGAAGAGACTGGCAGTGTTGGAATTGATAGACAGATTGAAAAGCTAGAGGTTCGTCGCTCAGTAAAGGAACTGCAGCGAGCCGCTGGTAACCTCATGGGTCAACGAGTTCGTGACGTTACCGAGAAGCTTCTAACAAGAACTTTGTCTGGCGTAATTTATGTTGCTATTGTGCTTGCCGCTCTGTTTGTGGGCAAAGAAGCCACTATTGTTTTGATTGCCGGTATGGCATGGCTCTGCTGCTCTGAGTTCTTCCATATTTGCCGCATGGGTGGACGTATGCCTAATGAGCCACTTGGCCTTGTATTCTCGCTAATTTTTTTCCGATTATTGCGTATTTTGGCCATGTCTTTCCACTAGCATTTTCATTGCTGCTCATCATTCTTTGTGGACTTTGGTATGTTTTTACACCACGAGCTAATCTCGCTGATGTTGCCGTGACAGCTTTTGGCCCGCTTTATACATCACTCTCGCTTTCTACCATTGTTCTTTTGAGATCTACTGAGCCAGGATTTTCAATTCCATGGATTACGCTTGCAGTCATGCTCTCTGTCTGGGCAAACGATTCTTTTGCATATCTTTTTGGTTCGCAATTTGGAAAAACATAAGCTTGCCCCAAGAATCTCACCAAATAAGAGCTGGGAGGGCTTCTACGGTGGTCTTTTTAGGTTCAATGCTTGTGTGGTTCTTGATGGCAGTTTTTGGTGCAATTAATATGAATCCGCTGTTTGCTCTGCTCTTTGGCGTAACTGAAGGTATTTTTCTCTGTTGTTGGAGATCTCTTTGAGTCTCGTATCAAGCGCGGTGTAGGACTGAAAGACTCCGGCTCAATTATGCCTGGCCATGGTGGCCTGCTTGATAGAACAGACTCGATGATTTTTTTGGAACTATGGCAGCGTTTCTTCTCTTCCAGCTTGCGGTGCTTTTGAGCCAGGTTAAGCTACCAATTGCGGTGCCGTTTGGAGCGTAAGTTTGAGCATTTTTGAAGATACAGCCCCTCGTGCCCCTCGGCATGAGCCGTTAAGAGTTGCTGTCCTTGGAGCTTCTGGCTCTGTAGGTATGCAAACTCTTGACGTTTGCCGTCATTTTTCCTCAAAAAAAGTTGAGGTAGTCGCTCTTGCGGTGCGCTCGTCGGTTGAGTTTGCTGTGAAAGCTGCAACTGAGTTCAACTGCAAATATATTGCTTTTTGCAGATGAAGCCTGCAAAGACAGTGGGCTTCTCGACAAGTTGCCCAAGGACTGTAAGGTGAGCTTTGGCCCTGAGGCCGTTCAGGCGCTCGCAGAGCTGGATGAGGTTGACTGCGTAGTCAACGCAGTGGTGGGAGAGGCCGGTATTTACGCTGGTCTGGCCGCTGTAAAGGCTGGCAAAGTGCTTGCTTACGCTAACAAGGAATCAATTGTTGTTGGCGGAGACCTTCTGATGCCTTTGGTTAAACCCGGTCAGCTCATCCCTGTTGATTCCGAGCATAGCGCTATCTTCCAGTGCTTAATTGGCGAGAACCCCGCTGATATCCAGAGGATTTGGCTGACCTGCTCTGGTGGTCCGTTCTTCGGATATTCTCGCGAACAGCTCAAGCACGTTTCGGCCGACGACGCCTTGGCACATCCAACCTGGAAGATGGGTTCCAAGATTACCATCGACTGTGCAACGCTCATGAATAAAGGTCTTGAGCTTATCGAAGCTCATCATCTCTTTGATACTCCTATGGATAAGCTTGAAGTGCTGGTACATCGCCAGAGTCGCATTCATTCTATGGTTGAGTTTGTAGATGGATCTGTGAAGGCGCAGCTCGGAGCATCTGACATGAGGCTGCCTATCCAGTATGCCCTCAGCTATCCACATCGTTGGCCTGCTATTTCTCAGCCTGTTGTTTGGCAGGAACAATCGCCTATGACAGGCGATTATGCTGACGAGAAAACCTTTGGATGCCTTGCACTTGCTCGTCATGCAGGAACTATCGGCGGAACACTTCCCTGTATTATGAACGCAGCTAATGAAGTTGCTAACCATGCTTTCAGACACGGAAGATGTTCATTTCTTGATATCGAGCGCATTGTTGAAGAGACCATGAATGCCTCTGAAGTTCAAAGGGTAGAAGACCTTCATCAATTAACGCTTGTAGATGCAGAAGCACGTGCGTTGGCTCGTTCTTTTGTAGGATAGGAATCTCGTGAATTTGTTAGCTATTTTTTTCACCAATTTTTTTGGGGACTTCTTGTTCTCTCGCTTCTTGTATTTGTTCACTGAAGCTGGCCATTACGGTATGGCTCGTCTCTGCGGTGTTCGTGTTACCGAGTTCTTTTTGGGTATGCCATTCAAGTACAAACTTTCTCACAAGAGTAAAAAATATGGCACTGAAGTTGGTGTAACGCCACTTCTTTTTGGTGGCTATACACGCATTTGTGGCATGGAAGGCGAGCTTGATGAGCTGCTTCCACAGGCTTTGATGTGTGTTCAAGAAGCAGGTTCACTTGAGGTAGGTACTCTTGCTACAAAGCTCAACTGTGATGATGAGCGTGCTTATAACCTGCTGTATACCCTGGCAGACTGGGGTTCTGTTGAACTGGTAAAAGAGTCTGAGTCTAATGAGCTTGCACAGATTACGTTCCAGACGCTCGCTCGTGATCCTGAACTGCGCTGTGAGTATGACCGTGGTCATAACTTTGAACTTGAGGGCTCAACGGCAGCAGGGGAGCCTCGTGTGCCAGAACTTTCTGCTAATGAATTCTTTGCTCAAGAAAAGGCCCATACCTATGTGGGAGCAAGCATCCCCAAGCGTCTTCTTATGATTTTTGGGTGGACCTTTGGTAAATATTGCTCTTGCCTTTGCACTTGTTGCGGGCTCATTGATGATTGTTGGTATTCCTGCTGCACAAAAATACACCACAGCTGGGATCTGTTCAGTCAGGCTCCCTTGCTGCTATTTCTGGCCTTGCTGAGGGTGACACCATTCTTACCTTCAATGAGGTTGAAGTGCACACTTGGGAAGAGCTTACGGACGCCATTAAGGCAGCAATGTCTAATGGTGAAAAAAATATTCCTGTTACCTATGATCGAGATGGTATCAAGCTAGAAACTACCATCAAGCCTGTTTTGCGTCCTGACGATAAAATCATTGGCGTGACACCCTGTCATGACCACCTATCACTTCTCGTTTATGGAGGCTTCAGCTGCAGCTGTAGCGTATGCCGGACAGGTTGCTCAGTTTGCAGTAAGACTACTTATTCCTACACAAACTATGGAAGTCCTCAATCAGTCGTCTTCCGTTGTAGGAATTTCTGTAATGGCATCAGAAGCTGCTGCAGCGGGTTTCTCGACCCTTATAATGCTGGTAGCTGCCATTTCTATGTCACTTGGATTTATGAATCTCTTACCTATTCCACCTCTTGATGGCGGAAAGATTTTTGATTGAGGTTACTCAGGTCATTATCAGAAAAGCCGCTATCCATTAAAGTTCAAAATATTTTTGTCGTACATCGGCTTGGCGTTTTTCCTGTTTGTATTTGTTGTAGCGCTCCGAAACGATATCCTGCATTTACTTTTTAGGTAGTGATTTTATGTCTGAGATTGCTCGCACAAAGACGCATCCCGTTATGGTTGGTTCTGTCCAGGTAGGCGGCGGAGCTCCTGTTTCTGTGCAGTCAATGTGTACTACAAAGACACATGATGTAGACGCCACTCTTCATCAGATTAAAGAGCTTGCTGATGCTGGTTGCGAGATTATACGCGTAGCCATTCCAGATGCTCAAGCCCTTGATGGATTTGAGGAGATTTGCAAAATTTTCTCCGCTTCCTGTAGTTGCAGACATTCACTTTGACCATAGACTGGCACTTGAGGCCGCAAAACGAGGTGCTGCCGCACTGCGTATTAATCCGGGTAATATTGGCTCTATGGATCGTGTTGATGCCGTCATTGACGCTGCTAAAGAGGCACATATCCCCATTAGAATCGGTGTTAACGCAGGTTCTCTTGATAAAGAGTTTGATACAAGACAAGATATGACTCTTGTCGAGAAACTCGTCGCGTCGTCAAAGTCATTTGTAGAACATTTCTCTTCTCGCGGTTTTGACGATATTGTCCTATCTGCAAAGGCTCACGATGTTCCAACGACACTTGCAGTCTATCGTGCGCTTTCAAAAGAGCTGCCGCATATTCCACTTCACGTAGGTGTTACCGAAGCAGGTGCTTTGAGGCAGGGAACAGTAAAGAATGCTGCGGCAGTAGGCATTTTGCTGGAAAGCGGCATTGGCGATACTATGCGCCTATCTTTAACAGCAGATCCTGTTGAGGAAGTTCACGTTGCATGGGAGCTGCTTGCTGCCCTTGGCATGCGTCGCAACAAGCCAGAATTGGTGAGTTGTCCTACGTGTGGCCGTTGTGGTGTAGATATGATTCCTATTGCCGAAGAAGTGACCAAGCGTCTTGAAGGTGTTCGTGCACCCATCTCTGTTGCTGTCATGGGTTGTGTAGTTAATGGACCGGGTGAGGCAAAAGGCGTTGACCTTGGTGTTGCTTGCGGTAAAGGTCAAGCTGTATTGTTTGAGAACGGCACTCCTCTTAGAAAAGTGCCTGAAGATAAAATTGTTGATGAGCTATTCACCGAAATTGAGAATCGTTTTGGAGAAAAGTAAGTAAACTATACGTACTACTTCATATTGAAAGGAAACTACCTTGAAGCACTGGATGCGCATGTCTGCTTTGTATGCTCCAACGCTCAAAGAAGACCCAGCTGAGGCCGTACTTGCAAGTCACCGTCTGCTTCTTCGTGCAGGCATGATTAGAAAGACCGCTGCAGGTCTCTACTCTTATTTACCACTTGCATGGCGCTCTCTTCTTAAGATTGAGGCTATCATCCGTGATGAGATGGATGGCATTGGTGCTCAGGAGATTCTTGTTCCTATTATGACCCCTGCTGAGCTCTGGGAAGAGTCCGGTCGTTGGGATGTATACGGCGATGAGCTTATGCGTATGCATGACCGCCATGACCGCAAGTTTGCTCTTGGTCCAACGCACGAAGAGACTTTTACTGACCTCATTAGAAATGAGCTTAAGAGCTATAAGCAGCTTCCAGTAACGCTTTATCAGATTCAGGATAAGTTCCGTGATGAGCGTCGTCCTCGCTTTGGCCTTATGCGTGGACGTGAGTTCATTATGAAAGATGGCTATTCCTTCTCGGCAACTCAAGAGTCGCTGCAGGAATGTTATGACCAAGAGAAAGTTGCTTACCAGAATGTCTGTGACCGTACGCGCCTTAAGGCGCTGCAGGTTGTTGCAGACTCTGGACAGATTGGTGGAGACACCTCTGTTGAGTTTATGGCACTTGCAGAAGCTGGAGAGGCAAGTCTGGTTTACTGCGATTGTGGTTATGCTGCAGACACTGAGGCGGCGGCTGCAAAGATTCAAATTGAAGAGCGTGAGTCTGGTCAGATGTGTGAGATTCACACCCCAGGCATTGGCAGCATTGAAGATGTTGCAGAGTTCCTGCATGTTTCACCTCGTGCAACTCGCAAGGCTCTGGCGCTTGTTGACGGCAACGGAAAGCCAGTTGTTTGCTTTGTTCCGGGCACTCATGAGCTCAATGAGGTTAAGGCAGAGCACGCTTTTGGTGAGTATCACATGATGACCGATGAAGAGCTTGAGGAGTATGGCCTCATCAAGGGATTTATTGGCCCTGTGGACCTTCCAGAGGGTATTCGTGTTATTGGTGACCTTTCTCTTGAAGATAGTCAGTGGTGGCTCTGTGGTGCCAATAAGGCAGATTATCACCTTGATCACGTTGAGCTTGGTCGCGACTTTGAGATCAATGAATGGATAGATCTGGTAACTTCCCAGGAAGGTGACTTGTGTCCAGAGTGCGGTCTTGCTCTTCATTCCGCTCGTGGTATTGAGGTGGGACAGGTATTCCAGCTTGGCACTAAGTACTCTTCAGCACTTAACGCTACCTTCACAGATGAAAACGGTGAGGATAAGCCTCTTGTGATGGGCTGCTATGGTATTGGTGTTTCCAGGCTTCTTGCTGCTGTTGTTGAGCAATACAATGACGAGAAGGGCATTAAGTGGCCAGTTTCTGTTGCTCCTTATGAGGTTACTGTTCTTTGTCTCTCCGACAAAGATCCTGAGATTTGGGATGCTGCTGGTTCAGTTGCTGATTCCTGTGTTGCTGCGGGCCTAGAAACTGTTGTTGATGACCGCGCAGAGCGCCCAGGTGTAAAGTTTGCAGACGCAGACCTCATTGGTTTCCCATGGCAAGTTATTGTGGGCAAGAAAGGTGTTGCAAACGGCGTCGCAGAAGTTAAAGAACGCGCTACTGGTGAGCGGTTTGAAATTGCTCTTGATGAGGTTGGTTCCTGGCTTGCCCAGAAGATCCTTCCAGAGCGCGAACTCTAAAAAGAGCGCCTGGTTATTAACCAAGCGCAACATCAAGAGTCATCATTACAGTAAATCCTAATGCGAAGGCAAGTACTCCAACGTTTGAGTGCTTGCCTTCACTCATTTCTGGAATAAGTTCTTCTACTACTACGTACATCATGGCGCCTGCGGCAAAAACTCAGCAGGTAGGGAAGAACTGGAATAACAAGCTCTGCTGCAAGAATAGTAAGTACTGCTCCAATAGGCTCAACTATGCCAGATAAAATTCCCAAGATGAGCGACTTGCCTTTTAGAAGTACCTCCTGCATGAAGTGGCATCGAGATAATGGCACCCTCAGGAAAGTTTTGAATTGCAATACCAAGCGCCAATGCCATAGCACCTGCATAAGTAATATTAGAGTTACCCGAAACCCATCCAGCAAAAACAACACCAACTGCCATTCCTTCAGGAATGTTGTGGAGCGATACTGCTAACGCCATAAGCGTTGATTTTTTTGCCAGCTTGTTTTAATACCCTCAGCCTCGTCGTCTGTCTCGCCAAGGTGAAGGTGGGGGATTACATGGTCAAGTAGAAGCAAGAAAAGGGTTCCTACCCAAAAACCAACTACTGCAGGAACAAAAGGCAAATTGCCCCATTGCCTCAGATGATTCAATAGCTGGAATCAAAAGACTCCAGATAGAAGCTGCAACCATAACACCAGCAGCAAATCCTGTAAGAGCTCTTTCTATGGTGCGGTTCAAAGATTTTTTTCATACATAGGACCATTGCTGCACCAAGCGAAGTTCCTGCAAAAAGGAATCAAAAATTCCTTGAATTAGTTCTATAGTCACGGTAACTCCAACAAAATAATCATTAAAAAGGAATCATTACTATTTGTGTACCCAACACCCTATACGTAAATTCATTATGTATGTCATCAATTACAAAATTGTCGAGAAAAAAACAGAGCTTCGGTTTGCTATAGTATTTGCCGCACCATGTTTGGGGAATTAGCTCAGCTGGGAGAGCGCATGACTGGCAGTCATGAGGTCAGGGGTTCGATCCCCCTATTCTCCACCACGCATTCTGGCGGCGGCATCTGTCGCCGCTTTTTTCTTAAGGGCTCATGGCGCAACGGTTAGCGCAGGGGACTCATAATCCCTGGGTTGGGGGTTCAAATCCTCTGGGCCCACTAAGCACACATATGGCGAGAAATCCTTTGGTTTTCTCGCCATTTCTTTTACCGAAACTCTCTACCGTTTAATGATTCGATTACTTAATTTATATAAAAGACGGGTACAATAGCCAAAGTGATATTTGATAGATAGGGGATATATGACTCCTGAGACTCGCAAAATGAAGTTCTTCAGTCTGGCGCTTTTGATTGGCGGACTTTTGGGCTTGGTAAACGTTGGTGTTCTTGTTATTGGCGATGGTCCATCACTTGATTCCGCGCTTCTTTTTACTTGCAAGCATGATTTCTCTGCTTACTGGTGGTTATGCCGCAAAAGAGGCAAACGTTCCCAATAGAGCTGTTGCTGCTTACCCAATGATTTTTGGATCATGCGTTGTATTGGCTGTTATTGTTGTTGGACAGTTGATACTTAAACCATCTGTTACCTTGCAGTTTATTGAGCTGTTTGCACTTTTTGGCAATGGCCAGCGCTATTGCCCTGAGGATCTCACAAAGTTAAAAAAAGACACTTGAAGCTAAGTAAGCTTAGGTATTGTTTGGCGAGCTTACGTATTAGTTTTTCGTATGTAACTGCGTGAACTGATTTTATTGGGGGATAGTATGGATCGTGGAACTAAGTTGATGATGGCTCTTTCTTCTATGCTTGGAGCCCTGGGCGTAGCAGGTATTGTCATTTTTGCGCTTTCCGTTGGCTATGGTCGTTTTTCTTCGAGCATGGTTGTTTTTGCTTGTTTGTAGTCTTATGGCTGTTTATTCCTGCTACATTCTGCAAAAGTGCATCAGCCTTGCAAAAGATTTTGAGAAAACTCATGGAATTATTCGACTTATTGCTGGTGTAGAGCTTGTACTCTTTACTATTGAATGGGTATTTGTCTCTCAGCTTGCTTCTCAGCCAATGGTGCTTGCACCAATGATTCTTCAGCTTATTTTTCTTCGGCATCATTCTTGTTCAGATGAATAAAGCAGTGGTTGCTTATTCTCCAAAGAAGAAATCAAAAGCTAGAAATTAACCTTATTGTTTGTTATTATTGCTAGTCGTTCGGGCGATTGGCTCAGGGGTAGAGCACTTCCTTCACACGGAAGGGGTCGCTGGTTCAAATCCAGCATCGCCCACCATAAAAAAACTTTTAAAGGCCCTAGGTTGCTAGGTCTTTTTTTGTTAGTAAATAGTTACAGTATCAGCACTTATTAGTGCTGCACGGTCTGCCCATAACCTTCATTTGTATACTTAAGTCCTAGGAAAGGGGAGACTATGTCAGATACTACTAGTACCAACAGCCAGAACCCAGTTGAGCTCTTTTGATCTTTACGTGGCTCACGTTGGCATTAATGCCACAAATCCTAAAGAAGCAGAGAAAATCGCGCGTCAGCTTTCTGCGCTCATGGGAATTCCTACTGTAGAGCAGCCGCCCTCATTCTTTGCAGGCACTCTTGTTGAGGTTATGAAAAACGGTGGACGTGGTACAAATGGACATATTGGATTTCATGTAAACAATATTCCTGCAGCCGAGAAGTACTTTGCAGAGCGCGGTCTTGAGGTTGACGAGACTTCTCGTCGTCTTAATCCAGATGGCAGTACTTTCCTTGTCTATTTTCAAGGATGAGATTGCCGGCTTTGCCCTCCATCTCACCATGGACAAATAACTTCATTCACTATGCTTTGTAGGCGAGAAGACCTTTCAGTTGAAGGGTCTTCTCGTTTTTTTGTTGTATTAAAGGGGAGTTCTGCGAACAGAGACCTGTGGACAAATGACGATATTTTTTTGATAATTACGGTATCGAATGTATTTTATCTTCATTTTGATGCTTATTTCTTTTTATCATTTTTAGGTGTAGAAATATGTAATCCGCTTTGGATTTGAAAGGTTTAAAGTGAAGAAATTTAAGTATGTAGCTCTGCCAATCCTTATTGCACTATGTTGCGTAATATTCATTGGCATGCCAAATGTTGCATATGCTGCAGGAGATAATCAGCTTACTGTTAGTGTTACTGATGACTATTACAGTAAGCCTGTTGATGGTGTAACTATTACAGTTACTAATGCTGCAACTGGTGCTATTGAGGTAGAGCAGGTCACGGATGCGGATGGTAAGATTCAAGTCTCGCTTCCTGATGGAACATATCAAATTGAACAGACTAAGTTCAAGGCAGGATATGTTATTGATCATTCAATTAAAAAAATGTAACCCTCTCCGGCGTTGCTAGTGATACTAGTGATCATCAGACTATCAACATCGAAGATGTCCATATTATGGGCAACCTGTCTGCACAGGCAGAGTCAATGCGCTATTTCCCAGACTTTGGAATGGGCTATCTCTCTGATGTTACTTTTGACATTGAGGATGAGTTTGGAAACAGAATTGCTACAGGATTAAGAGGAGGCCAGAGTGTTTTAGTTCCTGTAAGTGGAAGCTATACGGTTACTCCTACAAGCTATCCTAGCGTGCTTTCTTATAATTCAAAATGCTCGAATGTTTGATTCTGTCTTTGCATGTACCGGACCAGCTAATGGTAAAGTAGAAGTACATGCAGTAACCTTCCCTTATGATGCAGAAACTCGCCTGTTTGAAACAAGAACAAGCGCTTCAGTTATTCTTCCAACAAGACGTGGAAATATCATTGTAAGAGTAGTTGATCAGTACGGAAATCCTATTGCTGGAGCAACTCTTATTGCTACTCCCGCTTATGAGGCACTCCCTGGAACTCCCTCTCCAGCGTGTCCTCCAACCATGGGAGGCTTTAATACCCCTGATCCGGCTTATTTACCTGGTACAAGCACACCTCGTCCTATGACTCAGACCCCACCCAATCCTGGCGTTCCTTACATTCAAACAGGTGAGTTGGATAGAGATGCTAATGATAATTATCTTCTTACAACTGGTCCTGATGGAACTGTTGTTATCCCAGACTATCTTGTTGAGTCTGAGTCAACCATTACGCAGCTGACAACTCTTGCTGGATACACTATTGATGATCCAAAACCCTCAGATTGGTGTAATTACTGGTTCTGATGAAACTACTACAGTTACCTTTTGTAAACCGTAAGCCAGAAACACCAGCTCCAAATCCAGAGCCTACTCCTGAGCCACAGCCAAAGACTCCAAAGAAAAAAAGAAGTCTAAACTTCCAGATACCGCTGATGTCACTCTTACTGCACCACTATTTGTTGGTGTTGCAGGTACATTAAGCTCCATCGCTGGCGTGACCTTTATCTCACATAAAAAAAGCGTTTCTAAAGCAAAAAAACGAATTATTGACTTTTTTTCAAAAATAGTTTGATTAATTTAAGCGAACATCCCTTGTGTATCCAGCAAAGATATACACAGGGAGTTCGCTTAAATTTTTATTTGTAAGCTCAAATGAACATTTGTTCAGACTCTCATTCAGTATTTCAAATTTTTGAAGTAATTGTGTCTTGCACTAAAGATTATCTTTATTTTTGATGTATTTTTTTCCTTTAAACTATTTGAATAGTAATTACTACTATTATTCGGTTTGAGGGAATTGAATTGAAGAATTTTTAAACATATTGTTTTTTTGGTCTTCTGATGGCTTTAACGCTTGTTGTTTCTGTCATGGTTCCAAACGTGGCACTTGCAGACTCCAATGAAATTAGTGCTCTTGCTGTTGATAAATACACACGTGAACCAATTGAAGGCGTACATGTTGTAATTTATCAAGGTGGTTCTACTATCGTGGCCGAGGGAGAAACTGGAGCTGATGGTTACTTTAACCCTTATCTTCCTCTTCCTGACGGCGCTTATAGAGTTGAACAAACCACTTATAAAGAAGGCTATGTCCCTCAAGTAGAATCTGTATCTTACGTTTTTTTGATGGCGCTTCGTCGGGTTTTAGGTGATGTGGTCACTGCTGAAATGGAGAACCAGCCAATTTTAGGCAATATTATTGTTAAAGTCGTTGACACAGATGGCAATCCTATTGCCGGTGCTACTCTTAAGGCAACGGCTGCAAACATTGCAGGCCCCGGTGTTCCAACTCCTCCATTTACTCAGACTGGTATTCTTACCACAGAGGCTGATGGTAGCTACTCTCTTACTACTGGCGCTGATGGTACGGTTGTTATCCCTAATCTAATTGGTAATACTTCCACTACTATTACTCAGCTCACCACCATTGAGGGTTATCAGATTGATACCACCGTTCGTGTTGGTCAGATCACTGGTACAAATACCACTGCCACAGTAACTTTTGTTGATCCTCAGATTCCAGCACCAGATCCCTACACCTGCTCCAGAGCCTCAGCCAGAGGCTCCAAAGGCTAAGAAAATTAAGAAGTCCGTTCTTCCAGATACCGGTGACAATTCTTCTACGCTTCCTCTGATTATTGGCGTTGCTGGTGCCATTGTTGGCGGTTCTGGAGTGGCTCTTTTTCCTTCATAAGAAGCGTCAATAAATCTTCACAAGCCTTGTTTCATTTACATAATTCACCATGTAAATCAAGTGAATGACTTATACTTATCCAGTTCAGATATGTATGAGGAGTTCACTTGATTGCTCTTGCGGATAAGATTTCAAAGTCATTTGGCGGCAGAGTTCTTTATTCAAATGCAACACTTCAGCTCAATGCGGGAGAGCGTTGGGCTTTTAGTTGGTCCTAATGGTGCTGGCAAGACAACGCTTCTAAAAAAATCATTATGGGCTTAGAGTCTGCCGATGAAGGAACCATTACCTTTGCAAAAGACGCTACCCTTGGATATCTAGAGCAAGAAACAGAGCTCATGGGAGATAGGACTGCTCTTAATGAAGTCATTGAGTCCGCCCATGAGATTAAACAGTGGGAGAGAAAAGTCAACGATCTTTCAATCAAAATTGCCGAAACTCCCGAAGGTGCAACGCTCAATAAGTATCTTGAAGACTATGCTCATGCAACGGAGCGCTTCGAGCGTCTTGGTGGCTATGAACTAGAGAGTAGAGCTCGCCAGATTCTTGCGGGTCTGGGTTTTCCCGTTGAAGACTTCGATAAGCCTGCTAAAGAGTTCTCTGGTGGTTGGCAGATGCGTATCTCTCTGTCAAAACTCCTGTTACGTCGTCCTGATGTTTTGCTCTTGGATGAGCCTACCAACCACTTAGACCTAGAATCTGTTCAGTGGCTTGAGAGGTTCTTATCGTCATATGATGGAACAGTTCTTCTGGTAAGCCATGACCGTTCATTTATGGATGCTTGCGTAACGCATGTGGCGGCGCTTGAGAATCGTATGCTTGTCACGTATATCGGAAACTATTCTGGTTATCTGCATCAGCGAGAAGAAAATCTTGAACAACTCCGCGCTAAACGTGCTGCTCAAGAGCGTGATATTGCTCACATGGAGACCTTTATCGAGCGCTTTAGGTATAAGCCCACTAAGGCTAAGCAGGTTCAAGAACGTGTGGCAAAGGTCGAGAAGATCCGTGAAGAGCTGGTAGTTCTTCCAGAGCAATCTCATCACATGCATTTTAGGTTCCCAGAGCCTCCTCGTACCGGAGACACCGTTATTTCTCTTGAAGGTGTGGCTAAATCGTATGAGGATAACTTTGTCTACGATAACGTTGATCTCAAACTGTATCGCGGAGATCATGTAGCACTTGTTGGACCTAATGGTGCAGGCAAATCTACCCTTATGAAGCTTATTGCTGGTAAGACTAAGCCTGATGTGGGAAATATTAGCCTCGGACAAAACGTTACCGAGGCCTACTACGCACAGCACCAACTTGAAGAACTTAACCCTGCAAACACCGTGCTGGCAGAACTTGATACGGTAGCTGCCGGATGGACTACCTCTGAAGAGCGTAGACTCTTGGGTGCTTTCCTTTTTCACGGCGATGATGTTGAGAAACGCGTAAATGTGCTATCTGGTGGCGAGCGCGCTCGTCTCGCACTTGCAAAGATGCTGGTTTCTCCAGATCCACTTTTTGCTTCTGGACGAGCCAACTAACCACTTGGATATTGACTCAGTTGACGTTCTGGAAAAGGCGCTTGTTGACTTCCCGGGAACCATCATCTTAATCAGTCACGATGAACACCTGGTTAGAGCTGTAGCAAACAAAGTTGTGGACGTTCGTGATCACAAGGTAACGGTTTATGACGGCGACTACGATTACTTCCTCTACAAGCTGGCAGAGCTTCAAGCAGCAGCGCAGGGGAGACGTCGAGCAAGACGATGTCCTCGTATGGAACTTCGGGTGCAAGGACGGTCAAGAGCGCTGTTCTAGAGGCAGGTCAAGCTGCAGGAGCTTCTCGCAATGTAAAGACTAAGGAGCAGAGAAGAGCTGAGGCTGATGAGCGCAACCGTAGAAGTCGTGCGCTGAGGGAGACCAAGAAGCGCTTGGACGAGGTTGAAGCTGCACTTACTCCTGCTCATAAGCGTTACGATGAGCTGATGATGCTTATGGCTGACGAGGCACTCTATAACGACCCGCAGAAGTTTGATGAGTGTATGGCTGAATATCAGGCACTCTCCAAAAAGATTCCTGCTCTTGAGGCTGAATGGTTGGAGCTTTCAGAAAAGATGGAAGCAGACATTGATGAGTAAGTAGTTTTCTTATTGTTGGGTAAAATTAGAATTAGTATCTGAGTTCCCATGTTCTTTACTGTCGAGTGTTAGTTCTATTACCGCGGCATAAGCTCGGTTTAAGATAAGGATTGTCGTGCCAGCAGCTTTAACATCTATTCCATCGCTTCTCATGACGCTTGCTGAGTTTGCGCTTGTAATTTTTGCCATTGTGATCCATGAAGTGTCTCATGGTTATGTGGCCTACAAGTGTGGAGATCCTACGGCAAAAAAATGTCTCGGGCGATTGACGCTCAATCTTTGGCGCATATTGATCTGTTTGGTACTGTGGTTCTGCCACTCATGCTGGTATTGATGGGTGGTCCTAGCTTTGGTTATGCAAAGCCTGTTCCCTATAACCCAAATTACCTTAAAAACCGTCGTCGCGATGAGATTTTGGTTGCACTTGCTGGACCTGCTTCTAACATCCTGCAGGCATTTCTTGGCGCTTTGCTTTTTGCGCTTGATTAATGCGCTTGTTGTTGCATTTGGTGCAGTTCTCAATCCGCTGGTGCTAAATTACGTGTCCTCACTGGTTGTCTTTTTACATCCAGATTAACGTAAGCCTGGCCGTCTTTAATATGCTGCCCATCCCACCTTTGGATGGCTCTAAGATTGTTCTTTATTTTCTTGACGAGAAAAACCGTCAAAAGTTCTATTCCATTGAGCCTTATTGCATAATAGTTATTGCAGCTCTGGTCTATTTTGCACCCGGTTTTGTCTCGTCAATTATCGGTGGTATTTCAAACGTCATTTTGAGTCTGCTTGCGAGAATCCTCTAATGTCATACAAAGTAAACACTGCAACATATTCTGGCCCTTTTGACCTGCTGCTCCAGTTGGTAAGTAGGCAAAAAAGTTGCTATTGGCTCCATTTCTATCTCAGAAGTAGCCGATCAATACCTGGCAGAAGTCGATGCCATGGAAGAGCTTGACCTGGATGTTGCCAGTGATTTTTGTGCTGGTTGCGTCAACGCTTCTGGACATGAAAGCGCATGCACTGGTGCCACAAGATGTTTCACTCAAAAGATCATACGATGAGGATGAATTTGATGATGAGCTTGATGGACTTTCTCCTGATGAGGCTCGAGAAGTTCTTATTGCTCGTCTTATCGCGTATAAGCAGTTCAGAAACGCAGGAGCAGCGTTGGGTAGTCGCATGGAGGCAGAATCGTATATGTTCCCGCGTTCAGTGGGTCCAGATCCTGACTTCTTGAACCTCATGCCAGACTATCTTGAAGGAATTACCCTCAGAAGCCTTGCTGTCATCTGTGCGGACATTGACTCAAAACGTGAGACATTCTTGCTTGAAGCAGAACATGTGGCCCCAAAAAGGCTCCCAGTGGCCCTGACGGTTGCTTCAGTGGACCGTCTTACACGTTCCAAAGGCAAAGTGACTTTCTCGGAGCTTCTGGACGGACAGGATACGCCAGAGATTGTGGTTGCAAACTTCTTGGCAGTTCTCGAGCTTTTTTAAACGCGGGCTTGTGCGTGTTCAGCAAGACGTTGTTTTTGGTGAGATTGAGATTGAGCATATTGAAGGAGCTGACTCGTACCAGCTTGATGAGTCAGTGCTGTTAGAGCTTGAAGAGCTTTCTGGGGATGAGCCAACTCTTGATGGGTTTAACCTATCTCAAAAACGCACTCGATGACGTTCAGCAAACGCTTTTAACCTTGACTCGCACGCCCAATAATGAGCAGAAAGAGACGGAATAACCCTATGGCAGAAGAGCTTACCTATTTAGATTCCGAGTCGCTCAAAAGCGCTCTTGAATCACTGCTTTTTGGTTGCAACTGATGCGATCACTACGGCTGACTTTGCCAAGGTCACCAATGCAGCTCCTGCCGAGGTTGCCCAAGCGCTCAAAGAACTTGCAGAGGAATATACGCGCTGCAACAGGGGATTTCAGCTCAGAGAGGTAGCCGGTGGTTGGCGTTTCTTTACGCACCCAGCTCACCATCAGCTGGTTAGCGATTTTTGTACTCTCTTGGGATACGCGCCGTCTTTCTCAGGCTGCACTTGAGACGCTGGCGGTTATTGCTTATCACCAGCCCGTTACACGTGAAGGCGTCCGTGCTATTCGCGGCGTTAACTCTGATGGCGTTATCTCTTCACTTCGCGAGAAAAACCTTGTGCGTGAAGTGGGCAAAAGAGGCAGATAGGGGACAAGCTATTCTCTATGGCACAACAGCCCTTTTCTTAGAGCGCTTTGGTCTCAAGTCTTTGCGAGAGTTGCCGCCGCTGGAAGATTTTTGCTCCTGACGAGGAGTCCAAGCAGTTTATTCGCGAGAGGCTTAGTGGCAGAAGCTTTACTTCTACGCTAGAGGAAGCTGCAGAAGACATTGATGACGAGCGTTCCCTTTTGGGAGACAACTACGATACGCAAGAGGATGCATAAGCCGTGGCAGAAGAGCGTATTGTTCCCATGCGTCTGCAGCGCTTTTTTGGCGCGCGCGGGAGTGGCTAGCCGTCGTGGCTCTGAGCGCCTGATGACCTCTGGTCGCGTCACGGTAAACGGTCAGGTAGTCACCGAGCTTGGCAGCAAGGTTGATCCGCTAGTAGATGTTGTAGCAGTTGATGGTATTGTGTGCTCAATTGCCGAGAAACCCGTCTACTTGATGCTCAACAAACCTGCAGGGTATCTGACTACTATGAAAGACCCTCAGGGTAGACCAACCGTCGTTGACATGGTTCCAACTGATACATACCCAGGTCTTTTCCCTGTTGGACGTCTTGATATGGATACCACGGGTCTTTTTGTTCTTTACTACCGACGGTCAGATGGCACAAGAGCTTTTGCATCCCTCAAAGCATGTATGGAAGCACTATGTTGCTCATGTAGTAGGTACACCTACAGAAGAGCAGCTAAATCGCCTGCGCGAAGGTATTGAGCTTGAAGACGGCCCTGCAGCTCCTGCTGAGGTTGAGATTGTATCCAACGATGCCAAGATGAAGGCACTTCTCGCCCCACAGGGTTTGGGAAAAACTGGTGGAGGAGAGCCAAACTCCCTTGTCAGCGTAACTATTAGAGAAGGCAGAAAGCACCAGGTCAAAAAGATGCTTCTGGCTATTCATCACAGGGTGCTTGCACTTCACAGAGATACGTTTGGTCCTCTTCACCTTACAGGCGTTAAAGAAGGACAGTGGAGACTTCTTACAAAAGAGGAAGTTGCCGCTCTGGAGCGCACTATTGGTAGAGAGCCTGGCGCATCTCCTATCATGTCTTTACATGCCAGCATGTAATTACTAGTTGCACGATTTCTAAGCGCACGTCAAACAGCTCAAGCACGCCAGAGAGGAGACATAATGCAGCCATTTGAAGTTCCAGCTCAGGTTCATCGCATTTTTGTTTATGCGTCATCCAGAAAGCGTGGCTAATACACAGCGCTTTTTCAGTGGTAGAAGAGACGTTGAGCTTACCGAGCATGGCATTGAACAGCGCGAACATGCTGTTCGCGCGCTTGTTGCATTTCATCCAGATAGAATTTGGACCTCTCCATTGTCTCGCTGCAAAGACATGGCTCAGATGGCTGCCACCGAACTTGGTATTCCTTGTGAGATAAAAGATGACCTTGCAGAGATGGATTTTGGCATTTTGGAGAGTAAGCGTTTTGCTGATGCAGAAGAGATTTTAAAGCCCTATGGCCTTACGTTTCCTTGGGTCTCGGATGAAAAACGGCTATTCCATACCTGCTCCAGAAGCAGAGTCATACGAGCAGGTAAGAAGCAGGTGTCGCAATATTCTTAACGACCTCTCTAGTCTTTCTGGACGCACTGTGTGTATTTCTCACGGTGGTTATCTACGCTCTATGATGGCAGAGATTTTTGGCATTCCAGGTAGTTCAAGCTGGAATGTACATCTTGCAAATGTCTCTTCAATCTTCTTTACTAGTACAGGCAGTTCTGATTTCAAACTTGGTGGATTTAACCTTGATCCAGAAGAGGTTATTCGCCGTTCCACTGAGCCAAGTTTTTACGATTTTCGTGACATTTGGGGAGTCACTGAAGGGAATATTTGATGATTGTTGCTATTGACGGCCCTGCAGGCTCCGGAAAGTCCACGGTTGCGCGCGCACTTTCTGATCGCCTGGATCTGATTTTTCTTGATACGGGCGCAATGTATCGCTCCGTAACCGTAGAATGCCTACGTCAAGGCATCGATATGACTGATACCGAGAAAAATCATTCAGGTTGCACGCAGCATTAGCATCTCGTTTGGTAACTCCGCAAACGGCCAGACCGTCTACGCAAACGGCTCAAACGTTACGACAGAGATTCGTACTCCCGAGGTAGATAGAAACGTTAGCGCTGTTGCAGCCATCCCTGAGGTCCGTGAGGCTATGGTCACGCTTCAGCGTCGCGCTGGCGAGAATGGCGATGTAGTTGCTGAAGGTCGTGACATTGGCACCGTGGTATTTCCTGGAGCTGACGTAAAGGTTTTCTTGACCGCAGACCCTGCTGCTCGTGCTCACCGCCGAGCCGTTCAGCGCCAGGGTGGAGACGCAGCCACCGGAAACGATGCCCAGGTAGACGCTAAGAGTGAGGAGAAGATCCTCGAAGACATCAAGGCTCGTGATAAGGCTGATTCTGAGCGTAAGGCAGCGCCGCTTCGTGCAGCAGAAGACGCTCATCACATTGACTCTTCTGCGCTTTCTGTTGAAGAGGTAATCTCTGCCATTATTGCCCTGCATCCAGCTCTTAGCGAGAGAGACACGCGCAATCACAGATCTTCTCACTAGGGAAAAATTATCAGAAGACAACTCTTCTGATGACGGCAAGCCTCACGCTGAGAATTCTAAACACACTGAGAAAAAGTCTTCTATAGCAGCAACGTCAAAGCGTTTGCGCCCTTTTGGCGGAAACTCATTTGACGATTATTACGATGCTGCACTCTCTGATTTTCCAGCTCCAGCCAAATTCTTTAAGTGGCTGGCAGTAAGTGTACTGGGACTTGTAACCAAACTTTGGTTTAGATGGCACTGGGATAACGATGAGCTGTTTGTGGGAGACAAAACTCCTCGTGTGCTTATTATGAACCATCCAACGTTCTTAGATCCCATTGTTACGGTTGTCCATTTGTTTGCGCACGGGATTCCTGTTCGCACCATCTACAAGAGTGAGTTCAACAAGTTCAAGCCACTTCAGTGGGCACTTTCTAGGCTTGGTGGTATCCCAGTAGATCGCGGAACTGCCGATATGAAGGCAATTCGTCGCGCAACTACGGCTCTTTCTAGAGGAGAAATGCTTCTCATTTATCCTGAGGGTACCAGAGTCAGAAGCAACACTGAACGTGGAGAAACCCATGGCGGCTTTGCGCTTATTGCACAGCTTGCCAAGGTAGATGTTCAGCCATTAGCAATTATTGGTGCCCTTGATATTAAGAAAAAAGGTTCTCCTTTGGTTAAGCCTGTAAAGGTTTATCTTCGTGCTGGTCAGAAGGTTTCTTTCAGTGATCTGACTTCTACAAAGCGCAAGGATCAGGCAAAAGAGATGGAAGAAATGGCCATGGAGAGGGTATACGAACTAAGAGATGCGATGCTCAAAGAGCACCCCGGAAGGAATTAGTTCGTGCATACTATTAAAATTGCCGATGAAGCAGGTGCTTGTTACGGTGTAGAAAGAGCTCTTCAGATGGTCCAGCAGGCCGTTAAAGATGCTCATGCGCCCGTGCGCACGCTTGGCCCGCTTATTCATAATCCCCGCGTTGTTACGTCCCTAAAAGATCAGGGCGTAGAGGTAGTTGACTCTGCTTCTGAAGCTGCGGGAAGTGCACTGTTGCTGCGTACTCATGGTGTAACTCCTGAGGAGGAGCAGATTGCCAAGAACGGCTGTGTTGACGTATTAGATGCAACCTGTCCGTTTGTAAAGAAGGCTCATGGAGCTGCAGAACTTCTCGCCAAACAGGGCTACGCCGTGTACGTAGTAGGAGAGTCCGGACATCCTGAGGTAGAAGCTACGCTGGCTCATGTACCAGGTTCTTTAGCTATTGACTCTGTAGAAGAGGTTGCAGCACAGGCGGACGCTATGAGAGCTGCAAAGAAGGTTGGCCTGGTAGTGCAGACCACCATGAGTGCTGCTAAGCTCTCCGAGGTAGTCAACGCGGTACTTCCGCTTGTTGACGAGCTTCGTGTCATGAATACTATCTGTGAGGTTACTGCGGGCCATCAGGACTCGTGCATGAGGCTTGCAAAAAGAGTCTGATGTCATGATTATTATTGGCGGCAGGATTTCTGCTAATACCACTCGTTTGACAGAGATTTCTAAGCTCTATTGCCCCGCAACCTATCACATTGAAGGCGCTGATGAGCTGCAAGCTTCTTGGTTTGAAGGAGCTGAGCATATTGGTATTACTGCCGGCGCTTCTACGCCGGAAGCTCATATCAATGCAGTTAAATCAGCTATTGAACAAATCGTAGGCGTCTAACATGGAACAGCGCGCAGACTACGGAAATACAAAAATCTGGTGGACTTGGTGCGCTTATTGAGTCCGTTGAAGAGGGTAGTCCTGCGTGGAAGGCTGGCCTTGAGCCCGGCATGATTATCGAGAAGGTCAATGGCGTAGTGCCAAAAGATCTGATTGATTGGCGTTGGGAGGCCGACGGTTCCCTCTGTGAGCTGGAAGTTTCTATTCCCGGCGATGATGAGCTCTACGAGTGCGTACTTGAGCGCGAGTCCGGAGAAGACTGGGGCGTTGACTTTGTTGACGTGCTCTTTGACGGTATCAAGACCTGCGTAAACGCGTGCCAGTTCTGCTTTATGGCTATGCTGCCAGAAGACATGCGACCATCGCTTTCCATTAGAGACGACGATTACCGTCTGAGCTTCTTGCAAGGCAATTTTGTTACGCTCACTAACCTTACTGACGAGGATGTTGAGCGCATCATCTCTCACAAGCTTGAGCCTATGAACGTCTCGCTGCATGCAATCTCACCTGACGTTCGTCGTAATCTGATTGGTGCTCGCGCTGCTAGGGGCATTGAAGTTCTTGAGAAACTCATGGACGCGGGCATAGAAATTCACGGACAAATTGTTCTGTGTCCCTAACATCAATGACGGTGAAGAGCTTGATAAAACGCTTGATTGGGTAGAGGCCCATCAGCAAATAACCTCTTTGGCCATTGTTCCGCTTGGCTATACCAAAGACTCCAAACGCTTTACTCATTCGTATTCTGATGACGTAGAGCTATCCCGCTCTGTAGTCAAAATTGTTGAGCCCTACCAGGAGCGTGCACGAGCTTCTTTGGGCATTACGCGCTTCCAGCTCTCTGACGAGTTCTATGTAGATGCTCAACTGCCTATTCCGCCAGCGTACACCCTATGACGGTTATCCGCAATTTTATGACGGCATTGGTATGCTCAGAAGCTTCCTCGATGAGGCTGAAGAGGTCTGTCATGCTATGCGTGCAGGCCTTGATGAGGCAGATACCTATCTTTCTGCGCGCTCTCGCAAGATTTTGCTGATTGTAGGCGAGGCTGCTCAGCAAACCATCCAGACCTTCTGTGATGACTGGTCGGCTGATGGCAACGTTTCTACTTTTGCCGTGCGCAACGATTTCTTTTGGTGGAGACGTTAACGTCACAGGACTTATCTGCGCCGTTGATCTTCTCGCCCAGGTGCCTGAAGACCCTCACAGATGTTCTGGTTGTGCTTCCTGAGGTTATGTTTAACTTTGATAAAGTCACGCTTGACGGCATGTCACTGACAGATTTAACTGCGCAGCTAGAGGCTCGCGGCTCCAAAGTCATCATGTCAATTCCTGGTCCCACAAACATTGCTGAGTCATGTATTAAAGCGCTCAAAGAGTGGGATTAGCCACGTATTGCTGGTATTATTAAGTCAACTGAATGAAAGGTGAGACATGGCTAAGCCCATTGTTGCTATTGTTGGACGCCCAAATGTTGGAAAGTCCACGCTGGTAAATAGAATTGCCGAGAAACGCGATGCAATCGTACACGAGTCTAGGGGAGTAACCCGAGACCGCTCATATCACGATGCTGACTGGAATGGTCGTGAGTTTAAGCTCATTGATACCGGCGGTATTGAGTCAATTAAATCGCAAGACCGTTTTGCTCCACACATTCGTGAGCAGGCACTTCTTGCGTGTGAAGAGGCCGACGTTATTGTCTTTGTGGTAGACGGCTCTACCGGCGTTACCGATGAAGACGAAGAGGTTGCGCGCATTGTCCGCAAGAGCGACAAGCCCGTGTTCTTGGTTGTCAACAAGAAAGATAACCCTGCAACAGAGCAGGATGGTCTTTGGGACTTCTACGCACTTGGTTGCGGCGAGCCTCTGCCTCTGTCTGCCTCTCATGGTCATGGTACTGGTGACTTGTTGGATGACATTGTCAATGCTTTCCCTGAGGCTGATGAAGAGCCAGAGGATGACGGTATTCTTAACCTTGCCATCATCGGCCGACCAAATGTAGGCAAATCTTCGCTGGCAAACCGCCTGGCTAACAAGAAACGCTCTATTGTTTCTGATGTTGCTGGTACTACGCGTGACGCTATTGACACCATGATTGAATGGAAAGACACTCCCATTCGTCTTGTTGATACCGCAGGCATTCGTAAGAAAAGCCAGGTACATGAAGATGTTGAGTACTACAGTCTGGTTAGAGGCCTGCAGGCAATGGACCGTGCAGACGTTTGTCTTCTTGTTGTTGACGCCTCTGTTGGCGTAACCGAGCAGGACCAGAAACTTGCAAACATGGCCGTAGAGCGAGGATGCGCGCTGGTGCTCCTGCTTAACAAGTGGGATCTTATTGATTCTGAGGCAAAGCGTGATGAGGTAGCAGTCTCTGTAGCAAAGCGTCTTGCCTTTGCTCCGTGGATTGCTTCCATTAACGTCTCTGCGCTTACTGGTCGCGCCATTGATAAGGTGCTTGCCGCTGCTCTTTCGGCTGCAGAATCCCGCGCACTTCAACTCAAGACTTCCGAGCTCAACGAGCTTCTCGCCCAGATTAGAGAAGGCGGACACACGGTGTCTGACCGTGGTCGCCGTCTTAAGATTCAGTACGCTACACAGACAGGTTCTAAGCCTCCTGTTATCTCGTTCTGGTGCAACGCCCCAGATCTTGTTGATGACAATTACGAGCGCTTTATTGAGAACAGGCTTCGCGAGAAGTTCTCTCTGGTTGGCACACCTATTCGATTGAAGTTCCGTAAGAAGGTTGAGTCTAACTAATGTCTGGCATTGTTGTTGCTCTGATTTTTGGACTAATTGCATTTGGCCTTGGTGGCATTCCATTTGGCCTGATTATTGCAAGCGTTATGGCTCATGAAGATATTCGCAAACTTGGATCAGGAAACATTGGCACCACCAATGTTGCAAGAAATGCTGGTAAAGCCGCAGGTATTCTTACGCTTCTTTGTGACGCAGGCAAGGGCATTGTCAGCGTCATGCTGGTTCGTTGGTTCTTGGGAGCCCAGGGATTTACTCCTCTGGTCTCGGGAAATGATCACGCAGAGGCTGAGCTCATCATTTCTTTTTGTGTATGCCTGTTGCGTTCTTGGTCATATTTTTCTCGCCTTGGCTTCATTTCCATGGCGGTAAGGGAATTGCTGTTGGATTTGGCGGTGGCCTTGCAGTAAAACCCGTTTGCCGCTCTTCTTGCGCTTGTTGTGTTTATTACGCTTGCAGTGCCAACAAAGTATGTGTCTCTTGGTTCTGTTGGTGCTGCAGTCGCTATCCCTGTGTTCTGTTTGCTTTTTGGTATGGATTCTGTGGCTACTATTCCAGTATTTGTGGTAGCTGCTACGGTTATTTGGGCACACCGCGAGAATATCAAAAGTCTTAATGCTGGTAACGAGCGTAAATTCTCATTCGGCGATAAGAAAAAGGACAAGTAATCATGAAAAAAAGTTGCTGTTATTGGTTCGGGATCATGGGGTACCGCACTTTCAACGCTGCTTGCTTCTACCTCTGATGAAGTTGTTATCTGGTCTCGAGAGGCTGATGTCACCGAATCCATCAATAAAGAACACGTCAACTGTAGGCATCTTTCTGATTCTGAGCTTCCACACAATATTGTGTCTACCACTAGTGAAGCTGAGGCTCTCACCGGTGTAGATGCTGTTGTTATGGCGGCTCCTTCTGCGTTTTTACGTTCAGTTTGCGCTGCTTGCGCACCATATCTTGATCCAGAGGTTGATGTTTTGATTCTCTCCAAAGGTATGGAAGCAGGTTCTCACAAGCTTATGCACGAAGTAGCTGCTGACGAGCTTGGAAACCCTGCGAGAATCGCCGTACTTTCCGGTCCAAACCACGCAGAAGAGGTCATTAAACAGGGAATCTCTGCAGCCGTTGTAGCGTCTGAGGATGCTGAGGTTGCTAAACGCTTCCAGTCACTACTTTCTCGTCCGTACTTCAGGACCTACATTAGCTCTGACGTGCGCGGTGTCGAGGCATGTGCTGCTGCTAAAAACGTTGTTGCTATTGCCTGCGGTATTGCTGTTGGTTTAGGTAACGGTGATAACTCTCTTGCCGCACTTATGACACGAGGTCTTGCAGAGCTTGGCCGTGTGGTATGTGCCATTGGAGGAGATCCACTTACTTGCATGGGCCTTGCGGGTATGGGAGATCTTGTAGCAACCTGCACCTCTGAGCATTCTAGAAACAGAACATTTGGAGAAGCCCTGGTCAAAGGTAAGACGCTTCAGTCTTATCAAGAAGAAACAGGCATGGTTGTTGAAGGCGCACAGGCTGTTATTGGCCTCTATGAGCTTGGCCAGCAGATGAGCGTTGAGATGCCAATCACTTCAGCTGTTCACGCTGTTCTCTATGAGGGAGAGAGCCCAGAAGACATTACTTCTCGTTTGATTAATCGTCTTCCAAGTGAAGAATTTTATGGCATGACTCGATAGGAGAGTTTAATGAATAACATCCTGGTTGCACCATCTGTTCTATCTGCAGATTTTTCCAAGCTTAAGAGCGAGCTTGATTCAATTGCAAACGCTGACTACATCCACTACGATGTGATGGATGGTCACTTTGTCCCTAATATCTCGTTTGGTCCAGATATTTTCTCGTACTGCAAAAAGTCTTCTGAGCTGCCTATTGATGTCCATCTGATGGTTACTAATCCAGCTGAGATTGTGCCGCTATTCCTGGACCGTGGCGCTGACGTTGTTACTTTCCACTACGAGGCAGAGGTTCACGCTCATCGCCTTGTCCACCTCATCAAAGAGTCTGGTGCTAAGGCTGGTATTTCGCTTTGCCCTGGTACTCCCGTAAGCGTTCTTGAGGATCTTATCGAAGACCTTGATCTGGTGCTTATCATGACCGTTAACCCTGGCTTTGGTGGTCAGAAGTTTATTCCTCACTCACTTGAGAAGCTCAAGGCACTCAAAGAGCTCTGCCGCAAGCACAACGCTCATCCTCTGATTGAGGTTGATGGTGGTATCAGTGCAGCTAACGCGGCTGATGTTGTAGCTGCTGGCGCTGATATGCTTGTTGCAGGTAGCGCTGTGTTTGGCCAGGAAGACCGCGGTGCAACCATCGAGGCTATCCGCAATGCTGGCGAGTCCGCTTTTACCGTTCAAGGCTAGGCTGCACTCTCAAGCATCATTTGCACATAGACCACCAAGATTGAATCAACAGAAACATATTATGGATTACGTTTACCTAGACTATGCCGCTTCAGCACCAATGCGCCCAGAAGCGCTTGATGCCGAGAAAACCTATGAAGCTTCACCCATTGCAGGGGTGAACCCAAACTCTTTGCACTCGCTTGGTCGTCAAGCAGCACGAGAGCTTGATGGTGCTCGTGGGGTTATTGCACGTGCGGTAGGCGGCAAATTTAGAGCTCCTGACGTGGTCTTTTGCTCCGGCGGTACCGAGGGCAATAACCTCTCAGTTCTTGGTATGGCAGAAGGTATTCGTAACAAGGATCACAAGCGCAACACGGTGGTTTTCTCGGCAATTGAACATGATTCTGTTTTGGATCTTGCTCCTGTTCTTCGCGAGAAGGGCTTTGAGGTACGAATTGCTCAGCCTAACCGTCAGGGAAAGATTGAGGCTTCTACACTTGAGGGTCTTTTGGACCAGTCGGTAGCTCTTGTTTCTGTGATGTATGCCAACAATGAGACGGGTGTTATTCAACCAGTTGCAGACCTTGCTCAAGCTGCGCATAAGGTGGGAGCGCTTTTTTCCACACTGACGCCGTTCAGGCGTTTGGTCGTATGCCTCTTGAGGTAGCAGATGTAGATGCTCTGACTGTTGCTGCCCATAAAATTGGTGGACCTCTGGGTATTGCCGCAGTGCTTATGCGTTCCAAGGTTCCCTTTAAGGCTCAAAGTTACGGCGGGGGACAAGAGTCTGGCAGGCGTCATGGAACGCAGGACGTTCGTAGTGCCCTCGCGTTTGCCGCAGCTGCCAAGTGGTGCCAGGATAACCTTACTCAAACGCAAGAGAGCGTTTCTGCGCGCGCAAATAAGGTGTACGAGACTCTTTGCGCTTCTCCCAAGATTAAGCCAACTACAGAGGCTTATGCGGGCAAAGATCACATGCCTGGTACGGTAAGCATTATGGTTCCCTCGATGGATTCAGAGACGCTTATCCTAAAGCTTGACCAGGCAGGCTATGAAGTTTCGGCTGGCTCTGCTTGTTCTTCAGGCTCCCTTGACGCAAGCCATGTTCTCACCGCCATGGGAATTTCCAGAAACGAGGCTCTGGGAAGCTTACGTATTACCTTTGATGAGCGCGTTTCTGAAGCAGACCTTGATGCCTTTTTGTGCAACATTACTGCAGATTGTTGGATAATTTTTTTCACATACTAATATCTATATTAGGTATGTTCTGCGCCTGACACGTCCTCATATACGGTAGACTAGATGAGTAACCGTATATGAGGAGGCCCTATGAGTGAGTCTGTTAATTTGATGCAGCTCCAGGATATTGATTTGAAGCTGCTAAAACTCGCATCCAGCTTGGCCTCAATGCCCCAGGTGCAAAAGATTAAAAACGCCCAACTTGCAGAGAAGAAGATTGCTTCCCAGCTCAAGCAAGTGCTTGGTGTTAAAAAAAGACGTAGAAATTGATATTTCTGACCTCAATGAGCAGCGCGCCCATTATGTCCTTAAGACAGAAGAGGTTTCTGCTGCCGTAGAAACTGCTACCAATCATCGCGCTCTTAGAGACTTTGACCAGCAGCTTTCTTCTTTGGCAAAGAATATCGAGAAGTGCGATTTTAAACTTGCAGCAAAAACAGAAGAGCTTGAGAAGTGCAAGAAGGCTTATCAGACAGCTCAAGACTTGCAGGTAAAGCTTATGAAAGAGCGTGAGAGCCTTTCTCAGTCCCTTGAGATTGATTCTGCGGCTCTTCGCGCAGAGATTGTTGAGCTCTCTAAATCTCGAGAAGAGCTTGCAGCTCAGATTTCTTCTGACACGCTTGAGCGCTATGAAGCTGCACGTAAACGTTTTTAAGGGCCTGGCAGTTGAGCACCTTGTAGGAAACATTCCAAGTGTCTGTCGCGTTAAACTGCAACCAAGTTCATTCCACGATCTTCAGCACAGCTCTGAGATTGCTGAGTGCCCTTATTGCCACAGGATGCTTATTACATCTACAGCGTTTGAAGAATAAAGGAATTTATCGCTATGTTGGATAAAACCGCTCAGTCCTCTGTATGCCTTGTGGTGTGCGGAGGAATTGCTGCATATAAAGCCTGCGAAGTACTCAGAGGCCTTCAGAAAGCTGACTGCGACGTTCGTGTTGTTATGACAGAAGATGCAGCTCATTTTGTAGGAAAGACTACCTTTGAAGCATTAACGCATCATGAGGTAGTGCAGTCGCTCTACAACAATGCCGAAACTCCAGTTGCTCACGTTGACCTTGCTGACTGGGCAGATTGCATGGTAGTTGTACCAGCTACTGCCAATATCATGGCAAAAATGGCTCATGGTATAGCTGATGACGCTGCAAGCGCAACGCTTCTAGCTGCTCATACACCAGTTCTTGTGGCTCCCTGCCATGAATACGCATATGTGGGAAAATCCAGCCACTCAGGCAAATGTCGCACTGCTCCGTCAGTGTGGAATCCAGATGGTTATGCCTGAGTCAGGTCGTCTTGCCTGCGGTTATACCGGAGACGGAAAGCTTGCTCCAGTACAGCAGATTGTAGACGCTGCGCTGAAGGTTCTTTCTAGCAAAAACGTCACATCAGGTAAGCAAGATCTTGCAGGTAAAAAGCTTCTTATTACCGCAGGACCAACGCACGAGAAGATCGATCCAGTTCGCTTTATTGCCAACTGTTCAACAGGAAAACTTGGCTATACCGTGGCTAAAGTTGCAGCTAGTCGTGGAGCGGATGTCACACTCATTTCTGGACCTACACATCTTGAGGCTCCTCAAGGCGTCAACGTGCAAAGAGTAGTATCTGCTGAAGATATGTATAAAGCTTGCACAAGCGTTTTTGACAGCGTTGACGTCGCTATTTTGACGGCAGCTGTTGCAGACTACACCCCAGCTCACCCCGCAGATCATAAGCTCAAGAAATCATTAGAGTATCTTGAGTCTATTGACCTTAAAGAAACCACCGATATTCTCGCCAGCCTTTCTAAGACTAAGAAAGACCAGGTTGTCGTAGGTTTTGCAGCAGAGACAAATAACGTCTTGGAGCATGCTCAGGCTAAACTTGAGCGTAAAGGTTGCTCCATGATTGTGGCAAATGATGTTTCTAGACCAGATTCAACCTTTGGTTCAGATACAGACCGAGTGGCTTTTGTAACTCCTCAAGGTGTAGAACAGCTTGAGACTTTGCCACTTGCTGACGTAGCTTCAGAGCTTTTGGACCGTGTGGCCAAAATGCTTGAGGAGCGTGCATAGCGTGCGACCAGAAGAACTTTTTATCGGATGCCATCTCTCGGCAAGTAAGGGCTGGGAGGCAATGGGTAAGGATGCTCTTTCTATTGGTGCAACTACCTTTGCCTTCTTTACTAGAAACCCTCGTGGTGGCAACGCTAAGGCTCTAGATGAGGCTGATGTTGCAAGGCTTAGGGAACTTCTTGAGGATCATCACTTTGGGCCTCTAGTTGCGCATGCTCCTTACACCATGAACTTGTGCTCGGCTAAAGAGGAGACCAGGGATTTTGCTCGTCGTGCGCTCACAGAAGATCTTGACCGTATGGAGTATCTGCCAGGCAATTATTACAACTTCCATCCCGGTAGCCATGTAGGTCAAGGTTCTGACGTGGCAATTGAGCAGATTTCAGGCGCACTTAATGACTGTCTGTTTGAAGGCCAGCACACCACCGTTCTTCTTGAAACAATGGCAGGCAAGGGCACAGAAGTTGGTAAAAACGTTTGAAGAGATTGCCGCAATTCTAGACAAGGTAAACCACCCCTGAACTTATGGGCGTGTGCCTTGATACCTGTCATGTACACGATGGTGGCTATGAAATTGTAGAACATCTTGATGCAGTTCTAGATACGTTTGACCAGATAGTTGGCTTGAAAAAAAGCTTAAGGCTTTACATCTTAATGACTCCAAGAATCCTCTTGGGGCTCATAAAGATAGACATGAGCAGATTGGCAAAGGATTCATTGGCTTAGAAACGTTCCGTGCCGTTGTGACTAATCCGCGTGTTAATACACTTCCTATGATTTTGGAAACTCCTCATTCTGAGCTTTCTGGTTGGGGAGAAGAAATTGCGTTACTTCGCTCTTTTTTAGGTGATAACTAGTGGGAATTCTAGTAGGTTGCGAACAAATTTCTATGGAATGGCCTGGTAAGAAGGTTCTTACCAACCAGACTATTGGCGTTAATGAGGGTGACCGTATTGGTGTTGTGGGCAAAAACGGCGATGGAAAATCAACCCTCTTAGATCTTATCGCCAAAAGAATCGAGCCTGATTCTGGTAACGTAATTTGGAGAAGTGGCATCCAAGTAGGCTATATGGGCCAAAGTGATTCACTTTCTGATACACAGACAGTTTGCAGTGCTGTTGTTGGAGACACGCCAGAGTACGAGTGGGCATCCGATGCGCGTATTCGTAAGATTATTGATGAGCTCATTGGAGATCTGGACTGGAATGGTCTGGTAGGAGAGCTTTCTGGAGGTCAGCGTAGACGCTGCGATTTGGCTCGACTGCTTGTGGGCACCTGGGATTTAATGCTTATTGACGAGCCAACCAACCACCTTGATCTTCATGCCATTCAGTGGCTTGCAAATCACCTTAAAAAAACCGCTGGTCAGAGGGAAGTGGCGCCCTCATTCTGGTCACACATGACCGTTGGTTCTTAGATGAGGGTCTGCGACCACATGTGGGAAGTCCACGATGGTGTTATTGACCCATTTGACGGCGGCTATTCTGCCTACATTCAAGCTCGAGTTGAGCGTGATAGACAGGCAGCGGTGATGGAAGAGCGCCGTCAGAATACGCTTAGAAAAGAGCTTAACTGGCTTGCTCATGGTGCAAAGGCACGCACGTCAAAGCCTAAGTTCAGAATTGATGCCGCTATGGAACTTCTGGCCGAAGACCCTCCACTCAGAAACACGCTTGAGCTCAAACGCATGGCAGTTTCTAGGTTGGGTAAGCAGGTTATTGAGATGCATGACGTCTCGTTTGCTTACAAGAATGCCGCACAGACAACGGAAGTAGATCAAAATGCGCAGGTAGACGTCATCAAGCATGTTGAATGGCTCATTGGCCCTGGAGACCGCTATGGCATTTTGGGCGAGAATGGCGCTGGTAAGTCTACGCTTCTTGAGTTGATGACAAAGCAACTACAGCCAACGTCTGGTCTAGTGAAGGTAGGAAAGTCCGTCAAATTTGGTTGGCTTTCTCAGCAGATTGATACGTTTGCCACAAAAGAGACGTGGACTGTTCTTGAACTGCTTGGCCAGTACAAGACAAGTTACCTAGTAAACGGCAAAATGCAAAGCCCTACACAGTTGCTTGAAAGCTTGGGCTTTGATCGTCGAGAGTTCACTAATCGCTTGCAAGACCTCTCCGGAGGACAGCGTAGACGCTTAGCACTTCTGTGCGTCCTTCTGGAAGAGCCAAACGTGCTGGTACTAGACGAGCCAGGCAACGATCTGGACACGGATATGCTTGCTGTCCTGGAAGACCTTCTGGACTCGTGGCCAGGAACCCTTCTGGTGGTCAGCCATGATCGCTTCTTGATTGAACGCGTTACCGATGACCAGTATGCCCTCATAGACGGCCACATTCGCCACGTTCCTGGCGGCGTTGACGAGTACCTCAAGCTTGTTGATGCTGCAAAGCAAACGGCGAGAAGAGCAGGGGAGTTGTCGGGTACACGCGGAAACTCAGGTACAAATGAGTCGCAGGTAGACGGATCTTCTCGCCAGGAGGGTGCGGTGCTGAGTAACGCTGAGCGTCGCGAGCTCAAGAAGCGCTTTGATTCGATTGAGCGTCGCATGGGCAAAGCTCAGGATCTACCTGGACAGATTAGGGAGCAGATGAGTTCCGCTGATGCTACTGACGCGCAGCGTTTGATGGAGTTGCAGCAGCAGCTTGATGACGCAGAAGCGGCGCTGATGGAGCTGGAAGACGAGTGGTTAACGCTAGCAGAGAAACTTGGTGAAGCGTAAATGGGAGAGTTGCTCTCTAGATTTATATGGCCAAAGTATGGTCGCAAGAGTTTTGTTGCCTTGCTTTGTAAGGGTGTTGAGGTCATTGGTGATCTTCTTACACCACTGATTATTGCGCGCATGATTGACCTGGGAATTCACGAGGCAAACATGTATGACATTATTCGATACGGTATTTTGCTAGTCGTAATCGCAATTGTGGGTTTTAGTTTTACGCTTGTCTGTCAGAAAATTGCTTCTATTGTTTCTCAGCGCACGGGAACTGACCTGCGCAATGAGCTGTTTAAGAAGATTCAAGAGCTCTCAAGTGCCGATATTTCAGCTCTTGGAACAGACACCCTGGTAACCCGCCTTATCAACGATGTCAATCAAGTTCAAGTAACCGTTGCTCTGGGTATTCGTCAGCTGGTCAGATGGCCAATTTTGGCGGCCGGATCTATTATTGCCACCCTTATGCTTGATGCTCAGCTTGGAATGGTCTTCTTGATTGCAACAGTGTTGGTAGCAGCTATTTTCTTCTTTGTTGCACGTAAATCTACTGCACTCTTTACTGAGCTGCAGAAGCGCCTTGATACCGTTTCTTTATATATGCGACAAATGCTTTCTGGTATTCGTGTAATCAGAGCTTTTAGGCATGAGTCAGAAGAAAAGATTCAGTTCTCTGAAGCAGTCCTTGCTCAGACAGAAACGGCTACTGATGCTGCAAATTACTCAGCACTACTGAACCCAGCGACCTTCCTTGTTATGTACCTAGGAATTGCCGTAACACTTTGGCTTGCGGCTCCTCAGATTACCACGGGTACGCTATCGCAAGGTACCGTGGTGGCACTTGTCAGCTATATGACCAGCGCGCTTCTGGCTATTGGATACGTTGCTAACCTGGTTATTATCATTACACGCGGAACTGCGTCTGCTGCACGCGTAATGGAAGTACTTAACACCAAACCTGCTCTTACCGATAGCGGAAACAAACGCTTTGACCTCACTGAATCCGACTTTACTGGCGTTGCTGTAGCGTTTAAGGATGCCTCGCTTGTCTATGACGGTGGAGGAGAGCCAGCTCTTTCTGACATTAACCTCTCCATAGAGGCTGGCCAGACGCTGGGCATCATCGGCGGTACAGGTTCTGGTAAGTCCAGCTTTGCCGCACTTATTCCACGTCTTTTTGATACAGGAAGTGGCTCCGTAAGTGTCTTTGGTCATGATGTAAAAAAACGTATACGTTTGAGCAGCTGCGTTCCCTTATTGGCTTTGTTCCGCAGCACACTTCACTGGTCAGTGGCACCATTCGCTCTAATCTGTGCTGGAAGAATCCAAACGCTACCGACGAGGAGCTTTGGTCAGCTCTTGAGGTTGCTCAGGCAGCAGACTTTGTGCGCGAGAAACCCGATCAGCTTGACAGCATTGTTGAGCGTGGCGGCAAGAACTTCTCGGGTGGTCAGCGCCAGCGCTTGACCATTGCTCGTGCTCTGGTAGGAAGTCCACGCATTGTCATCTTGGACGACGCTGCTTCCGCACTTGATTTTGCTACGGATGCACACCTCCGCGCAGCCCTTCGCAAGCTCAGCGCCACCACTACAAGTATCATTATTTCTCAGCGTGTAGCTGCAGTTATGCAGGCAGACAAGATCCTTGTTCTTGACCATGGAAAACAAGTGGGGTTGGGAACACACAAAGAACTTCTCGCCACGTGTCCGCTGTATAAAGAGATTTGTCTCTCACAACTTCGTCCTGAGGAGGTGGAGTAATGGCCGATATGTATTCCGGCGGAAGCACCTCCGCTATCGCATCTAGCGCTCCTGAGCACGGCAAAGGCGGCTCCGCTGACGTCATTTCTATGTCCGCAGCAGAAGTCACACGCCGACTTGCTGCATGGATTTCTCCTCACAGAGGTTTTTTGGTTCTGGCGTCTGTGTCATCTATTGCAACCGTTATTCTGCAGCTCTGGGTACCCATCATTGTGGGTAGTGCCATTGACCAGCTCATCAGGCTGGTCCAGGGCGCCGAGGCAGCACTTTTGCCTACGCTCGCTCAGCTCTCACTGGTAGTTTTGCTTGCAAGTGCTACGCAGTGGCTAGCTTCTTGGTCTACCAATAAGCTAACCTACCTGGTTACGCGTGACCTCAGAGACGCAGCTCATGCTAAGGTTGCAAACCTACCGCTCTCGTACATTGACACGCATTCCCAGGGAGATTTGCTCTCTAGGGTTGTTAACGATGTGGATCAGCTTGGTGATGGCCTTCAGCAGGGCCTTACGCAGTTCCTCACGGGCGTGGTGACTATTATTGGAACCTTATGCTTCATGTTCTATATGTCGATTCCTATGGGCCTTGTAGTTGCTCTAGCTACGCCGCTCTCTATTATTGTTGCATCCGCCATTACCAAGTACGCTAGCTCATCTTTTAGCAAGCAGCAAGGCTACCAGGGTCAGCTAGGCGGATACGCAGAAGAGATGGTCTCTAACCAGGAGCTTATTACTGCTTTTTGCCCACAAAGATGCCATTATTGAGCAGTTTGAAGCCATTAACGAGAAACTCCGTGTAGTAGGAGAGCGTGCGCAGTTTGCCTCTTCGCTCTCTAACCCTTCTACGCGTCTGGTAAACAACTTCATTTATGCACTGGTTGCTGGACTTGGCTGCATTTGTGTTTTGACGGGTGTTCCTTCTGTGCTTACCATTGGTCAGGTGCAGAGCTTCCTCTCGTATGCCAACCAGTACATGAAGCCTTTTAACGCCATTTCCGCAGTTGTAACACAGGTTCAGACAGCCTATGCAAGCGCTCGTCGAGTCTTTGATCTTCTCGACGCAAAAGAAATCAAGCCTGATCCAGTAGACGCTGAAGTCATCCAGAATCCACAGGGCTCCATTGAGTTTGATGACGTGGCGTTCTCCTATGATCCCAAGCACCCGCTGCTCAGCCACATCTCATTCAGGGCAGAGCCTGGCCAGAAAATTGCTCTTGTTGGCCCAACTGGCTGCGGCAAGACCACCCTTATTAACCTGCTACTCAGGTTCTATAGCATTGATTCTGGCGCAATTTATGTAGACGGTCATAACACGCAAAAGCTCACTCGCGCATCACTGAGAGAGCAGTTTGGCATGGTGCTGCAGGATACGTGGCTCTTTAAGGGAACCATCAAAGAGAATATCCGCTATGCAAAGCCAGACGCAACCGATGAAGAGATTATTGCTGCAGCTCAAAAAGGCTCAGGCACACGAGTTTATCCAGCAGCTTCCTCAGGGTTACGACACCATGGTAGGAGAGTCTGGCGGATCTTTGTCCCAAGGTCAGCAGCAGCTTCTCTGCATTGCTCGTGTCATGCTTGCCAATCCACCTATTCTGCTTCTTGATGAGGCAACCTCAAGTATTGATACTCGTACAGAACAGCTGGTACAGAAGGCGTTTGATACCATCATGAATGGCAGAACTTCACTGGTTGTTGCTCATAGGCTCTCAACCATCCAAGGTGCCGATTGCATTCTTGTCCTCAAAGACGGCTCAATTCTTGAGCGCGGTACTCATGATGAGCTCTTAGCTAAGGGCGGCTTCTACGCCAAGCTGTACGAGAGTCAGTTTGAAGGCACAGACGCATAAATTAGAATGGAATTTTTGAAAGAGCCAGCACTTTGAATGGGCTGGCTCTTTCAATGTCACCTGTAATTGACAAACTGGAATTGTGCGTTTGAAGCGAAGCAAAAATACGAATGTACTGCAGCAATAAATTTCTGTTTAACGATTTCTTTTTTTCCGGTATTTTTCTGTCCCTCGGATTTCCTCATGATAGAAATAATCCACAATCACCGGATGTCCTTGCGTGACCCTGCCATAAGGCATTTCATTATCCACAAAGGGACAATCATACTTCTTAGCCATTTCCGCAGCTTTTTACTTCAAGCGCTTCAAAGTAGCTGCGGTTATGCTTGTTATAGATCTCATCGTAAAGCGGTACAAGATCAGGATATTTTTTTCGGCGATATAATCCATGATCGTCTTTTTGAAGCTGCCCCGAAGATTGAGGTTTTCGAGCCAGAACAGATCGCACTGATCCTTTACCCGCTCAAAGATGGCTTCAAAGTCCGTGATTCCGGGGAATACCGGGGATACGAAACAGGTTGTACGGATTCCTGCGTCATATACCTGCTTCATAGCAGCAATACGCCGTTCAATGCTCGAAGCAGAATCCATATCGTTCTTGAAATTTTTCATCCAGTGTGTTGATCGACCATGAAACGGTCACTTGTCCAAGCTTCTTCAACAGATCAATATCCCTTACCACAAGATCAGATTTTGTGCAGATCAGAATATCTGCGTCACTGCCAATCAACTGCTCCAGAAGTTTTCTGGTATTCCCGAATTGCTCCTCCTGTGGACTGTAGCCATCCGTCACAGAACCGATGACCACCCGCTGTCCAGCATATTTCTTTGATTTTTTTAATTTCCGGCCAATGCTTCACATCAAGGAAAGTGCCCCATTCCTCCGTGTGTCCGGTAAAGTGCTTCATAAAAGAAGCGTAGCAATACTTGCAGGCATGTGTACAGCCCACATAAGGATTGACCGAGTAACCGCCTACCGGCAGACTGGACTTGGTCATGATGTTTTTTGTTTCCACCTCAGAAATGAGGATTCCATCGATTACTTCTGCCATGATCTCTGTACCTCTAACACTTTATTAAATTCTTCTGGCATTTCTTGAATCATATTTTTGATCCCCCTATGATAGGGACAAGGTCTTCCTTCATAAACACCGGAATGTCGAGCTCATGACGAGATTCATGTTCTGAATCTGATCTTTGATATAAATACTCATGACTTCTGCCGCACCTCAAGATTCTTTCTGATGCGGTCGAGGCATTCCTCAAACCGGGTAATTTCTTCCTCTGAAAAACCCTTGTAGTAAATGCTGCCCATCTCATCAGAAACAGAATCGTACTCGCCCTTTAAGGCATGTGCTTTCTCAGTCAAAAACAGGAGTGTTTTCCTTTTGTCCGTTTCAGACTGAACACGGCTTATCAGTCCTTGATGTTCCATTCTTTCCAGCATCGTCGTAAGAGATGTTATTGCTAATCCGCATTTGGCCGAGAGCGACCTGATCGAGATTCCATCCTCCTGCCACAGCACATAAAGAATGCGCCCCTGGGCTCCATTGAACGCATCAATATTCTTTTTCGCTGAGAATCTTCTCAAAAATCCGGTCACCAAGCTGTTTTATTTTGGTGACAAGAAATCCTCCATTTGTTTTCATACAAAAGCTCCTATATAGTAGTTTATAAAATCATACTATATAGGAGTTTTTATTGTCGACAACTTGTATATCTGAATAAAGGAAATTTCCAATTTGTCACTTTGTCTATGCTACAAATTAGATCACACCGGTTTTTTTAAGCTTTAGTTATCGGAATCCAAAGTTCCATTTTGTAATCTTTACTGTGCATATCACCTTCATAGTAATATTCAAAGTCAGGTTTTCCTGAATGAATATAGCCATGCTCGGGAAAAAAAATACTTCCATCGCATATTTCCATCCGGTATGAATGCAATCTGGAACACTTCCTGTTAACTCTACAACTGCATACTCTGCTTCTTCCACTTCCAAAACGTCTAAGCCCATACTTGTGGCTTTGTATGCATCATTAACAATATAACCAGCCATATAATTTATTGTGCTTGGATTTTTCCACATCATGGCAAACGCCCATACTTTGACCGCTTCCCAAACTTGCAAGTTCATCGTGGCTATATTTTTCATGTAGCTTATCCCATACACTCGGACATAATGATGAATTGATGCTTTGTTCATTTACCCCAGCAACTATAAATGCTTGTTTCTTTTTGAATTGTAATGTTCATGCTTCTTCCTCCTCTTACACTTAGTGCTAATTGCACTCGTGATACTAATTTGAATGGTTTTCCATTTCTTACCTCAGAAGGAGTAAATCCATGAAAATTTTTAAAAGCTGTTCCAAATGAATCTGATGACTCATATCCAAATTTGAAAGCAACGTCAATAATTTTTTCGTCCGTATTTCTTAATATAACAGCTGCTTCCGTCAATCTTCTGCTTCTTAAATATTCTGAAAGCGTTGTTTCAGTCAGAATAGAAAACAAGCGACTGAACATTGAATACGAATATCCGGATAACTGAGTTACTTTTCTTTTTATCAATTTCATCATCAAGAACTTTTTCAAGATAATCAATCGTATCGTTAAACGACTTGATAATATTCATTTCGATTCCCCCTTTCCTTCAGTTTATTTAAGTAAAGAGGAAGATTTCTTTTCTTACCCTACAATATCCGTACAAGTTTTAAAGGATATATCTCATAGAAACTTATACTTTGCTGATCTCGACAAACTGGAAGTTATTTTTTTGCAAGGTGATAAGTCCTGCACAGTCAGACATTTTTTTCAAATCGCATTTCTGGAAATTGACCTTTTAGCTCATCCCATACAAAATACACTTCATCACCGTCCCATTCATCTGCCTCAATCCGCATACATTCTTGAAGTAATGACCGAGTTTCAAATGCTATATCTCCGATATATATACATCCTCCCTCGTTCAACAGCTTAAATAATGATGTAATAAAATCTACTTTTTGAGAGTCTGTAAGATGATGGAGAGAATATGTAGCAATGATCGCGTCATACTTTTGTTTCTGTATAGGTTCCACCAAGCCATTGGAAAAATCGCCTTCATACAAACTTGCTTTTAGGCATTTTTCTCTTTTGCAATTTCAATCATTCTATCTGAAAAATCTTGTCCGTAAATCGTACAGCCGGTTTCATATAATCTTGAAGTCAGTACTGCTGTTCCAAACCCAATATCTAAGACAGTCTTCGCAGATGAACAAATTACACGATTATAGATTACATTAAGAATAGATTTGTAGCCTGCAAAAGGATACGAGCCGTATTTGTCAGACAAACCTACACTCTTATCATAATCATCTGCCCATAAATCAAAAACCTTTTTTTATCTTGCATATTTCACCTCGATAACTTCTAATTTGTCTACATCGCTTTAATCTTCTCATATATCCATACAAGTTTTTATAGATCTCATTGCATAGAAATTTATACCTTGCTAAATTCAACAAATCCCAATTTGTCACTTTGTCTATGCTACAACTTATATCAAACCGGTTTTTAATAAACTACTTCTATAGTTGCATGACAAGGTTATAACGATAAAGCGATAAAAAAAGAACCCTGCTCGGCCTCGGATATTAACCGGGGTGGCGCGGGTTCTTTGACTAATATACCACATATAAAGAAAAGCCGATATTTCACGGCTTCGAGAAATTCTGGTCGGGTGGACTGGATTTGAACCAGCGACCCCTTGACCCCCAGTCAAGTGCGCTACCAAGCTGCGCCACCACCCGTTTGCTTTTGATACGATAGCATTCCAACATAAAATGAGCAAGCAATTCCCGGCAAGCGTGAAGATAGAGTGGGCTAGATATGGATAACTTCTTTCAGCGTGCATTTTCAGTAGTCAAGCAGATTCCCGAGGGCAGGGTCAGTACGTATGGGCAGATAGCTCGCATGATAGGGGAGCCAAGAAAGGCTCGCTATGTGGGATTTGCTATGCACCAGAGCCCCTGGTGTCGCGGGCGGCGTACCTTGCCACAGGGTAGTTTTTTTAAAGACGGCTCACTTGCTCCAGGCTTTGCCTTTGGTGGACCGGACGCTCAAAAAGAGCTTCTTGAGGCAGAAGGTGTGCAGTTTCTTGAAAACGGTAAGGTTGATATGAAGCATTTTCTGTGGGAGCATAAAAAGATGAAACATTATTTTATGTTGTGAAATGTTCTCCCAGCTAGGCTGCGTCATTTGCTGGGTACAATCGCAATGAGTTCCTGGTAGTTAGTACGTTCCGTTTAATGGAGGTCAAATGAAGCGTAGCTCTAGGATGAGCAAGTTCTTTACTGCAATTTTTGTACTACTGGTAACGTCAGCTTTTGAGTGTGGGCATTTTGTCTGGCTGCTCACAAACAGAAAACAAACAAGACCAGACACAATCCACCACGTCAGAACAAAAAGAAGAAAAGAAAGACGAGAAAAAAAGAGGATTCTTCAAGCTCTTCTAGCTCCTCATCAAACAATTCAAACGCAACCGGCTATGGCACCTATCATATTCCTGATGGATTCAGCTTTGATAACAGCCTGTATCCAGATCTGCAAATTACTACGCAGGTTGATAAAGACAGCCTCTGGCCAATCATTATTCGCATTGAGGGTACAGCAGACCAGTTTGATTTGATGAGAAAAGCAACTATCGATGCAGCTCAGAGGGCTCAGGTGCTTGAGTCCGCAGAAGAGATTGGCAACACCGTTGATCAAGCCCTTGCTCACCCAACAAACTACAACCTGACTGACTGCGCAATTCTCACTTCTGCACCAGAGTCGTATCGAAAGACCTACGTTATTACGTTTACTGTCAAGAGCCACTACGAGGTCAAAAAGTAGTTTGAACTGTACTGCTTATTAGCTTTGTTGTAACAAACATTGCTCCCAAATGGCGCTCGAACAATGAACTGCCTCCCATTTCTTATGTCCAAGAAATGGGAGGCAGTTCATATGTAGGTGATTATGATTCTGTAGCGTGTTAACGTTGGCTTTTAGGCCTGGCGTACAAAATAGCGCAGCTTTCTTGTGTTCTGCTGAAGAATCGACATGTTCTTAATCAAGATAGTCAGACAGCTAGGCGGTCGCACTACCCGATATTCATCTCTATGCATAAACTTCAGCTAATATGCTAGAAAATGAATAGACTTATATAAGAAATTTAACTATCGATAAATTTAGTATCTACGGAACACACCTAAGTCGGATATTCTGCTCAATTGCGGGCATTTTACACTTCTAAGTCAGATAATCTGCATGTTTGTGGCAATTTCTGCGTCATGTATACGTCTTTTTGACAGATTATCCGACTTAGGTAGTGTTTGAACTGCCTCCCATTTCTCGTGTCCAAGAAATGGGAGGCAGTTCACAAACGAGCGCTTTTTTGTAAACGTGAACTGAGCTACTTAGGAGAGCGTTTGACAAACTACTTACGCAAGCGGCTTATAAGCGTCATCAACATTGATGTGGCAATAACCACCAGGATTCTTTTTCAGATAGTCCTGATGATATTCCTCAGCAAGTACGTAGTTATCTAGCGGTTCAACTTCAACGGCAAGCTTCTGACCAAAGAGAGACTCTTGCTCAGCCATAATGCGATCAATGACAAGCAGGTCAGCATCGTTTGTGTAATAGATACCTGTGCGATACTGTCTCACCAACGTCGTTACCCTGCTTGTTTACTGAGAGGGGATCAATAACCCCTAAAGTAGTAGCGCAGAATGTCATAGAGGCTTACAACGGTCTCATCGTACGTAACGTGCACTGTTTCTGCATGATCTGTAGCTTTGACTTCCTGATAGTTGGTGTCCAAGGTCTTTCCGTTTGTATAGCCAACGGTAGTTGAGCTGACGCCATTAATCCTGGAGAAGTACTCTTCAAGTCCCCAGAAGCATCCACCTGCCAAATAAATCTCTGCCATAAAAGCCTCCTTAGGCTGAATTGCTGTTATAAAAGTTTAAAGTGACTTCGCTTTACTTCAAAAATACCTTCTTTGCTTAAAGAAGATATTACAGCGCTTAGAGCGCTTCTATCTACACCAAGATAATCCGCAAGTTGTTGTCGGTTGAAGGGGATATCAAACTCTGTAGAACCTGCAGCTTGAGAGCGCGTATGCAAGTACGCTATCAGTTTGCCACGAATGCTTTTTGGTGCGGCATCTTGAATGCGTCGACTCAGCATAATGTTCTTTTGAGCAATTGAAGCCATAAGATTTCTGATGATAATGTCCACTCCACCGCAGATGTCGCACGTTCTGGCTGTAATTTGACGCACGTCCAGCAGCAGAATATCCGATTTCTCGGTAGCAACAACCGAGGTCAAAAGCGGCACGTTTCCAAGAGCTGCATATGCCTCTCCAAACGTTTCTCCGGTATGGAAAGCTCCCATCACAGAGATGTTGCCCTGCGCGTCTGATCCCTCAACATGTATAGCACCAGAAACAACAATTCCAAACTGATGAGCTTTATCGCCAGCACATAGAATAATCTCTCCAGGCTCATAGGTACGCACCGTTGCGCGTAGATGCTTCAGCAAAGCTTCAAGCTGCTCAGGTTTTACCCCTTTGAACACCACGGTATTGAGCAAAAAAACGAAGGCTTAATGTCTTGTACGTTCATATACTCTCCAAAAAATTTCTGGACAGAAATCGTTTTGTTGTAATTACAACATACCTTATTCCACATTCCTGTAATCATGAAACTCAGAAGAGCAAATCTCTTCTCGCTATATGGTTTTATGGAGAGGAAAAAAATAGTGGATAACAAGATGTTCTGTTTCCAGTGCGAGCAGACTGCTGCTTGTACTGCATGTACTGGCGCTGCTGGCGTTTGCGGCAAGCCTTTTGACGTCGCATTTGCTCAGGACGAGCTCACCGGCGCTCTGGTTGGCCTTTCTCGCACCGAGCTTGCTGCTGGCAAGCGTTCTAACCGTGCAGACCAGCTGATTGTTGACGGTCTGTTTACCTGCATCACTAACGTCAACTTTGACAAGGGCGCTGTTGACGCAATTACTGCTCAGGTTCGTGACGAGAAGAACCGTCTAGCTGCAGAGGCTGGCGTAGAGCCTGTTGAGGATCTTCCTCTTGGCGGCGTCTGGTCCGACAACGAGGACATTAGGGTCCCTCAAGTCCCTCATTCTGTTTGGTATCCGTGGTATGGCTGCATATGCTTATCACGCTCGCGTTCTTGGCAAGACTGATGACGCAGTTGACGCTTTCTTTGTAAAGGCTCTTGCTGCTCTTGCTACCGAGTCCTCCGTTGACGTTTTGCTGCCTCTTACCCTTGAAGTAGGCGAGGTCAACCTCAAGTGCATGGCTCTTCTCGACAGCGCAAATACCGGCGCTTATGGCACCCCAGTTCCAACTGAGGTTCCTCTGACTATTGAGCCTGGTCCCTTTATTGTTGTTTCCGGCCACGACCTTCTTGACCTCAAGATGATCCTTGAGCAGACCGAGGGCACTGGCGTTAACGTTTACACCCACGGTGAGATGCTCCCAGCTCACGGTTATCCAGAGCTCAAGAAGTATCCACAGCTTAAGGGTAACTTTGGTACGGCATGGCAAAACCAGCAGAAGGAGTTCAAGGACATTCCAGCTCCTGTTGTCTTCACCACTAACTGCCTCATGCCACCTCGTCCTAGCTACAAGGACCGCGTCTACACTACCGAGCTTGTTGCCTTCCCAGAGCTTGTCCACATTGACGAGGGCGCTAACGGCAAGAAGGACTTCAGCGCTGTTATCAAGCAGGCTCAGGAGCTTGGCGGATATGCTGAGGCTCAGGAGCTCACTGGTATCAACGGTGGCCACAAGGTAACCACCGGCTTTAGCCACGGCGCAGTTCTTGGCATTGCCGATAAGATCATCGATGCTGTTAAGCAGGGCGCTATCAAGCACTTCTTTGTTGTTGGCGGCTGCGACGGCGCTCGTCCTGGTCGTAACTACTACACCGAGTTTGTTGAGCAGACTCCTGCAGACTCCGTTGTCCTCACCGTTGCTTGCGGTAAGTTCCGCTTCAACGACCTTGACCTGGGCACCATTGGTGGCATCCCTCGTATTCTTGACGTTGGTCAGTGCAACGACGCTTACGGTGCTGTTCAGATTGCAACTGCTCTTGCAAATGCATTTGACTGCGGCGTTAACGACCTGCCACTGAGCTTTGTTCTGTCTTGGTACGAGCAGAAGGCAGTATGCGTCCTTCTGACCCTGCTTCACCTTGGCATTAAGAACATCAAGCTTGGACCAACTCTTCCTGCATTTGTCAGCCCTAATGTCCTTAACATTCTTGTTGAGAACTACGGCATTGGCCCAATCGGCGATGCTTCCGAGGATCTTGCTCAGATGCTTGCCTAATTGGCGAGAAACCCCTCTCATCCTTTTCCTTAAACGCCTCCTAGCTACGCGCTGGGAGGCGTTTTTTGATCGTGGATTTTGTGGATCTAACTTGGAAACCGCCAAACTCAGATAAAGATCGATATTCTTCCTTTTTGTTAAGGAGGGAAAAAAATGAGAAGACTAACAGTTAATGACCCTAAAGAATCTGAGTAAACTAATTGATCCAAAAATACAAAAATAATCAAACTATGTTTGAGTGTTTTGCTCAAATCTGTGATAACTACGATAAGGTGCCTTTAACTGAAATTGAATGCCCATCTATTAGCTGGAATGCTTTTTACATATGCTTTCCACATCGTTAATCTAAGGCCTCTTAAAAACTCAAAATGAATTATTAGCCGCAATTGCTATATATTCTTTTTTTAAATGTAAACGGCTATGATTTTTGATCCTTCGCTGCAGGATCTTCTGGCTCATATTGATCTATTAAAAATCTGACCAATATTTTGCTCACGAATTTTTGCTCATGGATCGAACTAGAAATCATGTAATAAAGCCTTATCTCAAAATCTCCGTTTCAGCCATAAATTGATCAAAATGCCTTTCTAGCTGCTTTTCATTTGGATAAGCTTCATGATAAACAGGCATATGCAACTGCTTTTTTTATTGAAGACAATATATTCGGTTTTATCCAGAAGCCTCGATAATCTAATGCGTTTACTATCGGGCTCAACTGAAAGTAAATGTGCATCAAAAAGAAGATGTAGATCAGACCTTAGAAGAATACCATTGGTAACCATTTGAGTTTTAGGTCCACGATATTGACCAATATGAGCTGCTTGTAAAACCTGAGGCACACCGTTTCCAGAGATAGCACATCTGTTTGCATACGCTTTTAACAAGTCATTTCTAAACTGAGTCTGACCTTGTCTACGTACTGACTCCCTCAATTCTTTAATTCGCTCATCAGTGTCATCAATCTGCTCAAGTTGATCTTGAATTTCTGGTTCAAGATCGTCAAAACCTGCAGAAATAAAGGATGAATCATTGATCGTTTTAGCATTAACTGGGCCATGCAAAGTAAACATTCCAGTCGCACTGTTATAACGTTCAACGAATGCAAGACCTCTGACGACGTATTGATCTACTGTATTGTCCCAATCAATTACACCAACAGGAAGACCATCGTTAAGACAATTTAATAGATAAGTATTGTAGCTAACGGTACAGGTTTCTTTCTCACGATATGCAGAATATTCAAGCAGCCAAGTTCCATCCTCTAATTTAATTGGAGGTCTGTCTTTGTAGTGGGGATTTTTTTCCTGGCTTGCTAGTATGAACTGATATTGCATATTGCTTATTTTTTTGTAGTGTATATCTCTACCTGAAGGGCTGAAAATGCCAGATTGACCACTTATCTTGAAATCATAAAAATCCCAATTTATCTGGTACATTATGCGGCAAAACAGATGTCCCTCTGCCTTCATTATCAATAAACCACTGATAAGCGGAGATAAATTCCTTTGGAGCAACTTTAAAAAGCTCTTTCAAGAGTTGGATTAAAGATCTTGCATTCTGTAATGATCTGATCAAACATCCCAGTCTCCTCACAAGTGGCCTGTACAAACAGTAAGTTTTTTTCTCGCCACTGTGTAAAGATCTATAAACAAATTGCTTCACGAACTCCGAATATTCGATTTATTAAAGAACGTTCAAGAATGACGCTCTTCTCGATAAGAGAATATGGCATAATGCCACTGTCGAAGTAACAATTAATGTTAGTCATTAGTAGCATTTAACAGAGGGGTTTCTATGGCTAAAGTTGCAGTTATCGGTTGTACCCATGCAGGCGTTTTTTTGCCACTTCTTCAATCCTGGGCGCACACCCAGATTGGGAGGTTCACGTCTTTGAGCGCAATGACACGGTTTCCTTCCTGTCTTGCGGTATTGCTCTTTGGGTAGGTGACCACGTAAGCGATCCTAACAAGATGTTCTACAGCTCTCCAGAAGCCCTTGCTGAGGCCGGCGCTCACGTCCATATGACCACTAACGTCACTTCTGCAGACGTTAAGACCAAGCACGTTGCGTGGGAGGACCTCAAGACTGGCGAGACTTTTTGAGGATGACTTTGACTACCCTCGTAGTTACCACTGGCTCAAAGCCAATCGTTCCACCACTGCCTGGCATCGACGGACCTCGTGTTCTTCAGTGCAAGAACTGGGCCGATGGCCGTCGCATTCACGACACCATGGCAGCGTCCAAGTCCGCTATTGTCATCGGTGCTGGCTACATTGGCGCTGAGCTTGCAGAACAGCTCTCCGAGCGTCAGAAGGACGTCACACTCATTGATATGCTTCCTCGTGTTCTTGCAAAGAACTTTGATAAGGCAATCACCGACCAGGTTGAGGCTGCTTACAAAGAGCACGGCGTCACGCTTGCACTTGGCGAGAAGGTCATGAGCTTTTGAGGACAACGGCGATTCCGTCACCGTTGTTACCGATAAGGGCTCCTACACTGCAGATTACGCAATTCTGGGCATTGGCTTCCTACCTCGTACTGATCTCTTTGACGGCCAGCTTGATATGCTTCCAAACGGCGCCATCAAGGTTGATGAGTACATGCGCACCAGTGAGCCTGGCGTTTTTTTGCAGCTGGCGATTCCGCTTCCATTATCTTCAACGTCACTGGTAAAGAGGACTACATTCCTCTGGCAACCAACGCTGTCCGCCAGGGTCTGCACGTTGGTCCCTAACATGCTTGAGCCAACCGCTGCTTACGCAGGTACTCAGGCTTCCAGCGCAGTTCAGCTCTACAACTACTCCATGGCTGCAGCAGGCCCTCACCGTTGAGGGTGGCAAGGCTCGTGGCTATGAGTACGATTCTGTCTCCATCACCGAGAACTACCGTCCTGAGTTCATGCTGACCACCGAGCCAGTTACCGCAACGCTGGTCTGGGATCCAGAGACTCGCCTTATCAAGGGCGCACAGTTCTTCTCGACACATGACGATGTTGCTCAGGCAGCAAACGTTGTGTCCGTTGCTATTGCTGCTGGTATGACCATCGACAACCTTGCAGCTGTTGACCTTCTGTTCCAGCCAAACTTTACCAACCCAGTCAACTACATTGGCTCTGTTGCTATGGCTGCCTGTGCAAAGGTCAAGTAAGCTCCGCACATAACACGCAAAAAGGGAAGGAAGCTGGTAGAGATGCCGGCTTCCTTCTTTGCTATCGAGCCCGAGTCTAGCTCGATGAATGTCTGTTTTGGGCGATCGTGTGCCCATCTTGAAACGATGCCTTGCTTGAAACAGTGACTTGCTTGAAACGATGGCTATCTTGGCTTTCTGCTAACTACGGCAATGTAGTTGAGGTCGTCAGTATGATCGTTGAAGAACGTAAACATACTGGTGAACATCTTGGTATTTTTCTGGCTTAAGGCCGTTTCTAATAACCCTTAGAGCACCATCAGCGCCTTCGTCCGCAATAAGTCCAGCCGGATTCATGAGTGTCATCTTGCCGTTTTTTTAGTTTCTGGGCAGAAACCTGCTGACTCAAAAAGGTCTTTCCAACCTGTAAGGGTTAGCGGCTTTACGTTGACGTTGATGGTTCTTGAGAGTTCGTGGACCAGTTCATCGTCTTCTTTGAGTAGAAGAACGTCATGGGTAAGCAGCACGCCACCCAGCTTGAGTACGCGTGCATACTCTTTTACCGCAGATGCCTTCTGCTGGTCAGAGAGCATAGTGAGCATTGCTTCGTTGATAACAACATCAAAGCTGTTATCAGGGTAGGAGAGATTTGTAGCGTCTCCTTGTTCCACTGTTACGTACTCCTCGATATTGTTTCTCGCGATATTTTCTTTTGTTTTAGGGAGCACGTCTGCATTAAGGTCAATTGCGGTTACATGGCAGTGAAAACGTTTTACCAGCTCAACCGTAGTGGTTCCAATATTGCAAGCAACCTCAAGAATCTGAGTTTCTGGCGTAATCTCTACGGAATTAAGCAGCCAATTGGTTGCTTCAATACCTCCGGGGCGCAGTCTTGTCTTGCCCATACGGAGTAAAAACTCGTGACCAGCTTCCATACTAAGACCCCCTTCATACTATGAAAGAATAAAGTTAGCTTAATCTAACTAATACAAGTTAACCACAACATTACCTGCGAAAAAAGCCAAATTAATTGCTATTTTTGAAACAATTTAGCAGGTAGATTGCAACAAAAAATAACCTATATGTCCAATCGTTCTTTTTGTGCATTTTCTTTAGCAGTTTATAAGTTTATAGTGGACGCAAGGTAAGGGCGACTTACTAATTTCCGCAGGTAATTGATGCGGAATACTAAGGAGGAAGTTATGTATTACTCTGCTGGAACGTATGAATCGTTCGCTAAGCCAGAAAAAGCCCAAAGATGCCGACAAAAAAATCAGCCTATATCATTGGAACAGGACTTGCAGGTCTAGCTGCTGCGTTTTATCTTGTCCGCGATGGTCAGGTAAAGGGTACAAGAATTCACCTGCTCGAGAAGCTTGAGCTTGCAGGCGGAAGTTGCGATGGCCGCAAAGATGTAAGCAAGGGTTTCTACATGCGCGGTGGCCGAGAGATGGACAACCACTTTGAGTGCATGTGGGATATGTTCAGAGACGTTCCATCCATTGAAACACCTGGCGTCTCGGTACTTGATGAGTACTACTGGCTCAATAAGCACGATCCAAACTACTCGCTCTGCAGAGCTTCCGAGAAGTGCGGTAAAGATGCCCACACAGATAAGAAGTTCAAGCTTGATAAAGAGTCTTCACTTGCGCTTGCCAAGCTGTTTATGACTCCCGAGAAGGACCTTGAGGGCAAGAAGATTAGTGACGTACTTCCTGATTCTTTCTGGAACACTAACTTCTGGCTTTTATTGGCAGACCATGTTTGCGTTCCAAAGATGGTCTTCTGCTCTTGAGATGAAGCGCTATCTTTGCAGATTCTGTCACCATATTGACGGTCTTCCTGACTTTACTGCGCTGCGTTTTACCAAGTACAACCAGTATGAGAGCATGATTTTGCCACTGGTCAGGTATCTTGAGAATCACGGCGTAAGCGTTGACTATGGTATGGATGTCAAGAACGTCATCATCAATGACACCAATGGTAAAAAGGTAGCCACTCAAATTGTTTACGAGAAGAACGGCTCACAGCAAACCATTGATCTAACCGAAGACGATTTGGTGTTTATCACCAATGGCTGCTGCACCGATACCTCTTGCTATGGCGATCAAAAATACTGCTCCAGACATTAGCAACGTTAGAAATGGCGTAGGGGAGTCCTGGGATCTGTGGAAGAACATTGCCGCTCAGGCCAAGCATGGTGAGTACGGCAATCCCGATAATTTCTGTAGTGACTTTGAGGCAACTAACTGGATGAGCGCTACTATCCAGACAAAAGACGAAGAGATAATCAAGAAGATTATTGGCGTCTGCAAGAGAGATCCAATAGAAGGTAAGGTCACAACCGGCGGTATTGTAACCGTCAAGGATAGTACCGATAACTGGTACCTCTCGTGGACCATCAACCGTCAGCCACAGTTCAGAGCACAGGACAAGGACACTGTACTTATCTGGGTCTATGCACTGAGCACCAACAAGCCTGGTAACTTTGTAAAGAAGGCTATGCGTAACTGCACCGGTGAGGAAGTATGCCAGGAGTGGCTCTATCACATTGGTGTTCCAACCAAGAAGATTGAGGACTGGGCCAAGAACTGCTGCAACACCACTACGTGCTTCATGCCTTACATCAACGCATTCTTCCAGCCAAGAAAGGCTGAGGACAGGCCTCTGGTTGTCCCTGAGGGTTCCGTTAACTTTGCCTTTATTGGACAGTTTGCCGAGACTCCTCGCGACACCATCTTTACTACGGAATACTCAATCCGTACTGGTATGGAGTCTGTCTACTCGTTGATGGATGTTGATAGGGGCGTACCAGAGGTTTGGGGTTCTCAGTACGACATCAGAGAGCTTCTAAGGGCAACCTACTATGCTCTGGACAAGAAAACGCTTGATAAGGCGCCACTCTCGTTCAAGGAGAAGATGCTCTTAAAGGTAGCTCTCAAGGCTGTCAAGGGCACCGATATTGAGCTGCTGCTAAGGAACAGCGGTCTGATCAAGTAGAAGTGCGGAGAAACCCGCAGAGATGCGGAGAAGCCCGCAGAGTCAAAACGATTAACTACACGCGAATAAACACGTGTAAGTAACATAAAAGTGGCTGCAGATGACACGTCAAATGCAGCCACTTTTTTACGATTCAGATATCACACTTAGAGATAAGACAATGTGTACTAGGTTGCATGCTCTGTAGACCTGTATCAATTAGTTAAAAAAATGCATGTGATACAAACAGCGAGAAAACAAATTATAATTTGTAGCGACAAAAAAATGTAATGGTTCTACATGCAGCATAAATCAAAAATACAACACTATTTTTGAGGAGATTATAAGATGAATGACTACTTAAAAATTAAATCAAGATAGATGGAATAAGGTAAGAAATGACTATACCCAACCATTGACGCATGAAGAATTAGAAGAAGCTAGAAACAGTCCAATTTCTGTTGCATTAACGGTCGGGAAAAAAGTTCCAACAGAATGGTTTGAAAAAGGCCAACGGAAAAAAAGATATTAGGCTTGGCTTGTGGTGGTGGACAACAGGGTCCCATTTTTGCTGCTAAAGGTTATGACGTAACCATTATGGATTTTTTTCTACATCACAATTACAAAAAAAGATGAGATGGTTGCTAAAAGAGAAGGCTTGAAAATCAATACCGTTCAAGCTGATATGACAAAACCATTTCCTTTTGAAGATGAAACTTTCGATATTATTTTTTTAATCCAGTTTCGAATGTATACATTGAAGACTTAGAAAACATGTATAAAGAAGCAGCTCGCGTATTGAAAAAAAGGGTGGGCTGTTAATGGTCGGCTTTATGAATCCTTGGACGTACATGTATGATGCTGACGTTGTATGGGACCACCCAGATGAGGAGTTGCTTTTAAAGTTTTCGATACCTTTTTAATTCAAGAGAGCTTGAAGAGCAAGGCAAAATAACCATTAATCCAGCATATGGGTATGAATTTAGCCATACCTTAGAAGCTCAGATTAGAGGACAACTTAAAAATGGCCTTGCTATGATCGATTTTTTTATGAGTCGTGTGACAAAAAGGAATCGATTATCACAGTATGGAAATGACTATATTGCCACACTCTGTATCAAGCTCTAATCCTATAGAGTTCTCTTCAGGACAGACTGGACAACCTCAGAATCAAAGTCTCCCTGAGCCTCTGTGAGCGCCTCTAAGAGCTGAGCTACGCCTTCCTCATACACGCTAGGCAACAGATACTTCGAGACAGCCTTAGCCTCGTCAGTTCCGTTTTCCATGCAGCATGAGTGATGAGCAATCTTAAGAAGATCAAGATCGTTTTCGGAATCGCCGCACACAATAACTTCTTCTGGCTTAAGACCTATAGTCTCAATGAGCTTCTCGAATCCCTGTGCCTTATTCCAACCACGATAATTGATGTCAAACCAACCAATATAGGGAGAAACCAACTCAACCTCTGGAACTGCACTGGTAACAGCCTCATAGATTTCTTGCGCGCGCTTTTCATCTTGGGGTAAGAGAAGACCACCCGCATACATAGGAACATCTCTTGGAACGGACTGTGGTCCAAGCCCTGGCACAAAAGTGTTAAACGAGGCTGCAAGATGATCTACTACCTCTTGAGTGGTATCAACTATTTTTCCAACAAGAGGTAAATGACGTATCTAAAGGCTGCTCAAGCGGACCTTCTTGATAATACGTAAGCAAACAATCATCCATTGGAGAAATAACCTCGTAGATCTTCTCCATCATCTCGTAGGTAAATTGTTTGGTGAAAATGAGCTTGCCATTAAAGTAGAGAATCTTTCCACTAGAGAACACGCCAGTATCTGTCAGAGAGACGTCAGATTTTAGATAAGAAAGTGCATCATATACTGGCCTTCCGGTAGAAAGACCAAATGCGATACCTGCGGCTTTTAAGATTATTAATTGCCTGATGAGTTCTTTCTGAAATAGCCGGAGTGTCAGCGGGTTTTTAACGTTTGGTCCATATCGGAAAGAACAAGCTTAATCATCAGGGCTCCCAAGATACGTGTGCTAAGTGAGTGTTTTGTTAATTCTACCAGCAAGAGTAGAGAAACGCATAAAAATTGCCGTTATTATTACGTTATTAACTTAAAACTACGAGATTAGTAGAGGTCCATGAATATTTACGACCACTTTGCTCACGAGGATGAATATCCGGAGCTCAACATAGAGGCAATGTCTGAGAGACTTGCAAAGGCGCTGTCTTTTAAGACGGTGTATACCGACGCAGAGACAACCGATTGGTCCCAGTTTGATGCCCTTCAACAGCACATTGTTGATAGCTTTCTGTATGTTATGACCGCAGCCTCTAACGTTGAAGTGGTTGGCCACTCGCTCCTCATTGAGATTCCAGGATCTAACCCTAAGCTTCCTGCATTGATGCTTATTGCTCACCAGGATGTAGTTCCTGTTGTTCCTGGTACAGAAGACGCATGGACGCACGATCCCTTTGGTGGAGATGTCGACGATACCTACGTTTGGGGACGTGGTGCGCTTGATATCAAAGAAATGCTTATGGGCGAGCTTGAGGCACTTGAGTATCTGCTTTCACAGGGTTTCTCGCCAAGGCGCTCTATCTACCTGGCATTTGGTGAGGACGAAGAGGTCTTGAGCCACGGCGCCACTAGGTTTGCAGAGGTGATGGCCTCGCGAGAAATGCGTGCAGTTTGCCTCTTGGACGAAGGCACCACTACATTTTTTTGACGGCAGCGCATACGGCGCGCCCTGAGGCTACCGTGGCCGACATCTGCATCTCGCAAAAGGGCTTCTTGAACGTTAAACTTACCGCGCCTGGTCACGGTGGACATTCCTCTAATCCGTTTGGTGGAACTTCGCTTGAGCATTTGAGCTGCGCACTTGCTGCTCTTTCTGAGGCTAAACCTCAACCTGAGCTTAATGACATTGTTAAAGAAACCTTCAAGGTTCTTGCGCCAGAAATCACCGAGGAACCTTTTTGCTTCGCTGGTACATGACGTAGATACCAATGCAGATAAGATTGCGCTTGCCGCAGCTCAGATCAAAGAGCTCTATCCCTTTGTTACCACTACGTATGCATTTAACATGCTTGATGGTTCAAGTAGTGCAGCAAACGTTATGCCTGGTAATGTCAGCGCAACTATCAATATTAGGCTGCTTCCTGGTGTAAGCGTTGAAGAAACCGTTGAACACATCAAACAAGTAGTAGCCCAAGTTAACCCTTATATTGAGGTTGAAGCTTTACACTCAACTCCAGCAGGAAGAATTGATTCTCCAACTGGAGCTGGATATCAAGAGCTCAAATCCATTATGGAACACTACCATCCAGGTGTTACCTTTGTCCCGTCATTTGTATGCGGCGGAACTGATTCTGTCCGATATGAGGGAATTTGCGATTCCATTCTGCGTATTTGTCCGTTTAGGCCAACACCAGAAGATGAAGCAAATGGCGTTCATGGCATTGATGAGCGCATCGAAAAACGCGTTTATACTCAGGGTGTTCGTGTTCTTATTTCCTTTGTTAAACAAATGTGCCAATAGTTTGCTATCGCGTAACTTACGTTAAAATAGACACATGTTATGTACTACAAAAGGGGAGTGAAACGTTGCAAACTAGGCAGCAGCTAGCTAATCAAGTAGCATCCCAAATTAAAGAAGCAGCAGACGCCGATGCAGCAAAAGCGCAGGCAGAGGGAACTATTACTGATCCAGTTGGTAGTTCCAACAATCCTTCTAATGCCGTTTTTACCGTTGCAAATGTCATTACGTTTTTGCAGGTTAATCCTTACGCTTATCTTTCTCTGGCTCTTCTCAACAGGCGGAAATCGCTGGGTTGCACTGGGCTGTTATGTAACTGCAGCTGTCACTGATTTTCTTGATGGTCAGATAGCTCGTAGAACGCAAACCGTCAGCTGGCTGGGCAAAATCATGGACCCCGTTATGGATCGCGTGCTGCTCATTACAGGCGTCTTGGGACTCTTGATTATTGGTGAGCTTCCGGTTTGGATTCCTCTTTTTGTCATTGGACGAGACGTATACCTTACCTTAGGTGCATTGATTATGCGTAAAGTTCGCAGGCGTCCTATTGATGTCGTCTTTGTTGGAAAAAGCTGCAACTGCATTTTTTTGATGACCGGTTTTAGCCTCTTACTTTTGGGCATCCCAGTTGTATCTGGTCTTGGCCTGGTAAACGTCGATTGGCTTCCAGGACTAAATTCACAGAGTTCTCCTATCGGTATCTTCTTTGTGTATATCGGAATTGTTTTTCTCGGCAATTACCGCCATTGTTTATACTGGTGAAGCAGCTAAAATTTATAAGGATAGTAAAAGTACTCAAGCTTAAGTTAGGTTGTTTATGACATCCACTCAGCGCAGCTCTGTATCTTTACGCCAGCTCTCTCACAAGATGCTGGCTTTTTCTTGTAAGCGTATTACTTATCAGTACTCTAGCTGCTCCTTTTGCACCTGTGGCTCGTGCTTTAGCAGAGAACTCTTCATCAAAAAAGAACTCTATTACAGATGAGCCAGAACTCACTGAGGCTACTGCGGCTATTGTTACTGACGCACAGGGTAACGTACTCTGGAGTAAAAAAACCCAGATCAAGAGCTTTCTATGGCTTCAATCACCAAGGTCATGTCTGCAATTGTTGCGCTTGACTCAGGTATTGACCTTGATAAACCCTGTGAAATCACTACACAAGATCTTGAAGAAGGCTCACAACTTGCTGGTTTGACCCCTGATGATAGCCCAACACTTAGACAGCTTCTTATGATGATGCTTGTCTATTCAGCAAACGACGCTGCCTATAACATTGCTGTCAATGTTTCTGGCTCTGAACAGGCTTTTTGTTGACCAGATGAACAAAAAGGCTGAAGAGATTGGAATGACCCACACACACTTCCAAAAACCCCCATGGCCTAGATGCAGATGGGCACCATTCAACCGCACGAGACCTTGCGCTCATGGGCCGTTACGCACGCGAACACTATCCGTTTATCGCAAGCGCTGTTCACACCAGGTCATTCACTACGATAGTTGGAGGGGAGCAACGTACGTTCCACTCTACTGATGACCTTATGGACACTTACCGTGGCTTACTTGGCATTAAAACAGGTGCCGAGGACTCAGGAACTGCATTTCTTGGTGCTTCTATGCGTGGTAACGTGACGCTCTACACCTGCGTACTTGGCTGTGATACTACGCAAGGTCGTTTGACGATACCGCCATTCTGATGAACTGGGCTTATCAAAATTTCAATCGCGTAGCTATTCAACGCACTTCTCAAGTCATTCAGATCCGCCCAAGCGAAGATAACTTCCTCCTATCTGCTGTGGTAAGACCATCTGCTTCTACAACCTATATGGCATGGCCAGGCTCTGATGCCTTTACGTACCAGACATCCATGCTGTCACCAAACTATCCGGTGGCTAATAATCAGCTCATTACTACTACTACCTGGTCACAAGGTTCAACAAATGTAGGCACTACCATCTCCCAGGCTCGACTAACTCTCTGGACGGTACCTGCTTACAACCTCTTTGATCTTTACTCGGTTGCTCCGTACCTCTTTGGGAGAAACTAATGTCTGAACAGAATCGTTCCATTCTTCACTCGGAGCTTGAGTATCTAGGAGCACAATTCTCATCTTCAACTGAAGGATTCAACTTTGCTGAATCTTTCTTTGGCGAGAAACCCTTTGAAACTGCAGTGCAAGATTGTGCACTTGTTGATCTCAGTGGCATGAGCTACACACTGGTAAGTGGAGCTACTGGTAAAAACTTTGTTGAGACGGTTTTTGCAGGCAAAAAACTTGAAGTAGGAGAGGTCTCTTTTGAATGTGCGCTCACGGGAGATGGCTCTCTAGCGTCCATCGGGCTTCTCGCTAGATCTGGACAAAACGAGTATGTAGTAGTAGACGCCTCTGAACGCTCACTTATTCTAGAAGAGTGGTTTGCTGTTATTGCGTCAGTTGAGCAAAAACGGCGTAGCTCCATATGCTGAGGTAGCCCTAGAAGATGCAACTCCTTTACTCACGCCTCTTTTACTTGCTGGTAAGAAGGCAAAAAAGGTTCTTTTGGATTACCTAGGAGAGCAAGAGCTACCGCAAGATTCTTCGCTCTGTAATCTACTGCTTGACCAGAGCATTCCTGCACTCGTAGCAAATGTATCCTCCAAAAAGATACCTGCTTATTTGGTTATGGTACCTCCGGTTCATACCGTAATTCTTTTTAGAAGTTTGCTTTCTTTTTGAGGTGGTACATCCTCTCGGACGCAAGCAACTTCTTGAAGCTCTAAAAATGTATCTTCCATGGTTTTCAGAACTTGTCAGTCATACTAAAGTAGTAATAGCTAAAGATAAACTTGAAGGTTGGGGTTTACTCAGAAACTCAGACGATTATATTGGTGCGAGGGGTGAGCTTCTATGAAATACGCAATCAATGCCATAGGTGTTCCAGCTCCTATGGGACCATACTCTCAAGGTACTACTGCAGGTAGACTTGTATTTGTTACCGGTCAAATTGCTATTTCTGCGGAAGACCCCACAAAACTGATTGAGGGAGACATTGAGGAGCAGACTACTCGCGTTATTCATCTCGCTCAATCAATCTTGGCAGAAGCTGGCTGCACGCTTTCTGATGTAGCTCAAACCACCCTCTATCTTTCTGATATCAATGATTTACCTAAGGTGAATGAGATCTATAGGCAATACTTTGTTCTTCCGGCTCCTGGTCGTGCTGTTGTTGAAGTTTCTGCCTTACCACTAGGTGCGCTCATCGAAATGGACTGTATTGCGTGTCGTTAAGCGTTATTATTGTTTTGTAACCAAATTAAGGAGTAGTCATGTCAACTGACGACATCAAACAGCAGTCACCAGACTCAACAGAGATCTTCCGCATGCCTTCAGCTGACGCTACGGTACCTGATCTTATGGCTCAGCAAAAGCCTGCTCACCCTGTCCTTACTATTGTTAAGGGACCACAGACAGGTCAGACTTTTGAGCTTAATCTTCCGCAGATTTCTCTTGGAAGAGATCCAAAGTGCAGCGTTTTCTTGAACGATATGACGGTCTCAAGAAACCACGCTACCATTGATCTTTCCAACCTCTCCCTTGGCTATGCAACTATTGAAGACCTGGATTCTCTCAATGGAACTTGGGTTGATGGCGCCATTATTAATAAAGCTACGCTTCGCGATGGTTCTACCATTCAGATTGGTACGTTCAGAATGGTTTTCCATACTAGTAGAGTCTCAGCTTAAGGTTAAAGGATAGCTTTTATGGCTGATTCAGGTTTTCTTACTATCGGTAAAGTAGTTAAGAAATTACAGACTCTCTATCCAGACTTGAGCGTTTCTAAAGTCAGATATCTGCAGGATGAGGGACTCATTACTCCTAGCAGAACAGCTGGTGGCTATCGTCTGTACTCTCAAAAAAAGATGTCAAACGCTTAGAGACCATTCTGTATTTGCAGAAGAGTCGTTTTTATGCCATTGTCTGTCATTAAAGACGAGCTTGACAGGCAAGATAAAAACCTTGAAGTTGAGCCTCAGGTTCAAAATCAAACTTCTGAACTTACCGCATCTGAGGCTCAGGATTCACTTGAAGTTCAAGGTTCTTCTCACCAAAATCAAGCACAGCTTGAAGGTAAACAAGTCTCTCAGGCTATCCTTGGTGCTGCTCATGCTGACGCCATTGTGGTGCCTGTAGATGATCCTGAAGTTATTCAAAAGTATCATGCCATCGATAGAATTCCAGAGCTTGCAGGAGCTTCTGTAAGCTTTTGTACGACAGCTTTCTGAAGCCGGAGTTATTGCGCTTAAGCGTTCTCCGCATGGCAGAGACCTCGTGGAGGGTAAAGACCTTACGCTTATTCGTCTTTGCAATGAGCTGCGCCATTTTTGGCTTTGAGCCTAAGAATTTACGCCAGTATGTTATGGCTGCAAACCGTGAATCCAGCATGTTTGCTAAGTCTCTTGTTGTGTATGCTAAAAAGGGCGGGGGAGTTGAAGTTGACCATACTGACGAGTCTCGTCAGAAGTTCATGGCTGCTCTGACCCGCATGCTAGGCCTTACTAATGCGGTTAGAAATGAACTAATCACCAAATTAGTTAGTGAATCTTTTAAGGATATGCATCTAGACGAGTAATCTAGGTATATATAACTATTCAACAGTTTTGATTTGAATGTGAGGACATTGTGTCTACGTATGATTATGAGAGTCATATCATTAGCATTCCTGATTATCCAGAGCCAGGCGTTATCTTCAAGGATGTAACCCCGCTCTTTAAAGATCCAAAGTGCTTTCAGATGCTTATTGATGACATTGCAGATCACTTTGCAGATGCTGGAATTACCAAGGTCATCGGTGCTGAGGCTCGTGGTTTTCTGGTTGGTGCGCCTGTAGCTTACAAGCTTGGCGCAGGCTTTGTTCCAGCTCGTAAGCCCGGCAAGCTTCCTCGTGAGGTATACACTCAGGCATACGACCTTGAGTACGGTACAAGCGAGCTGCAGATTCACACTGATGCTCTAACATCAGATGATGTTGTTCTTATCGCAGACGATCTTGTTGCAACAGGTGGCACTTGTGTTGCTTCTGCTCAGCTTGCCGAGAAGGCCGGTGCAAAGGTAGCAGGCTTTGCTTTTGCTCTTGAGCTTTGCTACCTACATCCAAGAGAGATCATTGGTAAGTGCTTTAACCAGGAGGTTTATACCCTCATTAAAGTTCAAAAAGATTAAATTTACTCTAGCTACAAAGCTGCTTTTGCTTTTTTCAAAATGAGCCGTTGTAGTTTTTAAAAATATACAGGCTGATAAGCATTTTTGTCTTATCAGCCTTGTTTTTTTGTTATACAAGACTTACATATTTCATATGTATAGAATTTCTCCATAAATGCAGGTCAAACATAAATTTATGCAATGATAATTCCTTCAATTACCTCAAATAGCTGCACGAATATCATTTGAATTTTTGTATGAAATGTCATTTTCAGGGTAAACTATTCAGATACTCAATAGGGTAGCTTCCCATTAACAAGGGTTTCTCGCCAAGAAATCGGTGAGTTGACTTTGATTTTTCTTTCAAATGAGCTATCCTAGATGGCAAAAGCAAAGCAACACGTCGCCCAATTGTTTTTCGTGCTTTGCGGAAGGAGCTTATATGTCACAGCGCCGATCTTTCACAAGACGAGACGCTCTCTTATTTGCAGGTCTTGGCGTAGCCACCACGCTGCTTACTCCAGCAAGGCTTTTTCGCTGACCCACAAAGCGATCTTGAGGCCGCATCTGCCCAGCTAGACTCCCTTGGAGCCGCTCTTGCAGAGGCCATGAATAACCTTGACGAGAAAAACCTATGCACTTGATGCCACTAACAATAAGATTGGTGAGGTTCAGGAGCAGATTGCAGAGACCACAGAGCAGCTTAATCAGCAGCGTCTTATTCTTTCTGCAGCTATGAAGAGTGCTTACAAGGCAGGTCCACAGGAGACTCTGGACTTCCTTCTTGGTGCTTCAAGCCCTGAGGACTTTGTCAGCCGTGTGTATTACATGGACCGTACCAGTAAGCAAGAGGCAGACTCTATTAATCAGGTCAAAACTCTGGGAGACCAGCTCCAGGCTCAGCAGCTTGAGCTTGAGGCAGAGCAACAGAACCTCCAGGCTCAGATTACCGAGATGAAGTCCACTGCTGATGAACTTCAGAGCCAAGTAGCAGAAGCCAAGGCTTACTACGATTCTCTTGATGCTGAGGTTAAAGCACAGCTTGCCGCTCAGGAAGCTGCAGCAGCTAATAACAACGTTGCTTACGCTATTGAAACAGTCACTCGCGAGACTCCATCTAGCAGCTCGGATTCTTCGAGCCCCTCTAATGACTCTAGTTCCAGCTCTTCCGATTCTAGTAGCAGCGGCGGTGGTTCCTCCAATACTGGCGGAGGCTCCGGAGGTGGATCTAGTTCCGGTGGCGGTAATAGCGGCGGTGGCGGTGGCTACCCAGCAGCAGGTGGCGGCATGGCATCTGCATATGCTTGCATCGGCTATCCATACGTTTGGGGTGGCGCTTCTCCATCCGTAGGCTTTGACTGCGGTGGACTTATTTACTACTGCTTTCTTGGCTACCGTGCAGGTACTGCAGGCACCATTGGTCGCGCTATCCGCGCAGCTGGTAACTGGCATGATTCCCTAGACGAGCTCAACTATGGCGATATTGTCTTTACACGTCCTGGCTACGAGCACGTTGGTATCTATGTTGGCGGTGGTCGTATGATCCACGCAGCTAACGAATCTGTTGGCGTTATCGAGGGACCCTGTCTACGCTTGCTATGGTGGAGGCCCATTCTCCGGCTAACGTACAATTTCTGTACAAAGTTTTAACTATACGCACGTAAAGTCGTACAATATTTTGAGTACGCTTTACGTGCTTTTCTTTACTCACATACAACAGCTAGGGGAGATTGTGGCGTTTCATCTAAAGAAAAAAAGACAAACGTGGTTGAACGTCATTTTTTCTCGTCGATTTCAAGTTGCACTCATTGGAGAGGGCCTGCTTGTAGGTCTTCTGGGTGGTGGCGTTGTCACGCTCTACCGCCTTTGTCTCTCGTTTGCAGAAGAGCAAATGCGTTCAATCACTGAATCAATCGCAGGTAACTGGCCTTATATGGCGCTTTGGTTTAGTGTCCTTCTTATCCTCATGGTGATTGTTAGTCTCCTTATGAAGTTTGAGCCCTACACCGCCGGCTCTGGTATTCCTCAAACAAATGCTGAGGTTATGGGTTCTGCTGATATGCCTTGGTATCGAGTTCTTCCCGTCAAGTTTGTTCAGGGCGTTCTTGTGGCCTTTGGTGGTCTTTCTATGGGCCGAGAAGGTCCATCAGTCCAGTTAGGCGCTGTTTCTGGCAAAAGCAGTCTCCAAAATTCTCAAGCGTAAAAGGGGAGAAGAACGTCTTCTAGTTACCTGTGGCGCTGCCGCAGGCATGTCTGCTGCCTTTCACGCTCCTCTTACTGGCACACTCTTTGCCATCGAAGAGATTCAAAAAGAGTTTCATGCGCCACTGATTATCTCGGCAATGACCGCGTCTGTAGCTGCAGACTTTCTTGTTTCCAATGTCCTTGGTATGAAGCCAGTCCTAAAGCTTCCTTACGTAGCGCCATTACCTCATGTCGACTTTGCATTTGTTCTTATCGTCGGCTTTTACCTGTGGTTTATTAGGAGCGCTCCACAATAAAAGGAATGTTCTTTGCACAGGGACTCTATAAAAAAATTACCAAATTTGTGCCCTTCTCAAGACTCATTATTCCGTTTATGCTTGCTGGAATTATGGCTTTTACCTGGCCAGATCTTCTCTGTGGTGGCGATGCTGTTATCGAGAAAAATCAAAGAGCCGGCAACCCTCACTGAACTCATGGTTATAGGGCTTTTTGCTGGGCAAATACCTCTTTACCACAACCTGTTTTGCTGCTGGAACTCCTGGTGGAACACTCTTTCCAATGGTTGTGATGGGAACACTTGTTGGAACGCTGTTTTCCCTGGTAGCAACCCATATTTTTGGCATCCCCATGGCATATGCGCCAAACTTTATCGCTATGGGAGTAGCTGGTATTTTTTTGCCGGAGCAATAAGAGCGCCCGTTACCGGAGTAGTGCTCATTTTTGAGCTTACGGGCTCTCTAGAGGCTCTTATGGCTATGTCAGCAGTTGCAATCGTGTCTTACGTAACTGCAAATATCCTGCGTGTTGACCCATTCTATGAGCATTTACTTGCAGAATTTTTAGCTTCTCAGCAAGGGGAGTCTAAACCAACGCTTGATTCTGGCGAGAAAATCCTTCATGAGTTCACTATTGGACAAGGATCTGCTGTTGAAGGCAAAATGCTACAGGATATCCCATGGCCAGACAAAGTGAGAGTTGTGACTATTGATCGTGCGGGCTTGGAAATTATTCCAACTGGACAAACAGAACTAATGGCACTCGACAAGATTCTTGTTATTTATGATGAACTGTATGAGAGCGATGTCATGATTAAATTGAATGTTATGACAGATTCATCGGTATAGCGCTTATCGTTGTCGCACACGTTACAGTAAAGGAGAGGGCTCAAAACCTTCTCCTTTTTCTATAATCCATTAGTTTACATAATATCGATTATCAGACTTTTTACTTACTATTATATAAATAGTATCGACTGCAATAGTATACAGAGCTTCAATCACATTATTATTACCCAGAAAAATGAGCCTCTGAGAGCCTTTCTAAGCCACGATATTAATTACTTATGAGTAATTACACCTACAGCTCTATAAACTATATTTAATGACATGATAAATTTGATGATTATTCAATTTGATAAGTTGGCGACAATACTGAATCTTTTATTTATAAAATAGCTTTCTTGGTACCTCTCTAAAACTAATTTTTTTAGGGCTGAACGTATTTTTTTATAGTTATACATATTGATAAATCATCTTGAAATAACTTAATCACAGAGCTTTATATATTCAATGTATTGATGGCTACAAAAATTACACTGTCTTATGCTTCATCGTATGATTTTAACCTTTTACTCCCCTTTTATAAAAAATAAGCAATCTACCTGCATAAATACAATAAATATGCAGGTAGATTAGGTAAAAATCCTTCTATACAGTCAAACGATATATAATAATTGTACATCCGAAAAATCACGGTCTTAAGGAAACATACTATGGAAAAACAAGCACTTCTCGCCCAATGGCTTCATGAACAAGAAATTGCTCATATCAAGGGATGGGATTTCTCCCATATTAGGAACAGATATAAAGAAGAGGATGATCTTCCATGGGACTTTGGAAGTATCATCAAATCCTATCTACACGATACTGATTATCTATTAGATATGGAAACGGGTGGTGGAGAATTTCTTTTGTCTTTTCTCACCAATCCTAAACAGACTGCAGCAATTGAAGGTTATGCTCCAAACATCAAACTGTGTGAAGAGAGACTCCTTCCTTTAGGGATAGACTTTAAGGCAGCTGACGGAGGAGATGAGCTTCCGTTTGAAGATGATTACTTTGATCTTGTTACCAACAGACACGGTAAATACAACATACAAGAACTAAAAAGAATTCTTAAAAGTGGGGGTATGTTTCTTACGCAACAGGTTGGCGCTGAGAATGACAGGGACCTGGTAGAGCTTCTACTAGGAGATATCGAGCTTCCCTTTCCTAAAGCTTATTTAAGTATTGCCAGACAAGAATTAATAAATAATGGATTTGACATTATTGAGGAAGCTGAAGCCTATAGGCCAATAGAATTTTATGATGTAGGTGCTCTTGTTTGGTTTGCAAGAATCATTGACTGGGAATTCCCATACTTTGAAGTCAAAAAATACCAAGAGAACCTCTTTAAAGCTCAGAAAATTATTGAGCAAGATGGCGTAATCAAGGGAAAAAAATTCATCGATACTACTTTGTGGCGAGGAAAAAGTAATATATCAAGACAAATTTAGGAGACTATCAAAGAAAGAAAACTATGAAAGTAGAAAAAGAACTGTCAGAAATGTCTCTGAACGAATTATGGGAACTTTTCCCAATATTTCTTGTCGAGCACAATGACAAATGGGATGCATTTTATAGTGAAATGGAAGCCAAGCTACAATATAATTTACCTAAACACTCTATAAAGAGGATTAGTCATATTGGTAGTACCGCAGTTCCTGGAATATGGGCAAAAGATATAGTCGACGTTCTTGTTGAAATTTCAACAGATTCTAATATCGAATGTATTGCGCAACTTATCGAACGCAGTGGACTTCTGCAAATGTCAACGGAAGATCGCAGAATATCTTTGAACTCTGGTTATACTAAAAATGGGTTTGCCGATAAGGTCTTTTCACATTCATCTCCGATATGTCGGAGATAACGATGAACTGTATTTTCGAGATTACCTGAAAGACCATCCACAGATTGCAAAAGAATACGAAACGTTGAAATTGGGTTTATGGAAACAATTTGAACACAATAGAGATGCTTATACAGAAGCTAAAACAAAATTCATCAGAAAATGGACTGCTGTAGCAAAGAGTGATTACGCTGGGCGTTATTGACTAGAAGAACAAAATGCAGTCATAGATTTTCGGAGACAGCCATGAGAATTGAACATATCGCACTGTATGTAAACGATTTAGAGAGTGCTCGACGGTTTTTTGTAAAGCACTTTGGAGCAACATCCAACGATGGCTATCATAATCCTCAAACGGATTTTCGCTCGTACTTCCTTTCCTTCGATAAAGGTGCACGACTTGAAATCATGAACAAACCTAAAATGTCAGATTTACCAAAAGAGATCAACCGCACGGGATACGCTCATATTGCATTTAGTATCGGAAGTAAAGAAAAGGTAGATACCCTCACTGCAGAGTTGAAAGCAGACGGCTATGAAGTCATCAGCGGACCAAGAACAACCGGAGATGGCTATTATGAAAGTTGCATTATTGACCTTGAAGACAACCAAATTGAAATTACGGTTTAACCAAAGCGCCAAAGAATAATACAGACTGCTCATAAATAATGCATTCTTAGCACTCTAAAGGAGCTCCATGAATATTGCTCTCATAAAACCAAGTGAAGAAAATAAAGCCAAGCTCATAGAGATGCTTGATGAGTGGAAACATGATATCGAGATAAATCATACAAACCCTTCTCCAAGACGCATTTTTTTAGGTATGATCACCATGACTTTTGCAAACTATCTAGAACAACTAGACGTAAACAATCCGCTTCCAGCTGGTCGGGTACCTACAACAACCCTCTTTTGCTATGACTATGATAAAAAAATATCTTTGTTGGAGCGGTAAATATTCGCCATTACCTTGATGAGGGACTTCTACATAGTGGTGGACACATTGGCGATGGAATTCGACCAAGTGAGAGAAGAAAAGGCTATGCAACGGCAATGATTGCGCTTGCGCTCAAAGAATGTAAGAAACTTGGCATCGAGCGTGTTCTTATGTGCTGTCGTAAAGATAATATCGGCTCGGCAAAATCTATTATCAATAATGGTGGAGTACTCGAGAATGAAGTTCTAGACGAGGACGATGTACTCACACAAAGATATTGGATTAATCTTTAGTAGTTCTTCTCGCCAAAGCTAAAAAATAAGGGGACCGTAATTGTTTGCGGTCCCCTTTTAGTATCAAAAAATAAAGCTTCTTGTCGAGAAACTCTTAGCCCTCTACAGGCTGTCCAAGATAAGATGCTACAGAAGTTGCGGCAATAGCGCCGTCTGCAGCAGCGGTAATAATCTGTCGTAGTGGCTTCTTATTGAGGTCACCTGCGGTAAAGAGACCAGGTGTTTTGGTGGCCATGCGCTCGTCAGCAAGAACATATCCCTGCTCGTCAAGATCTACAAGGTCTGTCAAAAGCTCAGTTGAAGGTACGCGACCGACCAAGACAAAGACACCAAAGCTGCCCTCATCAAAGGTCTCTGTGTGCTCTTCTCCCGTCTGGTTATTGCGGAACGTAATAGAGGTAAGCAAATCATTGCCATCAACTGCAGTAATGCTGGTCAAATAACGAATCTCTGTCTTAGGATTCTCCTCGAACTGCTTAATTGCAGTAGCGTTAGCTCTTAGGTGATCCTTGCGGACAATGAGGGTTACTTTGTCAGCAAAGCGAGCCAGGAACTGAGACTCCTCTACAGCAGTGTTGCCACCACCGATGACAAACACCTGCTTACCACGATAGAACATTCCGTCGCAGGTTGCGCAGTAAGAAACACCCTTGCCAGTGAACTTTTCTTCGTTGGTAAAACCTGCGTGACGAGGATTAGCGCCACCAGAAACAATGACAGCCTTTGCGTGATAGGTTCCTTCAGAAGTCTCAAGCACAAAAAGATTAGTCTCTGGATCCTTAACAATAGAAAGGACATTGGCCATAACAATCTCTGCACCGAGATCTGTAGCCTGCTTCTGAAGAGTGTCTGTAATAGTGAAGCCATCAGTATTTGGCATGCCAGGGTAATTCTCAACCTCAGTAGTGGTGATTACCTGGCCACCAACAGCCTGCTTCTCTAAAATAACGGTATCGAGAAGAGCACGTTTTGCATAAATTGCGGCTGAGAGTCCCGCTGGACCGCCACCAACAATCACAAGGTCTTTAGTAATAACGTCTGCCATGATTGGGCTCCAATCGTATAAATCGTAACTGGCTTTGTTATACCCCACTGATGACAATCATTATCAGTTATCTCTAAAGAATAAATTGTACACAATCTATTCACAAATAAAAAAAGAGACGCGCCAAGACCCCAATCTTGAACGCGCCTCCCCTAGTAATTTAAAACTAGTTAGCAATGATGAAGTAAGCAACAAAGGCAAGAGTTGCAACCCACATCAGAGGCTTAACCTTCTTAACGTTGCCGGTAACAAGAGCGACGACAACGTAGAAAATGAAGCCAAAGCCAATGCCGTTAGAAATAGAGTAAGACATTGGAATACCAGCAATAACCATAAATGCTGGGAAGCCCTCAAGAAGATCGTTCCAATCAATCTCGGTGACCTCAGACATCATCAGGAAGCCAACAAGGACCAGCGCGCCACAGGTAGCTGCTGAGCTAACGATAGAAATGAGTGGTGCAATAAAAGCTGCAGCAATAAAGAGAAGGCCGGTAATCACAGAAGAAAGACCAGTACGACCGCCATCAGCAGCACCAGATGCAGACTCAATGAAGGTAGTAATGGAAGATGCACCAAAGAGACCACCTGCAGCTGCGGCGGCAGAGTCAACAATAAGAATCTGCTTAATATCCTTAACGTTACCATCCTCAGTGAGGAAGTCTCCCTGCTTTGCGATAGCCATTGCAGAACCCATGGTATCGAAGAAGTCGGACATCATCAGAGAGAATGCAAATACAAGCAGTACTGGAGTGGTCATAGCTTTGACGATGCCCATAACACCAGCATCATCAGTAAGGAATGGTGCACCAAACGTACCAAAATCAAGACCAGAAACAATACCAGTAGGGCTTGCTGTAACACCTAGAGGAATACCAGCAAGTACTGCAAGGATGATACCAATTAAAAGAGCGCCTTTAACACGTGCAGAGTAAAGAACAACTGTAGCAACGATGGAAATTACTCCGACGATAAAGGTTGGAGAAAAATATCACCCAGAGCAACAAGAGTTGCCTCATTGGCAATGACAATTCCACTGTTCTTCAGACCAATAAGGGCAATAAATAGACCTAGGCCAACTGAAATTGCATGGCGTAGGTTTACAGGAATTGCGTCCATGATTGCTTCACGAAGACCACAAAGAACTAAGAGCAAAATAGCAACGCCCTCAATGAAGATTACTGCCATTGCTGCGTGCCAATCTCCTCCAGCAATTGGGGTTAGGGAGAATGCGACAACAGCGTTAACGCCCATGCCAGATGCGCATGCAAGTGGTCGGTTAGAGCAAAGACCCATCAAAATGGTCATTACGCCTCCACCAAGGCATGTTGCAGTAATAGCTGCTGAAATAGGTACACCCGCGGCAGCTAGAAGAGCTGGGTTTACTGCAATGATATACGCCATTGCGAGGAATGTTGTAATTCCAGCCCTAAATTCTTGAGCGGGATTACTACCACGCTCAGCCATCTTAAAGAACTTCTCCATTAAGCTCTTCCTTCCTAAAGAGGCTTACTACTGTATGCAAGCGCAAAAAAACGCTTATCACCATATAAAAGAATTACTGCACGCCGCTTGAACCAAAAGCCGCCGGCGCCACGGTCAGTAACATCTAACTCATCAACTTCAACAAGCTGCACAACAGGTACCTGTTGAATAACAAGCTGAGCAATGCGCTCTCCACGCTCAATGTGAATAGTTTCTTTGCTATCGAGGTTAATAGCGCAAACTTTAAGCTCACCACGATAATGAGCGTCAATAAGTCCTGGAGTATTTGCCATAGAAAGGCCTTTCTTAAGAGCAAGGCCACTTCTTGGCTGGACAAATCCTGCATAGCCATCAGGAATTGCAATAGCTAAACCAGTAGAAATAAGTTTGCGCTCAAAAGGAGCAAGATCAACATCTTCAGCACTTCTAAGATCTAATCCAGCATCTCCGGTATAAGCGTACGAAGGAAGTTCTACAGTAGGATCAAGGCGTTTAATGGGTAGCTGGATGTCAAAAATTGCTCATTAATTCAGGCTCCTTAATTCTGCACTAAATTCATCAACATCTTTAAAAATCTCTATATACAGAAGCAAACCTAATGTATGCAACTTTATCAAGCATAACCAGGTTTTTTTAAGAACAATACTTCCAAGATCTTCAGATTTAATCTCGTACTGACCTTTGTCTCTAATTTGAGATTCAATTGCATCAATAAAAGTGGTCAAGAGCAGCCACAGAAATATCTCTTTTTACCGTAGCGGCAACAAGGCCTCTCATGAGCTTTTGACGATCGAAAGGCTCCTTATGACCGTCTTTTTTTACAACGGTGATAGGAATCTCTTCTAAGCGCTCATAGGTTGTAAAACGAAACTTACAAGACATGCATTCGCGACGCCTTCTGATGGCATCGTTATTCTCAGATGAGCGAGAATCAATAACCTTTGACTCTTCGTGACCGCATTTTTGGACAACGCATGGAATCCCCTTTTTTTCGTATAAAAGGAAGATACCATTTTACGCAGGTATTAGGTGCTATCAACACACAATTCTGAGAGAAATTTACATAAATATTTACTATTTAGATACAGAAGGAATCTCTAGTGTTTGTCCAGCTCTTAAAAAGAGAAGTATCAAGATTATTTCTCTCTTTAATCCAATTTACTTGTTGCTCTGTAGAAACACCATCAATTGGATTACTTTCTGCAATTGACCACAGCGTATCACTATTTTGAACGGTAATTGTTTGTGAAGCGCTATCCATTACAGATGTAGCAAATGAATTAAGAGTGGTTGTGCGAAGAAAAGAAATCGCAAACATCAAAACAAACGATGCAGTAATAATAAGGCCGGCAATAAAAGCTTCTTTATTTGTCAGTGCCTTTACGTAAGAGACTTCCTCACGCTGAGGTGTAACAGAACATTTCTTTGCTCCGCCTTCAATTACCTTAAATGCAGGCTTATAAGAAGCAAGAGCTGAAGTTCCGCTAACCTGGTACATCTTTGACTGGTACATACGCCTCATATCATTTCCTTCCGTAACTGTTCTTACGGAACTAGTTATATCTAATACACCGGACAAAAAGTCATGTACGAACTTTTGTTCTAATAATATGTAGTACATTTGTTCGTGTCAAGAAAAAATAGAACATTCGTTTGATTAATTTTTAGAACACGTGTATTATTGTTAAAAAAAGAAAAAGGAGGCTCATATGCCAAAAGGTAAACTTAGCAAGCGTCAAGCAGCAATTTATGAATACATCTGTTCCTACACAGATCGACACGGCTATCCCCCTTCAGTAAGAGAGATTGGTGCTGCCGTTAATCTTGCATCTCCTTCAACTGTCCACATGCATTTAAAAAGTTCTTGAGCAGTTCGGACTTATTGATAGAGACCCAAAGAAGCCTCGTACTATGAAGATTGTTCCCCAGGCTTCTAATACTTCTGATACGGCAAAGCTTACTCCCGTTACTCAAGACGTAGCTAATAATGTCATTAGCCTTCCTCTTGTAGGACGTGTTGCTGCTGGTACTCCTATTCTTGCTGAGCAAAACGTGGAAGAATCTCTATCTCTTCCAACTAGCATTGTTGACGATTCAAGCTCTTTCATTCTTCGTGTACGTGGAGAATCAATGATTAATGCTGGTATTTTTGACGGTGATTATATTGTTGTAAAAGAGCAGCAAGATGCGCATGATGGAGAAATTGTTGTTGCTCTTATTGATGACTCTGCAACAGTTAAAACGTTCTACAAAGAAAACGATCGTATTCGTCTTCAACCAGAAAATGATTTTTATGGAGCCAATCTATGTACAGAATCCTGTCATTTTAGGTAGGGTTACTGCACTTATTAGATCAATCTCTTAGTCATACTATGGGTGCTGAGTTAGAACAAACCAAAGGTAGAATAACGTTTTTTTGACACTATTCGAGGCCTCTCGGTAGTTTCAATGATTCTGTTCCACTTTACCTATGATTTGTTCTTTATTTCGCACGTTAAAGCTTACGTGGTTTACACCTCAGCTTATGCAAAATCTGGATACCATCAATCTCATATCCTTTTTATTTTTTTATCGCTGGTTGTATGTGCGCCTTCTCTAAAGATTCGTTTTAAGCGTACAGGAGTTTATGGCCTTGTAGCCTTAGCAATATTTGCAGCAACTACCTTTGCAAAAGTTGATACTCCCATTACGTTTGGAATCTTCTTTTGTATGGCCTCATGCACCTTGGTAGAAGCTCTTATTTCACGTTTCGCTGTTCCACTAAAAGGATATGCAGCAACAGTTCTTTTGCTTTTTAATTTTTTTATTATTTGCATTCCAATTTCTACAGGACACATTGGTATAGGCAACATGGTTTTCTCGTTACCTAAAGAGTTATACCAAACACCATATTTAGCCTGGGCTGGATTTCCCTCTCCATCTTTTTTTCATCAGGAGATTACTACCCGTTACTCCCCTATTTGTTCTTGTATTTAAGTGGCGCTGCTTTTAACAGACAGTTTAAGCAAGCTGGATATCCTAACTGGATGAAAAGGTTCTCTCTTCCCCTCATAACAGAGATGGGAAGATATTCACTTCTCATTTACATTTTGCATCAACCAATTTTGCTGCTCATCGCTTTATTCGTCAGTCAGAATATCGTCCTCTGACACCACGTACGGCTCTAAAAGTGCCTGCATATACGTGTCGGCTTTAACTGACAGTAAAAGCCCTTCAGCAACATATTGCTCATGCAAAAGCTGACACCTCTCGTGAACAGACTTAACAAGAGCTCCTTTGTTGAACGGAATAAGTGCGCTAACCACCTTGTCGCCGGCGCTAGCTATTTCTTGAATCTTGTGAAGAAGACCGTTAATGCCTGTACCTTCCTGAGCAGACATAAACACAGCTTCTGGATAGAGCGCTCTGAGCATTTGAAGCTCTTGCTCATCAAGTAGGTCTATCTTATTTAAAAACAAGAATCTGATCGCTTTTTATCGGCCTCGATATCTTTCAAAAATACTTCGAACAACTGCTATTTCTTTTGAAAGATTCTTGTCAGTTGCATCAGCAACAAGCAGCAGAAGATCAGCTTCTTGAGCTTCAACCAGCGTAGACTTAAACGACTCAATCAGATTAGTTGGGAGCTTTTGAATAAATCCAACAGTATCCGTAAGAACAATCTTTCTGCCTTCATCAAGAGAGAGTGCTCTGGTAGTTGGATCAAGAGTTGCAAAGAGTTCGTCTTTTGCATATACATCTGCTCCAGTTAGTTGATTCAAAAGCGTTGATTTACCAGCATTGGTATATCCAACAAGTGAGACACTAAACGTTCCAGAATTCCACCTGGACTTAGACTGAACTTCTCGCCTTTGGCTAAGCTGCTTTAGTTCATTTTTAAGAGTTGAAATGCGCTTTCTAATAAGACGACGGTCAACCTCAAGCTGGCTCTCGCCTTGGCCAAATCGGCTACCAATGCCACCACGAGTTTGCTCGCCCACCAGGTGACTCCACATACCACGAAGCCTTGGAAGTACATACTGAAGCTGTGCAAGCTGTACTTGAAGTCGCCCTTCCTTGGTTCGCGCGTGAATACCAAAAAAATATCAAGAATGAGCGCTGTACGGTCAATGACTTTAACCGGCTCGCCGAGTATTTTTTTCTAGATTTGATTGCTGAGAAGGTGTGAGTTCGTCATCAAAGATAACCACGTCAGCATTGGTATTTCTAACAAGAGAAACAAGCTCCTCTGTTTTACCTTTACCAATAAACGTCTTAGGAACGGGAGCATCAAGCTTTTTGTGTAATTCGCATAAAAAAACTTCAGCGCCGTCAGTTTGAGCCAGGCGCTCAAGCTCGTCCATTGATTCTTCAAGCGACCAATCGCTTTTTACCGCAATCAACGCCTACAAGAATTGCTCGTTCAACTTTAGGAGCTGTAGAAAATGGAACAAAACGACCCATAAACTCCCCATCTAAGACAAGGTAAATACGTTAGTTTTTTTGATGCGTCCTACTAGCATTGTACGTCAGCATGCTGCGCAAGAATCAGCTCGAGCGCATCTTCAGGCGTGAGTTGGTTCATATCAAGCCACCTAACTCGACCGTCCCGTTTAAGCCAAGAAATCTGTCGCTTTGCATACTGCCTGGTATGCTGCTTAATAAGCTCACACGTTTGCTCAAGCGATTGCTCTCCAGCAAAGTACGCAAAGAACTCTTTGTAGCCAATTGCCTGTCCAGCCGTGCAATTTTCAGAGAGACCTGACTCAATAAGCGCTTGAACCTCTTCTACAAGCCCTTGCTCAAACATAAGATCAACTCGGAGGTTTATTCGCTCATAAAGACGCTGACGGTCCATCGTAAGACCCCATATATGGGCGTCAAAGTACGGTGTATGAGCCTTTAGACCCTCATGATGAGTAGCATACGACTTGCCCTCTTCCAAGAGCTCTAAAGCCCTTACAACGCGTCGTACGTTATTTGGATGGATAAGCTCTGCACTTGCTGCATCTTTTGTGGCGAGAAGTTCGTGCAAGCCCTCAGCACCAAGCTCTTGAGCAAGCTTTTCATAACGAGTTCTTACAGGAGACTCGATTGAGCCTGAAGGAAACTCCATCTGGTCGATAATCGAATCAAGATAAAGGCCCGTTCCTCCGCAGAATACAGGTGTTTTACCAGCATTAATAAGCTTATGAGCTTCTTCACGAGCTGCCGTCTGAAACATCTGGACAGAATATTCTTCTGAAATGTTGGCACAATCTACCATAAGAAGAGGAACTTCTCGCTCTTCAACTGGAGTTTTAGCGGTACCAATATCCATGCCTCGGTAGACCTGCATTGCATCAACAGAAATGACAGAGGTCTCAAGCTTCTTAGCTACCAGCTCAGACAAGGAGCTTTTGCCCGAAGCCGTGGGACCTACAATACAAATAACCGAGCCATGGGAGCTCATCGAGGATCAGACTCCATGGTTCCGCGCAAATACCAGGTACGAGCCTCATCAATATGAACATCAACAATTTTTGCCGATAAGATCTTCTGGCGTGTAACCTTCTGGCAGATTGAAGTGAACTGTTTGGTTCTTCTCGCTATGTCCCACCATGACCGTATTGTCACGCTTGGAAGTTCCCTCAACAAGAACTGCCTGTGTAGTATTGAGATCTACCTGGTTAGCGTCGTGTGCCTGCTGAGCCACAAGCTCTGCAAGCCTATCAAAAGCGCTCCTGGATGACCTCGTGAGGCGTGTTATCTTCGTATTTTTGCCGCAGGAGTGCCTGGACGCTTAGAGTAAATGAAGGTATATGCGGAAGAATAGCCAGCTTCTTTGACCAAAGAAAGCGTATCCTCAAAGTCTTCCTCAGTCTCTCCGGGGAAGCCAACGATAATGTCAGTTGAAAGCGCCAGTCCTGGAATAGCCGCACGCAGGCGAGAAACCACGTCTAAGTACTCTTCTCGTGTATAGCTGCGGTTCATCTTCTTAAGAACACGCGTAGAGCCACTTTGAACCGCAAGATGAAGATGAGGCATGACAGCTGGCGTTTCCTTCATAGCCGCAATAGTCTCATCGGTTAGATCCTTTGGATTTGAAGAAGTAAAACGAATACGTTCAACGCCCGTCTGTCCCACGGCACGTAAAAGTTCTGCAAAGCGAGGTTTACCGTAGAGGTCACGACCATATGAGTTAACGTTTTGGCCAAGAAGGGTAATCTCACGAACGCCATCTGCGACAAGGCGCTCGCACTCACCAATAACAGCCTCAAAGGTGCGACTGCGCTCACGACCGCGAACGTAAGGAACAATGCAATACGTACAGAAATTATTGCAGCCGGTCATGATAGGCACCCAAGCGTGATACTGCTGAGCGCGGTTACTTGGCAGGTCTGTGGAGAAGCCCTTGCCCTCCTCAGAAGTGTCTACGGCTACACGGTCATTCTCGCCCCTAAATGCGCTGGTGAGAAGTGCTGGCAAGCTTGCAAGAGCACTGGTGCCAAACACAACGTCAACGGCTGGAACCTTTTCACGGAGCTTCTCGCCATCGCGCTGCGCAATGCAGCCACCAATGGCAACAATGCGCTTGCCTGATGGAGGCGTTGGAGCGCTGACCATAGAAGAAGCCTGACCGTAGAGGCGCTGATCAGCATTCTCGCGAACACTACAGGTCATAAAGATGACAATGTCAGCGTCGTCGGTATCTGAAACCTCATTGCAGCCACAAGCCTCAAGCAGACCAGAGACTCGCTCTGTGTCGTGCAGATTCATCTGGCAACCAAAAGTTTTGATGTGATATGTTTTTCCTACGAGCTCGGAATTTTCAATCATGCTTAAAGTACCTCGTCAAATTCAGTGGAACTAACAACTGGCGCCTGCGCATCAGGAGCAGACAGCGTGTGAACATAAATGGCAATTTTAATTGCAGTTCTACTCTCCCCTGCAATTTCAATATCAGAAAATGTTGGAGCGCAGGTGATGTCCAAGCCGCAAGGAATCAAAAATCCACGAGCAATAGCAATGGCCTTAATACCCTGGTTAACTGCACCCGCACCAATGCACTGGAGCATAACAGGCTCATTATCTTTAACCAGTCCCGCAATAGCTCCTGCTACAGAAGCTGGTGAAGACTTACTTGAAACTTTAAGCAAACCCATGAGTGCTCCAATTATTGTGCGTTTGTTCTACTCTTGCGACTCAATATCAAAAAGTCACAACAATTTTATTTTTTTACTTACACGAACACGAGGCTCAGCCGTCAAAGAAACATAGTATTTCTCGGATAACTCGGCAAAACCCTGTTCCATTTTTCGAGAAAAACTACTGATGTCAGCTTTACTCATTTTGAGACCTCTGTGATCTTTCATCAGGTCAACTTCGCGAGAAACCTCATCAGACTCAGCAGAATGGCTAACCTGCGCATACACACTACGCAAAGGTTTAATCTGCTCAGCAATAATTCTATGAGCGGTTCTATCTGACATTGAAAGACCCAAAGTCTTACAGACTTCAGATAGCTCTGTTGCGTCTGCCGCTGCTCTAAAGCGCTCGAGAACAGGAACGTTTTCAAAGCCTTCAACAAACAGCAGGTCAGCAATATCAAGCGTCTGCGCAATTCTGCGACGAGCGGTGGCTGCAATCTCTGCAGCAGAGCCCAGCATTACCTCACACGAGCCTTTAACCTCAAGCGCAAAGTCACAGCAGGTACGAATAATGTTATGAGGACCTTTAACGGTTGTTTTGAGTCCGTCCTCATTCAAACCGCAGGTTGGCCAAGTAGACTGATCTACTCGCTCGGAAATTTTAGTAGTGTCTACCACAATCTGTATAACAGAACCAAGTCCCGGAGCAGAAGCCACAACCTGAGCTGATTCACAGTTTTCTTTGATGGAATAGAGAGCCATGCCTCGGCCATGAATTCCCCAACGATCCATATGCATGCTCTCAAGCTTTGAAGTTACACGAGCTTCAAAGATTTTTCTCCTGCATGTCTTTTTGGAATGCCCTGACCATCATCAAGTATGGTGATAGTTCTAAGCGTACCTTCTTTTGATGTTGCAACATAAATGTGACGGGCGCCAGCATCGCGAGAATTACGTAAGAGCTCGATAACAATATCTTCTACCGAACGGATATCGTGCTTTGCCTGTCTACGCTCTGCCTCTGCTACGCGTAAACGAACGTACCCCGCGCCGAGGGATTCCTCGACACGGAGTGCACGTTCACCTCCCATGGAGGCGACAAAACCTGTTAAGTCAGTAGAAGTGGCTGCCATAAATTGCTTAGCAACATCCACAGCACGAGACTCACGAATAACAACAACGCGAACCTGTCCTGGGTATTCCATCTCATCCTCAATTTGCTTAGCAATATCGTGAGCAAGAACAGTTGCCTCGGAATCGCTAATCATCTGAGGCTCAACCATTACGTGAAGCTCACGGCCAGCCTGCATTGCATACGTACGCTCAACACCCTCGTGTGCATTAGAGATAGCCTCAAGCTTCTCAAGGCGCTTGATGTAGTTCTCAGCGGACTCACGACGAGCACCAGGACGTGCAGCAGAAATAGCGTCTGCAGCCATAACAAGCATGTCAAGCACGGTGTTTGGCTCAATATCTGCGTGGTGAGCTTCAATAGCGTGAACAATCTCAGGACGCTCGCCATGACGACGAGCAAGATCTGCACCAATTACAGCGTGTGGACCCTCAACTTCGTGGTCAATTGCCTTACCAAGGTCATGGAGCAGACCAGCACGCTTAGCTGGCGCAGGCTCAAGACCAAGTTCTTCAGCCATGATGCCACAAAGTACTGCAACCTGGACAGAGTGAGCAAGAACGTTCTGGCCATAAGAAGTGCGGTAACGAAGCTTACCAAGAGTCTTTACGATCTCTGGATGAAGATCATGAATACCACAATCAAATGCAGCCTGCTCACCAGCCTCAAGAACACGCTCGTTAACAAGGGCTTCAGCCTTCTTGTAGAGCTCCTCAATACGTGCTGGATGAATACGACCGTCTGCAATGAGGTTCTCAAGTGCAACACGTGCGGTCTCACGGCGGACTGGATCAAAACTTGAAAGAACTACAGTCTCTGGAGTGTCATCGATAACAAGAGAAACACCAGATACCTGCTCGAAGGTACGAATATTTCTACCCTCACGTCCAATGATCCTACCCTTTAGATCATCAGATGGAATATGGACGGAAGTTACCGTAATCTCAGAAGCCTGATCTGCAGCAACACGCTGAATAGCGGTAGAAATAATCTCACGTGCAGTTTTTATCTGCCTGTGCACGAACACGCTGTTCAGACTCACGAAGAATCATTGCCTCATCGCGAACGCTTTCAGAACGAACTCGAGCAAGAAGCTCATCATGAGCCTCATCTTTTGTAAGAGCTGCAATGCGCTCAAGCTCTTGAGACTGCTGAGAAACAAGAGAATCCAAATCATTCTTACGACGATCAAGCTGACCCTGGAGACTGGAGAGCTGATGCTCACGTTTCTCTAGCGCATCAGTACGGTGATCAAGAGACTCTTCACGCTGAAGAATACGATTCTCCATGCTACGAAGCTCACTTTTACGTTTTTTCTCATCTGCCTCTGCTGCCTGCTTAAGCTGCAGAACTTCTTCTTTAGCCTCAAGAACAGCTTCTTTTTTTAACTGTTTCTGCCTGGCGAGCTGCTTCAGAAGCAATACGATCTGCATTAGTCTGAGCATCTTTTTAACTGCTGTTCTGCAGTTTTAATCTTAGAATTACTAATGTTAGAGAGTACGCCGTATGCAAGGCCTACTCCCACAAGAAGGCAAACAATGCCTACTGCTGCTAAATCCATACCTACTCCTCAAATGGCGATTACAAAAAGTGTTCAGGAGACTTTAGACACAACAGTATCTAAAGAACCCGCCATGAGCAGGGTTCATTGGCTGGTCATGCCACATTCAGAGATAGATCAAATGTATGAGATACCTACTGTATACGTGACGCTGGTTGCCCAGCGGAAATGAGCCTATTCACGGCATATTTATCGTATAGAGCATTGTAACTTTTGTCAATAAATAGCAGGTAGGAAAAGTAAAGTACACCAATACAACAGACTTATAAGCTAAGCAAATATAATCATTCAAATGTGGCGTTTTTCATCCAAAAATCTTTTTTTAGCAACAGATGATGCTATAGAAAATGAATATCCCTTTGTGGCGAGAAACCTGACAAGCTTCTCATAATCATTTTTTTCCCGACAGGTGTTTTTCTCTGGGCCAAAAGAATACGCAACTTCAAATTCATCCACATCAGAAAAATAAGCGTCAGGCCATCCAGGGAGTGTCTCAACTTCAATCCCTTTTTTTAGAAATTTCAGTTTTAATTTTAAGAGGACCCCAGCCTTGCGATATTTTTAGAACGTATATAGACGTCTGCAAAACGACTGTCATTAATCAAACCAACTTCAACAACCCTCTGCACTGCAGGGTCTCTTACATTCTTCTGATAGCCATCAAGCATGAGCTTTTTTTGAAGCTCAGCTGTAGAGTAGTCCCTTTTTACAATCAAAGCCTCAATACGAGCTTTTAATACACTGCGTTGAAATCTCTTTTAGCTCATACAGAAACTCATTACGAGAGGAAGGTGTAAAAACACCATCTTTCTCTTTGTTCTGAAGAGCACGAGCTACTGTTGGAGGGACAAAAAATTCCTCCGTCCCTCCAACTTCAGTTTCTAAAAGTATCTTTGCTTTAGGCTTTGCCTGACCTAAAACTGCCTGTTTCTTTTTTGGAAGCTCAATCGACCAAGAAATTTCTGACATTATTCAGCAGAATCTTCCGTTGCAACCGGAGTGCCAACTTCAGAATCTTCATCAAATACAAGACCACAAGCAACTCGTACTTTGTGATCAATCTCTTCCATGAGATCTGGATTGGCAGTAAGGAAGGATTTAGCTGCTTCTCTACCCTGCCCAAGGCGCTCACCTTCATAAGTAAACCAAGCACCTGACTTATTGACAATTTCATAGTCAACAGCCATATCAAGAATTGAACCTTCTTTAGAGATGCCCTGACCATACATAATGTCAAATTCTGCGACCTTAAATGGCGGGGCTACTTTATTCTTAACCACCTTAACGCGTACGCGGTTACCTACGTTTTTCACCATTAACCTTAATGCTATCAACGCGGCGAATATCCATACGAACCGTTGAGAAGAACTTAAGTGCCCTACCACCCGATGTGGTCTCTGGGCTACCAAACATAACACCGATCTTCTCTCTAAGTTGGTTAATGAAAATACAGAGGGTATTTGACTTGGCAAGAGATCCTGCAAGCTTACGAAGAGCTTGGCTCATAAGACGCGCCTGGAGGCCTACGCTAGAATCGCCGATTTCTCCCTCAATCTCTGCACGAGGAACAAGAGCGGCAACGGAGTCTACAACTACAACATCAATGGCGCCTGAGCGAACAAGCATGTCACAAATCTCAAGAGCCTGCTCACCAGTATCTGGCTGAGAGATTAAAAACATCATCAATATCGACGCCAATACGAGCTGCGTAGCCTGGATCAAGAGCGTGCTCTGCGTCAATAAAGGCAACAACACCACCGAGAGCCTGAGCTTCAGCAAGAATTTCTAGAGAAAGAGTTGTCTTACCAGAGGACTCTGGTCCATAAATCTCAATGATACGGCCGCGAGGAACGCCGCCAATACCCAACGCTGCATCAAGAGCAAGTGAACCAGTTGGAATAGCCTGAATATCAAAGGCAGGGACCACCCTCACCTAAACGCATAATGGCGCCTGCACCAAATTTCTTCTCAATCTCTGCAGTGGTTGAAGAGATAACTTCATCCCTCTCATCACCAGTAGTACGAGCTTTTGATCTCTTTTTGAAACTGCCTTTTTTTAGCCATGAATACTCCTTGCTCTTTCTGATACCACGATAATATAAGAACAGACGTTCTATGTCAACGTCAAACATATACTCTATAGAGGGAATTTGTCTGAATTCTTACCTCTATTTTTTTCCGCTCTTGAACAGCTAATTTCTTCTTAATTACAAATTTGACTGTATAAGTCCTGCATAGTCGCAGAAATTAAGAGGCTCAAAACAAACTAGTTTTTGAGCCTCCCTATTAAAATCGAATTTTTAAGCCTTCGCAATTGCTTCATGAATTAATTGCAAAGCCTGCAAAACAGCAGCTTCTCGCACCTGTTCTCTATTACCAGAAAAAAATGTTTGCAGACCGTATGGGTAAAGTTTTTGCTATTGATGCCAAACCAAACTGTTCCAACTGGTTTACCAGGCTCTTCTCCTGTTGGTCCTGCTATTCCTGTAACGGAAACTGCAATATCTGATCCAATAACGTCTCTAACTCCTGAAGCCATTTGAGCTGCGCAGGGCTCAGAAACAGCGCCAAGGGACGGTTCATCAAAAAAATGTCTTTTGAAACGCCTAATACCTTTTTGCTTAATCTCAATGGTATAGCTTACAACAGAGCCTTTGAGAACGTTTGATGATCCAGAGATGGCTGTAAGAGCGCCTGCAACAAGTCCTCCCGTACAAGACTCTGCTGAAGCTACGGTAAGACCAGTCGCAAGAGCCTCTGAAACAACTTGTTGAGCTTCTAAAAAGAACTTCAGATGAAAAACATTTGAATCCCAACTTTTCATTCAGCAGAAGACCGTTTGACCTGCACATTCCTTAATCTTATACAAAAGCGGCGCCTCAAAGAGACGCCATATTGTTAAACTTCAGCAATGTATTGCCACGACTTTACAAAGTAGTCAATTCCTGACCAGGCCGTTAGAACTACTGCAACCCACATAGATGTGTTGAATATAAAGAGCAAAACGTCCTGAATCATTCCACCGGGAATACTAGGCAAGAAGAGTAAACCGCAGATAGCAACCATAGTTGTTGCGGTCTTCCACTTACCCAAGTCAGAGGCTGCAATAACAACTCCCTTTGAAGCTACAACCATTCTAAGGCCCGATACCAAAAAAACTCTCGTGCAACAATCACTAAGAGCACCCATGGAGAAACCATATGCCACTCCAGAAGTACAAAAAGAGCAACAACAACAGCGAGTTTATCGGCAATTGGATCTAAGAACTTGCCAAAGGTAGTAACTTCATTTCTACTACGAGCAAGGTAACCATCAAGCTTATCGGTCAAAGAAATGACAACATAGCCGATAAAAAAACAAGAAAAGCTCCAAGCTTAAAACCAGGTGTTGCAAGAGAATCTGCCAGAGATACACCTAAAAATTGTGCCAAAAAGAAGCCAAAAGGGCACCAGGACCACTCGAGCACAGGTAACAATATTTGCAGGTGTCCAAATTGTCTTTGATGACATGACCTATCCCCAACTAAACGGTTTTTCTCGCCAGACTGTGTGTCTGTAGTGTCTACAATTTCGCCAATCATTTCATAACAGAATGAATCTACCAGGTCACAGAGGACAATATCTCCGACTGCGGCCTCTCCCTCTGCAATGTGAACAGCGCCATCACAGTCTGGAGCCTGGAACCACGTGTGGCCGATAAGCTCAGTGCCCTCATCAGATTCTTCAATTCCGTCGATAATAACCTCACAGCGTTCGCCAACGTGACGAGCAGTTGCCGCAAAGCCAAGCTGCTCTACAAGGTCAAGTAAGCGCTGAGTGCGCTCAATTTTTACCTCGTCTGGAACCTGATCAGACATCTTTGCGCCCAGAGTTCCCTCTTCTGGCGAATAGGTAAAGACGGATGTGTAATCAAACTCCTGCTCCTGAATAAAGTCGTAGAGCTCATCTGATTCATCATCTGTCTCGCCTGGAAAGCCGCACATTCCCGTAGTTCGAAGAACCATGCCAGGAATCTCAGTTCTGAGGCGATCAAAAAAAGCTCACGAAGCTCCTGTGTAGAGCCAGAACGACCCATACGCTTAAGAATGCGCTCGTTGCAGTGCTGAATTGGAATATCAATGTAAGGCAAAACCTCAGGTGTATCGCGAATGGTGCTGATGAGCTCATCGGTCATACCTTCTGGCTGCAGATACAAAACGCGAATCCATCCCTTGTAAGGACGAACTACCTTAGCAACCTGCTGCATAAGCTTGGCAAGCGTTGGCGTCTGACCATCTGCAGTATCAGGCATATCCGAGCCCCAGATACCGGTGTCCTGGCCAATCAGAATGACCTCACGAACACCGCCTTCCATCAGCTCATGTACCTCTTGAAGAATCTCTTCAGCAGGCCTTGAGTGATAGTGGCCACGAATGTACGGAATGGCACAGAAAGCGCAGAATCTATCACAGCCCTCGGAAATCTTTACAAATGCACTGGCGCCATCAATGGTGCGCAGCATTCCATGGGCAGACACAATAGACTGCGTAGGCTCAGGGATATTCAGAACGTCTGCAACAACGCTGACTATGCCATCTTCTTGATCTGCCGGAACAAACGCAGCAACTTCAGGGAGCTGCTCGTTAAGCTCTGCGCCGTACCTGGAAGGAACGCAGCCACACATAATAATGGGCAGCTTACGCACTCCCTCGGAAGCGCCTTCAGCAATCTCAAGCGTAGTCTCAATAGACTCCTCTGTTGCTGAAGCCAAGAAAGAGCAGGTGTTGATAATTGCAACGTCTGCTGAGTCTGGATCTGCTACTTCACCAAAACCAGAGGCTAAAAGACGCGCACGCATGCGATCTGTATCAACCTCATTTTTAGCGCATCCTAACGTGATGTATAGGGACATTGTAGCCCCTATCGATAGTTGTTGAACTGAAGGGGCTGGCCATAGTCTTTCTCCTTAAGGCTTGCAATCACAGACTGAAGAACATCGCGAGAAGCGCTAGAAACACGCAGCTTATCGCCCTCAACGGTTGCCTTAGCCTTAACTTTCATATCACGAATATCTTTAGCGATCTTCTTGGCAGTTTCCTGGTCAATTCCAGAAACAATAGAGCCAATCTGACGCACGGTAGAGCCAGCTGCAGGAATGGGGTCTCCCCAACGAATAGCAGTAAGATCAATTCCGCGCTTTACCAGCTTGGAGCCAAGAACATCCCTCACCTGAGATGCAACAAAATCTGCAGGAGCCTCAATAGTGAACTTACCTTCTTTCTTAGAAAGCCCAAGAGTTGCACCAGAATCCTTTAGATCGTAGCGCTGCGTTAGTTCACGAGCTGCCTGCTGAAATGCATTATCAACTTCCATCATGTCTACTTCAGACACAACGTCAAAGCTTGATTCTTTAGCCATTTCCCCTCCGTATATTCAGGGCGAGAAGAACTTCTCGCCCCATGGCGTTTAGTTATTGTTTGAATTGCTGTTGGAATTCTGGTTGTTAGTGGTGCCAGAAGTTCCACCGGTAGTACTTGTTGACGTGCTGTTTGTTTGAGTTCCTGAGGCGTTTGTTCCATTGCCATCAGCAGGCTTAGTTCCCTGAATAGTCAAGGTACCAATACCAGATGCGTTTGCGTCAAATGGCTTAGCAGTGCCATTAACGGTAACCGCAACGGCACCAGGTGTACCTGCAAGAATGTTCATGGAATCAGTGACGGTGTATGTCTGAGACCATGGACCAGTGATTGCATCAGCCTCAACACTCTTACCGTCAACAGTAATCTCAACCCAACTGGTCTGACCATCTGCAACAGTAACCACTACGGTAGTCTGCTTAGGAGTCTCCTCCTTCTTAGGCTCAGTTGTAGTGGTGCTCTTAGAAGCATCAGTTGAATCCTTCTTAGAAGTGTCCGTGTTGCTATTTGTAGTAGTGGAATTCTTTGAAGAATCAGTTGTTGAATTATTAACGCTTACTGTCTTTGTTGTAGTAGGCGTAGTACGAGCTGTCATGCAGGAACGAACGCTGAACAGCAAAACGGCAGTAATAATCACAACAACAAGAGCAAACACAGTGGCAATAGTGCGTCCTGTATCAGAGAAGTAATTCTGAAGTGCTCCCATAACGCCTGGTCTTTGAGGAGCACGACGTTGTTGAGCAGCAGCGCCAGATGGCTGGCGACGGCGAACATTAGGTCTATCTACCTGCGCAATATTTCTTGATCCACGACGGCCAGAAATGGTTGATGCGCGCTCGTAAGGTGCGGTTACGTTGTCATAACGAAGATCGTCAGTGTAATCACTTGGAGCAACAGTTCTTCTGGTTACATCATCTTTATAAGCTGGCACGCTAACGCCTGCAATGCCTACGCGTTTACGTTGAACGCCACCGCGGGTACGGCTTGCCATAGTCTTCTGACGAGAAGCTTCTTCAATTCCAGCATTGTAGGCATGACCTGTGGCGTAGCGAGAATACGAGTAGCCGCCAGCATCCTCCTCAGATGCCTGAGCACCCAGAGGCACACCAGTTTGTCTGGAGCGAACACCAGACGTGGTTGCAAAGGCGCCCATATCGCCAGCTGGTCCTCCCGATGTGGGGAGAAGACCGTGGTACTGAACATATGCCTTTGGTCTGCTGCCAGACTCATTAACGACATCATAGCCCGCAATGCCACGACCAGACTGAGTATCGCGGGTACGGCGACGCAACTCATGAGAATAGGTGCCGTTTTCAAACTCGTAGCTCTCCTCCTGGAAGAGGTCTACAATCTCACGCGGATTGAGTCCCAGGTAGCGAGCATATGAAGAGAGCATGCCCTGAGCATAGCCGCTCTGAGGCATATTCTTAAAATCGCCTTCCTCAAAGGCAATAAGTGCCTGCTCTTTAAGGCGAAGGACCTTTGATGCTTGAGTGATAGATAGTCCGAGCTGACGTCGACGTTCTACGAGCATCTCACTAAAACGAGGGCGTGGCATGCTTACTCTACCTCCCTATAGGCTGCGTCTTGAACTTTCAGCTCTTCAAGAGCTTCTTTATCAATGAGTACTTCTCGAGGCTTTGATCCGTTAGCTGGGCCAACGACACCCTTTGCCTCAAGCATATCCATAATTCTACCAGCACGAGCATATCCAACAGAGAGCGCTCTTTGCAAACTAGATGTAGAACCTAGCTGAGAATCCACAATAATGCGTGCAGCTTCCCAAATAAGCGGGTCATCTGCCTGCGCCATACCACCAACTCCCCCAACACCATCAGCTTGTGTTGGAGTTGCAACAGTCAAAAATATTGTCGTGGTACTCAGCTACGCGCTGGGTACGAATGTACTTAACAGTCTCCTCAATTTCCTCGTCAGAGACCCAGCAACCCTGTGCGCGATTAGGCTTCTTACCACGAAGCTTAACCAGCATGTCACCCTTACCCAGCAGCTGCTCAGCGCCCTTTTGGTCCAGAATAATGCGGGAGTTCAAAGAGTTATCAACTGAGAGCGCAACACGGTTATCGATATTTGCGCGGATCAGACCGGTTACAACGTCTGCAGAAGGACGCTGCGTTGCAACAATCAGGTGGATACCTGCAGCACGACCAAGCTGAGCAATACGGACAATGGAAGACTCAACGTCTTTGCCAGCAACCATCATAAGGTCAGCAAGCTCGTCGATGACAATGACAAAGTACGGCATGTGCTTTGGAGGATTCTCCATATCAGCATACTTATCGCCATCAACATTTCTGTTGTACGTCTTAATGTCACGCACTTTGTAGTGCTCAAACACCTTAAGGCGACGCTCCATCTCGGTGACGCCCCACTGAAGCGCACTCGCCGCCTGCCTTGGCTCGGTAACAACTGGAACATACAGGTGTGGAAGGCCAGCGTAGCCAGTAAACTCAACACGCTTAGGATCAACCATAATCAGGCGAACCTGCTCAGGAGTTGCGCGCATGAGCATAGACATGACAATGGCGTTGAGCAGGACAGACTTACCAGAACCAGTGGTGCCTGCTACCAGCAAGTGAGGAAGACTTGCAAGGTCAACAACAATTGGCTTGCCCTCAGAATCGCGACCAAAGGCGCACTCAAGAGGACCGCCTTTTGCAAACGGAAGAACGTCAGCCAAGTTGACTGCCTGGGCTTTCTCGTTAGGGATCTCAATACCAACCAGAGAAGTTCCAGGAATTGGAGCAAAAAAATACGAACAGACTTTGCCGCAAGTGAAAGCGCAATATCGTCCTCAAGATTGGTGATCTTGTTGACGCGCTCACCCTCGCCCATCGAAATCTTAAACGTAGTGACAGAAGGACCTGCAGTCCAACCAACTACCTGGCTGGAAAGGCCAAACTCCTCAAGCGTAGCCTGGAGTCTCTGAGCTGTAGCTTCAAGCTCATCATCACTTACGGCAGAAGTGGCCGAGTTCTTGTTTGTCTTCAAAATGCTAAATGGTGGCAGCTCATACGACTCATCGTTGTCACCTGGTCTCTTGAGCTGGTCAGGTGTGGCGAGAAAATCGGGTGTTGTTTTAGCTTTACCCTTAGGTTTAGCCTGTTTTGTTGTAGGAGCAACATCAGCTACAGCAACATCGTTTTTCTCGACAACTGCATCATCTGGCTGGTCATTCTTCTTAGAACGCAGCTTGTTCTTAGCCCTGTCGATGAGCGTAGTAGGAGCATCACCTGCATCCTCTTGCGCCTCTTCTTCCTCGTAAAGACGGGCGTCACGCTTAATGACAGAAGTCTTACGATTGCCCAGATACGTGGTCTCCCCTTCACCGGTCTCATCAAAGAGAGAAGACTGGTTGTTTGCGCCACGTCTACCCTGCTTCTTTGCAGGTTGTGGAGCATTAGCGGCAAAGAGTGCCTCTTCTTTAGCAAGAGCGCGCTCTTCTTTGCGGTAGCGATGATTCTCGCGTGCCTCATCCAAGCGGAAGCCCACGCGCTCAACCATGTCAGAAATAGAGAAGCCGCAGATAACAACACCAGCAATAATAAAGCCAACCAAAAGAACGTTGCCCACTACACGGCCAACAAAACGTAGCAAAAACCCATGCAATGCCGCCACCCACATAACCGCCAGCGGCTTCTAAAAATCTTTGTGCCCAAAAAGCATGTCAGGAGCAGCTTCAGCACCTGGGAAGTTAGAGAGATAAGCGCAAGAGCCGCAAGCACATCCAGCGTAAGACCAATGGCAATGCGCGTAGAAATGCCTTGTTCATCACGCATAAAGAAGGTCATAGCAAAGACGAATACTGCAATGGGAAAAAAAGCAGGGCTCCTGTTCCAAAGCAGAGTTTGAGTCCATGACCCATCGCGCTGGTAATAACAGCATTAGAAGGAACAATAATGGACAAAAACATGGCAATAGCGGCCACTGCAAGAACAACACCAATGATGTCATTCTGCAGAGGACTGAGTCCTGCCTGCTGTGATGAGGCGGCGTTGCGGGAATTTCTTTTTGCTGCGTTTGAAGTGCGTTTAGAGGGCATTCGGCTTATACCTCCATAATGACCGGAATAACCATTGGTCGAGTACGAGTTTTGCTCCAAAGGAAGTTAGAAAGAGCATTGCGTACGCTCTTTCTCATAGCTTCAATATTTGCACCTTCGGATTTTGAAGCCTTCTCGATTGAGTTCTTAACAAGATTCTGTGCATCGTTCATAAGCTCATCATCATCAGCAAATGAAACACCGCGACCAGAAATCTCAACGACACCAGGCTTAAGGTTGCGACCAACAAGGGTTACCACTGCGGTAACAATGCCATCCTGAGAAAGACGCTGACGATCGCGCAGGACAACAGGGTTAGCGTCGGTAACAGAGAGACCATCAACGTAAACAACACCAGACTCTACCGTCTGACCACGGGTAACCTTGCCGTTTCTCATCTCAAGTGTGTCGCCGTTATCCAGAATGAAAAATACGGTTAGCAGGAACACCCATCTGCTGAGCAAGCTCTGCATGAGCACGCAGGTGAACAGCTTCACCGTGGACTGGCATAAAGTTCTTAGGACGAGCCATACCAAGCATAAGCTTGAGCTCTTCCTGGCTTCCATGACCAGAAACGTGAACAAGCGCCTTTGATTTGTCGTAAATCTCGCAGCCAATCTTTGAGAGCGAGTTGATGATGGACTGAACGCTTTTTCTCGTTACCTGGAACTGGCGTTGCGGAGATGATAACAGTATCCTGAGGACGAATAGACAGCGACTTGTGCTCTCCGTTTGCCATACGAGCCAGAGCGCTCAAAGGCTCGCCCTGGGAACCGGTGCACAGAACAACAATGCGATCATCTGCAAGTTTGTCAACATCATAGGCATCAATGATGTCTTTATCGGCAATGTTGAGGTAACCGAGCTCACGCGCAATCTTGGTATTAGTAATCATTGAGCGGCCGGTAACAACCACCTTACGCTTTACCGCAACGGATGCATCGCACACCTGCTGTAGACGGTGAATGTGACTTGAGAACGATGCTACAAAGACACGACCAGTTGCATTTTTGATGATATGGCGAAGCGCTGCACCAACAGAAGCCTCAGATGGGGTCATACCCGGACGGTTTGCGTTAGTTGAGTCAGACAACAGTAGGTCAAGGCCTTCAGAGCCAAACTTGGTAATGGCGGCATAGTTTGGACGCACGCCATCGATTGGAGTCTGATCAAGCTTGAAGTCACCGGAATGAATAAGGGTGCCTGCAGGAGTCTTCATATGAATACCAAAAAGCTGCAGGAATAGAGTGAGTCATCGAGAAGAACGTGATGTCCAAAGCTCCAAGCTGAATCTTAGAACCATCAGTAACCTCACGAAGCTTAGTACCCACAATTTTGTGCTCAGCAAGCTTGCCTTCAATAAAACCAAGCGAAAGACTGCTGGAATAGATTGGTACCTTACGAGTAAGGTCCATAAGCAGATACGGAAGAGCACCAATGTGATCCTCGTGGCCGTGGGTAATCAAAAATACCACGGAGCTTATCTTCATTTTCTAGTACGTACGTATAGTCTGGTAAAACAAGGTCAATACCAGGCTGCTCATCATCTGGGAACATCAGACCAGCATCAACAAGCACCATATCATTACCGTATTCAAAAAAACGGTCATGTTCTTGCCAATGCCATCAAGTCCACCCATAGGAATGACTTTAAGAGCTGGGTCTTTCTTAAGCATTAAAACGCTTTCCTTTCAAATAACTTTCTATAACAGACGCCACCCCAAAGGGCCGTCTACAAGACTTTTTGCAAAAATCTACATGTTGTTTAATTATAAAAAAATCTGCACGTATTACGCTATATATTCCCAAAGAATCAAAAATCTCAACAGAATAACAAGAGAGCTCCGACATGCATCGAAGCTCTCTTCAATACCTCATGTTTTTATAAGACCTCGCGTGGCGAGAAACCCTTTAAATTTAGGCGCGCCTTATGCGTCGTGGTGACGGCGTGGCTGCCTACGCTCAGCATTGCCATTGTCGTTCTGACGACGTGGACGGCGCTCCTCGCGCTCCTTCTTTGGAGCACCCTGTGGTGCCTCTGGCTTATCGAGACGGTCAAGAGAAATCTTGCCCTTCTCGTCTACCTCAAGGACCTGAACCTTAACCTCGTCGCCAACAGCCAGGACATCCTCGATCTTCTCGACACGTCCCTGTGCAACGCGGGAAATATGAAGCAGACCGTCCTTGCCGGGAAGGAGCTCAACAAAGGCGCCGAATGGCTGAAGACCAACAACGCGACCAGTGTACTCCTCGCCTACCTCTGGAACCTTAACAATAGCCTTGATGCGCTCTGCAGCAGCCTCGGCAGCACCGTTAGTACCAGCGATAAAGACGGTACCATCCTCCTGGATGTCAACGGTTGCGCCCGTATCCTCCTGGATACCACGGATAACCTTGCCGCCAGAGCCAATGACGTCGCGAATCTTATCGGTTGGAATAGAGAGCGAGATAATCTGTGGAGCGGTCTCTTTGGTCTCAGTACGAGGTGTAGGGATCTGCTCAAGCATCTTGTTCAGAATGAACATACGACCCTCTTGAGCCTGGAGAAGTGCGCTGCGCAGAATCTCTGGAGTAAGACCAGTTGCCTTGTTGTCCATCTGCATTGCGGTAATACCCTTGGTGGTACCGCAGACCTTGAAGTCCATGTCGCCGAGGAAGTCCTCAAGACCCTGGATATCGGTAAGAACAACAGTCTTGCCGTTCTCCTGGATAAGACCCATTGCAACACCAGAAACAGGACGCTTTAGAGGAACACCTGCATCCATAAGAGAAAGGGTTGAACCGCAGGTAGAAGCCATGGAAGAAGAACCATTGGACTCCATTACCTCAGAGACAACTCGAATGGTGTAAGGGAACTCTTCTTCAGAAGGAATAACAGGAAGAAGCGCACGCTCTGCAAGAGCTCCGTGACCAATCTCACGGCGCTTTGGGCTGCCCATACGGCCAGTCTCACCGGTGCAGAATGGTGGGAAGTTGTAGTGGTGAATGTAGCGCTTGCCATCCATTGGCTCAATGGTGTCAAGACGCTGCCACTCGTTGAGCATGCCAAGTGTACAAATGGAGAGAACCTGGGTCTGACCGCGCTGGAAAAGACCAGAACCGTGAACAAGTGGCAGGGTAATCAGGCTTGACCATGATTGGACGGATCTCGTCTGCAACACGACCGTCAACGCGCTCGCCGGTCTCAACAACCATGACGCGCATAGCGTGCTTCTCAAGGCCCTTGAGCTCAACCGCAATAGCGCGACTCCAAAGCTCCTGCTCCTCCTCGGTGAACTGAGCCTTGATCTCGTCCATCAGGTCAGCAACCTTCTGCATACGAGACTGCTTATCAGCATCCTTAAGAGCAGCACTCATCTGGTCATAGTAAGCAAAGATGCGGTCATGAACTTCAGCGATTGGCTCGTCAAGGATGTACTCACGCTTGACGATAGGGCCGTTAACCTCTTCCCACTTAGCAATGAACTTCTTCTGCTCCTCGCAAAATGCTGCAATTGCTTCCTGACCAAATGCCATAGCAGAGAGCATGTCCTCTTCGGAAATCTCATCTGCGCCAGCCTCAAGCATGGAAATAAAGGTGGAAGAACCACCAAGCTCAAGGTCAAGGTCAGAATGATCGCGCTCTTCATAGGTTGGGTTAACCAGGAACTCGCCGGTATCGGCGTTGCGGCCAATACGAACGCACGCAAGTGGTCCCTCAAAAAGGAACGCCACCAACGGCCAGAGCAGCAGATGCGCCCATGACAGAGATGGTATCAACAGCATTTACCTGATCGGCAACAAGAGAAGTTGCAACAATCTGAACCTCATTGCGGAAGCCATCTGGGAAGGATGGGCGCAGAGGACGGTCGATCATACGAGCAGTAAGGGTTGCCTTCTCGGATGGACGAGCCTCACGCTTAAGGTATCCACCAGGAACACGACCAACTGCGTACATTTTTCTCAATAAAATCAACAGTCAGTGGGAAGAAGTCGTAATCTTTGCGCTCCTTGGAAACCACTGCAGTGAGAAGTACGGTGGAATCGCCGCACTTAACGATACAGGCACCTGTTGCCTGCTTTGCGAGCTCACCGGCCTCAAGGGTGTAGTGCTTACCATAGAGGTCAAATTCGTGAGTTACTTTAGTCATTTCTTTCCTCTTCTATCTCCGTTTGCCCCATTGCAAACGGGCCTCAACTATAAAGGGCGCCAGACGGCGCCCTAAAAAAAGCCAATTTACTGGATGTTGTCGCGGATACCCAGGGAAGCAATAAGAGTACGGTACTCTTCAATGTCGTTCGACTTGATGTAAGAAAGAAGACGACGACGCTTACCAACGAGCATCAGAAGACCACGACGAGTGTGGAAGTCCTTCTGGTGGGACTTCATGTGGTCGGTGAGCTGACGAATACGCTCAGTAAGAAGAGCAACCTGAACCTGTGCGGAACCGGAGTCCTTCTCGTCCTTACCGTACTGCTTGATGAGCTCAGCCTTACGATCCTTAGTTACTGCCATAATAAACCGCCTTTCGCGTTGAATACTCCTTGTACTGAGAAGGTAGCCGGCAGTGACTAGCCCCTAAGAACAAGGAAATAACCTACAAAAAGGATACCAGTTACTGGTGGACTTTGCTAGTAAAAATCCACTTCAACTAGATACTGAGTAGAAATTCAAATGCCTTGAGACGCGCCTCAAGGTGTGTGGCTGCCCAAATATGCGCGCTTGTGAGCAAAAAGAGCGCAGTCTCTGGAGCAATCTCAGCAACAACAAGCTGGTCAAAGGTTAGTTTTAGAAGTGACGACAACCACGAGAGCTCAAGTGGAGTTACCTCAATGGCTCCCTCAAACTCATGCGCACAACTTCCACACAATGCACCGCCAGCAGCTGGCGAGAAGTACGTGAGAGCGTCATCTCCACAGGCAATGCATGATTCCAACTCGGGACGCCAGCCTTCGTGTGCCAAAACCTTAAATACATAAGCAGCAACTACAAGATCTAAGTGTTTCTCGTCATCTACTTCTTCGCAGGCTCTGAGAGCGCGAGAGAGCAGTGGATAGAGAAACGCGTCTTCGACGCCGTCGATACACGAAAGACGTGCGACTTCACAGATAGCTGACGCAGCTGCTACCTTAGAGAGATCTCCGCGCAGAGATGCGTGCGGCTCAAGTAAGGTTGCCTCGGACAAGATATCAAGTGAGCGACCTTCTGCCAGCAGTACGTCTAGCTCACAAAACAGTTCAACGCGGGCTGCAAATCGGCCGCCTGGCTTTCTAGCACCCTTGGCGACTGCACGACGCTCTTCTCCTGAATCGGAAAGCATGGTTAAGATGAGGTCTTGCTCAGCGAGTTTTTGTTCTATCAAGCACAATTGCTTTTAAGACGAGTGGTCTTTCTACCAGGCACAACTAGTCCTCAGTTGAGTAACCTAGGCGCTTAATCTCGTTGGCATCACGTCTCCAGAGAGGTTGAACGCGCACCTGCAGTTCAAGATAAACCTTGCGACCAAACAGTTTCTCCAGGTCTTTTTCTAGCCTCAACGCCAACGCGTTTAATCATAGAGCCACCCTGGCCAACTACGATGCCCCTTTTGTCCTTCTCGCTCAACCAAAATGGTGGCAGAAATAGATAAATGGCCGTCCGTTGCTACCTCATAGGAATCACAAACAACGGCAACGGAATGAGGAACTTCTTGACGAAGATTCAACAAGAGCTTCTCGCGAACAAACTCTGCGACCAGGTCTTCTGGCAATGCGTCAGTCTCCATATCCTCTGGGAACCACATGGGACCCTCAGGAAGATGTTCTGAAACAAGCGCAATAAATGCCTGGATATTGAAGTCTTCTGGAGCAGAAACAACAAGCACATCATCAAAGTGCACAAGAGCCTGTGCGGCCTCAAGCTGCTCTGTTACTTGCTCTGGAGTTGCAATGTCAGCCTTGGTAATAACCAGCAGCTTAAAGGCAGCATGCGCCTGCTCAACATGATTGGCAACCCATTCATCTCCACGACCAACAGGCTTGGTAGCATCAATCAAAAAAAGCAATGACATCAGCGTCATTAAGCTCTCCGAGCGCTGCCTTGTTGAGCTCTTTTCCAAGAGCGTCTTTGGGCTTGTGGAGGCCTGGAGTATCTACAATGACCAGCTGAGAGTTCTCTCCGTTCACCACTGCCCTAAAACGACGACGCGTTGTCTGGGCAACAGGGCTTGCAATGGCTACCTTCTGGCCCATACATGCGTTTAACAGCGTGGACTTACCCACACTAGGACGACCAACTAAAGCAACAAAGCCGCTCCTAAATGGAGTGGTCTCAGATGTAGTGTTTTCAGAAACTGAATTGGCGGTCATATGTCCTCCAACTTACCAATGAAAAATTGCACGCGAGAAAATCAAAAGTCCTATAAGAGCTGCGGTGATGCTGATGCAGCATGAGGCAGCTGCCGCAATATCTTTAGCTTTACCAGCCATGGGGTGAAACTCTGGAGAAACCAGATCTACCACGGTTTCTATTGCTGTATTGAGAAGTTCTGTGGTTAAAACCGCACCAATACAAGCAAGAACAAGTGCCCAGCTCACAGCGTCTAAAACCAACAAACAATCCCACCACCACGGTTACTGCAGCAACAACGGCCATACGACGCAAGTTTGCTTCTTGAGCAAATGCTTGGCGAGCGCCCTGTAGTGCAAAGAGAAGGCCGCGCTTAAAGCTTGGATGTCTGCCTTTAGATCCCGGAATCATTACTCGTCAATCCCCTCACGGTGGCGAGTCAATACAACTGGCTCAATAGTCCTATCCGTTGAAAGCAGAGCAACAAGAGCGTCTTCACGAGCTTCCATAATCTCTGCCTCATCATCTTCAATATGGTCATACCCAAGCAAGTGAAGCATGGCATGAACGAGCATAAGCCTAAACTCATCTGCCTCTGTAGTGCCATATTCTTTTTGCCTGGCGAGCAATAAAATGAGGAGCCAGAATAATATCGCCCAACTCACACATCTCACCAGGAGCCAAATCTGGATCATCAGGGCGTTCTACCTCAAGTGAGATAACGTCAGTGGGCGCATTTTTTTCTCGCCACTCAAAGTTTACCTGCTGAATCTCTGCATCGCTCACAATAGAAATGGAGACCGTGCAGGGGCGCTCCACGCCCTCTTCAGAAAGTACTAGATTGCAATCAGCTTCAATCTCTTCCACAGAAATTGGCGACTCGACGCCCTCTTCGATCACAATGTCGTACTCGTTAACCACGTTATTCCCCTAGCTGTTTTTTTCTCATACGCAGTGTATGCATCAACTATCTTACCAACCAACGTGTGGCGAACAATATCATTTCTATCTAAATCAACAAAAAGCAACGTCTTCAAGGTCACCCAACACCTGCCGAGCAACATCCAAAACCACTTCTTCCCACAAGGTCTCGCTGTGTTGCATCGCCCGTAATTACAAACTTTGACGAGAAACCCAATCGAGTAAGAAACATTTTCATCTGCTCAGGGGTGGTGTTTTTGAGCCTCATCCAAAATGACAAACGCATCGTTCATAGTGCGGCCGCGCATAAATGCAAGTGGCGCAATCTCAACAATTCCCTGTTCAATGAGGTTATTTGCATACTCCATGGAAGTCATATCAAAAAGCGCATCGTAGAGCGGCCTAATGTAGGGATCAAGTTTCTCTTGAAGTGTTCCTGGAAGAAAGCCAAGAGACTCTCCTGCTTCTACAACAGGTCTTACCAACACAATTCTGCTGATTTGCTGAGAAGTTAAGGCGGCAAGTGCCATAGCAACTGCAAGATAGGTTTTACCTGTTCCTGCAGGACCAATGCCAAACGTAATGGAATTATTTGCTATTGCCTTGGTATAAGCAATTTGACCTTGTGTTTTAGGTTGAATTGCTTTTGCCCTTTATGCGTCACAAAGAGTGTACGTGTTCCCGTTTGCTCTAAGCTGGCATTTCTTTTTTTGTACTATCAAGCAGGAGCTTTACGTCTTCAAGCGTTGGCCTAGATCCAGACTCGACCATTTGAATGAGGTGAGAAAAAATAAGCGTTAACTGCTCAATTTCTTGAGAAGTTCCCGACAAAAAGATTGCTTTGCCTCTAACTGAAATAAGAGCCGCACATGACGCTTCAATTTCTCTGAGCAAACTATCAGCTGGACCTGTCAGATATAAAGGATCCACTGAATCAGGAATAGTTAAGCGAATCTGTGTTGGCTCCATGTTCCCCAATTTATAAACGAGTAGCTTTTTAGCGTTCCATTAGGTAAAAACTTCATCAAAGCGCATAGCGATAAGTTCATCAAGTTCAATAGTAGGATCAACTTGGACATCAAAAAGACCGCCAGAAATTCCCCTACAAGGATACTGTACCACCACATTATCGCAGGTACCAACTAGCTTCTTAGCAGCATCAAAGCGCATAGCATTACCCAGATCACGCATTTTTCTTTGCTCGCTCAGCCATCACTTTTTGGATCTACCTGATTTGAAGCAGTAGCCGCGGGCGTTCCAGGTCGCTTGGAATACCTAAATACATGCATCTTTGAAAAAGCCCATCTGACGACAAAACTCATGCGACTCATCAAATTCTCTATCAGTTTCTCCAGGAAAACCAACGATAAGGTCTGTTCCCAAAGCAATGGTTGGCAGTACCGAACGTGCTTCCTCAACAGCCTTGCGATAAAGCTCTGTCCTATACACCCTACCCATACGAGCAAGCGTAGCGTCACATCCGGACTGAAGGCAGATATGCAAGAAAGGTGCAATTCTTCCATTGGATGCAGCAATTACCTCTACCAAACGAGCATTTACATCAGGTGGCTCAAGAGATGATAGTCTCAAGCGACCAACCTCAGTTTTTTTCAAGCACATACTCGAGAAGATCGGGAAGACGTAAAATTCTTCCACCTTCATCCTCAAGTTGAGCCTTATAGCTGCCAAGGTTGATTCCCGTAAGAACAACCTCTTGAGCTCCCCTGCTCATAGCATCTTCTACCTGTGAAACAACCTCACGAGGATCAAGAGACCTTCCTGCACCACGAGCTTTCCACACAATACAGAAGGTGCAACGATTGTCACAGCCGTCCTGGATTTTTAATACCAGGGCGTGTGCGGCCTGTTGGAGTTGGTTTAGAAATGACAAGTCCGTCATCACTCACGGATTCTGGGGCAAAACCCTAGCTCCTCAAGAACTCTATCTGCAACTTTGTCCTTCTCGGCTTCTACCACAACGTTAGGAGCAAGAGAGGCAAGTTCATCAGCAAAAAGACTTGCAACACAACCCGTTGCTACTACAAGAGGAGCTCCCGGCATAAGCGCTGCTTTACGCACAGCTTTTTCTCGTCTTAGCCTCAGCCTCAGCAGTAACAGCACAGGTATTGATAACAATTGCCTGAGCCTCATCTTCTTCGACAATGCGGCATCCCATGCGGAGCAAAGAATCTGCCATTAAATCAAGCTCAACGCGATTTACCCTACATCCAAGATTTATGAGCGCAATACCATGAGCCATTAGCGCCTCTTCTTGGAAGTCTTTTTTTGGCGTTCTTATTTTTTTGTGATCTGAAGAATCTCTGCCTTCAGATTGAGTGGTATGTGACTCATCTTGAGTGTCTTGAACACTACTTTGTTTACGCTCATCAATAAGGGAGGCGAGCGTTTCCAACTGATTTGCAGTCAACCCAGTTGTAGTCTCAATGTGAACCAGAACGTAAAGGTTGCCGCGAGCTTTAGTGTGCAGACGAGGCATGCCTTTGCCAGCCACGCTCAGCTGCTGACCATATTTACAACCTGCAGGAATAGTGATCTCAATAGTTTCATCTTTAATAATGCCGTCAATGGTAACGGTAGTACCAACAATTGCCTCAAGAGAATCTACACTAACTGAAGTAAAGAGATCGTCTCCCCTGCGCTCAAAGTCTTTATGCTGGGAAACCTCAATAGTTACGATGAGGTCACCAGAGGTATCACCCCTGACACCAGCCTCGCCCTTGCCGGTAATAGAAATTGACTGGCCAGAATGAACGCCTGCAGGAATTTCAACAGAAACACGCTCATGGTCAGGAGTTCTTCCTTGGCCACCACAGGTCTCACAGGCATGTTCTACTTTTTTGCCTGTTCCTTGGCACTCTGGACATACGGTCTGAGACTGCATCTGACCAAAGACGGTATTTTTGAACCTGAACTACCGTTCCTGTTCCATGACAATGAGTGCAGTCCTCAATCTTTCCATCTTCGCCTAAACCGGTGCCATTGCAGTCATCGCAGGTAGAAAGTCTGGTATAGGCTACTGTCTTTGTAACGCCTGCTGCAGCTTCTTCCAGAGTAATGGAAAGCCTGATGCCCATGTCACTGCCACGAGTACGCTGAGCTGCACCTCGTCCACCACGTCCTCCACCAAAGAAGGAATCAAAGATATCTCCAAAGCCACCAAAACCGCCACCAAAGATATCTGACATATCTACATAGCCGCCACCAAAACCAGAAGGACCATTAGGGTCTCCATAACGGTCATAGTTGGCGCGCTTTTGCTCATCTGACAGCACAGAATAAGCTTCGTTTACCTCTTTAAACTTCTCTTCTGCATGAGGATCATCAGAAACATCAGGGTGCAGCTTTCTTGCCAGCTTTAGAAAAGCTCGCTTGATTGTTTTTTTGGTCTGCATCACGAGCAACACCTAAGAGCTCGTAGAAGTCTTTCTTCTCTGCCACGCTTACTAACTCTCCCCTTATAAAACCTTAAACCTAAATTCCCATATAGCCGACATAGCCTAATCCGGCCGTACAAGCATACAAAGTCATAATAATAATTGAATAGAAGGCGCCATTGATAATTCCTGAAACAAAGGCACTTGCAAAGCTTCTCCACCAGCCAGCATTCATCTTGACACCATCTGCAAGAACATTTCTCATGCCAAATATCAAAAGTGGAATCAACACAATGGCAAATAGTGGTGACCTCAAATTAAGCGCCACAAACACAAGAAGCATTGCAGTTATACCTGTGATACGAGCTCCCGCACGCTGACGGAATGTCAACTGCTCTGAAGGAACCTTAATATTTACGATAAAATCACCAGTTGTAGAACCATTGGTTCCCGCATTACCCATTCCAGGAACTCTAATTTGATCACCGTTATGCGAATTAGCTGGTATATCAACCATAATTTCACTTGCAGACAGAACACGACCAGATCCACCACAAACGTCGCACGGATCCTGTACAACATGTCCAGCACCATCACATTCTGGACAGTCAACTCTAAACTTTCCAACACCAAAAATTGAAGAAAGGTCAATGTCAATATGGCCCGTTCCGTGACAGGTAGGACAGGTAGTTGACTCAGCTTTATGCTGAGATCCCTTACCAGCACAAGCATCACAAGTAACAAAGCGCTGATACGTGATGCCTTTCTTAACGCCATTTTTAGCGTCTGTATCATTCAGCGTTAAGTCGTAGACAATATCTGCGCCAGTCTGAGGCTTGTATGCACGAGAGCGCTTTTTGAGATCCGGTGGTCCAATTATTAAAGTTGATATCACCAAACGGGAAGCCTCCCTCAAAAGGAGAACCTCCATAGGCAGATCCGCCAGGATAACCAGAAGGACCATAGCCGCCACCATAGAAAGAGCCACTTCTCATTGCATCATATCGACGGCGCTTCTCGGCATCTGAAAGAACAGCATATGCTTCAGAAACCTCTTTAAAACGCTCTTCAGCATCAGGCTCTTTATTGATGTCAGGGTGAAGCTTGCGAGCTTTAGTTTGAAAAGCTTTTTCTAATTTCTTCAGCTGTCGCGGACTCAGAAACACCAAGGATGGCGTAATAGTCCTTTTTCGTTCATAGCAGCCATGAAATCTCTCCGATTCAACCCATATCAAAATCTGCATCATGAGAACGTTTGAAAGTGTACCCACTTGTTTTGAACTTAATGCAGTACAAACACACTACAGACGTAAATCCCAAAGACGTCCATAGAGCTCGTTGCCAAGCAGCCAGCCCTTCTCGGTAGGTCTGTACGTAGTTTTATCCTTAGAATCTTCGTAATTGACGCATTCTAGCAGCTCATCATACACACAGGAGTCAAGTACTTTTTGTACCGATGACACACCAAATACTCGTTTAGACACATCTAAAAGCGCAGGAGCCATGGGCTCCATAAGACGAGCATGTAGCATTAAATCTTCTGCTACAGACTCTCTTAGCGTTAAAAAAATTCAACATCAAACTCTGTCGAGAAAAAGCGACGCATCTTCAGCAATTTTTTTCTTGGAGCATCAAGAACCACCAGTCGCGCACGAACGGCATTTTGCGGACGATTTGGCAAAGAGGTGTTGACCTTGGCAAGTACATCGTACTCAGCTGCAGTCAGCATACTTGCAGCGCTAGTGCCAAGACCAAGGTACGACTCGCCTGTCCAGTACATCTTATTGTGCTTACAGCTCTTCTGATTGCGAGCATAACTTGCTACCTCGTAGCGTTCAAACCCCGCCGCTTGGAGCGTCTTTGAAGCTGCTTGCATTCGATCTGCCTGCACGTCATAAGTGTTCCATGGAGTGTCTTTATCCTGGGTTTGCTTAGCCAGCGCCGTGCCATCTTCAATAGTTAGCGGATAGACGCTCACATGATTTACGCCAAGCGAGATAAATCTTGAGAGCGAAAACTCCCAAGAACTCTCTGTTTGCTCAGGAATAGCGCACATAAGATCAACCGACACATCGTAACCATTGTCTTTTGCAGCAAGTACTCTGTCGTAAGCCAGGTCGGCCGAGTGAATTCTGCCCAGCTTCTTAAGCTCATTATCGTTAAAACTTTGAACTCCCAAAGAAACTCGTGTTACCCCGCCCGTAGCAAGACTGGCGAGAAGATCATCAGATAGCGAGTCTGGATTTGCTTCAATACTGAACTCATCAGGATTTACAATCGCTGAAGTGTGCTGCGCCAAATCCACTGCATCTTGACCAAGCAAGCTAGGAGTTCCACCGCCCATATAGACCGTTTTTGTATCCGCTAATAAACCAAGCTGAACAGCTTCATCTAACTGACGCTTCAAAGCTTTAACGTAATTATTCATGCGACTGTCATCTTGTCTTGTAGACCAAGAAGAGAAATCGCAATAAAAGCATTTTTGAGAGCAAAACGGAATATGCAGATAAAGTGCAGAGGTAGCCGTTTGATTGTATTTAGACTGCCAAGAATCCACAACAGACCACTAGCTTATAGATGGATTGTGCTCAGGAGATTCCTGCTCACCCTCAAGTTGCTTGACGGTTTCTTTTAATCTCTAGCGCCAGATTAATAAAATCTTGAGCTGTAACACACCTTACTGACTTACCGCGCCAATAGGCAGCGTTTGGAATACCCCTAAAATACCAGGTAGAGAGGCTTCTTGCGCGAGCAATATGAATGTGAGCCGCATCAAGTAAGCGTACATGCATCATAAAAAGATGCAAGCATCTGATCAAGTGTTGGAACAAGTGAAACTTGACCCACAACTAAAGCTTGAGTGTTCTTAAAAATCCAAGGATTACCATAGGTTCCACGAGCAATCATTACAGCTGTCACACCTGTCTCTGTAAGGGCATGAGCTGCCGCTTCAGCAGAGAGCATGTCACCAGAGCCTATAACAGGAATTGAAACAGCATCACAAACTCTATTAACAGTCTCCCACTCCGCCTGACCTCGATACATCTGGGTGGCAAAGCGACCATGAATAGCAATAGCAGCTGCTCCCGCAGCTTCCATGGCGCGAGCAAACTCAGGTGCAACTTCTTCATCTTGCCTTCTACCGCGCCTAATCTTGACAGTTACGGGCACGCTCGTCTCAGAAAGACAAGCTTTTAACCAGATCTGCAGCAAGCTCTGGGGTATCGAGAAGGGCTGAGCCCTCCCCTTTTTGACAACCTTGGGAACAGGACAAGCCATATTAATATCGATAAGAGCAAGCTTATTCCCCAGGCGTTCACTAATCTGTGCGGTGGCTTCTTTGAACTGCTCTGGCTTGGAACCAAAGAGCTGAACAGCAATATCTGGCTCGGTAGAAAGTGGTTCTACAAGCTCCCAGGTCTTCTCGCCACCATAATGAATTCCTGCAACAGAAACCATCTCTGAGTATGCAAGACCTGCTCCACCAGATCGAGCCATAGTACGATATACGCCATCACTAACGCCTGCCATAGGAGCCATAAGCACAGGATGAGCGGATAGACGCTCCTTGAGTGAGGGACCTGTCGCAAATGGTGCAATATGTGAAGAAAGACCTGCTTGAGGTGCGCAGGTTGAAATGATTGTTTGAAGCGACTCCACAAATACCTTCTACTCGTCGTCAACCTTGAGAACAGCCAAGAACGCCTCTTGAGGTACTTCGACTGAGCCAATCTGCTTCATGCGCTTCTTACCCTCTTTTTGCTTTTCAAGCAGCTTGCGCTTTCTGGAAATATCACCGCCGTAGCACTTAGCTAAGACGTCCTTTCTACGCGCTCGAACAGTAGAACGAGAAATAATCTTATTGCCAATAGCACCCTGAATAGGAACCTCAAAGAGCTGCTGAGGAATGATGCCTTTAAGCCTGTCACAAAGGCCACGAGCTAAGTCATACGCTTTGTCTTTGTGAACAATGAATGAAAGTGCATCAACAACGTCTCCGGCAAGCAGAATATCAAGTTTAACTAGCTCAGAAGTACGATATGAATCAAACTCATAGTCGAGCGAAGCATATCCCTTAGTCCTACTCTTAAGTTGGTCAAAGAAGTCCAGGATAAGCTCTGCCAAAGGAATGCTAAAGATCATCTCAACGGACTTATCAGACAGATACACCATATCTTCAGATACACCACGATGATCAACAACAAGCTGCATAACTGTACCAACAAACTCTGGAGGTACAATGATTTTTTTGCCTTTAGATACGGCTCATCAATGTGATCAATCTTGGTGACCTCTGGAAGATCTTGTGGACTCGTGATTTTCCACTATGGTTCCATCAGTTTTTATAAACGTGATAATCAACAGAGGGACTAGTAGCAATCAAATCCAGGTCAAACTCTCGCTCAAGTCGCTCTTTGACAACTTCCATATGAAGGAGGCCCAAGAATCCCACTCTAAAGCCAAAGCCTAACGCTACAGAAGTCTCTGGCGACCACGTAAGAGATGGATCATTAACGTGCAACTTATCGAGGGCATCACGGAGATTCTCGTACTGCTTGTTATCAACCGGGAAAAGACCCGTAAATACCATTGGCTTTGCTTCGCGATACCCAGGCAATGGCTCTGTGCAGGGATTTTTGCTTATAGGTAAGGGTATCGCCTACGCGAACGGCCTCAGGATCTTTGAGGCCAGTGACCACATAGCCAACTTCACCAACAGAAAGCTGGTCAACAGCCATCTCAAGGGGCCTCTTAGCACCAACCTCTTCAACGAGAAAAGGCATAGATCCCTGCATCATAAGAAGCTGATCGCCAGCCTTGATTGAACCGTCAAAAATACGCACCGTTGCGACGACGCCTCTGAACTGGTCAAAATATGAGTCAAGAATAAGCGCCTTAAGTGGAGCTGTGGGGTCTCCCTTTGGTGGAGAAACCAAATACACCAGTGCCTCGAGAAGCCCATGGATGCCCTCACCCGTCTTACCAGAGACACAAACAGCGTCGTCAGCTGGAATGGCAAGAACGTCCTCAATTTCTGCACGAACCTCTTCAGGACGAGCAGATGGAAGATCAATCTTGTTGATGGCGGGGACAATATCCAGATTGGCATTCATGGCTAGCATGGCGTTTGAGACGGTCTGTGCCTCAACGCCCTGCGTTGCATCAACAACCAGCACCGCACCCTCACAAGCAGCCAAGGACCTTGAGACCTCGTAAGTAAAGTCAACATGACCTGGAGTGTCAATCAGGTTGAATTGATAGCGTTCTCCATCGTCTGCGTCGTACATAACGCGGACTGCATTGGATTTAATAGTGATTCCGCGCTCACGTTCAATATCCATAGTGTCTAAGAGCTGTGACTCCATATCGCGTTCTTCAACGGTATGAGTAAGCTCCAAAATACGATCACTGATGGTAGATTTACCGTGATCGATGTGCGCAACAATAGAGAAGTTGCGAATATGTGAAGTATCCTGTGTATTCATAAGGAAAATAATAGCGTAAAGTACCCCCTTCGTGCTATACTTCTACAGCTGCCTCAAACGTGTCTCAGCTAAGAGGCCTCACATAGTAAACACCGAAAGGAACCGCACGTGGCTAACATCAAGTCTCAGAAGAAGCGTATTCTCACCGCTGAGAAGGCACGCCAGCGCAACAAGGCTGTCCGCTCCGAGCTTAAGACTGCAATTAAGGCAGTTCGCACTGCTGTTGAGGCAGGCCAGCTTGAGGACGCACAGGCTGCAGCTAACAAAGCATCCCGTCTTCTTGACAAGGCTGCTTCTAAGGGCATCGTACACAAGAATCAGGCTGCTCAGCGTAAGAGCGGCATTCAGAAGCTTGTTAACACCCTTAATAAGTAGTTCTTACTTACTTTTTAATTTTTTTAAAACGGGCTCTTCGGAGTCCGTTTTTTTCTTATCTTCATTCTTTAAATCTACACATTTGAGATGCCGCACATGGCAAAAAAATAAGCTTAGTCATAGTGGTCGTCTTATCTTCTCCACTCTTTAGACCTCTCTCCACCTCTGCACAGATGCTCAAAAATGAGTTCAAGTTCACCGTCGCTAAATCGACGTGCCCATTGTGAATAATTTCTAACCTGCCATGCCTGCTTACCTAAAACGGCTGCAATTTGCTGCTCTGTGCCACGCTTTGCCATCGCTCGCGCGCAAATTAAATCTCTAACGCGAGAAACAATTAATGACAAAAAGGCCAATGGCCTCGGACTCATCAAGCTGACTATAGAGTTCCATCGCTTTTTTTGGCGTTTCTTGCAGAGATGCTATCGAGAAAAATCCCATGGCCTAACCTCAACCACACGTGCAACATGAGTTTCTACAAACTGAATATCGATTGCTCCTGGATGTCCTAAAAAGCGATGCTAAGGACTTAATCTGAGAGTCAATCATGGTGGTGTTGTCACCAACACGACTTAAGAGCTCATTTGCTGCATCATAAAGGAATTTGCAGGCCATATTTTTTTGTCCAAGTTTCTGAACGTAGGAAGGTAGTTCTTTTCTTGAAAGCGCTGAGCAATCAATAATTGCTTGTTTGCTCAATGCCCTCAACAGCCTTATAAAGCCTTGTGGATTTGGCAAGTGTCTTTGCAGACAGCAAAAAGCGTAGTGGTTGGATTAGGGTTCTTCAAATACTCCACAAGAGCTTCTGATACAGGTTTAGGCAATTTACCCGCATCATCAAGGACAACGATACGCCTAAAATCACCCATGGGAAGCGTCTGTGCAGACGATAATACAGATTCTGAAGTCAACTCAGCAGTTACAAAAAAATCTCATCAAGATTAAACGTAATAAAGCTCTGGTTAAGACGGCTTTTAAGCTTATTAATAGCCCTTGAGCGCTTAAGCTCATCAGGACCTACAGCCAAATATGCAGCTAGCAACTTAGCCTGCTCCGCCATCTTTTTCCTCCTCTGAATCTGTATCTACTTTAGCATGTTGCACGCTCACCCTTGGCCCATGTTCTCCAGGAAATACTGTGATGTCTCCGTAATCTTTAGTACAGTAAAACTTTGACCCAGCTTCCTCTAAGATATCCACAGCTTCTTGCTTTGGATGTCCATATCGATTGTTCCTTCCAGCACTTGCTACCGCTACCTCAGGCCTTAATACTCGAGCTGTTTCTGGATAAAGAGACTTTTGCGGCACCGTGATGTCCAACTTTCAAAAAATCAATATCCCCCACGTCGCCTGAATTCACTGTCTCTTTAGTCTGATCTCTTTCAGCATCTCCTGTTAAAAGTGTGGTCAATGTATTCTGTCCGTCGTTATATGTCACGTACAGTTCAACAGAAGCATTATTTGCTTCTGTTGCCTTATAGCCTCTATGTGGCCACACCACACGAACACGAAATCGTCCAACATCAAATTCATCACCATATAAAACTTCATAGGAGCCGCTGCCGGAAATCCTCTGAATGGCTCTTTTGTAACTCAGGTTTTTCTTGTTTTGTTATTCCTTCTCCAACTAATACCCGGCCTGCCTTCACTGAACTAACCATATACCCTCACGCCACCAGCATGATCCTCATCAAGGTGTGTGAGCAAAATAGCGTCAAGATATGAGATGTGTTGTCGCTCTAGAGCGTCATTAACCACATCTCCCACACTCGTGTCTACAAGCAGAGAATGCGCGCCGTCACTGAGCAATATGGCATCTCCTTGGCCAATATCCATCACACAAATTCTTGTTGGCGAGAAAAAAACTTCCAGTAGATACTCAAAGCCAAGATAAGCATAAATGCCGTCGAACAAACACCAACTAAAACTACTCTTTTTCCCTTTTGGCCAAAACACGTAAAGGGCCACCATTGCTGCAAATATAAGCAATGAAACTATCCACCCTCATGTCAGTTAACGACACGCTTGCAAAAAGATCTTTCAGACAAAAAAAGAAGTAAGAGTCTCTATAAACTGACCAAGAAAATCCACAAGGCAGAAAGCAATATTTTGAGTTGGTTTAAACCAACATAAAGCTATTGCTCCAATTCCAAATAAGCTCAGAAGAGAAAAATAAACTTGTAATCAACGCACTTGAAAGAGGAGCAAGTAATGAAAAATGACCAAAGTACATGCAAGAAATTGGAAGACATGAAAGCTGAGCAACGGTTGTGGCACACATAGTGTTTCGTACGTCAGAAAACGGTTTTTCTAAGAACCTTCTGTATTTTTTTCCATATCCAGATATGGAAAAGCAATTTTTTGCATAGTACTGAGCAAGACCGCCGTAGATATTCATGCCAAAAAAATACACAATAGAGACAGGGTGAATGCAATATTCACGCTTAACTGTGGATCAACACAAAGCATAAGTAATGCGACGATAGAAACTGCTGATAGCGTATGATTTTTTTCTGCCAACACATTGCATAACGTATTTTTTTGTTCGACTAGAAGTATTGCCCTCATTGCGGATGCAGGTAATCCACAAAAAGCGCGTAACTACCGAGTAGAAATAAATTCACTACTCCTCTCAAAAAGAGGTTTTTAACGTTAGCTTTTTTTAAGAAAAAGCATCAATAAAGGTAGAAAGAATTACCATGTGACAACTAGATATTGCAATGAGATGCATTAGGCCGCAACGCATAAATATTCTAGGAATGTTAAAGCTATACAAGCTAGGCCTATAGGCACAAAGACCGCATGCAACTAACGCTCGGCCAAAGCTCTGCTCAGGTTGAAGTTGAGAAATACAGTTCTCTCTAAATTGAGCAACTTCCCCTGATAATTCCCTCTTCATAGGTTTTTTTGAATTCACCTTGGTTACCTGAATTGTGCCAAGTACTCCCCTCTTAAATTGTTCTTCTGAAAACTCCTTATCTTTATATTGTGAAAACCTACCTTCACAACAAAGATGCGTTTCTCGCAAGAATTGTTCCTTGGCATGTAGCCCCACAGTTCCAATGCATCTACCCTGGTACAAGACATTTGCCTGACCAGTCCATGCATGATTTTTATAAACTAAATCTCTTGATACAACTAATTCAAAATCATGTATAGCGGTTGACTCTAAAAGATCCACCGATGTCATTTGACTGACATATATAAAAAGAAGATCTGATTAGGATTATTACAAGTGAAAGTAAAACCACTCCAACAGTCATAAGGCTGGTATGCGCGTACTTTACATACCAAAGTCCTAAGGCCGCCGCCATACAGCTTCCTAAAATTTGAAGCAAAATAGTATCAAACGTTGTGTTTCTCGCGATAAAAATTTGCAGCCATAAGCAAACAAATAGCAAGATACAAAGGCTATACGGAATAAAAGGCCTAGTGGGTTGTTCTATCACCTTAGACACGAATATTGTCCTTGAGCTGATTAAACTTTTTCTGGCCAATTCCAGAAACACGCATCAGATCTTCAGTTGTTTTAAAAGGTCCGTTCTTTTGTCTGTCTGCAACAATTCGCTGAGCCAGCCCTTCTCCCACACCTTGAAGCTTAGTTAATTCTTCTACAGTTGCTCGATTAATATCTACAACCGTCTTTTTATCTCTCTTCGTATTTGTTTGCTTATTGCTTGTGGCTTTATTTTTGCTCTGACTGTGGAATCTCTGGTGGCGGCTCTTCTCCCTTTTTAGGAATATATATTTTTTGACCATCTTCAACAGGAGACGCTAGATTAATCCCTTGCCCGTTTGCGTCTTCAGTTAAACCTCCTGCTATTTGAATAGCATCATTCACGCGAGGGTTTGCCATTTGTAGAGCGTAAAGTCCTGGCGACTTAACAGCTCCATCAACATGAACCATCATTTGAGGAGAAGCTTCTTTAATCTTATGATCAGCTCCTGGCTGATCTGTTGCATTATCTTCTTCCGTATGTTTTTGGATTTTTCTGCAACAGTCACTCCTTGCGTAGAGTCTGTTTGATTATGTGATCTATCAAAAGACTCCGTTGTTCCAGCAGAAATTATTCCAATTAATACAACTGCTGACACAATAGCTAGGACAACCACAGCGGCAACTGCTATGAGTTGTTGCTGAGATAGATTAAACCTTCTCATCAATTTATTAATTATTTGAGTACGGTTATTTGAAATCTGAGCCATACAATCACCTCAGATTTATATTCAACTATTAGGTTAATGAGAAGCACTACTTTTTAAAGATTCATCTGATAGCTTTGTCCTAAAACTGCTGGTAATCTGACACAGTTGTCAACAATTGCCAGATATGTTGCACAAACTAACGAGAACAGAATTGCTCTAAATAAGATTATCAACCCACTCGCATAAAAAATCCGCCCTTTTACGGGCGGATTCTAAAAATGCATCTGAGCAAAGCGATCAAAAGTTTTGAGCAGTGAAAATATCCTAGTCAGTAATGAACTCTGCAGGTGAAAGCTCTCTATGACGAGCATTCAGAGTTTTTGGGTGGCTTATATGAGGGGCACTGACTAAAGTCAATGTACTCAATATGCTGCATTAAGTCTTCAATCATGGCCTCGTGATCAAATGAATTCCAGGCATCAAGCACTTCATTCATTTTTGCATGTGTTTCAGGACGGCGAGGCATAAATAGTGTGCAGCAATCTGGAGCCGTCTGCGTTGAAATATCAAACGTGTTGATATCTTGAGCGCGACGAATGATTTCCTGCTTATCAGAGCCTATGAGAGGCCTTAAAACGGAAATTGTGACTGCCTCGTTGACAGCAGCAATGTTATCAAGCGTCTGAGAAGCAACCTGTCCAAGAGATTCTCCCGTTACCAGAGCCTTTGCGCCTTCAAGCTCTGCAATCTTTTGTGCAATGATATACATCACACGTCGATACATAATGACACGCAGGCTTTGTGGAACAGCTAGAGAAATCTCACGCTGATGCTCACCAAAAGGTACAACGTACATTCTGCCTATAAGACCCGCAGGCTCAAGTGCTTCGATAATGTCTTGGCACAGATACTCGCTGGTATCAGAAGTCATAGGACGACCAGAGAAGTGAACCGGAATTACCGTTGCACCTCTACGTCCAACCATCCAGGTAGCAACAGGCGAATCAATACCACTTGAAAGAAGCGACACAACCTTACCGGCGGTACCAACAGGAAGACCACCAACACCCTGGATAGAAGCAGCATAGACATACGTATTTCCCTGAACAACATGTACGTATACCGTCATATCAGGGTTATGCATCTGAACTTTTTTATCCGGGAAATTCTCGCAAAGAACCTCTCCAACAAGCTGGTTAAGCTCAAGTGAATGCTTGGGATAGACTGTTGAGGATCGACGGGCATGCACTTTAAACGTAGAAAAGTTTCCTGCCTCCCCTAATGCTTTGATAGCAGCGTTACAAAATTCCTGCTCATCTAAGCCACAGCGATATGCTAGAGAAGCGCGCGCGACACCAGGAACCTGAGCGACCGCATGTTGCAGTTCTTCAGTTGCCTGTTTATCAGTTGTTTCTACAACAAGATAGCCAGAAATGCGAGAAACCCCCGCCACTGGAAAGTGTCGGAGGGCTCGGCGCAAATTTGTTGCTAACTGATTTTCAAAAGTTGATCGGTTCTTACCCTTTAAACCAATTTCGTGGTAGTGAACCAGACATACTCTTTCAGTCATAACTCTTAGTAAACGATGGTATTCTCGCCCTTAATTGCCTCATCAAAAGACTCTTTGACAAAGCCAAGGGTGCCGTCGTTAATCTCTTTCATAGCAATAGAGACAGAATCCTTACCACTTGCAACAGTGGTAATGTCATCAAAATCCTGAACAGCGGTTACACGCAGGTGCTGACCGTGAAGCATATTGTTAATATCGCAAGCACGCTTAGAAGCAAGAGAGCAAAGCAAGAATGGATTCTGCTCAGTCTTCTCAAGCAGGCTGTCAATCTCAGGCTTAATAACAGACATTAAAGCTGACCTCCGTCTGATTCATAGTCATCAAAAACTTCCTCGAGCTTGCTTAGTGCAGACTCAAGGTTGTCGTTCACAATGCAAACAGTATAGTCGTTTGCATACTCCATTTCACGCGACGCATTAGAAAGTCTCGTAGAAATGGTCTTCTCGTCTTCTGTACCACGACCTCTAAGACGCTGTTCAAGCTCTTCAAATGAAGGTGGCTTAATAAAGACAAGAACGGCGTTGGGATATTGTTTGTGGACCATAAGTCCACCCTGAACGTCAATCTCTAGAACAACAGACTGACCTGCAGAAATCAGGCGATCTACCTCTGATTTGAGCGTGCCATAACAATGGCCATGAACATGAGCCCACTCAAGGAATTCACCAGCATCAACGCGCTTTTTTTAAATTCTTCATCGGAGAAAAATAATACGCAACTCCATCGACTTCTCCTGGTCGCGGAGAGCGCGTAGTAGCCGAAACCGTCAGGCCTAGGTTTGGGCGCTTGTCCCTCAACAGAGAGACAAGCGTTCCTTTTCCTACACCTGACGGTCCAGATACTACAAAAAGTTTGGCTGAACGAGCCACTACTTGGTCAGTGCCTCGAGGAGCTGCTCACGCTGACGAGCGCCAAGGCCCTTAACGCGGCGAGTTGCGGAAATTCCGAGCTCGTCCATAATCTTTGCTGCCTTTGCCTTGCCGTAGCCAGGAAGGGACTCGATAAGAGCGGAAACCTTCATGCGCTCAGCGATAGGATCGGTAGAATCAAGGACCTCTTTAAGGGAGACCTTACCAGTCTTAACCTTCTCGCGAAGCTCTGCGCGAGCGTGACGAGCCTGAGCTGCCTTCTCAAGTGCTGCCTTGCGCTGCTCATCGGTAAGTGTAGGTAGAGCCATTGTTCCTCCAAACATCGTTTTCGTACGTCATATACGAAACTCAATTTAATGTGCCTTTTGCACTTCAGCAAAATAGTTTGCCACATAACACGTTATTTACAAGGGGGTTTTTTTATATTTCCGCATTAAAAACCACCTGTTCATCACAATTCAAAAAAACTTCCGTTAATTTTTGAGCTCTGAAACTATGTTTTCAAAAAGCCTCGACAGGATCATTTGCGCTGGTAATCGGCCTACCAACTACTAACTTGCTTGCTCCTGCCTGAATTGCAGCTGAAGGTGTGGAGATTCTGACCTGATCGCCCTTCTCGGCACCTTCTGGACGTACTCCGGGGGTCACGATGAGCGCATTTGGCCCCAAAAGCTCTCTCATCTCCTGTGCTTCCTGTGGCGAGCAAACAATTCCGTCAGCACCTGCGTTGTAAGAAAGAGAAGCCAAACGAGCAACCTCGTCCTTAATAGAGCCGTCTACACCAATGGAGTGAAGCGCATCCTCATCCATGCTCGTAAGCACAGAAATAGCTACCAACTTGGTACGTCCAGACTCATCAACGCCACGATCTGCTGCTGCCTCTTCTGCTCCCTCTCGACCGGCAGAAATCATCTGAGCGGTTCCCAGGCCATGAATAGAGAGGATGTCTGCGCCAGAAAGCGATGCAGAGTAGACAGCGCCTTTAACCTGGAACGGAATGTCATGCACCTTGAGGTCCAGAAACACCTTGAAGCCGCGGGCATGCATCTCGTCTACCATCGAGGGTCCGTAGCGATAAAAGAGCGTCATGCCAACCTTGACCCAGCATGCATGGCCGGCGAGAAGATCGGTGAGCTCCAGAGCTCTTTCTCTTGTACAATCAAGCGCAACAATAACGGCGTCTCGTGCCTGCTCATCTGTTAGCATTCAACAGCTCCAATCAGTTCGTTAATGTCAGATACGCCCTGGGACTTTGCCCAGTCAGTAAGCTCGTTCAGAATACGTGGTGCACTCATAGGATCGTAAAGGTTTACAGAACCAACCGAGACAGCCGTAGCACCTGCCAGGATAAATTCCGCAGCGTCCTCGCCTGTTTCTACGCCACCAACACCACAGATAGGAATAGAGACCGCATTTGCGCACTCCCAAACCATGCGAACAGCAGCGTTGTGACAAAGAGGACCACTCAGGCCGCCAGTTGGCTTAGAGAGCCTGCTCTTTCTGGTGTGGACATTAATTGACATGCCTGGAATAGAATTGATGAGCGTAAGACCATCAGCGCCTGCGGCCTCAAAAGCCTTACCAATCTCGGCAACGTTGACAGGGGCCATCTTAACCAAGATAGGTAGCTTTGTCAGAGGACGTACTGCCTTCATAATCTCTGTGGCCTGCTCTGGAGTACCGCCGAGGGGTTTACCGCCCTTCTCGAGATTTGGACAACTCACGTTAAGCTCAATAGCTGAGATGTGCGGATTAAGCTCTTCAACACGCTCTACGACATCAATCATCTCCCTGCACGGAGTGTGCTGCCATCTGCATGATAACGCGTGTGCCACGACCCTCAAGATCTTTCATGTAATCATCAGTGTGGGCGATAAAAATCGTCCACTCCAGGATTTGCAAGGCCAACGCTGTTCATCATGCCGCCGTTGAGCTCACACATACGAGGAGCTGGGTTTCCTTCCCAGGAACACGAGCAACGCCTTTCATGGTAATGGCGCCAAGCAAGGAGACATCGTAGAAGCCCTCAAACTGCCAGCCATAGCCAAAGGTACCCGCAGCAGTGTTGATAGGGTTTTTTTCATCTGGATACCGCCCAGATTGACGGTCATATTCACCTGATCTACCATGCGATCTCCTTTGCCTCAAAAATAGGTCCAACCATGCAAGCAGACGCATAGCCGCCCTTAGCAAGTGGGACATTGCAGGTGTTGCATGCGCCAAAGGCACAGCTCATCATACGCTCCATAGAAACCTGGCAGGCAACGTTGTTGGCAATTGCAAGCTTAGCCACGCTTCTCATCATAGGCTCTGGCCCGCAGGTATATATAGCGTCCCAAACACCTTGGCTCAAAGGTTCCTCCAAAGCTGCTGTTACAAAGCCCTTGGTACCCTTTAGAACCGTCATCCGTTGTGACGTACACGTTCTGTGCGCCCAAGGCGAGAAGATCCTCTTCTCCAAAGAGTTTCTCGGCAGTTTGTGCGCCAATGACCGCGTCAAACTCAACACCTAGCTCGGTAAGCTTACGAGCCGCTGCGATAATTGGTGTGATACCCACACCTCCTGCTACCAGCACACTTCTCTTACTAGAAGCGTTAAGCCGCCAGGGACGACCGCAAGGAGCAGTCATATCGCTAGCGTCACCAGGCTTCATCTGAGAAAGCCTGTGCGTGCCTTCGCCTACCGTTGCATAGATAAGCTCCAGTGTATCGGTAGCTTTATCAGCAAGCGAGAAGGACAGTGGAATGCGAAGAATGTGACGCTTATCGCCTGGAACATTAACATTTACAAACTGACCAGGTGCTAGAGACTTACAAAGACCTGGTACCTTGAGCTGGGCTCTATACAGATTCTGGGCAACCTGGGTATTACTCAGAACCGTAAAGTCAAATACCTGTACATTTCCACGTAGTGGCATTACTTTTCCCCTCCAGGAACAACTACTTCATCAGCAAGAACACGATTGCCATCAACAAACACATCTGTTGCAACACCATAGAGCTCAGCGCCAATAAAGGCGGAGTTCTTGGACTTGCTCTCAAAATACTCTGTCGTAATCTGAACCTTCTTTTTCTGGGTCAAAAAGGGTCAGGTCAGCCTTGTAACCTGCAGCAATCTTAACAGGCTCAAGACGCAGAATACGACGAGGATTAACGGCCATTGCACGAACAAGACCAGTGAAAGAAAGTTTGTTGGTACGTACCATGTTGGTAATCATCAAAGGCAGCGAGGTCTCAAGGCCAATGCAGCCAAAGTAAGAGATTTCCCACTCACAGTCCTTCTCGTGAGCTGCATGAGGAGCATGATCGGTAACAATGCAATCAACTGTACCGTCTGCAACCGCCGCCTGAAGAGCAAGCGCATCCTCAGCAGTTCTGAGCGGTGGATTCATCTTAAGGTTGGTGTTATACGTATTGGTAATGTCATCTTCAGACAAGAAGAGGTGGTGAGGGCAAACCTCTGCGGTAACAGGCAAGCCTTCCTTCTTAGCTGCACGTACCAGTTCTGCTCCCCTGCCCGTTGAAATGTGGCAGATGTGTAGAGGACAGCCGGTAAGACGGCAAAGATCAATGTCTCTGGAGATTTCCAGTTCCTCGCCAAGTGCTGGCCAGCCAAACATGCCAAGTCGCGTACTTGCACGACCCTCGTTGACAACACCCCCAGCGCTGATGGACTCTATCTCACAGTGAGCAGCAACAACACGGTCAAACTGGGAGACATACTCCATAACGGTGCGCATCATACCAGCGCTTTGAACGCCGTGGCCGTCGTCAGAGAATGCGGAGGCACCCTCGTCAACCATGTTGCCAATCTCAGCAAGCTCTTGACCCTTAGAACCCTTGGTCAAAGCGCCCATAGGACGGACGTGAATGAGACCAACCTCATTGCCACGATCAATCTGGAAGCGAACAGCAGGTCCGTTATCAGTAACAGGATTGGTGTTTGGCATGGTAGCAACGTCAGTAAAGCCACCGTGAACCGCAGCTCTAGAGCCCGTCTCAATGGTCTCTTTGTACTCAAAGCCTGGATCTCTGAAGTGAACATGCATATCAACAAGGCCAGGAGTCAATACCTTGCCTTTTGCATCAATAACGGTATCGCCCTCTTGAGGTGCAACGGTTGCCGCTACTTCAGCAATGGTTTCTCCCTCAATACGAACGTCCAGTACTGCGTCAAGATTAAGCTGTGGATCTACAACACGTGCGCCCTTAAGCAGAAATGCCATCAGAGTCTCCTCCCAGAAGCAGATACATTGCGGCCATACGCGTCAAAACGCCTGCATTGACCTGGTCAAGAATACGAGCGGGCGCAATCAGCCACCTCGCTGTTAATTTCCATGCCACGGTTCATAGGACCTGGGTGGCAGATGATTGCTTCGGGCTTCATCAGCTTACTGCGGCGCTCATCAAGGCCCCAAAGCCTGTTGTACTCACGGCGAGAAGGAATAGGCGCTCCTTCCATACGCTCAAGCTGCACGCGAAGCATGTACACGACGTCTACATCGCCAATGACTTCATCAAAGTGCGAGGTCTGAGAGCATCCAAACCAACTTGGATCATCAACGTGGAATGTTGGAGGTCCTACCAGCACAACCTCTGCACCCATAGTCTTGAGTGCTGGCACCAAAGAGCCAACAACGCGGCTGTGAGAAAGGTCACCAACAATGGCAACTTTAAGGCCATCAAGATGTCCAAAGTTCTTACGGATGGTATAAAGATCAAGCATTGCCTGAGTTGGGTGCTGATGTTTGCCGTCACCAGCGTTGATGACTACTGCATCTGTGTGCTCAGTAATCTTCTGCGGTGTACCTGCAAGTTTTGCACGGCAGATAAACATATCAACGTTCATAGCGTCGATAGTCTGAATGGTATCTGCCAAAGACTCACCCTTAACCACAGATGAGGTAGATCCTCCCATGTTTAAAGCGTCGGCAGAGAGGCGTTTCTCGGCAAGCTCAAATGAGGAGCGAGTCCTGGTAGAAGGCTCTAAGAACAGGTTAACAATGGTGCGCCCACGAAGAGCTGGCACCTTTTTGATGTCTCTGTTGTTTACAGCCTCAAACGACTGAGCAGTATCAAGAATTTGCTGGATATCGTCACGTGTCAGGCTGTTTGTATCAATCAAATGTTTAACTGAAAGCATTAGTTTCCTCCCTCAATAAAGGGGTCAGAATAGTCAGCTTCGTACAGCAAGACGCAGTCCTGACCATCAATTTCTTTAATATTTAAGCTGACTACCTGGCTCTTTGATGAGGGAACATTCTTTCCCACATAGTCAGGTCTAATAGGAAGCTCGCGATGGCCACGGTCAACAACAACTGCTAGTTGAACACGCTCAGGACGGCCATAGTCAATGAGGGCATCGAGTGCTGCTCTGATGGTTCTTCCGGTCTGAAGTACATCATCTACCAGCACAACGCTTGTACCCGTAATATCAAAATCGATATTAGTTGCATGAAGCACCGGTGCAGTATTTCTTCTAAAATCATCGCGATAAAAGCTAATATCTAGTGAGCCAACTTTTGGCTTAAATCCGGTAAAGCTTAGAATCTTTTTCTGCAAGGCGAGAAGCCAAAACTTCTCCGCGACGAATAATACCTACCAGAGCAACGTTTTCAATTGAATCGTTATTCTCGACAATTTCGTGAGCAATACGCGTAAGAATGCGGTCAAGGGACTGCTCGTCCACAATGAGAGAGTGCGAACCTTCTTGAGTCATAGCGCCTCCAATAAAAAAAGATACCTCACCTGACCAGGCACAAGGTATCCAAAAAGGCAAAACTATAACTATGAGCCTTACGGGTATCTCGTACCACATTTAAAGACACACATATTGTACTCGTACAGAGCCTAACTTTTTGGTTAGGAATTTTTAATTATCTCTTGAGGTGCTCGTAAGCTTCACAAACTTCGTCTACCGGGCCAAGCATGCGCTGCTTGCCCTTCTCAATCCAAATGGCACGGTCACAAATGCGCTGGACCAGATCAATGGAGTGAGAAACCAGAAGAACGGTAACGTTATTAGAAGCGACCAGCTCTTTGATGCGGTTCTCGCACTTTTGCTGGAAGAGGAAGTCTCCTACCGAGAGCGTCTCATCAACAATGAGCAGGTCAGGCTCTGTAACGGTTGCAATTGCAAAGGCAATACGTGCCACCATACCGGACGAGTAATTCTTGAGTGGCATATCCATAAAGCCCTCAAGCTCAGCAAACTCAACAATCTGATTAAAATGCGAGTCGATGAACTCCTTCTTGTAACCAAGAAGAGCGCCGTTAAGGTAGATATTCTCTTTAGCGGTAAGCTCCATGTCAAAGCCAGCACCAAGCTCAATAAGCGGTGCAATAGTACCCTTGACCTCGCAAGTTCCCTTAGAAGGCTCAAGGACGCCCGCGATGATTTTTGAGCATGGTAGACTTACCGGAACCGTTGGTGCCCACCAAGCCAAAAGCCTCGCCGCGCTTCACTTCAAACGAGATGTCATCAAGGGCTTTGAACTCCTTGAAAGTAACTTCACCGCGTGTAAGCGCAATAAAATACTCTTTCAGCGAGTTAAACTGCTCAGAGGCAATGTTAAAGATCTCTGAAACACCATTAACAGCAACGACAGTTTCTGCATCCTCAGCTGGAAGCGGAGGGCGCATAAAATCATCATCACCTGCAACTACTACCCAAGCGGTAACTGTCTGAGGATTGTTGAGGCTATCAAATGCATCAATATAAAGATGATAGCGGCCGGGCTCAGTAAACGTAAATGTCCACGAGGTGTCTGTGATTGAGCCGCCAAACTGATGCTCTGTGGTATCCCAGAAGCCCTCGTCCCAGCGATCGTACAGACTCCACACATAGTTGAATCGGAAGCCCTCAGGATCTGCACCAATAATTTTAGGAGTAGCAGTAACAGTCTCTCCCGCACGAATCTCATGCGTATCCAGAGAAACCTGAACTGACCAGCCTAATCCTTTATTTGGTGACTCAGACATACAACTCCTCTAATCAGCTATTGCCTGAACAGTATAGCTGATTATGGCGAGAAACCCGACTTCTTGAATGAGTAACTACTTCTTTGGGGCTGCTGTGGTAGTACGGACAATCAGCTTTGGAGCTATTCTAATTGCCTCAGGTTCATAGCCTGGCTGAGATGCACGAATGGCATGTTCAAGAGCAACGCGACCACGCTCAAGCAAGTTAAAGCGTACGGTAGTCAGAGAGAAGTTAGGCAAATAGTCTTCAAGGGAGTCGTCAACGCCCACGATACTGATATCTTCTGGCACATGAAGGTTTGCCTCTTCAAAAGCAGCGATAATACCAAGAGCCATCTGGTCATTTGCAGCATATACTGCAGTAAAATCACGATTTTCAAGCAGTTTTTTTGCCAATTTCATAGCCGCTGTTTGCAGTCCAATCTCCGGCAAATGGCTCAACGATTTCTAGACCGTACTCAGCCATGGTGTCACGCCAGCCCTTCTCGCGAAATTGCGAGTCAATAGAGTAAGAAGGACCTGCTACGAAGCGAATCTTGCGATGACCCTGCTCATAGAGGTGGTCTATGACTAGCTTAGAGCAACCGTACTGGTCTGAGTCAACCGTTGTGCAATAAGGGTGCTCATGCATGGTAAGAAGCACTGTTCCAAGGCCTGGCTGCGGTACAAATGATTCAAAGTCTGATGCCATAAGGCTCATGCTGATAATCATGCCGTCAACAGGAAGATTAGACATACGATGAGAAATATCCTGCAGGCAGAGGGCCGTCGTCAGAGCCTTTCTCAATCATCGTAATAGCATAGGGTGTGCTCACGAGCCGCAGAAACAATACCGTCAAGCGTGGCCAAGTTACCAAATTCACGGATATCATACAAACACAGTCCCACGGATTGATACGAACCAGAACGCAGCGACCTACCCGCAAAGCTTGGCCTAAAGCCCATAGACTCCATTGCGGCCTGAACTTTTTCACGCGTTGCCTTGCTGACATTCTGTGCGCCGTTGGCAACACGAGAAACCGTCTGCTGAGAAACACCTGCTGCTTGAGCAACGTCGGCCATTGAAACGGAGCGTTTATTTAAGCTGGAACAATGCGAGCGTGTCACGTACCCCTCCGATTATCTGCTTGTTTGCGTACTCATAGTACCAGCCAACTCTGGAATTTAAGACAAAAATTGTATATATAGGTACAAATTAAACGTTCACGGTGCAAAAAGAGCCGTTCGGCGAGAAGGACTTTTGACCTGGGCTCTAACCGTTTGCCCCCGCAAAAATACCACTGACTGAAAACTCAATAATCTGCTGTTGGATTACTATGAGTACGTTAACATAGTATATGTAATGCACTATGAGAGGTACCTCGGAGGTATCCGATGATTGACGTTCGACCTTTTGAAAGCTTTGTTAACTCCCCTGACGCACTTACGTATACCATTCGCGGTGTTCGTTCGGCAGTAAAACTTACTAATTTTGGTGCAACTATTCTTGGTATTGCAGTACCTGACACCTATGGAACTCGTGCAGACGTTGTTTTAGGTTATAGCCTTTTTGATTCATATTTAGATAACCCTGCTTGTTTTGGTTCTTCTATTGGGCCTTCTGCTAACCGTGCAGATAAAGCAGAAATTCCTCTTAATGGGGTTGTCTATCATCTACCAAAAAATAATGGTCCAGATAATCAAAATAACCTGCACACTGATCTTATCGCTGGTATTCATAAACGCATTTGGCAGACAAAGCTTGATGAAGCTCATAACGCAGTAGTTTTTAGCATTGATCTTGTTGACGGTGAGTATGGTCTACCAGGTAATCGTCATATCACTGCACGTTATGAACTTGTTGAAGAGTCAACTCAATCAACCGTTAACCTTACCTATGCCTGCACCACTGATGCCCCTACCTTTGTAAATATGACCAATCATGTGTATTTCAACCTGAATGGACATGACTCAGGGGATGTCTGTGGTCACAACCTAACCATTCGTGCAGATTCATATCTCCCTTTGAGAGAAGACTCGGTTTCTGCGGGAACTATTGACTCTGTTGCAGGAACTCCTTTTGATTTCCGCACACCAAAGGCAATTGGCAAGGATATTGAAATAGACAATGTGCAGCTCAAAATTGCTCGTGGCTATGACCACTGCTTTGCCATCAACAACTATGCAGATGGACAGCTTCGTCCCGCCCTTCTCGCCACGTCAGAGAGTGGGCGCTCTCTTGAGATTCAAATAACTGCTCCAGGAGCTCACCTTTACACCGGTAACTGGATTGATGAGGCTCGCGCAAAAGATGGAGCAAGTTATAAACCGCTGGCAGGTTTTGCATTTGAGAGTGAGTTTTATCCAGATTGTGCTCATCATGCAGAGTGGCCTCAGCCAGTTTGCACGCCTGATCAGCCATACAGCTCACAGATTGTGTATCGATTCTTTTAAGGTTTACGTAGCTTCACAAGCATCACAAGGAAAGGAACACCATGGCTCATTCGTTTGATAAAAAGACACTTGCACAGCTTAACTGTGCAAAAGACCACTTTGAGCAGATGTTCGGAAAAGCTGATCGCTATCTTGCAGTACATGCTCCTGGTCGTTCTGAGATTGCAGGTAACCATACTGACCACGAGGGCGGTCATGTCATTGCAGGCGCTCTTGATGTTGCTATTAACGCTATTTGTGCTCCTAATAGCTTAGGCGTTATTCGTGTAGCCAGCGTAGGCTATGACCCTTTTGAGGTGGACTTTACAAACCTTGAGCCTTCCGAGAGTGAATACCTTACTACCAAAGCCATTGTTCGCGGTATGGCAGCAAACCTGGTAAAACTTGGTTTTGAGCCATCTGGTTTTGACATGGCAGTAGTAAGCGACGTACCTGGTGGCGGTGGACTTTCTTCCTCTGCTGCTTTTGAGGCAGCAGCAGGTCGCGCAATGGAAACGCTCTGGAAGGGAGGCAGTGAGATTTCCGCCGTTAAACTTGCTCAGATGAGCCAAAACACAGAAAACGTTTACTTTGGCAAGCCTTGTGGTCTTATGGATCAGCTTGCTGTTTGCCTTGGCGGCCTTGCCTTTATGAACTTTGAAGATTCCGCAGAACCCAAGGCGGAAAAGCTAGACCTTAACTTTGAGGATTACGGCTACGCTCTCTGCCTTGTTGATGTTGGCTGCGACCACGTTGCCTTCACTGATGAATACGCGGCTGTCCCCGTAGAGATGCAGAAAGTTGCAGCAGCTTTTGGTAAGACTCGCCTCTCTGAGGTTCCTGTTGAAGACTTCCAAGCTCGCGTTACTGAATTGCGAGAAGATCTTGGAGATCGCGCACTTCTCCGTGCTATCCACTACTGGTACGAGAATGACCTGGTTGACAAGCGATGGGCAGATCTCCAGAACTCCGATATTGAGTCCTTTATTGCGCTCACCAATGCTTCTGGTGCAAGCTCTGGCATGTATCTGCAGAATGTTTCTACTTCTGGCTCATATCAGCCAGCTATGCTTGCCCTTGGCTTGGCTGAGAGTATCTTAAAAGGTACTGGCGCCGTTCGCATTCACGGTGGCGGTTTTGGCGGCTCTATCCAGTGCTTTGTTCCTCTCGCCCTTGTCGAGACCTTCATTGCACAGATGAACCAGTGGTTTGGCGAGGGTGCTTGCCGACACTACGCTATCTCTGACCAGGGAGCTTGTGCACAATGGCTGTAGCAGACAATGAAAGCGCTCTTTGCATTCAGCAGCTTGTTGCGTATGCCTGTGAGCGTGGTCTCATTCAAACCGAGGATCTGACCTGGTGTTATAACGCGCTGTTAGACACGCTTTCGTACGAAGGTCCAGCTCCCGTTAAGTCTTGGGACAAGCTTGATTTGGCGTCGTTTGATCTTGATCAGACGCTCGCTGAGCTTGCACGCCTGGCCGTTGCTCACGGTCTAGCTGAGAACACCCAGAGTGGCGAAGACTCATTTGCCATGCGTGTCATGGGTCTACTGTTGCCTAAACCTTCCGAAGTTGCGCATCATTTTGATGAGCTTTATGCTGCCAAGGGTCCTCGTGCTGCAACTGACTGGTTCTACGCTCTTTGCTGCGATGCAGGCTATGTGAGAAGAAGCGCCATTGCAAGAAACATCACGTGGACTTCATCAACTACCTGGGGAGACCTTGAAATCACCATTAATCTCTCCAAGCCCGAAAAAGATCCTCGTGAGATTGCCGCAGCAAAAACGGCTCAAAACTCTTCTGATGAGAAGTACCCTGTATGTCAGCTCTGTCTGGACAACGAGGGTTATTCTGGACGCGGCGCTTCGTCTGGCGCAGGAGCTCATCCTGCTAGGCAGAATCTGCGCATCATCCCCATTGAGCTCAACCAGCATCGTTGGGGATTCCAGTACAGTCCGTATGCATACTTCAACGAGCATTGCATTGCCATGAATTCGGATCACATTCCTATGCACATTGATCACGAGGCACTCGTCAACCTCTTTGACTTTGTGGACAGGTTCCCCCACTACTTTATTGGCTCAAATGCCGATTTACCCTATTGTGGGTGGATCGATCCTCTCGCACGATCACTACCAAGGCGGTCGTTACGAGTTCCCCATGATGCGTGCAGAGGTGGCAGAAGAGTTTGAGCTTGAAAGGTTCCCAAGTGTTGCAGGAGCTGTTCTCAGATGGCCGCTTTCTGTCCTTCGCCTCTCCTCAACCAGCCGAGAAGAAGCACTCAAGGCCGCGGAGTTTATCATCACCGCATGGCGTGACTATTCCGACGAGTCCGTCTTTGTCTTCGCGCAAACTGATGGTGAGCCCCACAACACGGTTACCCCTGTTGTCCGCAAGCTTGAAGATGGCACCTACGAGGTCTTCCTTGCGCTGCGCTGCAACGTAACCAGCGACAAGCATCCGCTTGGCGTCTTTCATCCACATGCCGAGTACCATCATATTAAGAAAGAGAACATTGGTCTCATCGAGGTTATGGGACTTGCTGTGCTTCCGCCTCGCCTTGTGCCTGAGCTCAACAAAGTTCAGTCGGTCATGGAGCAGTGTCTGGCAAATGACAAGAAAGCCAACGCTGTCTATGGTCAGCTCACCACAGACTCTACCACTATCTCTCATGCCGATTGGGCACGTCAGATTTACGCAAAACTACTTGAGCAGGGCGACGCTTCTAACAATGGTGACGCTTTGAGGAAAGACGACACTTCCCTCTCGTCCGAGGAGCTCAAGAAATACATCTACGACGAGGTTGGCATTGTCTTCTCGCACGTACTTGAGGACGCTGGTGTATTCAAGTGGGACGAAGAAGGACGAGCCGCACAACTGCGCTTCCTCGAGTCTCTGTAGACTTCAGGTTTATCAGCTTTGACGTAGTTCTCAAGTTATAGAGCTAGATATCCCACACTTTACTTTGCGTCTGTACGGAGTCACAGAACTCACAGCTTCTATGCGAGTTGCACATATAATCACCCAACAAGAGGGCCGAGAAGATCGGTCCTCTTGTTTTCCACGAGCTGGGAAGTTCGGCTATCTGAGCACAACGATGTTGAGCATTTTGTCATACATGGGACCTACTTGACTCCTTTACCACAGCAATGTCACATATTCTGTCAAAATGATCTCTGCTTTGTTCCTTGACCACAGCAATGTCACATATTCTGTTAATAGTTAACAGAATATGTGACATTGAGGTGTTTTTTCGCTCTAAATCTGCAGAATATCCGACATAGATGTGTTTTTCTCGCCAGAAATAGCAGAATATCCGACATAGGTGTGGTCACCAAAATCTAAAAGGACATATATCCAATGCTATTGTCCTCTTGACCTGCGTGATTTCAGATTTCCCGTAAATGCACTTTTTCATAACGTGCAAACCTCAATTTGTGCAGCAAAAAGAGGCGCCTACGTGAGTAGACGCCTCGAAACCTGCATGTAGTGTTGCGCTTGCCCGCGCTTGGTGCGCCCGCACTTGCAGCGCTTTTCCGTGCGCCGCGTGTTGCTACGGGACGCTAGGTTTACTTCTTCTGAACGTACTTCAAGCAGTCCAAGGTAACTGCAGTCAGGATAATAACGCCCGAGAAGACAAACTGAAGGTTGGTGTCAATACCAAGAATAGTCAGTGCGTAAGTCAAAGCAGTGAAGATGAGAACACCTACGGTAACGCCTGAAATCTTACCAATACCACCGGTAAAATGAGACGCCACCGACAACACAGGCCGCGATTGCATCCATGTCCCAACCCTGACCGTATGCAGCTGAGCCCGAGCCGACCATGCGCATACACTCAAGCCAAGAACCAAATCCGTAGAGAATACCAGCCATGACAAAGGCGCCAACCATAACCCTAAAGACTGAAATACCGGAAACTGCAGCTGCCTCAGGGTTTCCACCTACTGCGTAGAGGTTCTTACCAAAGGTAGTCTTGTTCCAGATGAACCAAACAATTGCAATTGCAGCAACGGCCCACAGAATGATAGTTGGGAACTTGCCAATACGTGGGATGACCATGTCTGGAATAGAAGGCTCGATAGCACCAAACGAAACACCCTTTGTTGCATAGGTAACAAGACCGAAGATAATCAGCATGTTAGCCATGGTGGAAATGAATGGGTGCATCTTAAACTTAGCGGTGAAGAAGCCTGCAATACTGGTAAAGCAGGTGCACAGGACAATACAGGTAACCAGTGCCAAAACAATTCTCACAGGAATTGGAAGACCAGTAAGGTCAAAGGTAATACCAAAGACCTGACCTGTGTTTATGCCCTGGTGCATGATGATGGTTGATGCAGTCATACCCATACCAACCATACGACCAATAGACAAGTCAGTACCGGTAAGCAGAATCAGGCCAGCTACACCAAGTGCCAGGAACATTCGAGGAGCTGCCTGCTGAAGAATGTTAATGACGTTGGAGTATGTCAAAAGCTGCGTGCCCTTGACTGCTGGGGTAATAATACAAAGAGCAATGAATACCATGAGAATAACAATGTACAGACCGTTCTGAAGCAAGAATGAACGGGTGTTAAATGCGTACTTGTAGTTCTCCCACTTCTGAGCCTGAGACTCAAGAAGCGTAAACTTAGACATTCTCAGAAGGTCAATGAGGTGATACTCGTGGCTGAAAGCGCTGTGAGCGCGATCCTTGATGCGCTGAAGCTCCTTCTGGTAGTTGACCTTAGCGTCAAACTGACGATTCTTATAGACGTACTTCTCGTCCTTAATTTCCTGAGCATCAGAGGTTTTACTTACAGCCTCTTCGTGCTCCTTTTTTAAGGCGCTCAAGAGCAGCAGCGTAATTCTGCTTAGCCTGCTCCTTCTCAAGGGCGCAGCTAGCCTTTACAGGCTCAAGATACTCACTCTTGTAGTGCTCCTTGAGGTAAGCCTCTGCCTCTGCAATGAGCTTAGAGACCTGAGCGCTATTCTCGGACTCAACCTTCTTGGCATGCTCAAGCTCAGCCTTGTAGCCCTCGATAAGCGTGTTGCGCTCTTCTGCAGAGATAGACTTATCGCGCTTTGTGGACTCGATTGCGCTCAGTGTTGAAATTACCTTGTTGGTACCATTTGCGCGAAGCTCATCAATCTGAGCCTGAATGGAACCAATCTTCTGATCAATAGGCTTTAGCAGCTCTTTTTTTCCTGCTCGGCCGTCAGAACAGATCCACCTGTTTTTTTGGCATATGTATCATCCTCTCCTACAGGTACTTTGCGCTGAGGCGCAGGAGTTCTTCTTGATTAGTCTCGTTGGTGTTAACGATGCCCGAAAGTCTGCCGTTGGACATAACGCCAATACGGTTGGTAATTCCCAGAATCTCTGGCATCTCCGAAGAGACAACAATAATAGTGGTACCGCTCTTTGCCATATCAATGATGAGCTGGTAAATCTCATATTTAGCGCCGACGTCAATACCACGAGTAGGCTCGTCCATCAAAAATACCTGAGGATAGCGCTCGAGCCACTTACCAAAAAAATGACCTTCTGCTGATTGCCGCCAGAAAGACTTGAAATCAGGTCTGTTGGACCCTGAGCCTTGGTGTTCATAACCTTGAGCTCGTTGACGGTAGCCTTAGTCATCTTAGGATCAGAAAGAATTGGACCAGACTTGTACTGGTTCAAGTTTGCGATGGTTGTGTTAAACGTCAAGTCACCCTTAAGGAACAGACCGTTTGCCTTACGCTCCTCAGTAATCATGGCAAAGCCGTGATCCATTGCTTCTGCAGCTGTCGAGAAGTTCATAAGGTGGTCATTGACGTATACACGACCTGCAGCTCTGGTTCTTACACCAAAGATTGTTTCCAGAAGCTCAGTTCTACCAGCGCCAACAAGACCATACAAGCCAAAAATCTCACCCTTCTTGACGTCAAAGGTGACATCCTGAAGGTATGGCTCGTATTTAGTTGAAAGGTGCTGAATAGAAAGATACGTCTTACCAGGTGTATTAGTAACTTCTGGGAAGCGGTTCTCAAGTGAACGGCCAACCATTGCAGAGATGAGCTCATTCATGTTGGTCTCATCGGAGCGCTTGGTCATAACAAGTTTGCCGTCACGAAGAACTGAAATATCGTCACAAATCTCAAAAATCTCATCCATCTTGTGAGAAATGTAAACCAGTGAAATTCCTTGCTCTTTGAGCATATGAATCATCTCAAAGAGTTTCTCGACCTCTTGGGTCATAAGTGAAGAAGTAGGCTCATCCAAAACAATAATCTTAGCGTTGTAGGAAATTGCCTTAGCAATCTCAACCATCTGACGCTGAGATACAGACATGTTCTTCATAGGCTGAGTCAGATCAACCGTCATGCCCAGACGTCTAAAGAGCTCGTTTGCTTCTTTTTTCATGCGTCCCTCGTCAACGACACCCATTGCATTAACGGGATAGCGACCAAGGAACAAGTTATCTACAACATTTCTATCCAGGCACTGGTTAAGTTCCTGGTGAACCATTGCAACGCCATTCTCAAGAGCGTCTTTTGGTCCAGAGAAACTGACCTCTTTGCCATCAAGAAATATCTTGCCTTCATCTTTTTTGATACGTACCAAACAGGCACTTCATCATGGTAGATTTGCCTGCGCCGTTCTCTCCCATAAGACCCATAACGGTTCCACGGCGTACGTTCATTGAAATGTGATCTAGAACACGGTTACGTCCAAAGGACTTACTCATTCCATCAATAGTTAGAACGATATCGTTTTCTGTATCTGCCATGTAATCACCCCTTATCTCGCTAAGTTTTTTTGCGCTTATTCGCGAGAACACCGGAGGAGAGTAGGTATCTCCCCTCCGGTATTGTTTCGTGCTATCGACTACTTAATTACTTAAGCAGCTGGGTATAGGAAGAACCGTTGTCGGTCTTAACCATGTTGAATGCAAATGCATCGTACTCGTCAGGGTTGCCAAGACGGTTGGTAATGTTGGACTCAGTCTGGCCGTCGCCTGCGATGAACTCAACGTTGAGGTTGAGCAGTGGAGCATACTTCTTGAGCAGTGGAACATAGGTTGAGCCAAGGAAGTTATCGCCAGAGTTGTAGGTGTTGAGCCAAACCTTCTTCTCTGGGTGCTTTGCTGCGTCAAGCTGCTTGGAAGCCTCTGGATAGGTAGTAGTTGCATCCAGATTGTCCTTGTAGTTCTCAGCGGTAACAGCAAGGTTGAGAGCATAGTAAGAACGCTGCTCTGCAACATACTTGTAGTCCTTGGAGTCAATCTTGTTGCCAGCGTCGTCTGCGGACTCAATGCCGGTGTTGATGTCAGCGCCGTCAAGAGCGTTGCGGAGCAGGCGGAGAGTCAGGTAAGCCTGAACATCTGGGTGCTGGGAAATGGTGCCTGCATAGCCGTCAGCAATAGCTGCAACAGCATCAGAGTTAGCGTCATAACCAAAGGTTGGGACCTTCTGAGCCTTTGACCATGCGTTGAAGATGGACATGCCCATACCATCGTTGTTGGAAACAACAACATCGATCTGCTCACCGAAGGAGGAAGACCATGCTGCAATTGCGTTACCAGCGGTTGCTGCGTCCCAAGTTGCACCAGCGGTGTTCTTCATCTCCTGAGAAGCAAGCTCACGAATGGTGTAGGTCTTGCCGCCGACCTCAAGCTTACCGTCCTGAACAACAGAAGCGGAGCCGTCGGTGTTGGTGCCTACTGGATCGGAAATAATCTTGCCGTCCTTCTCAATGCCGGTACCAAGTGCCTTGCGGACACCACGGGTACGTGCGATGGAGTCATTGTGACCAATGTCACCAATAGCAAGAACGTAACCAATAATGCCGTCCTTGTTACGGTCAAGCTCAGCTGCGTGAGCCTTTACGTAGTCCAGAACCATCTGGCCCTGAAGCTCTGCACCCTGAACTGCGTCAAAGCCGACGTAATAGGTGTCCTTGTTGAAGTTAAGGGTGTTGGTGTCAAGCTCACCAGTAGAGCTGTTGGAAGGCTGGCGGTTAAAGAAGACAACAGGCTTATCCTTGTTCTCTACCTTTGCATCCTTTGCACCTTCCTCTTTTTTCTCGCTAGGTGCGCAAGCTGCAAGAACGCTAGATCCACCAACGCTCAGAACGCCAAGACCACAGAACTTTAGAAAACTGCGACGAGACACATCCATAGTAGTGCCCTTTCTCGTTTGTTGTACCTTTTGTACAACACTGACCTTGATGAGTACGTTAACAAATCTACTTAACACCACTTATGCGATATCGCTCAACGGTTGCAGAAACACCGTAAGCGTTATGTTTTTGTACCTTTTGTGGTATCAATTTTTGAATTTTCTGAGGATAAAAAATATAAAACAGGACAAATGGCTATAAGATGCTTGAAAAGTTGTGGGCTAAGAACCCTATAACAAAAAAGACCAGGCAATGCCTGGTCTTGAAAGTTCTGGCTCCCCGAGCAGGATTTGAACCTGCGACACGCTGATTAACAGTCAGCTGCGCTACCGCTGCGCCATCGGGGAATAAGTGTGCTTCTCAGCGGTGTTTAAGTATAGAGAGTCATTCAAAACCATGCAAGCATTTTTTTGGAAAAAAATTTTTATCCCAAAAGATGCCTGTGTGATTGATTGAGAACTTAAAGAGAGCTACTCCTCCATGTAGTCCTTAAGACGACCGGACCTAGAAGGATGGCGAAGCTTAGCTAAGGTCTTAGATTCAATCTGACGAATTCGCTCACGTGTAACACCAAACTCCTTGCCTACCTCTTCAAGAGTGCGAGGGTGTCCGTCCTCAAGACCAAAGCGGAACTTAATAACCTTACGCTCACGGTCTGCAAGACCATCAAGGACCTGCTCAAGCTGCTCTCGAAGCATAGAATCAGAAGCTGCATCTGGTGGAGCAACTGCAGAAGAGTCCTCAATAAAGTCTCCAAGCTGAGAATCTTCTTCTTCACCAATTGGTGTCTCAAGAGAAACTGGCTCCTGGCTAATCTTCTGGATCTCACGAACGCGATCAGGAGACATGCCCATCTCTGCGCCAATCTCTTCTGGACTTGGATCTCGACCAAGGTCTTGTAGAAGCTGGCGCTGAACACGAATGAGCTTATTGATAGTCTCAACCATGTGAACAGGAATACGAATGGTACGTGCCTGATCAGCAATAGCGCGGGTAATTGCCTGGCGAATCCACCAAGTGGCATACGTAGAAAACTTAAAGCCCTTGGTGTAATCGAACTTCTCGACAGCACGAATAAGGCCCAAGTTTCCTTCCTGGATAAGATCGAGGAAGAGCATGCCGCGGCCAACGTAGCGCTTTTGCAATAGAGACAACAAGACGAAGGTTTGCGGAAATGAGCTGCTGCTTAGCGTCAAGTCCCTACAGACTCAATGCGCATCAGACGACGCTGCTCAGCACGGTTAAGTTCGATAAGACCGTCCTCAAAATCCTCAAGTTTCTGAGCAGCTGCTGTACCAGCCTCAATCTTCATAGCTAGGTGGACCTCTTCTGATGCAGTCAGAAGGTCAACCTTACCAATCTCTTTAAGGTACATACGAACAGGATCGCCGGTAAGCATAACCGTTGTAGTATCAGAGCGACGAGCTCGTGCGCGAGAAGAACGTTTTTGGCTTGGAAACTTTTGCCTTAGAAACAGAGCGCAATGCCTCCTTGACTTCACGCGCCTCATTGGCGGCATCAAAATCTTCATCATCTTCGTCTTCGAATTCTGATGAATCATCTAGATCATCGTCGGAAGAAAAAAATCATCTTCTGCGGCATCATCTTCAATTGCGAAGGAAACGGTTGCTTCTGATGCGGTAGTAATTTCTACACCTTTAACGCGCAGCGAATCATATAAATCTGAAAGCTCATCATCATTGACGTCAACATCACGAATAGCAATCTGAATATCATCTTCGCTGATACTACCGTTAGACTTTGAAGAACTCACTAGATCATCAACAATTTTAGCAAGTTCATCTGAGAGTTTAACCTCGTCATTTGCCTTTTTTTGCAGCCACAAATATCCTTTCGATAGATTAGCGCAGGTGTTTATACCCAAAAAAATATCTGTTCGTAATCAAATTACTCATTGTAATTTATAAAAATTGAATGAGTACTTTCTATACAAAAATTACTATCTCCTACTGACCAGAAGTGAGTTTCTTTCCCAACTCAAGTGCGCGAGCTTGAAGTGCTTGTGCAGCAACAAGCTGTTCCCTGCGCATGCGCGTCATCAGAAGTTGTGCCCTCATAAGAACTAGAACGCAGTTGAGAACGAATTTCTCGCAATTTACGCTGTACGGAATAGTAGTCAACCGTATCCACAATAAACTCAAGTGAGCGTCGCGTGTCTGAAGCACCCTCAGAAATAACGCGACCAGAAGAGAGAATGGCAGCTGCATTTGGCTCAACTGCTACAGCGGCGGCAACCACCTGGGCAGGCGTAGCACCTTCTGGGGTTGCTAACATTGCCCATGCCATGGTCTGATGACGTGCGTCAGCCCATACAAAAATCTGCAATCCTATCCTGATACTCACGCACCAGCGAAAGGTTGGTTGCCATGACGCTCAGCAGTTCAAGTTCTGAGTTAATCTGCCTGCGATCTTCTACAGAAAATCCCTGTGCGAATCTTGATGTATATCCCGCAGCTGATGCACCATACGCCTGATCATCATATGGTGAAACATCGTCGTATGTTGGACCTTCATCATACGTTGGCCCTATACGATTGATTCTGTGCGGATTTCTGTACAAATTTTTTGCGCATGCCTGTGAACACGACTCTCTGGAGCGTCATCTTGGATAGGAGCAGCCTTGATAGCTCGCTTTACTTCTTCAACATCAATGTGCAAAATGTCAGCAACGCGAAGCGCATACTCGCTGAGCAGCACAGAATTCTTAAGTGGTGCCAGTAAAGATGCAAGGGCGTCAAGTGCCTTAACGCGACCTCCTGGAACGGAGATATCAAATTCTGAAAGTGTGGAATCAAAGACAAAGTCCATGAGTGGACGTGCAGAGTCCAAGATAGGACGAAGCTTTTCTGCACCTGATTCCGCGAGAAACTCCATGGGATCTTGATTATTGGGCAAAACAACACAGAGAAAAGCTGCGGTTGTTTTATCAATATATTTAATAGCTCTTGCAGCTGCATGTTGTCCCGCGGCATCACCATCAAACATGCAAATAATTTTACGCGCACGCTGGCGATCAATAAGCTTTACGTGGTCAGACGTAAAGGCAGTACCAAGTGCTGCTACGGTATTTGTGAAGCCCGCTTCATGCATGGCAATAACATCAGTATAGCCCTCACAAAATAATTGCCTCTGATTGTGCTGTAATGGTTTCCTTTGCAACATCATAGGCGAAGAGGTGCTTACCTTTATTAAAGACCGTAGTATCTCTTGTGTTGAGATACTTAGGTGCATTTTCTACCTTTTTAGTAAGCCTGCCACCAAACGCAATAGTTCTTCCCTGTTCATCATGAATGGGAAACATCACGCGGTCATAGAACCAGTCGCTAATGCGTCCATTGCGCTCTACGGCAAGGTTGGCAGCAATCATCTCTTGCGTGGTATAACCACATTTGCGCAGGTGTGTAACGAGCGCACCCCTACCAGGAGCATATCCCAGCTTCCAGCGCTTACAAACAGCTGCACCAAACCCACGACCAGAGAGATACGCGCGCGCAGCCTCAGGACCTTCTCCCCTTCCGCGCATAAGCATGGAGTGGAAGTAATTCTCGGCCTCTGTAAGGCATTCTATCAACCGATTTTTGCGAGGACCCTTAGAAACATGTGCCTCTTCAGAAAGGGTAATTCCTGCTTTGTCTGCAAGGTATCTAATAGCGTCAGGAAACTCGAGGTTTTTCTCGCTTCATGACATAGCTAAAGACATCTCCGCCCTCTGAGCACGCACCAAAGCAGTGCCAGAGACCTGTAGAGGGATTTATCTTAAACGAAGGGCTTTTTTCTTGGTGGAAGGGGCAGCATCCCCAATAGTCCTGACCTCGAGGTTTTAGCTCAACTGTTTCTGAAACAAGCGTGACAAAATCAATTGCTTGTCTCACACGCTCTTTATCTTCGTCAGTTATCATCTGCCACCTCCCTACTGTCTAAGTTATATGAAGTCGTACCCAGATTCTGAGCTACCCAGTCTATATTTCCACGAACGGCTTGCTTAAGGTCTTCGAGCGAATCGAATTTTCTAGATTCTCTCAGTCTTTTTACAAACACCGTCTGGATTTGAGCGTCATATAAGTTGCCCATAAATCCCAGTAAATTAGCTTCTAACAAGGGTTCTGTCTGTGACTCAAATGTAGGAGCTTTTCCCACATTAACAGCTGCAGGCCACGCTGTCGAATCATGTACAACATAACAGGCATATACGCCGTCTTGAGGGATACAATCACGTACATCAAGCGCTACGTTAGCGGTAGGAAAACCAAAACCGGTTCCCTGCCCACGGCTATGAGTAACCATGCCACTGACAAAATGCCAACGACCTAACAGGCTTGCAGCAGTCTCGACACTACCCTGTTCTAGCAAATCTCTAATACGAGTTGCAGAGATTTTTCTGCCCACCTGAACAAAAAAAGCTCATGAGCATGCACCTCAAAGCCATGCTTTTTTCCCCAAGGGACGTCAACAGCGCTATTCCTTCTGCACCCTGAGCGCCGAGGCTAAAATCTGAGCCCACGTAAACTGATGTAGCAAATACATGCGGAAGTAGCTTGTCTTTCACGTACTGAGTCGCGCTCAAAGCCGCAAACTCGCGGGTAAAGTGATGTACTAAAATGCCATCTACTCCCCATGCAGCAAGCGCGCGGAGCCTATCTTCTCCCGAGAGCAAGCGACGAGGAGATGCGTCAAACAGTACCTCAACAGGGTCAGGAAGAAACGTCACTGCTATAAGAGGCACGTTACGAGCTTTTGCATCCTTTTTTGCGCTGGCGAGAAGCCCTTGGTGGCCCTCATGAAGACCGTCAAAGACGCCAAGCACGCACACGCAAGGTTGCTGATAGCAGTTTGAACGCAGTGTATAGAAGTCAGCGTCACCAAGCTCTAAAGGAGCAGGAAGAAGGCTTCCATACATCACCGATTGTGCTATGCGTTCAACCTTATACAACGTACGTCCCTACTTACACAAAATGCCTTGAGAAAAATTTGTTTGGCAGACGAGCGAAGAACCCTGTCTACACCAAATGCCTACCAGGAGGTTATTCCACACCAGACTCACAAGAGAATTGTGAGGCGTATCTGAGAGATCTTCAGGAATACCAAAACGCTTACCAACCTCTACATACTTGTATTCAGCTGGAGTGAGTTTGTGCACTGGATATCCAAGGACCTCTATTGGATTGAGACTCTTTGCGTTAAGAACCTCAGTTGGGTTTTGCTCCAGTTCCTCCAATGATACGCAGCTACCTAGCGTAATGGGACCAGAAAACGTTCTTCTTAATCCGCTAATATGAGCTTCTGTTCCAAGCTCTTGGCCCAGGTCTCGCGCGATGCTTCTAATGTATGTTCCCTTAGAAACGTCAAAGGCAACAGTCCAAATTGGCGCCTCATCAGCTGATGGTGTATGGACTGCCAAAAATGTTGCGTCATAGATGTGAACTCTGCGCGCAGCAAGCTCTGGAGTTTTGCCTTCACGGACAAGCTGATAGGCGCGTTTTCCTTCAACAGATATTGCAGAAACCGCAGGTGGAAGCTGGTCTACCGTACCCGCCAGCTTTGCGCATGCAGCGCGAGCAAACTCTGCATCGCGTAGCTCTTCTGGAACAGGTGCAGTGGCTACAACCCTGACCATCTGCATCATCGGTTGAGGTGCGGGTGCCAAACGAAACGTCAGCCACATATCCCTTGCGGTCCAGCGTCAGGAGGCCCAACAGCTTTGTGGCAAGACCAATGCCCACAACCAGAACGCCGCTGGCGTTTGGATCCAGTGTGCCTGCGTGTCCCACGCGTTTCTCGCTAAGTGCACGACGAACGCGAGAAACCACGTCATGACTGGTGAGGCCAAGTGGCTTGTCAATCGCAATAAGAGCGTTTATTCCGCTAGCTCCTCGCTTCACCCTATGACTCCTTGTCAAGCGCGAGAAGATCAATGAGCATAGAAGCTACCTCTGTGAACACATCATCAATGGTACCTTCTGCGGTAAAGCCTGCAGCAGCGGTATGTCCGCCGCCACCCATTTGACGAGCAACACCAGAAATATCAAGCTCTGATTTTGAGCGCAGGTTGCCGCGAACTTTGCCGCCATCAACCTCTTTGAGGAAGAGCGCGATTTCTGTTCCCTCAACACAGCGTACGATATCTACCAGACCATCCATCTCTGAAAGTGGAACGCTCGAAATAGCAAGGTCTGCTGCAGTGACATAGCTATACGCAACGCGCCCCTCACCAAAGGTACGGATGCGTCCCATAACCTTTGCTGCAAGGTGCAAATAAGCCAAACGGTCGCTTTGATATACGTGAAGTGCAATCTGAGAAGGAGAAGCTCCAGACTCTACCAGCAAACCTGCAACCTCAAACGCCTCACCGTCAGCATTTTGGTATTGGAAGCGGCCTGTATCAGTTACCAGAGCACACATAAGATTTTGTGCCTCAGCAGGAGTAAGAGTAGCGCCTAGATGACAAGCAAACTCGGTAATGATGACACCAGTTGCTGCGGCGTCTGGGCGCACTAAACCTGCGTTCCAATACACCTCGTTATAAGGATGATGATCAAGTACTGCCACCATCTTTGAACGGCGCATCAGAGGCTCAGCATCAGCCAAACGACCTGCAGATGAGAGATCTACACAGATAAAGAGATCTAGCGTACCCACATATTTGTTGGCAGGAACAAAGCTATCCGCACCCTCAAGAAACTGATAGATGCGTGGCACTTCCCCATCAGCATCTGCCAAGAGGTTAGTTATGGCCTTCTCTGGCCATCTTCTTTTGGATAATCGAAGAGAGCGCCAAACCAGAGCCAATGGCATCGCCATCAGGAGAGGTGTGCGCGCATACGACGATCGACGTGGCCTGCTCGATAAGAGCAATAACCTCGTCAAACTCTGGACGACTGACTTTTGTTTTCAGTAACGCCAAGTACTTACGCCTCCTCGTCTGAGCTCTCGTCATCGGAAGCGACAGGATAGCCAAATTCGTCCTTTTTCGACACCAAGAGTTGGAGGAACTACCTCAAGCGCCTGAGCAATACGCTCAGCCTCATCGGTAGTGGTATCAATTTTAAAAATCAAGCTCAGGAGTGACGCGCCAATTAAGCGCGTGACCCAAAAGCGAGCGAATCCTACCTTTTGCACGCTTAAGAGCTGCAAGGACCTTCTCATAACGATCAGGCTCACAGCTCACATAGGCGCGCATAAAGGACTTATCAACCGAGACCTCACAGCTTGTGACGGTCACAAGCTGGAGATCAGGATCAGAAATTTCAAACAAAAGGATCCAGCTGAGCTTTTCTCGAGCAATCTCATTAGTACGACGAGAATACTGATTCTGTTTCATGCTGTCCCTTCTTACTCGGTACGAGCCACCTGCTCAATGCGGTAACCCTCAAGTTGGTCGCCAGGTTTGATGTCCTGGAAGTTCTCAAGGCCAATACCACATTCGTAGCCGGACTTAACGCTCTTGACGTCTTCCTTGAAGCGTCTGAGCGAGGCGATCTTTCCGTCGTAGACAACAAAAACCGTCGCGGATAAGACGGATCTTATCGTCACGTGAAATTTCACCCTCAGAGATCATACAACCAGCGGCAATACCAACCTTTGGTACCTTGAAGGTATCGCGAACTTCAGCAATACCGGTCTGGACCTCCTGCTCAGTTGGCTTAAGCATACCAATACGAGCAGCATCAATCTCTTCGATTGCCTTGTAGATGACGCTATAGGTTCTAATCTCAACGCCTACGCGCTCTGCAGCAAGCTTAGCCTTTGCATCTGGACGGACACCAAAGCCAATGATAATTGCGTTGGAAGCATCGGCGAGAACAACGTCGGTCTCGGTGATTCCACCAACAGCAGAGTGGATAGTGCTGATGCGAACCTCGGACTGATCCATCTTGTCCAGAGAATCCTGGAGTGCCTCGATGGAGCCCTGAACGTCAGCTTTGATGATGAGGTTGAGTTCCTTGACGTCACGGTCAGCCATGGTATCAAAGAGATTCTCAAGGGTAACGTGCTTGACACGGTTCTGCTCTTCAATACGAGCCTTAAGAGCACGCTGGTCAGCAAGCTCACGAGCGTCACGCTCCTCCTGGAAGACGCGGAACTCATCGCCTGCACCAGGAACGGTTTGCAGGCCAAGAATCTCTACTGCGTCAGAAGGACCAGCAGTCTCAACGTTATTGCCCTTAGGATCGAGCATTGCACGAACGCGACCAAATGCCATACCAGCAACAAGAGCATCGCCGATGTGAAGTGTACCGCGCGTAACCAGAACAGTAGCAACAGAGCCGCGACCACGGTCAAGCTTTAGCCTCAAGAACGTTACCAGAAGCAAAGGTGTCTGGGTTAGCCTTTTAGTTCAAGGACATCTGCCTGAAGAATAATGGTCTCGAGAAGATCGTCGATGCCCAGATTCTGCTTAGCGGAGATGTCAACAAACATGTTCTGTCCGCCCCACTCCTCAGGAATAACACCATACTCGGTGAGCTCCTGACGAACACGGGTAGGATCTGCGCCTCGGCTTATCAATCTTGTTGACAGCAACTACGATTGGAACACCTGCAGCCTTTGCGTGGTTGATAGACTCAATGGTCTGAGGCATAACGCCGTCGTCTGCAGCAACAATCAAAAATGACAATGTCGGTGACCTTTGCACCACGAGCGCGCATTGCGGTAAAGGTCTCGTGACCTGGGGGTATCAATGAAGGTAATCTCACGGCCATTAATGGTGACCTGAGAAGCACCGATTGCCTGAGTAATGCCACCAGCCTCTCCAGCTGCAACACCGGTGTGACGGATTGCGTCCAGAAGTGATGTCTTACCATGGTCAACGTGACCCATAACGGTAACTACTGGAGGACGTGGCTTCAAATCCTTAGGATCATCGTAGAAGGTGAAAGAGTTCTCCTCCTCCTTGGACATAATCTTAATCTGGCGACCAAGGTCATCTGCAACAATCTCTATGAGCTCATCAGACATGGTCTCGGTAAGCGTCAGAGGATTTCAAGCAGGAACAGGCGCTTAATGATGTCATTTGCAGGAACACCAAGAAGCTCAGCAAGTTCAGAGACAGTAGAGCCCTGAGGAACCTTTACGGTATCAAGCTGGGAAATATCCTGATCGTTTGCAAGCGCTTCCTCAATACGCTGCTCCATAGCTGCCTCTGCTGCCTGCTTCTGGCGACGCTCTTTACGCTTTTTACGGCGGCCAGTAGACTCACGACTTGCCTCTTCAATAGCAACGCGAGCTTCATCAAGAACACGGCTCCTGTTGTAAGCCTCTGCCTCACGTGCCATGCGGCTATAACGGTCTTCTCCGTCATCTCCACCGCGACGATTCTTCTTGCGCTTACCGTTTGGACGCTCGTCGGATATGGAAGCGTCATCGCGCTCATTCTTGAAGTTATGACGAGCAGGAGCGCCACTTGCCTCGCTTGCATTAGCGCGAGCGTGGTTTCTTGGTCCCTTCTCGGCCTTCTTTTTGAGCAGCGGACTCTGCTGTCTGCTGCTTCAAAACTTCTTCCTGCTGAGCAATCTGATCGAGCAGATTATTGAAAGAAGGAGCAGCCTTGGGAGCAGTATCCTTTATGCGATTACGCTCAGCCTCTTCAGCCTCACGGCGCTTCTTTTCTTCCTCAGCGCGGCGTCGCTCCTCTTCTTTCTTACGAGCAGCTTCTTCTTTAGCGCGCTTCTTCTCTTCTTCTGCACGCTCAGCCTCACGCCTTGCCTCTGCAGCAAGTCGCTCAGCCTCTGCCGCCTCTGCAGCAGCCTTTGCCTCCTTGGCAGCAGCCTCTTCTTCAGCAGCCTTTTGAGCTGCAATTTCAGCGGCACGAGCCTCCATAATAGGCTGGAGTTTCTTACGAACAATAGAGATATATGCATCTTCAAGCGTAGAAGAAGCAGACTTTGCAGGAATCTTCATGTCCGCAAGGTGCTCAAGCAATTCCCTTGCTCTGCATACCATATTCTTTGGCAAGGTCATGTACACGCATTTTTGCCATATATGAAAACCTTCCGGTTGACGGGGTAGTTACAGGTAGTTGATTAAATCAGAGAGTCTGGATCAGAAGAAATCTCTGCATTCTCCATATCATCATGAATGCCACAGAAGTCAGAGCCAGGTCTTGCCATGTTGCGGCAAGGAGTTCCGTTAGGGCTCACATACTTGCAGCGGTGAGCAATCTCCTCCTCGTCAACAGTCTCTTCAACAACCCTCAGGAAGGTTGTTCAGGATGCTTGCAGCAAGGGACTCATTCTTGATGTCAATGTGAAGACCAGTCAGACGAGCGGCAAGACGGGCATTCTGTCCCTCTTTACCAATAGCCAAAGACAGCTGATCATCAGGAACTATGACAGTTGCGTGACCTGTAGCACCATCAACAATAACGCGAGAAACGCGTGCAGGTGAAAGTGCAGAAGCAACGCAACGAGCTGCGTCATCAAACCAAGGCACAACGTCAACGCGCTCACCACGGAGCTCGGAGACTACCGTACGAACACGGCTACCTTTAGGACCAACACAAGCTCCAACCGGATCAAGACGCTCATCAACAGAGGAAACCGCAATCTTAGAGCGGACGCCAGCCTCACGAGCAATAGAACGGATGCTTACGACGCCGTCATAGACCTCTGGAACCTCAAGCTCAAAGAGACGACGGATAAGATCTGGATGAGTACGAGAAACAACAATTGGTGGACGCTGACGCTCTCCACGGACAGCTGGTTGTGCTGCATTAGGATCGCGGACATCTACAATAATTGCTTTAATGCGCTGGTTGTGAAGATAGCGCTCGCCTGCTGGACGCTCATCGCGCTCATCAGGGAAACGGCGCTGATCAAAAATGTGGAAGCTCTGCCTCAACACCCTCACGAATCTTAATGATGGTGAAATCAGGAGTGGACTGAAGAACAGTACCTGTGATGATGTCACCAATGCGGCCACGGAACTCATCATAAATCTGAGCACGGGCGGCATTGCGCACAAGGGTCTTAATCTCCGCCTTAGCATGCTGTGCAGCAATACGGCTGGTATCTGGAGGAGTTACGTCTACCTCGTCAAACTCAGTGTACTCACCAGTCTCCTCATCTGGCTCACCCTTAGGGACAAGCTCATAGACGTACACGCGGCCTGTAGCCCTATCAATAGTGACTCGAGCGCCAAAATCAAGATGGAGGACATCTGCATAGCTTTTTTGCCAGAGACTGCTCCAAACGGTCCAGAAGATACAACTCATCGATGTGCTTCTCCTGGCAAAGCAACATCAAAGCTTCCATCATTTCAGATGCCATGAATAATCCTCTCTATCTACTTCTTGGCTGAGGCCGAGAAATCAAAAACCGGTTTAATAACGCACTTCTTTAACTCAGACAAATCAACAGTACAGACCTCATCTTCTGTCTGGATTGAGATAGTTGTACCCTCAATGCCCAAAAGTGTGCCCGTAAATTTACGGCGACCCTCTGTAGCAGTTGTCTGAAGCTGAATCTCTTGACCAGCAAAGCGCTCAAAGTCTTTTGCACGACGAAGTGGGCGTGCCATACCTGGAGAGGAAACCTCCAAGGTAAACGATGCTGGGAATGGGTCAAGCTCATCAATGGTCTCTGAAATCCACGATGTTTCTTGAGCAACCTCATCAAGAGAAATGGTCTCTGCAGTCTCATCATCATGGTCAATTCTTACTCTGACCACAGGATTCTTAGAAGAACCAACAATCTCTACATCAACAATATCAATGTGGTGATTGAGTGCAGCCTGCTCTAGTGCGGACAAGATTTTCTGTGTTGCACCTTCGTTTTGCATATGACCTCCTCATCTACATACAGAAAGGAAGCGGGGTCAAAACTCAACCCCACTTCCAACAAATAACAACTACGTTTAGAAAAAAATATTACGAGATAAAGGGCTTCTCGTCAAGTGTTTTTGCTGTTAGGCAACGATATTCACAAGTCTGCCCTTAACAACAATGACTTTTCTAATCTCTTTACCCTCAAGCTGATCGGCAATTGCCTCAGTTGCGGCTGCAGTGAGCTCTTCCTCAGAAGCATCGGCAGAGACCTCAATGCGAGCGCGGACCTTGCCCTTAAGCTGAACAGCAATTTCAACGGTATTGCTCTTTGCCTGCTCTGGGTCAAACTCTGGCCAAGGCTGGTGATAAACAGGAATGTTTTTACCAAGAGCTTCGTGGCTGAGCTCCTCTGCCCAGTGAGGAATGATTGGAGCCAGCATGACAACCACATCATTTGCAACCTTATAGCAAAGCGCAGCATCTCTGGACTCTGCAGGAACCTCGTTGATGTAAGCACTTGCTGCGTTAACCAACTCCATAACTGCAGAAATTGCCGTATTGAACTGACCTTTGTCAAACTCAGAGGTACAGCGAATTCCCATGGCGTTGAGTACACGATTGAGCTCAAGTGACTTTGCATCCAAAGCTGTGTGGTCGAGCACGGCAGAAGCATCAGCCGTACGTGCAAGCTCCCATACCACACGCCATGCGCGTTTAATGAAGCGATTTGCACCTGCAACGACCTTCTCGTCCCAGTCAAAATCCTTCTCTGGTGGAGCAACAAAGAGAATAGCAAGACGCATGGTATCTGCACCGTAAGGCTCAATGACAGAGCTAGGAGGTACGACGTTACCCTTTGACTTTGACATAGTGTCGCCGTGCTCGTCCTTAACCATACCCTGTGTCATCAGGTTCTTAAATGGCTCGTCAATGTCAATCATACCCAGGTCACGAAGGACCTTAGTAAAGAAGCGAGAATACAAAAAGGTGCAGAATTGCGTGTTCAATGCCGCCGATGTAATTGTCTACAGGCATCCAGCGATTTACGGACTCTTTAGAGAAAGGAAGCTCCGTGTTATGTGGGTCACAATAGCGCAGATAATACCAGCTAGAGCAGGTAAAAAGTGTCCATGGTATCAGTGATGCGTTTTTGCGGGCTTACCGCACTTTGGACAGGTGGTTTCGACAAACTCCTTGCACTCAGCAAGAGTATCTCCGGCCGCCAGATCAAGATTGTCTGGCAGCATAACAGGGAGCTGGTCATAAGGAACTGGGACGTCACCACAGCACTCGCAATGAATCATTGGAATTGGATTGCCCCAGTAACGCTGCCTTGAGATGAGCCAGTCACGAAGGCGGAACTGAACAGTTCTACGTCCAACGTTGTGCTCAGTCAGATAAGCAACAACTGCTTCTTCTGCCTCGGAATGCTTACCACCACGAAGTCCAGTGAAAGGACCAGACTGGACAAGAATACCCACGGTATCCATTGGTCCATCCCAGTCAACAGAGGTTACCTTTGTACTCAGAAACTCCCTTGAGCTCCTCATAAATATCAGTTCCCTCTTCGCAAATGATAGGAACAATAGGCAGGTCATACTTCTTAGCAAAGTCAAAGTCACGTTTATCGCCTGCAGGAACACCCATAACAGCGCCGGTACCATAGTCAAGAAGGACGTAGTCAGCAACCCAAATAGGTACGGTCTGTCCGGTAACAGGGTTAATTGCGTAACGACCTGTGAATACACCGTGTTTCTCGCGGTCTGTACCCTGGCGATCAATAGAAGAAACCTTGACGGCCTCCTCGTGAAGAGCGTCAAAGGCAGCCTTGTGCTCAGAATCCCCTACCAGCTCAGCAGCAAGCTTGGACTCTGGTGGAAGAAGCATGAAGGTGCAGCCATAGATGGTATCTGCACGCGTAGTGAAGACGGTCATTTTGGTATCGGTTGGCGTGACGCCATCAGTGTCTGCCAGGGTGAAGTCAATCTCTGCACCCTCGGAGCGTCCAATCCAGTTTGCCTGCATGGCGCGAACACGCTCTGGCCAGCCCTCAAGCTGGTCAAGGTCATCAAGAAGCTCCTGAGCGTAATCGGTAATACGCAGGTACCACTGAGAAAGCTCACGCTTCTCTGGAACTGCGCCACAGCGCCAGCATTTACCATTAACTACCTGCTCGTTTGCAAGAACAGTTTTATCGTTAGGACACCAGTTAACAGGGCTTGTTGCGCGATATACCAAACCCTTCTCAAGCATCTTAAGAAAGATCCACTGACCCCACTGGTAATACTCAGAGTCACACGTGTTAAACATGCGGTCTTTGTCGTAGGCAAAACCCATGCGGAACATGGTCTTTACGGCCTGGTCAATATTCTTATGAGTCCACACAGAAGGCTGGGTATTGTGCTTAATAGCAGCGTTTTCTGCAGGAAGACCAAAAGCATCAAAGCCCATTGGATGTAGAACGTCAAAGCCACGCATACGAGCCTGACGAGCCATGGCATCACCAATGGTGTAGTTACGAGCGTGACCCATGTGAAGATCGCCCGAAGGATAAGGGAACATCTCTAGAACGTATTTTTTTAGGCCTTGAGCTGTCTTCTTCTGTCTTGTAAAGATTCTGCTCTTCCCAGACACGCTGCCACTTAGTTTCAATAGCTTCAGCGTCGTAGGCAGGAAAATCACCTGTATCGGATACGTTCTGTACTTCCTCGTTTTCCACGAGTTCCCCTTTCTTATAGCGATGCGTCACCAAGCAAAAATACTTGGTGACGCCAGTAGTCCATACAACCTGTGGTTTATGAACGGAAATTGTAACTGACCTGCTGGTTTGAATCTTTCAGCAAGACGTCGTGAGCACCACCCTCAACAATTGAAGTTGAAGAGACAAGTGTAATCTTTGCCTTATCGCGGAGCTCAGGAATATCAAGTGCACCGCAATTACACATGGTGGACTTGACCTTCAGAAGTGATGCCTCAACGCCATCCTTCAAAGGACCCGCGTATGGAACGTAGGAATCAACGCCCTCAACAAAGGAAAGACCGCGCTTGTTGCCGCCAAGGTCGTAGCGTTGCCAGTTACGAGCACGTGCAGAACCCTCGCCCCAGTATTCCTTCATGTAAGAGCCGTTAACAATAACGCGGTCAGAAGGGCTCTCATCAAAGCGAGCAAAGTAACGACCAAGCATCATAAAGTCGGAGCCCATAGCAAGGGCCAAAGTCATGTGATAGTCGTAGACAATTCCACCGTCAGAGCAGATTGGAATATAGATGCCAGTCTCCTCAAAGTACTCATCACGAGCGCGAGCAACATCAATGACAGAGGTTGCCTGACCACGACCAATGCCCTTCTGCTCACGAGTGATGCAGATAGAACCGCCGCCAATACCAATCTTGATAAAGTCAGCGCCAGCCTCTGCTAAGAAGCGGAAGCCCTCAGCATCTACAACGTTACCTGCGCCAATCTTCACGGAATCGCCGTAAGTTGCACGAACCCACTCAAGTGTGCGCTTCTGCCACTCGGAATAACCCTCAGAAGAGTCAATGCATAAAACATCAGCGCCTGCATCAACAAGCAGAGGAACGCGGGTTTCATAGTCACGAGTATTAATACCAGCGCCAACCATGTAGCGCTTAGAGTCATCAAGAAGCTCATCTGGGGCAGACTTGTGGGAATCATAATCCTTACGGAATACAAGGCTGACCAGGTGACCGTTTTTTTATCGACAATAGGAAGGGTGTTGAGCTTATTGTCCCAGATAAGATCATTTGCCACTTTGAGGGAGGTATCCTCAGCTGCGGTAATAAGCTTATCAGCTGGAGTCATAAACTCAGATACCAGCTTAGAGCGATCATCGCGAGAAGGACGATAGTCACGAGAGGTAACAATACCTACGAGCTTACCGCGAGAAGTGCCGTCATCAGTGACAGGCATGGTGGAGTGACCAGTCTTCTCTTTAAGATCAAGCACGTCACCAAGGGTCATCTCTGGAGTGAGCGTAGAGTCGGAGACAACAAAAACCAGCTTTGTAACTCTTAACCTCGCGAACCATCTGAGCCTCATCTTCAGCGGACTGAGAGCCATAAATAAAGGCAATGCCGCCCTGCTGGGCCAAGGCAATTGCCAGACGAGGACCAGAAACTGACTGCATTACTGCAGATACCATAGGAATATTGAGCTCAATAGCGCTTTTCTCGCCACGCTTAAACTTTACCAGAGGAGTCTTCAAAGAAACATTTGCGGGGATGTTCTCAGCTGATGAATAGCCAGGAACCAAAAGATACTCAGAAAATGTGTGTGATTCGCCTTCGAAGAACTTTGCCATTGTTTTTGGCTCCCTCCTGACCTACCGGTCATGCTCAACGTGTTTTGGCATTGTACCACCAGTGGAGCTAATTATTTAATTTGAACTCCCACTTGAAGCAATAACATCCTCAAAGTTAACAGCAATGTCATGTTTAGTAGGAACCCACTCAACTTTTTTTAAACAAAGCCGCAACGGTAATAGGGATATACGTCATCATAAAAAAATAGGGAACGTAAAAGAGATTGGTAAAAATACGCCACTTCTTCTTTACGTGGAAATGCTTGTACTCGAGATAGTAGTTATAAGCGCCAAGATGAAAAAGACCATATACATCGAAAAAGACCGTCATGACCAAAGATCCTATACTCATGGCAATCTCAGCTTCAGTGGCAATAAAGCCGTGGCTTAAATAGCCAACCAGCAAGTAAGTTCCATTAATAAAAGCTGAAAGCAGCGTCAAAATCATACCTGGTGCAATAGTCATCAGCATGTCGTATGAGGCAAACTGACCCTTTAAAAAAATGCCTTTGAGTAGATCAAAGCCATACGAGAAGAACACCTGGTAGAATCCCTTAGTCCAACGCATGCGCTGCGTCCATGAAGCCTTTAAAAAGTTAATGGCTGCTCATCAAAGAACTCTGCAGGCGCATAGCCAATTTGGATGTTATGAGCGCTGCAGAAGGTAGAGAACTGAATATCCTCAGTAAGGGTATGGAAATCCCATCCATGCATACCTTTAATAATTCGAGAAGAAACCATCCAGCCGGAGCCAGAAACAGCACAGCTAGTACCCATCATCATACGGGCATTATTCAAGAACTTTGCCTCACGCATAAAACCAGGTAGCATAGGCAGAACTTACCCAGCTAGAATCAAAATTCTTTGAGTTTCTATAGCTGGTGCAGACAAGATATCCTGCGTCAAAAGCCTGATTCATAATCTTTAAGTAACTTGGAGAAACCAGGTTATCGGCATCCATGATAATGAAGGCCTCGTATTTATCACCGTACTCATTAAGAATGCGATCAAAGCCGTAATCCATAACCCAGCTCTTACCTTTACGAGCAAGGTCATTTCTCTCCCAGGTAATTGCTCCAGCTTTTTCTTGCCTCTTCAGCTGTTTTATCGGTACAAGCGTCTGCAACAACAAAGACATCCATCAGCTCTCGAGGATAATCCTGAGAAAGAATAGACCTGACAAGATTGCCAATAACTGGCTCTTCGTTGTGAGCGGCAATAAAGAAGGCGTAGCGGTGCTGCTTTTTTTGCCTTTGGAAGCTTTTACCTCACCCTTAACTAAGACGCGAAGGATATACACAATCTGATAGAAGTATGCGAGTGTAAAGAAAAGCCAGATAATAAAGTTAAAAACAACGATTGAGTGATACCGAGTCTGTTAAATTGCAATGGCATATATCCCTACGCTCCAAACTCAAAGGCAAATATGTTTTTATCAGCCAAAAATCTCTCGATAAACAATTACCTTACAATCTTAGCGCAACGAAAGGGTCAAAGCGCCCATGCCTTTGAATCTATTTTTTTCTCCCACATCAACGCACATGCAATTGGCCATCTTGGATATCGAGAAGAACGTCTGCTTCTTGATCTAGTTCGTCGGAGTGCATAATCACCACGACAGTCCGACCACCTTTGAGGTTGGCGAGATATCTACAAAGCCTCTGAGCTGTTGGCGCATCTAAATTCTGTAGAGGTTCATCCAAAACAAGTGCCCCTTGTTTTCTGGATAGAGCTCTCAAAAGACCAATTTTTTGTCGCTCACCCAAAGAAACGGACTCCTCTTTTCCGTCAAAAGCATGCGTCTCAAGAGAGGAAAAAAATCGAGCAAGTTGTAAACCGTACGATCAATCTTTTTCTCCAAACATATTGTCAGCAAGGCTTCCTTCTACAAGAGGTACCGGACGAGCAAAACGAGAACAGTCTTTAAGATCATCCGAAAGCTCTATATCACCACTGAATAGCGATGGATCAGAGCAGCCTGCCAAAAGATCTACGAAAGAAGACTTGCCTGAACCATTGGAACCTCTTACCACCACGAGAGATCCTTGTGGAATGCTGAGGGCTTGTGTATGGAAAAGTTCTGGTCCTTCTGGAGTAGCTAAAAGAGTTCCCTCTCCTATCTTTACAGCTGGTTTAAGTGAAGAATTCCAAAGCTTCTCATAACCTGAAGGCTCTTGGGATTCTTTGAAAGTATTTTGTAGGCGCTCAAGATGAACTTTATTTGCTTTTTACAAACATGATTGACTGAAAAAAAGTTCCGCTAAAGGATTCTGAATCAATGCGCATAGTTGATATGAGATAAAAAAATATCTCCTACAGACGCAACATGGATCTGATACATTTCAATGGTTAGGGCAAGCATAATGATCTGCAGCAGAGAGCACATACTGCTTGGAATCTTCTCATTCAATCCCTCATTAAACCGGTATCTTTTTATGGAATCCAAGTACCTTGAACCGACGTCATGATATCTCTCTTTGTAAAAGACGTCAGCTCGAGCAATATTGATAGCTCTTTTATTTTCTACGATGCGTTTTGATTCGTTCAAATATCTATCTTGAGCTGGAATAATATTTCGCTGTAAATCAGCAATCCGCTTGGCCGGAACCCTTGTCACAAGAAATAAGATAGGAATATAGGTAAGCACTACGATGAAATATACATAATTGGTAATAAGAAGCGCTAATAAAATCACTACGATACATCCGACAGAACTCAAAATGGCAATATTCACAGCACTATACACAGATCCATACATGGTCGCAGAACTGCTTAAGAGGTTCATGTAGTAACCTTTTTTTCATATTTTTTTGTAGACACGGGGCGGCATCTGAATAATCCTTTGTATAACCTGCGTAGTACAACTCATTCTTTTGGATAATCGCCGCACGCACAGGAAACCATCCTTTAAATGTAAGAGCAAGGACTGCTGATACGAGAGAAAGAAATAGCACCCCCACAAAAGCAATCGTTTTACCAGTCATCCAAGAGTCTTGAGAAACGGCGCTTACTATTGAGCCTAAGGCCAAGCTCGTAGCTACAGAAAGAGCAGTTGATAATACTGATCCTAATATTAAAAAGATATTATTCTTTGTAATGACAAAAAGATGAAGGTACTTCAAACTTATATTTGGTTTGTGTATTCATTATTGTCTCCTCTTCCCCATCAACGCACATGCAATTGGCCGTCTTGGATATCAAGAAGAACGTCTGCTTCTTGATCTAGTTCGTCGGAGTGCATAATCACCATGACAGTCCGCCTACCTTTGAGGTTGGCGAGATATCTACAAAGCCTCTGTGATGTTGACGCATCTAAATTCTGTAGAGGTTCATCCAAAACAAGTGCCCCTTGTTTTCTGGATAGAGCTCTCAAAAGGCCAATTTTTTTGTCGCTCACCCAAAGAAACGGACTCTTCTTTTCCGTCAAAAGCATGAGTCTCAAGAGAAGAGAAATCGAGCAAGTTGTAAACCGTACGATCAATCTTTTCTCCAAACATATTGTCAGCAAGGCTTCCTTCTACAAGAGGTACCGGACGAGCAAAACGAGAACAGTCTTTAAGATCATCCGAAAGCTCTATATCACCACTGAATAGCGATGGATCAGAGCAGCCTGCCAAAAGATCTACGAAAGAAGACTTGCCTGAGCCATTGGAACCCTTTACCACCACGAGAGATCCTTGTGGAATGCTGAGGGCTTGTGTATGGAAAAGTTCTGGTCCCTCTGGAGTAGCTAAAAGAGTTCCCTCTCCTATCTTTACAGCTGGTTTAAGTGAAGAATTCCAAAGCTTCTCATAACCTGAAGGCTCTTGGGATTCTTTCTCGTGCTCAAGATAAACATCAATATCCGCTTTTGCAGCAAGATATGAGCTTTTAACAGAACAAACCGTATCAAGCGGTTCGCTCAATACTGACAAAAATCAGATAGGCGGCTAAAATCTCTCCAACACTCATCTGACCTATAGAAAGCAGCATAACACCTGTAATTATGGCTACGACTTGCGTGAAATTTGAAAGCGCTGATGGAAGGCTCTTTGATAAAGCACTGAAAAAACTACTTCTTTTTACATAGAGGAAATACTCATCATTAGCTGCCTCGTAAGCATTTTTCAAAATAGTTCTCTGCTCGCAGCACATTAATCGAGAGCTTTTTCCTCAATTATGCGCCTACCAATATCCAGCCAGCCTTCTCGTTTTTTTCATTGACTCGGTCAAAATCTCATTTGTTTTTCTTGCTCGGATAATCAACAATCATCAAGTAAAAAGGGATATAAAAGTAAGACAAGCAAACCAATCCATGGATTTACCGTAAACGCCACAATTGCCAAAACAATAACTGCTAAAAAGACCACCTAAAAAAATTCAACACTTACTGCAATTTGAACACCACTGAAGACAAAGGCTGCCATAGTCACTACATTAAGATAGTGTCCAGTTTTATTTTTTTGGAAAAAAACACGAAGAGACATCTTTAAGAATTCCGATATCGCTACCTCGGAACTAGCAACCGCAGCTTCTAAATTGAGCTTTTGTGGAATCCAAACAGTGAGAAAAAAAGCTTAAGCAAAGCGTTACAAGCGAAAGGAGCAACAGCAGCCCTAGCTTTTGCCAAACACCGTCAACAGCTTGCACATTAAGCATACTATCAATTAAATCGCCTGTAAAAATACCCAGCATTGCAACAGCAATATATCCAATTGCCAAACCAAGGGCAGATAGAAGCATATGTTTTCGTATAACAAATAAGTGAGAGAGACGTTTATTCATACTCATCATTTCCAAAAACATCATTAGCTTAAAAACGCAGTAAGTAATTCAGCTTCCTTTCCAAAACATTAATTACCTGCACTTGTAAAATAAACACTTAATGGACTCTTTAAGGTTAAAGGCGGGTTTATCGTATAAAATTACGTTATCACCCTATAATTTGACGCAGGAAAATATCGTTGAAAGGCTGATTATGAGCGAAAAGCGACTAACTCAAGCACTTCAAAATATACTTTCCAACGGGAAGTCTCTTGCTCAAGGCGGTGCTTCAAATGTCATTTTGAGTGCACACTACGAAACAGAAGAGTCTGTTAACCCTCATATCAGAGGATTTTTTACACTCACTTCTGCTTTTTGATTTAGCAAATTTAGGCCAATTTTCTACAAAACCTTATGGAGACGACATTGTGAGTCTCTCAATACTTGCTCGTAAAAAAACTATTTTTGGAAGTTTTTTTATTCTTTCTAATGCCTTCATCAGAAGATTTCTTTACTTTTTACTACAAACCTTATATCAAATAAAAATACACTGCCGCAAAATATTCATCCAGCTGATATTGAACAAATTTATACACTTTATACTCAAATAATCATTACCTATTCCGAGCGAAAACCAAATTGGGAAGCTATTGTTACTTCCTTACTTATAGCGCTTATTACCTGCCTTTCTCCTGATGCTCACTATACGTTCACTCCAGGTAACACTAATGAGACGGTTGCTCTTATCCTTAATGAAATTACTGCTCATTCAGAAAGTATTACACTTGCTAAACTTTCAGGAAAATACTCATATACACCAACTTATCTCTCTGAACTTCTCAGACAAAAATGTGGCAAGACTTTTTTTCTGAAATTGTTTTAGAACAAAGAATGGAACGAGCAAAAACGCTGTTAATTCATACCAAATTGCCTGTCTCTACTATTTCTTCAATGATTGGCTATGGTGGAACAACAGAGTTTTATAGAAAATTTAAGAGCTACTTTTCTCTTACACCACGTGAAATGAGAAGCGAAACTTTTTAGTCATATTACAACTGTGGGCAAATCTCATTTCCTACAGAAGTTCTTCCCATAGACATACCACTCTGAGAGATAAGGGCTTCTTGCAGGTCTTTTGGCAATGTATCTGCCACCACGATATTCTCGCCCGTAAAAGGGTGCTCAAACTGAACGTGCCAGGAGTGTAAAAACTGTCTGTTAAGTCCAAGGTTAAGGCTTGTATCTTTTTTTACCGTAGAGCTGATCGCCGACAACAGGATGACCAATGTGGCGCATGTGAACTCTAATCTGGTGTGTGCGACCTGTATAGAGATGGCACTCAAGAAGCGAGTAACCCTCGCCTTTTCTGCCCGCTTCAAAGCGCTCAAGCGTTCTAAAGGTGGTAATGGCCTCTCGTGCACCAGGCGCGTCTGATACGGTCATTTTGAGACGGTCTCGCGTTGAGCGAGCAATGCCCGTTTCAATAGTGCCAGAATCATGGGCAACATAGCCTTGTACCAGCACAATGTAGCGCCTATCAAGCACGCGCAATCTAATAAGGTCTTGAAGGGCCTTTTTGAGCCTCATCTGACTTTGCGGCCAGCATAAGACCAGACGTATCCATATCAAGTCGATGCACAATACCAGGACGTTCTTCTCCCTGAAGCATTCCTAGGTGTTCGTAGCCACAGTGGGCTACCAGGGCATTTGCCAAGGTATCATCAACGTGACCAGGAGATGGGTGGCAGACAAGGCCAATCTGCTTTGAAAGCACTATGAGGTACTGGTCCTCAAAACGAATATCAAGGGGAATGTCTGGGTTTTGGACGTAAAAGTCCCGTTTGAGGCTCCGCGTCTGGAAGAGACACTAAGAGTCTATCGCCCAACATAAGTTTTTTTCTGACTTGGAGGTAGCCAGCGTAGCGTTGATGGTTACTCTTCCCTCTTCTACCAGCTTTGCGCAGGCACTTCTTGAGGGAAGTGTATCTTGGGCAGAAAGGAACGCATCTAATCTGACGCCGTCCCCTTCTGGTCCAACTAGTATGTCAACGATACGCTCATTCATTGCCGCTACCCTGTTGCTGCTTTTTGTCCCAAACCATCCAGTACACAAAAGCAATAAGGATGCCACAAGTTACAAAAAAATATCTGCCACATTAAACACGGCAAAATTGACAAACGTTGTAGCAAAGAAATCAGTAACTTGACCATACAAAAACACGGTCGATAGCGTTACCAATTCCGCCTCCTGCAACGCCTCCCAAAAAGCGCAATAAGCGGCAACGGGAGGTTCTTCTCGCGAACTACAAAGCTCACCAGAGCGGCGATAACCACAGCAGTGAGACCCACAAAAAAACAGGGCATTTCCAGAGCCCACAGAAAACGCCGCACCGGTGTTACTTACGTGAAAGAGCTCCATAACGCCGGGGATAAAAGGTACTGCGGTTCCCTCTGGAATTGAGGTTCGTACCCAGAGCTTGGTTACCTGGTCAAGCACACAGGCAACAGCGCCCGCCCCACAGAGAACTGCAAGGCGGGTCACGAGTGTGCGAGTTGTATGTTGCTGCTGGTCAGTGTTCATTTACGCAACAACATCGTGGCAGCGGTGGCAAAGGTGATCCTCACCAAGCTCGCGATAGTTCCAGCAACGGTCGCAGCGCTCGCCGTTTGCAGGATAGACGCTTACGCTCAGCTCAGAACCTTCGGAGACGGTAACCCTCAGAGCAGACAAATGCCTCAGCAAAGTCAAGGCCAGCATGAGAAATGGATGCAGCCTGCTCAGCGGTAAGGGTAACCTCTGCACGAGTAGCCTGCGTGGTCTTCTCGGTAACAACACCTGCCTCAAGAGCAGTCTCGTATGCCTTAGTGTATGCGGCGCGAGCATCAACCAGTACCTGATATGCAGGAAGCAGTGCTGTGTACTCGTCAGCGCTCATAGGAGCCTTATACCAGTCGAGAAGAGCTGCATACTTCTGACCGTCACGCATAGACTCTGGCAGGAACTGCATAGCCTCATCAGTGGTGTAAACCAGAATTGGCTGCAGGTCATGAACAAGCATGGAGAGAATCTCTGCCCAAACAGTCTGAGCGCTTCTGCGTGTTGCAGAATCTGCAGCATCGCAGTACATGCGGTCCTTAGTTGCGTTCAAGTAGCCATTGGAAAGCTCGATGATGTAGTCGTAGAGAGTGCGGAAGACATTGTTGAAACGATATCCCTCGTAAGCCTCAGTAACTGCAGCATGAACCTCGCACATACGTGCAAGAACAAGACGGTCATACTCTTCAAGGTCCGCTACAGCAACTGCATCGGTAGCAGGATCAAACTGGCCCTCGAGCTCGCCAAGAAGGAAGCGCAGGGTGTTTCTGAACCTACGGTATGCATCGCCTACCTGGGAAAGAATGGCGTCATCGCAAGGAACGTCAGTTGAAGTGTCAACAGAAGCAACCCAAAGGCGTAGGACGTCTGCGCCACGTTCAGCACAAACAGCATTTGGATCAATGACATTGCCCAGAGACTTACTCATCTTGCGTCCCTGGCCATCAAGCGTAAAGCCCTGTGAGACAACAGACTTGTAAGGAGCAACTCCGTAGGCGCCAACAGAAGTCATAAGAGAACTCATAAACCAACCACGATGCTGGTCAGAACCCTCAAGATACATGTCAGCTGGGAACTTAAGGTTTGGACGGTGTTTGCAAACAGCAGTGTGAGAAACACCAGAATCCCACCAAACGTCCAGAATGTCCTTGTTTGCCTTGAGATTGTGGCCGTCACACTTAGGGCAGACGCAAGCGTCGCCTAAATAGGTCTTAGGATCGTCAGTAAACCAAGCATCAGAGCCCTTCTCGCGGAAAAGCTTGATGACAGCGTCAAGTGTCTGGTCATTAATAACGGTCTCGCCGCAATCCTCGCAGGTGAAAGCAGGGATTGGAACACCCCAGTTACGCTGCCTGAAATGCACCAGTCAGGGCGGCCTTCAACCATAGAACCAATACGCTTTACCGCGTTTGCAGGATAGAACTTAACCTTTGTAAGCTCCTCTGCTGCCTGCTGACGTAGACCAGTCTTATCCATGGAGACAAACCACTGGCTTGTTGCACGGAAGATAACGGGCTCTTTACAACGCCAGCAGTGTGGATAGCTGTGGGTAATCTCTTCTGCAAGAATGAGCGTTCCACGGTCTTTGAGCCACTGAACAATGACAGGGTTAGCCTCATTGACCTCCATACCAGAGAAGGGGCCACCAGTACCCTGACCGTCACCTTTGAAGAAGTGACCGTCATCATCAACAGGCATAGTCTGTGGAATATCAAAGCGAACACCAGCGTTATAGTCGTCTACGCCATGACCAGGTGCGGAGTGAACAACACCAGTACCGTCGTCAAGGGTGACGTACTCTGCATAGATAAATCTACCAGTGTTACCAAGGTCACCAAAGATTGGCTGCTTATACTCATTGCCTGCAAGCTCAACTCCAGTCTTCTTCCAAGTATTACCTTCTGCGTCCTGAGCAAGCTTCCAATCGGTATAGCCAAACTTGGCAGCAGCCTTCTCTGCAAGAGCCTCAGCAACAATCTCTATGTGTCCATCAGGAAGCTCAAGAGCAACATAGTTAGCCTCAGGGTGCAGAATAACTGCCTCGTCAGCAGGCATTGTCCATGGAGTTGTAGTCCAGATGTCTACCCAGGTCTTACCCGCGTAAGCCTCAAGACCCTCAGGAACCGTAGTTAGCTCAAAGCGAACAAAGATTGCAGTAGAGGTGACATCGTGATACTCAATCTCTGCCTCAGAGAGAGCAGTGTGGTCATGAGTACACCAGTGAACAGGCTTGGTACCTCTATACACAGAGCCCTTGTCGTAGATTGCCTTGAAGATCTCAACATCAGTTGCATCGTAATCGTTGACGTACGTGAGATAAGGGTTATCCCACTCGCCCAGAACACCAAGGCGCTTAAAACCCTGACGCTGGGTATCTACCTGCTCAACCGCCATCTTGCGGCAGAGCTCACGGATCTTCTCGGTAGATAACTGATTGAACTTCTCAGTGCCAAGCATCTGCTCAACCTTGTGCTCGATTGGCTGACCATGGCAGTCCCAACCAGGAACATAAGGAGTCTGGAAGCCCTGCATAGCCTTATAGCGGTTGATGATGTCCTTGGAAATCTTATTCTGTGCGTGACCCAGGTGAATTGGACCGTTTGCATAAGGAGGTCCATCATGAAGGACAAACTTGTCATGTCCCTCATTCTTCTTCATCAGGAGCTCATAGACGTTGTTTTGGTCCCAATCAGCCAAACGCTGAGGCTCGTTCTGCGCAAGTGATGCGCGCATAGGAAAGCCTGTGTTTGGCAGGTTGGTGGTCTTTTTGTACTCGTTTGCCATCAAGCACAACCTTTCTGGGCACAAATAAAGCGCCCGTCCCTCACAGCTGGGACGAAGCGCCACAATACACTTCGTTGTAACCACCCAGCGACGGATTTGTCCGTTTACTCGGCTGGCCTGTCACGGCGACCATTTCCGGCAGCATCTACTAGTACAAAAACCTGTACGTTTGAACTGCAGCTCCGAGGTGATGTTCACACGGACGCAAATGCGGACTTCCACCAACTCCGCTCGCTTGAGATTTGCGCTACCCAGCTACTGTCCTCATCACAGCTTGTGTAAGTAATACTACCACGTCTTGCACTCATTGAACTAAGTAATACACACGCTTAAACCGTTTTTTTAACAAATTATGCGAAATCCAAATTTTTAAATTTTTTTATAGAAATAAAAAAATGTAGATTGGGTAAAACAATTCCAATATCTAAGTGAGCTCATATCACATTTGAGCCAAACAGGTAAAGGGACGTGTATGGCAAATAACGATAACAAGCACCGTAGATCTATGTCGATGCTACTCTACATTACCGTAGCTATCTTTGTATATCTTCTGCTGAGCAACACATTATTACCAGGACTTCTGCGTCAACAGGTACAAACTGTCTCGTACAGTGAGTTCCTTAACAAGATTGACAACAATGAAGTTACCAAGGTGGACCTTAATACGGGCAGCAGAAACATTAGGTTCACAACTGGCTCTGGAGATTCCGAGAAAGTCTTTGAGACTACGCAGTTCCCTAATGATTCAACGCTGGTTCAGACGCTTAGAGATCACAAAGTTGATTTCTCGGCTTCTATTCCTGACAACTCTACAAATATGCTGCTCTATGCCCTTATTCAGTATGGCATCCCACTTGTCATCTTCTTGGGCATTGGCTACTTTATCAACCGATCCCTTAAACGCGCCATGGGTGACGATGGTCCTTCCATGAACTTTGGCGGCGGCTTTGGTGGTCTTGGTGGCAACCTTGGCCGATCCAGCGCTAAAGAGATTAAGGGAGAAGACACAGGCATCACGTTCAAAGACGTTGCTGGTCAAGAAGAAGCTAAAGAATCTATGCAAGAGATTGTTAGCTTCCTTAAGACCCCTGATAAATACAAAGAGATTGGTGCTCGCTGCCCACGTGGCGCGCTGCTTGTAGGTCCTCCAGGTACTGGTAAGACCCTCATTGCTAAGGCAGTTGCTGGTGAGGCAGAGGTTCCTTTCTTCCAGATTGCTGGCTCTGAGTTTGTTGAAATGTTTGTTGGACGCGGCGCTGCAAAGTACGCGACCTCTTCAAGCAAGCAAACGAAAAAGCTCCATGCATCATTTTTATTGATGAGATTGATGCTGTTGGTAAGCGTCGTGACGCTTCCCTCAACTCTAACGACGAGCGTGAGCAGACCTTAAATCAGCTGCTCTCTGAAATGGACGGCTTTGATAACCACAAGGGTATTGTTGTTCTCGCAGCAACTAACCGCCCAGAAACCTTAGATAAGGCACTGCTACGTCCTGGACGTTTTGACCGTCGCATTCCTGTTGAGTTACCAGACCTTAAGGGTCGTGAGGCTGTTCTTCAGATCCATGCCATGATGTAAAGATGGAGCCTGGTGTAGACCTTTCTATCATTGCTAAGTCCACCCCTGGTGCATCTGGTGCTGACCTCGCAAACATTATCAATGAGGCAGCTCTTCGCGCTGTCCGCTTTGGCCGTCGTCGTGTTACCACTGAAGACCTTACTGAGTCCGTTGACGTTGTTATTGCTGGTGCAAAGAAGAAGAACACGGTTCTTTCTGAGCACGAGAAGGACGTTGTTGCCTATCACGAGACCGGTCATGCAATTGTTGGCGCCATCCAGAAAAAAACGACGCTCCTGTCACCAAGATCACCATTGTTCCTCGTACTGGTGGAGCGCTTGGCTTTACCATGCAGGTTGAGGATGATGAGCGCTATCTGATGAGCAAGAGTCAGGCTATGGATGAGATTGCTGTTCTCTGTGGTGGTCGTGCTGCTGAGGAGCTTATATTTGGCGAGATGACCAATGGTGCTTCTAATGACATTGAGCGCGCAACAGCAATTGCCCGCGCTATGGTTACTCAGTACGGCATGTCCGACAAGCTTGGCATGGTTACCCTCAGTCAGCAGCAAAGCCGCTATCTTGGTGGTGGCTCTTCCCTCACCTGCTCCGAGGCAACCGCTGAAGAGATTGATGCTGAAGTTAGGCGCATTGTTGAAGAGGGTCACCAGCGAGCTCTTCAGACGCTTAAAGAGAATCGCTTTAAACTGCATGAGATTGCTCACTACCCTGCAGAAAAAGGAAACTATCACCGGCGAGGAATTCATGAATATCCTCAAGCGCGAGAATACCTTTGCACCGGTAGTTGAGAACTCCAACGAAGAGAGTTCCTCTACTCCTTCGGCAGAGTAATCATCTCTTATAAGCAAAGTTTAACGGCCGTCTACGCTTGTAGATGGCCGTTTTTTTGTACCGAAAAATTTTTTTGTACCGTATGTAAAGGTGTTCTATCTAAGCTATCGAGCAAAAAAAGTTCCCAAAATGCCACGGCAGATGACGCAGCAACATTAAGCGAGTCCACCTGATGAGACATGGGAATGATAGTAGCAATGTCACAAGCCTCAATGGTTTTTCTCGTCAAGGCCATAGCCTTCACTGCCAAAGAACAGTGCAGATTTCTTGCCCTTTACCAGGTCTTTATTAAGAGGAACTGCAGAATCTGTGAGTGCAAGGGCGCACGTAGTAAAAAGAATGGGCCTTAAGCTTTTTCAATAAGGTCCAGTGAAGTTATCTCTTCATCCAAACGAGTCCATGGCACCTTGAGAACCGTTCCCATAGAAACGCGCAAGACACGTCTTGAGAGGTTGTCGGCACAATTAGCTGTCAAGATAACAGCATCTACATTGAGGGCTGCCGCCGACCTAAAAACTGCGCCTACGTTATTTACATCAACAAGGTCTTCTAAAACAGCAATATGCTTTGACGAGCTTAAGATCTCTTCTAGCGTTGCGCCTTGAGGTCTCCTCATGGCACAGAGTACTCCTCTGTTCATCTTATAGCCAATAAGCTGCGTAAGCTGCTCATCTGGAAGAATGAAAATAGGAACGTCATTTGACAAAGGGTGGAACTTCTCGACAATCTGCAAAAATATTATCTGTATGAGAAGTATTTGCAAGAAACGAGAGTGGCCTGCAACTTGCAGATAGCGCAGTTTCAATCACAAAATGAGACTCACAAATCATGACACCACGTGACGGATCAAGACGATTGCGAAGTTGGTTGTCAGTTAAGCGTGCATACACATCAAGACGATTGTCGTCAGCTGAATCTAACTGAATAACCGGATATGTAGCCATAAATAACGCACCTCTCGCCTCTTGATAGACAGTATTCTCTCACTCTTGAGGCAAGAGTAACGTCATGTATTCCTAGATTACTTCTGTAGCTGTTTTCTCTTAAAGAAGAAGATTACTGTCAGGTCTAATCAGTTTCATACGCTATTGCGCTTCTTGCAATTGAATCAAGTAATGTTCTAAATTTGATATAGAATACTACAGATATTATTTGTGTTTCATGAGAGAATTTCTTATAAGTTCCATGAATTCCATGAAGAATATCAATTAAACTAAATAGATGTGTGTTTGACATCTTTGCAGATAATTAATTTGTCACAGCACATCATCAATTGTTACGTAACTTCGTTATTAATAAGGAGTGCTCCTTGGCTAAGCACTTTGCAAACAGCTCTATTCCTAGTACTTCAAACTCACAGCCTCTTTCTGAAGAAGAGACTACAGAGAAGAATCCTTCACTTAAAGATTCAATTCCAAGCCTTGGTGATACTGATATGTATGTTGCTCTTAGTGAAGAGCAGCTGCAAAGCAATCAAGACATTGAAGAGACTAGCACTTCAGAACCTCTTGAGCAGGCTGATGATGTCACAGTTATTACTCCTCTTGATAGTTCAGAGCTAGGAGCTCATGAGCTTACTCTGGAAGATAAACCAAAGCATCACTGGTGGAAGATTCCTGCGGTAATCGTCGGTCTTCTCGCGCTTGTGTACGTTGGAGGAGCAATCTTCTTTAACTTCTACTTTATGCCTCAGACCAGCATCTACGGAAGTGATTACTCACTAAAACCAGCTTCTGACTTACAAAAAGCAAGAGACTCAGAAGCATCAACTTATTCTGTTCATATCTCTGGCAATGGTCTTGATATGACTCTTAAGAGTTCTGAAATTGGACTTGTTTACAATTCTGAGGCTTATGCTCGTGATGCGATTAACCAGCAGAATCCTTGGATGTGGCCTGTTGAAATTACTCGCAGCAGAACTTTAAACCCACACGCCACTGCCGCCTATGATCAAAACAAAGTTGATACGGTACTGAATCAACAGATTGAACAAGCAAAAGAAGCTTCAGCTTCTCTGGCAAACGGTGGTATTACCTACGATTCCACTACAAAGAAATTTAGGCTTGCTGACACTGCCTTGATAACGCGACTTTCTCTTGAAGGTGTTCATAAAGATTTACAAAGCGCATTTGACAAGCTTTAATGATACCGTGGTTCTTGGTGAGGAATCTGTGCTGAGCGCTGAAGAACTCAACGCAGCCATTGCCGCCGCAAACGCCTATGTTGCCTCCACACTTGATCTGACTCTTGGAGATGCGTCTGCTTATGTCGTTGATGCAGATCTTATTGCAAGTTGGATTACTTTTGATGAGAATCTTGCCGTCTCACTTAATACAAATGCCATAAATGATTGGGTCGAGCATACCCTTGCACCTGCGGTTAATACACGCGGTACTGCTAGAACATACAAGCGCTGGGATGGTAAAGAAATTACCACTAAAGCTGCAGGTGCTTATGGTTGGGTAATTAATGAAGCCGACTCTGCTTCAGCTATTATTTCCGCTCTTGGCAACGGACAGCCCTCAAAGGTTGAACTCCCAACTGAACATCAAGCAAAAACTTTCACAAAAGATGGTGGTCCTGACTGGGGCGGTCGTTATATTGATGTTGACCTCTCCACTCAACATGCAATCCTTTATGACGAGAACGGCAGCATTCTTTGGGAAGCAGACATTGTTACCGGCCTTCCTGATGGACGCCACAATACACCTGAAGGTGTTTGGTTCATCACCAGTCATATCAGAAACGCTCGTCTTCTTGGTCCAAATGACGAGAATGGCAAACCAGGTTGGGATGCACACGTTGACTTCTGGTTGGGTGTAAAAGGTCAGGAAGTTGGTTTTCACAACGCTCCATGGCGTGGTGCATTTGGTGGAGATATTTATCGTTATGGCGGTAGCCACGGTTGTATTAACTTGAGCTACAGTGATGCAGAAAAGCTCTTTAACATCTCAAATGATGGCGATCCTGTTATTATCCACTACTAGGTTTTTCTTAGAGAATATTTTTCTAAGAGAATAAAATTATGCACACTTCAGAAAAATAATTCTGAAGTGTGCATTTTTGCCTCTTGAATTCTCATTGCTAGTGCAACAACAAAAAGACAAGGTAGTGACCCATGGGTCTACAATGGCGCTTACGACAACGTTCATTGAAAGGAATCCCATGGGTCACTATAGCCATCTTAGCATTGAAGAGCGCGAAGACATTATGGTCTGGTGGAAAAATCATGAAAGTATAAGCCAGATTGCTCGTAAGCTCGGACGAAACAAATCAAGTATTTCACGGGAGATTAAAAGAAACGGTTGGACAATCGTGGAGTGGCGCATCTTTGCTATAGAGCCTCGACTGCTCAGAGAAAAACCGATGTTCGACGCCAGACTTGCAAGAAACGCACACTACTCGATGATCCAAACCTTCGTGCACGTATTGTCTTTCTTATCTGTAGTCGCCACTTCTCACCTGAGCAGATTGCAGGAAGACTGCACTTAGAACTTTTCTACGCTCCTGTCAGCTGTAGCACTATATATAGAGCTATACACTCAGGGAAACTAGACTGTGAACTTCCAGGTGTACAGTCTGTACGTAGAAGACTTAGACACCGAGGTAAACGACGGCATACAAAACACCTCATAGAGCGCAGAGGAAAAATACGGATAACTCATGAACTTGTCGAAAGACCAAAAGAGGTTGCAGATCGCCAACGCATTGGAGACTGGGAAGGAGATACCGTCATCGGTAAAGCTAAAGGTCCACGCCTGGTCACACAAGTTGACCGTATGAGCGGCTACCTTGTTGGTGGCAAAGCTGCATCAGGGTCTAGTGCCGATGTTAATGTAGCTATACAGCAAGCTTTGAGAGGTGAGGTAGTAAAAACCATAACTCTTGATCGTGGATCTGAGTTTGCTCGCGCAGCAGAGCTTCAAGAAGCTATCGGAGTAAGTATCTACTTCTGTCTTCCACATCATCCCTGGCAAAGAGGTACCAATGAAAATACTAACGGTCTCATCAGAGAGTATTTTCCAAAAAGGTACAGACCTCTCATCGATTAGTGATAGAGAGATTGAGGCAGTATATAATGAACTCAACCTAAGGCCACGTAAGCGTCTGGGTTGGAAGTGCCCTTGGGAAGTCTACCATCACCAAACGTTGCACTTGCTTTGACAATTCAAGCTTACAAAAGATCTACGACACGCTCTTTATTTGCCATAAAATCAAGATACTCTGAACCCTAAGCGAGAAGTAATCAATGAACTGGCAGAAGGAAATTTGCTGGCTGCTTTAACAAAACCATATTCTCCTGTGACGTAATTAAATGTCGCAAGTATATTATCAGACAGAAAGGTTCCTCCACCTTCTGTATTGTATTCATAGTAGGAGACGGCAGGTAATTTGCGACTGCTTATAGCTTGTAGAATATAAGCAGTCCCATAAAGAATATATTGATCAAAATCTTGTGATGAGAGAGAAACTGAATATAAAGCGGCATCTTGCTCGATTGTTCCAATGATTTCTCCATTAACACTTACAACCCACGAAATGCCACCGTTTAATAATTCATTGTTTTTCTCTACAACTGATAAAATTGGACCAGATATATACACGTCGTTTAAATTGCAAGTATGGGTTCTATATTCCCCAGACTCAAACTTTTCATATGAGAAAATATTATCAGCTGATTGCTCCCGTATATATTCCGCAGCTTGATGTTTTAAAAAATCGAGGTTTCGCTCCCTAACCGCTTCCGGTCTAAACCAAATACATATGAATACAGAAGCTATAAGCATTACACCAAGAGTAGACAAAACTACTTTTCTTTTTACGCTGCATCTTCAGTCACCTCATCATTAACGATTAATAATGAAACTAACTAGAAGCTATTGTAACAATTGTTTACTCTTCAAGCGTTTTAACTTTAAAACCAAAATAGTAAATATGGCCTAACCAAACAGCACTAAGGATAATACTACCAACAATAACGCCCTTCATAAGCATGGCAATAAGACCTACGGCCATGATCAAGGTTACTGTAACAAGGATGCGTGTTTTTAGTCTTAACGGTCATTCCTTTTTCCAGCTTTAAAATCAGCAAGATTATTTTTGATAAAACTTTGTATTAATAAGCCAATTATTAAGTCGGTCGGATGATTTTGCAAAGCAAAATGCTGCGAGCGCTAAAAAAATGGAACAGTGGGCAAAATAGGAAGCACTACGCCAATTACGGCAAGCGCCAAACTTACACAGCCTAATACAACAAAAAGCAATACGCTTGATTGACATAATTACTCCCTACTGCTTTTTTTGAGAGAGTTTACCATGTTTAACAAAAAAACAGTAGGGATATTACTCAAACCAAAGTATTTCTTACATAAAAAAATATTTATGAATAAAGCCTAGAAGCGAGGCATTTGACCTCCGCCAAAGCCCATATTCTTCATCATTGACTCCATGGCACGACGACCTTTCTTTGCATTGCCGCCCTGAGTCATAGCCTTCATCTTGCCCATCATCTTATTCATCTCTCCCCACTGGCGAATAAGTTGATTAACTTCCTGAACGCTACGACCAGAACCCATAGAAATACGACGACGTCGCTGACCGTTAATAATCTTTGGACGTGCACGCTCTTCTTTAGTCATGGAATGAATCATAGCTTCAATCTTTGCCATTGAGCTATCATCCACACCACCCTGCTGGGCCATCATGCGGTCGCCACCAGGAAGAGCGCCAATTAGCTTTTGCAAGGCCGCCCATCTTGCGAATTTGGTTCATCTGATTAAGCAGGTCATCCATGGTAAAAGCCTTCACGCAACATACGCTCAGCATCTTCAACCTGCTTCTCATCTGCTGCCTGTTGGGCCTTCTCGACAATAGAGATAACATCGCCCATGCCAAGAATACGCTTGGCCATACGATCTGGGTGGAAAACCTCAAGTGAATCGGGTTTCTCGCCCATGGAAACAAACTTGATAGGCTTGCCGGTAACCTCACGTACGGAAAGGGCACCACCGCCACGAGCGTCGCCATCAAGCTTGGACATGATAACACCGTCAAAGTCTACGCGCTCGGCGAAGGTGCTGACAACATTAACGATATCCTGGCCGGTCATGGCATCGACAACCATAAGAATCTGATCTGGCTTGACAGCACGCTTGATAGCAACGGCCTCTTCCATCATTTCTTCGTCAATTTGAAGACGGCCAGCGGTATCGACAATTACCAGGTCATTGAGGTGATCAACGGCCTCCTGAATAGCCTGAGACGCAATACCAACGGCGTCTTTGCCATCACCACGATAGACTGGCACGCCAATCTCTGAACCAAGTGTTTTCAAGCTGATCTGCTGCTGCGGGACGGTGAACGTCGCAGGCGGCAAGCAGAGGATTCTTTCCCTGGGATTTAAGCAGGTAAGCAAGCTTTGCAGCTGCGGTTGTCTTACCAGAGCCCTGAAGACCAACAAGCATAATGACGTTTGGAATGCGGTTTTGCGCCAGCGTAAGCTTGGATTCGGTTGAACCAAGCAACGCCGTGAGCTCGTCCAAAACAATGCGGACAACGTTCTGAGCTGGAGACAGAGATTCCAGCACATCAGCGGTCATACACTGCTCTTTGCAGCGGCCGATAAACTCTTTAACTACCTTGTAGTTAACGTCAGCCTCGAGAAGAGCCATGCGAATTTCTCGCATTGCTGAATTGATATCATCCTCAGTGAGACGGCCCTTTCCGCGCAGAGCGGAAAAATGTATTTTGCAGTCTATCTTGCAGGCTGTTAAACATTACTGAACTCCCTCACCAACAAGTGCTTCACAGAATGAACGAGCATCAAACGTCTGAAGATCATCAATTGACTCGCCCACACCAATACGATAAATAGGCAGGTTAAGCTGGTTTGAAATTGCCAGAGCAATTCCTCCCTTTGCGGTGCCATCAAGCTTGGTGACAATAAGACCGTCCAGAGACAGCGCGTCATTAAATTCTTTTTGCCTGGTTAAGGCCGTTTTTGGCCGGTAGTTGCATCAATAACCAAGACAACACTTACGGGAATATCTCCTGCGCGCTTTCTAGTTACCGAGACAACCTTAGCAAGCTCACGCATCAGATCCGATGAAGTATGCAGACGTCCGGCAGTATCAATAAGAACCAGCTCAGTGCCTTGCTTTTCTGCCGTCTCAACAACTTCAAAACAAACGCTTGCAGGATCAGCGCCACGCTCTCTGGTTACTACCTCAATACCAGAGCGCTCTCCCCATACCTGCAGTTGCTCAATTGCAGCCGCACGGAAGGTGTCAGCACCGCCAATCAAAGTCTTTACGCCATTAGCATGTGCACGACCAGCAATTTTTGCCAACAGTGGTAGTTTTACCAGCACCGTTAATGCCTACAAACAAGACAATAGAGGGCGTATCCGTAAAAGGATCTCTTTCTGCAACAGGAAACTCTGCCGTGAGGCGCTCTACAAGGGCGCGGCGAAGCTGATCGGAGCGCATAAGGTTTTCTCGCGCTGCACGTTCACGCAGGTCATCGGTGACGCGCATTGCCACCTCAGCGCCCATGTCTCCCATAACAAGCGTGTCTTCAAGGTCATCCCAAAAAAATCTTCGGTGACCTCGCCGCCCATATAAAAGATTTCGCTTAAAGTCTCACGAGAACGCTCAAGACCGCGGCGAAGATTGTCCATAAAGCCCATTAGATATCAACTACCTTTCCGGTTGTCTTATCAAGCCTCTGAGAGACAACGTGGCTGACACCATCTGCCTGCATGGATACACCATACAGTACATCTGCCTGCTCCATGGTGCGCCTTTGGTGAGAAATTACAATCAGCTGAGTAGTCTCTTTGAGCTGCTCAATGGCATCAAGCAACTTGGAGAGGTTGGCGTCGTCGAGCGCAGCCTCAACCTCATCAAAGACGTAGAACGGAACAGTACGCGTCCTATACACAGCAAAAGAGCAATGCCAGGGCGGTGAGGCTCTTCTCGCCACCTGACATGAGCATCATCTTGGTAATGCGCTTACCGCGCGGCTGAGCCACAATCTCAATACCTGTCTCGGAGAGATGGTCTGGATCGGTGAGCTCAATATGAGCATGACCTCCAGGGAACAGCATCGAGAAAATCTCAGAGAAGTTCTGATTGACGCGGTCAAAGACAACAAGGAAGCGACTACGCATCTTACGGTCAATGGCCGAGATAATCTTCTTCAGTGAGGTTCGAGCAGCCTCTAAGTCAGCTACCTGCTCATTAATGTAGTCAGCACGCTCTTTGAGTCGCTCATACTCATCCATTGCTACAGCATTGACAGGACCCAGCGCCTCAAGTTGACTCTTGAGCGACGCAGCAAGGCGTTCTGCCTGCTCTCTATCTTCTGGCTCAGGAAGCGTCAATGCCTCGTCCAATGAGGCGCCCGTAGCAAGAATGGCCTCGATGGCGTTTTGAACCTGAACCTCAAAGCTTACCAATCTCAACGCTAATCTGGTTAGCGGCGTCTTTCTCTTTTTCTACCGCAAGCGCAGCTTCAGAAGCAGCGTCTTTTGCCTCAGAGATAGTCTCTCGCAGCGTCTCGGAGTCTGCCTCCGCCAACGACGCACGATCCTTGAGCCTAGACGCCCACTCAAGCGCCTTCTGGTGCAGAGCATCGTAGCGCTTGTACAGCGGGTCTACGCGAAGCCTGATTACCTCAAGCGCGTGCGTTGCCTGTTTAGCAGCAGCAAGCTGCTCATCAAGCTGAGACAGACGCCTCTCAAGTTCTGCCTGGCGAGAAGCCATGCTCGTTGCGCGCTCTTTTGCAACAGTAAGGTCCGTCTTTGCATCTGAAAGCTCTCGGTTGGCCCCTACCCCTGAGCGCGAATGGCATCCCTCATGCTGGTCCTGCAGCTCTTTGAGCTCAAAAGCAAGCAACTCCATGCGAGCCTTAGCCTCTTCTGCCGCACGCTTGTGCTCATCAATATGCGCACGAGCCTCTTGAGCGCGCTCTTTTGCCTGCTCTCGAGAAGTGCTAACCTGCTTCAGCTCAGCCTGAGAAGACGCAACCTGTCCCTCAAGACGGCCTCGCTCCGCAGCAATAGATGTAAGCTCACCGTTGAGGCGAGCAACCTCGCCCTTGGACTGCGCGCTTTTCTCGCGAACTGAAGCCAGCTCATTCTCGCAGTTGGTAACTGCAGAGCGTGCGGCCTCTTGATGGCGTTTGAGGGAAGGAAGCGCACCCTCAAGCTCACGGATGCGACGCTTACGCTCGAGAGAGCCGTCCTCAGCCTGAGATGTGTGTCCCAGGACCAGACGACCATCTGGATAGAGCAACGTGCCATCGAAGAGCACGTAGAGTCCACGAGGCTCAACGTTGCGCGCAGCATAGGCGTCGTCAAGGTTCTGGGCAACAAAAACATGACCAAAAAGCGCCTGCACAAGAGCCTCGGCGCCCTTCTGCGCAGATACGTGCTCAAGCAAAGACGTTGTATGAGCAGGCGCAGCAAGAGCTGGAGCTGCGTCAGAAAGAGCAACCAACGTAGCCTTGCCGTCCTCAGAAAGCATCTGAACACGCTCAAAGAGCGTATGAATATTTTGCTGCTTGTCTACAACAAGCGCGGAAAGATCTTCTCCCATAAGCTGCTCAACAAGAGCCTCAAACTCTGGCTGAACCTCAAGATAATCAGCAAGTCTGCCAGAAACAAGAGAAGCGATTGCTGCATCCGCAACAAGCTTTTCTGCCAGAGGACTTCCCTTTTGGACTTCCACATCAAGCGCACGAAGTGCCTCAAGCGTAGCTTCACTACTAGAAAGCTCCTGGCGAGCAGTACGCTCTGTCTCACGAGCCGCCTCAAGTGCAGAAGCACGCTCAGAAATCTCAGCAACAAACGCCTCTGACTCCTGACGAGCTTTCTCAAGAGCAGCAGTGAGCTCTGCTTCTTTAGCGACGCTATCTTCCAGAGCAGCACGACCAATCTCAAGCGTCTCAGTAATCTGAGTCAATCTAGACTCAAACATCTTGTCTTCTACCTGCGCATGAGCAATCTGCTCTTCAAGTTTTACATAGGCAAGCGTCTCTTTATCAGCGGTATTGCGCGCACTACGCTCAGACGCAGTGCAATCAGAAATCTTTACATCAAGAGCACGACGCTCGGCAATTGCCTGGTTAGCTGCCTCTTGAGCGCATTCACGCTCTCTGTCAGATCCGCAACTTTTGCACGAATTGTTGCCAGCTGACCAGAAAGCTCTTCATTCTCTTTTGCAGCGTCTGCCTTCTGCTTATCCATCACAGAAAGCTGCATACGCGTATCAGAAAGGCGAGAGACCATGTTCTTGCCTTTCTCCTCCAAAAAGACGCATGTCAGATCCCATACGACCAAGAATCTCTTGCATGCGTCGGCGCTGCTCGCCCTAAGTCTCCAACAAAGAGGCCCTTTTGCTCAAGAAGCGACTGAAGCTTTTCAAGCTCTCGGTTTTTTTCTCGCCCGCACGATATTGAGCAAGCTCAATAGCAGCCTCAGCCTCTTTAGCGCGTGCCTCCAACTTTCCATGCGTAAACTGCAGCTGACGAAGGTCATCAACCGCAAGTTGCACCGTCAAATCCTTGAGCTGAGCGGACAGATCTTTAGCGCGAGAAGCCTTGTCTACCTGCCTCTCGAGCGGTTTTAAGCTGACGGGTTATCTCGCGAGAAACCACTTTAGCTCGCGTGAGATTCTCATCCATGGAAGAGATTTTGCGCTCCGCACGCTCTTTGCGGCGGCGATGCTTAGAGATGTCTGCAGCCTCTTCAATGAGCTCACGGCGCTGCTCAGGGCGGCTAGACAAAATGGAATCAAGCTTGCCCTGAGAAATGATGGAGTGTGTATCTTTGCCCAGGCCAGAGTCATGCAAGATGTCCTGGATGTCCATGAGCCTTGAGGGAGCACCGTTAATCAGGTACTCGGACTCTCCAGAACGATACATACGCCTGGTGATACCAATTTCAGAGAAATCAATGGGGATTGTATGATCGGAGTTATCCAGAACCAGCGTTACTTCAGCAACGCCCACCGCTCCCCTTGCTGATGAGCCAGAAAAGATAACGTCTTCCATGGCTTGACCACGGAGCATCTTTTGCACTCTGTTCGCCCAATACCCAGAGAATTGCGTCAGAGACATTGGACTTACCCGAGCCATTAGGACCAACGACAACGGTAAGGCCGGGGTCAAAAACCATCTGAGTTTTATCAGCGAATGACTTAAAACCCTTAAGTGTCAGCGATTTTAGATACACGGGTACAGGGTACCTTTCTACCTTAGGTGCATTTCTGCATCAGCATCAAGCGGAGCATCATCCACACCAAGACGCACCAGTGCATCTTGAGCGGCTTCTGACTCTGCGGCTTTCTTTGATGGTCCCTGTCCACGACCCACCTTAAGGCCGTCGACAAATACCACAGCGGTAAACGTTGGTGTATGAGCCGGACCGCTCTCACCAATGAGTTTGTACTCAGGAGCAGCCTTACCCTGAGCCTGAATCGCTTCCTGCAAACGAGACTTAGGGACTTACTGAACGAACTGCCAAGGCTGGAGAAATGTGGGGTCCAAGTGTGCGAATAACAAAATCACGCGTTGGATCAAAGCCGGCGTCAAGGTACAATGCACCAACAATGGACTCATAGACGTTCTCCAGAGCAGACTTCATACCACGTTTTCCCGTGCCCTTCTCGGAAATTCCCATAACAATTAAGGGAGAAATTCCTAGCGCATCAGAGACAATGGAGAGCGTATGACCAGAGACAAGGGAAATCTTCAGCCTGGTAAGCTGGCCTTCGTCCATAGCTGGATAGCGCTCAAACAGCTCTGTTGCAATAATCGCACCAAGAATTGAATCGCCTAAAAACTCTAGGCGCTCATACGAGGCAGAAATAGGCTTGCCCTCCACCGCCGAAGGGTGTGTGAGGGCAGCCTCGATAAGCTCTTTATGAGTAAATGTATGACCGCAAATAGCTTCTGCAGCAGCTACTCGTTCGTACAACTTCACGTATAAAACCTACTTAAGCAGCAAGAATAGCGTCTACTGCGTCACCCACGGTTGCAATCTCATCAATGTTTTTCTGCATCAAAAGTCATATCAAACTCTTGCTCAAGGTCTGTGACAAGCTGGAGAAGATCAAATGAGTCTGCACCAAGGTCCTTAAATGAGGTTCCCTCAGTAAGATCAACTGAATCATCAAGGTCCAATGTCTCTCTTACAACGTCAATTACCTTTTCAAGTGTTTCTGTGCGATCCATACATCCTCCTTGCACACAACAATGACTGTCATAATTTTTACCCCGTGATGGGCGTTAGTATGATGACATTACTAAAGCTGAAACAAACAATCTTAAAAAAAGGAGAGCCCACAGAATTATCCATGAGCTCTACCATAACTCATAAAAAAATTTTACGCTACAGCTGAATTGAAGAAGAGATTTTTCTCAATAAGGTTTGCACGTACCGCATTTGCTGCAGAGAGAGTTCCTGCACACACTGCAGACGAACTGGTCGCACCGTGGCCTTTAAGTACAGGAGCAGAAACGCCCAGCAAGAATGCACCACCAACAGAATCTCCTGAAAGCTCTGCGGCAGTAGTCTTAAGCGCATCCTTCAAAAGAAGTGCACCAAACGCAGCCTTCTTTTGAAGAATTAATAGCCTCTTTGAGGCTAGACATAATAAATTTGCCCGTACTCTCAATGGACTTTAAGGCAACGTTACCTGTAAAGCCGTCTGTCACGATGACATCAAAACGGTTTCCTAAGATATCTGTTCCTTCAGCATTTCCACCAAAATTAATAGCTGCCTCAGCAAGGGCTGCATGATATGAAAGAGCAAGTTCAGAACCCTTAGTCTCCTCAGAGCCATTGCAGAGAAGCCCTATGGTTGGATTTTCAATTCCAAGCGATGCGTTAGCAAAAGCCTTGCCCATTTGCGCAAATTGCACCAAAACTTCTGGACGCACATCAGCGTTAGCACCGGTATCCAAAAACACTGTTTTATGCCCACCAAGACCAGGAAGAATCAGGGTGAGTGCTGGACGCTTAACACCCTTGATGCGACCAATACCAAAGGTAGCAGCGGTAAGAACGGCTCCTGTGGAGCCAGCTGAGAAAAGACCATCAGCCTCCCCCGCCTTAACTGCCTGAGCAGCTCTTACAATACTTGCATCCTTCTTCTGCCTTACCGCATTAGCAGGATGCTCGCTCATGGCAATCACCTCGGTGGTTACTAAAGCCTTTGTGCGCGCATGTTTGTTTACAAAAGGAGTAACAAACTCATCAGATCCAGCGAGAAGAACTTCTAGCTCTTGGTCCTTCTCGAGAGCCATGCGAACTCCCTCAAGAACAACTTCAGGACTCTGGTCTGATCCCATAACGTCAACACAAATAACGGGCATGATAACTCCTTAGCGCTATAAAAAAGAAGGCCGGCCCATAAGGAACCGGCCTCCCTGGCCATACGATGTATGAGTGTTACTCAGTAACAACAACCTCACGGTCCTTGTAGAAGCCACAGTTAGGGCATACGTGGTGAGGAAGCTTAGGAGCGCCACACTGTGGGCATACAGAGCGAGCTGCTGCGCTGAGCTTGCTGTTTGCCGAACGACGGGTGTGGGTTGCGCCGCGGCCCTTCTTTTGCTTAGGTACTGCCATCTTAAACCTCTTTTGCTCTTGCTAGCGCCCCTAGAACACATGAGGGCGCGACCCATTCACATAATGCGTTGGATACTATACCACGTACTGACACATTTTGTACGTAGATACAGCATTTCTTCACCATTTAGGGGAAGAAATTTTATTTTACTCGTCCGAATCCGACTCAAACACAAGATTTTTAAGAGCCGCAAACGGGTTTGAAGCGAGCTTTTCTTCTTCTCGCTCCTGCTCGATTTGAGCAGCGTGACCACAATCTTCTTCGTTCAGATTGCTACCACATACTGGACACAGTCCCTTGCAGTCGGACTGGCACAATACAACGTAAGGCGTCTCCATAACAAGCGAAGGTAAAGAGCCTCTGCAAGATCGATGGTCTTATCGGCATTTACTAAAACGTAATCTGCCTCATCCTCATCATCTGCAGAAATAACAGGCTCTTCGAAGAGATAGTACTCGTCAACCTCAGCACTTAAAGAGAGACGTGCGTCTTCAAGACAGCGATCACACGTACCAACAGCATCAGCACGAAGCATTCCAGTAACCAAAATGCCCTCTCCTGCGTTGGTAAGCACTAGATCAAAATCGATTCCTGATGGAAGAGAAAACTCATGCTCTCCCAACTCATACGAGTCTTCATTAAGATGACCTGCATAAGAAACGGTATCACCTGCATTTGCAAGACGATCATCTAGTGCATAGAGAACTGGCTGCATTGGATTTACCAGGCAACGTTATTGCTGGTGTTGCGTGGACCAGAGTTCTCGTCAAGGGTCTGACGAACGCGAGAAACGGAATTTGTCAGGCTCTTAAGGTTCTCCTCAAGGTGAGCAAGAACAGTATCAGCGTACTCCTCAGCGTTGTAGCGAGTATCGCGCTCGTACTGCTCTGCCTGGTCACGGATGACGTCTGCCTGCTGCTGTGCAAGGCGGACAACCTCCTGATCTCCAGCAAGAATCATTGCCTGCTGCTGTGCGTCAGCAATGATAGACTCTGCCTGAGCACGTGCGCGCTCAAGGGTCTCATCCTCTTCCTTGATAATGCGACGAGCGGTTGCAAACTCTTCTGGGAAGACGCGACGAATCTCGTCAAGCAGCTCGTAGAAGTCCTGGGCGTCAATAATTTTCTTGTTACCGCCATCCATAAAAGGTGACTTAGCCTCAGTTACCATCTGCTCAATCTCAGATACAAGGCTCTCAATTTCCTCGCCTGGCTGCATCCAGGGCTCCTTTCAATCCAATACATAAGTTATGTTATGTGCTCTTATAGGCTATACGGCCAAAAAGCATAAAACACCTTTTTAAGAATGTTAGCAGAATATAATAAAAATGCAGGGCAAATATACTTAATTACCGCAATTATGCAGAGCTTCAAGCTTTTTGATGACATTTTTTGGAACCAAAAATGATACATCTGCACCCATAGCCGAGATTTCTCTGACAATTGAAGAAGAAATATAGCCGTACTCTGGACTGGACATAACAAAGATGCTTTCTAGTTCAGGAGCCATATGCGCGTTTAAGTCTGCTTGCTGAAGCTCATACTCAAAGTCAGTCATAGCTCTCAGACCCTTAACAACGCCACCCGCACCGCGAGCATTGCAAAAATCAACCAGAAGACCTTCCATAGGCTCTACAGAAACATCCACAAGTCCTTCATCTATCAGAGCGTCTTTAAGCATCTGCACACGCTCTTCAAGGGAAAACGTAGTTCCCGTGCCGTGTTTGCGCTTCGAAGCCGCAACAGCTACCGTAACATTTTTAAAAAGGCGAGAAGCTCGCTTGATTACATCAAGGTGTCCGTTTGTGACGGGATCAAAAGTACCTGGTACAACTACGTGAGTGATGCTATTCAACGTATCTCCTATCCCTCACAACGAACAAGTAAATCAACCTGAGCAATACCATAACGCTTACTCTTAGAAAGCTCAAAGTCATCTAAAGAAACTGAATCGGTCTTATGGCTATGCTCATAGACTGCCACAGCGTCTTTTGTCAGACTTCCCGACTGAATCAAGTCTTTGAGCAGCTTAGATACTACCTCCGCCTCAACGACATAAGGAGGATCTAAAAACACCACATCAAAAGGAGCACCATATAGCTGAGATGACTCTGCTAAGCGCGCTGTATCGCCACAGATAACATTCATCTCAGAACTGGAAACCCCAAGAGATTTGGCCGTTCGCTTAATACGGTCACACGTCTTTCTGTCTTTATCCACAAAAGTGGCATACAGCGCCCCTCTAGAAAGCAACTCAAAACCCATAGCACCCTGAGCCTGCAAAGGCGTCAAGCACTCTGGACTCGCTGAGATCAAGACCGCGAGAAGCCAAAATGGAACTTGCAATAGCTTCACGTGTGCGATCTGTGGTTGGCCGTGTAGTCCCCTTGCCGTCAGGAGCCTCAATTGCACGACCTTTCCATTTTCCGCCAACAATCCTCATGGGTTTCTCGCCACCAAACCTATCGAATACTGTAAATTACCTGCAGTTTATTACTTGTAGCCAAGTTCTTCAAAGTAGATGCCAAAGCGGTCTTTTGCCTCAATACCCAAGGTGGCATATGCGTCGCTGGTTAGATTTGGATCTTGGGCAGTAAATGCTAGTGCATCAGCGTGAGCAGCTTCAATGAGGTCTGCATCTGCATAGAGGTCAGAAATCTTGAGCGTGGTGCCGCCTGACTGACGGTATCCCAAGGTTTTCCCCTCGTGCCTGAGCTCAAGATCAAGCTCTGCCAAGCGTGCGCCGTCGGAGGTTTGCTCAAGAGCAGCAAGACGTTTTTCTTGCGGTAGAACCTCGTTTGGCATTGCTCGCAAGATATACAGTTCCTGGAAAATCGCCTCGGCCAACACGGCCTCTGAGCTGGTGAAGTGTAGCCAGACCAAAACGATCAGCGTTAAAGACAATCATGACCGTAGCATTAGGAACATCAACGCCAACTTCAATGACGGTAGTGGAAACAAGAATTTGCGTCTTATTTGCACGGAACTTTTCCATTACCTGATCTTTTTTTGAGCTTCAGGCAGTCTGCCAGTTAAAAGATCACAGGTAAAGTCTTTGAAAACGGTTCTTGAGAGCTCCTCATACACACGCGTTGCACTGTAAAAGCTTGCCGTTTGTACGAGCAGCCTCAGGAACATCCTCAAGCCCTTCTTCAGAATCACTTGGATCAATCAAAGGACAAACTAAATATGCTTGATGACCAGCCTGAACAGCATCTGTCACAGCAGCATATGCCTGATCAAGATTCTCTGGAACGCACAGTTTGGTGGTAACACCAGCTCCTGCCTTTGGCCTCTTGGTAATGCGAGATGTATCAACGTCTCCATACAAAGAGAGCGCCAACGTACGTGGAATAGGTGTTGCACTCATGGCGAGAAGATCTACGCCTTGTCCTTTTTTTGCGCAACGCCGTTCTCTGGTCAACACCAAAGCGATGTTGCTCGTCAACAACAGCAAGTGTGAGCTGGTTAAATACTACGCGATCAGAGAGAAGCGCCGTAGTACCAAAGACAACGGACAAAGAGCCGTCGGCCAAGCAAAGCTCAATCTGCCGCCTCTCCTCTTCGGAGGTAGATCCGGTGATAAGAGCCCAGGTGATTCCTGCAAGTGAGAGTAAGGGGCCAATCTTTTGAGCGTACTGCTGAGCAAGAACCGAGGTAGGCGCCATCACGGCAGCCTGAGTTAATGAATCTGCTGCTGCAGCTAAGGCAACAGCAGCAACAGCTGTTTTACCAGTGCCAACGTCGCCTAAAAGCAGACGATTCATAATGTGCGGTGCAGCCATATCAGAAAGAATCTCTTGAACTGCATGGTTTTGCTCGTCAGTCAGAACAAAAGGTAAAGCCTCAATCAAAGCCTGAACCTTAGGCCCGTCAACGATGTGTTCAAAAGGTTTATGACCTGCAAGCTCCAAGTTTCTTCTCGCCAAAAGAGCAAGCTGCAAACTTAAGAGCTCATCAAAGGCAAGACGGCGACGAGCCTGCTCAGCAGCATCCAAACTTGTTGGAAAGTGAACCTCGTGAAGTGCCGCTGAGAGAGACATAAGGTGATGCGTGGAGACAAGCTCTGAGGGTAGCCAGTCACACACGTTTCCCACATCTGCCAGAGCTGCCGACATAATGCGACGCATCCATGCAGGGCTCACACCCTCGGTAGCTGGGTGAACAGGAAGAATTGCCGCTTTTTGAAGGCGTTTCTTTGGAGCGAGCTTCATCACTTGAATCAGCCTTTGCGGTACTAAGTACCTCATAGAACGGTGATTTCATCTGTCGATAGCCATAAGCAAAGAGCACCTTGCCGCTCAGCGCTACCTCATCATCAGCATGGATTTGTTCAGCCACCCAAGGCTGTCTAAAGAATGAAGCTGTGAGCACGCCCGTATCATCCACAACTTCAATCTCAACAATAACCATCTTAGGACGCGGACGCTTAGTCTTAACCGAGGCAACACGGCCTGTAATGGTGGCATCTTCGCCTATCTGCGCAAAGGCTATCTGCACGCGATGAGAGAAATCGAGATAACGGTGAGGCACGTTGAGCAAAAGGTCTCGAACACGCAGAATGCCGAGACGCTCAAGCGCCTCGGCACGATTTGCATTGACATACCTTAACCTGGTCACGCTATCAACAAGCGAACAGGGTATGTGCTACTCGCTCCGATGCAGGAGCGATGCTTACCTTTGGACTCAGACATTTCCTACTCAATAGAGAAGATAACTGGATAGAGTGGCTGCTCGCCGCGCTGAGCATCAACCTCAAGGTCTGGATAGGCATCCTCAATCTTGCTGGCGAGAAGATCGAGCTGCTCGTCAGAGAAGTCTTCACCTGCAAGAATGGTGAGATTGTCACCCTCTTCCTCGCCTTGCATTTTGGCGACAAGGTCAAGTGTGACCTGCATAACATCAGAGCCGACAACATCAATGGAGCCGCCCTGAATACCCATAACGTCGCCATCGTGAATAGGAGTACCGTCAGCTGCAGAAGAATCACGGACTGCGGTAGTTACCTCACCGTAGCGAACACCAGAGATTGCATCAGTCATCTCTTCTACAAGCTCTTCAAAGGAAACGCCATCTGCAACAACAAACATTGCAGCAAATGCCTGAAGAACGGACTTAGTTGGAATGACTGCAACCTTGACATCTTCACAAGCACTTGCTGCAGCCTCTGCTGCCATGCGAATGTTGGAATTGTTTGGCATGACGATAACCTGGTCTGCATTAACCTCTTCAATTGCAGCAAGGATATCTGCAGTTGAAGGGTTCATGGTCTGACCACCAGAAACAACAACGTCAACACCAAGAGACTTCAGGATAGACTCAGCACCAGAGCCTGCAGTTACCGCAACAAAGCCGAGTTCTTTTTCTAGGTGCAGTAGCAGCCTTCTTATCTTCGGCGATCTTCTCGGTACGCTCCTTAGCCTCAAGGTCCATGTTGTGAATGAAGACCTCAAAAATCTGGCCATACTGAAGCATGTACTCAAGAACCTTGTTTGGGGTATTTGAGTGAACGTGAATCTTATAATCTGGGTTTGCACCAACAAGAAGTTCACAGTCGCCCATAGTTGCCAGGAAGTTCAGAGCTGCATCCTCGTCAAAGTCAGGACTATCTGCCTTAAAGAGGAACTCATTGCAGTAGCGATACTCAGAACCCTCCCAGTCATCGTTGAGCTCAATCTCAACCTTAGCGCTGGTAGCAGCCTTAGCATCAGAAACAGAAACGGTAGTCTGGAAGTCAGTAGTTTCAGTCTTGCCGGAAACAGCGTTTACAAATCCCTCAAGGAAGGTTGCAAAAACCAAATGCACCAGAGTCAACAACGCCATTCTCTTTGAGAACAGGAAGCAGTTCAGGAGTGCGTGCAACAGACTCATATGCCTCAACAACAAGAGCGTCCAGAACCTCAAGTGCAGTGAGCTGGGACTTCTCAAGAGAGTCTGCCTTAGCAGAAACGTCCTTAAGAACAGTGAGGATGGTACCCTCAACTGGCTTTCTAACGGCCTTAAACGCAACTTCCTTACCACGGCGGAATGCGTGAGCAATATCTTTAGGAGTTACTGCCTCAGGATTTTTTTAGCATCGCAAAGGCCCTCTGCAATGCCGCGAAGAATCTGAGAAGTAATAACGCCAGAGTTACCACGAGCACCCATCAGAGAACCGTGGGTAATTGCCTTTTGCAATATCCTGCATGCTTGCATCTTGAGGAAGATCTTGAACCTCACGAACAACAGTGCCCAAGGTAAGAGACATGTTGGTACCGGTGTCTCCGTCTGGTACAGGGAAAACGTTGAGCTTGTTGATCTCTTCTGCTTTGTCAGCAACTGCAAGAGCTGCTACAGGGAAGCATGTGCGAATGACAGTTGAAATCACGTTAGACCTCAGTTCCTACTCATGTGAAGCAAAAAAAGCTTAGCGAGAATTACGCATGGCCTCGATATGTACAGTTACATCAACGCATGAAAGCTCAGCAATTTGCTTAAGCAAAAAAACTTGACAGAGCTCTCGAGGTTGTCGACAACAGATGCCATATTAACGCCCTGCTCAACAACAATATGAAGGTCAACCTGGACCCCGTTTGGAGTTGGGGCCACATCAATGCCCTTACGAAGTCGGTACGTTGGAAGAAGGCGAGCAACGCCTGCTGCCTCATCAATTTCTGCCATGCCAACAACGCCATAACATTCCATAGCTGCATAGCCTGCCAGGTCAGCAAGGCAATCATTAGAAACTCTTAGTGTTCCAGGAACAGCGGTAGTCATTACATAACTCCTCTCGCAAGAACCAGGGTTAGTCATTGTTATTTAGTATACCGCAGGACGCATTTATTATTAAAGCGGCTTATACATACAAGTTGATAACCTCGCAATTGACAAATCTTTTTCTTGTTATTTAATCTTGGTGTAATAAATGAAAAACATTCAAAAGATATCTAATTGTGAATGTTATATTCCCGCTTTGCCTACACAATATATTGTGCTATATTAATTCGGCTATTTGAAATTTTAGGCGCAGAGGGCGCCCTATCCTATGGAGGTCTTACTCATGTCGAAGGTCTGTGATTTCTGCGGTAAGCACGCCGTTGCCGGTCGCTCCATCTCCCACTCTCACCGTACTGTGGCCCGCACCTTTAAGCCAAACATTCAGCGTGTTACTGTCGTTGTCGATGGCCAGCGCAAGAAGATGAATGTTTGCTCCCTGTTGCCTTAAGTCCGGCAAGATTGCCCGCAACTAAGCAACTCAGTTAGTCTTACTTCTAACTTAAAAAAAGGTCGCTTCGGCGACCTTTTTTTCTTAGCTCACGTATCTGTCGGCAACAAAGCATAGCCCGCTGGAGCTCAACATCACTTGTTGGGACTTTGTTAATCAAACGCAGCTCTAATACAATTCAACGAACGTCTTACTTCCAAAGCTGCACTAAGAGACAGCCCTTCTCGCACGTGACACAAGCATTCTTGACTTCAACTATGTTTGAAATACCATCGTCTCCAAGCAGCGTGAACTTCTCGTGATTAAGATTCCACTTCATGCCTGACTCAGAGACCTCGCACTCCTCTGACAGAGCAACAAGAGATATCTTTTTTTCCCTACTGCAGATGCGTCAAGCTGCCAAGAATCAGATTGACCTGCTGCTAAAAAGCGCATCTCAAAGTCATTCTCTACAACACGAACTTCCGCCTGACCCGTCTTTGCCCAGGTAGCGAGAAGACCAAGCACTACAAGCTGATGATCAAGCTGGCCGCCAGACGTGGAAACAACGGTAAGAGAAAGCTTACTATCCCTGCGGATTGCCTCATACTCGGCAGACTTCAGAGCAAGAGCCAGGTCGGTATCGTACTTGTCCGCATTAAACTTCATGCAAGGTACCTGCTGCTCTTTAAGCCAAGACAGAGTTACTGTGGAAGCAGAGTCAAAGTCTCCAAGCACAAGCTGTGGAGTTACTCCAGCAGCACGACATGCGTCTGCACCATGGTCAACCGCTATCAGGTAGTCAGCGCTCTGAGCGCAGGAAGAGAGCGTCGTTGCACAAATAGCCTCAGGGGATCCACCCACAATGAGGACCTCGAGGGGTTTCTCGCCAGAAGGTGCAGTAATCAGAGGGCGCTCATAGTCTTGTAGACGCAGAAGAGACATCTCGCCATAGGTATGAGCGAAGATGTTAGAGTGCTCACGCATGAAGACAGGGTCTCGGCCGTCGTGGTTGTTGTAGAGCGCCACCACGGGAAAGCCTGCGTTTTGAGCTGTCTGCGCACCAAAAGGAGCGTCTTCAAAAACCCAGGTAGTTGCTTTATCGGTACCAAGACGACGCAAAGCTTCAAGGTATACATCAGGCTCAATCTTGTCGACACCCCCAACATCTTCAGTTGAGACCACCGCTGTGAAGAAGTGTTCAATACCATGAGCCGCTAGGGCCGCACGAACTTCTCGTACAGGAGTAGATGACGCAACTGCCAGAGGAATGCCTGCATCGTAGAGTTCCTGTAAGAACTCCTTTGCACCGGGAATGATTGAAACATGATGTTGGTACTGATCAGTTACGTACGCGCAGAACTCTTCATACAAAGCCTCCGCTGTAATAGGCAAATCCAGCTCATCAACGCAAATCTGACATCCACCAATGAGGGAAACAGCCTCTACGCGGTCAAAAATATCTGAATCAACAGTCTTGCCATATTTAGGAAGAACAGCGCCAAACACGTTATGCCAAACACACATTGAATCAACGAGGGTTCCATCGCAATCAAATATTGCACCGGTCACCTGCATAATGCCTCCATAAACGAACTAATTAGTTGCAATCGTGAAATATCTACTCTAAGTAGGGTAAAGTATCTCACGTTTGGAAACAGTTTTCATGGAGGAAGCATGGCACGTTATAGCTATCATTGCACACACTGCGAGAATACCTTTGAGATTGAGCGCCCAATGAGCCTGAAGATTGAAGCTCCTCAGTGCCCAAAATGCGGACATGAGACTGAGCGCGTTTACAACACCTCAACCATTGTCTTTAAGGGCAGTGGTTTTTATAACACCGATAGCAAAGGAAAGTAATTCCACGCCTTTTGGCTCATCTGATCGCTCATAAATCGTATTTGCGAAGCTCTTGTTGTAGAACACAGCAAGAGCTTTTATTTATGCTTAAGCACCGCCATGAAGTGGGCATCACAATCAGCAGAAGCAAAAAGCTGTCTGTAAAAATCCCTCTGGTGTAATGCATGTATCGAGAAACCCGCGCGCTTCTGAGGTTAAACTTGCACGTGCTGGACACTCATGTAGACTCTGAACTTCAAAATGAGAGCCCTCTGAGCTGGCGAGAAAAATCATCTATAACCTGCTGATTTTTCAGAGTTTGAAAGCGAGCAAGTTGCATAAACTAAATAGCCGCCTGCCTCTACCCCTGCTGCTGCCGCTTTTTTTAAAAAGCTCTGTTTGTAAAACAGTGAGTTCTCCTCCGTCATACAGACTTTCTGGTGACAAATTCCACGCAATCTCTGGATGGCGACGAAGGGTGCCCAAACCAGAACAGGGAGCGTCAATAAACACCACGTCAAAGCTCTGATTGAGTTCCTCTGGTACTTCTGACAATTCAAACTGCGTTGCATCAAATGTCAGTGAAGTTACCCGATCTGAAAAGGCCGGCAGTTTTCAATCTTCTTTTTTGAAACGTGGGACTTTTCCCTTTACAAGTTCAACAGCAGTTATGTGGGTATTCTTTTTACCAAGTACCTCAAAAAGCATGAGAGAGCAGTAAGGACTTAGTTCCTCTGCCCTGTCCAACCTCAAGAAGAGTATGGTGAGCATAGGAAGCGGTAAGAAGTGCCACAAGCTGAGAAGCTAAATCTGCAGGAACAAACTGAACTTTCTTTACATATGCATCAACGTTAAGTTGAGCAGGATTTTTTTACCGCATACACATCTGGCAGAACTGTTTGCTGTAGTTCTAAAGAGCTGCTCTGCAATTGCTGCTCTGATACGTTTCTTTGTAAGACATACACAGGAGCGGGGTTCTTTAAATTAAGAATGAGCTTTTTGAGCGGCAGACTCTCCCAGCGACTCAATAATCTCTAAACAAATCCACTCAGGAATGCCTGACGCCCACGAAAGCTCTGAAGGAGATTTGGGATTCTTTGTACGCGTAAGCTGAGCTTCTTTTTCAGAAATTTTTCTAAGCACAGCATTTGCAAGACCAGAAGAACGCTTTGAGATAGACTTTACCAGCTCAACACCTTGGCTAATGGCGGCGTCACGTCTAGTCTCTAAATATAAAACCTCAAATACAGCAATACGGAGAGCGTCCTGTACCTTTGGCTCTAGATGAATACCTGACTTAAGATGATTCTTTAAAGCTTCATCAAGCTTACCTTTGGTAAGCGTTGCTCCCAGAGCAAGACGAGTAGCAAAAAGCTTTATCTTGAGCAGAAAGCTCAGAAAAATCCTTTGACTCCCTTTAAATAATCACGAATACGTAGATTGTTACGTCTGCACTCAAAGAATGCCTGATAGGCCACTCTTCGAGCAGGAGTTAAGGTGGCCATTATTGAAGCATCTGCCAGGTCATCTGGGACTTCTGAAGTCCTGCGGCAAATGATTTTGCATCCATAGAGCGCTTGCCGTCTGGACGCACCTCAAGAAGTTCAAGGATGCCTTCTGAGCAACCAAGAAACAGCCTGTGGTCTTGAACAACAACCGAGCCTTGAGTAACAGAAATATCACTTGGAGCTAGTTGAGCGGAGAGAACGCGCAAAGATCTGCCACCAACCGAAGCGCGAGCAGGAGCGGTATCAGACGAAGCCTGAACCCTCAACGCATTTACCTGGGCTGAATCTTCTGGAGCAAGCTTCATTTCTTGCTTGGTAACTTTAGGAGCAAACGTTACTTCTCGCTCATCCTGTACATGCCACTCAAGAGAGCCTTCCTTGAGCTCAGAAAGAGCCTCAGACAGTGCGTCAGCACCCAAATGTGCTAGAGCGTCAGTGAGCTGCTCGGTATTTTTTTGGAGCCGACCTCACACGATGCTTGCTTGCACCAATCTCCAGCGTCAAGCTCGTGCGCAATCTTCATGATAGAAACACCAGCGACAACGTCACCAGCAAGGATGGCACGCTGAATTGGAGCGGCTCCTCGCCAGCGAGGCAGCAGTGATGCGTGGACGTTCAGAGCACCGTAAGGCGCAAGAGAGATTACCTCATCTGGCAAAATGCAGCCAAAAGCAACCACACAGAGCGCTTCTGGTTGTGCTTCACGCATTACAGAAATTACTTCTGAGTCATGCGATTTGCCCTCGAGAACGGGCAATCCAAGCTCTTGTGCGCATTCTTTTACGGGAGACGGCTCAAGCGTTTTACCACGACCACGAACAGCGTCTGGCCTTGTAATGACCAGAGCAACCTGGTGGTCATGGGCAAGTTTTTTGAGCGACGGAACAGCAAAGTCTGGAGTTCCCATAAAGACTACGCGCATGCCAACTCCTAATAGTCTGTTTGACCAGGACGAGCGCCAGAAGCCAACGCCTCTTTGTACTCCTGCAGCGTCTCCATACGAGCACCTGGTCCCAGGTGATCTGGCATGGTTACGCCGTTGATGTGGTCAATCTCATGCTGCAAACAAACGGCGAGAAGATCTCCTTCTGCCTCATAGCGCATCAGATCGCCCTCGAGATTATATGCGTGAACGACAACATGGCTTGGGCGCGTAACCGGAACAGTAATGCCTGGGAACGAAAGACAGCCCTCCTCGTACACACGAGGCTCGCCATCTGCAACTTTAATCTCTGGATTAATGAGCACAAAAAGGGTTCTCTTGGCCGTTAGGATAGTCAACATCGATGACTACCATGCGCTTCATATAGCCCACCTGAGGTCCAGCAAGACCAACGCCGTCGGTGGCATACATAACTTTGAGCATATGCTCGGCCATCTTGCGAACATCGTCGTTAATATCGTCAATCTCTTCGCACTCTTGGCTCAGACGAGGGTCTGGCCAAAGTACCATATCATCAGCTTCAGAACTCATAACTATCCTTACATCATGTCGTAAGCGTCAACGTCTAATGTCATGTTGATACCCACTCTTTTATCAAGTGAAGCAGCACACTCAGAAAGAATTTCTCCTACCTGAGCATCCACGGGAGCCTTTACCAAAATATGCCTGCGATACTTATCTTTTACCTTGGCTTTTACACAATCAGCAGGACCCAAAAATCTCCCATCCTGTTTGCGCGTCTAACTTTGTATGCAGCGCCTCTGCCATCTGGTCCGCTACGCGACGAACTTCTTTTTCTGAAGCACCCCAAAAAAGCACATTAGACAAGCGCGAGAAGGGCGGATAAGCCCCCTCTCTTCTCTCTTTAAGTTCTGCATCAAAAAAACGGGCGTCTGTCATGTGTAACTACAGAAGCAATAGCAGGATGTGTTGACCAGTACGACTGAATGATAACCTTACCTGGCTTTTCTCCCCTGCCCGCACGACCAGCAACCTGCTCTAGCAAGTCGAATGTTCTCTCAGCTGCTCTAAAATCTGGCAGCTTAAGCATGGTATCGGCGTTGATAACGCCAACCAAGGTGACATCAGGAAAATCCAGACCCTTTGCAATCATCTGCGTACCAATGAGAACCGCTCCAGGGGTTGCATCAAAAAGCTCAAGAAGACGCTGATGTTCGCCCTTTTTGGCCGTGGTATCGGCGTCCATACGAATAATTGGCGCATCGCTGCCAAGCAGAAGCTTGAGCTCATCTTCTACACGCTGTGTTCCCACACCATATGCACCCATATATCGGCTGCCACAATTTGGACATGTGCTGGAAGGGTTAGGATACGCATGCTGAGACCACTGCCTACCGCAGCTGTGACAAACCAGAGAATGCGTGCGCTCATGGTACGTGAGAGACGTCGAGCAATGCGGACATTCGGGCACACAGCCACACTCGCGACACATCAAAAAGTTTGCAAATCCACGTCGATTAAGGAGCAGAACGCTTTTTCTCGCCACGCTCCATTGTCTTCTGCAAGGCCTCAGCAAGAGCTGCCGAGAAGACCGATCTGCCTCCGTTTTTTTAAACTGGGAAGCCATATCAACTACCTGGACCTGCGGGAGCACCGCCACACCGGGCCTCTCGGTCATGGCAACGCGCGTCCAATGAGTGCTACGCCAACTTCCTTGAGCTGTTCGGTACAAGCTCTCAAGCGAAGGTGTTGCAGAACCAAGCACCAGCGCAGCACCGCGAAGACGAGCCATTTGAGCAGCTACTTCTCTTGCGTGATAGCGTGGGAGCGAATCTTGCTTGTACGAAGCCTCGTGTTCCTCGTCAATGATGTAAAGTCCCGGATTTTTGAATGGGTGCAAACAGGGCAGATCGAGCACCTACTACCACACGAGCCCTACCCTGCCTGATTAAATCCCACTGGTCAAAGCGCTCTCAAGTGAAAGCTTTGAGTGAAGAACGGCCACCTGCTCACCAAAACGTGAACGGAATCGGCCAACTGTTTGCGCGGTAAGAGAAATCTCTGGGACAAGCACCACAGCACCCTTGCCAGCCGCTAAGGTCTTTTCAATAGCAGAGAGGTACACTTCAGTTTTACCTGAGCCCGTTACACCATCAATAAGCACAACATCGCCCTGAGCAGCAGTTTGTGCAGCCTTGATTGCTGCAAGAGCAGACTCTTGACCCTCAGTAAGTTGCTGTGGACGAGGTGCTACACCACTTGAAAGCGTGGTTCCCAGACCCTCCTGGCTTCCACGAATTTGTCGCTGTGTGCGCACCTCAACTATGCCTTTTTTCTGCAGTGCAGTTACTGCACTGCGAGCTCCTGGGATTGTGGCCGAGAGCTCGGATAACCTCATGGCGCCTTGCGACAGAGCCTCAAGCACCGATCGCTGCTTGCTTGCATTTGCCGCAGGCGTAAAGTCAGCCGCCTTTTCTGTCAGCTCAACCCATCGCTCATCAACAGGACCGGACTTCTCACACACAAGTTGCCAAGGAGATTCCGCGTCTTTTCTGGTGACTTTAACTTTTTGGCCAGGCGCTAAAAAAAGGATGCAAAGCATCTGCATAACTACAGGCGTATTCTTTGCTCATCCATTCTGCTACCTGTGCAGACTGCTCATCAAACGCTGAATCTGCTAGAACTTGTGTTATTGGAAGGACGCGCGAAACATCTAAACCTGAAGACACACGGTCTGAGACACCCACAACGTAGCCAACAACCTGCCTGTGAGAAAAACGGCACCAAGACTGTTGTTCCCACAACCACAGTCTCTTCCAAAGATTCTGGAATGGCGTAATCAAACGTGCCAGAAAGAGCACGAGTTGGTATGTCTAAAACAACATGTGCAAAAGGCACGTTCTTGCCTCCTTAAAGCCGTGGTTGATGATTTACATCAAACGTGTAACAAGCAACGTGTGGCTGACCAGCTTCTTCAACCTCAACACAAACAAATGCGCACTCAACCTTAGTAAATCCGTGCAGCATCAAGACGTAGGCATAGAAGTTTGCCTGCATCTGATGATGCTCATAAATCTGAGTTGCACTAAGGCCCTTATCGCCTGTTTTATAGTCAACTACCAGCGCATCTTTGCTCCCCTTATTATAAGCGAGAAGATCGATAGCTCCTTCTACATAGTTCCCATATTCAGAATCAACCTGCAGCGTAAAGGGAGACTCCGCAATAACCACATCATGAGCTAATGCTTCTTGTCTAATTGCAGAGTTGCTCCACAATTCAAGTGCTTGTTTAACTCTGGATACTGCGCGCTGAGGAACACTGTTCTTCAAGCACAATCTATCAATAGTTTTTTTCATCAACCTTAGACTGAGTCTCAACCATAATCTGAGCAAGCTCGTGGAAGGCTGAGCCCAGGTTGGTTGGGTCTACTCCATCATCAGCTAATATACCAGGCAAAACACCGAAAGTCTCAGTTGTTGGTTGAAGGTTATCCTCCTCATCCTCCTGACTTACTACCTGAGAATAATCTTCAAGTTTCTGGTAATTCTCAACCTTAAAGTTCTCTACCATTTGTTGGTGAGCTGATGAGTAACTAAAGAAACCTTTTCGCTGGTCATAAGTAGTTTCTGAGGTAACACTTAGTCTTACCTTCTCATAGAGGTCAAACGTTTCAACAGCCTGAGAGTTTTCTTCTTCACTTGGCTTGCAATCAAAAGGTTCAACCAACTCTAAACCTTCAACCTGAATTGGCTCATCTTTCTTGCCAGAACCCTGAACCACACGCATACAACCAGCAAGATTTACACCATATTCAAACTGATGCTCACCAGCAGAAAGTGGCGGTTCTTCAAACAAGGCATCTGTAATTTTGCGCGTATAACGAGGACTAATTCCCTCTTTAGTAAGGTCGATGGTTGAAGTAAGAATGACTGCTTCTCGAGCTCGGGTCAGAGCAACATACAGGCGGCGATTCTGCTCCTGCTCTTCAAACTCATCCTCTTGAGTTTCCAGGAACATTCTCCACTCAAGAAGACCCTTGCACTCATCAATACCTGTAGGAACCTCATGACAGCCGTCATACAATTCATGAAGTTTTTTAGAACTGCTTGAAAAATGCAATCTGATACGAATCGTCTTTTTTTAACATACAAAAATGGTTCACTGCCAGCGCCTGCCTTAGGGCCAGATACAGCTCCTACAACAGCAACAACAGGAAATTCCAATCCCTTAGAAGCATGAATGGTCATAAAAGTTACGGCGTTTTGAGTGCTGCAGTGAAGCACCTTTGGCGACTCTTTAGCCGTGTTACACCATTGACTAAACGCTTTTGCGACTGAAGCTACGCCAATGCTCAGTTCCTTTTGCAAGCTATCAATTTGTTCAAGAGCTGCAAAGATATTTGCAATCTTTGACTGTCCCTCATTTCCCATCTTTTGAAGGCGAGAAATCCATCCAGCATCAAGAACTACCTTTTTAATGACGTCTGAAACTCTCTTGTTTGAAAGAGAACTACGAGCGTTACTCAACACCTCTAAAGCATTTTTTTGAGCTTTGGACTTACCTCAAAAGGTGGCTTAAATGCGTCATTTACCACTGACTCTGCAATATCTCTATTGGTAATCCTCTGACCATTTTCTCCAAAAATTAGTACCCAAAAAGAAGCAGGTCAGACGCATCAAGACTAAAAAAATCTCACTCGAGAGTACAGGAAATAGTCCCTCGTATGAATCGTACATATTTGCGAGTGCCTGTAAAAGACTACCAATCAGTTCTACCTCAGGCTGCTCACCAAATGTTGAAGCTCCAGAAACCACGCTTTCAATTCCAAAGGTACGAAGCGCCTCAATATAGGGCTGTGCCTTTTTAACTGATTTCATCAAAATTGCAACATCTTTTGCTTGGATATTCTCATCCTGCATAAGTGTGTTGATTCTGTCTGCAAGCTGATACGCAACAAGCTGGCTTCTTGTGACGTCATCGCCTGGCTTAGAATTTCCTGACTTTTTCAAATTTTTGTGACTTCAAAATATACGCGTGGCGAATGAGCAATAAACGGAGTTGCAGGTTCTTCTCGCCCAGCAGACAGATCCATAAAGTTAGGAATCATGCCATCAGCGCCGCAAACCTTTGCAACAAATCGCAAAATTTCGTTGTGGCTGCGGAAATTATCTACAAGACGGGGTTGCAAAATCTTCTGAAACCTCTGTTTGACGTCTAAAGAACACATCAACATCAGCACCGCGGAATCGATAGATTGACTGCTGCGCATCACCAACTGTGGTGAGATATTGAGCATCTTTACCTGAGAGACTCTTAATCATCTGCACCTGTTGCTGGTCCGTATCTTGGAACTCATCAACCATTACAAGCTTGAATTTATCCGTGTAAACAGCTGCAATCTCTGGATGCTCTTCGAATACCTTTGCCGTTAGATGCAAAAGGTCATCGTTATCAAGGCCGCCAACAGCAAGTTTCTTCTGTTTAAAGAGCTTGTAGACCTGCTCTGTAACATCTTTTAGACGCTGACCCTCAGACATGTCCTGAATAAGTCCAAATAAAGCGCTACAAACTTTAAGCCGGTACACAGCTTCATCTTTTTCATTTTTTATTTCTTTTGAAGAACGGATGGCCTTAACGGCTTTTCCCAGAGCCTCCCAAAACGCCTGGTCAAAATCAGTGAGCGAGAGAACCAAGTGTTGCTGCAATTTACTTGAAAGCTCAGATTGAACACTTTGTAGTTGCTCTGCTTCATCTGGTTTTGTGGCAGCGATTGCAACCCTTAGCGCTTCAAGTGCAGCGTCAAGGTCTTCAAGCTCCGCTTTTAGAACTTCCAGGTCAGAGCTATCCCCTACGAACGAAATAGAATCCATTCCTACAGGAGATGACTGAGCATATGAAATCAGTGTTTCAATACGAGACTTCAATGCATCTCTGTTTCCTGCATAGGCTGAGAGAAACTCAGCATAGCTTTCATCTTGAGAAAGCTCTCTGAGTACTTCTTCAATAGATAAATTGACCAGCTGATTTCTGGTCATGTCGTTAATAATTTCGAACTCAGGATCAAGACCCAAATCAAGTGCATGAATCTTTAAGATTCTGCTGCACATACCGTGGATAGTACTAATCCACGCATCATCAACCTGCAACGCTGCGCTGTGAAGACCTTCTTTTTCTAGAGCTTCTCTAACGCGCTCTTTAATTTCTGTAGCTGCGGCATTGGTAAACGTAATAATCAATGCCTGGTCAAGGCTGTTCAGATACGGCTTTCCGTCAGCTCCCGAGCCTTCTTTTAAAGCCCACACAATTCTCTGTGTAAGCGTAAAAGTTTTTCCTGAACCAGCACCTGCTGCAACAAAAAAAGAGGCTTATCAAGCGTCTTGATGGTCTTCTCTTGACCAGGCGTATAACGTGCATCAGCCATAATAGCTTACCTCCTCTTGTCACACAGTTTTACTGGACAATACTTACATGCATCCTTATCGCAAGGATTGGCTCGAACATCTCCAGAAAGCATGGCTTGGACCTTCTGAGCAATTAAACTCTCCCAAGCGTCCAAGTAGTCTGCAAACTCCGCTGAGTTTTGAGACACAACCATAACTGCCTGGTCCCTGAGCTTTTTTATCTTCAGGATGTATGTTCCAAATATGTTCTGTTGCCGCTTCTGTTGCCATGCCTGCAAGAGCAAATGAAGGCTTATCTTTTTGCTCTTTGGTGCCCAGATAAATTGCAGCAACTGGCTCAAGCTTATACTTGGTGAGCTGTTTTCTCATAATCTGAGCATATATTGCAGACTGTACATGTCTTGGCAGAATCTCTTTTGAAAGCTCACTATCCAGACTTAACTTTGCTGAATAAGCCTTCAAATCTTTTGTGGCCTTGTGTTTATAGTCAATAATAAGTGCCTGACCATGAGCGTTTACATCTACGCGGTCAATCGAGCCTGTAAATTGAGCTCCTGCATACTCAACAACATTTTCTTCTCTACCAAAACGAAGCTCAAAAAACCTGGGCTGATAGCCAATAAAGTGCGAAGCTTCAAACTCGAGAAGATCCTTGAGATCTTCTCGAATATTCTCAACCTGTTTTCTTTCTTGAATGCTATGCGGAATAAGCTCATTTGAAGATGCTCGGTTAATGTTGTTGAATTGCTCATCCCAAACCTGGGCAAAACAGCTGTCTAACACCTGTTTTGCATGATCTAGGTTATCAGATGTAATCCTAGAGCCAGGAATGTCTTGCAAAAGTGCAGATTCAACCACTGAATCAACTTCAGCCACATCACAACCAAGTGCTTCAGCTAAAAGTGTTGCGTGTGTTAGCTCCAAAACACGATGGATAAAGGTACCTATCTGCATTGGAGCAAACTCAGTGTCTACCTGGGAAATTTTTGATGCGTCGTTGTGTAAACCATTTGTAGGGACACTCAAGATACGTTTCAATCTGAGAAGCGGAAAGAAGTGGTAGTCCTTCTCGCGAGACCTCTATAAGACCCTGTAATTCCTGCTCAAGAGTCTCCCTAGTCAAATGACGTGGAAGTACCACGATATTTTTTTGAGTTTAGGGTCAATCTCGCCAGATTCGATTGTTGGGAGTTCGGCAACACGTTCTGGGTCAGTAGCTTGAGGCAACAGGTTTACCAGCACATCTTCTTCTCCGCGTGCAACCCCTGTCTTCTTTGCATAGTCTTTGGGATAGCATGCTTTAACCTCACTAAGAGCTACTGCGTTAAAGACATCTTTTTGCTCAACCTTCTCAAACGCAACACTGGTAGAAGCAGTTGTAAGAGCCGTATAAAAAAATCTCTTTGATACCGTGCAAACTCTGATACCTTAGGCATTTTTGCTCGCATGGCGAACAAACTCTTGAAGTGCGCCGTCTGATGCTCTAACGCCAAAAATTCAACGTATCCATTCCCTGGAAAATGACGGCATCAAAAAGAATGTGGCTCAAAAGAATGAGCTTGGCTCACAGGAGCGATTAGCACCTGAATATCAGACTGGATACCATTAGAAACAGGCATCATGACCATCTGATCTTTGCAGAGGTCAATAAAAGATTTGAGTGTCTGAGGAGAGAGCTTTAATCCTGCCTCATGCAGCTCCTGTGCAGAAGAAACAATCTTGTTCATTACCTTAAGCGACTCTTGGTTTTGAAGAGACTGAAGTGTCAACTCATTAGATTGAACGATTTCTGCCTGCTCATCAGATGTTTCTGTAGCTAGATATTCAATAATGCGCTGAGCAGCAGAGCCAATTCGGCCAAGCTCAAGGCTCTTGATGGTCTCTGCGCACAAACGCGAGCTCATAGCCGCCTTAGAAAGCGTCTCGAGCACTCTGGTGGCATACAGAGTTCTATTACCGCGCCAACTCTTATCCAGCATCCACGCACGCTCAACACTTATGCCTGAAATAGGTGAAATCAGATAGTCCGTAAGAGTACGTGGAGGCCACCACGACATATCCCCCATCTGATGGTCAGATGCCTGGTAGTCAATGTTTTTTTCTCGAGCTCTGAGCGTTCGCTGAGCGTGACGTACGCATCAATCAAGCTAGCAAACGCGCTGCCTGCAAGTGAATCTTGAATGCGTACCGAGCGATTATGGTGAGCAGCAATCCCCTTTGCTGCAAGCTTTTGCGAGAGCGCATCCCAAACCCTTTGTGAATCTGAGGTGTACACCACAAAGCTCTTGCTACCAGACTCAACGCGCTGAGAGATATATCTGCTGATAGACTCTACCTCGGCGTGCTGACCCAGCGGCGACAAAAACGTTACTGCACCGCTCGGCGTAACCTCATTGCCCTCCTTGGCCCTAAAAACCCTGGCGAGAAGATCGGTGAGCTCCTGACTTTTTGCGGCTGGTGCCAACTCCACATCCACACGACAATTGCATCCCGAGCCGCCCAGCAACTCTAGCTGTTGCTCTGCCGCGTAACCCGCAGGTCCTTCGGGCACGTAGAGAAAACGCCACGTCGCGCTTCTGCGACAGCCCGCGCACAAACTTAAGACGCGCCTCCGAAAGATCTTCAACTCGCGAGAAAACAAGTGCAGGTCCCTGCGCTGGAATGGACTGCAGCAGATAATCCAGACACTGACACACCTCAACGTACGACTTTTTCTTCAAGCAGCCCCTTGTAGCGCTCTAGCACCTTACAAGCACTCATCTGACCGGCAGAAAGTTGACCGGAAGCCATAATTTGATCAAGCTCTGTAAGATACTCTGGAGAAAGCTTAGACAGAAGCTCCACGGTACCCTTACTAGTATTCAAAGTGCCTAGCTCATCAGCAGACATTCCATCCAGAATCTGCTGGAAAAAAATACCTTGCGAAGCGTATTTGAAAGCAGACGATCAGAGCTTCCATACAGCTTCCATTGATCGCGCATCCACTCATCAAAAAGTTGAAACATTCACGCCAACAGAGAGCTCTTGGATGGCTCCAAGCTGCCTCTTAACTAACAACACAGCATCGGAAGAAGGCACTATAAGCTGAGCGAACCCCCACCTCTCAAGTGAAGCCCTTAGCTGCTCTTGAATAGAGTTTGATAAGAAAGCACCTGTTTGTTGTTTGTACAGAAGCAAGCCCATACGTCACCTCTCCGATTTTTTTCTTACTTCTAAAGTTACCACGCACACCGGACATAAATTAGAATCAAACTAAACAACAACTAAAAATCCCGTATCAAAAGGATTTTTCATGATTATTTTGCTTCCACCATCGTCAGGAAAAAAACAGCACCCACCTCGGGGCCCTCTTGATCTCTCATCGCTTTTTGTTTGGCTCCAAGCTCACCAGCTGTCGAGAAGAACTCATCAAAGAACTACACCAGGTATGCTCTCGTGCAGACGCAGCTCAGGTGCTTAAAATTGGTCCCTAATACCGTCGGTGACATTGCCGACAACCTAGACGTCTATGAAGCTCCAACCACAACCGCGCTCAATCTCTATACTGGCGTACTTTTTGAGGCTGCAAAATTCAACCAAACACTTGAAAACGTCACGGTAGAAAACACGCAGAAAACGGTCACATTACCAGCAGATATCCTCAACTCAGAAATCATGATTTTTCTCTGGCCTTTGGGGTATTGTGAGACCGCATGATCTTCTCCCCAACTATAGACTGTCTGCCTCAATCAAGCTCCCCTACCGTTGGTACCGTTGCAACTTACTGGAAAAAGCAGCTCAATCCCCTGTTAAACGCCGCTCTAAAAGATCAAATAGTTGTGGATTGCCGCTCGGGAGAATACAGAAAGATGTGGACGCCATCGGCAAAGCACCCTGGCGAGCTGTTGCAAGTTGTTGTTCAGCGAGAAGATCCTTGTACGGGAAAGCGCAGTGTTGTGTCGCATAACGCAAAAACATATGCGTGGTGTACTTGCAGGCACCCTCTTTGAGCAGCGAGCAAACGGAAAGCTCTCTGAAGAAGTCAGCGTGTCTCAAATTGTGGAAATTGCAAGCAATCTACCAGGCATCATTGACGTTGACGTAAGCACGGCAAAAGCTTCTGGAGAAGCAACGCTCACGCTTGTTACTGGTCGCTAGTCAAAACTAGTAGGCTTAAGCGTTCTTAGTGCTAGTCTTTTGAGCTTTCTTGATCTGTCTCATCAGCCACTGGAACGCCATAACTACGACAATTGTGACTGCAAAGACAAAGATGCCTCGTATAAAAAGCGTTACCAAGCAAGCTGTACGGGAATCGGCCAAGTCTTAGTCCCAAGAAGTTAATAACAGGAATCTGGAACAGATAGACTCCTAAAACACCAGCAGATACCGTGCTGATGCGCTTCTTAGTAACATCAGAGAACTCCTGTAGCTTTGGCTCAAGGTTCAGCACAAACAGGAACAAAGATGCCGCTTGCGCTAAACAGAGGAAGTTTCTGATAGTAATGGGATAACTCTGATATGTCATTTCTGGCGTCAGTGGGGTTCCAAAGTTGTTAGCAATAAGTCCCCAGCCAAACATAGCCGCAGACGAAAGTAAGAAAATTACAGCAAGTACTAAATTGTTTTTAGTAAATTTTGGAAGCTCGTCGTAATACGTCTTTACGTAATATCCCAGCAGATAATAGAAAAGGCCATCGCTGTTAAACGCAGCCCATCTAAACAGCTGATCAAAGTAAACACCACGAACGCCAATGAACTCAAAAAAAGCGGCAATCCAAAGCTCACAAAGAGCGTAAGCGCCATAACATAGAGCAGAGTCTCTTTCTTTTGAACTACCAGAGAAAGAACAGGTGTCAAAAGATACAGATACAAAATGGTATAGATGAACCAAAGCGTGCTGTTAACGTTATTAGTTAGAAAGCGTTTTACAAAATCAGCAAGTCCAGCATTTGCAGCAAATTCCTCCGCACCCCCAAAAACTTTGTAGGAAAAAAAAGCACGTACATCAGATACACCGCTACGCTGCCAAAAATGAGCGCCATCAACGTCTTTCTTGCACGCTTCATAAAAAAATGTTTTTTTGTGGAGTATTTACTTCTATAACCAAGCAAATTCATACCGCTCAGCATAAAAAAGATGGGTACCGCGTAAATAAACGCAGCTTGCAGAGCTAAAGAGAAAGCCCAAGTTTTTGTGTGGGCAAGCGAAAAAACGTTGAGCGAGGTATGCAGCATAACAACAGCAAGCCCTGCCAAAATGGTAAGAACATCTGCAAAAAAACAAAGCGCTTCTTAACAGTAGCTGCTTTTTGAAGAAACTGTAGCTTTTTTTCCACGGACTTCTCCCCAAATCAATCAAACTTCCTCTATGCTTAGTATACGAAAAGTACCAGCAGGAAAGAGGCATCATGGCAAATGTCGTTGACTATCTACACTGGCGCGGCGATCTGACGTTTGAAAAGGATCCCTTTAACAACGTTGATAACCTGATTCTTTCAATTCTTTCCTATCTGGGATTTGGTGGAGTCGTTCCTTCTGAGCGTAGCGAGAAACGCATTCTACTTGGTGACGCTTGCGCCAAAATGCTGGAGAAACTTAAAGATGACCCGTCTCTTATTACGGGATTTTTCTCGCGTTGATGGAACCTTCCTTGAGGCGCTGGTCAACGCTCCCCGCTTTGCCAACATTGAACTTGGTCGCTATGTGGACCGCATTAATGTCGAGAAAAACCTGCAGTTTGCAGCATTTACCGCTTACCTACCTACTGGTCAGATGTATGTCTCGTTTAGAGGAACCGACGGCACCCTGGTTGGCTGGCGAGAAAACCTCAACCTCAGTTTCCAGGTTACATCCGCTGATAAATCAGCAGCACTATACCTTGAGAAGCGTATTCGCGAGCACCTTGCAGATGGTAATAGTACTACCTGCGCAAACGTTATGATTGGTGGCCACTCTAAGGGCGGCAACCTTGCGGCATACTCAGCAACAGTCTGCCCTGAAGAACTGCTTGGCACGTTTGATCGCGTCTGGAGTAACGACGGTCCTAACATGTGTCCAGAAATTCTTCCCGCCACAGCCCATAAGGTGCTTGGAGATAAATACATTCGTATTTTTGCCTGAGTTTAGTGTGGTTGGCATGATTTTTTTGATGATCCTGCTGTTCCAAAGCTCATCGTAAAAAGCTCCGAGACAGGCATGATGGCTCACGATGGTGTTTCCTGGCAAGTCTCTCGCAATACGTTTGAATTTGCTGATGATTTCCAGCTGGAATGCAAAAAGATTAATGAGGCATTTAGCAACTGGTATAAAGAACTCCCGCTCTCTGATCGTGAGCACTTTACTAACGAGCTCTTTGACGCCCTTTCGGCAGGCGGAGCAATCTATTTCAGCGACATTATTAGCTCACCTGCAAACTTACAACCCGTTGTAGCTGCGCTCACTAAAACAGAAAAAGCAAACCAAAGAGGTCTTTTTTTGACCTCCTTAGTTCGCTTGTCAATGCATCCGCAACATCTTTGATTGAAAACATTACTGAGTCTTCTCAGATTTCTCAGCTAACTTCTGCTATCTCAGAAAGCTTTGCCAAACTGGATAAAGCCCAGAAGGAACTTACGAAAGGTTCTCCTTCTTCAAACCAGTAAGGCTAATCACAATTGAAGAGACAATAGAGATAACAATTGAGCCCAAAATTGCTGTGCCCAAGGAATCAATAGCAACGCCTGCGTGTAGTAAGTTCCTTGAGATGAAGCTTGCCAACTCAAGCATAAATGCATTGATAAAGAGGGAGAAAATACCCAAGGTAAGTACGTTAATAGGCAGCGAGAGCAGCTTAATAATGGGCTTGATGCCCGTGTTAACTGCTGCAAGCACCAACGAGAACAGAATAGGCCCCTGCCCACGAGCCACCCTACAATGGTCAGGCCAGGAATTAACGTACATGCCACCAACGTAGCAACGGTAGTTACAAGCCATGTTGCAACAAATGTCATCAAAACACCTCTTTTAAAAAAAGCCCGGCAGAGCCGGGCTTAACGTGCACTTTTATGTAAGTTAGAAACTTACTCGCCGAAGCCGCTGTCAACAAGAGCAACGAGAGCGTCAAGGGCTGCCTGCTCATCAGCACCGTCGCATGCAATCTCAATCTTGGTGCCAGTACCAAGACCAGCAGCAAGAATCATCATGATGGACTTAGCGTTAACTGGTGCGGAGTCCTTGTCAACATTCTTGATGGTGACGTTGCTCTCAAACTTCTTTTGCCTCAGAAACAAAGACGGATGCTGGACGAGCGTGAAGGCCAGTTGCATTGATGATAGTAGTCTGCTTTGAAACCATAAGTGGACTCCCTTCCGGAAACCAAAAATCTACTCGAGAGTTATTCTCGATTAATCGTTACTATCGTAACAAAACATAACGTATTATATCCAATCTTATTTCCAGAAAGAACCAAATTAGACTATGAATTCCCCAAAAAAACAGGGTAAAAAAATAGAAAGTCAGAACTCTTACAGGAGGAACAAATGACTGAAAACAATCTCCAGAACTCTGAGCATGAAGAGCTGGACGCAACAAATACTCGCGTGCCAGTTTCTGAAGAACAGCCTGAGCAAACTGATAAGACTGAAGAGAATAAATCCCAAGATATCCAGAAGATTGCACAAGAAACAACTCAGGCAGTTGCTAAGGGTGTAAGCAACGCTTTTGAGAGTGCTACTACTGCTGTTGCAGAAGGCTTTCAGGCAACCAAAGAAGTGCATGAGGCAGCACGAGAAACCAACAATGCCAAACAGCAGCTTAAGCAATTGGAAGAAAACCTTGCAAAAGATAAAGAAGATCTTGAGCACCGAGACCACGTCAGAGATTCTTACGACGACATCATTGCTGAGCAACAGAGCATCATCAATGATGCCGCGAAGGTAATGAGCGAGCAGTCCACGCAAGTTGATCTTCTTACGGTTAAAAAGAATCAGTTAATTCAGCGTCTTGAGCAGCAAAAGCTTGATGATGAAGCCAAAATAAAGCCCTATAAAGAGGTTGCTGCCACGGCAAAAGGCAGGCTAGACGACATCTCAAAGACCATCTCTGAGGCACAGCGTGGTGTCAAAAATGCAGAAGCACAACTCAAAGAAGTTACCGAGAAACGCGATGCAGCTGTAGCATCTGCACGTAAAGCACTAGAAAAACTCTCAGGCAAGACAACTCTCTCTGAGAGAAGAAATTGCAGGTCTTAAGACAGATCCTGCTGCAAATCACGATGCCATTATTCGCCTTGAAGAAGATTTGAAATCTGAGCTAGCTCGTTCAGAAGAAGCTAAAAAGCAGTCTGATGAGATTCAAAACTCATTCCAGTCTTCTCTTGAGATGGCGCAAACGCATTACTGGACCCAGGGCAAATCGTTGGAGTCCTCAGAGTCTTCTATCGATGCTGCGCGCGCTGACTACGAACAAAAAAACAGCAAGAATATGACGCAGTAGTAGCTGAGTCTAATGCTCGTCAGAGAATCTTAAGCAAGGATATTGAGACTCTTGAAGAAAAGATTAAGGCAGCTAAAGAGCTCTTTAACGAGGCGGCAGACAAACATGATGCGGCACAAACAATCATTGACGATGCTAAAGAGATTTATGCAACACCAGAGATTACTGAGCAGCTCAGAAAGTCTGTTGACGAGCAAATTATCAACGTAAGTGCAAAGAAACACACGCTTAAGAGTCTTATTCGTGGCGAGAAAAATCCTTCGTGAAGCAACTCGTGGACAACGCATTGGTTTTTATCGCTGTAGTCATTGGCATGATAGTAATTCTTGCGCTCTTTGTATGGCTGATATTCAACAGGCCATAAGCCCATAGCGTATCGGTATGTAAAAAAGACGCCTCTTGGGCGTCTTTTTTTTATTACAAACATGAGCTTGATTTAGAAGTCAATAGAGACGGCTTAGATGATGATTATAGCGTCACCAAATGACAAGAAACGGTACTTCTCATCAATGGCACTTTGATAGGCGTTCATAATCTGCTCGCGCGTTGCAAACGCAGAAACAAGCATCATCAAGGTAGAACGTGGAACGTGGAAGTTGGTCACCATGGTGTCTACCACGTGGAACGTAGAGCCTGGCATCAGATACAGATTAGTAGTTGCATTCTCTCGAGCAACCATGTCACCTTCATGAGTCACTGCAGCAGAGTCTTCTACCTCTTCAAAGCGACGAGCCACAACAGGAGGCTCATCAGCAGGAGCCTTGCTGTCCCATGCGCTCTCAAGCGAGCGAACACTGGTGGTACCAATGGCAATAACCTTATGACCAGCGGCTTTGGTAGCCTTTACTGCTTCTACAACTTCTGGAGCTACGTGGTAGCGCTCGGTATGGATGACGTGTTTAGTAGGGTCATCCTCTGTTACCAGCCCTAAAAGGTATCAATACCCACCTCTAGCTCAACAGATGCCCACTGAACACCCTTTGCCTTAATGGTTTCAATGAGCTCAGGAGTAAAGTGAAGACCCGCGGTAGGAGCTGCAGCAGAGTGCTCGTCCGGCATAGCGTAGACCGTCTGGTACTTCTCTGGGTCTCCCTCGTACTCTGTAATATACGGAGGCAGTGGAACGTGGCCCGCCTCATGAATAGCCTCGTCAAGAGTACGATCTCCCTGTGCTTCAAAAACGCACCAGGCGACCTCCCCTGTTGTCGTCAACAAAGTCCACAATAGTGCCCGTCAACACAACAGGAGCTGAGTCAGGAGCATGCAAGCCACCTGCACGGTATTCAATTACTGCACCAGGCTTAAGGCGCTTTCCTGGATTTACCAGGCACTCCCAAACGCTTCCAAGGGCGTCAACATCCTCACGACGCTTCAGAAGCAGTGTCTCTGATACGCCGCCCGTATTTTGTTTTTTGCCCACAAGACGCGCGGGCATAACGCGCGTCTGGTTAACTACAACCAAATCGCCTGGCTCAAGATACTCAACAATATCGGTGAAGTGCTTGTGTTCTATGCGCCCATCTTCTCTATGCAACACCAACAGCCTGCAAGAGTCTCTTGGCTCGGCAGGAGCTTGTGCAATACGCTCTTCTGGAAGGTTGTAATCAAAATCGTCAGTTCGCATGACGTGCTGCCTTTCTTGCGTCACGAGCTTCATGACGCTCTATCTGAGCCTCGGCCGCAGAATATCTACAACCGCAATAATTTTTGTCGATACATACCAAGCTCACGAGATTCTTTTGTAGCCTCTGGGTAAAACGGACGGAAATCTCTCCATACAGGCGTCAGTCCATGAGCATGCGCAATAGATACCAGCTCATCCTCACACGCATCAAAAAGCTGATAGGGCGAGACGGCCAGTGTTGTAGAAACGTACTCAAATCCGCGCTCAGCCGCCACACGACAGCTCTCTGCCAGGCGGATTGCGTAACAAGCGCGGCAACGACGATCTCGTTCAAACCCCTGAGGAGCAACGGCTCGCTCCCACTGTTCTCGCGGATCTCCCGCCACAATTACCTCAACATGAGCTTCTTCTTGAGCCCACGCAAGTAATGTCTGCAGACGCCTATCGTGCTCTTCAACTGGCTGAATATTAGGATTAGTCCAACAAATAGTTGGCTCAAATCCTTCTTCCCTTAGATGCTTTAAAGGCTCAAGTGAGCAAGGCCCGCAGCATGCATGAAGCAATAGCGGTGTTCCCGGCTCTACTGAAAGAGTGTCAATTGACTGGAGTATGTTTGAAGCCATTAGTTCTTCTCGCCTTGTGCCTTATAACATTTCCAACCCACTATAGCGCAGGCAACAAGGCATACAAAGATGGTAACAACGCTTGCTTCAATACCGTAAGCTCCACCCGAGATGAAATCAGATGCAGCAGGATACGCTGTTAAAAGCGTAGTAGGGAGAAGAACGGTGGTGACTGAAATTCCTAGAAGCGGACCAGTTACAAAATTCCAAATAAAGTGCATAGCAATAGTCATGAGAAGGTTATCAGTAAGCCAAAATACCAAGCCATAGAAAATACCCATCAAAAAGACTGAGATTGCTGCAGCAACAGAAATATTTGGCGTAAGACCATACGTTGCGGTAAAAAGCACCGCTTGAAGTACAAGTGCTACAGGCAAAGAGCTTTTAGCTGCGACACCTGTCTGCAAGAAGCCTCTGAATAGAATTTCTTCTGCAGCAGATTCAATAAGTGTGGCAAAGAGCAAAAAGATGGCAACAAAAATATTGTATGACGGATTGAAATTAAAGTTGAAGCCATCAATTAACATGGTGGCACCAAAGGTAAAGAGCACCATCAAGAAAACCAAAGGTAACACCGCGCATAAATCCTGGCCATGCGCTTACTCTAAGACCCAAAGATCTGAGGTCTCGTTTATTAACACGAAGGACCCAGAATAAAAATTAAGGCTCCCGCAAACATGCTTCCAAGAAGACCCAACACCGCAGGAAGTATATCGTTTGGTGGAAGTTCCCCCATAACCATCAAAGGAATATGACATACAAACATCAGCAAAAAGTGCAAGGTCAGCCACAAGAAAAGGAGTCACCACAGACTTTGGTGGATTCTTCAGTACAAACTCAAGACTTGTCTTTGGCTTTTTTTCTACCCACGCGCACTCCTTACATAATTTCTTCTCACTATAGTATCGAGTTCTGAATCTATTCGTGTAGTGAAACAAAAAAGATTAGAATAAGAAGATAATTTGCGTAATCTACTTATTCCAACTGCGAGGTATCCATGGCCGAAAGCTACGACATGAACAACCGCCCACATTTTCCTAAGCGTGCTGTCATCACTGGTGGTATGCCCTATGGTAATAAAAATCTCCACTTCGGACATATTGCAGGCGTTTTTGTCCCAGCTGACTTCTTTGCGCGTTTCTTAAGAGATCGAATTGGCCAGAAAAACGTACTGTTTATCTCGGGAACTGACTGCTATGGCTCTCCTATTGCTGAGGGCTATCGTAAAAAGGTTGAAGAAGAAGGCTTTGACGGAACTATCCTCGATTATGTCAATCAGAACCACAACCTACAGAAGAGCGCTCTTAACGCCTATAACATCTCTCTTGATTTCTATGGTGGCTCTGCACTTGAGCCGGCAGCAAAGATCCATGAAGAGATGGCAGATGCTATCATGCACCGCTTGTATGAGCGCGGTAAGCTTTCCAAACTCTCAACCAAGCAGTTCTTTGATACTGAGGCTCAGACATTTCTTAACGGTCGTCAGGTCAATGGTCGCTGCCCCATTAAGGGATGCAAGTCAGAGAAAGCCTACGCAGAAGAGTGCGACCTAGGGTCATCAGTTCAATCCAGAGGAGCTCATTGCTCCTGTGTCTCAGCTCACCGGCACCACGCCAGAGCTTCGTCCTGCACCAAGCTGGTACTTTGACCTTCCTCAGTACAAGGTATTTATGAATAACCTTGTTGAGAAGTGGAAAAAAATAACCCGCAGGTTCGCTCAGTTGTTACCTCAACAGTTCAAGAGACTCTAACCGATCCTATTATCTATATCCAAAACTCCTACCGCCAAGACTTTGACGGTGTTGCCTCTTCCCTCCCAACTCATAATGTTATTGAGCCAGAAGGTAATGCATCTTCCTTCTCAGTTGTCTTTGAAAATTGGCAAGATAGAGATGAAGCTCGCGAGAAACTCAAAGAGGCTGGAATTCGCTTTAGAACAAGTAAGACGCTTCTGCCCTACCGTATGACCGGCAATATCTCTTGGGGTCTCAAATCCCCTGATATCGAGGACCTCAAAGACCTGACCATCTGGGTCTGGACTGAGTCTCTCTGGGCTCCTATTACCTTCACCCGTGCTGCTCTTTCTGAAGATGCAAGCAAGGGCGGCACGCGCTACTCTTCTGACGAATGGCGCGATTGGTGGTGCAGTGATGACGCTGCTGTCTACCAGTTCATTGGTCAAGACAACATCTTCTTCTACTGCATTGTCCAGAACCCTCTGTGGGATGCACTTGATTGGGGTCTTATCACTGATACCCCCGTTGCTAACTACCACATTCTCTTCATGAACAAGAAGGCTTCCAGCTCTGGTGCTATCAAGCCTCCTATGGCCGAAGATCTTCTTGAGTTCTACACCCCAGAGCAGCTCCGCGCCCACTGGCTCTCTCTTGGCCTTGACCAGCGCGCCGTGTCCTTCTCGCCAAAGGCTTTTTGATACCTCCGTATCTAGGAAGGGTAAAGATGGCGAGCCAGATCTTCTGGTAAAAGATGACCCTCGCGTTGTTGATCCAGCGCTCAAGGAGTCAGCGTTTCTCACTAACATCTTTAACCGCATGGCTCGTAGCTGCCTGTATGGTGCTGCTAATGCTTGTGGTGGTCACCTGCCTATCAGTGAGCCTCACCAGGAAGTTATCGATGCTGCTCAAGAGGTTCTGCTGAAGTACGAGCAGCTTGCATACGGCTTTGACGCACACTCTGCACTTGCCGCTGTTGATGAGTACGCTCGCACAGAAAACAAGCGTTGGGGCGAGGCTTCCAAGGCCGCTCAGGGCAATGACGAGGCCTACGACCAGGCACTTGCTGATGCATTCTATGCACTCAAGACCATCACGCTGCTTATGCACCCTGCAGTTCCAGAAGGTTGCGAGCGCATTGCAGATGCTCTCAACTTCCCCCATGAGGAGTTTTTCTCTTGGGATAACGCTTTTATGGGACCAAAAGAACTTGCCGCAAAGCTTGGTCAAAACGCAGAGGAACACCAGCTTGAAGAGCTCCTCCCTCGCTTTGACTTCTTCAAAGCACATCCAAGCCAGAAGAGCTAAAACACGCATAGCTAGGAGCATACGTGGTTGAGTTTCCACCCGTCTACCGCCCAAAACCTTATAGCAAGCCAACAGCACACCTGAAGAGCCATCTTCAGGTGTTGCTTGATGACGGCGCAGAAATTGCAACGTTTGTCTATACTCCCACTTCTCTAGCTGGCGAGAAACCCTATGAAGACCTTGCTTCAACTGCAGCTTATTTAGCATCTGTTCCCAACGATACGTTTGCTACACCCATTGTTTTTTCTCCACGGAAATGGAGAAGAGCACGGCATCTTTGGCACCATCATTGACGAAGTATGCAGCCGCGGCTACATCGCAATTGGTATTGATTCAAGAGATCAGGGTTTAAGCACCCGAGGAACTGCCGCCTTTACCTACGAGCAGATGGCAGAAGATGCGCATGCTGTCCTGAGGCAGCTTGGTGTTTCATCTGCACATATTGTGGGCTTTTTCTGACGGAGCTATTCTTGGTCTTCTTCTGGCACGTGACTATCCAGACGTAGTTGCCTCCCTCGTATCTATCGGAGCAAATCTTGAGCCTGACGCATTAGGTGATATGACCTGGCTCTATGAAAGTATCGAGGGTAATAAACGGTGGGCAGCTCAAGGTTGGGAAGGCGCTGTTCTAGAAGATGGCTATCCCGTTCCCTCGCCTGCTGAGGGCGGCTCGTATTGCAGAGCATCTGGAGCTCATGGTAGATAACCCACATATTGATCCCACAACTCTTGGACATATTTCTGTTCCTGTTGTTGTCATGGCTGGTGAATACGATGAAATTTTTTTCCAGAGGAAACTCGTCGAATTGCTGAGGCAATCCCCACCGCTCGTCTGGTCTTCATCCCTGGGTGTCCTCACAATGTTCCTAAGGTATCTCCTGGTGCAGTAATTCGTAGGTTATTTGCAAATTTTTTTATATCTCTAGGAAATTTTTGCAGAAACGATCACTTACTTTACCTGCAAATTTGACTAAATTTAAAAAACTTAGGTACTTAATTGTTAAGTACCTTGCTATCTCAGAATTTTTGAGTAAAATAGCTAACAAGAATTATTTCTCATATGGGAGGTACTCATGCATCAAGCACCTACCTCACCTACTCAAGAAATGCGTATTATTCGCAATCTTGGCTATCTAGGTCATTATCTTTACATCACGCGCGGATGTCGTGGCGGTCAACAATTTATTTTGACTGCGCTCTATCGTGATGGAGATATGACACAAAAGGATCTTCTCGCCAAGACAAAGAATACATCTGCATCTCTTTCAGAAATGGTGAGCAAACTTGAAGCAAAAGGTCTTGTTGAACGTACGCGCGTAGACAAAGATCGCAGACAAACACTTCTTTCTTTGACAAAAGAAGGTCGAAAACAAGCAAAAGAAGCTCAAGAGGCCATCGAGTCATTTGAAGCGCACGCATTGTCTATTCTTTCTGATGAAGAAAAAGTTACATTCTGCGCATATCTAGATCGTTTAGTTGAACATTGGGACACAATTAACAGAGATGAGAAAGGAGAAACGGCATGTCAGAAGAAGTAACTTCAACTGAAGAACTTGAAAACATAATTGAATCAACTGAAGCAGAAACTGCTATGATTCCCTCTGCTCTGACAGGTATTGTAGATGTCAGTAATCTTTCCATTAAAGAGATTGCTTTAGTGCTTTCAAAGAGTATCGGCGAGTTCAAAAGAGACACTATCCTCACTCCTCTCTTTGTATTAATTGAGACCATCTTAGAAATTCTCATTCCTTTTTAGAACAGCAAATCTTGTTGATACGCTTCGCACGGGGGCAGAACTAAACGCTGTCATTCAGTCTGGAGCCGTTCTTGCTGCTATGGCAATGCTGTCGCTGCTGTTTGGAACACTATCCGGTATTTCTGTTGCCAAAGCATCCACAGGCTTTGCGCGCAATCTTCGCCGTGATATGTTCCGTAATATCCAAAATTTCTCGTTTACCACTATTGATGCATTCTCTTCGTCATCGTTAGTAACACGCCTTACTACGGATATTTCTAACGTACAGATGGCATTTATGATGCTCATCCGCATGGCCGTTCGTGCTCCATTTATGTTTATTGCAGCGTTTATTGCTGGCTTTATCATGGGTGGCTGGCTTGCCATTATTTTTTTGTTGCCGTCATGCCTCTTCTAGGAATTGGCCTCTACTTCATTATTTCTAGAGTTATTCCTATTTTTTTAAAAAAAGGTATTTAAGAGATACGACGCACTCAATGAATCCACTGAAGAAAACTTGGCTGGTATCCGCGTTGTTAAGTCATTTGTAAATGAAAACTTTGAGCGTCAGAAATTCGATAAAGCTTCAGAAGAGCTGCGCGAAGATTTTACAGCAGCCGAGAGGCTCCTGGCTCTGAACTCTCCATTTATGAACTTCACTATTTACGTGCTGTTTGTCTTCATTCTGTACTTTGGCTCGTACCTGATTGTCTCTTCTCAAGGAACTGCATTTGGCGTTGGACAGCTTTCTTCGCTTATTACGTATGGCTTTATGATGCTTATGGCACTCATGATGCTTTCCTTTGTCTTTGCCATGATCATCATTGCAGAAGAAGGTGCTCGCCGCATCTGTGAGGTACTTCTTGCAACTTCCACTATTAACAACCCAGAGAATCCTCTGACCGAGGTTACAGACGGATCCATTGATTTTGAGAACGTTGGATTCTCCTATTCCGGTCCAGAGGGTCGAGAAGCTCTGTCTGGTGTAGATCTTCACATCAACTCTGGTGAGGTCATCGGTATCATCGGTGGTACCGGTTCTGCAAAGTCCACGCTGGTGCAGCTTATTCCTCGCCTATACGATGTAACCGCTGGTAGCGTTTCTGTTGGCGGACACGACGTCAGAGACTATGACATTGATACTCTTCGTGGTGCTGTTGCCATGGTTCTTCAGAAAAAAACGTTCTCTTTAGCGGTACCATCAAAGAAAATCTCTTGTGGGGTAACCCTGACGCTACCGACGAAGAGATTCTTGAGGCAGCTCGTCTTGCTCAGGCTGATAGCTTTGTTCAAACCTTCCCTGATAAATATGAGACTCATATCGAGCAGGGTGGCAACAACGTTTCTGGTGGTCAGAAGCAGAGACTCTGTATTGCACGCGCACTGCTTAAGCGCCCAAAAGTACTTATTCTTGATGACTCTACCAGTGCTGTTGATACAAAGACAGATTCTTTAATTCGCTCTGGTCTTAAAGATTTCTTGCCTGATACCACCAAGATCATCATTGCTCAGCGTACTTCCAGTATCGAAGAATCTGACAAGATTATTGTTCTGGATAACGGTCGCATTAACGCAATTGGTACGCACAAAGAACTCCTGAAAGATAGCCCAATCTACCGCGAAGTGTACTTCTCACAGAACAAGCAAAGTGTTGATGAAAATCAGTCTCAGGAAGGTGAGGTGACTTCTCATGAGTAGGGCAACAGAAACAAACAGTACAAAACCAAAGCTTCCCGTGGGAAAAATTCTTACTCGAACCATTAAAATGCTCTGGGAGTTCTATCCTGTCCTTCTCCCTGTAGCACTTCTTGGTGCTGTTATCCAAGCAATTATGCAGTCACTCCCAAGTGTCTTCTTAGAGCGAATCCTCTCTATCATCTCTAACTTTATTGATACTGGTGACTGGAGTTCTGCTGAAGGCTTAGTCTTCCAGAACGTGGCTCTTCTCGCCACCTTCTACGTCATTGGACTTCTTTCAAATATCATCTCTACTCAGAGTATGGCTATTATCACCCAAGGAGCTCTGCAAAAAAATGGCGTTCAAAGATGTTCTCGCACATGCAAGACTTGCCTATTAGGTACTTTTGATACGCACCTCAATGGCGACATCATGAGCTATTACACCAATGATATTGACGCAATGCGCCAGATGATTGGTACCAGTCTTCCAAACCTCCTCTTTACCTCTGTGGTTATCATCGCAGTAGTATTCATCATGTTTTACTACAGCGCACTTATGGCCATGGTTGTTCTGTTTGGATTCTCTTTGATGGGCCTTGCTACTAAAAAAACCCTTGGTGGTAAGTCCGCAAAAGAATTTTTGTTAAGACTCAGAAGACTACCGCAGATGTTGAGGGACACATTCAGGAAATGATGAATGGCGAGAAGGTCGTTAAGGTCTTTAGTCATGAGGCAGAAACTATTGAATCATTTGACAAAATCAACGATGAGCTGATGGTTGTTGCAAGAAATGCAAACCTTTATGCCAACACGCTTATGCCTATCCTCAACAATCTGGGCAACATTATGTACGTTGTAGTTGCTGTAGTTTCTGGTGTGTTTATTACTCTAAACATTCAAAACGTTTCTTTGTCTGGACTGCCTTTCACCATTGCTGTAGCTGTCCCCTTCCTCAACATGACACGTCAGTTCTCCGCTCAAATCAACCAGATTTCTAGTCAGATTAACTCTGTTGTTATGGGTATCGCTGGTGCTAATCGAGTTTTTGAGCTACTTGATGAACCAGCAGAGACTGAAGAAGGTTACGTTACTTTAGTCAACGCAGAAACCATTGACGGTAAAGTTCAGGAAGCTGAGTACCGCACCGGTTACTGGGCTTGGAAGTATCCACACAGTGACGGCACGGTTACTTACACCCCTGTTAAGGGAGACGTTCGTCTCTTTGATGTTGACTTTGGCTACGAGCCTGGCCACACCGTGTTGCATGATATTTCTCTTTATGCAAAACCTGGTCAGAAGGTTGCCTTTGTTGGCGCAACAGGCGCTGGTAAAACAACCATTACTAACCTGCTCAACCGCTTCTATGACATTGAAGACGGCAAAAATTCGCTACGACGGCATCAACATTAACAAGATTAGGAAGAGCGCACTTCGTCGTGCTCTCGGTATCGTTTTGCAAGACGTCAACCTCTTTACGGGCACCGTTTTGGATAACATCCGCTACGGCCGTCTTGATGCTACTGATGAGGACTGCGTAAAGGCCGCAAAACTTGCTGGTGCCGATGACTTTATCAAACGTCTTCCAGAGGGTTACCACACCATGCTCAAGGACAACGGTAGTGCTCTCTCCCAAGGACAGCGCCAGCTCATCTCCATTGCTCGCGCAGCAGTCGCAGATCCACCAGTCATGATTCTGGACGAGGCTACCTCCAGCATTGACACGCGTACTGAGGCAATTGTCCAGCGTGGTATGGACGCTCTGATGTACGACCGCACCACCTTTGTTATTGCTCACCGTCTTTCTACGGTTAGAAATGCAGATGTCATTGTCGTTCTTGACCACGGTCGCATTATTGAGCGCGGTACACACGACGAACTTCTCGCCAAGCGAGGGACGTACTACCAGCTCTACACAGGAGCCTTTGAGCTTGAGTAACGTCTGACACGTAAAACGCAAAACGCCTTGTCATCTTTGTGGCAAGGCGTTTTTTTGTGTATGCAAAGGCTTCTTAGGCGAGAAGAACGTGGTGTAGGTCTTCTACCGTATCTACAATTGCAACCGCTCCCGCATCAATAAGCTCCTGTTTATTGGTAGTTTTTCCATACAAAACGCCAATGCACGGAATCTTATTTGGGAATGCTGCTTCCATATCAAAACGACGGTCGCCAATCATGATGCTTTCAGAAGCATCAAAGCCAAGCTGGCGCATAACGTGAGCAATAGCAGTGATTTTATCAGTTGCTGCTTCATCTATTCTTCCAGCATAGGTATCAAGAACACCAATAAGATTGTTGTCCCTAAGGCCCATCTCTAGCATAGGTTGATTCTTTGAGCTTGCTACCGCAACCTTTTTACCGGCGGCATGAAGGTCGTCAATGAGGTCTCTCATACCCTCAAAGAGAGGCCATTTTCCTGTAGTTACATAGAGCTCTCGGTAACGCTTAGTAACCGCAACAGCGTCCTGGTTGCTTAAGCCAAAGACCAGCTCAAACGCATAAGGAAACGGTGGTCCTACAAGCTTTTTAAGGTCTGATTCTATAAAGTCTGTGTGGCCGCAGTCTGTCATTGCCATCTTCGCGGTAGAAACAATGGTGGGCAACGAGTCTGCCATAGTCCCATCAAAGTCAAAAATAATAAGCGAACGATTCTGCAGATCTGAAACTACCTCAGAAGCTACCAGTGTTTTATTTGTATCCGTTACGTTTTTGCATTATTGCCATGTCAATCCAATCATCTACGTATGTGAGTATACCGTTCATGGCGCAAAACTAACCAGTCAATGGCATTTTCTTCTCGCCTGCCGAATTAACTATTGACAGCTGAAATGTCGCACACCAGCTAAGGTATATAGTTAACTATAGATGAATCACTATGCCTAACTTGGGAGGTGTATGATGACTCGTCAGGAAAATAATCCAGAAGCTAAGCAACCTGGAAGAAACAGGCTTGGAAAAACTCTATCCGTCTCTCGTCAATACAGACGTTCTGCCTGATGAGTCTCTAGACGCTGCTCAAAATAATCAACATGTTGGTTCTATTGATCAAACTGGTTGGCATACTAAGCTCAATATTGAAGCTCTTTCTCTTACGCTTACAGAGTCCACTACCCCTCTTGAAGTGCTCAAACATTTTGTAACTACAGCATTTTTGCGTGAGAAAGATTCTCATCGAAAAGGCGGGTCTGTTGCTATTCCGCCAAGTGATTTTGAACTGCATTTAGCTCAGAGACTAAAAGATGCCGGCGTCCTTGGCGTGCAAGATAGTACTATCCCCTGCCGGGTGGTACGTCTGCGTACCAATGGCCTCTTTTATCTGCGCGCTAATCAAAAAGCACTTTCTTATGAGCAGAAGATTAAGCTTCTTACTATTGAAAGCGCACTGAACACTGCCCTCTTTGCAGAGCGATACTTTCTTGATGCAAATATGGCATCTGAGCTTGACCTACTTGCTTTTGAACAAAAGATTGTTTCTACCATGATGAAACAATCACGCCCTCGTTGCGCCACTACTCAAAGTACCCAAGAAGATGGCGAATGGGTTGTCCGCAAGGCCATCTCTCTACACATTGAGAGCCTGCGTCTATCTCAGCGTCTTGTCACTGAGTTTAGGACCAACGTACACAAGGGAATTGCCGCCTTTAGGGTGCACCTAGCCCTTCCAGAGCAGTTTCCAAGAAGCTTTCTTGGCGCAGATGGAAATATCAAAGAAGCAACCTTTGATGACCTCAACCGTGCGGCAACCGCTTACAACTTACACCTTGGTATGCTCATCACCGCAAGTGCTTTTAGAAGCTCGAAGAGGATTAACGAGGTATGGCTCTCTGGCATATGCAATACAAACAAGCTGCATGCCTGTCTTTTTCTCGTTCCACATTACTCGCAAGCAATTTGAAGATACAAACATTACAGAAGATACTAATCCGCTTTCTGTCTATCGGCTCTGGAACGCGCAAATCGACGAGGCAGATGGCATTCTTCATGCGGTTCATCCACTCTTTACCTTAGATGATGAGATTTTTCTGTCCACCCAGTAGATACGATTTTTGTTGAATCGTCTCAAAAACGCCTTGATAGCGTCGCAGCTCACGCACTAGGCACCGATGAAGTGTCGGGGCTTTCTATTGATGAAGGTCAGGCGCGAGAAGAAATTATCACCAAAAATTTTTGCGCAACCTCTCTTCTTCTACAGAAGAAAACGTCCGTACTATCTTGTCGTATACCGCAAACTCCACCGATCCTACGGTGCGAGCAGCGGGAGAACGCGTGGTTTCTCGCTTTATTAAGGGCACGCTTGCAGAAGATGACTTTGAGGCTATTTCAGAAGAGTTTGTTGACGGAGGCGTTCTTTCCTTGGCGGTTACCAAGGCCCAGCGTCTTATTGGCGAGAAAAACTATCAAGATGCAGAACTGCTCCTACGTGAAGCGCTGGACTCCGTTGATGGAAATAACACCTACACGGACTCAAGCACTACTCAGTGGCGTGTATTTATGAACTACGTTGATCGCGTACTTTACAACAGAATTCTCTCTAATCCCGAGAAAAACACTCGTCTAGCTCCTATGTCTTACTTTGAGGCTCACCTTTTGGTATCTATTGCTCAGACGCTCCAAGGACAAACTCAAAATGCTCTTCAGCACGCGAGAAGAGCTGTGGAAATTGCACCTTTGAGCATGAGCGCACGACTACACCTCTCCCACTGTCTTGAGGAGTCGCTAGATATTAGTGCCGCTGCCAACGAGCTTAAGAGCCTTCTTATGCTTGCGCATGACCCAGAGAGTATCGGATTTGGTTATTACCGCATGGCGTTTTTCCAGTGGCGTCTGAGACACCTTAAAGCTGCTCAAGCTTGCTATCAGTTTGCTCTAAAGTTCTTACCAGGTGCTACGTTTATTATTGGTACCGAGACGGCTATTCTTGCGCAAACAGAGCCTGAGTTTAGCTGCGATGAACTGAGCGACGATGAGATTTACGCCACGCTCATAGAAAATCAAATTCCTGTTGCTCCAACAGATGAAGTCTCTACTATTTTCTTGGATGGTACGCGAGCCTCGCTTGATGCAGAGCTGTTTAGTGTGGCCAAGAACTTCATGATGAACCTAGGAATTATGACGAAAGACGACGTCTATTTTGACATGCTCAACTCCATTGAAGGAGAGCCTGACAGATAAGATAAGATAACTCAACTCGAACTCACAAAGAATTGGCATAAAAAGGAGTTCCGATTTCTCGGAACTCCTTTTGCACTAATGTGCTATGTCTTTTACAGCTCATTCATTACGCGAACAAGCTTTTACAGCATAGTTCTTATCCATTGCCCAGGTGCCAGCAAGCTTGCGGATAATATTAGCTTTCTTAGCAAGAATCCATGCACCGTAGCGAGGGTCTACCTCTCGAGCCTTGCTTGAATCAACGGTCAGTGGCTCATAACCTGCGTATGCACGAAGATGCAAAGCCTGTGCACGAAGTCCCGCAAGAACGGTATTAAACGAGTTGCCGCGAACACCATTACCTGTTGCACCAAGGCCACCAAAGTTGCACTGCTCAGGAAGGACATCGCCACCAAAGCGAAGGTTACCTGTCTCAATCATGACCTGCGCATAGAGAAGCTCCGGACGAACTCCCTCGTCAATTGCAGCCTGCCATAGCTGGTTTACAAAATCGGTTCCTGTTGGAGCGCCCTTCTCGGCATAGACAGCTGGGTAAGCAGAGCCTACGCGCGTATCGAAGTCTTTTTTTGAAGAGCTTCTTTGGAGACAATAGGGTCACCAAGAACACTGGTACGAACAGAGAAATTGCCGCGTGTTGGCTCAATTGGCGTATCGTCATCAGACGGAGCGTTGTTATCCGAAGCATCCCTGTTATCTCCACCATTGCCGCCGTTATTGTTATCTGCAGGCTTGATGTTAAGAACACCATTTGCATCTGCGTAAGCAACACGACCATCAGGAAGAGTGACATTTTGAGAACGCAACAATCCATTACTCTGGTCGAAGTAATAGTATGAGCCACTAATTACCTGAAGACCAAAGAGAGCACCGTGCTCTTTTGTATTTGGATCAAAGTACCATGTCTTGCCATTTGGAGTATTAAACCAACCAGAAACAAGAGCACCATTAGATTGAGCCCAAGCCCAGACATTATTAGGCATCTCTACCCAGTCATTAGCCTTCATGCCGTTATTGGCATCAACGTAGTATGAGCCGCTAGCTGTGATAACAAGTCCAGTCTTCATCAGTGGATACTCAGCATTCTCATCAAAGTAGAACCACTTGCCGTTAGACATGTACTTCCAGCCAGAGTAAAGCGTACCGTCGTCATTAAGCCAGATCCAATCGCCATTAGCAAGATTGACCCAACCGCCGTAAATCAGACCACGATTCTGATCAATGTAGTACTTCTTGTTTCCGTCAGTCATAAGACCAAAGGTAGCGTGATAGCTGTTGTTAGCATCAAAGTAGAACCACTTGCCATTTGGCATGTATTTCCAACCTGCGTACAGAGAGCCATCTTCTGTCGCCCAAGACCAAGAATCATCAGCCTGAGTGGACCCAGGAATTCTTTGCCATTCCATTAGTCTCATCGAAGTAATAAGACTTACCTGAAATGGTCCTCTGGCCAAGAGCAGCAGCGTTATGAGGTGCAGACTCGTCAAAGTACCAAACCTTACCATTTGACGTAGTAAACCAGCCAGAAACAGCAATGCCCTTTGGCATCAAAAATAATGCCAGCCATCATCGTCTTTAAGCCATCTGCTTACATAAGCAGTGCCGTTGTCGTCAGAATACATCCATCCTTCAGCAGCTCTGCGCCAGCCATAGGATTCTTTAATCTTAGCGTCATAGTTTGTCTGGCGAGTTACTTCTTGACCATCAGAAGATCTTGCTGTGATATACAGGGTGTAACGGCCGCTAGCAGGGAGCGTAAAGGTAGACGAAGTTGCCGTAGTGTTAGATGCAACCGTTACCTTTGTTCCATCTGGACCAACATAGCTGTAAGTAAATGTTGCGTCAGTAACTACGCCAGTAAGAACTGGCTTTAGAGTGACATCGTTATCCTTTTGAGCTACTGAAACACTACTCATGCTCCACCAGGTATCAGAGCTGTACATTTCCCAAATTGCCCATGCATCTGCCCAGCCAATGTAGTCAACCTTGGAATTATCGCCAAGGTCTTTAAACTCAGCAGCATGTGCTGGATTAGAAATGAATTGATGCTCAATAATTACGCCAAGAATTCCCTTTTGACGAGCATAGCGGACAATACCGTAATAATCGGACTCATCGCCATTCTCGTAATAGTCTGTTCCGTATTGGTCGTTGTAGCCACGCTCAGTAGCGCCGTCACCACGGGTAACAATACCAACTTTATTTCTGAGGTAATAGTTAACCTTGTCGGCAAAACTTTGACCGGAGAGATAAAGATCATAGTTGTAGCTTACCTTATGAGGAACAAGTACCTCTGAGCCCGTTGCAGATGCAGGGCCGGCATTGTAGTGAAGCGAGATGATGGCACAAGCGTTTGCGTCAACAGCACGCTGTACGCGTGTCTTGAGCGATGGATCCTCGTGTTCTCCACGAACAACAACAACCTGTACACCCCATTTTTCCAGATACTTCTTGGTGTACATGGCAGTTGCCCAAGCCAGATCTCCCTCTTTGAGTCCAAAGTAGGTAGCACCTGGATCTCTGCCTTCAAGGCCATCACTGTGACCTGGGTCAAGCGCAATAGGCCTGCCAGTTGCACGAGCAAGTGCTACGGCATCTTTTAGTGATTCACTCTGGATAATGTTTCCTTGGGCATCCATTGTGGTGTAGGTAGTTGCATATGCGTTTTGAACTGTTGTTACAAACAATGTTGCGACAACAAAGAACAAAACAGCAAGCAATTTACCGCGAGTATTAAATAAGCTGCGTTTCATGCGGTCCTCCGAAAAGTATTGGTTTACTCCTCTTCATACTTGCTAAAAGTTTACACTAGACTGGCACGTCAACAATAAAAAAACATAAGCTCACCGCAACTTGATTGGAACTCTGTGATTTTCTCGACACTTGAAGATATTCTTGCAACAGATTTTGAAGCAGCAATCTTTGATTTTGATGGCACTATTGCTCACACGCATCATATTTGGAAGCTTGTCGACCAGGAGTTTTTTGAGTCGCGAGGAATCCCTTACACTCCAGAAATTGGCAAGATTCTCTCCCCTCTTGGATTTGAAAGGGGGGCCGAATGGGCAATTGCCACCTATGGGCTAAAGGAAGATTCAGAAGAAATTGTTGCCGAGTGGAAAGAACTCAGCAAAAGTTTCTTTTGTAAACTCCGTGCAGCTTAGACCTGGTGTTGTTGATTTTTATTGGCAAGCTACAAGAAAAAGACATCCCTACTGCATTGGCAACTGTCAACGAGCCGGAGCTTCTTGCTCTTCTTGAGCCTCGTTTACATCTATCCACTCTGTTTGATACTCAGGTGTTTGCAGCAGATGTTGGATCTGCAAAAGATGAGCCTCATCTGTATCTTGAGGTGCTTAAACGCCTTAATGCTCCAGCCGAGAAAAACAATTCTGTTTGAAGACATCCCACTGGCTCTTCAGACAGGAAATTCTGTTGGCCTTATCACCTGTGCTGTTAATTGTGATGATGAGCATCAAGATATCGAGAAACTCTCTGAACTTGCTGACCTTACCATCAAGCACTGGTATTAAAACTCTTGGTTACTGTAACTGTAAAAATAGGACTGTAATAAAAAAGGAGACCCGAAGGTCTCCTTTTGATGGTAGTGTTCGCAAGTACTAGATCTTGTGGACGCTAGAAGCCTGGAGCTTACCGTTCTGGCCGGTGGTAATCTCAAACTCGACAGGCTGACCCTCATCGAGAGTCTTGAAACCGTCCATCTGAATCTCGGAGAAGTGTACGAACAGATCGTCGCCATCCTCACGAGAGATGAAGCCGTAACCCTTGTCTGGATTAAACCACTTTACAGTACCCTGAGCCATTTCGTGCCTTTCTTTCTTAGCCCCGCAGGGCAAAAACTGCGCCTGTGGAGCGCGATACCGTGACGTTTCGCCACGTGGAATATAATAACCTTAATCAACAACTTATGTGGCGAGAAACCACTCATGGAGATTTTCACACCATCTACCGGAAGAGCCACAGGTAATAAAGCTGTTTTCCAGCATTTATTTAAGGATATATCTGCTATTAAACGATTTTTTTATCTCATTAGTTGAGCATTTTTTTCATAGAAGATAGAGAATTTGTATAGGATTAATTTACGAGAACAATAACAGACATATCAAACTATTATTTATATAGAAAGTTATCCCTTCAAAAAAAGGATATGCAAATGAAAAAAAGAAGACATGTTTGTCCAGCAGGCCTTCAATGCAAAAAGCTTATTGCAGTTGCTTCGTTGAGTGCAGCTCTACTATGCGGACTCCACGCTGCTCCGGCTCTTGCAGAGACTACTGATACATCCGCAGTAAGTGCCCTCTGAATCAACTTCTAAATCCAATTATCCAAAAATTGAAAGAAGTTGATGGAAAGGTATATTTTTATACTGAAGATGGAACTATTCTAAAAAAAGTCAGTGGATTACTTATGGCAAAGATCAATATTATGTAGATGAAACAGGTGCAGCAGTATCTGGTTTCTATACTACGCCTGATGGTAAAAACCTGGTATTTTTAATTCAGATTTTTTTCCATACGCTCGATACGGATTAATTTATTTTTGACCAAAAAAACGCCTGATAATCAATATGTTTACTACTACGTAGATAAAGATAACGGCTTGATAAAAAAACAATTGGGTTAAAACAGATAAAGGTTGGAGCTGGGCCGGAGCTGATGGGCGTTTTATTGAAGGATGGTTTACTGATCCTGATGGTAAAACCTGGTATTTAACTAGAGATTTTTAGGTCGGGTCCTCCGGTTATTGCTAAATCAGTTCCGGTCGATGGAAAGCTGTACTTCTTTGATACTTCGACAGGACTTTTACGAAATTCTTGGGTAAATATGGGCCACGGTGTAGAAGCTTGGTACTGGGCTGGTCCAGATGGCGCTGCTGTCTCTGGCTGGTTTAAAACTCCAGATGGCAAAACTTGGTATGCCGACCCAGAACATTCCAATAGGGTGGTAATGGGCGGAATAGATATTGATGGTAAATATTATTTCTTTGATCACAGTAATGGCCTCGTTACCCATGGTTGGATCGGTGGTGGTGATGATGGTGAATGGGCTTGGATTGAAACAGTTGGCTCTGTTTATTCTGGCTGGAAAACACATGCCAAATGGTAAGTGGTTCTATTTTTGGTGAAACAGAATTCCCTATGATTAATAAGGATTTTGTCTACACTACTTACAGCTTCCCTGTGCTTAAGAAAGGTGTCTTCACTATTTCCAGCGGTACTTATTACGTTGACGTAAATAATGGAATGACCGCTAACAATTGGGTACAGCTCCCAGAAGGCGGTTGGGCATGGGCTCAGCCAAGTGGCGCATTTGCTTCAGGTTGGTATACCACACCAAATGGCAAAACTTGGTATTTTGATCCATCAGATCCGCAGCATCCTGCACTTATTGGAGACGCTGAAATTAACGGTCAATCATATTATTTTTGATTCAGGTTATGGTCTTTCTAAAAAAATGGATGGGTTCATAGAGCTGATGGTTCTTGGTCCTGGGCCGGAGAGAGTGGGGCGCTTCAATCAGGTTGGAAGCATATGCCTAATGGCAAGTGGTTCTACTTTGATCCAAAAGACCCTTATCACCGTATGCTTGTTGGTGTCATCCAAACTTCTAGTGGAACTTATTATATTGATGAGTCTGCTGGAATGACCGCTAACAATTGGGTACAGCTCCCAGAAGGCGGTTGGGCATGGGCTCAGCCAAGTGGCGCATTTGCCTCTGGTTGGTATACCACACCAAATGGAAAAACTTGGTATTTTGACCCAGCAAAACCAAACCATCCTGCTTATACTGGAGAACACACTATTGATGGTAAAGACTATTACTTTGACGCAGGATATGGTCTTGCTCGCAATCAGTGGATTACTCGTTCCGATGGCGTAAGACGCTGGGCTGGACCAGACGGCGTACTTACTGAATACAAGCGCTAAATTAGTCTACAGCGGCTCTTTATTTGCTTGTGATTTTTGTTTTGGGGATAAAACATGGAAAAAAAGACGCGTTATTCATGCAAGCCTTCTACACAGAAGCTAATTGTGGCCGCATCTCTGAGCATGGCTCTACTTTGCGGTCTACCTGCAGCTCCGGCTCTTGCAGAAAACACTGAAACCTCTGGAGTAGCTGCCCCAGTTGCATCATCAGATATTCAGTCAGGTCACGTAACTGACGCGGTTACCGAAACCACAGAGACCAACTCTGCTGAAGCTATTGAAGCACCTAGGTCCGGAGAGACTCATTCTGAAGCCACCGCTGAAGTAGCTATGGTAGCTGGTTGGAGGAATGAAAACGGTCAATTCCACTACTATGATGAAAACGGTGCGCTCGTTAAAAAAATCAATGGATTAATGACGATGCTGGTTGGCACTATGTAGATGGCACAGGAGCTGCTGTAAAAGGCTGGTTTACTACTCCTAACGGAAAGACCTGGTATTTTGACCCAGAAACACCAACTTATCCATCACTAATTGGACCTCATCAAATCGGAGATACGTCTTACTACTTTGATACAATGCAGGGCCTTGTAAAAGGAGCTTGGATTACGCTGCAAGATGGTTCTTGGTCCTGGGCTAACTCTGATGGCTCTTTATATTCAGGTTGGAAGCGCATGCCTAATGGCAAGTGGTTCTATTTTGATCCAGAAGACCCCTATCACCGCGTGGTTATTGGTGTGGTTCAGACCGCAAATGCTACCTACTATGTTGATGAAAACGCAGGCATGACTGCAAGCAATTGGGTTCACTTACCTAATGGAGATTGGGCTTGGGCTCAATCTAATGGCGCATTTGCCTCTGGCTGGTACAAGACTCCTAATGGCAAAACATGGTACTTTGCACCAGATGATCCCCAGCATCCTGCAATAATTGGTGAGACTGAAATTGACGGCAAGCTCTACTACTTTGATTCAGTAGCTGGACTTATTAAAAAAATGGCTGGATTCATCGTCCATCAGGCTCTTGGTCTTGGGCTAATGAGAACGGTTTGTATCACTCAGGTTGGAAACGCATGCCTAATGGCAAGTGGTTCTATTTTGATCCTGAAGAGCCTCATCATCGCATGCTCATTGGTGTAATTCAGATTTCTAGCGGATCTTATTACGTTGATGAGAATGCTGGTATGGCTTCAAATACCTGGATTCAACTTCCAACTCGTGAGTGGACTTGGGCTCAAGCAAGCGGCGCGCTAGCTTCTGGTTGGTACACCACACCAAATGGCAAAACTTGGTACTTTAGCCCAGCAAAAATTGGTAACCCAGCCCTTGTTGGCGAGCAAACCATTGACGGTAAAAATTACTACTTTGACGAGAATTATGGCCTTGCTCGTAACGAATGGATTACTCGCCCTGACGGCGTGAAGCGTTGGGCTGATCCAGACGGAGTTCTTACAGGATTTATCTCTCCTAATGGAATTTTCACTGCTGACAATGGCTCTCAACCTACTGGACCGGTTAAACTTTCAGGTCTTACCTTATACGTTGGCACAGATCATAAGGTAAAAACTGGTTGGATTACAGAAAATGGCAAGGACCACTACTACCTTGCTAATGGTGCTCAGGCTACTGGCTGGACCAAGATTAAAGACACCTGGTACTACTTCAATGACAATGGCGAAAAAAACAGACTGGATGGCTTCATCTAAAGTACGGTTGGTATTATCTTGATGCTGACGGAAAGATGAAGACTGGCTGGATTAAAGATTCTGGCAAAGACTATTACCTCAGTAGTAATGGCTCTATGCAAACTGGTTATTTAGCCTGGGGTGGAAAACTGTATTGGTCAGCTGCTGATGGTGTCATGAAAGAGCAACCTTTCTTATATGGTGATATGTATCAGTATGCTCAGGGTTACTACAGCGCTACAAACTGGCTTATTCAAATTGATACTACTGGTAATCGTTTTGCTGTTTACAGAGGCTCTCAGGGCAACTGGGCCGTATGGTATGAATGGCGCTGCACTACAGGTGCTCCTGGCATGTGGACTCCACATGGTCAGTTTACTGTAGGACACAAGGGCCTCTACTTTGGTGATGGCTTCAGATGCTGGTACTACACAACTATCTCTGGCGAGTATCTCATTCACTCCATCCTCTACAACTCTGACGGTTATACCGTCCGTGATGGTAGGCTTGGATACAACGGCTCTCACGGTTGCGTGCGTCTTGCAACAGAAAACGCTAAGTGGGTTTATGACAACATTCCTTATGGTACTAAGATTGTCATTTGGTAACCTGCATAGTCAACACTCTTTACACAACAATAAACCCCAGTTCATTGAACTGGGGTTTATTTGTACACCTAATGAATTTTACTTACGCAAAATACTTAGCTTCAAACTGTTCAAATTGCTCTGGCGTAGAAGTTTGATCTACCGAGAAGGACTGTGCAACCGCCACGGCCTGCTGTCTTCTAAGACCAGCTCTATCATCATCACCAAGCTGCTCATATACATGAGAGAGCCTATCAAGGGCGTATACAACATATTCTGCCACTGAATCAGCAACACCAGAAAGCAACATCATAGTGACAAGAGAATCTGGAGAAAGTGCTAGGGCAGTTTCTGGGCTTAAATCTATAAGTTCTGCTACTGCTGCCTCTACCCCATCGAGAGACTCCTCTGACTGAGTATCCAGCGCCTCGCCTAAACCTAACGTGACCGTAGAGGTAAAGTCCTCGATTACTTCCAAAATATAATCTCTTTGAAGCATACTATTCCCATCTATTAGTTAGTTAGTTAGTTGGAATGGGGATACGTAAATGATCAAATGCAGCGTGCGTAGCCTGTCTTCCCTGAGGTGTTCTAATGATAAGTCCTTGCTGCAAGAGATATGGCTCATAAACATCTTCTAGTGTAGAAGGATCTTCAGAGACAGCACTTGCAATAGTGGTAAGTCCCACAGGGCGTCCTCTAAAAGTCTCACAAAGTGCACGCAATACACGCACGTCCATCACATCAAGGCCAAGCTCATCAATCTCAAAGAATGAAAGCGCTTCTGAGGCTACCTGCCAGGTAATAGTACCTTCAGCCTTAACTTGTGCGTAATCTCGTACGCGTTTTAACAGACGGTTTGCCAAACGTGGAGTACCTCTTGATCGAGAAGCAATTTCAGCAGCTCCCTGCTCATCAACCTCAACATCAAGAATATTTGCCGAACGCATGACAATGGTTTGAAGCTCAGGAATAGTGTAGTAATCAAGACGATAAGAAATACCAAATCGATCACGCAATGGTCCTGTAAGAAGACCTGTTCTAGTAGTTGCGGCTACAAGTGTAAAGCGTGGAATATCAAGCCTAATTGATCTTGCTGCAGGACCTTTACCAATAACAATGTCTAGGAAGAAATCTTCCATAGCAGGATATAAAAATCTCTTCTACCTGGTGATTAAGCCTGTGAATCTCATCAACAAAAAGAATATCTCCCTCTTCAAGATTGGTAAGAATTGCAGCTAAGTCTCCTGCGCGCTCAATAGCCGGACCAGACGTTGTATGAAGTTTTTGAACCCATCTCTCCCGCTAAAACACCAGCAAGAGTGGTCTTTCCAAGACCTGGAGGTCCTGAAAAAAATAACGTGGTCAAGAGGTTCATTGCGACTTTTTGCAGCCTCAATAAGAACGCGTAAATTAGATTTCACGCGTTCCTGACCAAGATACTCATCAAGTGTTTTTTTGGTCGTAAATTTCTATCTTGTTCTAAGTCTTCTGCTTGTAAACCGCTGGAAACTACACGCTGAGACGTATGACCAGGAAAGGGCGCCGGCGTAGACGACGATTCAAAGAGGTTATCTGCATCTGCTTCCCACATTAATTACCACTTCCCAGGCGCTTTAGAGCATAACCAATAGCAGCTTCAATTGTAATAGCATTAGCCTCTTCATAGCCCCTCAAGTGCAAGAGTTGCTTCTGAGAAGTAAAGCCCATTCCAAGAAGAGCCTCAATTGCTTCTGATTCTACTGAAGTAGCAACAGCTTTTGGAACAGAACCAAAATCTTCAGGAGACGTAAGACCAACAAGCTGCTTAAGCTCTGCATCTTTTGCGAACACATCAGAAAGTTCAATTACTAAACGCTCTGCCTTCTTCTTACCAAGGCCAGAGACACTCTTAAGACGATTGCCGTCATTAGTAGTTACAATAACCGCCAACTGCTGTGGAGTAAACGTTGAAAGAACAGAAAGAGCAAGCTTGGGACCAACACCAGAAATAGCGCGTAGGCGATCAAAAAGCGCACGCTCTTCTCGCGAAGCAAATCCAAAGAGCTCCATTGAGTCTTCTCTAACTACCATGCGAGTTAGAACAGTAACGCCCGCCTCTCCTGCCTGTGGCAAAGCTGCGGCTGTTGAAGCTGAAATCCCAAGCTCATAACCAACGCCATTTACGTCAAGTACAACAACTGAAGGAGTAACGGATACAAGCGTGCCCGTAAGCTGGACAATCATAGTTGTATTCTTCCCTTTCCAAGCGAGGTAGTTCTTACAAGATTAGCGTGACAAACTGCAGCAGCTAAGGCATCAGCTGCATGATCTGGATGTGGTTGATGGTCCAAACACAAAATATTTTGCACCATGTACATAACCTGCTGTTTATCTGCCGCTCCAGTACCAACAACAGCCTGCTTTATTTGCATTGGTGTATATTCTCCAACCGAAAGACCTGCTTTGGAACAAGCAACAATAGCTGCTCCACGGGCATGTGCGGTAGGAATTGCAGACTTAACATTTTGTCCAAAAATAAATACTCTCAATAGAGAGAGCTTCTGGAGAGAATTTATTTATAACCTCAACAATCTGGTCATATATTCTTCCTAGACGCATATCTATTGGTTCATCTGCAGTTGTGGTGATGCAACCATAGGCGCGTGAACGGCATTCAGAGCCCCTTGTCTCTACAACTCCCCATCCAGTATGAGCAAGACCAGGGTCTATTCCAAGAATTACCATTGCACCTCCTAATATAGAACGTTAGTTCTATATTATCATAGAGTCTTTGGAAATGATGTAACTAATTTTCTGAGAACGGACCTCTCCATGATTTGGGGTTAACCATGCCAATGCCAATCTGTGCGTCAGTTCCCTCTGCAAGTTCTCTCAAGAGCTCAAGCATATCCTTAAAGCCCTCCTGGGCCTCTGTGGGATCCATCGATAGTTCTGGAAGATGAAGGGAAGCGCTCTGAGCTTCTCGCAAAGAATTTCGCAGTGATTCTACAAGCTCTGATTCAGAAGCCTTGGTGTCTCTAATTCTATCCTGCCAGACAGAAGCATGTGGTATCTGAGCATTAGTAAGACTCTTAGAGGACATCTCTAGAACTTCAGTAGTGTTTCGGCGATCTTTCTGCCGTGCGTGAAGCATGGAAATAATAGCCTTAACCTCATCAACCTTACCCATTTCCTCAACAATGGCAGAAATACTCTTGTTCCATTCCAAATAACTTGCAAGCACGTAATCGACAAACTCGATGCGTTCCTGTGGTGTTGGCGCAGCATTTTCTAGTCCATCAGCCACAACTTCAGAAATATTCTCCAGAATTGCATGGTCAATAGCTGGCGAGAAGGTATTTCTCACCTTAGCAAGGTCAACAATATCAGCATGATACATATCTCCGAGCGGCCACAGAGAGTGTGCACTGGAAATCGTTGTTCCCTTTAAGGGCAAGAATAGTTTTATCGGCAGTCTCAAGCGTTAAGTAATTGTGCTGGTCAGCATAGGTATAGCCATAGGCGCTGATCAACTTTGAATCAGTTACTGTCGAGAAAAATCGCTTTATCGATGTCAGTCTTATGCACTCGAAGTTTTGTAGCAAGTAACGCCGCTGCACTTGTAGCGCGGAAATCCTCATTTGGAAGAAGCATTGCATGCACACGCATGGGACCCAAAGCATCTGAAGCAAGTGCCAAAGTAACAAGTGAGTTAAGCGAACCATCAACCGCAATAAAAAAACACCGTTAAACCCAGATTTCACCGTATAATCGCGTACACCTGTTGCAAGTACTCCCCAGGTAGTTAGAGCGCTGTTGTAGACACCTGCAGTATCTTCTCTATCAAAGTTTTCAATAGTGTCTTGATCGACGTCACACACAACCAAATCTTCAGAAAACGATGAGGCTTGTTTGACCAAATCTCCTGAAGGAGACAAGAAGAAGCTTGAACCACAAAATACCTGGCTACCATAGGCACCAACAGCATTTGCAGCAATAAGCCAGCTATCAAATTCTTCGACATCACTTAGGTAACGACTTTCAGTAACTGCCATGCCCATAGCGGATGATGAATCATCAACAGCAAATCCAAAATATGGCAGGTAAATTACAGCATCTAATGAGTCGTCGACATCTTGCCAAGCATCCAAGTCCTCATAGGTAAAAAGCAATACCAAAGGTCAGACCCCCAGCATCAAACTTTGCAAGCTCAAAGGTATTCTCGTCAGGCGTTTGTACAGAGCTTCCGGAACGAGTTAAAGCACTCATGTGCGCAATCTGTGCGGTAAGTTTAAGCGGGGTTACGGCACCATTTCTAACGAGAAGAGCTTCGCTAGCTGCGTTTCCATCAAATTCTGTTACTACGGGAACCAAAGCTGCAATAGGAAGTTTTTTTCTGAAAGAGAACTGATGACCTCAGAGAGATCGGCAAATAGCCCTTCGATATCAGCTTCTGGTACGCTTAACAGTCCGGTTAGCGTTGGAGCAGGGTAAATGATGAGCTCAGCGCCTTGTTGTTGGGCTCTTTGAGCATATTCCAGCATAGTTTGAGCGGTAAACTCAAAGTCTCCTGCTTGGGTATTCATCTGTGCAACTGCTATACGCATAACGTTCCTATCATGACGTGCTTTGTTTCTTTTTTACCCAAAATTAGATCTTTGTAGTAATAAGAAACGGAGCCGCAGGTAGCAGCTCCGTTTCAATTCACAGATTAGCCTTGCTTTGTTGAATAAGCAACCAGTCTTAGAGAGATACCTTCCAAAGACCGTGAAGGTTGCAGTACTCATAAGCCTCAGCCTCAACACCCTCCTCAAGGGTGAAGGTAGCAACTGGCTCCTGGCCAGGCTTAAGCTGTGCGAACTGAGCGCCGTTCTCAGAAACAAGAGCAATGAACTCAATGTAGTGCTCGTCGAGCATTGGATGAGCAACCTCACCAACGCGAACGGTAACGGTATTGCCCTCACGAGTAACAAATGGAACGTGCTTCTCAGCTGCACCGTCAGTTACGCCAGCCTTAAGAAGCTCAAGGTCTGCTGTCTCTACGTTGCCTGCGACACCGTAAACAACAGCGCCTGTCTCCTTGTTACGATAAAACTTTGCGTCGATCATTTTTTCTCCTCTCACGACATCCGAAGATGTCAGAATTTCTTAATAAGTGCTAAATAAATAGTAACAGTTATTATTTAATACTATCCTTCCAATTTGAAAATGACACAAACTAAACAATCTGTGCGTATCCGCCTTGACCGATAAAATCTTTGAGCTCAGTTAAAAGAACCATACTGCGACCGTCAATTCTGGTTGGAATTTCCATGCGCATGACGTCACCCATATCAGTCTCTACCCTGATTTCAATACAATCCATGCCGGGATAACGCGAGAAAATCTGGCTGAGTGTTTCAATGACATGCCTTTCAAGCTGGGATGCAGGCATGTGGATGACAAGGGTCTTTGGTGTATTGTTCATGCCATTAAGCTCAATTGCATTAACTTCCTGGGCAATTACCTGGTCTCCTCTATCAGAGCGCTCAAGCTTGCCAAGAACAGAAATAAAGATATCGCTCTGACTCTCACCCGTCTCTGGATCTACATCACCCGCAAGAAGTCTTGCAGCCTTCTTGTAAAGCTTAGGGAACATGACAATAGTGACGCTACCTTCCATATCTTCTAGAGTGACGATTGCCATGGGATCGCCGTTTTTAGTAGTGCGTTTTACAACATTGGTAACCATACCCGCAAAGCGAATAGGCTTGCCCTCAGGAACCTTGAACTGCTGTGACATAGCACCATTGGGAAGCTGAACCTCAACATTTTCTTCGATTTCTGCTAAAGCATAGTCTCTACTCTTAGCAAGGGCGTATTCATAAGGACGAAGTGGGTGGTCAGAAACGTAAATACCCAAAACCTCATACTCTTTTGTGAGCTTGAATCGCCTATCCCATTCAACGCCATCTGGCTCTGGGACACTATCGCTAAAAACCAGAGCCCTCAACTTCTGCAAACATATCAAACATTGAGAACTGGCCAACTGCCTTATCTTTTTGTCGCTTGGTAGCGGCATCAATGATGTTTTGTGGATTATTCTTATCCACAAAACCCATCATCTGCATACGGGTATAGCCCGTTGAATCAAATGCTCCTGCCTTAATAAGAGCTTCAACAACATTGCGCTTTGCCTGACTTGCGTCTACGCGATCAACAAAATCGTGGATATTGACAAACGGACCGCCTTTTTGCCGCTCAAGCATAATGGCTTCACCAACGCCAGCACCCACACCACGAATACCTGCAAAGCCAAAACGAATACCTTCTTTGGTGGCCGTAAAGTCTTTACCAGACTCGTTAATATCTGGTGGAAGAATCTTAATTCCCTCATGGCGACAAGCGCTAACGTAGTGGACAATCTTATCCGTCTTGCCCATGTAAGAGGTAAGAACTGCTGCCATAAACTCGTGTGGATAGTGCGCCTTAATCCATGCTGTTTGCATAACGAGAATGGCGTATCCAGCTGAATGGGACTTATTGAACGCATAGGATGCAAACTCAAGAACATCGTCCCAAATGTTCTCTGCAACAGAACGGTCAAATCCATTACGAACTGCGCCGTTTTTCCAGTGAGCTTCCATGGTCTCATCAGTTCCGTCATCCCAGTGCTGGACAACTTCCTGCATGAGCTTAATCTTCTTTTTAGCTACCGCTTTTCTGACTTTGTCAGACTCGCCCGCGGTAAAGCCAGACATCTTCATAGAAATCTGCATAACCTGCTCTTGGTAGACCATAGTTCCATAGGTTTCTTCCAAGATGTCATGAAGGCGTGGATCGTAATCTTTAACTTCTTCTCTGCCGTTCATTCGGTTGATATAACTGGTAACCATACCGGCATTAAGAGGACCAGGACGATACAGAGCGATAAGTGCGACGATGTGCTTATATTCTGTTGGTCTCATGCCCTTGATGGTTGCAGTCATGCCTGCAGACTCAACCTGGAACACACCAGCAGTTCTACCTTCTCTAAGAAGTCTATAGATTTCTGGATCAGTAAACGGAATGTTATCTACATCGATATCAATACCATAGTTATCCTTCACGTTTTTAATTGCACGAGAAATAACGGTTAGGGTTCTCAGTCCCAAGAAGTCCATCTTAAGAAGACCCATATCTGCAACAGAATGGCCCTCGTACTGGGTAATCTCTACGCCACCCTTGGTATCAACCTTAGTAGGAACGTGGTCATTTACCGGTGTTGGAGCAATCAGAACTGCACAGGCATGGACGCCCTCACCACGATGTAGGCCCTCAATAGACAAAGCGGCGTCTATGATTCTTCTGGCATCAGGGTCATTCTCGTACGCTTCTTCAAAGTCAGCAGAATACTGGTCAGCACCCTTTTGTCCCTCTTTACCCTTACGCAGCACAAACTTAAGATGCGCATTTGGGTCTCCAGGAATCATCTTGGAGAGTCTCTGACCCATATAGACAGGATAGCCCAGCACTCGACATGCGTCGTTTATTGCTTGCTTTGCTTTGATGGTTGAGTACGTAATAACGTGAGAAACACGATCAGATCCGTAAATCTGTCGGACGTGCTCAACAACCTCAAGACGACGCTCATCGTCGAAGTCCATGTCAATATCGGGCATCTCAGAACGTTCTGGAGACAAGAATCTCTCAAACATGAGGCCGTTCTCAAGAGGATCAAACGAGGTAATATCCATGGCATACGCAACGATAGCGCCTGCCGCAGAACCACGACCGGGTCCTACGCCAATACCATTTTCTTTTGCCCAGCGGACATATTCCTGAACGATCAGGAAGTAATCTGCAAAGCCCTTTTTACAAATAATCTCATACTCATATTCAAAACGATCTTTAACGTTAATCTCATTGATAACAACGTTTTGCCAGTCATCACCGTAGCGCCTAGCAAGACCAAGCTCACACTCTTTTCTAAAGCGCTCTTCAGAGGTTTCTCCTTCTGCCAAGTCAGGGAACTTTGGCAGATACATGTGAGTCCAGTCCAGCTCATAGTTGCATTTATTTGCAACCTCAATGGTGTTCTCGATAGCTTCAGGGCACCACGAGAAGATCTGGCGCATTTCTTGCTCGTTTTTAAGATAGAACTCACTGCCCGTCATGCGCTTACGGTTCTCATCATCAACACGAGCACCAGAGCCAATACAAGAAGCAATGTCTTGCACGCTTGCATCTTCTTTGGTGAGATAGTGATTGTCATTAGTAGCAACTACTTTAATACCAAGGTCATGGCCCATTTTTACAATGCGCTCAGCAAGGGTTCTATCGGTGTAGCCACCCCAGCTTGGATCAGACAGACCGTGATCTTGAATTTCTAGGTAGAAATCATCCCCAAAGATATCTTGATAGATTTTTGCCCAACGCTCCGCCTCTTCTGGACGACCCTCAAAGAGCATGCGGGGAATAATGCCAGAAACGCAGGCCGAAGTGCAGATAATGCCCTCGTGATAGCGCTTAAGCATCTCAAGCGTGGTGCGAGGCTTGTAGTAGAACATTTCTTTTGAGCCAGCCTCTGACATCATCTTCATGAGGTTGACATAGCCGGTCTCATTTTTTTGCGAGCAAAATGAGATGATAACGAACCTGTTTAGTTCCCTTCTCGATGCAATCATCAAGAATGAAATAAGCCTCACAGCCAAAAATTGGCTTAATAAGTGGAGATGGTTTATTAGCTCTTACAGCCTCAATATCATGTGTTTGATTCCAAATTTGAAGATCAGAGGCCCACTGAGCATGTACTTTATCGTGTTCTTTTGCATCTGGAGCATCCGCAGGAGGCTCCTCTAGCTCCCAACCCTTCTCAAAACACTCAACATCACGACACCACTGACCATAGTCTTTAAGACCCTCATTGTATTTACGACAGGCAAGGTCAAAAATCAGGAATACCAAAGAGATAGCCATGATCAGTAAGAGCGAGTGCAGGCATGCCAAACTCTACAGCTTTATCAACCATGTCAGAGACACGGCTTGCTCCATCAAGAATAGAAAAAAATCGGAGTGATTGTGTAGGTGAACAAATGCCATCTTCTTCTACGCTCTTCTCTCTTTACTTTAAAATTTGTTCTTTTACTAAGAGTACGTAATTTCTTTGTATAGTGTAGCCGATTCGCCAGACAATAACTACTAATACAAACATATGTTCTATCTGCTCTTGCTTCTATTATCCCTGGTAGATTGAGTGAAAATATTTTCTCGCCATTTTTTCTGAGCACGTCGTTCACGTATGTTCTACAAAAAAATAATTTCTTTAAAAAGTTGTTATGTAAATAAAAGTTTCCAACTGGTAACTCTTCGTCTAGAGACTCCTTAATTGGGAATATAGTTTTTGTGTTAAGTAACCCTAGCTAAGGAGATCACATGGATCAGATGAAAAGCATTTCCTTTGACGACATTGCAGCGGCTCAGAAGAACTTTGAGTCCGACCGCGCTCACACAGTAGCCAAGAATGCTACTACCAGCGCTGGCGTTAGAAAGGCTGCTCGTGTACCAGAGGGCGTTGCCCTTAATCCTCTTACTTTTTGATGTTGAGGTAAAGCAGGGTGAGCGTACCAACCAGAAGCGCTCTGGTCGTTGCTGGATGTTTGCATCGCTCAATACGTTTAGATACCGCATCATCAAGAAATACAACCTCTCTACCTTTGAGCTTTCCCAGGCATACCCACTGTTCTGGGACAAGATGGAGAAGTCCAACTGGTTCCTTGAGAACATTCTGGATACCCTTGATGAGCCTCTGAACGGCCGTCTTGTATCCTTCCCTACTCACCGATCCAATTGGTGACGGTGGCCAGTGGGATATGTTTAAGAGCCTTGTAAAGAAGTACGGCGTTGTTCCAAAGAGCGCTATGCCAGAGACTGCTAACTCTTGCAACACCCACGAGATGGACGCGTACCTCACCCGCTATCTTCGTAGTGCTGCAAAGCGTCTTCGTGAGACCGCAACAGCTGGCGAGTCCCTTGAGTCTCTGCGCGAGATGAAGAAAGAGATGATGGAGGACGTCTATACCCTGCTGGTAACTTGCCTGGGTCAGCCTCCTGTATCTTTTGAGGCACGCCTGCGCGATAAGGACGATAACCTCGCCCTTTCTGGCACTTTTTACTCCTCAGGAGTTCTTCGCTGAGACTGTTGATATGAATCTTGATGATTACATCTCAATCATCTCCGCTCCTACTGCTGATAAGCCTTTCAACCACACCTACACCGTTTCCCGCTTGGGCAACGTTGTTGAGGGTGGCGGCGTTCGTTACCTCAACCTTGAGATTCCTGAGCTCAAGCGCCTCGCTGTGGCTCAGCTTAAGGACAACCTGCCTGTCTGGTTTGGCTGCGACGTTGCTCAGTCTTACCTTCGTGAAGAGGGCATCATGGACACCCGTGCACTTGACGTTGACGGTCTCTTTGGCTTCCCTGTTGAGGGCGCACTTGACCGTGCTGAACGCCTTGACTACGGTGAGTCTCTGATGACTCACGCAATGGTTCTTGAGGGCGTTAATTTTGACGCAGAAGGCAACACTACCCTCTGGAAGGTTGAGAACAGCTGGGGTAAAGACCACGGTCGCGATGGCTTTGACACCATCTCTGACCCTTGGTTTGACGAGTACGTCTACCAGATTGTTGTTGACAAGAAGTACCTCACTCCTGAGCAGCTCAAGACCTTTGAGACCGAGGAAGCAACTGTCCTTGAGCCATGGGACCCAATGGGCTCTCTTGTAACGCTTCGCTAAGGTACAAACCATCTGGCGAGAAGATCGATCTTCTCGCCAGGTTTTTCTAAACGCTACAAACAAAAGGAGCCGCAATGGCTGATCAGACCGTAAATCCACAGTGGGCAAACGAGGAAACTGCTGCTTTTTAGTGCAGACCGCGCTAACCGCGTTGCCCGCAACTCCGTAACCTCTATGGGCGTTTCCGCAGCTGCTCGCGACATCACCACCATGCGCACCTACGCTGATACCTACGGTGTTGCTGTTGCAAAGACCGGCGACGTCACCAACCAGCGTCAGAGCGGTCGCTGCTGGATGTTCTCTTCTTTCAACGTGCTTCGCCAGGAGGCAATCAAGAAACTTGACGTTGATACCTTTGAGTTCAGCCAGGCATATGGCATGTTCTACGACAAGCTTGAGAAGGCAAACTCTGCACTTGAGTACATCATTCAGACTGCTGACCAGCCAACCGATTCTCGTGTTGTCCACACGCTTCTGACCGAGGGCATTGGCGACGGTGGCTACTACTCATTTGCCATGAGCTTGGTTGAGAAGTACGGCCTGGTTCCTAAGGATGCCATGCCAGAGACTGCCTGCTCCAAGAACTCTACACAGATGGATGAGCGCATTGACCGCCTGTTCAGAAAGAGTGCTGGTGAGCTTCGCGCAGCATACGCAGCTGGCAAGTCTCTTGATGAGCTTCGTGCCCTTAAGCAGGAGCAGCTCAAGGGCTTCCACCAGATTCTTTCTGTCTGCCTTGGCGAGCCACCTCTGACCTTTGACTTTGAGTGCAAGGTTGGCAAAAACGCACAGGTAGATAAGGCAAAGCTCTCCCCTGTTGAGCCAAGTAAGGCTTCTGACAACAAAGACAAGAAGGACGGCGAGAAGGACGAGGAAGGTACCCAGATTCTTCGCGACTTTGGCATTACTCCTCTTGAGTTTGCCGAGCGCTATTGTGGTGTTAATCCTCGTGGCTTTGTCCAGCTCATCTCTGTTCCAAGCAAGAAATATCCTTACGGCAAGGTGTATCACCCAACCTTCATCGATACTGTTTTGGGTGGCATTAAGACTCGCTTATTAAACGTTGAGCCAGAGGTTCTTGAGGCAGCTACCATTGCTTCTTTGAAGGACGGTAATCCTGTCTGCATGGCCTGCGACGTTATGCAGGAGTTCCCTCGCCACAATGAGGACTTCAACTACGTTCTCTCAACCGACACCATGGATTACAACGGCCTCTTTGGTGTTGATTTTGACATGGATCGCGCCTCAATGATTGAGAACTATGAGACTTCCCTCACCCACGCAATGACCTTCCAGGGCGTTGAGCTTGATAAGGACGGCAAGGCTAAGCAGTGGCGCATTGAGAACAGCTGGGGTAAGGACTCCGGTAAGGACGGCTACCTCATCATGAGCGCAGACTGGTTCCGCCTCTACGGCGGCGAGGCTGATGTTCGTCGTCAGTACGTTCCAGAGGACCTGCTTAAGGTTTGGGACGAGGGCGAAGATGTCCAGATTGATTTCTGGGAGAACCTTGGCTACTTCCTTGGTGGCCGTAACCGCAAATAAGGTACGCCACGCTAGATAAATATTATTTCCTTAAGGATAATGAGTTGATGCAATTATTTGCATCAACTCATTTTTATGTTAAACTGTTAATAAAGGAGGTTCCAATGAAACTAACATCAAAAAAAATATTGGATTACTCGTCTTCCTACACTCATCCTATTCTTGATATTTATTTTTCTTAGAGGCGCAGGAATATTACCTGATGGTGGCTATACAGTTGCGGTGGTTCTATTGTTTCTCATCTTTTGGTATGTCGATGCAAAGGTACAGCAAAATAAGAGTTAATACTTGATGTAAAAAAATAATGAGGCGCTTAACTGCGTCTCATTATTTTTTTACCCACTAGAACAGATCAAAACGCGCCGCGAAGACCTCGGCCGTAATCTTTCCAGCGCTGAGCTCTGTCAACGCGGCTGTGAACGCCGCTTCTTCTCCGCACCTAAAGTCTATGGCGAGAAAAACGTCCGCTCCAAACTCTGCCGTTATAACCTTGCCGCCGGTATCTGAGACCAGGCGTTGAATCTGCTCATACAGGTTATACGGGGCCGACAACTCCACCCTCACAACCTGCAGCATTTCCTGAACAGCAGACGCTTCCTCAGCAGCAGCCAAAGCCTCTTGAGTTGCTGCAGTATACGCACGAACAAGTCCACCAGGACCCAAAAGCGTTCCGCCAAAGTAGCGCGTGACAACGCAGCAGACGTTCTTGAGTCCCGCTCCGCGCAATACCTCCAGCACCGGCATTCCCGCCGTTCTGGAAGGCTCTCCGTCGTCGGAGGCACGCTCTGTGCCGTCCTCCAATATCCACGCAGGCACGTTATGGCGAGCGTTGTAGTGCTTCGCTCTCACCCTGGCGAGAAACTCTTGCGCTTCTGACTCTGTTTCTACATGACAAAGCTGGGCTATGAAGCGGCTCTTTCTGTCTTCAAAGAGACCTTCCGCAACAAAGTCCAGCTTGATTGTCTTGTACGATGTATCAGACATAGAACAGCTATAAAGTCGCAGCTTACGCGAGTACACAGACCTTCTCGCCAGCAGAAACTGGCTGGTCTACTGCGGCAAGAATCTCTACGTTGTTATACTCGCTAGAATTGGTGATAGCAAGAATAACCACCTCAGGATGACCCGCGTCCTTAACCTTATCCATATCAAAGGTCATGAGTGGCTGACCAACCTCAACATGCTGGCCCTGCTCAACAAGGGCGACAAAGCCGTCACCCTTCATCTCAACCGTATCAACGCCCACGTGAATCAAAACTTCTTCTCCAGAATCTGCAGTGATGCCAAATGCGTGAACGGTTGGAGTAGTTGCGGTAATAGTGCCCGAAACCGGCGCATACACAACTCCCTCAGAGGGCCAAATACCCAAACCCTGTCCAAGCATCCCACCTGCAAAAACAGGATCAGGAACGTTCTCTAGCGCAACAACTTTTTCCGCTTACTGGCGCATAAATTGTTTTAGCAGTGTAATCAGAAACAACAAGAGCCTCTGGCGCAGCAGTCTTGGAAGATTTCTTGAAAAGATCAAAGAGTCCCATGCTAGTCCTTTCGTATGTAAGCCTGTCCATCATAGCAGCATTCAAAGAGGCAACTGTTGCTTTTCATGAACACGACGTACCAAAATCACACTCTTCTCGCCACTCAGCGTATGGCGAGAAGAGCGTGCCCTCGCAACATCTCATTTACTTGGAGATTGTTTGACTTCGGAGCTTCTGGCCTTATGAACGTGATACAATCGCCCATGCAAAGTGGACCAGACAACCGCGGAGTGCCCGTCCAGCTAATTGGAAGAGTGCTATGAGGAAAGTCCGGGCTCCACAGGGCAGGATGCTGGCTAACGGCCAGGCGGGGTGACCCGACGGAAAGTGCCGCAGAAAAGAAGACTCTCACCTGCGCATTAGCGTAAAGAGAAAAGCTGAAACGGTAGTGTAAGAGACTACCAGCACACTGGCAACAGCGTGGCTTGGTAAACCCCATCCGGAGCAAACGCAAATAGGAGCGCTATGGTGTGGCCCGCACTGCGCTCGGGTTGCGCGCTAGAGACCAGCAGCAATGCTGGTAGTAGATAAATGGTTGTCCGCGACAGAACCCGGCTTATACGTCCACTTTGCCTACTGAATGCAAATCCCCCGTACGATTTCTGTGCGGGGGATTTTGATTCTGCAGCGTGTTAGCGTCGGCTTTTAGGCCTGGCGGACAAAATATCGCAGCTTTGGTAGGTTCTGCAGAAGAATCGACATGTTCCTAATCAAGATAGCCAGGCAGCTAGGCGGTCGCACTACCTGATATGCATCTCTATGCATAAACTTCATTTAATATGCTAGAAAATGAATAGACTTATATAAGAAATTTAACTATTGATAAATTCTGTATCTACGGAACACACCTAAGTCAGATATTCTGCTCAATTGCGGGCATTTTACACATCTAATAAAGATAATCTGCATGTTTGTGGCAATTTCTGCGTCATGTATACGTCTTTTTAACAGATTATCTGACTTAGGTGTGTTTTGAACTGCCTCCTATTTCTCGTGTCCAAGAAATGGGAGGCAGTTCAATTTCTGCGCGGGGGATTTTCTTGTACGGGAAATCTTTAGCAAGATATTCTTGCAGGCAGCTACACGCGTTGCAAAATCACATAGCGATTAAGATTGTTATCTTTACCATCAGCGCTGAACTGCGCACAAACGCGCACGTCAGAGCCAAGGCTTCCAAGAAGCTCATCAAGCTCCTCTTGCGAGAAGTGATGACAATAGCGCCAGGTATCGGCCTTATCTTGCCAGCCAATCAGATAGTCATTCTGCTCAAGTTCTGATGCATCTATACCCAGCGCATGCAGCCCTTGAGCAGTGGTTTTTTTGAGCTTTAGCAGCAAGTTTTTGGCTGTTCATAAACTGCCAGAAAGAAATGCACACAAATCTGCCAGGTTTTGTTTTTCTCTAACAGAGTGCGCAGAAGTTGGATTCTCTTTTGTGCACCTGGCACATGATGCAAAAAAACCAAATGCAACCACTAAATCACAGGCCGGAACAGTCAGACGCGAAGAAAGCGTGTTATCAAGCAGACTCTTTATCACATCTAATTCAATAAATGCCAGCTCAGAGACATGAGTGTCTGCCTCACCACTCTCTACCAGTGGCTTGCAATTATCTACAGCAAAAATACTTTGCAGGGACAATCCCCGCCTCATCGCAAAGAAAGCGAGCAAAAACGTAGGTTTCCACAACCTACGTCAAGTACAGAGGGTTTCTCGCCAACTAAAAAGCTGAGGCATGGCGTCTAGGCACTGCTGCCACCCCTGCCAAGGCATCTGTCGTGTGGCCGAGAAACTCTGCGTCTGCTGAGTGTAAAACTCAGAAGTTACGTAGCTCAGCTGCTCAGCGGTAGATGCGCTGATAGATTGAGTGTGTGTTATGTGAGAAGAAGTTTCCATACAGAGATTTTACGTCACCGTCTTACTCCTAAAGGCCAGAAGCTCACCTTATTGCCTATACTGTTTGTATGGATGAACTCATTTTGGACATATTGAAGCAGCTCAGAGATGGCTCACAAGGTGCTCTTGATACGCATCAGCTTGAGACGCTCATTAACTCGCACAACAGCGGAATTGACTCTAGCGCCCACAGTACAGAGCGCGAGAAACTCATCCCCAAGCGAGCAATTCTCCCCTATTTTTTTGCAGGTCAAGCAGAACAATGATGAGCTGTGGCAATCGTGGAATATGACACCTGAGCTTGAAGAGAGGTTTATCCGCTCTGTGCGTATGAAGCCTCGTCGCACCGCTTCTGGCGTGGCAACCATTACCGTAATCACCAGACCTCACACCTGTTCGAGCAATTGCATTTATTGCCCGTGCGATCTACGTATGCCTAAGAGCTATCTTGCTAACGAGCCTGCCTGTCAGCGCGCTGAACTTACGTTTTTTGATCCATACGTCCAGGTTGCAGCCCGCCTTCAGGCACTCCATCAAATGGGACACTCGACCGACAAAGTTGAGCTTATTGTGCTTGGTGGTACCTGGAGCGATTATCCAGAGGGCTACCAGTACTGGTTTATCAAAGAGCTCTTCCGTGCACTCAACGAGTGGCCAAACTCTCCTAATCACATAAAGGAGCGCCTGAATTGGTATACCTCGTTTGGCTTGCAGAACTCTGAAGAAGCGCTTTCTTCTTTTGTTGCTGAACAGCAGGCGGCAGTCTTTGATGACAACACCACGTATAACCAAGCTTTTCATAAGCTCTACGATACTAGCAAGCCTCATCAAAGTGCCTGGTTGCAGATGCAGAGCACCTATGATGAACTGATAGAACAACAGCACGTTAATGAAGCAGCTGCTGCCCGTGTGGTTGGTCTTGTAATAGAAACCAGACCTGACACTATTACGCCGGATAACCTCACATGTTTAGGCAGCTTGGGTGCACCAAAATTCAAATTGGCATTCAAAGCACGCGCCAAGAAATTCTTGACGCAAACCAGCGTCAGACGAGCGTTGCCCAGATTAAACGAGCTTTCTCGATGATTCGCTTATACGGATTTAAAATCCACTCTCACCTGATGGTTAACCTGTTAGGCGCAACTCCTGAGGCGGACAAACAGGACTTTAAAACGTTTGTCACGGATCCAGGATTTCTCCCTGACGAGATTAAACTCTACCCCTGTGCACTGGTATCTGGAACGCAATTGGTCCAGAAATACCGCGAGGGTGCATGGCAGCCATACGCCAAAAGATGAGCTGGTAGACGTGCTTGTTCAAGACGTACTTGCAACGCCTCCATACGTGCGTATTTCTCGCATGATTAGAGACATTAGCGCCACCGATATTCTGGTGGGAAACAAACATACCAACCTTCGTCAGATGGTTGAGCAGGAACTTACCTCTGAAGATGTTGCAAGCCGTGTGCAGGAGATTCGCTTCAGAGAGATTAACCAGCAGCAGGTACGAGCCGCAGAACTTACCCTTCAAGACTTTGTTTACACTACCGCAGTCAGTGACGAGCACTTCCTGCAGTGGGTAACTGCTGACAATAAAATCGCAGGTTTCTGTAGGCTTTCACTTCCCCACTGGGATAAACTGACCGCTAGCGCATGTGATGTTACCGCCAATGAGCTGCTGGTACAGCCAGGTCAGGCCATGATCAGAGAGCTCCACGTGTACGGACAGGCGCTTTCGCTGGGCTCAGAAGGAATGTCTGCTCAACACCAGGGCTTGGGTCAAAAAACTTCTTGCCAAAGCCTCCTCTATTGCAGTAGATGCGGGTTATACCAGTCTTAACGTTATTAGTTCAATTGGAACGCGAGCCTACTATCGCGCACAGGGCTTTTACCGATGCAGGACTCTACCAGCAAAAAGCCCTGTAAAGGGGACGTGGCCTTGCACCTCTAGACAAGCTTTATACGCTTACTTCATACGTCGTAAAAATGCCGAGAAGACCGTTGATCTTCTCGGCATATTCATGAGCGTCACCCTCTCCTGGACGCGAATGAATTTTAAGGAATTAACGACAAAAATCTGTGAAAGATTCTTCTTGCCAAAGTCAACCTTTTGACCGTCGTTAATAACCAAACAAGGAACGCTCATGACATCGTAGGTGTCTTTGAGCTCCTTGAAGTGGTTGATGTCGTAGACATCGCAGGTAACCTGAGGGTTGTCTGCAGCAATGCGTTGTGCAGCTACAACAACGTCTGGGCACATGGTGCAAGAAAGTCCTACCAAGACCTGCAGATGTGTCTTTGACTCGATGGCGGCAATGGATGCCTTATCCTCGTCACTAATTGGCTGGCCAGGACCTGCGGCGTTGTAGAGGCCAAGAACAAACGAAGTGAACTCATGGCCGCCGGGAACACCGTGGAACGCAAGACCTGTTGGAGTGCCATCCTGTGCGCACACACGAACAACAGGAAGGTTCTTCTCGCCCGTGCCTGAAACTGTCTGAACGCTCAACTTGTCGGTCATAGAAGAAAGTTCTTCCATGTAAGCTACAAGCTCCTCAGAAACAGGTCTTTGGTCAAGCTCAAGCTGAAGCACAAGCGGACGTGCCATACGCTCAAAGACAGCGTTGAGCTGCGCCTTCATGTCGTCAGTGAAAAGCTCTCCGGAGTCAGAGACAGTCTTGGCCGCTGGAGCCTCAGGAGCTTCCTTCTTGGACGAGATGCGCGTAACGTTCATATGTGGAACAAGGCCGGTCTTTTTCCTGTACGCGTTTGATGTAGCGCTCCATCTCGGTTGCAGTAGTTGCCGCCTGACCAATTGCCGTTGCAACCTGACGCAGTGGCTTCTGGCACACATCACCCGCACCAAAGAGGCCCTCACAGGTTGTTTCCTGGTGCTCATTGGTAATCAGATAGCCGTAGTCATCTGTCTGAGCCAGTTCTTTTACCAAGTCAGTCTCAGGCGCGTAACCCGCGAAGACAAAGACACCAATGGAATCGCCATCTTCTGGAGCAAAGGTGGTCTTCTCGCCTGTTTTTCAGATTCTTGTATGTAATAGACCTGAGCGCAGAATCTCCAGCAACGGATTCAACCTGTGTGTTATAGAGAACCGTAATATTTGGATTAGTGCGAGCAGCCTCGGACGACGCAGGGGCGCAGGTAAATGCTTCCTCGCGTACAAGAACCGTGACGTGCTTTGCGTACTTAGTTAGAAATACACTTTCTTCTGCAGCTGCGAAGCCTCCACCAATAACAAAGACTTCCTTGCCGGTGAAGAACTCGCCATCGCAAGTTGCGCAATAGGCAACGCCGTGACCTTGGTAGTCCTCTTCTCCGACAAAACCAATATGACGTGGATGTGCTCCAGTGGCCAGAAGAACCGAAAGGCAGGGACGCTCACCTTTGGTGGTGTGAACTACCTTAACATCTCCAGACATGTCCAAGTCAGTAACTTCTGCCAGCAAAAACTCTGCGCCAAAGGCCTCAGCCTGCTTACGCATGGTTTCTGAGAGTTCAGAGCCACTAGTAGAGAAAAACTCCCGGGTAATTAACGACCCTCATTAGTAATAGTGATCTGTCCGCCAAAATGGTCCTTCTCGACAACTAGAACACGGTAGCGAGCGCGGGCCAGATAGAGGGCGGCGGTGAGCCCAGCTGGCCCACCGCCGATAATCACCGCGTCGTAGAGGTCTTTGACGTCGGTCATTGTAAGCTCCTAAATCTTAGAGCTGACCAACAAGGTCAAGGCTTGGCTTCAGGGTCTCAGCACCTGGCTGCCACTTAGCTGGGCAGACCTGATCGCCGTGCTCTGCAACAAACTGTGCAGCCTGGAGAAGGCGGAGAAGCTCCTCAGCGTTACGGCCAATGCCACCAGCGGTGACAAGCTCAACCTGGATGACACCCTCAGGGTCAACAATGAAGGCGCCACGCTCAGCAAGGCCTGCGTCCTCAATAAGGACCTCAAAGTTCCTTGCAAGAACGTGAGCTGGGTCAGCGAGCATTGGGTAGGTTACCTTAGAGATACGCTCGGACTCCTCGTGCCATGCCTTGTGGACAAACTCAGTGTCGCAAGAGACAGAGTAGACCTCTGCGCCAGCAGCCTGGAACTTCTCATAGTTGTTTGCAAGATCCTCAAGCTCAGTTGGGCAGACAAAGGTAAAGTCAGCTGGGTAGAAGAAGAACAGGCTCCACTTGCCCAGTGTAGACTCCTTGCTTACCTCAGTGATGTCACCGTTGTGGAATGCGTTTACCTTAAAATCACCAATTTGCTTACCAATAAGAGACATAGTCAGTTCCTTTCTGTAAGTAAAACAACTTATAAAACGTGCTACTTAGGAGTTTACTCTCTTTAACTCTTTTGTCAATAACAATAATGATTACTATTTATATCCACAAAAAGAAACAGGTCAGATTACTCTGACCTGTGAACAGTTGGTGGGCGTTATAAGATTTGAACTTATGACCTCTTCCGTGTCAGGGAAGCGCTCGTCCCCCTGAGCTAAACGCCCGAATATGTTTGCTGCTGGGGATGCAGCAAGGGATATATTACGAGAAACCCGCCCCTCTTGCAACCGTCAAACTCAACTTTTTTTAGAAATTTGCAAAAGATCGGTTCGTCGCAACATTGATGGCTATTTAAATACCGCGGGCTATCAAATGAATGACTGCTTTTTAAACCCGTACGTCTTCTGCACCTCAATTATTAAAAAAATAGGTAACTGGATTGTAAAAGCATACGGTCAGAAGTATTATGGCAAGTTGTTCGATTGAGGGAGAAACTTATGAACTTTCTGGAATATAACAAAGACGAGAAACTCTGCTTTAATTATAAGAAATCATGCGGTCTCTGGTTAATTGTTGTGGCTCTCATCATTTTTGCAGCTACCGTAATAGGTGGAAAGCAGATTATCAATATGTCCGTATTTAGCTTTGGATATGTTGCAGCCTTCTTATCAATAAATACAAATAAGAAAGTTCTCAATAAGTTTTTCCGATGGTCCTTCAAGTAAGTTTCAGAACAAAATGTCTCTATACGCTGTGATTTTTCTTATTCATTTTGATGTTTTTTTATTAGGTGGACCATTTTTTTGCAACTGAAAACTGGAGACTTATTTGGTTGGGTGCGTTAATGGCCACGGCACTGCACTTTTTCCTCTATTACTTTGTGCACGGAAAATCGATGATTTATCTGGCAATACTCTGTGCCATCAATGTTGGTATAGGTTATATTTTTTTCCAGACATCCCACTGACAATAACTGCCTATATTGATGCGGCAATTAAACTTGGCTTTGGAATATACCTGTTCTTTTTCTCAAAGCCAACTCAACAAAAAAATAACCTTCGCCTAGAGACCGTGTGCGTCAAACGTGTCCTTAACCAGTGCAACAAGCATTGGTATAAACACAGCCACGCCTGCTAAGAGCATTGGATTGTCACGTACTTCCGGAATGTCCTGTAAGAAATTCTGCAGATCATAGACAAGACCAACGGCAACGGCAATAAGAATAGGTGCCAGAATAATCAAAAATAGGATTTGGTGGTTTACGCATAAGGATGCTTTCTTTTACAAGTACTGCACACGCAGCGGTCCAATAGAGCAAAGATACGTATCAAGCCACATTCTGGTTTTTCTTCCTTACTTCTTCCCTACTTCTTACGCTTAACCTTAATTTGAATGCCAGAGGTCTCTGGACGAGACGATGTAGAAGCAACAGCGGGTTTCTCGCCATTTACAAAGGCAGAGAAACGCTGGCGGAAACGGTTCCACTTGTGGTAGATAGGCTCGTGGTCGTGAGATCTGAGACCCAAAAAGCATGCTTGCTGCCAGAGTTGGAAGCAGATACTCAATAGCGCGCCAAAGCACAAAACCTGCAGCAATTTCTTCACCAAACATATGGCCAAACAGGAAGGCAAAGCCACCCTCAGCGCCACCAGTGCCACCAGGAAGTGGAATGGCCGAGGTCAAGAGCTCAAGCATTGATCCAGATGCAAGGCAGGTCAGAAGGTCTGCGGGTTGGCCGAGTGCACGCAGAACAAAGTATGGAAGTGCATAGAGGCAGCCAAGCTGAGCCAAGGTAACCAGCAGAACAACGCACATCTCTGGGATGTTCTTTGCAGCAGTCTTAAAGCCGTTAGAGAACTCATCTACCTGCGTGTTAATGATGCCATGCCAGTGGTCGTACTGCTTTACGATACGAAGACGTGAAAGCAGCCTTAAGCCCCAGTTGCCCACAGTCTTAACCATTTTAGGAAGCAGGCAAATGGCCAAGATAACTGCAACCATCACTATCTTTGCGCCAAACAAAATAACGCCAATAACGGTTACATCGCCAAATTGCTCGTAGAAATAATTGGCCCTAAAAATAAGCATCAGAGCTGCAAAGATGCCCTCGCCCGCCTCATACATAACAAAGCGGGTGAACTGCAAAGCTCCTGCCTGACCCACAGAAATACCCGCACGAGTGAGGCGATAAATCTGAGCAGGAGCAGCGCCAGCACCGTTTGGTGTGAGGTTCATGAAGAAGATGCCCGACGCCTCAACGCTCATCAGGTCACGGACACCAACAGGACTCTCGGGGTCTGTAATGACAGAAATTACATAGGCGAGAATACCCAGGAAATAGTAGACAAAATAGCAAAGAGCGCCAGCAATAAGCCAGCCTGTATCCACGTCTGCTAGAGCAACAACAAACTCATCAAACTGACCAGAAAAAACGATGTAGAGTGCGTACAGTATTACGACCGCAAAGAGGAAGAGAATGCTCTTTCTAACTTGACCAAAGCTCTCTTTTGCCTCTTCCACCTGCTCAGATGAAGAAGTTGGAGCAACACTAATCTTAGGCTTTTTTTAGTTGAAACACCCTTAACAGTTGTAGATCCAATCTTCACCGTTACCTTCAGTGTAGATGAGGGGTGCTCGGTTTCAGACGCGCCATCTGGGCGATCCATGGGCACCTCCTTGGACTCTGGATCACAATACGTGTACAGAAAGAACACTCTTTGCAGACAAACGATGTAACCTCAAAGGGTTTCTCGCCACCTACCTGCTTTTTATTTTACATGAACCGCTCAAGTATACTCTTGTCGGCCTCAATAATGCCACCGCCACAAACTTCCTGGCCATCGTACAAAACTGCCGATTGACCTGCTGCAACAGTTTTTACCGGCTGGTCAAATTCAATAAATCCACATTGATTATCCGTGAGCGTAAACGTTACGGGAACAAGTGCGCCTGTGTGACGAGTTCTGACCACATACCTGCCATTAGCTGCAGGTTCTCCGGAAATCCAGTGCATGTCCGAGAGCTCCATGCGACGAGTCCAGAGCGCAGGACAGTTGAGGTCAGAGGTAACGTAAACCACATTCTTAAGCGTATCGGTTGCTACTACATAGCGTGCGGGACCTCCACCGATGTTCAGGCCTTTTCTTTGGCCAACGGTAAAGAGAAATGCTCCGTCGTGGGTGCCAAGAACCTTACCTGTCTCCCACTCAATGACGTCGCCCTGCTTTTTTTCTGAAAAGTGTCCAGCAAAAACGTGCGCAAGCCAACGGGGCCAATAAAACAAATGCCGTCAGAGTCTGGCTTTGTTTCTATGCCCAGACCTCGCTCCGCACACAGAGCGCGTACCTCTGCCTTGGTGGCAATGTGTCCAATAGGAAAAAGCGTGCGTTCAAACAAATGACCTGGTACACGCCATAGGAAATAGGTCTGATCCTTGTGAGCATCTGCGGCACGCAAAAGTTTTTTGGTGCCCGGGACGTTCTGTGCATAGTGACCCGTTGCAACAAAATCGGCACCCTCAGCAAAAGCACGTTCTGCAAAGGTACCAAACTTGACCGTCTGGTTGCACATAACGTCTGGATTGGGCGTGCGACCGTGCTCATAGGCATCAAGCAGGTAATCCACAACGGTAGCCTTATACTCGGCCTCACAGTCCCACACGTCCAAATCAATGCCCAGCGTTACGCAGACGCGCTCAGCATCAGCCAGGTCATCTGCCCAGGGGCACTTAAAGCCTGGCAAGTCCTTTGACCAGTTACGCATATAGATAGCCTTGACGTTGTAGCCCGCCTCAAGAAGCAAGGCCGTGGACAACGCCGAATCAACGCCGCCACTCATGCCAAGGTAAACTAATTCTCCCATGTCACTCCTACACGAGCAGACTCCTGCTTGATAGCCTCAGCGATTGCCCAGGCTGCGTACAAGATGTCGTCTTCTGTGGTAGTTCTTCCAAGCGTTAACCTGAGGCTTCCCGCAGCTACTTCTCGCGGTGCTCCAATTGCCTCAAGCACGTGAGATATTTGCATTTTTTTGATGCGGCGCATGCAGAGCCTGTTCCCACTGACACACCCAGGCGCTCCAGCAGAATAACCAAACGGCGAGCTTCAAGTCCCGGGAAAGAAACGTGCAGCAAGTTAGGAAGCCTCAGCTTGGCGTTCTTTGGTCCCGAGACAATCATCTGCGGGAACTCTGTGCAAAGCAGCTCCTGTAGCTGATCTCTAAGGCGAGAAACCCGTTTTACCTCGTCAGTGCGAGTCTCATCAGCAAGTGCTAAGGCACACGCAAATCCAATAACGCCCGCAACGTTCTCCGTACCCGAGCGGACACCGCCTTCTTGTCCGCCGCCGAGCACCAGCGGCCTTAAGCGCACATCATCGGAGGCCCACAAGAGACCTACCTGCTTTTGGACCGGAAAGCTTTGCTGCAGAAAGCGTCAACATGTCCACGCCTAGCGATGACACGTTCACGCTCAGGTATGCCGCAGCTTGAGAGGCGTCTACGTGCAAATGCAGCGGACGAGTCTCCCCTGCCGCAAGCCTGCGCGAGCGCTCCTTAGCAAGCACCTGCGAAATCTCACGGATAGGCTGGATGGTTCCAATCTCCGTTTGCAAGCTCAATAGAAACCAGCTCAGTCTCTGGCTTGAGCGCTTTTGCAACGCGCTCTGGATCCACACGACCGTCTGCCTCTACACGAAGCGTCTTGTGCGAGAAAATCCCTGCGCACGCTAGGACACTCTCGTGCTCAATAGCATCAACGATTACGTGCGCATCTTCAGAAACCGTTGCAAACGCCAGATTGTTGGCCTCTGTGGCACCAGCCGTGAGCACTACATTTCCTGGACGAGCACCAATGGCGTGTGCCAAAATAGCACGGGCACGTTCTACCTCGTCACGAACCTGGCGAGACAGAGCATACGGAGCTGAAGGGTTGTAGAACTTCTCCGTGAAGTACGGAATCATTGCATCAACTACACGAGGATCCATAGGTGTAGCTGCGGCAAAGTCCAGGTACACCTGGCCTGTTGGGTGTTCTGGTTTTACAGAAGGCATGTGCATTACAAATCCTTTGAGTTTCTCGCGGTCTTTAGTCGTGCGGTCTTATGTGGGCGCACGAGCTACGACTTATCGGCCAAGTCTGGCGACGTAAACGTCATGTTCTGGAAACGAGCAGACACAAAGCTATCGTCATAGTGACTGTCTACCCATACCTCAAACGCATTTGCCGGAGGAATACCAGCGTCACGCTGCGCCTTTCTTCCCAAACATGCCACCGTCATGGTGATGTCGGCAATAAGATACACCGTAAGCAGCGTAACAAAAATTGCTTGTCTTTTTGATGTTGGTTCACCAATTTTATAGAGTGCACGAGGCATAATGACACGACACCAAATCAAGCCCAAGATACCCCAGAATCCTAAGAATCGCCAGGCTATCCACTGTGTAATGGCGTCTGGAAGGTGGGCATACGTCCACGATTCTGAGTGGAAAATCTCTTGCATTCCCCAGCCAGTCAGTTGTTCCAGCGTGCCACCAACAACAACCGAAACCAGAAAAATGACCAGGTTGTTGGCGTGATGCTTGTGTAACTGATAGCAAATAACCGTGAGAAATACTGCGCCAGTTCCGTAGAGCGGAGAAAATGGTCCCCAAATGAGGCCAACCCTGCTCTCGGTCAGGCCAGCGGTAATGAGCATCCAGATTTCTTCGATAAAAAGTCCCGCCATGCAGCCCACAATGAACAGGATAACTATCTGGTACCAGCCAAGATGCATATGATCCAGATATGCTGAGAGCTCCGCTTGCGTTAGCTTTGGCTTAGAGAACGGAGTGGTCTGAGGCGCGGGTGATACGATGTCTGATGCGGCACCACTGGAAGCGTCGTTCACCACACCATCGTGAGCACAGCATGAGGTGTTATTCGACGCTCCAGCGATTTTCTCGCCAGACAAAAAGCCAGCCCCCAAAAAAATAGCGCACCACGCGAATAAAACCGCTTGCAACAAGATACACAAGAGTCAAGAGCGCTATGAGCGACGCGACAATAAAGAACATATAACCTCATTCAAAAAAAGTTCTTGTTCCATGATACGCCAAGTTAGCTAACTTAGCAATTTACCTGCTATTATTTATATAACGTGGAAGAAAAATACACCTCTTAAGCGCCACGGGATTCGTGACTTTTCTAAAAAAGTTTGACGATTTTGGAATTGACACTTGCACTCAGTCGCAAACTTGCGTATATTATTCCTCGCGTTCGCGGGCTTAGCGCAGTTGGTAGCGCGCAACCTTGCAAGGTTGAGGTCGCGGGTTCGAACCCCGTAGCCCGCTCCATGATTTTTTTCGGCCGGATTCGTTTCGGCCTTTTTTCATATGGCGAGATGGCCAAGTGGTAAGGCAGAGGCCTGCAAAGCCTTTATCCCCGGTTCGAATCCGGGTCTCGCCTCCAGCAAATTGACAACCCCAGCTTCGGCTGGGGTTTCTTTTGTCACGGGCGTCTTCCATTGCGCTTCTCAAGCACGCTCCACAAATCAGAGCGCTTGTCCAACCTGCACAAATAGTACGGTGATGCCGCGCGACGTAATGCGATTATAGAAATTGATTCAGAATCAATGCAATTATGTGCGTGGGACATGCGATTGTAGATTTTTGAGGGCTCGATTAATCCAAAAGTGAACTAATTATGTGTCGAGAAACCCTGATTTTTGATCCAAAACCCACCTAATTATGTGCCTTTCGGCACATAATTACCCTACTTTTGGATTGACTGGACACATAATTACCCGGGTTTTGGATTAATCGAGCCCCAAAAATTTACAATGTGAGTCCGCGCATGTCCTTCTCGCACATAATTACGTCAGGTTTGGATTGATTTTTGAGAGACCTCGTATGTACGAGCCTGAAAAGTGCAAAGAATCTGTATTTGAGGTACCGATTCTTTGACAAAATCAGGCAAATCCACAGATTCTTTGATGTTTTCAGGCAAAAGTTACAGATTCTTTGCAGAAATCAGGCGCGCGGCGGGCGCGCACCGATTGCGTCCAGGCGCGCGCTGATCGCGCGCCAGCTCACGCCGCTTGCTTGGCGAGAAACCCGTCTACTAGCAGCGCTTTCTCACAAGAAACCCGGCATCCACACGAAATGGATACCGGGTAGAAATCGCTCGCAACCTGCGCGTGAACCCCACACGCCCTAGCGCATCATCTTGACCAGACGGACAATCGTGCCCTTGCCTGAAGGTTTCTCCTGGATAGACACGGCATCCATAAGCAGACGCATCAGTTTCACGCCGCGGCCGCGTTCAGCAAACTGACCGGTCTCAGGAGGCTCTTCCTCGTCGGAGATGCTAAAGCCGCTGCCACAATCCGAGACGTCAATGACCACCCTGTCTGGATACGCGGAAACCGTGGTCAGCACGCCCTTCTCGCACGCGTGATCTACAGCGTTGCCAATAGCTTCGCCAACAGCAAGTTCGATATCAAATTTTTGATCTGCGGTAAACGGAAGTGCCTGCAAAAGCGCAAGAGCTCGTGATCGAGCGTCGCACATCTTATTGGGATCAACTCTAAACGTTGTCTGGAATGATGGGTGTGTACCCGGAGCCAATGGAGTTACGCGCGATTTGGCCGCGCTAGTACTTACGGGCATGAAGTCGATAAGACCCATGCGCACCAGCGCCTTAAACGCTGTTGGCTGCACGTTGGTCAAGCTCATAAGACCACCGAGCGTCTTCATGCGGCGAACAGCGCACACAATAAAGCCCATACCGCAGGAATCAATGTACGAGACCTCCGTCATGTTCAGTACAATCCTTCTACAGCCACTGTTAATCAGCTGCTCAATCTGAGCCTTCGCGCGCGGAACTCCCCTCACGTCAAGGTCAGTGGTAACTGAAACAACTGCTATGTTTGGCTGCGTATACATACGCTTCTTTTTCCCGCACTCAAGACAAGAATTTCAGATATCTGTCTCTTTTTTGGCGAGAAACCCGTCTACTTGGCGAGAAGTCCGTCTAGTTGATCTTCTCGTCAGAATCAATGCTGCCAAGCTCGTCAAAGCGCAGAGCAACCATGGCAACGTCGTCATCAAGCCTCTGACCGGTATAGCGATCAAGCGTACTCAAGAACCTATTGAGAAGACCGTCAAAGCCACGAGGCACTTCGTCCATAATCATGTCGCGGAGTCCGGTCTCGCCAAAGAAGGCACCTTCGGGGCTTCGAGCCTCAGTGGTTCCGTCGGTATAAAGCAACAGGATATCGCCTTCATTCAATCGAACGGTGCCGTTCTTGTATTCCATGTCATGGAACGCGCCAACAACGCCCGACTGCACGTCTAAAAGCTCAGCCTCGCCCGATTGAGCGGACACTAAAATCGCAGGTGGATGGCCAGCAGAGCAGTACATAAGTGAAGAGGTGGCAAGGTCAACAATACCCACAAAGAGCGTCGCAAACGTCTCAACCCTGGAAAATCCAAGCAGAAACTCATTCAGTGTAGCCACCATACGAGCGGGAGTTCTTCCCTCCCACGCATAGGCAGAAAGTGCTGTTTTAACTGCAGATGAGATAGATGCCGCCTCAATACCCTTGCCGGAGACATCTCCCATGATGATGCACGCACGACGTCCTGGCAACTTAATCATGCTATAGAAATCGCCGCCGACAAACGCATCGGCGGTTGCAGATGAATAGATACCTTCGGCAGAGATTCCTTCAACTTGCTGCAGGTCATTCTTCATACCTGACTGGAGCGCCTGCGAGATATGCTTGTTCTGCTGACTCTCTTCGGCGCCAACTGCCAGAGAATGTACCAGCAGCATTACGCGATCCAAAAAATCAAGCTCAATATCACTCAGAGGTTCCGCGTTTTCTTCTCGCAAGAAGAGCCAGGTATGCTGCTCTCCTGCAAACTTACCCAGAAATAATACAGCTCCCTTACAAGGCAATCCCTGTACCGCTAGTGCGCGACTCAGCTCAGAATCAAGCTCAACTTCTTTGACTGACGCCTCTCCCTCTCCTGTCTTGAGCCCTTCAACCGTTGAGGGAAGCGCTACCTGCTTGCCACCGTCTTGCTGTGGCGCCATGCCCCTGCATGTTGTCCTGAGCAGCACCAAATGCCTGTTCAGCACCAAGCGCCAAAAAGCGTAATGTTTCCCGTTACTTCACAGCAATCTACCGAGAAAACCTGTGCAGAAAGATCAGTGCCCACCGACCTCATGACCTGCTGTAGCAGCTCTCCAGAGATCTTCTCGCCATCTGCGGCGCTGTGGAGAAGTCCTTGACGCACGCGCGCTAATGCCTCGCGAAGCGTATCTCTACGCTGCGTTCTCATGGCCGACAACGCGCCTACAAGCTGCACCGAGAGGTAATTTGCAATGGAGTCCAGAAGTCTTGCATCTTCAACCAGAAGCGCACGCTTGCGCTCCCAGCCCACCTCAATCAGAGCAACAATGTGACCGCCAAACCACACGGGCACCACAAGAAAGCTGGTAAATGGGGGCAGATGACCTGCGTCAACGGTTATGACCTCGCGCGTATCCTCGTTAACCAGATTGCGCTTTTTAACTCTTCCCTGCTTAAGATTTTCCGAGTTCAAAGCCATAGTATGCAGGCGTAGTGCATGCTCTGAGTAAAACGTCAAACGCTCCAGAGAGCTGTTAAATGCAAAGTAGCGAGGAATCACACCGTACGAAGCGCTCTTCAATGACTCCGTAACGCCATGAAGGTGATAGCCATCTTGCTCAGCAAGATAAATGAGCGCACCGTCTGCCTCAACAGTCTCTGAGAGCTCTTCTAACACGCGTTCAATAAGCTGACCCATATCTTCTGAGTCAAGTGTGTCTAAGACAATCTGGAGCGCTCCTGAGAGCCTCTTATTAGCTCGACGAAGGTCCAAGACCATTCGTTCATCGTCTTGCATAGGACTCGACAGTTCACGAAGCTTAGATGCTGTCAGAACAATAGCCTGTGTAGGCGCACCAACATAATCTGCACGAACACTCAACACCTGTGACATTCCGTCATGAGCAGGAGCAGTAACCATCGAAGTTGAGCCATCAATTGCAAATGCCAGATCGTCTATAGAAAACGGTTTCTGTAAGTTCTCTTGATTTGCCGGGGTAAACAAAAAGCGCACGTCCATGCCTGCCAACGTACTACCGACCTTAACAAATATAGTTTCAGCCTCTTCATTGGCGAGAAGAACCGTGCCCTCCATATTAAAAAAACGATAACTGCATCGCTGGTCAGACGCAGCAACTGAGACAGAGTTGCAGCAACGGTTCCGTCGACAACTCCCTCAACACGGCGAACACTTAGTTTATTGTTTGCCACAGGCGCTCCTTACCAGCAAAGCCAAAAACAAATCATATGACCTAAGTATACGAAAAAGGCGGACCTCCGAAGAGATCCGCCGAAATTCCGTGGTGTCGGAGGCGGGACTTGAACCCGCACAACCGTTAGTAGGTCACTAGCACCTCAAGCTAGCGCGTCTGCCAATTCCGCCACTCCGACTTGCTTTTGCAGCGAGGGATATACTAACACATCTTCTAGCAACATTTGTGAGAAAAAAATTAAAAAAACTTTTCTCTGCGAGAAGACCTGAGTATTCCTTGCTTACTTCTGCCAACCAATGTCGGTTGAAGGAAGGTCCAGGAAGAGTGCAGGACCAAAGTTTGCAAGACCCTTCTTGCAGACGAAGCAGGATGGACCAGTGTAGACAGGAAGGTAAGAGTAAGTTGCCATGCACTTCTTCTCTGCCTCGTTCATAATCTTCATACGCTCATCAAAGTTAGCAGTAGAGACAACCTTTGCAAAGAGCGCATCGGTCTCTGCGGTACCCTGATGACCAAAGTTGGAAGCAGACTCAGAACCGTAGAGCTGAACACCGTTGTTGTAAGAAACAGCGTTACCAGACCAGCCAAAGAGGCAGACATCCCAGTTACCAGAGGTAAGAACCTCAGAGAACTCAGAAGATGGGTGTGAGTCAAGGGTCAGGTTAATGCCAGCATCCTTGCACATCTTCTGAATTGCAGCAGCACGGTTCTTTACGTTAGTTCCGTCACCAAACATGGTGTAACCAATGGTTACCTGCTTGCCGTCCTTCTCGTAGAAGTCACCGTTGAGGGTATAGCCTGCACCCTCAAGAGTCTTCTTTGCAGCATTCTTGCGCTCTTCAGCATTCTTAAGGTTCTTAACATCATCTGGGAGGTTGTTGTCATAACCAGCTGCCCAGTAAGGCCAAAGCATGGAGCCTGGTGCTTCCTCTTTCCAGTTAACACCCTGGAAAACAATGGAAACAATGGTTGCTGGATCAACAGCCTGGCAGAATGCCTTACGGACTGCAATATCCTGAAGAGCTTCACGAGAGGAGTTAATCTCAATAACTGCAATGGAGTTACCAAGACCACGACGAACCTGAGCATCAGCCATGGTGTTGAAGTTAGAAAGAAGCTCAGCAGAACCATTTGAAGAAGTAGGACCTGCAGTGTCAACCTCACCATTTTTGAATGCATTGATGGTTGCCTGAGTATCCATCTGCTTGAAGACAAGAGTGTCAAGCTTAGGAGCATCTCCCCACCACTTTGGATTTGGTTTTAAAGGTAACCTGAGAATCATCGTAAGAATCAACAATGTATGGGCCAGCACCAAGCTCATTGTTTGGCTGATTGAGGTAACCCTTGTTGAAGAACTCTGGGTCCTGAAGCTTTTGGGTGCAGAGCATAGCCAAGAATCTGCTCAATTGGATAAACAGGCTCAGCCATAGTAACAACAGCAGTCTTTGCGGTATCGCCCCTGCTCAACGGACTCAATCTTGTCATAGCCGTCAGTAGAGGAAACCTCATACTTCTTGTTCTGACCACTTAGGCAAATGAAAGCAGTCTGAAGGGCGGTCCAGTCAATATCAGTACCGTCGTTGAACTTAGCCTGATCGGTAAAGGTAAGAGTGACAACCTGCTTGCCGTCCTTATCCTCAACCTTGTACTCTTTGACGTAGTTCTTGTTTGCCTCAAACTTGCTGCCGTCAACGTTGCTACCAAAAGAGGTCACGAGGGTTAATCAGACCGTGAAGGATATTCATGTAAGAAGTGTTGCCCTTGACGTTGTAGTAGTTCCACTGTGGGCCAATCTCAGTAATTGGCTGAGTGAGCGTACCACCATCCTGAATCTCATCACGAGTCTTAGGGTTGTTGTACGTCTTGCCAGCCTCTGGCAGTGGCAGCTGATCCAGAGGAGTATTTGCTGGGGAGCCGTCCTGTGGCTCAACACCAGTTGCCGCTGGAGTGTTTCCGGGCTGAGCAGGGCCACAACCAGCAAGTCCAAGACCTGCAGCAGTGACACCAGTCAGAGCGAAGAACGAGCGACGAGAAAAAAACTGCTAGCCATATAATCACCCATTTCGTTAAAGGCTTTACAGATGTTCACTTAACTATACGAAATTGCATATGAATACTCCATAGCGGAAACAATCCCGTAACAACCTCGTTCACTATTTGAAACATAACAAAACCCGCACGCTGTTTACGTGCGGGTTTATAAAAATTTTATTTAAGTATTTCTACTCAGTAGCAATGTGTGTTGCTGGAACAAGCTTTCCATCCTGATAAATCATACGCTCGCGGGTACGCTCAATCTTAGGATCAGGAATTGGAATAGCTGAGAGAAGAGCCTTGGTGTAAGGATCTTGTGGATTAGTAAAGACCTCTTCAGTTTCACCGTACTCAACAATCTTGCCCAGGTGCATAACGGCAACAGTATCAGAAATATGACGAATAACTGCAAGGTCATGAGCAACAAAGAGGTACGAAATCTTCAACTGTACCTGAAGATCCTCAAGGAGGTTAATAATACCTGCCTGGATCGAAACGTCCAAAGATGCAATTGGCTCATCCAAAAGAAGAATCTTTGGGCTTGTTGCAAGAGCGCGAGCAATTGCAATACGCTGACGCTGACCACCAGAGAACTGAGATGGGAAGCGGTCAACATAGTCTGGATTAATACCAACCAGACGCATAAGCTCGCCAATACGAGCGTTAATGTCTGCCTTATTCCATCCCTGTGCCTGAAGTGGCTCTGCCAAAACGTCATAGATAGGCATACGAGGGTCAAGAGAGCTCATTGGATCCTGGAAAATAACCTGAAGATCCTTACGAACTTCTCGACGATCTGCTGCGCTCTTAAGATCTGCAACGTTTTTACCAAGGACGGTAATTCGACCATCCTCTGGCTTCAACAAATCCATAATCTGCATCAATGTGGTTGACTTACCAGAGCCGGACTCACCAACAAGTGCCAGAGTCTCGCCCTCGTGAATCTGGAAGTTAATGTGATCAACAGCGGTCATAGTACCCTTGCTGCGTCTGACAAAGCCCTTGCCCTGAACTGGGAAAGTCTTAGTAAGATTCTCAACCTCAAGCACAACAGGGCGCTCAGAGCGAGGAACGTCAACCCATTTAGGAAGAATTGGCTCAAAGTCTGGATAAACCTCTGCATAAGTAAGGTTCTTCTCGCAAATGTCCTTAAGGTGGTGGCAAGATGCAAGATGTCCTTCAGCTGGATTTGCAGGAACGAGCAAAGGCTCCTTCTGAGAGCACTCCTCTGTTGCCATAGGACAACGTGGATTAAAAGGACAGCCAGTTGGAATAGCAGCAAGTGAAGGTGGATTACCCTTAATAGGAACAAGTCTGTGCTCTGCAGGAAGGTGTGGCTTTGGAACTGCGCCCAGAAGACCCATGGTGTAAGGATGCCTTGGCTCTGCGAACAGCGTATCAACACTTGCACGCTCAACGCCACGACCTGCATACATAACCATGATGTCATCAGCGGTACCCGCAACAACACCAAGGTCGTGCGTAATCAAAACAACTGCTGCACCAGTCTCCTTCTGTGCAACCTTCAAGACATCAAGAATCTGAGCCTGAATAGTAACATCAAGAGCAGTAGTTGGCTCGTCTGCAATGATGATGTCAGGGTTGTTTGCAATTGCAATAGCAATAACAACACGCTGACGCATACCACCAGAGAACTCATGTGGGAAAAGAATCCAGGCGGTTCTCTGGGTCAGTAATACCAACAATGGTAAGAAGCTCAATACAACGTTTACGGACATCAGCCTTATTCATAGAGGGATTATGAGTAAGCAAAGCCTCTGCAATCTGATCACCAATAGTAAACATTGGAGTAAGAGCAGACAGAGGGTCCTGGAAGATCATAGAGATTCTGGTACCACGAAGCTTAGACATTTCTTCATCAGTCTTGCCAATGAGCTCCTCATCACCAAGCTTAATGGAGCCGGTAACGTGAGCGTTGTCATCAAGAAGACCGATAAGAGAAAGCGCCGTGACCGATTTACCAGAACCGGACTCACCTACGATACCGAGGGTACGGCCACCCCAAAGATCAAAGTTAACACCACGAACTGCATCTACACGACCAGCCTCAGTGTTAAAGGAAACCTTGAGGTCACGAACGGAAAGAACGGGATCTCCCGTTGGTGCACCCTTAGGACCATTTGACTCAAGCAGCTCATAGCGTAGGACATCATCCATCTCTACATTTCCCTGCTTTGCAGAAGTATTAGTAATGTCAGCCATTATGCACGCTCCGTTGTTTCTTCAGAAACCATGTCAGCAGTAATCTCAGATTCATCTGCTGCATCGTTATCCCTCATCTTGATCCTTAACGCTACCAGCGGCGCGAGAATATGGGTCAAATGCATCGCGAAGACCGTCTCCGATAAGCTGAAGGCCAACGCACACAATAATCAAGAACACGGATGGAATAAGAATCATCCATGGAGTGGTAAGCATTGCGGAAGAACCTGCGCTCAGAAGGTATCCGAGGGAAGTGTCTGGTGCCTTGATACCAAGACCCAAGAAGCTGAATGCGGTCTCGGAGTTAATACCACCGATGACAGCAAGGACTAGGTCAATAATAAGAATTGAACCGAGGTTTGGGATAAGGTGGCGCACAATGATGGTAAAGGGAGAAACACCCATGTACTTAGCGGCCCTGACGTAATCTCTCTCGCGCAGAGAAAGAGCCATGGTACGAAGCGTACGAGCACGGCCAATCCAACCAAAAAGCAGTTAGGGCCAAAGATTAGCATGAGCCAGCCAGACTCTCCGCCAGCTGCACGAACAATCATAGCAACCAGCAAGAAGCTTGGAATGACCATCAGCATATCAAGTAGCCACATACCAATCTTCTCTGGAATACCACGTACATACGCAATAGCAGTACCAATTATCGCAGAGATGATAGTAGTCAAAACTGCGTAGCTGATACCAATGGTTAGAGAACGACCAAGACCATGAACAACGCAGGCATAAAGGTCAATACCAGCACCATCAGTACCAAACCAGTGATTAGCACTAGGAGCCTGGGCAATGGCAGTAAAATCTGCGTCTTGATAGTTATGTGGAGTTAGATACTTACCAAACAGAGCGATAAGCACCATGATACCAATAATAACTAAGCCAATAACAGCAGAGCGCTGACGGAAGAAACGACGAACAATCAGGCCAGCATAACTAATACGCTTAACCTCTTTACCGTCACTCTTTGCATCTGCCTCAAGCTCACGCTCAGCGTTTGTCAAACCAGCTTTATCGGAGACGTTATCTTGATCAGTGAGCTGATCAGTATTTGTAAGTTCTTCTTTAGACATGTCCGCCTCCTTAGCTCATCTTAATTCGTGGATCAAGGGCAGCAGCAAAGAGATCTGCAAGAAGTGCACCAACGAGGGTCATTGCACCAGAGAATGCTGCAACAGCAACTGCGCCATGAATGTTGTTGTTGTTAATGCAGTTAATGAAGTACTCACCAAGACCGTGAATAGCAAAGACCTTCTCGGTCATAACAGCACCAGTGAAGATACCTGCAAGTGAAAACGCAACAGAAACAGCAGTAGGAATCAAAGAAACACGGAGAGCGTGCTTGCGGATAGCTTGCTTACGGGTAAGGCCCTTAGCGCGAGCAGTACGAACATAGTCAGCATGCATCTCATCAAGCAAGTACGTACGCTGTGAGAGGTGGTAACCAACAGAACTGATGATAGTCAGAACGATAGTTGGAAGAATAATATGCTGAAGGAAGTCAATAAGCCAGGTAAAGAAGTTGCCCGTATCACCACTGGAAAGATCAGTGACGTAGAAGATACGAGCGCCTGCCCTAGCGTTAATTTCAATGGCCGTAAAAACAATAAGAATAGCCAAAACAACGGTAGGAATAACCAGAAGTACTGATGCAACACCACTTAAGAAGCGGTCTTGCCACTGGTATTGCCGTTGCGCAGTATAAACACCCAAGCTGACGCCAATAACAACAGACAAGACAGTTGCAGGAGTCATGAGCAGAATAGAAGACATAAACTTAGAGCTCATCTCACGGTTAACACTATCACCTGTTGGAGTCATGCCAAGATCAAACTTGGTAAACAGATTTGTAATCCAAATCTGATAACGCTCAATAACAGGGGTTTTTGTCATTAAGATTAGCACTGTAAAGGCTGTTCTCAATAGACTCCTGTGGAGGGCGTGGAATACGCTGCTCCAGGTCAGAGCGTGGATTCATGAACGAAGATGCGAGGAAGAATGTGAGTGATGTAGCAACAAAAATCATTACTATGTAGCTCAAAATCCTCTTTGTAACGTACCAAACAAACCGTGCCATTGACTCTCCTCACCGCCTTGCGCTTATCCATCTAATAAGCGAGGTTTTTCTCGGTATGGCAACCTAGCATTCCTACAACAACAGTGCCGTGAATACACAGCAAAGTGTAATTCTACCACGGAATAGCAGCTTGACTAAACTTATCTCTAAGATAAGACTGTCTTTACATACCAATCCCAGTAAAACGTATCCACATATAATGACTGTTTAAATCCTGCTTATTGGGCTAAATCTGATTTGTTTACATACGAGAAACGTTATTGAAAAATTCTGTTAAGAAATAATAGATAACTACTATCTTCTAACAAATGACTTGATAATCACTTTTCTAAGAACTCTTTCAGCAGAAGAGCCTCCTTAAATACAAAAAAATGCCGAGAAACACGGGGCTTCTCGGCAGATAATTCAAATGTGAGAGCGCAGCTTAGCCAATAGTTCCAACGGGGAATGTCAGAGCCATCACAATGGCACAAACCATAAAGATGGTTGTAGTGATAATGGTAAGGCGATCAAGATTTTTCTCCATGATTCCCGAACCTGCTCCTGCGTTGTACATGGAAGCTGCAATCATGTCAGAAACACCGGTACCCTTTCCGGAGTGTGCTAGAACAAGCAGCACCGTCAAGACACCAGAAAGTACAAACAGTACCAAAAGAATTGTATTCAGAACGCCCACGAGGTTCCCCCTCTTGCTGGCGAGAAAATCCAGCCCTAGTTATTTTTCACGTACAACAGAAAAGAATAGCACACGCCACTCCCCTTTGGAAATGACGTGTGCCAAGTTGCAAAACAAACAAGAACTCAACAAATGTGCCAAGCGCTTAACTGGTGATAAAGCACTTTGACTCAGCTTAGTTCATTGCGCTCTTTACCATTGCGACAAAGGAATCAGCCTTGAGCGATGCGCCGCCAACAAGTGCGCCGTCAACGTCCTCTTTCTCGAGGAAGCCACCAACGTTCTCTGGCTTTGCAGAGCCACCGTAAAGAATACGAATGCCATCTGCAATTTCTGCACCAAAGATCTCCACCAAGGTCTTGCGAATTGCACCGCAAACTTCCTGAGCGTCATCAGCAGTTGCAGTCATACCAGTACCAATTGCCCAGATTGGCTCGTAAGCAATAACGTACTTGGAAGGATCAGTAATCTCAAGACCCTCAGTGTCAGCCTTAATCTGGTCAACAACAAACTGAACGTGAGTACCAGCATTGCGAACCTCAAGGGATTCACCGCAGCAAGAAATAGGAACGATGCCATGAGCCATCAAAGCCTTTGCCTTGCGGTTAATGTCCTCATCGGTCTCACCAAAGTAGCCACGACGCTCAGAGTGACCAATGATGCAGTGGGTTGCACCAACAGAGGTCAGCATTGCTGGAGAGGTCTCGCCAGTAAAGGCGCCAGACTCCTCCCAGTACACATTCTGTGCAGAGAGAGCAACAGAAGAGTTAGCCTGAGAAAGAACCTCGGAGACGCCCTTAAGGTCTACAAGAGGTGGAGCAATAACAACGTCAACGTTTCCAGTACCAGAAGCAAGCTGATCGACAATTCCCTGAGCAAGCTCAATACCCTCAGCGAAAGTCTCATTCATCTTCCAGTTACCTGCGATCATACGATTACGCATCGAGAAGCGCCTCCACTCCTGGAAGAGCCTTACCCTCAACAAGCTCCATGGAAGCGCCGCCACCAGTGGAAATCCAGCTCATCTTGTCAGCAAGGTGGAACTTGTTAACTGCTGCGACGGAATCGCCTCCACCGATAATGGAAGTGCAGTCAGCATCTGCAACAGCGTAAGCAACTGCCTCGGTACCCTTTGCAAACTGGTCAAACTCAAAGACGCCCATAGGACCATTCCAGAAGACAGTCTTTGCACCCTTGATTGCCTCAGTGTAAAGCTCAACAGTCTTAGGACCAATGTCCATACCCATACGGTCATCAGGAATCTGGTTGGAAGGAACTACCTCACCAACAGCGTCCTCACCAAAGTGATCGGTAACAACGTTGTCAACAGGAAGCAGAATCTTAACACCCTTCTCCTCAGCCTTCTTGAGCATCTCGCCTGCGCGCTCAATCCAGTCTGGCTCCTGAAGAGAAGTACCAACGGTATAACCCTTAGCCAGGAAGAAGGTGTATGCCATACCGCCGCCGATGATAAGGGTATCAGCGGAGTCGATAAGGTGATCAAGGACACCAATCTTAGAAGAAACCTTGGAGCCACCGACGATAGCTACAAGTGGGCGCTCTGGATTAGAGAAGATAGAGGTAAGAGTATCAACCTCTTTCTCAAGCAGGAAGCCTGCGTATGCAGGAAGGTAAGCTGCTGGTCCCACAACGGAGCCCTGTGCGCGGTGTGCGGTACCAAAGGCATCAAGAACAAAGACGTCACCATAAGAAGCAAGAGTCTTTGCAATCTCTGGGTCATTCTTCTTCTCACGCTTGTCAAAAACGGACGTTCTCAAGAACAAGAACCTCGCCGTCCTTGAGTGCGTCTACAGCCTCACGGGCCTTCTCGCCATACGTGTCCTCAACAAACTTAACCTCGCGGCCAAGAAGCTCAGCAAGCTTCTCTGCAGCTGGACGCAGGGAAAGCTCTGGCTGGAAACCAGTGCCATCTGGACGGCCAAGGTGGCTCATCAAGATGACCTTTGCGTTGTGGTCGAGAAGATACTGGATGGTTGGAAGTGCAGCGCGAACGCGGGTGTCGTCAGTAACAACGCCGTCCTTTAGAGGCACGTTGAAGTCAACGCGCATAAGAACGCGCTTGTCATCAACATCTGCATCGCGGACAGTCTTCTTTGTAAAAAGCCATGTCACTCCTTTGAATACGTTTCCAACAAAGAAGGCGCGATCGCGGCAGATGCTGCGACCGCGCCTAAGGCGTCTATGTAACTAGAACTTAAGCAACGAACTTCTCGAAGTATTTGATGGTGCGGACCATCTGGGAAGTGTAGGAGTTCTCGTTGTCGTACCAAGAGGTGACCTGAACGAGGGTCTGGCCGTTGCCAAGATCAGAGCACATGGTCTGAGTTGCATCGAAGATGGAGCCGTGGGTCTCGCCAACGATGTCGCGGGAAACAAGCTGATCCTCGTTGTAACCAAAGGTCTCTGGGATGGTCTCAGCGTAAGCCTTCATTGCTGCGTTAACCTCAGCAGCGGTGACCTTCTTGTCAACAACAGCATAAAGGTTGGTGAGGGAGCCAGTTGGCGTAGGAACGCGCTGAGCAGCACCAATGAGCTTGCCGTTGAGCTCAGGAAGAACAAGGCCGATTGCCTTAGCAGCACCAGTGGAGTTAGGAACAATGTTCTCTGCACCAGCACGGGAACGACGGAAGTCACCCTTGCGCTGTGGGCCGTCAAGAATCATCTGGTCACCAGTGTATGCGTGAATGGTAGTCATGATGCCGGACTGAATTGGTGCGAAGTCATTGAGACCCTTTGCCATAGGAGCAAGGCAGTTGGTGGTGCAGGAAGCTGCAGAAATGATGTTGTCATCTGCAGTCAGAATCTCATGGTTAACGTTGAAGACAACGGTTGGAAGGTCATTGCCTGCTGGAGCTGAAATGACAACCTTCTTAGCACCAGCGTTGATGTGAGCCTGTGCCTTCTCCTTGGAGGTGTAGAAACCGGTGCACTCAAGAACAACGTCAACGTTGAGATCGCCCCAAGGCAGGTTGTTAGCGTCTGCCTCCTTGTAAATAACAATCTCGTGACCGTCAACGATGATGGAGTGGTCAGTTGCCTCTACCTTGTGATCGCGGGAATAGTTGCCCTGAGTAGAGTCATACTTCAGAAGATATGCAAGCATCTCTGGAGAAGTAAGGTCGTTGATTGCAACAATCTCGGAACCCTCGTGACCAAACATCTGCCCTAAATGCAAGGCGACCAATGCGGCCAAAACCGTTAATAGCAACCTTTACTGCCATACGTAATGCTCCTTTCGGTGACCCAGAGCCATTCTCCGGATTCATTAACATTTAAACCGTACACCGAGTATTTTACCGCACTCACCGATAACTTATGCATCTTTTTCTAAATCCTGAACGATTTTTTTCTAACCGAAGCAATCGGTGATACATGGCGGACTTGGATACGGGTGGTACAAACGACTCCCCTAAACCCTAATAACGACAGCTCAGGGTTATCTTTTTCTCGCAATACAAAACTCTCTTACCGCGGGAGGAAGCGCCGACAAGCCAATGAGTTTCTCGGCCTTTTCTATAAGCGCTAACTGGTCGGCCGCAGCATTAGAAGAACGTGTTTGATTTGCCATCTCTGCATTAACCGCTCGGTTTACGTTGTTGCGGTAGTGCTTCATATTGCGCGCTGCCGCAGCAACGCGAGCCATGGTAGTAGCGCCAATTTCTCGCAAGAACGTAATGATGTCATCAGAACTCTTAAGGTAGACGGCGTAAATCTCTCGAGAGCGCGTAAGCGCGTTAGTGTGGCGGTTACGATGATTAAGACGTGCCTTAACACCAAGCGTACCTATGAGCTTTACCAGGTCAGCTGCAAATTCGTCCCCCGAGACTGCAATTTCCAGGTGGAAGTCTTTTCGAGGATCCGCAACAAACCCACCTGCCATAAAAGCGCCACGCAAAAAAGCGCGCTGCGTCTGTTTAGTGCGGACGATATTCTTTGAAATACCTCTTACCAGACCTTCTCCTGGAATATAAATACCCAGTGTAGAAAGGGCTCCTGCAAGCGAATCCTGGTTTGAAATCTCAAGCAGATAGTTGCGTTTCTTATGCATGATGGACCGGCGATACTCAATGGAGGTATCCAGGTCAAATAAACGGCGAGAAGAACTGACAACCGTTCGAGCAACCGTACCTGTCTCGGTGACAATGCGAACGGCAAATTTGCCTGGACCTTGCACCGAGAGCGTACCCGAAACACGAATAAGGGCAGAAAGCTGCGCTAATGCAGAATCTGTCTGACCTTCTGGTACACTGACCAGCTCATTTTTTTACCTCAGCAGTAAATGACATAGCAGAATCAATTCCTACTCAGCCTGCTGAGACTTCTTTTTTGCTGCCTCAAGATCGCGATGGAACAGCGTCACGCGATAACCCTGAGCAGACAAATGTTCTGCGGTGGCACGTGCAATAGCAACACTTCTGTGCTGACCGCCGGTACAACCCACCGCAATAGAGAGCAGGCTCTTACCCTCTTGTACGTATCCAGGCATAACAACGTCAAGCAACTCAAACCACGACTTTAAGAATTTCTTAGTAGTGCCGTGCTTGAGAACAAACTGAGCAACCGGCTCATCAAGACCGGTAAGTGGCCTGAGCTCTGGATTATAGTAAGGATTAGGTAGGAATCGCACGTCAATCATAAGGTCAGCCTCAACGGGCAAAACCGTTTTTTTGAATCCAAACGAGAACACACTGACATCCATAAGCTGCTGCTCAGCAAGCTCTGAAAATGCGCGACGTAAGCGACTCTTAAGCGTATTGGTACGCATGGTTGAGGTATCAAACACCTCATCTGCGATAGCTTTAATGTCTTGAAGCTGAGCGCGCTCTTTGGCAATTGCAGAGGCAAGGCTCTCCCCTTCTTGGGCTAAAGGATGACGACGGCGGTTCTCGCTATAACGGCGCATGAGCACTTCATCTGACGAGTCCAAATAGATAATCTTGTACGTAAGCTCATGGTCAGCAAGAGACTTCAGTGCCTCAGAGATATCATCAAAAAGACCTTGTGAGCGCAAGTCACAGGTAACCGCCAGATGACGGCCAACACCCGTGTTAATACCTACAAGGTGAGAGAGCTGCAATATAAGAGCTGGAGGCAGGTTATCAATGCAGAAATAACCCATGTCCTCAAACACATGAAGTGCCTGTGTACGACCCGACCCAGACATACCCGTAATAATGACGATGTCAGGAATAACTGAAGGTGTGGGATCGTTTTTCTTCACAGGCACTCCTTAAATGATGTGACGAGAAAACCTTACCGCTCTAAGCATTAATCCTCAAGTGCCGCAGCAAACCAAGAGGTAATTGAAGTTGGGTGCGTAATGGCAGTACCCGAAACAACCGCCCAAGCACCAGCGTCAATTGCATCTCTTGCGTCTTGTGGTGTGTGAACGTGACCCTCGCAAATAATGGCAATACCTGGGAATTCAGTGGTTGCCTGCTGGAGAAGTGCAATGTCAGGGCCATCGTCAAGCGTTGTATCAATAGCGGCCTTGTTGTGAGAAAGTGTAGTTGAAACGAGGTCACAACCAGCAGCAACAGAGCGACGAATATCGTCCATAGTCATGCAGTCAGCCATAATCAGGACATCAGACTCTGCACGAAGAGCAGCAACGGTCTCTTCAAAGGTTCTGCCATCTGGTCTTGGACGGTCAGTTGCATCAAGAGCAACAACGTCTGCGCCAGCATGAACGCAAGCGCGGGCATGACGAAGCGTGGGAGTAATGTAGATGCCCTCATGACCCTCTTTCCAGAGGCCAATAACAGGAATTTCAACCCCTACCTTTAATGGCAGAAATATCGGACAGACCCTGGCACCCTAATAGCCGCAGCGCCGCCAAGCTCACAGGCGCGAGCAATCTGAGCCATGGTCTCTGGATGCCTCATAGGCTCACCAGGATACGCCTGGACGCTGACAATGAGTTTTCCTTTAAGTGACTCAACAAGCTCTGAATGTGCCACGATATTCTCCTCACAAGAATGTACGTACATTAAAAGATATCTGTCTTTGCGACATACCCAGTCAGCAAATAATTTACCTGCTGACGTGCTTTTTGTCTAAAAGACGTGTCTCTAAATATCCAGGTAGAACAAGGTTTTCTGCAGCTCCAATAAGAGGAGCTTCTCCACCAAGCGTGCCCTTCACAATGGGCGTTGCCTGAACAGGAGGCATTGCCTGCAGCTTAAATGCAGCCTCGAGCGCCTCATGCCAATACTTGCCGCACTCTGCAACGGAGCCAGACAGAATGATGACAGAAGGGTCAAGCATGTTGCACATGCTTCCCAGAACCTCACCAAGCGCGCGGCCTGAGCGCTCCTCTGCAGCTTGAGCGATCTTCTCGCCAGCAAGTGCTCTGCGGTCAATCTCAGCGCCATCAAGAGCAGAACCGTCTTCAAGCGTGTCGGAGCCACCAAGGCGGACGTACTCGCGAATAATTCCAGGACCTGCGGAAACAGGCTCAAGGTGAGAAGTTCCACCACAGGGACAATCAACCCCTGCAGCCGCTGGAGTTGCAACGTGACCAATGTGACCAGCCTCGTCGTGAGCACCCAGCATCAAAATGCCGTGGTTCACAAAAGCGCCACCAATGCCCGTGCCAACAGCTACGGTTAAAACGCTATCTTTGCCGTGACCAGCACCGTGACGAGCCTCGCCCAGAGCGTGAGCATGAACGTCATTAGGACGCTGCACGGAAGGCCAAACTCACTGGTAACTGCAGAGCCAAGAGCGGTTCCGCCCCAGCCGGGCATAAGCTCATTTGCGTAGGTGATGTCGCCCGTACGAGGGTCAACAACACCAGCAGAAGAAATACCCACGCCAGAGATGATAAGGTCCAGCTCTTCTGCACGAGCAAGTGCCTCTCTAATTGCCTGGAGAACGGTGGCAAGAACCTGCTTGCCACCCTCTTTGCGTTAGTTGGGACCTTCTTTACGGACTGGACGTTAGGAGCGTCAGTGCCGTTAAGGGTGACTATGCCGCAGGCAATTTTTTTGTGCCGCCAATATCAACGGCACAAACATGTGTTGGAGAAACAAACTTAGAGTCCATGCTGTCCCCTCTTGTTTAGAGAAGGCCGTTTGCAATAAGAACCTGCTTGATTGCCTCACGGTTCTGACCGTCAAGAGGCTTAACAGGACGAGGCATCTGAGAAGAATCAAAGATTCCCATGAGGTTAAGGGCGCACTTGAAGGCACCAACGCCAGCACCGTAGCCCTGAACGCCTGTGGTGACATCAAAGATATGGGAAATCTCGTTGAGTCGGTCCTGCTCACGCTTGACCTCTGCCCAGTTACCTTCCTGAGCTGCCTTCCACATGCGGACGTAGCCCTCTGGCTCAACATTAGCAAGACCTGGAACAGAACCGTCTGCGCCAGAGAGAAGAGCGCCGTCAACCACAATCTCATGGCCGGTCAGAAGGGTCAGAGGATGACCGTTCTTCTCGTTCTCCTGAACAAGATACCTGAAGGAGACATCGTCACCAGAAGAGTCCTTAACACCTGCAAGAACGCCCTCTGCGCCCAGGCGAGCAAGCATCTTCCAAGAGAGCTTAGTGTGAACGCAGACAGGAATATCGTACGCAAACAGAGGTGCATCCAGCTCTTGGTGGAGAATGCGGAAGTGCTCCTCAACATCAGCTGGGCCACCAAGTGCGTAGAAAGGAGCGGTTGCTACAAGAGCATCTGCACCTAGTGTGAGGGCACGGCAACCATGCTCCAAGACGCGTTCGGTCTCGGTATCAATGATGCCCACAAGGACCGGAACACGGTGGTCAACAATGCGAACAGCCTCGCGCACAATCTGATCGCGACGCTCATCAGTTGCAAAAACAACCTCTCCAGAAGAGCCGAGGAAGAAAAAGACCATCAACTCCCGCCTCAATAAGGCGGTTAATGGAGCGCTCAAAAGACACGATATCAAGCTGGTGGTCTGGAGTGTTAGGGGTAACAACTGGTGGAATAACACCGCTAAATGGTACGTTACTGGACATCCTTTATCCTTTCACACGTTGGAAAATCCAACTAGTTTCATACAACAATGTACTGAACAAACTGACCGAATACCTGGTCAATTGAATATTCAAATAACCTACGTAATTATAGTCCGCTCGGTTACGTTAGAGTGCCGATATAACCTCACGTATATAGTTGATTTGTTCGTTCTCAAACTGATTGATGCGCTCGTGGCCAAACTTGGGGTACACGCGCATTTCCTTCTGTCCTGGCAGACGATTGTACAGCGCAAATGTTCCCTCAATCGGAGCACTTTGGTCCAGCAGAGCTGTACCAATAAGCGCAGGTACACGAATAAGCTCTGCCGCACACGCGCTGTCGAGAAGACCGACCGCGTCGATAGCTGCATCTGACTGCGGGGGTGTCTCCGCACCCGACATGCGAGCGCAGGGTTGTTGCGTTGTCAGCAAAGAAAGGGTTCAGCGCCATAGTAGCGATCACTGCCTTGGGCAGAAGTGCTGCTGCAAACAAAGCCTGCGAGCCGCCCAGACCTTCTCCCCAGGTGATGGCGGTACGACCAAGGAAATGCGAGGCAACCGAAGTGGTAACCAGTGCGTCATCGATGAGCTGCTTGAGCGGGGAAGCTGCAGCGCTAGCAGGATTGATGAGGGCATGGGCAAGCTCCTCTGCGGCAAGCGCTCCCCTCCAGGCGTCTTTGAGTTGAGGCTCACACGGACGAGCCTCCAGAGCCACAACAGGCAGGCCAAGCGCCGTAAAGCGAAGAAGATGGAGCCAACTGCGCACTCCCCGACCAAGATCGGAGAAGAGCACCACTGCAGGTAACTCTGACGCAGAGTAGGCTTTTGTTGTTGCTGGCAATGTTCCTGCTTCCGATGCGTCTACCGGAAGAATAACGCGAGCGCTCAGCTGAGTCTGATCAGTTGAAGTGAATGTAATGCGCTTAAACGTTGCTGTCTGAATGGCGGACGGAAGCTCAACCACACTCTCTACCTGGGTATTTTGTGCAAACGCTACCGATGTCTCCCAAAATGATTCAAAGTTTGATGGTCTAAGCCACGCACCGCGATAAGAACGGGCATCTTCGAGCCTTTGTGTTAAGCCCCTCACGCCGTCACCTCGCCCTCAACCTGATTGGGAAATGATGAGTCCAAAAACTCAAGTGAATGGGCACCGTCCACTGAGCAAAAGAAATCGATGATTTTATCGTCAAAATCACCAATCTCTTCATGCGCGTAACCTGGATACAGCAGATGCCTCTTTGGACAGGTCAGAGCATTGTAGGCAGCAAACTGAGCCTCTGGAGGAACTACCGGGTCATCAAGTCCAGTACCAAAAAGTACAGGACAGGTCACCAGGCGTGCAAAATTAGCTGAATCAATGTAGGCAAGCTTTGCAAAAACCTCATCGACACGAGAGCCATCTGCATCAAACCAGCGGGAATAATAGCGAATACCCTCGTAGGCTACCTCGTCAGCATTAAGCTCCCACACACACCTAAAATCAGTGAGAAAGGGATAAAGGATTGCCGCCCTATAAAAAAAGATCCTGATTAAGTGCGCAGGTAGCAAGAGCGATTCCGCCACCCTGGGAAGCACCATTTACAAAAAAACGCGGTCTGTATCAATTCCTTCAAGCTGGCGAACAATTCTGCAGAGCAAACGAATATTCTGATACAGATGAACGAAGTAAAGATCCTCTACTGGCCCATCCAGTCCAAGCACCAAGTGACCAGAGACGGTAGTGCTCTTATACGAGCTTCCGTCCAAGCTGTGGCCGCCCTGTCCAGGATTATCAAGTGCAATCAGTGAGCAGCCCATGCCTAAAAATGAACTCTGCTCAAACCAACTGCGAGAAGCCCCTGGATAACCATGGAACTGTAAAACAAGCGGAGTTTGTACGCCCGAGGCAGTCTGTGGGCGCAGATACTTTGCGTAGACTTCTGCGCCATCAATACCCACAAATGTTAGGTCAAAAAAATGAGCTAAAGCAGTTGACGTAACCTCTGTTGAAGGAGCAATTTGCCAGCTTAAAGGAGCATTATCTGCTTCCTCCATTCTCGCCGTCCAAAACTCCTCAAAATCTGAAGGATAGGGCGTCAAAGCATGAGCTGCCTTCAACTCTGTCAGCTCAAGCGTTTCTTGGTGCATTTCTCCACCTAACAAGCTAAAAGAGCGCAGCCCTAAGCTGCGCTCTAATCGAACAAAACGTAAGCGCTACTCACCCAGTTTAGGATGAAGCAGAGATGGCGCAGCACCCAAAAAGCGTCTTAGTGTAAGGGTCTGTTGGATGCTCAAAGACCTGCTTAGCAGGACCATCTTCCATAATCTGACCGTGATTCATAACAATGATGCGGTCAGAAACATAGCGAACAGTCTGAATATCGTGTGAAATAAAGATCATTGAGAGACCCAACTCAGACTTGAGGTCAGTAAGCAGGTTCAAGATCTGTGCACGAACAGAAACGTCCAGTGCGGAAGTAGGCTCGTCAGCAATGATTGCCGATGGGTTCAGAGAAAGCGCACGCGCAATAGCAACACGCTGACGCTGACCACCAGAGAGCTGACCAGGAAGGGCGCGAAGTGCTGAATGTGGAAGTCCTACCAGTCCAACAAGCTCATTGATACGGGCTTCTCGCTCCTCTTCTGTTCCTACCTTATGTACGAGCAGTGGATCCATGAGCTGGTCTTTAACAATCATACGAGGGTTAAGAGCAGTTGCTGGGTCCTGGAAGACAACAGAGACAACGCGGCCAATCTGCTTTCTAAGCTCTGGAGTACGCTTGGTAACATCCATTCCCTTGAAGTACACATGACCGGACGTTGGTGACTGAAGGCCACACATGACATTTGCAGTAGTCGACTTTCCGCAGCCAGACTCACCAACAATACCAATGGTCTCACCAGGCATAAGCTTGAGAGAAACATTCTGTACTGCGTGAACCTTATTAGGCTTAAAGATTGAACCCGTACGTGTTTTAAAACGTAACTGAAATGTCATCGAGGAAGATAATTGGCTGTTCTTCAGATGTTGTAGCCATTTACCTCACCTCCTTTTGAGAACGCTCAAGGTAAGGCACAAGACCATGCTCCTTCAGATATTCATCAGGCAGCTCGGAGAAACGATGGTGCTTACCAGGAATCTCCTTGATAACAGGGTGAACCTCAAGACCCAGATCTGGGTGACTTGAACGAGGAGCAAACCTATCGCCTGTTGGGAAGTCTTCTGGAGAAGGAACAGAACCTGGTACCTGGTGAAGCCTGGTACCGTCCTGTGCGCCTTCCTCAATGGAAAGAACGGAGCCGAGAAGACCACGGGTGTACTCGTGAACAGGATTGGTCAGAAGCTCAGTAGTAGCTGCCTGCTCAATAACCTGACCTGCGTACATAACGGTAATCTCAGAAGCAACCTCTGCAACAAGTGCAAGGTCGTGGCTAACAAAGATCATTGCGAAGCCAAGGCGACGCTGGAGGTCATTTAAGAGCTTAATGACCTGCTTCTGAACAGTAACGTCCAGAGCGGTTGTTGGCTCGTCGCAGATAACCAGTGAAGGATCGCGGGTTAATGCCATAGCAATCAGAACACGCTGACGCTGACCACCGGAAAGCTCGTGTGGGTATGACTCAAGCGTACGCTTTGGATCCAGACCAACAAGCTCCAGAAGCTCCTCAGCAGAACGAGTGCCTCCCTGCTGGTAAGCTGCTTCATCTGAGAAGAGATAAGCATGGATGGGTTCAACGAAGACAGAGCGTCCTGGTAGACCATTGCAAGCTCATGACCAAGCAGCTTGCGGTGCTCTTCTTTGGAGAGCTTCAGGAGGTCTTGGTCTTTGTAGAGAACCCTGACCAGTAATGGTCTCTTTTGGATCAGTCAAACCCATAATGACCTTGGTGGTAATAGACTTACCACAGCCAGATTCGCCGACCAGCGCCATGCACTGACCAGGACGGACATCAAAGCTTACGTGGTCTACAACCTTGACGTCTCCATGAGACTCAAAACTGATGCAAAGATCTTTAACGCTGAGCAATGGCGCAACATCAAAATCTGGCTTACGTCTGTCTGTTCTGGACAGCTCAACCTCTTTGAGTGCATTAAGTCTGCGCTCAAGGGACTCTGACTGCTCTGCGTACGCACGAACTGGATCAGATGCCAAGATGTCATCTGCACGCCTGGAATCAGAGTTCTCAGTGTCAACAGGAGCGCCAGGCGCTGCTGCCATAGCATCAGTAAGACCCTCGGAGAGGATGTTCAGTGCCAGGCAGGTCATCATAATAGCCAGGCCTGGGAAGAATGCCTGCCACCAGCGACCAGCAAGAACGCCAGCACGAGCATCAGCCAGGATATTACCCCATGTTGGAGTTGGCTCTGCAATACCTGCGCCAATGAAGGTCAAAGATGCCTCAAAGATGATTGCGTCTGCTACCAGCGTAACGGTAAAGACCATGATGGGAGCAATGCAGTTGCGAAGAACGTGCTTCCACAAAATCCAAGGTGCACGAGCGCCAGAAACAATGGTTGCCCTTACGTAATCCTCACCATACTCGTTGACGATGTTTGCACGAACAATACGTGCAATCTGTGGCGTGTACATAAAGCCAATTGCGAAAATGATTGAAGGAACGCTGTTACCCAGAATAGAAACAAAGACTGCTGCAAGAGCAATGCCTGGGAACGACATAATAATGTCGAGCACACGCATGATAACCTCAGAGACAGCCTTTCTAGAAACAGCAGCAATAGCACCGATAATTGAGCCGCATAGCAGCGCCATGCCTGTAGCACCAAAACCAATGACCAGTGAATACTGACCACCATAGAGCATACGAGAAAGAATATCGCGGCCCTTATCGTCAGTACCAAAAAAATGAAACCATTACCAGGTGCCTGACGAGCGTTGAAGATCTCAAGTGGGTTGTGTGGCGCAATGAAGTTTGCAAAGACAGAAGCCAGGACAACAAAAAAAAGAAGAATGACAAGAGCAATCTTAGATGCGGTTTTCATCTTCTTAAAGCCACCAAAGGTAGCACCCTTTGTTGCAGCCTCTTCGAGCTTCTCGACTTGTTTTTTTCTCATTTGTACCATCGCACTACACCGTCCTAATGCGTGGGTTAATCAAGATGTACAACATATCAACAACAATGTTGATGATAATGAAGGACAGTGCAACGACAACGACAACACCCTGAACAAGCATTGCCTCGTTACCCTGAATGCCCTCAAGAATAGCGGTACCCATGCCAGGAAGGTTAAAAATAACCTCGATAACAACGGCACCACCCATGAGGTAACCAATCTTCAGACCAAGTGTGGTTACAGGGGTAATAAGAGCGTTGCGCAGTACGTTTCTTGCGATGACGATTCGCTCTGGAATACCAGCGCCGCGAGCAGTACGGACGTAGTCCTTATCCAACTCCTCGACCATTGCGGTACGAACAATACGAGTCATCTGACCAGACATTGGAACCGCAAGTGCAAATGCCGGCATAATCATACGAGCAAAGTATCCACCCGTATTAACCAGAGGATCAGGAAGAGCTCCTGATGCAGGCAAGAGTTTGAGCGTAGACGCAAAGACCAGAATCAGAAGAACTGCCAACCAGAATGATGGCGTTGCAAGACCGGCAATTGAGAATACGCGGATGATTTGATCGGGCCATTGATCTCTATACAGAGCAGCGATAACACCCATGGTAAACGAGACAATAGCACCAAGTAAAAGACCCATGAAGGTAAGCTGCATGGTTACTGGCAGAGCCTTAGCAATTCGTGCACCAACTGAGTAGTGAGAAGTGCCATAGGTACCCAGGTTTCCACGGGACACGTCGCCAATGTAACGTACATATCTCACAGGCCATGGATCATCAAGACCATGCTCAATGTGATACTGCTGGATTGCCTCTTCAGAAGCTGCTTCTCCCAAGGCATTATAAGCAGGATCAACATGCGAGAAGGACATCAAGAAAAAAATACGAGAAAGGTGACGCCCTAGAGCCATAATCGGTAACGCAATAAGACGGCGTCCGATAAGACGTAATAGGTTATTCACTATCTCCCCTCTTAGAAAAAAACTAACAGTACTAAAACAATTCCGATTAGACTCTACTGCACAAACACAAAATTTTGCGCACAAGAGCCCGAGCGTTATGAGAAAAACGCTCGGGCTCCAACGTTTGTAGTGCTAAGCGCGTGATGACAACAAATTAGCTAGCAGAAACTGTGTTGACATCGATGAAGGACAGGCCAGTGGTTCCGATGCCCTTGAAGCCCTTGAGAGCAACACCGTTGCCGTTTGGCTTCTCGCTCCAAGAAGCGGTGAAGGTCTTAGCAAAGAGAACTGGGTACAGAGGTACGTTCTCAGCGATAATGTCAAAGCACTCATTCCAAGTGGACTGCTGATCAGCACCAGACTGTCCAAGAGCCTTGGTCATAAGATTGTGGAGCTTGGTCCACTCAGCAGACTCCTTCCATGGGCAACGCTTGGTCATCCAGACGTTATCGCCATACCACCAGTTAAGCAGCAAGTCGACGTCTGCGCCGAAGCAGGAAGGATCGCCAGGTGCAAGCAGGATGTCCCAGGAACCGTCAACTGCGTCGATTGCAGCATAGGTTGCTGGAGAAGTATCGGAAACGATGCTTACATTAAAGCCAAGTGCATCAAGGTCGTTCTTGACCTGAGTTGCCATGGACTTAACCTGCTCGTTATCGGTGGTACGAAGAACAACATCACCAGGAGTAATACCAGACTCAGCAATGAGCTTCTTAGCCTTATCTACATCGTGTGCATAGACAGTAGATGCCTTGTGATAGTTAGCAAAGGAAGAAGGAAGGTAGCTGGTAGCAACCTCTGCCTGACCAGAGAATGCGTTTGCAAGCATCTTATCTGTATCAAGTGCATAGAGGCATGCCTGGCGAACCTTAACGTTGTCCCAAGGAGCCTTGCCAAGGTTGAACATTGCAAAGCGGACACCAAAGCCCTGAACAGCGTCAACAGTGCAGCCTGCACCCTTGAGCTGATCAACGGAGTCTGCAGGAACCATTTCCATAGCAAGGGTGGTTCCGTCCTGCTGTGCGGTCAGACGAGCGGTTGGGTCCTTAAGGACGTCATAGTGGAGCTTCTCGTCCTTAGCAGGAGTTGCGCCGTTGTAGTTTTTTTGTTAGGAACAAGGTCAAGAGTGTTGTCAGAGATGGACTCATACATCCATGGACCAGAACCGACTGGCTGCTTCTTCATCTCATCCTGAGAGCTGCTTGCTGGAACAACGCGAACGATGGACAGGCGCTCCTTGAGGAGGGAGAAGTTAGCAATGATGGTCTTAACGGTGACGGTCTTGTCATCCTTCTTCGACACGGAAGCAATTGGGGAAAGCATTGGGACGTAGACGCTACCCTTAGCAGCAGAACGGTTAAAGGACTCAACAACGTCATCTGCCTTGACTTCATTACCATCAGAGAACTTTGCGCCGTCACGGAGGGTAATCTCAAAGGTGTAATCGTCTACCTTCTTAGGATCAGCAGTAGCAAGCTCATTGAAGGTGGAATAGTCGTGGTAGTTTAGGCCATAGAGACCCTCAACTACCTGCCAGTTAACACCAAGAGCAAGTGCTGATGAAGTGGTAGATGGGTCATAGTTCTGGGTGGAATAAGCGGTTCCAGCACTAATGGTGCCGCCGCCTTCCTTTCCAGAAGGAGCCTCGGTTGTCTGCTGCTGCTGACCACCGCAAGCGGTGAGGCCAAGACCAGCTGCTACTGTTGCTCCACCAAAGGAAGCCGCGACGCGAAAGTGGACGGTTAATAAACTCGCTCATTTCTGCCTCTTTCTAAAAACTCTCCTTGCCACAACGTGGCACCAATGCCACTTGTGTGGCTTACATCTACATAACTATATGAAGAAAAGATATTTCCTCTGAACACAGTTCGCCCAACGGTACAAAAAAATATCGCCCATTGGCTGCTCAAAATATGAAAACGTGTTTTGTTGTATTATTTACTACATATAAATCTTAATAGCAGCTAAGAAGGCCCGCAGTTAGCGGGCTTTATTATTATTTTACCTTATCAAATATATAAATTATTTAACTAACTACATAAGTAGTAATCATTGTCAACTACCGTTTACCGATGATTTGCTACCGTTTACCTTTAGAAATTACGGATATGTTGTGAAGATTAAACAAGAGTCAGTCCAAAATGAACTGACTCTTGTCTTAGAACAGCGAAAACTCATCAAGATTACTTAACTAAATCTACAACACGTTCAGGATTCGCCATAAAAATCTAGATGCTCCTCCCCTAAATGAGATTCAATTATCTCTGATACTTGTTCATCGTTTTTTTCGATGTGAAAATTTCCATCTGCTGGGCTATAACTTCCTAAATAACCATCAGCTAGGTACGGTGGCGGCCATCCACTTAACCCTACGCCACAAAAAAATTTCTAACTAGACATCTATAATTTCTATTATGCATTTCTTGTAGCAGCCCAGCGTTCCTTGTTTGAATCCACATTTTTTTGGAGTTCCAAAAATTAGACCCAATGGCAAATAGTCCTAAATCTTGCTCAACTGTTCCAACAACCTTTTCTTGAGAGCTTATTACCCAATATAATTTTTATATTCAATATAAGTTGGTTAGCTTGACTGACTCCTAAAAATGGCCCAGAGATAGTAGCGGTCTCTAAATCAATATTTTTCTGCGGACCCAAAATCTGACTTAAGACCATTTCTCTTATTCTCGTATTGTTGCACAACATACTGAGCTGCCTGCTTTTTTTAATTCTGGCAGCCTCATAGTATTCAACTTAAAGAACCAGTTATTTATCAGCAAACCGCAAACAACAAGAACTACTAATAATGACAGACCTTTTTATAACTCTTTTTCTACGCTTCATCTGCTGTCACCTCATTAGAACTACTTGTAGCAACTAACGTAAGAGTAATAACTAGGTAGCTCTAATGATATTCTGTGCGAGTGCGCTTTAACAATTCATCTACCGGTTAATGGTCATATTTCAGCGTTGAATGAAAAAAATAAAATGGCATCTTAATACGTCATAGCTGCCATTCTTAAAGCAAATAACTCCATTGCCTGGTTTGGGTTTAAAGGTTGTGTTTCTTCATCCTTTGCTCAAAGAGTTCGTTGATAATCTTTGTCATCTCTTCAACTTGTTGAGCACTAGGTTCATCCTCAAATGCAGAGTAAAGCTCTGGATACTCCCGAGCGATAAGTTCACAAGACTTGCCCGTTGCGTGCGCGCGGACAAAAAAACGGAATACGCTTAATGTAGTCAGGATTTACTAGTGCCAAGATCTTCTCGTCCGCTGTTTTTACTCATGGGTTTCTCCCCTTGCATCTAACTTCTCATGTACAGCTGTTGAAGATTCTTCCCAGGCTTTGAGTTCTTCATAAATAGTTTCTGCTAAATTCACAGAAACACCTTTTTACCTGAGAGATATCCTCAACACTTGCAGCCTTTAAGCGCTTAAAAAGAGCCAAAATGACGCATGATATCTTTTTTGCGTTTAGGCCCTACACCAGGGATTTCATCCAGAATAGAGACAGTCATTGCCTTATCTCTAAGCTCACGATGGAAGGTAATCGCAAAACGGTGAGACTCGTCACGGACTTGCTTGATAAGGTACAAAGAAGCTGATCCTGTGGGCAACACAATTGGTGTGTCGTCCCAAGGCACAAAGACTTCCTCGTCAGACTTAGCAAGGCCGCAGACAGGAATGTCTAGACCCAGTTCATTGAGCTGGTTAATTGCAGCGGTCAACTGAGGCTTACCACCATCAACTACCAGCAAATCGGGCCGTGAGCCAAAGCGCTCATCTGCCATGCGCTCCGGGCTATACCTTCTGCCTAGGGACCTCTGTCATTGAGACAAAGTCGTTTGCTTCGTCAAGCTCAGCGCGGATTTTAAAGCGTCGATACTGTCTTTTATCAGCTTTTCCGTTAGTAAAGACCACCATCGACGCAACGGTAAAGTTGCCATGAAGCGTAGAGATATCAAAGCACTCAATGCGCAGTGGCGGCGCGTCAAGCGCAAGTGCGCTTTCAAGCTGAAGAAGTGCCTGGTTAGTACGGTCGTCAGCATAGCCTGTGCGAATCATGTGGCGCATTAATGCATGACGAGCGTTAGCAGAAGCCATCTGGAGAAGACGGAACTTCTCGCCACGTTGTGGGTGGTGAAGCACGCAGTTGTGGCCTCGTTTTTGCGTCAGCCACTCGGACAAAACCTCTGCGTCGAGAAGATTGATGGGCAGGTTAACCTCTGCGGGAATGTCAGCGGTTTCGTCGTAGTAGCGCTTCAAGAAGCCCGAAACAAGCTCTTCCTCAGAAACGTCCAAGCCTTTGTCCAGGATAAACTCAACCGAGCGGATGGTACGACCTTCTCGCACAACAAAAACGCAGGCGGCGGAGATAGTTTCTTCTCGGTAAATGCCAATGAGGTCAATGTTGACTGAGGTAGGAAACGTGACTTGCTGGCGGTCATCAAGATCAGAGAGTGAAGTCAGACGGGATTTGAGTCGAGCTGCCTTTTCAAAGTCCAGGTCAGCAGCGGCTTCTTGCATCTGGTCTTTGAGCTCAGAAACAATCTCGGAGCGATTTCCGCGGAGGAAGTTCTCTACCTGCCTGACATTCTTTGCATAGGAAACGGTGTCAATGGCGCCCACGCACACACCAGGACCTTTGCCTACGTGGTAGTCAAAACAGGGACGCCCTTTCTTTGCCAGCAGCAGGTTAGCAACGGCTGCGCCGTCAGGGTCTTTTTCTAGCAGACGTTTAGCACGCTTCCACTCTACGCACGTAGCGGAGCAGATAGGCACTACTTTTCTGAGTGTCTCAATAGTTTGGCGCGCAGCATAAGAATCAGTGTAGGGGCCAAAATAGCGCGTACCCTTCTTGTGTTTCTCGCGCGTGTATTTTATTGCTGGGAAGGTATCCGACTCGGTAATAGCAATGTAGGGATAACTCTTATCGTCTTTAAAGTCTACGTTGAAGTACGGGCGATACTGAGCAATAAGATTGCGCTCCAGCACCAATGCCTCGTGCTCGTTTTCTACCACAATGTAGTCAAAACTACGTACAACCTGCATCATCAGAGGAATCTTGGCACGGTCATCTTGAAGCGTGACGTACTGCCTCATGCGAGCACGCAGGTTTTTAGCTTTGCCTACATAGATAACCTTGCCAGACCCGTCTTTCCAGAGGTAGCAACCTGGATTAGTAGGAACCTGATCAACCTGTTCTCTGATGGATACCAGGTCATCTGAAGGTTCGGAAGAAAAATGACGGTGCAAGACCTGGTGCCCCCTGAAGGCACGTAGTTGGGGTCAAGATTGTTCTGAGAGTTATCTTTGCCGCCTCTGGCACCGCTTTTGGCCATGCTATGACCTTACGCGAGATACCAGTGAACGCAGTATGGCAGACTCTGGTGATTTGAAGAGGATTGCCAAGCCATAGGTAACCAAAACAGCTGGAATACCTGCAAAGATACAATACAGCACGCCGTAGAGTGCTCGTCCATCTGGTACGCCAATAACAATGCGCAGACCCACCATAATCAGAAGTGCCGCCGCCGATCCTGCAAGGCCAAAAAAAGAATTGAGCGAACAAACGCAAAACACCATGGACTTAAGTCCAATCTGACCAAGATGCTTACGCAGACTAATCAACATAATGGTGTCAATGACCACGTAGAAGATGGCCGAGGTAGTTGCTACAAACATCATGCCAAAGTGAGAAGTACCCACCAGCAGCACCAAAACCTGAACGACAGATCCGAGCGTTGCAGATACTGCGTAGAGCGTCATGCGACGCATAGCAGAACAGACTTTTTGCAGGTACATACCAATGCCATACAGAGGCAAAGCAAGCGACTGACCAATCAAGAATTGCTGGGTTAACAGCAGCTGATCTTCAGTGAACTTGCTTGCTCCAATAATAGAAACAAGAGGCATCGAGAAGATCATGAGGTACATCGTGAACGGTACGGTAAAGAAAAGAATCTGGTTAATACCGTGCTTAAAGTCTTTCTTGAACTGATCCATATTCTCTTTTGCCCAGCTATCAGACAGCTCGGTAAAGAGGGCTGTGGTAATAGGTACCGTCAAAATGGAATATGGCAGCGTATACCAAAGGCGAGCGTACGCCGCAATGGATGCACCAGACGCGGAGACACTGAGCTGCGAGCTTGTCTGCACCGACATAGTTACAAACGTGGCAACCACAACAATCAGAGCAGGCGCGCCAATCTTAAGCGTCTCTTTAAGCGCAGGGTCTTTGAGGTTAATTCTCCACGAGAGCTTAATCCCCTTGCGTTTAAGTGATGGAACCTGAATCAGAACCTGAATTAAGACGCCCAGTGGATTTCCCAGTGCAAGAATAAGAAGACCCAGCTCAGGATTAGTGTTAACCAAGAAAGCATACGCAAAGAACGATGCTGTAGTCACAAAGTTATTAAAGATAGGGGCTGCGGCTGGCCAGAGATAGTCTCTTTCTGCATTCAAAACACCAGAGAAAATGGTGGAGAAGCAATACAGCATAACCTCAATAACAAAGAACCTAAAGAAGTACACTGCCAGCGTTGGGTCAAAATCAGCACCTGCCGAGAAGGACTGTGTATACACCACTTCTGCAGCAAAGAAGAAACCTAGAACAGCAACAAGTCCAGTTGCGACAACAACAATGGAAAGCAGGTTGGAGGTGTAAGCATTTGCCTCATCCTGTCCAACCTTCTTCTTGATAGAAAGATATACCGGCAAGAAAGCTGTGGTAAGCATTCCTGCACCAACAAGCTCATAGAGCTGGTCAGGAAGGGTATTTGCAATGGAGTAGCAACTTGCAAGAACGGTAGCACCCATAGCAAATGCCTGAGCCCAGGTTCTTAAAAAGCCCGTAATACGGCTAATCAGAACAAGTACGCTCATCATAGAGGTAGAACGGCTTAAGTCTTTTTGCTTAGAAGCATCCTCTTCATCAGAAGAAACCTCTTCACTATAAGAATTACCTGCGTCGAAGTTGCCGTCTGACACAGAGCTGTTATCTGCCTCAGAGTTATCCTCTTCAGCAGCGGCCTCCTCAAGTTTCTGACTTACAATCTGCTCAAAGGCTTCATCCTCAATTGGTTGATGAAACGTCTCTGGAACAACAATGTTGTCCACTACAGGTGGCTCATCAAAGGTCTGATCAAGAGCCTTGCTCAGAGTTTCTTCAGATAAGGTTCCATCAGAAGACTCTGCTGAAAGTCGCATATGTTTGGGCTGATATGCCACTAGTGCACCTCGCGAACAATATCTGCAAACGTAGCCGATACAAATGAAGCTAAATCTTCTGGAGAAAGCGTTAAACTGAGTCCGCGTTTTTCCACCAGAGATATGGATGAGCTCAAAAAGCTGAGCGGTCTCGTCAATTATAGTGGGAAACTGCTTTTTTTCATACCAACGGGAGTGCAGCCACCACGAACATAACCCGTTAAACCCTCAAGCTCTTTAACAGGCAGCATGGAAAGGTTCTTTTGGCCAGACGCGACTGCTGCCTTCTTAAGATCAAGCTCTTGATCTACAGGAATGCAGCACACCACATGCTCTCCGCTTGAAGACACGCAGACAAGCGTTTTGAACGCAGCGTCTGGATCTTCTCCAAGCATCTCTGCAATATGAGTTCCCAGTTCACCAGAAGGAACATCTTCGTCTACCTCGTAAGATTGAAACTCGTAAGCAATGCCGGCAGCATCAAGCTCCCTCATGGCATTTGTCTTTTGAACCTTTGCCGTTTTTTTCTCGCCATGTTATGCGCGTTTCTTCTGAGCTTTTTTTCTCTGCAGCTAGACGTGCATTATCACGGTCTAGAATCTCTTTGAGGAACTTGCCGGTATGACTTTCTGGAGTTGCCGCAACCTTTTCTGGCGTACCGGAAACAACTACCGTTCCTCCGCCGTCACCACCCTCTGGACCCATATCAATAATTCGGTCAGCCATCTTACGACATCCAGGTTGTGCTCAATAACAAGAACGGTGTTACCCGCATCAACAAGACGCTCAAGAACAACAATTAGCTGTCTGACATCCTCAAAATGAAGGCCAGTTGTTGGCTCATCTAGAATATAAAGAGTTTTACCAGTCTGCTGACGGTGAAGCTCTTTTGCAAGCTTTAACGCGCTGCGCCTCGCCACCAGAGAGCGTAGTTGCTGGCTGACCAAGGTGAATGTAGCCAAGACCTACATCGTGGAGAGTCTGCAGCTTGTTCTTAATACGAGGAATATTTGCAAAAAAAACGCTAGTGCCTCATGAACCGTCATATCAAGCACGTCAGAGACAGACTTGCCGTGATAGAGAATCTCGAGCGTCTCACGGTTGTAGCGCTTACCGTGGCAGACCTCGCAAGGAACGTAGACGTCAGGCAGGGAAGTTCATCTCAATCTTGATCTGACCATCGCCCTTACAAGCCTCGCAGCGGCCTCCTTGAACGTTAAAGGAAAAGCGACCAGCTGAGTAGCCACGTGCGCGGGATTCTGGAACTGAAGCATACAGTGCACGCAGGTCATCCCAAAGGCCAATATAGGTTGCTGGATTAGAACGAGGTGTTCTACCAATAGGACTCTGGTCAATATCAATGACCTTATCGATAAGATCTACGCCTTCAAGCTTTTTATACTCTCCCACCACACGCTTTGAATGTTGAACGGCATTAGTGAGCGCGGGAGCAAGGGTATCGGTAACCAAAGAAGACTTACCAGAGCCAGAAACACCTGTGACTACTGTCAATGTGCCCAGCTCGATAGCGGCGGAAACATTCTTGAGGTTGTTAGCGCTAGCTCCTGTAATCTTGATTTTTCCGCGACCAGGCTTACGACGAGCCTCTGGCAGCCTAATCTGCTTCTTTCCCGTGAGATACGCACCCGTAATAGAATCGGGGTTCTTGACAATCTCTTCTGGGGTTCCAGCCGCAACAACGTGACCACCAAGCTCACCAGCACCGGGACCCATATCAATAACATAGTCAGCTGCGCGAATGGTATCTTCATCATGCTCAACCACAAGCACGGTATTACCGCGGTCTCTAAGCTGCTTGAGCGTCTCAATGAGGCGGTTATTATCTCTTTGATGCAGACCAATGGAAGGCTCGTCCAGAATGTAAAGAACGCCCATGAGGCCGGCACCAATCTGAGTTGCCAAGCGAATACGCTGGGCTTCTCCACCAGAAAGCGATGCTGCTGCACGAGAAAGCGTGAGGTAGTCCAAGCCAACGTTTACCAAGAACTGCAGCCTTGCCACAATCTCTTTGACAATAGGACCTGCAATGACTTTCTGACGGTCTGTAATAGTCAGCTGCTTGAAGAACTGGAGCGACTCTTTACAGGAAAGTTCACAGACCTCCCAGATGTTTTTCTCGCCAACCGTAACGGAGAGAATTTCTGGCTTTAAGCGAGCTCCGTGACAGGTTGTACAAGGCATCTCGCGAATGTACTTCTCAAGATGCGTCTTCATAGTTTCTGACGTGGTCTCTTGATACTTGTCAAAAAGAATCTTTCTGACACCAGAAAACGTGGTAAACCAGTGCGTATTGCGGCCGTCTCGCGTTTTGTAGTCAACGCGAATCTTAGTTGAACCAAGGCCACCGAGAAGGGCGTCTTGTACCTTCTTAGGCAGTTTGTTCCAAGGTGTTGTATCAGACACGTCAAAATGTTTGCAAACTGCAGACAGAATCTGAGGATAGTAATTGGAGTGGCCAAACAGGCTACCAAAAACGCCTTCGGAGACAGACAGTTTTGGATCAGCAATGAGTGCTGCTGCATCAATAATTTTACGAGTTCCCAGGCCGTCGCAGTCAGGACATGCGCCGTAAGGAGCGTTGAAGGAGAAATCGCGAGGTTGAAGGTCATCCATAGAGTGACCGTGAATAGGACAAGCAAGCGCCAATGAGTACTGCAGGAGCTCTTCTGGCATAGTCTCTGGGTTGGACTTATCTGCCAAGAGCAATATACCTACTTTACCCTGGGCAAGCTTGGTTGCCTGCTCAACGCCTTCAACGATGCGGCCCAAAGAATCAGGACGGATGATAATACGGTCTACAACCACCTCAATATCGTGCTTGAGGGTCTTTCCCAGCGTAATTTCTTCATCAAGTTCACGCACGACGCCGTCAACGCGAACGCGAGAAAATCCTTCTTTTTCGCAGATCTTCAAAGAGCTTGACGTACTCGCCCTTGCGACCCAAAACAACAGGAGCCAGGACATAGGCTCTACGTCCCTGACCAGCCTCGAGAATTTTTATCGGCAACCTGATCGGTTGTCTGGCGCTCAATAACGCGACCGCACTCAGGGCAGTGAGGAGTACCCATGCGAGCATACAAAAAGACGCAGATAGTCGTAGATTTCTGTTACGGTACCCACGGTAGAGCGAGGATTTCTGGAAGTAGTCTTCTGGTCAATGGACACCGCAGGAGAAAAGGCCATCAATAGAGTCAAGGTCTGGCTTATCCATCTGTCCCAAAAACTGACGGGCATAGCTGGATAAAGACTCAACGTAGCGGCGCTGTCCTTCAGCGTAAATGGTGTCGAAGGCAAGGCTCGATTTACCCTGAACCAGAAAGTCCCGTAATAACTACGAGCTGATCACGAGGGATATCAATATCAACATCTTGCAGGTTGTGCTCTCGTGCACCACGGATAGCAATTTTGCTTGAAGCCATAGTTCCTCACATAACCAGTTTGACATGCGTATTTCTTTTTACGCGCCAACTGCCAAACAATAGAAAACAACATCAGTACACACCGATACAATTTGTGCGTACTGATGTTCTAGTATACCCAAGATAATGCCGCCAAAACACGGCAAGCACGCTTCCCTATTTAATGCGAACCTTCATCACAGCTTTTTTTGAGCTTTGAGCCAGATTTCTCCAGCGTACAGCCTGGTTTGTGAGCATCAGATGGAGGTGTCACTAGAAAATCACCAGCGTGCAAGGTAACCCATGTCTCTTCTCCAGGATTGGTGTAAGCACCAAAATCAGCATCAAAAATTAAATTCACCCTTAAGAACACACTGCTCAAGAGGGGCAACAGCGATGCTTTCGGTGCCAGAAATAACCACATGAATATCAGCGTAAATCTTATGAGCCTCATAGTCCTTCTCGCCAGGCAAAGCGGGCTCAAACTCCATGACGTTTACAAAAGCGTTATCTCCATCAATTTCTGTTTTGCCCAAAAGGCAGCTCATCCAGATTATGGGTTGCTAGAAACTCCGCAGCACAAGCCATATATTTCTGACCAAAGTCATTCTCAGATAAATTCTTAATTGACGAGAAAATCATGTGAACCTCCTACGTTCAGCTAAAGTGAGCCGAAAAGATTATAGCTATCTCGTTTGCCATAAACTTCTATGGGTAGAATTAAGTCATTACTGCATACAACTGCTACATAAGGAGAGACATGGCAGACGTAGATATTGATCGTGAGGCACTTCGTAAAGAGATCGACGCTGCACTTCACGGCAAAAAGAAAGAGCCACAGCCACCAGCAGGCTTTTGAACTCAATCAACACTCAAGCGTTAAACACGTTATTGGCGTAGTTTCTGGCAAAGGCGGTGTTGGTAAGTCTTTTGTTACTGGCATTCTTGCTACTAACCTTGCTCGTGCAGGTAAGCGCGTTGGTATTCTTGACGGCGATATTACCGGACCTTCAATTCCTCGCATGTTTGGCATTTCTGATGAGCGCTCTTACGGCGTTGAAGAGCAGCTTATTCCTATTGAGGATGCAAACGGTATCAAGATTATGAGCGCCAATCTGGTGCTTCAAAACGAAACCGATCCTGTTCTCTGGAGAGGTCCTGTTGTTGCTGGTGCTATCCAGCAGTTCTACAGCCAGTGCAACTGGGGTGACCTTGATTACCTGCTCATCGACATGCCCCCAGGAACAGGCGATGTTGCACTGACCGTATTCCAGTCCCTTCCTGTTGAGGGTGTTGTAATTGTTTCTTCTCCACAAGATCTTGTGCAGATGGTTGTGGGCAAGGCAGTTCGCATGGCAGAAATGATGCATGTACCTGTGCTTGGTTTGATTGAGAACATGGCATATATCACCTGTCCTCACTGCGATGAGCGCATTGAGCCGTACGGTCCTTCAAAGCTTGCCGAAACCGCAGCAGCATTTAACCTCAAGCCTTTGGGACAGCTTCCTATGGATGCAACCTTTGCGCAGATCGCCGATAAGGGAACCTTTAGCACCGAGCTTCCTGAAGGTCTTGTCCCTGACGCTACACAAAGCGTTCTTGATCTGTAAGCCCTAGAAGCTGGTACTTACACAACACAAAAGGTAGTTCTTACTATGGCTCAATCAACGCGCGTTAAAGAACGACAAGCAGCACAAGCTCTGCGCATCAAGCAAGCTCAGGCATTTCTGGTGCCAAACAACATTGATGTAGCTGTTCTCGGAGGCGGCGCAGCAGGACTCTGCGCTGCCATCGCTGCTGCTGAAGCTCTTGGTGCCAATAAGCGCGTTGTTGTCTTTGAAAAAGCACTGGAGAGCGGCAGAACCATCCTGGCAACAGGCGGAGGACGCTGTAACTTTACCAATGCTGATTTGAGCTTTGAGAATTTCTCTCATCCAGAGTTTGTCCAGGCTGTTTGCAGGGATAAGGACACCTTCCTTGCAGACATTCTCTCTTTCTTTAGGTCCAGCGGTCTTGCGTGGGCAACTGAAGACGAGGGCAGAATGTACCCGCTTACCAGGCAAGCAAGTTCCATCCAGTCACTTTTTGCTCAAGCGAGCTCAAAAAGCTGGTGTGCAGTTTGCTTTAGGTCGAGAGGTAACATCAGTAAAGCCCCAGCACAACGGATTCACCATTTGCTTTCAAGAATGCTTTGGTGGCGAGAAGACCCATGAGGTCCACGCATCAACAGTAATCCTAGCCACTGGCGGGCTCACAACCACAGAACTTGCAGAGAGCCTTCAGCTGAAGATTACCTCGCTGCGACCTGGGCTCTGTGCACTCACCTGCAAGCCTGAGCCCCCAACAAGCCTTGATGGAAAGCGCGTCCGCGCTCATGCAACGCTCTTAAGAGATGGAAACGTCATCAGGCAGGAATCAGGCGAGCTACTCTTAAGGTCCTTTGGACTCTCGGGAATCATGATTTTCAACCTGTCCCGTACTGCTCTACCTGGAGATATTCTTGAGATTGACCTTCTCCCTCAGCTTACAGATGAAGAAGTTGCGGCAGCTATAGAAGCTCACACCACCGACGGTCTTCTCGATCCACAGATTGTCGCCTACCTGAGCGTCAGCAATTCAGTTGAGGCCACGGTTGCCAAGGCTCACAAAATAGCATTTACCGTTACGGGTACGTCTTCCAAAGTTGTCCCACAGGTCTGTGTTGGTGGTATTTCCGTTGATCAAGTGAGTACAAACACACTTGAGGCGCGCAGCATTCCAGATCTGTTTATCGCTGGAGAAGCTCTTGACATTGATGCTCAATGTGGAGGATTTAACCTCTCGTGGGCGTGGAAGAGCGGTATGATTGCCGGTCTGGCTGCCGCAAAAAGCGCTGGTCAGAATTGCAAATCTTTGAAAGAGGACAACTAACATGCTGGAAGTATCAAACATTAAAGTTCATGTTGCTCCTCTTCGTAAGCATCCTGCTAAAGAATCAAAGGTGGGGTTTGACGCGCTGCTTCGCGCTCTCCGAGTCTCTGCGGATGAGGTTACCTCATATAAGTTGCATAAACGCTCAATTGATGCACGTAAAAAGAAACGATATTGTTCTTATCCTCACCTACCACATAAACCTTAAAGGTGGGCCTGCGGCGGAACAAAAAAACTTCTTAGCAAGATTCAAGGAAAACCTGTCGCAAAGCACATTAAACCTGCTGAGCCAAATACTTTTTACGCTCCCCAAAGCAACAAAACCTGTTCTTTCAGAAAATCGCCCTGTTGTTGTGGGAGCAGGATGTGCCGGTCTATTCTGTGCGCTTACGCTTGCTCAAGCTGGTCTCAATCCCCTGCTCATCGAGCGCGGAGATGACGCAACAAGAAGAACTGTCGCAGTGGAGCACCACAATCAAACGGGACAGTTAGATCTTGAAAGTAATATTCAGTTTGGCCTTGGTGGTGCTGGCACATTCTCTGACGGAAAGCTCAACACGGGCACCAAAAGTGCTGCACACCGCTTTATTCTTGAGACTTTTTGTTAAAGCAGGCGCCCAGAAAAAAATATTTTTGTGGGATGCAAAAACCCCACGTAGGAAGTGATATTCTTCCCGCTGTTGTGACCAACATTGTCACAATGATTGAAGAAGCGGGCGGAACCGTTGTATTTAGGACAAAGCTCACCTCCCTAGAGCGAACTTCAGAAGGCTCTCTTTCTGCAGTTCAAGTTGAGAAGACCAATCCAGACGGCTCGACTCAAACTGAAACCATACAGACTCGCACGGTAATTCTTGCAACTGGTCACTCCAGTAGAGATACGTATGTAATGCTCAAAGACAAAGGTATTTCTATGGAGAAAAAAACCTTTGCTATGGGCGTGCGAATTGAGCATCTTCAGTCTCAAATCAATAAATCACTGTACGGTCCCGAGGCAACCAATCCCGTGCTTGGAGCGGCCCCTTACAAACTTTCCGTTCATCTTCCCTCTGGCAGAAGTGCTTTCTCATTCTGCATGTGTCCTGGTGGCTATGTTGTTTCTGCAGCTAGCGAGAAGGACGGCGTAGTTACAAACGGCATGAGTTTGTCTGACCGCGCAGGCAAAAATGCCAACTCCGGCCTGCTGGCTAATGTATATCCTGAGGATCTTCCTGGAGATGACGTACTTGCTGGAATAGAACTACAACGCTCTTGCGAGCAGGCGGCCTTTAAAGCAGGAGGAGGAGCTTATATTGCCCCTGCTCAGCTTGTAGGCGACTTCCTAAACAAGAAAGCTTCTACTGGACCGCGCTCGGTAAAACCGACGTATCCACGTGGTGTAACCTGGACCTCACTTGAAGACTGTCTGCCACCCTACATCTTACAAACCTTGCGAGAAGCTCTTCCGGTTATGGACAAAAAGCTTCATGGCTTTGCTCATCCCGATGCTGTGCTTACGGGCGTTGAAACAAGATCAAGCTCTCCTGTAAGAATTACCCGTGATGAAACAGGACAGAGCGTTAACACTCCAGGTGTATGGCCTGTAGGAGAAGGTGCTGGTTATGCGGGCGGCATCATGAGTGCAGCTGCAGACGGAATCAGAATAGCTGAGCTGGTAGTAGAGCACTACAACAACGCTTAGTGTTTACCTCTATAACGTCTACGAGTAGCGTGTGCAATACCCTTCCTAGCTCCTGTTTTTAAGCCTCTTGATAACATCATCTGACGTAGTGCCTTCAAGCTGACTTCTAATGGCTACAATCTGATCTCTGAGTTCTGCAGCATGCTCATAATCCATAGACGCAGAAGCTTCTGCCATCTCTGCTTCCATTCCAGAAAGCATAGCCTCAACTTCTGAGCGTGGAAGATTTTTGAAGCTCTTCAGCAAGCAATTCTGCAGGCATCTCAAGAATTGATTCTTGCTGCTCTTCAAGTGAATCTTCATCGTCAGAAGCGGTATAGAATTCTCCATTTTTGCGCTTACGCTTATCAAGATTTTCTGAAGCTTCGGCAATAAAGCCTGCAATATCTGTAATAGATTTTTTAACAGTTCTAGGCACAATACCGTGTTCTTTGTTAAACGCTTCCTGAAGCTCTCGTCGTCTTTTTGTCTCATCAATAGCAATGCGCATAGAGTCAGTAATTTTATCGGCGTACATAATGACCTGACCAGAAGCGTTTCTTGCTGCTCTACCCATAGTCTGAATAAGAGATCTTCTATTTCTTAAGAAGCCCTCTTTATCTGCATCAAGAATAGCAACAAGAGAAACCTCTGGAATATCAAGTCCTTCTCGTAAAAGATTAATGCCAACCAGTACGTCAATCTTGCCCTGACGCAACTCTCTAATGATTTCTACGCGGTCAAGCGTTGCGGTATCTGAGTGCATATAGTTGACTTTGATACCCTCATCTAACAGGTGATCTGTAAGGTCTTCTGCCATTCTTTTAGTAAGCGTGGTAACAAGAACGCGCTCTTTTTTTGCTACTCTCTCTTTGACCTCTGAAATAAGATCATCAATCTGACCCCTTACTGGTCTGACATCAATCTTTGGATCAAGGAGACCGGTTGGACGAATGATCTGCTCAACCTGTTGCTGGGCAACCGTCTCTTCGTAGTCTCCAGGAGTTGCAGAGACGTAAATAAACTGCGGAATACGTCCCTCAAATTCGTCAAATCTGAGCGGTCTGTTATCAAGTGCAGATGGAAGTCTAAATCCGTGGTCTACCAATGTAACCTTACGAGACCTATCGCCCTCATACATACCTCTAATTTGAGGAACAGTAACGTGTGACTCATCGATGATGCAAATCATGTCTTTAGGAAAATAATCAATGAGTGTATAGGGAGGCTCACCGGGAGCACGCCCATCTAAATGGCGCGAGTAGTTCTCAATACCATTGCAATAACCCATAGTCTCAAGCATCTCTAGATCATAGTTTGTCCTCTGAGCAAGACGCTGAGCTTCTAGCAATTTATCGTTTTCTTTAAGCTCTTTAACACGAGCTTCCACCTCTTCCGAGATGGTTGTAAGTGCATGAGTAATCTTTGGACGTTCCGTCACATAATGAGATGCAGGCCAAATTGGAATAGCATCAAACTCTCTCAGCACTTCTCCCGTAACGTTACTAACCTCTGAAATGCTTTCTACTTCATCACCAAAGAACTCAATACGCAGTGGATTTTCTGCATACGGTGGAAATACATCTACAACGTCTCCGCGGACTCTAAACATACCGCGCTGCAGATCATAATCATTTCTATCGTACTGAACATCAATAAGATCTTTAATAAAAATCATCACGCTCAAGAGGGACAGATTTATCTACGTTGGGAGCAAGACCTGCATAATCTTGAGGGCTACCAATACCGTAAATACACGATACAGATGCAACTACAATGACATCGCGTCTAGATAAAAGTGATGAAGTTGCCTGGTGACGGAGCTTCTCTACCTCTTCATTGATGGAAGCATCTTTTTCTATGTACGTATCAGACTGCGGAACATACGCCTCTGGCTGGTAGTAGTCATAGTACGAGACAAAGTACACAACGGCGTTGTTAGGAAAAAGTTCCTTCATCTCTGAAGCAACCTGTGCAGCCAGCGTTTTATTAGGCTCCATAATAAGTGTAGGACGATTAAGCTTCTCAATCGTTTTTGCCATGGAGAAAGTCTTGCCCGAGCCCGTAACGCCTAGAAGCGTTTGATATCTGAGTCCGTCCTCAATTCCTTGAGCAAGCTTTTTCTATTGCCTGTGGCTGATCACCAGCAGGTTCAAAAGGAGATACTACCTGAAGCTTCTCTTCACCTGCTTCACGACCAAATCGGCGCAGTTCAGCACCAATAAATTCTTTGTGATTGTCCGCAGAACGAGATGCATCCATAACATCCTCCCTTTCTTGTGAAAGTAGTATACCCCACTTCTCAAGAATGAAACATTTGTTCTATACTATTTATGCATTGCCGTATAGTTTCAAGGTTTGGCGGGTACTAAATAAAAATACTTACATGCGCTAAACTAACATTAATAAAACAACAAGTTACACCAGATAAAGGAGATACCTTGAGCGTCTCGGATCTTTTTCTCGCTAAATAAAGCTTCAAAGCAAACTCAGGGCTCTACCCTAGAGAAAAATTTTGCTGCGCTCAAATAACGTTATTGCGTCCCTTAAAGACCTTGTTACAAACAACCAGGTTACAGAGGCTGGCCTTCAAGAGATGCTGACGCGCTCTAAAAATCTCGAGAATACCAACCTCCCCAAAGGCGATGTTCACAAGCTTGATAGGACGGGTCGCTGGTGGTTCAACGCCAACACACTGGAGTGTGGGCCAGAAGAGTACGACGCATTTATTGCAACTGAAGCCATTCTGAACCTCTCGCAAGATATTGAAGCTCTGCAAACCACTCACGCATCTGCTACAGACCAACAGCTTGTTCAAACAGCTCTTTCGCAGGTGGCAAGTGTCATGCCTAAGACTTCATCTTTAACTGAGCAAGTTGCTCCTTTTAGTGGTAACGCAGACGGTAGCTCGGACTGGATGAAGCGTCTCTGGTTTGCCAACTATGTTGAGAACACGCCATTCCCTTTTAGGATGGTGTATAACTTCTCCTACAATCCACAACTTGATATTTTTGGTATTTGAATTCTTCGTTGCTCGTCCTCGCTGCTTTAGCTTCTTATCTGCAGAAAAAGGCAGAGCAAATTGCAGCAGCACGCGCTTACGCACTGCGTACGTCTCTTTGCGTGGCCCGCATGGCACTTCAAAGCTGCAAAATCTCTCGCGTCTGCATCAATGGCAGTCTGCGTGGAGAAGAGCGCATTGTCCTATCTATGGACTTAAACGAGGCTGCGCTTGCTCGCCTCCTGCCTACTGCAACAAGTACTCAAATTGATGGCAACGGCTTCCCGCAAGATCCAGCACTCAGGGTTTCTTTTGACGCTGAAGGTTGGTTTAGTGAGGTTGAGCCTTTTTATGAAGCCAACAGACGAGTGGGTTTCTCCTCATAGCTTTTTTTGAGGTTCCAGACCTCTCAGATCGCCCTTGTTCGCCAGCAGTTACCGCTGTTTGTGGAGCCAAAAAGGTAAGTGACCTTGGATACTCTGAGGCAGCTCATCGCATCAGACTTTGGAATACTACACTCAATGCCATTTCAAAGGATGCTTCAACGGCAGATGCCGTAAGCAAATTTGAGGAAGCCAAAGCATCTACGTCTGATATTTATGCCATCGAGGGTCTTGATAGAGTCATTCATGGCCTGGTAGAAGGTACCATTGATTTCTCTGACAGAAGGGCTATGGCCGAGAAGTACCTCTTTGGTTCACCTCTTCACAAAAACGCTTGATGCCATTAAGAACATTATGGATGGAGAGCCCGATCCAGATGGTCTTGAGAAAACCCTGGCAGAACTTGAATCCCAGGTTGCACCAACTCTTGATATGGGTCTATACCTTGATGATTCTGATTCTATCTATAGGTATTTTTGATTCTCTTTCTGAGCGCGTTGCTTATAACCTTGTCTACACCAATGAGCCAAGAAAACTCGTGCTTATACCAGATACGTACTTCTCGTCTTTGGCAAGAATGGCCCGTGCCTACAACCTGCTTGAACAGCCAGAAAAAGCAGAGCGCTATGCTCAAGAAGCCTACAGGGTTTCCCCTTTAGGTATCGATGCAACGTTATTGCTTGTAAGAACACTGGAAGATCAGTCCAAGATTTTTGAAGCTGCAAAACTTCTCAAGAATCTTATTCCACATCTCTTCTCCAGTGCAGATGTTGCGCTGGCATACTATCGCCTAGCTTATATGGAGTGGAAGCTGGGTCGTTCTGATCTTTGTGTAGCCTGCTATCAAATGGCTATTATCATTGGTGGCAGCGTTGCTCAGCCTGCAAAAGAAGAGCTTGAAGACCTTCTCAAGGCAGACGCTTCTGTCAAGAAACTAGATACTCCTCAAGAGGTTTACTCGTTCCTTGAGCAAAAATGATGTTCCTGTTTTTTTGATCAAAAGGCAGTATTTAACAAGGCAGTTGCTATTGGTAGCGCTTGTGTTAACGACGGCATTTACTGCGTTGGGCAAAAACATGCTCAAGAATTGCCTTGAAATTACCTTTGACGATGCAGCTGCCAAAGTTGAGAGCTCTTTAAGATCTCCCTACTAAGCATTTTATAGATAAAAGTTTTACTCTGATCTCTGGCTGAATCGAGCATGTAGCCAGAGGTCTACCTGTGCCTTTAGCTCATCTAGACCCTCAGAGTTAACAAATACTGTGTCAGCCTGATCTCGTAGATATGTATCTGAAGGCTGATGGGTAATACGCTGCTCAAACTCTTGACGAGAAGATCCTCTTACTTCAGCACGCTCTGCGCGAAGCTCCAAAGGCGCCACTACGGCAACAACCTCATCTGCCAAGTCCAGCAAGTCTTCAACGCGGTCAAGTAGAGGAACTTCTACAAAGCAAAAATAAGGCATCTGCATCTTCTGCCTCTTTGAGTAAAAACTGACGCATATATTCCCTGATAAAAGGCATCTCAAGATCTTCAAGTAATTGCGCTGATTCAGTAGTTGCAAAAGCTCTGCGACCAAGCTCTCGCCTATTAATTTCATTTGTAACAGGATCTAACAAGTCTTTACCAAAAGCTTCTGCCACGCGATACGTACACTCGCATCCAGGACGTAGTAGTCTACGAGAAACCCTCATCAAGGTCAAAGCGCATACCACCCGCTGCTTCAAACATCTTAGAAACAGTTGATTTACCCGATGCCATTCCACCGGCGAGAATTACCTTATACAAAAGACTCACTCCTATAACTGTAGTGCTGTATAAGAGCCTAACAGTTTTTACCTCATCAGGAGTATGAGTTACCCAAATTACAATTTTTTTGATTCAACGAGCGGTTTAACAAAGGCAATAACCTGCTGTTTAAGCACCCTCATCTAATCCCTTGAGCGGTTCATCAAAAAGTAAGATATCAGCGTCAGCAAAGAGCGTACGTAAAAGCGCCACACGACGCTTCTGCCCACCAGATAGCTCATGTACTGGCTTGCTTTCTGTGCCTTCAAGGTCAACATCGCATAAAGCTTCTTTTTATACATTTTTTTGTAGAGCCTGTTTTTTGCTCAAGCGATTGTTCCTGTGCAGCAAGTGCAATATTTGCCATGACACTCAAATTTTCCAGTAGTCTATCTTCCTGAAACATCATGACTGTTTTTAGCATGAGGTGATTTGAGCACTATGCCTGAGTCGGATACTTCAAGGCCACAGAGAATACGAAGAAGTGTTGTTTTACCTGCTCCAGAAGGCTCTGAGAGCACGTATACCCCACTTGTAAACGTGTAAGAGAAATCTCTTACTACAACGTTATCATCAAACGACTTAGAAAGATTTTTTTACCTCTAGCTTAAGAGCGCTCGTTTCTGAAGCATTTAGGGTTATACCTGCTCATGAACAGCTCTTTTCTAACCTTGCGGCAGCCCATGAGACTAAACGCATCACGATCTTCTCACCAAGCGCACTTATTGCTATAACTACCAGCGTCCATGCGAAAAGTGCAGGCGTATCAAGATACACCTTTGCGTTATAGAGGTGCTCGCCAATAGAAAACGCCGGGAGGCCAATGACCTCGGCAGCAATTCCGGATTTCCAACAAAATCCCATAGCAAGTGAGGTAGCTGTCTTAAGTGAAGGCATAAGCTGCGACAAATAAATTGCTTTAACGCGCCTCCAGCCATGGATGTGATACACGTCTGCCATTTCAATAAGTTGCTGGTCAGTGCCAAGAAGGCCTTCTAACACAGCAATATAAATAATGGGAAGTGCCATCAAAAATGAAATTGAAACTGAAAGATATGGCGTACGAACCCAAATGAGCAGCAGAATGACAAATGACGCCACGGGAATTGACTTAATCGTAGCGATAAGTGGCTCAAAAAGATATTTAACTGGCTTGTATCTAAAACTCAAAAATGCCAGCAGGGAACCGATGGAAAACGCAAGAGCTCCACCTGTAAAAATACGCAAAAGAGAAAGACCAACAGACAGCCAAAACTCTCTTAGTTGCACAAGCGAAAAAAGCGTCTGAATAGTTTGAAGGGGTGAAGTTAGAACAATGTCTTGATTGATAACTACCGCAGCAACTTGCCATACAACAAGCCAGAAAGCCAAAGCTCCCAAACGAGCTAACCAGCTTGAAGCAAACTTACAAATAGGGCATCTACCCGACTTACAGCCGTTTTTCTCCACAGAAAAGTCTGCCGAGGTAGTGCCTGTTTGGACACTACCTCGGACAGATACACCATCTTCTATGTGCGGATTATGCGCCAAAAATAGAAATCGTCTCCAGGAACCTGTCCGCCTACTGATTGAGGATTAGCCTCAGCCAGAATGCCTAAATAACTTGAAAGCGCCGTCTTCATATCTGCGCCGTCGATATACGTAATATTACACTTAGGCAACGCAACCTTGGCAATAGGCTCTGGGACAATACCGTATTTGCCCACAAGTGTGGCGGCATCGTCTGGATGATCTACCGCAAACTCAACTGAATCTTTGTAGTGAGAAAGCAGAGCTGTAACAGCATCTGGAGAATCTGAGATAAGCTTTGAGGAAATAATAGTGACGCCTGCAATAAGCTTGCTCTGAGGATTGATGGCTTCCCACTCAGCGCCAAGGTCAATAGCAGCGCGAATCTGGCTGTTCTTAGTTTGTGCGACCGTAACAAAGGGCTGAGGCAACAGAGCAATTCCCTCTGAATCTTGCGCTAAAGCAGCAACACATTCTGTGTGCTCACTCTTCCACTCAACCTGGACATCCTCGCCAAGCGTCATACCGTTTTTGCTTAACAGATAGGATAAGGCGTACTCAGGAACAGCACCTTTACCAGAGGCGTAGAGTGTCTTTCCCTTGAGGTCAGCAAATTTAGAGATAGCGTTACCTGTCTCAACAATGTAGAGAACGTTGAGCACATTAAGGCAAGCTACCTTGTATGCACCCTTAGTCTTGTTAAAGAGTGTAGCTGCAAGGTTTGCAGAAATAGACGCAACGTCAACATCACCCTGAGCAACCTTGGCAACCACCTGATCAGGAGCATCCAAGATCTCAAAGGAATAGTTGTTGTCCGTGATATTTTGCGCTTCAACCTCGCTCATAAACTTAACTAAGCCCATGGCGGTAGGCCCTTTAAGTGTTGCAACTCTTACGGCAACAGGCTCAGTCTTTTTTTCCTCTTTTGAAGCATTTTTCCTGAGGCTTCTCTTGACCTGTTCCAGAACAGCCGAAAAGAGCAGCAGCTGGAATAAAACCTGCAAGTTTAAGGAACGAACGTCTATCCATGAATCACTCCTGACTCGAAAAAAAGTTAACTGTGGCTACCTTATCATGTTTGAAGCAAAATTCATACGATATACAGCGCTTTTTGCAAACTCTTTAATACGTTTCTTAGACCAAAAGAGCACTGAGCGAGAAGAGCTAGTTCTTCTCGCCATATCCTAAAAACGTAAGCACGGCACACATTCTCAGTTCCAATAATTGCGTCAATATGACAACGCTCGCGACCATGAGTGTTGAGGCATGCTGGGCCAAACGCGCCACTCTTAAGATTATTGCCAGAGAAATACGCAGCGTTTGCATCAGTTGAGAAATGGAAGGCAACCTGCTGATTCCACTTTTTCTGGCTCAATAACCTCATCCGCGCAAGCAATAAAGCTTGTTGGAAACTTCCCAATCGTAAGGCGAGCGTACATCAGAAACAATAACGCCAACGTGGTGCTCATTTGAATTGTAGTCGGGGCCAATAAGACTAATGTCCAGCGATACGTACTCGTCTACCTCAACAGGCAAGAATGCGCCGCCGTGACCAATCTCCTCGTACATGGGGAATGCAAACAAGGTGTTATAGAGGGGTTTCTCACCAGACTGTGCAAGCCAACGAAGCGTGTGCAGCTGCGCTGCAACGCAAGCTTTATCGTCAATAAAGCGAGAAACCATGTAGCCGTTGTCATACATCTCAAAGTGAGGATCAATGGCAACAACTGCACCCTCAGAAACACCCAGCGCACGAGCTTCATCAGCAGAAGAAACATCGGCAATGAGCGAGATGGACATGTTGTCCTCGTTGCGCTCCATAGTTCTGGCGTCTTCAAAGACGTGAACGGAGTGGTGGTTGCAAAATTACCTGGCCGTCAACAACGGAGCCATCTCTGCAGACTACATGGCAGGGACTCTCCCTCAATGCTGTGGTAGTTGATGCCGCCCAGCTGGCGAACGCGCAGTGTGCCGTCTGAATTGAAGCCTCGAACAATCAGGCCAATGGTGTCAAGGTGAGCATTAACACCTACGGTTTTACTGGTGTCTTTACCCTCTACTAGGACATAAGCGGTAGCCTTGTTGTCAATTTGAAGCTCATAACCTGCCTCAGTAACAAGCTCACGAAGCAGCTCATGGATGCGCTCGTAGTAGCCAACAGGACTATCGCACTCAACAAGCTTCTTTGTAGTATTAATCAAATACTGTGTATCAGTCTCAAAATGAGTCATGACTATCTCCTAGTTTTGTGGATGGGCGTAGAGTTCTACCAGGTGCTCCAGCATGTCAACCATGCCCTCAAGCTCTGGGACAGGAACAAACTCTCTGACGCCGTGAGCATTGTAGTAGCAGGCAGAAAGATTGGCGCAAGGGAAGCCTCTAAAGGAAAGCTGAGATCCGTCAGTACCGCCGCGCATTGGAATACAGGTCATCTCTACACCGACCTTCTCGTATGCAGTACGAGCGTTCTCAATGAGGTGCGCATACTCAGGCTTTAAGACAATATCAGCCAGATTGTGATACTGATCGTGCATCTCAACTGAGAGAACCTCAGAGCCAATCTGTTTGTTCACATACGCCGCAGCGTCAATCATCAGCTGCTTACGATGCTCAACCTTTGCCTGGTCATGGTCGCGAATGATGTAATCAGCGCGAGCAGACTCACAATCGCCATTAACGCGCTCCAGATAGAAGAAGCCGTCATATCCTTCGGTGAACTCTGGGCGCTCCGCAGGTGGCAACAGCTCATGGAAACGCATGATTGCCTCGGATGCATTAATCATCTGGCCTTTTGCGGTACCTGTGTGAACCGAAAGTCCGTGAGCGCGCACAAACACCTCAGCAGCATTGAAGGTCTCGTAGCAGAACTCGCCAAAAGGACCGCCGTCGATGGTATAGCCAAAGGTAGCACCAAAGGCGTCAAGATCCAGAAGGACTGCACCGTGACCAATCTCTTCGTCAGGAACAAAGGCAAGTGCGATGCGTGGATGCTTAAGCTCTGGATGCTCTTTGTAGCGAGCAAGGAGGCTGACCAGCATGGCAATACCTGCTTTATCGTCGCCACCAAGCAGTGAGGTGCCATCAGTGGTAACAAGCTGCCAGCCAACCATATGCTCAAGATGAGGATTAGTCTCTGGGCTGATATATACTTCCCTGCCATCGCGATCTTGACCCACCACCAGCTTGCCGCCTTCATAGGTAACAACCTGCGGATGGACGGGATTACCCCAAGACTGCCAAGCGGTATCAATATGACAGCAAAAACCAAGGGTTGGAAGGTCTTCTAGGCCCTTGCTTGCCGGCCAATGAGCAACCACATACGCGTGCTCATCAACAGTCACATTTTTCTGCACCAAGCTCGCGAAGATCAGCTGCAACAACCTCAGCCATCTGGTACTGAGACTTAGTTGAAGGAACGGTATCTGCCGTCAGCGGATTAGACTGAGAAGAAACTTTACAATACGCAATAAATCTATCTAAAACGTCACTCATAAAACTCCCTTATAAAAAACTGCGCTAACCAGATAGTCAACGCAGTTTAGAGTATCAATTTATTAACGAGAAGACCGTGAGGCTCGTGAAGCTGTAACAAAGGATTTCCAAAGTTCACAGTCAGCCTTGCTGTATTGCCAACCATACTCTGGATGCCACTGCACGCCAAGGACAAATGTTTTACCAATAACCTCAGCGCCTTCAATAATGCCATCAGAAGAATGAGCAACAACACGCAAGTCAGAAGCAACATTGCGAAGCGCTTCATCATGGTATGAATTAGCCTGAATATCTTCAACCTTACCCAGAGACTCATACAGCAAAGAATCTTTCTCAACATGTACGGCGTGGGCAGGATGATACAGATTTGCAAGATGAGTCCAGAACACATGATTTTCTGTTGGCTCAAGCGTATGTAAATCTTGTACAAGTGTACCGCCCAGTACAACATTCAAAAAGTTGAAGACCACGACAAATAGCAAGTATAGGTTTATCGACAGCAAGTACCTGTTTTACGAGCTCAAACTCAAGCCTGTCTCTTATAGGACACAAACGATTAAGATCACGTGGTTCTTCTCCCCAATTGCGCGGATCAACATCATGACCACCGGTAAGGCAAAAGCCGTCACACATCTCAACAAACTGAGCAATAACCTCTGGGTCATCAGTCAAAGGCACCATGATAGGAATGCCGCCAGCTGCAAGGATGGCGTCAAACTGGATCTGTCCAACAGAAGCAGAATCAGAAAAATTTTCTTCAGGCATCCAACGAGGGGTTACACAGATAAGAGGACGCTCAGAAGTAGGAAGATCTGGAACATCATTGAATGCATCTTTTACGATATCTGGAATAACCACAAAACCCTCTTATCAGTCAGTACTTCTATCTAAATTCACGTTAAAGGTATACCCTTAATAAGTCTATGACTTTATCGCTTTTACGTTCTTCATGCCACTCTCATAGCATTTCCTTCACAATGTTTTTCTCGAATGAAACATTCGTCTGTATTATGTGCAATTAATTTGGGTACTAGGAAGACAGTTCTTATTTTTTTGTTTCACTTTTTAGTAGATTCAGACGGAAGGTGCCTTATGAAAGAGCACGTATTCAACAACTTATCACGTAAGACTTTTCTACGTGGATCTTTGGCGGCTGCCGTTGTCGCCGGTTCTGCTTCACTACTTTCTGCTTGTGGCGGTTCTGGTGGCGGAGACTCTGATAAAAAAAGTGATGCGCTTTGGCGTTAACAATCCAAAGGTTACCTTTGATACTCAGAAGACCTCTGGTTCTGTTGGTGTATCTGAGGCTGTTGCAGAATCTCTTCTGGTGCTTAATCCAGAGACTAAAGAGATTGAGCCAAATCTGGTTACTGCTCTGCCTACCGTATCTGATGATGGTCTCACCTACTCTTTTGAGCTTAAAGAAGGTGTCAAGTTCCACAACGGAGAAACCCTTAAATCATCTGACGTTAAGTACACCTTAACTCGTATGTTCCTTCCTGCAACAAAGGCAACATCAATTGACTCTTATGCCTATATTGAGGGTGCAAAGGACATTATTGCTGGCACCACCGAAGAACTTTCCGGCGTTGTAATTAAGGATGACCGTCACTTTGACATTAAGTTGACACAGCCTTATTCAACCTTTAACGCAATCATGGCTCAGTTCTATGCTGTTATCTACCCAGAGAAGGCCTGTAAAGAAGCTGGTGAGGCATGGGGAACTGAGACTAACTTCATTGGCACTGGTGCCTATAAACTTGTCTCTAACGACAGCACTACTGAGGTTGTTCTTGAGGGCTTCTCTGACTATCACCAGGGCAAGCCTGGCCTAGATGAGCTCAGATTTGTCTATATCGATGATGCCAATACTCGTATTCTTAACTATAAGAATAATGATGTTGATCTAGTCTTTATTTCTCAGGCTCTCATTCAGCAGTACAAGAATGATGAAGCCGTTGCAAAAGAGATTGTTTACTACACCCCAGCTTCCACGCAGTTTGTAAACTTGAACCTCAAGAGCGAGAACCTCAAGGATGTTCGTGTTCGACAGGCTCTCTCTATGGCTATTGATAGAGACACCATCTGCAGCACTATTTTTTCTCTGGTGTTGCTAAGCCTGCTAAATCGTTCATTCCTTCTTCTGAGACCGGCTATAACGAGTCCGCTCCAGAATTTGAGTACAACGTAGACAAAGCAAAGCAGCTTCTTGCAGAGGCTGGTGTTTCTAACCTCACTCTTAACGCACAGGTCAGAAGCCAGGATCAGAACCTCATGGTTGCCCTTCAGGATGCTTGGTCAAAGATTGGCGTTACCTGTAACGTAAGCGTTATTGACTCTGGTGTTTGGAGCGACGCACGTACTAACGGTGACCTTGAAGTCACTCTTGTTACCTGGTCTACCCTCTCCTTCCAGGGTGTTGAGCACATGGGCTCCTACTTCCGCTCTGACCGCGCTGCAAAGAAGTCTTCCTTCTACAACAGCACCGAGTTTGACAACCTGGTTGACCAGGCTCGCCTTACCGTTAACAACAACGACAAAGTACTTGAGCTCACCCGTCAGGCAGATAGCCTCATGACTCACACAGACTACGCATGCCTACCTATCGACTGGCCACAGATGCCTTACGCTCTAAAGCCAGAGTTTAGTGGTCTCACTGTTCTGGTTAACCCTCACTTCGATAAGGTTCAGAAGAAGTAAGGTTTCCTACACCCCAAAAAAACAAAGGCGAGAAGATCAATTGGTCTTCTCGCCATTTTTGTGTTTGTATGCCGTTTTAAGACACGACAATAAGATGCGCTACTCGGAAATCTTCTCCTCAAGGCGCGCTTCTTCTACAGCCTTCTGAGCCGCCTCAATAGCGTGAGCCACCTGTGGTGTACGCTCAGCATCGGAGAGAGATGCGTTGTACAGGTGGCAAGCGCAGAAGTGACCTGGCTCAGCCTCGATGCGCTCAGGAATGCGCTCGGAGCAAACCTTCATTGCCTTAGGGCAGCGCGTGTGGAATACGCAACCTGAAGGTGGATTAGCAGGACTTGGAACGTCACCTTGAAGAATGCGCTTTTCCTGGATACGCTCGTGGCGAATACGAGGAATAACGTCTAAAAGTGCCTGAGTGTATGGGTGCAAAGGACGCTCAAAGAGGGCGTCTTTGGTGGCAAACTCCATCTGGTGACCCAGGTACATGACCATAACAGTATCAGCAATGTGGCGAACAACGGAAAGGTCATGGCTAATAAAGATGTATGCCAGACCGTGGTCCTTCTGAAGCTCTTCAAGCAAGTTGATTACCTTGGCCTGAACAGAAACGTCCAAAGCAGAAACAGGCTCATCGCAGACAACAATTTCTGGCTCAAGCACAATAGCGCGAGCAATACCAATACGCTGGCGCTGACCGCCCGAGAACTCGTGAGGGTAGCGGTACTTGAACTCAAGGTTAAGGCCAACTTCCTCCATTACCTCTTCAATGCGAGCATCACGCTCTGACTTTGTTTTATAAGTACCTGCAATATCAATAGGGCTCGCCAATGATATCCATGACTGTCATGCGAGGGTTCAGCGAACTGTAAGGATCTTGGAAGATAAGCTTCATCTTCTGACGAGCACGCTTAAGATCTTCTCCCTTAAGTGAGGTGAAATCTTCCCCATCAAGCTCAACCGTACCAGAGGTTGGCTCAGTGAGACGCAGTACGCACTTGCCTGTTGTAGACTTTCCGCAGCCAGACTCGCCAACAATGGCCAAGGTCTCTTTGCGCCTGAGCTCAAAAAGAAACGTCCTCAACAGCATGAACGGAAGCGTTAGAACGACCAAAAACGCCGTTTTTTATGGGGAATCGCTTAACCAGGTTCTTTACGGACAAGATGGTTTTTCTCGCCAGAAAGGTCTTTGACGTCTGTGTTCTTCTCTTCTGCCATGACTACTCACCCCACTCATCAGTGTATTTCCAACAGCTGACAGTATGGCAATTGTCTTCACCAACAGCAGTCAAGCTAGGACGACGATTCTTACAAATGTCCTTAGCAAACGGACAACGTGGATGGAATGGGCAGCCAGAAGGCATATGCGAAAGCATAGGGAACGCTACCAGGAATTGCATAGAGTTCCTTGGTGCGCTCGTCAAACGATGGAATGGACGCAATCAAGCCCTGAGCATAAGGGTGCAGAGGGTTAGTAAAGAGCTCTGCAGACTGCGCATACTCAACGCGATGACCAGCGTACATGACAAGAACCCAGTCAGCCATCTCGGAAACAACACCCATGTCGTGTGTAATCAACATGACAGCGGTGCCCAAATCTTGCTTCATGCGATCGATAATCTGCAGAATCTGTGCCTGAACCGTTACGTCAAGAGCGGTTGTTGGCTCGTCGCAGATAAGCAGTGATGGCTGGCAAGCTAGTGCCATAGCAATCATGACACGCTGGCGCATGCCACCAGAAAGCTCATGTGGATATGACGAGAAGACCTTCTCTGGTGCAGGAATACCCACCAGCTTAATCATATCAAGGGCCTTCTGATCTGCCTCCTGTTTGCTCATGTTGGGATTATGAACAAGGATGCCTTCACGAATCTGAAGACCAGATTTCATAACAGGATTTAAGGAGGTCATAGGCTCCTGGAAGATCATACCAATGCGATTACCGCGGAAGTCACGCATGCCACCACGAGGAAGCTGCGTTAAATCAGTTCCCTCAAAAATAATTTCTCCGCCGGTAATCTGCGCAGGAGGTGTAGGCAGCAATCCCATGACTGACAATGCCGTCATGGACTTACCGCAGCCAGACTCTCCTACTACCGCAAGAGTCTCGCCTTTACGCATAATAAACGAGAGGTCACTTACTGCAGGAAGTGCGCCATCTTCGGTGAAAAGCGTAACATCAAGATCATTAACGTCGAGAAGGACGTTCTTCTTGCACTGCTCTTCTCGCTCTTTTTGAGCCGTCTCTTGCGCAAGCTTGCGCTCCTCAAGACTGCAAAACTTCACAGCCTGACCATTTGGACCTTCGATGACATGCTCAAATGTTGCGTCTGTATTTTCTGCCATAAACGTAACCTCCTTTCTAAGAACGCATCTTTGGATCAAGGGCGTCGCGCAGAGCATCGCCAAGCAAGTTAAAAAGACATAACCGTAATGATGATGACAATACCTGGAGCAATACTGTAGATAGGCTGTGATTCAAGGAATGGCTGAGAAGCTGCAATCATTTGACCCCAGCTTGCATCAGGTGGCTGAACGCCCAATCCCAAGAACGAAAGCGTTGCCTCAGAAAGAATTGCACTTGGAATACCCAGGGTAGAAACAACGATCAGCGTAGAAATGCAGTTAGGAAGCAAATGCTTCATGATGATGCGGAAGCTGTTACCACCAGACAAAAATACAAGACTGAATGTATTCAGAATTCTTCAGGCGCATGACGTCGCCTCGAATCAGCCTTGCCGTAGTTGTCCACATCAGAAGACCCAGTGCAATATAGAGGTTAATAAGACCTGGGCCCATAACAAACATAATCAAAATTGCAAAAAGCAAGAATGGGAAGCTGGAGAAAACCTGAATGATAAAGGAAACAACTGCATCAACCCAACGGCCATAATATCCGGCTGCAACTCCCGCAACAAAGCCAATAAAGAGGGCAATAGCCTGCGAAATAATACCAACAGACAGAGAAATCTGGCAGCCATAGATGATACGAGAAAGGATATCTCGTCCATATTCATCGGTACCCTAAAAAGGTGCTCTACTGTAGGGTTTTGATTCATAATTGCCAGGTTTTGATCCTTGTAGCTGTAAGGAGCAATCACAGGAGCAAGAATTGCAATAATCGCAAGGGCCAAAACAATGCCTAAGCAGATCATGCCCAGTTTGTTCCTCTTAAAAATGTTCCAGCTAACCTGCCAGTAGCTCTGAGCACGAACCTTTTTAGTGGCAGCCTGCTCCTCTTCTTGAGCCTTGGCGGCATCCTCAAGTACAGCTTCAGTCTTTTGGACCTTCTCGCTATTTTTATCACTTGTAAACAAAGCCATTACTCTGATGCCTCCTCTCCAAGACGAATGCGTGGATCAACCACTGCGTACAAAATATCAACAAGCAGATAGATAACGACGCAGATAATTGCCACGTACATGACGCTACCTTGAATTAGCGGCAGGTCACGAGCATTAATTGCATCGATAAGCAGCTTACCCATACCGTTCATGTTGAAGATCTGCTCAATGATGATGGAACCAGTAAGGATGTCTCCCAGCTGAGATCCAGCAATGGTAATAATTGGGATAAGAGCATTTCTGAGCGCGTGCTTCAAAACAATAGCGGAGCGCTTTAAGCCCTTAGCTTCAGCGGTTCTAATGTAGTCCTGATTTAATACGTCCAGCATGCTGGTCCTGGTAACGCGGGCAATACTTGCTGCGTAACGAGAGCCCAGCGCAATAACAGGAAGAACGTACGCGGATGGCGTTTTAACACCAGACAACGGGAACCATTTAAGCGTCAAGGCAAAAATGATCTGCAGTACTAATGCCACCCAGAATGAAGGGGCAGAAATACCAAAGATTGCAGCTGACATAAGGGTTCTATCAAGCCATTTTCCATGGTTTACTGCGGCGAGAATACCCATCAAAAGACCAAATACTATGGCAAAAAGATACGCAAACACTGCTAAGCGTAGCGTAACTCCCAAAAGCCTTAGTCAGAAGTGCAATGACAGGTCGCTTCTGAGTGTAAGAAGTTCCAAAATCTCCACCAAGCATTTTTTTACAAACCAGTTTGCGTACTGCTCTGGAATTGGCTTATCAAGACCCATGGTGTGACGGACCTGTTGAACAGTAGCCTCATCAGCCATATCGCCCATCATGACTCGTACTGGGTCACCTGGGACAATATTCAAGACAAAAAAAACGTTAAAGCAGAAATACAAACTACAACGCTCACTGCTTGAAGGATTCGTTTGATTAGAAACGATCTCACTCCTGAGCTCCTCTCCCCTCAAGAAAATGAAGCGGCATCCAAGAACCTTAGATGCCGCTTTAAAGTTTATAGCAAAACTGCTACTTAGTTTTTCTGGAACGGTGTAATCGGAATCAGATGTATCAATATCGACATCATAGAAGTGATAGATCAAGTTTCCAACCTTAGCGTTCTTAACATACTTCTTAGCAACAAAGGAGTTCTTTGGCCAGTACAGAGGAAGAGTTGCAAAGTCCGTACGAGTAAGCAGGTTGTCTGCGTTCTTGTAATCCTCAGTCCTCTTGTCCTTGTTAGACTCAGAGCGACCCTCAACAAGGAGCTTGTCAAACTCTGGGTTGTTATAGAAGGAAGACTTCTTTGCAGCGTTAGTACTGTAGAAGTAGGTGTACATGTGCTGGTCACCATCGGCAAACAGTGGATACCAAGCAAGGGTAGTAATCTGGAGGTTACCAGCGGCCCAGTCAGTATTCCAGACTGCGTTGTCCTCTACCTGAACATCAAGGGTAACGCCAACCTTGCTCCAGTACTCCTGAACAGCAACAAGGAGTTTTTCGTAAGACTTTCTAACCTTTGCAGAAAGCTTAAGGTCAGATGCACCAGCCTCAGCAAGCAGAGACTTAGCCTTCTCAGGATCATATTCAAATGCAGGTGCGCTCTTGTCGTAACCAGGTGTTGCAGGAGCAAGCCAACCACTTGCAACGGTACCGTTTCCAGAAGCAATGTTATCAACAAGCTCCTGACGGTTGATTGCCAGAGAAAGTGCCTGACGAACCTTAGGATCAGTCAGACCCAGACCCTCTTTGAGGTTAAGGTTGATAAAGTTAACGCCAAGGGTCTGATATGCGGTAATGAGGTCCTTAACGTCTGCATCCTTTGAATACTGCTGGTACAGAGAAGATGGAAGGTCACAGAAGTCAATATCGTTGTTCTTGAATGCAAGCAGCTGAGTGTTGGTGTCATCGTAGTAGTGAATACGAATCTCATCCAGTGCAGGCTTGCCGTCATGGTAGTCATCAAAGCGCTCAAGAACAACCTCGGTAGTGTCATCATTGCTCTTGATCTTGTACTTACCAGTACCAATAAGATTAGTACCAGTACCCCAATCAGCGCCAGCAGCCTCACAAGCCTTCTCTGGGAAGATACAGGCGTAAGAGATACCAAGAACGCTTACAAAAACAATGTAAGGCTCAGAAAGCTTAAAGGTAAAGTGAGTGTCATCCTGAACCGTAAGGCCCTCAAGCTCGGTGGCATTGCCAGCGAGCATCTCTGGAGCACCCTTAATCTTGTCAAAGAAACTGGTAGAGAGAGCCTTAGTCTCTGGCTTAAACATACGCTCAAAGGTGTACTTAACATCCTTTGCGGTCAAAGTAGTACCGTCGTGGAACTTGATACCTTCTTTGAGCTCACACTTAAGAGTAAGACCATCAGACTCAAAGGTTGGAATCTCTTTAAGCAGACATGGAACAAGCTCGTTATCCTCAGTCCAACGAAGGAGAGACTCACAAACAGAGTCTGCAACACCTGCGGACTGTGAGTTGTTTGCGCGCTGCATATCAAGGCCCTGCTTAGAGTTTGCGGAGCCGTAGCGAAGAATCTTCTTCTTATCAGAAGCCGCAGGAGTATCAGTGGAGGAAGGATTGCAGCCAGCCAACATCATAGATGCGCCACCACCAGCCGCTACCATACCTGATGCCTTCAAAAAAATTACGACGGCTGAGTGAATTTTTCCAGCATGTTAACCCTTCTTTCTTATTAAGACGATTTATAAGACAACCCTGCTGGGGTTAGATAACTATACAAAAACAATTACCAGCATTTACCTATATATACCTAGGATGAAATAGACATGAAACATTAAATTGCGACGATAATAACAAAATCTATTTACCTGCGTATTTTTGTTTAACTATATAGAAATTAGCTATATACAAGAATAAATAATGACTAAGCATTTTTTAGACAGTTGTCCGTTTTATCTATAAAAATATTGGCAAGCACCTAAGTGGTGCTTGCCAATACAAAGCAATCTGACAAGAAGATCATTTTAGTTTTTAGCGTCTACGCCTCATAAAAACCTACTACAGTTAGAGCTGATGCACCCATAATCATACTTGGAATAACTAGAAGTTCTTCTCCTGTGTTTGGAAGCTGAGATTTTTTTCTCTTTGCCTTCTTCTCTTTTACTGGAGAGGCTGGATTAGAAGGATCCTCTGGAGTTGGTGCTGGAGCTGGAGTATCAGACTTAACAGTTAGAGTAACCGTCTTTGAAGCCTCATAATCATTACCCGCAGCTGCAGCATTACCGTTGAAGTAATAGTAATACGTAATGGAGTATGCGCCAGGAGTCTTAGAAATCTCTTCTGCCTTCTGAGCAACAGTTGTTGCATCCATGATTGCGATATCAAGTACAACTGCACCACTCTGATCAACAACCTTAATACGAGCATCAGCAGAACCAGCAGCAGGGGTAACCTGATTATCATTGTGATCAACTATAGAATCAAGGTTGTCAGTGATGCCCCAGGTGTCCTGATTAGCAGTAATAGTGACATTATGGGCAGATACTACTTTTCTAAGCTCAGTATATAGAGGAGTAACGCCATTCTCATTAAGCACAACACTATCGGTAGAACCCTCAGAAGCGTAAATCTGAAGAGCACCAGTAGACCTGCTGGTATATGCATACTCCTGATACACATCGTCAGCAAGATCATTATCAACAGCGAGCTGCCAGCCAGGAATATTAAGGTAGAGTCCTCTATTGGAATTACCTGTGTGAACTGAATAGCCTAAGTCCTTCATTGCATCTTTGATATTAGTCAGATCAATGTAGTAAGCACCACCTGTATAGAGAGCATCATTAACGGTCGCGCTATGACGATCTTCGTACAGGATGTTGTCTACGTAGATGTCTCTCTTGGAGATAGTAGGCATAGCATTCTGCTCATCCTGAGGAATTGCATAATAACTACCGTCAGGATTAATGATTACACCAAGATACTTTTTATTGCTACCTAAAATTGAGTTGTTAGTTCCCTGCTCTAGGACTTGCCTTGCAAACCCTGATGGAAGTGCGAGGGTTTCCATAAGAAGTCTTATGGTCAAGTAGATACTGAGTAAGTGGAACATAATTTGTGCCATACAAATTAATGGCAGAAGGATTGGTGAGCGTCAGAGGAACCGTAAGGGTAATAGTCTCACCTGGAGCCAGAGAGCCAGAGATAGAGATAGAACGCATCTCAGAATCACTCTGACCAGCTGCCTGATATGCGGCATATGCATGAGCAGCTGGCTGAGCACCAGAACCACCGTTTAAACCGCCAATGTTCAGATTGATTGCAGTTCCTGCATTAGTTGACGAGAAAAATAAATCCAGTTGCACGCAAATCAGCATTAGAACCAGAGTTTACATAGCGCGTAAGTGGCAACTGCATAACCTCATTGACAGATACAGCAGAAGAAGAAAGATTAGTCACCTTAACTACAGCTTGCAAATTTTGATAGGTATCAATGTCTACAATAGAGCGATTCATCTGCGTAGTGTCATTGTCTTTGTATCCATAGTTAGATGTCTGACCAGAAGCGTCTGTGTAATAGAGAGAGCGCGCAATAAGGCCATCAGTACTTACGGATGGCGTAGTGTTTGAAGTTACTCCGTTATAGAACGAAGCGCTACTTGCAGCATACACCGCATGTGGTGCAAAGAACAGAGCTGCTAGTAAGCCAAACATAACAGCTAGAAGTGCACGGCTATGCGTCTTTGATGTCATGGATATATTCCTCCTCAGAAAAAAACTGGCTTGCTATTTTCCCACTTACATAACACGTAAGGAATGGAGATATTTATTAATCACATGAAAAAGAGACGCCATCTTACGATGACGTCTCTTGTAAATTGCCTGTAGCTACGCGAAGCGTATTACTACTCTGCAGCCTCTTCGGTCTGCTCAGCTGTTGCCTCAGCCTCAGACTCAACCATGTGAGCCTCAAGATCAGCCTCAGCTGCAGCTGCTGCAGCCTCTGCTGCTGCACGCTCTTCCTCAGGAAGTGGAGTGACCTCAATGTCAATTCCAAGAGTCTCTGCAGCTGCCTTCATAGACAGAGAAATGCGACGACGGTCAAGATCAATCTCCATGACCTTTACCTGCACAACATCGCCAACCTTGCAGACCTGGGATGGAGCGGTAACGTGCTGCTTAGCCATCTCGGAGATGTGGACAAGGCCCTCAACGCCATTACCAAGGTCAACAAATGCACCGAAGGTAACAAGCTTGGTGACAGTGCCCTCAATGATAGCGTCAACTGGGTACTTGGAAACAAGTACGCGCCATGGATCCTCAGAGGTCTGCTTGAGACCAAGGGAGATGCGCTCACGGTTAAGGTCAACGTCGAGAACCTGAACCTCAACCTCCTGGCCAACCTTAACAACCTCAGATGGGTGGTTAACGTGGTTCCAAGAAAGCTCGGAGATGTGGACCAGGCCGTCAATGCCGCCAAGGTCAACAAATGCACCAAACTCGACGATGGAGGAAACGTTACCCTTGAGCTTCATGCCAACCTGGAGCTTGCCCAGGATGTCCTGACGCTCTGCCTTACGAGCCTCCTCAAGGACAATACGGCGAGAAAGAACAACGTTGTTACGGTTACGATCCATCTCGATAACACGAGCCTCAATACGAGTGCCCATGAATGTACCAAGATCCTTGACACGACGAAGGTCAACAAGGGATGCAGGCAGGAAGCCACGGAGGCCAATGTCAAGAATCAGACCGCCCTTAACAACCTCGATAACCTCGCCCTCAACAGTCTCACCAGCGTTGAACTTATCCTCAACTGCCTTCCAAGCACGCTCGTACTCAGCACGCTTCTTGGAGAGAACCAGACGGCCCTCTTTGTCCTCTTTCTGAAGAACAAGAGCCTCGACATCCTCACCCAGGGAGATGACCTCTGCAGGGTTAACGTCTTTACGAATAGAAAGCTCACGAGCAGGAATAACGCCCCTCAGACTTGTAGCCAATGTCTACGAGGACCTCATCGCGCTCAATCTTGACGACGGTGCCGTTGACAAGATCTCCCTCATCAAAATCAGTGACAGTGCCGTCGATCAGGCTGTTCATTTCCTCATCGGAAATTTCATCCAAAGAGAAGATGGACGAGTTCTGAATCTCACTCAAAGGTGGACCCCTTCCAAAAACGGGGCCCCGGTCAACATGGTTGCTGCCAGAGTGCCAATACGTGGGCTTCTCTACTCGGAAACTTACATGCTCTCGGGGGCCAACAGATACAGTGCATAGCTTGACGCCATACGGGCAATAGGATAGCGCTCTTCGGCTGATTAAACAAGCCAAAGAGCGCTACTTTGCACAGCTATTACGCAAGTTTTACAAAATTTCTTCAAAGTTTATTTCTTGCGAGAAGATCTTGTTGTGCTTACGCACGAAGACGGTAGCCTTCTTTCTCTACGGCAGCTCGATACGCATCGACATCAATTGGATTTTTTTGCTGAGGACACGTGCCTGACCACCAGCTAGAGTAACCTGCGCCCATGTTCCCTCAATACTATCGAGAGCTCGAGTCACATGATTGACGCAGTTCTGGCAAGTCATACCACCAATCTCAAATGTTTGAACATAAGGGTAATGAGATTCATCTTTGTCTTCTGGACCATCTGCAGCAGAAACCTGCTCTGTGTTACAGGTAGCAACACCTGTTCCCTCATCAGAGCAGCAGCCTTTTTTTACCTGCAGCAATTCCGTAAACACGATAAACCGCAAAACCGCAAAGCGCTACAACAGCAAGAATAACAATGATATTGATTGGTGACATACAAACTTCCCTTCTGTTGCTGTTTTACTACCCATCATTTTCTAGATTATTCAAAAAAAATGATGTTTTTTTCTCGCAAAAATTTAACAGCAACAGCAAAAATCGTACTGCAGCTTAAGCAGAAAGCTTTGCGCCAAGACCGCGAAGAGCCTCAAGAGCATCGTCATCTGGCTCAAGGTTGCAGATAAAAGTCTCAACAACGTTGACACCCTCTGCTTCAGCATTCTGCTTCCAAGTCTCCATCCAGTCGCCGGTTCCCCAGTCATAAGAACCAAAGAGAGCGGTTGGCTTCTGGCCAAGCTTGCCTGCGCAGTCATTGAAGAGCTCCTCAAAATCAGGATCAAGCTCCTCATCACCCATTGCAGGGCAGCCAAAAGCAAATGCATCGTACTGATCGCACATATCCGCAGAGAACTCAGAAGACTCAATAGCCTCGGTGTCTGCAGCACTTGCAAGCTCTTTTGCCATTGCCTCAGTATTGCCCGTCATGGACCAATACACAACTGCTACTTTACTCATACATTTCCTCCTTCTGTGTCCAGGCTCCCCCTGGAAAAACTACACATTACTTTCAATACCTCAACAAGAAATCCAAGCACACCCCTTATGCAACCTGGCGTTTCTTGGTATTGCCATACGATGAGAGAATCTGCGCTAAAGATTCCCCTTGATAAAAAAACGATGCTTACAGTGCTCTTCCGCCTCTTTGAGTTGTTCTAAGCGCAGGCGTGTCTCTGACGTATTGTCATACACCTTCCACGCACCAGTAAAAAAAGCTCTAACTGACCGTTAATAAAACCTTGCACGTCAGCAAGTGGATAACCTAGAACAAGTCCAATCTCATGTGGAAACGCGCATCTTTTTTTGAATGAAAAAGCAAAAAAATTCTTGAACGCATGCTCTTCATCAGCGCTTTTACCGACTCAGTTGGATGACCAAACGATGCTAAAAAAACTCTCTATGCTCCGGTTTGGCGAGAATATCCTCCACAAGTGCAGGTCTATAAGCAACGAAGGATACTTTTCCACCCGAAATAGCAGAAGTTGCTAAAAGGGTCACTCCAAACAAAGAAAGCTCGTGAGTGGCGCGGCACAAAAAGGATCTGAGTGTGGAACTGGTACAGCTTACGCTTGCACAAGAGTTGCACAACTTATGTGAGGTAAAAGAAAAAAGAGCAGCTGGTTTCATATGCACAATTACTCCTGCAGCGCAGCGTACAAAGGTTGCCGCAAATTCATGACAAAGCTCAGGAGTATAGATTGTTCTTGCGCTTGTACTGGAAGAGACGGAATCAAATACATACGTAGAGGGAGTGACAGCGCTTTGGAGCAAGAGATTTTCAGTAGAAGTCAAATAATCCATGCCACGCCTACTCCCTTCGAAAAAGTGCGCCGCCGACTTAAAGGGAGCCGACGGCGCCGGAATTCCGGACCCTTGGAGAGGGGAAAGGTTCCGGACTGATAAAGCAAAAAAAGTAGAAAGGTTTTCAAGCTCACAGATGATACATAAACAAGTTAACCATATCTAACTATCTAAAGTGTAAGACTTAGCTAACTATTTGCAAGTGATAAACCAAAATATTTTTTCTTTTTTGGATGAAAAAAGCTCTTGTTTCTCTTTTGCAAGAAACAAGAGCTTGTGAGCAGTTCATCGACAGCTTAACTGCGCCAAAAATACTTTCTAAGCAGCTTGTCCATCTGTCAGAAGCATCTTTACCTCTGAAGGAACATACGGATTATGAGCTGCAGAGGAAAGCAGTGACCTGGTATTAGCAAGCGTAACCGAAAGCGTCAAAAGGTTATGAAGGTATGCAGCAGTGCTTACCGTTATAAGACCTGCTACACCCGCAGCGATGAAAGAGCTGTTCAGCGCAACAATTGTGCGATAGTCAGCATGAATCCTCTTCATTACCTGCTGGCCCAAAAGACGCATGATTACCAAAGATTCAAGCGAATCATTCTTAATTGAAATATCCGCAACAGCACGAGCAATATCAGTTGCATCAGAAAGCGCCAGTGAAACATCAGATACGGCTAGTGCAGGTGAATCGTTGATACCATCGCCCACCATTGCAACGGTGTAACCCTCCTGCTGGAACTTCTTAACATACTCGCACTTATCCTCTGGGAGAATCTGTGCGACGTAGTCATCAAGACCAAGCTTCTTAGCAACACTTGCTGCAACGTTTTCTGAGTCGCCGGTCAGCATAACCATACGCTTAACACCAAGAGCACGAAGCTGCGTAATAGTTGCTGCTGCATCTTCCCTTACAGGATCGGTAATACAAATTGCTGCAATAAGTTTTGAATCCTCGGACATAAAGATAATGGACGAGGTTGGGGCAATCTGTGCAAGATCGTCCTGAATTCCCTCCGGCATTGGAGTTCCTTCATCGTCAAAAATGAAGTGAGCAGAGCCAATACAGACCTCTTTGTCATTTACCTTAGTACGGATACCGTGGGCAACAACGTATTTAACCTCAGCATGGAACTCATCCTTATGCTTCAAGCCACGAGTCTTAGCCTCGTTGACAATCGCACGAGCCATACTGTGTGGGAAGTGCTCCTCAATACAAGCAGCAAGACGCAGAAGCTGATCTTCTGTGCGATCACAGAAGCTGACAATGCACTCAACATGTGGAACAGCCTTGGTCAGCGTACCTGTCTTGTCAAAGACGATAAGATCTGCTGCGGCGATCTTCTCGAGGTATTTTTCCGCCCTTTACGGTCATGCCAAACTTAGCAGCCTCATCCATGGCGCTTGCAACCGCAACAGGAGTGGAAAGCTTAATAGCGCAGGAGTAGTCAACCATAAGAACGGTCATGGCCTTAGTAATGTTGCGCGTGAGACCCCAAATGCCAAAGAATGCAAGGAAACTGTAAGGAACCAAAGCATCAGAAAGACGCTCTGCCTTTGACTGTGCACCTGCCTTAAGCTCTGAGGACTGCTCGACCATATCAACAATGTTATCGATACGAGACATTCCTGGAGGAGCCGTGACGCAGACCATAAGGTCTCCATCTTCAAGTGCAGTACCAGCGTAAACAGTAGAGCCAACCTCTTTAGTAACAAGACGCGACTCGCCTGTCATGGCGGCCTCATTCATCTGGCCGACGCCTTCAACAACCTTACCGTCAACAGGAAGAACACCGCCAGCGCGCTGATGCAAAATCATGCCTTTCTCGACCTCAGAAAGAGCAATGACAACATCTTTGCCATCAATGCGAGCCCAAACGTTCTCAGAGCGCGTAATGAGGCCATCACGCAGTGCAAGACGAGCACGGCTTGCCACGTGGTTCTCCATAGTTGTAGAAAGCTCAAGCAAGAACATGACGGTAGAAGCATCTGCCCACTCATTCCTCAGAATAGAAGTGGTAATTGCAGTTGCATCCAAAACCTCAACAGTAAGTTCTTTCTTGAGAAGGCGCTTAACGCCTTCCACGACAAATGGAATTGCACGGAGAATGACATAGGCGTAGTTTGCAACTGCTGGAAGAGGCAAAGAGCGTATAATCCAGCGGCGAGCAAACGTAGTCACAACTTCCATCTGGAAGCGGTTGTTCTCAAGTGCCATCTCAATAGAGCTGCAGAAATCTTCAAGACCCGCCTCTTCTTCTCGAGGCAAATTTAAGACATCAAAAAGCTCTGACAGCAGCAAGTACCTGATCTCTCTTAAGAGGATCAAACCTCAGCAAAAGAGAGTCATTTGCCATGTGCACTTCTGCGTGACGAACACCGTCAACACGCATCAGCTCATAGGAAATTCCGCGGGCTTCAGCCTCATCAATATGACCCAGGTCGCATTTTGCACGAATGCGACCTGAGATTTCATTAGTAATTGTGAAGCGCATAAACTATGCCTGTGCGCCCTCTGCGTCGACCTGCTTGGTAACCTCAGCGCGGATACCCTCCTCGAGCTCAGCAAGGCGAGCACGAACTGCAGCGTCAATCTTGGACTCACGACGAGCCTCTGCAACAACGTCGTTAGCCCTCGTCAACAACGTTCTGAGTCTCTGCAGCAACGCGATCAGTTACGCGAAGGCCGCATGCAGTTGCCTTAACAGCTACCTTGTGAAGAGTGCCGTTAGAAGCAAGGCCAGCAACAACGCCAGCAATTGCAGCACCGCTAGCTGCGAGACACCAATTAGTCAATTTCATAACAATCTCCTATCTGCTTTTTGCAAATTAATCGGTTAGTGACATATTGAAGATACGGGTTTTTTTGACAAGAAAACAAGTGAAAATCATTACTAATTGGTTATCCTAATGAAACAATTGTACACAAGTAATTTCTTACCTGCGAAAACGTTTCCTATGGTTAGCCGTGGTGTACATATAAATTTTGTGAAGAAGCTGCTCTGAGGCGTTACTTAAATATTTGATACCTTGTTCATTTGGATTAACAAATTAATGAAACATAACATCTCCTCTGTGTTATTGCTGTGAAATTTAAATTGTACACAATTTATTTGTGTTAAGCTAATCCAAGCGGGGTACACTACCCTTAGAAAATAAACCATCCAATGCCACGGACTACCCAAGGCTGGTTGAAAGGAACATCATGGCAAACACCAACATCTATGACCTCTCTGTAGAAGAGCGTGATGGATCTCTTACTTCCCTCTCCTCATTTGACGGTAAGGTTCTTCTTATTGTTAATACTGCAACTGGATGTGGTTTTACCCCACAGTATGAGGATCTTGAGCGTATTTACGCTGCTTATAAAGATCAGGGCTTTGAAATCTTGGACTTCCCTTGCAATCAGTTTGCAGGCCAAGCCCCTGAGTCCGATGAAGAGATTCACCAGTTCTGTACTATGAAGTTTGGCACCAATTTCCCACAGTTCAAGAAGGGCGACGTCAACGGAGAGACCGCAAATCCTCTCTTTGAGCGTCTTGCAACAGCTTTCCCCTTCCAAGGCTTTTGGTAAGGGCATCAAGGCCCTTGCGCTAGATAAATTTGCAAAGGCAAACAATAAAAAGTTTGGCGACAAGGCTTATATCATGTGGAACTTCACTAAATTCCTTGTAGATCGCCAGGGAAACGTTGTTGCCCGTTTTGAGCCAACCACCGATATGGCAGAAGTTGAGTCTGCAATTAAAAAAACCTACTTGCGTAAGGCGAGAGGACCGGTCCGCTCATGAGTTCTTCTCAAAAAGAATTACAGTCCGTTGCAGTCGCTAGCACTTTTGCTAGCGACTCTTCTACACTCGACAACTCCCCGATATCCCCGAGCTTCTCCTCAAAAACCAGCTCTGCTTCCCACTCTACAGCGCCTCAAAAGAAGTGGTGCGAAGGTATACTCCGCTACTTAAGCCCTTTAATCTAACGTATACACAATACATTGCCATGATGGCGCTTTGGGAACATGAATCCTTGGATGTCAAAAACCTTAGGTGAGCTTTTTATTTCTTGATTCAGGCACCTTGACCCCACTTCTCAAAAAAAGCTTGAGGAGAAGAGCCTTGTACTGCGTCAAAAAAACAGGTAAAGACGGACGTCAGCTAATTGTTTCTCTTACCCAAAAAGGCAAAGACCTGAGGCGAGAAATGCAAGTAGTCCCACATCAGATTGGCTCATGCGTTAATCTCTTGCCCGAAGAAGGCGCTGAGCTTAAACGATTGCTTTTTAAAGGTTCTTTCTAACGTTACGGAAAGCTAGATTTACTATGACCCAATCACAGGTAACTATAACCTCTTCTGAACGTGAAACCGCCATTGTACGCACTAGCGTCATTGGCATTACAGCCAATGTTGCTCTTGCGGCATTCAAAGCAGCTGTGGGCATTTTATCTAACTCAATTGCCGTTACTCTTGATGCAGTGAACAATCTCTCCGATGCAATCTCATCAATCATCACCATTGTGGGAACCAAACTCTCTAACAAAAAAGCTGATCGCGAGCACCCCTTTGGACACGGACGCATCGAATACATCACTACAACAGTAATTGCTGCAATCATTATGTATGCAGGTATTTCTTCACTTATCAAATCTATCCAAGACATCATGGATCCTGTTACTCCAAACTATAGTCCCCTATCTTTAGTCATCATTGCAGTAGCTGTGCTCGTAAAGATTATTTTGGGTCACTACGTCCGCTCTGTAGGTAATCGCGTAAACTCCGACACCCTTATTGCGTCGGGTTCAGATGCACTTTTTGACGCTACACTCTCCACTTCTGTTTTAACAGCTGCGCTTATCTTTATCTTTACAAAAATTAGCCTTGAGGCATATGTAGGCGTTATTATCTCTGTGTTTATCATTAAAGCTTCAATTGAGCTGTTGCAGGGCTCCATTAAAGAAATTATTGGCATGCGTCCCGACACTGCTCTTTCAACACTTATTTACAACATTGTGAAAGAGGATCCAGACGCAGAAGGCGTCTACGACCTTATTATCCACAGCTATGGCCCAGATAAATTTGTTGGCTCATTCCACACTGAGGTTCTTGATACCACTTCAGCCATTGAGATTGATACGATGACTCGTCGCCTGAATACAGAAATTTTTAGGCAAACATCAGGAAAAATCATTATTTCAGCTATTGGTATTTATGCGAGAAACACCACCGATAATCGCATTGTAAAAATGCGTACTGAAGTAACTGAAATGGCTTTAGCTCATGAAGGTGTTCTTCAAGTTCATGGTTTTATTGCTGACATTGAAAAATCAATTTATGGCCTTTGACACTGTTATTGAGTTTGGTTATGACGGCAAAGCAAATTGTTCACGATATTATTCATGAAGTAGAAGCAGCCTACCCTGACATGAACGTCTCGGTTCTTTTTGGACCGCGATACAAGCGGTCTTTCTGAACATGAAGAAGACAGAGACTTACACTAAAAAGCAAATAAATACATCTTAGAAAGGGGCGAGCCGCCGACACCCAGAGTCAGCGGCTCGTGTTCTACGCTCGCAAGAAAGGGAGAGGGTCTTTCTCCGAGCTACGGGAACCTGAATGAAGCAAGCAAGTAAATTGCTTTAAAAAAACATAGTAAGTTAACCGAGGAAAACTTACAAGAATCTTTTTAGTTTTTTTATCTAATTTCGGAAACTCTACAAAAAGTTAGACTAAGTTTACATGTCTATGGATTTTTATCTTATATCAAGAAAGTCCGAGATAAATGTGTATTCTCGCCCTTGTTTTTTTGAATAATCTTTTTCAAATAAGGGTTCATTACTTATTTTGAGGTTCTCCATTTTGTACTTACGTAGAGTAAACTCACTTTGAATTACAAGAGAAGTCTCATCAGCTGTTATTGCGTTGACATGATGATCTATTTCTGTCGGATCGCTAAGAGCTTCTCCTTCAATTGAATATAACTGCAGTGAAGTGTTAGAGGAAGAGCTGCCATTCCATGGTTGATTTACAACAAGAATCTTGTCTCCAATACCAGAAATCTCATAAACTAACTTTCCAGTTTGAATGTATTGTATTTCCTTTTTCTTTACATCATAGATTCCAAATCCCCTATCCTTTGAAGGCTCTGAAGAGCTGGAGTACCAGGGAAGAAAAATTCTATCTCCAATTAGCTTTGGTCGGAACACAACAACATATTTTTGGCTCTAACTGTACTTTCTTTATTTCTTCTAAATCAAGAGAGTAGTGAGTCAAATAACAGTTATCAAAATTTGAATCACTTTGTGAAAAAAAGTAATGACGTCATCAGTTGTGCAAATAAGTGAGCAGTCATGTTCCTTTTTAATCTCAATTTTTTTCAAATCGCCTGTCTGACGATTAACTCGTATTACATTCATACATCCATTAAGGTTATTTAACGAGAAAACGTACTGACTATTACATCCACATTCTTCGAGAGAGCTTACTTGCACATCGTAAGAAGAAACTCGACCATTAACTGCGGATATTAGGCGAATATAATGATCTGCTGCGATACCATTTATTCCTTTAGGAGCAATACAAATCGATCTCTCAAATACCTGAGAGACAGTAACTCCGTTACTTATCATTGCAAATGGCAACTCTAGTGTTGCAACTTTTTCTAATGACTCATCGAAAAAGATTGCCCGACTATGAGGGAGATCTCCTTGCGTTTCTAGAGCACAATATGATGCGTGTTCTAAAGACCCTATTAAAGGATATGAGCTTGTGGAGCGTTCAATATTGTCACAACTAGATAAAGCTATGGCACAAAAGCTCATGAGTCCTGTTCTTAATAGCCCTCTTCGAGTAATCATCTAGAATGCCTAAAGATTACTCTTGTTTGATTTGACTCCACTAGAGCAACAGGCCAAAGTAATCTTTCTTCAAACGGTGAAATTTGGCCATCGATTGCATAAATATTAGTGGGAGTAATAAAGATAAATAAAACAGCAACTAGTATTAGAGATAAACCAGAAGTGCATTTTTTTAAACATGACTACTCCCTTCTCTTTCTTACATAATCTCATTGATAATTTATATAAACAAAAAAATTTTACGCTGAATGGTATCTTTTTAAAACGTGGCTGGTTGAATTCACTGTCAAAAAAATATCCTTATTTGCATTTCAAATAATTACTATGCAGCCTGTATATCACTTTTGGAAACTACAACAAAATGAATTAATTTTAAAGTTTAATACAAACAAAATCCCCCACACCAAATTGGCGTGGGGGATCAGGTCAGCTTACTAAGCTAGTAGTAGCTTATGCCTTTGCAACCTCGGTAAGGTTGGTAAGAATCTTATCGTTCTTCTTATCCCACTTTGGAGCAGGACGGAAGAGCTGGAAGAGAATTGCTGCCAAGAAGGCAAAAGCAATAACAGTCCAGACACCGAAGGAACCAAGGACGAAGAACTCCCAGAACTGGTTGATAATAAGACCAACAATCCATGCAAAAGTGCACTGATAACCAATAGCAAACCAGAACCACTTGGAGTCATTCATCTGACGACGAATGCTACCAATTGCTGCGAAGCAAGGTGCGTCAAGCATGTTGAATGCAACAAATGCGCACATAGCACCAACGTGGAGAATACCACCAGCATCGGTGAACATGCCTGCGAAGCCAGACCACATGGTAACGGACTTCTCGCTTGCATCACCAAGACCGTAGAGAACACCAAAGGTAGAAACAAGGTTCTCTTTTGCGATCAGAGCGGAGATGGAAGCTGCAGTTGCCTGCCAGTTTGCAAATCCAAGAGGAGCAAAGATAACGCCGATGAAACCACCAACAGCTGCAAGCAGGGAGAAGTCCATGACATTCTCGGGAGCGCCCTCGATGCTTGGAAGGTAACCAAAGACGCCGTTTGCGCCCTCCCAGGTTGCCCAACCAAAGTTGGAAAGAACCCAGATACCAATAGCCGCTGCGAAGATGATGGTACCGGCCTTAAGGATGTATGCAGAGATACGCTCCCAAACGTGCATTGCCCAAGACTTAAGAGAAGGCATGTGGTAATCAGGAAGCTCCATAACAAATGGTGCAGGCTCGCCCTCAAATGCCTTAGTCTTCTTCAGCATGACTGCAGAAATAACAATCATTGCAACGCCAAGGAAGTAGAAAGCAGGAGCAACCCACCAAGCAGAAGAGCCACCAATAAGAACACCCATAACCAAAGCAATGATTGGCTGCTTTGCGGAGCAAGGAATCATGGTGGTGAGCATTGCAGTCATACGGCGGTCCTTCTCGTTCTCAATGGTACGAGTAGAAAGAACGCCAGGAACACCACAGCCAGAAGAAATCAGAAGTGGAATGAAGGACTTGCCGGACAGGCCAAAGCGACGGAACACGCGGTCCATAACAAAGGCAACACGGCTCATGTAACCGCAGTCCTCAAGGAAGCACAGCATAATGAAAAGAACAAGCATCTGTGGGATAAAGCCAAGGACAGAGCCAACGCCGCCGATAATACCGTCAACTACAAGGCTAGTGACAACGGGGCTTGCGCCAGCGCCTGCAAGAGCACCGCGAGCAAGATCAGGAATACCTGGGACATACATGCCGTACTCAGATGCCTCTGGCTCGGTAGCAGCACCCTCAACAGCAGTCTTAAAGCCTGCAATAGTTACGCCACCCAGAGTCTGAAGCTCCTGACCCTCAGCAAGGATTGGGTTGCCATCAGCGTCAAGTTGAAGAGGATTGTCGTCAGTGTCAACGAAGTTGCCATCCTCGTCATGAACAGGTGCACTCAGAGCAACAACGCTCTTCTTGGCAGCCTCTTCCTCAAAGTTAGTAATAGCCTCAGAATCCCACTCTTTTGCCTCAATAGCAGCGCGGACCTCAGTGGTATCAATACCATCCTCATCAGCAGCATTGAGATAGGCATCAATCTGATCACCATAGTGGTGAGAGTCAAACTCTTCCTTTGCCTCGTTGTACTCGGCGTCGCCGATACCCATGAAGTGGAAACCCTTGTCAAACAGGTTCTCGTTGACCCAATCAGTAGCTCCCGTACCAACGGTAGAAATGGAGATGAAGTAAACAAGAGCCATGATGATGACGAAGATAGGAAGACCGAGGATACGATTAGTAACAACACGGTCAATCTTCTCAGAAGTGGTCAGCTGCTTAGGAGCCTTCTTGACGCAAGCTGCCATAACGCCAGCAATCCACTCATAGCGGTCAGAGGTGATGATAGACTCAGCATCGTCATCACGAGACTGCTCAACGGCAGCGATAATCTGCTCGAGCTCTGCGGTCTTCTCGGAAGTAAGGTTCAGAGGAGCAATTGCATTTGCATCGCGCTCGAAGACCTTAATGGAATACCAACGGGACAGGGTTGCAGGAGCAAGACCCTCGATTGCAGCAGCAATCTTGCCAAGGGCCTCTTCAACCTCTGGGGCAAAGCACTTAACACCCTCAGCAGGAGTTCCCTCCTGGCCAGCCTTAATTGCCGTATTTACCAGAGTATCAATGTTCTTGTTACGAAGTGCGGAGACCTCAATAACCTCAACGCCAAGCTGCTTAGAGAGCTCTGCGGTATCGATTACGTCGCCAGACTCCTTAAGAAGGTCAACCATGTTAAGGCCAAGAACAACAGGGCGGCCAGCCTCAAGAATCTGAGTTGTCAGATAGAGGTTACGCTCCAAGTTGGTGACATCGAGAAGGTCAATAATGGCGTCAGGACGCTCATTAATGAGGTAATCACGAGTTACCTGCTCCTCAGGTGAATAAGGAGACAGAGAGTAAATACCAGGAAGGTCGACAAAGGTGACGTCCTTATCGGCACGCCAATTTGCCTGCTTCTTCTCAACGGTAACGCCTGGCCAGTTGCCGACGTAGCCGTTTGAGCCCGTAAGCTCATTGAATAGGGTGGTCTTACCGCAGTTTGGGTTACCTGCAAGACCAATAATAGTCTTTTGTGCCATTAGGCTTCCTCTACCTTGTGAACGTCTACTACTTCAATGCTTGCAGCTTCATCCTTGCGGATAGAAAGCTCGTAGCCACGAACTGTGAGCTCAATTGGGTCTCCCAGTGGTGCTACTTTCTTGACGTAAACCCTCAGTGCCCTTAGTAAGGCCCATGTCCATGATGCGACGTTTCACGGCGCCTACACCCTTTAGCGCAGCAACCGTGCAACTCTCCCCCACCTTAACTTCTTTCAGAGTTGCCATAACCTTCCTTTCATCGAAACACGTATTAAAAAGCCGCGGGTTTTACCAGCAGCGCAATACAACAAAGTGTTTAGAGCGGAGAAACCATGATGTGCGACGACATCTGACGGTTCAGTCCAAGTCGTGCGCCCTTAACGCTGACAATAACGTCTCCGTTAACGCGTGAAATAACTTTTACCTCTGCACCTTCAACAAATCCAAGTGTAGAAAGGTGCTGACGAAGGTCAGAAGCACCCTTAACCGCTACGATTACAGCAGTCTCTCCCTCACCAAGCATGGCAAGAGGTAGTACTGGACCAGAAGCCACAGAATCCTGTGAGGTCTTTTCTGTATCCATGCATCCTCCCAAAGTAGTAGTCGACAAACTTAGTACGCCAATTCAAACTTATCCTTCATAAGTATCATCTAAAAGTTAATGCAATTCAACTTTCAATTAATAAATAAACTAAAAAGAAGGCGAGAAACGCCATCTACCGGTAGTTTCTCGCCTTTAAAATATTGCATTTTTATTTCACGCAGAGCTATTTATATAGAACTATGCATGATTTTTGCTGCATAAAAGCCCAAATATATACTTTGTATCAACCTGTATTCTGCAAGCCTGCCGCAACTCCAGACACCGTACACAAGATAAGGTAGGTAATGTGTGCACGCTCCTCTGGAGTAAGCATATCATCTCTTGTGCGAAGCTCGGACAGGGCATGCACCTGAGTAACCGAAAGAATATTAACAAACGGCAAACGCAGGCGGATAACAGGTCCAAGTACGCGGCGGTTCTCCAAAGGCCACTTATTGCCCGTAATATCCAGCACCCACTTACGTGTGAGCGCCATCTCAGAAAGAACCATCTCTGAAAGCTCAGAGCGATCTCCCAAGGCCAGGTAAAGTCTTGCAATACGAGCATCAATCTTTGAGATAGACATCTCAATGTTATCAATAAAGGTGGTGAACAGAGGCCACTCTCTATATGCCTCGCGCAGGCGCTCGATATCCCCTACCACCTCGCAGGCACTGCCCAGTCCGTACCAAGCGGCCAGGTTAATACGAGCTTGTGACCACGAGAAAATCCACGGAATAGCACGCAGATCATCAAGGGATTTTTGCGCCAAGACCACGTTTTGCAGGTCTTGAACCAATGGGGAGAAGACCAATCTCTGTCAACGGAGTTACCACAGAGAACCACTCTGCAAAGCCTTCGGAGTGGATAAGCTCTAAGAAGCGCTGCTTGGAAGCCTGATCAAGCTCTGAGGCAAGCGAAGCAAACTTGACGTCTGTCTGGGTGTTCTTCTGCTCAATAGAAGGAGCCATCTGAAGCAGCGTTGCACCCGCAACGGACTCTACGTGACGACGGGCAAGCGTTGGATCACCGTAGCGAGCAAAGATAACTTCTCCCTGCTCAGTAAGTTTAAAGCGGCCGTTGACTGAGCCTTTGGGCTGAGAAAGAACAGCACGGTTTGCAGGTCCGCCACCACGACCAACGGCACCGCCACGACCATGCATCAAAATGAGGTCAATATAGTTCTTCTGTGCCCACTCTGCCAAAGCTGCCTGAGTCTTATGCAAAACGAGGGTAGCAGTGGTTGGCCCTTCATCCTTTGAAGAGTCGGAATAGCCCAGCATGACTTCTAGCTTGCGATTTGTCTGGTTCAGACGTGCCTGTACCTCAGGAAGCTGAATAACTTGGTCAAGCGTTGCAACGGCGTTTTCAAGGTCTTCAATCTGCTCAAACAGAGGAATAACGTCAAGCACAGGTACGTCTTCCTCGTTAGTAAACGCAAGACGTGCAAGCTTGTAAACATTCTCCACGTCCTGAGCAGACTGTGTGAACGAAATAATATAACGACGAGCAGCGTTAACGCCGTTCTTTTTCTGGATTGAGCCAATAGCCCTAAAAGTATCCAATACCTCTTGCGTCATAGGATCAAGCTTAGCGGCTTTCTCAGCAGTTGATGGATGCGCCTCAAGATCTGCTAGTGCACGCTTATGCACCAAGGAATGCTGACGGAACTCCATCTCTACCAAGTGGAAACCAAAGGTCTGAGCCTGCCAGATGAGCTTCTGAACGGGGCCATAGGCAATACGACGGGCACCTGCCTGGGCCAGAGAATTCTGAACAACACGCAGGTCAGCAATGAACTCTTCAGCATTTTCATACATGAGGTCGGCGTTGCGTTCAACCGTTGCACTTAAACGGCCAGAAATAACGCGCATAGCTGCGCGATGAAGCTCAGAACCAGCCTTATCGATAGCGCGAGCAGTAAGCACCTGGCTCATCTCTACCTGCTGTGCCCAAAGATTTGCAAGCGCAGGAGATGCTGGAGTTGAAATACCATCAAGCGTGAGACCACGACTGACTTCTTTAGTTGCTTTAGCCAATGCTTGAAGTACGTGTACACGGTACTTCTCGGCAACTTGGCGAGAAACCAATGCAGTGACGTTGGGATTACCGTCACGGTCGGAGCCAATCCAGCTACCTGGGCGGAAGAATGGTGGACATACAGGAGGCACACAACCAGCGTTTTCTCCCAACTCCCAGTTATCAAAGCGGCGATACACCGAAGGAACCATCTCAAACAACGTAGTATCAAAGATGTTAAGAACGGTGTCTGCCTCTTCCAAGGGAGTTGGCTTTTTGTGACCGATTGGAGAGGTACGGAACAGGCCGTCAATCTCTTGTAGCATGCGGCGTTCGTTTTCCATGCGAGCAGGTCCGCCTAACTGCTGGCGCTCATCAAGAAGCACCGAAATAGTGCGAATACGACGCTCGACATTTTTTTACGACGTGCCTCAGTTGGATGTGCTGTAAAGACTGGATGGAACTCAAGACGTTCAAGGCGAGCTCGCGCCTCTTCTGCACCGCACTCATCAATAAGCTGTTTATAAGCAACAGTAATCTCATTGATAGGGTCATCCGAAGATGTAGGCTCAACCGATGCCTCACGAGAGCGCAGGCTGGTAACGCGGTAGTTCTCTTCGCAAAGATTTGCCAGATGGAAGAAGGTTACAAAGGCGCGCATCAAAAGCACGGAATCTTCAATGCTCAGGCTATCAATAGTAGAGGCAAAACGAAGAAATGCGTTAAGTGACTCTTTTTTTCTGAATCCACTTTAAGTACCGCGTTAATTGCCTCAAGGAGCAAAAGGTGTGCGCGTAGTTGGCAGATCGTCAGGACCCGCATTGATAGCCTCAACCAGCAAAGTATCAAAGCTCTTGAGAAGATCTGGGTTGTACTCAGAAAGAACCTTTCTAACCAGACGCAGGAAAAAAAGTTAGGTTATCTCGCAAAGGAGCTGGGGCTTTTAGCGCCTGAATAAGAGTACGAGCTGCAGCAATCTCATTTCCACGACGCTCAAGGAGTGTCTGTGTTACCTCGGAAGCTGCTGCATCATCGATGGGTTTCTCGTCAAAAGAAGCATTGCTGGGCTCTAGATTTGAATCTTGAGGGTTGCCTGCCATGCCCATCCTTTCGTCATGTGACTCAGAGTACGTACTATCTACCATACCCATTTGTAACAATCTACGCACGATTGTTTGTCAATCTGTTACCCTAATGTACATCGTGCACTACAATCGATACAACAAATAAAAAAATTGATAGGTAAAAGTTTCTGGCCGAATAAAGAAGATCTTAGGTTTGTATGTTTAACCCATTCAAGAAAAAGTCGTACTGCGTACAACAATTCTTCCGTACATAAACAGGTCACACGCCTGCGAACCCCTCGCTACCAGCTTGATGACTCCACTGCAACCGGAGGTCAGTCAGGCATTGTTATCACTTGGTGGACAAGGCTGCTTTCTGCTGTAGTATCTGGTGATATTGCCAATCAAAATGAACAATACCTGGCGCATCAAACATCACAGGACTATATCTTTAATGCTCTTGGACAGGGCGCCTGGGGCGCACTTTTTCCCTCTTTGACGGTTGTCTGTTCTCAGCTTGTTGGTGTTGAACAGGCTGGTCTTTTCTCTATGGCATTTGTGGTGGCAACACTTTTGTTGTTTGTTGCCCAATATGGCGTTAGAACCTATCAGGTTTCTGATTTGAACGAACAACGTAATTTTTCTGATTATCAGCTTCAGCGCGCTGCTACCGTTATTGTCATGGTGGTAGCAGGCCTTATTTGGTGTGTCTTCAAAGGTTACACCGAACCTATGTTTTCCATCTGCACGGGAACTTTGCTCTTTAGGGCCGTGGATGGCTTGGCTGATGTCTATGAAGGTCGTCTGCAGCAAAAAAGACAAGCTCTATCTAGCGGGACTTAGTCAAGCGCTAAGATGCAGCACCAGCTTTATTATCTTTTTCCGTGGTACTTTTTTTCTAACCAGAAATCTTGTATGGGCAAGCTGGGGAATGGGCATTTGTGCACTCATTACCCTTATATTTATCTCTGCTCCCCTTGCAATTCTTGAAACCGATAAAAAGTGCTCGTGCAAAAATTTCTCACATTAAAGATATCTTTGTACAGTGCTGGCCTCTCTTTTTGGCGCTTTTCCTTTACAACCTCATTGACTCGCTACCAAAGTTTGCTATGGAAGGCACGCTTTCTTACAGTAATCAGCTGTATTTCAATGCAATTTATTTTTCCAGCGCACACTATTTTTAATGATCTCTACGCTCATCTATCGTCCGCAGCTCTTCAAGCTTGCAAGCTTGTTAGAAACATCCATTCATACCCCTGCAAATAAAAAAAGCGTTTTGGCGTTATAGTACTTGCAATGTTTGGAGCTATTGCCGTAGTTACCGCAGGTACTGCCGCCTTTGTGGAGATTATTGGAATACCGCTTAACAGTTTGTTGTATGGCGTTGACTTTGAACAGTATCGAGGACTGGCGCGCATTATGGTTGCCACCGGTGGACTTTGCGCTGCTATCGACTTTTTGTATCAGCTCATCACTATCATGCGAACTCAAAAAGTTGTTACCCGCGCATACCTTATTTCATTTGTTGTCTCTATCCCCATTATCTGGATGATGGTCAGCTTTACTGGTCTTAACGGTGCAGTTATTGGTAGCTTCTCCTCTATCCTGATTCTCTTCTTGCTTCTTATCAGCGAATACGCCGTAGTGCGCCTCAAAGGCTAAGCACATAAGCAACACCCAAATACAAAAATCCCTCTGATCCATATCCTGGAACAGAGGGATTCTTTTACGTTCATAAGGCGAAAAACCCGTCTGCTAGACGGTCTTCTCGACAAGAGAACTTAGAAGGAGCAAGCTCCGCCAATAGTGCAGGCAGCAGCTGCTGCAGCATCGTCGTCATCTGAATCATGTGCGTCAGAGACGTGGAAGGCCTCAGAGAGGTAGTTAATGATGTCGCCGGACTCATACATTGCCTTGCCGTCAATGAACAGACAGGGAACCTGACGCTTGCCGCCAACCTCAATGAGGCGCTCACGAGCTGCATCATCAGCAACAATGTCATGCATAGGAAGCTCGATGTTGTTCTGCTCCATGAAGGACATAACCTTGTGGCAGTATGGGCAGGTTGGCTTATAGAAAAGCTCAAGATTCTGAGTAGCCATAAAAAAACTCCTTTTTGTTAGTAATTACTACTACTTGGTCTATACCCACCATAGCGTAGTTGTTTCACATGGATTTGGTTATAGAGGCTTAGTCGGAGAAAACTCTAGAAAAATCGATATCTAGCGTGGCATAAAAATAGCCGCATAAGGCGGCTATTTAATAGTTGATGGTGCCAGCAACCAGGATCGAACTGATGACCCCCGCTTTACGAGAGCGGTGCTCTACCAACTGAGCTATGCTGGCATGCAAAAGCGCGCTAACAACTATACGGGCAAGACCTCTTTAATTCAAGCAAGAATACTAAAGAAGCCCGAGAACACCACGAACAAGACGTTCAAGATCGTCTGCGTACTTCTCGGATGCCTCTAGAACACTCTTGTGTGTAGTTCCATGAGCACCTGCTGGATTTGCAGCAAGCGTTAGAGCCAATACGTTCATATCAAGAGCGCGGGCCATAATGACTTCAAGAGCTGTGGAAACACCGACGTATGAGACGCCAAAGCTACGAAGCATAGCAACTTCTGCAGGAGTCTCAAAGTTTGGTCCCAAAAAGACCTGCAAAGATACCCTCGTTAAGCTCAATCCCAAGGTCATCGGCTACGCCGCGGGCAAGCGTTCTTAGATAAGGAGAAAAAGCATCATTCATATCTACAAATGGTGTTTCAACATCACGAAGACCTGCCCACTCTGCCAACGGATTAGTTCCAGTGAGGTTGATCTGATCAGTGATGACACCAAGGCCAGTCTTTGCGTTACCAGAAACAGCGCCTGTTGCACCTGCAAAGATAATGTCCTTACAACCCAGATGATGTGCATGCTGAACAAGAGAGGTTACCTCGGCCGCGGAATAGCCCTGATAGAGGTGAACACGACCCGGATATACAACTACAGGCACCCCATCAATAGTACCAATGGTTGCCTCGAAGGTATGTCCCGCCATAGGAGAAGCATTAACAGGAAAGCCTGGAATATCGCGATAATCAATGCGTCTAACTGGCTTTACCAAACTAGCAAGATGTCCCAAGCCAGTTCCCAAAATAAGGGCAACGGGATGCTCGACAGATGGGCTTACATTCTCAATGGTTTTCTCGGTAACCACGCAAATCCCCTCCTCTAAGAGGTGACGAGTGAGTGTTCCCTCGCCAGAAATAAGATTTCCTGAGTACGTACCATCATAAATCTCATGAACGCCACAAGACGGGCTTTTTGCCTTCAAAACGGCGAGCGTTATGTTGGATGATTTAACGGCAGAAAGAGAAATCTGAGAGCCGCGTTCAAAGTCCTCGGTGACATCTGAGCCATCCTTGAGCCAAACACGACCTTCTCGCTGTTCAGCGGGTGGACGAGGCGTAGGAAGTCCTGAGGAGGTTTCAGGACAAATCTTGGTGACGGTCACTTTTTTTCTGCCAGTTTTTGTACGGCAGAAACAGGCTTAGCCCCTCCGTCATATCTGACGGGGAGGCCAAGTAAACAAGCGCTAATAGCAACTTTCATTGCTTTTCAGATCCTAGAGAGCAAGTGAGTAAATAGCGATAGATGCCTTGCCAAGAATCTCGTTAATCTTCTGTGACCACTCCTGAGAAGCCTTGCTTGCAACAGCAGAGTACTTGCTCATTGCAACTTGGTAAGCGGTCTGAGCTGCTGCATACGATGCAGAGTCTTTAGAAATAGCAAAGGAAGCAAGCTGCTTGTAGTAATCGCCGTCCTGGGAGGCCCAGGTGTTATTGTTTGCATCCCACTCGTTACCAGCAAGACTAATGATGTACTGAGCATACTCCTGGCTTGTGGTCTCTGAATTGCCATCTTCAGGTGCCGTTGGTGCCTGTGGAGCATCTGGAAGCGTAGTAGTCAGAACGCTGTCACGATACTTCTTCATGATGACAGCATCATTGATGAGCTTCTTGGCAACATCCTCAGAAAGCTTGTACGCAGAAGCAATCTGGCTGACATCAGTAGTCTTGAAGTTAGTCTGCATGTAATTGTTAATCTCGTCATCAGTGACGGTAATATCCTTGCTCTGAGCCTCAGCAACAACAAGAGCATTACGAACGTAACCAATAATCTTATCCGCTGGTGGGACAGCATACGTGCCGTCAGACTGCTTAGAAGCCTCAAGGCCAGCGGTGTTCTCGATAACCTCACGAGCAGTTACTTCTTTGGTCTGACCGTTATAGGTATAAGAAGCAATAGGAGTATTGAGCTCACCCTCAGAAAGAGTGGTGCGACCGTTTAAAGATCCTGAAGCTCCGCCGCCGCCAAGAAGGAAGCGACCGATAACAAGGCCAAGAGCAAACAGCACAAGTGCACCTACTCCAATAAAGACCTTAGAGTTCTTTCTTACATCAATAGATGGCATATCCTTGCCTTTCATCGCATAATGCAACTTTAACTACACAGATACAATGCTGTAGTTTACTCTTCTTAGCATGTATAAAACATACAACCAGTAAACTCCCCTGTTTGTACACAGATGTTTACGAGCATTACAAATTACTTGGTGACAGCAACAATCTCTTCTGAATACTGCTTGATATAGCCTGAAGCATTCTCTGCATCAAACTTCATTCGATTTGAAAGTGCCTTCTTTACGTCCTTAGAAATAGTTCCGCGCGCTAATGCAAGAAGACCTTGAAGCATGTCGTGATACTCCGCATCACCGTGATAGCACTGTACAGCCTCATCAAGAAGTGGCCATGCCTCATCAGAATGCTTCGCAGAAGTTGCTCCGTACTGGCAAAGGAACAGGAAAGACGCAAGGCGTACGGTTGCTGAATCATCATCAAAGAGAGATGCCTCAGCAGCATCGAACGCCTTAAAGACCTGATCGCCGTAGTGTTCACTCAGTTGAGCTAGTGCATCAAGCACTTCCCAACGAGTCTGAGCTTCTGGTCTATAGAGAGCATCGATAAGAGAATCAATATGCTCTTCAAATGCAAGAGGAGCAACGTGTGCAAGCTCTGCAAGCTCATGAGAAGCATCTTGACGGGCACGTCTACTCGCATCAGACAAAGCTATAACAAGCGCATTTACCTTTTTAATTTGAGCCATAGTTGGCTTTTTAGCAGCCTTCTTAGCCGGTTGCTTATCCTCTTTTGGCGCCTTTGTAGGGCTTACTTTTGTGGTTGCCTTAGTTGAAGCCTTTTTGGGCTTCTGAGCAGCTTCTTTCTTCTCTGCCATGAAACCTAAATCCTCTCTAAAACACCGTTTATTCTCTAAATCCGTCTACGACAACAGTGCCGCTTTTTTTGATCCTCATGAATTTTTAATAAATCCGAGGCTCGATGCTTCACGTAAAAGTGCAGTAAACGAACGATATCCATAAGTCGCTTCAGCAAACTGTGGACGCTTTCTGCGCATAGTCTCTTTGAGGCGAGATGCATAAATAAACGTTTCGCTTTCGCGTTCCAAAGACTCAATAGTTTCAAACAAGAGCTGATAGCAGTCGTGTTTCTCGGCAGAGACCTTTTTCTTTAAAGTCAGGAATTCTTCCAGAACTCAAGATATCCTCGTAGAAGATAAACTCATCACAAACCTCTGCAAGAAGTGAGCTGGTGGACTCCTTCATGCCAACGCCGATAACCGTTTTACCAGCCTCTTTAAGCTTTGCAACAAGGGGCGAGAAATCCGAGTCACCAGAGAGAATGGCAAACGTGTCAATGTGGTCTTTAGTAAGGCACATTTCAACAGCGTCTACCGCAAGTCTGATGTCAGCAGAATTTTTTTACCGGTATAGGCGCGATCTGGAATCTCAATAAGCTCAATACCCAGCTCATGCAAGGGTGTAATAGCATCTGGAAAGCGCTGCCAATCGCAATATGCACGTTTGGCAGTAATGCGGCCTTTGTCTACCAGCCTCTCCATAATGAGCTTCATTTTTGGTAGATGTCCTGGCTCTTGATGACCGTTGCGCTTTCTTTTGCCTGTTCCCAGTGCCAAATTTTTCATAGTCAATAAAGACCGCAATAGAGCTCTGAGGGTGTAGAAATATCACTCATAACCTGGTGTTCCTTTGCGGTTAGCACTTAGTGACAGCAGTGGCCGTCATGACCATGCTCATGACCTTCGTGGTCATGATGGTGACCGTGGCACTCACACTCGTGATCGCCGTGCTCGTGGTCGTGACCACAGCAGCACTCATGCTCACCTTCGTCTTCCTGACCCTCAAGCAGTGACCAATCAAGGCCGGCGGCAGTGCTGGTAGCCTCATCAGCGTAAAGCAGAGAGATTGACTGAGTACCCTTGCGAGCGCCACCAATCTGACACAGCATGTCATAAAGAGTAAAAGCAGTCTCTGCGCCTGGAAGGGTAATCTCCAGGTCCTCAGACTGAGCAAGAGCCAGCGCAATATCCTTGCGGAAATGCTCAGACAAAAATCCTGGCTTGAAGTCTCCCTCAAGCGATTTAGGAGCAAGTTCTTTAAGTGCGCGAGAAGATCCCATGCCGCTTGCTACTACCTCGAGCATCTGCTCAACGTCAAGGCCACCCTGCTCTGCCAAAGCCATTGCATCTGCGTAGCCAATCATGCAAGAAGCAAGTGATACCTGATTACAAAGCTTTGCGGTCTGACCCTTACCAGCGCCTCCCATGCAGAAAATCTTTGCAGAGAACGTCTCGAGAAGAGCGCGAACTGGCTCAATATCGTTTTCTGTTGCACCAATAATAAGCGTAAGCGTGCCATCTTCAGCACCCCTCTGACCACCCGTAACGGGGCAATCAAAAGCATGCTTTCCTTCAACTTCAGCAGCGTCGTGAATATCGCGTGCAAGCTGAGAAGCAGAAGTGGTGAGGTCAATAAGGTATGCACCCTTCTTAGCAACACGAATGAGGCCGTCAGTTGCCAGATAAATATCTTCTACGTCAGTTGGATAGCCAACCATGGTAAAAACAACGTCAGCGTCTTTTGCAGCATCTGCTACGCTCTCCGCAGCATGAGCGCCTAGAGAGACAAGTTTCTGAATCTTTTCTGGAGTTCTATTGTAAACAGTAACGTCGTAACCAGCAGAAATCAGATGCTCTGCAATAGGAGCACCCATAATACCTGTTCCAATAAAAGCAACCTTTGCATCTTTGCCAAGTGCCATGTACGAGTCCTTTCAGACTGGAATAACTATACAAACTGGGGCCGCCCAAAGAGCGGCCCCCATACCTTGTACCCGTTAATTAGATTTACGAACCCTATTAGCAATACGGTCAGAAAGCGAAAGCTTCTCGCGGCGATCGGTACCCCAAAAAACGATAGCTACCATACCAGGGCCAACGTGGGCGCCAATAACTGGTCCTACCTGACTGTGGATAATGGTAAGACCCTCGCAGCCCTTCTCTTTTGCGAATCTGAGCCTCAAGCCAGTTAGCATCTTTCTGTGCATCAGCAGAAATAATGCCCACAGGAAGCGAGGTATCGTGAGAATAGCTATCTCTAAAAATCCTGTACCAGAGACCTGAGTGCTTTCTTACGGCCTCTGCACACAGTTTTGACAGTAAGGGCTCCAGTTGAGTCATACGTAAGCTCTGGCTTTACATCAAGCTTGCCGCCAATATTTGCGGCAGCGGCAGGAATACGACCACCGGCAGCAAGAGCGTCTAAGGTCTCAAGTGTCAAATAACCATGGATATAGTAGCGAGCGTTTTCTGCCCACTCAGCAACCTCTTTTTGCCGAGAGACCCTTATTGGCCTGGTGAACTGCCTCAAGACCTAAAAAGCTGAGCAGCTGAAGAAGGTGATCCGTTATCAACAACGTAAATCTCAAAGTCTGGATACTTCTCTCTTACCATCTCTGCTGCCTGTTCGGCTGCATAGAAAGATGAAGAAAGCGCTGAACTAAAGCAGAGATACACCGTTGGCTTTCCTGCTTTTTGCAGCACGCTCAAAAAAATCTCAAGATAATGGCCGGGAGTAATAGCAGAAGTGGTATAGCGAAGTTTCTTATCTTTACGCATACCCTCAAAGAACTTACGAGCACTAATACTCTTCCAACCGTCGTCAAAGTGTTCTCCATCAGGTCCCACATAGGAGAACTGAATGATATCCACACCTAGCTGCTCAGCAATTCCTGGGGCAAAGTCTGCACAAGAGTCCATAATAATTCGAACATTAGTAGGTTTATGATATGCCGAAGAAAGCTCAGTAGGCTCTAGGTCTTCAAATGCAACTTCACTGACCTCTTCTTCAGTTTTTTTTCTTTTTTATTAAACATCTTGTTCCTCGATCTTAGGTTTGATAATTCCGTATCCACCATTTTTACGATGGTAAATGACATTGGTCAAACCTGTTGAAGAATTAACAAAGACATAAAAAAATCATGGCCGAGAAGATCAGTCTGAACAAGAGCCTCTTCCTCGGTCATTGGCTCAAGATCAATGTACTTCTCGCGAACAAGCTGTTCATCAAGGTCTTCTGCTGGAATCTCAATGAGGTTTGCAAGATCTTCTTGAGTAAGAGCTACACCGCGCTCAGGTTTAACGTGATGACGGCGCTCGACAACCTTTGTCTTGTACTTACGCAGTTGTCTAGAGACTTTCTCTGCAGCCTCATCGATTGCTACATACATATCGTCAGAACTGGCAGTGACGCGGACAACATTGTTACGAACAAAAACGGTAACCTCAGCTGTCTTTCTATCTGGATTGGAAGGGTTTTTTTGTCTACTCTGAGAACAACGTCACAAGACATAGGCGTGATGTCAAATACTTTAAGAGCATCACCGATTTTCTGGTCTACGTGTGCGCGCAAAGCCTCAGAAATACTTACCTTGCGTCCCGAAATCTTGATGTCCACCATGGGGGCCTCCTATCGGATACACGAGACATCTTCTATCTGATGTCTGTATAACAACAATACCCATTTGACACTCAATCATTCCATACATAGTTGAATTGAACGGTAAACGGTAAACGGTAAAGAGCTTGTCCCTATCTGCAGGTATTTAGTTTTGCTCAGTTGATGGCGTAGCTGAATCAGCGCTGGTAGTCTGAGCAGTAACCTCTACAAGACCAGAAATCTTATTGGTGTTTGAAAGATGTGGTAAAATACCTACCCACTTATTTCTAATGACAGCTTCTACACCGTTGGTCTGAATGGCAGCCAGAGCCTTTTGGATCTGAGTTGCAAGCGTCTTATTGTTAGTAGCAACAGAAATGCCAATGGTAGTTGGAACGTCCACAACACCCACCATAGTAATGTCTTTATTTGCTGCTAGATATGCTCCTGCATAGGCATCGCAGGCTACATAATCAATGCTACCATTCTCCAGTGCATCAAAAGCTTCATTAAGGTTTGAGAAACCCTGAACAGACATGCCGGTAAGCACCTGTCCCATCGCACGTTCAGAAAGCGAGCCTGTTTGGACACCTACGGTTTTTTTCCACTCAAGCTATCAGCTGTAATAGTAGTTTCTGAACCCTTGTGGAACAGAGCTGTTGTGGATTCTGCATAACCAGAAATAAGCGTGCTTGTTGAGTCTTCTCCGCTTCTGACATCCATTACAATATCGCAGCCTGCCTGGAGGCCGTCTACTGGCCCGCTAACTGATACAAACTTGACGTCAACACCAAGCTGATCGGCAAGTGCAGATGCAATCTCAACATCAATTCCCTGTAGTGTGCCTCCTGCAGAAGCAGCAATCATAGGTGCAGTAACTGATTGGGTACGAAGACCAACCGTTAAAACACCAGCAGTATGCAGTAAAGAATCAGGGATCTTTTGCTGACGGGTTTCTCGCTTTTTCTTGAATTGCCTCTTGCACTGACTTGACGTGGAACCATTTATCCAGATCAATGTTAAGAGGACCAATGGAGCATCCTGTTAGAACAACAGCAAGTGCTACAAGAAGCAACATCTTAAGAGAGCTTTTTACGCGTGACATCAAGACTCCTTTTTCTTATACAAGTGTCTTTTCAGCTGACCTGGTATTTGACCCCACACTCGCATACTGGAGCGTTTGCTTTGCTACCGCAGTAACTCCACTAATAGCTCTCTCGCCTGCGAGACCCCTTGTCTCTTTGTTATAACAGGCGGTATGGCTTACTTCTAGGACGAGCCATGATCGTTTACGTGCGCACACATAAACTTACGTGGATCCTTTTGACCTCGTCTGTCATGGACTAAAAGCACATAAAGAGCTTCGCAACCACAGACCTGAAAAGACCTATAAAGTATAGCCGTTTACAACCATAGTAAACTCACCATACGCGAGCTAATGCGCCTACGGTTACAGAATGCACGCCTGCGGCACAAAGTACTCTTGTAGCTTCTCTTATTGAGGCCCCTGTAGTAATCACATCATCTAAAAAGTAAGATATTTGATTGGTTAACTGGCGCCGTGCAAGCAATGCTTCCCTTCAAATTTATGTGTCTTTGCACGGATGAAAGCGTTCTTTGGTCCTTTGCATGAGGACGAACAAGCACATCATATAAGGGAAGTCCTGCAGTCTGACAAAACGATTGAGCCACAAGTTCCATATGATCAAAGCCTCTACGCGCATACGCTTCTGCAGTTGCTGGAATAAAGGAAACACCATCAATCATTGAACTATCAAAGCGAGAGGTACCGTCACGGGCACGCCACGCCGAAGCCTCTTCAAGTGCGCATGCAATAGCAGTCGCAATCACAGGAGCTAGTCGAAGTTCATGGCCATCTTTAAGCGTCAAAATCAATCGTGCAGGAGGACCCTTAAATCCCATGGCACAAATAACCGCTCTACTCTCCCACTGAACAGGATGTTTCTTTTTTTATCCATACACTCTGAGCAAACAAGCTTCCCAAAAGGAGCTCCGCAATTAGGACATGCCCACTGCTGAGAGATCCATGGCAGCTTTGCCCGACACTCATCGCAGAGGAGCTGGCCGGGTTTCTCGCACGACACAGCGTGTAGGAGCAAGCAGCTCAAGTGTTGAGTTTGCCGTTGCAGCAATAAGAGATGTAGATGGCATTTTTACCCCCAGATACGGGGGCTGACAGTGGATTAAGTCTAAATCAATGAGTGTTGCGTGGAAGAAATTTTAGGCAAGCGGTAAAAAGAGGGCTATCTAAAACCCCTACCAGTGAGATTGTATTTTTGTAAGGATTCGGCTAACGGATTTTTGCCAGGGTAGCCAAAGCAAAATCAAAAAAATAAGTGTAGCTACACCATGCGTTAGATCAAACGGAATAGAAGACGCAAATGCAAGAAGCGCAGATTGTAAGGTAAGTGGGTGTACAAAGCCAATAACAAAGTAGAGATTCATCACAAGACCAAAGAACGGCCCGGAGATAAACGCCCAGATTAAAAGCGAGAGTGGTGGAAGTTTATGGGGTTTCTCGCCTTGTGGAGCGTCAGGTTTTTTTAGAGATGTAGGGCGAGCCGAAGTAAAAAGTTGCAAGAAGGCCACCCAGATAGCCAACAAGCCCCCACGCATACATCTGCCAGGGCGTCCACGAGCCTTGACCAAAGAAAACGTTGGAGAGAAGTGCAGATAAGGCACCTACCAAAAAAAGCCCGCATGCCTGCCAAGAAACGCTCCCGCGAAGATAGCAACTGCGGAAACAGGCTTTACGTACGCGAGTGGCGCAAAGGCAATTCTTCCCGCAGCACCTAAGGAGCTAAAGACGGCAGTAGGTACCAAATTGGCAACTGATGGCTTCTTTGCCTCAAAACTTAACATAAATAATGCAACTGAAAGGATCGCTAAAAATAATTGAAGATACCGCGGTAAAATCGGGAAAAATATATCATTTCAACAGCAAGAATAATAGGTGTAGCAAAGAGTGCCACAACCTCTAAGACTATTGATAACGTGTGCCGATTATCCACGAGAACCTCACGCTTACCGTCAAAATAAAAAAATATCGAGAAGGTCTGTCTTATTTTGGCATAAGATGATTTGAAACTACAACAAGGAGGTCTTCATGATCTATCTGGGAAACTTTAGCTACAACGACGAGCTTGATTCTACTGATAACTACTGTCTTATGCCTTGCATTGTTGAGGCAGATTCCACAGATCATGCGCTTGAGCTTTTCTCAGAGCACCTTATTGAGGTTGCAAAAACATCTGACCTGCTTGACGGCGCAAAAGAGATTTTTCCTAGATTCCATTGTTGAGCTGGGAGAAGTTCCTACTACTCCTCTGATTGCTCAGTGGCAAAAGATTATGCCTGCAGGAGTTGGTCTCTGTAGCATTACCAGCGCTCTTCCAACACTTGAGTTTGATGATAAAACAGCTAATGCCTACGGCTTCAATGAGCATACTCACGATCATGAGGGAAGATGAAGAGGAGCATGAACACGAGGAGTTTGGCGACATCAACGATCTTGACGATGAGCTTCTTGAGGAGCTTGGCCAGGATGAGGAGCCGTTCTTAAGGTTCTAGCCACCTACTCCGCCGACCATACCCAAGAGTTCTCAAAGAACTCTGAAGTTGGCTCTGTCAGAGAAATCTGACCATCAAAAACTAGAGAAACGTTATCAGCAACGCGCGATATCAACTGCATGTCGTGCGTTGCTATTACTATGGTTGCACCTTCTGACTGTGCGCGAGAAAGCAAATTGACAACAGCATCTTTGGTTGGCGCATCGAGACCCTTTGTTGGCTCATCAAGAATAAGCAATTGAGGCTTTGTCAGCAGTACCTTTACAAGCGCCACAAGCTGCTGCTGTCCACCAGACAGATCATACGGATGAGAAGACACAAGCTTCTGATATGTTGTTCGTGCAAGAAGTCCCGAAGCTTCCAGAAGCTCCTGAACATCCTGATCAGAATAGGCGTCACTTTGTTGCCACTGAACAAGTTCTTCCGCCACACTCTGACAAGAAAAAGAGCAGTTCAGGGTCTTGTGGAATATATCCCTGAGCGTGTTGGAGCTGGTTGTAGACGTGTCCTCTCCTTGGACGCAAAACACCTGCTGCGAGTTTGAGAATCGTTGACTTGCCCGAGCCGTTTCCACCTACAAGCGCACGAATTTCTCGCCCCATAATTTCAAGCGAGCACTTGTTAAGCACCAACTGATCACTCTGTGGATACGCAAACGTCACCGCACTGAACTCGACTGCGGGCGAGTTGTCGGCCTCGGTAGACGTTGAGCTTGGCGCGGAGCTACAAGGACAGACCGTCTGGCGAGAAGAGACAGCTGCTTGGAGTGCATCGGGTTTCTCGCCGTCAAGGCAGATGCACGCATCAGCGAGGTGCTCAAATGCAGAGACGTCGTGCGTTGCCACAAGCACGGCAACGTTGAGCTCACGTGCAACACGCTCCAGAAGCGCGGTGAAGCTCTTCTGGGCAAACGGATCAAGCTGCGAAGTTGGTTCATCAAGCAGCAGTAACTTGGGACGCATGACCAGCGCGGCAGCCAGAGCAACAAGCTGCTGTTCTCCACCAGAAAGCTCATGAGTACGTCTATGCAAAAGCGATTCCATGCCAAAGAAACTGACAGTCTCAAAAATGCGACGGCGCATTTCTTTTTCAGAGACACCGCAATTTTCCAAGCTAAATGCAAGTTCTTTAAGAGGCGTCTCACACACCAGTGCACGTGAGGGTAGCCTGAGGGACAAAGGCAATAGTTTCAACGGACTGTGCCTGGGTCATCGTAGAAACGTCCTGGTCGCACACGCGAATTAAGCCCTGACGCTCACCTTGAGGAGCAACCTCGGGCTTGATAAGACTCAAAAATGGTGGATTTGCCAGATCCTGTAGAACCGATTAGCAGGCAAATCTGACCAGCAAGAACCTTACATGAAATATGCTCTATGGCTTTTACCTGCGGAGTCATGGAGTACGCAAATGAAAGATCTTCAATGACAAGAATCTCTTCTTTTTCAGATGGCGCCGCCTCAGATGCTATATTGCTGTAAGAAGTATGTTCACTCATGAAGACCGCTCCCATAAGATGTTATCGACGCGCACAAAAATAACAGGTAAAACAGCAAACAGTACTGGACCCTAGATACCAAAGACTTACCTCAAGTGCTGGCATCGTAGGATAAAACTGCCAAGCCTGTATAAGCGTATATAAAGAAACCACAGCTACAGTTCCTAAACATCCAAATACAAGCGAGGTAATGGTGTCGTAAGAGTCCATTACTTCAGTGTTCCAACGCGACCTCTGCCTGGTCATTCCCCAGCCCCTAGAGACAATCGATTGAAACGTGTTAATTGACTTCTCTAGCGCGCTCATACACACGGTATGTATTGACAAGACTGACTGTATGACTGATTTTCTCGCACCTTGTAAAATCCCTTGCGGTTGTGCTACCTGTGAGCGATAAACACCTATGTGAGCCGCGGTATTAGCGACCTGAATGTGACGAGTTGTAGCAAGGTCTCTGAGCAACTGCGGCATAAGCTGGATAGAAAGGCTCACTACCAACTGCAGTCCAGGAAAACGAATACTTGAGCGCTGCAGTAACTCCAGTGGCGAGAGCAGCGCAAAAAGACATTCCAGCCAGCTCATCGTGCTCACCAGCACCAAACCTGAAGTAGCTCCATAAACCAAACTCTCAAGATACAGTTGTGAGTGACCAAAACTAAGTAAAACTGTAGAGCCAGATGCCGAGAAAAACGGATTAATAAGCGCCATTATCACAACAAGTGGAGCATACCAAGCAAGCTGCTTAACAGCATGTTTGATGTCAAACAGTTGAGCTACACATAATTGAGCTCCTACAAAAGAAATAACCGCGCAGAGTGGCTGAAACGAAAGAGCCGCAAAAACAACCTCGCATCCAAAGAGCACACTAGGAGCAAGAGGATGAAGGCGAGAAAAACTTGTGCGCGCAGAAGTCATTAGTTCACCGCGTTAACGTATGTCCAAACAACTGAATCGCCGTCGTGCAGTTCATATGCGTCAGAAGTGTAGTTTGGTTGCACACCATTAACTGAGTACACCCAGCCGCTCTGTGGACCGTGATCTCGCTCCGCAAGGCCATTAATTGCCGCAACATACATGCCAAACGAGGTGCTTCGGGCATTTACACCTACCCCACTTGCAAGCAGAGCGTCATAGACGGAAGTTCCTGCTTGAACCTGAAGGTCAACAGTAAACGCAGAGCTTCTTGCTGCAGATCCGTCAATGGTGATACGTACTGAAACAGTGTTTTTTTATCCTTAACTGGCGTAGCAACTGCATTTGTTGAGTTTCCAGAATCAGATGGCGCCGACTTAGGCTCAGAGGAAGAATCTTTCTGATCTTTTTGAAGTGTCTGAGTCTGAACCACCATTACCGCGCGAGTGAGAATTCTGAACCTCTGACTGAGCTCTGGGAGCGCCTGCGGACGTCTGGCTTTGAGCTGATTCTGGCCCGTCTACTGTAGAAACGCCGGAATTTCCGCTAAAGAAATACTGTACGAGCGTCCAAGCAAAGAAAAAGCATGAACACTAGAGAGACAATCGATGCAACTAAGTAGATAATCCGTTTGGATTCTCTTGTGAGCTTGACCACTAGTTCACCTTGCCCTGACCATTGGAAACATGGTAAATAGCAGCAGTTTCTTTCTTTAGCAACACAACAAACACCGCAAGTACTGCAGCAGATCCAAAAGAAACCAAAGATACTCAAAAAGCGGAATGGTAGGTGTCGAGGACACCTGCTGTGGAGCATCTGCTTGCTTGTTAGAGTACTCAGTTTGAGGTAGCTGCTTCTCTTCGGAGCTGGTATTTGAAGGCGTACGGTCAGATGTAGCCTTTTGTGACCTCCTCTACCGCATTTGTAGAGGTGGTCGAAGAGTTTTTCACGTGCAGCTGAAGATGAAGGATCTTGAGCTGGCGTAGTATCTAGCCTACTGAAAATGTCCTCTGCTGGACGGGGGTTCTCGCCAGAAGGCTTTTTGGTTAATAAGCGAGAAGAGCGTGCCAGAGTCATTGGTGTAGTACAAATTACCCTCGAAGTCTGTAATGACCGACGAGGTGGTGTAGTTCTGGTGGTCTTTGTCTGGCGTGTAGATCTGAGCTGCGCGACTAGTGTCCAGCTTGTATACCCAGACGCCACCAGGCAGTCCATTAACGGTGAAATACACATAAGTACCATTTTGCTGGACAGAGACAAGAGGAGTGCTCTGAGACTTGCCCTTTCCAGCGCGTGCCTGGTCAATCACTGTAAAGGTATCCAGGAAATGACAGAGATAGTTCCGTAACCTTCGGCATCAACACCGTTTACAAAGACGTTTGAACCACTGATCGTTGGCGTAGACGTAGACTCAGCGGCAAACGTAACCTGCTTCTCTTCAACAAGAGAAGTACCATTGCGCCTAATGAGGTGCAGCGTACCGTCGTTTCTGGTTACCGCAAGATAGGTGCCGTTGCCATTTTGATCTACTGAGACAGGAACAATACCCGCACGAATTGGAGAACCAAGGTTAAGCTCAGCCTCGATAGCACCGGTTGAACCATTAATAAGCCTGACTGACGAGGACTCATCGCCGATGATAAAGTCAGAACCTGATGCAGCTGCACCAGACCAGTAATAACCAGATGGATGATCTTCACTCGTTGTTCCTATATTGCCTGCAGGCTGTGCTGCTTGCTTCCAGCGCAGTGCACCTGTAGCTGCATCAATAGCAACCATATAACCGCCAGCAGCATCAAAGCCGCTCATCTTAGTAAACTCAGCCAAGATAGTGCCGTTATTAACCGTCATGCTTGAAACAGACTGCAATGCGTGGGTGGTATCCAGAGGCTCAGACTTCCAGATACACTCCATCGTAGCTGCCGAGAATGCAGTGAGGCAGCCATCGTCTGTAGCCACAACAATCATGCCGTTAACATACAGAGGACGTGCAAAATACGAGACAGATGAACCAATCTGCGCCTCAGCAATAAGCTTACCGGTAGCAGCATCGACTGCCTTAAGTGTTGAACCACTCACGTAATAGATAGTGTCTTTAACAATTACCTGGTCAGAAATGAATCTAGGAGCATTCTGTGTGCCCTCAGTAACACTCCAGCGCAGAACCGCCGAATTGATAGGCGTACTCTGATTGGTGATAGAGCCATTGCCACTGCCAAAACCACTCCACGAAGCCTCGTAGTTAGGATGCTCAGCAAACGGATTAATTACCAGCTCGTTTTGAGGAGTTGGAATAGCGCTATCCTGACCACCATAGATCCAGGTAATAGTTGTGTTTTTTTATCCAGAGTGACATTATTGGCCATCTTGTCTGAAAGCTGGCCATTAACAAAGAACTGCCACCACTTATAGGCGCCATCTACCTGTGCTGTTGCAAGCGTAAGGCTCTGTGTAGGAGACGTGATGGAAGACAGATATCCGCCTGCAGCATCGTAGGTAAGACCGTTACTCCTCAGGTACTGATACGTTACCTGATCAGCAGTTGAGCCCTTACGGACCTCAATGGTCTGAGTTGGAGCCCAATGCTGAGGCTTGCCGTCTTTATCAAGTCCTACAACAGAAACCGTGACAGAAACAAGCTGACTTGGGTCAGGATTTTGCTCTGGAGCTTGCTCGCCCTTCTCGCCCGCCACCGTAAAAGTAGCAGAGACTTCCTGATTAGACAGAGCCTGGAACTGCTCGTTATCTGGATATAGGCTTGCATAGCGAGCATAACGTGCACTTGAGAGAAGCGCGGAGACCGTTACAGACGTGTTGTACTCAGGAGCCTGTGTCAGGACAAGATTCTCGTTCTGAATGACATTTGGTTTAGACGATTTATACGTACGTGCCTGATCAGCAGGACCCATAGGGTCATATGTAGAGAACTCAGAAGGAACAATACCACTTGCTGTCTGATCAGTATTATTGACGTTGTAAGACCAGGTCAAAGTGCCGTCAGCAGCACGATAGAACTTCTTTGGCGTTGCAAGAGACTCAGAAACTGCATTCTGCTTGTCTTGCTGTCCTGAAGGGGTAGAAAGAGCATCCCAGAAACGAGCCTTAGACTCATTCATCAAAGCAAGTTCTTTATCAATATCTGCTTGGTTAAGAGGGCTTACGGTAACGGTAAGTGTCTTGGAAACGGTTACTTCTGGATTTTTCTTTATCGGTAACGGTCAACGTAATGTCTACCTGCTGTGCAGGCGCACCTGGAAGAGGCTGATACACCGTTGCTCTATAACCATTAAAGGAAATTGCAGAGTTAGATGACGTATAGGTGAACTGATAGCGCTGACCGTCTAAACCAAAGTTCTTTGGGATAGGCATCTGCAGATCATCAGCAACTGCATTGGAGTCAATTGCGCGGTTAGTATAGACATCCTTGATGTTTGCAACTGTGAATCGCCTGTTAATACGCCTGGACAGGCTGTTCTGAGCGTCGGTGACAGCAGAAGGATCTCCGGGAACCGTAATGGTAAAGGAGCGCTGATAGCCTGTCTGAGGAGCATCTGAGGCGCTCAGAGAAACTGTTGCCGTAAGGGTTACCTGCTTATCGCGGATGCCACGAGTAACCACTGCTTTATAGGCGGAAGTTCCATAGCCATCAATGCGAACAGCAGACGTATCAGAGCTTGTCCAGGTAACCTTAGTCCAAGAAAGGCTACTGCCATCTGCAGAGGCCACCTTATGAGGAAGAGTGAAGTTTGAGGTTACAGAAGATTCGTTTTGTCCTGCAGCAAAGCTTGGAGCAAGATTCTGAGACACAGCGCTCAGCTGTTCCTGAGATTTTGCTTCGTCCCAAGGAATCAAAACTATGCAAGTGTACTGAACAGTCTTTCCATCTTTAGAAAGCTCAAAGGTTACTTTTTGCCTGGCGTAGTACAAGGGTGCTTCTTGAGTTAGTAAAACCAGCAACATCCATCCAGAAGTATTCGATAGAACCGTTAGAGGCAAAATCTGTGGAAATACCTACATGAGCATAGGAAGCCGTTGAAGACATCTGAACGTCCACGACACGGACATTTACCTCTCCAGCACCAATTCTGCGCAGTTCTTCTGCAAGCATGGTGTTGAGGTTTGTGTCTACACCAAAGCGAGGTTTTGGCTTATAGAAGGAATTAGTGAGTGCCTCTACTGCCTGCTCAAGCGTCTTGTGAGGATAAGCTGTTTCGTCAGTGGCAGCTGAGGAACCTACAGTTTTTCTCTTCAGAGGTGGTGTTTACCTCGGAGGAAGTCTCGTGGGTAGTAAGAGCCGTCTCTGTTACAGATGTTGTTGCAGAATCAACCGTCAACTCCCCCGCTGTCTCAGCAAGAGCGGGTGCTGGCAATAATGCAATTACCAATAGTATGGAGAAAAGGCTGTTAAGTGCCTTTTTAATCATGCTATTAATTCCTTCCAACTTGTGGTGCGTGCACCTTCTTTGCCAGAACAAGCACCACAATTCCAAGTACAACTAAAGGTAGGCTGAGCAACTGACCCATGGTTATAAATCCTCCAAAGAGATATCCAAGTTGCTCATCGGGAACACGAACAAACTCCACTGCAAATCTAAAAAAATGCCGTATAGCATCAAAAAAACGTTCCAATGAACGTTCCTTGTGGACGAGGTGGGTACTTCCGGGAAAGGATGTACAGAATAGCAAACATCAAAAAGGCCCTCGAGAAGAGCTTCGTAGAGCTGAGAAGGATGACGATATACACCGCCACCTGTCTCAAACATAACGCCCCAAGGAAGATCTGTTGGCTTTCCCCAAAGCTCACCGTTAATGAAGTTTGCACACCGACCAAAGAAGAGACCCCAAGGCGCACCAATAACGCCCAGGTCACAAATGGTTGGAATAGAAAGATTTGATGCTTTGCAGACAATAGAACCGCCAATAACAGCTCCTACGAGGCCTCCATGGAAGCTCATTCCGCCTTGACTTAAGGCAAAAGCATCAAGAGGATGCGCGAGGTAATATCCTGCTCCATAGAAAATAACATAGAACAGACGGGCGCCTACAATGACGCCAAACGAGATGCCTACCATCAAATTCAAAATGTCATCAAGGATAACGTTGAGTCTCCAGCGCTGGGCAGTTCTGTACATCATAACGCCAGCAAGCACAAAGCCTGCCAGATATGCCAAGCCGTACCACCTAATAGACAGCGGACCCAGAGAGAGTGCTACTGGGTTTAATGAATGATAAAAAACATCAAGCCACACAGTACATCCTACTTACATAAAGACTTACTTAGAAAGAACATGCGATGGAGTTGCACCACGCTGACCCTGGTAATGGCTACCAAGATTCTCAGAACCATAAGGGCGCTCAACAGGAGAGCTCATACGCTCAAAGGAGAGCTGACCAATTCTCATACCAGGGTGCAGGATAATTGGCAGATTTGCAACGTTAGAAAGCTCAAGCGTAAGCTCTCCGTCCCAACCGGGATCAACATAGCCTGCAGTTGAGTGAATCATCAAACCAAGACGACCAAGGGTTGATTTGCCCTCAAGTTTACCCAGGACATCATCGGGAATAACAATGCGCTCAAGTGTTGTACCAAGTGCAAACTGGCCTGGATGGAGTACAAAAACGTCACCCTCTGGAACATCAATTGACTCAGTAAGGCCCTCTTGAGCTACAAGCGGATCAATTGAGGTGTGGGTAGAATTGCGGAAAATTCTAAAGTTTGAGCCAAGACATACATCAACTGATGCAGGCTGTACATTCTGCTCACACAGAGGCTCAATAACGATACGACCAGCAGCAATCTCGGCCTTAATGTCGCGATCAGAAAGAACCACAACGTCCACCTTTCTTACACCATACAAAGGTATGTTGAGAAACATACTTATCCGTTTATATAAAATATCACGCCCTACACAATAATGTGTGGGACGTGACATATAAATTTTGTAATTATGCAGGTCAATTGTGGTTCATCACAACTTCTCTGCATAAAAAACATGTTTGGGCCAATTGAATAAAGTACCCTAAACGGTCAAACGTTCAATTTACGCCGTTGAACGGCAATTTACAGCATTGCAGGCTGAACGCGCTTAACGCCTGGGACATGCTCAATCAAGATACGCTCAATGCCCTCAGACATATCATATGCAGACATTGGGCAACCAGCGCAAGAACCAGTCATCTCAAGCGTTACGGTGCCGTCATCGCTTACATCAATAAGCTCAACGTCTCCGCCATCGGTCTGAAGGCTCTGACGAATAACATCAAGGGTTGCATTCAAAAGGTCACGATTAATGGCCATGTTTTTTTCTCCTACTCAAATCTACTCAAAGCGCAGCAGCGCCCATGACTTACGACAAGGGTATCCTACCCAAAAATTCCAAACTTATTTCTTACCTACCCAATTGGCGAGAAAAAGATGTCCAACTGAAGCATCTTTGAGACGCGCAGGCAATGATGCACCCGACGCTGCCGCCGCAATCGCCGCAGCTACGCGAGAGGTAGCCTCTCTTGTCTGCTCCGTGCTCAGAAGCGTTGCGTCCACCATAAAACGCTTCACACCACAAGAAAGCATCTCGGCCATCTCTGGCACGCCGTCAAAGAGTTTGGGGCTCCAAATCTTGGAGCGACCATGTCTGTCAGTTCTTACGGGCATGTAATCGTTATCAATACCTCTAAGCGTATGCTCCTCAAGGCGCAGCTTACAGGCATCGCAATCGTGGATACACTTGCCCGTAGACATCAAAAATACAGTGCTCAGTGGTCATGGTGCGAATACGGCCGCTAACCATATAGCCCACAGGAATCGAGGTGTTTCTCGCCATGTGGCAAATCTCTTGAAGGGTAAGCTCAGAGTTGAGCCAGATGCCTTCTGCGCCCATGTCGGCAAGTGCCTGTAAGGCGTAATCGTTGTGCACTGGAATGCACTCGCGCACCTCAGGGATGGCTCCGCGCTCAACGGCCAGCGCCAGCTCAGAGATGTTACCTACTGCAACCGACTTACCTGCTGCAACGTAGGGATCCAAGCGATTATGGTCAATCTCGCGACATACCTCATCAAGCCATGGGGTCACCTTGGCGAGAAGATCCTCTGGCCACGAAGTCTCTGCGAGCGCATCGGTAGTTACGTACAGACGATCTGCTCCCGCCTTGAGCGCAACACGTGCCTGCTCTGGAGACTCAACTAAAACACACACCTCTGCCTGCAACGCATTTATTTTTGCAGCCGCCTCATCAAAGGCAAAAAGCTTCTCTTTGTCTTGGGCTTCTCGCTCCTTTTGATAGGCAAGACGAGAAAGCAGAGCAATCTTATGCTCACGGTCCTGATACTCTTCCAGAAGCGCGGCCTCGAGCTGCTCACATGCCGCGGCGCGGACCTTGTGGACAGCACTAAAGCTCATGCCGCACGCATCGTCCATCTGGACGTCAAAGCTTACGGCCTCAAACGGCGAGGGTTCCCATACGTCCAACGTGCTCAATAAGCTCGTCAGAAGTTACTGCCTTAGTGCGAGCCTCCTCCACCACAAAACCTTCAGCGGATGCGCTTGCAACGCTATCTGCCGTTGTAAGCACCACGGTGAAGGGCTGGCCAATGCGTGCAATAATAGCCACGTCAACAGCTCGTTTGCGAGGATATTCTAGTGAAGAGATCTGCTCAGCAGCTACGCGCGCCGCTTCAGAGCGAATAATGCGTACCGTAGATCCGGTCTGCATAACGCGAGAAGTGCGAACGGTAACTGTCTGACCAGGCTCAACATCCACAGGACAAAGAGCGGTCAAGAACTTGTCAGGCTCATCTAGAGGTCTAATCTCAAGCAAGTCATTCTTGCCAATAGGCGCGTGTGCAATAAGGTCAACATCTGCCTGTTTGTAACGACGCAGCTTAACACGGCCACCATTAAGACCACTTTTGCGCTCAAGAGCGTCCTCAAGCGGACGTCCTCCGGTAACCTCTCCAACAATCTCACCACGGTTATTGGAGCGCTCATAACTCATCATCTCGTTACCAGCGGTACCATGCAGGTAGGCGTTGGTTAGACCACGGTTAAATGAGCGTTTAAGCAAGCGGTGGCGACGAGCCACATCGGCCTGGTTATCCACGCCCTTCTCGGCAGCGTCAATAGCCTGGCGATACGAAGACACTACTGAGTACACGTACTCAGGTGCCTTCATACGGCCCTCAATCTTAAGCGAGCCCACGCCCGCCTCAATCATGTCAGGTACGTCATCGATAGTGCAGTAATCCTTAGGACAGAGTAGCCTGTCTATGCCGCCCATCGACACAACTTCATGTTTAGAGTTAAGCAGCTCATAGGGTAAACGACAGGGCTGCGCGCAAGCTCCGCGGTTAGCAGAGCGGTCTCCACGCATAGATGACATGTGGCAGATGCCCGAATAGCAGAAACACAGGGCTCCGTGACCAAAACATTCCAGCTCAACGCCAAGCTTAGAGATAGCAGAAATCTCTTCTTTAGTAAGCTCTCTGGACAGGGTAATGCGACCTACGCCAAGCTTTTTACAGGCTGCAACACCACGTGTATCGTGGATATTTGCCTGCGTTGATACGTGACATTCAATCTCTGGCCAGGTCTTTCTTACCTGAGCCATAAGGCCCCAGTCCTGGATGATAAAGGCATCTGCGCCAAGAATCCACGCACGACGAATCAGGCGCAAAACGCGCTGCATCTCGTCCCATTTAACAACAACGTTCACGGTGACATACACACGAGCACCAGCTAGATGAGCCTGTCTACACGCACGCGCAAACGACTCGTCATCAAAGTTGTCCGCACCACGACGAGCATTGAAGCTGTTGCCTAAGCCGCAGTAAATTGCGTCAGCTCCACCAGCAAGAGCTGCGGTAAATGGCGCTGGACCTCCCGCTGGGGCAAGAAGTTCCATCTGCGTTGCACGAGGCAGCGGCGAAGACGAAAGCTCCTTATCAGAAGCCTCCTCAGTCCACTTTGGCTCGTTCATGCGATTTAGCTCGTGAGCAGTGGATTCACGCTCACGACGATTACGTTCGTTCATACTACCTAACTTATCTTCAGCGCTTGCTACTTCTTACATGCAGAAAGTGCTGGATGAATCTTATCTTTATCGGAGAGAATAACCTTTGCAGGATCCAAGGTCTTCTCGCCAAGAAATGCTGGCCACTTAATGCTAAGCTCTGGATCGTTCCACATGATGCCGCCCTCATCGCCTGGATGATAGATGTCATCACACTTGTAGCAAAACTCAGCGGTCTCTGAGAGGACCAAAAAGCCGTGGGCAAAGCCGCGAGGAACAAAGAACTGCCTGCGGTTCTCAGCGGACAGGATAACTCCCTCCCACTGGCCCCAGGTTGGACTTCCCTCTCGAAGATCAACAGCAACGTCAAAGACAGTGCCAGAGATCACGCGCACAAGCTTTGCCTGTGGATGCTCAATCTGGAAATGAAGACCACGGAGCACACCTTGAACGGATGAGGACTGATTGTCCTGAACAAACGAGGCATCAATACCACCTGCAACAAAGTTCTCTTCACGATAGGTCTCCATAAAGCCACCACGAGCGTCTCCGTATAGCTTTACGTCAACTACCTTTACGCCCTCAATCGAGGTGTCATAAAACGTGAAATTACCTGACTGAATAGGGTTTTTAAGCTCTTTTGGAAACTCCATAGCATGCACCTTTCAATTTCTTTAGGTAATCTACTATATACGAGTCAAGTTTAATTCGGCTTTTTGAGCTATGATATTCATGCAGTTAACGTGTAAATTTGTAATTCAAAGGATGCTCGTGAGAATTCTTGCAGTCGTTCCCGCTTATAACGAAGAAGCCTGCATTGCTTCAACTATTACAGAGCTGCGCCAGGTAGCCCCGCAGATTGATTACATCATAATCAACGACGGCTCATCTGACCACACGCTAGATATCTGTAAAGAACGCGGATTTAACTACCTCAATCTTCCTGTTAATGGCGGCCTTTCTGCTGGCTTCAGAGCTGGAATGCGTTATGCCAAAGAACATGGCTACGATGCTGTCGTGCAGTTTGACTCGGATGGTCAGCACAGGCCTGAGTACATTCCATTGATGGCTCAAGCTATGGTAAATGAAGGAGCAAACATTGTTATTGCTTCTCGTTTTGTTACCAAGGCTCGCGGAAACTCTCCTCGAGAGATTGGGTCCAAGCTCATTTCCTGGCTTATTAAAACAAGCACTGGTCAGACCATTACTGACCCTACCTCGGGCATGCGTATGTATGATCGTGGCCTTATTGAGGCCTATGCGCGCTCGTTTGATTTCTCCCCTGAGCCAGACACCATCTCTTTGCTGATGCGCCGCGGTGCAAAGGTTGTCGAGATTGAAACTGAGATGCGCGAGCGTCAAGGTGGTGAGTCATATTTGAGCTTCTACAACTCAATCCTTTATATGGCTCGCACATGCCTCTCGCTTCTGCTTTTCCAGTGGTTTAGATAAGGTGACACCATGACTATAGTTCTTAGAATCCTACTGCTTATTGGCGCCCTGTTTGCCATGGGTGTTGTCATCAATAGCGTCCGCAAATCAAAGATTCGCATCTCTGACTCAGTCTACTGGGTTATTTCTGCGGGCATTTTAATTTTGTTTGCCCTGATTCCTCAGTTTGCTTATTTCTTTGCTGGGCTTTTTTTGGCTTTATGAGTCCCGCAAACTTTGTCATGCTGCTTGTTATTGTGCTGATGCTTATCAGGATTTTCCATCAGTCCTGTGCAATTTCTAAGCTTACTTTTTAAGGTTGAACAGCTTTCAAGCGAACTTGCTCTGCGCGATAAAAAAACATACGTGACGAGAAAAAAACCTTGATTTTGTAACTGAGTTAAACCAGCGTACTCGCGTATAAAAGCTACGTCATCCCACGCATATTCAAATAACGCAAAAAGTCCGCCTATGCAGCGGACTTTTTCTTTTGATCTTTAAATCCCAAGAAGCAGAAGATACCAAATACAAGTGCCAGAATTGCCAGTGAACTATCGTAGAGAATGCAGGCGCCCATAATGCCAAAGTTTCCTACAAACCAGCTTCCAGTGAGTGCAGCAAAGCCCGCGCCTGCAGCGTAGCTCACAAACACCGCAACCTGCTTACGCATGGTTACTACCGCGTAGTACAAGATAACCGTTAAAGCATTAAGCAAGCCACCAAAGAGCAGCATCAAAAGCTCCAGCTTATACGGTTCAAAAATCAAGGCCGTAGAGAAGACCCAGAACTGGAGCTCCTAGCGGCCATGCGAGGGCCATAGAAAGCGCTGTTGCCAGGGCAACTACGGCAAAGCCTTTAAGAATCAATCCAACAAACTGCTTATCTTGCTGGTTATTCCAATACTCAGCCATCTGCGTTAGTAGCGGCTTAAAGACAAAGTTGCTTAAAAGATTGATGACCATAGCGGGCATAGCAAGAGCGGTAAAGAAGGTAAGAAGTTCCTGATTACTCAGACCGCCCAACGCATAACGAGGTGCACCAACAACGTACGTCAGCAAAAATGAACCAGCAAACAACGGAGCGGTAGTAACCAGCAGTTTTGCAATTTGCTTACCGTCAAACGTAGGCTTCAGAGATGCCATCTTCTTAGTAGGAGGAATAACAAGTGCAACCATAACCACTAACGATGCAACAAATGAAACAGCTGCGCCAATAAGCAGGTTCTTTGTAAGAAGTACACCCACCGCAAAACCAACAACGGTTGTAAGTACACGGTAAAAGAACGCTCTACCCGCAATATCTAAGCGGCCATGTTGTTGGAACATGCCGTGAAATACATCTTCTACAACGTCAAATAAGCGTAGCGACGCAATAAGAGCATACAGCACTCCCTCGTAACTCAACCCCTGAGACTGCAAGGTAAAAATAGCAATTCCCGCAATCATCAAAACGGTTGTGACGATTCGTGCAGCAAGATACACGCCAAACGAGAATACTTCTTCTGTATCGGTTACCTGGTATGTTCTAATCTCAAAGTGGCCAATGACCATAAGCTGCTGAGCCACAGCATAGGCAAGCGAAAAAAACACCACCAGCAGCAGCTCCCATGGTACGTGTGACCACCATCAACATAAGTACCGTTGAAGCTGCATTCATTAAGGAACCGAGGGTATTCCAGAAGTAGTTTTTTTCTAAGCTGCTCGGCAGAGGTATCAATAGTCATAATTAGCTTTTTCTGGCCAAAGTCTTCAAATGCCTGGCGGCTTCCCTTGGTAACATCCACATCTTTCCACTTGCCAAAATCTAGTGCTCCAGGATGATGATTCTTTCTATCCTTTTCTGGAGGAAGCTGCATGTAATTACCATATCCTCTGGTTAAGAGCTTGTCGTATTCCTTAGGAAGCGTAGTAGTAATGTCCTCAAAAGGAACACGAACCATAGGAAATACATCCTCTTTATCCATAGACCAGTTCTCTGGATCAGGTTCAACAAAACTTGCGTAATGATTGGTTTTTCTCGTCCTCTGCAGTACGAGCTGCCTCATCCCACTTACGCTGAATCAGCGCGGATGAAACCCTAAAGAGCTTCAAGGTATGGTGAATGACAAAGCATCCCGCAAGAGCAACTTTCTTCTTCCAGCCAGTCAGCGGTACGCGTGGAGTTGGAGTAACCAGAAGAAAGTTCAGACGACCCCAGAACCATGTCTGACGCTTAATCTTGGCAAGCTTCTTAGGATCTGCAGGAATCTTATCAAAGGGAAAAAAATGCCAATAGAAATAGCGTACGTAAAAGGGGCAGGTCATAAACTCATCAGGAACACACACTGTTCCCTTTAAAGAAAGGTTTGTATTTACTGCAGGAAAGTAATTGTTCGTCCTGCCGTTTTGAATGCAAAAATCTGGTCGAAGAAGCGCAGGTGCTTTCTTCAAAAAAATCTCATAATCCTCGCGGAACATCGAGATATCTACATCATCATCCCAAGGAATAAAGCCTTTATGTCTCACAGCGCCTATAGCTGTTCCGCCGTACGCCTGATACGAAATGCCAAGCTCCGTGCAGACGCGGTCAAGCTCATCCATCAAAAAGCGTAGAAAGAATCTGGATCTTTCTTAGCTCATCGGGGTTCTCGTATGTCTTATATCCGTCAGACTCCACAAAGGCTCCCATTCGCCATCGTCCGATAACATTCTTATAATACTAGACATCGGAGCTAATCGATTGGATGTAGCAATGTATACACCTCAGGATCACACGTTTGCTGTCTGCGCTTATGGCGAGAGTCCCTATCTAGAAGAATGCATTCTCTCGCTCAAGGAGCAAACACTGTCTACGAATATTCTTTTGGCTACTTCAACACCAAATGAACTCATTCAGTCTCTTTGCGAGAAGTACAACATTCCTATGCACGTCAATCCTGGTCCAGGAGGTATTGCCGGCGACTGGAACTTTGCCGTCAGCGTTTGTACAACTCCTTTGGTAACCATTGCACACCAGGATGACCTCTATAAGCCTTCCTATGCAGAGCATATGCTTGACCGCGTCAACAGTTCTTCTCGCCCGCTGATTTATTTCACCAATTACGGCGAGCTGCGTGACGGCGAGGAGGTTCTTGAGAATCGCCTGCTTAAGGTAAAGCGTCGTCTCTTATATTCGCTCTCAAAGCCAGAAAATGCAGGCAAGTCATGGGCCAAGCGCCGTTCACTTGAACTAGGTTGTGCCATTTGCTGCCCAAGCACCACATTGATCCTTCCCAATCTTGACGTCCCTGTATTCAAGGCTGGATTTGGTTCTAACCTGGACTGGGAAGCCTGGGAAGCTATTAGTAAACGTGAAGGTGATTTCTTATACGACACCCGTGTACTGATGCTCCATCGCATTCACGAAGACTCTGAAACCAGCCACCTTATTCACGACAATCGTCGTGAAAAGGAAGACCTGAGATGCTCAAAAAGTTCTGGCCAACTCCCGTTGCTAAGCTTATCAACCTGGCTTATAAGAGCGGTCAGAAGAGTAACGGCTAACTCCATCTGTTCTCTACACAAAAAGACCCGCAGCTCAACAGCTACGGGTCTTTTTTTAGTTTGTTTAAATAAAGCTAACCTACTCTTTTCTAAAGAGTTCATTCCAGTCTGGAGTTGCAGAAAGAACCGTTCCTACAATAATGACAATGCAGCAAATTACAACCAATGGAGATGGAATTGCTTCAGGCATAATTGCTGGCAGGATAATACCTGCAAGAGCTGCAAAAATTACCGACCATGCAGAGTAAGAAATGTTCAGCGCCATACCGCGAGAAGCGCCAATGGCGTCAATTGCCTTGTAGTAGAAGAGATACGAAGCAGTACCTGCAAGAGCAGCAATAAAGACAACACCATTTGCAGGAGTTAGCGCAACCTGTGCGGCAAAATCAACGGAACCAGCCAATGGCAAGATGAGAAGACCGTATGCAAATGCAGAGGTGGTTTCCCTAATCTGAAGAGCAGTCTCATTATCAACAGCATCGTCTTGCATACCCCAAGCCAAAATAACCGCCTCAGAGCCCCAGCCAAAGACACAAGCAGCAACGCCCAAAATACCCACAAGAACGTTTCCGTTACCCTCGCCCGCTGCTGTTGAGAGACCAATAACCATGACGCCAACAAGAGCAACGATAAGGGCAATAACCTGCTTTAAGTTCATCTTTTCTTTGAGCAAAAGCCATGCTAAAACTGAACCAACTGCAGGATAAAAAGCTGAAATTGCAGCGGTGTAACCAGGTCCAATGGTGTTAATAGCAGCTAGGTAGCCACTCATACCAATTGGTCCACCCAGAAGTGCGCCAAGCATGACTACACGGCCACTCTTTGTTTTTGCTGCCTCAAGGGTGTCTTTAAGTCTGCCTTTCTGAGCCATCATGACTAAAAGAACTGCAGCGGCAAAGAAATCGTGCATGAATGCACTGGCAAATGAGGCCTGAGCTGAATCAACATAAGGACTCATACCAAGAGCAACGCCAAGAATAACGGTATCAACCGCCCAAAGAATACCGCTTAAAAGACCATAATACATAGTTTCTCCTTTTGCCCTTAGTTCTGAGCGTCTTCGTACCAAGAAAGAACACGATCAATATTGTTTGCAGCATAGCGATAGTAAATGAAGAACCACTCGCCTACGTTCTCGCCCTCTGCTTCCTTAACCAGAGACCAGAGATACCAGCACCAACCGGCAAAGACTACATAGCTCCAGAAGTGTCTGCGCTGCTCAAAAGTAGCCTCTTTTCCAAAGTAGTAATCAATAGCAGCATTAGCCTCATCGTCAGTAAGCTCACAGCAAACTGCAAAGGTACCAAAGTCATTAGCCTCATCTGACATTCCCGCATATTCCCAGTCAATAAGGCTGTAGGTGTCTGACTCATCAATCAAGAAATTCAGATAGAAGAAATCATTGTGAGAAATAACAACTGGATACTGATCAGCGTCAGCATACTTCTTCAAACGCAGGACCTTCTCGCGAAGCTCATAATAACCAGGAATCTCAATAGGACCCTCCTCTAGCAGGAGCTTCTCATAATTAAGTCCCTCGTTAACAAAGTCAAAAGAACGATCAAGTGAGGCGCCGCTGTGATGCAGTTTGTGTCCCATCTCCATTGCACGTTTAAGCTGCTCAGGATTATGAGGATCAAGGTTCTGAGCGTTCTTTACAAACTTAGAAATCTTCCAGCCCTCTTTTTGATCCTCGTAAATAAAGGTGTTATCAAGACCCAGCTCACGAGCAAGACGAAGACCAGCCTCTTCAGCAGCGCGATCAACAAGCTTCTCGGTACCAACGCCTGGATGCCTGTAGACATACTCCTGAGCGTCTTCACCATGGCCCACAATAAAGTGAGCAGACAGATTGGTAAGACCCTGCTTTAGAGGATAGAAGCCGTGAATGTCCTTCTTCTGGCAGTGGAGTACAGAAACAATATTGTCAAAAATCTCTGAATCTATATTCTCAATGAAGGCTGGGTCAAACTGACGCAGCTCATCAAGGGAGTCAAACTCATAAATAACGCCGTCAGGATATTTTCTGATGGTCATAGAAAGCTCTTTGATGTGACGGACGTAAATCTCTTCCCAGAGCATATCAACAGTCTCTGGCTTGTCATAAACCTCTTCAAGAATATCTACAAATTTCTTAGAGAATTGTCTATCAAAGAAGACGTGGCCGAGCATAATCCAAGAGTTAGAGCCGCCAATTTCTACGCCGGTAATACGTCCACCGCGGCCCTCTTTAAGGCACCACTCGTCAGTTTCTCCTGCCACATAGGTTGCTGAATAGTAGGCCTCAAAAACATAATGCTCAAAAGGATTCTGAGTAAAGTAATCATCGGAAGAGCAAATATAGGTGTTATCCAGCTGCTCTTTGACATACCAGAGTGTAGAGTTATTGTTTCTCGTTGCGTAATCTGGATTTACAACAATCTTGACACCATACTTTGCAGTCAGATAGAAGAAATACTCCTTTTTATAGCCAACAACTACGGTGATATCGGTAATACCAGCCTCCATAAGCTGATGGATCTGGCGCTCAATGAGAACTTCTCCGCGAACCTTCAAGACACCCTTTGGCTTCTCATAAGAGATTGGTGCAAAGCGAGAAGACAGACCGGCTGCCATAATAATGGCATTCTTGACCTCGTAAGGCTTCAGAGCTTCGAGACCCTTTGGAGTAATGAGACTATCGTCAATAAGACCCTGGTCCTCCAGTGTTTTTAACTGCTGAGTTAACAGATCCAAGAGAAAGGTCTGTATGTTCTGCAAGCTGCCTTTGATTGAGCTTCTCATTAGACTGAGCAATAGTTTTTAAGTACAGAAAAAAACGTTCTTTGTCAGTGCCACGGTTCCTCCAAATGAAGACCAATTAACTGCATGAATAAACTTTTGAACCAATTTACTCTAGCAATAATACTCCTTTGTTCAAATTTGTACAAGTGTAAACATATTTTTGAACATAATAACTTTAGAGGATTGCCAAAGACTGCCAATCTAACAAAAAAACGGCAAGAGATGCCGTTTTGCCTTTTATGTATTGCTTTACAAGCGAGAAGAGCCTAGTAGGGACCAAAATCCAAACGCGCTGGATAGTGGTTTTTACGCTTCTCAATTGGAGGCATCTGCATGTAATCGCCGTAAAGCATCCTAAAGGAATTTATCATTTTTGATTAGGGAACGCTACTTGAATTCCGTCAAAATCAAGCTTATCAACAGGAAAAAAACTTCATCAACTGGATAGGTATTTACAAACCTATCAGTATCGTGAAGATAGGCAATTCTTTTTTTGTCTTAACATGAGCAAAGCGGTTACGGGCTTCCTGCTCACGCTCATACATTTTCTGAGTAGAAAGATGTAGCAGTTTGCAAACTCCTCTACCCATAGTAACTGCTGCTTTTTAAGAGCTTTTCCTTTGATGCCGTCGGCCAAAAATAACAGGACGAGGAACGTCAACTAAAATGCGCATATGTGACCAGAACCACGCATCAAATGCCTGCTTCTGGTATTCTTTCTCGTCATCTGAAACGTTATCAAAGCAGTAGACATCCAGGAAAATACCAAGATCAAGCGGAAGTGGAGCAAGTGCTTCTTCGCAGAACTGCGTACCCTTGAGCATAATGCGAGTGGTTGGAAATGGATAGTTGATGTCCCTCTCAGTATTCATAATTGAATACTTTTCTGACCACTCTTTGTCATAAATATCCAGAAGCTTGTTGAAGTCTTCTGCAGGAAGGCAGACATCGATATCATCATCCCAAGGAATAAATCCCTTGTGACGAAGAGCGCCAATGGCAGTGCCTCCAAAGCCAAAAATAACGGATGTTATTGGCCTCGCAGGTATCAACGAAGTCCTTTAAAATCATCAGCTCAACCTGTTGAAGATGTTTGAGCGTCTCTGTATCGTATGTGCGCATTATCGACCTTCGTACATTTTCTTGTAATAGTCCTGGTAGTCTCCAGAAACTACGTCTTTAACCCACTTGCGGTTCTCCAGATACCAGTTAATAGTGGTAACAATTCCCTCTTCAAATGGAGTCTCTGGATACCAGCCAAGCTCTTCTTTAATCTTATCTGGCGCAATACCATAACGGCGGTCATGACCTTTTCGATCAGTAACGTAAGAAATCAAATCCTCAGTAATCTGAGTATCACCGGTGATTCTTGCAACTTCACTAATGATGCGCTTAACAATGTAGAGGTTATTGCGCTCGTTGTGACCGCCAACGTTATAAACCTCGCCCAGCTTGCCGCCCTCAAGAACCATAGCAATTGCCTTGCAGTGGTCATCAACGTACAGCCAGTCACGAACATTCAGTCCGTCACCATAAACTGGAAGTGCCTTGTGCTCCAAGCAATTCTCAATCATCAGAGGAATGAGCTTCTCGGGGAACTGATAAGGACCATAGTTGTTGGAGCAACGAGTGATTACCGCAGGAAATCCGTACGTATCATGCCAGGCCTTTACAAACATATCAGCAGAAGCCTTAGATGCAGAGTAGGGGCTGTGTGGACTCAAAGGTGTGGTCTCGCGGAAAAATGCCTCTGGGTCATCAAGTGGCAGTGAGCCATAGACCTCATCAGTAGAAACCTGCAGATACTTATGGTCTCCGTAAGAACCCTGACCATCATTCCAGAAAGATTCTGCAACGCTCAGAAGCGCAACAGTACCCATGACATTGGTATCGGCGAAGGCACCTGGATCTTCAATGGAGCGATCTACGTGGCTCTCTGCAGCAAAGTTGATAACATAATCGGGATGATGAGTCTCAAACAGCTGCGTCAGAGCCTCTTTATCCCTAATGTCTACGTGAGCAAAGGTGTAGCGAGGGTCTTGATCATATTCCGAAAGATTCTCAAGGTTGCCAGCATAGGTCAGGGCGTCCACGTTCAAAATATGAATGTCCTGATTTCTTCTAAGCATGTAGTGGATGAAGTTTGAACCAATAAATCCAGCTCCACCAGTTACTAAATAGGTCTTCACACTAACCTCTTTCTACCTTCGAAAGATATGTCGCAAGAGCCTCTTGCCAAGGCCTCATACAATTTCCAATGGTACTCTCAAGATGTCCATTTACCAAAGAGGAATACGCGGGGCGAGAAGCGCTTTCTGGGTGCATCTCTTTCCACTGAGCAGAAGTTACCCTGGTAACCTTACAGTCAAGATTACTACCAGCCATAATAGCCTCTGCAAAATCAGCCCACGAGCACGTCCCCTCATTAGTAGCGTGGTAGATGCCATAGTTCTCAGTGGCCGCAATACACAAAATTGCGTGAGCCAGATCATTTGCGCTGGTAGGATTACCCACCTGATCATCAACAACGCTAATCTCTGAATACTTTGCACCAAGGGTTCGCATAGTTGCTACGAAGTTCTTACCAACATAGCCATAAAGCCATGCGGTTCTAATCACAAACGTCTGAGGATTTGCGGCCAGCGCAAGTCCTTCTCCCGCTAATTTTGAACGACCGTAAGCAGAAACAGGATAAGGAGCATCTTGTTCTGTGCGTGGAGAGCTTTCTTTACCGCTAAATACATAGTCCGTGGACACTTGAACGAGCTTTGTCTGCGTAGCACTACAAGCGCGCGCAAGATTCATAGGGCCAAGTGCATTTACCGCAAACGCCATCTCAAAATTGCTTTCACAGCCGTCTACATTTGTTGCAGCAGCACAGTTAATAACAACATCATAGCGTTCATGCTGGTCAAACCACGTGCTTACTGCCTCTGAACTGGTAATATCAAGTTCATCAGCATCGGTATAATCAACATCTGGTTCAACAAAAACCTCTGGAATTGGACCAATCTCAGAGACACCGGATTCAAAAAGACGTTTGAGCTCGTTGCCTAACTGGCCATGCGCACCGGTAATAAGAACGTGCATACTACTCTCCCTTTCCAGAAGGAAGGATACGTCCTTCTGCAACGCTCTTAAGGTGCTCGCCATACGTAGATTTACCGTAGCGTTCTGCACATTCAATGAGTTTTGAGCTGTCGATCCAGCCATTCTCAAAAGCAATCTCTTCTGGAACGCTTACCGGCAGACCCTGTGCAGTCTCAACGGTACGGACAAAGGTTGATGCCTCAAAGAGAGACTCCATAGTTCCCGTATCAAGCCATGCAAAACCGCGGCCAAGTGTGACAACGTCAAGCGTGCCATCCTCAAGATACAGACGGTTAAGATCAGTAATCTCGTACTCACCACGAGCACTTGGCTGAACTTGCTTTACCAGCTCAGTAACACGCTGATCATAGAAATAGAGACCAGTTACGGCATAGTTAGACTTTGGATGGGTTGGCTTTTCTTCAATTGAAATGGCGTTGTAATTCTTGTCAAACTCAACAACACCAAAACGCTCTGGATCATCCACGTGGTAACCAAAAACGGTAGCTCGACCAGCAGTCTGTGCCTGTTGGGCAGCTTTTCTGACAAGTCCTGAAAGACCGTTTCCAAAGAAGATGTTATCTCCAAGAATCAGGGCTGCAGCATCATCACCAATAAACTCTTTACCAATAACAAATGCCTGAGCCAATCCATCAGGAGAGGGTTGTTCGGCATAGCTGATAGAGATGCCAAAATCAGATCCGTCACCCAAAAGCTTTTCAAAATTTGGAAGGTCACGAGGAGTAGAGATAACAAGAATGTCTCTAATTCCCGCCAGCATAAGCGTAGACAGAGGATAGTAAATCATTGGCTTGTCATAGACAGGCAGGAGCTGTTTAGACGTAACGGTTGTCAGCGGATAGAGCCTCGTGCCGCTACCTCCTGCAAGAATGATGCCTTTCACAATCTACTCCTCATCAATCGGGTTTCTCGCGCAATGGTACTTAGAATAACGCTCATCTGAAACTTACCAAAGTCCTACTCAACGGCCGTAATTCTATATAGTCTATAAGGTCCTTCTTGAAGAACAATCTCAAATCCAGGATCTTCATCGGTGATCTGTAGGCCTGAGAAGAAATAGCTTTGATTTCCTAGCAAAGCTGGATTTTTCCAAGTCGAGCAACAGGACATATCTTGCTCCAGTTTCTCGGACCGCCTGCTGAACCTCTGGATTAGTAGCTACCTCGTTAAGCTTTTGTACGAATAATCGCACTTTGTGGCAACTCTTCTTCTTCAACTTTCTCTCGATAGAAAATATTCATGCCATAAAGTGAGTTGAGAATCAACGAACCATCGTATGGATTATTGACCACCAAATCATCGCCAACAATCTGCAGAGCTCTTCTTACAAACTCGTCCTCACTTGTCTTATACGTTGTCCACTCACGAGGCTCAAAAACCTCATTAAGCCAAATGATTCCCCAGCGAAGCTCACTGCGTTCTCTTCTGGGCAGGCTTGCTAAATCCCAAGGACTTAGGAGTGCACAACCCCACAACACAGCAATAATGCACATGAGAATGCCGGAGTTTTTTTAATAAACATGCAGGGCTTACAAGATGATTGATCTCCATTTGCAGAAATGGTGCAAGCAGAATTCTCTGAGTTGTTTTTTTCTCGCCTTTATTGCCTTCTTTAACTGTCTTAATTCCGTGTTTAATCAGATCAAACAAAAAGCGTAATGGCGGTTTCCATGCCAACAATTACAACAGGCACTGCAGCGATTGTCACCATTGCAGCAGTTCTCTCTGGATCGGTATACCAAAAATCCCGAGAAGAACCTCTTAATAGGAAGAATCTCAGAAAGACTTGCCACATAAATGACAGCCGTCATGAGAAACGCCAGAATAAGCCAACGATAATTCTTGTTCAAAATGCAGCTGACAAATCCAATCCAGAACGCAACCGCAAAGAGAATTTGTGGCATGTTCATGAGCAAGCCAAAGTTCAATACGGTTTGAGCTGCTGCAAGCGGTTTGACATAAATCTCCCACACAAAATTGACCGTAGGAGCCAAGAAGCTTGTATTAAGCAGGAAAACCCAAATGCCAACCGCAAGGCCCGCTGTTACAACTTCCATAACCGCTAAAAGCGCAATACCTTTTGTTTTTGAAAGCATGAATTTGTCTTGAAGGAAGTTGGTAAGTCGTGGCAAAAAACTGCAAAGCACATAAGGTAAAACACAGATAGCCCAGAAGAAATCTGCGCTTGGATGCATCATAGCAAGGGCGAGAATACCCATCACACACAAAAGCACGAGCCTTGGATTTACAAACGAAGCCGACTTTAGCTGTTCAGCAGCAGAATCATTTTTGTCCGGAACAGCACCATTGAGCATCAAGATGAAAAGTACAACAGCGCTAGGAACAGCGCAGAATCCCATTACGTTTGGAAATACTGCATGAACAGTAACCATTCGAAGAGGAAATGCCAGCTGTGCAAAAACTACAAATGAGGTTAGAACACTGGCAACGAGGTTTTTTTCTTTCCTATTGTTTGAAGCAGTGCGCAAATACCCACTGGATATATAACTGCCACAGAGACAAACCACACAACGTTTTTCTGTCAGTGCTTCATTAAGACCGGTTATGGCCGTAGCAACAGCAGCTACCGAGTGAAGAGCATTTGGATAGAAGCCTTCATCAAAGAAGGGAGTCTGAAGCTCTGGCCTTGCTCCTGTATAAAAAGGCAGCATGCAGCATGGAATAAATACCCGACTGAACACTTCTTGTAATGTATGCAAGGTGCGCATAGTTATCAGCGGACTGCAAGAACCACGAGGGGTTTCTAATTGCCTTGTGGAAAAATAACAAAAGAATATTGCAGTAGAGATAACAGCAGTTACTAAGAGAAAGACTCCGTTTAGAGAGTCCTTCTCACCAAGGTTTGCATGAGATTGATTTTCCTGGGTGGGTCTGATTTTTCTGCATAAGATACGCAAGTCCAGCAGCAATCAGAATAAAAAGACCAACGCCTCCCAAAAAGCGGCGTTACCCCTCTTAGACCCAGAGGGTAGATGGCAATTCCAGAAAAGCCAATGAGGCAGACCGAAACAAGCGGAGCTACCACAAGGGATGTCATTCGTTTAGTACCAATAGCGCGAGAAAAAAGATATCCCGGTACATAACAAAGAACCAGTACAACTACTACGGCTAGAGCAAACTGTCTCCACATGTGTCAGTTTCCTTATTTGGTGGCCATTACCGACTAGATGAGCTTAGCCCAACGCTTCTTGCCTGCCTGGAGAAGAGCTCCCTCAAGAACTGCTGGCTCAATCTTATAGGTCTTTGTTGGATGAGGGCTGCTGGTTAATCTTGATACCACCGCCATCAATCAGACGACGAGCCTCACCGTTACTTGAGGCAATCTCTACTTCAACCAAAAATCTTTGGCAGGTAGATAAGGCCATCCTCATCAGCCTCAAGAGAGATGGCAAATTCCTTGATGTCGTCAGGGACCTCATTGTTCTTGAACTGAGCATCAAAGGCCGCCTGTGCTTTAAGGCCTTCTCCCTCACCGTGATAAAGATCAACGATATTTCTACCAAGAGCACGCTTAAGCTGGTAAGGATCAGCAGTGCCGTCCTCAAAGCTCCTGTCAATAGCATCAAGCTCATCAATAGAGAGCGTTGAGCAAAGACGGTAGTACATAGGAATAATCTCATCGGTGATAGACATAACCTTACCAAACATATCATTTGGCTCATCAGTCAGACCAATGTAATTACCGTAAGACTTGCTCATCTTCTTGGTGCCATCAGTACCCACAAGCAGAGGCATAGTCAGAGCAATCTGAGGGTCCATATCCATATCGCGCATAAGGTCACGGCCAGCAAGCAAGTTGAAAATCTGGTCGTTTCCGCCCATCTCTACGTCTGCTTTGATAACAACAGAGTCATATGCCTGAAGAACTGGGTAAATGAACTCATGGAGCGCAATGGGCTGCTGATTACGGTAGCGATTAGAGAAGTCTTCTCGCTCAAGAATGCGAGCAATGGTGAACTTGCTCATAAGACCAAGCATGGTTTCAAGGTTCATAGGCTTAATCCAGTCACCGTTATGAACAACGGTAGTTCTCTCTGGATCTAAAATCTTCATCGCCTGGTTAACATAGGTCTCTGCATTGGCATCTACCTGCTCTGCCGTCAGTGGAGGACGGGTAGAGTCACGCCCAGAGGGGTCACCAATCAGTGCAGTGCCGCTACCAATAATCAAAGTAACGTTATGACCAAGGTCCTGAAACTGGCGCATCTTACGCAGTGGAACTGCATGGCCAAGATGTAAATCTGGGCTTGTTGGATCAACGCCAAGCTTGATGTTAAGAGGGGTGCCCTTCTTGAGTTTTTTTCTTTAAGACCGTCCAAGGGAACAATCTGCATAGTTCCTGACGTAATAACGCGGAGTTGTTCTTCTACTGGAAGCACTCTGTATCCTCTCAACGCAAGCCTGCTAGAACGTATTGTTACTCTGATGCGTATGCATGCACCTTACTCGAATATGTTATCTATCAGAATACAACAGAGTTGTAACTCTTTATTCACTGAAACATAAATATCAGACTATAATAGTGAGAGCTATGACAAGGAGGCTCAATGGGTATTCGAACCCGTCGTGCACGTAAACACGCAAAAACACATGCCGTAGGTTTTGGCATTGCTGGATTCTTTGGCTTTATGGCTCTTCTCGCGCTTGCACTTGCTCTTTCGTTGGGTGCAGCCGTCTCATCATGGCTTGAGGATCTTCCGGATTACAACTCTGCTGACGCTTACCTGGTAGCGGAGCCAACCCGCGTCTATGACGCAAAGGGCAACGACATTGCTGATTTCTATCTGCAGCAGCGTCGTTCTGTCACGTTGGATCAAATTTCTCCCTACGTTATTCAGGGCACTATTGATACTGAGGACAAGCGTTTTTATTCTCATAGCGGTATTGACCCTTGGGGTATTTTCCGCGCTTCAGTTGGTTCTCTGTTTGGTGGCGGTGAAGGTGCTTCTACTATTACGCAGCAGCTTGTTCGTAACACCGTTCTATCTAACGAGCAGTTTGAGCGTTCTTTGAAGCGTAAGGTCCGCGAGGCTTACATCTCTATTCAGATGGAGAAGAAGTTTACTAAAGACCAGATTCTTAACATGTATCTCAACACCATTTACTACGGTAATGGTGCTTATGGCATTGAAGCTGCAAGTATTATTTACTTCAATAAGCATGCAAGTGAGCTTACTCTTGCTGAAGCTGCAACTCTTGCAGGTCTTTCCAAAACGCTCCCTCTGCCTATGACCCAACCGTCAATCCAGAGGCAGCACGAGAAAGGCGCAACGTTGTTCTTGAGCGTATGCTTCGCGCAGGCGATATTACACAGGAGCAATACGATGAGGCTGTTGCTGAGGACTTAGTACTTAATCCTGGTACTTTGACCGATAACATTGGCCAGTTCCCTTACTGGACTGACTACATTCGTAGTCTGCTTCAGGAAGACTTTGATAGCGATACTATCCTTCAAGGTGGATTGCGCGTTTACACCACGCTTGATCCTGACCTCCAGAAAGACGCTGATGAGGCAGCTACAAGGCGTATTGCTGAGCTTGGCAATCCTCGTCTGGGTGCCGCTTTGGTTTCTATTGATCCTCAGACTGGCTACATTAAAGCAATGGTTGGTGGACAGGATTACTCAAAGAGCCAGTACAACATCGCAACCAGCAGTAACCGTCAGATGGGCTCCAGCTTTAAGATGTATACGCTGGTAGCGGCCCTTTCTGAGGGCATGAATCCAGAGATTGTTCTTAACGGCAACTCCCCTATGCAGATTACTCCTACCTGGCTGGTTAGAAATGCAGGTAACTACAGCTATGGAGCAATTACCTTACGTCAGGGTACGGTTTACTCTTCCAACACGGTATATGCACAGGTTGCAGAAGCTATTGGTATCGATAAGATCCTTCAAACGTGCTATGCCATGGGCATTCGTACACAGCTACAGCCTTACCTGTCCACAACTTTGGGCTCTCAAGGTGTTACTCCAATTGAGCAGTGCACGGCGTTTGCAACGCTGGCCGCAGGTGGTGTACGCCGTGACGCTGTAGCAATTACGCGTATCGAAGACCGTAACGGCAACATTATCTACGAGCACAAGGACAATCCAGTTCAGGCAATTAGTCCTGCTGTTGCCGCTGCTGCTACAAACGTTCTGAGCGGCGTTCTTACCTCTGGTACTGGCCGTTATGCATACAACCTAAAGACTTTCAACCAGCCAGTTGCTGGTAAGACTGGTACTTCCGATAACTCCGAGGACCTTTGGTTCTGCGCTTACACTCCACAGCTTGCAACAGTTGCTTGGTGTGGATATCCAGATAGCCGTGACCCTGTTATTATTGGCGGCGGAGAGTCCTCCACCTTTGTTACTGCTCAGTATGTTTGGGCGTACTACATGAATGCAGCCTTGTCTGGTGTTCCTCGCAGCGAGTTCCCAAAAACTACCGAAACTATCTCTTACAAGCCTGATAGCTTCTGGAAGTTTGTTGGCGGCTCCGCTAAAGACAAAGAGGAAGAAAAAGACGAGGAAGAGGAAGAGGAAGACGAGGAAGAGGAAGAGGGCAACACCACTACTCCTACCACTCCTACCACTCCTACTACACCAGCTACCCCTGGAACAGGCACAGGAACTGGTACGGGAACAGGTACGGGAACAGGTACTGGCACCGGTACGGGAACTGGAACCGGAACTCCTTAAAGTTTTCCTACACGTCACAAAAAAGGGAGCTGGCTTAAACCAGCTCCCTTTTATTTTTTGTGGCTACTTTTTGCTGTGCTGCTTGACGGGTTTCTCGTCAAATGGTTTGAATTTATAGAATGCTGTCTACGTTTCCCAGCTGAGTAATGATACGCACGATATCTGCGGCGTTGTCTGTTTTATCTACAATCATCAAAACAGTATCATCACCAGCAACGGTGCCCACCACGTGATCAAGCTCAACATCATCCAAGGCAAAGGCAACAGCCGAAGCAGTTCCTGGATGACAGCGAATCACAATGAGGTTTTTCTGCCGCAGTGGCACCAATCACAAACTCGGAAAGCATCTTCTGCAGATGCATGTCTTCGGAAAGCACATAAGCGCCCTCAGGAAGCTTTTGTAAGTCCATTTCTGCAGTGTCTCGAGAAACGGTTGCTTGAGTACATGCAAATCCGCGATCTTTGAGCATATCAACAAGGTCTCGCTGTGTGCGAATTGACTCACTACGAACAAGCTCGCGAATTACGTCTTGTCGAGCATTTCTATGCTTCACGACGCCCTCTTTCCCCAATCCAATTCACCAATTTTGAAAACAAATGATAGTGAATAAAAAGAATATACTTTATCAACCCATTTATGCCAGCAAAACCGCTGAACGGTGTAAATAACCCGCTCGTCGGTCAGAATATTGCTTTCACCGTTTTTTTAAAAAGTTTTTTTATGCACTTCTCGCCGTATGATGCATCATGAGTGAAACTATTTATTTAGGGCTTGGAGGCCACCATGCCCTTGAATGATTCACCTGATAGAAGACAAGGATCCTATGGAGATTCTGCGATGCGTCGTCGCCCTCCACAAAACAGTCGTCCATCTCGCGATGGCAGTCTTTCTGATAGACAGTCTCGACGTCGCAAAAAGAAACATGCTTGGATCGCAGGCTGTCCTCTTTAAAAAAACAGTCTTTTATACGACGCATTGATTCTCGTACACGCACTATTATTGTCATTGGACTAGCTGTTGTAGCTGCTCTTTTGATGGTATTTATTGTTTCTAGTTGCGTTCGTGGCTGTGCAAAAGAAACAACACCAGAGGTAGAAGTAAATGCTGTTGATTCTCGTGTTGCAGTAGGAACTTCTGAGGAACTAACCAAAGCACTTGCGGCAAAGCTTGATCAAAATAAGAATCTTGCTTGGATTGCAGAACACGCAGATAGATACAATGATAAGAGCCTCATTGAACTTGCACTAGCCCATCCTGAGGCAATTGATTTTGTTGCAAACTATCCCGATTCTGACGGAAAAGCCAAGACCTACGACGAAAAAAAATCACTAAGGGAAAGGCGCCACAGCTCTATACCTGGGACTCCAGGTGGGGAGGCGTGGCTTACGCAGGGTCAGTCATAGCAACAAAGGGTTCCGGTCCAACCGCACTCTCCATGGCTTACATGGGACTAACAGGAAAAAAACCAACTGGACTCCTGCAGATATTGCAGGTGCTGTCGAAGCTGCTAAGGCAACGGACACAGATTCTAGTATGAACAGATCATTCCTCGAGAAAAAAACCTGGGTGACCTTGGCCTTGTTGCTGAAAGCTATAGTATTTCAGCCGACAATATCACTACGCTTCTTGACGCTGAAACCTACCTGCTTGTTGAGGTAAAAGGCAATACACTCAGCTCCGACACAGCTCATTGGGTGCTCGTAACCAGCAAGAATGATGATGGTACCGTAAATATCTACGATCCACTGTCTCCTGAGGTGAGTGCTCGTCCTTGGTCTGCAGAGACTCTTGCAGGAGCTGCAAATGCGTTGTATACCGTCACGGCAAAAAGCAGCTGAGTAGTCTACTGTGTTTTAGATACACAACCTTTCGCATGACTAAGCCCCGCATCTGCGGGGCTTTTTTTAGTAGCAAGATGAATATGAATACTATGCCTCTAGGGTGCATACACAAAAAAATCCGGCATCCACAAACGTGAATGCCGGACAGGAAGGATTAGTATGTGTCCTGGCTTAGACAGGTACGAGCTTACTATGAAAGCACTTTATTTGCTGCTTCACCAAGCTCAGCGATGCGCGCCTCAGCCTCTTCACGAGTTTTACCGTTAGCAAAGAGGTAAGCCTTGACCTTTGGCTCGGTACCAGATGGACGGAAGATGACCTTGTTATCGCCCTCAAGCCTATACTCAATAACGTTAGAAGCTGGCAGCGTCTGAGGAACTTCTTTCTGAAGACCCGAGACGCGAGGCATTTCTGCGCATTCAGCATAATCAGTTACACCAACAACCTTGTAGTTGCCAATCATATCCAGTGGGTTCTTACGGAGTCCGCTCATAATCTCAGCCATCTTTGCAGCACCCTCAGCACCTGGGTATGCCGCGTTAACAACACCATTGAGGTAGTAGCCATAGCGCTGATACAGGGCATCCATTGCCTCGTAAAGGTCCATGTTGCGAGCGGCGTACCAAGAAGCCATTTCAACGCAGAGCATAGTTGCAACAATAGCGTCCTTATCGCGAGCGTGGGTACCAACAAGGTAGCCATAGGACTCCTCAAAGCCCATGAGGAAGCGATTCTCCTCGCCGGCATCCTTGAGCTGGTCAATTTGGTCACCAATGTACTTGAAGCCCGTGAGAACACGGCGCATCTCAAAAGCCGCGAGCACGTGCCAAGACGTCGGGCATAGCAGAAGATACGATGGTGGAAACAGCTACCTTATCCTGGGGTTTCTCGCCACGCTCTTCAGCCATGGTAAGAAGCCAGTCCATAAGCAGGACACCCATCTCGTTGCCGGAAAGCAGCACGTAATCGCCGTTGTGTGGGATTGCGGTACCCATACGGTCGGCATCTGGGTCAGTTGCAACCAGGAGGTTTGGTTTGACCTTGTCGGCAAGCTTCAAGCCCAACTCAAGTGCTTCACGGAACTCAGGATTTGGATAGGAGCATGTGGGGAAGTTTCCATCTGGCTCTGCCTGCTCTGGAACAACGTCAACGTCATTGACACCAATCTCTTTAAGAATACGGGTGACGCACTCCATTCCCGTGCCGTTAAGCGGCGTGTACACAACCTTGTAGCCGTCGGCAGCCTTAAATCCTGGAATAGAAACGCGCTTGATAGCCTCAATAAAGTTGTCCAGGACCTCTTCTGGAGTCCAAACAATCAGGCCCTTCTCGAGACCTTCTTCAAAGTCCATAGGCTTGACGTCAAAGGGGTTAACGCGAGCAATATTTGCGGAAATCTCGTCAGCTGCCCTCATCGGTAATCTGTCCGCCGTTATCGTTGTACACCTTGTAGCCGTTGTAAGGCGCAGGGTTGTGACTTGCGGTAAGCACGATACCTGCGGAAGTCTTGAGGTAGCGGACGGCAAATGAGAGTGTTGGAACGGGCTCAATACGTGGGTAGACATATACACGGATGCCGTTGGCAGCCAAAACGCCGGCAGCAACCTTCTGGAAGTCCTCACCTCTAAGGCGAGAATCCCTTGCAAGTGCCACAGTAGGATTTTGATAGTGAGCATTGAGATAATCCGCAAGTCCCTGAGTTGCCTGGGCAACAACATAGACGTTCATGCGGTTAGTACCAACGCCAATGGTGCCACGAAGACCAGCGGTTCCAAAAGCAAGTGAACGATAAAATGCGTCGTACAGCTTATCCTCAGCTTCTGGTTGAGCAAGCTCTGCGAGCTCTTCTACCAGGTATTCTTCGGTGACGTTTGCACGCCAGGACTCAAATGTTTCCATAACTTTTGCATCCATAATGACTCCCAAACCTCAAATTGCTCTACACGTCTCTTTGTAATCGATTCTACGCATATTTTAAGCGATAAATAACAGTTGATTTGGGACATTATGTATGAACTTACCCGCTCTTCGGTAAGCGGGAGATGACTTAGACGAAGAGCCGCTGCTTGTGGCCGCGCGGCACACGGATTCTTATCCGAGAGCGACCCACGGGTTCTTGATGTATTTTTTTCTCCCCAACCATTTGGCGAGAAAAACATGGGAAAATGTTACGTCAGTATGTATTCAATTCCTACGGGCGAAAGGTGTCCCGATGTCTCAAGAACTTGAGTTCTTTGCAACATGTCCAAAGGGCTTTGAGAAGCTTCTTGCGCAGGAGCTCGATGGCCTGCGCATCAAAAAGGTGCGCCCTCTTGGCGGACAGGTTGCGTTTTACGGCTCACTTGCCGATGCTTACCGCGTCTGTTTATGGTCTCGCCTCACGTCTCGCGTCATTTTGGTGCTTGATCGCGTTGGCGCTGCAACTTCAGACGCTCTCTACGAAGACCTCTCCCACATTGCTTGGGAAGACCATATTGGTCCGCATGCCACCATTGCAGTCAGCGCTCACGGCACAAATGACCAGCTCAGAAACACCAACTTTATTGCTGTCAGAACAAAAGACGCTATTGTAGATAGGCTTGCAGCAAAGCGCGGAAGCCGTCCTATGGTCAATACGCTTGCGCCTGACGTGACTATTGTCGTGCGCGTATCACGTAACCGCGCCACGGTTGGCATTGACCTTGCTGGTGAGGCGCTCTTTAAGCGCAGTCTGACTGGCGGTCGAGGACCGGCACGTGAGTTTGCGCCGCTCAGGCTAGACTACGCCGCTGCTCTTCTGTACCTGCAGGCGCAAACTGCTGCGAGTGCACCGCTCTTCTCGCCAGATGCGCCGCTGCCGGCGCTGCTTTTCCCGGGAGCAGGCGCGCTTGCACAGGAGGCAGCGGGCATGGCGCTGGACGTGGCGCCGGGCATTCTGCGCGCTCGCTGGGGTATGACGGGTTGGGCTGGCCACGACAACGATGTCTGGCAGGATTTGCTTGCCGAGGCCGACGAACGTGCCGAGAAGGGCCAAGAGCGCCAGGTGACTCTCTATGCAGCGGACCCTCGCCCAAAGGCTAAGGAGGCTGTGCTCTATACGCTTCGTGCGGGCGGTCTCAAGGCGGACGTGCAGTTTTTGCCAGCGTCTGAGCTGCTCAAACATGCAGAACACTTCACAGGTGTTGTTGCCGATCTTTCGTGGACCAAAGAAGAACCTACACTTCAGGGCTCTGCTTACTCCACGCTTGGACTTTTTGCGGGACAGGCAAGCACGCTTCTTACCAGCGATACAAATACTGATACGGTACTCAGAGCAACTCCATCGCAGACACTTTCTGTCTACGTGGGCAACTCCATTGCCACCATGCGCTGCTACCCTGCCGCAATCGCAGAAGAAGTCGAAGCCGGTGCGTCTGATGCACCAGCAAGCAACTCCGAGTCAACCTCGGTTCCTGCAGGTCCCACTGTCATGGTTAATAACCAGCCCGTAAGCGTGCTGGTTCCTGCATCCGATCAGTTTGCTGCGCGCCTTGCTAAGGTGGCCAAGCAGCGCGCTAAGTGGGCTCGTAAAAACGATGTCTCATGCTACCGTGTATACGACGCTGACCTGCCCGATTATGCCGTCAGCATTGACATCTACAAGGGCGCCACAAAGCCAACTACTTGGTTGCAAATCTCTGAGTACGCTGCATCAAAAGAGATTGATCCAGACCTTGCAAAACGCCGCCTCCCTAGACGTCCTAGCTTTGGCTCCTCGCATTCTAGGGGTACCCAGCTCAAACGTAAATCTACGAACAAGAACGCGTGCAAAGGGTGGCTCTCAGTACTCTGACGAGGGCAGCGCAGCAGACAACTCAAGAAAAGAAATGCTGCTCATCGATGAGGGCGGTCTACTCTTTGAGGTCAACTTTGCTTCAAGGCTTGACTGTGGCATCTTCCTAGATCACCGCGATACGCGCGCAGAGATTCGCGAGCTCATGAAGAGTGCAGGGGCCGCTAAGAGCTTCCTCAACCTCTTTGCCTACACAGGTACCGCTACCTGCTACGCAGCAGACGGTGGTGCACTCCACTCCACAACCGTTGACCTTTCCAAACCTTCGCTCGAGTGGGCCAAGCGCAACATGAAGCGTAACGGCTTTGACGGCGAGGAACATGAGTTTGTCCAGGCAGACGTTCTGTCTTGGATTACCGAGACACGACACACCAAAAAAACCGCTGGAACGTTATCTTCTGCGATGTTCCTACCTTCTCCAACTCATCGCGCATGAAGCAAAGTTCATTTGATGTCCAGAGAGACCACGCGGAGCTCATTATTGGCATTTCTCGCCTTCTAACTCGCGGTGGTGTTGCCATCTTCTCGTGCAACCTGCGTACGTTCAAACCAGATGTTGAGAAAATCCAGCGAGCTGGCGTCATTATCGAAGACATCACAAGTGAAACTATTCCGGAGGACTTCTCAAGAAATAAGAAGATTCATCATGCATATAAAATCTCGAGAAAACCGCGGGAAAATGAGTAAATTTTTTTCCGCTTGCAGGCAAAAAAATAAGTACGTTTGTACATTCGTCTAGTTATAACCAGGTATATGGACTAACATATGATGACGAACTGAACCGATCATCTGTTGAGAGGATTGATAGATGAATACAAGTAAAGCTGCATTTCATGCGCTTTTCTCTAAGGACAAAGCCAAGAAATCAACTGGCATTCCTCTAAGTGCTGGCATGGTGCTGGTTACCCTTGGCATCGTCTACGGTGACATCGGAACCTCGCCAATGTACACCATGAAGGCAATTATTGCTGGTAATGGTGGTCTTTTAACCATGGATACCGATGTTGTTTTGGGTGCTCTGTCCCTCATTATCTGGACGCTGACACTCATTACAACCGTTAAATACGTCATGGTTGCAATGAAGGCAGACAACCACAATGAGGGCGGAATCTTTGCGCTCTACAGTTTGGTTAAAAAGTGCGCCAAATGGCTGATTATTCCTGCCATGATTGGTGGCGCAGCTCTTCTTGCTGACGGTATTTTGACCCCAGCTGTTACGGTAACCACCGCTATTGAGGGTTTACGTACTATTCCTGCAGCTCATGCTATTATTGGTGATAATCAGCACATTGTTGTCATGATTACCATTGCCATTCTCTGTACGCTCTTTGCTCTGCAAAAGGCAGGTACCTCTACCATTGGTAAGGCCTTTGGCCCTGTCATGACGCTTTGGTTCTTGTTCTTGGGTGCTATGGGTGTTATGAACATGCTAGCTGATATCAGCATTGTTCGAGCACTTAACCCAGTCCGCGGCATTCTGTTCCTCTTTGATGGCAAGCTCAATGCAGCTGGTCTCATGGTTTTAGGTAGCGTCTTCCTTTGTACCACTGGTGCAGAGGCACTTTATTCTGACATGGGTCACGTTGGCAAGAGCAACATTTACGTAAGCTGGCCTTTTGTTAAGGTCTGCTTGATTCTGAACTACCTTGGACAGGGTGCATGGATCATCACTAACCACAATGACACCGTGCTAAACGCTATCAAAGACCTCAATCCTTTCTTTTGAAATGCTTCCTGGTCAGCTTAGACCATTTGCCGTTATTCTCTCTGCGCTTGCTGCAATTATTGCCTCTCAGGCACTGATTACTGGCTCTTATTCCATTGTCTCTGAGGCAATTAAAGCTTGACCTTATGCCCCATATCAAGATCAACTACCCCTCCACAACAAAGGGCCAGATTTACATTCCACTTGTAAACAACATCATGTGGGTTGGCTGCATTGGCGTTGTACTTCTCTTCCAGAGCTCTGAGCACATGGAAGCAGCGTACGGTCTTGCAATTACCGTTACCATGCTGATGACCTCAATCTTGCTCTACACCTACCTGGCTGTTATCAGAAAGCGGCTATGGGCTGCCATTCCATTCATTCTTTTCTTTGGTGCTATCGAGGCTATGTTCTTCTTCTCAAGCCTTACCAAGTTCTTCCACGGCGGCTACTTTACCGTTCTTATGGCTACCGCAATTTTTTTGTTGTTATGTTTGTCTGGCGTCGTGGTACTGCAGTTGAGAGAACTCAGAGCGTTTACCTGCCTGTCGATAAATACATTGACCAGCTCCGTAGCCTCAGCCACGATACAGACTATGCAACTCTTGCAGATAACCTGGTCTTCCTGACTAATGACTCTTCATTTGACAAGCTAGACCGAGATATTCTCTATTCCATCTTGGATAAGCGCCCTAAGCGCGCAAAGGCTTACTACTTCATCAACATTTCGCTGACAGACGATCCAAATACCCGTGAGTTTATCATCAACGACTTTGGTACAGACTTCCTGTTCAAGATCACCCTGCGTCTTGGCTTTAGGGTAAACCAGCGTATTAACACCTATCTGTATCAGATTGTTGGAGAACTGATTAAGAACAATCAGCTTGCTCCACAGAATCACAAGTATTCCATCTACAAGGAACACTCCGAGATTGGTGACTTTAGGTTCTGCCTCCTGCGCAAGGTTTTAGCTCCAGAAACCGATATTAACGGTTTTGATGCTCGCTGCCTTGAGCTCAAGTACTTCATTCGTCGCGTTTGCGGCTCCCCTGCTCGCTGGTATGGTCTTGAGAACTCTAACATTGTCTTTGAGTACGTTCCTCTGTTCTCCAAGGTTAAGCGTGAGCAGAAGCTCACTCGTATCATGCTTGATGACGTAGCTCAGACGGGTTCTATGCCACTTGTCGAGGCTCCTATGAAAGAGCGCATTGCCGAGATTGAGGAAGATGAGGACATCTTCGCAGAGGCTCTGCACAAGGAGCGCGTTGAGAATGCAGCTACTGTTGCAGACTATGTTGGTGGTGACACCGCAAGCTTCCGTCCTCTCAAGCTGGATGAAGAAGAAGTTGACGACGATGTTTTTTTGAGGAGCACGCTCCACACCATGAGCACTAAGCTCTCCTGTACGTGTAGCTTTTACTAACACGCACTATAAAAGCCGGCAGATATATCTCTGCCGGCTTTTTCTTTAACATCATATTGCGAGAAACCTCTAAAGCACTACTCTCCAAGTGCCCACGTTAAGAATCGCGAGAAACCCGCCTCATCGTTAGTGAGTGTGATATAGGTTGCTGCCTCAAAATCCTCACGACGAGCGTTGGCAACTGCCGTACCCTTTCCCGCCGCAGAAAGCATGGCAACATCATTGAGCGAGTCACCAAAAGCTGCGACGTTCTCTGTAGAGAGGCCAAGATAGTTGCAGAGCCACTGAAGCGCTGCACCCTTAGAAGTTCCTTCAACCAGGATTTCCATTCCCATACTCATGGAAGCTGTGCCACTGAGTCCCTTTACCGAAGCTACAGCATCTGCTACAAGTGTCTGGTACTTCTCGCCTTCCGCAACAGACCAGTAGGAACCAAGACGCTCAATGGTAGTAACGCCTTCAATAAACTCCTCAACACTTTGATCAAAAGGTGTGCGAGAACGCTGCATAAATGCTGCGTGATCTGCAGGAATACCAAGCTGTGTAATCAAATTGTGTCTTGAGCGCTCCTGATAGACACCACCATCCGCAAAAATATCAAACGTAACTGGATACTCTTTAAGTTTTTTTGATACAACTCAAGAGCCTGCTCTTTTGTCACTGTGGACTCGTGAAGAATAGTCTGAGTAGAAAGATCTCTAATAACAGCACCGTCGCAAGAAACCACATATTTAGAAGCAGGATGATTCACAACCTCTTTTGGAAGCACGTTAAAAAGCACGCCCAGAACATGGAACAAAAAGGAATGCCTAGCTCAGCCAGACGATCCAACATTGCCATGTTTTTGGAATCAAGAGATTTATCGGTATGCAAAAATGTCTCATCCATATCGGAAAAGACAATATCTACTTTCAGATTTGATGCATCTTGAGTAAGCCAAGACTGCTTCTGAGCAATGAGTTCTTCAGTTGAAAGCTCTGACAAAACACTACCTCTTTATGGACGATACATAAACGTGAAGACCTCTTCACGCTGCATATTTACTTGTACACCAAGCTTTTCTGAGACGGCATCAAGACGCTCTTTAAGGCTCAAGAAAGACTCAGTGTCCTTCAGCTCAACAAGCATGGTCATGGTAAAAATACCAGATAAAATTGTCTGAGCAATATCAAGGATATTTGCGTTTGACTCAGCCAACGTAGAAGAAATTGCCGCAACAATTCCAGGAGCGTCGCTGCCCAAAACAGTGACAACAGCGCGATTAGCGGATGTTTCTGGAGTCATAGTTTCCCATCTCTTGAACGGATGGCTTAATTGTACGCTATGCTTTTTCCAATTTCTACGCCATAACGTGAACTAAAAACCTTCTGAATCTCGTCAACGGTACAATTAAGTGCTGTGATAAGCTCATAAAGACCGCGATTGCTGGCCATCTTAAAGATTCTCTCGTGAGAAACAGGTGGTTTCTTGTTGAGCGAACGCGCCTTATCAATACGAGCTCTAAATGTTTTAGCAATACTAATGGAGTCTTTACAAGAACCTTCTCTAATAGCATGTCTAAAATGAGATTCTTCGAGCGACGCATTATGAATATGGAACGTAATGAGTTCAATTTGAGGATACATATCAACAAGATTTGTTGCCTCATCACGCGTCATAAGATTGCGGAGTCTAAATTCTTGATCAAGAGGAAATACAATCTGAACAGGATGTTTTTGCCCAATAGGAGACAAAACATAGGCCGGAGTAGGCTCCGAAACTACATTTTCAACAAGACATACGCCCTGACCTGGGTGAACGCAAAACTCGCCAACAGCCCGCATAACACCACTCCTCTCGGATAACAATAGTATACCATGAGAAGCATATTTTAAGCCAATGACCTGCAACTTTATAACTTGTCGCAGGTCATTCAATAACATAACAATATTTTATATAAGGAATCTAATCAATCATTGTGATGGACTCAATGACTGGTTGCTCTGAAGCAGGGATGGTCCCATTTGAATCGGTTGGGGTTACGCCTTTACAAATTGCATCAACAACATCCATACCACTAGTAACCGTGCCAAATGCTGCATAGTTGCCATTTAAAGACGTGTTGTCAGCCTGCATAATAAAGAACTGCGAGCTTGCAGAGTTTGGATCTTGAGCACGAGCCATGGAAATAGTTCCGCGTGTATGCAAGATGTTATTCTCGACCCCATTGCGCGTAAACTCGCCCTTAATCTTATTCTCAGAGCCTCCTGAGCCATTACCCTTAGGGTCACCACCCTGGATCATAAAGCCGTCAATAATACGGTGGAACGTAAGGCCGTTATAGAAGCCAGACTCAGCAAGATGAGCAAAGTTTGAGACCGTAATTGGAGCAACATTTGCGTTCAATGTAGCCTCAATTGTGCCGTAGTCCTTTACCACAATACGGACGTGATGGACACCCTTTGCATAGGGGTCATCCGCTGCTACAGAATCAATGTAGCCCTTGTTTTGTGAGCTCTGAGACTGCGTTTGTTGCGTCTGCTGTGATTGCTGTGATTGCAAACTTGCTTGTGACTGAGACTTATCAGCACCTCTCATAAGAGAGAAGCATATTGCTCCCACCGCAAGCAAAACAATAACAATAACACCATACAGTCGGCGATTTTTTGTCTGGAACACGCTAAGCCCTCCCCTTTAAGCAGACGCACACAAGACAATCCAAGACACCAAGTTGGCAATTGCATTGCCTGTTCTCTCGGCAAGAACGTGACCCTTATCCCAAACAAGCGTGTAATCAACACTGTTCACGCCCGAGAAATGCTTTAGAGATAGGCCTAAATTAAACGAGGTGCAAATGGAAGTATCTGTGTTTTGAGCGCCCTCATTAATGCGCCAATAAGGAGCAACCGATGCTGTCTGATAGCCCTTGTAAGATGCGCTGGTAAAGTACAGCGGATTGAACATATCAACACGAGTTGGAATGTCATTCTCAAGCGTATCCGCCTTATTTAAGTCAGAGGACCAGTCATTAGCATAGCTAGACTTCCACTCACCCAGCTTCATGTAGGTATCAAGATTCTTTTTTTAATAAGATTTGAAATCTGCTCATCAAAGTGGAGAGTACTCTGCTCTCCAACGCCAAAGAGCTGATTTGCGCGCGTACTTCTATCTGGGGCATCAAAGGCTCCAACAGAAAGCGCAGCACCTCTTAAAACGCGCGAGAAGTCCCTGAGATTCTCAATATCAACGCTCTGACGACGAAGGTTATACACAATCCAGATGGACTCTGAATTCAGAGAACCAAAGTAGTGCTCAGCTGTGTCGTAGATGATGGACTGAACTTGCTGAGTAGCTGGAGTTGCATTATCCGTTCCACGAACCGTAGCCAAGTTTGGATCGCCTGGGAATGTAGGCTCTTCCAGACGCTGAGGTGTAGATGTGTAAGGGAATGCGTTGTCCTTAATGAAGTTGTTTGCAGATGTCTCAAGCTCGCTGACGAGAAGATCTGCGTATGTTCCCGCGGTATAGACGCCAGAGTTAGTCTGATCAAGAACGACCTTACTATCGTTGGTGTCGAGGAAATCCATTCCATTTACAAACTCAGCGTAAGCGCCGGCTAAATGCTGAGAAAGAGGCTGAGTCCATACGCCCTCAGCACGAGAATCTACAGCATCTGCATACTGACCAGCGGACCATTCGTACGCTGCATCTGCAAGGTCATACGAAGTCGCAGGACACCATGAAGCGCTGCCGTAAATAGAGTCTGAAAGCTGCTCGCCCTTCTCGCTATGTGTGGCAGCGCCAACAGCCTTAAGGTATGGCGTGTACAGTGGAGAATCTCCCGAGGTTCCCAGTACCGCGCTAAGGCCTCCGCCAGCGGCAAAACCAAATACAAAAAAATCTTTGATGTGTTACAAGGAAGCAGCTCATTGTTGTAGCGCAGGTATCTAACAGCAGCCTTAAAATCTACTGCTGGCCAAGGAGATCCGCCTGCATAGAGCTCGTCAGAACCTGTAGTTGAGTCATAGCCTGCACTTCTACCACGGAAGCCTGCGTAGACATAGACAAAGCCGGCCTCAAGATACGGTGCTAAACCCTCGTACGCATATGTTGTAGGGGCACTTTGAGGGAATAAGGTTGCCGTATTAATTGGCATAACAATTGGTGCGGTACGAGCGGTGAAGTTACCAACAACGGTCTTCTCGTTCATCTCGCACACATAGGTAGAACCCTTTTTCTCTCCCGAGAAATACTTACCAGGAACAAAGACAGAGAGGGTGTTTACTGACTTGCTTGCGGGCTTAGTGCAGTACTGAATGCCCAGCTGATAGTAGCAGTCATTATCCTCATCATAACTCCACTGAGTCATATCCAGCTTAAGCGACTTAAACTCTTCAAGGTCTACGTTAGCTGCAGGCTGATCTTGAGTCTCAGTTGTCCTTGGCTGTGGTGTACATGCTGCAAGTGTTCCTGCAGCGCCCAAGGCTGAAAGTGACAAGAATTCTTTTCTCGTAAAGGCCATAATTTCCCCTCGAATAGTTTATTCAGTGGAGGCAGCAACGACCGCTGACCTAGTTCAAGCTAGTCATCTATTGTACCAATTTGCAAACGTGTATGCTTAAGAGCAAGCGTTTAGAGAAACGAGTTAGCATGCCAAAAGTTGTCAACTTCTTTGACCTCATTCATCTCAATGAAAGGCTCGAACAACAGGGACTTTTAAGCAAAATCCACCTGCGTGACACATGTGGTAAGCAAACTCTCTGGATAGAACTGCTTTCTGACGAGAAAAACGATGGTCAGACCCTTGAAAAAAACACAGGAGCAAATCAAGGCGTTTTTTTGCCATAAAAGGAATGACCGTTGAATTTGACCTCACTGGCGGAAAAAATTTCTGGATTGTATAAATTGCCCGCTTGACGGAGCGCTTCAGTCTGTTATAGTAAATAAGCTTTTCGAAGCACCAATGGCTGGGTAGCTCAGTTGGTAGAGCAGGGGACTGAAAAATCCCCGTGTCAGGGGTTCGATTCCCTTCCCCGCCACCACGACTTGAATCGGCCCAGAGATTACTCTCTGGGTCGTTTTCTTTTATCTTTTTATATGACAAAAACTATTTTGAAAGCAAAATAAAATGTGCACCTCTTATAAGATACACATCTCTATTTCTTTTTAAATTGATTTAGCGATATTTACTAAGCGCATCAATCATTTCAAACGTTTCTATACCTAAGGCATCTGCAAATGCAAAGATTTCACCAAGCTTAACTCCACGTTCGCCTGATTCAACCTTTGAAACAAATGCTTGATCGCCAGCAAGACGCTCAGCGACTGCCTCTTGGGTAAGACGCTGTTTTGTCCTCAAATCACGAAGACACTGACCTACTAATCTGTTAGATATCTGCTCCATAGCTGCAGCGTAAAACTATCAATACAAATATGCCAAAAATCGCATATTTTTTTAAAGAAAAAAATCTCCCCGCCTAGAACTCGCGGGGAGAATGAAGTTGTTTTAATAGCAGAGTAGAATGAGCCTCTATAAACTTAGAAGCCACCACCTCCGCCACCTCCGCCGAAGCCACCACCGCCTCCGCCGGAGAAGCCACCACCAAAGCCGCCGCCAGAACTTGAGCTAGAAGATGCAAGTGTAGCCGTAGATACAGAATGCGCGGCGGTAACGCTCTTAGTCACGCTATCAATAGCATTAGTGCGCATACCATTTCCGTAGTAATACCAGCTATACACAGGCATAAACTGAGGGTCTTTGAGCATCTCTGGCATTGCAACCTTCAGCTGTTCAATAACCTTATCTGCGACTCCCAGTGCAACAGCCATTACTAGTAGCCTATTCCATAGAATAACGTCAGTTGGAATTGCCTCATGAAGGTTAGTAAACTCCGTCAGCCATTTTCTAAGAGCGCGCGTTTTTTTGCGAGCGTTTCAATACCTTCTCTGTTCATCAGGTCAAACTTAGCAATGGCTGTAAGTGCAACAAGAATTGCAATAACAAGGAAGAACAGGTTTATAAGCAAATTACCAAAAGAAACATCTGCCATAATGCCCATAAAGAAAGACAGTCCACCAACAATAATGTCAAGAACAATAAGCAGAGCAAGAACTCCCTTACCATGGAAAGGAATCTTATTTGTTCCAAATTTGGCAGCGTAGCTTAGCTTAATGGGGCTTTCCCAAGATTCATATGCTTTAACAAAATCTTCCGCATTCGACGATGCATATTTACCTATCTGTTTCATGGTAACCGTAGTATTAGGTGCTCCGGAACCACCAGCCTTATCAAAAATTAACTTCATTGCCGAGCTGTCAATTTTGTTAGACAAAGAACTGCCAGGATAAAATGGTGCCTGTCCTTCATTAAGATCTTGCACCTTCGTCAGACAATAATCAGACTTCTCCATACCAAAGAAGTTTGTAGTAACAGATTTATTTAGGCTGATGTATTTAGCATCAGAGAGATGCATAAGTGTAGCTGTTAAAGCATCTCCCTTGATTTCCTCGCCGTTGTACAGCATAGAAATAACTGCAGGATGATCATTAGAAGGAACATCTCTGTAATAGAGGTCATTAAATTGAGGAGTCATAACCTTTTTATACTTGCTTCTTAGGAAGACAACAGCAATTACTGTGCCGGCGGCAAGTACCAATGGTGCATACAGAGTAATTGCGACTTGCGTCTTAGCAGCCTCACGTTTTTGATTTGCTTGATCTGCCCAAGTTTGCTCCTCGGACAGAATGCTGCTCATTTTATTCTGCTGAATTGGAGTAAGTCCTGGAACCCAAGATGTTGGGAATGTGATGCGCGCTTCAGCAAACTCATCTGTTCCAACACCTGGAACCTGATAAACAACACCGTCTTTTGTAATTTCAAGGCTTGCGTCCAAAGGACCATGTCCCCAAGCACGTACGGTGTCACCTGCAACGACTGACTGACCTGAAGGAACTGGCAGATGAATTGTGGCTGTCACATTTCGAGATTCTGAATCCCAGCCGTCAGAAACAAACTTCCAATATAGCTCTGCAGTATCTGTCCAGCTTGTAACAACGTTAGTAATATCATATTCAATGGTTATCCGCGCTGATTCATCATCATGTGCTGAATAGATCTTCAAATTCAACATATCATTGGATTTAGTTGGAACATAGTATTCGTCTGAATTAGCGCCGGTTTCAGTAGAGCCTTTACTATAAATCTGACGGGTGCCTGTTGAATCTTGAACGGTAACTGAAGTGATGGTAATTTCCACATTCTGTCCGTTATATTTATTGCTTCCTACTGGAAGGTTCCAATAGACACCATTAAAACTGCCCTTAAAATAGAAGGTTCGTGTTTCAACAACATGCATTGTTCCGTCTTTTTTTGAACGGTAGCATCGATATTTACTCTATCAATAGACAAATCTCTAGCTAATGCTGCTGTTGGAGCAATAAGGAATGCAGCAACAAGCAACATTACGCAAAATGCAATCTTTACAAACTGGCTCTTTTTAGCAGAGCAAAGAGAAGCTTTATACATGGAAACTCCTTTATGTCACTTTCGCAACTCTATCTAAAAGGATACCACGTACAGATTACTCTACTGGTGAGTATGAGTTATCCAGTTCAAACAGCGCAGGTGGTAGGCCTTTATCCCATTCTTCTCCCACCTCTTTCGAAACTAAATATTCTTCAGTTTCAATAAACGGAAGATTTGCAATTCTTTTACTTCTTGATGCTTCTAGATTGCATACAAGGGAGCTGGGTCCGCTGAAGTCGAGAAGGCACCCGTAACAAATTCTCATGTCCTGAAATAACTTTTCTCCGCATCTGGGGCAGATTTTGACGGAGTAGTTTTCTATAGCCATAGCGACTCCTTCTTTCAACATTGCTTTCCTCGGTACTTATTTCTTGAATTAGCACTTTCTGGCCCACTTCAAACCATGGGAAATCATCAACTGATGGTCTTTCAAATGTGCAATAGGCACCTGCGCAGCTATGAATTTGTTTAGGCTGTACTTGTCTCCGAATCTTTTAAAAATTTCTCCGTGATCGTCTGCAAATGCGATATCAATCGGATACGTCATTCCAAAAAGTATGAACTGAAGAACACCTTAGAAGTAAGACTGGAGGAGCTGTTATCTCAGTACCTAAAAAGCCCAACGAGCTTTTCGAAGCCCCCTTGTAACAATTCAAAAAAATCTGCTCAGAATTAGGGACTTCTTCTATCGACACTTGTACGTTCATTTTCAAATCACAACTCCCGACTTATAAGGACTAACAACAATTGAGGTTGTATGGGTAAGACATAGAGGAGACTCTAGTGACACTAAAGGGAGGCGTAAGGTATGTGGCCAAGGTTTGTACTTTAGAGTTACTTGATATTTAGGAAAAACAGAGACCATATTCCCAATCCCTCCCTTTCCCTCTCCAATGAGACAACAATGTCGCAATTGTTATCGCAATTAAGAGCAGTTCTTATTCTTTGAGCTAGGTTTTTCTGGAGCATCTTCATTTGCAGAATGACTAGAGGAAACTCCATGAGCAATAATTTGATCCGCCGCAACACGATCAAACTTTGAGCACATATCTGCAAACTTAAATAGATTGATTGCAATTAAAGCTACTACCAATACAACTGGAAGTACCAATGCAGTCTCAACAAACATCTGTCCTTTCTGGCAACAAAAAAAATTTCATTGTTCTCATGTGCCACCAAACACTTTCTTAACATCAATTTCTAAAGGAATCTCAATATCAAGAACAGGAATGGTCAATTTCGCGATTATTATTTTGTCAGGTAAATACTGGAGAGAAAACGCACCAAGTGAACGAGCTAAAGCAATCGGATCTGATGTATTGGGTATTTTCTGAACTAGCTCACGAATCGTTGATTCTTTCTCGAAGCCAGCTTGTTTCAAAATTCTTTCTGTATTAACAAGAACAGGCTTCATTTGTCTTAAATCGCTTGGCTCTAATCCGGCATCAACAACTATTTGTTTTAAGGCCCTCTGTAATTTGGAACCAACACTTCCGCCTGTTATTCCATCAATGTCATCAAGAAATTCTGATAGCTTAGAAGACCAAGAAGTTACGCCATCCCCATATGAGATTAAAAGAGATCCCCACAAACTCATTACTTTATCTATAGCCTGTCCGATAAACCCTCCCCTCCTTTCAACCTGGTCAAAAAAGCTTGAAAGAACGTTATCTGTGGATGAGCTATCTGGGGCAAGTACTGCACCAGATATTGCATATCCTTCTGGGAGAAAAAAACCGACTGCTCAAGCGTTCCCAAACTTCCTTGGAATTCTGGAGATGAGCCTCCTCTTCTCACAAATGAAATACAACCCCAAGCACCTGGTGGACATAATCTGGGTCTAGCAACCTTCAGAGCATCAAGTGCTTTTTTGAAATAAACCTGTTGATTTATCTGCAGCTTCAGACAACTTCTTTTTGTAAATCTTTTATTTGTTGTCGCGATGATTCATAAACTTCGGACTCTTCAACTACGATCTTCCAGTAATACTCAAACCCGTTATCAATATTTGTTGAGGCAGATGCCACCCTTCCCACATCACCACTTGTAAAATGACAATGTTGACACTCACGAACCGCTCCAGAGTCTAAATCTTGTAACGACGCAAATCCCGCGTTTTCTCCAGTTGCACCTGGACAGGACCTATGGGCATGAATGGTTTTCTCGCCGTTTTCATAAGTACAAGGCCAAATAGGTTTTAGATACAGATCTGTTTTTCTTTGTCTCCTCTAAGTTATGTGGCAATCGAGGAAAATTCATTTCAACCTCACCATCAGCTGTTTCTTTATAAAACCCTTTAGAAAGTTCCTGGTGTGCAAAGTTATAAAAAGCTTTTCGTATGGCTGAATCACGCAATTCTTCTGCGTTACTTCCATTGACGATTTCCTGATCATATCGAGCTCTGTAATATGTCCTTGCTCGCTTTAAAGCGATACCGAACGTCCAAGAGGTTGGTGACGGGATAGTTGGATTGATATCCCCAGAAAGGCCAGCAAGATGCTCCGCTCTCTCACGCATAGAATACGGGCCTCCACCACAGTCTGCCTCCCACGCCCTCCGTTTAGATGACTCTGCTCTACTCTGTAACTCTTCAATTCTTCTTGCTATTTCCTGCAATAGCTCGCTTTTGCTCTTTTAATTCATCTGACGAGACATCACTATTTAAGTGTCCAAAAATTAGATTGCGATTGAGCAGGAAATAAAAAGTGCTGATCCTATAAAGTTTCCAGTATCAGTAGAGTTCTTTTTGTATACAAGAGCTCGCTGCCATTGCCGCAAAAAAACTGGAAGCATTTTTCTCAGTTGTTTCTAAACCTTCACAAGCTGAAGTAGCAAATTTTTTTACGAGCTTCAAGTGTCTTAAAAACCCGCATCACACAATTTGGAGCCTGCTGATGCTAAACCTGGAACACACGAAGCCACCAATCCAGCACCAACACACAACAAACCCGACAATCCAAGACTTAAGATGCTTGCATCAATTACCTGCGCAATAGTTGTATATTTAGCTACGACATTTTTCTCCTGCCATAGAAGCAGCATCTGCTATTGACTGAGTTTTTGTATGCCCTCGATGAGACCCATGCAACTGATACCAGCGCAAATACAAGAGCTAAACATACCAAAAGAGCACTTGCAAAAGCGATTGACGTAATACCGCCTGTATCGTTTATAAACATGGAAAGTCCAAGCCTTATTTTCTTATGCTTATACTTTCCAAAAAGCAATCCAATCTGCATAAGAACCCTCAATCCAATCTGGATACGTGCCAGCAGATAAACTAGATCTCAAAACAATTCCTTGATCATCCGTCTGCCCTGCAAGGAATAAACACCAACCTATTGGCGGCATTGCTGCCACATGACCCGTAATTTCAATCAAGACATCTTTTTCTTTTTTATCAATAGAGATATTCCAGTCCTCATCTCCATCCTTATGGAATAGAGGTATCTCCGGTATAGCCTTAAGTCTGCGTTTGATATAGGACTCTATCAACTCAGTATCAGAAGACGTTGTTGCTACTCTTAATCCTTCTGCACAGGCTCCATCCATAACTGTCTTTGTATAGAGAATGCAAATAGGCTCTACAAGCAATGCAATAATCATCAGAATAACTGGAAATAAAAGTGCTGCTTCTACTGACGCTTGACCAGCATTCTGTTTAGAATGAGAGAACATCTTTGGCTAAATCTAAAAGAGAGTCATGCATAGTATGTGAAGCAGCTTGAGTAGCCAGTTGAACAACTGCTCCATTTTGCACAAAGTGATATATCACACCAAGAGACGTAATGACAATCAAGCACGAAAATAAAACTAAGGCATATTCAAGCGTTGCTTGTCCTTGTGTATTCTTAACACCTAGTTTGATTCTTCTAATAGATTCTTTACATCTTGAGTAGAGATATGACATGTTGAGACCCTCCTTATCTCTCCCTGATCAGAAATAGTCACAAGCTCCGACCAATTTCCACCATTAACCAAACAGCTCCATACATTGCCAGCTAGATCTATATATCCGGAATAAACAAGTACACAATCAGCTCTTTGTTGATAGCTCTCTAAAACACTTTGTGCTTCATCTTGAATGGTTTCTTTACTATCTCTTTGTACGGAATTCTGCTCAAATAAATCTTTTGCAGTTTCATATGAGATTGGCTGTTCATCAGATCTTTTTTCTACCCTAAATTTCTGAGTTTGTGCGTAATCTGAGTTTGTATTTGATGAATCAGTCTGTTTTTCTTGGTAAGAAAAGAAACGCAGAAACTAGCAAACATACAGTGGCAATAATAAACACAGAATAAGCAGCAGTGCTTTTCTTACTCATAGAGAATTAATTCCAGATGTAATTGCTTCCCAAAGTTCAGAAACTTTACCCTTAAAAGCAATAATTGCGACAATTGCAATAACTACAAGTACACCGACCAAAATTGCATACTCTGTAGTTCCCTGTCCGGATTCATCCTCTTTTAAGTCTCGAAGATACCTAAAAAAAATTGATATAAATACATCATCGTCTTTCCTTTCTCCTAAGAAGAAAAATGCAGGCCCAAGCAAAGGACCTAAAATTGCAAGTAACATTGCTGGAACAATTAGCGTTCCCAGAGGGATGAGCATTTTTAATTGGAATTTTTTTCGATTTCCGTTTTCCAGTAAAGAACGTTGCTCATCTCGAAGAACTGAAGCCTGTCTATCTAATATTTCTGCAAGAGGAGTTCCAAAAAGTAAGCGCCTCATTTACAACAGTCGCAAAGCTTTTTAAGTGAAGGAACTTCCACTCTGGCAGCCATCTGATTGAGAGCTTCTTCACGAGTAGTAGCACCAAGCTTCCAAGTCATATGAGCATTTGAAAGCTCTTTTGATAGCTCGCCGGATTCTCGTAAACAATACAAATCTAGTGCCGAATCAAAAGATAGCCCTGACGACAGTCCAAGAATCAAAAATATCAATCATTTCTGGCATCTCACGTAGACATGATTTTTCTTGTAAACTCTAACTTCGCTCGACGACTCACTCTCCTGTGACCTTTTACACCTCTCATAATTTGCTGACAATAACGCTGAAAAATCAAAAATGATTCAAATTTACGGGCATAACCAAGACGAAAATTGCTATGCATAACGCAAACGCTAAAGAACAAGTTAGATCTATCACTTCATTACTCCTTTCATAATGCTTCGAATAATCAAAAAGAGCAATACAATCCATGACCATTGCAATCACTGTGCATATAACGCCTGATGGCGTAAATAAACCCTTTTGAAAGTCTGGTGATAAAAGCGACAAGACAATTAACAGAACGACCGGAAGAAGACATACAATTCGAGCAGATAGTCTAACTTGAGCAGTCTTTGTTGCTATAAGTCTTTGATTCTTCTCTTGTAATTCAACTAACTCGGCAGTTTTTTTGTAACAGACTCTTAAGTGGAGAGCCCGTTCTGTGTGAAATTACTAAAGCGCTAGCCAACAAATTAACACCCGGAGCATCCAGTCTCTCTGCCAAGTCTTCAATAGCTTCTTCAATAGGAAAACCGCACTTAATCTGCATGTCTGCAATACAAAAAAATTTTTCTGATACAACACCTTCTGTATGTTTACTGACATATTCAATAGATTGTGAAAGTGTGAGACCTGATCCAAGAGCAACAGCTATAGTTCTAAAAATCGAAGGCATCATATGGGCAATTTCTAAAGCAGTCTGATGCTTAGCGTGTTCATAGAGAAAATAAGGACCTAGAAATAACAAGAGAAGACCGCAAAACAGACCAATTACAGACTCAAATAAAATGCCAAACAGAATGGATGCAGCTATATCACTAATAAAAAACAGTACGAAGGCATCACTGACTAAGGTGATTCCATATTTGCAAAGAAAGCGGTTACGTAGCTGTATTGATACATAAGAAAAAGGCTCCCATTTGAGCAGGTACTGCACAAAAATACTATTGCGTGCAAATTGAGAAAGGTAACCCACATAACCTGTTATTCGTGCACTTATTTGAGAGGCAGTTTTTTCTTCACCGTTACATATAAAAAAATAAATAATTACTCCAAAAACACCTCCTGTGATTGTGGAAGTAATGACATCCATGAAGTAACCTCCTTTTTATTGAGTAATCCATCTTTTTATGGCGCGATTGATAAAAGAAGGGATTTTTACAAAAAGCCAACTTCTTTTTCTGCACGTCAAACGACACCACCTCTTGTACTTCGATTGATCCTGACGAAGACAAAGAAATTTCTGAAACGCTGGTTACATATCGCTTTCCATCGGGAAATCTCTGAGACATAACTATCAAATCAAGTGCAGTTGCTATCTGCTGTTCTATAATTTCTGCAGGTAAGTCCATGCCAAAACGAGCCATCAACACCAGACGTAATATTGCCTCTTGAGCAGTTCCGGCATGCAGCGTAGTCAGAGAACCATCGTGACCTGTATTCATAGCCTGCAACATATCAATGCACTCTTCGCCTCTTACCTCTCCTACTACAATGCGGTCTGGCCTCATTCGAAGCGCATTTCTCACCAATGATCTAATGGTTATTTCTCCTGTTCCTTCTATCGAAGCAGGACGAGCCTCTAGCCTGACAACGTTTGGATGTGAATCAAACTTAAGCTCCGCTGAGTCTTCAATAGTGACAATTCTTTCTGACTTTGAAATTTCACATGAAAGTGCATTTAAAAGCGTAGTCTTGCCAGATCCCGTTCCTCCAACAACCGCGATTCCTTGTCTGCATTTCACAGCCCAAGACAAAAAAATCTTGCAAGCCATTGAGGCAGTGATTTCATTTCCACCAGTCGGTCCAAAGAAGTAATTTTTTTCCGGTAAATCTTCGAATAGTTACTGAGGTGCCGTTCACTGCAACAGGACTTGCAACTGCATTGACACGGTCCCCATTCTCAAGACGAGCATCGACAATAGGGCTCACCCTATCCAGTCTTCTTCCTAATGGAGACAAAATGCGATCCATAACAATCAAAAATCTGCTCTTCTGAATCAAAAGACCGTTTTTTTGATTCAAAGAGCTCACCGTTTTTTTCTCGTAAAACAGATTATTACAGCCGTTAATCATGATTTCAGTAACATCTTTATCATTCAGTAGTGGCTGAATTGGACCAAGACCACACACCTCATTAATTACCTGCTCAATTATTTCTTCATAGGCAACTGAACTAAAAAGCTCATCCTTCTCTTCATTAACAATTGCTTCACAAGTAACCCTTAGTTCATCTCTTACACGATCGATATCGCTACCTGTAATAAGAGAAGAAACCGTAGAAAGCCCTAATCGAGAAACAAGTTTTTTTCTTTTTAACTTCTTTCTAGCCTTCAGAAATAGTTCTTTTTGAAGTTGTGAGTCATTTTTCTTCTTGCGCCTCAATTTGTTTAGCAACGCGTTCAAAGACAAGCATTAACTCACTTCCTTCTTCCTGTTAAACAAACTAAATGGCTTTTTTTCTCAGGAGTTGATTGCAGGGCAATTTGAGCCTCGCGCAGTTGTGGAAGAATACCCAACTCGTTAAGGAAATGCGCAAGTACAAAAGAAACCGACTGTGCAAATGAAGTTTCCTCTTGTAACAGCACAGAAAGCTTTCCTTGCTGAATAAGCTCTTGAAACCCTGGTCCACCTTCAAAAATCCTAAACATCTTTGCAGCTTCAAGACCAACCTCTGCTTTTTCCAACAGAAAAGTCCTGCTTAACCCTTGGATTTGCTTTGTTTTCAAGTCGGATAATGCGAGTTCTTGCCACTCCAAGGCGCACTGCAAGTCCACTTACTTTTGCTAAAGAGTTAATACACGTAAGAGGGTTCTCTGAAACAATAACCAGCCTATCTGCGCATTGTGCTGCCTGAGCATAACAATCTGTTGATGCCGTCGTAGTGTCTACGAGCACCAAATCAACCAAACCAGAAACAGCTTGAAGAAAATGACTCACGCAAGGAAAGAGAAGCTCTGCCATTTCAGGTTTTTACACAAGGACCAAAAAAAGATACAAATTTTTTTATGGATACAAGTTGCCTTTTTCTAGAAGGCTCTCTTTTTCTGAAGGTACATCAGCAACAAAAATCAGAGAAGTCTTTTTGGCTGCCTAATTCCAAGCTTTTCAAAAAGTATTTCCATAAGACAGATCAAAATCAACTAATGCAACTTTTTAAAACCCCCAAGAAGAAGCAATCAGAGCCATTGAAGAAACAAGTGTGGTCTTTTCCCACTCCTCCTCTTCCTGAAGTGAACGTCAGAATCGGAGCTTTTTAAAGTCTTATCAAGAGGAATAAGGGATTGTAGATAGGTATTTAGCTCTTGGATACTGGCAGCATAATCTGAAGCTTCTGGTAAAGGCTGAGAAAGCCTGTCAGCCCCATATGATTGATATCCTCTTCCAACCTTTACCAGATCCCCCAATTCCATAGGGTCAATAACTAAATCAACTCCTGCTTTAGCTGCTCTAGAACGAAGTGATCCAGAAGCTCCAGACCTTACTAGCACTACACAGCGAGCATTTCCGTCTTTAACAATCGCAGCTGCAAGATTTATATCCGAAACATCGGAACCGGTATTACCAATCAAGACTGAATAATCTTGAGGAGTTGAACGAGCAACAATTGATCTAAGAGATGCTGCCGAATCTGCAAACTCACACCTATTACTAATACCTAAGTATGTAAGAATGGCTCCAATCTCAACGCGTGAGTCAAGTCCTACGTACGAGATCCACTTTTCTAACATCATGCTTCACCTCCTGGATTAGTAGACAAATCTGCTTGTGACGCACTGTTGCTATTTTGGTCGGTTGTTGAAGAAGCAGGGTTCTCTGGCTGCACATCTTCACTTGCAGATGATGGGCTTGATTGATTTGTCGTGTCAGATAAATCTTTTGGGTTTTCTTCTTCAACGTAAGAATTGTTGTGTAGTAAGTCCTGAGCATTAATCTTTGACCCCGGAAGAGTAAAGCGGAGCGTTCCTCGAGCATATGCAGAAAGCACAGCAGGAATCTGTTCAGGAGTTAATCCAAGCGTTACAGAAGAAGAGGTGTAAAGAGTACCCTCGGTATCGTCTGACAATACCGAAATATCCGAGGCAATACAGGTAATAAGAGAATCGGTGACCTCATACGCTGCAAGCTTTTGTACCAGCGCTGAGCCTCTCAGCTAATCCGTACTTCTCGCCATGAGAAATAGTGAGACCAACAAGATTTTTCTGGAATAGAAATCTGAGAGGCAACTGATCGCAGATGAAGAGAAACAACAGGCATACCAACTCCAATAACAGATGAAACCGTTCGACCCATAACACTTTCTGGATTAGTAATTGCACCCTCAGGAATCAGATCAGAAATCCAGCTTTTTACCTGGGTATTAGAAGATGAGAGAGTTTCTCCTGGCTCTATTTGTTTTGTGGCCACCAAAATTGAAGTAAGCTCTCCGCCGTATTTTTTTGTATTGCTTCTGCTCGTGATTTCTCTGCATCAGCACGGACGCTTTGTACATATGTAAAGAAACAAAAAAACTAGCTAGAAGTGCACTCAACACAGAAATCAAAAATTCTTGTTTTTCTTAGTCACTGCTTTCTCCTCCCTCCATTTGCGATATATCGATTGTGCGCTCGGGTTGAGAGAGGGATAGCAAAAAAACAAAAGATTTACCTGCACAAATATGTCAGATAGCTGACGCAAATCTGACACAAAGTAATGTATCCACAGGCTGCAGCGACGCAATGAAAAATAGGTAATTTAAATTTTTTTATCTTATTTGATATAAAAAAATTTTTTTAGAACGTCACAACTGATACATTTTTTTAGAGGGATTGTAGTGAATGATTTTTCTGAGTAATCACCCTGACTCGCAAACGGAGGTTGACCCTCCCCAATTAGCTGGGCGGACCAACCCTCGTTAGTCTTAATATAGCATATTTGCTGGTAGTTTAGAGAAAAAAACACCCTAGACAAGCCAGGGTGCTTAGAGGATTTACGCTGTTAAAGGTTAAAGCACAACATCGGGGTCAAGCGATTGCTGACTTTCTCGCATTTCTTTTGCAAGAGATAAATAAGCCTTTAGCTGAGGTTCTGTAATCTGCCCCTCATGAAGGGCATCTTGAACGCTACATCCTGGCTCGTGAGTATGGGTGCAATCCCTAAATTTACACGTCTGAGCAGCTTCAGAGATGTGTGGGAATATCTTCTGCAATCCCTCTCATGACCCACAATAGGCAGACTTCTAAGTCCTGGTTCGTCCACAATAACGCCAGCGTCAGGAAGCGATACCATACGGCGAGCAACCGTTGTATGACGGCCAGCCTTATCGGACTCGCGAACTTCTCCCGTTTCAAGTGCTTCGTGTCCCAGAAGCGCATTAAGAAGCGTAGATTTACCTGCACCAGATTCGCCAAGCACAATAGCAACAGATCCATAAGGGACAAGGCTGCGAACAGCATCGATTCCCCATGCAGCTCCAAGATCTTGGGCGGTCTGCGCAAGGTCTGCAAGTGCATCGGTTTTTCTCGCCTTCAAGCTTTGAAGCTGTGGCAACAATCTTTACCGTAGAGCCAAGAGCTGCGGTAATAGAAGAAATCTCCTGAGCTAAGAGCTTTGGACCCGCAATATCTGACTTAGTAAGCACCACGGCACAGGCTGCACCACAATCTTTAGAAATGACCGCCGAGCGCGCAATGCGATCAACCGAGACAGCTTCTCCATCTAAGGCCTGCACAACAAGCACAAGATCAACGTTTGCAGCCAAAGTCTGCTTTTTGACCGCGAGCGCCACCCTTCCAGCGAGCAATATCGGTCTCTCGCGGCAGAATGGCCTCGATAATGCCCATATCGTGCGAGTCCGGAATACGTGCGCACACCCAGTCACCAACGGCCACCGTGGAGTTCTGGCCCTTGGTCACACGTGCCGCAAATTCGGCTCGAAACACGCCCTGCTCTGACACAACCGCAGGAAATCCCCTATCCAGACGGACCACGCAGGCCATGGTCATGGTCTGGCGAGAAACCCCTTGAGCTTCAAGCTCAGATACGACGTCTGTATAAGCTTGCGTCTGATCCGACGATGGAGTCAGCTGCTCAAACGCCGGAACGTCCAGCAATGAAGAAAGGGCCGGCAGAGACCCTTGAGTCCTGCCGGCTCCTAGTTTTTTGGAACTTTTTGTACGCTTAGCGGACAAGAGTACTCCTCTACCTTATGCCTTGTTCTTTTGAACAGAACGCATAACAGCCTTATAAAGCTCCATCAGAGGAATGATAGATGCGGCCAAAAGCATTGCAGTTGCATACTCTTCAAAGCCAATCTCCGCAAAACCAAATGCCTGAGAAAGTGGTGTCTCAATTACCACAAAGGTGAGAATCAAAGACATAACAAAAGAACCCCACAGCCAAATGTTTTGGCTGGTTAGCTTAAAGATAGAACCACGCAAAGAACGCATGTTAAAGGAGTGGAACATCTCAACCATAGAAAGCGTCAAGAATGCCATGGTCATACCCTCAACGCCAGCCTCTGGATTAGCAATGACCTGAGCAATATTAAAGGTACCGTACTCGTAATAGTGACCAATAAAGTAGCTGAGCAAAGTCAGAAGAGCAATGATAGAGCCTTGAACAAGACAGTCAAAGCCAACGCCACCAGCAAAGATACCGTCTTTAGGATTTCGAGGCTTGCGCTTCATAATGCCTGGCTCAGCCTTCTCAGTTGCCATAGCAAGTGCTGGCAGGGAGTCAGTAATCAGGTTGATCCACAGAAGATGAGTAGGCTGAAGGATGGTGAAGCCGACTAGAGACGCGATAAAGACGGAGATAACCTCAGCAAGGTTAGAACTCAAGAGGAACTGAATGCACTTGCGAATGTTGTCGTAGATGCGTCTTCCCTCTTCGCAGGCGCTAATAATGGTGGCAAAGTTATCGTCAGCCAAAACCATATCTGCAACGCCTTTGGTAACGTCAGTACCGGTGATACCCATACCAACGCCAATATCAGCGCGCTTAATAGAAGGAGCGTCGTTAACGCCGTCGCCCGTCATGGCTGTAACCATGCCCTTCTTACGCCAAGTATCAACAATACGAACCTTGTGCTCAGGCTGAACACGCGCGTAAACACCAAGTGTCTCAATGCGGTGCTCAAACTCTTCATCAGAGATCTTATCAAGCTGTGCACCTGTAATTGCCTGAGAGCGATCGGTAATAATACCCAGCTCAATTGCAATAGCAACAGCGGTATCAATGTGATCGCCCGTAATCATAACGGTACGCATACCAGCACTATGAGCCTCAGCAACTGCACTCTTAACCTCTGGACGAACAGGGTCAATCATGCCCGAAAGGCCAACAAAGACCATGTCGCGCTCAAGGTTGGCTGGATCATAGCTCTCTGGAGCTTCTGTTCCCCAGTCACGACGAGCAGATGCCATAACGCGGAGTGCCTGATCAGCCATGGATTTGTTCTGAGCCAAAATCTCAGAGCGAGCCTCATCGGTGAGGTCAATAATGCCATCGCTTGTCATAATCTTAGTACAACGAGCAAGCACCTCATCAGGCGCGCCCTTGGTATGCTGAACAACCTTGCCGGAGCGGGTACGCACCACAACAGACATCATCTTACGAGAAGAATCAAAGGGTGCCTCGCCAATACGAGGGCGAGAAGAAGCAAGATCGCTTGTGGTGTATCCAAGTTTTTGCAGCATCTGCAACAAGAGCGGCCTCGGTTGGCTCACCCTTTGCCACCTGCTCAATATCATCCCAAGTAGCATCAGAGCACAGTGCCATGGTGCGCACGTGTGCGTCAAGATTTTTCTGTCTCATGACGGACAACGGTCATCTTATTCTGAGTCAAAGTACCAGTCTTATCAGAACAGATAACCTGAGTACAACCAAGAGTTTCAACTGCAGTAAGACGGCGGACAATTGCGTGACGCTCGCTCATTCTAGTAACACCCATAGAAAGAACGATAGTAACAACAGCAACAAGACCCTCAGGAATTGCAGCTACTGCAAGAGATACGGCAACCATAAAGGTGCTCAATATAAGGTCAAAGTTGCCGAGCATCTCAGCTCCATGCTTGATGAAACCTGTTGCAAAAAAACAAGCAGTGAGATGACAACAACAAGGATGGTGAGTGTGTGTGAAAGCTTATCAAGCGCAATCTGAAGTGGAGTCTGTCCCTCTTCTGCCTGAGAAATTGCATCTGCGATCTTGCCCATCTCGGTGTCCATGCCTGTTGCAACAATAACTGCACGACCGCGTCCATAGACCACAATAGATCCGGAGTAGCACATATTCTTTCGGTCACCTAAAGGAATGTCATCGGTGTCTTCAGCAAGACTGAGGGTCTCCGCGTGTTTCTCGACAGGAACTGATTCACCTGTGAGCGCCGACTCCTCTACCTTCATGGAGGCGCTTTCAAGAATGCGACAATCAGCTGGGACGGAGTCACCTGCCTCAAGCAGGATGATATCGCCCACCACAAGCTCGGTTGAGGCAACGGTCTCAAGACGACCGTTTCTCATAACCTTACTCTGAGCTGCACTCATCTCTTGCAGAGCAGCAAGAGCCTCTTCAGCTTTGCCCTCCTGGACAACACCAAGAACGGAATTGATGACAACGACAAATAGAATAATGACAACGTCCGCAATTCCACCTTCACCGGTATAAATTCCTTCAGCAGCGGAAATAGCAGCAGCAACAAGAAGCATGATGACCATAGGGTCAGCCATCTGTGCAAAAAAACCTTTTAATGATTGATTCTTTTGGTGCCTCTTTAAGCTTTATTAAGACCGTGGGTCTCAAGACGAGAAGCTACCTCTACATCTGACAATCCAGCTTCAGCATCAGTTTTTTGCGCACTGATAACATCAGACGCACTTGAAAGATACTCTTTCAAAGTTCCTCCTGGGTTTCAACCTGACAGATTGATGCCCAATCATAATTCCCCAGGAGAGGGGCAAGGGCTCACCAAGGTTGCCGTGTCAGGACCTTATAACGTTCTATCATTTTTACCGTATTCTTTCTTTTTTTCAAACCTCATAAATATTTCTTAAAACTCCTGTTATGTGGCAAATAATTGTTATCCAAGGGGTACAATAAGCGCAGAACATAACAACATAAGCCAAACGTTAGTTTTGGCAAGGAGGCAGTTATGAAAATCCTGTTTTATGGTGCTCAAAGTTACGACAAGGATTCCTTTAACCTTGAGCTTCCAAAGTACCCTGACATCTCAATTGATTACATTGAGTCCAACCTCACTCCTATGACTGCAGGCTTTGCAAAGGGGTATGACGCTGTCTGCGCTTTTGTAAACGCTGATGCCTCAATTTTGACTCTTGAGATTCTTGCCGGCTTTGACGTTAAGCTTCTACTTATGCGCTGCGCTGGCTTTGACGCCGTTGACGTTAACGCCGCTAAAGAGCTTGGCATTACCGTAACGCGCGTACCTGCTTACTCCCCTGAAGCAATCGCAGAGCACGCAATGGGTCTTGCGCTTGCAGCTAACCGTCGAATTCATCGTGGCTACATCAGAATTCGCGAGAATAACTTCTCACTTGCTGGTCTTGTTGGTGACACCCTTCATGGAAAAAAACTGCAGGTATTGTAGGCACTGGTCGTATTGGCGCTGCACTCTGCCGCATTTGTAAAGGCTTTGGTATGCACGTTCTTGGTGCAGACCTCTATCCAAACATGAGCCTTGTCAATGACGAGCACGTTGTTGATGAGTATGTCAGCTACGATGAGCTTTTGGGAGCGTTCAGACTTCATTTCACTTCATGCTTTCCTGAATGATGAGAGCTATCACATGATTAACGATAAGACCATCGGAAAAATGAAAGATGGCGTTATTCTCGTTAATACTGGTCGCGGTGGACTTATTGATACCAATGCTCTTATTCGCGGCATTCTTTCTGGCAAAATTGGTGCTTGTGGCCTTGACGTTTATGAAGAGGAAAATCCAAACGTCTATAAGGACCGCGGCGCTGAGGTCTTTGATTCGGTTACCTCCACGCTTTGCTCTTTCCCTAACGTTGTCATGACAAGTCACCAGGCATTCTTTACTCATGAGGCACTTTCTCAGATTGCTCAGGTTACGCTAGATAACGCAACTGCTTTTTGCTGAGGGTACTGACTACGTTGATAAAAAGTGTGGTTTGCTAAGTACCAGAGAAACAAATGCTCTGAAAACGGTTACTATTGATAACCGAATGTGATTTTTAATCCTACGAAAAGGAGAGATATGGCTCGCAAAAAGACCAAGATTGTATGTACTATGGGTCCTGCTACAGAAAGTGATGAGGTCCTTCGTGAGCTCATCTTGGCCGGTATGAACGTTGCTCGTTTTAACTTCTCACACGGCAGCCATGAGTATCACCGCACTATGATTGGTCGCGTCCGTTCCATCTCTGATGAGCTTGGTATTCCAATTGCAATCATGCTTGATACCAAGGGCCCTGAGGTCCGTACTGGTCTTCTTGAGGATGGCAAAAAGGTTACCCTCAACACTGGTGATTCCGTCATTGTTACTACTGATGATGATGTTATTGGCACTGCAAAGCGTTTCTCGCTTGATTATAAGAACCTTCCAAATGAGGTCCAGAAAGGTTCCATCATCCTTATTGATGACGGTCTTATTGGTCTTGAAGTTGATCACGTTGAGGGTTCTGACATGTACTGCAAGATCGTCAACGGCGGTGAGCTTGGAGAGAAGAAGGGCGTAAACGTTCCTAACGTTAACATTGGCCTTCCTTCCGTTACTGAGCAGGATCGCGCTGACATTATGTTTGGCTGCGAGCTCGGCATTGACGCAATTGCTGCGTCATTTATTCGTGACGGCGCTGCCGTTGAGGAGATTCGTAACATCTGCCGTGAAATGGGAACTCCTAACGTACAGATCTTCCCTAAGATTGAGTCTGCTCTTGGCGTCAAGAACTTCGATGAAATTCTTGCTGCTTCTAACGGCATTATGGTTGCCCGTGGTGACCTTGGTGTTGAGGTTCCTGCAGCTGAGGTTCCTCACATTCAGAAAAACTGTCATCAAGAAGTGCAACGACGCTTACAAGCCTGTTATTACCGCAACTCAGATGCTTGACTCCATGATTCGCAACCCTCGCCCAACCCGCGCAGAGGTTACCGACGTGGCTAACGCAATTTATGACGGTACCGACTGCGTCATGCTTTCCGGCGAGTCTGCAGCTGGCAAGTATCCAATCGAGGCAGTTAAGACTATGGCTTCCATCTGCAAAGAGACCGAGAAGTATCTCCCGGTCAAGGATGTCTATCATCAGCGTGAGGGCCTCAAGAATGTCAATGGTGCAACTGGTTTTGCTGCTGTTGATATGGCTATTCGTGTTGATGCAAAGTGCATCATTTGCCCTACACACTCTGGCCGTACCGCTCGCCTTGTTTCCACCTTCCGTCCAAAGCGTCCTCTGTATGCTATGTCTCCATCTGATGAGGCTGTACGTCGTACCTGCTTCTACTGGGGCGTCTATGCATTCAAGACAACTGAGCAGGGATCTCTGTCTAATACCATGTACAACGCTCTGAACATTGCTAAAGAAGTTGGCGTTGTTGAGACTGGTGACATTGTTGTCCTAACCGCAGGCGATCCTCAGACCAGCCCACGTCTTGGTGACTACACCACTTCTACTAACGTTGCTATGATTTGCCAGGTTCAGTAAATCGTATTTCAGCTGTAACGTTCAACGCACCCAAGCAATTACTTGGGTGCGTTTTTTTGAGCAATATTTCTCAGAGCCTGATGATTACCTACGCAATTTTCCAGCCGACGGTTTTCTCGCGCATGTTAACAAAATCAGCGTAGATGCCGCCCTCTTTCATGAGAGATTCATGGGTTCCCCGCTGAACAATACGACCCTTATCCAGGACAAGTATCTGATTAGCATTGCGCACTGTTTTTAAGCGATGGGCAATCATGATGACAGTCTTAGACTTTGTGAGCTCGGCGATTGCGCGCTGGAGTTCAAGCTCGTTTTCTGGATCAACATTAGCTGTAGCCTCATCAAGCACCACGATTGGCGCATCTTTTTAAGATAGCGCGCGCAATAGAAAGACGTTGGCGCTCGCCACCAGAAAGCATTGAGCCGCCTTCTCCTAAGCGTGTTTCATATCCGTCAGGCAACGCCTGGATAAACTCTTCACAGCAGGCGCGCTTAGCTGCGTCAACTACTTGCTCATGAGTTGCACTTGGATTGCCAAATTTGATGTTGTTTTCAATGGTGTCATCAAAAAGGAATACTCCCTGAAATACGGTGGAGAAATTTTGGAGCAGGGCGTCAACTTTATAGTCGCGCACATCGCGTCCACCAAGTGTCACTTGACCTGCATTTACATCCCAAAAACGCTCAATAAGGCGGACAAGCGTTGTTTTGCCAGATCCACTTGGCCCCACGATGGCACAAGAGGTGCCTGCAGGAATAGAAAGGCTGACATCTTCAAGAATTTGCCTGTCATCGTAGCCAAACGAAACATGAGAAAGTTCAATGTCGCAAGATGTCGCCTTCTCAAGACCCTCTCCCTCCTCCATTGCGGGGGTGGCGAGAATAGCGTTTGTTTGCTCCATTGCAATTTCAAGATTGCGCAGAATAGTTGAGAAACGACCAGCAGATTCTAGACGACTAAACAGCATAAATGACATCACTACTACGGTTAAACAAGCAGCTGTATCAAGTGTTCCAGAGAGCCATAAACCAACTGATACCAGGCACATGATAATACTGGTAGCCTTGGAGATGACCATTTGCAAAACTGAGAAATGAAGCGCCTTAAGCTCGAGGTTAAGCGCTTGAACACGACAATCGTCAACTGCCTTGGCATATTTTCCTTCAGCATCATCAATAAGAGAAAACGCCCTTACTACACTGATGCCGCGGACATATTCAAGAACAGAGCTGATTAAGGTGGTATTAGCAGCTACATACTTATCTGATACATTGCGCACGTAGGCCTGGAGCAGCTCCATAGTAATGCAGAAAAGAACAAATGTAGCCGCAGTTATAAGTCCTAGTTGCCAACAAAACACAAACAAGAACGCAACAATAATTGCGGTTAAAGCTAATCCTCCAACAACCATCATATACAGTAGGCCACCAAGACTTTGCATTACATCAAGTTGATTGGTCATAACAGCTGTTACTTCTCCCAGGCTATTCTCGTTAAAATAACCCATAGGAAGGCGGCGCAGTGTATCTCCAATTTCCGCGCGCTTGGTACCAGCCATACTAAAATTAGCATCACAGAAATTCTCACTCTTAAAAATGAGCGCAAATGAACGCTCCTATAATGCTCAGAAGCATAACTCCCAGCGCAGAAAATATCGTCTGAGTTGAGAGTGTATCCGTAGTAAGAGCAGTAAAAAAACAATCCAAAGCGCCGTTATTTGTACGCCTTCAAAGAGGCAGCCAAGAATGGTAAAGAAAAGGCCTTTATAGAGTTTCTGGCGATAAGAACTTCCAAACTGAAAGTACATTTTTAAGACAGATAACATTGCTACTCCCCTCCTTAAGCCTCATCAAGTGCGCCGATATGAGCGCGATACATGGTTGCATAAAGCGGACATGTCTCCATAAGCTGCTCGTGAGTACCCTCAGCTTCAATGGATCCATCATTAACGACAACAATTTTGTCGGCATTTTTGTACAGTAGAAAGGCGATGCGCGATAACCACCAGCGTTTTACCAGCTACCAGCTTTGCAACTGCAGATTCAACCTCTGCTTCTGATTCTGGATCTGCGTAGGCTGTTGCTTCATCGAGCATGATAATAGGTGCATTTTTGAGCATAGCTCGAGCAATTGCCACGCGCTGACGCTCGCCACCAGAAAGGTGACCTCCCGAGCCTCCTACAACCGTTTGATAACCATGAGGAAGCGATTGGATAAAGTTGTGGCATCCAGAACCTTTTTGCACAAGCAATGACCTCTTCATCAGTAGCGTCTTTTTGCCCATCCTAATGTTTTTCCATAATGGTTTCATCAAAAAGGTAACTATCTTGATCAACGTAAGCTACAAGGTCTGCGAGTTGAGTTGGAGTGCAGGAACGAATATCTTGTCCTCCAATAGAAACAAACCCTCCATTTGGATCCCAGAAACCTGCGATAAGCCGTGCAACAGTAGACTTACCTGATCCACTTGGTCCAACAAGTGCCGTAACTTGTCCTGGCTCAATATCTAAAAGTAATCCCATGGATTACTTCATTGCTTCCGTACGAGAAACGAACATCACTCAGTTTAATTTCAGTGCCCTCAAGCGTACAAGGGACCTCGGCTCTAACCTGATCTGGGTAGTTCAATACCTCAGAGATTTCTTTGACAACAGAACCTACCTGTGCAAGGGAATCCATAAAGCTCATCGCTTCAAAGAGCGGCTGAAAAAAATACCTAAAGAAAGCACGGCACACATAACAAACGTAGAAGGAGAAAGAGTTCCCTGAAGCACAAACAAGCATCCAAGGGGTAATACCGTTACTAACGTTGCAGGAGCAATTGACAGCATGGCATCCTGCCAGATTTGGCAGTGACTCATCCAATCAATAAAAAGCATGGGCGGAAGCATAAACAGCCTTTGAGAACTTCTCGTAAGAACTTGCGGACTGTCCAAAAGCCTTAATTACCTCAATTCCTGACACATACTCAACTGAGGCATTATTCATCTCTTTACCAGTTACGATAGTATTCTGATACCAATACTCATAGTCTTTCATCATGCCTGACAAACAGGCAAGTCCCACAATAATAGTGAGTAGAGCAGCAAGAGCAAGTCGCCAGTCTAAAACAATGAGGTACACAAAAACCGCAAAAGCAGCTGTAAGGTTTGAAGTTAATTCAGGAACTGCATGAGCAAGTGTGGTTTCAATACTATCGATCTTCTCGACTAACAAGCGTTTGAGAGAGCCGGAAGGAGTATCAAGCACATATCCCATGGGGATAGTTGTCAGCTTCTTTGCCACTCGGGTGCGCATGTTTGCAATTGTCGCAAACGTTGCATTATGAGAAACGATAGTTGAAAAAAATGGTGAAAAAAACTATTTTTTACTAAATAACTAAGACCCGCTATAAGTCCCCAATACAGGTAAAACGACCATTCTTGAATTCCATTAAAGATACTAACCACCATGTTGCCTGCGGCAACGTAGGGAACCATTCCCCCAAAACGCCAATAATGGCAAGGATGACAGAGAGCGCGTACATACCTTTTTCTGTCTGACCACTCGAGCAACACTGCAACAGGATTTACTTCAGATTGCTGAGGGGTGCTTTCTGTATTTTGCTTTTTCCGCACCAGTTTGACCGCATTTATTTTTGTTGTTTTGTTGCTCCCATACTGCCTCCTGTCACAAACTTATTACGTGTATCTGTAAATCAGGCTGGCTCTGACAGAAAACTTAACTGCCAAAAGTTAGTCATAGATAACTACTTATTAGTTTCAAACTGCTGAACTACTAAAAACAAGATTATTTTTCTAAATAATCGGTAAATGGTAATCATGCAATTTGCAACAAATGCTTGTAACTAGTCTCATTAAAAATTCTTATGAAAGCTTAATCTAGTCTCAATAATTGGTTAATCTTTATAAGAGACCATGTATCACGAAGACGAGAGGCGTCTTAAACATCTCGAAAGGAAGATGATCATGGAAAAGCTAGAAAAGGTTGAGGTAATTCGCGAGAAGTGCGGCGTGAGCTATGAGGATGCAAAGGCAGCACTTGACGCTTGTGATGATAATGTTCTTGATGCAATCATTTGGCTTGAGAGGCAGGGTAAGTCCTCTAAACAGTCTGCAAACTATACCACCGAGACTGATGCGCAGTCAGAGGTCTCTCCAGAAATGGAAGCCGCTCAAATTGCCTATCAGGAATCAAGCAAAAAATCTGATTTCTCAGAGAACATGTCTTCTCTCTGGGAGAAGTGCAAAGAGCTGTTCAATAAAGGTGTGGAAACAAAATTCATTGTTACTCGTCGCGGTGAGCAGTTCATGGCCATGCCAGTAATTATTCCAATTGTTGGCCTGTTCCTCTGGGGCGCTACGTTCTGGCTACTTATCATTGGTCTGTTCTTTGAAATGCGCTATCACATCCAGGGAGCTTATCCTATTGTTGTTGATGTAAATGAGGCAATGGATAAGGCTGCAGATGCAGCGGGTTCCATCAAAAAAGATGTGACCAAGAAAGATTAGTATCCAAAAAGGTCCCTAACCTACAGTAAAACCCTTCGAAACTTAGGTATAAAAATGATTAAGGTTCTTGTCGTTGAGGACGAAGAAAAAATTGCACGCTTTGTAGAACTCGAACTTAAACATGAGGGCTATGAAGTAGACAAAGCTCTTGACGGAAGAACCGGAGCTGAAAAAAAGCACTGTCAAATGACTACGACCTTATCTTGCTTGATGTACTTCTCCCCCAGCTGAACGGTCTAGAAGTACTCAGAAGGATTCGTCGCGAGAAAAATACGCCTACCATCATACTTACTGCTCGTGATTCGGTTATGGATAAAGTAGCTGGTCTCGATGCGGGTGCAGATGACTACCTCACCAAACCTTTTGCGATAGAGGAACTTCTCGCCCGCATTCGAGTAGCACTCAAACACCACGAGGCAGATAACACAAACTCTCAAGTAGTTCCACAAGCAGCGGCTGCTAACACTTTTTACGCTTAAAGGTGTCTCGCTTGATGTTGATCGTAGAGAAGTCTGTGTCAAGAACGATTCAATCGAACTTACTACTAAGGAATTTGAAGTACTTCGTATACTCATGGAACACGCTGGCGTTGTTATGAGTCGTGAGCGTATTGCATCTGAAGCCCTAGGATATGAGTTTGCTGGAGAAACAAACAACGTAGATGTTCATATTGCTCATCTACGTGCAAAAATTGATGATCGTTACAACATCAAGCTAATTACTACCGTTCGTGGAGTCGGATATGTCATCAGAGAAGCATAACCAGTCCGCCATACAAGAGCATAAAAAGCCTTTCTTTACTCCCTCTGATTCGTCGACAGCTGGAGTAATTACCTGGGGATTTTTGGTGGCGTAAGCTGATGAATTACGTCGGCTTTTAATCTCTTTTTACTGGTAAATATTGCTCTGATTTTTTTATTTATATGTATAACCAGCATGTTCCGCAAGGTACTTTTTACCTAGGATTTTTTTCCCTACTGAGTCTCACTCTATTTCTCTTACTGGATTCACTTTCTTACACGGACTCTCAAGCCTAAAATACATTGTTCATGGCCCTACTTTTTGGCGCAAAAATATTTGATTTAGGCGTAGAGTTAGCACGCTTCTGGCCCATGTATATTGCAATTCTTATCTGGGAAATCATTGATCTGTTGTCATTCTTCGGTGATATGCGCCGTGTCAGAAGAGCTCTTCAGCCCCTCAATACACTTGCACTTAAAGCCGACCAACTGGTAAATATTGATGTTCTTTCTACCGAAGCTACAACAAATGACGTCCTGGTCAAAAGCGAGAAAATAAGGAGTCTTGAACAGGCAATTGAAGAAGCCAATATCAACGCGCCAAAGATTCAAACGGGTGACCAAGACCTGGCAAGTATTGAGATTGCCTTGAATAAACTGCTTCAACGCATGCAAGAAGCAAAATTACAACAGATGCGCTTTGTTAATGATGCCAGCCACGAGCTTCGCACTCCTATAGCTGTTATCCAAGGTTATACTGACATGCTGGATCGCTGGGGTAAGACAGATGAAGCGGTACTTGACGAGTCCATTTCTGCCCTCAAATCTGAGAGCGAGCACATGCATGATCTTGTTGAGCAGCTCCTCTTCTTAGCACGCGGAGATGCAGGAAGAAACACCCTCACAAAGACTCAGCTTAACCTAGCAGCGCTCACTTCCGAGGTCTGGGAAGAGTCAGAGATGATTGATCCAGATCATCACTATGTGCTGAAATTTGATCAAGGTGTATTGAAGGATGACCGCTATCAGGTGCTTGCTGATACTGCCATGATTAAACAGTCTATCCGTATCATCGTGCAAAATGCTGCTCGATATTCTGCTGCTCAGACCACCATTTCTTTTAATGTCGCGTATGATGAGGAAACTGTTCAAGTTTCAATCGAAGATGAAGGTATGGGCATATCCGAGACAGCAGCCGCTCATATTTTTGAGAGATTCTGGAGAGCCGACAACGCTCGTATTGAAAGCAACGAGGGTTCTGGACTTGGCTTATCCATTGCTAAATGGATTGTCGATAACCATGACGGCTCTATTGAGGTACTTTCACGCGAAGGTGTAGGCACACGTTTTACCATTGTTTTGCCGCACACTGCCTAGAATAATACATACAAAAAATTACATACTTTATGGCTATAAAACTAGACGTTGAACAATTTGAACGCTTATTCATTACACAACGCTTAGGAATATATTTGCTACCGCTCACATAAACGTTGATTAAAAGTTTCATGTTATCTGTAGTATTTAAACTGGACTTTGCATTTTTTTGCAAAGTAAATAATTATCCGGTTTTTTTGAAAAGGAGTTCCTATGAAAAACCTCAATGACTCGTCGTGGCTTTGTTTCTGGTGCGTGTGTAGCTGCAGCTGGGCTTGGTCTTGCTGGCTGTGATTCGGGAACTACCAAGAAAGAAGAGGGAGAGGGTACAAAGCAGGTTGGCGGAAGCATGACCATGTATACTCCAAACTCCGAAACTCTTGTAAATACTGTAATTCCAGCATTTGAGGAGGCAACTGGTATTAAGGTTGACCTCATTCAGGCTGGTACTGGTGAGCTCTTCAAGAAACTCCAGTCTGAGGCTTCAAAGCCAATTGCTGACGTCGTCTGGGGCGGTGCTTACAATATTTACCTTTCAAATGAAGATCTCTTTGAAAAAAATACACTTCTGCCGAGAATGACAACGTAATTGAGCAGTATCGCAATACCAATGGTTTCTGCACTTATTACTGCCTTGATGGCTCTGTTCTTCTTCTGAATAAGGACCTTACCAAGGGCATGAACATCACTGGATATGCAGATCTTCTCCGCGATGACCTAAAAGACAAGATCATCTCTGCAGACCCTTCTAACTCCTCTTCTGCATTTGCACAGCTCACCAACATGCTTATTGACATGGGCGGCTATGAGTCTGATCAGGCTTGGGATTATGTTAAGCAGGTATTTACCCTCGTAAACGGAAAGATTGCAACTGGTTCTTCCAACGTTTACAAGACTGTCGCTGACGGCGAGAACGCCGTTGGCCTCTCTTATGAGGATCCATGCGTCCGCCTTCTTATTGATGGTGCAAATGTTGACGTTGTTTACCCAACCGAAGGAACAGTCTTCCTACCTGCAAACACGGGCATCATTAAGGGTGCCAACAACATGGAGCAAGCAAAGGCTTGGATTGACTTTATCGTCTCTCAGCCGGCTCAGAACATCATTGCTCACGAGACAACCGCTCGTCCAGTTCGTACTGATGTTGAGATGAACCCTAACATGAAGCCAATCGATAAGATCAACATCAAAGAAGAGGATATGAAGTACGTCGCTAGCCACAAGGACGAAATCATTTCTCGCTATACCAAGATTTTTTTACTGATATTCAGAACAACAAGTAAGTACTGTTTGTATTAGTTTATGGCGAGAAAAATCTTAGAGCTCTAAGGTTTTTCTCGCCTTGCATGTAAACACTGTTTGAGCAAGGCGGTTCTAATGAGCGAAATTCGTATTGAGCATGCCCGCAAAGTCTACAACGGAAAAACTGTTGTAATTGATGACCTCAATCTCACTATTGAAAATGGTGAGTTATTCACACTCCTTGGCCCTTCTGGCTGCGGCAAGACCACTCTTCTGCGCATGATTGCTGGATTTAACTCTATTGAAGGAGGAGATTTCTTCTTTGGAGAAACCCGTATTAACGACATGGAACCTAGCAAGCGTAATATTGGTATGGTTTTTCCAAAACTATGCAATTTTTCCCTCATCTTACAGTTAGGGATAATGTTGCTTTTTGGTCTTAAACAACGCAAGGTTGCTAAAGAAGAACTCGAGACCAGAACAGATGAGTATCTTAAGCTGATGCAGATTGATCAATTTGCAGATCGTAAACCTGATCAGCTTTCTGGTGGTCAGCAACAGCGCGTCGCTCTTGCTAGAGCACTTGTTATTAATCCAGACGTACTTCTAATGGATGAACCTCTTTCAAATCTAGATGCAAAGCTTCGCGTTGATATGCGTCAGGCTATCCGTGATATTCAGCGTCGTATTGGTATTACAACGGTATATGTTACTCATGACCAGGAAGAAGCAATGACAATTTCTGACCACATTGCCGTTATGAACCTGGGTGAGATTCAACAAGTGGGTTCTCCAAAGGAGCTTTATCACAAACCACACAATGAGTTTGTTGCAAACTTTATTGGTAAAAACTAATCTCATTGATGCAAAGATAATTAAAAGAAAAACAATAAGACTTTCCTCCAGATTGGCGAGTATAAGCTTGAACTTCAGGAATATGACCATGTAGAACCACAGGACGTTCGTGTTTCTATTAGGCCTGAGGAATTCATTAAAGACGAGTCAGGTGTTATAGAAGCAACTGTTGATGATAGTGTTTACCTTGGCTCAAGCGTTAATTATCTGCTGAACACAAACTTTGCTGAACGCATTGAGGTAACTGAAGAGTCCACATTTGAGGAAAATCTAAAACCTGGCGACGTTATTCATCTGACTGTTAACACATCAAAGATTAACATCTTCACCGCAGACGGTACTCAAAAACCTTTTTAGAGCAGGTGAAGTAGTATGGCGGGTGTAGCAATAGAAAAAAACCGCAAAGGCAAAAAGGCTCTTCTTCACTTAATTGGAATATGTGGACCACAATTACCATGGTAGTCTTTGTGGTTTACCTTACCTTTTTGGTTTACCCTATCTTGACAGTTTTGAGTAAAGCAGTATTCGTAGATGGTTCATTTACTTTGAGCTCATTTACCGAGTTTTTTACCAACGAATACTACAGTCAAACACTTATGAACAGTGTTGTAGTTTCCAGTCTTGGTACACTTTTATCACTTCTTCTTGGCTCTGTTATGGGCTACCTCTTTGCCATGTTTGACTTTAGAGGTAAGCCTCTTCTTCAAATCTTAATTGTTGTCGCTTCTATGTCCCCACCTTTTTGTCGGTGCATATTCTTGGATCCTTCTTCTTGGTAGAAGCGGTGTTATTACAACATTTTTTTCGTAAATGTCTTACATCTTCCACAAATCAACATTTACGGAATTCCAGGAATTGTTCTAGTTTTTTTACGCTTCAGCTTTTTCCCATTAGTATTCATGTATGTCTCAGGGTGCTCTTAAAAAAAGTTGACAGCTCTGTTCTTGAAGCAGCCGCGTCAATGGGCTGCACGGGTGTAAAACGTTTCTTTAGCGTTCTTTTTGCCCCTAATGACACCAACCATTATTGCTTCTGCACTTTTGGTATTCATGAAATCATTTGCAGACTTTGGTACACCAATGCTTATTGGTGAAGGCTATAGAACCTTCCCTGTTACCATCTATCAAGAATTTATTTCCGAAGTTGGTGGCAATGATACCTTTGCGGCAGCTCTTGCAATTATCGCAATTGTTATTGCTATGCTGCTCTTCTTTATTCAGCAAGCAATCGCAAATAAGTTCAGCTTTACCATGAACTCACTGCATCCAATTGAACCAGCACCTGTTCATGGCTGGAAAAAAATTCCACTACTGGGTTTTGTTTATTTCATTATCGCTATGGCAATTTTGCCTCAAGGCTATCTTGTTTACACTTCATTCCTCAAGACAAGCGGCATGATTTTTTTGTTCCAGGATATTCCTTCAACAGCTATATTCAGGTCTTTACACGACCGGGCTTCACCACAGCTATTTTCAATACTCTGCGCATTCCTCTGATTGCACTTGTTATTGTTTTGCTTATTGGTGTTACCCTCGCTTATGTTGCAGTTAGACATCGCAATGTCCTGACTAAGCTCACGGATACCTTAGGCATGATGCCTTATATCATTCCTGGCACTGTTTTGGGTATTGCCTTTATTACCGCATTTAATTCTGGTATTGGTGGAAGTGGATTTTTGGCGATCACTGGAACGGTGACTATCATGGCAGTTTCATTCGCTATGCGAAGACTTCCCTTTACTGTTAGATCTTCAGAAGCAATTTTGCGCCAAATTCCTATCACCATTGAAGAGGCAGCCGAAAGTCTAGGTTCATCAAGGTTCAATACCTTCCTAAAAAAATAACTGTCCCAATGATGGCTTCAGGAATTGTTTCAGGAGCAATCCTTACCTGGATTACTATGATTACCGAGCTTTCTACTTCGATTCTGCTTTACACCGTCAAGACTAAAACAATGACCGTTGCAATCTATACCGAGGTCCTTCGTGGAAACTACGGTATTGCAGCCGCACTTTCTACTATCTTGATTCTATTCACTGTTCTTTCTCTGATTCTGTTCATGAAAGTCTCAGGAAGTAAAGACATCACCATGTCATAGTGAACTTATCAAAACATCTGCATGTAAAAGGTCCTTCTCGTCTGGCGAGAAGGACCTTTTTCTGTAACTGAAATATGAAAGAAGCCTGACTTTTAAGCGCCGAGCTTGCTCTGATGCAGTTCAACAAACCTCTGTAGTTTCTGAACAATCTCTATCGTGAGCATGTCCTTTTCAACCTGCCAAGACCAATTGCCTTCAGCTTTACCAGGAATGTTCATACGGGCATCATCAGAAAGGCCCAAAAACATCCTGAAGCGGCAGAATAACTACAGTATTAGAAGTTCCAACTACCTGCTCCATAAGATGATCAAAAATCTGGTGCGATTCATCAGTTGCTTGGCCGCATGTAAAACGAGCTTCTACAAAACCCATAAGCGTTTGCGTATCATGGGTACCGCTGTACACAATAGACTCCTGAGCTGGTGTAAAGAAATATCTACAGTCTCCATCAGCAAACTGGACAACACTCATACCAGGAAAACCTGTCTGAGAAAGCAATGCTCGGACCGCAGGAGTAACCGCTCCTAAATCCTCTGCAATAAAAAGGAAGTGGGCCAAGCTGTTTATAAGCAACATCAAACAGTTCTAGGCCGGGACCAAACTTGAATGAGCCCTCAGCAGCAGTCTTTCCTTGCTCAATAGCATAGTAAGACGTAAAGCCAATAAAATGGTCCAGCCTGGTATAGTCATACAGATAGAAAGACCTGCGGAATCGCTCAATCCACCAACGGTATCCCTCGTCTTTATGAGCCTGCCAATTATACGTTGGATTACCCCACAACTGACCATCTTGAGAAAACGCGTCAGCAGGAGCGCCGGCCTGAATCTCTGTATGACCAGTAGCATCAAGGGCAAAAAGTTCTGGATGTGCCCAAACATCAGCGGAATCCTCTGAAACAAACATGGGCATGTCACCAATAATCTGAACACCCTTTACACAGGCTTCTTCTAGCGTCTGAGCCCAAATAACATCAAAGGCAAACTGATGCTTTCTGTGAAGTTCAATTGCCTGAATAAGCTCAGGACGCTTAAGGAGTTCTTGTGACCAGCTGCGATATTGCTCAGGCCACTCCTGCCATACTCCCCTCACCCGACAGGTCTTTAATAGCACAAAAATGCTGCATATGAATCAAGCCAATACGAGTTTCTCACCAGAAATGCCTGGTACTCAGCAGATCGCTTGCCTTGAGGGTCATTGCACTCAGAAATGACTCTCTCCATTGCAGTTTGGTCAAGCAGATTGATGTTTCCTGCAAAAGCGGAAATACCCGCGTAAGGAGAACCGTATTCATCGGTTGGACTGACAGGCAAAAATCTGCCAATACTTCTGGCCAGATTTGGCGAGAAAAATCGATGAACTCGGAGGTTGCATTTCCAATGACACCGGGCTTCTGACCTGATTTGATCATAACATCCTCATGAGCAGGCAAAGAGGTGATATGAGCAAGAATACCCATGCCGGGCTCAAGAGGCTTTTTGTAACCTATTAGCTGGCTGAACGTTTAAAACGGTACAGCCAAGCTGCCACAAAAAGACCTCCGCCTTACCATCTTTAACTGGAACGGCTTGGCCGCTAATAACGTCAATAACCTGCATATATTGAGGTACAGAAACATATACTGTTTTTAGCATCTGAGCGACTCTTGTTTACTAGGACACAAATGCCAGAGGCATCTTCACCCAGAAGTTGTGCCTGAGTATCTTTCTGAAGAGGATTGCGCCAAAATGCTAAAACATCATCAGAACCTCCTTCTGGAACAAATGGTTCAAACGAGCCATCTACCAGTAGTGGGAGGGTCTTTCTTAACGCAATAGCATTACGATACATGTACAAGTAGTCCAAGTCAGCACGAGGACTAATACCAGGCTATGGCATAGTTGCGCGATTTGTCGGATCAACAAATCCCTCAACACCCATTTCATCGCCGTAATAAATAGACGGAACACCCGGAAGCGTCATCTGAAGCACAGCTGTCTGCCACATACGAGCCTTAGAAAGACCTCGCTGATCAGCAGAAAGTTTATACGTTACCTGCTCTTGAGCAGAAAGAACATCAGGAGCAGGAGCTCCTGCAACTACGTTAATCAAACGCTCTTTATCGTGTGTTCCAAATACATTCAGGCACGCATAAAACGCCTCGTGAGGATAGTTTTTCCCAAAGCTCATCAAGAGCTGAAACAGTTGCCTCGGCACCAACTTCATTCATCAAAAATGAAAGAATAGATTTACGCAGAGGATAATTCATAGGACCGTCAAGCTCTGAGCCCTCAAGATACTGTCTAAGTTTTCCATACGCACGCTTATTACTTGCGTCTTCCCAGACCTCTCCAATAATGACTGCATCACTGCGTTCGGCAAGCGCTGCTGCACGAATCTTCTGAATGAATGAGTCAGAAATCTCGTCAGCAACGTCTAAGCGCCAACCGCGAGCTCCACGACGAAGCCACGTTCTAATAACGCCATTCTCGCCGCAAATAAACTCCTGATAATCAGGGTTATCAGAGACAATCGTCGGAAGAGCATCGACACCCCACCAGCTCTCGTACGTTCCATCCTCATGGAACGTAAACCACTTATCATAAGCTGAGCCTGCCTGCTGAACTGCTCCTGGTTTAGGATAGTTAGAAAATTTATTAAAGTATTTTGAATCAGCACCGCAATGGTTGAAAACGCCATCTAAAATAATAGAAATGCCATGTTCAGAAGCTTTTGCACAGAGGCGTTCAAAATCCTCTATCGTACCCAGAACGGGATCAACTTCAAGATAATCCGCAATATCGTAGCGATGATTACTGGAAGCAGCATAGATTGGATTCAAATAAAGCGCAGTTATTCCCAGGTTTTCCAAGTAGGAAATCTTCTCTTCAATACCAGCCAAAGAACCGCCGTAGAAATCCCACTCAGTTACGTGGCCGTTAGCATCTCGCTGATACTCAGGAGTCTTCTCCCAGTCTTCAACCAGCTGGCGAGAAACCCCATTTCTTGGAACAGCAAGTGCTTGCTTGGTACGTTCGTGCCAGTTTGCATCTCGTGCAAAACCTGTCGGGAAAAAAATCTGGTAGACAACTCCACCCTTGTACCAGCTAGGATCTTCTACACCCGCAAAGCTGCCACGAGACTCATAGCAGGTAATCTGAAATGATGGGGGCTCTCCATAAGCAAAGCCGCCAACACCTGTGCATCTATTTTCTTGAGCACCATATGACCAAACTGCTCCGTCAGAAGCCTGAAGCTCAAAAACGATACCAAATAAGGCCAGTAGCAGCTGGTTTAACAGTTGCCTCAAAGCACTGTGCAAAACCGGGTACACCAGCTGGCAACGCGTCAGCAAAATCACTCTTTTGCATCACCACGCGTTTCTCGCCAGACAGAGCTTGGGCCTCTGGAGACGATTCAGGGCCATACTCTTGCCAGAGACGAAGCGTTACTGATTGAACATCATCGTCCCAAGCAAATATTCTGATTGTTGCTGAAGTACCTAGTTCTACCGCGCCTTTTGGATCTCTACAAACAATGTTTGAGGTGTTGTGAAAAGCCTGCATTCTTACCAATCTCGACGACGAACGTACCTGATAATCTCAGGGTGTAGTAAATGATACACATCAAGGTATTCGTTTGCAGCGTTGTGCCAACTAAAGTCTTCGGCCATTGCTTGTTTTACAAGATTTGCCCACGTTTGTTTATCGTTCTTATACACATCGGCAGCATACAGAATAATATCTGCCATTTCATCTGCGTTTTGATTGGCAAAACTAAAGCCGGTTCCTTCTCCCGTAAACTGGTTGTACGGTTTTACAGAATCTGCCAGACCGCCCGTCTCACGGACAACAGGAAGCGTACCGTAGCGCATAGAAATCATCTGAGAAAGGCCGCAAGGCTCAAACTCTGAGGGCATCAAGAACATATCTGCACCTGCGTACATACGGTGAGAAAGCGCAATATCAAACTCAATACGTGCTGCCATACGGTTGCCATAGTGCTCATCAAAGTAACGCATAGCGTCTTCTTGTTCGGCATCGCCCGTTCCCAGAACAGCAACTTCAATACCAGCACAAATAAGGCGGTCCATGGCATAGCGAATCAGGCCCAGACCCTTCTGGTTGGTCAAGCGCGTAACCATTACCGCAAGTGGTGTGTCGGGATCTACCTCAAGGCCCAGCTCCTCTTGCAGCTGACGCTTACACTCAGCTTTACCCTCCATATGACGTGCCGAGAAGTTCTGTGGAATGTAAGGATCGCTTGCAGGTGACCACGCACCAATATCAATGCCGTTCAAAATACCACGCAGAACACTTTGACGTCGACGGAAGATATCCTCCATTCCCTCTCCGAAATGCTCTGTCTGAAGCTCACGGGCATACGTTGGGCTCACGGTGAGCAGATAATCAGAGTAGCAAAGCGCACCCTTCATAAAGTTAATAGAGCTTGCGTCACACCTCAACTGGTCAGCCGCAGCTGGAATGTCAGCTAGACCAAGTACGTCACTAAGCATCTTGTCAGTAAACTGTCCCTGGAACATAACGTTATGGATGGAGAAGACTGTCTTAACGTTCTGAATCTCAGGAACACCCTGATACTGCTCACGCAGAAATACGGGTGCCAGTGCCGTTTGCCAGTCATTGCAGTGCAGAACGTCGCAGGAGAGCTCTGGGACGTGTGCAATAAGCTCACAGAGAGCCTTGGAGAAGAACGCATAGCGCTCGCCGTCATCAAAGAATCCGTAAAGACCATCGCGAGCAAAATATGACTCGTTATCTACAAAGTAAAAATCAACACCCTCATGAACCAGATGCCACAGCCCACAATACTCAAAGCGCCACGAAAGAGGCACCTGGAGCTCATAGACCTTCTTCATCTTTTGTTTCCACTCGGGCTTAATGGAGCTGTAGAGTGGCGAGATAACCGCCACTCTAGCTCCTACTTTTTTAAGTGCTTGTGGCAATGAGCCCGAAACATCTCCAAGGCCACCCGTCTTGGAAAAAGGCGCTACCTCTGAAGTTGCATAGACAACGCGAAGTTTGCGACGCTTGGAGACTTGGGACATTGTTACGCCACCCTCTTATTGTTTTTACGCTGAATAAGAATCTCTTCACTGGTGCCACGAAGCTCAGTACCTGCAGGAATAATGTTAGAACGGTCTACAATAGCGTGCTCGACTACAGAACCTTCCTTAACAATGCAGCCCTCCATCACAATGGAATCGCGTACTACTGCGCCGCGCTCAATGATGACATTTCGGCCAAGAATAGATCCAGTGACGGAACCACGGATGCGGCAACCTGCAGAAATAGTAGAGTTACTTACCTTTGAGCCAATCTCAAACTTTGCAGGAGCAGTATCGTGCGCCTTTGTCTTAATGGAGCGCTCTGGAGTAAAGAGCTCATTTGATGGCATGGGGTTCAAAAAGCTCCATGTTTGCACGATAGTAAGCATTCTTTGAAAAAGATGGATGCTACGTGACCCTCAAAAATGATAGGTACGGACATCAACACGATTGTAATCTGCGTGAAGCGCCTCAAAGAGATCAAGGTAATCCGTGGCGCTATACCAATCAAGCATATTAATTAGCAGTTCACGCTTGATGATGAAGCAATCAAGCGAAGCAGTCTCTCCGCGCTGAACGCCGTTATGTGTCTTAACTACGCGACCACCCTCAAGCTCAACACCAACAACATCTCTATCGTTATAACGAGTGGTATACGTCATCATGGTGATGTCTGCACCAGACTCTAAGTGCTGATCAAGTAATTCATTAAGATCAGAATTGAATACAAAGTTTGAAGTTGAAAGAATGACATAGTCAGCTTTTGTGCGCTCAAGGTAAGGCCTGTTAGAAATCAAATCTCTCAGCAGGAAACGAGCTCCAGCATGAGAAGTACCAAAGGCAGAGCCAGGCAGAATAAACAAACCACCACTTTTGCGGTCTAAGTTCCAATCTTTACCGGATCCAAGGTGATCAATAAGCGAACGATAGTTAAAAGGCATAACTACGCCAACGGTACTAATACCGGAGTTAACCATATTCGAAAGAGGAAAGTCTACCAGGCGATATCTACCCAAGAAAGGCATAGATGCAATAGGGCGAACATCGCTCGCAATTTCCATGTTAGTAGACGCATAATTGCAGGTAATAAGACCAATTACTCTATTCATTATTGCTCACCTCTTTCGATTACTACATCATTTCCAACAACAGCAATCTCCTTGTTCAAATCAGAGCTGCCAATATGGACGTTCTTCTCAACCACAGCGTTCTCGCCAAGAATTGCGCGAATAACCACAGCGCCGGGCTTAACCTCTGCGCCAGGTAAAAAGCACGGAATCAACTACGCGAGCACCCTCGCCAACAATAACATCAGTAGACAAAATCGAATGGCGAGCATAACCAAAAAAACCTGGCAGCCATTGCCTACCAGACAGTCATCAACCTCACCGAAAGGTCCAATATAGGCTGGTGGACGAGTAGACGCGTTAGACAAAAATGGGGAAATTGTCTGTAAAGATATCAAACTTGGGCTCAGCACCAAGTAGATCCATGCTGGTCTCGTGATAACTGGCAACGGTACCTACATCACGCCAGAAACCCTCAAAGCGATAGGCAAAAAGACGTTTGTCGTCGTCAAGCAACGTCGGAATAATATCGCCGCCAAAGTCATGAGAAGATTCAGGATTCTTTGCGTCCTCACGCAAGGTCTCAAGAAGCAGGTCTGTACTAAAGATATAGATTCCCATGGACGCCAGGTTGGACTCTGGCTCTTTGGGTTTCTCGGAAAACTTGGTGATCCTATCCTCATCATCAATGGACATGATGCCGAAGCGAGAAGCCTCTTCCCAAGGAACAGGCATGACGGCAATCGTAAGGTCTGCGTTGTTCTTCTTATGGCAGGCGAGCATCTCGCCGTAGTCCATACGGTAAAGCTGATCGCCAGAGAGAATTAGTACGTAATCAGGGTTATTCTGCTCAATGTAACCAATATTCTGGGTGACGGCATCTGCGGTTCCCGCATACCATGCACCACCAGACTGTGTTGCGAAGGGAGGCAGAATTGAAATTCCTCCGCCACGCTCATCAAGGTCCCAAGCACTACCTGATCCTACGTAAGAGTGCAGCAAATAAGGACGGTACTGTGTCAAAACACCTACCGTAGAAATTCCTGAATTTGCGCAGTTGGATAATGCAAAGTCAATAATGCGGAACTTGCCACCAAATGAGACGGCAGGTTTAGCTACTTTTGAGGTCAAAAGCACCTAAGCGGCTTCCCTGTCCTCCTGCAAGTAGCATTGCAAGACATTCCTTTTTGCTCATATCCAAATCTCCTCTCTCCCCAACAGAGGTCTCTATTTTTCAACGTCCTACGACGATTGAACTAAACGCAGTTTCCTATACGTGCCAAATATCTTCCATGTACTCCCTGATGGTTCTGTCAGCAGAGAAGAAGCCAGAGTTTGCTGTGTTATGAAGAGCACGAGCATTCCAGCTACGACGATCAGCATAGGTCTCAGTAAGCTCTTCCCATGCTTTTACGTATGCCTCAAAGTCAATAAGAACCAGGTCAGGATCGTTATTGATGAGCAAATAATCACGGATGGACTCGAAGTTGCCGGACAAGCGTGCCAAAGAACCATCGGTAAGCATATTGACAATGCGCGACAGTGTTGGATTCTGATTGAGTAGGTTCTGCGCAAAGTAGGTGCCAGAAGCATATACCTGCTGAACTTCATCTGCGCGAAGACCAAAGATTTTGATGTTCTCAAGTCCAGCAAGCTCAGAAATCTCAATGTTAGAACCGTCATATGTTCCCAGTGTCAAAGCAGCATTCATCATAAGCTTCATGTTTGAAGTACCAGAAGCCTCGGCACCTGCAACGGAAATCTGCTCAGAAATATCAGATGCTGCATAGATGAGCTGTGCATTGGAAACAGCAAAGTTTGGAATAAAGACAACCTTCAGGCGGCCCTCAATACGTTCGTCATTATTAACAACGTCTGCAACAGAATGAATAAGGCGAATAACTTCCTTTGCAAAGGTGTAGCTTTGAGCTGCCTTACCAGAGAAGATAAAGGTTGTAGGAGCTGGTTTATAACCTGGATCATCAAGCATGCGGTTATAGAGATACAAAATCTTAAAGACGTTAAGCAATTGACGCTTATATGCATGGAAGCGCTTTACCTGCGTATCAAAGATGGTGCTGGTGTCCATCTCAATACCGGTGGTCTTCTTAACATATGCAGCAAGACGCTCTTTCTCTTCCTGCTTTGCGACATCCATCTTATCCAAGAAATTAGCATCATCTTCAAATGCAGAAAGTTTCTTGAGTTCATCAGCATCGTCAAGCCAACCAGTACCAATTGCCTCAGAAATAAGCTTTGCGTACGAGGTGTTTGCCTGAGCCAAGAAACGACGGTGACAAATACCATTAGTTTTATTGTTAAAGATTTCTGGACGGAGCCTATAGAAGTCCTTCAAAACACTCTGCTTCAGAATGTTTGTATGCAGGTCAGAGACACCGTTAACCGAATGGCTAAACAAAATAGAAAGGTTAGCCATACGGACAGTGTTATCCCAAGTACAGCTGTTGAGGCGAGAAGATCGGTGTTGCCGTTAGACTCAGCCAGCAGCTGCTCCTTATAGCGACAATCAACCTCGTCAATAAACATATACAAGCGAGGAAGCAGCTCACGGAAGGTGTTAATAGGCCACTTCTCAAGAGCCTCAGGCATAACGGTGTGGTTGGTGTAGGAAATTGCGTTTCTCGCGATATCAAATGCCTCGTTAAAGTCAACGCCATGGTCATCGACAAGAAGGCGCATAAGCTCTGGTCCGCACATTGCAGGGTGCGTATCGTTAGTGTGGATACAGACGTGATCTGCAAAGTGGTCCCAATCCTCACCGTACTTATTCTTGTAAGCACGAAGAATGGACTGAAGACCAGCAGAAACAAACAGATACTCCTGCTTTAAGCGAAGAATGCGTCCATGTTCACCGGAGTCATTTGGATACAGAATGGTTGAAATTGCTTCAACGTCAGAGCGGAACTTATTAGCACGTGCATAATCGCCGGCGTTAAAAGCATCAAGATCGAAGTCTTCCTCTGCTGGCTCTGCAGACCAAAGACGCAGTTTATTTACGGTTTTTGCACCATAACCAACAATAGGCACATCATATGGAACAGCTCTTACTACCTGACCGCCCTCTTGCGAGAACCAGAAGTTGCCATTCTCGTCCTCATGCCTTACAACTGTGCCACCAAAGCGCACCAGTACGCTGGAATCGTCTTTTCTGACTTCCCATGGATATCCATTTGCCAGCCAGTTGTCGGTACGCTCTACCTGGCGTCCATCTTTAATCTCCTGGCGGAAGAGACCATAACGGTATCTCATACCGTTACCAAAACCAGCCATTCCCTCGTGTGCCATAGAATCAAGGAAGCACGCGGCAAGTCTTCCCAGACCACCGTTGCCAAGGCCGGGATCTACTTCTTGAGCGGCAAGCTCTTGAAGAGATGTTCCCATCTCTTTAAGACCTTCTGCAACAACATCGGTGATACCGAGATTGAGCAGGTAATTCTCAAGCAGTGGTCCTAGAAGGAACTCAAGGGAGAAGTAATAGACCTGCTTGTCAGCGTGAATATAGGAGGTTGACTGAATTTCTCGCGCCTTTTCTGCAATGAGGTGGGCAAGAACGTTATAGCGCTCCTGATCAGTGCATTCTCCATAGTATTTACCAAGAATCTTGATGAACTTATCGCGATACTGCTCTTCAAAGTCTTGTTTATCGGTAAAAAAATGTTTTGTCCGTTATTTACGGCCATGCTTCCCCTCTTTGGAAGTTCTTTCTCAAACGCTAAAACAATGCCACCAAGCGGAGGAACAGACAGTTCTACCGAATAATCTCTTCCATTCCATGCCACTGGTTTTTGTGGAAAGTTTCTTAGTATTCACAATACCCGAACCGCCAAACTCTTTTGCGTCGGAATTGAATACTTCTTTCCACACGCCTGCAGAAGGCATGCCTAAACGGAAGTTCTGATGAGTTGCAACATCAAAATTGATGAGAATAACCAGGTCCTCGGAAGACTTTCTTCCGTGACGAACAAACGAGATGATTGATTGCTCATTATTGTCTGCATCAATCCAATCAAATCCACGGTTGTCATAGGCGTACTGCCAAAGTCCTGGATGCTTCTTATAGAAATGATTGAGAGCCTTAATAAATGCCTGCTGGTGAGCATGAGTTGGATACTCCTCAGTCAGGTAATATTCAATGCCCTCGTAGTAGCGCCACTCAATAAACTGCGCAATCTCGTTGCCCATAAAGTTGAGTTTAGCGCCCGGATGAGTCATCTGATGAAGTGCCAAAGCCCTCATGCCAGCAAACTGTCTCCACCAATCCCCTGGCATGCGCTGAATAAGACTGCACTTACCATGAACAACCTCATCATGGCTGAATGGCAGCACAAAGTTCTCGTTGAACTGGTACATGCTAGAGAAGGTCAGAAGACGATGGTTACCCGGTCTATACGGGAAGTCTGTCTGACAATAGTGCAGCGTATCATTCATCCAACCCATGTCCCACTTGAGGTTAAAGCCAAGTCCTCCAACCTCTGGAGGATAGGTAACCAGCGGCCATGCTGTGGACTCTTCTGCAATCATAAGAACGTCAGGATGCTCTTTCTGAGCAGTCTCATTACAAAGACGCAGAAAAGCACTTGCATCCAAATCTTCTTCAGTTCCCTTATGGTTAAAACGCTTCTGAGAAGGATCGTCGATACCAAAATTCATATACAACATGCTACTGACGCCATCGACACGAATGCCGTCAGCGTGATACTCATTCAGCCACATGAGTAGGTTGGAAACAAGGAAGCTTCTAACTTCACCACGAGTAAGATTAAACTTAAGAGTTCCCCAGTTAGGATGCTCTTTTTCTTCAAAGAGCCTAGTGCCATCAAACTCTGCAAGGCCATGAGCATCTTTGCAGAAGCCTCCTGGGACCCAGTCCAAAATAACACCTATGCCAGCCTGGTGGCAGCAGTCAATAAAGTGTTTGAACTGGGCAGGATTGCCATACCTTGAGGTGGGAGCAAAATAACCCGTTACCTGATAACCCCAAGATCCATCAAAAGGGTGCTCCATAACGGGGAGAAGTTCGATGTGGGTGTAGCCCATCTCTTTAACGTAAGCTACCAGCTCTTCTGACAGTTCATCATAGGTGTAGAAAGCATCTACGTTGGTATCAAAGTAGTCTTTAGGTTCTTCAGCCTGCTCTACAGCTTCTGCATCAGCAGAATCTTCCTCTTGGGCAGTCGGGTCAGTATGCTGCTTCCAACTTCCAAGATGAACTTCAAAGATGTTAAGAGGACTATGCAGGAACTTAAGCGATGCACGCCTTTTTCATCCATGCATCGTCTTCCCAAACATACACGTCTGGATCAAACGTAATAGATGCCGTATGTGGCCTGACCTCTGCGTAGGTACCATAGGGGTCAGCCTTAAAAATCTTCTGTCCAGAAGCGGATACAATCAGGAATTTATACAATACTTCCGAGGTGATTCCTGGAATAAAGCCTTCCCAGATTCCGCCGTATTTTTGAACGAGAAAGAACGTTGACGGTATCATCCCAATTATTAAAATCTCCAACAACAGAGACAGAGGCTGCATTGGGGGCCCAAACCGCAAAATGATAGCCTTCAACTCCATCTTCTTGAACCGCAGGGTGTGCACCTAATTTCTTGTGGCTCTGGAACCATTTTCCTTGCGCAAACAAATAGGCATCCTGGTCACTTACTGCTAACGATGCATTTAACTCTGCCATGCTCACCCCCGCGCTTATCTATGAAATCTACGCATTTTATAGATTTGTTATCCATAAATACTCGTAGCTGATAGTTACTAAGATAAACCATTACAAGGTAAAACACGGTGACAAACAGTCAATATGACTTTCACCGATAAAAAAACGACCGTACGCGTTATTTTTTTGTTAGTGAGTACTTTTTGTTAATAATAGTGAATAAAAAAATTGCAACTAAAAGAAATGGCAGCTTATTCAAATAAACTGCCATTTGATACATAAACTTTTTATATAACCGGGAAGCGACTTAAAGAAAGCAATCTCCGAGAAGCTTCTTGCAACTACATCTTGCGTGGTACAGCCGTCTCAGCTGAAGGAGCATGTGCAGAAATTACATCAAGAGCTGCTGTCTCTTGGTCCTTCTCGCCAGAAGCAACTGCCCTACCATATGCGTCGGTATCCAGAATTGCCTGACGGAAGCGATCAGTTGTAAATCCATAAGGAGCGCGACCCCACTCGTTGGTCTTCTGAGCTCGCTCAACAATGATGTCCAGGTCAGCATCAACTGATTCTGGAGTAATGTCCAGATTGGCCAAGGTGGTTGGGAGACCAAGCTTTATGTTGAGTGCTACCTGCTCCTCAAGAGCCTTAAGGTTGCCGTCAAAGGCATACAGTACGCAGGTACCAAAAAGAAACAACCTCACCATGAAGGTGCTTCTCACCGCGCTCTCCCAGAGCAGTAAAGGCATTGTAGAAGGCATGAGCGGTTGAGGAATTGAAGTAATACGCACCACGCTCAGCACCAATGTTGGTAGTCATGTTAGACACAACACCAGCGGTAATGATGATGTTAAGAACAACGTTTTCAAATGCTTCAGAAACAATACCGGCGCGTTTATCTGCCAATGCCTGCTCTGCATTATCAAACAGAGGCTCAATACAGGCGCCTGCGGCAAGGGCTCGTCCCATAAGAGGACTGTGGAGCAGCTCAACTTCTCTGGAAGAAAGCTCAACCTCAGGACCCTTGGAGAAGGCATCGCCAATTCCTGCCCAGAAGTACTCATCAGGGCTCTCTGCAATAATCTGCGTATCAATAAAGGTATGAACAGGAAGCTCAGCAGGAATGAAGTATGTATCTGCAGAACCGTCCTCTTTATAGAAAACAGCAATTCTTGTTACAGGAGCGCAGTTAGAAGCAAGTGTAGGAAAAGTAAAGTATGGCTTGTCCAAAAGAGTTGCAATCTCTTTACCCTCATCAATTGCGCGACCACCACCAACAAGGAAGAGCATGTCAGCTGCAATAACCTCAGGCATTGCTGCAATTCTCTTGGCATTTGCATGCGTAGAGTTGGTGCCGTAAGAAATCCAGGAGGAGATAGATACCTCAGAGCCCGCAAGTGCTGCTTCAAGCTTTGGACGTGCCTTTCTCCATTGCAGTTGGCCCACCAACTACTACGGCATTTGTACCAAAACGCTTAACAATGCGCAGTACTGCATCGTATGCATCAACACCAATGGTGTATGAAGGTAGATATTCCGTGAACGTTCCGCGAGATTCCATCTTTTCCATAGTGTCCTCCAAAACTATCTCAGAAAAGCAAGAATATAACTTTAACTGAAATAATTACGTTTTTGTATGCATAAATCCTTGAAGTAGCGTTTCTTCTGCTTCTTTATAAGCTGACGAGAAAAAAACGCTATATCAAGCATCTGATACTGAGGTGCAGAAACGCTATTCTGGCAATTCTCCTCAGCAATGCGCTGAATAACCTGAAGTGTTTTATAGACATCTGAATGCGTAAAGCCATACTGTGGATACGCTGCAGCAACAGCGTAAAGCGCATCAGATTCTTCTGGCAGGCAATTCATTTTGAGAGAGTGTCCGTATACATCAAAGTCCGCTTGCTTACGAATACGCGCGTCTTCTCCTGTTGGGATGTGATGGGCGCGCAAAAAAACGCTCGCGTATGTGTGTTATACACATGATCACAAACTAAGTGACACCAGATACCTACAATAAACTCCCTGAGCTGGTGCTGATCAACCAGAGCCCTCTGAGCTTCTGTACAGTAGGTTTTATTTGGCTGGATAAAGTCAGTCTGTAGCAGATACTCGGCTGGGTTAAGACCGCCCATAAAGTTTCGCTGGTATCGCCTGTAACTTGGAATAGGCAACGTTCCTGGATAGGACTGGTGCGTACGACCATACCTTACCTTGTGAGAATAATCTGGAACCATAAAGCCAATGTGCACGTCAGGAGCAACGTTTCCAAGCAGAAATGCATCAGGGTAGTGAATATCCACACCCAAGCAACCGGCTCCTTTTTCAAGGAGCCGGTCTGCATGTGCGATATGTATGTTCCAACTTGGCACTACAACAACCTGCTTATCCGCGGATTTCTCCGCCGGAAGAACGAAGAACCTTCTCCACAAGCTTTGTATGGGTCTTCTCGACCTCTTCTGAAGTAAGCGTTCTGTCGTCTGCACGATACGTGAGCGAGAAGGCCATGGACTTCTTGCCCTCACCAACACGCAAGGCATCACGATACACGTCAAAAAGTCTGATGTCGCAGAGGAGCTTGCCACCAGCAGACTTCAAGCGCTGAATCAGCTGCTCTGCAGTGACGCTCTCATCAACAACAATTGCCAGGTCAATAGAGATGCCTGGGTAGGTTGGTGGCTCAACAATAGGAAGATCTTTCTGAGATAGGCGCAAAAAGCGACGCAATAGAAATCTCAAAGGAGATGACCGGAACCTCGATATCAAAGTTCTGGAGCGACAAAGGATGAATGTTTCCAACCCAACCGATTGTCTCGCTACCTGCAAGAATCTCGGCAGCGCGACCAGGCTGAAGCCAACCGTACTGCTCTGGCTCTGCCACGCGGAAACGGACCTTAGGGATACGAAGTGCCTCAAGCAGACCCTCAACAACGCCCTTAGCGTCAAAGAAATCGTATGCAGGGTACTTGGCGTTCCATGCATCATCTGCTGGACGTCCAACTAACACGCCACAGACATAGCTGGGCTCATCTGGCTGGCTCTTGTCCTTGTGGCCAAAGAGCACGCGACCCTAGCTCGTACATAGCAATGTTGGAAACACCGTGAGCAAGGTTATATGCAACGGAGCGCAGAAGACCTGGGACAATAGAGCGACGCATCTCAGACTGATCAGCAACAAGTGGACTGATAACCTTTACCGGAACGCCTCTTCCCTCTTCGCTCATGCCAAGCTTAGAAAGGTCATCTGGACTTGCAAACAAATACGACTTTGTCTCATTTAAACCAAGTGCGCGCAGCGTACGTCCAATCTTTCTAATCTGACGCTGCTCTGGAGTCAGACCACCAGCATGGTTTCTTGCAGCTGGAAGTGTTGCTTCAATTTCACCTTCACCCCACAGGCGAACAATCTCCTCGATGAGGTCAACCTCACGTGTAAGGTCTGGACGATTAGTTGGTGCAACAACGCTCAACTCACCGTTATCTGCAGGAGTAATCTTGCAACCAAGGCGAGTAAGGCGAGAAACCATAAACTCTTCTGGAATTTGAGCACCTGCAAGGGCGCAGACGCGCTCTGGGCGAAGCGTAATAGTTACTACCTCTTTTTACCTTTGGATATACATCAACAATACCAGGGCAAACCTCAGCACCACAGCATTCCTCAAAGAGTGCTGCTGCAATATCTGCAACAGATGCACAGCCGTTTGGATCCACAAGACGCTCGTAGCGAATAGAAGCCTCACTCATCAAATCAAGGTTTCTACTGGTACGGCTAATGTGACCGTTATCAAAGACAGCAGATTCCAGCAGAACATCGACGGTATTCTCGGTAATTTCAGAATCCAAACCACCCATAACACCAGCAAGTGCAATAGGAGTCTTACCGTTATCTGTGATGACCGTCATATCAGACGTGAGCTCGCGGTCTTCTCCGTCAAGCGTCACAATGTGCTCACCATCTTCTGCAGCACGAACCACAATGTGGTACTTGCCATCTTCCTTGGTAAGTTTTCCGAGGTCAAAAGCATGCAGAGGCTGGCCGGTCAGGTACATCACGTAGTTAGTAACATCAACAACGTTGTTGATTGAGCGGCCACCACAAGCCGTAACGCGACGAGCAAGCCACTCAGGGGCTTGGGCCAATCTTGACGTTACGAACCACGCGAGCGGTGTACCTTGAGCAGAGCTCAGGATCAGCAATAGTAACATCTACCTGCTCAGATGCATCTGCACCAGACTCAGACGTGACACTTGGAAGCTCAATGTGGGTATCAGTGTCATACATTGCAGAAACCTCAACAGCCATACCAGTCATAGAAAGGCAGTCAGGGCGGTTAGGGGTAATCTCGCAATCAAGAACTACATCAGATATGCCCAGGTAATCGGTAAGAGGCATGCCAATTGGAGCGTCCTTTGGAAGAATCATAATGCCGCTCTGGTCATCGCCAAGACCCAGCTCGCGAGAAGAGCAGTTCATGCCGCAAGACTCAACGCCACGCAGCTTGGACTTTTTAATCTTAAAGTCTCCAGGAAGTACCGCACCGATCATTGCGGTAACAATGTGGTCTCCCTGATTAAAGTTCTGAGCACCACAAACAATCTGTAGAGGAACAGGATTTCCGTCCTTATCCACATTGTTTTTTTGCCCACGTCAACTAGGGTAACGTACATGTGGTCAGAATCAGGATGTGGCTCTTTGCTTACAACCCTGAGCAGTAACAACATGGTCAAGATTTGCGCCAACACGCTCTACCGCTTCAACCTCAGTACCGGTGCGCACAAACTCGCGCTCAAGGTCTTTTTGGGTCCTGAGGAAGATCAACGAGCGTCTTCAGCCATTCATAAGATACACGCATGTGATTGCCTTTCTAATAAGACGCCGATGATTAGAACTGACGCAGAACTCTCTGGTCACCAGAGATGAGCATACGCAGGTCAGGAAGGTCATAACGGAGCGCTGCAACACGCTCAACACCAATGCCAAAAAGCAAAGCCTGTGTACTTCTCGGAATCAATACCGCAGTATTTGAAGACATTAGGGTCAACCATGCCGCAACCAAGAATCTCAAGCCAGCCCGTGTTCTTGCAGAAACGGCAACCCTCACCGTGGCACACGCCACAAGAAACGTCTACCTCGCAGCTTGGCTCGGTGAATGGGAAGAAGTGAGGACGATAGCGGGTAGCGCGGTCCTTACCAAAAAAATCTCACGAGTAAAGTGATCAAGGGTACCTTTGAGGTCGCCAAAGGTGATTCCCTCATCAACAACAAGGCCTTCCATCTGCGTAAATTGAGGCAGGTGGTTGGCATCTGCGGTGTCAGGACGGAATACCGTGCCAGGGCAAATCATGTAAATAGGAGGCTCTTTTGTCTCCATAGTATGCACTTGAACACCAGAGGTCTGTGTACGAAGAAGAACGTCGGACTCGCCCAGTACATGCGACTCTTTTCCTTCTGGTGCATTATCCACTACGTAGAACGTATCCTTACCAGAACGGCTTGGATGGTCCTCTGGAGCATTCAGAGCTGTGAAGTTGTAGTAGGTGGTCTCAACATAAGGACCTGTCTCAATGGTGTAGCCCATGCTGATAAAGATGTCTTCCATCTCCTCACGTACCTGCTCAATGAGGTGCTGAGTACCAGGGCTCAGACGACGACCTGGAAGGGTAATATCAGTTGCCTCAGCATTAAGCTGGGCTTCAAGGGCTTCTCGCTTTAAGGCAAGCTGACGCTCGCGAATAGCGGTCTCAACGTTAGCACGAACGGTGTTGGCAAGCTGACCCATTTGAGGGCGCTGATCTGCGGGAACCTGACCCATCATACGCATAATTGCCGTAAGAGATCCCTTTTTACCCATTGATGCAACGCGTACCTTCTCAAGCGCTTCAAGGTTTGTTGCCTTAGCAATTCCCTCAAGTACCTGCTCACGAATTGCCGAGAGTTCCTCAGACATTCCCATGTAATTACCCTTTCAATAGAAAACCGTCCCTGAGCATATGCCCAAGGACGGAAAATTTCCGCGGTACCACCTCGGTTGATTGCGCAGTTTTCTCTCTGTGCAATCCACTTAAAAGCCTAGTCTCGTTAGGCGGACGACTTCCCTACTGAGCAGTGACTGCCGTTCAAGTTGTAGCTCGGGAGTGAACTCTACCAGCGCTGTGCAGGTGTTTCTCAACCACGAACACCCTCTCTGTTCACAACGTGCTCCGGCAAACCTCTCCGTCAACGCACTTTGTTCAGAGTATCACACTGTACGAGTTTTTGAGCAGCAGCACAACCTTTTTACCAGAAAGATAAACAAAAGCGTAACAACCGCGAGAAGAACGATGGTTCCTCCAGGTTTAAGGCCAAGCTCATAGGAGATAACAAGTCCACCAAGTGAGGTTAGCATGCCCACGGTACTTGCATACAGACAACATTGCTTCCAACTGCGGGAAATCTGCAGAGAGCAGGCAACAGGAACCACCATCATGGATGAAACAATAAGTGAGCCAACCGTTCTTGCTGCTACGGCAACCACCAAAGCTACTGCGATAACAAAGCCAAAGTTAATAAGACTTACGGGCACACCAACACAACGGGCATGACGCTCATCAAAAGACATCAAGAAAAGTTCTTTTCTAAGAAAGAAGCAGAATGCGACTGCAAGCACACTGATGGCCACAATCATCTGAACTTCTTGCTCACTTACCGTCAGAATAGAGCCAAACATAAAAGCTATTGAAGCTTGATGAGTTGGGAACAAAACCTGACAAAACGCCTGCTAGACCAATACCTGCTGCCATAACAATAGCAACTGCAAGCTCTGACTGATCTTTAAAGTGGCGACGCACTCCCTCAACGCAAAGAGCACCACCCAAGCAAGCTGCAATAGCTCCAGCAACAGGATTAATACCCGCAATCATGCCTCCTGCAACACCTGCAAGAGAGGTATGAGAAAGCGCATCACCAATCATAGAGAGACGCTTCAGTACAACCGTTACGCCTACCAGCGGAATAATTGCTCCTAGAAGAATTCCTACAAGAATTCCACGCTGCATGAATACGTATTCAAACATTTATGCCCTCCTCTCGTACGAGTCTTGGGCATCTTGAACAACGTCTGACGCAGGACCAAGTGACTCATTCAGCGCAAAATCATCCAATTTTCCACGGTTATGATCGTGGACGTGGTGTGAATCAAGATCGCAATGAGCACCATGAACTGCGCAGTGATTATGACCGTGACCTCTACCAGCAATTTCTATAGCTTTGTGGTCGGCAACCTCAATGACTCGACAAGCCAGGGCATCAAGAGCTGCAAGATCATGGGTAACAATGAGTACCGCAAGATCTCGAGCTGCATGAGCTTCTCGCACTAAGTTATAGAAGTGATTGCGGCTCTCTTTATCAAGACCAGTAGTAGGCTCGTCCAGGATAAGTAGCGATGGGTTTCCAACCAGCGCACAAGCAAGGCGAACTCTCTGGAGCTGTCCTCCAGAGAGTTCCCTGATAATACGAGTGGAAAAAGTCAGTCATACCCACAAGGTCAAGCGCCTCAAGCGTACGGTCACGTCGTTCTTGAACACTCATCTTTATCTTTTTTGCGCGAGCATACTGACTTGCATCCACAAGCTCAATGACGCTTGCAGGAAAGCGATTAACCGATTCAGAAGGAAGCTGAGGGACATAGCCTACGCGCTCCCAATCTTTAAACCGAGTCGAAGGCGTTCCAAAAAGAAGTGACTTACCACTTGTAGGTTCAAGCTCTCCTACCACAATGCGTGATAATGTTGATTTACCTGCGCCGTTATCACCAATAAGCGCGCAAATCTCACCTTGATGAACGTCTAAATTTACATCGCTTAAGACGCGCGTCTTCTTGTAAGAAAAAAACTCACGTCTTGAAGCGAAACGGCTAACTTGCTTTCCTGCAACACGTCCTCCAAACATCCAGCCTAAGCTGGCAATACACTATGCGAGAGCACCCTCAAGAGCCTTGAGGTTGTCACGCATAACAGACAGGTAATCCTCGCCTGCCTTAAGCTCCTCGTCAGTAAGACCCTCAAGTGGGTTGAGCTCTTCAACACGAGCTCCTGTTGCTTCAGCAATTGCCTGAGCAACCTTAGGGCTTACCAATTCCTCAGTAAAAAAATAACCTTTACATTATGCTCTTTTTACAAACTCAGTAATCTCTTTCATTTCCTGAGCATTAGGCTCAGCATCTGCTTCAACACCCTCGATTGGCATCTGAGTAAGACCGTATGCCTCACATAGATATCCAAATGCCTGGTGAGAAACAACAATGGTCTTGTTAGGAAGATAATCCAGACCCTTGTGGAACTCACTATCAAGCGTATCAAAGTCTGCGTTTGCCTTATCGAGATTGGCGGCATACTCTGTCTTGTGCTCAGAGTCCTTCTCGGAAAGAGCATCGCAAATATTCTTCATCTGAATCTTTGCATTCAGAGGGCTCAGCCAAACGTGAGGGTCGGTTCCACCATGGTCAGTGATCGTGGTCATGAGTCATGGTCATCTTTCTTCTCCTCATGAGTCATGGTCGTGATCATCCTCTTCTTCAAGCTCAAGAAGCTTGACATCCTTGCTAGTCTCGACTGCTACAAGCTTTGTACCTGATCCAAGACCATCAAGAACATCCTTAACCCAGTGCTCCATACCAGCGCCGTTATAAATCAAGAAATCGGCTTCCTGAATAGTCTTCATATCCTTGCTGGATGGCTCCCAATCATGTGGCTCAGTGCCTGCTGGAACGAGGCATGTTACCTCAGCATAATCACCAGCAATACGCTTTGCAAAGTCATACATAGGATAAAAAAACTTGCAACAATATTGAGCTTCTTCTGATCTTTGTTATCAGAAGCTCCTTCTTGCTTTTGAGCTTCTGGCTTGCAACCCGCAAGAATGACACTCACACCAAAAGCAGAAGCTGCAAGTGCGCTACGACGAGAAACGGTTGGATTCAAATTCATGTTACATCTCCCAAAACTATAAAAACCAATACGGTGTAGTGCCAAATTCTTCAAACAAAATCGTGCAATTGTCCTCACTACCAAGCATAAAAACATGGAGAGAAACCCATGTTTCTCCTCACTTCTTTGTCTTTCTACTCACTTCTCATCATCTGAACATGCATTCATGCTTCCCCTTTAGCACGAAAGCGGGCTGTCTTCCGACAGTCCGCTTTCTAAAAGTTAGCCTTAGTATACATATTCCAATTCAAGTCAACGATAAATTTTTTATCTTTTCCGTAAACGGAATTGGAATAAACAAGCTAACTGTTTTATCTCTTGCTAACCTACTGATCTTTCTCCGCATACGGAGTAATAATCAGATTTCCACTATTATACTCACCCAAATAAACCTCTGAAGCAGACTTATAACCTTGATGCTCAAGTTCTCTTTCAAGCCAATTCTCTTCCAGGTCCAGCGTCTCAAGAATGTTTGTCTGAACTTGTCCGTCAGTAATAAGCGGGAACCTAACGTTCTCTTCTCCATTTTTAACAATAATCAACTGTCCATTTTGCTCAAGAATGGCACGCTTAACGTCTGAGATATAATTCACTCCTGCCTGGCGAAGCTTCAGCGACACATCGTAGGCAGTGAGACCCATAGACCTACAGTTGTCTACAAGCAGCTTGCCCTTATCAATAACAATAACAGGACGTCCATCAATCAACTGCTTGACCAGCATATTGTTTGTTCTCAACCATTTGAGAACCATAACAATAATGAGCCAAATAAGCAGGACAAGGGTGAACTGCAAAATGGTAATTGAACTGTTGTAGATCATGCCGCCAACAATGCCGCCAAGTACAAAGTTTTGAACCTGGTCAATTGCTGCAGTTGGTGCTAGGTTTCCTTTTCCGCTGACGTTAATTGCCAGAACAAGCGAGAAAAGACCGATGCACAATTTAATGGCAACTTCTAAATAAAAAGTTCATCGATCTACTCCTCTACATGCTTAATGTCATTACCAATGAGATTGATCTGTTCAATGACATAGTCATTCTCGGTATTTTTCAAAACGTGATAATACTTACCGTCAACCTCAAGATACGAGGGATTTCCCTGGCTATCAAAGGCAACGTACACGTGGTCAAAATCAACCTCAAGACGTCGAGCGAAGCTTTCTTGTGAGGAAACAATTGACTCATAGTGCTTACTTGCCTGATTAACCTCTAGCACACGATCAAGCTGTAGAAGTCCAAGAAAGATTAATGAAAACAGCGCAATAAGCACCAGCTCACGATACTTGGAGCTCTTTCTATCTCGCATATAATGAATGAGCGAGAAAATCATCAAAAGAGCAACAAGACCAAAAAGCACAAGCTGAGTCCAGTCAAATGCTGTTGCATGGTGAATTAAATAGTTATGGGAATAGAACTCCATAGGCTTCCTTTAGTTTGCATTACTCAAGATTTGCTACTTAAGCCTTGTAAACGCTCTTTCCTCCAAGGAACGTCTCTTCAAGCTGAAGATCTTTTGTAACAACAATAAAGTCTGCATCGTATCCTGGGCGGATAAAGCCACAAACATCATCAATACCACAGGAACGAGCTGGAGTTTCTGAAGCCATACGGACAGCATCTTCAGCAGAAACAATACCCCAGTCATAGACGTTCTTTACACCCTCAAAAAGACGAAGAATTGAACCGGCAAGACTGTGGGACTCATCCATCAGACGAGCTGTTCCTCCCTCAACAATAACAGGAAATCACCGAGCTTGTACTCCCCTGTTAGGCATACCGCCAGCACGCATGCAGTCAGTAATGAGAACGGTGTGATCAGAACCCTTTGCACTTACCAGGGCACGTGCTGCAATAGGATTAAGGTGATGCCCGTCACAAATAGCCTCTGCATAAGTGCCATGGGTAGTCATAGCAGCACCAACCATACCTGGCTCACGGTGGTGTAGGCCACTCATGCCGTTATACGTGTGAACAAAGATATCTGCACCAGCGTTTACGCAGGCAAGAGCTTCCTCATACGTTGCATCGGAGTGACCAAGTGCAACATGAACACCGCGGTCTGCCATCTCTGCACAGAACTCTGGAGCACCCTCACGCTCTGGGGCAATAGCAATTTTTGCAATCCAACCGTCAGCGCGCTCCTGCCACTCATCAAAGACATCTACATCTGGATCAAGGAAATACGCAGGATTCTGGGCACCCTTGTGCTTCTCGGTAAAGAATGGTCCCTCAAGGAAGATTCCCTGAATACGAGCAGCATCAATACCGTTTGCCGCAATTCCCTCTGCTGCATCAGCAACAGACTCACAGGCATCTCCGGTTTGCTCAACACTTGCGGTCAGTGTTGTTGGAAGCCAGAAGTTACACCATTAGAGAGTAGACCTTGCGCAATCTCAATAACGCCATCAGGATCACAATCCATGATGTCATGGTCGAGAAAACCATGAATATGCGTATCAACAAGACCTGGGGCTACCCAAGAGCCAGTGTGGTCAATAATCTCGCACTCAGGCTTTTCTTTGGTGAAGTGACCAAAGACGCCATCTTCGACGAGTAAATATCCTGGACCAGCAGTTGCTCCTGGTAAAAAGAATTTATCTGCTTTAACTGCAAATGTACCCATACTAACCTCAATCATTTTCAAAAAGGACGTGCCGTAGGGCACGTCCTTATCAATAATTCCTACAGTGAGTGAATTGTAACACCCTTAACCACTCGGTTAACCTGACCGGTTGGAGAAGGGGTGTCCGGTTTATTATTAACACGGACTGAATTCAAAAGCGCCACAACCTGTGCAACCATGACAAAAGGTAGCGCCAAATAAGGTGCTGGGAGAGGCTCAGAAAGCACAGGGAGAGCAAAGGTTCTTCCCGCAAAGTTTGTTTTGCCTTCTTGCTCAATACCAATAGTCAGTGCAGCAATCTGATCTCCCTTAATCTCGTCAAGAATATCTAGATCATATTGACGGGTGTAAGGGTTGTTAGAAACAAAATCAAACACTAGAGTATGCTCGTCAACAAAAGACTTTGGTCCGTGACGATATCCCATTGAAGAGTCCCATGATGTTGCATTAATACCAGCAGCAAGCTCCAAAATCTTAAGCTGAGCCTCATGAGCAAGACCCACAAAAGGACCAGAGCCCAAATAGGTAATGCGGTTGAAATCGCTCTTAAGCCACTCAGCAATCTCTTCCTCGCGCTCAATTACTTGTCTTCCCAGCTCAGCGGCATCAGTAATCCATGCCTTTTTCTGCTGATCATCAGCGCTATCAAATACCAGCGTTGCTAAAAGCTCCATGCAGCTATAGGAACCAGTCATAGCAAAGCCCTGATCATTAGCACCGGGAATCAGAAGCAGCAGCGTATCATCTTTACCTGCAGACTCAACGGCAAGCTTTCCTTCAGGAGCGCACGTAATATTGATGAGCAAAAGATTTTTAACAATCTGACGAGCAATAGTTACTGCAGCTAGACTTTCTGGGCTGTTACCAGAGCGTGCAAAAGATACCAATACCGTAGGATCGTCTGGATCAAGGCTGCCATAAGGATCAGAAACAATATCAGTAGTAGCAACTGCTGCAAACTCAAAAGCGCTCTTCTCGCCATAAGCACGAAGGTAAGGGGCAATGGTATCTCCTACGTATGCCGAGGTACCTGCACCCGTAAAGACCACGCGCGTGCGACGATCATCGCCAAGATTGCGAGCGCGCTCTACAAACTCTTTGATTGCAGAAAGGTTTTTCTTGATAAATCCCAAAGGTAGATACCCAAAGGTCAGGCTGCTGCTTAATCTCTGCAGTTGTAATGTCTGCACCCATGACTTTCAGTTCCTCTTGGCTCATCTTAAACATAGATATCCCTTCTTACAGTTATTTAACTGCGTGTATGTACAATCTTGTATCTAAACTGATCCGCACGAGCCACGCTTAGGGTGAACTCAACAATGATATTTCTGTCATTGTACGAAGTGCGTGTGAGACTCAAAACAGGCGAGCCTTCAGAAATTTGCAATAAAGTGGCGTCATCCGAACGAGCAATTGAAGCCTTGAATTCCTCTTCTGCTACGCCAATCTTTACGTTGTAGTCTTCTTCAAAAATTTGGTACAGAGATTTTTTTGCTCAACATCCTGAGCAGTGAGCGAGAAAAACTGTGCAGCTGGAAGATAGGTTACCTCCAGCATCATAGGCACATTATCAGCGCTTCTTAAGCGCTTGATACGAAAGAGTTTTTCGCCAAGAATAACGTGCATATGCTGGGCTAAAAACTTATTAGCCTCAATAGTTTCAAACTCAAGAATAGTAGTTTTTGGGACGCGACCTAGCTGACGCTGTTGGTCAGTAAAGCTATAGCCTCCCATAAGGTCTGTTGCACGTTCAGAGACGTCTGCAACAAAGGTACCGCGGCCACGCTGACGATAAATGAGCCCCATGTGCTCAAGCTCTTGCAGGGCAAGTCTTACCGTGGTGCGAGAAAGACCATAGGAATCGGAGAGCTCACGCTCGGAAGGAAGTGGATCGTCTGGATCCATCTCGTTCTCAATACGGTAGCGCAACATATTTGCAAGCTGCTCGTAGAGTGGTTGTCTTCCCATGAAGGACGTCATCAAACTCTCCTATAAAAAGACGGGTGCCCACTAAGTGGACACCCGTCACACTTACTTAACCCCAAATATATGGGAGAACGCCAAAGCCAGAACCAAGAAGTGCAATTACCAAAAGTAGGCAGATGCACATGATTGGAGTCCAGTTACGCTTTGCCATGAGATAGTACAGGCAGAGGGTAAGAGCCAGTGGAATAAGCTTTGGACAAACGCCGTCAAGGATCTTCTGGATGTCAATGGAGACAGGAGAAGTAACTTCCTCGCCAACAGTTACCAGGTTAACGCCATTACCAACTGGAGCGATAGCAGTGGTGCCATCCTTACCGTCAGCAGTCTTGCCGCCGATGAACTTAACGGACTCAGGATCCTTCTTGTAGTCAGCATAGGAGCCCTCAGCAAAGAGTGCCTTGTCATACTGACCAGAAGCAAGCTGCTCATCAGAAAGAGTTACCTGAGAAAGAACAACACTGTGTGTCTCACCGTTAGGGAATGTTTGCGCCAGCACCGAGCTTAGTTCCGCCGTAGCAGACAACCAGGCAGCCAACAACAAAGACACCGAGGATAGAAGCAGCACGAGTGAACTCTTTTGCGTTCTCGGTAAGCAGAGTAATTGCGTCAGTACCCATCTTGTAGGAAAGGTTCATCAGCCAATAACGTACAGCAAACTGTGCGATGTTGAAGATGATAAGGAACAAGAATGGTGCAAAGACATTGCCGGAAATTGCCATGTTAGAGGTAATACCAGCAGTAATTGGAACAAGGGTGAACCAGAACAGTGCGTCACCAATGCCGCCCAGAGGACCCATTGCAGAAACGCGGACTGCACGAATGGTTGGGATATCCAGCTTGTTCTGCTCGAGGGAGAGAACAATACCCATAACAAAAGTGACCAAGAATGGATGGGTATTGTAGAACTCAAGGTTGTGACTCATGGAAGCAGCAAGGTCATCCTTGTTGTCGCCGTGAATCTTCTCAAGACCAGGAAGGATACCGTAGAGCCAACCAGCTGCCTGCATTCTCTCGTAGTTGAAGGAAGCCTGCAGGAACAGGGAGCGCCATACCATCTTGTTGAGCGTCTTCTGATCAAGTGGCTCAGCAGGAGTGGTGTTCTGATATGTATCAGGAATATTAAATGCCATCTTCGAAGTCACCTCCAGCAACAACAGCAGGAGCAGCATTCTTTACCTTGGTCTGAAGCTGGTAATCCCAGAATGCGATACCAAAGCCAATGAGAGCAAGAAGCAGAAGTGCTGGACCAGAGAGCTCAGGAATGCTGATAAATACGATTGCAGCTGCAAAGCCCATGAGGAAGAAGCCCCAAAGCTCGCGAGAAACCATAACCTTCAGCAGGATTGCAAAGCCGACGAAGCGCATCATGCCACCAGCGACGGACAGTGCATTCATGAGCCACTTTGGAATTGCAGAAGTGATCTGTGTGCCAAATGCAGCGCCACCCAGGAAGAACAGGGTAACAATGACACCAAAGAAGAGACCAAGAGCAGCCATTGCACCATAGTTGATACGAGCAATTCCCTTAGGATCAGCCTTCTCGGCGTATGCATCAGCAGTTGCCATTACGGGGGACATAATGGTAAAGATGATGGTTACTGCATACTGACCAAGCAGGGAGAATGGGATTGCTGCAGCTACAGCAGCCATTGGCTCAAGCTTAGTGGTGATTGCAAACACTGCAGACATAATGCCGCCAATAACAGCATTAGGGTGGCTGTGCACCACCAACAGGCATGTTACCGATGGTCATAAGCTGATAAGTACCACCAACAATCAGACCAGTCTGAACGTCACCAAGAATCAAACCAACCAAAAAAACCAGTTACGATTGGCTGGTAAAAGAGACTCGAGGAAACTAAACTGATCGATGCCAGCGATAAACGCAACGATGAAGATTAATAACACCTGAATAGGGCTAACATCCATCTTAACTCCTCCTTTCAAACACACCATACCTGCCGATGACGATGAACGGCAGACTATTCAAATACTTTTTGCCAACCTGACAGAGTTGTTGCACCTTTGCAACTTGTTATATTCCCTACCAGGAAGTTGCGCGCAAAAACTTACTCGAATAGCTTTGAGATATCCTCGACCGGGGTCGTAGGAACACGTCTAATCTCTAGAGTCACCCCCAATTCCCTGAAGCTCACGGAAGGCAGCGACGTCCTTATCGTCTACCGCCACGCTTGTGGCGACCTGTCGCTTTCCCTCAGCCATGTGCATATTGCCGATGTTCACCTTTTTAATTGGAACACCGCCCTTGACCAGAGTGAGGACATCCTCTGGATTCTCGGCAACTAAGAAAAATGTGCTGGCTTGCAGAAGCCTTGTGAATAACCCTCAATGGTCTTCTGGAGCGTAAAGTACCTGGTTGCAACACCACTTGGTGCTGCCATGTCCATAAGACCTTGACGCATCTTATTGCCTGCAACCTCATCATTAGCAACAAGGATGAGGTTAGTTCCAAGGGTGCCATTCCACTGAGTGGCAACCTGACCATGAATCAAACGATTATCGATTCGAGCAAGCTTGATATCTGGTTCTCCCATAACAAGTTCTCCTCTCTTTGCCTGTACATACGTACGCTTTATCTGCAAATTTATCGCATTTTACTCACATCTTGCGTTGCGCGTTTTGCTACACAACTTTATTTACTGCTAGGAACGTAAACCAACGCCCAACGATCAAGTGTAATAACAACATTTGGAGCAAATTCAACATCAACTGTTTCTTTTTTTGACAGCTTTTACTACGCCATACATTCCGTTATTTGTTTTAACTTTTTGACCTGGATGTAGGTTCTTTAAAAAAACTCCGAGGTAGGACCAGCCTTTTTTTGCGGAAGCTCTCCAGACAAAGAATGAATATCCAAGGGCAATAATTACCAAGAACGCGAGAAGAACAATGGATGAAGCCAGGATGTTCTCTGCTAAATTTGCCATGTATGACTCCTTAACTCAGAAAGAGTTTAAATACCATCGTCTCCGAAGATGTCATCTTCTTCTGCCTCTACCTCAAGCTCAAGACGCTTGTGGACAACTCCTTGGCTACCAGCAACAACAGCGGTGTCAACCAGCTCTTCAAGTGAGGTATCAGCCATGCGACTACCAAGAGTTTCAAGAAGCATAGGAAGGTTTGTTCCTGTGACCACTTCTACGTTGGAGTAATTCTGAGCAATAATCATTGCCTGGTTAAATGGAGTTCCACCAAGAAGATCACAAAAGACCAATACACCATCGGTGGTATCAAGAAGGTCAGAAATAGTTGATGACAGGGTTTCTGGATACGTTGCTGCACCAGCCTCAATGAATGGAACGGGAACAAACGCTTCTTGCTCGCCCGCAATCATTTTGAGTGCATCTGCAAGACCATTTGCAAAAGTTCCGTGACCAGTGAGAACGCAACCTACCATGTCAAAGCTCCCTTCCAAGAGCAAGGAAATATGTCTAGAATCTACCTTTTTGCTGCTTTTGAGAACTTTTTTAAATGTTCGTTCTAAGTGGTAGATACCAGATAACAACCTAACATAAGTATAGTCTAGTAAGGTAGCACAAATGTGTACGTTAACAACTGACAGATTTAACGGTACTATTTTTGACCGTAAACGGTAAAGAGGTTGATATTTCCGCAGGTAAATATGTGAATAATTTGTGATGAAACACTCTTAATTACCGTAATTTTTCTTCTTTTTCAACTGTTCTTAAAACGTTTGTTTATACGTAATAAACGTACTAAATAACCCTAAAATCCAGCTAGAATACGGTGAAAACATAAAATTGGTATTATGAATTTATGTACTGGTATCTATTTTTGAAACAACTAAAGAAGGGTTTTTGGATGCCTCTTTGGTTAAATAGAGTTAGCACATTTTATTGGTAGAGACACAATCTGATAGGTTTTCTCGTCCTTCTGCCCTGTGCTTTTTATTGCATTGTCTTTTGACGAGGTGATTTTTGTGATTGTAACCGTGACGCTTAATGCTTCTATCGACAAGGCCTACTATCTTGATTCTGCTGTTGTAGATGGAACGGTACACAGAGTTTCGGTTGTAGACAACAGTGCCGGCGGTAAAGGCCTTAACGCATCGCGCGCAATCACAACGCTCAAGTATCCGATATGTGCTACAGGATTTGTGGGCGGCAACAATGGTCGCTATCTTGTTGAACTTGCCCAAAAAGACGGCATTGCTACCGATTTTATTTATACTGAGCAAGAAACTCGTTCGTGCATCAATATCCTAGATCCTCGTGGTCAATCTACTGAGTTTTTAGAGCCTGGACAGCCTATTTCGCCCGAGGAACTTCTTGCCTTCAAAGCAAAACTTGTACAACTTACAAGTAGTGCTGAGGTTGTCACGTTTAACGGTAGTATTCCAAAAAGGTGTTTCTGCTGAGGACTACAAAGAGCTTATAAAGGACACTATGTCTGCTGGAGTTCCTTGTATTTTGGATGCATCAGGGTCGCTCCTCACCACGTGTGTTGAGGCTCTTCCAACCATGATTAAGCCAAACACTGATGAAATCGGACAACTGCTAGGAAGAGAAGTAATCACAGAAGAAGAGATTATTGCTGCTGCGCAAGAGCTTCATAATCGAGGTATCAAGATTGTCGTTATTTCTCTTGGAGCTCAAGGTGCGCTCATGGTTTCTGATGAAGGAATCTTTAGAGCAATGCCTCCAAAAAAATTGAAGTTATCAACCCTGTTGGTGCGGGAGACACCCTCGTAGGTTCTTTTGCGGTTGCACTTGCACAAGGTAAGACAACATCTGAATGTCTCACCTTTGCCCTGTCATGTGCTACAGCAAGCTGTCTAGCTGCTGGTACAGGTCGCTTTGATCAAGGAGTGGCAGAAGAAATCCACAGAAACGTTGCTCTTGAAAAAAATTGTTTACTAGAACACTGAGTAATAGTTTGATCAAAGGCTGTAGTAAGAACTGATGCAAGACGGGTTTCTCGCCAAAGATTACAAAAGAGAAAACTATTTCAAAATAGCTGCATAACAGAGTTAGAGAAACGTTACAATTTTTTTAGTCAATCAAAGCCCTTTGGGGCGAAAGGAGCACTAGATGTTCGTTACTACTAAGCAAATGCTTCTTGACGCACAGGCTGGCCATTACGCCGTTGGTGCCTTTAACGTTGAGAACCTCGAGTTTGTTATGGCTGTTGTGAAGGCAGCAGAAGAGCGCCGCTCCCCTGTTATTCTCCAGACCACACCCGGTACCGTTAAGTACGCAAACCTTGATTACTTTGCAGCTTTAGTTCGTTGTGCTGCTGAAGAGGCAACTGTTCCTGTAGCGCTTCACCTTGACCACGGTGACGGCTTTGACCGTTGCATCCAGGCAGCTCGCGCAGGTTATACTTCCGTCATGATTGACGGTTCTCACGTTCCTTTTGAGGACAATATTGCTCTGACCGCGTCCGTCACCAAATTTGCTGGTCCTATTAATCTCCCTGTTGAGGCTGAGCTTGGAAAAGTTGGCGGCAAAGAGGATGACGGCCCAGCTGTTGAGGGCGAGAACCCCTACACTGATCCAGATCAGGCTGAAGAGTTTGTTGCCCGCACTAACTGCACTTCTCTGGCAGTTGGCGTTGGTACCGCTCACGGTGTCTACCACGGAACACCTCATATCGAGCAGGACGTTCTGAAGGCAATTCGTCAGCGCATCGACATTCCTCTGGTCCTTCATGGCACCTCTGGCGTGCCAGATGACCAGGTAGCAGAAGCAATCCAGAACGGCGTTTGCAAGGTCAACTATGCAACTGAGCTCCGCCAGGTCTTTATGGCTGGCTTCATGAACTACATGTCCGAAAATCCTAGCAACTTTGATCCAAAGAAACCTTCCGTTCCTGGTATGGAAGCAATCACTCAGATTGTTGCAAGCCACATGGATAACCTGGGTTCTTCCCACAAGGCTTAAGCCAGCGCAGATTCTGCATACGTTGCAGATATAACTAAGGCGAGAAGATCGATTGGTCTTCTCGCCATTTTATTAAAAGCAAAGTCCTGTTTGAACCGAGTGTTTTTAACAAATCTTGCAGATCCAGTCTGCTTCTGGAGCCTCAATCTCACCAGACTGAATGCTGGTCAGCGTATTGCGGAGCTTGGTCATAACAGGACCAACAGCCTCCATACCAGCGCCAAAGACAATTTCCTTCTGACCATCAACAACCTTGCCCACAGGAGAAATGACAGCCGCTGTGCCGCACATACCACACTCGACAAACTGGTCAATCTCATCAAAACGGACAGGGCGCTCAACAACCTTCATACCCAGCATATCCTGAGCAACAGTTACCAGCGAACGGCGGGTAATGGAAGGAAGGATAGAATCAGTGTAAGACTGTGGAATGACCAGGATTCCCTCTTTGTCAACAAAGAGGAAGTTTGCACCGCTAGACTCCTCGACATAGGTGCGGGTACCAGAATCAAGATACATGCTGTCTGCAAAGCCCTGCTCATGTGCCCAAGTGGTTGGGTACAGTGACATTGCATAGTTCAAGCCAGCCTTGATATTGCCAGTTCCATGAGGAGCTGCACGGTCAAACGGAGAAATAGTCAGCGCAACAGGAGCAACGCCGTTGGAATAGTAAGAGCCAACAGGAGTAACCATGATGCGGAACTCATAGGTATCGGAAGGCTTAACACCAACAGTGTTGCCAGTACCAATCATGAAAGGACGAACATACAGCGTAGCTCCAGTGCCAAATGGTGGAACCCATGCTGCGTTTGCAGAAACAACTTCTTTAACGGCAGCGATAAATCGATCCTCGGGGAACGGTGGCATAACAAGGCGAGCTGCGGAGTCTGCCATACGTTGAGCGTTGAGGTTAGGGACGGAAGCAGACAATATCACCTGAGACTGTAGTGTATGCCTTCAGGCCCTCAAAAACTTCCTGACAATAATGGAAGATATTTGCGCATTCAGACAGCGTAATGCTGTGGTCGGCGGTAAGACCGCCCTCGTCCCAAGCACCATCTTTGTAGTGAGCTACGTAGCTGTAGTCACACTGTGTGTATGCAAAGCCAATAGATGACCAGTCAATGTCTTTCTTCTCCACTGAGTTTGACATAGCTTTCCTTTCTCCGTGGGTTACAAAAAAAGCGTGCTCCATGATATACGAGTACTTTTTTTACCCCTCTGCCACACTAAATAATTTGTAACCTAATAGTTATTTTTGCGGTATAACGTAGATGTGTCGAGAGGAACAACTATGGATATCAAACTTAAACGAACCTACGATACACCAGAGACCGACGATGGATATCGAGTGTTGGTAGACCGTCTTTGGCCACGAGGCATCAAAAAAGAAAATCTCCACGCTGATGAATGGGCAAAGTCAATTGCCCCTTCAACGGAATGCAGAAAAGCATTTAATCATGATCCAGAGCGCTTTGAGAACTTTGTCTCAGCATATACAGCTGAATTAGATAGCAATCCCGATGCAGCAACCTTTGTGACGCAGCTTAAACAGCTTGCCCCCACTACGGTAACACTGCTTTTCTCGGATAAAGATACGGTCTACAACAATGCAGTGATACTCAAAAAGTGGCTTCAGGCAAAACTGGGCTAAGGGATTTATTTAGTTTTACTTACATCTCTTGCGAGAAAAACTTCTGGTAGAAAGCAAGCTCTTCAGGCGTATCTATGCTTGATGAGAACGTAATGTTTGGCGCCTCATCACAAGTCTCACTCCCCGCTTTAGCAAGCAAATTATCTTGCTCGAGCAAGCGTTTCAGCTGATGCGCTGCTCCTGCACCACCGTCAAAAAAAACTCAACGTCACCCAAGACGGAACTAATCTGCTTTTTAATAAAGGGATAGTGTGTACAACCAAGAACCACAGCATCTACCTGACCAGCATAAGCTCCAAGAAGCTCAGTCAACCTTTTATGCATTTGCTCAGAATCAGCCTGTCCAGACTCAATAAGCTCAACAAGACCTTCTCCTGGAATAGAGATGACCTTTGCAGAAGGATGGAGTCGAGCCTCCAAGTCGTGATACTTCTGCAGAGAAAGCGTTGCCTGCGTAGCCAAAACAACTACGGTGCCCCCAGGATATGCGGTTACAGCAGGCTTTAAAGCAGGTTCAACGCCAACAATAGACAGGCTGGGATACGTTGCCCTCAGCTCTTCTGCGGCAGCGGCAGTTGCAGTATTGCAGGCTATAACCAGTGCCTTTGCGCCCTCATCAACAAACTGGTGTGCAATAGCAAAAGAGCGCTTAGTAATCTGTTCTTTTGGTCTGGTGCCGTAGGGGGCAAAAAGCAGAATCACCAAAATAACGAAACGTCTCATGAGGCAGTTGAACAACAAGGTGTTTAAGCACGCTCATGCCACCAACGCCCGAGTCAAACACGCCTATGAAATTATGAGGAGCTGAACACGCTTCCATAACAAAAACCTTTCATGCTGAATGTAGAGTATTTTTATACCTTTATCATTCAAAGGTTGATTTAGGGCTTACTTGGGTAGAATGCAAACGATATGGTTTTTACGATTGGAGTCTCATGAGCAATGAAGGTAAAAAGGTAAAGGTCCACTATGTTGGCACCCTTGATGACGGAACAAAGTTTGATTCTTCCCGTGATCGCAATGAGCCACTGGCATTTACGTGCATGGCTGGCCAGATGATCCCTGGATTTGATGAGGCTGTTAAAGACATGACCGTTGGTCAGATTGTTGACGTCCACATTCCAGCAGCTGAGGCTTATGGCGAGCGCCACGAGGAAGCAGTACAACCTGTCCCTGTAGCACAGCTTCCTGGATCTGAGACTCTTGTAGCTGGTCAGCAGGTTACGCTAGGCACCCCTGAGGGATACCCAGTTATGGCAACCGTTGTCTCTAACGACGGCACTACTGTTGTCTTTGACACCAACCACCCCATGGCTGGCAAAGACCTTAACTTTAACATCGAGCTTCTCGAGGTTGAAGAGTAGCCCACTTCCCCGTTATCGGGCGAGAAGGATGTAGCTGTTTTATCGGCTGCATCCTTCTCTCGTTTTAAAAGCAACGACAACATTTCTGTGATAGAAAAAGAGCTTGGCTGCATGCAACCAAGCTCTTTTTGCGTAACAAGTTATCAATAGCTCCAACTTAGCTGAGAACAACGCCTCCAAGCCAGCCCCACCTTGGAGTACTCAAAGCACCAAGCTGGGAAATCCAAGAGCTCAGGCTCTGGCTCATAACAACACCAGACAGGCAGTGCCTGACAATACCGCCACCAAGATAGATACCGACGTGGCCATAAATCAAAGCTGCTGCAGAACCACCAAGGGTTGGAACAGCAATGATCATGCCTGGTTCAATAGCGCTCTGATCGGTAGAGTAGCACCAGGAGTAGTACATATCACATGCGTTGCCGTAGAAGGTACCAACGCCTGCGTTAGAGAAGACGTTAGAAACCCAGGCAGCACAAAAGCCCGCACCCGTAGATCCGGTGTAGCCAGCAGCGTAAACAACTGCAGCAGCAGAGCCAGAACCAGCAGAAGAGGTTCCTCCGCCGCCACCGCCATAATAGCTACTGCCACCACCGCTGTCGCTTGACGAAGCAGCACGCTGAGCGGCAACACGCTCTGCCTCCTGCTGAGCAGCAAGAAGCTCAGAGTCACGCTGAGCAATGAGCTCTTTGACGTTGTCATCAAGATTTGCAACAACGTTTGCAGCGTCCGCCTGACGAGCAGAAATGTCATTGAGCTGAGACTCCTGAGAAGCACGAAGGCTCTCAAGCTCAGCCTTCTTTTTCTCAAGCTCGGTCTTCTCGTTCTGAAGAGCAGCCTTATCTGCCTCAAGAGCAGCCTTCAAGTTCTTAACTTCCTCAATCATCTTCTGATCGGACTCAGAAATCTTATCGAGGTAGTAGATATTAGAAGTAAGCTCCTCAAAGCTTGCGGAGGAGAGGATCATCTCTAGAGCGCCTGCTGGACCGGCCTTATAATTGCTGGACATACGAGCGCCAAGAGCTTTTCTCTTCTCAGCAATCTGAGTCTCTTTTTCTGCAATCTCTTTCTGCTTAGCATCAATCTGATTTTGTTTATCGTTGATCTGATCAGAGATGCTACCAATCTGAGCGTTTGTATCATTCAGACTTGCCTGCATGCTAGAGACCTCATTTGAAATCTCATCAAGCAGCTTCTGAGCAGCATCGTAATCACTACGAGCAGCGTCAATCTGAGCCTGGGTTACACCAAGAGCAGGACGAGCATTAATCAGGGAAGCTGTGACGGCAGCAGCGGCAATTCCCGCGCCGGCAAAAAAATCTTAAAAGGCGTCGCGACGGCTGAATAGAGCAGCATTCTGCTCCTCAACGGAAGCGGTATGTTGTTTCTTCAAACTCATTAGGGTCTCCTTGGACGTTTAGTAGTGCGGTGTGACCTTTGAGAGACTATTCTACCCGAGATACACCCGTATATTCAAAAAGATACGTAATCGACAAACTCCCCGAAACGAATTTTGGGGAGTTTGCATAAGAAATTGTAAGGTAAAAGGTAGGATTTAGCGGTTTTCAATATGTGCAACATTTTTTTATTGATATGGTAATCCTACCGTCAGACTCGTGAGAAAAATTCTAGGTAACCTGGACGATCCGTTAGGTTTGAGGGAAATGAAATCTCAATTCCTGTATCGGTGCGAATCTTATGATTCTTTGCAATTCTGTTGGCAACACCACGCTTAACAGGAACTTCTTCGGGGAGCTCTCTACTTGCCACCTGAGCCTCGTACTTTTTCTGAATCTCAGGACGCTCCTCAAAGATGCGCTTACCAACCTTGATAGGGTCAACTACCTCTTCTACCTCTGCTGCTTCTGCAACAGCAGCCTTAGCGCGAGACACCTCAACGGCAGGCTCAAGACCATACTCTTCTGCCAAGTCTTGAACAATAATAGTTACCTCACCAATAACCTCATGGCTGGAAGCCTCTGACGTGCACTCAAGGAAGAGTTCTGGGATGATGAACTTTCCCTCTCCTGCCACAGAGCGATCATGATCGTGGAAATCAATAGCACCAGTATCCAGGTCGATGACTGCATATGAATCAACCTTTTGCGTAGGAGATGGCAGCGTTGCATCTTGGCGCAAAAATCTCATTTGCAGAACCGTTTACATCATGAATAAAGGCCTGCTTGCGTGGAAGAAGCACAATGGCAAAAAGATGTCTTCCCTCGCCCTCAAATGCCTCAGCCTGAGCGTCCTCATCGTCTGCAGCAGCACTGGCAAGCGCCTGGCCGGCATCGGTATCAAGGTAGTCTGCTACAAGAAGATCGCACTGCTCAACGTCATCTGCACGACGAAGCTCTTCCCAGAACCACTGAGCAATCTGATGAGAAAACTCTACAAACTCAACGTCTCCGTGGGCATACTCCTGAAGACCTCCAGCAAAGTTACTGGTAGGAGCAAACTCTCCGTGCCTGGACTCTGGATTTGCCGTAATTTTTACGCAGTCTACGCTGTACGTATGACTTTGTCTGACGATCCTCTAAATCCAAGGTAGATTGAGAGAAGTATTTAGTTCCCGTCTCAAAATCAAAGACGTGAAGAATTGCCTTAGTAACTCTAAGCATGTAAAAACCTCGTTTATTGCAGATGTTTTTGCTGGCGAGAAATCCTAGTGCTTGACGCACATCAGAGGATCGCCAATCTTAACCAGTGGACGACCACCAATCAGTGTTCCGGACTCACCAATAAGATCAATGCGCTCATACTGATCTGCATTAACAACGGTAACAACTACAACGTTCTCATATCCTGCTTCTTCAATAGCAGCAGCATCAAATGAAATCAGTGGAGTACCGGCCTTAACCTCATCGTTGGCATGAACGTAACGGGTAAAACCCTTACCGTTCATCTCGATGGTACCAACACCAATGTGAATCAAAAATCTCAATACCAGTATCAGTGGTAAGGCCAATTGAGTGATTGGTTACGTTAGTTGCGGTAACGCGAGCATTGCAAGGAGCATAAACGCAATCAAGACCAACGGGCAAAATGCCATAGCCCTGGCCAAAGAGGCCGCTTGAGATTACCTCATCGTGAACCTCTTGTACGCTTACCAGGACACCAGAAACTGGTGCATAGATAGTGTCTTCCCTGGTAGCAAACGTAGCCTTCTGAGGCTGCTCTGTTCCGTTAGAAGGAACAAACACATTTTTAACCTTTGACCAAAGACCCATGATGCCTCCTTGAGTATGTGCTCTGCACAGATACCATCTGACATAACATTTCCATTTTACCTAAGCGAGAAGGACGAATGCCCCACAGAGGAACATCCGTCCTTCTTCCACGAATTTACAACACGAAAGTGCAATTTACTGCATCCTCTTTGCACCCCTAAAGATGATTGAACGTGCAGCAAAATAGGTAACCAGGAAGTATCCACCATACAAAGCAGCTACGACTGCAACTACTCCACCAATGCTGCTAGCTACATCAAAGTTGCCAATTGACTTAATAACAGAGACCATAATTGACATTGCGCATGTTGCGTGCGCAGCTGCCATAAGCAGTGGGAACAGGAAGTACACGCCAATCTGAACAAAGAGCGCACGACTTGCAAGGCCCTTCTCGGCACCAAGCTCTGCAAGAACTTGATAGGCGCGAGCGTTATCCGATGCCTCGGAGAGTTGCTGAAGTGCCAGGATAGCTGCACAAGCAATGAAGAGTACCAGGCCAATGTACAGTGCTAAATATGTCACGATACCAGAGAGTCCAGCAGTACCTTGAATATATTGAGAGGCAGTAACAACAAGTATTACAGAATATGGGTCGGAATCACCTCCAGTTACGGCGCCATCGCCTAAGTACTGCTTAATTTGACCCTGGAACTGTGTTTCAGTAGCATCACCTGGAGTTTGGTAGTTGCCTAAGATATACGAGTTGGTCAAAACAACGCTTGAAGGGAAACTTTGATCAGCAACAACCATAATTCCAAGTGCAGGCATAAGATGAGGGCCACCTTGCGTCTGAGCAATATCCAATGTTCCACCAACAGCATGGAGCTTATGACCTTGAATGGTAAGTTCAGGATTATTTGCAAGAGAATCCTGCCAGTATTTTGTGAGATTAGTATCAAGCGTCCAAACCATATAACCGTCAGTACCAAAGTCAACAGGCTCAAGACCAGACGCAACACGCAGCTTGTTGTACTGAGAGGCTCGCATCAGAGTCACATTGCTCTGCGCAGGATCTCCCTGACCGCTATAGCCGGTAAAGTAATCATCAAAGCGCTTGCCTGTTACAGCATCAATAGAGCTATACGTAAAACTTGGTGTTGTTGGATCATCTTGAGCGTAGTACGTATCAACCTGGAAAGCGTTTTTTTGATAGTCTTGTCCCACTCTGGATCAAGTTTCTGCACTACAGAAAGGTAATCATATGAGTCCGCTGGACCAGGGGTATAACTGCGCTCTGAGCCTGGATTGATTGCTACAGAAACATCGTACGTTTTGATTTTTAGAAAAGCTAGAGTTCATAGAGTCAACAAGCGAGAAACCCGTACCAAGTCCACAGACTGCCACAAAGAGCATAGCGCAGACTAAAGAGATGGAAACCCAAGCAGTATTAACACGAGCGTTAAACTGACGCAAGATAAACGAATGAAGACCCTTGTAGTAGAAGCCTTTCTGAGACTGCATAAACCTGAGCAAGAAACCAGAGATTGAGAAGAAAAAAAGAGTGCTGTGCCCACAGATACCAAAGCAGTAGCCATGGCAAACTCTTCATCTATCTGTTTAAAACCATTGTGCTGAAGCAAGATATAGGAATAAGCAATGATTCCAAGAGAGGCCAAGAAGAGCAGTACTGAGACGGTAAGGTTTCTTACCTTGACGGTCTGAGTTACTTTGTCTGCGTTGAGAAGGTCAATGAGCTTGTAACGAGATACGGTGGTGACGTTAAAAAAATCAGCGCAACCACAAACATAACCACGAAGTAAATAACCGTTTGAATCAACGCAGTTTGTGAGAAGACAAATTTGAACGAATCAAGAGTCGTATTGAACATGTGGGCCGTTGTAAACATCATAAATTGAGAGATAAAGATACCTGCAACAAGTCCAACTACCAGGGCGAGAAAACCAACAAGCAGTGTCTCAATACTCATAATCTTAGAGACATTTCTCTTGGTCATGCCCAGTATCTGGTACATGCCAAATTCTTTTTTCCTACGACGAATCAGAAATTGATTAGCATAGACAACAAGAAATCCCATGATTATGGCAAGAAAAACACTTACTCCAGAAATGGTATTACTTAAGAGTTGAACAATGTTTCTCTGGTCTTCAGAAAGATCCAACACCATAGATTGCTGAGTAATTGAATTGAAGGAATAAAACAGCGCAACGCCTACTGCCAATGTCAGAAAGTAAATACTGAAATCGCGCAGTGATTTCTTGACGTTACCAAGCGCGATTTTACTGTACATCAGCACCCTCTCCTCCCAGGAATGACACAACATCCATGATCTGATCAAAGAACTGCTTACGGGGCTTCTCGCCACGAACTATCTCATTAAAAATACGACCATCTTTAATGAAAATAACGCGATGAGCGTAAGAAGCTGCATATGAATCGTGAGTGACCATGGCAATAGTTGCGCCATTACGGTTGAGGTTCTCAAGACTCTCCAGAAGTGTACGAGCATTCTTTGAGTCAAGCGCTCCAGTTGGCTCGTCCGCTAAGACCAACGAAGGATTGGTAACAATTGCTCGAGCAGCAGCAACGCGCTGACGCTGACCGCCAGACATCTCGTAAGGGAACTTATCAAGTACCTCAGTAATCTGAAGCAGCTTGGCAACGTTTTCTACGCGCTCCAAAACTTCCTGAGCACGAACATGACCAATGGTTAGTGAGAGCGCGATATTCTCGCGAGCAGTAAGGCTATCAAGCAAGTTGGCGTCCTGGAAAAATAAAGCCCAAGCGGTCACGCCTAAAGGCAGAAAGTTCTGCGCCGCGCAGGCTGGAAAGCTCCTGGTCATCAATAAAGATGTGGCCCGCAGATGCCTGGTCAATGGTAGAGATACAGTTCAAAAGCGTCGTTTTGCCAGAACCAGAAGGACCCATGATAGCGATAAACTCACCGCGAGCTACAGAAAGATTAATGCCGTCTAGTGCCTTAGTGATATTTCCACGAGTTCCATAGTACTTCTCGAGGTTTTTGACAAACCAAAACAGTGTGAGGCTTAAGTGCTGAAGATTGTCCAGCCACAACAGTTGGCTGAGTTGGAGCTGTTTGAGTAGCTGCCATGTTGCGTCCTTTCATTGGGAGCGAGTAAATCTTGAGATATATACTCCCTCACTACCGTTCACGTTGCCATCGATTGACCTTACGGAAACCTTACGCTTTTCTCACTTTGATGTGTCAAAATATCACTATCAAGCATACGGGAGGGGCATGCTATGCAGTTAGTAATTAAAAGATTTGGGCAGCTTACCGCTAAAGAGTTATATCAAATTCTTTCTCTAAGAGCAGAAACGTTTATTGTTGATCAGCAGATTATGTACAACGATCTTGATAACGTTGATCAAGTTTCTACCCATGTCTTTTATCAAGATACTAACTCGGTAGCTGCATATTTACGTATCATTGATGCGGGACAGTCATACAACTCCCCTCTTATTGGCCGCGTATGCGTCAGCAACAAAGGTGCTGGTATTGGCTCAAAGCTGCTGCACGATACCCTTGATTACCTGGCACAAGAAAGTAGTGCTTCCAAGGTGTTAGTTGAGTCGCAACTCAAAGCTCAGCCCTTCTATGAGCGCGCTGGCTTTTACGCAGGCATCTTCTAAGGTGCTTGATCACTTTGGCGTCCTCCACCATGTGCTCTCCTTTGACCTTGATGCATATCGTCAGACGAGAAACACAATCAGCGTTGATGATGTTCACGTTTCAATTAGACCACTTAACACAACTGATTTGCGCACACTGCAGAAGCTTAGCGTAGAGACATTTGTAGATACCTTTATTGACTCAAATACAGCAGATGATTTAGCAAGTTGCATGGACTCGCTCTACAACACAGAAAAGCTTGCCCGTGAGCTTGTTGCTAAACACTCATATTTCTATTTTGTTGAGGTAGAAGGTCAAGTAGCTGGCTACCTGAAGCTCAATACGCGTTATGAGCAAACCGAGGGTCAGCGCGATGACTCACTTGAAATTGAACGCCTGTATATCCTTCCGCGTTTCAAAGGCCTACACCTTGGATCAAAGCTCATGAAATTTGCCCTTGATTTAGCAAAAAGAAAAGGGTAAGAAGCGCGTGTGGCTGGGTGTCTGGGAACACAATGAGCCTGCTAAGGCATTTTTATTCACATTGAGGGATTCAAGCGTTTTTAGTCAGCATACCTTCCCAGTAGGAAGCGATCCTCAAACAGATGAATTGTGGGAGCTTCTAATTGAGAACTAACACAATTGCTGCTAAAAGCTACAGTTTCATTTTAAATCCGTAAAAGACTGGTTGAACGTAATAGAAAAGGTTGAACCTTTACCAATTGTACTGCTCACAGCCAGCTTAAGGCCCATCTTATTACAGAGTTCATAGCAGAGATAGAGACCCATGCCGGTAGATTTTGCGTACTTACGTCCATTTTGGCCGGTAAATCCCTTATCAAAAATTCGAGAAAGATCCTCTTCAGGAATACCAATGCCATTATCTTTAATGAAGAGAGTAGTTGAAGTAGTTCCCTCACGTGGCTCTGAGACAGAGGCAGAAATCCAAACGTTCTTCTCGCCAGGTGAAAGCTCTGGATTTGAATACTTTGCAGCGTTAATGAGGAGCTGTCGCAAAATAAATTCAAGCCATTTTGGGTCAGCCTTGACCACGTGGGCCAAGTCATCAAAATGTGGAGAAACACCAGCGTCAATGAAGACACGTGCATTGTTTTTAAGAGCATCTTTTACGATAGACTGCAAGTTGACGTCTCTGATAGAAAAAAATCTCGATCTACAGATGCGCTGCGTGCATAAAAAGAGCGCCTGCTCTACCAGAGTTTCAATCTTGGTAAGTTGCGTTTGCACGTCATCCATAGGTAGCGATGGATTATTCTGAGCAACCAAATGAGCTGCAGCAATAGGAGTTTTAATCTCATGCACCCACATCTCAATGTACTCACGATATTCCTTTGATCGCATATGCTCATCAGCAAGCTGGTCCATCATAGACTTGGACATGCTTGAAAGCGCGTTCTTAAAAAGCTGCTCCTCCAGCGTTGAAGGCGTATCCAACATGGTAGGAACCAGATAGCTCTCTTTATCCGTTGCCGCTAAATTCTCAGCAAGCTGCTGGTAGAACCAACGACGATGAAAAATAATCGGCTAGAAGTGCCGCTGTTCCTACCACCCACAAAACCAGGATACAGTAGGCAATAGCAAACGCGTTAAGTCCAACACCCTTAAGCATAAAGCCAATTAACGTGCTGCTAGCTATAAGCGCAATAAAGAAAATAGTTCGATTTTTTTAGATACTTAAAAACGTCATGACAGCCTACTCAATAACGTAGCCAAGTCCACGGCGTGTCATCACAAAGTCCTCAACGCCAATACTTGCAAGAGTATTTCTGAGGTGGCTAATGTTGACCGTCAACGTATTGTCATCAACAAACTCATCCGACTGCCACAGCTCTTCTTGAATACGCTGGCGAGAAACAACCGTTCCCGCATTTTGCATCAAAAGTGAAAGTATCCTAAGCTCGTTTTTTTGGTCAGCTCAACGCTCTTCTGATTTGCAGAAACTTTGCAGGAAGAAGAATCAAGTGTCACACCTGCATGTGAAAGCTTTTGTTCCTGTTGTGACATCACTATTTGCGCGCCTCAAAACCGAAGTAATATGCATAAGCAAAATCTGGGTGTTATAGGGCTTGGCGATAAAAATCGTCCGCTCCTAACGAGAGCACCATAAGCTCATCAAGATCCGTGTTTCTGCTGGTAACTACAATGATAGGAACGTTGGAGAGCTGTCGTACTTCTCGACAAATCTGTTGACCATCAATACCAGGGAGGTTAAGGGTCCAACAACACCAAGTCTGGATGCGCAGCAACAATCTGTTGAGGTGCGGACTCAAAAGACGTGAGCGCCTGAGCCTCAAAGCCGTTTCTTTGCAGCAGGAGCACCAACTCTTGCTGAATCTGATGGTCATCTTCTACTACCAGGATTTTTTTGTCATATGTGCTCACCTCCCGTTGTGCTACGCAAGTCCCACAAAGCGCTGGGCGTTTTTCCCACAGTATGGTATACGTCTTCTCTTTGGGGATATCAAGTCGCTGCCAACGAAGCTCCGCCAAGCGCTCAACGGTATGCACCACCATCGCTGGCGTGCACTCCCTCCACGTAAAGGCTCTGGGGCCATATAGGGGAAATCAGTCTCTGAGAGCAGTTTCGTCTCTGGGCATGAAATCATTGCAGCTCGGATATCATCTGAGCGCTTAAATGTTGCTGCACCACCAAAGGCAACAAAGCAACCAAGGTCTGCAAAAGGCTTCATGACCTCAGGACCATCGGTATAACAGTGCAGGTCACAGCCTGCCTTAGGCACACCTAGACGGTTCAAAAATTTCAAGCGCTAAATCATGAGCGTGCGTATTATCAGCACCATCACGTAAGTGAAGCTCAACGCGTTGATTATGCTCGTGTGCAATGGAGAGCTGGCGTTCAAATGCTTGGCGCTGGACCTCTTCTGGGACCTCACAGTACGGTCCAAAATCAAGGCCAATTTCTCCCACACCAACGCAAAGAGGGTGCTTAAGCAGCTCAAACAAGCGCTGTTCAGCCTCTTGGTTATAGTCTGGTGCACTATAGGGATGCGCACCAACCACAAAATACGTGTGCTCAAACAAATGCTCTGCTGGTAAATCGCAGGGTACACAGAGATCTGCCTCAGCCAGCTTTTGCATAAGCAGCGCGAGCCTGGTTCAAAGTATCCTCAAACCATGCAATAAAAAGCGCTGGTATCTGCCCACTTACGAGGAAACTCCGTAGCAATATCTACGGGAACAATAAGCATGCGAACGCCCGCTGCTGCTGCTCGTGCAAGAGACTCTGCAGCGCTGTGCTCGTGGAGGCTGCCCAAATGACCATGGGTATCGACAACAGGCGCCAAAACACGCGGCGCTGGGCGAGGCGTACCGTAAATATCATGGAATAGCTGACCGTCAGAAAACGAAAGTGCATCCACTTCTTCTGCTGGTAGATGATGCTTTTTCTTACTCACTCAAAGGCTCCAAAGCAGCCGCAAGACAAATAAAAATCTTGGCTGGTCAAAAACTTCTGCACGCGCCGTAGGCTCAATTCCCTGTGGCGAGAAACGCCTGGTCTAGCTTGTCTTTATCAAAACCAGAGGCGCTCATTGAATTACGAATGGTCTTTCTGCGCTGTGCAAAGGCAGCATCAATGACGCTCATGGTATGTAAGAGTTCTTCTTCAGAAAGAAGCTTGGAGGTCACCGGGTTTCTCGCCTGGGTGCGATCAAGACGAACCACAGCAGAGTTGACGCGTGGAGGAGGCATAAAGTTGCCAGGGCCCACTTCAAATCTACCGGTAACCTGGGCAAACAAAGACAGCTTTGCGGTATAGGCACCATATGCCTTGGTAGAAGGCTTGGCAGCAATTCTGTCGGCTACCTCAGCCTGCACCATGACTACCGCTCGCTCAAGCGAAGAAAGCTCCTGGAAGAACTTGAGAATCAGCGTAGCTGCCACCTGATACGGCAGATTGGATACAAACTTTGTTGGCATCAGGGGCAACCGGGATCGCGCTTTGAGCAACGGCAGGAAGTGCACTGTAGGCATCGGCGAGCTTCTGTGGAGTGATTGCCAGAGCGTCTCCCATAACCAGCGCAAACGAGTCTGGATGAGGCTCTTTGCAGGTTACCGCCAAGACTTGCTCAAGCTCAGAGTCTGCTTCAAGCGAGCAAACCGCACGGGCGCGGTCGAGCAAGGCCACCGTAAGGGTACCCAAACCGGGCCCAACCTCAACAACCACGTCAGTAGGCTGAACCTCTGCAAGCTGGACGATTTTTCTCGATAACGTGATCTTGCACCCAAGAAGTTTTGGCCCAGCCTGTATTTGGTGGCAAGGCCAAAACGTTCCAGCGTTTCTTTAGTGGCGCGCTGATTAGCAAGCCACGATGTCTGATGCGATGCGTGCTCCGACACGATTACTTGCTTGCAAGACGTGGGAACAGAGCGTCTCCCTTAGAGACAGCCAGGCCGCCCTGAAGCTTGCCCCATACGCACTCGCTACGGGTATCGGTAGAGGTAATCTCTGCCTCGTCAAGGCTCATACGACGAAGAACCTCAGCAGATGTGGTAGGCATGAATGGCATAAAGAGATGTGCACAAATGCGGATAGACTCAAGCAGCGTATAGATAATCTCTGCAAGCTCAGTTGCACGCTCTGGGTCTTTTGCCACCGTCCAAGGAGCAGCATCCTCAATGTAGTGGTTAGCTGCGTGGACAAGCTCCATGATGATGTTCTTAGCGCCCACGTAGTCCATCTTCTCCATGCAAGCAGCGTAGCGGTCATAGATGCCCTCAGCCAGCTTGCGCAGAGGATGGTCTGCAGCAACAGAAGAACCATCAAAAGTTGGAGTGACGCCCTCAAAGTACTTATCGCTCATATTAAGGGCGCGAGAAACCAAGTTACCCCAGCTATTTGCCAGGTCAGCGTTATAGACCTGCTCCATGCGCTCGAAGGAAATGCCAGAGTCCTCACCAGGAGTGACGTCGGTCATGAAGTAGTAGCGGTAGCCCTCAACACCCAGCAGGTCCAAAACGTCCTTAGGTGCAATGGCGTTTCCGCGAGATTTGCTCATCTTCTCAACAACACCGGTCTCAGAGTTACGGACGTTCAAGAAGCCGTGAGCAAAGATGTGCTCAGGAACAGCCTCGCCAAGGGCCATAAGCATTGCAGGCCAAATGACGCAGTGGAAACGGATGATGTCCTTGCCGACAACATGCATCTGAGCTGGCCAGAAGCGCTTTCTCATGGCAGCAGCCTCTGGACTGTCATCACCGTAGCCAACAGCGGTGTAGTAGTTGAGAAGAGCGTCAAACCAGACGTAGGTTACGTGAGACTCATCAAAAGGAACCGGAACTCCCCAGTCAAAGCTGGTACGGGATACAGAAATATCCTGGAGGCCAGACTCAACAAAGCTTCGAACCTCGTTTGCACGGAAATCTGGCTCAATGAAATCTGGGTGCTTAGCATAGAGCTCAAGCAGTTTATCCTGGAATGCAGAGAGCTTGAAGAACCAAGACTCCTCAGAGACACGCTCAAGCTCACGATGGCAATCTGGGCAGAGGTGTGCGCCCTTGCAACCAGCCTCTTCATCTGCCTTCTCTACCTGAGTCTCGGTGAAGAAGGTCTCCTCGTGGATGCAATACCAACCATCGTAAGATCCCTTGTAAATGAAGCCTGCCTCACGCATGCGCTCCCACAGATACTGGACTGCTTTTACGTGGCGCTCATCGGTAGTACGGATGAAGTCGTCATATGAGATATTCAGCTCTTCATAGAGTCCCTTGAAGAAAGGAACCTGCGAGTCACACCATGCCTGTGGAGACAAACCGTGATCAGCTGCAGCAAGAGCGACCTTCTCGCCATGCTCGTCCATACCGGTGAGGAAAAATACATCGTAACCAGCAGCACGTCTAAAGCGAGCCTGGATGTCGCAAAGCAGGGTGCAGTACGCAGTTCCCAGGTGTGGCTTTGCGTTGACGTAATAAATTGGGGTGGTAATAAAGTATGACGGCTTGGCCTCGGGCATAATGACTCCCTTTGTGTAAGTTGCAATAACTTATCCAGTATAGAGCAAATGCTGGGAGTTCTTTGTGTTGGTATGGTGATTATGCCTCGTGAGCAAGAATTGCCTGGTATGCCTCGTCACGCGCAATACCAAACTTCTGAGCAAGCTCCTTGGCCAGGGCTGATTTTCTCGTACCAGCAGCAAGACCAGCCTCTATTGCATCTTCAAGCGAGAGCTGAGACTCTCCTTCTGCCTGCGATGATGCAGAGGCAAGCTCTTCTTCTGTAGGAGCTGCAATGACCAGAACACACTCGCCTTTAAGGTTCTCTTTTGCAGCAAGTTTCTCAACAAGGCAAGGAGCCACGTCGCGCACTACTTCTTCGTGCAGCTTAGTAAGCTCTCTGACAAGAGCCACCTGCCTAGTTGGAAACACCTCGGCTATGGCCTCAACCGTTGCAAGTACCCTAAACGGAGACTCATACAGCACAATAGTGCCAGGAATTTGCGCAAGTTGCTGCAAGCGCTGAACAATCTGCCCGTGTTTTTCTGGGCAAGAATCCTTCAAAGAAGAAATGATCACTTGCCAGACCCGATGCAACAAGCGCGCAGGTCACCGCAGAAGGTCCCGGAATAACCTCCGTAGCAAGGCCTTCTGAAAGCGCTGCATCAACCAAATGCTGACCTGGGTCAGAGATGCCTGGCATGCCGGCATCTGACACAAACGCAACACGCTGACCCGCGCGAAGCCTCTCTAGCGTTGGCTCAATTTGCGACTCAATAATATTTTGATCACAGCGCTGCAGTGGCACATGAATGTTAAATGCCGAGAGGAGCTTTGAGGTCACGCGCGTGTCCTCACATAAAATGACATCTGCTGCTGCAAGCGTTTCTTTAACGCGCGGTGACGCGTCCGAAAGGTTACCAATAGGCGTGCCCACAATAGACAGTTTACCTGCTAAAAGAGTAGATTCTGTCATTACTCGAGCATTCCCCTCTCAAACGTTGCAAGCGCAACGCGTGCGTCCCATGCAGCTAAAAATGCGGAGGTCTTCCAGGTCTGGAAGAACCATGCAGGACACGTATTGTACACTTTGAGCTGGCCGGAAGTGTAAATGCGCTCAAGTGCAATTCTTCCTTCTGCCGTCATAGCGCCGTCAATACTTGGCAGTGACGCAGACCACTTGCCCACCATGACCGGCAGACCACCTGAGGCAGAGGTCCTCAAATACGCTTCGTTTTTATCAATAAGCTGCTGTACACCCCTAGGACCCGAGCAATCAATTCCCTCGCAGGGTTTATCAAGGTGTGCATCAAGCCAAACGTTTTTGATAGGCCTGCTGGCTCATAAAACGCCCTAAATCCCTGAGGCCAGCCACCATCTGGAAGAATGACCACAGGCTCTTCTCCTGCCACAGATCTAATAGCCTCATAAGCACGACGATAATAGTTTCTAAGAGAATGACCAGGAATACCATCTGTGAGCTTAAAAGCCCTTGCGCATACGAGGCTTTTACCTCATCAGCTACCTCAATGCCATAAAAAAACCACTGCGGTGAGCATAATGAAGAGCAAGTTTATGCAGAATAGAAAGAGATTTCTCCCCAGAAATTCTGGTACGTGGAGCACCACCTGGCTGATTATTCAAGCCATCGGGTAATCCAGGATTGACCGCCAGTACAAAAAAATAACGTGCAAGCCAAGCTCTTCCGCCCATTCAAGAGCTCTATCAAGCTCAGTGATACAGCTCACATATGGTGTACCAGCAGCTTCTTCATCAAAAACATACCAAGGCACAGAGATTCTTACCGCATTAAAACCACGAGCAGCAATACTGACAAAGTCAGAGCTCTGGATAAATGAAGAACGATGCACTTTAACAAGATTGTGGTAGTCCTCAACGCCCAGCGCTTTAATGAGCTGAGCCTCATCAACGCAGCCCGTGCGTGCAAACGGCTCAGGAGTTACCCACGGTTCAAGCGTAAGCCAACCGGTTAAATTGACACCCCGCAATGCTCCGTGAGCCATGAAATTCCACCTCGATAAAAGATAAAACCTCTACATACGTAGAGTATACCCATCGAGGTTATGTTGCTCACACGAGCTTTAAAAAACAACAGGTTACTTCATATTTTTTGAATAAATGGCGCAATTGTTAGGTGTCTCATCAACCTCAACAGAAGAGACGGGCAAACCTTCTGCCTCAAGTTGCTCAAAGAGATACTTTTGCCAGATTTTTCTGCGGTTGTTCTAAACGGCAAAATAGTGAGCGAGAAACCCTCTTCTTTAAGACAGGCCAACGTCTTTTCAGAAAGTGAACCTTCTTCAATCAAAAACGTATGGTCAAGAGAATCACACAGTGCACGAACTTTGCGTTTAAAGACACCAAAGTCCATAACCATGTCCTTTTCTGTGCCAGACTCACCAAGCTCTGCAGCAGAAATACAAGCGGTTACGTGCCAACGATGGCCATGCAGGTTCTCACACTTGCCGTAGTAGTTTGTAAGAAAATGCGCTGAGTCAAAGGCATATTCAGTCTTGAGTGTATGCATTACGCATTATCCTTTGAACCGCGGCCGCGATCATCGCGTCCCGCTCTTCTATGCCTACGACGCGGAGCATTCTGTGGCTGAGTATCTCTAGATGCAGTGGTAGGAGCACCGTGAGAACCAGAAGTATTCTGTGGAGCGCTCTGTGGGGCGTTATGGGTCTTCATGCCCGCCCTATCACCTGGACGACGGGTCCTTTTTGCACGAACCGAAGCCTGTGCTTCATCAGCTTTCTGTGACGTCTGAGGAGCATCTGTCCTTCTAAAGCGCTTACCCTGTGGCTGCTTCTGCGCAGAAGCTGAATCCTGCTCATTTTTTTCTGAGGAACCTGAGTATTTGCAGCACCTTCATCCGTTGCGTGATGACGGCGACGGGTACGACGCAGCGTATCTGTTGAAGCATCAAAAGTACTAGAACCAGGGTTAACCTGAGCGTTCTTTGAAGTTCTTACACGACGGGTGCGAGAAGAATTTTGAGTACCCTGCTCTTCTCGGGCATTTCTTGCACCAGAATTCTTGGCGTTTTCCTGCCTATTTGCAGAGCTCTGCTCAGAGCGCTCACGCTTACGCTTTGGAGCCTCAGTCACAAAGAGGTCAGGGTTAATCTCTGGTTCTTCATCAACAATCAAACCATTTGCCCTATCAAGTTCTGCCAGAGCCATCTGAACCTCAACAGATTCAAGGCGCTCAAGTGCAGCGCGAGAAACGCTGTCTGGTCTGCAAGAACAGCCAAGGTCTTCCGACTTCTGCTGAGCCGCAGGAGATGCGTCCATGTCAGCAAGAGGAATACGTACCACCTTGCCACTCTCAAGACGAAGCGCAATCTCCTCTTTTGGCGTGTTATACTCAACAATTTTTGCCATGCCTAGAGGAGTTTCAATGACAGCATTGCGCTTTGGAGCACGGTTCTTAAAATCGCGATAGGCTTCAAACTCATAGCGCAAGCAGCACATTAAGCGGCCGCAAGCACCAGAAATCTTAGTGGAGTTCAAAGGCAAATCCTGCTCTTTTGCCATGCGAATAGAAACTGGCTCAAAAGAGAGACCAAACCTTCTACAGCAGAGCTCTTGTCCACAGTGACCATAGCCGCCAATGACCGCTGCTTCTTCCCTGACACCAATCTGACGCATATCAATGCGCTCGTGAAGCTCATGAGAAAGTTCACGGACAAGCTGTCTAAAGTCCACACGGTCATCAGCCGAGAAGTAACATACGACCTTCTCGCCATCAAAAAGATACTCGACGCCAATAGGCTTCATCTCAAGTTCTTCTTGAACAGCAAACTTCCTAAACACAGGAAGCGCAGCCTCGCCCTTAGCGGCAAGTTCTTCTGCGCGAGAAAGGTCCTCGTCAGTTGCTACACGAACAACGTCTTTGAGCTCGGCTTTATTTGTCTTGTACTCAAACTCCTCCTGAGAAATCTCACGAGGATCAGCTACAGCCAGACCAATCTCTAGACCTCGCTCGGTCTGACAAATGACGTGATCACCCTCAAGAACGCCAGACTCCTTTGGATCAAACCAAAGGTCGCGCGCGGCGTATTCAAATTTCACCGGGACAACGGTGGGCATGTAAGTGCCTCCTTGATATGCAGCAGCATAACCTCAAGGGTTAGCTGGGGAGAAACAGAGCGGTCCAGGTTGTATTGAGCCTCTTGCACCGCGGCAAGTGCTTCAAGAACACCCTGGGTATAAGTTTGAGATGCCACACGGTCAATAATGCCTGCTGCATCCGTATTTACTATTTCTTCATCAACTGCTTCACAACACAACAGTACGTCGCGAAGAAGCGATTCCAGAATTGCCAACATTTCTATGATACCCGAACGCTCGCGCGCTGTGAGTTCTCGCTTATTTGCTGCCTCTACCTGCTTTAATGCAGCGCTCGTAAGAAAGTCCTCACTTTGAGCGAGGGCCTCTTCTTGGGCTCGCCTTACATCCCCCTAGAGGGATTTTTGCAGCTTCTATCAGCTCTTTTGCAGACGTAAGCACATCCCATGAATCATTTCTGAGCAGATTACCAAAAACATCAATGAGCTGTCTGCGGATATTTTTGCGTGTAGAAGACTGCAAAAAATCCACAGCTCTACTAGGGGTTCCTGTTGCTGCAAGCGCAATACGAGCTTCTTGTTCTGTGGCGGAAATCTCTCGCATAATAGCTGCTTTAGCTGCCTCATCAGTGAGCGTCCTAAACGCAACTACCTGACAGCGAGAAACAATAGTGGGAAGCACCGAAGAAGAAGAACGCGCAGACAAAATAAAGATGGTATCTGCAGGTGGCTCCTCAATGGTTTTGAGCAGTGCATTTGCAGAGTTATCTCTGAGCAAATCAGCACGGTCAATCACGTAAATCTTATGAGTTGAACGCATAGGCGCCAGACTAACATCAGCAATAAGCTGACGAATCTGCTCAATAAGATAACCGTTTGCAGAGGCTGGAGTAAGCACGTGCACGTCAGGGTGAGTACCGCGAGAAATACGAATGCAGTCGTCACAGGCGGCATCGCCACCTTGAGCACACAAAACGCACTGCGCCAAAGCTCTAGCTGCTAGACCTTTACCAGAACCAGGAGCTCCTACAAATAGATAGGCATGACCAAGCTTATGCTCATGCAACGCTCGTGCAAGCAAGTTTTGAACCTGAGGTTGATCCTGAAGACGCGTGAGCGCCTGAGGAAGTGGATAGGTGTTCTGAGCAGCAGGTATACTCTCTTGAGTCATAAACGCATCACTCACCAAGCTCACAAATACTGGGGATAAGATCAGCTAACACCTGGCGAGTACGTGCACGCACCTCATCAATGCTTCCATCTGCATCGATAGCTTTTACGCGCTCTGGCTCATTTTGCAGAAGTTGCTTATAACCAGCAAAAAAACACGTTTCTGGAAGGCAACACCTTCTGCTTCTAGTCTATCGGCGTCATTTTGAGTAGCGCGCGCATGAGCAACTGTTGGCTCGAGCATAAAAACAAGAGTTCTATCAGGAGAAACCCCACAGCTTCCCAAGCGATTTGCACGGTGCACGAGATCTGTATCAAGACCGCGGCCAGCTGCTTGATAGGCAAAAGTAGAATCGTAGAAACGATCGCACAGAACAATCTTGCCCGCAGCTAGAGCTGGTCGAATAACCTCTCCTACCAGCTGAGCGCGACTTGCTTCATAGAGCAACAGCTCACACTCATCGCACATCATGCCATTTTTCTGGATTGAGTACCACGCCTCTAATCTGCTCAGAAATAGCAGTGCCGCCGGGCTCACGAACAAAAACCACATCAAAGCCAAGTGCTTCAAGGTCTTCTCGCAGAAGAGAAGCTTGTGTTGACTTACCACAGCCATCAACGCCTTCAAGCGTGATGAACAGGCCTTGTGATGTACGTAAGTCTTTATTCATGCTTCCCTCCCTCTTAACTATCTCACGATACAGTCAGATTGTGTTTCTCGCCATGAATATTCTAAAGGTTTTGCGCATTTCCACATGAAGAGTGCTCAAAAATGGGTAAAAAAATACGTATGGAGCGGGCGTTGGAGAGGGACGCTCGTTCTTTCGAAAAACGGTGCACCTCTCGATGCACCGTCATACGTTTACTTTTTTGCTGCCTTGGTGGATTTGGTGCTCTTAGTACTCTTACGAGCGCCTCTACGCGAGGCAGTTTTTCTTTTTCTTTACCAGGGCAATCATAATTTGGACAGAGCTTCCAAGGACCCCTCTGAGTAGTAACAACCACCATAGGAGCGCCGCAATCTGGACAGACTTCATCTGTCTTCTCGAGCTTTCCACGAGCAGGCAGAGGATAGCTGGTCTCGCACTCCTCGTAGTTGGTGCAGCGAATAAAGCGCTTACCCGTACGCTCTGACTTGTGGGCCACCAGGTCCCCGTGCTTGCCATTGGCCTTACAGGTTGGACACTCACCCACAATAAGATCTGGCTCTGCGTTTGTAGGACAAGCAGGATTAATGCAAGTCTCATACGCACGCTGTCTAAACGGCTGAACCTTTACGCGAGGAGCACCGCACTCTGGGCAGACACCGGCCTCTCCCTCAAGCGGCTCAACGCGTCCCTGAGGCAGTGGATAGGTAACATCGCAGTCTGGCCAACCCATGCAGCCAACAAAGCTTCCACGAGTCTTCAGAGAGCTCTTAGCAACCAAGTCTTTGCCGCACTTAGGGCAGGTTCCCACCTTTGCGTCAGCAGTAACTGCATCAGCAATGGCCTCAGACAGGTCTTCTTTGTGGTCAATAAGCGTATCAATCATGCCTGCAAGCAGGGCTCTTGAGTGTGTAACAACGCCATCACGCGTATCTTTACCCTCGGCAACGCTTGTCATATCGGACTCAAGTTCTGCTGTCATATCAGGCGAGGTAATGTGTGGCGCAAACTGCGAGAGCGCATCAACAATTGCCATACCAAGCTGACTTGGCTCAACAGGATCATTCTTGAGGTATTTACGCTGGTAAAGCGTATCAATAATGGAGGCACGCGTAGACTTTGTGCCCAGACCGCGCTTCTCCATCTCTTGAATAAGCTTGCCCTGGCTATAGCGAGCAGGTGGCTCTGTCTGCTTAGCGTCAAGCGACAAAGACTGAATGGAGACAATCTCTCCCTCGCCGACATCAGGAATCTGGTCATCCTTCTTAAGGCCAAAAGGATAAATCTCTCTAAAGCCTGGCTCAGCCAGTACGGTTCCATTTGCAACAAAGGGCTGACCAGCAACATCAAGTGTGATCTTAGTACCGCTCATGGTAGCTGGACCCATAAGGGTTGCGAGGAACCTTCGAGCAATCAAGTTATAGAGCTTCCAAGCTGCAGGCTGCAAAGCATCTGGATTTGCTGCTGCTGTTGGATAAATTGGTGGGTGGTCAGTAGACTCCTGCTTGCCACGAGTAGCGTGAAGCTTTGGCTGACCCAAAAGTTTTTTGCAGGTAGGAGCATACTGAGGAACTGCAGACAGCGTACGGACACAGTCCTTCAAGTCAAGAGAACTTGGGTAGACCGTGTTATCAACACGCGGGTATGAAATCAAGCCGTCCATGTATAGAGACTCTGCCAAACGCATAGTTCTAGCTGGCGAGATACCCTCTGCAGCTGCAGCTGCCTGCAGCGACGTAGTGTTGAATGGAGCTGGTGGCTGCTGCTTTCTGCTGCGAGATTCAATCTCGACAACCGTTGCCTGCGTTTGATCTTTAACAACGGCGTAAGCTGCATCTGCTTCAGCTTGATCCCAGAACCTTGCGGTCTGGTGAACCATCTTAAAGGTTGCATCCGCATCATCTTCTGGAGCAGCAACGCCAGAAATAACCCAATAATCTTCTGGCTTAAATGCCAAGCGCTCACGCTCGCGCTCAACAACAAGTGCCAGCGTAGGAGTCTGAACACGACCAGCAGAGCGCGTATTGCCCAGACCGCCAAAGCGTGCAGTTGTCAGGTAACGGGTCAGTACCGCACCCCAAATGAGGTCGATATACTGCCTGGACTCACCTGCTGCAGCCAAGTTGTAATCAAGGTCCACCAGGTTATTGAAGGCGGTCTCAATCTCTGTCTTAGTAAAGGCAGAGTAGCGTGCACGAAATACTGCCAGGTTAGGATTAACCGAGAGGACCTGTGCCAGCGCATCAGAACCAATAAGCTCTCCCTCGCGGTCAAAGTCTGTGCCGATAATGACAGACTCTGCCTTCTTAGCAAGGTTCTTGAGAGCTCGAATAATTTCTTTTTCTGCAGGCTGTTTATCTACAGGAGCCCAAATCAAATAGGGCAAGCTGGGGATTTTTCCAGCCCTTAAGGTCAACGCCATCTGCCATAAAAAGGCTTGCGCTTAACCTTATAAGGAGGACGCTCAAGGCCATCTGGAACATCTGCAGGAAGGTGCTCCCCCTTCTGCAGTTTCTCCATACCAGCCCTCTTCCTTGTCAAACTTGAGAGCCAAAGGAAAAATCCGGCTGCAGAATATGACCGCGAAGACCAATAGCAACATGGTCTTCTCCGCCACGTCTAAATCGATAAACAGGAGTGTTGTATACCTTGTCTGCCTCAGGTTTACCCGATTCAGACAAAAGGCGAGCAATCTGCTGCGCTGCGTCGTTTTTCTCGGTAACAACTAGAATCAAAGAACAACACTCTCCAAAGTAAAAGCGGAATTACTAGATTTTGTCCAGCTCATGCTGCTCATAGTCCTCGCGGCTCCACTTAAGAGCAGCTTTGCCATCGCGGGCAATAATGACGTAACGAGCAACTGCCAGAGCAACTTCGTACAGCAGGATAAGAGCTGCAAACATCAAAATCATGGTGACAGGCGATGCGTCAGGAGTGACAACTGCAGAGAGAATCATCAGTCCAACGTAAACATAACGCCACTGCTCACGCATATCCTTGTAAGGAACAAGGTGAAGAATAGCCAGGTAGAAGATAACCAGTGGAAGCTGGAACGCAACGCCAAAGCCAATCTCAAACATCATAATAATGTTGAGGTAATCGCTTGCCTCATTAATAGTTCCTGCAAACTCCTGCGACTGGCCAATCATCCAACCAATTGCAGTGTTCAAAAATGATGAAGTAGCAGAACAACATGCCCAAGAAGAACAAGGTAATCATGGCTGCCACGGTAGGAACAACCCACTTGCGCTCTTTTAGCGTTAAGTGCAGGCAAGAAGAAAGCCATAATCTCCCAGATGATAATAGGTGTGCAGATAATCACCGAGAAAAAGAAAGCTACCTTAAACCTGATACTAAAGCCGCCAAGGACCGAGATAACCGTAAGCTTACCGTCGGTTAAAAAAACTCCCTGATAGGGTCAATCAAGATCTCAATCAATGCAGGTGTTGCAAAAATAAATAATGATCGCAGTAACAAAAAGCGAAACCACCACAATGGTCACGCGGCGACGGAGTTCTCCCAGGTGATCAAAAAGTGGCATACGAGCTGGAGTAATAGGCATTACACGCGAAAGCTGGACTTATGCGTCCTGGCTTTCTCCCTCCTCTCCAGCAACTTCTTCTTTCTTGTCTTCTGCTATGGAGCGAGAAGAACGTGCAGATCCAAGGTTATAGAGGTCTTTTTGCAGATGGAGCGGCAGCAGGAGTTTCTTCTGCGGCCTGAGGTGCCACGTGCTCAGTTACCTCTGTGGAATCATCGGAGAAAGCAACAGAAGACGTAGCTTGTGGTGCAGTTGCAGGAACCTCTTCTGCAGAAGCGGCCTCTGGCTGCTCAGCCTCCTGGGTCTGCTCAGCTTGCTTACTCTGCTCAGCAGCCTCAGCGGCAGCCTTCTCAGCTGCCTCACGCTCTTCCTTGAGGCGAGCACGACGCTCAGCAAAGGTCTCCTGATGGTCAGCATCCTCGCGGTCAGCATCAGATGCAGCATTTTTGAGCTGCTCGGAGCGCTTGGGCTTCTCGTGAAGTGCATCCGCGGCAGGGTCAAGTAAGTCTGCACGGACAACTTTATTAAAGCCTTCTTGCGCGTTCTGGAACTGTCTAAGAGCACGGCCAAGCGTGCGACCCATACCAGGTAATTTATCAGGACCAAATACTAAAAAAATGCAAAAGAGCAAAATTAGTACGAGCTCTGTTTCTCCAATGCCAAACACAAGCAATACCTTTCTGGAACAAACATAAACAAGCTCTTTGAACCGTTTCTCAAAAGAGCTTGCAAGTTACCAAACCTACTTGCGAACGTTAAGGTCTTTATCGACCCCAAGAAGCGAAAAGACACGCTCCACGTTTTTCTGAGGATTTGCAACAACAAGCACAGAACCACTCTCTTGTGCTCGATGTGCGGCACCCACTAAAACGCCAATGCCCGTCGAATCAATATAAGCTACCTCAGCAAAATCAGCTTCAACTTCTTTTTGCTCCATCGGCGAGCGCGGTATCCAAAAGCATCGCGAAGCTCAGAGGCGTTTGATACGTCTACCTCGCCCTCAATGCGAATAATGGCCTTTTTCATCTGTAATTTCAGAGCTTATCTCTAGTGCCATAACTCCTCCTTACTTAGTGTTATTTGAAGAGGTAGAGGTGTTTCCGTTTAATGCATCAAGAACTTTCTGTGCATTATCCCTCACACCGGCGCTATTATCGGAATCTTTCTCAATTGCCTTCTGCAGTGCCTCTTTTGCAAGATCTACTTGATCAGTAACACGATACATCATTCCCAAATTAAGCCAACCGTTAGCATAGTCTGGAGAGCGATCTGTTACTGCCTTAAGCGCCTCAACGGCACCCGTTTGGTCTCCTGCATAGAACTGCGCAATTGCCCTATCAACACGAACCTCATCAGAATCATTTGAAGCAAGATACGTATCGTACTCGGCAATTGCCTTGTTGATCAGCTGTAAAGACTGCTTCTGAACAGAATCATCTTGAGAAGAACTCTTAAGCGCCATTCCCCAACCTAAATACGTACGAGCCAAATCAAGATGTGCTGGTAGATTATCTGGATTGGACTGAATAGCAGACTCTTTTTCTTCTGCCTGTTTCTGATAGACCTGGTTAATAGCCTCAGGAGAATTCTGATGAGCCTGATTCTGCTTTTGAGAGTTAGAGAAAATGCTGGCCAGGGAAGGTAACATCATAGAAATAGCAATAAAGAGCGAGAATACTCCAATAGCAATCTTCATGCCTGTAGAAGGACCTGGTTTTTTAGGAGCCTCATCGGGCTTGCGGTCCTTTGCCTTCTTTTTTGCGGTCTGGTTTGCCATAGCAACCAGCTCTTTTTCTGCCTTCTGTTCTGGTGTAAGTTCTGGCTTTGACGTATTAGTTGGCATTCAACATCCAATCGCTTTTTCTAAACATAGTTAATCAAGATACGGCAGAATGGGCTTACTTTCAAAGTAAATACCAAAGTTACACAAGCTATCCCCAGACGCTCTGACCACGATCAACTTTTGCTAGTCGAGCACTTACCTGTTTAACAGCAACAATAAACACATCAAGCGCTGTGTCAAGCTCTTCCAGCGTTGGGTAACTTGGAGCAATTCTGATATTAGTATCAAAAGGATCTTTACCAGCTGGCCATGTAGCTCCTGCAGGTGTCATGGTAACGCCCAGTTCATTAGCGCGAGAAACAATTGCGCGTGCAGAGCCAACAGGACCATCAAACGAGACAAAGTAGCCGCCCTTAGGATGAGACCAGGTTGCAACGCCTAAATCTCCCAGACCCTCCTGCAATTTGCGTTCAACCAGTTCAAAACGTGGTCGAAGCAGCTCGGCATGCTTTTGCATATGGGCTTCAATACCTTGAACATCTTTGAGGAAACGCACATGTGCCAGCTGAGAGATCTTCTCGGGAGAAACACGAGCAACCTTAAAAGCGCTCTGAATCTCTTTAATGTCTGCAGAGCTTGCGGCAACCCATGCCATGCCTGAGCTTGGGAAGGTTACCTTTGCCGTTGAGGCAAAAGCAATAACCAGGTTCTTTTGAACATCGTCTGCAGCAACCTCTGCAAGTGCATCAAAGATATTGAGGAGTTGAGGAGCCTCAGATTCTGGAACAAAGGCGTGAATTGCGTAGGCGTTATCCCAGAAGATTCTAAAGTCAGGGGCTGCAGGTTTGAGGTTTGCAAACGCGCGGACAACCTCATCTGAATAGGTGATACCGGTAGGGTTTGCAAAACGTGGTACGCACCAAATTCCCTTAACAGAGCTGTCGTTCTCAACAAGCTCCTTGACCACGTCCATATTTGGACCATCTTCAGTCATAGGTACGGCAACGTTTTCAAATCCGTAATGCTGTGTAATAGCAAAATGGCGGTCATAACCTGGAGCAGGACACAGGAACTTGAGCGTAGTACCCTGAGCCTTTGCAGCCACCATCTGCTCTGCCCAAGAAGGCTGACCAGCAAGACCGTGAGTTACGGCATGAGAAATGATGTCGTGCATAAGGTTAAGGCTTGAAGAGCCGTTTACAATGACCTGATCAGCAGGTACGCCTGTGAGCTCTGCAGCGAAGGCTCGTGCAGAAGGAAGACCCCAAGGGTCTCCATAGTTGTCTGCAAAAGAGCCGCTGTCAGTCAGATCAGAAGCAGAGTTCAGCTCGTCAAGCATAGGCTTAGACAGCGCCGTCTGTGCAGGGCTTGGCTTTCCGCGAGCCATATCAAGTTTGAGGTTTTTCTCGCCAAGTGCACGAGCTTCTTGTCCAATAAGCTCAAGAGCCTGGTTAAGCTCAGCGTCGCTCATCTTCTGATAAGCGTTTTGCTCAGAGGTTGACTTTGGCTGGAACAGCTCGCGAGAAACTAGCTCAAACATGACACTCCCCTTTTCGGTCTCTGCGTGATACAAAGTATAGGTGATTTAAAAATCAACGCGACAAGGAGAATCATGGCAAATTCCGCACAGCCTGGCATTCGCTCGGAGGCATATGGCGAGCTCCAGCACCTTGTTGATAATCTTTATAAGCGCAAACCTTCGGGCACAGTCACTAAGGTTGACGTGCTGATTCAAGCTGAAGTAGACGATCTTGAAGAAGATTTGCAAGAAGTTATTGAGTTGATTCCCTCTGGCACATATGTCCGTGCTCGCCTCTGCGATCAGATTAACTCAATTGTTACGGCGCACGGTTGGGGTTTTACCTACGGTACCGTCGAATAACCATAGTTAATCGGTTAGTACGTCTCATTAAGTTTTTTTACTCGCTGTCTTTTCGCATGCTGTTCTTGCGATGCTTATAGAACTCTGCGATGTGTACAAAAAGTAGACCCAAGATTGCAGAAGCAAACGAAGCAGCGAGAACAGCTACTTTAGCTGCAAGAATCTCCTCTGCATCGGGGAATGCAAGATTAGAGATAAGAATTGACATGGTAAAGCCAAGGCCGCCCATAAGACCTACGGCAGTAATCTGAATCCAATCAACTTTTTGCAGGAAGCTTGCAAATCTTACATTTGACCAGCAACAACGTTACAAAAAAATAATTCCTAGTGGCTTACCAAGAACGGCACCAAAGAAAACGCCATGTGCAATAGAGCTGCTCAATAGAGCAACGAAATCTGCTCCCACCAACGTAATCTGCGCGTTTACAAACGCAAAAATAGGCAGAACAACAAAGTTTACAAAGACGGAAATATAGTGCTCAACACGCTGAAGCGGTGGAGTTACGTGGTGCATGACCTGCTCAATAGAGTTAGCACCATGTGTAAAGTCATGCTGACCCAAAACGTGATGCTCATCGTCGTAGTGATCGTCAAGCTCACGAGCGCGTCTTGAAAGCCAGCTTCCCAGCTTGCTCAAGCGAACATCAGAGTGAGATGGCAAGAAGAAGGCAAGAAGAACGCCTGCAAGGGTTGCATGAATTCCCGAGTGGTACATGCAGACCCAGAGAACCAAACCAACAAGCAAATAAGGACCAGAAGAATAAATCTTCAGGCGATTCATTCCCCACAAAATAACAAGAATACCAAGAGAAGCTGCTAACCAGGCAATATTTGGCGTGTGACCATAGAAAAGCGCAATGACCACAATAGCCAGGATATCGTCGGCAATAGCAAGTGTCTGGAAGAACACCTTAGTCTGCGGACTAATTCTGTTTCCTAAGAGCGACATAACGCCAAGCGCAAAGGCAATATCGGTTGCAATTGGTGTTGCCCATCCATGAGGGGCAGTGCTTGCGTTAAGCGCCAGATAAATAAGAGCAGGAACTGCAACGCCACCAACAGCCGCAAGCATAGGAAGCATTGCCTGTCTTGGCTTTCTAAGCTGGCCAACAGTTACTTCATACTTGAGCTCAATACCTACCAGCAAGAAGAAGATTGCCATAAGGAAATCATTCACAAAGGTTTCTAGAGCCATATGTGCATGAATCATTCCAAGCGAGAAACTCATTTGCACTTCAAGAATTTCTCGAACCACCTCATGAGCAGGTGAGTTGGCAACTACAAGCGCAATAAGAGCTGCAAGTACCATGACTGCTGCCGCAATAGTGCTGTTAGAGGTGATTTTCTTTAGAGAAGAGCGCTGACTAATTCTTCTTACAACTGCGGGCTCTCTATAAATACTAGACATTATCTGCCGTTCTCTCTTTATCTAAATGGTATTGACCGTTAGCTATGAAAGTTTTTCTCGATGTATATGCCTAGTGTACCGTCTACCTACCGTTGAGGGCAACTTGTCATATCTCAAGAAAACGGGGTATATCTCTATGTAAAATGTGGGTAATAGAAAGTCAACGTTTAGCTACTTGTAGCACGTATATATTTGGAGCGGATAATGGACACTAAACGAATTGCCATCATCACAGACTCAGGAACTAATGTCCCACCTGATTTTGTTGCTGAACACAATATTCGTATCACCCCACTTCGCATTAACTATTCTGACGGCTCTTCCTACGAGTCTGGTATTACCATCACGCCAGCTGAGCTTGTTGCTCGCTTTGAAGAAGAAGTTCCTAAGACATCACTTCCTTCTCCTGAGGGCATTAAAGCTGCCTTTGATGATGCAAAAGCAGCGGGGTACGAGGGTGCTGTTTACGTTGCTATCTCCTCTGGACTTTCTGCTACCTGCGATACTGCTCGCATGATTGCGGAGTCCATTACAGACTTCCCTATTTATGTTGTTGATACCAAAAACATTGGCATTGCTTCTGGCCTTATTGTTATTGAGGCTCAACACCTTATTGAGCAGGGCCTTTCTCTTGAGGAGATTGGCGCCAAACTTGATCAGGCTTCTCTGAACACACGCGTATACTTCTCCGTTCCAAGCCTTGAGTATCTACGTAAGGGTGGCCGCATTTCTGAGGCAATTTATCGCATTGGTTCCATGTTAAACATCAAACCTGTTCTTACCTGCGATGAGAACGGCAAATACACCATTGCCAAGAAGACTCGCGGTTGGCAGAAGTCTCTTGCAGGACAGATTGCTCTAGGAGCAGCCTTTGCTCAGCAATTTGACCGCGTCCATGTGGGAATTTGCTGCTCTGCGCCAAATATCATTTACTCCGAAATGGAAGCCATGATTAAAGAAGCAATCCCTAATGTCACCGACTTTAGGTATGTCGAGGCTGGCTCGGACCTTCTTGTCCATACGGGACCAGGCCTTGTTGGTTATGCCGTATTTGGCTACTAAAAGTTAATCGCCTCATGCAACTAAGAACAGCCGCCCACTCAGGCGGCTGTTTTCTTGTAGAGAGCACGTAGGGCGAGAAGAGCTTCTCGTCCAAGCATGTGCGTTACAGCAATGGCTGATCCGCGAAGAAACCTTGGTCGTCAAGAAGATTGGAGCCGTCAGCAGCTTCAGTTGCCAGCTGATCGCAGCGCTCGTTAAGCGGATGGCCTGCGTGGCCTTTGACCCACTTAAAACTTACCTCATGGTCTTCCATGGCGGAAAGCAAACGCTTCCAAAGGTCTACGTTTTTGACAGGCTCTTTAGAAGCCGTTTTCCAGCCTTTTCTAATCCACCCCGAGACCCATTTTTGATTAAACGCATCAACTACGTACTTTGAATCGGAATAGAGCTCAACCTGGCAGGGACGCTTAAGCGCTTCAAGTGCAACAATGACGCCAAGGAGCTCCATACGGTTATTTGTAGTGGATTTATAACCCTGGCTGAACTCTTTTGTATGCTGCTGGCCGGAGGGATCGGTATATAGAAGCACGGCCCCGTAGCCACCAGGACCAGGGTTTCCTCGAGACGCACCGTCTGTATAGACTGTGACGTGCATATATGAGGTTGCAGCCTCCATACCAAATCTCCTCTAGAACGCGCCTCTTACGTGTTTACTTTGCCTCAGCCCAATTGGAGCCATAGCTGACATCAGCAATCAGAGGGACACGCAGGGTAACAACGTCTTCCATGGTCTCTTTTACCAACGCAGAGACTGTCTCAATCTCTGACTCTGGAACTTCCAAGTCAAGTTCGTCGTGAATCTGAAGAATCAGCTTTGACGCAAGACCCTCATCACGCAGGCGTTTCTCGACATTAATCATTGCAATTTTGATAATGTCTGCAGCACTTCCCTGCATAGGGTGATTCATAGCAGTACGCTCGCCAAAGGCAATGAGCTGGCGATTTGACTGATTGAACTCTCTAATGTGGCGCTTACGACCGTACATGGTAATCGCATAACCACACTCGTGAGTAGTACGGACGGAATCGTCAAGGTATGCACGGACTCCAGGATATGCGTCAAAATAGCGGTCAATCATCTCTTGCGCTTCCTTGCGGGAAATCTTCAGAGACGTTGCCAGACCAAAGGCCTGCTGACCATAGACAATGCCAAAGTTAACTGCCTTAGCACGGCTACGAAGTGCTGGCGTGACCTCTTCAACAGGCACGCCAAAGACGCGTGCGGCAGTTGCGGCGTGGAAGTCGGCACCAGAGTTAAATGCTGCTACCAGGTGCTCGTCAGCTGAAAGATGTGCCAGCAAGCGCAGCTCAATCTGGGAGTAGTCGCAGGCGAGAAACACACTGCCCTCGGGAACGGTAAAGGCAGTGCGGACACGATGTCCCAGTTCAGAGCGGGTAGGAATGTTCTGCAGGTTTGGATCAGAGCTGGAAAGTCTACCTGTTGCAGCAACAGTCTGGTTGAACGTGGTGTGGATGCGCTTATCGCCACGAATAAGTGCAGGAAGCGCATCGAGATAGGTTGATTTAATCTTGGCGCGCTCACGATACTCAAGAACGTCAGCAACAATCTGATACTCCTGCGCCAGCTCTCCTAGAACTTTTGCGTTGGTGGAGTAGAAACCAGTGCGCGTCTTTTTTTGAGACCATAGGTTGGAAGCTTAAGCACGTCAAACAAGATATGCGAAAGCTGGCTTGGAGAATCCAAGTTGAAGTCCTCGCCTGCGGTCTGGTGAATGCTCGCCACGCGCTGCGCAATATCTTCCGCTAGCTGGGCAGACTGCTCTGCAAGCTTTTTGGGGGTCAACGTAAAGACCACGACGCTCCATTGCGGCTAGGACTGGTAGAAGCTGCATTTCAAGCGCAGCAAACAGCTCATATGAGCCATCATCTTCAAGCTTTTTAGTGAGCACAGGAACAAGGGCTTTAGCAGCTACTGCTCTTAATGCTGCTGCAGGAATATCGTCTGTAGGCTCAGGAAGCTCAGAGCCAAAGTACAGCTCAACCAAGCCATTAATATCAAAAACTTGAACGATCAGACTGAAGAAGATACGCGGCAACACCTGTATCAAAGAGACGATCAGAATCAATGGTTTCAATATCCATCTTCTGTGGCTCAGACGAATCAACAGGACTTACTTCGTGCAGCAACGCCTTAACATCGTCTGCAGCTACACGGGCTTCTCGCAAAATACGCAAGAGTGCTGCGGTGGCGTTTTCTCCTTCAAACTTGAGAAGTGCTTTTTCTGTAGACACCCAAAGCGTGCGAGAAAAGACTAAAGAGCGCACCAGCATCGGCAGCAGAATCCTCTGCAACGCCGATCCATTCCTGGTTCTCAAGTGCAGCGGTCAGAGCAGCAGATGCGTCTCCCTGCCTGCAGAAACTCAGAAGGAATAGAAAGTGCAGGTGTAGCGGAAGCAGTTTGCACACCTGCACTGGCGGCAGACCCACCAGCCATGCGGGCAAGTCTTGAGGTCATTCCCGTAAAGCCCAAGGCCGAGAAGGCCTTGACCACGTCATTTGGATCAAACGTTGGGAACTGAGCATCGTCTAGGTTGATATCAAGCGGTGCATCAGTGCGAATGGTAGCAACCTTACGGGAGAGCAGCGCATCATCAATATGCGCGCGAAGGTTTTCTCCCACCTTACCCTTGACCTCGTCAGCATGGGCAATAACCTCATCAAGCGAGCCGTACTCCATAATCAGAGCAGCAGCTTTCTTGGGGCCAATTCCAGGAACGCCAGGAATGTTGTCAGAAGAGTCTCCCTTGAGGCCATAGAAATCTGGAACAAGCTCTGGCGTAATACCTGCATAGAGATCTGCCACGGTCTCTGGCGTCATGATTGAAACATCAGAGACACCCTTGCGCGTAGAAACAATCTTGATATGCTCAGTGGAAAGCTGGTACATATCACGATCTCCTGTGAAGAGTAGCATCTGGTATCCCTCAGCTTCACCACGGCGAGCAAGGGTGCCCAAGATATCATCTCCCTCCCAACCTTCAAGCTGGCAAACGGGAACGTCCAGCGTTTTGAGCAGCTCTTTGACTACAGGGAACTGCGCGTGTAAAGCTGGATCCATAGGGAGGACGCTGAGCCTTGTACTGAGGCAACATATCAATGCGAACCTGGGGTTTACCCTTATCAAAGGCGCAAATCACGCCGTCAGGCGAGAAGGACTCAACAAGTTTGATAAACATGTTGAAGAAGCCAAACAGCGCTCCAGTTGGCGTTCCATCTGGCGCAGCCATCGGCTGACGGATTGCGTGAAACGCTCGATGCATGAGCGAATTTCCGTCAATAACAGCAATAGTTCTACGTGGCTTACCTGCAACTTCTTCAGGTGACTCAGCATTTTTTTGATTTGTAGTATCAACTGGCATAGTAGTATCAGACATACCTGCTCCTCTTAGTTTGTGTGCTTCTATTGTACTAAGTCTTTAAGGCCTACGAGACAGGAGCACTTAGAAACAAAGCCCACATCTCACACAAAGAGACGTATCAGCCAAAGCTTTTTCATTTGTAAGCGTTCTGTTTCTGTTTGTATCCTGTATATCCCTGCTGTGTCATTCGTGCGAAAATACAAGCGATATAATGTGCATTGCATGCGAGAAAACAGGCTATCTGCCAGCATTTACCCACAAGGAGGGGCTGTGGCTCACGATAAAGTTTCTCAGGAATTTGGCTCACTTCTCTTTACCGATGCAGACATGCAAGAACGTCTGCCAAGACCAACGTACAAGAAACTTCGTAGTGTTATCCAGGACGGCAAGCCTCTTGACCTTGATATTGCAAACGAGGTTGCGCATGCCATGAAAGAGTGGGCGCTTGAGAAAGGTGCTACTCATTTCACTCACTGGTTCCAGCCTCTCACAGGTATTACTTCCGAGAAGCACGACAGCTTTATGACTCCTCAGGGAAACGGCACTATTTTGATGTCCTTCTCGGGAAAAAGAGCTGGTACAGGGCGAGCCTGATGCATCAAGCTTCCCTTCTGGTGGACTTCGCGCCACGTTTGAGGCTCGCGGTTACACCGTATGGGACCCCGCAAGTCCAACCTTCATCAAAGATGAGGTTCTTTGCATTCCAACTGCATTTATTTCATATACCGGAGAAGCTCTGGATAAGCGTACTCCCCTGCTTCGCTCTCAGGTTGCCCTTGAAAAGCAGGCAAAACGCGTGCTTTCACTCTTTGGACAAGAGCCTTCTCGCGTTGTCACAAACATTGGTCCAGAGCAGGAATACTTCCTTATCAAAGAGGAAGATTTTTGAGCAGCGTCCTGACCTTATTCTGTGTGGTCGTACCCTCTTTGGTTGCGAGCCAAGCAAGGGTCAGGAGCTTGACGAGCACTACTTTGGCGCCATTCGTCCAACCGTCAATGACTTTATGAAAGAGCTTGATGATGAGCTCTGGAAGCTGGGTATTCCTGCAAAGACTAAGCATAACGAGGTAGCACCTTGCCAGCACGAGCTTGCACCCGTCTTTGAGCAGGGAACTCTCGCTATTGATAACAACCTTCTGACCATGGAGAAGCTCAAGCTTCTTGCAACTCACCATGGCCTTGCCTGCCTTGAGCACGAGAAACCCTTTGAGTATGTCAACGGTTCTGGTAAGCACGATAACTGGTCGCTCTCTGCAGACAATGAGAACTTGCTTGAGCCTGGCGATAAGCCTGGTGAGAATCTTCGTTTCCTGGTCTTCCTTGCCTGCCTTGTAGCCGCTGTTGACTCACATGCAGACCTTCTCCGCATGTCTGTTGCATCCGCTGGAAACGATCACCGTCTTGGTGCAAATGAAGCACCACCTGCAATTGTTTCCGTCTTCTTAGGTGCTGCACTTTCCGTAATCGTTGATGACCTCATCACAGGTTCCGACGTCCACGGCGCAAAACGCACTCGCATGGATTTGGGTGTTCCAACTCTTCCTGCTGTCCTCAGAGATAACACGGATAGAAACCGTACCAGCCCCTTTGCCTTCACCGGCAATAAATTTGAGTTCCGTATGTGCGGCAGCCAGCAGAACCTCTCTGATCCTAATGTCATTTTGAATACCATTGTTGCCGAGCAGTGTGACCGCTTTGCAAATGACCTTGAAAACGTTTCTGAGGAAAACTTCACCAAAGAAGCTTTGGACTGGGTTATTAACACCTTTAAAAACTCATGAGCGCATTCTCTTTGAAGGCAACGGCTATTCAGGCGATTGGGAGAAACTTGCTGAGGAGCGCGGCCTTCCAAACCTTCGCACCACTCCTGAGGCACTCCCTGCAATGGTTGCTCCAGAAAACATTGAACTCTTTGAGCGTTATGGCGTTCTCTCTCAGGCAGAAGCACAGGCTCGCTACATTGCAAAGGCTGAGCAGTACACCAAGGTTCTCAACATTGAGGCTCGTACCATGATGTATATGACTCGTCACATGTACCTGCCTGCCCTCTTTACCTACTCAAGTGATGTTGCCTCTTCAGTTGCTGCTAAACAAGCTATTGGCATTAAGAGTGCAGCTGAAACAGAAATTGTCCAGAAGCTTACCGCAGGTATTGATGAGATTTACGCAGCTACCAATAGCCTGGACGAGATTAACACCACAGCTCACCAGATGAAAGATCACCCTCAAGAGCAGTGCGAATACTACTGCAATGAGGTTCTTCCTGCTATGGCTCGCCTACGTAGTGCTGTTGACTCCATGGAGCTCATCTGCGGTCACGACTGGTGGCCAGTCCCTAGCTACAACAAGATGCTTTTCTACGTCTAGTTTGGCGAGAAGATCAATCTTCTCGCTAGGACATATAAAACAAAAACGGCTCAAATTACCTGGGCCGTTTTTATGTGTGCACCTTTAAATACAGAGCAGAAATCAGCTATTGATACGCTTACTATATGCAGCATGAATCTCTTCAAGTTTGATTGGATTGCCTTCTTCATCTGTTGGAATAGGTGCTATCTGCATGGACTCACTTACTCCCGTCAAATGCAGACGACTTGCGTACCAAGGATTGGGTGTACCTTCAATAACTGGTGAGAAAAAAACGAGTCCATCTCTCCCATTCGAACAGAAGCATCTCTACTCGTAATAAATTCCTGCCATAAATACGCTGAATACGTATGTTTTTGACCCCTGACATACAAAAGATCTAACTGTAGAGAAATAGGAAACTCCTGGTAGAACAACTGAAAGGTTGTCAAAGTCATCTTTTGTAATTGCTCTATACGCGGCACTTAAAGGACAGACGCAAGCCCTATACTTACCAAATCCTGTATCTCTAATAGCTTCATAGGTACTCTCAGACAATGCGTCAACATTCTCGAGAAGACTTTGGATAATTTGAGAGCCTTTATTCAGCCCATACTGACCTAAAAAGAGCGATTCAAGTTTCTTGCCGGTGTACGTTAAAGATGGATCTGGAATAACGTATCTTCCGCGCAAACCATCATTGAGCAGATCAGTCCACTCACGAGGGCGCTCAATTTTCTTCTCTTTAAGTCGTTCTTGATTTACCAGAAGTACCAGAGGGTCTGCAGCGTAGGCATACCAGTTACCTGCTGCGTCAAAAAACTCAGGACACATATACTGATCAGTTGACGAAACCTTAAAAAGGCTGACAATACACTGAACTAGCAAGATTCTGCGTCAAAAACTTCACTTGTTAAGAAAAATAATATCTGGCTGCTCAAATCCGTGATCAGTTTCCGCCTCTACAACAGATGAGTCAGATGTTGCAACCTCATCTGAAACATACGCTGCCTGAAGATACCGCTGAATCTCTTCTTCAGTTGCCTCCGTCACCTTTACTGGAATAGAGAACAAACTTGAATACGTTTCTATAAGAGGCCTTACTGCATATCTAGAAGTACACAACAGATTGAAGCCACCTTCTCGCTGGGCTAACTGGATAAGCGCACGAGCATAGCCAGGAACCTTTGAGTTAGGGCGTGGTGGAAGGAGTTCGTTTTGAACGTAAGAAATTCCGGGGGTCAAAAAATTGACCACCGAAGCAATCACGGGTACCGTAATCGCTGAACCAACCAAAAGCAAAAAAGAAGTCCGTGTCACAGAGGTAGCGGTTGGTGAAACGCTTTTTCTCGTCAGGGTCTTTTTGATCCAAAAGTTTTATGCATCTTCTGGCGCAGACAATCCGGGATAAACTTCACGCAACCTCCTTACCTGATACACAATTCAACTGGTCAAACAGATTTTATCCAAAAAATGCTTTTAGTCCAATCACGATAAGCACTACGCCACCAACCATCTCGGCGCGGTCACCCAAAAAGCGAACCAAGTTTTTTTGCCTATAAACAATGCAATTGTGCAGAGCAGTGCGGTAATAATGCCAAAGAAAAGAGGCATACGCATGAGACGAGAAACCCTATGGTCATCAAAGGCAAAAAGTATTAGAGATGGTGACAGAGAATGCATCAGTTGCAAGTGCCACACCAAGCAGTAAAATTTCCAGTAGACCCATGTGTGAGTTCCTAGGTATCATTAAATCTTGTAACACAAAGATGAAATTTTAACGCCTATGAGCGTTTTTCAGCTACTCTTATACTGAAAAACTACAAGGAGTGTTATGCCTGCTTTAATAACCCACTATCTGTTTGGCGCAGAAGTGGTTCATGATTTACCGCAAGAACTTGTTGCAACTGATGCAGAGGTCAATGCATTCCTGCTTGGAAACCAGGGTCCTGATCCCTTCCTAGCACGTCATCTTGCCTGGCCAAACCACTCGCTTGCCTGCAATAGACTACATCGTCGTATGCATGCGGGTCATATTGTTGACGCGTTTCTTTCTATTCGCGATGGTGTTTCTCGCCTACCGCAGAGCGACATGCCCGCTGGTCGTGCGTTTGCACTTGGCCTCTTAGCGCACTACGCGCTAGATAGAATTGTCCATCCGTTTGTGTATTCCCAGCAAGATGCGCTGATTGAGGCGGAACCATCTCTCAAGAATGCCTACAGAGAACTCCATCCTATTATCGAGACAGATTTAGACTCATACCTTCTCTGGCACTTGCGCCATACTACCGTTGAAACGTTTCCCCAGCTGAGGTGCTTGAAGCAATTGAATCAACCAAGCACGTTGGTGGCGCGCTCTTCTCGCAAGTAGCGCTTCAGGTATTTGACCTTAATGTTGGCGTTGGTGAGTACGAGAAGGCCCTTCAGGATTACGCTCGCATCTACCACACTGTAGAGCGTACTGATCCTAAGTACACCACCAAGCTTCCTGACGTTTTGTATAAGACCGAGAAGTTCATGCGTCCTTCAAACAATTCATATGTTGCGGCGATGGCCCATCGTATTGTTAAAACCGAGGACTTCCCTACGGCAAACCTCAAGCGTCTACCTTGGAAAGAGCCTTACACAGGAGAGATCAAGACTGAAAGCATTCTTGATCTTATAGATGAAAGCTCGTGAGTTCTACAAAGAGCTTGTTCAGGCAACTATCTTAGGTCAGCGAATTACCCTAGAAGAGCTGGTTGATGGCATCAATTATATGGGCAAGCCTGTTGTAGAAATGGTTGATGACGAGGACTAACTCGCGGCAAAATACAAATGCGTTGAGCATTCAAACGCGTAAGCAAAAGGCGACTACCTTGGTAGCCGCCTTCTTACTAACGCTAATCTACAAACTGATGCATACTGTAAAAACGCATGCTGTAGAAATCAATCTTACAGAAGTGCTTCTTCCCACACAGGCTCTTTAAATCCAAGAAGAATGATATTGCCTGCAACAACCAAGGGGCGCTTAACCAGCATGCCTGTGGTGGCAAGCAAATTATAGGCATCACTATCGCTCATACCTGCATCAAGCTGCTCCTTGATGTTATTATCGCGATATACCATGCCTGAAGTATTGAAGAATTTCCTGATAGAAAGACCGCTCAACTTATGCCATTCAGCAAGCTCTTCTGCAGTTGGATTTTTCTTCTTTAATATCACGCAAAGTATAAGAAACACCATGTTCATCGAGCCATTTGAGAGCTCTCTTACAGGTAGTGCAGCGAGAATAACAAAGAACCAAAATGTTTTTATCTACCATGACTGTTTTCTCTTGGATAGATTATCGATTGCATAAACGCAAACTATTTTGAGTAGAAAGCAATCCTAAAATCAATATTCCTAGGGATATGCCATAGAGCGCACCAACAAATAAATCATTAACGTTTGATGCCACATTCAGGATGATTGCTAAAAATCAAAAAAACATCATTCCAAGAGAAACATACTTGTTTTTATTAGTTTCATTTGGTCATCTCCTTTTTACTGATAGTAACAAGGTAGTATAAATCACTACTTTGTTACTGAACATGCACATTTATGCAGGCGCCTGTCCTGTTTCAAGAATTTGCTGAAGCGCAGCCTCATCAAGCACAGGAATATCCAAGCTTTCAGCCTTTGTAAGCTTAGATCCCGCAGCCTCTCCTGCTACTACAAAGCTTGTCTTTTTAGACACAGAGCCGGAAACCTTTGCTCCCATGGCTTTAAGCTGGGCGCCAGCCTCATCACGTGTAAAGTGCTCAAGAGTTCCCGTTAAAACAAAGGTAAGTCCAGCAAGCGTCTGAGGAAGCTCGTTTTCTGGCTTCTCTTCCTCGAGCATTACGCCTGCCTGACGAAGACGCTCAATAACGGCAACATTTTCTGGTATCGAGAAGAACTCGTGTACAGACTCTGCAATCTTGGGGCCAATACCTGGGATTTCAGCGATTTTTCTCGACAGGGGCTACAGCAAGCGCCTGGATAGAGCCAAACTCCTGGGCAAGAAGCTCTGCAACGTTAGCGCCAACATGCCTCATGCCAATACCAAAAGAGCACGCGACCAAGACCTCTTGTCTTTGATTCCTCAACCTGTGCCATAACTTTCTTAGCAATAGTATGACCCACGGGAATGCTATCGCCAGAAAAGGTGATCTGCGGTATCAGTATCGTACACACGGCCCGTAGGCATGCTGGACAGCGTTTCTTCAGTAAGCTTATCGTAGAAGTCGGCTACATCAGAGAGAACACCCTCTTCAACCATGCGGTTAATAAGCTCGTCACCAAGGCCGTCTATGTCCATGGCCTTACGGCTACCCCAGTGAATCAGACGCTCAACTGCCTGAGCGGGGCAATCAATAGAGACGCAGCGGAAGGCCACCTCTCCCTCTTCCTGAATAACAGGGCTACCACAGCTTGGGCAGACACGAGGCATCTGGAACTCAACAGCATCTGCAGGTCGAAGACTCAAAACTGGTCCTACAACCTCTGGAATAACGTCTCCTGCTTTGTGGACAATGATGGTATCGCCCTCGCGCACGTTTTTACGACGAATTTCGTCAAGGTTATGAAGGGTTGCACGGGCAATGGTAGAACCCGCAACAGTAACAGGATCAAACTCAGCAACAGGTGTGAGTACGCCCGTACGACCTACCTGAATACGAATTTCTCGCAAAAATGGTCTGTTTTTTTCCTCTGGTGGGAACTTAAATGCAATAGCCCAACGAGGAGCGCGAGAAGTAAATCCTAGAGCTTCTTGACTGGCAAATGAGTCAACCTTTACAACCACGCCATCAATGTCGTAGTTAAGATCTCCTCGCTGCTCAAGCGCTTGCGCACAGAAATCGTGTACTTCTTGGGCGCTCAGGCAACGACGAGCATGAGGGTTAACATTAAAACCGCAGTTACGAAGCCAGTTTAGGAATTCCCACTGACTATGGACATCAAGAGGGCCTTCATCGGCTACTGCGTAGATAAAAGGTCTCAAGGTCTCGGTGTGCAGTAATCTTTGGATCCTTCTGACGTAAAGATCCAGCAGCTGCATTTCTTGGATTAGCAAAAGGCTGTTTACCAGCAGCATCTGCGTCCTCATTCAAACGAATGAAGGAATGCTTGGGCATATAGACCTCACCGCGTACCTCAATGCTCTGGTTAAGACCTCTATTTTCAACCTGCTCAAGACCAGCACGCGCTAGCTCTCGGGGAACATCAGAGATAGTCAAAACGTTTGCCGTAACGTTTTCTCCCGTGCTGCCGTCACCTCGCGTAGCAGCGCGTACAAACTGACCATCACGATACGTGAGCGCAACACCCAGGCCATCAATCTTAAGCTCACAGGTATATGCCACGGGATTAGTGGCTGAAGCACCAAGAGCTTCATCTGTTCTGGAAAGCCATGCATCCAGCTCTTCTAGGTTCATGGCGTCGTCCATAGAATACATACGAGCGGCGTGTTGGACAGGCTCAAACTGCTCAGAGACATAGCCGCCGACGCGCTGGGTATAGCTATCCTCAGTAACAAGCTCTGGATATGCTGCCTCAAGCTGCTGAAGCTCAATGAGTAGGCGGTCAAATTCAGCATCGGTAAGCTCTGGATTATCAAGGGCATAGTAGGCATATGCCGCATGGTTCAGGATTCTATTAAGCTCCGCTGCACGAGCGGCATCTTTTGGCGAAAGTGCTGCCATTACTACTCCAAACATAAAAACGTAGGTGCAAGAAATCTTGCACCTACCAGGTATTTATTTGCGGCCTCTTAAGGTTCTACCAAGGGCCTTAAGGGCTTCTCGCCTTGCGCTACCATATGGTGCAAGAGGGTCAATAATCTTGCGCAGAGGGCTTGCATCAGAAAGTGCACGCTCGTGGAACTCCGTGACATCCGCATCATTTCTTGCTCCTGGCACCATGTCCTGAATAATGACCTCGTAGAACGGAGTATTGCGGGCATACTTCCAGAAATAGGAAGCCATATCACAGCTGGCGTTCTGCCAAGGCTTAATAGCACCGGCAAAGTGAACAACTTTAGGTGCGCGACGTGCTGCCTGATAGTCATCAAAAAAACGCTGTTTGGTGCCAGTGGATAGAGTTTCTCAGCACGACCAAAGATGTTATGGGTCACATTCCAATCTGCTGGAAGATAGACTACTCGACCCTGACATTCGCTGTTCAGAATATCTTGATCGTTGTAGATGAAGATTGGGTTGGAGGCAATACGTAACCACTCTGAGACGCTGTGATAGTGACGAAGCTCTGCGGTATTAAAGACCATAACTCCTGCCTGGAAGTAGGCGTAAGGATTCTTAAGATTGAGCACGTCAAGGCTATACTTCATGCGGTCTCCGCCACGAATGTTAAGGTTTGCCAGATAGTCAATATCAAGCGTTGCCGCAATCAGGTTGTCACCCATCTTCACATCAAAAAGTTCAGCAACATTACCATTAACTACAAGATCGGAGTCAAGATAGACAACCTTATCGTATGCAGAAAGAATGTCCTGAGCCAAGAAACGGAAATACGTTTCAACACTAATGTGAGCGTTATTAGTATCTAGCTTATAGTCCTTAACCATGCGCCATACGTTATAGAACGTAATACGAGCATTCTTATAACGCGAGAAGTGCTGTTTAACCAGATCTTGTTTAGAACCACCAATATTGGTATTGAGAACTACCACGTCGTAATAACGGCTTGGATCTGCGTTTTTCAAGCATAGAACCAATAGCGCAGGTAAGAATTGGAGCATAGTTGTTATCTGCTGCAAAAACAACAGGAACAACGTCTTGACGAGCAATCTCGGTCTTCTCCTCAAACAGAGGAGTGAACTTCTGGCGAGGCTCTGGATTAGTAAAGTGGATGCACTGAAGCTCTTTTACCTTCCAGTCTTTACCTTCGGTGCGTAGCATGTGCATACGCCAAATGTTAAAGAGGCGTTCAGTTAGGTGACCAGGGGTTCTGAGCGCTTCCTTGCTGTAGGTAGACATATCAGTGCGCGCAGTCCACTCATCAACAAGCGGGAACACCCATGCAGCATAGCGGTCAAAAATCTCTTTGCGCATGATATACATATTGCAGAAGCACTGATGGTGACCATTAAGGAAATCGTGAACATCTTCAGCATACTCTGGATGGCGCTCAACAATGAGAGCTGCCATAGTGTCCATATCCTTAGGATGAAGCAGAGGTGCAGCATAATACTGTTCAAGAGGTGTATTGGCGCTTCCTGGGAATTTACGGATATCCTTTACGCCTGTAGTAATAAGGTCATAGCCTTCAATACAGTGGGCAACACTCTGATCATCAAGTCCATACTTCTTAATAGCATCTTCATCGATGAAATCATCCATGACCTCGCCAAAGACATTCTCGGGATAAACCGTATCAGTAAAGTTGAAGTAACGGCGATAATGTCCAAAGCCCACATAGCGAGCATCAGTAATATTCTTCCATGCCCAATACTGTGTAGTCATCTCACAGTACATGGCGTTTTTCTCGGTGATGTTATCGCCCTCGTCATCATGAAGCATGTAGTTGAAGCGATTTGTCTTCTGACCTGGTCCTACCTGCATAGGCTGAAGGTAGTTACTCTGAGGAACATCTACGTCTTTATGGGATGTAATAAGAATACGAATAGGCTGTTGCTCATACATCTTTACCATGTGAACTCTTCTCAGATACTCAATATGCTCATCTGCAATTCGCTTCATAGCAACTGCGCGATCAAAGGCTCTTCCTTCATCTTGATTCATCAGATCCACATACTTCTTTGCATAGTTTCTGAAGCGATAGACATCACTGTCTTCTGAAAGCTCAACACCAGTAGCAATGGCCTCATATGCGCCATCTCGAACAAAGCGATACAGCTCCCGAACAGCAACAGCAGGCCCAAACAGAATTGCAAAAGGCTCAAGGCCAAGTTCTTGATCTTCAGGAGCAAGACGAGACTTCCAGTCTCCAATCAAAAAGCTCCATCAACTTGTGCTTCATGCCTTCAAAAGCCCTCAAATAGGCAACATTGTCTGTCTTGCCGATATAAAGTTCTGTCTGATCAATATTGTCTAAGAACTGATAGCAGAACTGTCCAAATTGATCCATAGAAATGCGAGAAGCACCAGTTACGCCAATGCCATAGTGATACAAAAGACCTCTGCAGGACTCAAAGCCGTCGGCAGTCTGAGCCTTATCTGACAGCACAAATACCTCATAGGCATCTTCTGCTCTTACCAGGCGCTCCGAAGTCATCTCTGCGAAGGCTGAACGGAAAAAGCTCTCCACGATATAAGCGCTGCGTAGTACGCCAATCAAGCTTCTGTCCATAGCCTTCATCGTAAATGGTTCGAAGAACTTCCTCACCTTGAGTAAAGTGAGATTGCTGGTTTATGAAGCTGCCAAATCCTTCTGCCTCAGCTTCACTTACACCATTTTCTGGAATAACAGTAATACCCAGGTGGAGAATATCAACAGGATTCTTCTCAATATGAGCAACGACCTGCTCTAAGAAATCAGCGGTAACCTCATCATCGCCATCTAAGCAGAATACCCACTCACCTGTTGTGTGCGCTGCACCCGTTTTACGTGCCAGATGGAGGCCTTGATTGGTTGGATGAGTGACAACCTTAAACCTAGAGTCATCCCCTACTGCTTCTACGATTTTCTCTGGAGTGGCGTCTGTTGAGGCATCATCAACAACAATTGCCTCAAAGTCAACAAAAGTCTGGTTTTGAACGCTTTTAAGACAACGACCAATGTACGATTCAATGTTGTATGCAGGAATTACAAAGGAAACCTTAGGCATACCAACTCCTTATAGATGAGCAACTAAAACTACCTTCTATCTTATCTAAAATATGCCCTTCTTGGGCGTGCAATACCTTAGCTACTCAACACTCTTAAGACTCTCAACCATGTCAATATTTTTAAGCTTTGGTCGCATGGCTACATACACTAAAAGCGAGAAAACAAGCGTGAGTCCAAAGGCAAACCAATAACTTGGTGCATGAATAGCACGGCCAAACATAACAAGGTCAATCTCGGCTGTTTGAACAACAAATCCTTCAAGATAGGTGCCAAGAACAAGTCCAAAGAGTGCTCCAAACACGGCGAGAAGCGCAATCTCTCTAAAGACATATGCATCAACCTCATGTCGCGTGAAACCAAGCACCTTTAAGCTGGCAATCTCACGAATGCGTTCTTCAATATTGATATTTGTGAGGTTATACAAAACGATAAATGCAAGCAGTGCTGCGGCAACAATAAGAATAGCCACAACGCGATTTACTACTGCAAGAGATTCTCTATACGTACGAATAGCTTCATTGACATCATCAACAGTTGCAACACCTACCTGGTCAATAAGCTTTTTCTCCAAAAAGTATCTCTCGTTGTTTGATCTTCTGGAAGCGTTGTATACCAACCATCCGTTGCCTGTTCGCGGTTGCCTAAAAGATTCCCAGGCATCTGGTCCAACAAAAAGATAGGATCCAACGTAATTCTCGCTAATTCCAGTGATTGTAAGCGTACTTGGTACGCCAGATGGATTTCCAATCCTATCCTGCGCGTAAACCTGAATGGTATCGCCTACACCTACACCAAGACGCTTAGCCAATTTCTCGGAAATCACTACGGAATCACGAGTGAACTCAATTGATTGGCCAGAAAGACGATTACGAAGTGTAAACGTCAAGGTCAACTCTTGAGGAGTATCACTGGTCAGAATGGTTGTCCTAGTGAGCGATCCTGCCTTTTTGTGTATCAGATTCTAGGAGAACATTTTTCTCTAGACAGACGATGGGTATTTGTGGCTCCCAATTTCATCAAGCTCAGACTTAATCTGATCAGCCTCTTGCTCCGTAACATCAGAGCTCATTCCCACAATGTAGTCATAATGAGAAATAGCTGGCCATTGGCTATCAATAATGTCACTGATTGAATCCCTGAGGCCAAACGCTACTAAAAGGAGGGCTGTATAGCCAGCAATTCCTACCAATGTCATAAACAGGCGGCGTTTATAGCGCACAAGATTTCTGATAGTAACTTTCCACGAGAAAGACAATCTGCTCCAAAAGAGGCGTAATACGCTCAAGAAAAAAATCTTTGAGCCAGCTTTTGGAGCTTTTGGCAGCATGAGGCTAGATGGCTCTTCTTTCAATGAGGATAAAACGGCGGCCATTGTAGAGAGCAGCGTGATACCTATGCCAGAAAGTCCCGAGAGAAGCGCGCTCTCAAGCTGAATAGGATACGGTGCTCCCCCATTTGGAATGGTATAGATTGATCCGTATGCAGAGATAATAACTCCAGGTAAAATCTGGCTTAAGATGCCTATGCCTATAACAGCTCCTAAGAGTGACGCAAGAACTGCATACAAAAGATATTTAGTGGCAATCTGGGCTGTTGAGTAGCCAAGGGCCTTATGTACGCCAATAAGCGTTCTTTCCTCAGAGACCATACGAGTCATGCTGGTAAGCGATACCAGTGCTGCAACTAAGAAGAACATCAGGGGAAATACATTAGCAATGTCGTTAATACGCTCTGAGTCGGCTTGGTAGCTGCAACGCCAATTTCTTTTGTACGATCAAGTACGTATATATCAGGTTCTTTGAGCTCGTCTACTTTTTGTTGAGCTTTGTCGATTTTTGCCTGTCCATCAGCAAGCTGCCTCTCTACCTCAGCTCGCTGATCCTCAAGACTCTGCCATCCTTCACGAGTCTGAGCCTCTGCATTTTGCAGTGCCGTTTGCCCGGACCTCAACTGACTGAGTGATGCTGCTAGCTTATTTTTGAGCTGCAGCTAACTCTGCTGCCGTAGCATTTCTTGCGGCTGCCAGATCTTGGCGTGCTTGCTCAACTTGAACCTCTGCTGCATGCAGCTGAGTTGTACGCTGATCGAGCTCTGTTCGGGCCGCTGCTAAGGCCTGCTGCTGGCTAGCTAATTCTGCCTCTGCATCCGCAATCTGTGCCTGTGTGGCGAGAAGAGCATCCACTTGCGTAGTTGGTAGACCCTAAGGCGCTCAACTGTTGCTGTGCCTCTTCAAGCGTAGCTACCGTAATACCTTGTGCGGCAAGACCTGCAAGAAATGCATCGCGACCTGCTTCAAACGCACTCTTTTGCTGCATAAATGTTGCTTGTCCTGCATTGAAGGAAGCGAGACCAGCTTGATACTGCGCTTCTCCTGCACTTAACTCAGCTGTTCCCTGGGCAATCTGGGCTTCCGATGCCAAAAATCTGAGCCTCTGCCTGGGCAAACTGTTGATCGGCATTGGCACTCGCACTTACTACCTGCTGATAGCCGGCATCATAGCGCTCTTGACCAGAAACGAGTTTTTGTTGTTGTGTAGAAATTTGAGCTTCAGCGTCTTCAAGTTTTTTCTGAGCGTCGCCTAGCTTGTCTGATGCTTCTTTCCTTGCTTGCTCCAGGTTTTGACGAGCTTCATCAACTTGCGCCTGAGCGTCAACCTTAAGCTCTTGTAAGCGAAGAGCTGCAAGCGATGGATTCATTTGCTTGATACGCTCTGTAACCTCCTCCACAGCGCTCTGGTAGGCCGTAGAGCCACTTTTATAGTTTGTTGCGTTCTGAATTGTCACATAGGCTTCGGTATAGGGATCATCTTCAGCAAAGGCATCTTCAGTTACAAAAACAAACTGTTGAATAATGCCATTTCCCAAAGAGGTTGTTCCAAAATTACTTACATACGGATACGTTGGCACATTCACAAATCCAACAACGGTATACAATCCACCACGTAAGTGAACGCCGTTAGAAGTCTCTGGAAGCTCAATCTGATGACCAAGACTTATGTCTGCACGCTTCTTTTGATCAGCGCTCATAACACACTCGTAGGGTCCCTCAGGAAGCCTTCCCTCAACTACTACTGGCTGATTAAGCTCACCTGGTCTAAACGTACTGACACGCGCAGCCGTTTGTGAAGACGTCAGTGTAGCCATAACATCCACTGTGCGAGAAGGCATAACTGTTTCAACACCCTCGACAGATGCAAGAGCTTGCACGTCCTTCTCGCTCAGTCCAAGCGTTGAGATGACACGAATATCATAGAGGTGCTGGGACGCGTAAAACGTATGAGCAGCTTCTTGCATATCGGGGCTAGCCATTTTAAGTCCCGCAAAGAAACCGCAGCCTAAAGCAACGATTCCTGTAATTGCAAGAAACCTGGCGAGAGACCCTTTGATGGTCCGAGTAATCTCGGTAAAGAGTGCGCGCGGCATAACTACCACTCAACAGTAAGCGCGTCAGCTGGGTGTGGATTAACTTCTACCGATTGAGCCTGACCTTCTTTAACATGGATAACCCTATCGGCAATTTGAGTGAATGCAAAATTGTGTGTGACAATAGCCACAGTCTTATGTTGCTCTTTGCACATATCCTGCAAGAGCTTAAGAATTTGCTTTCCTGTTTTTATAATCCAGCGCACCCGTTGGCTCATCGCAGAGCAAAAAGGCGTGGGTTTTTGCCAGAGCACGCGCAATAGAAACGCGCTGTTGTTCTCCACCAGAAAGTTGAGCTGGGAAGTTATCTATACGGTGCTCGAGACCAACAGCACGAAGCGCATCTTCTGGCTGCATAGGGTCAAGACAAATCTGAGATGCAAGCTCAACGTTTTCTTTTGCAGTGAGATTAGAAACTAGATTGTAAAACTGGAAAACAAAGCCAATATCATGACGGCGATAGAGCGTTCTTTCTTTTTTTCTGAAAGGCCGCCAATTTCTTTTCCGTCTAAATAAATAGACCCGGAGGTACAGGTATCCATACCTCCGAGCATATTCAAGACAGTTGTTTTACCGGCTCCTGATGGGCCAACAATGACGCAAAGCTCTCCCTCTTCTATGGAGAAGTTCATATCATGGACGGCGTGTACCTTGATAGAACCCATGGTATACGTCTTTGTTACCTCTTTGAATTCAACAAAAGACATACGGTTCTCCTGTGAGAAAAGATAATCCTCCTGAACAAGAAGAGAGTACGTAAGAAATTACTCCTGTGGAGCTTCTGGTGTCTCTGGAGCTGCTGATGCCTCTGAGGCCTCTGCTGCAACGGCTGGCGCAGCCTCTGCAGTGACAGGAACTACCGGAGCAACGCCTGCACCCTCAGTTGTAAGAGGCATTGGAGCAACAACAACCTCTTCTTCCTCAAGATCAGCCTGACGCTGGTCAAACTCTTTCTTAGCACGAACCCAAATAAGTAGTGCAAGAAGAGCTGCAAGTAGGAGGAAGGCAACAATCATGATGTTAAGAATAAGGGTGGTGAAATTCACAGCCTGGCTGGTAGAAATCATCAGAGAAAGTGTAGTAAGTGCGGAAGTTGTACCAACTACAGAAAGGATGGAAAGACCCCATCTCAGGCGAGGACGGAAGTTCCTCAGAAGACCTGAAACCGCAGCAAACAGGTAGCTCAGGAAAATGATATAGGTAACACGTGCGAGCATCAAAGAGATTGGATTTGTCTGACGAGTTGCAAAGTTAAATGCGGTGTGGAAATAGCTGAGATACTGAACTGGTGCGACAAAATCAATGACAATAAAAATGAGTGCCGCAATTGCTGGAATAGCAATTTTTGCTTTGGGGTTCATCAGACCTCCTTGGTTTTATTACACGACTCTCCTATTCTATCGCATAAACCTATGACCAGTGAGGTAAGTCGTCAAAGTCTTTTATGTGGCTTTGAGCTTCTCTTTCTCTTTCTGCCAGGGCTTCTCTCAAGCCCTTTAATGCATCGAAAGGCATAAATATCTTTGCCCTATTTGCCCGAGACATACGAGGATGCCCGTAATGCATCTGAGATGCAAACATATCTTCTTTTTGTCTTGTGATTCTCTGGCGAGAAACCCTGTTTAGGCTTCATTGGTTTCTTCTCCACTACGGTGTCCTCCAATCTGAGCATTTCTTTGTCTGGCTGTAGCTTCTGGAAGCAAGTCCATAGCTTTGAGCAATGAGTTCTTTCCAAACTTTTTCTTTATTGCATTGATAGTATCTTGGCGCTGGCGCTCTCTTTCTAAAACGGTATTGTCCTGGAAAAGCGACGTCTGAATACCTGAGTCCGTTTCTTCTTGAGTATTTCCGAAGGTAAGGCCAACACGATGTACACTTTCTGAAGGTATTACTCGCTCGTCAAAGAAAGACAAAACCTCTGCCATAAGCTCATCTCTAGAGTTGGTAGGATACGTGAGCTTTTTAGTGCCACTACTGGAAGGAATATGTCTTCTCCAGCTCCTATAGTCCCCTGTCTGCCTTAGTTCTTCCATCTGACCTTCTGTTGCAGAATAGCCAATATAGATACCAATAGAAGAACAGACCAGCTTCTGAGTAACCAGCTCTAAGGACAGTGCTTCTACCATTTCTTTAAAGATAAGACGAGCACCTTCTGTATCTCTGTTGTGATCAAAAACCTGTGCCGTTGAAACGGAATGACTTTGAGATTTATAGGCCTTGATGTCTGCAATGGTTGTTGGCTCAATACCCCAAGCGTGATCAATAAGAATTTCTGCATCAACACCAAATTCTTTATACAAAGGCTCTGTAGGAGCCATAGCAAGTTGTCCCATGGTATGGATATTCATAGCCTCAAGACGCTTTTTGAATACCTGCACCAATATGCCAAAAATCAGTCAAAGGTTTATGGTTCCAAAGTTTAAGTTTGTACGACTCTTCATCAAGCTCACCAAAGAAATTTGGGCTGTGTTTTGCCGTAATATCAAGCGCAATTTTTGCCAGATACAAATTTGGGCCCAAACCACAAGTAGCAGGGATACCAGTAGTTTTTGCTACGTCTGCACGGATCCTCTCGCCTAGCTCTCTAGCTGTACATCCGTAAAGCGATAAGTACGGTGTAACGTCAATAAATGCCTCGTCGATGGAATAGACGTGGATATCTTCTGGCGCAATGTATTTGAGATACACCGAATAAACGTCTGCAGAGCGCTCTACATACAAAGCCATGCGAGGAGGAGCCACCTCATAGGTAAGGTTTTTGGGAATCTCAAAAACGCGACAACGCCCAGGAACACCCAACGCACGAAGCGCAGGTGAAACAGCTAAACAGATTGTCTTTTTCTGTCCTGGTAAGATCTGCCACAACAAGCTTAGCCTTCATAGGATCAAGGCCTCGCTCAACACATTCAACTGATGCGTAGAAACTCTTTAAATCAATAACCAGGTACTGTTTTTGAGAAGGTGCCATGGCTTAAATAAGCACAATACCTTGAGAAACTTTTTCTGCCACGTCATTACCTACAAGATAACGGACAATCTCTAGGCCAAACTTAAGAGCGGTTCCTGCACCCTGACTGGTAATGAAAGAGCCATCAACACAAACCGCATCTTGCAAAAGATTAGCGCCATTCTCTGAGAGAAAGTGCTGAAAGCCTGGGTTGGAAGTGGCCTTCTTACCCGCAAGCAATCCGCGCTTAGCGTAAATTGAAGGAGCTGCACAAATTGCAGCAAGCGCACGACCATCTACTGCAAACGCATCAACTGCCTGCATAAGTGGCTCACAAGCCTCAAGATTGGTGGTTCCGGGAAGACCTCCAGGAAGCACTAACATGCTGTAATCATCAAATGAGACCTGACTGAGCAGCCTGTCTGTTAAAAAGGTAACCTGATGAGAAGAAGTCACACTCAAAAGAATCAGAGATAGACACTTTGTCACAAGGAATACCTGCACGATACAGGACGTCAACAACGCTCAGTCCCTCAATCTCTTCACAACCATCAGCAAAAAAGACAGCAACACGCTTGTCAGTACATGGTGTAAACATCTGACTCCCTTCTCGACTAAAACTAGTACAAGTGTACGCCTTTTTATACAAAAAAGACACTCAAGCTTGCGCTTGAGTGTCCAAAAATTTTACCCAGTAAAAACTGCTGTGAATCTAGCATACCAACAAGCTGGCGAGAAGAACTACTCCTCGTTAATGCCGTCGTTAATAGCCTGAGCAATTGCCTCCTGATCGTCAGAGCTACGAAGCAGTGCCTTAAACTCATCCCTCATCAGAAGAACAGCAGTCTTGGAAAGAAGCTTAATGTGGGTGGTGCCAGCCTCTCCGTCTGGGACAAGCAGAGCAATAGCAACATCAACGGGCTTCTCGTCAAAGGAAGGCCACTCAAGAGGGGTGCTGTTCTTGAAGACAAAAACAGCTGCATCCTTGATAGCCGCATCTTTTGCGTGAGGAACTGCAAAGCCGTCAGTCATGCCGGTCTCGCCCATCTCCTCGCGAGCTAGGAAAGCGTTGTAAACAGCGTCTGCATTATCAGTTACGCCAGCCTCCTGAGCCTTATCGGCAATGAAACGCAGGACATCATTACGGCTCGCTGCGTTCTGATTAACAAAAAAACGTTGTCTGCTTTAACAAAACCGCTCATGAATCTTCCTTCCATATGTTTGAACTTTGTAGCTCAGTAACTTCGTATGTAGTAATAATACCCGCATTTATAAAAAAATTTACCTTGAGAAACTCTAGTTTAGAGCCATGGTAAGAATCTTTTTGGACGTCTGCGGTCTTAAGTTGCATGAAGTTGCCTGCGTGATGTCCACCACGTGCATCAATAGTGCCCTCAGCCATCTGAAGAATATCCTCTTCTGAAGGGTCTACTCCAAGCTCAGCAAGAGAAGTGGGCATACCAATTGCATGACACCATTGATTCCAAGCTTCAATTCCTGCAAGACCGGTAGCTGTTGCGTTGTGGAAGTTGTTTTGAACTCCAAAAACATTGACGGCAAACTGTGCAAAAGCGCTCTGGATCTTGACTCATAACGTATTTTGCCCAGCTTGCCCAAATAGCCGTGAGACCAGCACCGTGAGCTACGTCGTACTTTGCACTGAGCTCATGTTCAATTGCGTGAGAAGCAAAATCACTCACGCGACCAGTTCCGGTAAGTCCACAGTGAGAAAGCGATGATGCCCAAAGTAAGTCGGCGCGTGCTGCGTAGTTTTTCTGGTTCTTTAATGGCCACTAACACTGCTTCTTTTTACAGTTCGCAAAAAGGCCTTCAGCTAGCTCGTCAGTAAGCGCCACATCCCTCACGAGCGTAAAAATAGCGCTCCATGGTGTGCATCATGATATCTGCGCCCGTTGATGCTGTCTGATACGCACTTACAGAGTAAGTGAGCTCTGGATTCATGATGGCAAAAGCAGGGACGACCGCTCTGATGATGATAAGAACGCTTAAGCACACGTCCATCGGCCAGCGTAATGTTCATGACAGAAGAATCCGAGGTCTCAGAGCCAGTTCCTGCAATGGTAGAAACAACACCTACGGGAGTTGCTTGTGAAACACTAACCTTATGCAAATAGAGGGTCTTCAAGAGAAACATCATTGGCTAAGCCGTATGCAACTGCCTTAGCAGAGTCCATGACAGAGCCTCCACCAACGGCCAAAATGAAGTCAACGCCTTCACGTTTGCCCAGCTCTACAGCTTCTTCTGCAAGCTCAAGACGAGGGTTAGGAACAACTCCACCACAATCAACATAAGCAATTCCAGCATCGCTTAAAAGCTGGTGAATCTGATCAAGCAAACCGCTTTTTACCACGTGATTGCCGCCAAAATGCACCAGCACCTTGCTGCCTCCGTGAGCAGAGATAATCTCTGCCACACGGAGCTGAGTATCTTTTCAAAAAAACAACCTGAGTAGGTACAACGTACTCAAAATTAACCATGACTAAAGCCCTTTCTTACCTACTCGAGCAACATCTTAAGCGCGAGGCTCTTCTCCCCACCAGAACGTTGCAACAGTTCCAGGACCAGTATGAACACCGATTGTTGCACCGATGGTAAAGATATTGATATCTCCAACTTGAGGGAATTTCTCCTGAATGAGCTCTTTAATGCCCTCAGCATCAGCTTCACACTCAGAGTTAGAAATAAAGACTTTGTTTGCGTAAGCACTTCCCTGCTCTGCAGTCTGGGTCATAACCTCGACAACGCGAGCGCCAGCTTTCTTCTTGCCACGCGCCTTCTCTTTAACTGCCAGAGTTCCATTAGGTTCAAACGACATGATTGGGCAGATATTAAGCATGCCACCGAGCAGACCAGCTGTCTTGGAGATACGTCCACCACGAACAAAGAAGGTCAAATCTGTTGAGAAGAACCATCCATACACACGGTGACGAGCCTCTTTAGCCCAAGCAACTGCCTCTTCAAAAGACAAGCCCTCATCACGCCTATCAGCAAGACCATCAACAAGTAGACCATATCCAGAAGAGGCCTGGAGAGAGTCTACAACAGCAACTTTTCTACCTGGGAACTCTTGCTCAATCTCTTCTTTTGCCTGGCACGCAGACTCATAGGTTCCAGAAACACCAGAACTGAGAGTAACGTGGAGAACATCTTTGCCCTCCTCAAGGAATGGACGCCAGAAATCCATGTATTCGCCAATGGAAACCTGAGAGGTGCGGCAATCTTCACCTGCAAGCATTCTTTTTATAGAGCGTTGCAGGAGGGTTAGTGCGACCAAAGTCATCCTTGCACTGCTCGTCACCAAGCTCATAGTTGAAATATACGTACTTCACGTCTCTAGACTGAAGGTACTTCTCGCTTACATCGGCCGTAGAACAACAGGTCAGAACGTAGTTAGACATAAAAGTCTCCTTGAAATATCTTCTAGCACAAAAACCATCGTACATTCTTATTTTTCTTGCAGAAGTGAGTATACTTCTTATCCTGTTTTTATGCTGCTTTTCGTATGATTCAAATGCAAAATCACGTATACTTGCACCCGTTTGAATTCCCAAAATTATTGTTTGTAGCTTTGCTTTTTTAGTCTCGACGAAACGGATAGCACGTGTCTTCATCAGGTCTTTCTGCAACAACTATGTCTAGATCTTCTTTTGACGCTTCTTCTCCCCTTGTATGGAAGTTTGCCCTTCTTATCTGTGCTCTTATTTGGGGAGGCTCCTTTGTAGTTATCAAAGATGCAATTAGTTACATCTCGGCAGCTTGGCTTATGACCTTACGTTTTGTCTTTGCTGTAGGTATTGTTGCCATCATTTTTAGAAAGAACCTCGCCGAGCACCTGGATGCTACGCATATCAAATACGGAGTGCTTTTAGGCATCTTAAACGGTCTTGGATATCTTTTTCCAAAATGGTGCCCTTGCTTATACCACTGCAGGTAAAGCTGCTTTTTATTGCATCAATTTATTGCGCGATGATTCCGTTTGTAAACTGGCTTATCGCAAAGAAAAAACCTCATTCAACCAGTATTTTTGCCGCATTTATGTGCGTTGCAGGCGTTGGTCTTATTTCACTGGGTGCTGATTTCTCATTCTCATTTGGTCTGGGAGAGCAGATGACCTTGCTCTCTGCAGTCATTTTTGCCTTTGACTTTGTCCTTATTGCCGAGCTTGCTCACAAATACGACATCATCACGCTTACGGTGGTACAGCTTGGTGTGAGCGCTCTTCCCTGCCTTGCTTACGCGCTTTGCTTTGAAACGATTCCCAATTTTTGCGGTATTGCCCACAAATGCTTGGGTTGCCCTCGCCTACATCACTCTCATCGCGACCGCGCTCACCGGTGTTTTGCAGAACCGCGCACAGAAATCAGTTGCTCCTGTTCAGGCTTCACTAATTATTTCTCTGGACAGTATTTTTGCTGCGATTTTTGGCGTTATCTTCCTTGCCGAAGTGATCACACCAACCATCTTCCTGGGCTTCATTGTCATCTTTATTGCAATCTTTATCAGTGAACTTGGCGAGAAACCCACAGATTCTGAAGCCTTTTCTGAAAAATAGAAATTCACTATCATGTCAACCTCAATAAAAAAGCCCGCATAAGCGGGCTTTTTTATGTGAATCTTTGACAAATCTTATATTCCACGCGTACTAAGAATAGGTCCATCAGTCCAAAGGGTAATCTCACCAGAAGCAAGCGTCTTTGGAACGTCTATCAGACGCTGATTAGAAGAACCTCTAAACCGCAGGGTAATATCGTGGAGGCTCTGAACCCATGGACCGTCTACCAGAACATCAATACAAGACAGAATGCGATCAGTATACTCTGTGTGCCACTTTCCCTCGGTCAACTGATCCCAGGTGTGGCCTGAATACATCCAAATGCTCTTTTGTGGATAGGTAGCTCTGACCTTCTCGACAAATTCAACAAGACCTTCTTGGTTTTCTGGCTCAAAGGGCTCTCCACCAAGAATGGACAGGCCATTGATGTAAACAGGGGCCAGAGATTCAATAATTTCTTGCTCAACTTCTGGAGTAAACTCTCCACCACTCTTGAAGTCCCACGCCTCGTAGTTAAAGCAGCCTTCACAGCGTAGACGACAGCCCGAGACAAACAGGGTTGTTCTAATGCCAACACCGTTTGCGATATCTGAAAACTTAATGTTTGAGTAGTTCATACATAACCTTTGATGGGGTAACATCCGTATACCTTGGATGTTACCTGATATAGATAATAAAACGAGCAGAGGAGCGTAAAGCTCTTCTGCTCGTTTACAAATGACCAGTTAAACTTACAGGTGAAGGACGCGATCCATAATCTCCTGAGTACGGCCCTGGTTCCAGAACTGAGTACCAATGTAGCCGCAGGTACGACGAGCAACATTCATCTTGGTCTGATCACGGTTGCCGCAGTGTGGGCACTCCCAGACCAGTTTGCCGTCTTCCTCAACAATCTGAATCTCACCGTCGAATCCACACTCCTGGCAGAAGTCAGACTTAGTGTTAAGCTCAGCGTACATGATGTGGTCGTAGATAAACTGCATGACACTAAGAACTGCCTCGATGTTATCCTGCATGTTAGGAACCTCAACGTAGGAGATTGCTCCACCAGGGGAAAGACGCTGGAACTCAGACTCAAACTGAAGCTTCTGGAATGCGTCAATCTCTTCTGCGACGTGGACGTGGTAGCTGTTGGTGATGTAGCCCTTATCGGTGATGCCAGGGATAACACCAAAGCGGCGCTGAAGTGCCTTAGCAAACTTGTAGGTAGTGGACTCAAGAGGAGTTCCGTAGAGGGAATAATCGATATCCTCTGCTTCCTTCCACTCAGTGCACTTATCGTTCATGTGCTGCATGACCTGGATTGCAAATGGAGTTGCTTCCTTGTCAGTATGGCTGTGGCCAGTCATAGCCTTAACGCACTCGTACAGACCTGCATAACCAAGAGAAATGGTGGAGTATCCGCCGTAGAGAAGTGGATCGATAACCTCACCCTTGTCTAGACGAGCAAGTGCGCCGTACTGCCAAAGGATAGGAGCAGCATCGGACAGAGTGCCCTTCAGTCGATCGTGACGAGCACGAAGTGCGCGGTGGCAAAGCTCAAGACGCTCATCAAAGATCTTCCAGAACTTGTCCATATCGCGACCAGCGGAAAGAGCAACGTCAGGAAGGTTGATAGTTACAACACCCTGGTTGAAGCGGCCGTAATACTTAGGCTTGTTTGGCTCATAGTTCTTTGCACGAGCAACGTTATTAAAAACCATTACCAGAACGGTCTGGAGTCAGGAAGGAACGGCAGCCCATGCAGGGTGAAGGTATCGCCCTCGCCTTCCTTCTCGCCCTTAGAAAGCTTGTACTCCTTCATCTTCTTCTCAGAGATGTAGTCAGGGACAAGACGGCGAGCGGTACACTTAGCCGCCATCTGAGTGAGGTAGTAGTACTTGGAATCCTCGTAAACGTTGTCCTCTTCAAGAACGTAGATGAGCTTAGGGAATGCAGGAGTAATCCAGACACCCTCCTCGTTCTTTACGCCCTGGTAACGCTGACGGAGCATCTCCTCAATGATGAGTGCAAGATCCTGCTTCTCCTGCTCATTCTTTGCCTCATTGAGGTACATGAAGACGGTAATGAAAGGAGCCTGACCGTTGGTGGTCATCAAAGTGACAACCTGGTACTGAATGGTCTGAACACCACGGGAAACCCTCATCACGAAGGCGCTTCTCAACCATATCGTTGAGCTGCTCAGCAGAAAGCTCAACACCGACGGAGTTCATCTCCTCCATGACGGTCTTACGGATCTTCTTACGAGAAACATCAACAAAAGGAGCAAGGTGAGCTAGGGAGATGGACTGACCACCGTACTGGCAGGATGCTACCTGAGCAATAATCTGGGTTGCGATGTTGCATGCTGTAGAGAAGCTGTGTGGACGCTCAATCAGAGTACCGGAGATAACAGTGCCGTTCTGCAGCATGTCATCAAGGTTGATGAGGTCACAGTTGTGCATGTGCTGTGCAAAGTAATCGGAGTCGTGGAAGTGAATGAGGCCCTCGTTGTGAGCAGCAACAATATCCTCTGGAAGGAGCTCACGCTGAACGAGGTCCTTAGAAACCCTCACCAGCCATATAGTCACGCTGAACAGAAACAACAGTAGGGTTCTTGTTGGAGTTCTCCTGCTTGACTTCCTCGTTATTGCACTCAATCAGAGACAGAATCTTGTCATCGGTGGTGTTCTTGTGACGCTTCTGGTTCTGAATGTAACGGTAAATGATGTACTTACGAGCAACTTCAAAGCGGTCAAGAGCCATGAGCTGATCCTCGACGAGGTCCTGAACCTCCTCGACGGTAACAGTGTGTCCAGCCTTCTCGCACTCATCGGTAACGTTGAGGGAAGCAAACTGAATCTCACGCTCAGTCAGGCGCTGATCCTCAGGGACCTCTGCGTTAGCCTTGGCAATTGCGTTAACAATCTTCTCAACCTCGAAGGTAACCTCTGAGCCGTTGCGCTTGATAATCTTCATGTGCAAACTCCTTGAACAAACGTTGGTGAAAGCAACGCTTTCATGCGTGTTTAATTGGATTCTCACTGCGGTTCCTAAGCTTTTGCCTAAGCGAAGTGGTTGAAAACCCGCTTGTGTGATGGCATTTACTATGCCACAACTTATAGTGTTTGGAAGCGAGAACTATAACAATATCTTGTGAAAATTAGTCAAGAATACAAAAATTGAGCATTGACACTATTTACTAATCGATATCTCTGCAGGTAGAAAAATAGCTAGAAATTCTGCTAATTACAAAATTTATTAATGGTCAAAAAAATAATCACCTTTTTTAGCCAGTGGGCATTGGTCCTCTTTCACAAATGCGCCACAATTCACCTTTCAGCGCTCACTTTTGTTGAACGTTTGGGCATCAAAAAAGCCGACACGTTCTGTCGGCTTTACTCCTAATCGAGTGGAGGCTGCGGACGCCAGGTCGCGTCCTTATAGATAAGACGCGCGTCCTTCCAGCCTTTAATAAGGCGAGAAAGACCAGACGAGAAATGCGCTCTATCTACCAAAATCAAGCGGATAATCTCTTTTTGCAAAGGTCAGTGCGGTGCCAACGCCAAAGAGCACGCGGTTGTAATCACCATGAACCTGGAAGTAACGGGCAATGTATCCACGGTTACGTGTGATGTAATAACGTGTCATATCAGAGGTTGAATTGAGTTGACGTACAGAACCAATGCTCTGACCAGGAACTTCTCGACATCTTGAAAGAACAAAGTCTGGAATCAGAATAGGCTGAGTTACCTTGCTAGCCAAATAGCCATACAACGCATCGTCCCAGTAGATAAAGAAGCGTGCGTCAGGCAGACCAATCTTCTGCACTACTGAACGCTTAAAACAAGCGCCCTCAAAGCACATAACATTGCACTCGCGATAAGGCACACCGTCAAAGCCAGCCTTTACCAGCGGATTGTAGATGCCCAAGGCGGTGCTAAAGCGATACTGCCAGAAGAAAGGACCACCGTCAAAGTCATAGCGCTGACCTTGAATAACCTCAGCCTTGTCTGACCATGCGTCAAGCTTATCAAGACCATCAGGCAGCACCGCAACGTCATCGTCCATAACCCAGAACCACTCAGCGCCCAGCTCGTAGCCTACGCGCACACCCTCAGAGAAACCGCCGGAGCCTCCAGTATTTTGCTCCATAGGTACGTAGCACACGCGATTAGTCCCACCGTGAGTATCAGGATCGTCAGTGGTTTCTCCCCACATGGTTTTGACCTTCTCCGAAAACTCCGACACAAGCGAGGCTGTCTCAGAGGAGTTCTCGTTGTCCACAACAATAATGCGCCATGGAGCCTGCGTGAGCTGCGTAATGGAATTAAGCAGGTTGGAAAGCAGTTCTTGGCGTTTAAAGGTAACTATGACAAGGGCAGTGCGCTTCATATTTCCTCAAAATGTGACTTCGTGAGTGGGTTGATGCCTATATAGTATAAAGCAGCAATCAAAAGGAGTTTAGATGAGTCACGCTCAAAACCACCAACCTTTGGTTTCTCTTGTTGTACCCATATACAACGTTGCAGACTATCTGGAGCAGTGCCTGGCAAGTATTCAGTCACAGAGTTACACAAACCTGGAGATTATTTGCTTAAACGATGGCTCAACTGACACATCTTTAGCTCTTTTTGGAAGCGCATGCTGCTCGCGATGGACGCATGGTCATCATAGACAAAGAAAACGAAGGCTATGGAGCTACCTGTAATCGTGGCATTATTGCAGCTCACGGTAGGTGGGTTGGTATTGTTGAGCCTGACGACTATCTTGAGCCAACCATGGTTCAAGAGCTGGTAGATCTTATTGAAGCTCACGGCGGAGAAAACAAAGTAGATATTGCCCGCTCTGCCTATTGGCGCGTGTTTGGTAACCAGAAAAAAATGGCCGTGCGGGAGCAAAGTCGCAGTTTAGAGCTGCTACCGACGCTGCCGAGTACAGAGTTCCCTGCGCCTATAAGGGCCGCGTCAAACCCAAGCAGCTGCCTTGTTCAATTGATCAGGTAGCACAGCTTCTGCTGCACCATCCTGCCATTTGGACAGCGCTCTATCGCAAGGGTTTCTTAGATGACAACAACATCGTCTTCAAAGAAGTTCCTGGTGCTGGCTGGGTTGACAACCCCTTCCTCATCGCCTCACATTGCTGCGGCGCACGTCTGGTGTACACAGACTCCGCCCTCTATAACTATCGCGAGAATGGCTATGCAGAGGCAACAACTTTTGCCCAGCGTCAGCCTAACGTTCCACTTGAGCGTTGGAATGACATGATGGACATTGTTGAGGGCACACAGCATCACCTCAAGTGTGGTGTTAGATGCGCTCACCCTGCGCGGTATCAACTACGCCTTGCTTACAACAAACGCACTTACGTGGCGAGAAGAACATGATGCGGCAGGTGCGCTTGATACAGAAGTGCGCGATCTTCTCGCTAAGAGCTTTGAGCGTATGGACGCAAAACGTGTCTTTGGCAATCCGGGTATCTTGCGCACAGGAAAAGCGCTCTTTGCACAGGTTTGTGGCATTGAGCTGCCAAAAGAAGATACGTTTGCCCGCTATGCATACCTAGCTAAAGAGGGATTCTTCCGCCTCAAAAACGACGGCATTGCTCAAACTTTTAAATCACTGAAAGATAGACATTAAAAGCTTGCACTAAGACCAAGCAGTTAGAAGCTGCTTGATTACGTAAGCGGGATACGCATAAAACGTGCGTACATTACCGCTCTACGAGCATAGGCGTAGCGTGCCTGAGTTGTTGGAGACAAAATTGCACCAAGCAGTGTATGGGCAATAAGTCTGGGAGCTGTTGCTTCGGTAACAATGAGGTGAGCCACAAGATTAGAAAGAATCTTAATGATGATGCTTTCTTTTTCTTTATCACTGAGCTGGGATTCTCCATAAAATACTGGATACATGCTCTTGAGCAGCTTACTGATTAAATAACGACTAATCAGCTTTTTGAACCTTTTTTTGAGCCTGCGAAGCCAAGATGCTTTGCAAGAGCCATAAGTGCCTGACGCTCTTCAGCAAGCTTATCCATAGAAACAGAAATGCTCTCTTTTTCCTCTTCAACAGTAGGAATATCAACAAAAAAATTGCTTCAGGAGCATAGACTACCTTTTTAGCAATCTCAAAGCAGTAGCCAACAAAGCCACACTCACCATCAGTTTCTGGCTCATGCTTAATGTCCGTAAGAATGCGTGTGGAGCACAGCTTTCCGCTCATAGAAGTCAGATAAGGAAGCTGAGACTCTTCAAATACCTGCAGCAAACTATCGGCTTTAGTACCAAAAGGCTTCTTGCTTTCACTGGTTGCATCAGCTGTTTTCATATGAGCAACAACAATATCAGCGGCGTTAGTTGAGCCAACAGGACCATGGGCGGTAGCAGCTGCATACAATTCCCTGCAGAAGGTGGGAATTGAACATATACGATGGCTCTGTAGTAAGTGTATAGGCGCCACGAGCACGGCCCTGCGCAATCTCAAGCGCAACAAAACGGCTGATTCCTGGCTGAGACAAAACATCAAGACGAGGCTCTTGATTTGCAAGGTTATCCAACATTCTTGCAATCTGAGGATCGGAGCTGTAGTCAACAATAATAAGCTCCCAGTGCTTATACGTTTGCTCCTGGAATTGCCTAATTGCTGTTCTAATGGCTTCAGCGTTATTGTCTGCAGCCATAAGTACCGAAATCATATGTGGATTGTATGACCGCTCGTGCATTCCACATCCCCCAAACTGGTCCCATTTTAGATACCAGTCTACCTATAAAAAAACGGAATACAAAAAGACAGTTTTTATGCAATCAAAAATCTCTCCACATAAACCTATTACCTGGTGTTATGTAGACAAATGTAGTTTTGTACTCACATATGTGAAACAAAATAGAAGTTATACAAGAATACCAACAAGCTTTCCGAGCGCAGTCGTATCAATTGCTGGTCCATTGGAACCCTCGACAACAGGAGCGTCTACGTGCTCCAAGTTGGAAATGCCAATAGGCTGTACAATTTCTGCAAGCTCAAGAAGCTGATTTGGCTTCATGTCAGTGACCATAGACGACAGCAAATCTGATGCATTACTTACCAGTGAGCGAGCTCCCGAGCCAGAAAGCGCCGAAATCTTCTCCCAAACATCATCGGTAGCAATAATGACATGTGAAATTTTTGATATTTGTTGCAGACACAAGGGCTGTTACACAAGCACTTTGACCAGAGTCTTTGTAAATGTCAGTAAGTGTTTTTGCTCCTCCGTCTACCTGTGCGTATACATCGGTTGGAATAGAAACCAAAGAGCCGGTACCCTGTGTGCGATTAATAACCAATAACTGCACGGATTGAAGCGTTGATTCTCCCGCTTTAAGAGAATTTGTGCTAATAACAGCATACGTTACAAAATCATCTTCAGACTGTGTAGTTCCGTCTGGATTATCTGAGATGCTCTGACTTTTGACGGCTCTATTGAGCGAGTGGTCTCCCAAGTGAGACTCAAGCTGCACGCGGTCCCAAATAGTTACCACAACAATACCTACAAGAACAGCAACAATGACAACAACAGCAAGGCCAATCACGTTGGTATATGGATTGTCACGCGGAACATCACTGCGCTCGAATCTTTCTCTTTTCCTAAACATAGCAGCTCCTTGCCTCGCCAGAAATCAGTTCTGCAAGAGCTCTAAAAAGACGCTCTCTTCTATGATGCTATTTCATTGCACACGAAACCACCGCGCACAATACAAGTGGTAGAAAAGTCTTCGTGAACGGCGCGAGAAAAACAACCGATCAAAGCCATCTGCAGGAACTCAGCGGGCTCAATAAACCGAAAGTTCTACCAGAGCTGCAGAATACCGTCTGCATAGCGAACATCTACAAACGTGAGACCTTGTGCGGGCGCACAACTACCTGCTGCGATTCTATTTTTAGCAGCAAGAACCTCATCAATCCACTCAACAGGTCTGTGACCTCGACCAATCTCAACCAGCGTACCTACAATCGTACGAACCATATTGTGCAGGAAGGCATTACCCGTAATATCAACTGCAATGAACTTCTCGCCAGCCTCTTCAATTTCTTCAACAGAAAGACGCTCAACAAAACGATGCGTTGGCTTTCCTTCAGCCGAAAGTGCCTTGCAGAAGCTCTTGAAATCATGCTCGCCCACCAGCGCCTGCGCCGCCTTGTCCATAAGATCTGCATCCAAGTAGCCGTTGTACCACCATGCGTGATTCCAGCCCAAAATAGGACGAGCACTACCTGCACAAATGCGGTAGCGATACGAGCGCGCCTGGGCATCAAAGCGTGCCGAGAAACCCTGTGGGGCGCGTAAGAGTTGTCGGATAGAGATGTCATCGTCGGTCAGAGCGGTAAGCGATCGGACGAGTTTCTCGCCAGACAGCGCCAGCTCATCGCCATACACGGGCAGACTCACGTACTGAGCCTGAGCGTGCACGCCGGCGTCGGTTCTACCCGCGCAGGTGAGATCAACCTCTCTGCGCAAAACGGTCTCGAGCGCACGGCGAAGGTCTCCCGCCACAGTGCGCTGGGTGGGCTGCTCGGCAAAGCCAGAGAAACCTGCGCCACGATACCCCAGCTTGATCGCAAGTGTAGCTTCAGGCTCAGGTGACGTCTCAGTAGATGCCTTGCTGACCACCGAAGCTGCAAGCGATTCCTCGCAAACATCAACGTTGCAGCTTGTTGCATTGTTTGGTGACGTTACTGAGTTCATGGAGCTCCCTGAAAGGCTATCTGTTCGTTATGTCTGATTGTATCGTAGGCTTAGAGCAGGTGTGCTGAACATGATTGCAAGCCATAGAGACGCTACAGCACCACAAGCCCCGCGCAGAGCACTATCCATACCAGAAGCAACAACCAATCAACTACCTGCATCTTTGCTGAGATTCGCGTGCGTTTTGACGCCCCCAGACAGCGGTCGGTCATAGTCTGCGCCATCTCGTCTGCGCGACGAAACAAACATACCGTCAGTGGCACCAGCAGCGTAAACCATTTCTGGATGCGCTCAAGTGTTGTTCCAGATTCAAAAATTAAATCCGCGGGCCCTTTGAGCGGCTCTGATTCTATCAAGCTCTTCAAGCGTCAAAGGAATTGCACGCAAAGCAATTGAAAGCACAATGCTAAGGCCATCAACATCAACACGAAATATTCTGAGCGGCAGCAGCAATACTGAAAAAAACCATCTGCGAGCTGCGTTGGCGTAGTTGACGATGCCACTGCTAAAACCAGTGCCAGCGCAAGCACAACGCGAGCAATGGCCACGGTACTTCTATAGAAGCCCGCCACAGAAAGACCAACGGAACCCGAAAAAAACAATATCTGGATGACCAAAAAAACACCAGCGTATTAGCTATAAATGAAAGAAGAAGAATAAGCGCCGCTGGTTTTTGCAACGCGTAAAAATTCAGATAAACTCACGCGAGCGTTAAACAAAAAGTCCCATACAAATCAGTGCGAACACCATAAAAAGAAAGTGATCGCTGTACATAAAAAAAGGGCGACGATTCCCACAAGCGTAGCAACAATCTTTGTCTGTGCTGTTAGTGAGTCTAGCGAGATATGTTTGAGCAGAACACAGGAGCGCTTAGACATAGCAAGCCTCCAAGAGTTCATGCAACACACGTACAAACAGCGGACAATCAAGCTGTGAAGCCTTGTAAATCTCTGGATTTGTCTGTGCTTCCTGAACGCTCACGTTTGCAACAACACAGCCCTTCTCGACAAACACTACCCTATCAGCAAACGGAAGCCATTCGCTCACGTCATGCGTGATAGCAAGTACCGCCTTGCCTTCATTTGCCAGCTCACGAGCAAGATGCAACACCTGCATTCTAGCCGCACCATCAAGTCCAGAAGTTGCCTCGTCAAACACAAGGGCATACGTCGCGCAGGCAATTGTTCCTGCAAGAGCCGCTCGACGAGCCTGACCACCAGAAAGCGTCAGTGGAGACGAGCTCAATACCTGCTCATCCACACCAACCCTTGCAGCAGCATACGCAACAAGTGCCTTGGTATCATCTGGCGAGAAGCCCTTGTTGGTTGGACCAAAAGCGATATCTTCTGCAACAGTTTGAGCAAAGAGCTGGTCCTGAGGGCGCTGAAAACACATGCCGACATCTCCAGGACTTACCAGTCGTGCATCGATTAATGCATGGCCGGCATCGGCTTCTATAAGGCCAGCAGCTATTCTGGCACAAGTAGTTTTTTTCCAGAACCAGATGCGCCGACCAAGACAACAAGCTCTCCCGTGGAAGAAAGTGTTACCTCGTGCAGGACTGGCTTGTCAAAGGCATGAGACACCTCATGCACTGCAAGCTCATGCGCTTCTCCTAACGCTTGAAGACCGTCAAAATTGCTTGCACGCACTACCTCGAGAGCTCGCGTGTAGACAAGGGTATCTAGGGCGTCAAAGGCGAGGTTATTCTGCACAAGAAACGCAACAAACTCTGATGCATTAAGAGGCGCGTCAAAACTATAGCCAGCCTGTGCAGCAAGATGTGCTGTTGCAGTAAGGACATCATCAAAACCAGCATAGGTCAATGCGCCTCTATCTAACAAAAACTCTGTGGGAGTTCCCGCCCAAACAAGACAGCCTTTCTCCAGAACGAGCACCTGATCTGCACCAGGAAGTGACTCAAACGAATGAGAAATCTCAAGCACACCCATGCCGTTTGCCACAAGTCCGTTAACCAGCTCAGAGAGACGATTTCTGAATCGCGTGTCAAGCTGCGCAAAAAGCTTCGTCAAGTACCAGGTAACGAGGACATAGCGATAGCGCAGCTGCAATCGCAACAAGTTGCTGCTGTCCGCCAGAAAGAGCTTGTGTGGGCATATCAATCAAATCGAGAATTCCACAAAGCTCAAGCGTTTGAGTAACGCGAGAAATAATGTCTTCTCGAGACAACCCCAGATTAGCAGGGCCAAAAGCAACCTCATCAAAGACAGTAGCGCACACAAGTTGGGAAGCTGGATCTTGACGCACCATGCCAACAACAGAAGAAATCTGAGTAGAGGGCACCTCTGTGGTGGCGGTTCCCTCTACTAAAAATTTCTCCCGATGTGGGAAAGAGCGATGCATTGCAAAGATTTGCAAGTGTGGATTTGCCTGAACCGTTATGACCCAACACAACCGTTCTTGTGCCTGGTTTTAACAAGAATGAGACGTTATTCAGGGTTAGAGCTATTTCTGGCTGAGAAAGGCTCTCAGGAGCTTCTGCAGTGTTTTTCAGAAGATGAGTCAGTCATAGATTGTGTAACAGTTGAAGTACTGTATGAAAATGAAACGTTTTTTGAACTCAATCATGACAATCCTCCTTCATTTGAAAAAGAGGTCCCAGCAAAAAGCCAGGACCTCTTCAGATTCACTTTGACAGAAGTTACTCTGCAGCCTCTTCGGTCTGCTCGGTCTCCTCTACTGGAGCCTCAGTCTCTTCTGCTGGAGCCTCGGTCTCCTCTTCCTTTACAGGAGCTGGAGCAACCTTGGTTGCCTTAGCCTTCTTGTTAGAAGCCTTTGGCTGAACTGGCTCGGTAACAAGCTCAAGGATAACAACCTCAGAAGCATCACCCTTACGAGGGCCAAGCTTCATGATACGGGTATAACCACCGTTGCGGTCAGCCCACATACCCTGAGCAGCCTTGTCGAATACCTCACGAACAAGCTCTGCGTTACCAACCTTGGCCATAGCAAGACGACGAGCGTGAAGGTCGCCGCGCTTTGCCCAAGTGATGACCTTGTCGACCTCGCCGCGAACTGCCTTAGCGCGGACGTCAAGAGTCTTAATACGATCGTTAGTGAAAAGGGCTTGGATCAGGCTCTTCTTGATGGCCTTGGTGTGGCTAGCATCAGTACCAAGCTTCATGCCCCTCTTCTTATTGTGCCTCATAATTTACATTCTCCTATGCGTGACAAGGCGCGACTAAGCCTTAAGGGACAGGCCCATGCTCTCGAGCTTTTTCCTTGACTTCTTCAATAGACTTAACACCAAAGTTTCTGATGTTGAGAAGATCGTTCTCAGAGAAATCAACGAGCTGACGGACAGAGTGAATTCCTGCACGCTTGAGGCAGTTATAAGAACGGACGGAAAGGTCCAAATCCTCAACTTGCTTCTCAAGCTCAGAATCGTCCTCGACGTCTGCCTTAGCAAAAAAATCGAAGCCTCTTCCTGAGTCTCGTCAAAATCAGTAAGTCCCATGAATGCGCTCATGTGCTGGTTAATGATGTTTGCAGCCTCAACGACAGCCTCGCGAGGAGTAATTGCACCATTGGTCTCAACCTCAAGCACCAGACGATCATAGTCGGTGTGACGGCCAACACGGCAAGGCTCAACAGCCTTAGCGCAGCGACGAACAGGCGAGAAAATAGAGTCAACGTGAACAAATCCAATAGGATCACTCTCGCGCTCATTGTCCTCACCGGAAACATAACCGCGACCATTGCCAAGGCGAAGTCTCATAGAAAGATGAGCTCCCTCAGCAAGAGTGCAAATGTGCTGAGCTGGGTTAACCAGCTCGTAGCCCATAGGAACATCAAGATCAGCACCAGTGACTGTGCAAGGACCATCAACAGAGATGGAAGCCTCAGCCTCATCAGAGTTGTTGGTGTTACGGAAAACTAGGCCCTTAACGTTCAGAACGATATCAGTAACATCCTCATAGACGCCTTCAACCGTTGTGAACTCATGCTGAACGCCATCAATCTGGATGGCCTCAACCGCAGCTCCCTCAAGAGAGGAAAGCAGTACGCGGCGGAGGGAGTTGCCAAGCGTGTCACCATATCCACGCTCAAGCGGCTCTACGCTCACGCGAGCGACGTTTGCGCCGATTTCATCTACCGACACGTTTGGTCGGATAAATTCGGACATTGCTACCTCCAAAACGGGTCGGGCTTACTTGGAGTAGAGCTCGACAATCAGCTGTGCGTCAATCTCAAGGTCGATCTGATCGCGGGTTGGAAGCTGAAGAACAGTGCCCTGCAGCTTCTCAATGTCAACCTCAAGCCATGCAGGAACTGCCATGTGCTCGGAGGAAATGAGAGCTTCCTTGATGGGGAGAAGATCCTTTGCCTTGGAAGCAACAGCGATAACATCGCCGCTCTTTACGCGATAAGAAGGAATGTCAACGCGCTTACCATTAATGGTAATGTGACCGTGACGTACAGTCTGACGTGCCTCTTTACGAGTACGAGCAAAGCCAAGACGGAAGATGACATTGTCAAGACGAGTCTCAAGAATGCTCATCAGATTGTCACCGGTAATGCCTGGGTTCTTCTTAGCCATCTCATAATAGCCGTGGAACTGGTTCTCAAGGACGCCGTAAATGAACTTAGCCTTCTGCTTCTCACGGAGCTGCATACCGTACTCGCTCTCCTGGCGACGACGGCGACGTGGCTCACGGTTAGAAGTCTTATTGATCCCCATCACAACGGGATCGATGCCAAGCTGACGACATCTTTTAAGGACCGGGGTCCTATCAATTGCCATTTGCTTGTCCTTTCGTGCTAGTTGCGACGGCGCTTTTTTAGGACGGCAGCCGTTGTGTGCAATAGGTGTCTTATCCTGAATACCCGAAACCTCAAGGCCTGCAGCCTGAAGGGAACGGATTGCGGTCTCGCGACCAGAGCCTGGGCCCTTAACAAAAACAGTAACCTTGTGGAGACCATGCTCCATTGCTGCCTTTGCGGCTGCCTCTGCTGCAAGCTGTGCAGCAAAAAGGAGTGGACTTACGAGAGCCCTTGAAGCCGACGGTACCACCAGACTGCCAGGAAATTACGTTACCCTGGGGATCGGAAATAGAGACAATCGTGTTATTGAATGTGCTCTTAATGTGGGCCTGACCCACTGCAATGTTTTTACGCTCGGAGCGGCGGACGCGTGTAGTGCGAGCGTTCTTTTTCTGTGCCATTAGCTACTCCTCGCCTACTTCTTCTTGCCGCCCACCTGACGCTTCTTACCCTTGCGAGTACGAGCGTTAGTGTGGGTACGCTGACTCGTTGACAGGGAGGCCCTTGCGGTGACGGAGGCCACGATAGCAGCCAATCTCCATCAGGCGGGCAACATTTTTGACGCACCTCGCGGCGAAGATCGCCCTCGGTGGTGTAGTTAGCGTCAATGAAGTCACGAATTTTAGTAACTTCTTCCTCTGTGAGGTCTTTGACGCGAGTATTTACATCGATACCAGTCTCGTTGCAAATCTTGGTTGCACGAGTCTGACCAATGCCGTAAAGATAGGTGAGTCCGACCTCAACACGCTTATCGCGTGGCAGGTCGACGCCGTTAATACGGGCCAACTTGGTGCTCCTTCCTTAGCCCTGACGCTGTTTGTGGCGCGGGTTCTCGCAAATCACGTAAACCTTACCGTGGCGACGGATGACTTTGCACTTGTCGCACATCTTCTTTACCGAAGGACGTACCTTCATGTGTCTTCCTTTCGGTTCTGCTGATACGAACTATATACTCGCCCAGCCGCTGGCGTGAATTACCGACTGTACTTACGTACATATGCCCTTGCAACGTGCGCAAAGACACGGATAGCCCAACGTGTTTACGTCAGGCTTTGCAGTACTTACTTATAGCGGTAAGTAATGCGTCCCCTGGTAAGATCGTAAGGAGAAATCTCTACTACAACCTTATCACCAGGGAGAATTCGAATGTAGTTCATTCGAATTTTGCCTGAGATAGTACAGAGGATAGTCTTGCCGTTCTCTAACTCAACGTTAAACATAGCGTTTGGCAGGGGCTCTAGCACCTTGCCTTCAAGCTCAATCGCGTCTTGTTTAGCCAACTTTCATCCTCTCGACATATCGACAGCGGTTATCAATAATACATAAAAATATCCCTCTCGTCTATAACGCATTTTTTAAACACAAAAGAAAAACGAGAGGGACACTATCGTTACTTACTCAATGCCGCCTTGCATCTCACACCAAGGACCGACCTCATCTTCAGATACTATAACAGGACCATCAGCTGTGATAGCAACGGTGTTCTCGTAATGAGCTGAAGGCAGACCATCATCGGTGACAGCAGTCCAGCCATTTTCAAGAACAGTACAATCGTAGGTACCCATAGCTATCATTGGCTCAATTGCAATAACCATGCCCTCGCGAAGGACAATGCCATTGCCGGCACGGCCATAATTTCTAACCTCAGGGTCTTCGTGCAGCGCACGACCAACTCCATGACCAACAAAATCACGGATGACACCATAGCCGTTATCCTCAGCAAGCTTCTGAACTGCATGTCCAACGTCACCCAAACGAGCACCAGGAACAGCAGCTGCAATAGCAGCCTTCAAGCAATCACGAGTAATCTCACAAAGTGCCTGGGTTTTTCTCGTCAACTGTTCCGCAGTAGAACGTCCAAGCGTTATCTCCTGCCCAACCGTTAACGGTAGCACCTGTATCAATGGTGAGAATATCGCCATCTTGCAAAATGACATTTGCCGATGGAATGCCATGAACAATCTGCTCATTTACAGAAGCGCAAACTGAGCCAGGGAATCCGCCGTATCCTTTGAAGGTTGGCGTACCACCATGCAGTCTAATAAATGCTTCAACTGCACGGTCAATCTCGAGCGTAGAAACACCAGGTCTAATCATGGATCCAGCACGGCGAAGGGCTGCCTTTGAAAGGGCGCCCGACACCTTCATTGCTTCGATTTGTTCAGGTGTTTTAATGATAATCATAGTGCGAGGAGTGTCTTTACGTCGGCGAATACCTCGTCAACAGGACGATCTCCGTTGACCTCCTTCAGAATTCCATGTCCCTTGTAGTACTCAATCAAAGGTGAAGTCTGATTCTGGTAAACATCAAGACGCTTACGAATAGTCTCTGGCTTATCGTCATCTCGCTGATACATCTCACCAGAGCAATTTGGGCAAGACTCGGTGCCTGCAGGAGCAGTGTAACCACAATCCTTGCACGTACGACGAGCAGAAAGACGCTCAACAATTACCTCTGGCTCAACAGCAACAAGAAGAGCAGCATCAAGCTTAAGACCCATGTTCTGAAGCTCAGAATCAAGAGTTACTGCCTGAGCAGTGTTGCGTGGGAAACCATCAAGAATAAAACCAGTCTTTGCATCATCTGCAGAAAGGCGCTCTTTAACCAGGTCAATAACAAGCTGATCTGGAACGAGCTGACCAGCATCCATGTACTCTTTAGCTTTAACGCCAAGTTCAGACTGAGATTTAACAGCAGCACGAAGAAGGTCTCCGGTTGAAATATGAGCGAGTCCATACTCTGCAACGAGCTTCTGAGCTTGTGTACCCTTGCCAGCGCCTGGTGCGCCGAGAAGAACAATGTTCATGCTTCGCCTTCCTTTCAAATAATAAAAGGGGCCTGTTTCCAGGCCCCTTTATGTTTCGTAATAAGAACTACTTAAAGAAGCCCTCATAGTTGTGCATCTTAAGGTGGGACTCAATGGAAGAGAGTGTATCCATTGCAACACCGACCATAATGAGGACGGAGGTTCCACCAAACGCCTGTATCAACGAATCGCCTGTGAACCAGAAAATGATGGTTGGGACGATTGCAAGAACTGCCATAAAGATAGCACCGGGGAGGGTGACTCTGTCAATAACAGTCTTGATATATGTTGATGTAGCAGTACCTGGTCGAACACCAGGAATAAAACCACCCTGCTTCTTAAGCTGGTCTGCTGTCTCCTCTGGATTGAACACCATTGAGGTGTAGAAGTACGCAAAGAAAACAATGAGCATAACTGAGAGAACCCAGTTAACCCAACCAGAAGAAAGTGAAGTGGCCATATTCTGGATCCATTCAACTCCTGGGAAGAACACAGCAACCTGAGCAGGAAGATACAGGATTGCAGATGCAAAGATGATTGGTACAACGCCGGCAGTGTTTACCTTAATTGGAAGGTAGGTTGACTGACCACCCATCATACGACGACCAACAACGCGCTTGGCATAGTTGATAGGAATACGGCGCTGACCACGCTCAATGTAAACAATGAGCGGAATAATAGCGAGCATAACCACAACAGTAACAACAGTAAGAACAATGTTTCCACGAGTAGTTACTGAAGAAATGAGTGCTGTAGGAAGTCCAGCCATGATGTTTGCAAAGATAATCAAACTCATTCCGTTGCCAACACCCTGCTGTGTAATGACCTCACCAAGCCACATGATAATGATGGCACCAACTAGCATGGTAAAGACTACCAGGAAGTTTTCAAGTGCCTCAGGCACGCCCTCCATAGATGCAAAAGATACACCATAGCTCTTAAACAAGAACAGGTAACCAACTGCATTGAGCAGAGCTAAGCCAACCGTAAGATAACGCGTGTACTGCGTAATCTTACGCTGGCCGCTCTCACCATCTTTAGCAAGCTCGCCAAGAGATGGAATAACGGACTGCATCATCTGGAAGATGATCTGAGCCGTAATGTAAGGCATGATGCCCAGACTGAAAACAGACATGCGAGAAAGAGCGCCACCCGAAAATAGGTTAAGCACGGCCATTGCGCCATTCTTAGCAAGACCATTCTGATATGCAGAAAGCATCTGCTGGAATGGAGCACCGGGCACAGGAAGATAGGCACCAAAACGATACAGAAGAAGAATCAGTACCGTGAGGAGAATCTTTCCCCTTAGTTCCGGAACACGAAATGCGTTGGCGATTCCTTTACTCACTACTCGGCCTCAACCTTTCCACCGGCCGCCTCGATCTTAGCCTTTGCGGAGGCGGAAACCTTGTCGACCTTAACAGTGAGCTTCTTAGAAAGCTCGCCATCACCCAGAACCTTGACTGGGATGAAATTGTACTTAATAACTCCCTTAGCAACCAGAGACTCTGCGTCTACAGTCTCGCCGTCTGCAAAGAGTGCATTCAGACGAGCAACATTGACTGGAGCGTACTCAACACGGTTGTGGTTAGTGAAACCAGGAAGCTTAGGAAGACGCATAGCCAGTGGCTGCTGTCCACCCTCGAAGCCAGCGCCCTTACCGCCACCAGAGCGGGAGAGCTGACCATTCATACCGCGGCCGGCAAAAAGTACCATTGCCTGAAGAATTACCGCGACCTACGCGCTTACGATTTTTGCGCGAACCCGCTGCGGGGCGAAGATCATTGAGCTGCATTATTACTACCTCTAGTTCTCTTCAACCTCGACAAGGTGCTTAACCTTGAAGATCATTCCACGAATGCTTGGGTTGTCAGGCTGCTCGACGGTATCGCCGATCTTGTGGAGGCCGAGGGCCTTCACCGTAGCAGTCTGGTCCTTCTTGACGCCTGCGACAGCGCCACGGACAAGCTTGATGCTAAGGTTCTTAGCCATCGTTAGTTCTCCTTTCCGACGAACATTTCGCCGACGGTCAGGCCACGACGCTCAGCTGCGTCTTCTGGGCTAGAAAGCTCCTTCAGACCCTCAGCTGCTGCCTTAATCATGTTCAGAGCGTTATCAGTACCAAGGGACTTAGAAAGTACGTTGGTAATACCTGCAAGCTCGAACAGAGGACGAATAGGACCGCCAGCAATAACACCAGTACCCTCGAATGCAGGCTTAATAAGAACAGTGCCTGCACCATAGTGACCAGTGACTGCGTGTGGTACGGAACCAGTCTCGGTCAGTGGGACCTTGAACATGTTCCTCTTTGCGTCCTCGACGCCCTTCTGAATTGCCAGAGGTACCTCAGCGGAACGACCCTGGCCAATACCAACGTTACCCTTACCGTCGCCAACGACTACCAGAGCAACGAGTGACATACGGCGGCCACCCTTAACGGTCTTGGAAACGCGGTGAATATAAACGACGCGCTCCTGAAGATCCGTATCCTGCTGGCGCTTACGATCACGTGCCATTGAATCCTCCTAGAACTTCAGGCCCGCGTTGCGGGCGCCATCTGCCAAAGCCTTGACGCGGCCGTGATAGAGACGGCCACCACGGTCAAAAGTGACCTCAGTGACGTTCTTCTCGGCAGCGCGCTTACCGATAAGCTCACCTACGAACTCAGCTGCCTCCTTGTTGGAGCCAACCTTGCCAGTAGAACGGAACTCTGGGTCAAGCGTAGAGGCAGAGCAGAGAGTTCTTCCAGAAGCGTCGTCAATAAGCTGTGCATAAATATGTGCGTTTGTACGGTGAACTGCAAGACGCGGACGCTCAGGTGTACCAAAGACCTTGGCGCGTACGCGGCGCTTGCGGCGTTCAAGACCCGCCTTTTTCGCCTGCTGCTTGTTCATTCCTTCTCCTTAGAGACATGCCATCACCTAACGGGGTGATGGTCTTTTAGCCTAAAAGTAGGGTTGCTTTACTTAGCAGCCTTACCGAGCTTCCTGCGGATGTGCTCACCTTCGTAGTGAATGCCCTTGCCCTTGTAAGGCTCTGGTGGACGCTTCATACGAATCTCAGCTGCAACCTGTCCGACCTGCTCCTTAGAAATACCCTTAACGGAAATGTGAGTGTTGTCAGGTACCTCAAAGGTGATGCCCTCAGGTGCAACATAAAGAACTGGGTGAGAATAACCAAGGGAAAGGTCAAGATCCTTGCCCTTAAGTGCTGCACGGTAGCCAACGCCAGTGAGCTCAAGCTTCTTCTCAAAGCCCTCAGAAACGCCAACAACCATGTTGTGGATAAGGGTGCGGACAAGACCCTGCTGTGCATTGGACTCAGCGGACTCATCAACGCGAGTAACGAGAAGCTCCTCGCCCTCCTGAGCAATGGAAACAAGCTCAGAGAAAGTACGAGTCAGCTCGCCCTTAGAACCCTTAACGGTAACGGTGGTGTTATCAACTGTCACAGTGACTCCAGCAGGAATCTGGACAGGCTTCTTACCAATACGAGACACGGCTGTCTCCTTTCATTCCTGTCAGATTTACCAAACGTAAGCGATGACCTCGCCGCCAACGCCGTTCTTACGAGCGTCGCGGTCGCACATCATGCCCTTAGAAGTGGAAACCACTGCGGTACCAAGACCACCAAGAACGCGTGGAAGCTTCTCAGCGGTAGAGTAAATGCGCAGACCAGGCTTGGAAATACGACGAATGCCGCGGATGGTCTTAGCGCGCTTCTTGCCATACTTAAGGGTGATGTGAAGAGTCTTCTGAGGCTTAGTATCCTCAACGGTGTAACCCTCGACATAGCCCCTCTTCGGTGATGACGCGAGCAATCTCAACGAGCACCTTGCTCGATGGCATGGATACGGAATCCTTGCCGGCTGAGTTTGCGTTACGAATACGCGTCAGCATGTCTGAAAATGGGATCGGTAATTTTCATTTGATCCTTCTCCTTCGTTAATGATGAAACTGCGTGTCTGGTTCATCTACACCCGTGGCGCAGATGCCTTGACGCCAGAGCCCTGAGTCCTACCAGCTTGCCTTGCGGACACCAGGAAGCTCGCCCTTGCTCGCTAGCTCACGGAAGCACACACGGCACAGACCAAACTTGCGGTAAACGGAGTGGGGACGTCCACAACGCTGGCAACGGTTCTGTGTACGCGTAGAGTACTTCGGCTCACGCGAGGCTTTGACGATCATCGAAGTCTTAGCCACAAATCCTCCTTCAAAATGCAACTTGGCGAACGCCAAGATGACTTCAAACAATAGAGCTGGTGACGTTTGTCACCTGGCACAGGGTGCCTACAGGTAGGCGCTTAACTTAAGCGCACGTAAAAGTTAGTCCTGCTTGAATGGGAAGTGGAAGGCGTCGAGAAGTGCCTTGCCCTCCTCGTTGGTGTTAGCAGTGGTGACAATGGTGATGTCCATACCGCGGGTGTGGTCCATCTTGTCAAAGTCAATCTCTGGGAAGATGAGCTGCTCGGTTACGCCCATGGAGAAGTTACCACGGCCATCGAAGCTCTTAGCAGAGATACCACGGAAGTCGCGAATACGAGGAATTGCAACTGCAATCAGACGATCCAGGAACTCCCACATACGATCGCCACGAAGGGTAACTTTAGCGCCAATTGGCATACCCTGGCGAAGCTTAAAGGTTGCGATAGACTTGCGAGCGTGTGTAACAAGTGGCTGCTGACCAGTGATGGTACGGAGGTCATTTACAGCGCCATCAATTGCCTTAGCGTCTGTAGCTGCCTCGCCAACACCCATGTTGACAACAATCTTCTCGAACTTAGGAATCTGGTTAACGTTGGTATAACCAAATTTCTCCTTCAGAGCATCACGCACAGATGCGTAGTAAAGCTCTTTAAGGCGAGTGTGTACTTCTCGTCTGCCATGGTTTCTCCTTAACTCTTGGGGTTTTAAGTGCGGGGATCGCCTCGCACCTCCTAGTTTGGCGAACTAGGAGCCATCTGCGTCCTCGAGACATACGTGTCCCATAGAAAGACGCAATGAACAATATTAGACCTTATTGAGCAAAAATGGGGCGAGAATTTCAAGCTAGCTGATATTTTTTCGTGTCATCACACGACTTCCACACGACACGGTGCTTCTCGCCAAAAAAGAAAACCCCGCTATCTGATGATAACGGGGTTTGAAGTAGCTCTGAGATGTTTCTTACAAAGCGAGAAACACGGGTAACTTAGAGCTCAGCGCCTGACTTCTTGGAGACGCGGACCTTAGTGCCGTCCTCCTTGATCAGGTAGCCAACACGGGTTGGCTTGTCGGTCTTAGGGTCGATAAGAGCAACATTGGAAGCGTCGATTGCTGCCTCTGCCTCAACGATGCCACCCTGCTGGTTAGCTGCGTTTGGCTTGACATGGCGCTTTGCAATTGCAACGCCCTCAACGACAACCTTGTTCTTCTCTGGATATACGCGAAGTACCTCGCCGCGCTTACCCTTGTCCTTACCAGTGAGGACCTCGACCTTGTCGCCCTTCTTGATCTTCATCTTAGGCATGTCGTTCCTCCTTAAAGGGTCTCAGGTGCAAGTGAGACAATCTTCATGTACTTGTGGTCGCGCAGCTCGCGAGCGACTGGTCCAAAGATACGAGTACCCTTGGGCTCACCCTCTTTGTTAACAAGAACGCATGCGTTCTGGTCAAAGCGGATGTAGCTACCGTCCTTGCGACGGGTGTCCTTAGCGGTACGAACGATGACGCAGCGAACAATGTCGCCCTTCTTCACCGAACCACCTGGAGTAGCCTCCTGGACAGCGCCAATGATGACGTCGGCAAGGCCGGCGTAACGACGCTTGGAGCCACCAGGACCTTGACGCACTTTACGCGCCTTGCGCCGCTGTTGTCAGCGACGTTGAGAATGGTCTCCATCTGAATCATGTGACGTTCCTCCGGAACCCTAATTTCTCAGAGGTGCGCGTATTTGCGCACATGAGAAAATAATGATAGATACAAAACTAGGTTGAGCTATAAGCTGTTTCCTAGGTGCTAATTACTTAGCGCGCTCAACGATCTCTGCGAGACGCCAACGCTTGGTCTTGGAAAGAGGACGAGTCTCCATGACGCGGACGGTGTCGCCCAGACCAGCCTCGTTGTTCTCATCGTGAACGTGAAGCTTCTTGCCGATGGTCATCATCTTGCCATACTTAGGGTGGTGCTTACGGTACGTAATCTCTACCGTAATCGTCTTGTCGCCAGAGATGGAGACGACGAGTCCGGTACGAACCTTACGCGCATTTCTGCTTTCGGTCTCTGCCATAACTTATCTCCTGCGATCTAGTTCTGCTCTGCGGATGCTTCAGCAGCAATTTGACGGGTGCGCATCTCGGTCTGAACGCGAGCGATATCGCGCTTAACAGCCTTGACACGAGCGGTGTTGTCCAGCTGGCTGGTTGCCATCTGGAAACGAAGATTAAAGAGCTCTGCGCGGCCTTCCTCGAGTTTCTTAGCGAGGTCTGCATCGCTCATAGCCTTGATTTCGGTGTACTTCATTAGTTCTCACCGTCCTGATCGGCCTTGGAGACAATCTTGGTCTTGATTGGAAGCTTGTGCTGAGCAAGACGAAGAGCCTCACGAGCAACTTCCTCTGGTACGCCATCAATCTCAAACATGATGCGGCCAGGCTTTAACAACTGCTACCCACTCTTCTGGGTTACCCTTACCGGAACCCATACGAGTCTCTGCAGGCTTCTTAGTGATTGGCTTATCTGGGAAGATAGTAATCCAAACCTTACCGCCACGCTTCATCTCACGGGTGAGAGCAATACGAGCAGCCTCAATCTGGCGGTTAGTAATCCAGTGAGCCTCCTCTGCACGGATACCCCAGGAACCAAAATGCAGCTGGGTATTACCCTTTGCCTGGCCCTTCATGGAACCGCGCTGTACCTTACGGTGCAATACACGCTTTGGAGCAAGCATTAACGGCCCCTCCTCTCATTGCGAGCACGACGAGGACGAGCGGAGCCCTCAAGAGCTGGATTAGGCGTTGGCTGTCCAGGCATCTTCTCGCCGAAGTAAATCCAAACCTTGATACCAACAGCACCCATGGTAGTACGGCCTGTTGCAGTACCATAGCCGATTGCAGCACGAAGGGTGTGCAGAGGCACGCGACCCTCACGGTACCACTCACGACGTCCCATCTCAGCGCCGTTCAGACGACCAGAGCACTGGATACGAATACCCTTAGCGCCAGCCTTACGAGCGGACTGAACAGCCTTACGCATAGCGCGACGGAAAGCGACACGCTGCTCGAGCTGCTCTGCGATGGACTGAGCAACGAGGTTTGCGTCAAGCTCAGGACGCTTAACCTCAACAACATCAACGTTGACCTGACCCTTGCCGACCTTAGCAACACGCTCAAGATCTGCACGGAGGCCGTCAATCTCTGCACCCTTCTTGCCAATGACAATACCAGGACGTGCGGAGAAAATAGTTACCTTGACCTTATCGCCAGCGCGCTCGATGTCAATGCGAGCAACAGCTGCCTTCTCAAGGCGCTTCTCAAGATACTTGCGGATAGCAAGATCGTTGCCGAGCTGCTCGGCGTAGTCCTTATCGGCGTACCAACGAGAACGCCAGCTCTCGGTTACACCAAGACGGAAGCCTGTAGGCTGTACTTTCTGACCCATTCCTACGCCTCCTTTCGAGGTGCAACAACAACGGTAATGTGGCTCATACGCTTGTTAATGCGGGAAGCTGAACCCTTTGCACGAGGACGAATACGCTTAAGCGTTGGGCCTTCGTCGACAAAAAGCGGTCTTGACTACCAGGTTGTTAGCGCGGAGTCCATTGTTGTTCTCGGCGTTAGCAACTGCAGAGCGCAGAACCTTAGCAACATCAGTAGCGGCAGCGCGAGTCGAGAACTGAAGAACCTCAAGGGCCTTCTCGACAGACTTACCGCGGACAAGCGCGACAACTGCGCGAGCCTTTACGAGGAGCAACGCGAACATACTTTAGCTGTTGCGCGAACCTCAATAGAATCGGTGTTCTTAGCCATTTACTACACTCCCCTATTTGGCCTTGTGACCGCGGAAGGTACGGGATGGGGAGAACTCGCCCAACTTGTGACCAACCATGGACTCGGTGACGTACACAGGTACATGCTTACGACCATCGTGAACAGCGATGGTGTGACCGACCATCTCAGGGAAGATGGTTGAGGAACGTGACCAAGTCTTGATAACGTCCTTCTTGCCAGCCTCGTTCATTGCAGTGACACGCGCAAGGAGGCGAGTCTCCACAAAGGGGCCTTTTTTGAGACTTCTGCTCATTTATCTACTCCTACTCGTGTCTTACTTGGACTTACGACGGCGAATGATCAGGCGGTTAGAAGCCTTCTTCGGGTCGCGGGTCTTATAACCCTTGGTTGGCTTACCCCATGGGGTGACGGAAGGACGACCAGAAGTATGGTTCTTACCTTCACCACCACCGTGTGGGTGGTCAACAGGGTTCATGACAGTACCACGGACGGTAGGACGGACGCCTGCCCAGCGGGAACGACCAGCCTTACCAACAACAATGTTGGAGTGCTCAGCGTTGCCAACCTCACCGATAGTTGCACGGCAGGTCAGAAGAACACGACGGAGCTCGGAGGAAGGCATACGCAGAACTGCGTAGCCGTTGTCCTTACCCATGAGCTGAACGGAAGTACCAGCAGCACGTGCCATTGCAGCACCCTTGCCAGGCTGGAACTCAACTGCATGAACAAGAGTACCTACTGGAATCTGCTCAAGAGTGGTGCAGTTACCAGGCTTGATGTCGACGTCCTTGGTACCGGACAGAACAGTGTCACCGACGCTCAGACCCTCTGGGCAAAGGATGTATGCCTTTGCGCCGTCTGCATAGTGCAGAAGAGCAATACGAGCGGAACGGTTAGGATCGTACTCAACAGTAGCGACTTTAGCTGGGATGTCATCCTTACGACGCTTGAAGTCGATACGACGGTACTGGCGCTTGTGGCCACCACCCTGGTGACGGGTAGTAATGCGGCCATTGTTGTTGCGGCCAGCCTTCTTTGGCAGAGGCTCGAGAAGGGACTTCTCGGGCTTATCAGTTGTAATCTCAGCAAAGTCTGAGATTGTCTGGAAGCGCCTGCCTGCGCTTGTTGGCTTTAGATGCCTAACTGCCATAAACAGTATCCCTTTCTTCTCCGTTGGCTAGCTCGCTTAAGGGAAAGTCGAGCTAACACCGGATTACCACGGTACCGCGCGTATCTACTATGCGCGGCATACGAACCCGTACCTCAAAAGAGGCACGGGAGAAAAACCTTACTCAGCAGACTTATTACCGAAGATCTCGATAGTCTCACCAGCAGCGAGGGTAACAATAGCCTTCTTCCACTGGCGGGTCTTGCCTGGCTGCTGATAACGTACACGCTTGTTCTTTGGCTTAACAGAAAGTGTATTTACCTTGGTGACGTGTACAGAGAAGAGCTTCTACAGCAGCAGCAATCTCTTCTTTACCTGCGTTACGAGCAACCTCGAAGGTGTACTTGCCCTGCTCCATCAGATCGAAAGCACGCTCTGAAACAATAGGACGAATGATGACCTCATAAGGAGAGTTCATTATGCGAGCACCTCCCCAAGCTGCTTAGCGACATCAGCGGACATAACAAGTGCGCCGTTGTCGATCAGGAAACGAGTAGTAACCTCAGAAACGCCGAAGACCGAAACCTTAGGAAGGTTGCGGAAAGAGAGGTAGGTGTTGACGTCATCATCTGGGACAATGACAGTAACGCGCTTACCCTCAATACCGAGGTTCTGAAGTGCGGCCTTTGCCTGCTTGGTGGAAGGCTGAGCAAACTCAAGAGAGTCAACGAGGACAAGCTCGGAGTCTGCAACCTTGCCGGAGAGGACGGACCTCATAGCAAGCTTAACCATCTTGTTGTTAATACGACGTGCGTGGGAACGAGGGGTAGGTCCAAAAATGACACCACCACCAGTCCACTGACCAGCACGAATAGAACCCTGGCGAGCACGACCAGTACCCTTCTGACGGTAAGGCTTAACGCCACCGCCGGATACCCTCGTGACGGTTCTTTGTAGAATGTGTACCCTGACGTGCGGATGCGTCCTGGCAGACTACAACCTGGTGCACAACAGGGATGTTTGGCTCAATGCCAAAGACGTCAGAGGAGAGCTCGGCGTCGCCGACCTTCTTTCCCTCTACGTTCTTAATCTCATACTTGGACATGTTGTCTCCTTGTTAGCCTAAGTGTTTGCCTAAAGGCCCTTAGGCCATGCGGACCTGGACGAGGGCATTCTTGCCGCCAGGAACAGCACCCTTGATAAGCATGAGGTTCTGCTCAGCATCAACGCGGACAAGCTTAAGGTTCTTGACCGTAACGCGATCTGCGCCCATGTGACCATACATGTGAAGGCCCTTACGAACGCGTGCAGGGTATGCGCACTGACCAATGGAACCTGGACGACGCTGGTTACGAGAACCGTGAGTCATTGGACCGCGAGAGAAGTTCCAGCGCTTAATAGTACCCTGGAAACCCTTACCCTTAGAAGTGCCTGTTACGTCAACAGCGGTGACCTCAGAGAAATCAGCAACTGTGACAACATCGCCGGTCTTGTGCTCAGAAGCATCCTCAACGCGGACCTCGCGGAGGTAACGCATTGGCTCGACGCCCTGTGCCTTAAAGTGACCAGCCATTGGCTTGTTGACATGCTTCTCAGAGATGTCGCCAAAAGCCAATCTGTACGGCATTGTAGCCGTCCGTCTCAACAGTCTTTACCTGTGAAACGGTGCAGGGGCCAGCAAGAACGACGGTAACTGGAACGACGTTGTCGTTCTCGTCCCATACCTGGGTCATGCCCAGCTTGCGGCCGAGGATGGTATTAACCATGCTCTTTCCTAACCTTCGGTGGTCATGGGACCTTGAGAGCACATCGGGTACTCTTCCCCAGCGGACCACGTCCTGTACATACTGCCTTTAGACATAATTGTCCTGTTTGAGCAGCCCGTCTACTTTACACTCATTTTTTTAACAAGAAACAAGACCAAAATTGCTAAAAAGACGAACGCTTTGTGAAGAGCGTTTATTACCTTCTAGCTGCGAGATCTTTCTTCTCGTCTGTTTTACGAGGTCAAACCGCTGACCCGGGCGTATCCATTGGTGAGAAACCCAAGGAATTTTTGAAAAGTTTTTCTCAAAAAAATTTTTGTGAAAACAATCCACGATAATAACTTTTTTTCAAAAATCAGGCTGCTGAAATTACCTTGCCAAAAGTTTCTTGAATAACGCTTGGCAACCCTCTGTGACGTCCTCATACGTCAGATCAAAATTGCCCGAGTACCATGGATCCGCAATATCGCGAGGCTTTTTCTGTCCAATCAAGGAGCAGCGAAACCTTTCCAAGCGGATCATTCTTAAGCATACGCATCATGTTGCGCAGGTTATTGTGGTCCATTCCACGAGGTAATCAAAGTTCTCATAATCTGCGCGCGTCATCTGCCTCGCACGATGATTGCCGCAATGAATTCCCTCTTGCTGAAGCTTGCGTCGCGTACGAGGGTCAACAGGGTTACCAATCTCTTCAGTGGAGGTTGCTGCTGAGTCGATGACAAACGAATCTGCCAGACCGTTTTTCTCGACAAGGTCCTGCATGACGTACTGTGCCATCGTTGACCTGCAGATATTTCCGTGACACACAAAGAGGATCTTTGTCATGCGGGAGTAATTTGGGCGAGCATTTTCCGAGCAGCCGGTGTTTAGCTGGCAACTTGCATTCTGCTGACCACTTACGTTCTGCGAGCTTTGGTTCATCTCTTCTCCTGTGCGCTGTAAAAGTATTCGCTTCCCTATTCTACGGGTTTCTCGCCATATGTACCCGTAAACACTCCACCTTCTCACGTCGAAGAATCTATTGCTTGCATGATCCAAAACCGATGCAATTATGTGCCTGAGCTGGTTTTTGTAGATTTTTGGAGCTCGATTAATCCAAAAGCACACTAATTATGTGTCGAGAAACCCGATTTTGATCCAAAACCCACCTAATTATGTGCCTTTCGGCACATAATTACCCCTCTTTTGGATTCAGTGAACACATAATTACCTAGGTTTTTGGATCAATCGACACTGAAAAAAATCTATGACGCGGGTCGACATGGGTCCGCGCGGACTTACGTAGTCCTTCGCACGTGGTCCTTCGTACGTGATTCTCCGCACATGGTTCAACGCCATCCACGCAAAAACCCTCCCACGCGAAGATGCGCAGGAGGGTTTGCATGTTGGATTAAGCCGTATGCTTAGAGCTTGATCTCGATATCGACACCAGCTGGAAGGTCGAGACGCATAAGCGAATCAACAGTAGAAGAGCTTGGGTCGAGAATATCGATGAGACGCTTGTGAGTACGCATCTCAAACTGATCACGGGAATCCTTATCCTTGTGTGGGGAGCGGATAACCGTATAAAGGTTACGCTCGGTTGGCAGAGGGATAGGACCGGAAACACGCGCACCTGTCTTCTGTGCGGTGTCAACAATCAGCTTAGCGGACTGATCAATGACCTCGTGATCATAGCCCTTGAGGCGAATCCTGATCTTCTGGCTTGACACTTTGGGTACCTCCATAAATGAGCTAGAGCTCGTGGTCGTTTACTAGGATGCGGAGCCGCCGTTTTTAGCGACAATCTCTTCACGTACGGCGTTAGGAACAGGCTCGTAGCAATCGAACTGCATAGTGTAGCTTGCACGGCCCTGGGTCTGGGAACGAAGGTCGGTTGCATAACCGAACATCTCACCAAGAGGCACCTTAGCGCGGATGACCTTGGCGTCCATACGATCGTCCATACCCTCAATCTTGCCACGACGGGAAGAAAGGTTACCCATAACGTCGCCCATGTACTGCTCAGGTGTCTCAACCTCAACAGACTCAACTGGCTCGAGAAGGACAGGGTTGGACTTCTTGAGAGCATCCTTAATTGCCATAGAACCTGCAATCTTGAATGCTGCCTCAGAAGAGTCGACCTCGTGGTAAGAACCGTCAACAAGGGTGACCTTGATGTCGACTACTGGGTAACCAGCAATGACACCGTTCTCAAGAGCCTCACGGATGCCCTTATCGATTGATGGGATGTACTCCTTAGGAATAACACCACCGACAATAGCGTTGACAAACTCGTAGCCCTTACCCTCTTCCTGTGGCTCAAGGTCGATGACTGCGTGGCCATACTGACCCTTACCACCGGACTGACGGACAAACTTGCCCTCAGCGTGGCTTACTGCCTTACCAGCAGTCTCGCGGTAAGCAACCTGTGGCTTACCAACGTTGCAGTCAACCTTAAACTCACGACGGAGACGGTCAACAATAATCTCAAGGTGAAGCTCGCCCATACCAGCAATGATGGTCTGGCCAGTCTCAGTGATCAGTGTGAACCTGGAAGGTTGGGTCCTCTTCAGCCAGCTTAGCAAGGCCGATGGACATCTTCTCCTGCTCAGCCTTGGTCTTAGGCTCAACAGCAACGTCGATAACAGGATCTGCGAAGCTGATGGACTCAAGGATGATTGGATTCTTCTCGTCACAAAGGGTGTCACCAGTAGTGGTGTTCTTCAGGCCAACGCATGCAACGATGTCACCTGCGGAGCACTCTTCACGGTCAACACGATCGTTTGCGTTCATCTCAAGGATGCGGCCAAAGCGCTCGCGTCCATCCTTGACGGAGTTATAAACGTAAGAACCTGCCTCTGCCTGACCAGAATAGACACGAATGTAGGTAAGCTTACCAACATAAGGGTCGGTCATAATCTTGAATGCAAGAGCGGAGAAAGGCTCCTTAGTGTCTGCGTGACGAACTGCCTCTTCACCCTTAGGAGTGGTTCCGTCAATCTCTGGAACGTCCAGTGGGCTTGGAAGGAAGTCGATGACTGCGTCGAGAAGCTCCTGGATACCCTTGTTCTTGTAAGCAGAGCCAACAAAGACAGGGTTAATCTTGCCAGCAAGAACGCCAGCACGAAGAGCACCCTTAAGGGTCTCAACATCAACCTCTTCGCCCTCGAGAACAGCCATCATGAGCTCCTCAGAGAAGTCAGATGCTGCCTCAAGAAGCTCTTCACGCTTCTCAGCTGCAATCTCTGCAAACTCTGCAGGAATCTCATCAAGAGGCTCAGGGTAAATCATGCCCTTAGCGTCCTCTTTGAAGTCCCATGCAGTGTTGGAAACAAGGTCAACCAGGCCCCAGAAGTTGGACTCAGCGCCCATTGGGACCTGAGCTGCAATTGCGTTTGCGCCAAGGCGGTCACGCATGGTCTGGATTGCACGGAAGAAGTCTGCGCCTACACGGTCAAACTTGTTAATGAATGCAATACGAGGTACGCCGTACTTGGTTGCCTGACGCCAAACGGTCTCGGACTGTGGCTGAACGCCTGCAACTGCGTCGAAGACTGCAACTGCGCCGTCCAGAACACGAAGAGAACGCTCAACCTCAGCGGTAAAGTCAACGTGGCCTGGGGTGTCGATGATCTGGATGACATGGTCTTTCCAGAAGCAAGTGGTAGCTGCGGAAGTAATGGTTACGCCGCGCTCCTGCTCCTGAACCATCCAGTCCATGGTTGCTGCACCGTCGTGGACCTCACCAATCTTGTGGGTCTTACCGGTGTAGTAAAGAATACGCTCCGTAGTGGTGGTCTTACCAGCATCGATGTGGGCCATGATGCCGATGTTGCGGAGGTCTTTAAGATTGTACTTAGTCTTAGCCATTTGTTTGCTACTCCTGAATTCCGACTAGAAGCGGTAGTGGGAGAAGGCGCGGTTGGCCTCAGCCATCTTGTACAGGTCCTCGCGGCGCTTGACGGATGCACCTACGCCGTTAGTTGCGTCGATGATCTCGTTTGCAAGACGCTCTGCCATGGTCTTCTCTTTACGGCTACGGCTGAAAGTGACCATCCAGCGGATAGCAAGAGTGGTTGCACGGCGGGAGTTGACCTCCATTGGTACCTGATAGGTAGCGCCACCAACACGCTTAGGCTTAACCTCGAGTGTTGGGCGAATGTTATCCATGGCCTTCTTGAAGACAGTGAGGGCGTCCTCGCCAGTCTTCTCTGCAACGATATCAAATGCACCGTAGACAATGCGCTCTGCGGTTGCCTTCTTACCGTCGAGAAGGACCTTGTTAATAAGCTGGGTTACCAGACGATTGTTGTAGACGGCGTCAGGCATAACCTCACGACGTACTGCTGCTGCGCGACGCGGCATATTAATCTCCTAAGAACTAGTTCGAGTAGTGGACGTGATTACTTAGCACGCTTAGTGCCGTAACGGGAACGGCTCTGAGCACGATTCTGTACTGCTGCGCAGTCGAATGCACCGCGAACAACCTTGTAACGAACACCAGGAAGGTCACGGACACGGCCGCCACGAACCAGAACAATGGAGTGCTCCTGGAGGTTGTGGCCCTCACCAGGAATGTAAGCGGTTACCTCAATGCCGTTAACAAGACGAACACGAGCAACCTTACGGAGTGCTGAGTTAGGCTTCTTTGGCGTAGTGGTGAAAACGCGGGTGCAAACACCACGCTTCTGTGGGTTGTGCTGAAGAGCGGCGTTCTTAGACTTTGATTTGACGCTCACGCGGCCCTTACGTACGAGCTGGTTAATAGTAGGCAAGATCTTCTCCTTCTTATACCTATCTACCTGCAGTTTTACATATTCGAAAGGCGACACAGCACTGTCCCCTTGGAATTACGCAGGGAAGTACTTTACGCTGATGAAAGCCACATGTCAACATACCACCGTACCGGGCGTATCTATACTTCACAGAAACCACACGAGTAGCAAATATTAGTTCTAGATAAAGGAGTCTTTGTTTTCAAAAACTATACATTTGGCGAGAAATACCTTGATTAAGGACGACTCTAAGCTCAAGAGACCAACTTCAAAACAGCAATTACTTCTTCGCCGTCTTTCTCGCCCGTCTCAACAAATCCGTATGAGCGATAGAGATCTTGCGCGACCTTATTTTTTGGTTCATAGGAAAGCCAACAAAACTCTGCTTTTCCGCAGGGAAAAGTACGTATAAACTCCAACGCAAGCATGAGCGCTTCTTTGCCGTATCCCCTTCCTTGGAATTTTGCGTCAATCATCAAACGTCGAAGATCGTAATTATTTTGAGCTATTGCTGGAGCTTTGTCCCAGCTGCTATCTGTGCCAAAACCAATCATCAAAAACCCTATTGGTAAATCATTCTTGTATATACCAAAAGGAAAAATCTGTCCACTTTCTGCCTTGGCTATATAGGCTTCAATAAGACTTATATCATTTCCAGCAACAAAACTTTGCTGGTCCTCGGACACCTTGAGCTTAAGAATGTCCCACACGTTTCTTCCGTTTATGTGCTGAAGACTTACCATAAGGTATCAATCAAAAGTTCATTGCTTGTTGAAAATCAAGGCACCAAAAACTTCTAATGTTCTAGTGCTGATGAGCAGCGTGAGCAAGACCGACGCTAATAAGCGTAATGACGTGATCATCTGCAAGAGAATAAATGACGCGACGACCATCTCTTTTTGCAGTTACCAGACCGCGATCTCGTAAAAGGCGAAGCTGGTGAGATGTAGCAGACTGGGAAACAGAAAGAAGTTCCTGCAGTTCAGTTACGCTTTTCTCGCCCAAAAGAAGAGCTCCCAAAATCTGGAAACGTGTAAAGTCAGAAAGCGCATCATAAATTTGAGTGGCATCGTAGACGATATCGTCATTAGTGAGAAACTCGTGCAGTTTTTCTTCAGTAACGCACTCGCAGATAGCGTGTGTGTGCTCGCACTCGTGAGAATGATCAGCCATGATACTTCCTACTCTTTACAACACAAAGCTCCGCTTACACGGGCTTCTATCTAAATATGGTTTGTAATGCTCTTTAGTATATACCGACTCCGCGTCGTGGAAGCCTATAAAAAGAGGACTCCAGCTAACGGCTGAAGTCCTCTTGTGTATCGGAGGTAGCCTCCGAAAGGTTTGATGTATCAGACGAGAGTACTACTCGTCATCCCCTGCCTCAGCATCCATACGGACTACCTGGTTGAGAAGGTCATCCAGAGAACCAAGGTCCTCGTTGATTACGTCAGGGTCAACCTCATCAGAAGATGCACCAATGAGTGTCTCGGTGTAATCAGAGTGAGTAGATGGAGCTGCAGAGCCCAGCATCAGGCCGCCATCGCCTTCTGGCGAGAAGACCATGTTAAGCAGCTGAGAAAGATCCTCAGAGTCTGCCTCATCCTCTTCTGGCTCAAGGATGTAGAGGAGGTTACGAGCCTCAAGGCCATCGCGGAGCTCCTCGATTGCCTTTGCACCAATACCATCGATGCGAAGCAGGTCTTCCTCGGTCTTACCAATCAGATCGCCTACGGTCTCAATGCCAACCTCGCTGAACTTGTTGGTCCAACGCTGTGACACGCCAAGATCGTCGAAGAGATACAGCTTTGCATCCTCGCTTGAAAGCGTACGGCCATTCTTGGAGTAAACGCCACCGTTGTAATCCTCGTTGACCCAGTCAAGCTGCTTAGGAAGCTGCTCCTCGATGTCCTTAAGCTCTGCTGGTGCCCAGTCTGGAAGAGACTTAGCAAGAGAAGAGGTTGGGCCATCAATCCTGGTGCCGTGGTACGTGAGCTCAACATCGCTGTATGCGGACAGACCTGTACCTGCAGGAATCTGCTTACCAACAATAACGTTGGACTTGAGGTCAAGCAGGTGGTCGACATCGCCCTCAATAGCAGCAGAAGTAAGAACGCCTGCAGTACGAATGAAGGATGCGCTGGAAAGCCAAGAATCAATAGAGCTTGCAACCTTCAGAGTACCAAGGATTGCGGGCTCTGCCTCTGGTGGAGTACCACCAGCGAGGGCAATGTTCTGGACAGTCTCTGCGAATACGTAGCGGTCCACATACTGGCCAAGCAGGTACGAAGAGTCACCTGGGTTGGTAACCCTGAACACGGCGAAGCATCTGACGTGCGATAACCTCGATGTGCTTATCGTTGAGTTCTACACCCTGGGAGGTATAGACGTCCTTAACGGACTCAACGAAGGTATGCATGGTGGACTCAATGTCAGTAAGTCGACGGAGCATACGGAAGTTGACGAAGCCGCGGGTAATCTGATCACCAGCACGGACAACAACGCCATCCTCAATGCCAGGCATGAAGCGGACGGATGCAGGTACACGCCACTCCTCGATAATGCGGGAAGCATCGTCTGCGTCAACAATACGTAGCAGGTACTCGGTGGTCTCTGGGGTAATGTGAAGAACACCAGAAACAGGAGCCAGGTCAGCCTCGCGGCCAAGAATCTTCTCGTTGACGTTGCCGACGACGTCGAACATACGAGCAACGGTAGGAAGACCCTGCGTAATATCGTCTGCGCCTGCAACACCACCGGAGTGAATGGTACGCATGGTCAGCTGAGTACCAGGCTCACCAATGGACTGAGCTGCGATAATACCAACTGCAGTACCAATGTTGACAGGACGACGAGTGGAAAGATCCCAACCGTAGCACTTCTGGCAGACACCGTACTTAGACTTACAAGTTAGAAGCGCGCGGAGCTGAACCTTAGCAAGGCCGTGCTCAACAAGACGCTCAAGATCCTGCTTAGACTCAACATAGCCACCAGCTGGGATAAGAACCTCGCCAGTGTTTGGATCACAGACATCCTCAAGGGTGCAGCGGCCAATCAGGTCAGTATCAACAGAAGTCTGACCAGGCTTAATCAGAGGATAGGTAACTGCCTCATCAGTGCCGCAGTCCTCCTCGCGGACAATGACGTCCTGTGCAACGTCAACAAGTCGACGAGTCAGGTAACCAGAGTCGGAAGTGTGGGACGCGGTATCTACCAGGCCCTTACGAGCGCCGTAGGTAGAAATGAAGTACTCAAGAGGCTCAAGACCCTCGCGGAAGTTTGCCTTAATTGGAAGGTCGATGGTTTCACCGGACATATCCGCCATCAGGCCTCGCATACCAGCAAGCTGGCGAAGCTGCGTCTTAGAACCACGAGCTCCAGAGTCAGCCATCATGTAAATTGGGTTATCCTCTGCAAAGCCTGCAAGCATCTCAGAGCCGAGAAGATCGGTGCACTCGGTCCATGCGTTAACAACCTCAACGTGACGCTCTCGTTCGGAGAGGAAGCCGTCCTCGTAGTACTCGTTGATCTGGTCAACGCGGTCCTGTGCTTCCTGAAGAAGCTGTGGCTTGTGCTCAGGAATAACTGCATCCCAAACAGAAACGGTCAGACCAGCAAGAGTTGCGTAGTGGAAACCGGTCTTCTTAATGTTGTCCAGAATTGGCTCAACATCAGCCATTGGGTAACGGTCGCAGCAATCATTGACCAGAATGCCAATGTCGGACTTGACCATCTTGTAATTGATGTATGGGTAATCCTCTGGGAGGCACTGGCGGTTGAAGATAATGCGACCAACGGTGGTCTCAAAACGCTTGGTTCCGTCAGTAACGTCCAGGTCCTCATATTGACCGCGACCAGTCATAACGCGGAAGATAGCGCGATCGCTACCAGCAACGTTAGCATCCTTAGAGCTTACACGGACAACAACTTTTGCCTGAAGATCAAGGTCACGGTTGGCCTCAATTGCCAAAAGAGCATCCTCAAAGCTTGCAAAGGTAAGCGTCTTAGCGTCTTCACCGGTCTTCTCGGAAGTGAGGTAGTAGACACCAAAGACCATATCCTGAGAAGGAACAGTCAGAACCTTACCAGAAGCAGGGCTTCTGAGGTTGTTGCTGGAGAGCATCAGAATGCGAGCTTCTGTCTGTGCCTGGGTAGAAAGTGGCACGTGAACAGACATCTGATCGCCGTCGAAGTCTGCATTGAATGGTGCGCAGACCAGTGGGTGCAGGTGGATTGCCTTACCCTCAACAAGGACTGGCTCAAATGCCTGAATAGACAGACGGTGAAGGGTAGGTGCGCGGTTGAGAAGAACGAGGCGATCCTGAATGACCTCATCAAGAACGTCCCAGACAACTGGGGTACCACGGTCAATAGCGCGTTTTTGCGCCCTTAATGTTTTCAACCTTGCGGAGCTCAACCAAACGACGCATGACAAATGGCTTAAAGAGCTCAAGTGCCATAGCGGATGGAAGGCCGCACTGGTGCAGCTTCAGGTGTGGGTCAACAACAATGACGGAACGGCCAGAGTAGTCAACGCGCTTACCCAGAAGGTTCTGACGGAAGCGGCCCTGCTTACCCTTAAGAGCCTCAGCAAGAGACTTCAGAGGACGTCCACCACGACCAGTGACAGGACGACCGCGGCGACCGTTATCAAACAGAGCGTCAACGGACTCCTGAAGCATGCGCTTCTCGTTGTTAACAATGATGGAAGGCGCGTCAAGGTCAAGCAGGCGCTTAAGACGATTGTTACGGTTGATAACACGACGATACAAATCGTTTAAGTCGGAAGCTGCAAAACGGCCACCATCAAGCTGAACCATAGGACGAAGATCAGGTGGAATAACTGGTACAACGTCAAGAATCATGTTAGCTGGATTGTTGCCACCCTTAAGGAAGGCATCAACAATCTCAAGGCGTTTAATGGCCTTCTCGCGCTTCTGCTTCTGAGCATCCTCATTGGCGATAATAGCGCGGAGCTCCTTGGCCTCTTTCTCAAGGTCAATGTTAGAGAGAAGGTCGCGGATAGCCTCTGCGCCCATGCCACCCCTTGAAGTAGATGCCATAGTAGCGCTTAAGCTCGGAGAACAGACCCTCATCGGAGATGAGCTCTCTAGTCTCTAGCTGCATGAACTTCTCGAAAGCCTCACGACGAAGCGTCTTCTCTTCCTCGTACTCTTCCTCAAGATCAGCGACGCCTGCGCGAATCTCGTCCTCAGACAGAGGCTCAAAATCGCCAAACTCGTCGTCCTGTGGCTGGCCCTGCTCACGAAGGCGTGCGATCTGATCGTCACGCTCTGCATCAAGCTCTTCAAGGTCTGCTGCAAGCTCCTCACGAAGATCGTCTACGTCTGCCTCACGTGCCTCAGTATCAACACTGGTAATTACGTAAGATGCAAAATAGAGGACTTTCTCGAGGTCCTTGCTCTTGATATCAAGAAGACGTGCCAGAGGGAAGCTGGTTGGGCTCTTGAAGTACCAAATGTGGCTTACAGGAGCAGCAAGCTCGATGTGGCCCATGCGGTCACGACGAACCTTTGCGGTGGTTACTTCAACACCGCAGCGCTCGCAGGTAATGCCCTTGAAGCGAATGCCTTTGTACTTACCGCAGGCGCACTCCCCAGTCCCTTACAGGTCCAAAGATCTTCTCGCAGAAAAAGGCCGTCCTTTTCTGGCTTAAGGGTACGGTAGTTGATGGTCTCAGGCTTCTTTACCTCGCCAAAGGACCAACCGCGAATATCATCAGCAGACGCTAGAGAAATTTTAATAGCGTCAAATTCAGTGGAATCAAAGTCTGCCACAGTCGCTACTCCTTATCGGTGGTCGCGTCGCCTACAAGTGCGGATGCACCCTCAGCGTCTTGGGACAGGTCGGAAGCGGTTACCTCAGTAAAGCCAAGGTCGTTGAGGATCTCAACAGCGTTCTTCTCCTCAGGATCTGTGACCTTTGCGGTATTTGCACGCTTACGATAGGAGATTGGCTCAATGTCAAGTGCCAGGGAGCGAATCTCTTTGACCAGAACCTTGAAGGACTCAGGAATTCCTGCAGTAGGAATGTTCTCGCCCTTAACAATGGACTCGTAGGTCTTAACACGGCCGTTGGTATCGTCAGACTTAACGGTGAGAATCTCCTGGAGGACGTTAGCAGCACCGTATGCATACAGTGCCCAAACCTCCATCTCACCAAAGCGCTGACCGCCGAACTGTGCCTTACCACCCAGAGGCTGCTGGGTAACAAGAGAGTAAGGACCAGTTGAACGTGCATGGATCTTATCGTCAACCATGTGGCCGAGCTTCAAGATGTAAGAAACACCAACGGTAATTGGGCTCTTAAAGGCCTCACCGGTACGACCATCGTAGAGAGTAGTCTTGCCACGCTCGTTGAGCTGTGGAACAAACTCTTCACGCATGTCCTCGCCATACTCCTTGAGAGCCTTGTTGATCATGTTGATGTTGGTACGACGCATAATCTCTGCAACAGACTCATCAGTAGCACCGTCGAAGAGTGGTGTCGCAACAGGGATTGGGCCTTCGACGTAACGCTTGGAATCTGCGTCATCGTCATCCCAACCGTGTGCAGCGCCCCAGCCAAGGTGGCACTCAAGCAGCTGACCAACGTTCATACGGGAAGGAACGCCCAGTGGGTCGAGAATAACGTCTACTGGGGTACCGTCTGCCATGTAAGGCATGTCCTCAACAGGAAGAACCTTACAAATGACACCCTTGTTGCCGTGACGACCAGCAATCTTATCGCCCTGCTGAATCTTTCTGCGCTGAGCAACAAAGACGCGGACCAGGTCATTTTACTCCTGGAGGCAGGTCGTCTCCAGCCTCACGGCTGAAGCGAACAACGTCAACAACGCGGCCGTAGGAGCCGTGTGGCATCTTAAGGGACGTATCGCGAACGTCGTGTGCCTTAGCACCGAAGATTGCGCGAAGCAGGCGCTCTTCTGCGGTCAGAGCAGTCTCACCCTTAGGAGTGACCTTACCAACCAAAAATATCGCCAGGGCCAACCTCTGCACCAATGCGGATGATACCGTCATCGTCGAGATTTGCGAGCATGTCCTCACCAAGGTTTGGAATCTCGCGGGTAATCTCCTCAGCACCAAGCTTGGTATCACGAGCATCAATCTCGTGACGGGAAATATTAACGGAGGTCAGAAGGTCTTCCTGAACAACGCGCTCAGAGACGATGATACCGTCCTCGTAGTTGTAGCCTTCCCATGGCATGTAAGCAACGGTAAGGTTTGCACCAAGCGCCAACTCAGAGTGGTCAACAGATGGACCATCTGCGATTGGCTGGCCTTTCTCAACCTGCTGTCCAACCGTAACAATTGGACGGTGGTTGATGCAGGTAGACTGGTTGGAGCGCTCGTACTTAGGAAGATCATAGCGCTGAGAACCATGCTCATCGGAATAAATAACAACGTGAGCTGCGTCTACCTCGGTTACCTCGCCTGCAAACTCTGCGCAAATAAGCTCACCAGAGTCCAGAGCTGCGCGGCCCTCCATACCAGTTCCAACAAATGGAGCGTGGGACTGAATCAGGGCACTGCCTGACGCTGCATGTTTGCACCCATGAGGGTACGCTTTGCATCGTCGTGCTCAAGGAATGGAATGAGGTTAGCTGCGACGGAGAGGAGCTGACGTGGAGAAACGTCCATGTAGTCAACGTCCTCAACAGGAACCTGTGCAGGTGCACCGAAGGAACCGTCGAAGTCGCGGGTACGTGCAATAACGCGGTCTGCATCAACAATCTTGCCGTCTGCGTCAACCTCAACAAACTTCTTAGACTTAGAGTCAATTGGGGTGTTAGCAGGAGCAATAATGTGATTCTCCTCCTCGTCTGCAGTCATCCAGACAATGTCGTCAGAGACAACACCGTCTGTAACCTTACGATAAGGAGCCTCGATGAAGCCGTACTCGTTTACGTGTGCGTACAGTGCCAAGGAGCCGATAAGACCAATGTTTGGTCCCTCAGGAGTCTCGATTGGGCACATACGGGAGTAGTGCGAGTTGTGAACGTCGCGGACTGCGGTAGGAACGTTAGTACGACGGCTGGAGCCGGACTTGTGTCCTGCAAGACCGCCAGGTCCCAGAGCAGAAAGACGACGCTTGTGAGTCAAACCAGCAAGTGGGTTTGCCTGGTCCATGAACTGCGAAAGCTGAGAAGAACCGAAGAACTCCTTGATTGCAGCAACAATTGGACGGATGTTGATCAGAGACTGTGGAGTGATATCGTCTGCGTCCTGAGATGCCATGCGCTCACGGACAACACGCTCCATACGGCTCATACCAATGCGGAACTGGTTTTGGACCAGCTCACCAACGGTACGAACGCGGCGGTTGCCAAAGTGATCAATGTCATCAAGGTGCTTAGACTCGTCACCCTGCTTGAACAGCAAGCAGGTACTGAAGAGCAGCAACAATGTCCTCGTGAGTGAGAACACGTTTATCTGCATCAATCTCTTCAGAGAGCTTCTTGTTGATCTTATAACGGCCAACGCGAGCAAGGTCATAGCGCTGCTCGTTGAAGAAGAGACCGTCAAGCAAAGAACGGGCGGAGTCAACGGTTGGTGGCTCGCCTGGGCGCTGACGACGATAAATCTCAATAAGAGCATCCTCACGTGTGGTTGCAACGTCACGCTCAAGCGTGTTGCGAACAACATCGGAATCACCGAGGAGTGAGAGAATCTCGTCATCGGAGACAGCAATGCCAAGTGCACGGAGGAAAACAGTAGCGCTCTGGCGACGCTTGCGATCAATAGAAACGACCAGGTGGCCGCGCTTATCAACCTCAAACTCAAGCCATGCACCACGCGCAGGAATGAACTGAGCCTTGTGGACCAAGACACCGTTGTCCATCTCTGACGAGAAGTACACGCCAGGTGAACGAACAAGCTGAGAGACCACAACACGCTCAGAACTGTTGATGATGAAGGTACCACGCTCGGTCATCAGTGGGAAATCACCCATGAAGACGAGCTGCTCCTTCATCTCACCGGTCTCTTTGTTGACAAAACGGACGTCAACAAAAAGAGGTGCTTGATATGAAATGTCTTTTGCACGACACTCTGCCATTGAACTGGCAGGGTCGCCGAACTGATGGTCACCAAAGGTGACCTGCATGGTTCCAGCGCTGTTCTCGATTGGTGAGAACTCAGCGAAGGACTCTGCAAGGCCCTCTCCCATAAAGCGCTCAAATGATTCCTTCTGTACAGAAATCAGATTTGGCAGCTCCATAGCTGCGGGAATCTTACTGAACGTCCTGCGTCCAGTATGCGCCTGAGGCGTGGTGAGGGAAGTCTTTTTAGCGGTAGACACCAGGTTGTCCTCCTTCAAAAGGGTGGAAGGTGGCAATTGTCGCAACCTAGTAATTTAGTCAAGATTTTAATGCGCGTCAACAGAAAAACACTTGATTTCTTGAGACATTTTGATTATATTATCGCGATTATGTTTTTTAACTGCGTAAACGTTATGTTGCAGGTAAATACCAAAATATCTCGCCTTTTGTATATATGAAGATTTTTATGAAGACATCTTTAGATTCAAAAATCATCTTCGGTAAACGGTGCTCCTCTGTTGCGTTGTTCCGCACAACGCTCCAAGCACACGAGCTTCTCGCCAGGCGCGGGTGCGAGCGCACGGGTTTCTCGCCTGGCAAACAAAAAGAGGCCAGACCGAAGTCTGACCTCTCCAGTAAGTAATATAAGAAGGACTTACTTAAGGGTGACGGTTGCGCCAGCCTCCTCGAGCTGAGCCTTAGCAGCCTCAGCGTCCTCCTTCTTAGCGCCCTCGAGGACAGCCTTAGGAGCACCCTCGACGACCTCCTTTGCCTCCTTGAGGCCAAGGTTGGTAAGAGCACGGACAACCTTGATAACACCGATCTTGTTGTCGCCGAAGCCCTCGAGAACAACGTCAAAGTTGGTCTTCTCCTCTGCCTCCTCAGCAGCGCCAGCAGCTGCAGGAGCAGCAGCGACAGCTACAGGAGCAGCAGCAGAAACGCCGAAGACGTCCTCAAGCTCGTGAACGAGCTCAGAAAGCTCGAGTGCAGGCATCTCTTTAAGGGCCTCAATGATCTCTTCTTTAGTGACAGCCATGTCAATTCTCCTTTTTGAATGATGTAGCCTTTGCTACATCTGGGCAAAAGCCCGGCTTGTATGTGCGCGCTTGAGTGCGTTTACACTCTTACGCGGTTTGCGCCAATGCGCGGGTACAACAAAACGTTGCTTATGCAGCGTTTTTTTCTGATCTGCGACTGCAGAAAGAGCGGTTGCGAGTCCACGTGCAGGACCAGCGCAAACCCTGTGCAATACCAGTAAGTGGGCTTGCAACAACGAAGACAAGCTTGGCGATGAGCTCCTCGCGAGAAGGAAGATCTGCGTAAGCCTTTGCCTCGTCAGCAGTAAGTGCCTGACCATCAGCGATACCACCAATGAACTCAACTTTCTTGAGCTTCTTGGCCTGATCCTTGATGATCTTAGCGGCCTCGACAGGATCATTCTCATAGAAAACGTATGCGCAGGTACCGGCGAGCATCTCGTCAATCTCTGGCATACCAGCGTTCTTAAGAGCAATCTTGACGATGTTGTTCTTATAGACCTTCATGTGAGCGCCTGCTGCGGTAAGTGCGCGGCGAAGCTCCTGAGTCTCCTTTACGGAGAGACCACGATAGTCGATAACAAACAGGCCCTTGGAGTTGTCGAGAGAAGCGGAAACCTTCTCGAGCAAATCAAGTTTAGACTGAGCTGGCATGTAGTACACCTCCTTTATCATGTCTCAGGCACGAGCGCCAACAGGTGCGGCCCTCACATGAAAAAGACCCCACTTTGGCAACCAAAGCGGGGTCTGGATGTACTAATCTCAAGACCACCTCGGCAGGCGGGAATTCCCATTAAGCCTTGGATTCAAGGCGCCGGCTGTCTTTGGCAGCGAACGTGCAACTACAAGACGTCTGTCTTGCGTTGGATATTGTGCAGCAAAAAAACTATCCAAGTCAAGGTTGCGTGTACAATTTCTTTTCTCTTCACAAAAATTTGACGAGAAAGACGGCTGTGTTGAGGCCACAACTCAAACGCGGCACAATTGCACCTTAGTCGCAGACCACCTATGCCGACCACACGCTTCAAACCGCATACACGCTTCAAGAAAAATCCGGTACCTGCAAGCAGATACCGGATTAAACGTGCTAGGTACTTCTAAGCGTTTAGCTTAGTCCTCCATGAGGTTACGAACCTTGGTTGGATCAACCTTGATGCCAGGGCCCATAGTAGAGGAAATAGCAACGGTCTTGACGTACTTACCCTTAGCGCTGGATGGCTTGACGCGAATAATCTCAGAGAGAAGTGCGCCATAGTTCTCAACAAGCTGCTGGACCTCAAAAGAAGCCTTACCGATTGCAACGTGGCAGATACCAAAACGGTCTGCACGATACTCAACACGACCAGCCTTGAGCTCGTTAACCATCTTTGCAACATCCATGGTAACGGTGCCAAGCTTAGGGTTAGGCATGAGGCCACGAGGACCAAGAACGCGACCAAGACGACCAACCTTACCCATCATCTGAGGGGTTGCGATAGCTGCATCAAAGTCAAGCATGCCCTTCTCGACCTCTGCGATGAGCTCGTCGCCACCGACGATATCAGCGCCAGCTGCCTCAGCCTCGCGGGCCTTCTCGCCCTCTGCGAAGACTGCAACGCGAACGGTCTTACCAGTGCCGTGAGGCAGAGAAATGGAACCGCGGACGTTCTGGTCAGCCTTACGAGTATCGACACCAAGGCGAATTGCTACCTCAATGGTCTCGTCAAACTTAGCAGTTGCAAGCTCCTTAGACAGGATTACTGCCTCTTTTGGGCTGTAGAGGTTTGCACCGTCTACCTTGGCAACTGCATTCTTGTAGTTCTTTCCGTGCTTAGGCATTATGTACCTCCTGTGGTTAGCGGGCGTCTGCCCTCCCACTCCTGCATCTTCCGTCCGCAGCTGCTCCCTCTTGGCGAGAAACCCAACTACGTGCACTAACGTCGGATGCTCTGACAAAAACAACCGTCAGCCACACAAAATGGCTGACGGGAGTAAACACTACTCGGCGATGGTTACACCCATGGAACGAGCGGTACCAGCGACGATCTTCTTTGCAGCCTCAATGTCGTTTGCGTTGAGGTCAGGCATCTTGATCTCAGCAATCTTGGTGAGCTGCTCCTGAGAGAGCTGGCCAACCTTATCGCGCTGAGGAACACCGGAACCACCCTTGAGGTGAAGCTCCTTCTTGATGAGCTGAGCTGCTGGAGGAGTCTTGGTTACGAAGTCAAAGGAACGATCCTCGTAAACAGAAATCTCGACTGGGATGATATCGCCAGCCTTGTCCTGAGTTGCAGCGTTGAATGCCTGGCAGAACTGCATAATGTTGACCTGTGCAGCACCCAGAGCTGGTCCTACTGGAGGAGCTGGGTTTGCCTGGCCTGCAGGAATCTGCAGCTTAATAAAGTTAACAACCTTCTTTGCGGGCATGTTAAGCCTCCTGTTTGAATTCTTGTGAGTCTATTCTCGCGCACTCCCGAGAAGCAATCCACAAGGGACGAGAAGTGCGGGATAAGCCGTTAGTTACTAGTCTATCAGGGAAATCTGATCCATGGTGAGCTCAACCGGAGTCTCGCGACCAAAGATAGTGAGCATAACCTTAATCTTGCCGGACTCTGCGTTGACCTCAGAAACAGTGCCATCAAAGTCAGCGAGAGGACCAGAAAGAACGTGAATTGCCTGACCGACCTCAATATTGGTTGCTGTACGCTTAGGTACAGGGCTACCCGTCTTCATGCCGCCACGACGCATAATCTTATCGAACTCATCGCGACGTAGAGGAACTGGCTTGCCGTCAATGCCAACAAAACCAGTTACGCCTGGAGTGTTGCGAACAACAGCCCAGGTATTATCATCTAACTCCATGCGAACAAGAACATAACCTGGGAAAACCTTAGACTCTTTGGTCTCGCGCTTACCACCGTCTTTGACCTCAGTGACTTCCTCGGTAGGAATCTGAATATCAACAACAGCACGCTCAAGGCCATAGGTCTCAATACGGTGCTCAAGGTCTGTCTTTACCTTGTTCTCATAACCTGAATAAGTGTGAACTACATACCAGCGCTTAGCCATTGATTATCCCCTCAGTCCAGTAAAGGCGACGAGACCAGCAACAATGCCAGTATCAACCAGCCAAGTTACCAAGCCAAAGAAAATGATTGTTGCAATTACGGCTACAGAGAAGCCAGCAAGCTCTGAGCTTGAAGGCCACACAACGCGGTGCATTTCTGTACGAACGCCTGCAAAGTAAGCACCCAGGCGGCCAAAGAAGCCAGGGTTAGCGTTACGCTGAATGGACTTCTCCTGCTTCTTTGCCTCGGCCTTAGCAGCCTTAGCAGAAGCCTCAGGAGTAGCTTCAGCCTGAAGAGCCTCACGCTGGGCGCGCTCTTCAGCGCGAGCTTTACGTACGCTCCTCTTATTACGCTCCTTATTTGCCATCCCACGCTCCCTTGGATGTTATATACCTACATACAAACCGGCCTACCCTTATGGGAAGGCCGGTGAAGTTATCTGGCAGGCCAGGAAGGACTCGAACCCTCAACAAACGGTTTTGGAGACCGCCGCTCTACCATTGGAGCTACTGGCCTAGAACGAACCCACCAAGCCTAGCGGGTCTCGCGATGTACCGTGTGCTTGTGGCACCATGGGCAGTACTTCTTCAACTCCATACGATCTGGGTTGTTGGACTTATTCTTGTCCGTAGTGTAATTACGACGCTTGCACTCAGTGCAGGCGAGAGTAACGAGTGTACGCATTGATCCTCCTGAACACGGTCACGAGATGTATTCTCGAAATGTGACGCGGTTGCTTAGGTTAGCACCCATCACCCAGAGATGTCAATACTTTTCTCTAATTACTCTAGGCGTTCACATAAAAATTTTCTGGACAAAAAACCCGGCGTGCAAAGAGCACGCCGGGCACATTAGCAACTTTAAAAGAAGTTACTCGATGACGGTGGAAACACGGCCATCGCCGACGGTGTGGCCACCCTCGCGGATAGCGAACTTCAGACCCTGCTCAAGAGCGATTGGGTGAATGAGCTCGCAGCCAACGGTGATGTGGTCACCAGGCATAGCCATCTCTACCTTGCCACCGTTTGCATCGGTGAGCTCGTAGATATCGCCGGTTACGTCAGTTGTACGGAAGTAGAACTGTGGACGGTAACCAGAGAAGAATGGGGTATGACGGCCGCCCTCTTCCTTGGTAAGAACGTAAACCTCACCGGTGAACTTCTTGTGTGGAGTAACTGAACCAGGCTTGCAGAGAACCTGACCGCGCTCGATATCCTCACGCTTAACGCCACGAAGAAGAATACCAACGTTGTCGCCAGCCTCGCAGAAGTCCATGGTCTTACGGAACATCTCAATGCCAGTAGCAACAGACTGCTGAGTAGGCTTAATACCAACAATCTCGACTGGCTCGTTGAGCTTGAGCTCACCACGCTCAACACGGCCGGTAGCAACGGTACCACGACCAGAAATGGTCATGACGTCCTCGATTGCCATCAGGAATGGCTTCTCGTTGTCACGAGCAGGTGTTGGGATGTAAGAATCAACGGTGTGCATGAGCTCGCGGACGGACTCCATCCACTTCTCTTCGCCGTTAAGAGCACCGAGGCGGAACCACGAACGATTGGAAGATCGTCACCTGGGAAGTCGTACTCGGAGAGAAGGTCACGGGTCTCCATCTCAACGAGGTCGATGAGCTCGTCGTCATCAACCATGTCGCACTTGTTCAGGAAGACGATGATGTAAGGAACGCCAACCTGACGTGCAAGAAGGATGTGCTCACGAGTCTGAGCCATAGGACCGTCGGTAGCAGCAATAACGAGGATTGCGCCGTCCATCTGAGCTGCACCAGAAATCATGTTCTTGATGTAGTCTGCGTGGCCAGGGCAGTCGACGTGAGCGTAATGGCGCTCCCAAGTCTCGTACTCAACGTGAGCAACGGAAATGGTAATACCACGCTGACGCTCCTCTGGAGCCTTATCGATGTTCTCGAAGGCGGTGAAGTCTGCCTTGCAGCCCTCGGTCTCAGAGAGAACCTTGGTGATAGCTGCGGTAAGGGTAGTCTTACCGTGGTCGACGTGACCAATGGTACCGATGTTTACGTGTGGCTTTGTGCGGTCAAACTTTTCCTTGGCCATTGCCAATCCTCCTTCTGGAACTAACCCTCGGGCTAGACCGTGGTGAAAAAACGTCTGTTTATACTCAACGGCGTAAATGTCTAGGACACGTACGCCGTAAAGAGTCTGGTACCGGCGACTGGATTCGAACCAGTGACGTCACGGGTATGAGCCGTGTGCTCTAACCAGCTGAGCTACGCCGGCATAAATGCCGCTTGAAACATGGAGCCCGCGACCGGATTTGAACCGGTGACCTCTTCGTTACCAACGAAGTGCTCTACCTACTGAGCTACACGGGCGTGGTGGGGATACTTGGACTCGAACCAAGGAACCCAGAGGGAGCGGATTTACAGTCCGCCGCAGTTGCCGCTGTGCCATATCCCCAAATGCCGTTTTCAAGCACTCTTGAAGTAATTAGTACGCTGTATCTTGCAGTTTAACGTACGCAGAAAGTCTAGTTGAACTTCTGTATTACCTCGTAAGCGGGAAAATATTACGATTGAATAAAAATCTTGTCAACGTAATCCACCCACCCGGGCGTATCTTATCAAATTTTTTCCACAATTCAAAGTGATTTTATCGACAAATTTCTTGGCAAATTTTTGTAAGTACACACGACCGTCTGCAGTGGCTGTTTGAACCTGCTTGCGATAATTCGTTTCCGTTGATTCTGTTTCTATATTCGTACGGACATTCACTTGCAAAGTTCCGTGAGAAAAAAATTGGCATGAAAAAAGCCAGGCAATGCCTGGCTAAAAATTCAAGTGGTGCCGCCACCAGGCTTCGAACCCGGGACCTACTGATTACAAGTCAGTTGCTCTACCAGCTGAGCTATAGCGGCATCAAGTGCAGAGGATATTCTATAGACTTTTCTGGCTTTGGTCTAGTCTCAATTTTCGAGAAATTTTTTTCTCCACAAACTGCCTGATGCGGCGTTTAGGAGTGCTTCCATTCTGTAGGAGCTAGCTTGGTGCAAATGCGCTGTCCACATGATCAAAAACCCAGGTAATTATGTGCGAGAATAACGTACGAAGGATCACGTAAGTCCTCGCGGACCCATGTCGACCTGCATCATAGATTTTTCAGTGTCGATTGATCCAAAACCCGGGTAATTATGTGCCCACCTGATCCAAAAGCGTGGTAATTATGTGCCGAAAGGCACATAATTAGGTGGGTTTTGGATCAAAATCGGGTTTCTCGACACATAATTAGTGTGCTTTTGGATTAATCGAGCTCCAAAAATCTACAAACGCATGTTTAGCGCCGTTTCACACACATAATTGCATCAGTTTTGGATTAGATATAAGCCTTAGCGAAAACAACTCGCTGCTCAGTGGTTGAGAAGACAGTGCTGCTGCACGGCACACCTGCCGAGAAACCCAGCCCGACAGCAACGCAGCCCGCTGACCTGGTCACCTATTTGCCCAGCAGCTTCCAGAGTTTCTCGCGCTGTTCTGGAGAAATGCGGTCTTCAAGCGTCATGCGCGTGCTGACCTGATCGCGATGCATCTCTTCGACAATGTTATCTGCCTGGGAAATCTCGTGGACCAGCGCTGCACTAGCAATGCGCGTAACCTCGCCGGGGCCAAAGCCGGCCGTAGCGCGAATGTCCCTATCCGACGTGACCAGAAATACCTTGCGACCAACTTCTCGCGCATCCGTGACTAGGCGCTCAATGACGCTGTCTGCGGACTCCCCTGTCTCGGAGAAGACCAGCTGCACGCCAGCGTGACTGCGTTCCGGACGGTCGTCGCTCACGTTTCCCTTGCCGTCAAACACAATAACGGCCTCGTAAGTGCTCTGCGCAAACGTAGCAACGTCAGAAATGAGCGCAAGTCGGGCGCGATAAAAGGGATCGGTGTTGAGGTGATAGGCTCTCTCAGCAGCGGTTTCTTGTGCAGAAGAGCCGCGTTCATCCAGCAGCGCCTCATAGCGAGGGGTTGCCAGCATGACGTTATAGCCATCAACCACAAGCAGCGATTTTTTTCTGAGCCATACCTTACGCTTCCTGAGCTTACGCTTCCTGGGTCCTGCGGAGCCACTCGTAGCACATGACCGTTGTTGCCTGAGCAACGTTCAGGGACTCTACCTGGCCAAACTGAGGAAGTTTGCACGTAAAATCGCACTTCTCGAGCATAAGGCGAGAAATTCCTGAGCCTTCAGAGCCCATGACAAGTGCAAGGCGGCCTCCCATAGGAGCCTCCCACACGGACTGAGTAGCGTGCTCGGTAGAGCCACATGTCCAAAAAAACCTGCGGTTTTAAGCTCTTCAAGAGCGCGCGGCAGGTTTGAAACCCTGAGCAATTGGCAGGTGAAGCACAGCTCCGGCGGAAGTCTTGTATGCTCCAACGCCAACTCGGGCGGCGCGAGCGTTTGCAATAACAACGCCGACTGCGCCAACTACCTCGGCACTTCTTACAATTGCACCAAAGTTTCCCTCGTCAGTGACGTGATCCAAGACCACAACCAGAGCGTTTTCTGAACCAGCGCGCTGGATGATTTCAGAGAGGTCAGCGTAAGCAAAAGGCTGCGTACGGACAATAACACCCTGGTGAGCGCCATGGCTTGAAAGCGAGTCAAGCACGGGCTTTGCAACACGCTCGACAGGAATACCCTCCTGCTCAAGCTGACGCGCAAGAGCCTCAATCTCTTGGTCTTTCTGCCCGCTTGCAGCTTGTACCAGTGCATTCTTCAAAGGAATACCAACGGTCAGCGCCTCTGCTACTGCGCGACGACCTTCGATAAGATCAGTTGCAGGCTTCTTGTTGCTGGGACGTCCGGCGCCAGCGCCTTGTTGACCACGGGTGCCCTGAGTTGCGCGACCGCCCTGTGCAGAGCGACCACCTTTTGAGCCCCTGACCATTCTTGGCGCCGAAATAACCGCCCCAGTCGGCAGCCTTCTTGGAGCCGCGACCTGCAGTTCCGCCGCGACCAGCAGCTCCCCCGCGACCTGCAGCCCCACCGCGGCCAGCGCCGCCGCGTCCGGCAGCGCCCTCGGAACGAGTGTTTTTTTAGAGGTAGAACGCTGATTTCTTGCCATAGTTAATCTGCCTTACGCTTTTAGTCGAGCGCCAGCGGCGGTATCTTCAATCAAAAGTCCAAGCTCGGCAATGCCGTCTCTAATTTGATCAGCAACTGCCCAGTTCTTCTGGGAACGAGCCTCCTGACGAGCAGCAAGCAAAGCCTCTGCAGCCTCGTCGGCTGACGCGCCCTCATAACCTGCTACCTGGGATGCAAGCGTCACAAGCTCCTCTGGTAAATCAGAGGTAGACGCCGCCTGAGTCAAATCAATTCCCCAAAGCTCCCGTGAGCTCGCACAACATATCTGCTGCACGGAGAACAGGACTTGCGCCAACGTTCTGACCAACCTCTGCAAGATACGTATTTGCAGCAGTTACCAGAGCAAAGATAGCAGCGAGTGCTCCTGCGGTATTAAAATCATCATCCATCTGAGCGTCAAACTCGCTCTGAGCTGTATTGATTGCCTCAGCAAGCGTGCTATCAGCGTCGGAAAGTTCGTGCTGAGCAGAAGACTGCTTGAAAGCCCAGCGGAGATTTGCAACGCAGGTCTTCATGCGCTCAAGCGTACCAACGGTACCCTCAAGGCGCTCAAAAGAGAAATCAAGTGGTGCACGATAGTGCGTCTGAAGCATCAAAAGTCTTACTGCATCTGCAGGGTACTTGTCCAAAACTTCCTTGAGTGTGTAGAAGTTGCCCAAAGACTTGGACATCTTCTCACCATCAACGCGAAGCATTCCGGTGTGCATCCAATAATTAGCGAGAGGAGCGTGCCAGGCACAAGATGCCTGCGCAGTCTCATTCTCGTGGTGAGGGAATACCAGGTCAGAACCACCACCATGAATGTCAATTGGAGTGCCCAGGTAGCGATGAATCATGGCGCAACACTCACTGTGCCAACCTGGACGACCTTCTCCCCAAGGGCTTGGCCAGCTAGGCTCACCAGGCTTTGCAGCTTTCCAGAGTGCAAAGTCAAATGGATCGCGTTTCTCGTCATTAACCTCAACACGCTCACCTGCGCGAAGCTGATCAAGATCGCGACCAGAAAGCACGCCATAGCCGTGGTCAGAACGGACCGAGAAGTACACGTCGCCCGAAGGCACCGCGTAAGCATAGCCCTGTTCAATCAAAGATTGAATCATCTGTAGCATGGCTTCAATCTCGTGCGTTGCGCGAGGGCGAATATCCGGATCCAGAATGTTGAAGCGGTGCATCTGCTCGATAAACGCCTGAGAAAAACTCTTCAGAAACCTCTTGAGCAGTCCTTCCCTGCTCAATGGCACGCTGAATAATCTTGTCGTCAACGTCAGTCAGGTTCTGAGCAAAGGTGACCTCACAACCCTTGTGCATCAGATAACGGCGAATAACGTCAAACGAGAGGAAGGTACGGGCGTTTCCGATGTGAATCTGATCGTAAACCGTAGGACCGCACACGTACATGCGGATTTTGCCCTCGTCGATTGGCTTTGAACTCTTCTTTTTTTATGCGTCTGAGTGTTATAGACAAGCATGCATACTCCTCGCAACCATTGTGTATTGGTGTAAGTATAAACGGTTCAACAAAAATGGCTATTTATCGCCATGTATAAAGCTCAAATTAACATCGTCCCAGCAGTACAACTGCCCAGGCAGCAATGCCTTCTTGAGTGCCCACAAAGCCAAGGCCTTCGGTGGTGGTTGCTTTTATACCAACTTTATCTGGCGAAACACCCATGACCTCTGCCATGCGGTTTCTCATAGCATCGCGATGAGGGAGCAACTTAGGTGCCTGAGCTGCAACAGTGCAATCACAATCCAGAAGTTCAAAGCCCTCATTACGAACAAGCTGCATAACATGGGACAGAAGCACCATAGAATCAGCACCCTCATAAGCAGGGTCTGTATCAGGAAAAAGCTGGCCAATGTCGCCTGCGCGCATGGCTCCTAGCAAGGCGTCCATAAGCGCATGAGTCAAAACATCGGCATCGGAGTGGCCGAGAAGACCTTTGGTGTGCTCAATTTTGATACCACCTAAGATAAGATCTCTACCCTCTACCAGACGATGAACATCGTATCCGTGGCCAATTTTAAGCTCTGGCATACTCACTCTACAACCCCACTTCCGGTTGCGCCTTCTACCAGGCGACGGCTGAGCGTAGCCTCAACAATTGCAAGGTCAGACGGGTACGTGACCTTCACGTTTTCTCGTTGCGACTCAACGCACAGCACGGTAAGACCAAGTCGCTCGACTAACGACGAGTCATCGGTTCCCTGATAACCCTCTTGTCGAGCCACCTCATGAGCTTCAAGAAGCGTACGCGTCTTAAACACCTGAGGGGTCTGAGCAGCCCAAAAAGTTGAGCGGTCAGGCGTATCTACAATGGTTGAACCGTCCACGCGCTTTAGCGTATCAGTTGCACGGTGAGCCAAAATTGCTCCCGCGATCTTAGGAGACTTACGAACCGTGCCAATGACCTGCTCAATGGTCTCTACCTCAATGAGTGGGCGCACCGCGTCATGAACAGAAACAAACTCATATCCAGCGGGCACTACCTGGAGTGCGTTGTAAACCGATTCCTGTCTCGTTGCACCAGACGTTGCAAAATGAACGGGCTTATGGAGCACAAGCTTACCCACGACACTCTCTTGAACTGCAGCGCGTTTCTCGTCAGAGCAAGCAATCACAAGGTGAGCCACGCTTGGTGCATGATCAAACGCAAGGATTGACCAGCTCATCAACGGAAGACCGCAAACAGAAATAAACTGCTTACCGTCAGGATATCCAAAGCGCTCGCCAATGCCGCCAGCCACAATGACGGCAACGGTATCGGCTTTTGCTCCATGAGTTGTGAGGCGAGAAGGACGTGGCTTTGACACGACCTTTGCGCAGGTGCTGCTTGCAGCCATTATTCTGACTTACCCCACATTCTGCGGAGACTATTAGCAAGTGCACCGGGGTTCTCGACACCCAGAGATTTGAGGCTAGACGTATCGTTTTCTGCAACGTGAAGCAGCTGCTGCAAGTTGTCGTAGGCGTCAACAATTCTAGCCGCAATCTCATCGTTGACCACATGAACGCGGGAAAGCGTGCGCAGGCCCAGAGGCTCCATGGATGCATCTTCTCCGCGACCATCGGAGTAGCCAAGAATCTGGCCAACGCTTTCTGCGGAGCGGAGCTCAGTGTTTGCTGTCTCGTGGAAGCGGCGGCGAATGGCGCGCGCTTCTTCAGCAGAAGAATCTACAGCGTAATCGCGAATCATCAGGTTATAAGCCTCGTCGATACCGCCCAAATATTCCTCGCGCTGCATAGCAGTGGTTTTTCCCTCGCTACCTAGCTCCAAAAGACAAGAATCAAGCTGGTCAGCGGCACTCAAAAGAACCTCAAATAGGTAAAAAATGCCTGCTACATCGCCCAGAGTGACGTAGTTATCAAGCTCAAGAGCGGTTAGGCGTAAAAGTGCACGATCAAGCTGCTGGCGTGTATTTTGCATAGCAACCGAAAGCTGGTTGACGGTAGACATAATGGCTGGTACTGACTTCAGCGGAATAACGTGACCATCAACGTAGACCGTAATCAACGAACGACGAGAAGACACTGCAATCACAATAGACTTGGTGAGCAAACTCATGCGAGCAGCAGTTCGGTGTCGAGTGCCTGTTTCTGCAGTTGGAAGCGTTGCATCAGGATTGAGGTGGAAGTTGGCACGCAGAATTCTGGTGAGGTCTTTGTCAACCACCACAGCGCCATCCATCTTGCAGAGCTCAAACAATCGATTTGCTGTGAAAGAAACATCAAGTTTGAAACCATCTCCGCCCGCAGCAAGAACGTTTTTCTGTATCTCCCACGCAATGAGGGCGCCCAAGCGGCCGGCGATAATCATGTCCAGTGCAACGCGGAGCGCTGTGCCAGGGGCAGTCATCTTCAGAGCGGTGGCAATACGGTCCTCGTTTTCTGTTGCGCTTGGATCAAGTTGCGTTGGCTCCATGGCTCTCCCTCAATTACTTGCAGCTTACAGGCTGTGTTTTGCGATCTGGTACGTTTACGGCTTCAATTTGTTTCAACATTTCAAGTATACGGTTTTGTTGCCGGCGCGTGTAGTGACGGTTTGAAGAAGACGGGTTTCTCGCCAAGAGAACTGTGCGTTTAGCTGCGATACAAAAAGACCCGAGGCAGAACCTCGGGTCAGAGCTAACTTACTCGGCAGAAGACATCAGGTCGGACGAGCCGCCTGCGCTACCCTGTGGCAGCGAGGATGGTCCCATACTGACATCCATCTGGTCAAGCTGCGCCATAGTCTCTTTCTTGCGAGGCTCAGGGATAACACCCGTGGTCTTGGTGAACACAAGCTTCTTGCCCTCAGCGTCAACATCAACAGCAACAATATCACCTGCGGTCCACTGACCAGAGAGAAGCTCCTCAGACAATGGGTCTTCGATCATCGACTGAATGGTGCGGCGTAGCGGACGAGCACCGTAGACAGGGTCGGTTCCGTCTTTGGCAATCAGGTCCTTTGCGGCTTCGGTGAGCTCAATGGACATGCCGTTGGCAATCAGGCGATCACGCAGCTCAAGAACCATGAGGTCAACAATGCCACGAAGCTGCTCGGTAGAGAGCGACTTGAAGACAACAATCTCGTCCACGCGGTTCAAGAACTCTGGGCGGAATCCACGCTTGAGCTCGGACATAACACGGCTGGTAATCTCTTTGTCGGAGAGTCCCTTAGAGCCTTCTGACGAGAAGCCCATAGTATTGGTGCGGGCAATCTCGCGAGCACCAATGTTGGATGTCATGATGACAACCGTATTGGAGAAGTCCACGTGGCGACCTTGGCCGTCAGTCAAGCGACCCTCGTCCAGAATCTGTAGCAAGATGTTGAAGACGTCTGGATGAGCCTTCTCAATCTCGTCAAAGAGCAGAACAGAGTATGGACGCCTACGAACAGCCTTAGTGAGCTCTCCGCCCTCATCGTAACCCACGTATCCTGGAGGTGCGCCAACCAGCTTAGCTACGGTGTGACGCTCCATGTACTCGGACATATCGTAAGATAGCAGGGCGTCTTCGGAGCCAAACAAGAACTCTGCCAGGGCTTTTGCAAGCTCAGTCTTACCTACACCGGAAGGGCCTAGGAAGATAAAGGAGCCGCCAGGGCGCTTAGGGTCTTTGAGAGGACTACGGCTTCTGCGGATTGCCTTTGCAACCTTAACAACAGCCTCGTCCTGACCAACAACACGCTGGTGAAGGATGTCTTCTGTACGAAGCAGCCTTGAAGCCTCAGTCTCGGTGAGGTTAGAGACAGGAACGCCGGTGATGCCAGAGACAACCTTTGCAATGTCGTCCTCGTCAACGGTAACAATGTTCTTGTCCAGCTGCTCGCGCCACTCAGTTTCTAGGTGATCCCTCTCTGCTACCAAGGATTTCTCCTGGTCGCGCAGACGAGCTGCCTGCTCAAACTCCTGAGCGCTTGCTGCCTCAGACTTCTGGGTACGAACGCGGAGAAGATCTGCATCTACCTGGGCAATCTCTGGTGGAAGGCTCATCTTGTGGATGCGAGCGCGGGCGCCAGCCTCATCAAGAACGTCGATTGCCTTGTCTGGCAGGAAGCGGTCCTGGATGTAGCGACTTGAAAGCGCAACGGCAGCCTTGATGGCAGCCTCGGTGTAGTGGACGTGGTGGTGCTTCTCGTAGCGATCCTGAAGACCGTGGATGATAGAAATGGTGTCATCGTTGTTTGGCTCGCCGATGTTGACAGGGCTGGAAACGCCTCTCAAATGCAGCGTCCTTCTCGACATGTTTACGATACTCTTCTGCCGTAGTTGCACCAATGACCTGGATTTCTCCACGAGACAGCGGTGGCTTAAGGATGGACGCGGCGTCGATGGAGCCCTCTGCGGAACCTGCGCCAATGACGGTGTGAATCTCATCAATGAAGAGGATGTCATTCTTGGATTTCTCCAGCTCAGCAACAACCTTCTTCATGCGGTCCTCAAACTCACCGCGATACTTAGAACCTGCTACCAGACTTGCTAGGTCAAGCGTCCAGACCTGCTTTCCGCGCAGGATGTCAGGAACGTTGCCAGAAGCAATGAGCTGAGCCAAGCCCTCAACAATGGCAGTCTTACCAACGCCGGGATCGCCCAGGATAAGTGGGTTGTTCTTCTGGCGGCGGGCAAGAACCTGCATGACACGCTCAATCTCGCGGTCACGGCCAATGACAGGGTCAAGCTTTTTATCTGCAGCAAGCTTAGTAAGGTTGCGGCCAAACTGCTCCAACATGGAAGCGTCGTCGTTTGCGTTAGGACGCATCTGACCAGCACCAACAGGCATGCCAAAGATGCCACCCTCAATGCGAGGCTCTGCCATACGAGGACCAGCTGGTGCATCTTCTGGAGTCTGAGCAACCAGCTCATCAACGGCGTTTCTTACGGCATCGCCCGAGACACCCATAGTACGCAGGGCATCCATAGCGCGACCATTACCTTCGGACACAATGCCCAAGAGCAGGTGTTCTGTTGCAATATAGCTTTGACCGTGGGTCATGGTTTCTCTGTATGCATCCTCAAGCACGCGTTTTGCGCGAGGAGTAAACGGAATATGGCCGCCAGGAATAGGGTCTCCTGCGCCCGTGGTAAGCTCTTTTACGGTTGCCAGGGCCTCATCATACGAGACCTCCAGCTTAGCCAAAGCCTGAGCAGCAATGCCCTCCCCCTCTTTGATGAGAGCAAGTAGCAGGTGCTCGGTACCAACATACATCTGGCCAAGACCGCGAGCCTCATCCTGAGCCAAGCTCATGACTTTACGCGCTCTGTCAGTGAATTTATCAAACATGTGCTGAAACCTCTCAAAAACTCTCTTGATTTGGATAGGTATGTACCCAAAAGGTTAAACCCACAATCACAAGAAACCGGTACCCGTAAAAGTGCAGGTACCGGTTTTTAATTGATGTGACTATCGTGTGAACACGAAGGATTTTAAGACAGGCGTGTCGCAAGCTTTCAAGTCTTATTGTGGGTATGTCGCGGGCGTTGAATCCGCAGTGCGCTCAAACTCTTAGCGCTTCTCAGGCTTGAGCTGTGGGAAGAGAAGGACGTCGCGGATTGAAGGCTGATCGCAGAAAAGCATCATCATGCGGTCGATGCCATAGCCAATGCCGCCCGCTGGTGGCATGCCGTACTCAAGTGCACGGATGAAGTCGTAATCGTACTCCATGGCCTCCTCGTCACCCTGACGCTTAGCCTCCATCTGGGCAGCAAAGCGCTCCTCCTGGTCAACAGGGGTCGTTGAGCTCGGAATATGCGTTTGCGTACTCTGCGCCGCAGATAATGAGCTCAAAGCGGTCGGTCAGACGAGGATCGTCTGCTTTACGCTTGGTGAGCGGAGAAACCTCTGCAGGATAATCGCAGACAAAGGTTGGGTTTACGATGCTCTTCTCGCCAAGCTCGTCGTAGATCTCAAACAACAGCTTGCCGGCCTGCCACTCTGGGTTCCACTCAATCTCATAGCGGTCCAGGACTGCACGGAGTTTCTCGACAGGGGTGTCAATGGAGAGCTCCTCGCCGGTGACCTCGGACGCAATCTCTGCCAGGGACGCGACGCGCCAGTTGCCGGAGAGGTCAACCTCGGTGCCCTGGTAGGTGATGACCTCGTGGCCCTCCTCGCAGCCGCAAGCCTTGCGGGCAATCTCCTGGAAGAGATTCTGGGACAGCTCGCGCATGCCGGCCAGGTCAGAGTAGGCGGCGTATGCCTCCATAGAGGTGAACTCTGGGTTGTGCGTGAGGTCGGTGCCCCTCATTTCTGAACTGACGACCAAGCTCGTAGACGCGCTCAAGACCGCCAACAAGCAGGCGCTTCAGTGGAAGCTCGGTTGCAATGCGCAGGTAGTTCTCGGTGTTCAGCGCGTTGTAGTGCGTGATGAACGGCTTTGCGTTTGCGCCGCCAAGAATCTCCTGGAGAACAGGGGTCTCAACCTCCATGTAGCCGTCCGCCTCCATGAACTGGCGGATGATGGAGATGATCTGAGAACGCTTGCGGAATACGTCGCGGACCTCGGGGTTCATGATGAGGTCAACGTAGCGCTGGCGATAACGGACCTCACGGTCGGTGAGGCCGTGGAACTTCTCAGGCAGAGGACGCAGCGACTTAGAGAGAACCTCCAGCGAGGTAACTGCCAGGGAAAGCTGGCCGCGGCGCGTACGCATGATAGCGCCGGTTGCGCCGATGATGTCGCCAAGGTCGAGAAGACCCAGGAGCTCCCAGTTCTTCTCGTCAAGGTTGTTGATGCGACAGAAAAGCTGAATCTGGCCGGTGTAGTCCTCTACCACGACAAACGCGATCTTGCCCTGGTTGCGGATGGCACGGACGCGGCCGGCCACGGAATAGACTTCCTCGCCAGTCTGGCCGTCTTCGAGGTCAGCATAGCGCTCCTCCAGCTCAGCGACGTGAGCGGTGACGGTGGACTTGATTGGGTATGGGTCAATGCCGGCGTCAAGCAGTGCCTGACGACGGACGCGGCGCTGAGCACGCTCGTCGTTGATGGAAGCCTCTGAGGTGACCTCGGTTGCGTCGACATTCTCGGCGGCGGTTGCGTCAGCGGCGGCCGAGCTACCAGCGATGTTGTTCTCTACTTCGGACATGTATCCTCCACGTAAAAACGCCCCGCGCCAGACGGACACGGGGCGACCAAAATCTTTTGTGCCAGTCTAGCGAGTAATAGAGGTAATGGTGTACTTCTTCACCTTGCCGTTTGGCGTGGTGAACTCAACCTCGTCGCCCTTCTTATGACCAATAAGAGCCTCGCCAGCTGGGGACTCGTTAGAGATCTTGTGCTCAAGGGAGTTAGTCTCAGTAGTACCAACAATTACATATTTAGTTGTCTTGCCTTTTTGCATCAGCAAGCTCGACGGTTGTGCCGATTGCAACGGTGACGTTGCGCTTGCTGCCGCCCTCGACAACCTTTGCGACAGAGAGAATCTGGCGAATCTCGTTGATGCGGGACTCGTTATGAGACTGCTCTTCTTTTGCAGCGTCATACTCGGAGTTCTCAGAAAGGTCGCCAAAACCACGGGCCTCTTTGATGCGCTCAACAATCTCGTCGTGTTTCTCGCCCTCACGATAAGCCAGCTCATCGACAAGCTTCTGACGGCCTTCTGGGGTAAGTACAATCTCTTTAGTAGTGTCCATCGTGTTCTTTCTGTTGATGGGTCAGTCAGTCTATACGTGTGAGATGGGGTTACTCAGCCTTTTTGGACTCTTCGTCCTCAACGAGCTCAGCCTCTGGCTCCTTGGCTTCTTCCTTGGTCTCAGACTCCATGCCCTCACGAACGCTCTTGACGGTCTCGCCGACAGCCTTGCCGAGCTTTGGAAGGTTCTTAGGTCCAAAGAGAACCATGACGATAACAACAATAATCAGAAGCTCAGGAATACCAAGTCCTAAAATCATATAAACCCCCAGAAAATCTTTTCCTGTAAAAGCGTTCAGAAAAAACGCCGTATCGGCTAGTATAACCGAGGGAAACCTTACTAACAAGGAATTAACATGGTCTTACATGATTTTTTTGGACATTTTTTTATCTGGTCAACCGTAGCGGGTCTTGCCGTTATTGGCATTTACCAGCTATTTCTGTTAATTCTGCGCGCTCGAGGCGTTTTTGTGACGCGTACAAAATTTGGCCTCACGATGATTTTTGACTCCGAGGACGCCGACGGTACGCCCATTAGGCTGCTCAACGTTAATGGCACCTTCCAGTCTGTGAGCTACATTGCGCCTGAGCTGCGTTTTGAGCTCTGCGTCCACTATCACCGCATGATGGCGAAGATCATCCAGCAGGTGTCTGCTCGGGGTCACGTTGTAGTCATGGGCGGCGGAGGTTTCTCGCTGCCAAAACACCTGGCTACGCACATGAGCGGTGGCGTAATTGACGCGATTGAGATTGATCCGAAGATAGTCTCGCTTGCGCACGAGCATTTCTTTTTTTGGACGAGGGCTCTAGCTGCAGCTTCAAGCGAGCTGCGAGTCATCGAAGATGATGCGTGGAAGGTGTTGCAAGACGCAGAAGCCGGCAGTATTGACGTGCTGGTAAACGAGGTTTTTGCTGGTCGGAAGTCGCTTGGACCTCTGGGAACTCCAGCCGGTGCACAAGTGGTTAAAGAAAAACTTGCAGATGGCGGGGTGTATCTGGCCGATGTTCGCTGTCCGCTTGAGGGACGCGGTTCTGCGCTACTTCCCCAGGTGGCAAACGTCTTTTCGCAGGAGTTTGCGCACGTCGCGTATGTGCCCGAGTGGCCCGATACTCCCAAAACACCAGGTAACAACCTTTTAATTGCAACTGATGCGGATATCACACTTCCCGAAGGCGCTGTTGTAGTGAAATAACGTCGCTTTGAGGGCTGACCACTATCCAATTGACCGAGCAACATCCAATCACCCGAGAAAATTGCATATTCCACCTTGTTTATACGGAGTTTTGTATCAACAATTTGACTCACCAAAATTAGACCCCTCTTTTGGGTAAAAAATCCGTTTAGTTGGAAGTCAAATCGCAATCACGGAAATTCCTGACTTGCATTTGCGCAGGTAGCAAAAAGTGTCCAGATTTTTGCTATTTTTTTATCCGTAACAAAAACCGCAGTTAAATGGCTTGCATAAAAATCAACCGCTGCTGCATATTCCAACTAAACGCATTTTTTTACCACTTGCATGACAAGCGCTCAGCAAAAACCGCAGTTGGCATTAATTCTGTCTTACATTTCTCCGTTAAAACGATTCTTTCAAAAGAATTTGAAAACACGACCTTGGGATTTGAAAACATCACCTTGTCAGTTTAACCAAATTTATATATGCACAGGTAAACATATATGTTTAGTAAGAAAATCTTTTCAAAAAAAGAAGGAGATTTCTTCTAATTCTCGTAAATTCATAACAGAATATGAGTATTGTTATCGCAGATAGAAAAACATATTCTATCTGCGCCAAATACGGCAATTATTAAAGCTGATGCGCTAAGGAGGCATCATGAAGACGGGTTTTGAACTACTTAATGATCCATTTTTGAACAAGGGAACTGCTTTTTACGCAGGAGGAACGTCAGAAATATGGCCTGGTAGGCCTTCTTCCTCCAAACATTCAGACCATCGAGGAGCAAGCTGAACAGGCATACGTACTTTTCCAGCAGTATCCTGACCTCGAGACAAAGCGTCACTATCTCATGAGGCTTTTCTCCGAGAACCGCACGCTGTTCTATAACCCTGTTCTCCAAGCACGTTGAAGAGTTCATGCCTATCGTCTACGATCCAACTATTGCTCCGGATATTGAACAGTATTCTCAGCGCTATGTCGATCCACAGTATGCATGTTTCCTATCAGTTGATCGTCCTGAGGACCTTGAGACCTCGCTGAAGAACGCAGCCGCAGGTAGAGACATCGACCTGATTGTCGTCACCGACGCAGAAGCAATCCTGGGTATTGGCGACTGGGGCACCAACGGCGTCGAAATTTCCGTCGGTAAACTCATGGTTTACACCGCCGCAGCTGGTGCCGACCCTAATCGCATCATGCCTGTTGTTATTGACGCTGGCACCAATCGCCAGGAGCTGCTCGATGACCCGCTATACCTGGGCGAACGCCACAAGCGCGTTGATGAAGACCGCTATAACGCATTCATTGACAACTTTGTAACCACCGTCGAGAAGCTCTTCCCTAACCTCTACCTGCACTTCGAGGACTTCGGCCGCTCGCACGCTGCAGCAATCCTGGACCGCTACAAGAACACCTACCCTGTCTTCAACGACGACGTCGAGGGCACTGGTATTGTTACCCTTGCAGGCATCCTCGGCGCCCTCAATATTTCTGGCGAGAAACTCGTCGACCAGGTATATCTCTGCTTTGGTGCAGGAACTGCTGGTTGCGGCATCGCTGATCGTGTGCTGCAGGAATTTGTGGACCAGGGAATGGACCGTGAAGAGGCTCGAAAGCGCTTCTACCTGGTAGATCGTCAGGGCTTGCTCTTCGACGATATGGACAACCTCACTCCACAGCAGAAGCCATTTGCTCGCAAGCGTTCTGAGTTCGCAAACGCTGATGAGCTCACCAACCTCGCAGCTGTTGTAAAGGCGGTCCACCCAACAATCATGGTTGGCACTTCTACCGTTCATGGAGCGTTCACCGAAGAGATTATTCGCGAAATGGCAGCTCATTGCGAGCGCCCCATGGTCTTCCCTCTGTCCAACCCAACTAAACTTGCGGAGGCAACCGCCCAAGACCTGCTGACCTGGACAGACGGTCGCGCGCTTGTAGCCTGCGGCGTCCCATCCGATGACGTGGAGCTCAACGGCGTAACCTACCAGATTGGCCAGGCAAACAACGCTCTGATTTATCCAGGTCTTGGACTGGGAACCCTCGCCGCAAAGGCTCGCCTGCTCACAGACCAGATGATCTCCCTGGCAGCTCACTCGCTTGGTGGAATCGTCGACACCACAAAGCCTGGTGCGGCAATTCTTCCTCCAGTCTCCAAGATTACCGAGTTCTCCGAGCGTATTGCTGTTGGCGTTGCAGAGGAGGCAATTAGGCAGGGTCTGAACCGCGAGCCAATTGCCGATGCAAAAGAGGCAGTTGACGCCCTTAAGTGGTTCCCTGTCTACAAAGAGTTAGAGGCATAGCATGTCTGTCTTTTTGACATCGCTACAAAATGTATTGCCCATCATTTTGATCATTGTGCTGGGTTATGTACTGAGGAAGATTAACTGGCTCAACGAGACATTCGCTGGTCAAGCATCTAAGCTCATCATGAGATGTGGCGCTTCCTTCCTCTATTTTTTTGTAGCGGTACTAAAAAAACTTGTCTCTCAATCAGCTGCTCCAGCTTGGTCCCTCGGTGCTTATCGCAGCGATTAGCTTTACTTTGTCTTATGTCGTAGGATTTTTTTGGTTATCAACGTTTTTCCGCGTCCAACCAGGTCGCCGAGGCTTGATGCTCAATACCTTTGCAAATGCCAACACCATCTTCATTGGTATGCCGCTTAATCTTGCGCTCTTTGGCGAGCATGCCGTACCGTACTTCTTGGTGTACTACATCATGAACACTATTTCTACCTGGGCAATTGGAATCTTCTTCATTTACGGTGATCCAATGCCAACAGAAAATGATGGCGAGAAAAACAACGCAGCTGAACACAAATTCAATATCAGCAAGTTGTTACCACCACCATTGCTTGGTTTCTTAGTAGCCCTCGTTTTTCTCGTGTTCAACATCCCTGTTCCAGCAGTTGTAAACACTGGTCTTACGTATTTAGGCAACCTAGTAACGCCACTTTCTCTGATTTATATTGGCATTATTTTGCAGGAAACGGGACTCTCGAGCATTCGAATTGACCGCGATACGGCAATTACGCTTATTGGTAAATTTGTTATTGCCCCGCTTATTATGGTTGGCGTAATCATGGCGTTTACCGGCGTGTTTGGTACACAGAACGTACTTGAAACTAGAACGTTTATCATCCAGGCCGCAGTTCCAGCGCTAACCGTTCTGCCAATTCTGGCAAACGAGGGTAAGGCTGACGTCAAATTTGCAACTAACGTTGTTGCAACTTCAACGGTGCTCTTTGCGATTGTCATTCCTATCGTAATGACCATCATTGGCTAATTCATGTTACCAACCAGCACTTTTACGCACAACAAAGCCTCTTCTCAATGACGAGAAGAGGCTTTTTTCTTGTAAGTTTTGGTGCAGTGCCCTACCCTGGCGGCAAGTTAGTCCAGCAGCACACTGCCCTTGCAATACCCTAGTCCAGCAGCACGCCTTCAGCTGCAAGGGCGGAGCCGTCGAGGACGTTGCACTTTTGGATCTGGTGGACAAACCAAGTGCGGAATGCCTTTTGGTCAACGCCAACGCATACGGTTGCGTTGGGTTTCTCACCAAGATATCCGGCCAGGTCAACAACAGTGCAGCCGCTTGTCAGGGTGCCGTTGCACTCAACGTCTACAAACACGTCTTTGGTCTCAAACATCTGAGGCGCCAGCAGGTAGGCCACGGCCGTTGGGTCGTACATGCTGAAACCCTCCTCCTGGTAGTGAACGCGGTAGTTGAGCAGCAGCTTGACCAGCATGTCACCACTCTTGCCAGAGTTCTGAATAGTCTCGATGTCCTCGGGCATGACGCGGGCAGCGTCGCCCACCTCAAGGCCAACCATGGCAACATGAACGCCGGATGCGAAGACAATTTTTGCTGCCTCGGGGTCAACACCCACATTAAACTCGGACATGACGCTAAGGTTTCCACGGGTCAGAGCGCCGCCCATCATAACAATGCGCTCGATATGCTCTTTGACCTGTGGATATGCTTTCAGCAGCAGTGCGATGTTTGTCAGAGGACCAAGCGTCACCAGTGTGGTTTTTCTCGCCAGCCGAAGCACCTTCCATGATGACGCGACGCTGCGCTTCAAGTGCAGTTTCTTCGAGCAGACAGTCCGGCTGAATGCCGTCAAATTCGTAACCCCTCATGCCCGAGGCGCCATGAACGTCGCTTGCATCCATCGGTTTTTCTGAGCAGAGGCTCGGCAGCACCACGCGCAACAGGCACATGCTGATTCCAGAATTTGAGCAGCTTGAGAGCGTTATTGGTGACGTTCTCAATGCCAACATTTCCGCTAACGGTAGTAATAAGCTTGATATCCAGCGCCTTTGCGGCCAGGGCAAATCCCAGCGCAATGGCATCGTCAATGCCGGGATCCGTGTCAATGATGACTCGCGTCTTAGTTGAAAGCGTTGTCATAAGTCTCCTTTGTGCGTTTGAACTGCGTGTACGTTACGTTTGAACTGCGTATAGACTGCGTTTGGACTTGGCTGGAGCCATTTGAACTGCGTGTAGGCTGTAAATTATGGAGCAATAATCACTGCAATTTTAACCTAAAACTCAACTACCTGCTGATACGTTGGAATTGATTGCTGAGCGCCAACCTTAGTGGTGGCAAGCGCCGCAGCCTTTGCGGCCACATCAAGCGCCTGCTTGATGTCGTGCCCCTCTAGCTGCCCCGATGCCTGAAACGCAGCAAGCGTACCCATAAACGTGTCGCCCGCACAGGTAGTATCCACGGTGTCCACGCGGTAACATTTCTGCTGGTACACGCCGTGTACGTCGGCAGCAATGGAACCCTTGGACCCCAGCGTCAACACCGCAGTTGCCACGCCACTTGCAAGCACCTTCTGCACTGCAGCCTCGGGATCTGCCAGCGGGCTGATCTTGCCCTCGCCAAACAAGTCTGCAAACTCAATCTCGTTCAGGCAAAGCACGTCCACGCTGGCGAGAAGACCGGTGCTCATGGTAGCCGATGGAGATGGGTTCACCATCGTATAGAGTCCCAGCTCATGTGCGTATCTGATGAGCTCAAACGTGGTCGACAACTCGCACTCGAACTGCGTCAAGAACACATCTCCTGGCTTTGCAATGCGATCGAGTACTGCTTTTACGTCGTCGGTTGTACGTGCGTGATTAGCTCCGTGGTCCAAAATGATACGGTTATCGCCGCCAACGCGCACGATCACAGCAACACCAGTGGAGACTCCAGACAGCTCATCTACCTGCTCTGCATTGACTCCGTAGCCAATAAGCGACTGCTTGAGATCTTGTCCGAACGAGTCAGCGCCAACCGCACCAATCATGTGAACGTCCGCGCCCATTCGAGCTGCAGCAACAGCCTGATTAGCGCCCTTTCCACCTGGGCTGGTAACAAGGTTTTTGCCACCAATAGTCTCACCCTGCTGGGGCATCTTGTCTGCCTCGATAGAGATATCCATGTTCAGGCTTCCAAATACAATCACTTTGCCCATGTGAGGTCCCTTCCTTGCAAAAGTGCAGCGCTCGACGTTGCCGGTCAACAGTTCGGTTCGGTACTCACCGCGATGTGCAATGCTCTTCTCAACGTTGCAGCCCGACGTTCTTCTCGACAGTATGTATTGAATAAATGTCCTGTTTATAGGGTATATAGTAATGACTTGACCAATCTCGTCAACCCAACTACTCTTAGAGTGCTTGAGTGGACGGACGTTCATTTTTTAAGTGACGTTGCTCTTGCAAAACACCTAATATTAAGGAGGTGCTTTATATGCCTGGTCGAAGTAGCGGCTTACGTATGACAGCCGACGATGATTCTGTTCATGTGCGTATGGGATATAAAGAAACCTCCCATAAAAAGTTTTAGATTTGATTTCAACTGAATTGAAACTAAAAGAGCTCTTATAGGCTTATACATTTACAGATTTACCTGCTCGTTTGCAATTGAATCGATTCTGTAGACATATAAATCTATGCCCCGTTTCAGACCATTCTGTTTCAAATCTCGCACATAACAGAACGCTTTCAGTTTGCGTCATACACCAACCAGTTAGTCATTCGTTCCCGCTAATCATCGGAGGTGCACATGGCAATCACGAAGCGCACAACCCAACCAAAGACAACTCAGACCACCTCGGGAGAGCTTGGGCAGTCCTTGACCTTTGCCGCAACTCACTCGGTGAAGAGTGTCTGTAGAAAATTTCACACCACTCCGGACGGCCTTGCCATTGACATTGCGCAGGCAAAATACGACCTCGATGGGCCAAACGTCATTACCAGCGCCGCCGAAGAGCCCTTTATCATCCGCTTGCTCAAGAGCTTTGCAAGCCCTTTCACCTTCATTTTGATTGCCCTCGCTGGCATTTCTTACGTCACTAACGTGGCGCTTGCCGCAGATGGCGAGAAGGACCCATCAACCGTCGTCATCATTACCGCAATGGTGCTTATCTCCGGCATCATTGACTTTATCCAGAGCTCAAAGGGAGCTTCAGCTGCAGCCGCACTCTCCAAAATGGTAACCTCCACCACAAGAGTTATCCGCCGTCCTATCGACTTTGATGACACGGGCACTGAGCAGGGCTTAAAACCAGAACTCCGACCAAGAGTTCAGCCAAGACCTAGACACCAACGCGGATGACTTCGCGGACTTCGAGGAAGACGCTGCCGAGGAAGACGCTGCTTATGAAGGCGCTGGCGATGAAGACGAAGCTCCTGAAGAGCCCAAGCTTGCTTCTGCTCTAGGAGAAGAGATCCCCTTTGAGCAGGTAGTTGTTGGCGATATCATCCGCCTTGCCTCGGGAGACATGATTCCTGCAGACTGCCGCGTTCTGGACGCCAAGGATCTCTTTGTCAACGAGACCGCGCTCACCGGAGAATCAGAGTCCGTCGAGAAAACTGCTGGTGTAGTGCACGCTCGCCGTCGCGCGGATGGTACACGCTATCCCCTCTCGCTCTCTGAGTGCACAAACCTGCTGTTTGCCGGTACTACCGTTCAGTCGGGAAGTGCCACGGTAGTGGTAATTACAACAGGCAATAAAACCTACGTAGGCACTATGTCCGAGCTGCTTCAGCAGCCTTCTGGCGAGACCAGCTTTGACGAGGGTCTCAAATCCGTCTCTAAAGTGCTTGTCTCGTTCATGCTAATCATGTGCCCTATTGTGTTCTTCGCAAACGGTTTCCTTAAGGGAGACTGGTTTGACGCGCTGCTCTTCAGCGTTTCCGTTGCCGTTGGCATTACCCCTCAGATGTTGCCTGTTATTGTAACCACCTGCCTTTCTCGCGGTGGAACACAGATGGCCAAGCAGGACGTTATTGTCAAGAATCCGGCGGCAATCCAGAACCTGGGCGCTATGGACATCCTGTGCACCGACAAGACCGGCACCATCACCGCAGACGAAGTTGTGCTTGAGCGCCACCTCAACATTCTGGGCGAAGAGGATCCTCGCGTGCTCCGCTATGCGTACCTGAACAGCTATTTCCAGACGGGCCTTCGAAACCTCATCGACAAGGCAATTATCAAGACTTCAAACGATGAGCTGCCCACTAACCTGCTGAGCATTGAGTACGAAAAAATCGACGAGGTCCCATTTGACTTTGAGCGTCGCCGCATGAGCGTTGTCGTGAGAAATACAAAAACTAACAAAACGCATATGATCACCAAGGGCGCCGTTGAAGAAGTCCTCAACGCATGCTCCTTTGTTGACCTGGACTCTGAAATCAAACCACTGACTCCCGCTCAGCGCAAGAACGTTATGGACCGCGTCTACCAGCTCAATCAGGAAGGCATGCGCGTAGTTGGCGTTGCTCAGAAAAGTGACCCTCGTGGCGTCGGCGAGTTTGGTGTAGACGATGAGCGCGACATGGTGCTCATTGGCTACCTGGCCTTTTTGGACCCACCAAAAGAAAGCGCTCGCGAGGCAATTGCCAAGCTCAACCAGAGAGGCGTGCAGGTCAAGGTACTTACCGGCGATAACGAAGGCGTTGCCGCTGCCGTCTGCAAAAAGGTGGGTATCCACGTTGACGAGCTCTTGCTTGGAAGCGACGTAGAGAACCTTAACGATGAGCAGCTCAAAGAGCGTGTCGAGAAGACCCAGCTCTTTGCAAAGCTTTCCCCTATGCAAAAGGCTCGTGTTGTCTCTGCACTCAGGTCCAACAACCACGTGGTCGGCTTCATGGGCGACGGCATCAACGACGCTGCTGCAATGCGCTCCTCCGACGTAGGAATCTCCGTTGACACCGCTGTTGACGTGGCAAAAGAGTCCGCTGACATCATTTTGCTGCAGAAGGATCTGCTAGTACTTGAGCACGGCGTTGAAGAGGGTCGCAGAACCTACGGCAACACCATCAAGTACATCAAGGCAACCGCAAGCTCCAATTTTGGTAACGTGCTATCCGTTTTTGGTGGCCAGCTTCTTTCTGCCATTCTTACCAATGAGCGCACTTCAGCTGCTCCTCTTGGGTCTTGCATATACCGTTACCTGCATTGCGATTCCTTGGGACAACGTTGACGATTCATTCCTCTCAAGCCCTCGCTCTTGGGATGCTCATTCAATTACAAACTTTATGCTTTGGATTGGACCTGTCAGTTCAATCTTTGATGTGCTGACCTTTGCCCTCATGTTCTTTATAGTCTCTCCCGCACTTGCCGGAGGAACCTGGGCAGAACTTACCGCAGCCGGAAATACCGCAGCTCAGGCACTCTTTATTCTGTCTTTCCAAACAGGTTGGTTCATCGAATCCATGTGGACCCAGACCTTTGTTCTCCACGCGCTCAGAACCAATAAGATTCCGTTTATTCAGAGCATGCCATCGGCATCGCTGCTTGCTCTAACCACCGCGGGAATCATTGTGGTCAGCGCTCTTCCATATCTGCCGGTGTTCGCCCAGCCCTTGAGTCTTATTGCTCTGCCTTTATCATTCTTTGGATGGCTAACTGCACTCATGAGCGGGTATATGGTTCTTATCACCATAATTAAGAGCCTCTACGTTAAGCGATTTGGCTCGCTGCTTTAACCTTGCTCTAGGAAGGACCACGATGGACGTAAAAGAAGCTATGGACCAGCGCATATCTCTGCGCGCGTACGACCAAAAGCCTATTGAGCAAGAGAAACTCTCTCAGCTCCAGGAAGCCATTGACGTCGCAAATGCCCAGATGGCAGAGAAAGCGCCTGATCACCCCGCAATCCTTACCATCGAGGGTCCTCACCTTGAGGATGGCACTTCCGTTCACATGAAGAACAGGTCTATTGTCGGCCCTATTTACCACTACGTAGCAGGTTATTGTGAAGACGCAATTGCCCGTGAACTCATCGGTTACTATGGCGAGAAGATCGTTCTTCTCGCCACACAGCTGGGCATTGGCTCATGCTGGATTGCCGAGACCATGGACTGGAAGACCCTGGCTCGCGACGAGTATAACGGCCTTAAGCTGGGCATTATTATTTCTATCGGGTACGCTCCGGAGAAAATTCCGCTCAAGCAGGAGGGCATTCGTACCGCAATTCGCCTGCGCACCAAAAAGCCTGCGCAGATTATGACGGCAAACGGCGAGCCAACTGAGCCGGAGCAGATGCCCGAGTGGTTTAACCGCGGCATTGATGCGGTTTTGGCATGTCCAACCGCCATCAACAAGCTGCCAGTTGTATTTGACCTAACAGATGGCGTGGTAAGCGCATCTATGCCTAACCAGCGCCACCTCATCCAAGACTATGACCTGGGTATCTCCAAGCTGCACTTTGAGCTTGCTGCTGATCTCAAGGGTACGTGGGAGCTTGGACAACCTGGTCGCTTTATCGTTTCTGAGTAGCGCACTCACAAACGACTCACTCCCCCGCGCCTCCTTCCTGAGCGACACTTTTTCCGAGTAGCGCTTCCGGCTTAGCGCACCCATCGCGCCTCCCAGCTCAGCGCACCCAGCTCGGCGCCACACCTCTAACAAGAAAGGACCTCACATGGCCTGTTCCGCACAGCACGTTGCAAACAAAGTTCTCTCGTCCTACCAGTGGAGACTTGCAACCAAGAAGTTCGACCCAACCAAAAACGTCTCTGACGAGGACCTTGAGGTAATCCTTGAGGCTGGTCGTCTGGCACCAAGTTCCTACGGTTTGGAGCCTTGGCGCTTCCTGGTTGTTAATCTGCGAGAGGATCAGGCCTCTGAGCAGTCACTTCGCCTTAAAGAGAAACTTTACGAGCCATGCTATGGTGCTCGTGCATCTCTCGATGGTGCTCATTACCTGGTTATTCTGCTTGCTCGCAAGAACGTCAACGCAGAGTCTGCTTACGTCAAGCACATGATGCACGACATCAAGCAGCTTCCTGCAGACTTTGAACCAACCTACGCTGCAGCCTTCAAGAACTTCCAGGAGAACATGTTTGACCTGGTAGGCAACGAACGCGCAACCTTTGATTGGGCTTGCAAGCAGACCTACATTGCGCTTTCAAACATGCTCACTATGGCCGCTATGATTGGCGTTGATAGCTGCCCAATCGAAGGCTTCAACCGCAAGGCTGTCGATAAGATTTTGGAAGAAGAGGGTCTTCTCGACGGTGGACAGTACAACGACTTTGGCGTTTCCTGCATGCTTAGCCTGGGCTATCGCGATATGGATCCTGTCCAGAAGCGTCGCCAGCCAGCTGAGGATGTTATCGTCAGGTTGTAAAAGCTGTAAGTGTCATTACTTTTTTTAAACTGCCTCCTATTTCCCGACACCGAGGAAATGGGAGGCAGTTTGTTTTAGCAGGCAATTCTTTGTTGAGTGAGAAAGTCTTTGCTATTTAGGAAGCTTATTGCTCGTGCGAAACACGGTTGCACATAGCTTGGTCGCATGCCATTTTGGCGCCAACTGGTCTTTTTTTGGTGCAAAATGACTTTCTCTGATCCAAAAATGGCCCATTTCAGTGCGAAGTGGTAAAAAATGCGTTTAGTTGGAATATGCAGGATTGATTAGTTTCTATGCAAGCGATTTACCAGCGCTTTTAGTTAAACAAATTTTTTTCATATGCATTCACATTATTTCTGAACTGCTTAAACGTAAATGCCAAAATGACAAAACTAAAAAAATTTATTTCCAACTAAACGGGTTTTTTTACCCAAAATAGCACCCTCTAAATGACATATCAATTTCTTGATTAGTTTTTTTGTGCATATTAGGCAGTCTTTATACACGTTGAAGTGTTTTCGAGCGCCCTGTGCGCCCTGTGCTCCTCATACACCCCGTGCAACCAACGCGCTCCGGCGCGCCACACACGCCGCCGCGTAACAATGGCGCATATGGCACGCTTGCACGAGCAGCTCAACCTGCAGAAAACGGCTAATTACCTGCGGATAAACCTAAAGCCACGGCCAGAGTGGATGTACGGCAAGAATGCTTGGTCTTCTTCGCAGATGTTTCCTGCGACGTTATCGCGAGCATCAAGCTCCAAAAGGCCTCGAGCAATCGAAAGCTCCCCTTCATAGCGACCATATGCTTTACTGCTCACCAAAATGGTGCCAGTAGCAACAGTTTCCCAGGTAGAAGGCTTCGCGTCATACACTGGAGCGTCTTTCCAGAGTCTGGACTCCTGTGAACGGATAATGTACGAGCTGGAATCAGGTCGATCGGTCTGCAAGCGATCATACAGATACTCAAAATCAGGTTTTTAACTCGGCTTTTAACTCGATACAATTCCGCTCAAGCTGACCAATGCGCTTCCACGTAGCCTCGGTAACATCTGGGTCGCCAATAAGGACCACGTCAGAGTCAGCGTCGTAAAGCGAAAGCATTGCCTGAATAAGCGCATCACCAGAAAGCCCACGATGTTCCTCGACAGTTGGCAGTCCCTCGTAGAGAGGGCCGCGGAAAATCTCGCCAGGAACAAACGAGAAAATCTGGAATCCAAGCGCCGAAAGGCGTGCGTTAATCTGTGCGACGCGCTCCAGCGAAAGGCCCGTGTAACTCTTGGGATAGTAATTGTGGCAGGCAGCAAAACGAGTGAAGTCGGCACCAGCCGCTTGCCATGCGGAAATGTCGTCCTTGGTAATGGTCGAAGCGTTAAAGACCACGTGGAACTTGCGAGAGAGCTCTACGGTCTCCGTCGCATCAAACCCAAAGTCAAGACGCACATACGTAATGCCCAGCTCCGCAAGCTCGTCAAACTTCTGAACGCCAAGTTTAGAAAGAGTAGCAGGAGAAACATCGGCAATGAGGTTGATCTCAGCCTTTTTGCACAGCTCTAAAAGTCGGCGAGCCTCTTAAGTGCGATAATCAATCCCCTCTTCCTCGGGAATCTGTAAAGACGTAAAGGCGTAGTGGCATCCGGCTGCCTGTGCTTTTTGCCACAACCTCAGCATTAGCCTCATATCCACTGGCAAAATACAGTGAAATTCCGGTGCGCATAAATCCTCCAAGCAATTGCAAAACGCTTTCTAAAAGACGGGTTTTCTCGCCAGTCGGGCGCCGGGCGAGAAGACCAACGGGCAGCCGGTCGGTCAGCCAGTCAGGTGCCAGTCGGGTGCCGGGCGAGAAAAAATCCCTCTTCCCTAGGATACCTAAGAAGAGGGATAAACGTTTCTAGAACGTGCGGTTTTTACTCGCCGAAGACGTCGTTGATGCGATCCTCGTCAACGCCGAAGAACCAAGTAAGTGCGAAACCTGCAGCGTAAGCAAGAAGCATTGCAAGCAGGTAGAAGACCTGGTTACCAGGCTGGACAATTAGCAGACCAAAGAGGCCGGAAACGCCCTGGGAAACGGTACCAAGGTGGAAGAGGTAAGCAATTACGGAGCCAACACCGGAGCCAAGGCATGCGGTGATGAATGGCTTACCAAGAGGCAGAGTAACTGCGTACATAAGAGGCTCGCCGATGCCGAGCATACCAACTGGGATGGACTCGGTCAGGTACTTCTTGACGCGCTTGTTCTTAGTCTTGAAGAGGATTGCAAGACCAGCACCAACCTGGCCGCCACCTGCCATCATCAGCAGAGGAAGCAGGTAGTTGATGCCCTGAGTTGGGCCCTCTGGGTTGTTAAGCATAACGTGGATTGGAGTAAGTGCCTGGTGAAGACCAACGGAAACCAGTGGCAGGAAGGTAGAACCAAGCAGGTAAGCACCAAAGACGCCAAGCTTGTCATAGAAGAACTGAAGGACAAAGAAGATTGCCTGGGTGAGCCATGCGCCTGCAGGCTGAAGAATCAGGACAGAACCAATAACACCGAGAATAACGGTGCAAAGTGGAGTCAGGAAGGTGTCAAGAACGCTTGGCATAACCTTGTGCAGGTTCTTCTCCAAGAATGCGAAGAAGATTGCGCAGATGATTGCACCAATCATGCCGCCTGCTGCTGCGTTGAACAGGTCAGAGGAAGCGACGATAAATGCGCCCTCCTTGAAAGCAACAGTTGGAAGGCTGAATGGAAGGTGAACCAGACGAGTTGCAACGCCATCAACAGTCTTGGAAGCAAGAAGAGGCATACCAGCGTTAGCAATGGAAAGTGCACCAGCCATAGCACCAAGAACGCGAGAACCGCCAAACTCCTTGGCAGCATTCTCGCCAGCGAGAATTGGCAGGTAAGCGAAAAGTGCCCAACCCATGGTCCAGATAGCTGCGAACCACCACTCGTTAGCAAAAGCCTTACCAGTGGAGAAGTTGATAACGTTGATAATACCGTTGATCAGACCTGCAGAAATGATGCCAGGAAGCAGTGGAACAAAGATGTTAGCAATCTTCTTGAGGAAGCGCTGAACAGGCTTGTTCTCGTACTTAGCCTTCTGAGCTGCCTTGTTGTCCTTAGCTGCGGAGACAACGTCGTCCTCAGATGCGTCACCAGCAGCAACGCCGGTAAGCTTGGAGAACTCAACAATAACCTTGTTGACAACGCCAGGACCAAGAACAACCTCAAGGTACTCTGCATCCTCGACCAGACCCATGACACCGTCGATAGCCTTGATGGCCTCGGAGTCAACCTTTGCAGGATCTGCGGTCTTAATGCGGAGCCTGGTCATGCAGACCATGTTGCTCTGAACATTTTCTTTGCCACCGACGGCAGCAAGAATCTGTTCTGAAAGCTTGGTGTAATCCATACTTTCCTTCTTTCTCTCGTTGCGATGTTGCAACAAATACTTATCAAGAATACATAAAAAATGAACTTATCGGTACAAGAATCCATACCTGTGGTTCATTGTTTCATGTTTTGACCTAATTTGAACGCCCTGTTACTGCAGGTAAACTGAGCGTTTTTCAAAACTTACCGACCACTTGCGCCTCATACTAATACCACTGACCGATGTAACTGAAACAAAATGCTCACGCGTGTGTCATTTGTTACAACTGTAATTACTACAGTGCACCTCTGACATGACCATGAGCTGCCTCAAGCTTAGCTTTAGCCTCGTCAACAGGCATCTGAGTAAGCAGCATGACAATAGCAAGTTTTGCGTTACCGTCAGCCTGCTCAAGCGCCTGAGCTGCCTCTTCGCGAGTGCAACCAGTTGCTGCCATGGTAATGTTCTGCGCGCGAACTACCAGCTTCTTATTGGTCTGCTGCACGTCAACCATAAGATTCTGATATGCCTTGCCCACGCCAACCATAGAACCGGTCGAAATCATGTTCAGAATCATCTTCTGAGCGGTACCAGACTTAAGGCGCGTGGAACCTGTAAGAACCTCAGGACCGCAGGAAGGCTCAATAGCAAGCTCTGCCTCTTTACCTACTTCAGAACCCTTATTGCAGGCAATAGCAACAGTCTTGCAGCCCAAAGAGCGAGCATAGCGCAGGCCGCCAATAACGTAAGGTGTGCGACCACTAGCTGCAATTCCAATAGCAATGTCGTTCTTGTTCAGGCCAATCTTCTTGAACTCCTCTTCGCAAAGCTCAAGAGAATCTTCCGCGCCTTCAACTGCACGTACAAAGGCCTTCTCGCCACCGGCGATAAGACCAACAACCACGTCAGGAGAAACGCCAAAAAGTAGGCGGACACTCAACCGCGTCCAAAACGCCCAGGCGGCCGGAGGTTCCAGCGCCAAAGTAGACAATCCTGCCGCCAGCTTCTAGCGAGGAAACTGCCCACTCAACTGCCTGTGCTACCTGGGGAAGAACCTCTTTGACGCCAGCTACCACGTTGAGGTCTTCTTGGTTCATAACGCCGACCAGCTCAAGCGGGGTCATCTGATCCATGTCCATGGTGTTGGGGTTTCTTGTCTCGGTGACAAGTTTTGTTAAATCAATCACGTTTCCACCTTCTGTGTTGTGATTTTTTTACGCAATAACGTCATTGGTTGTATCAGGCAGATCTTCGTCAGAAGAAAGCGTTGCAATGCGATCAGCTGACTCAAGCTTGCCAATATAGTTTGTCGAGAAACGCTTAACGCTCTTCTCGTAATTTCTATTTACATAGGCTGCAAAGAGTGCATCTACAACGTTGAGCTGGGCAATTCTTGAAGACATGGCGCCGCTTCTCATAATGTGCTCAGTCTCTGCAACGCCCAAAAACGTAGTCGGAGCGGTGAATCAATTCCGAGTCAATACCACCGCGAGTAATGGAAACCACCTTGGCGCCGTTTGCCTTTGCAATCCACGCACACTCAATGGCTTCGCGCGTAAGGCCAGAGTAGCTGATGACAATTGCAAGATCTTCTCGCCCCATGTTTTTTTGGCATAAAGCATCTGAGAGTGGTAATCGTCGCTCAAGTTGCAGTTGATGTTGAGGCGCATGAGTTTGAGCTGCAGGTCTCTTGCAACCAGAAGCGAAGCTCCCATGCCAAAGAGGCAAATGGAATGAGCCTGCATCATAAGTGAAACTACTGAGTCAACAACCTGAGCGTCAAGCAATTGCCTGGTAAGCTCCAGTGAAGAAATGTTCTTTGCAGTCACCTTTTCGATGATCACATCAGTGGTGTCACCTGCGATAACGCCGCCGACAGCAATATCGTTGCTTTTGTTACTTACTGCCAGCTCGTAAATAAGCGCCTGCTGGAACTCTTTATAGCCACCGCAGCCAAGCTTTTTGCAAAGCCTGACAACCGTTGATGCAGATGTATACGTTTGAGCAGCTAGTTTATGGATTGACTGACCAACTGCCGCCTCTGGATCTGACAGAATATAGTCGACAATATCGCGTTCAGCTGAACTAGCATTCTTGCGATACTCTTCCAGACGTAGACGAACACCTCTCACGCAATCACCTCCGGCCGTCCAGTTGACTAAAACGTTTGACTATATTGTTTCACGATGCCATAAAAATTTCATCTGTAAAGTAGGCAGTGCCGTAAACGGTAGTGTTGCGTGCGCAAGTGCGAACTCATCCCACGTGCGTTGCATGCGCGACTGCTCATGTTTTCCCAGCGTAGTGTGGGGACAATTGTCGCAAAAACTAAGTCTTATGTTAGGTACGTTAATACCATTTCATAAAAATTTTTACTACCGATTAGACATTTGACCACGTAAAACCTGATTAAAATATTTCACCTTTTGCCTAAAAAATTCAAATTTAGATACCATTGACAGCTTTTTTGATACCACTCGCAGTACGTTAACGTACCCATTATTTCATCTTGAGCAAACTAGCTGCATTTTTGATGAAACGCACGTCATCATAAGCGCAAATTATCTCAGTCACTTGAGATAGCAAGTGTTTCACCTAAGGTAAAACCGAAGGAGACAATATGCGCACCAACGAAGATTTGCACCAGAATCAATCCGCTCACTCTGAGCATTCATCCAACGCAGGCTCCCCTGCTGGACAGACCAGAAGGCAATTTCTGAGCAGAAGTGCTCTTGGTCTAGCCGCTCTCGCAGGCCTTGGCCTTACTGCCTGCCAGACAAAAAGGTGGCGCAACTGCTGCTAAGGGAACCGCAAAGAAGGTTGACTCTGTAGACGGAACCTTCCAGTACGAGAAGGTCTTCCCTGTTCTTAACGACAACGAGGCATTTGACGACTCTCTTGTTACCAACCAGCTCAACAGCTTTGTTTGCTTTGCTGGTCAGGGCACTGTCTATGTAAAGAGCTCCGAGCCTCAGAGCTTTGCGCTCTTTGTAAACGGTCACCAGGTTCCAACCGACAAGCTTGACGGCTCCTCCTGGAACCAGATTGACATCTCTGACGTAACCGTCAACGGCGATAACCGCCTGCAGGTCAGCACCGTTAAAGAGACTCAGGCAACCTTTGAGGTCAAGATTGGCTACCCAACGCTTATTGACGGCACCAAGGACTACGCTGACAACGACAACTTCAAGCTGATTGACCAGATCATCAACGCAGAGATTGCCAACGGCTTTACCTCTGCTCAGCTGGTTGTTACCAGGTACGGCAAGATTATCAAGAAGACCAACTACGGTAATGTCAATTCTTACAACAAGGACGGCTCTCGCATCAAAGATGGCAAGGCTGTTGACGACAATACCCTCTACGACCTAGCTTCTAACACAAAGATGTATGCCACTAACCTGGCAATTGAGAAGCTGGTCACCGACGGTCAACTGGACGTCTCCAAGAAGGTTCAGGAGTACATTCCAGACTTCAAGGACCAGGAAGGAGATAAGATCCTGGGCAAGAACGAGCTTACCGTTCGTGAAATTCTTGAGCACCAGGCTGGATTCCCACCAGATCCTCAGTACCACAACCGCAACTACAACCCAGAGAAGCCTGAAGATCCACAGCCAAACGCAAACCAGAAGCTGTACTCTCAGAATCGCGACGAGATTCTGCAGAAGATCATCGAGACTCCTCTGCAGTACGTCCCAGGTACCAAGACTGCCTATTCCGACGTAGACTACATGCTCCTTGGTTTTATCATCGAGAAGATCACCAATAAACGCCTTGACCAGTACGTTAAGGAAACTCTCTACGAGCCACTGGGACTCAAGAACGTCACGTTCAATCCTCTGGAGAATGGCTTCCAGGCTGATGGAATTGCAGCTACCGAGCTTAACGGTAACACTCGTGACGGCCTCATTACCTTTGACAACATGCGTACCGATACCATTCAGGGTACCGTCCATGACGAGAAGGCCTACTACGCAATGGGTGGTATCTCTGGTCACGCTGGTCTGTTTGCCAACGCATCCGACCTGGCTGTTCTTGTCCAGACCGTTATGAACCGTGGTGGCTACGGCAACACCATGCTCTTCAGCGAGGACGTTCACGACCAGTTCATCAAGCCAAAGGACACCAGCGTCACCTACGGCCTGGGCTGGAGGCGTAAGGGTCACATTGGCTACCAGTGGGCCTTCTCGCCAATTGCAAACGCTGCAACCGTTGGCCACACCGGCTGGACCGGCACGCTTACCGTCATTGACGTCTACAACAACACCAGCTTGGTGCTGCTCACCAACACCAAGAACTCGCCTGTCATTGACAACAAGGTCAATCCTAACGACTTTGTAGGCAACCACTTCCTGACCGGCGGCTATGGAGTTGTTTCTACGCTGGCATTTGATGGCCTTGACGACGCAAACGCCGAGGGCAACAACGCCAAGCTCATGGACATGGTCATTGCCAAGTACAAGCTCATTCAGGCCGAGGCAGATTATCAGACTGACCCCGATAAGGCTTCCCTGAAGGCATTGCTTAAGGTCTGCGACCAGAGGAAAGACTCCAAGGTTATCAAGGACTTCCAGGCAAGCGATCTGTACAAGACCATTTCGGAGTTTGTTGGTAAGTAAAGCTCGTGTAAACAAGCTGCGAAGCGGGAATAAACGCAGTACACGAACAAGGTACGATACACATCTTGTCTAGCAACGGCCCTCTCCTCCGTCTAGACACACAAAGCCCGGATGCTATTGCGCGGCATCCGGGCTCTTTTTGTGTACACGTGCGCGTACGCTGGGCTTTCGAGTGTGCGGGTTTCTCGGCAGGTGCGTCATGCGAGCTGCGGGCGCGCAGGTCGGACGTACCCTCCGAACGCGCACCTTACAGTGCAGCGAGAAAAATCCTCTGCTTGCTGGGCGATTGCCTCATGAACCTCGGGCTCTGGCTCCCAAGTTCCCTCAGTCCAAGCGGTAACAGGAAGCGAGAAACCATTGAACGGCTCAACCGGCTTGGTGCGAAGGGCCAGGAACTGCTGCTTAACCACGGCGAGCGATCCTGCAGTTTTGTTTCGGCCGCCAACGCCACTTGCAGTAACAACCTTGCCAGCAATGGCGGTCTCGGACTTCTTCTCGTAATCGGAAGTAAGCGGACGGCTCAACCAGTCCAGCATGTTCTTGACGGTGCCAGGAATGCTGTAGTTGTACTCCGGGGTAAAGAGCCACACTCCGTCGGCAGCCATAACCGCGTCCCTGACTTTTTGGACACCTTCAGGAGCTGGGAATTCTTCGTCCTGGTTAAGCAGAGGGACGTCCAAAACGTCAACAATCTTAATCTCTGCCTTGCCCTCGAGCGCCCCTTGCCGCAACCTGACTCAGCGTTTTTGTTAAACGAGTTCTTTCGGCCAGAACCGATGATAAATACAATTTTCTTCATAAGCAGACCTCTCCGTGAATGCTGTGTAAATAAAAAAATCATGCACGAGCAAACCTGCCCGTACATGATTTGTGTACCCAAATGTTAACTCTGTAGTCGTATTTAACAGAAGTCCGAGAAATTCGCACAGCTCTCAAGCACTTTTACCACCTGCTCAAGACCTGCGAGGTCTTCCTGGGTGAATCGAGCCACGCTCGGACTATCAATATCCAGCACGCCAACTACCTGGTTATCCTTGACGATAGGAACGACCACCTCAGAGTTTGATGCAGAATCGCATGCAATATGTCCCGGGAACTGATGCACGTCCTCTACCAGCTGACTTGTCTTTGTTTCCGCAGCCGTGCCACACACTCCCCGACCAAAAGGAATACGCACGCAAGCAACTTTGCCCTGAAACGGTCCCAGACGCAGCTCGGGAGTGCGCGGCTCGTGGGCGCTCGGGGCCGCACCTGGGCTACGTCCGGCTCCGCCTCCGGGGCCGCGTCCGTCTCCACGCCCAAACCCGTGCCCAGCTCCGCACGCGTCACTGTCACAGGATCTACCAGGTAGAACCCCACCCAGTTGATTTCGTCAAGCGCGTCCCACAGAAGGGCGGCAGCGTTAGACAACACCGGCAGCCAGTGAGCGTCAACCTCGGCAAGCGAGACAATTTGTTTTTGCAAGTAAACCGTAATCCGTCATGCTTACTTCTCTGGCAAAAATCTCAATCCAGCAGCCATCAGGATCTGCGATAAAGTAGAGACCCATCTTTGGGTTCTCTTTAACAATACAGCCCATCTCCTCGTGAAGCGCGTGGAATGCATCAAAATCGTCAACGCGGAACGCAAGGTGAGTGTCTTTTCCGCCGTTATCGTATGGGTCTACCCAACCGCGGTTCCATGTGAGCTCCAGCTCAAAAGGAGACCAGTCGTTTACCAAAAACGTGTTGGTCCAAGAACCGTCCTCTGGTCCCTTAACACGGTCAACGCGAAATCCCAGAGCCTTCTTGTAGAACTCGACGGTTTTCTCGTTATCCAAAAACGTGGGTGCAGCGGTGAACAAATCGTGCCTGCATAAATCCTCCTTTGTTGTGCGCCTAACTCACGCCTACTTGAGCTCCTGCTCAAGCTGATCGACAAGCTCGCCAAAGTACTTGAGCGCAGCGTTAACGGGGTCTGGAGTGGCCATGTCAACGCCAGCGCCGCGGAGCAGCTCAATTGGAGTCTTGGAGCAACCGCCGGACAGATAGCCAATGTAGTCCTTGACCGCAGGCTCACCCTCAGAAAGGATGCGCTGGGACAGAGCAATAGCTGCCGAGAAACCAATGCAGTACTGGTAGACGTAGAAGTTGTAGTAGAAGTGAGGGATGCGCGACCACTCTAGCTTGATCTCTTCGTCCAGCTCAATGCCAGGTCCAAAGTACTCGGCGCAGAGCTTGCCATAGCGCTCGGAGAGAACCTCGGCGTTCAGAGCCACCCCGTCAGCGTTCATCTGGCTGATATCGCGCTCAAACTCGGCAAACATGCACTGGCGATAGATGGTGCCGCGGAAGCCCTCAAGGAAGTGGTTGAGGATGTACGCGTGACGGGCAGGATCGGTCTCGTGCTCAAGCAAGTAGTGCGAGAGCAGCGCCTCGTTGCAGGTGGATGCAACCTCTGCAACAAAGATGGAGTAATCGGAGTAGGTAATCTCCTGGTTGTGGGACGAGAAATACGTATGCAGGGAGTGGCCCATCTCGTGAATAAGGGTGTAGACGTCGTCGAGGCCGCCCTGGAAGTTGAGGAGCATAACGGGGTTCATACCCTTGCCACCTGCGGAATAAGCACCGGAGCGCTTACCTGGGGTTTCGTACACGTCAACCCAACGGCTCTCCAAGCCCTTCTTGACCAGGCCGACGTACTCCCTCGCCCATAGGTGCCAGAGCCTTAACAATAAGGTCGCAAGCCTCCTCGTAGGTGAACTTCATGTCAACGTCGTCAACAAGAGGAGTGTAGACGTCCCAGAAGTGCAGCTCATCCAAGCCCATGACGCGCTTGCGCAGGTCAACATACTTGTAGAACGCTGGGAAATTCTGGTGAACAGCGTCAATCAGGTTGTTGTAAACCCTCAACAGGAATCTCGTTCTCTGCAAGAGCTGCCTCAAGGGAGCTTGCATATTTTTCTAGATGACGAGAAGAACTGCAGGTTCTTAACCTGGCTGGTCAGAATTGCAGCGGAGGTGTTACGGAACTCGCCAAAGCGGCTGTAAAGCTGCTTGAATGCAGACTCGCGCAGGACGCGGTCAGCATCCATCAGCAGAGGAACAAATGAACCGCTGGTCAGCTTATGAGTCTTGCCCTCGGAGTCAACGGCATCGTCAAAGGTAAGGTCCGCATCATCAAACATGGAGAAGATGTTGGTTGGCTGAACAGCAAGTTCTTCAGCGCGTGCCAAAAGAGCCTCTTCCTCAGCAGAAAGGGTGTGCTCACGCTGGTTCAAGATCTTGTTGAGCTTACGACGATAAAACTCAAGCGCTGGAACCTCTGCATAGAACTTCTCGACAGATTCTGCTGGAATGGCAAGAAGCTCTGCGGCAAACCAAGAAGTTGCCTCGCCGACCTGCGTATATGCGCTGGTAGCGTTTGCAACATATGCCTGATACTTGGCTACACGGGTATCCTCATCACTCTTGCGCTCGGCGTAGTTGATAATCTTGTAGAGCAGAAGGTTCATCTGGTCCTCAAGCTGCAAAAACTCCAGAAGAGCCTGAGGAGAGGTAGAAATCTTGCCCTTGAACGCAAGAAGCTTTGGGCAGTAAGCCTTGAGCTCCTCGAGCCCAGCCTCAAATGCCTCATCACTAGGGAACATTGAGGACAGGTCCCACTTATATTTGTTGTCAATTTCTTCGCGAGACTCGTATGCCATGAGCCTTCCTTTCTTGACCGGGTCAGTATGCTGTCCTGTTGTCAACAGTGGAGAAGTTACGTCCACAAAATGTGAGCGTTCAAACTTCACATGATCCTGAGTATACAGCACGACTATTTAACGCTACTTAGTGTCTCATATCAGCAAGATTTTATATAGCGAGGACAGGCTATGTACATCTGTACGTAACTTTGCAGGAGTATGGTACTCATGCGGCAAGCTAAGTGGGTAATACACTGGACAGTTAAAAGTTTGCCTCCTATTAAACTTGCTGAAAGTTGAGTCACAGATTGAAGTTAATATGCGCAGGTAGAAGACCGCATTAAGTAATTGTTGTTTTTGACTCAAGTGAGTTCACTATTTGGGAGACGTCTATGTATGTACAAAACTTAACAGATTTAGCTGGCTGGTTCCTTGCAACAACTAATTCCTGGTCTGGGCATTTTGTTGAACTGCGCGATTTCTACGATTACAACGACAACAACGTAAGCTTATTTGATATACCGTTTGACATACCCCATTATCAAATTCCTGGAGTGCTTGAAGAATTTGCTTGTTTATTTAAGTCCGAAATACGCGAACAAGAGAATGCTTATAGCTATCAAAAAATTCTTGATAGCTATGGCATAGATATTACAGACGATGCTGAATTACTTTCTAGTATTAACGAGCTTGTTTTAAACGAAGAATGCATCTATGCAATCATCACCAAGTGCGTTACCGAAGATCCTAAAGGAGTTGGACTTCTCTATACTGCAGCGGAAAGTTCACTTCTTGATAGATGTCTATTCAAATTGGATCATATCAAGAAAATGTTTGGACCAAACTATGACTTTGGCCGTAGAAAAAAGAAAACTACTCCGAGCACAGAAGGAGATTACTGGGATTATATAAAAACAAATAAACTCCCAGAATGGATTTGGTGTCTGGTTGGAAACGTAATTGACGAACATCCTTTTGGAGAAGATCATACCGTTGTTCATGGGACGCGACATTTTTCTCCTGGAACAAAGGTTTATTGTCTTCCAGTTCAATGGGGCGATGGATATGAAAAAAATCGCTGTACTAGGCAAACATAGAGGTTCACGAGGGCTCATTAGAATTGTAATGAGTAGAGAGTTGATTCATAACTTTAGGTGCCAAAAAGTTTTTTCACCATATGTTATTAAGCGCATGTATGTACGCAGTGATCATGGCATGAACTTTAAGGGTTGGGGGCAATCTGAAGAAGAGCATGAGACCATCTTGTCACTACTTCCATGGCTTAATACAACCCCTGAAGAAGAAAAACAAAGAACACTGCTACTTACTAGTTCGCAACTGTCATTCTTGATACATGTTGGCGATACGCCAAACCAGAAAATTCGTTTGAGGATTGAACGACACAGTCGCAGAGATGGCTGTTATGGTGCAGGGTGGTATGGATTCTATAAAATTGGCGAGAAACCAGAACAGTCTATTGGTCTCCTCGATTGGTATGGATACTGGCCAGATGATGTGTCCTACAAAGAATGTAGGTCAAACTACAAACCATCATGTGAACTATTAGGTGGATTTTTTTAGATGCCGGAATTCTTAACTGGGAGAATACCTATGAGTCTATTCCTACTAATGGTAGACCTCCATTTACGTGGGAATTTGAGGCGGTTTTTAGAGCATGGCTTTCTATCGAATGCTGGACGTAATGCATACCCAAAGAACTTTCCATCAGTTATGAGACTTCTGACAGCATGGGGATTTCCAAAGATTTGGAATTCAACCAGTAATGCACCTGATGCGTTTCTTGATTTGATGCGAGAGCAGAAATAAATCTCAAGCCTCCCTCTCGTTACACCCTCGCAGCTCCACCCATACCGTTCACGGAAAATGTCAGCTTTGGTGAACAAACAGCAAATCCGTGTGCCCAGCAGGGATATAATCGCAGGTGAACAACAGAGGGAGAACTGCCATGAAGATGCACCTCATTGAGCCCAAGACTTGTACTCAAAGCACGCCTGCCGTGTTGCTAATTCATCCCATGCTCTCGTCTGCAGAGGGAATGAAAACAGTTCTTGTGAATAACATAGGTGATGACCTGCACTATCTGGTCCCAGATCTTGCCGCTCACGGGGAAGAAGATGCAACGGAATATGTCTCAGCGTCCCAAGAAGCTGCGCAGATTCATGACTGGCTGCTGGAGCACGACATAACCCATCTCTCCCTGGGTTTTGGCGCCTCTCTAGGCGGCGTAGTTCTATCTGAGCTCCTCAAGTTCCCCGATCTAGCCTTTGACCACCTCTTCTTTGAAGGAACAAGCTTCTGGACAGGAGGATTTCTTGCCTCCGCGCTTGAGTTTGTGCTCAAGAAAGTGTTTCTTGCCAAGCACCGCAAAGCCATTGCAGACCCCGAGTTATCCGTGCAAAAGATGGAACAACTTTACGGAAAAGTTGCAGCTAAACCTATGTCAGAACACTTTATTGCGATGAGTGACCAAAGCATCCAGAACATCATTCACGACTGCAGCAACGTTGACCTGCCCGCTATTAGCTCCGACGTACAACGCCGCTGCATCTTCACGTATGGCGAGAAGGACTTTGACTTGAAACGCGCAAGGCAAGTTCTGCCTAAGGTGTATCCCGAGGCCACGTTAACTATCTGGCAAGGCTATGACCACTGCGAGCGTATGACCAGCGATTCAGTAGCGTATAGCCAGATGCTCAGAGAGCTTGTGGTTTAGAGATTATCATCTGAATTTTGTTCGATATCAAAATATACAAATAAGGAGAGAATTTATATGCTTGAGTCTGATAAACCAATTACTAGTGCTTGTGAAGATAAATTAAATATGAGCAAACCAGCAAATTCATTAGCCCGGATTCTTTCTGATGAAAAAGATTCAGATTCACTAGTAGTCGGCATTTATGGCGAATGGGGTTCAGGAAAATCCTCTTTTATTAATCTTTTAAAACAAGATTTGATTGAATTATCAAACAGTCATCCTGAATATAAACAGCCTGTTATGATTACCTTTGATCCATGGCTATGTACATCCGATAACGCCATGCTTCATCGGTTTTTTTGAAGAATTGGCCACTTTTTCTAGACAAAGAGACAAATCTGAAGGATATTGCTAAAAAAACATTATTAAATATGCAAAAATTGTCGCCCCATTAATACCTCTTCCTGGTCTTCCATATTCCGTAGAATGTGCTTCAGCAGCCCTTGAAGATTCGGAAATAACTACAGAAGATTTAAAAAAATAAAATAGAAGAGTCCTTGAAAACATATCAAAAGAAATTTTATATCTTCATTGATGACTTAGATAGATTACCAGATAATCAGATTCGTCTAATATTTCAATTAGTAAATCATTTAGCAGATTTTTTTCAAATATCACGTATGTCATCGCCTTCGACCATGATGTGGTGACTACCGCTTTAAACAAAAATTCAATCAGGCAAAGGAACGGAATACCTGCAAAAAAATAATTCAACTTCCTTACAGTATTCCTAGACCTGGGCAAGAACTAGTTATTGAGATTCTTTTAGAAAAGCTCTCTGTTTATATCGAAAAAGGTTCCAGATAAGAATTTTTTTCACATTACAGGTTTTTTTAATATACAAAAATAGTTTTTATTAGGACCTATATCCATACTCTTCGAGATGTAAAACTATTAATAAATACTTTTTTTCGATAAATATAATTAAGCTTTCTGATGAATTAGACTTAATAGATCTATTGGCTCTCTCTCTTCTTAAAGCTTTCAATCAATCTCTATATAAATGGATATATGAAAAATAAGAACACTTTATGTAAGTATGAATCAAATCAGCAAAGAGATGGGTATATTGAGAACTTGTCTAAGTCACTTCTTACCAGCGGGGTTTGCACAGAGCAAAAACTTACAAAAATACAATCGCGCTTTTTATCTGAGTTATTTCCTAAAGTTGCATATAAAGGAGCAGGTTCATCTAGCACTGAAGATAGGCGTCTTCGCCGTATTTCATGTGACGATAATTTTAACCAGTACTTCTCTGGAGATTTTCCTCTAACTTATGTACTACGTGATGATTTAAATAAAATTCTCAACGCAAATGACTCTTCCATTACACAGGAAATAATTAATGAAGCTATCGCTAATGGGCGACTCACAAATCTGCTTAATGAAATTAAATATAATCTCGATTTTTTTCTAATACAGAATCTTTTAAAAAAATACTGTCAGAGCAACTAATTTATACTTTGGGAAAAAAAGTAGTGAGTACATTAACAAATCATTTTTTGGAATGCCCGCAGACACTCTTATGTCGTTTATTCTTTCTAATGTACTTAAAAAAATAGGAAAAGATGATTCCGATCTGATAATAAAAAAATCTTTTAAATTATGTTGATTTAGATAATATTTTTAAGCTTTGCCTATTGGTTAAATCATGAAGAATTAGTTCATGGTCGTCTTGCTTCAAATGAAAAAAATCTGAAGACAAACAATCTATAAACATAGCAACTCTTGTGGAAATAGAACAAATATATGCCAAGAAATTAGAGGGAATGATTTCAAACACCGATCTCCTATCCATTCATTTCGATTTACATTTACCGATGTATTTATGGAGTTGTTATAATTTTTGAGCGATATAAAGATTTTTTTGGATTAAGAAATTTAACGACGATGATTTAAATTACATTGTCTTCATTGACTCTATCTCTAATGAATTGACCTCTAGCTCATACAAAAAAATGGTCATGGGATCCTGCAGATTTTTAATAAATTAATAAGTTACGAAAAAAATAAAAAAAGCCATATCTTAAAACTAAAAAAATCAGAAAAGTTGAAAAAAATATTTCAACAGAATTAATTTGTAAGGCAATTACCTTCGTCGAAATGGAACCTAATGAAGAATCAAATTTGAATGATCAAATGGATTCCGAGTTCACAAGCGTTCAAGCAGAGAAAAAAATTATCAGAATGGATTATCTAAAAAGTTATATGATTATGAAGCAGAATTTGAACCTACAACCTTCGAGTCGTGGTCAGTAAGAACTTGCTCTCGTTAAGCGAATTACCAAGAAAAAAACTAGGGAATTAGTTCGTTACTCTAAACGAACTAAAAATCATAACCACCCAGCATAAAAAGCCTCCCATTTCTTATGTCCAAGAAATGGGAGGCAGTTCAATAGCAGACGGTTTTATGTTTCGCGCGCTTCCCGCGCTCAACAAGATAAAGCCGTAAAAGAAATGATCCACAATCAGTGGACCATTTCTGATATTGAAAATATGGTCTAGTCAGTTTTGTAGAGACTGAAACAGTAAACAATTTATTTACTGTTTCATAACCCAAGTTTTTCCGCAATTCTGACAAACTGCCACCGTTGTGAGAACGGTCTTAGATTTTTCTATTTGGATGAATAATTCGCCAAATTAGCATTGGAATTGTTGCTCATATCCAAAGAAGTGGATGCAGCCACCAACCAATAAAAACCCAGTATAGAATGCCATGTCTATTCTTAGCTTTTTCTGTAGCTGAGGCAGAAATAATAATACGTGTTGAATGACAATTTGGACAGATAATACTTGGTTGAGCAGACATAGTCGGAGCAACCTTTTCTCCTACTCTATCAAACGAATCAGTAACCGGAAAACCCGTCTCTTCTTCAATAACAGATGTTTCAGGTACGTTTTGCTGAGCACTCTCTTCCATAGTTCTTCCTTTCAAATTACTAGGATGACTTTCAAAAACCTTCAATCTCAAATTTTATTAAAAAAGAATAGCGTCAAAATACAATTTAAATGGGTAGTACATTGGACAGTAAGAAAAAAATCTTTATTACTACTGCCTTATCACTTTTAAGCAACAGCTCTAAACAAAACGAATACAAAACATCATCTCAAGCTACTCGCATCTATCGCCCTAAAACCTGATCGCGCACGTACGCAAGTAATCGTATAAGCACAACAATACAAAGCCCTGCTGCAAGCGCTGTTTCAACAGAGGCTATTCCATCGAGCCATTGAAGGGGTTGACCGAGTTCAGTCAAGTATGCCGACGTCTGTGTACGCGCAACGACACAAATTACAAAGGGAAACGTAAACGCAGCGTGACTAGGAAAGAATGGTTTAGTAAGGCACCTGATGCACCACACAAAAGAAACTACATAAATAATTGAAGCGATTGCAAGCATAACCAAAAGAAACGGTACAGACTTTGGCGAAATAGATTGAATATATCCCGCAATACAAAGACTTGTTGGAGCTGCATAAATGCAAGCGAGCGACTCAGCAGAATCAGGCACCGGCCCATATTTAACATACTTTATGCTTACAACTATCAAAAGCACCACAAGGCAGATAAATCCAAACCAAAATGCAACCGTTCCAACACTTGTTTCAAAGTTAAACGCTGGCGCTGTAACGCTGGCAACAACAATACCTACATACACAATGAACCAGCTGGCGTGCACATTCTCCCAATTAAATTTTGCAATATAGCGAGAAGTAAAGAGGGCTATGCACAGGATATGTAACGCAATTCCTGCGAACCAAAACAATTGTGCTACATCACCAATATCGGCCTTCATATACACTGAAATCAGCATAACCGCCATCGGATATGTTGCAGCAACTGAAAGCCCGATTGGATCAGAGAGTTCTCGTAATACAACTTTGGTCGACACCATAAATTTGAGGGTATAGAGAGCTAAAAGAGCAATAGAGAGTATGCCGCAGGCAAGATAAAGACCTTCGAAAGAAGTCTTAAAAAGATTTCCAAGTGCTGCAAAACCTAAAGCAACACCGCAAATAGCAACGGGAACTTTTTGGACATAGTTCATAAGGATTCTTCTATCTGTTTAGGAATCTTTTTTTACTGCTTTCAATAGTATATAGATAAGACCAAGCAGGAAACAAAGTTCCTGCTTGGTCTCTACGGTGCGTATGTTCAAATGGTACGTATGTTCAAATACGTCTATTTCTGAGGATACAGAACCTCAAGGATCTTCTCGGCAGAATCAAATGCGCGTGGTGAGTAATCGATGTACTCTGAGTATGGAATCTCAACGATGCTCTTGTTGGCAATAGCAGGGACGTTCTGCAGGGAGCTCTCGCCCAGAAGAGTGTCTTTAGCTACAGCGTCAGTTGCTTTATTACGCTCTGCGGTGACGTAAATAATGACGTCAGGATTGAACTTAATCAGATTCTCATACGTCAGGCCGTTTGCAGACTGGGTTGTAGCAGGAGTAGCTCCAAGCTGGTCGATGATAGTAAACTCAAGGCTCTTCTCGCTACCGCCAAAGAGACCAAACGTGCCGTCCTTGAGGTTAGCCATAACCAGAACGGTCTTCTTTGTTTCTTTCTCATGCGCTTTAACGCGCTCATTAATGGCATCAAGGCGCTTCTGAAGGTCGGCGGTATAGGTGTCGGCATTACTCTGAACATCAAAAAAATAGATCCAAGGTTCTTAATATCAGAGATAATTCCGGCAAGCGTTGGATCGCCCTGCTCAGATGATGCCAGCTGTGTATAGACAGAAATGCCAAGGTCAGCGTAGTCCTTTGGAGAAGTCTGGTCCTTTGAAGTAAAGAGACGTGAGCGTCCCACAATAAGGTTTGGATTAGCGGCAACAACAACCTCGCGCGAGAGGCTCTTCTTATCGCCCAGCTGCTTGATTTTCGCATACTCGTCAGCAATATCTGAAGGCATTGGCGCATCAGGCTTGATAGTACCAATAATCTTGGAGCCAAGGCCCAGACGCAGCAGAATCTCAGCGGCGGAATCTGTCAAGGTAACAACACTCTCAGGAGCCTTGTCAAACTTTGCCTCAAACTCATTGCCGTCACCATCATAGAGCTTGAATGATACTGGATAGCTCGTATTGGCTGATTTCTTTTCTTCTGTAGCAGGGGTAGATGGGCTAGACGGTGCATTGTTGCACGCAGTAAGACCCAGTCCAGCGGCAGTTGCAGCAAGCCCTGCCGCAATGCTCAAAAAATTCCTTCTCGTAAAGAGATTTGAACTTACACGAGGATCCATCGGATATCCTTTCATTCATCTGTTGATACTCAACAGGCGATTAATACACATAATCAATGCTGATACCGTTTCCAGCAGTTGATGGGCGGACCATGCCCTCAACGCCATACACATCAGCAAGCAGCTCAGGGGTCACAATATCCTCAGGTGTTCCCTCGGAAACAATAGTTCCCTCTTGTAAGAAATACAGGCGGTCGACATAATGAGCTGCCATCACAATGTCATGCAAAACAGCCAGGCAACTGATACCAAGATTGCGAACAAGGCGCAAAATATCAATCTGGTACGTAATATCCAGGTGATTAGTAGGCTCATCAAGCACCAGAAACTCTGGTTCTTGAGCCAATGCACGAGCCAACATTACACGTTGTTTCTCGCCACCTGAAAGCGTGGCAAAAGAACGGTCTTCAAAGCGAGAAAGACCAACTTTCTGAAGGACGTCAGAAACGATTGACTCGTCGTGGTCGGTTTCTTTTGACAGCGCCGACTGATGAGGACTGCGTCCCAGCGACACAATCTCGCGAACGGTAAAGTCAAAGGACAGCGAGTTAAACTGGCTTACAACCGCAACCTTACGCGCAAAGTCACGTCGTGATATCTCAGTGGCGTCGCGCTCGTCCCACAAAATCTGGCCGTCATAGCGATGACCAAGGCCATAAATTGCTCGCAAAAGCGTTGACTTGCCTGATCCATTAGGACCAAGGATGCCCACAAACTCGCCATCTGCCACGTTAAGCGAGACGTCCTTTACAATCGGCTTGTTGTGAATGGTGACCGAAACATTTTGCACTTCAAGGCGCATGCTACTCACCATCCCTAAAGCTGTAGTTACGTGCAACCATGATGTAGACAAAGAACGGCGCGCCTACAACAGCGGTCAGAATGCCAATAGGAACTTCGGCGTTGCCTAGGACGGTACGAGCACAGGCATCTGCCCACAGAATAAAAAAATGGCTCCCAGTATCAGCGCGGTTGGCACCAGTCTTCGGTGATCAGACCCAACAAACGAGCGCGCAATATGCGGAATGATAAGACCAACAAAACCGATGGTTCCCACTGATGAAACTAGCGTGCCAACCATGAGCGCAGAAATGGTCAAGTATGCCCATCTGCACAAATTGGTATTGAGGCCAAGCGTTGTTGCAGCCTCGTCTCCCATTAAAAGCACATTGAGGGAGCGGAACTGCGTTAAGAAAAACACACTGACGAGAAGTACTACAACAACGGAAACGCCAACATTTCCCCAGCTTGCTCGTGCCAAAGAGCCCATGGTCCAAAAACTTCAGGTCCATCATGCCCTCGGCATTGGCGGCGATAGTGATGATGAAATTAGACAGCGCCGTGAACAGGGCATTCAAAAATCATGCCCGAGAGAACAAGCTTTGACGACGTCATATGTCCGCCGGTAGACGCCAGCAACAAAACGCCGACAGTTGCTATTGTTGAACCAATAAACGAGAACAGCGGCACTGAAGAAATTCCCACAACGTGTATCGCGCCGGCTCCAAGCATGATGGCACAGGTGGCTCCGCACGAAGCTCCTGATGAAATGCCCAAAATATACGGTTCAGCCAAGGTGTTTTGAACCGATGCCTGCATGACAACGCCCGCAAGCGCAAGGCCAGCTCCAGCTACCACTCCTAAGATGATGCGGGGAAAGCGCAGCGACCAAACGACCTTCTCGACAGGTCCTCCTGCAGCTAGAGCCTCCGATAGCGGCATGCCAAAAAGATGATGTGTCAGCACGGCATATGCGTCTTGTAGGGACACACCAATGGCGCCCATCGTTGAAGTTATTACAATGCTCGCTGCCAGAATTGCAACGAGAACGCCCATGAAAAGACGGAACGGACCGGCTTTTCTTATCATACGTTACCCCTCAAAAGATACGCTGCGTTTTTGCGCACAACGCGCAACGTACAGTGCGCGTTACACAGAAGCAGCGGAATTTTTCGAAAGTTAACTATATCTTACATTTTTGAGTTGTGAGAAGACTGAGAGTTGAGAAATGCTTAAAATATCTACACCCCTCCGTGGGATGCTCTCCGCGAGGCGGCTACTACGAGACGACGCCGGCACCAACAGGCAATAACAAACGAGGAACTTCATGGATTTATCGGCTCTGCCAGATCAGTACAATCACTATCGGAGAACGCTCCGAAGTTCCAGGTCTTCTTGTTGTTCTCCACGGCTCGCTGCTTATGCCCAAGATAGCTGCGCTTCTTGCTTCCGGGAAACTTGACGCGAACAAGCTCCCCCAATGCCTTGTCATTACCGCGCCGTCTAATCAAGATTGCTATTCCCCTTGGCCAGTGGCAAGCGTGCGAACAGAAGCTCCAAATTTTGGAGGGCTCGGAAAAAGAATTTCTCTCAGACATCGTACTTCCTGCTGTCGAGAAATACGCTGCTCTAGCTACTCATACCGCTCAGGGGACATGTCCTCTTACACTTCTGGGCTATTCTTTATCAGGGTTATGCAGTCTTTTTGAAATGCAGACTACCTGCCACTTTGACCAGTATCTTCTGGCTAGCCCAAGTACGTGGTTTCCCGATTTTGTTGAAACTTTTGATACGAGCCATGTGCGTTCGGATATTCGCTGGTGCATCGCTAGCGGTGAAAACGAAGGTGAGCATCATCCTGAGCCCCTGCGCTCAGTGAGGCAGACAACAGATGCACTGGTTGAGAAGCTGGCGCCTGCTGCTCCGAAGTATCAACGTCTGCTGGATTCCTATGACCATCACAAGGGTCTTGAACTTAGATTGCAACGTTTGTTGAACTTTGGCTTTGATGCGTAGAGGGGTGTTTTCCTGCGCGGAAGCGGTTCTTGTACGTAAAGGCGATTCCTGTGCGTGGAGGCGATGTTGGCGTACTTGCCCAACGATCCGCTAAGATAGCCCACCCGAACAGCGTTAATTGCTAACAAAAAACCCGCCGAGGGCGGGTTTGAAATTCTTATGGTCGCGGGGGCAGGATTTGAACCTACGACCTTCGGGTTATGAGCCCGACGAGCTACCAGACTGCTCCACCCCGCAATATAAACGCTTGCGCGAACAAGTACTATACCTCGCAGCTCTCAGTGAGTCAAGCAAAATCGATGATTTTCTCGCCATGAGGATGTGACGCTTGCGTACAAGAGCCAAGAAAGTTGTACTGTCGCCAGCACAAGTGGGGTTAGACGGCTAAACTATTGATACTGTCTTTGGGGCGCTGTGCTTGCGCCAAACAGCTATCGAAGGACTTTTGAGGATGACATTACACGAGCTCCTGGCGCTCTTTACCAGCAAGAACATCGAGTACACTACCGCGCATCTTGACGCGGTGGATCAAAACGCACAGCTTACCGATGTTGCAAGCGATTCTCGTGAGGTCACCCCTGGCTCGCTGTTTGTCTGCAAGGGCGCGCACTTCTCGCCAGCGTATCTGACGAGCGCGGTGGAGGCTGGGGCCGTTGCGTACCTCTGCCAGCAGTCGCTCGCGGAGGAGCTGCAGGCAGTGGCGCCAAACGTAGCCGCTATTTGCGTGGATGACGTGCGCCTTGCCATGGCCTACGCGGCCGCGGGCGTTGCGGATCACCCCGACAAGAAGCTCACCACCATCGGCATTACGGGTACAAAAGGCAAGTCTACCTGCTCGTATATGCTGCGCTCCATTCTTGACGGCGACGAGCCGTACTCCAAGTGCGGCGTGATTGGCGGCATCGAGGTGTTTGACGGCAAGGACACTCAGCCGGCGCACAACACCACGCCCGAGGCGCCTGAGCTGTGGCGTCACCTCAAGCACGCCGCGGACACTGGCCTCCCCTACGTTGACATGGAGATTTCCAGCCAGGGGCTCAAGTACGACCGCACGGTTGGCCTCAATCTGAGCGTCGCGGTGTTCCTAAACATTGGAACCGATCACATTTCCCCTGTTGAACACCCTACTTTTGAAGATTACTTTGAAAGCAAGCTGAAGATTTTTTTGATCTTGCTCGCGTGGCCGTTATCAACAAGAACACCATGATGTTTGACCAGGTCATGGAGCGTGCGCAGAGGTGCGAGAAGGTCTTGACTTTCTCTACAACCGATTCCGACGCAACCGTTTGGGCGGACGAAATCACCCCTCACCAGGGCATGGTCACATTTACCGTGCATGCGCCAACCTGGACCGGCGCGGCTGCGCTGCCTATGTCCGGCCTCTTCAACGTGGAGAATGCTCTTGCGGCAATCACCGTTGCTGATTACCTGGGCATTCGCGAGAAGGACGCCGTGCTTCCGCTGATGAACGTTAAGGTGCCAGGCCGCATGGAGCTCTTAAGCTCGCCTGACAACAAGGTCACGGGCTTGGTCGACTACGCTCACAACAAGCTTTCCTACCAGAAGCTTTTTCTCGTCAACTGCTAAGGAATTCCCTGGTTATGGCCGCTATGTGGTCATGGGAGCCGTCGGCGGCAAGGCGTACAACCGTCGCCAGGAGCTGCCGGAAGAGGCCGCCAAGTGGGCGGACCTGATGATTTACACCACCGAGGACTGCAACATGGAAGATCCTGCGGTGATTTGCGCACAGATGGCTGAGGCCACGCCCGAGGACGCCGCGCACAAGATTATCCTTGACCGCTACGACGCCATTTACGAGGCAGTTTCCGCAGCTTACGACGACCCTCGTCCGGCGTTGGTGTACCTGTTGGCCAAGGGCGACGAGCCGTTCAACATTATCGGCGGGAAGCACGTTCCGTGGATGACGGATGCTGCCGCGTTCAAGGCCGCTGTCCGAGCCAAGCTGGACGAGCGCGCCGGGCGTAGCGGCGACGGCGACCCGCGCGACGGCCGCAGGTAGCAGCGGCGACGCGGGCTGCAAGTAGCAGCGGCGACGCAGGTAGTGGGCGCGACGCGGGCGCGAGCGCGGGTGGAAGCTCCACATAACATGCAGTTCAGACCGGTGTTCACGCAGGTGGACACCGGTTTTTTTGTACGGCGACAGCGTCGTGTGCGGACAAACTTACAGGTCGGACGCGCGAAGCGCCATTGCGAGTGCACGGGGTTTCTCGGCACACGGGCTTTTTCCCGCTTAGTGCACCATGCGAGCCTGAAAAAGTGCATCATGTCTGAGTAAATTTACTCAGACATGATGAGAAAAACTCGGCAAAACCACTCAGACATGGTGCACTTTTCCGGCAAATCGTTCAGACATGACGAGAAAATCAGGCTCCGTGGAAGGGCAACTTTAGGTACGTTTCAAAGCCCGCCTAAAAAGTGCAAAGAATCTGTGTTTGAGATACAGATTCTTTAACAAAATCAGGCAAATCCACAGATTCATTTATGGTTTTAGGCAAAATCCACCGATTCTTTGCAGAAATCAGACGCGTGCCTGGGCGCGTGCCTGGGCGCGCGGTGGGCGCACGGTGGTCGCGCACCCCTGTCTGGCGAGAAACCCGTCAACTAGCAGCGTTTCCGCACAAGAAACCCGGTATCCACACGAAATGGATACCGGGCGGAAGGCACGTACGGGACGCGACGTGTTACTCGTTGTCGCCAGCGGTTGCCTGAGTTGCGGAGATAGCCTGATCAGCATCGGAAGCGTCTGGCCAAGACCAGTCGGTGAATGCTGGGTGATCATAGCCCTTCTCGACAGCAAACTCGAAGGCCTCGGTGCGGAACTTCTCCCACTCGTCGATCTGATCCGCCCACTTCTCAGCATCAATCATGCGGAGAGCGTCAGCAGCAAGTGCCCAACGGTCCATGTTGTTCAGGCGCAGCATGTCGTAAGGAGTTGTGGTGGAACCCTGCTCCTCGTAGCCGTGAACATTGAAGTTGTCGTGATTTGGACGGTTCCAAATCAGGCGGCGGACAGAACCGGCGTAAGCGTGGAATGCAAAGAGAACTGGCTTGTCTGCGGAGAAGAGCTTGGTGAACTCCTCATCGGAGAGAGCCTCGTTGTTCTCGGAAGCGTTCTGGATCTTGAGCAGGTCAACAACGTTGACGAAGCGAGCCTTAATGCCCAGCTTGCCAAGCATGTCAAGAGCTGCCAGGAGCTCCTGAGTTGGGACGTCGCCGCAGGATGCGAGGACAATGTCCTCCTCGCCAGCCTCAGCGTTGGAAGCCCACTTCCACTCCTTAGCACCAGTCTCAAGCTCCTCGCGAGCCTCGTCGAGCGTTACCCATGTTGGAGCAGGCTGCTTACCAGCAAAGATTGCGTTAATGCAGTTTGTGGAGGTGTAGCACTTCTCGCCAACTGCAAGCAGGAGGTTAGCATCTGCTGGGAAGTAAATGTTGGTGATGTGGTCGTTGTTGAAGCTCTTGTTGAGCATGATGTCAACAAAACCAGGATCCTGGTGAGAGAATCCGTTGTGGTCCTGGCGCCAAACGTGGCTGGAGAGGACCAGGTTGAGAGCGGAGATAGGCTTGCGCCATGGAATGTGGCGGACGGTAGCCTCAAGCCACTTAGCGTGCTGGTTGATCATGGAGTCAACGATGTGAACGAATGACTCGTAGCTGGACCAGATGCCGTGGCGGCCGGTCAGGGTATAGCCCTCAAGCAGGCCCCTCGCACTGGTGCTCGGAAAGCTGCTCGATAACGTTACCAACTGGGGAGATGTGCTCGTCGTTCTCGAAGTCATCGTTGAAGCCGCCGAACCACTGCTTATCGGTTACCTGGAAGGAAGGCTGCAGACGGTTGGAAGCGGTCTCGTCAGGTCCGAAGATACGGAACTCGGAGCGGTTGCTGTTGATGAGCTCGGCGGTGTACTCGCCAAGGATGCGCGTAGCCTCAGTGGCACCAAAGCCATGGCCCTTCTCGGCAACTGGGATCTCGTACTTCTTTGCGTCAGGAAGGACGAGGTTGCGGCGGATTGCGCCACCGTTTGCGTTAGGGTTAGCGCCGAGGCGGAGGTCGCCCTTAGGCATGAAAGCGGTGACCTCTGGACGAATTGCGCCCTTCTCGGTGAAGAGGGTCTCTGGCTTGTAGGAGCTCATCCAGTCACGAAGGACCTGGAAGTGAGCCTCGGTGTCGCGAGCGGATGCCAGTGGAACCTGGTGTGCGCGCCAAGAGCCCTCGGTCTTCTTGCCGTCGATGTAAGGAGGGCACGTCCAACCCTTAGGGGTGCGGAAGATGATCATTGGGTAGTAAGGACGGGATGCGTCACCTGCGGCTGCGCGAGTCTTGATAGCGCAGATCTCGTTGAAGACAGCCTCGAGAAGAGCTGCGAAACGACGGTGGATGGATGCGTGGTCCTCGTCGTCGAAGCCTGCAACAAAGTTGTAAGGGTGGTAGCCCATGCCGCGGAAGAACTCGTCGCGCTCACCGTCGGAAATACGAGCCAGGATAGTTGGGTTAGCAATCTTGTAACCGTTGAGGTGCAGGATTGGGAGAACGATACCATCGGTCAGTGGGTCCATGAACTTGTTGGTCTGCCAAGAAGTTGCAAGTGGACCAGTCTCTGCCTCGCCGTCGCCAACAACAGCGACAGCCAGCAGGGATGGGTTATCCAGGACTGCGCCGTATGCGTGGGACAAGGTGTAGCCCAGCTCGCCGCCCTCGTGGATGGAGCCTGGAGTCTCAGGTGCGTAGTGGGAAGGAATTCCGCCTGGATAAGAGAAGCGGCGGAAGAACTTCTGGAGGCCCTCTTCATCGTCGGTGATGAATGGGTAAGTCTCGCGATATGTGCCGTCGAGCAGGGACTGTGCGGTACCTGCAGGTCCACCGTGACCAGGGCCCATAAGGAAGATGGTGTTCTGGTTATGGTCGCGGATGAAACGGTTGACGTGGCCGAACAGGAAGTTCAGGCCTGGGGTGGTTCCCCAGTGGCCAACCAGGCGATGCTTAACGTCCTCGCGAGAGAAATCACCCTTCATAAGTGGGTTGCTACGAAGATAAATCTGACCAACAGACAGGGTAATTAGCTGCGCGCCAATACCTATCGACGCCGGCAAGAGCCTCTTCAGATACAGGCTGATTCAGGGTCTGCCAAGGTGTTCCGTACACGGGCTGAGCCATGTGCTCCTCCTTTTCCTGGGCTGCTACCTGCGCGCTTACGCAGGTCAGGCAACCTCGTTGCTTCCATTACCTGAGCGAGTGTTTGTTCGCCGTCCATTGAAAGCGCGCATGTAGCCACGTTTTTGTGTTGTGCACGCAAAGTACATGCGCATTTCTGCGCATGTACACCGCTTTTTAGAGCGGACATTCCCGCCTTGCGGTGAGAGGTAGAGCGAACATAACATCACATACATAACAGTATGATGCTTCGGCTATGTTTCAAATACTACTCTAAGTGATAAAACGTTTTACCACTGTGAGATTTCTTGAAATTTCTTTCACGGAAGACTTTTAAGATGTCTTTTGAGCACCAAAATGCGTACACAAGCAAAATTTTGCCCTAAAGGGTTAGCAGAACAATACCCAACAGTACCCACAATGCCATAATGCAACCAAAATGGTGCCCAAATGGTGCCCAAGTAAAGCGTATACGCACCAAAGTGGTAAAAAATGCGTTTAGTTGGAGATTTCATTTTTCTGCATACAACGTTTGCCCAGATAAAAGTTTTTGAAGCGGTAAAAAATCGTCTTAGTTGGAGATAAATTGGCTAATTTTAAGTTTTCATTTCCAACTAAACGGGTTTTTTACCTTTTTCGGCACATAATTTTGAGCTCAAAAGTTATGTATTCATAGAACTGTATTTTATAGCACATATATGCAGAAATCTGATTAGCGACCCAAAAGACGCACGCTATTCTTCTCAATCATGCGTGGCTCAAGGATTATCTGGATTGACGCGCTGTCATCCTGCGCTTCGATGCCGTTATTTTTGCCTGTCGCGGCTGATTGCGTCACAGCTTCTTGCGTCGTGGCTGCTTCCGTCACAGCTTCTTGCGTCGCAGCTGCTTCCGCCGCAGCTCTCTGCACAACATCCGCTCCATGCTCACCCAGACGACGAAACATGATCGAAAGCGCGGCGTCAGAAAGCTCATCAACATTTTGCTCAATCGAAGTCAGTGCCGGCTCAAACAGTGCGTCTGAAATGCTGTTATCGTACCCGACAACGGAATAATCGCGCGGAACATGCAGACCGCGCTCGTACAGATAGCGCAACAGCCCAAGCGCAATGTTGTCTGACGTCGCAACAACAGCCGTAGCGTTCACGCGAATCAGCTGCTGAGCTGCAAGATATGCATCAGGAATGTAATAATCGCTGGTCAGCACAAGCGACTGATCTAGCTCCAGGCCCTTCTCGCCAAGTGCGCGAACGTAGCCGTTGAGGCGCGCGCAGCCGGTGTTGGAGGCGGTGTTGACCATGCACGCGATCCGGCGGTGGCCGTGATCTAGCAGGTATTTTGTGGCCAGATAGCCGCCAAGCTCGTTGTTGAACGTGACTTTGTCGCAGTCGAGCGCGTCGATGGTTCGGTCCACCATGACGTACGGCACGGGCAGCTGCTCCAGGTCGGCGATGAGCTGCTTTGAGGCTTCTACCTCGTCGGACGTGATGATAAAAATGCCGTCGGCGCCGCGATTGACCAGCAAACGCACAAGGTCCGCATCGTTTGACGTGCTGTTATCCGAGTTAGTGATGAACAGCGCGTACCCACGCCGGCGACACTTCATCTCCAGCATTTTTGGCAAACGACGAGAAAAAAACCGGCTCTCGATATTCGGTACAATCAGTCCCAGCGTCTGTGTGTGCTGCGTGACCAGGCTTCGTGCGATCTGGTTGGGAATGTAGTGCTTGCGACGGGCAACGTCGAGGATGCGGCGGCGGTTCTCGTCACTCACGCGCACCGGTCGGCCGTTCAGCACCAGCGAAACCGTGGCGGGCGACAGACCCACCTCGCGCGCAATCGTTTTTAGGGTGACTTTTTCTGCCACGTTACCTCGCAACTTGCCCCGTTTATCGTTGTTGCTTAAGTATAATAGTCGAGAAACCCTTGCGGCTGGTAGTCCGCCAAAAAGCCAAGCCTTGTCTCCACACGACAACCGCATTCCGAGAGGACGCGCATGAACATCACACCACAGGAGATCGTCGAGACTCTTGCCATGGTCAGCGAGCAAAACCTTGACCTGCGTACCATTACGATGGGCATCTCGCTCAATAGCTGCGCAGACGAGGATCTTGACCGCATGTGCCAGAAGGTCTACGACCGCATCACGCGCCAGGCCGAGCACCTGGTGGCCGTGGCCGAGGACCTAGAGCGTGAGTACGGCATCCCTATTGCCAATAAGCGCGTCTCCGTCACGCCAATCGCGCAGATTGCAGCATGTACTTCGGCGCAAGACCTGACCCCGCTGGCCCACACGCTTGACCGCGCGGCCGAGACACTAGGTATCGACTTTTTGGGTGGCTTCTCGGCACTGGTCCACAAGGGCCTTGGCGACGCTGATCGCCGACTCATCGCATCCATCCCCGAGGCGCTGGCTACCACGTCGCGCGTCTGTTCCTCGGTAAACGTCGCGTCTACGCGCGCAGGCATCAACATGGACGCCGTGCTGCTCATGGCAGAAACCGTGCTCGAAGCCGCTCGTCGCACCACTGACATTCAGTGCTACGGTGCCGCTAAGCTGGTCGTTTTTGCCAACATGGTGGAGGACTCCCCCTTCATGGCCGGTGCGGTCCACGGCAGCGGAGAGGCAGACACCGTCATTAACGTGGGCGTTTCCGGTCCTGGCGTCATGGCTGCGGCCCTCGCCGAGCTCCCCGACTCCGCAAACCTCATGGACGTTGCCGAGAAGATCAAGCAGACGGCATTTAAGATTACCCGTGCAGGCGAGCTGATGAGCCGCGAGGCTTCAAGGCGCCTAGGTGTCGAGAAGGGCATCGTAGACCTGAGTCTTGCGCCTACCCCTGCAGCTGGCGATTCCGTCGCTAAGATTCTGGAGCTCATCGGTGTTGGCGAATGCGGTGGCCCCGGAACCACCTGCGCGCTTGCCCTGCTCAACGATGCTGTAAAGAAGGGTGGCGTCATGGCGTCGTCAAGCGTTGGCGGCCTGTCCGGCGCATTCATCCCGGTCTCCGAGGATGCGGGCATGATTCGTGCAGCTCAAGACGGTGCGCTTTCTCTCGAGAAACTCGAGGCAATGACCTCAGTATGCTCCGTTGGCTTGGACATGATTGCTATCCCTGGTGATTCCTCTGTGGAGACCATCGCGGGCATCATCGCAGATGAGATGGCTATTGGCGTCATCAATACCAAGACCACAGCGGTCCGCGTTATCCCAGCTATCGGCTACAACGAGGGAGACGTCCTGGAGTTTGGTGGTCTCTTTGGATCCGCGCCCATCATGCCGGTCAACCAGTTTGCGGGTACGGTGCTTGCACACCGCGGAGGACGCTTCCCCGCTCCGCTCAATTCACTCAAGAACTAACAAAAGAGCCTCCACGTCGGAGGCTCTTTTTAGTTGCAGGTTTTATGTGCTTGCGACTCAGCGCTCGCCGTGGTCGTGAGCGTGCTCGCCGTGGTCGTGAGCGTGCTCACCGTGCGCGTAGTACTCGCCGTGTCCGTGCGCGTGCTCGCCGTGCTCGTGCGCATGCTCGCCGTGCGCGTGCTCGCCGTGGCCGTGCGCGTGATGCTCGTGTCCCTCGTGGTCGTGCTCGTGGCCCTCATGCTCGCAATGTCCATGCTCGTGGTCGCAGTGCTCATGCACGCAATGACCGTGCTCGTGGTCGCAGTGCGAGTGATCGTGCTCGTCAGCCAAGTCCGACTGCTCATGCCAGAACGCCGGCACAAACACCTCACGAAGTCCATGACGCAGCAGGTCGCGGCCGATAAACACGCACCTGGACTCTTCCTGAGGTTCGTCACCCGTAATCGCCCATGCGCGCTCTACCAGGTCAAACTTGACCCACTGATTACCACAAGGCAGCGTACCCTTTGCGCGAGCAAGCTTTTCCAAAAAAACGCCAGCTGACGCTGCATCCAGAAGCCAAATCAAATGTGATGGACTTGGAAGCTCAGCGTGAGTCAGCGCCATAGTCTCCAAGTCGGGACCTTCGTCCTCATCACCAGCTGCATCTTTAAGAACAGAACCGTCAAGCGCGCGAGTCAGAAGACCATTCCACCACTCATCAGGAATATCAGCATATGAAGACTCCGCGATAATCTCTGCCTGCGGATTCATCTCTGCTGCAAGCTGCTTAATGGGCTCAGCAGCATCCTCGCTACCTGGAGCAAGCTTGGAAATCACCACACTCGAAGCGGCGCTCAGTTGATTGTCAAAAATCTCTGGAAAAATCGGTGCGCTGGTTCTGCCATGAAACAGCATCAACCACAGTAACCGGCGCCAGCAAACTAATGCGCTCCCAGGCTACCTGATTCACGTTATCAAGAATACTCTGCAGCTTAGCCACACCGGTTGGTTCAACAATTAAATACTCAGGGTCGATGGTGTTTGAAATGGTCAGCACCGACGTCGCAAAATCCTGCTTGCCCGAACAGCAGATACAATTCTCGGTAGACTCCCAAACCTTGAGGTCGGAGTCCTGCCTCAGACGGCGCGCATCAATGTCTGCCTGGCCATATTCGTTCTCATAGATAGCAAAATCACGCCCAGTCCGGCGCACGAGCTCCTGAATGAAGGTGGTTTTACCAGCTCCAAGAAAGCCTGATACAACAAGGATTTTCATGAATACAACCGCTTCCTAAACTCCGTTGGCGCCCACCAGCGCAAAAAAAGCTGGCGAGAAAAAAACGAACTTCTCGCCAGCTCATACGTACTAAAAATCGCGACCCTAGTTGATTACCTAATCGATAACAACAACTGGCTTGATGAGGTCGGATGGCTTATCACGCATGGTGAAGAGAGCCTCCTCGAGGTGATCCCAGCCGTGATAGAGGTGAGTAACCTCTGGGTGAAGATCAAGACGGCCAGAAGTGACCAGGCTGGAGAGCTTCTCCATGCGCAGACGGCCGCCAGGCATGAGGCCGCCACGGATGTCCTTGTGGCCCATACCAACGCCCCACTCGACGCGAGGAATGTTGACGTAGTCGCCGGAACCGAGGTAGTTGACGTTACCAATCTTTCCGCCAGGCTTGAGTGCCTTGACAGCGTCCTCGAAGGTCTCGCAACCGCCACCGTCGACGCAGACGCGGTCGACGCCCTTGCCGCCGGTGAGCTCCATGACCTGCTCCCAGATTGGGCCATCCTTGTAGGAGATGAAGTCGGTTGCGCCGTAGCCCTTAGCTGCCTCAACGCAAACTGGACGGGTACCAACAGCAATGATGCGAGAAGCACCGTGGAGTGCAGCACCAGCAACGGACATGAGGCCGACAGGGTCCAATGCCGATGACCAGGACAGTGTCGCCGAACTCAACGCCAGCGAGCTCAACTGCGTGGAAGCCGGTTGGAACCATGTCGGAAAGGATGCAGGCGTCTGCTGGATCCATGCCCTCTGGCATATGAGCAAGGTTGCCGTCTGCATCGTTTACGTGGAAGTACTCGGAGAAGACGCCGTCCTTGAAGTTGGAGAACTTCCAGCCAGCAAGCATGCCACCGGAGTGCATGGAGTAGCCGGCCTGAGCCTCAAGGGAGTTCCAGTCTGGAGTAATTGCAGGAACGAGGACGCGGTCGCCAGGCTTGAAGTCCTTGACGAGCTCGCCGACCTCGACAACCTCTGCGGAGCACTCATGACCAAGGATCATGTTGTGACGTTCGCCGATTGCACCCTCCCACAGAGTGTGAATGTCAGATGTACAAATTGCGACCGCAAGTGGCTTGCAGATTGCATCCATAGGACCACACTTTGGTGTCTCCTTCTCAATCCAGCCGGACTCGCCGATCTTGAGCATTGCATAACCCTTCATAAAACCCTCCTAAAATCTGTGTTTCTAGAGTTGAAACACTACCTACCTCGTGGAGGAGCACGCCTTTTGCGTGACACTGACGAGGCTAATAAACGCTTTTGCGAAAGCTCGCATACGAGCGTGCGTGTTTGTTGCAGCCACAATTGGGTCCTCTCCACAACAAAACTGCGAACACTCGCGAAGTACATTTTCAAGTACTTTTTCGCGCAAAGCTAGAACGAAACCGTGAAAGGTTGAGCAGACTTTCATGAATTGTCGTTTTATAAATCATGCGTTATACAAATAACGGATATTTGTGCACGTAGATAATGTGAACGATAACATACCGTTCAACAAACCACCCACCGAACAAAACTAACGCTTATCGGCGAACGGTTACCGTTCACCGAATCAAAAGGGCAACTGTCCACTTTTCTGTTGTATGCGGTTGCTCCGTAGTGCTATGCAAAGGCACTTTGTTAGAGCAAGCCATCGCACAAACATGTGTTATCTGCACAGGAACAAAACGCAGTGGCAAAACCATATATACTCTAATGAAGCGTTATCTGGCGAGAAATGCCGCGAGTTCGGCACGCCATCAACTCCAAGACTAGAAAGGTAGCCTATTGGAGACATTTGAATTTGTGCTCATAGTTTTGACCTGTGTCGTAGCTTCCTCGGTTATAGACAAATTTGTCAACGTCTCCATCCCGGTTATCCAGGTGATTATCGGCCTGTTAGTTGCGCTCATTTTGCCCAGCGTCCAAGAGATTCACCTAGAGTCCGAACTCTTTATGCTGCTCTTCATTGCCCCACTCCTCTTCAACGAGACGAGAGAAACCAACATTCGTGCACTTCTCCTTAACCTGAACAGCATTTTGTCACTGGCAATTGCACTGGTAGTTGTTAGCGTGCTCTCGGTCGGTTACGCCCTTCATCTGATGGTCCCCTCAATCCCTCTGGCTGCGGCGTTTTGCACTGGCCTCGGCGTTAGGACCAACTGATGCAGCCACGGTTACCGCACTCAAGTCCAACATCCACCTGACTCATCGTCAGCAGACGCTTCTCTCTGGAGAGTCTCTGATTAACGACGCATCTGGCGTTGTCGCGTTTCAGTTCTCTGTTGCAGCAGCTGTTACGGGAACGTTTTCCCTGATAGATGCGGCGGGATCTTTTACGGTGCTCTTTGTAGGCGGCGTGGCAATGGGCATTGTCATCGGCTTTGTCTTCTCTTCTATCAACACAATGCTTGGTAGGTTGGGTTACGTGGACACTGTCGCAAACGTCCTCTACGAAGTATTGACGCCGTTTCTTGTCTATCTTCTTGCTGAAACTTTCCACGTTTCTGGCGTACTTGCTGTTGTAGCAACAGGCTTGGTGATTGCGCTCCCTCGAAGGCAGAACAATGAAGCACTGTTTGCAAGGCAAAAAAATTAGTCTCAAATTCTACCTGGAAAGTCATTAGCTTCCTCATCAACGGTACCATCTTTGTCTTCCTGGGAATGCAGCTCCCCCTTTCCGTGCTTCCTGGCACCAACGGAGGCCTCAATATCCTGCAGATTCTAGGAATTATTATCGCAATTACCCTGTTCATGCACGCAGTTCGCTTTGCGTGGCTCTACACGCTGGAAACTCACAAACTCCACAAAGGCGGCCATCTCTGTACCGGAAAAAGACGACGTCAGCGACTCCGAAGACACGAATGACGAGAAAACTGACGAGCAGCCAAAACCCACGTGCACTCCAAAACCCATCTCCATCACGTCGACCGAGCTTATCAAGAACGTGCTGGTCACCACCATTGCGGGCGCAAAAGGTGCAGTAACGTTGTCGATTATCCTCACCTTGCCACTCATGACCCAGTCCGGAGCAGCATTTCCGCAAAGGGATCTGCTGATTACCATAGCCGCCGGCGTTATTCTCGCCACGCTGCTCTTGGCAGACAATCTGCTACCGGTGCTGTCAAAGTCTCCGGAAGCAGACTCTGACCTGCCCGAACGCCTCCACAAGGGAGAGATTGCCGTTTTGGAAGCAACGCTTGCAGAGCTCAGGAGTTTGCTGCAGTCGGAAAACGCCAATGCAAAGTATTTACCTGCACTTCGTTTGAATATTGCGCGCTACACCAATCGCCTATTTGCGTCTCACTTTACGGCGCCTAACTCAAGCAAGCTGATAAAAGAGTTGGTACTTCACGGAACCGAGGTTCAGCAGGAGTGCCTTGAGCAACTGCGCGAGCGCCACATCAAAACAAAAAATCCCATTCCGTGGGACCAAATTGTCGACGATATTACTTCAATCCGCAGGTCAGTAGGTTATTATGGACCCTTCGCAAACATTGCCTCAAAGACAAACCACCGCTCACGGATTGCCGTTGCCCTCCACGAGCTTAAACTAGCTGCTCAGCGCATCATCGATGGCGGTATCAGACACCTAGAAGACGCAGATCAGTCCTACTACCAGGCTTGTTTGTATGCGCTTGAGATGGAATACGCTGAGCTCGACGACCTGGAGCGTATTGCTAACGGCGACGACGAGCAGATGGCTATTGTCGCGTCAAACCTGATGATTGACCATGAATCAGTAATTGAGTCTATTTGGAGTCGCATCAATATCAACAAGGAGCATGGTTCCAGCGATACTCAAGCCTCCTACCAGCTACCTTACAATCTGAGTTCACACAAGATATCGCCGCACTTTAGGCAGCAACTTGCGGATGCTCGAAAGTACGCCGACGACGTGGCAGAAAACGCGCTGCGTATTGAGCTGGACCAGATTTCGCTCCTGCAGTTTGAGGGCGTCATTGACCGCGAGGTTGCCGCTCACCTGCGCGAAAAACGTCTACTACCTGCAAATGACGTTTAGTGAGTAGCATGAGCGCTATACCAGACACGCACCCCACCGCCAACACAGCTACACGCCCCACCAACCCCACGGCGAGAAAAACGATCATCTCCGGACTTTCTATTCACACACAGATGTCCTCTGTAGCTGGAGCGCCTGTTGTCTACCTCTTGGGAGACAGAGCCGACAACTCCCCCATTCAGGTACCTAAGGGTATCAGCCCTAGTGAAGATTGGCGTTGACCTGTGGGAAGAGAACTTCTCGCCCTGGTGCGCGCCGCGCGTTTTTTGCCAAGGGACCCAACTTTGGCAACGGCGCTCAAAAAAACACTTGATACCCTCATCAACCAGGTTGTCCCCTGGGCGGAGTCGGAGCTCATCGAGCCACCGGCGTATAGGGTGCTTGTGGGATATTCGCTTGCAGGCCTATTCAGCCTCTGGGCTGGCGTGTCGCAGCAGGTCGCACGCGGCTACCAGCCCGACGACGCCCCTGTCGCAGCCCGGCGCGCCTCACGTCGACGCCCCCACCCCAACTTTCCAGCGCATCGGAGCTGTCTCGGGTTCGTTTTGGTTCCCAGGCCTTCTGGACTACGTTGACCAGCAGATCAGCGAAGGAGTCGTCGGCCTCACACACGCCTATCTTTCTCTGGGTGACCGAGAAACACGAACTCCCAATCCACAGATAATGCACGTGCGAGAAAAACGCAGAACTTCTCGCCAGCAAACTAGAGAACGCGGGAATAACCTCGACGTTTGAACTCAACCGCGGAAATCACTTCCAAAAACGTTGAAGGAAGAATGCAAAAAGCTCTGGACTGGCTGGTCAAATAATTTCTTTTTTTAACGTAAATTGATTATCGACTTATGTCCCATAACGCTTGACAAGCTAAATTTACCATTCACCGTTATTTTATCTTTCACGTTTTTTTGAATAGTGTTAAATTTTTAGTCTTAGACGATTAAGTAATACGTGTTCTAATGAGGCTTTATGTTTGATCCAAAAGAAATTGGCAAGCAAATTGCAAAAATTAAAAAAATGCCGCAGAATCTCTGCCTAAAAAAAGCTGGTGACCCTAGCATCGCAAGTAAAAAGAGGGTTATGACGAGGAGATTAGTAATACCACACAGCAGAAAAATAGACTCACCCAAAAAGCCTGAATCACCAGAGCCTCCTGACGCTAATGACACAAAGATAGTAGAGGATTCATCCAAGCATTCTGGTACGCCAGAACCTCCTGACAGCAGCTACGCAAAACAAGAAGAACCAGAATCAGATAAAACACTCGCCAGCAATGTTTCAAACAGCCAGAAAACCATCCAAGAACAGCCTACACAAGATCATCAAAAGAATTACTTTTTTTGCCTTAATACTCTCTATGTTTTTTTGGCATTTTTTGGTATACCCCAATTTTTATTTAAAGGGTTGGAAATCAGGCTTACTTAGACTGATTATCAACTTTACATTACTCATTTTTACGGCAAACTTCGGCCAAAGATGGCTTGTGACGTTGGTCTTTGTATATCCTATTCTTGAGTGCTATATGTACTTTATTTTTAACGATATAAATGCGCCAAAAAGACTTTTACGCGGAGAAATCAAACCTCATAAAAGATATACCAGCAAAGAAAAAATAGGCATGGCCTTAGTCGCACTTAGTACAGTATTTTATCTTAGTGCGGCATTCGCTCAGCCCGCTCCCATGCATACTTCTTCTCCAGAACCTACAAAACACGAGGTTACAACTCCTGCACCTGCTCCTGTAGTTCCTTCTGTTCCAAAAGAAGAGAAGGAACCTGCTGAGGTAACTATTAAATACATTAATGTTGGACAGGGAGACGCTATTCTCATAGCTTTGCCTGAGAAAACAATTCTCATAGATGCTGGACCAACTGGGTCTAGTTCTCAAGTTGAAAAAGAACTCAAAGAGCTCGGACGGAACAAAATTGATTACCTCATAGCAACACATCCAGATGAAGATCATATTGGTGGAATGGCTGATATCATTTCAAATAATGATATTGGGGTAATTTATGCTCCGAATAAAACAAACAATACTGCAACGTATAAGAATTTACTTGAGACTATCCAAAAGAAAAATTTAAAGATTACTCCTGCTGTAGCCGGTACAGTAATCGACCAAACCAAAAGACTACAAAGTTGAAATTCTTTGGCCTTCTAAAGATGCAAATTTCTCTGATACAAATGATTACTCAGTGATTATCAAACTGACCTTTGGCAATAAAACATTTTTATTCACCGGTGATGCACCAATCAAGGCTATTGCTAGCAGTAATCCAGGCCACATTGATGTATTAAAAGTCTCCCATCATGGCTCAGACACAGGAACAAACGAGGAGCTTATCCATAAGCTATCTCCAACATATGCTGTAATTTCATATGCTGTTGATAATTCATATGGGCACCCGATGCAGTCAGTACTTGATGTCCTTCATCAACACTCTGTCGAAGTATGGGGTACTGGCGCAGATGGAACCATTACTATTACGTGTGATGGTAAAACAATTAAAGTATCTGGCGAGAAAAACGATTCAGTTGTCGCGCCAGCTCCTAAAGAAGAAGAAAAACCAAAGGAAACGACAACTTCTGAAGAATCGACAACCTCTACACAAACCACACCTTCAGAAACAACACAAACCCACGATAGATCTCAAGATACAGTTTATGTGACGCGTACAGGAAAAAAGTATCACCGCGAATCCTGTCCGTCTTTCAGGAGAAATACTGTACTCACAGAAATGACCCGCGGCGAAGCTGAAGCAAATGGCTACGAGCCGTGCAACCGATGCCATCCATAAGGAAGCCAGTATGAAAGCAATCATTGATCGATTTGAAGACAACAATCTTGCTGTGCTTGAACTAGATGACCAGCCAGGCAATATGCTGACCGTTTCTATCAACGAACTACCAAGCAATGCATGCCAGGGTGACGTTCTTTACTACCAAGATGGTACTTGGATCCTCGATGAGGAAGAAACCGCCCAGCGTTACACCGATATCAACGAGCTGTTTAACTCCCTGCTTGCACATGATGATGCGGAAACTGAATAGCCCCAGATAAAGCCTAAAATATGCGATTTTTAGAATATTTATAAAACTGCACGTCAACCTATAAATATTCGATTTTCGCATATTTTGTAATACACCCATCTACCTGCATAAATAAAAAGACGCCTTGTCGAGAAAGACGTCTGTGTAAGACACTTTTATCCAAGAAAAATGTGATATATTACATATAACACTGGCGCGCATCCTCGCTCTGCAGAGAGAGGGCACGCCATTTACTTTATAGGGCCACAATAGCCGTGGCCATTCTCTTTTCATCTTCAGCTAGAAGTACTCGCATTGTCCAACCCTATCGAATCCAGCCACTTTTGCACTTCGCTAAAAGTATACGTGCCTTTTACCGCCAGTCCAGGCGTTACATGAGAAGCACCGCACTCCCTCTGGTACTCCTCAATCATGTTTCCAAATCCTCCGCCACCATGTGTGCAGAACGGAATGACCGTCTTACCGCTCAAATCCGTTGCTCTTAAGAACGAAAGCACCGGAGGAGCAAATGTTTTAAGCCAGTTGGGCGATCCTATAAAAAAACAGTATCAAAGTCATCGACATGTGCATAACTTGGCATAAGTGCAGGACAAACACCCTTTTCTATTTGCGCTCTAACCTCTTTTACCGCCGTGTTATACGAGAAAGAATAGGGATCTTGAGGCTTAAGCTCCAGTAACTCACCATCGGTAATCAACGCAATATCCTCTGCAAGCCTTCTTGTGATGCCGGAATATGAATAGTACACAATCAAAGACTTCATGTAAGAATCTCCACTACCAGCCGAGAAGAACGTGCTGTTGCAGCATTACGTCAAATTATTTGCCACAAGTATAGTTGATAGGATTGCGCAGCCGACTGACTTCTCATAGCAGGCATGTGCTACAGTGAAGCAAAAGCACCCTCGCTATCACAATTTATGGGATGACCGGGGTACTTTTTTTGTTTGTGTGCGTATGTAAATCAAATCAATGCTAAATAAAAAGCCGCTCTAAGGCGGCTAATAACAACGACCAGGAATTGCACCTGAGTCATCTCCAACAAGGGCACTGCTTACTATGCTACGCGTTGTTAATGTAATTCTACATTCCTGCAATATAATGTCAACAAAATAGACTATGACCAGTGCTTTCCATCTAGATCTAAATGAGAAAGCCAATCTTTATCGAACATCACCAATCAAAGTGTCACTACGCTAAAACCTAAAGATACCCACGCAAATCCACATCAAGTAGAATCGGGTGGGTATCTTTATTAACTATTATGTCTAATTTTAGCCAGAATTCCACTGCGCCAAAACAATTATAAAGAATGAGGGTTGACCCCCTAATTAGCTAGGCAGGACCAACCCCATTAGTCACAATATACCACATTTCCCGCTAGTTTAAGTTTAGTTACCAGTCAGAATGTCACTGCGCCAAAACACTCTTAATTTCGAATTGTCGAGAATAACTATGTAATAGTCAGTGCTTAGTCAAACCAGATCTTTACAACGTCACCGTCTGCAGATGTAATATCCACAAGTGTGCCACTCTCGCCTGTCTTTGCAGCGTCCATAAGCGCATCAAGGTTGATGTTAGAAAGCTGTTCCTGAGTCTCCTGATTAAGATAGCTTCCGCTGACCTGAATTCCCGAATTCAAAACAAATTTTGCCAGACCCAGAGGCACGCACATATCTACAACGTCGCCGTCGTCGGAGACAATGTACACGTGCAGTCCATGTTTTGCAGAACCGTTGCCAAGGCGGACGCCCTTTTTCTTGCTACCGTCAGCCTCATCGTTCTTCTCGACTTTGACCATACTCTTACCAAAAAGCTTACCAAAGCTAAAACCTGAAGACTGAGTAGCAATACCCTGGTTGTCCTGCTCTACAGGCTCTTCTATGATCTCTGCGGGCTCGTCAGCTGCAACAGAAACAACCTCAACAGTGCTCTCTTGGGCAGCAACACTCTCCTGAGCGGAAGCGCTTGCGCCACTCAAAAGCTCGTCAACAGACACACCAAGAAAGCGTGCAAGATCTGGCAACAGCGAGATATCTGGATAGTTAATGTCGTTCTCCCATTTACTCACCGCCTGCGGGCTCACGTTCAGCTCTTTTTGCCAGACGCTCCTGCGTTGCAGTTTTAGCCAAACGAAGACGTGCAATACGACGACCAAGGGTCTCAGATGAAGTAGTCATAGTTGCTCCTTTTTCTCAACTCATTATTACTGAAATAGCTTGCGGGCCGCTGATTTCACTATGAGTCGTAACAATACGTTCAACAAGAACGCATCAGTTGAGTTAGGTATCGCAACGGTTTCTAACTACTCAACAGTAGGTTGAGTTAGCAGGTAAACTATGCTTTTTTTGACCAAAAATTTACTTGCCCTATAATCACTCTCCCTCTACCATTTAAGCAAGTAACTTTTTGATGTTTTAGAAAGGTCTGTCTATGACTGGCGAGAAGAACTGGGTGTTCTGGACCAGTGGTGCGCATATTGTTTCTGGTTTTGAGCAATGCGCTACAGACGGTTTTGTTGGCGTTGACGCAGATGGTGTCGTGTACCTCTTTGATAACAATCAAAATGTCTTTGCTTCGGCTCATGCTTCAGATATTGAGGGAACCGTCAGTAGCTGGAGAGTCACCTGGCTTACCATTGATGATAAAAGATATGTCCTAGAGTTTGTTCCTCTTGCAGATAAGATTGCTCCTCGCCTGATTTTTGGAGCTATAAGCAATGTCTTTATGCAGGAGCTCCATCACGGAGATCAGGAGAAGGTCCCACGAGAACTCCTCGAAGACTTCAAGATTGCATTCGAGAACGCCAAATACAGACGCTAACAAACTAATTTTTTGAATTATTCATATCCTTGCGAATAAGCTCTTTAATGTAGCTTGAACGGTTCTCTTTACCTTCCAAGAACTCTATTAAATCGCTATCACTTGGATATAGATTAAACATAATTGCCTTTACGTTATTCTTTCGATATTTAGCGCTGGCCCTTTTCTGTGCTTCACTAGTAGCCATAATGGATACCTTTCTTGCTAAAAATAATATATTGTGTTTATAGTAATCCTGAATCTTAACAACGGTATTAAAACTTGTATCATCTTTAATTTTTAAACTCAAAAATAATCGTAAAATGAATTTTTTTGATTACGCTTCTTTTAACTGAAAATATAACGGCAGTTCAAAAACACACCTAAGTCGGATAATCTGTCAAAAAGACGTATACATGACGCTGAAAATACCTCAAACATGCAGATTATCGTCATTAGGTGTGTAAAAATGCCCGCATCTGAGCAGATTATCTGACTTAGGTGTGTTCCGTAGATACAGAATTTATCGATAGTTAAATTTCTTATATAAGTCTATTCATGTATAAGCATATTAGATGACGTTTATGCATAGAGATGCATATCAGGCAGTGTGACCGCCTAGCTGCCTGGCTATCTTGATTAGAAACATGTCGATTCTTCGGCAGAACCTACCAAAGCTGCGCTATTTTGTGCGCCAGGCCTAAAAGCCGACGCTAACACGCTGCAGAATCATAATCACCCGCATATGAACAGCCTCCCCCATACAGGAGAGGCTGTTACTAATTCAAACGATTACAAAGGGTGCTGAGTCTGATAGACTATGCGCGCTTACGAAGACGAATACCAGAAGCTATTGCGCCTGCAGCAGCAATCATACTGACAGAAGACAGAACAACGGAAGCGTCAGAGGTATCTGGCAGCACTCCCTTCTTGTGCGACTTGTGCTTCTTCTGAGAGCTGCCTGTACCGTTGTTAGAGCTGCTTGTACCATTGTTAGAGCTGCTGTTAGATGGGTCGCTTGCAGTATCGGTCACGGTAAGAGTTCCAGAAACGTAGACGAACTCGTAGTCGTCAGCTGAGCCACCTGCAGGAGTCAGCTCGTGTGCACCAACGCTCAGGTCAGTTGCGCTGAGGGTAGGAGCGGTATAGCTGCGAGCGGTATCAGCAGTCTCACCGTCTACAAAACCGGTAACAGTAAGAGCAAGCTGAGGAGCAACGCCCTTCTGGACAGTCTCGCCAGCATAGGTCACAACAAGCTGAGCCTTATTGATTGTCCAAGTTGCATCCTTAGTGGCAGTGGTGCCGTCTTCCCAGGTGTAGTTCATAGGGTCAGCAAGATCAAGTTCAACTTCATACGTACCAGGATAAGTTGCTGAAACCTGGCCACTAACAACTACCTGTGGGTTAGCGGTGGCATCAAAACCACGCTGATTATGACCGTTATAGGTGTAGTTAGTTGCGGTTGGAACAGCAACAGTGCCCTTCTGAACGCTCATCTTCATAGGAATGGTGAAGTCATACAGACCGCTGTTCTTGATGGTGATGCGCGTATAACCATTGCTTACAGCAGTTGGAGTACCAGAAATAGTTGCAGTACTTCTACGAGCAGCTGCATCATTCTCCATTGGACTAAGCGTAAGACCAGCAGGCAGATTGTCTACGGTAAAGGTGTCGTAACCCATAGTAGATGCAGCCCAAGGAATGGTGATTGGCTCGTTGTAGGCCTCGCCGACCTTTGCAGGAGTGATCTTGTTAGAAGGAAGCACTACGCCAGCGGTATTGTTGGAATTCTGGAACCTGGTATTCTCGATAGTCAAATCACCGCCATTGGTGGTAGTAAGATCAATCTGAACAACCGTGGAGTTCTTAACGGTTGAAGTTCCCCTGTTATCAAGGCCGTTGTAGAACGTAACGTTGTCAAAGGTTACGTTTGCACCAGCCTCAACAATAACATCGCCCTCAAACTTCATATTTGAGACGGTTCCATTAAAACCAGCTGGGAAAATAATGCGTGAACCCTTAGGATTCAGGCCAGCGTAAATCTGAACGCGCGTACCGTTACCCAGATACGCGCTCTGATAGGTACTAGTAATGTTGGTTACGGTAGTAGGAACAGTGAAGTCCTGAATAGAAGAAGCGCTACCGGCACCAATAGTCACCCTTGAACCAGAGAAAGACCATGTGGATGCAGCATCCATTGCAGTCTTATTGTTGCTGTAGATGTATTGCAAACTACTAGACCCATAGCCCGAAAAGCCAGTCAGTAATCTCAAATGTTCCATCTGCGTAAGCCTTTGTTGCAAATGGCGAGAAAAAAAACAAAGCAAGCTGCAATCGCCATCACAACAACAAGCTGAGCACGGAGCCTACTTGGCACATGCTTAACATACATAGAACTTCCCCAATCTAACTGCTTTACGTGAACTCCCAGTGAGCCATAGCAGTTTTGCCCATGTAACATTCGTATCTTATCAGATAAGTTAGCTAATGGTAACAAAAAAAGACCCAAGTTTTTAACCTTGGGTCAAATAAATGCTTTAACTAATTTACGTAGATACTTATTTGCGTAAGCACTTTTTTTAATTTCTTGCTTAAAAACAACGAATCGAGCAAGAAACGCAGCAGCTACAGGAATGACCAATAAGGGTGCTACCACAAAAATACCCGCGACAGCCACTCCCTGGGCCGTAACTCTTCTACCAGGTCTTGATAGTATGCTGTTTAAAATATCAGTCATAGTGAATACGAATGAGCCGTCAGTAAGCACATACGCAAGTATCAACTCAAACGCAAAAAGAACAACAAAGACAAGCGCCATGGTATTTCCAGTCTTTTTGCAAATAGCGAGTCTCTGGTCAAATGAAAGATCATCTGCTTCGGGAACTTTCTCAAACCATTTAACTGCGCGTTCTTCTGGCGTCACTATGCGCTCTCAATCTCATTAAGCTCTGCATCAACCAATGTTGCTCCAAGGGTGTACTTGAAGTGCGAAAGAGCAAACTGATGATTTTCGGGCGTCAGTGATGCAACTGCTGGCTCAACAACCTCAATGTGATAACCCAGGTTGTATGCGTCAACCGCAGTGTGAAGCACGCAAATATCGGTAAGAACACCAGTCAGGATAACCGTGTTAATGCCACGCTCCCTCAGACGAATATCAAGATCAGTTCCCGAGAAGGACGAGTAATGGCGCTTGTCCATCCAAAACACGTGACTATCGTCTTTGTGCTGCTGATAGAAATTATTCAGAGGGCCAAACAGGTCTCTACCACTTGTGCCAATAATATTGTGAGGTGGGAAAAGCTTAGTCTCTGGATGGAAGGTATCCCCCGGATCGTGAGCATCAATAGCAAAGAAAATATAATCGCCACGATCAAAAGCGCACTTTGTAGCCTCATAAATTGCATCTGAAATAGCCTGAGCTGGTTTGCCCGCTGTCAGCTTTCCATCATCTGCTACAAAATCGTAGGTGTAGTCAATCGAAATCAAAGCCTTCTGCATGTTTGATCACGCTTCTTTCTAGAGCTCTACCAGAGCAGTCAGTAAAAGAATAGACGCCACCCATTGTACAGGTGACGTCTCTGTATTCCACGTTTAACACGTAAATGTTTTATGTGTATGTACTTGTCTCATTATCAAAGGCACACTTACTTCTTCTGAGAGATTATCAGGTCAACATTTTCTGTCTTAGTGTCTTCCATGCTCTTACCGCCTTTGATGTGGTAGTACTCAACAACTGCATTTACCTCAGTCTGATCAGCAAGAGGTTTTTTTCTGATAAGAATCGTTAATAACAAATGCAAAGACCCTCTCGCCGCTCTCAAGATAGTTGGAATCGTTAGCCCATACGGAATTCTCAGAATTATCTAACTTAAAGGTGCAATTTACCCAGTTTTTCAGATCTATTGATAATCTCAAAGACGTAGCCTTCAGAGTAACCATCTGGAGATTTAGCAATACCAACATACCTGACATAAAGATCGTCATTATCGATAAGAACCTTGTCCACCTCGGTCTTCAGCTTAAAGCGCATCTTGTATTCGCCTTTAGTAGAAGAGAAGTTATACGCAATAGTGCCCTTGTCTGCCATTGCGTCAAAAAGGCTTGTACTTAAGGCTGGAATAATCACCAGATGTTTTGGTGATTTGCTTCAATACTGCCTTGGAACCGTCAGAACCCTCAATGGTCATCTGACCTGAGGAATCAACAGTTGCTGTATAGCTTCCAGCATTGCCAGCAAGGGTGATAGTGAGCTTTCCATTAGCATCGACAGACCAGGTAAAGGGCTTCTGAGCGCCAAAACGGATAAAATTGCCCGTGCCGTCATCAGCAAAGTCATAGCCATAAATTGACTTCATGGATTCTACTGCCGTTGGGTAAACACTCTCGGGGATATCTCCCTGGCTAGGATCACTAATAGACTTTGCTTCCCAAACGCCCACAAACGGAGCGCGTGCAGCCTTCTTCTCTTCTGCTTCCTTCTGAGCTGCAATCTCTTCAGGAGATGGTCCGCCAATGTTAGGAGTGCAAGCCGTAAACACAATGCTGGTAGAAAGCACAAGTGTAAGCACAAGCATAAAAAAAGTAGTCTACGCTGTTTCACGAAGGTCCCTCCAACACCAAAGCTCTCTAGATTGACAATGTCTTTTCTTGGCGACACTTTTTTGACGAAGTTCATTCTGCTCAATCTAGGTATCGTCTGAGTGCATTACTTATTCTGCGAAATCGTCAAATCAAACTGCTCGGTCTTCTCGTCTTCAAGACTGCTTCCATCTGCAACATGGGAATACTTAAAAGTTCCCTGAGATTCAGAAAGCTTAGCCAGAGGTACATCTGCTTTGGAGCTATCAACTACAAACTCATAGAATCTCTCACCAGGCTCAAGAACATTAAGAGCTGTTCCGAACACAGTGGAATCCGAATTATCCAGCCTAAAGTCATATGAGGCCGTCTTATCGGACTTGTTGATTACCTCAAAAAAACATAACCTTCGGTTTGACCACTTGGTGTTGTGGCGATTCCAACATATCTAACGTACATGTCGTCATTATCAACAACAACCCTGTTGACCTCGGTAACTACCTTAAAATTCATATAAAAAGTCATCATGGGAGGAATAATTTCCTCCAATAGTTCCCCTTACCCGTAAGCGCATCAAATGGAGCATATTTAAGAGAAGAGTAATCACCTGAGGTTTTAGTTACTTGGGTAAGCACTGCCTTGGAACCGTCAGAGCCCTCAATGGTCATCTGACCTGAGGAATCAACGGTTGCTGTATAGCTTCCGGCGTTGCCAGCAAGGGTGATGGTAATCTTGCCATCGGCATCAGCGGTCCAGGTAAAGGGCTTCTGAGCACCAAAACGGATGAATAGTCCAGTGCCGTCATCGGAAAAGTCATAGCCGTAAATGGCCTGGAATGTGTCTCTTGCTGTTGGATAGACACTCTCGGGAATCTCGCCCTTCTTTGGATCACTAATAGACTTTGCTTCCCAAACGCCCACGAACGGAGCACGTGCAGCTTTCTTCTCTTCTGCTTCCTTCTGAGCTGCAATCTCTTCAGCCGAAGGCCCACCAATGTTAGGAGTGCAAGCTGTAAACATAACACCAGCAGAGAGCGCCAAGACAAGCGCAACAACTGGCAGTATTTTATGTTTTTTCATCAAATGTCCTTTCAGTGGTAGTGAGCACGCTGAAGATAAGCGTTCTTTTGCTACTCAGACTTAGGAGGGATATTTAGGTCAAGTTCTAATCTCTGCCTTTGCTGAGTAAGTACGCTAGTTGTTGGGTCAGTGTAAATAGTATCAACCGTAGCTTTTGGATTAGAAAGTACCACAAGAGATCCTGGTGTCTGCGAGACATTAGGAACAAACAAATAGAACTTCTCACCAGGTTGTAAGGAGGCTTGACCAAAGGCTTTCAGAGGACCATGTAGATCTCCAAGAGAGAACTCTCCGTAAAATGACTCAGGACACTTATTGATAATCTCAAATACGTAACCTTCTTGAGAGCTTCCCGGTACCTGAGCGATAGCATACAGATTCATATACAGCTTATCTGTATCGATAAGAACTTTATTGACCTCTCGAGTTATTTCAAAATTCTTAAACTTGAGATCGTTATACCTAATCATGGTTGGTACGGTACCTTTATTGGTAAGTTGATCAAATGGCTGATAGGTAGCACTTGCATAGTCTCCAGCAGTAGTTGAAATCTGCTTAAGCTCGGCGTCAGTCTCATCGTAGCCAGTGCCCTTGAGTCTTAACCTGCCAGTCTCAGCGTCAATCTCTCCCGTAAAAGAACCCGCAGTACCCTCAAGGGTAACTGTAATCTTTCCTTCTGCATCAACAGTCCAGGTGAAAGGCTTTATTATGCCAAAGCGAGTAAACAAGCCAGTTCCATCCTCAGCAAAGCTGAAAGCATAAATTGCATGGAACTGTTCTTTATAATCGTCGTAGGCTGCCCCCTCCCTCAGGTTTCCTAGTCCGGGTTCAAAGATGTCATAAGCTTCCCAAACACCTACGATCTGACCAGCAGACTTTTTGTTTCCTGCAGGACTGTTATCCCCAGATGAACAGGCGCTAAGCACTGCACTTACAGAAAGCACCAGTGCAAGCAGACATCCTAACAGCATTTGACGCTTTTTCATTAAACTTCCTTCCATACGTGCAGCGATATAAAACTAACTCTTAACTGTTACTTGCTCTGCCTAGAAGGCAAATCAAATGTCACGGTTTTCTCGTCATTATGAAGGGCGCCATTGCTAGAGTGGTCATACTCAAGAGTGCCTTTTACATCCGTGACTTCAGCGAGTGACTTATCTCTACGTTGGTTATTAAGAACATATTCATAGACTCTCTCACCTGGCTCTAAAACGTTAAATCCAAAAGCCCAATAGCCATCGGTTGGATCTTGAATGGTAAATTTATAGCCGGTTGTATAAGGAGTTCTATTAATAACCTCAAAGACATAGCCTTCAAAACCCTTGGGGGCTTTAAGGGAAGCAATGCCAATAAGCCTTACATAGAGCTCATCGGTATCAACAATGACCTGATCAAGCTCAGTGGTGATATCAAAGCGTAGTTTAGTTTCATGCGATGATTTGTTATTAGAAATATTGCCCGTTCCCGTTAATGGATTAAAAGGCTCATACCTAATATGAGAATAATCACCTGCGGTTGTGCTTGCATGAGTAAGAACAGCTTTTGAGCCGTCAGAGCCCTCAACGGTCATCTGACCTGAGGAATCAACGCTTGCTGTATAGCTTCCAGCATTACCTGCAAGGGTAATGGTAATATTGCCGTCAGCGTCAACAGTCCACGTAAATGGCTTTTGTGCACCGAAGCGAACAAACAAACCAGTACCATCGTCAGAAAAGTCATAACCATAAATTGCTAGGTAAACATCCCTAACATCCTTATACATATCTTCAGTGATTATGCCCTGTTTGTCATTGATTGACTTTGCTTCCCAAACACCTACATAAGGAGCAAGAGCAGCTTTCTTCTCTTCTGCTTCCTTCTGAGCAGCAATTTCTTCAGGTGATGGTAAGCCAAAGTTAAAATTACACGCAGTAAATACAACACCTGATGAAAGTGCAAGGACCAATGCACAAGTCAGTGCTAGTTGACGTCTTTTCATTAAGCATCCTTTCAGTGGGAGCAGTGCCAAATTAAAAAATTTAAGCCTCTACTATCCAATATGTTACAATAAATCTCTCAAATAGGATAATTATTTATATCCTGAATAGTTCTACCAGCTAAAAGGAGGACGCTTTATGTCACTTCCTACTCCACCAGAAGCACCACAAAAACCCGCTCAAAAACAAGAAACTCTAAGCAACGTTTATCTTTACGATAAAAACGATACTTCTCCTATTTCTCTTACCTATGATGTAATTGATTTTGGTAAACCTCAGGGAGCTGCTAGCCCTCTTGTTGGTTGGGCAACCGGTGCGTTTTTTTGCTGTTGGCGGCCTCTGGAATTTCTTTAATTTAAATGGTGAGGGCACCATTTTTGCAGGAATTCTTTTGTGCGCCATTGGTGGCTTACTTATTGCAGCTGGTTTCTTTATGAATGGCTATAGCATTATTGCTAATGCAAATGGATTCAGGTCTGGAACAGCCAATAGCGGAGAAGTTACCGAGTGGCCTGTTGATCGTGGTTATTTTACTGTTAAGATCCGCGTTGGTGCTAACAAGACAGCTCGTATGGCTATGAACAGCGCAACTTTAACTATTACTAGGCCAGATAACCTCCCTCTTTCTGTTCAGCAAGTTACCTTCACAGGTTCTAACACTGCTGAACTTAAGCAGCGCTGTGAAGTACAGGCTGACCGCATCTGGAACTGGGCTGTTGCAAAGGGATATATTTTTTTAGAGTGTCTTAAATGCTCGTTTAACCGCGAGCCACAAATTGCTAAAAAAGAACGCTCCTAGGAACTTCTGTTTCTAGGAGCGATTTATTACTAGTTAAATTTCTTATCACAGGTTACTACTGCAGTTTCTTACGCAGGCCAAGTGCAACAAGAGTAGTGCCGGCTGCTGCAACAATACCTGCTACAGAGCTTGCGTCACCAGTGTTAGGCAGAACGCTCTTCTTGCGCCTTGGTGCAGGAGTTTGGGTTGCATCAGAAGCAGGCGCAACTGGTGCAGGTGCTGGCTCTGGGTCAGGCTCTGGTGCTGGTTCAGGCTCTGGATTTGGTGCCCAAAGAGGAGCAAAAACGTAATAGTAAGTTGTAGTGTCATCACGAAGGTCGTCGGTAATGGACCACGCGGTAATATCAGTAAAATTCACGTGAACAAATCCATTAGCATCAACGGTGTAAGGCATCGACTGGTCCGCAGTTGCATTATCCCTTTGATCACTTAAAAGCATTTCTGACGAATAGCCTACCAATGTGTAACCTTCACGCTGAATATTTCCATCAAAAGTGAAGCTCTTATGGTCGTCTGAAATCGTTGCAGGAATATAGTGATTTCCATTGTATTGAGTGCCGTATGCAACGACAGTAAGATTGATCCTAGTGTTCCAACCAACTTCAGGATCATAAAAACGAACAATAGTTGTACCATTGTCGTCTGTTGAGGTGGTGCTGGCAGCAGCATTAGTTGTAGTAGTTGCTTCGGTTGACGTGGACGCTGTGGCTGCCTCAGTTGTTGCAGTCACTTCAGATGCCTCGGTCGTTGTGGTTGTTGTGGTTGCTTCTGTTACTTCAGTGCCTTCAGCAAGTACTCTCACAGAAAGTGCTGGCGAGAAGACCAATGCTCCTGCAAGAACACCAGAAAGAATAAGAAGCTTTGTGTTGTTGTGAAAATATTTAGACATAGGAATGCATTTCTACTAGGAGACGACTATTTACTACTGCATTTTCTTGCGGAGACCAAGCGCAACAAGAGTAGTGCCGGCTGCTGCAACAATACCTGCTACAGAAGTTGCATCACCTGTATTAGGCAGAACGCTCTTCTTGCGCCTTGGTACTGGCTGCTCAGATACGTCAGAAGCAGGAGCAACTGATGCAGGTGCTGGCTGTGGTTCTGGCTCAGGAGCTGGTTCTGGCTCTGGCTCAGGATTTGGTGCCCATAAGGTAGTTAGATGATAGCGAATCGTAATAGTGTTTGTATCAATATCGTCGGTAGCACTCCAGGCAACAATATCATCAAGATTCATATGAACATTGCCATTCTCATCGATAGTATATGGTTTCGACATATCTGGTGTTGCATTGTTTATTTCCTCTTGCGAAAAATAACCTGTTGAAAAACCTACCAGTGTGTATCCCTCACGCTGAACATTGCTGCTAAAAGAAACGCTCTTAAAATCATCTGAAATAGTTGGTGGAATATAATCTTTTCCGTTATAAGTGCCGCCATCTGTTGATACTGAAATATGGATTTCACGCATTATGCCATCGGCGCCCATATAAGATCCAACTGCCTCTGCGTCACTATCATCATCTGTAGTTGTAGCAACAGCAGTTGCTTCAGTTGTTGTAGTTGTCTCGGTTACTTCTGTACCCTCAGCGAGGGCAAAAGCTGAAAACAGTGGCGAGAAAACCAAAACTCCTGCCATAATACCCATAAGCGCAAACATCTTTGCGTTGTTATGCAAATACTTCTTCATTTCAAATTCCTTAACTCTTATAGGTAAAAAAACGATTGTTTTTTTAAACAAGATTCAACGGGTTTGAAAGTATATATGAAAAAGATAACTTTAGTGTTACACCAAAATAACTTGCTCAAGATATACTTAAAATATCTACAATTTGCAGGTAAAAACGATAGAATTCACGTAACAAAATAATTATTTACATGACGTTAAAGCGCCTTGAATTCTCATTGCTAGTGCAACAACAAAAGACAAGGTAGTGACCCATGGGTCTACAATGGCGCTTACGACAACGTTCATTGAAAAGGAATCCCATGGGTCACTATAGCCATCTTAGCATTGAAGAGCGCGAAGACATTATGGTCTGGTGGAAAAATCATGAAAGTATAAGCCAGATTGCTCGTAAGCTCGGACGAAACAAATCAAGTATTTCACGGGAGATTAAAAGAAACGGTTGGACAATCATTGAGTGGCGCATCTTTGCTATAGAGCCTCGACTGCTCAGAGAAAAAAACCGATGTTCGACGCCAGGCTTGCAAGAAACGCACACTACTCGATGATCCAAACCTTCGTGCACGTATTGTCTTTCTTATCTGTAGTCGCCACTTCTCACCTGAGCAGATTGCAGGAAGACTGCACTTAGAACTTTTCTACGCTCCTGTCAGCTGTAGCACTATATATAGAGCTATACACTCAGGAAACTAGACTGTGAACTTCCAGGTGTACAGTCTGTACGTAGAAGACTTAGACACCGAGGTAAACGACGGCATACAAAAACACCTCATAGAGCGCAGAGGAAAAATACGGATAACTCATGAACTTGTCGAAAGACCAAAAGAGGTTGCAGATCGCCAACGCATTGGAGACTGGGAAGGAGATACCGTCATCGGTAAAGCTAAAGGTCCACGCCTGGTCACACAAGTTGACCGTATGAGCGGCTACCTTGTTGGTGGCAAAGCTGCATCAGGGTCTAGTGCCGATGTCAATGTAGCTATACAGCAAGCTTTGAGAGGTGAGGTAGTAAAAAAACCATAACGCTTGATCGTGGATCTGAGTTTGCCCGCGCAGCAGAGCTTCAGAAGCTATTGGAGTAAGTATCTACTTCTGTCTTCCACATCATCCCTGGCAAAGAGGTACCAATGAAAATACTAACGGTCTCATCAGAGAGTATTTTCCAAAAGGTACAGACCTCTCATCGATTAGTGATAGAGAGATTGAGGCAGTATATAATGAACTTAACCTAAGGCCACGTAAGCGTCTGGGTTGGAAGTGCCCTTGGGAAGTCTACCATCACCAAACGTTGCACTTGCTTTGACAATTCAAGGCCTGAATAATGGTGTCTCCACGAGCATTCTGTGGAACAAAGCGAATCTCACGGCGCGGCTCAGCGTCGTCTGATTCCAGCTCTTCCTCAGACAATCTAGAAACATACACATCCAGGGTTCTCTCGCCAATTTGCTCTGCAAATTGCTCTCCCCACTCGATGATAGTTGGACCGTCGGACTCAAGCGCATCGTACAGACCCGTATCTTCAAGCTGATCAGGGTCGTTTAGGCGATACAGGTCAAAGTGGTAGAGAGGCATAAGCGTACCCTCATAAACCATCTCGATAGTAAAGGTTGGACTGGTCACATCGTCAGCAACACCCATACCTGCAGCAATACCCTTAGTGAGCTGGGTTTTTCCTGCTCCTAGATCTCCTGTGAGCACTAATACATCGCCTGCTTGCAGAAGTTTTCCTAGAGCTTGACCAAGAGCAATAGTCTGCTCGGTGGTGGTAGAAACATACGTGCCGGCCGCAGTTTTTTCTGGCAGGTTGCTTGCGGCAGCGTTATCAGCGCCAAGATTTGCGCTAGTAGAAAGGTTAGTCACACGAGCCTCCTCGAGGGTGTTCCTCAAGCCAATCAGCAAGAAGTCGCAGGTCGTCTTTGAGGAACTGCGCCCACTCCTTGCGGTAAATAGTTGATGCGGGATGCATGGTAGGTAGCACGCTAAAGGCGCCTATCTGGTAAAACTTGCCGCGCAGTTCCGTCACGCCCTTATCGGTATGCATGACAAACTGTGTTGCAAAATTACCCAAGCAAACAATAACGTCCGGTTTAATAGCACGAATCTGATTGCGAAGATACGGAGAGCATTCCTCCACCTCTGCTACCTTGGGATTTCTGTTTGAAGGCGGTCGGCATTTGACCACATTAGAGATAAAAACATCCTGGCGAGAAAGGCCAACTTCTTCTAACAGTGCATCAAGCTTCTTGCCAGACGTGCCAACGAAAGGCTGACCGCTTAGGTCCTCGTTTTTACCAGGAGCTTCTCCCACAATCATGACGCGAGCTGTAGGATTTGGGCCTCCAAACACAATGTTGGCACGTGTTTCCCACAGCGGACATTTCTTGCAATCAGCAATCTGCTTGCGAATCTCATCAAGCGTAACTGCCATTAGACGTATACCTTATCGAGACGCGCACCAAAGTTGCAAACTACCTCGTAATTGATGGTCTCGCGAAGGTCAGCCATCTCATCCGCAGTGATTTCTAGATCGCCGTCTTTGCCGATGAGGGTAACCACGTCACCATAGCGAATCTCGTGTGCAGGCTTATTAGCGTGTGTACCTGCGGTATCAACAGCAATCATAAACTGATCCATACAGATGTTGCCCACCTGACGAACACGATCTCCGCGCGTCAAAACATCCATCCGATTAGAAAGGCTGCGTGCAAGTCCATCGGCGTAACCAATAGGCACAGTGGCTACCTGGATGTTATTGCGAGGGACACGCCACGTCATGCCATAACCAACACCGTCCCCAACTGCTGGATAAACCACGCGCGTCACGCGACCGCGCACGCTCATAACAGGCTGCAGGTCAATACGGGGAATAGTGAGCTTGCTTGGATGAAGTCCGTACAGACCAATGCCCACGCGAACCATATCAAACTGGATATCTTTGTGCAGGATAGTGCCGGGCGTGTTATCAGCATGCACCAAGCCCAACTCATAGCCTGCGTTTTTGAGCGTCGTAACCGCTTCGATAAAGCGATTAACCTGCAGGTTAAAATCCCAGTTGTCAAGAGAATCGGCTGTAGCAAAATGCGTAAACGTTCCAGCACATTCAAGACCCCTGTGGAAATCAATAGAGCCACGAACCTCAAGTAGATCTTCTCGCCTGACGCCAATACGGGTCATACCGGTATCAATAACCAGGTGATAGCGGCCAACCTTGTTAGCTGCAGCAGAAGCCTCGCCATACGCAAGAGCAAAGTCCACCGTGTAGACGGAAGGCATGATATCAAAGCGGACGAGGTCTGGAATGGAAGTGACCGGCGGCTCAGAAAGCACCAGGATGGGGTTATCAATACCCGCACAACGCAGCTCCACACCCTCATCAACTGTTGCAACGGCAAACTGATCGGCACCCACAGACTGCATGGCCTTAGCGCACTGAACTGCTCCGTGACCATAGGCGTCGGCCTTGACCACACACATCATCTTAACGCCGCGGCTAAGTCCAGCCTTAAACGCCTTTACGTTGTGGCGGACGGCAGAAAGATCAATCTCAATCCAAGCCCATCTATCCTGGGGATATGCCGACATGTGAGTCACCTACTCCGTAGCTTCTTCAAAGTCCGCCATAGGAAATGCAATTTGCTCCTCAAGTGCATCGGAGGCAAGACCAATAACGTCACAGACGTCACCGGCCATAGCTCCACGTACACCGAACTTCTCGGCAGCTAGCTGACCTGCATATGCGTGAACCTCGCAGGCAAGCGAGCAGAACGTAGGCAGGTCATCAACTTGACCAGCAACCTGCGCCAGACGACCAGCAATAGTACCAGCAAGGACATCGCCAGAGCCAGCGGTTGCCAGTGTGACAGGACCAGGCTTTGGCAGCACAGCTTTCTGAACGCCCACGCAACCGGTAGCGGTGCCCTTAGCAACAATTACCAGCTCAGAGCCACCATCTGCCCAGACAATCTTGCGAGCAGACTCAAGCTGAGCTACCAGGCTTGCAGGAGGATTGTCTACCTGGTTGACCAGACGACCTAACTCTCGGCGATGTGGGGTCATGATAAGCGGAGCGGTACGACGCGTGAGCTCAGGGAAATCTGGGAGGTTGTTATTGGTGAGGCGAGCAATGCAATTGAGCGCGTCGGCATCAACAATAACGGGCAGCTCAGAGTCAAGCAGAGCGGAGGTAACCTTGACGGTTCCGCCAGAGACGCGCATACCTGGACCAACCAGCGTAACGGTACGCATGGCAGCAAGCTGCAGTACCAGTGGAGCTGCTTCCTCGGTAAACACGCCCTCGGCATCGCATGGGAGACCAATAACGGGAACTTCCGGCAACATCATCTGAACGCTACTGACAATGGCCTCAGGAACTGCCAGCGTAACGTAGCCAGCGCCCGCACGAGCAGCCGCTTTAGCAGCAAGAACAGCAGCTCCAGGGAAGCGGCTAGAGCCTCCAACCACCAGAACGGAACCACGAGAGTACTTATCGCAGTCGTTGAGCTGAGCGGGAACACAAGCAAGATAATCTTCCAGGTCAACACGCCATGCAACAGGATCTGCCTCAATAACCAGGCGCTCAGTCTGCTCAGCCAGAGGAGCTACAACAATGGAGCCGCAGACATCGCGACCTGCGTCAGCGATGAGGCCGGGCTTCAGCGCAATCATGGTAACCGTAACGTCAGCGACAACACATGCGCTTTCTACCTGGCCTTTCTGTGCAGAAAGGCCACTTGGAACGTCAACGGAAAGCACACGAGCACCAGACTGATTCAGGCACTCAATCCAAATATCAAACGGAGCACGAACCTTGCCGTGGAAGCCGGTGCCCAACATGCAATCAAGCACCACGTCAGCCGTTGCCAGCAGGTCAATAAGCTCCTGGCGAGAAGGACCAACGAGCACCGAGATTCCCGCGCGAACGACGCGCTGAGCCATCTGACGTGCAAGATCGCCGGAAATCTGATCGGGCTCAAGCGGAGTGACTACCTTAACGTTGCAGTTTCTAGAGCGCAGCGCTTCTGCTGCCACCCAGCCATCTCCACCGTTATTGCCAAGACCTACGAGGATGACAACATTAGAGATGTCTCCGCCCATACCAAGAGCCTCTTGAGCAGCAGCGTAACCTGCGCGGTGCATGAGTTCGGAAACGCTCACGCCCACACGTGTCAGCGCAATCTCTACGCGCTTGATGTCCTCAACATTTAGTACCGGCTGCATAACTTACTCCTCGGATTTAACAACATCATCAAAGGTTGTCTCAATTATAGGTTCTTGCACACGCTCAAGCTCATCCAACACAGAACGAGCTTCTTTGAACGAACGTGCCAGCTCCTGGGCAGCATCTTCCTTTTGATCTACCTTGGGTTTTACGGCGTTGGTTACAGCAACCGCATTGGCCACCGCAACATCTCTGGTATACGAGATAGAAAGTGCAATCTCTTGCACACCCTGCTCCGCCGCAATCTGTGCAGCCTTGCCCGCTAGACGAGCCTGTGGCCTGCCCAGCTGATCTCTCTCAACAGAAACATCCTGAAAACCAATACCAGATGAGAAACCCGTTCCTAAGGCTTTGAGCACGGCTTCTCTTGCCGCAAAGCGAGCAGCATAGTGCTCCGCAGGACGAGCAGTGCGCTCACAGTATGCACGCTCGGCATCGGTGAACATACGGCGAATAAAGTGAGGGCGTCTCTCAATTGCCTGCTGCATGCGAGCAATCTCAAGCATATCTACACCTATTCCTGCCAGTGCCATTGTATCCCCTGGATCTATCTGCGCTTAAGCGCTCAGCCTATACTCCTCAAGTGCATCGAGCACAATCTGATTTGCCTGCTGGCAAAGCTCATCAGTTGGAGCTTCTGCAAGAACACGTACCAGAGGCTCTGTTCCGGAAGCGCGGACCAACACGCGACCATTACCCTCAAGGAACTTCTCGGCAGCTGCAACTGCATCGTTAACCTTAGGAGACTGCATGGCAGCCTCTTTGTCGGTGACGCGGACGTTAACCAACTGCTGTGGATATAGTGTAACGGGACGAGTCAGCTCAGAGAGTTTCTCGCGCTCTGCTCGTAAGACCTCCATAATACGGAGGCTGGTCAGGATGCCGTCGCCGGTCTTAGCAAGATCACCAAAGATGATGTGACCACTTTGCTCGCCGCCCAGGCTGTACTCGTTCTCGTTCATGCAAGCGTAAACGTACTTATCGCCCACGCTGGTTTTCTCGTAAGAGAGGCCAGCGTCGTCAAATGCTTTGAACAGGCCAAAGTTGCTCATGACGGTAGTGACCACGGTCTGCTTTGCCAGGCGACCATACTTGTTAAGGTAGGTGCCACAGACGTAGAGGATCAGGTCTCCGTCAACCACGTGGCCGCGCTCGTCAACTGCCAGGCAGCGGTCAGCGTCGCCGTCGTAGGCAAAGCCCACGTCAAGGCCATTCTGGACTACAAAACGCTGCAGCTGGTCAATGTGGGTAGAACCGCAATCAACATTGATGTTGAGGCCGTTTGGAGCGTTGTTGATAACATGCGTCTCGGCGCCCAAGGCGTCAAAGACAGGGCGAGCAACACTAGAAGCTGCGCCGTTTGCGCAATCCAGGCCAATCTTCAGGCCCTGCAGACTAAAGCCGCAGCTAGCAATCAGACTTGAGATGTAGCGGTTGCGGCCCTGCATGTAATCAACCGTGCGGCCAATGCTGTCACCGGTTGCCAGAGGAACGTCAATCTCGCCGTCAATGTAGGCCTCTACCTGCTCAAGGACATCCTCATCCATCTTGTAGCCGTCTTTGTTAACCAGCTTGATGCCGTTATCGGTGAATGGGTTGTGAGAAGCGGTAATCATGACGCCGCAATCAAAAGCGCCATCTACAACCTCAAAGCTGACGCCAGGTGTAGGAATAACGTGTAGCATGTACGCGTCAGCGCCGGAAGCAACCAAGCCCGAGACAAGTGCAGACTCAAACATATAGCTTGACCTGCGGGTATCCTTACCAATAATGATACGAGCCTTGCGAGCCTGCTTAGCTCCGTAATACCAGCCAATAAAGCGGCCAATTTTGTATGCGTGATCGACGTTCAAACCCTCATTTGCACGGCCTCTAAAGCCGTCGGTTCCAAAAGTACTTCATAAGCGTCTCCTAAGCTGCGAATGTAATGTTGTCGGGTGGAGAGCAACGTGCGCGCGAAGCGCCAGCGAACTACTCGACAGGTGGGGCTTCTCGCCAGATGGCGAGAAGAACGTGCGGACTAAAACGGTTGCGCAAATATGCAAAATGCAACCATTTAAAAGTATACAAAAAGAGACCTGCCGATATACGACAGGTCTCTCTGTGAGGACTTTTTTTGGGTCCAGCGGCCTTAGCGCTTGGAGAACTGAGGACGCTTACGAGCCTTCTTCAGACCGTACTTCTTACGCTCGACCGCACGAGAATCGCGGGTGAGGTAGCCGGCCTTCTTAAGGTCATCACGATACTCGCCAGCCTCAAGAAGAGCGCGAGCGATGCCCAGGCGAAGTGCGCCGGACTGACCATTGATGCCGCCGCCATCGCAGTTTGCGAAGACGTCAAAGCGCTCAAGGGTATCGGTAATGCGGAGAGGTGCGGTTGCGTTGTCTACGAGCTGCTGGCGACCAAAGTACTGGGTTGCCTCGCGGCCATTAACGGTAACCTTACCAGTTCCAGGAACAAGACGAACACGAGCGACGGCCTCTTTACGACGGCCGGTGCCGGTGTAAACAGCGGTGTTATCTGCCATCGTTTAGCCCTCCAGCTCAATCTTGACGGGATTCTGTGCAGCATGTGGGTGCTCAGCGCCGGCGTAAACCTTAAGCTTCATACCCTGCTTGCGACCAAGAGTGGTCTTAGGAAGCATACCCTTGACTGCGTGCTCAACAACACGCTCTGGGTGCTTCTCCATCTCTTCCTTGAAGGAAGTGATCTTCAAGCCACCAAGGTAGCCGGAGTGACGCCAATACTCCTTGTGATCAGCCTTAACACCAGTAAGGACGATCTTGTCTGCATTGATGATGACAACAAAGTCACCAGTATCAGCGTTTGGGGTGTACTGTGGCTTTGTTCTTGCCACGAAGAATCATGGCAGCCTTTGTAGCCAGACGACCGAGCGTTGCGCCCTCAGCGTCGATGAGCACCCACTTGCGCTCGACTTCGCCAGTCTTGGCGAACTGAGTCGACTTCTTCACTTGACTCCTCCTACGAATTACGAGTTGATAACCCCTGGACGGGTCATCGATGCTTTTTTTCTTGTCAGAGATTACGGGGCTCTGTGGAAAAAGCCTTAAAAGTATACTCCACTCTTTAGCAGTTGTACGCGGGAATTTTGAACGCTTCACGAATGCAACAATTCGTTCAAATTTGACGGGTTTCTCCACATTGCAAAGCCGTCCACAGCAGACGCCACGAGTGCGCCGCCGGGCCGCGGGTCCAGGGCGAGCCGCGAGTGCGCCGAGTTTCTCGCCAGAAAAGACCGCGGACAAACGCGTAACAACGCTGTCCGCGGTTACTTTTTGCCGAAACTGAAGTATTATCAGCGTAGATAACCTGCGTCACTCTGACGGCATCGTTTAAGCGCCGTCATCCTAGCGATACCACAAACCGAGGAGCGACTATGCCCAGCATCTACACCGTCACGCTCAACCCCGCTCTGGACAAGACCGTCCAGGTGCCAAATTTTGCCGTTGACCAGGTGAATCGCATCACATGGCTCAGGCAGGACGCGGGTGGTAAGGGCATAAACGTCTCCAAGGTCATCGCTAAGCTGGGAGGAGAATCTACCGCCATCGCCGTTCTTGCAGGTCAAACCGGCAAGTGGATCGCCGATGTACTGAGCGAGAATAGCATCAAGGTTCAGGCGATTTCCGTTCCCGGTGAGACGCGCACCAACCTTAAGGTTGTTGATACCGAGGGCGGCACCAACACCGACATCAACGAGCCCGGTCCCGAGGTCACCGACACCATGCTTGACCAGGCACTTGCTGACGTGATTGCCAAGACTTCCGTCGGCGACATTGTGGTTCTCTCCGGCAGCCTCCCCCGTGGAGCTGCCTCTGATACGTATGGCCGCTGGACTCGTGCTCTGCGCCACGCCGGGTTGAAGGTATACCTGGACGCCGACGGCGCAGCGCTCTCGGCTGGCCTTGAGCAGAAGCCGTACTTCACCAAGCCAAACGACCACGAGCTCTCCGCCATGCTGGGCCGCGAGCTTACCGACGTGGACGCGATTGCCGCTGCCGCATCCGAGATTGTTGCTGGTGGCATCGACACGGTCTGCGTTTCCATGGGCGGCAACGGCGCCGTCTACGCCACGGCCGACGAGGTTTGGTATGCAGGTCCAGTAAAAAGTCCAGGTAGGAAGCACTGTCGGTGCCGGTGACTCCGTTGTGGCGGCGTTTGCCTTTGCAGATGCACAGGGTCTCTCGACAGAAGACGCGCTGCGACTGGCCATGGCCACGGGCGCCGCAAACGTCATGGAGAGCGGAACTCAGGCGGCAGAGCGCTCGGTTGTGGATTCGCTTATCGAGAACGTGCAGCTCACGCGTTTGCGCTAGCGTGCGGGATGCGGGCGTGGCCGCCGCGCGGGTGCGCGGGTACGCTGCGAGTGCGCGGGGCGCTGCGGGTGCACCGTGTTTCTCGCCAGGTGCGCCATAACAGCATACGCGCCTAAAAGTGCAAAAGAATCTGTATTTTTGGATACAGATTCTTTGACAAAATCAGGCAAATCCACAGTTTCTTTTACCCTTTTAGGCAAAATTTACAGAATCTTTGATGAAATCAGGCGCGCATAACGTCTCGTTCGCAAGTCGCGCGCATAACGTCTCGCTCGTAGCACTGTCACGCGAAAACGTGCGCGGTCTTTCCGCAGCTACTTAGCGACACCCTCAATTTTTCTGCGGTTACATTCGAGCTTCCAGCCAATCATCCAACCAACTGCAAGAATGTAATTCTCGATAGCGCCAACCAAATTTACCGACTCGTGGGCGCTCAAAAAATGAATGAAATGATTGGTTCCAATTCCGACACCACCCAGAATCAGCGCGAGCAAAATCGCACGTAGATAGACCCAATCATAGTAAAAAAACACGTAGTAACCAAAATGATGAGCACCGCGAGATTCCAAAAACCAATCTCTCGCTGCCAACCGGTCGAAATACCATAAGCGGCATTGCTTCCCATGTACTCGGGAGCGACAATTTGCAGAATCGCCGCTCCAGTCATCGCGACGATAACCAGAGCAAACATTACCTTCAAAAAAACTTATTCATGGGCGTCTTCAAAACAAACTCTTTCCGTATCAATTTTCGTTTCGTGTTCAGGGCATACGTTTGTAGATTTTGGAGCTCGATTAATCCAAAAGTCTACCAATTATGTGTCGAGAAGAACGATTTTTGATCAAAACCCACCTAATTATGTGCCTTTCGGCACATAATTAGGTGGGTTTTCGATCAGGTGGACACATAATTACCCGGGTTTTGGATTAATCGACACTGAAAAAAATCTACGGGCAGGCCACGCGAGTGCCCTGCCGCCCCTCGTCCTACTCGATAAAACTTTTAATCTCTTTGAGGCGATCAAGTGCAACGCGACGACCTGTCAGGGTACAGCAACAGCAGGGCTTCACCGGACTTCTCGTTAACCTTAACTTCAACTGGCTCGGGAGGCTCAAGCACCAGCACTCTTCCCTCTTCTTCCAGCTCAAAGAGTTGCTTACGCTGAGCCATATAACGCTCGGCACGAGAAGCCAATGCAGTTTCAAAGTATGGATACGCAGAGTACAGCTGAGAGCGGATGGCAAACTGCTCGTTGGTGTCAGTTTTTACAAAGTTCCTATCCTGCGTGACAATGACCAGCGCTTTCCTTGCTGGCTTGTGGTCTGGAATATCAACCGCACGCTCCGCTTTTTCCGTCAGGCAGACCAAGCGCTGCGGCAAACGGAATTGAATCGGTTGTCCCGCCATCCAGATAACGATGACCATCCAGCTCAACTATGCGAGAAACCGTTGGCATTGCTGTAGATGCTCGAATCATCGGAATGTCTTCTGGAAACTTTTTTTACGTGTAGATATGCCGATGTTCCAAAGGTAACGTCTGAGGCAACCACGTACATCTGCATGGGATTTTGATTAAATGCCCTCGTTATCACAAGGGTCCAGGTGGTTCTGAATCTCGTCAAACATAAATTCAGCACCCGCAATATCACCAGTAGTAATCAGCGAGCGAAGCGAAAGGAAACGGGGGTCATCTCTAAAAGCCAGCATGATGCGCATGGCGCGGCCCATTTGCTTGGACCTGAAGCTTACGGCGTTGATGGCACCTGCAGAAACTCCCCACACGCTCTCAAAGTTAGTAACGCCCTTCTCGCGAAGCACATCAAGAATTCCAGCAGTAAAAATGCCTCGATAGCTGCCACCCTCTAGCACAAGCGCAGTCGAAGATGAGTGCGCGGGTGTCTGTTCGACGCCATCTATCTGCGAGAATTTCTGCTGCTGATCTTCCATAACAACCTCCGAACTTTGTTATTCAGAGTGTACCCATTTTTCTGCCCAGCAGCCCGCCTGTTTTCCCACAAAAAAAGCGCCTGGGTCAGGCGCTTTAGTAATGCGATATATGTGCTCTTATGTAGCAAAGCCACAGGCTGTTGCTTTACTTGCGAATCTTACGAGAAGCAGCAACAAGGCCAAGACCGCTTACAGCAAATACAGAAGCTGGAATTACAACATCTGCAACACCAGTTGGAGGAAGAACGGACTTCTTCTTTGGTGTTGACGCAGGAGTTGGATCTGGTGCTGGAGCTGGCTCTGGATCAGGGGTTGGGGCTGGAGTTGGATCTGGATCAGGTGTAGGAGTTGGAGTTGGATCAGGAACTGGGTCAGGAATGCGAACAAAGTAAACACTGATGACTTCGTCAAAATCCATTGCTGGAACCCAGTGTCCCTTTACGGTAACAGTACCGTCGCCGTTATCAATGATGGTCTCGCCGTCAGCATTACCTACCATATATCCCTCTGGGATTGGGTTAGTGATATCAGGAAGGAAGTATGCATCTTCAGGAGCATATGGGTTAACCGTTGGGTCTGTGAGTTGCTCTCTGGTTGGTGCAGGAATAGGAGTTACGCCAGTAGTAGCAGTAGCACCAGTGGTGCTTGTAGGAGCAGGCGTTGTGCCCTCTGCCAGCGCAGATGCTGGAGCAAGTGCCAGCGCGGCTGCGAGAGCAGATGAAGCAATGCATACCTTTAAGTTCTTCATGTGACTTTTGCGCAAATTTTTATGCACCAGACGGATGACCAGATACACAAGAATTTTTAGCGTTTTTCTTTCTGATATGGATTATTTTTCATGGTCTATTTTTGTAAATACTACCATATGAATATCAAACAAGTGTAATAGCGAGCAGACATATTCCGTAAACGCATAATTAATTTATAAGTTTTTTCAAACTATTTTTCTAAAGTCTGGTAGCATTTCTGCAGGTAAACTATGACGCAACTATGAGTTGACAAATTTCCAACTCAACTTGGTGGTGTGCAATCAGGGGAATTTCTAAAGTAATAGTCATCACATGTGAATCACACCACATCACCAACAGAAAGGAACAACCATGTTACTGAGCGAGAAAATCATGAGCCTCAGAAAGCGTAATGGTTGGTCACAGGAAGAGCTGGCACAGCAGCTTGGCGTTTCAAGACAGTCAGTTTCTAAATGGGAGTCAATGGCTTCCATGCCCGATATTCAAAAAATCATGACCATGAGCGAGCTTTTTGGTGTTTCCACAGACTACCTGCTCAAAGATGAGCTTGAAGAGCTTCCAACTACTGCTACCACCGCTGATTATGTAGCGCCAGCAGAGCAGAACAATTTTTCAGCCCCCACAGGCTCCAGTAACTCCGATGTTGCGAGCACTTCCACGAGTACTCCTGCCAACACCGACGCTTCTGACAGCAAAAACGTTCGACCACAGCTCAGTGTATCTCTTGAGACTGCTACCGAGTACCTGGATACAGTCGCACGCACTTCTCGCCCCATTGCGTTTGCAATTACCCTCTTTATTCTGGGCCCCGCGCTTCTTGTTTCACTTGCTACATACAGCGAAGATGCAATCTATTTTGATCCAACACGCATTTCTCCAGATGCACTGAGCATCACGGGCGTTTGCATCATGGTGCTCTTTATTGCCGCCGGAGTTGGCCTGTTAATTCTCCAAGATATGAAGCTTGCAAAGTATAAGCAGTTCAAGGAGGCTTCTCTTGAGCTCCAATACGGTGTCGAGGCTGCCATTCGCAGGCGCGCTGAGTCCACAAGCTCACTACGATACATTCAGCAGGCTACGGGCGTCTGTCTTACCATTCTGAGCGCAATCCCCTTTCTAGTTGCTTCATACTTTGGAGCGGGCCTTACCTTTGCCCTTGGCTTCTTTGTGGCAGCAGTCCTAGTTTCACTTGGTGTTTACCTGCTCATTTACTCTGGCATTCTCAAAGACAGCTATAGAATTCTTCTCCAGGAAGGTGAGTTCTCCCATGACGAGAAGGACGGCAAACTGGGATATAAGAAAGCAGTATCGAAGTACAGACCAGTTTCAAAGGCATACTTTAGTGCAGTTTCTCTGGTGTATTTTTGGCTATAGTTTTATAACCAAAGACTGGGGAAGATCTTGGATTATCTGGCCGCTCTCCGCATTTCTCTATCACGTTGTTGTAAGCATTTTTAGCTGCTATGAAGAAGCAGTAAACGCTCACTTGGCCACGCTGGCAGAAGCAATGGCCAGACACATGCAAGTCTTAAAACCAAGGGCTCGATCTTCTCGCAAGGTCGAGCTTTTTGTGTGATTGATTAGTGTGAGTTGAACAAGCCTGAAAAGTGCGCCATGTCTGGGTAAAAGCACTCAGACATGGCGAGAAAAACCGGCAAATAGCTCAGACATGGTGTACTTTTCCGGCAAATTGTTCAGACATGACGAGAAAAAAACAGGCTCCTTGGAGCAGTAATCAATCATGTCAAGAAAATCCTGGAATCAGTCGATTATTGCGATGTATGCGCTGATGAGTTTAGCGCATGAAACTATCTACTTGCTATCGCTGACTTCTTATAGAGATAAAGCGCTGCACAGATAGATGCAAGTAGCAAAAGCACAGCACCTGCACTAATAAATGGCGTAATTCCCATACCGTCTGTACTTGGGAGGACGCTGAGCACGTGGTTGTCCACATCAATCTGGAACCAGTGGCCATTTGCTGGATCAACTCCCTGATGATCGGCGCTAATTGCCCTACCATCTAAGGTGATATTACCTGAAATATCAACAACAAGTGTCAAGTCATTGCCAAGCTTTTGATGACCCGATGGAACCTTAGTCTCTCGGATGATATATGTTCCTGGCTTAAGGTTAGAGAATGTAGCTTTTTCCATTACTGCCAGTTGCGGTAGCAGCTGCAACAACTGTTTCTCCATCTGCAGCAAAGACCGTAAATTCTGCCCCTGAAAGAGGTGTCTTTACGTTGCTATCATTACTTGCTGTTTTATAAATAATCAAATCGTAAGTTCTGAAAGTGTTAGTAATGGTAGTTACTCCATCAACACTACCAGTGAGATTGCCAGATCTATATGAGCTGTACACAATTGGTGCGCTGTATGACGTGTCATATCCTTGATTGCACTAATCTCAGCAACTGACCAGGTAGCGTCTCCAGCAAGGTTTCCAGGAACAATAACGCTCTTTTTCCAGTTATTGCTCGCGTCCAGTGTGATTGGATCACCATAATCTTCTTCAGTTGGAGTTCCATTTACCGTCACAGTTTTTTTAACCTGTACGGTAACAACTTTATCCGCGTGATCAGCTGGTTCATCTCCAACCCATTTTTTTCTCGATTGTAATCTTAGAGACAGGAACCTTCAGAGTAGGTCGTTCATAAGGCGAGTTTCCGTTTTCTTCTGAAACAACGGTTCCGTTAACAGTTTTTTGCTGGGTAAAATCAACGGACGCTGTTGTATTTGAATACACAGAATATGATCCGTCTGGATTCTCAACAACGTTTTGATCTTTTTTTCTTTTCCGTTAGCAGCATCGGCTACTGAATCCAGAGCTTTTTTTGCGTAGGAGTAACCGTGAAACTTACCGTATAGGTAACATCAGGCTCAAGCTGACCAACACTAGAAAGATCCCAATCAACTGTATCTCCCGTAATTGTTGCCTCTGGAGCGCCGGTCCACTCAGTAACTACTCCGTCTTTATCAGTCTTTGTATAGGTAAAAGTAGTTGGATTACCGTTGATATCTACAGGAGATACCATATCAGTAAGTCCGTCTTTGATAGAGACATTTGTGTAAAAAGTCTGCTTCTTAATATCGGCGACAATAGCTGCAAACGCTCTATTTAAAGCAGCTTTGTCTGTTGCAGAGTGATAGTAATTTCCTGCTGGTGCATCATAAGCATACTCAACAAGACCCTGCATGCGAGTAATATTGCCAAAAGCGCCTACTGCATACAATTTGTTTCCTTGATCAACAACTGCTCTTGCATCATCAGTGGCGGCATTATAAGAATTGCTAATATTAGTTTCTGATCCTGCTCCGTAATCATAGCCAGTTCCGAGGATATACTTAGAACTAGCAATGTATCTATAATTTGTTGATGTGCCATTATAAAACGTAGGGTTACCATCTGAAACAAAAATGACATACGTTGGATCGCTATCGGCACTTTGCGCAACTTCCAATGCAACTTTCATTGCATCTTCCCAGTTGGTGCCACCATATGGCATGCCATAACCTTGAGTAGTTGGCGTAACGATACTATTAATTCTGCTCTTAAAGCTAGACGGATCTGATGTCCAATTGCTTCCGCTAAAAATTAACTTTATTTGCCGTGGAATCAAACGTAACTAAGGACATCTGGATTCGATTAGGATCATCAGTGCTATTGAGGCCCATCAACTCATCAGTCAAAGCATTTACAGCCTCTTGAGCAACTGCAAGACGGGACTGATTGTCAGACCTCAAGTTCATACTGTTTGACTTATCGAATACTACAACGATGTTAGCTCGAGTTCTTTCTACGCTAGATTCAGATTTGCCAGTTACCGTCAAAGAAAGTTTATAGGAGCCATCACCATTAGGTGTAAGTGTTTTTGTATGTGCAGGAGGTTCAACCGCTAAAGCAGGGGTTGAAAAATACTACACAAAAATATCCAATAAAGGCTATGGCAAATATAGCTAAAGCCCTCAGAAAACTATTTTTTTCTTTTGACGCAAACTTACCATTGAATCTCCTATAAGCAAATGATCTATGTTTATAGCTAAGAACACTTACTTCAATGTAATACGCATAAACCTACGTAACGATTATAATAGATTTATAGCTATATACACACCATTTCTGTCCATCTAACACCTATATTCCACAATATTTTTCTTATTTGATATAAGCTATTCTAAAAAAATTTTATTTTTTTCTTTCTTGATAAAAACCTTTGTACGTGTAACAACTAAGGCTGCAATGCTGACAATTATGCCCGCAAAAAAACAACACCTAAAAAGAGCGAAAAAGTATTGGATTTTTGTTTTATATCTACTGAAGAGTCAACAGAATGATCAACCAATTTATTTTTGATCATCCCACTCAGAAAGGGACTTCCGTACGCTCTGCATGTACTAAAAAAATCTGTGAGTATTAACGCCATAAGGAGTACAGGTTACAAGCGTTACCTGATCTTTTCCTGGCTCAATAGAAAGGCTATTCACCTGATTAGGTAGAACTACTTCTGTAGAAGTTACTCTATACGCACAATCCTCTCCAAGTACGCGAATAATAAACCAATCGCCTACTTGAAGTTCCTCAAGTCGATCAAATATCTGAGCAGTGGGAAGACCAGTATGACCAGCTAAAACAACGTGCGTTGACTCTCCGCCTATTGGTACAGAAGTATTTACTACATGACCAACGCCATGTTGCAACACGTCGTCAGTTGTAAAGTGGTAAATAGGAAGGTCAACTGCAATTTTGGGAATAACAAGCTCTCCCATAACACCATCATTTGCAACATTCAGTACTTCTTTATACTCAGAGACCCCTGGCATAGATGCTTTGCTGTCAAAGGGGTCAATAACCCGAGAAACGCCATCACGAAGACGCTGATTAAATTCTCTTGCTCGCTCCCTTTCTGCAGAAAGGTCAGTGCTTGTCATTGTAACTACGGCACTTTCTTGCGTAGCACTTACTTTATTTTGAGCAAGTTGGTTCAGCCAGCTGCTGACAAATGGATAGCTTATTAATACAACTCCAGCAATCAAAATAATGATTGACATAATGAGCCATGCACGTGCACGTTTCTTTTTTGCACGAGATTCATGTAAAGAATCAAGAGAAGCAGGAGAACCGTTTGATTCTCCTGCTTTCAGTACAGCCATCATGTGTTTTGGATTAGCCATAGTTAAAGAGTGGTGTCAGAACTTTTTATGCACGTTGCTTTCTAGAGTACACAATAGCACCTACACCAGCAACAAGCAGAACAGTTCCAATAGCAGTAAACATAAAGGTTCCTGCGTCACCAGTTACTGGCAGGGCAATCTGCTTGTTGTCGACAACATTGGTATCATTAACCAGATAGTTATTCTCGACATCAGTTGTAGCTGGGTTATCAGCGGTAGCAGTATCGTCGCTCAAATCAAACTCAATATCAGCAACCTTGACGTATCCAGCAGGGACGCCAGTCTCTGAAATCTTGTAGTGGCCTGCTGCAAGACCAGAGAAGTACACATAGCCGTTTGAGTCAGAAGTAGAAGTGAGTACGGTGCCGTTATCAAGTGTAAGAGTAAAGGTAGCGCCTGGAAGTGGGTTGCCATCTGGATCAGTCTTCTTAAAGACGTAACCATAGGTCTTTACCGTTGTCTTGCTACTTGGCTTAGCAGTTCCGCCATCATAAGGATTAGGGTTAAAGGTAACGGTAGCGGTGTTGCCGGTTACATCGGTAGCGCTACGAGAGAATGCAGCAGAGGTAAGCTCTGCCTCATAAGTGATCTCAATTGACTCACCTGGATGAGCAAGAACATAGTCTTTAGAGAACTCAAAGGTGTAGCCAGTAGCGGATGCTGTCAAAGTATAGTCAACACCTGATGTAGCTACCTGACCATTAATCTTAATAGTATCAGTCTTAATTTTAAGACCTGCGGTAGGAGTATCGCCAATAATAAAAGTTGCGTTCTCAGAGTCTGCTGGATAGTTAGGAACAGCAGTATTGACCTTAAACGGAACGCTGTCACCAACACTATACTTATCAGTGGACTCCTTGTACTGAGAGCCGACAGTCTTCTTAATAGTTACTTCAGTCTTCTTAACAGCGATAGGAGCAACGGTACGAGGCTTGTATGTGCCGCTATCAACCTTAGGAGTTACGTCAACTACCATATTCTGGTAAACGTGAGTCTTGCCGCTTGTAGAAGTAACACGAACAAGATAATAGCCACTTCCAAGGGTCAGCTCAGCGGTACCATTGGCGCCAGCTGTTGCAGTAGTAGTAGCTGTACCTGCAGTAACTGCACTCGCAATTGCAGCTGCAGCATTTTGCATATCGGTGCCCTGAGTAAAGGTGTAACCATCAGTAGCAACAGCTGAAATCTCAGCGATTGTATCGTAAGCAGCTGGCAGATTGTTAGCCATCGTATACGTTAAGTTATTTGAGGCATCAATGTCTGCATCAGCGATTAGATACGCACTTACAACATCTCCAGGCTCCAGACTAGTAATAGTGACCTTGCTGTCAGCGACATCATTAGCGCTTGTTGGAGCAGCATAAGCCTGAACTGGAACCAATGAGTAAATTAGAAGAGCTGCTGTAAAAAGACAGCAAATCTTACTAAAAATACCCTTAGCTAGTGACTTCATTCTTTTTCCCTTCTGTGATCTAAACCCTAAATAGAACACAATTCAAGACAATATTAGCTTATTTTTTTGTACAAAAATTTTTAGATATCAGTCTAGAACATAAAAAAACTACTTAATTTTTTTCACTGTTCACTCTTAAAAATTTTAGTTTTTAGAATTGTTGGATGTCCTTTCGCTTTTTCTCGCCTGAAAAATGCAAAGAGTCTGTGTTTCTCACACAGACTCTTTAAGAAAACCAGGCAAATTTCACTGATTCTTTTATGTTTTTAGACAAAGTTCACTGATTCTTTGCTGAAATCAGGCACGTAAAGAGAGTTGCATGAAGCTAGGCGCGTAAAGCTACGTACAATCACACGTCCGTCTGGATTATGCGCGGCGAGATGCCTGGTACTTCTCAAATGCAGCCTTATATTTCTGCTCCTCTTTCTTGAAAATAGCATTGAAGACTAAGGTTGTAATCAGCAGAATGACCAGGTATAGTGCGGTAAATGACATCCACGACTGTGCCATATTAGGAACCCATCCACCAATGAGTGCCATCGCAACAAGCGTTGGGAACAGGCAAACGTTAAAAGCCAAGGAACCTTTGAAGGTAACTGAGCTTGGTAATCAGCGGCTGATAATTGAACCAAATCTGCTGATAAACACCTGAGCACACACCCGCAGCAATCAGCGTGAGGAGCGTGATGTTATTCTGCCTGTCACCATAATTGATTGCCAACGCATGATGCCATACACAAGCGAGATGCCGGTAAAGCATAGTGCTCCAGAAGAAATGCCCTTGAATGCAATTTGACCAGCTGTTTTATTGAGTCCCTCGTCAAATTCTTGCTGAGAATCTTGCTCGATTTCTTTCCAATTTTGCGATTCGTTGCGTTCCATGATGTTCCCTTCTCTGGGATAAAAGTGTTGTTAAAGTGCGGCTTATGCGTCGTTTGCTACCAGAAAATGTGACGCGCGAGAAAACCGATCAAGTCCTTACACGACTCCAATACGTCGCTTGATCTCAGAAGCGTACTTTCTTGAAGCAACAAGGGTTTTCTCGCCAAGTGACAGCAGTATGCGACCGGAACCTGCAGGCTTGATACCCGTCACATGATCCAAGTTGACCAGCTCCTGACGAGAAGTGCGCACAAATGCCGTGTTTTTTTGAGAGCGTCCTCGAGCTCAGTCAAGCGGCTGGAACTTTCCAGCACCTCCCCTGTTGCTAGGTGAATAAGCGCTACGTTACCATCTGTCTGAATCCACGCGACATCCGCGAGAAGAACAACGCGTCTATTAATGGTTCCGGGAACATATCCAGACATCTTTCCGTCAACCATCTGAAGCTGGCGGACAATTCCCGATACGCGCGGGTCATCTGGGCCACTCAAAATAGTCACCTCAATTTGCGCGCGACCTTTTTCTTCAACTACTCGAATTTCCATAGCACATCCAAACAACTGACTTACGTAACGCCTCGTTCTTTTCTTACTGTTATAGAGCTGTATCCTACTTGTTTTACCGCCTTAAGGCGTCTTTAGAGTAACGGTTACAGCTCGAATATAGGGTCTCGTAAAACTAAAATGCACTTTCTGACGGATGAAGTGCATTCTTTGCACTTCACATAGTATTGTTGCGCAGTTTATGCACAGACTTATACACGAAAGCTTGCATACAAAAAGCCGCCCTCAAAATGAGGGCGGCATGAGCTTACTCTGCGCTAAACCTGCAGGTTCTGTGCACCAAACGTGCGGGTGTCTACCGAACCGCAACTTAGTTTCTAGCTGCGTAGAACTTGAAAGTTCCTAATGCAACAAGAACTGCTGCGCCGCCTGCGATGGCAAACATAAGTGTGTTCTGCAATGCATTATCACCAGTGTTTGGTGTGCGGGACTTACGAGGCTTTGGAGCCACGGGATTTGTTGTGGTGTTGGTGTCTGTGTCAATGAGACCATCGCTGACGTGAGCGGTGTTTACCACCGTAACGTCCTTGGCGCCCTTGTTAACCTTAACCTGGAAGGTAACGGTAAGCGTGTCTCCAGAAGCAACGCTCTGTGTCCAGGTTACAGTACGAGTAGCAGGATTGTAAGTGCCACCGTTATCGGCAGAACCATCTACGTAAGTTGTGTGCTCTGGGATGACATCAGTGATGGTGACAGTACGAGTGGTGTTGGTAGTGTTGGTGTAGGTGACGGAATACGTAAGCACCTGACCAGCAGTTACCTTGTTGCCATCGATGGAGTTGCCCTGGTCATCAAGAACGTCCTTTTTTGGCTCTGGAAGGATAACCCAGACACCAATAAAGTGAGCGTTCTTGTGATCAATGACCTCGGAATCGTGATCGTAACCAATGAATACCCAAGTTCCGTCAGGAGTCTCTACGCGAGTTACTCCGCCAAGTGGCTGGTCAGGGGTAACGGTAGTGCCATTAGGAATTCTGGTTTGCTTGCCAGGAAGCAGGTCCAGAACCTCCTGTGGAAGCTCCTTATTGGGAGTACCGCTTACATACTCATGGGTCTTCTCGTACAGAAGCTCAGTGGTTACCTTATTGGAGTGAGCAACGTTTCCGTCAACCTCTTGAGTGAGCTCGTTATCAATGTTTGAACCGTCTGTCTCTACCTTGCTGTTGGTAACAGTCTTGTAGGTAATAACAAACTTCTTGCCGCCATTTGCCTTGGTGAGCAGGTGATCCTTGATGTTGACCGTAACCTTCTGGCCGTCAACAGCAACAGTGTAATCGGTGCCCTCAGTGAGGGTCTGGCCGTCAAAGCTTACGGTAAGGCTCTGGAAATCAAGGCGCTCGTCAAAGGTATCAACCATGCTCATCGACTTAATCTTGCCAATGGTGTCAATGCCCTGCCTTGGCAGCGTAAAGGTACCGGTATAGGTAATGGTTTCTCCAGCCTTAGCAGGAGCCTGCTCTGGGTCAACTGCCTTTACAGGAGCTGGAGTGATTGCCTCGGTGAAAACGCCAAAGAGGCTACCGCTGGTAGCCGCGCTGGTTGACTCAAACGTCATGGTGTTTGACTTGGACTTAACAGCAAAGCCGGCAAGATTCATCTCCTGGTCAGGACCAGAAGTAGCACGAACAGGATTCCACGTAATCTTATTACCACTTGTGGTCTCAGTAAGGATGTTCCTGTTATTCATGACAATGCTGTCAATAGCACTGTTTGCATCAATCAGTGAGAAGGTTTCATTTGCACCAGTAGTGCCAACAACGTCAATATCACTTGGCTGCATGACAAGCTTGAGGTTGCAAGGAGTGCCATCCGTGTACCTTAGCTCAACAGTTACGTTAGCGTTGATTGCATAAGCCCTAAAGATATCAGCAGTGTAGCTGGGGTGATTTACATCGATGTAGTCCATAATCTGGAAGGATTTGGAGCCCCAGTTCTCGTCAACCGTCAAGAAAGGCACATCGGTCTTGTTAGGGTTGTTGTAATCTGCATTTGCACTTTGGAGGGTAAGGCCCAGAGAGTTGATGGTGACATAGACGTCAACATCCTTGCCATCAACAGTACCAGCGTTAGAGAACTTCAACGAAAGCGGCTGGTTATACTGCTGAGGAGAGCCGTCCTTGGTAGGCTGCACAACAAAAAGCTGTTGAGGGCAATCTGCCTGTATCTGAAGCAGGAATCTCTACACGCTTAACGCCAGTTCCCTGCGAGATAACAGTCATATTATCTCTGGTCAGCGTGAACTGATAGATGTTAATTTGGGTAAGATCACTATCGTCTTTTTGGCGATCAAGTGCCTGAGCTGTGTTAATAGACATAAACAGGCATGCCACAACCATGGTGAGAAAGACTGAGATTCTCTTAAGAAAACCTTTTTTTCATGATGGCCCCTCAAAAAGATGTGCATATTACATCTACATTTTTCTAACAAATTGATAGTCAAAACTTAAGAGAAATAGGTATTCACATAAAAAGTGAATTTGAATAATGATTTGTGCAGCTCAGATGGATAACATTGTTTTGAAAATAGTTCAAATTTTTGCGTATTAGGCGTAACTTTAGCTCAAGAACTTAAATTTAGCTCACTTGCTTCAGCTTGTGTCTTTCGACTCGCCGCGTTAGGGGCGAGAAGGTCTACCAGCTTGGTGATTATCTGGCTCTTGAACTTTCTCTGTCTTGGAGCAAATCCATGCAATGGTATAGCCAACGCAGCCGATAAACAGGAAAGTTAGACCTAACATAAGCATTTTCTCGCCAACGCCAAAGTTGATTGCATATTGAATTTTGAGCGTCTGAGGAGGATCCTGCAGAGGAAGTCCAGCTTTAATAAACAGGTAGTATGCGCCCATGAGTGCACTCAAAATGCCCGAAATTAAAAAGCCCTGTGAAAGGTTCTTGATTACTTGAGCTGCTTTATTCATGTCGCATCATCTCCTTATGTGGCTATAGTAAAGCAAAACGACGAGAAGACCAAAAAGAGAGCCAGCGTACTGGCTCTCTTTTGACATACGCGTACTATGCAATTACAACACGCAGCGCGCCTATTGCTGCTTACTTTCCGCTTGCCATCTTAGCTGGGTACCACTTCTGGAACCACGCCGTAAACAGACCCATTCCAATAGGAACCAGATTATTCACAATAACCAAAATACCGCCCACACCATTTTGAACTGCAAACCAGCTCCAAATGGCCGTTAACACGTACATAGCACCCCAACATGCAGCCAAAATATAATTTGTCTTCATGAACAGCGGATTGTTGTAGGCATTATCTCCGCCGTAGCTATACTTAACATATGCAGCGCAGAGAGGTTCCTTAGTAAGGCATGATGCAAGCCACATAAGACCAAAAGCTAGGTAACCCAAATTGACAATAAGATTCCCGTCGCCATTTCCGCTCATAAAAACGCCTACAGACAATGCTCCGACCAGTGCAAATGAGATTCTGTCCCAGATGGTGAACTTGAAGTTTCTCATAATAAGCGGCATTAAAGCGGTAACAAGCAGCACAATCATGGCGCCAACCTGAGAATCAAACGATGTTGCAGTCCAGAAGGTAATCCAAGGGAGCAGCATTGTAATCATCTGAGGGTTTTTCTGCGCGTCACCAGCTTCTTTAGCCGGCGCATCCTGCGCAGCTTCAGTAGAACTACCAGGCGTAGGACCAAAGTACTTGTCCCAATCAATCATGAAGGAAAAATCGCCCTCAACGGTATACAGGTGCTTACCCAGCGCCTCTGGTCCACTAATCTCGCCCTTAGAAATGGACTGCCAGACCTCAAACGGAGTGTTGAGCTTTGTCGTGGTAGTGAGGCTACCGTCAGTAAAGACCCTGCTGCCGTCTTTGCCCAGCAGAATCTGGTAGCTACGCCCAAGATCGGTGTAGTTCATCTCAAGCACGCGATCTTTTTCCGTCGTAAGCCGTCTTATCATACAAGGCCGCCATCTGCGAGGTGAAGATATGGTCAAACGGCACCTGCTCAACGGGTTTCTCGCCAGCGTTTTTTTGCTATCCTGAGCGCTTGTATCGCGAGAAATTCCCCAGCTTGCATCCGCCATTTGCTCAAACATCTCTTTTGGATACAGCAAGACTTTGAGTTCGGCTTTTGTCTGGTCAGAAATGCCGCCCTGGGCGTATTCTGTGCCAGCCTTTTTGACAAGCGTCAGGTACTGGTCAGTGCGTGCAGAAAGCTCCTTTACGCGGAAGAGCTCGCCCTGACCGCAGAAAATACTCTCGTAGTTGCCTTGGCCAAGAATGTGGTCAAACATCTTGGTAACGCTATCGTAGTTGCCCTCTGAAGAATAGAATCCGCAGGTAGAGATAAGAACGTGCTTCTTGCCTGTCATGTCATAGCGAGATTCGTGGGCGCCGCTTCCATATCCCCTATTTGCGTCGCTCATAAAGGGCAGACTCATGGGGAGCTGACGATCAATCAGGTTCTTCAGCATTCCAGGTACGTTGAAGTAGTAGAGCGGAAAGCTCCAAATAACCAGGTCAGCCCAGAGCTGTTTCTGAATGACGTCTTCTTCGTCGTCCGACATAATGCACTGGCCAGGCGTGTTCTTCCAGCAGTGGAAGCAACCTTTGCATGGTTTGATGACCATAGTGGCAACGTTGAGCTGCTCAACAGTCACATCTTCATTGGCATACTGCTCGGAGACGCCCTCAACAAAGCTCTTAGCAAGACGTAGAGAGTTGCTAGCTTTGCCCCTTGGGGCTGCCGTTAATGAGTAGAATGTTCATGTTGTTCCTCCAGCTCATGCATGCACTTCTCGCTCCACGCTTTAAGCATTTCCTCGTGCATCTTGCCGTACTCGATAGTAAATTGCCAGAACAATGCCTTTTCTGGGTCACCCATTTGAGCTGCGTAAGCGGCCACTGCGCCAGCTGCCAGCTCACTTCCACCAGGAAACGATGAAGCATTATCTGCGATTTGTTTAAAGAATGCAAGGTTTTTCCTCGTAGGAGCACTCGCCCCTAAAGAACGTCTGCATCAAAAGCGGAATGCGCTGCGCCGAAGGTTGCAAATCTTCTCTTAGCCACTTTTGAAGCTCCTCTTTACCAGCTTCAGTTATCGAGAAAACCTTTTTATCCGGCTTTCCTTTTTGAGCAACGAGCGTTGAGGTAACCCAGCCGTCCTTTTCTAGCGACTGCAGCTCTCTATAAATCTGGCTTGTCTGAGCAGTCCAGAAGTAATTAAGCGACTGTTGAAAGATGGTTTTTAATCTCGTAGCCGGACATATCTCCATAATTCAAGAGACCAAGAATCCCCTGCTTAAGCAAATCTCTCATCTCCTTATATTCCACTTGTTGAATATCTTATAAAGATATTAGTTCCACTTGTGGAATATGTCAACGAGAAAATCTAAAAACTTTTATCACTTTCTATCTGAAAAAAGACTCTGCCATTTCTGACAGAGTCCTAACGTGCCTTTATCATGTACTCTTTGTTGCTCCAGCGTTATCTATTACAGGGAAGAAGCGGTGTGCTCGCTGCGTTTTCGCGTGTGTCATCACGCTCGTCATATGCGTTGTAAGGAGCTTTAGGGTCGTGAACCTTAACTGGTTTGTTGACGTTACACACCTCATCGGTATGAGCAAAGACAAAGTTGATGTCATCTGCCCAGCCTGTATGCCCGGTGATAATTTTGGGATTAAGTCCGCGCTCGCGCAGAATACCCTCTAGCCTCGCAAGTGATTCAACAGCCAGTTTATTGTCTTCTGCAAGCTTATTGATAAAGCTATAACCGCCGTCTGCTCCCAGCCAGATGGTATCGGCAGAGAATAAATACTCGTCATCAATCAGGTACACCACATGACCCCACGTATGACCGGGGACAAGAATTGTTTCGATTTTTATGCCATCAACATCAAGCACTTCCCCATCATGCAGAAGTGTCTTTTTATTTGGAATGATCACCTTTGGCAGCTTGAACCAGCCGTTCATTACACGGCGACAAACTTCTCCTGTTAAATACCTATTTTCAACATCGCCAATATAAACCTGTGCATGGCCAAAAAGCTGATCACTGTCCGACTCAATTGCGCCAATATGATCGGTATCTAGGTGAGTGATTAGAATATGCTGAATATCCTTAGGGTCAATTCCCAGCCAGTCCATCTTTTTCTTGCAGGCGATCATAGCTGTACCCTGCATCAATCATGATGGTAGTACTGCCTTTAGTGTAGAAGAAAATATTGGCGACATACTCACGTATGCACCTCACGTGCTCATCAATGGCACCTGTGTTAAGGGGCTTAAATATTTCTTTGCCGCGATACACCCACGACATCAGTACTTTTTGAAACTTTGAAGCGCTCTTTGACATTGCTTCGCCTCGATCCTATTTTCTATCCCCGGCGTCATTTGATTTGAAAAGCAATCCACTAGCTCGGCAAACTATACGTGCAGAAAATGATGTCTGAACTTGCCTTTTGATGTTTGTTAGATTTTTGCTAACTAAATATTACCCCTCTACTGCCCGTAGCCTATGACTTTCCGCTAAACGAGTAAGAAACAAGCGCCAACGTAAAACTAAACCCTAAACAGCAAAAACCACACTCCAAATAACTTGGAGTGTGGTCCTTTTGCAATATGCAACACACGTTACATACAAATGAAAGTACTCATGAATCACGGGGTTTCTCGCCATTCATGAGTAACGAATGTATGGTGGAGGTGCGGAGAATCGAACTCCGGTCCAAAAGCAAATCCTAGGCAGGTGTCTCCAAGCTCAGTTACTAATTACATCTCAAGTACCGCACACTTAGTAACAGGCGTTTGGTGCTCCAGTTGGATCAATCTTTTTGTAAGGCATACCAACTACGTCCTTACAAGCATCTCCCTAAAATGACGTCACCCTGAGAACAGGAGAAAATCCCAGTTAGACGCGCTGAACTAAATTAAGCAGCGAGAGCCATACGAGGCTCAAAAAGTAAGAGTGTTGTCAATTCAATTTGACGTTACCCCTGTTTTACGTGGCGAGGAGACCACGGCTTGCTGCCCACCGCAAACTCACCTTGTCGAATCCAGTCACCCCCAATAATGAGAGAAACTGCCACCATGCAGTTTTCAATGTTCCTGAATTGCGCGCGCGTAACGTTGCTTGCAATTCAAAGTGTAGAGAGTATACCCCACGAACTGCCATTCTTTCAAAAAAAGATATGACTATTTTTTGGACGGCTTACTTTTGCGGCTTACTTTTGCAGACTTACCGTGAGCTTCTAGAACTTGTTTCTCGCGATCAATAAACATGATGAGAATAACCACGAGAAGCGCCGCGGGTGACAACCAAATCATGTAAGTTCCAAGTAACGGAATAAACAGGTTGCCTACTACCGCACCAGCTACAAAGCAGAAAAATAGTTCCAAAGTAGAGCAGCGATGTCTCAATGTGAGACGAATCGTGAGTGTGCATATACGCTGCAATTTCTTGCGTTCCGCCACGAAGATTGCCAATGCACATGGTGGTGGCAAACGCGTGACCATGCAGCTTTCTAAACGCCTGAACTTGAATACCGCATGCAAGTGACGTCAAGCTGTTTGCCAGCAGATTCATGTCTGTTGGCAGCAGAGAAACAACACTTAAGAGCACAATCTCAACGATAACCGCCAGCTGTCTCCAGTGCAGATGTTCTTCTCGCGCAATGGCTCGAATGGCGTATGAAAGCGCAATACCAACGGCGAATGCAAGAACTGGCAGCGCATACTTGAGGCAATGCTCAAACGAGCCGCTTGTCAAATTAATGCCAAAAAAAGTAGTAAGTTTCCCGTCTGAGCATTGGCAAAAACACCGCCACGTACCAGGTAGGAATAGGCATCCATCACTCCGCCCGAGAAGGCTAAGAATGCTGCAACTTCTACCGAATCTGACATTTGTAACGCGTGCTTCAAAACCACTCCAACCATATGATGCGCGTCAAAACACGAATCATGCAGGTGTATACGAAAAGCGATGCAGGTTAAATCCTACATCGCTTTTACGTTTTTGTTTGGGTGATTATCAAAAAGGTTACCAAAGAACAATCTAGTCTAGGCAACCTGTCTGACTAACTTTGTGGGGAGCTTACTCCTCGACGAGCTCGAACATCTCAGGACCAACGCCGCAAACTGGGCAAACATAGTCCTCAGGAAGCTCTGGAGTGTCAACCTCAACCTCATAGCCACAAACGGTGCAAAACAAACTTGTAAGTAGTCTCTGCCATTTTTTTATTCCTCTCTCCAAGCGCTTACGCGCTTTTTCCTTCTATTCGCGCAATTAACGCGGATGGCAACTAACCGTGGCCCTTATCCGCGGTTAAGTGCTCATGCAGATAGTAACAAATCTTGAGTGATTCTAAAGCATTATTCCGAAAATAGGAATGATTCTCATAAAAATTTGCACGAAATTTTTTGGCGAGAAAATCGGCGCACTCCTAGTAGCGACTGCGCTCCTTGAGAGACTACTTCCGCCAGCAAGCGCGCTCCTACTAGCGACTGCGCTCCTTGAGGGCTCGCTGAATCTCGCGATCAGAATCGCGTTTAGCTGCGGAGGCTCGCTTGTCGTAGAGCTTTTTACCCTGCGAAAGCGCAATCAACAGCTTAACGCGGTTATGCTCGTCAAAGTAAATCTCAAGCGGAACCAGCGCCAAGCCTTTCTGGCGAAGTTTTCCGTCAAGATAGTCAATCTGTCTGCGGTGAAGCAGCAGCTTGCGCTTTCTATCTGGGTCAACGTTCCACACGCCGCCATTTGTGTATGGGTGCAGGTGCATGCCGTGAATCCACGCCTCACCGTCACGAATGAGGCAGAACGTATCGGTTAGCTGGCAGCCACGCTCGCGCAGGCTTTTGACCTCGGTGCCAGTAAGCACCAGGCCACACTCAAAGGTCTCGCCAATCTCGTACTCATGGCGAGCGGAGCGATTGCGTGCAATCGACTTCTTACCCTGCTGTTTTCCCTGGGTCTCGGCCATGCTTACTTGCCTTCCCCGTCTGTGGTTTCTGCTGCATCGGGTTTCTCGCCAGGCGCGTCACCAGACACACGATTGCCACCAGCAGTGAAGCCCTCAGCGATTGCAGCATCGCGGACAAGCTGCAAAAGTGCAAGAGCAGCCTGCTCGCCCACAAGATCGCGAGCGCGAATGGTCATCTCAGTTGCGGTAGCTCTGTCTCCCATGGCGGCGCAGTCCTGTGCGCACATGAGCAGGCAAACCGCAATCTCAGCGTTGGCGCCTGTTGGCAGACCTTCAGCCTCGAGCAGGTCATTTGCTTCTTCATCCGTAAGACCATCAGGATCTTTGGGGGTACCTGCAGCTTGGTCAAGCGCAGCCTCAAGAGCACCATCCTTGACTTCAAAGCGGCGAGCAGCCCTCAGACAAGCTGCAGCCTGCTCAAGCCTGCCCTGCGCCTCAAACCATGCAGCAAAGTTCAAAAATGCCCTGGTCAGATGCCTTGCCTCGCTTGCACGCTCAAACACACCAAACGTCAGAGCCATCTGCTCGCGAATATCGCCTGCGATTTTAAACAGATCCGCCAAATCAAGTCTAAAACCGCAGTTCATAGGGTTCCAACGAATGGCAGTCTTCAGCGCGTTCATTGCGCTTTCATAATCTCCCGTGCGTACATAGGCCATAGCAAGGTCACCGTACAGACGGTCAAAAGGTTCAGCAACATCCTCAAGCTTACGAGGATCATTCTCCACGCGCCTATATGCCAGGCGATCAAAGAGCGTAGGGAACGCAAAATACTGCACTTCATCTGTGGTGTGACAGTTGCGATCAACATACTCTTCAGCGTCTTCAGCCAGACGAAGTAGTAGCTCAAGTGCTTCTTCGTTCTGGTCCTGCATCATCATGCCTTCAGCGCGCATCAGCTCATCTGAAAGTGCCGAAAGTGCCATCTTACTCACCTATCATTCAATAGCAAACATGCAATCATCCGTACGGATACTTCATAAACCCGCACGTAATCTACGTGCATATTATTCCACAAGTGCCAAATCAATCTGACCACGAGCCACATTTACGCCAGAAATCTTCACGCGTACACGTCCGCCAATGCGATACGTTTTACCTGTTGATTCCCCTATCAGCGCCAACGTCTCTTGGTCATACGCATACCATTCGTGGCCCAAATCCCTTACGGCGAGAAGACCGTCGGCGTAGGTGCCGTCCAACGTAATAAACAGACCAAAGCGCTCGCAACCGTCGATGGTACCCCACGTCTCTTCTCCCAGACGACTCTGATAGTACTCAGCCATCTTGATCTTTTGTGTGGTACGAGCTGCCGCATCAGACTTTCTCTCCTGGTCAGAGCACGTGCTACAAATATCCGGAAGTGCGACCAGCTCTGCACGTGAAGCCGTTTGACCACGAAGCAAGCGCTTCAACGTACGGTGAACTATCACGTCTGGATAGCGCCTAATTGGCGAGGTAAAGTGACAGTACGCATCTGCTCCCAGAGCAAAGTGACCCTGGTTAGTAGGCAGGTAGATTGCTCGCTTTTGGGCTCTGAGCAGCTGCGCATTTACCACGCGAGAATAACGCGTACCATGCACTGATTCAAGTGCTTCTTGCAGCGCCGTCTGGTCACCGACAGCAATGCGAGATGCCACGTCCGGTTCAAGGACGCCCATTGCAACAAGCGGAGTAACCGCAAGCTTAAGCGCCTCTGGAGAAGGCTGTTCATGTACGCGATATGCAGACTCTAGGTCATGCTGACTTAGCATATGAGCAACGCTCTCATTAGCTGCAAGCATAGCTTCTTCAATAAGGCCTGTTGGCTTGAGTGCGCTCGCGTACCGACACGCCAGCTGGCTTGTTATTCTCGTCAAGCACTACGCGCGTTTCCACACTCTCAAAATCTACTGAACCGCGTTTCTCACGAATATCTTCACGAAGCGAACGAATCTGATTGAGTACCTCAAGCATTTCTTTGATTGCTGTGATGTCGTTTGCAGAAACCGCAGCTTCAAGCGAAGTAGCATCTCCTTGCAGGTAACTATCTACCTGGTCATAGCTGAGTCTTGCTCTTGAGCAAATGACCGAGTTCATTGCTGTTGCGCCAAGAATCTTTCCAGAACTACTCAATTTCATCTTTACCGACATGGCCAGCCTATCTTCGGCTGGTCGCAGAGAGCATACGTCATTGCAGAGCTTTTTCTGGCAACATGGGCAACACGCGGTCCACTAAATATGCCGAGCAGGTGCGCATGCGAGCTTCCAGGTCAATGGGAGAATCCCAGTTCACATAATGGGCCACGTCTGCAATATGAACCCACAGTTCAAAGCCACCGTCTTCAAGCCTTCGTGCGCCAACGGCGTCATCAAAGTCTTTTGCATCGGCGGGGTCTACAGTAATACACAGCTCTTCTCGCAAATCATGTCTTGAAACGTCTTCTGTAAGCGCTTTATCTGCGTCGACGGAAATCTTCTCTGCTTGCCTCAGCGCCTTAATGGAAAAACTCTGTTGCCAGCCCAAATGAAGCAATAGCTGCTTCGACGTGCATATCCAGATCTTCGGCAGATCCCACGCGGCGTTCGATGGTAACTACAGCAGCACTTTTACGCGTTGGATACTCTGTAATGCGCGCAACTACTACGTCACCCTCAAAGACGTAATGGTGACCAACAGAAGGGTCTTCTGGAAGCACAAAGAAGTCTCGCTGAATACGACTATCCAGCGGGACTACTGCGCCAAGCGGACCTGCATCATGGTAAATGCCCAAGAATGTCTGGGTTGCACGAGCCACTACAAAACGCACGTTGGCAAGCGAAGCTTTTCCTTTTGCCGAGACAAGCGAGACTTGTACCTCGTCTCCGTGCATTGCCTCGTGAATACCGTGCTTTGCCAGCGCATACGTTCCCTCAGGGGTGCTTACCGTAGCAACTCCCGGGCGAGAAAGACTCAGCGTGCCCGTAAGCAATGCCGATGGTCGCTTAGAGACCTTTACACGCCCCTGACGGCGGTTTCCTTTATGTATGCGTTTTCTAGACAAATATCCTCCTGGTTGAAAAAAAGTCGATACTCTTTTTGGTATCGACTCTAAAGAATCATTCGATATGTACCCTAAATAAAGGTTCAATAGACGAAGTGCAAGCAAGGCGCATCCTACATGACTTCCCTACATTACTTGCGCACAAGAAGAGCCCCAATGCAGAGACTGCATTGGGGCTCCAAAAGGTATTAGATTACCTCTTAGAAGGTGCCGCGGATAACCTCGCTGCCTTCCTTCATGATAACTTCCATGTTATCTGGGGTAAGGTCGCGGATGTTAGCAGCAACGTCGCCCTTGACAACCAGGAGGTCAGCAAGCTTGCCAGCCTCGAGGGAGCCGAACTCATCCTCGTGGTGAACCATCTTAGCACCGTTAAGGGTAGCAGCCTTGATGGTCTCAAGAATGGTGACGCCAGCCTTCTCAACGAAGTCATACATCTCGTCGATGGTGACCCAGCCGTAAGGAGTTACGAAGCTGAAGGAGTCAGAACCGATGGTGAGAGTGACGCCGCGCTCGTTAGCGTTGCGGAGGTTCTCATATGTACGGTTGAGGCCCTTCTCGACAACAGTGTCGCCTGCGAATGCGTCGAGCTCTGGAGTCCACTCTGGTGGATAAGTTCCGTACCAAGTTGGCAGGAAGCCGATGGTAGGAGTGAAGAAGGTGCCCTGCTCGCACATAAGATCCATGGTCTTTGCATCAAGCTCGAAGCCGTGAATCATCTGCTCGCAGCCGCAACGAACGGAGTCATAAGCTGCGGAGAAGCTGTTGTAAGAGTGTGACCAAACAGGAATGCCAACCATTGCTGCCTCGTCGCAAACTGCCTTGATCTCCTCGTAGCAGTAGTGCTGATCGCGACCGGAGTCCCAGTGCCAAATTCCGCCACCGGTAGCCCAAATCTTGATTGCGTCTGGGTTCTCACGAAGACGACGACGAACTGCCTTACGAAGATCCCAAGGACCGTCTACCTGGTCGCCCCAAGGGTGACCATCTTTGGAGATCTCAAGTGGGAGCTGGTGGCAGTCACCGTGACCAGCAACGCGGCAGAATCCAAGACCAGTAGCGTAGATACGTGGGCCTTCCATGATACCCATGTTGACGAGGTCACGAATTGCGATACCATTGCGGCCAATCTCGCAGACGGTGGTAAGACCGTGGGAGAGAGCATCCCAGGACTGCTTGACAGCGCATGCCTGCTTCTGAGCAACGTTCTCGATAACCCAGTCGTTATCGTTGTCGGTCAGGTTGCCGGAGAAGTGCAGGTGAGTATCGATAAGACCTGGCATAATGGTGCGGCCCTGAATGTCACGGACCTCATAGCCCTCTGGAACCTCAGTACGAGGACCAGCATAAGCGATTTTCTTGTCGTCTACGAGAACAAGAGAATCCTCAACAGGAGCGGCACCAGTGCCGTCAACGAGCTTTCCGCCTACAAAAGCAATCTTACTCATTTCTTTCCCCCTCTAGTAAATGATAGAAACTATCTATCTACGCCCCCCTTTAGGGCGTAAAAAAACCAAACTAAAGAAACAAATAACGTGCTTAGTACAACTTACAGAAGAACTTTTAGGGCTTGTTCAGCTTAAGCAGCTGCCTTCTCAGTCTGACGACCAAAGATCACGAAGATAGCCATACCAATGGCAATCCAAGCACCAGTAATAATCCACTCAACTGGCTTCAGAGCTGCAGGGCTGAAAGGAACAACCATCAGGCCGATGATGATACTACCAGCGAGGATTGCAGCAAGAATACCAGCGATGCCACCGGTGGTCTTGTAAGGACGAGGCAGATCTGGCTCAGTCTGACGCAGGCGCAGGCAGGCAACGCCAGCCATGGTGCATGCGAAGATGAAGCCGAGAGAAGCAACGTTGGTCAGAGGAACAAGCATGTTACGGCCGAGGAATGGTCCAATAAGGGTCAGGCCAGCCATGAACAGGTTTGCAGTCAGAGGTGCACCAGACTTAGGGTCAATCTTTGCGAAGGACTCTGGGAGCATCTTCTTACGACCAAGAGCGAGCAGCAAACGAGTAGAAGCACCAAAGAAGGAGTTCATTGGGCCCAGAGGTCCAAGTGTTGCAATGATGAGCATTGCAATGTAGAAGAACAGGTTGATGCGCTCGAGAACTGCAAGTGCAGGAACGGAAGACTTAACAAACTCGTGCCAGTCAATCATGGTTCCGAATGCATAGATGCAGATGAGATAGAAGATACCAGATGCCATAAGTGCAAGTGCAGGGATGATACCAAACTTCTTCCAGTCAAGATCGGCAGAAGCCTCTTCTGCCTGCTGTGGAATGGTGTCAAAACCAGCGTAGAAGAATGGAGTCATAACAAGTACTGCAATGATGCCACCAAAGAAGCTGGTAGCCTTTGTGCCCTCGCCGCCAGCAACCTCAGTTGCCTGGGAGAAGACTGGGAGGCCGTTGCTTGGAGAACCAGTTGCAAAGGAGATAACCATTGCAAGGATCATACCAGTCAGCAGAGCCTTGGTAAGGAAGCTCGAAAGCTTAGCTGCTGCGCCAGCACCCTTGAAGTTAAGGAAGATGACCAGGACAGCAAAGCAGAGAGCGATGACTGTTGGCCACAGGTAAACATCTGCACCAAGAATGGTGTAGAGCTTAACGGACCTCAGCCAAGAAAGAATAGGGAATGCACCAAAGCGGTCGGTGAGAAGCGTGGAAATAGCAATTGCCTCCCAAGGGCACAGTGGAGCGTTACCCAGAAGGAGCATCCAGCCGGTAAAGAAGCCCAATGGGCGACCGAATGTCCTGTCGACGTACTCAATGATGCCACCAGAAATTGGAATAGCAGCAGTGAGCTCGCCAAAAAAACACATCCAATTGGTACAAGGAAAATTGCGCCAATTGCGAATGCGATCATCGCGGGGAATGGTCCTCCACCAAGAACCATCCAGTCGCCTACCAGGAGCACCCATCCGGTACCAATGATCGCACCAAATCCGATGGTAAAGAAGTTGAATAGACTCAACGACTTTTTGCATCTCAGGTGCCTCGGCATTTTTCTGCCATGTCCCACTCCTTCCCGTAATTACTCGGACGAAGAACTTGATGTGTCTATGGTTGCATCCGAAACAGTTCAAAAAAAGGAGTAGTGCACTCTGAGCGTAATTTAAACCCGTAAGCGTAGAAGCTATAACCGCGAGCGGTAGTTAAATCTTTTTCCGTCTTTACCAAAACCTTATAACAGTTATGCAATTTTCAAATAGTTAACGTACTCAGAAATACATCAATCTTTAACTCAAATACTTTAAAAACTCTTCCGTAGTGCGCGACATCTCGCCTTTTACGCGATGCGTAATAAAGACATTACGATGTACGGGAGTTTCAAGATGATGTACATCAATATCAAAATTTGTACCTTTTGTTGCTTCAAGTGGCAGCAAACTTACACCAAGACCCGACTCTACCATGGACATAATGGTGAATGAATCCGATGACGCAAACGTCATACGTGCGTTTTTGAGTTGCTTCTGAAGCAGAGGAGCTGTCTCAATATCAACAATAAAGGGCTCTTCAATAAGGCGCTTAACAGGAATTGTCTCAAGTCCCTTCTCGTAATGTCCCTTTTGAGAAACAACAATAACCTCATCGTGATCAAATAATGTTGAAGTAAATCCCTGATCAGTTGCGCGGGTCATAGTAAAACTAATATCCACCTTACCCTTGCTAATAAGACGCAGGGCTTCTCCGTACGTGCATTCGATAACTTCAACTTTGATATTAGGGTGATCATTCATGTAGTGCTTCAGATGACCTGGAAGCGTCCTGGATAGGAAGCTTGAAGGTGCAGCGATGATTAGATTGCCCATCTCAATGGCGCTGACGCGATTAACTTGATTGCTCAACTTGCTGTATGCCTGGCACACCTCTTCGGCCACAGGCAACAGCGTTTTTTTCCTTCTGGCGTAAGGCTGACATAACCACCGTGGCGGTTAAACAGGCGTACATCCCACTCTTTTTCTAGACTCGCCACCATGCGACTAATAGACGACTGAGTGCATCCCAGCTCTTCTGCCGCCACCGTAAAGCTACTGTGATACGCCGCGGAAGTAAAAAGCCTGAAACTTATGCAGGTTGGTCTCCATACTTGCTTCCCCTATCCAAGTACGTGGCCTAACAATTCACCCTTAAAAAAATATCATTCTACCTGCAAATTGGTAAATACCGTTTAACGCAAAAAGACCCCGTGAACGGTATTCACGAGGTCTTACCTTGCAATCTTTAATGCAAAAAAACTTTCTCAATTGATACCTCAATTACACAATTGAGGTATCTGTTTACTTTAGGCCTTAAGGTAACGACCCATAGCAATTGCAGAGCCAAAAAGACCCAACAGAAGGCCCAGAAGCAACAGAAGACCACTCATACCCCCACATAACGGTTGCTGGAATAGCAAACGTCAAGAACGTCATGCTTTCTGCCATAACAGGAAGCAGCAAGTGCGCGCCAACAACCAAAAACAATAATAGCGAGAAGTGCGCCAATTACGGCCTCAAGCACGCCTTCCATAAGGAATGGTCCACGGATAAAGCCGTTGGATGCGCCAACGAGTCGCATAATGGCAATCTCACGGCGGCGAGCGTTGATAGCCAGGCGAATGGTGTTGTTGATAAAGACGAATGCAACAAATACCAAAAAGACCAACAAGGCCGATAGCACCCACACGAATATATGCAGTTACGCTAAACAGGCGCTCAACGGTCTCACGGCCATACTGAACATCACCAGAGGGATTGCTCTTATTGTCTGCAATTTTTTCGCAAACGAAGGTGAGGAAGCAATGCGCTGAGCAACTTCCTGAACATCCTTAGGGTCTTTCAGCTTAATAACAAGAGATGCAGGAATAGGATTCTGACCGTCAAGAGCTGCAACAGCATCAGATGCGTTACGATAACTCATAGTAGTGCGGTACTCCTCAAGAGCCTGCTCTTTACTCTTATAGGTTACTGACTCAACGGTATCCCAGCCCTGGACCTCGTTCTGAAATGCGGTTACTGCAGCCTGATCAGCATCATCAGAAAGAAATGCCTGGATAGTGACGCGGTTCTCGACACTTCCAACCATATTCTCTATAAGGGCTGAGCCAAGAATAAACAGTCCGATGATAAACAGGGACAAGAAGATAGTTACGATAGCGCCAAGAGCGGTAGACCAGTTCCTTCTAAAGTGGCTTCCGGCCTCACGCAGAGAATATCCAAAATTAGAGAGCCCCATAGTAGCCATAGCCTCCCTTCTCCTGGTCACGAACAATGTGACCAGCCTCAAAGTCAATAACGCGCTTGCGCATGGAGTCAACCATCTCACGATCGTGAGTTGCCATTACAACCGTAGTGCCCGCACGGTTAATGCGGTCGAGAAGCTTCATGATGCCCAAAGAAATTGCTGGGTCCAAGTTACCTGTTGGCTCATCGCAGATAAGCAGTGGTGGGCGGTTGACCATTGCACGTGCAACAGAAACACGCTGCTGCTCACCACCAGAAAGCTGATCTGGGTAAGCATTCATCTTCTGACCAAGGCCTACCAGACGCAAAACCTCTGGAACCTGAATATCAATAACAGGGCGAGGCTTACCGATGCACTCAAGTGCAAAAGAAACGTTCTCATACACAGTCTTGTCTGGAAGCAGCTTAAAGTCCTGGAAGACGGTGCCAATCTGGCGACGCAAATAAGGAACCTTGGAATTACGCATACGCGTAAGATCCTGACCAGCAACAATAACCTGACCATGGGTTGCCTTCTGCTCACGTGTAATAAGACGCAAGAGAGAAGACTTACCAGAACCAGAGTGTCCAACAACAAAGACAAACTCACCTGGATAGATGTCAGCGCTGACATTATCAAGTGCTGGACGGTTTGGCTGTGATGGGTACACCAGTGAAGCGTTCTTAAAAGAAATGGTTGGAGTACCAGTACGCTCTACCTTAGGTGCATCTTGAGCTAGATCTGCAAAAAACTTTGCGCGATCAAGAGGTGCGTGCTCAGGGTTATTTTGCTGCTCAGCGGTAACTACATGCACAGCTTCAGCGCCGGAAGCAAACGGATCAGATGCAGGTGTTGCAGGGTCAGCAGCCTGGGCCACTGGCACATCAGCAGAAAAGTCCTGAGTGTCAACCTGGTCAAAAGCAGAATCCTGCTGCTGATCAAGCTGGGTAAGATCGTCTTGAGAAATTACCTCAAAGAGATCATCGGTCGAGGACCCCTGTTGCTCATCAGTGCGAAAATGATTAGCCACAGTTGCTCCTTTTCTTACTCCGAAGAGACAAATACGGAATTTATTTTACCAAAAGAGCAGGTATGTTACACGTCATGCAGGTCATCCACATAAAAACCGCCTCCCTTTTACAAGAGAGGCAGTTTATACCATTCGCGAGAAAAGCGTTACTTATGCAGTTTGCATCTTTGCACGCGTCTCATCAATGATGGCGCGGACCTTTGCTGCGTTTGCTGAGATCTCTTCTTTTGTACCCTTAGTGAGCAGGCTACCCATGCCACAGCAGTCAATGCCGCGCTCCAGCCACTCAGAGAGATTGTCCAGATTAATGCCACCGGAGGCCATTAATGGCATCCAAGGAGTTGGCGTCTTGAAAAGATTAACCAGCTCAGGTCCATACATATTAGAGATTGGGAAGCATTTAATAAAAAGCAGCGCCCATCTCAAGACTATGGTTTGCCTCAGTCATTGTAGTGCAACCAGGTGCATAAGGAATCTGATACAGATTGCACATACGAGCAACCTCGTCAGAGCCGCAGTTAGCAACAATGAACTGAGCGCCAGCCATAATAGCAAGACGAGCAGTTGTTGGCTCCATAACAGTACCTGCACCAACAATCATCTTATCGCCAAGACGCTCTCTAATTGCAGCAATAACTTCGCCTGCATTTGGCAAAGTGTAGCTAATCTCCATTGCGTGAACGCCGCCTTCTGCAAGGCCCTCAGCAATTTCAATGCCACGCTCAACTGTTGGGACGCGAACAACTGCAAATGCACAGGTATCTACCAGTGCCTGAGAAACAGCAGCTTTTTGCATCTTCATATACAACATCTCCTTGAAAACGTCTCCCACACTACCCTCTTAAAAGGCGAGAAACTCGTTACTTTCGAAACTTAGTTATGGGCAATTCCGTAATGGTCAAGCATTGCATAGATCTTCTCGTCAACACCTTCTGCAACCTCGGTAACCGGAAAACGAGCAGGTCCAACAGGGTATCCAGCAAGCTCAAGAGAGCGTTTAAGTGTCTGAGGAGTGCTTCCAAGGTGCAGAATATCGCGAATTGGCTCAATCTCTGCCTGAAGACGAGTGGCCTCCTCGGTGTTTCCAGCCTCAAGAGCCTTCCAGAGGTCAACAACGACCTTAGTGATAAGGTTTGCAGTACCAGCGATAGTGCCTTGAGCACCAAGAGCATGAGCTTCAGAGATCTTTCCGTCAGAGCCCACAAGAACGTCAACATCATGGCCAACAGCGACATCCAGATAATCCTTGAGGTTATCAATGTTGCCAGAGCTATCCTTGATACCCTTGATGTTCTTAATGGTTACGAGCTGCTCAACAGCCTCTTTAGAGATATTCTTGCCCGTTCCCTTAGGAATGTTGTACAGAAGGACGGGAATCTTAACGCTTGCTGCAACGGTTTTGAAGTACTCAACCAGCTGCTGGTCAGAAATTCCCAGGAAGTAAGGGTTGATGACAGAAAGTGCGTCTGCACCAATTGCCTCTGCCTCACGGCTCATATAGAGAGCTTCTTTTTGTTGAGCAAGCACCAGTTCCTACGTAAACAGGGAGACGACCTGCGGTTTTCTCGATAATAAACTTGGAGAATTTAATCTTCTCGTGTGGATTGCAAACGTGGAATTCACCGTTTGATCCAAACGTGAAGATGCCGTTAGCACCCTCAGAGATAAGCTTCTCCAGCAGCTGCTCAGCTGCATCATAGTTGATGGATTGCTCGTCGTCGCGGTTAAACGGCGTGACCATAGGGACAATAACGCCCTTAAATGTTGACATACAAACTCCTCTGTACGTTTACGTCAGTGAATCTGGGGTTATTTGCCCTCGCGAATAGATGCGCCAAGAGCTCCACCGGGATGCCACTTAACGTACTGCTCTGGGTTAAGGCCACACTCGTTCTGGAGCAAGATAGAAAGGCACTGGAGCTCCATGATTTCAGCAAGAATTGAAGCACGTGGAGGCTTGTTCATGGAATCGCCCTCCTGCTCAACGCCAGCAATAAGAGCAACTTCGGCCTCGTTTGCCAGCCAGGAGTTGGGATTTCCGGTTAGCGCAATAATGTGAACGCCAACGTTTTTTTGAGGCAGGTTACCGTAGCCTTGAGCTCTCCTGTCTCGCCGGAGTTGGAAATAGCAATGACTACGTCACCAGGACGAGTCTGACCAGCAGATCCGTGGACACACTCGGTACCGTGAAGCTCGTAGGTTGGAGTTCCAGTTGACGAGAAAAGCGATGCAGCATAACCGGAGACGTGACCTGGCTTACCAATGCCGGTTACGTGTAGACGACCGCCCTTTGCCTCTGCATCCAAAAATAAGCTTTTTAGCTGCAGAAAGTGCATCAAAATCGATGCTCTCTACATACTGATGTAGGGATGTTCCCACAATGGAGAGAAACTCCTGAACCTGCTCTTTTTCAGTTGCCATTACAACTCCTTGTCTGTCAGTGAGCCAAGCTCAAAGACACTTACTACACGATGAGCTAACGCGTCTCTTTGACCTTATGTTGAGCCATAAGCTGCTCAATCTGCTCCTGAATCTGATCAAGAGTGGAGGACATAAAAGGACGGTTGATGTCTACAAATTCAAATCCCGAAGGATGACTTACCCAAGCACCTTCAAGAAGCAGGCGCAGAGCCTTGCCCTGTCGGATAAGTTTGTAGCTTTTTAATCTTGGTATAAGGAACGACAAGTGCTTTTTCTCTTGTCGGATTTTTGCAAAGATACATACGTTTTTTTCTGTCCAAAATCAATAACGTGAATGCCGCTGGCAAAACGACTAAAGCGCTTTCCCATGGCTCGTGATGCAAACCACGTAATGGTGAGTCCTGCGATAACGCCAACAAGACCCAAAATATTGCCACTTACATTGGCGTAAACCCAAAAGAAAAAAATGTCAGAGCAAGAGCAGCAAACGTCAGGAGCAAGTACAGAATTCCCTGAACCATCAAACGAGCTCTATCTTCAAGAACTTCTAGAACTAACTGATCTTTGGGAAGCTCTGGAGCAGGCTGTTTGTCAACGCTGAGGCCAAACATATCGCCAAGCACTGACTCAGTAACACTTTTGTTGTTCTTCTCGTCTGCCATGTTTTTTTCCTTGTTGTGAAGCTTTTAAAAAGGGCGCCCGCGGGCTTTCCACGAGCGCCCTAAGAAACCGTAGAGCTGAGTAGGTACTACAGAAATCTAGGCTTAGGCAAGACCAAAGAGTGAGCCGATGCCGTAGATAATAGAACCAACGATGTTGTAGTCAACGTTAGGGAAGGATGCCTCTGCAATTCCCCAGCTGAGCAAATGCAGGATAGAGAATCAGAGGACCAGCGGTCAGGAAGATACCAACCAGGAAGGAGCCAAGAAGAGCACCGCGCCATCCACCGTAAGCGTAACCACAAACGCCGCAAGTACCACCAGAGAAGAAGCAGATGCCTGCTGCAGGAATCATGATGGTTGGGCTGTGGAATGCAACCATAAGTGCCATTGCAACAAGGCCGCCAAGGAAGGAGCCAATGAAGCCGATGATGACAGCGTTTGGTGCAAATGGGAAGATTGCAGGACAGTCGACTGCAGGGCGTGCATCTGGAATGAGCTTCTCGGAGATGCCGACAAATGCAGCGGTGATCTCAGCGATGAACTGACGAACGCCGTAAACAAGAACGGACATACCAGCAGCAAACTGAAGACCAGCAAGGAATGGCCAAATCCACCACATATCGTTACCAAAGTAGCTGGTGAATGGCTTGTTGTTTGCAAGGGTATCGCCAAAGTGACCGGTGACAAGACATGCAATAGTAACAACGTAGAACAGAACAATCATGAAGAGAGCAACGGAGAAGACAAAGTCCTTGAAGAGCTTGAAGAACTCTGGGAGCTCCTTAGCTTCCTTCTCGCCGTCCTCCTCGTTCTTCTTAGCAAAGAGCTTTCCAACGTAACCGGAGAATGCATAACCGATGCAGTTGAAGTGGCCGATTGCGATGGAATCTCCACCAACAAGCTTGTTTACGAATGGCTGGCACAACGAAGGTAGTGCAGCACCGCAGAAGCCGAGGATGACACCACCAAGAACAATGGTGACCCACATTGGGAGACCAAGAGCAATGAAGACCAGTGCGAGTACGCAGGAGAAGTACAGGAAGTGCTGACCAGTCAAGAAGACGGACTTGAATGGGGTAATCTTGGCGAACACAAGGTTCATGATGAAGCCAAGAACCATTACAAGAGCAACCTCAGTACCATAGGTATTCAGTGCAAGAGCGGTTGCGACCTCAACCTGGGTTACAACACCCTTAACAGCAAATGCACGACTAAACATGTCGCTGAAGATGTTGACCTGAGCGGACATAGCGCTAGAACCAATGTTGAAGATCATAAAGCCAATAATGGTCTTCACAGTACCAGAGAAGACGTCCACAGCGGACTTCTTCTGCAGCAAGAGACCGACAAGAGCAATAATGCCCATGATGACGGCTGTGTCTCTGAGCTGCATGAGAATTGCATTGAGCATGCGTAATCCCTTTCAGCAAATAAACCGACGAACCTACTCAGATAAGTTCTCTAAATCAAGTGACAAGTACCTCTTGTCAAAGGTTTGGCGAGAGCTTCTCGCCAAAGGCAACTCATGTTGCGTATGACGAGAAACTCCCGCCAAAAAGATACAAAGGGGAGCTTATGCGTTGTGCTCTGCGAGCCAAGCGGTGAGCTTTTTCCTTCATCTCTGCCTTGTCGACAATGTTGGTAATACCAACTGCAGAAGGAACGCGATCGTCAGCGTTGAGCTCATCGGTGAGGTCAGACATGGTGATAACAAGATCGCCATTGAAACCAATCAGGGAATCCAGATTACCGTGCTCGGTCTCAATTGGAAGATCATTCTCTTTAATGACCTGGTCAATCTTGATCTTGAGCATCATGGAAGAACCCATACCTGCACGGCAGCAAACCAGTGCGTGGAACTTCTTATCAGCCATTACAACCTACCTTCCTTTGCGTGGACAAGATCCACAACGTCTTTTGGTGACTGTGCTTTTTCAAGCTGAGCAAAGAAATCAGGATCACTCAGCAATTCAACAAGAGACTGGAGAGCACTCAGATGACCGTCGCTATCCTTGGCGGCTAGAGGGAAAAGGAACTTAACGGGATCATTATCCTTGCTACCAAACTCAACAGGATCTTTGAGTACAACAATTCCTACTGCAGGCTCAAGTGCGCCTGACTCAGGGCGTGCGTGAGGAAGAGCAACGTGCTCAGTAATAACAATGTAAGGACCAAGCTCATTGACGCCCTTAATAATGTCGTCAACATAGCCCTCAGTTACTTTTTTGTTATCAACGAGTGGTTGTGCGGACTTCCTGATTGCATCTTCCCAGTTAGAAGCCTCGACATTCAGCTGTACAAGGTCTTCAGTAAGGAGATCACTTAACACAGCACTACCTTGCCTTTCTCTAATGAGACAAATTGGCATAAAGCCGTCTCATGACAAGTCTTGATAACTTGATAATATGCCACGAAACGTTCTTAACTGCAATCAATTTTACAGAAACATGAATCAAAATTGTTCATAATTTTTTTCGTATTATCTTTTTGTCCATGGAGACGCACAAATGTTCACGTTTTTTTATGAACGTAATTGAGGTCTTCTCGATTATCCCATGTAAAGTTTATATGTTAAATTTTTTTATAATCAAAATCATTCATATATCTGGCTATTATTATTTTTTTCAAAGAATCTTGATTTCCCGCTTTCAATGTTATATTTTTATTAATCAATGAACATTCATGTCAAAAATGTTGCTCATAAAGGAGGGCATTTATGAAAAAGGGAGTAAGGCTTACGTCGATTCACGTCGTGAGGCAATTACTGAGCTGCTAGAAAAAGAAGGACAGGCTAGTGTTATTGAGCTCGCTGAGCACTTTGATGTTTCTTCCCTGACCATTAGACGAGATCTAGATTTTCTTGAGAAGCGCGGCATCCTTACTCGCCAGTACGGCATTGCTACCCTTCTTAATCCTTACGGTCGTCCTTCTGGTTCAAGACAGATTCGTTCCAATAAGGCAATTGCTCGTGAAGCTGCTCGCTATGTTGAAGATGGCGATTGCATCTTTATTAATACCAGCTCCGTTGCTCTTGGCATGCTCGAGTGGATTGACGCTCACGACGTAACTGTTGTCACCAACAACGGAAAAGCTCTGCTGCTTGAGGACATCCACGATCTTTCTATCATCCTAACCGGTGGCGATATTCGTCCTCCACGTGCTTCCATGACGGGTGAGACGGCTCTTGATTGCATCCAGCGCATTACCGCTGCTAAATGCTTCCTGGGTTGCACGGGTTTCTCGGGAGAATTTGGTTTGACCTCTGCAACTTCTCCTGAGCCAGCAATCAACGCTCAGATGCTCAAGCGCTCAAGAAAGCACTTTGTTGTCGCCGACTCTTCAAAGCTTGGCGTCACTTCTAACTTCCAGTTTGGCTCTGCAGAAGATATTGATCTCTTAATTACTGATACGGGAGCAACTGACGAGCAGATCAAAGAGCTCAAAGCAGCTGGCCTGAAGGATGTTGTTAGCGTCACCCCTTCTATTCTTCCTGCTAAATAGGATAGGTTAATCAACACAAAACATTCTGCATACCTCGTGCGTTTTTATCAAAAAGGCGACCTCAAAGGGTCGCCTTTTTTTCTGCCTGGAAAGAGCTATTTATTGCACAAACTTTTGCGCTCTGTCGATTAACTCTCCAACGCCTCGAACGATTTAAAGCCCTCGCCGATTGCCCTCATGAACTTCTGAAATGAAGACAAGAGCATCGGGATCAATTTCTGAAACAACAGCCTTGAGCTGAACGAGCTCGGTACGACCTAAAACGCACATCAAAAACAGGCTTATTTGCACCACTCCACAAACCACGTGCCTGCAGCTCAGTGCAACCACGGTTAAGGTTATACAGAATCTCATGCGCAATTGCATCGTGCTCGGACGAGATAATGTACACGCAGCGTTCAGATCTTGGACCGTCGATAACAAAATCAATCATTTTACCGGTAATAAAGATAGCAAGCATTGAATACAGGCCGTTTTCTAGCGAGAAGACCGGAATAGCGGCAATAATAATGAGGATATCAACGATAATAATTGAAGTGCCGGATGGAATAGAGAAACGCTTTGACACTGCCTGAGCAATAATGTCTGTTCCTCCGGTATTTCCACCTGCTCTAAAGACCAAGCCGAGACCAAAACCGCAGATAATACTACCCCATAGTGATGCAAGCATAAGATCGCTGGCGCCAAGGGCTGGCAAAAATGGCGCAAATAAGTCAACAAAGATACTGGAGATCAAGAAGCCTGCAACACTCTTAAGCAGGTATTTCTTATTGCCGCTTTTTGCAACAAATGCCATAAGAACAATATTCATAGCAATGGTTTGCATACCAATAGGTAAGTCAAAGCCAAAGGGCAGTGCAATAGCCCTAATAACAGTAGCAAAACCCGTAATGCCACCAGCGGCGATTCCATTTGGTACTTCAAATACATCAAGGCCAACTGCAAAAATCGCACAGCCAAGAACAATAAAGAACGAGTCTTTGAATGATGTTTGCCAAGTAGACTTCTGCACGCTAGTCCTTTCCGCCAACAACCCAGCGATGATACGCAACAATAAACTGATCAAGATTGCCGTCTGAAAGAACGGAATCTACATTTCCTATTTCTGCTCCGGTTCTTAAATCCTTAATAAGTTGATAAGGATAAAGAACATAGCTTCTAATCTGGTTACCAAATGAGATTTCTCTTCTTGGTCCACGTAGTTCATCAAGCTCTGCTTCACGCTTCTCTTTTTCAATTTCATAGAGACGACTGCGCAAAATGTTCATTGCTGCAGCTTTATTCTGTAGCTGGCTGCGCTCGTTTTGGCACGTTACCACTGTTCCTGTTGGAATATGTGTGATACGAACTGCTGAATCAGTTGTGTTGACACCCTGACCACCTGGTCCTGATGCATGATATACATCAATGCGAAGGTCATTAGGATCAATATCAACTTCAATATCTTCTGGAAGAACAGGAAGTACTTCTACTCCCGCAAATGATGTCTGTCTGCGCTTTTTATCATCCGTAGGGGAAATTCGTACGAGTCGATGTACGCCCTGCTCGGCACGGAGCATACCGTAGGCGTTCTTTCCGCTAACGGTAAAGGTAGCACGGTCAAGACCAATGACCTCTGCGGCTGGAGCGTCGTTAATATCAACTTTCCAACCACGGCGATCACAGTACTTGAGATACATGCGAAAAAGCATCTCGCACCAGTCTTGAGACTCAAGACCTCCTTGACCAGGCTTGATAGTGACAATAGCATCGCCGTGGTCAAGCTCATCAGTAAACCAGCTGGAGAGCTCTAGCTCTGAAAGGTCCCTCTCAAGAGATGCAGCTAGTGCCTGAGATTCATCAAGCGATGCCTGGTCTTCAAGCTCTGTTCCAAGCTCAAAGGCAGCTTCGGCATCACCAAGCTTTTCTTTAGCTTTATCAATTCCCGCAACATCATCTCTGAGAGAAGATAGTTGTGTCATTACCTTTTGCGCAGTTTCAGCATCATTCCAAAAGTTGGGACGCGCGCTCTCTGCTTCAAGTTCTGAAATCTGCTGACGTTTCTCTGCGAGGTGAAGGTATCCCTCAACCTCAGCGAGTCGCTCCGCTAGTACTTGGAGCGAAAGAACTTCAGTATCGGCCATTCTTACCTATTTCGACCGTGGCAGTTCTTAAATTTTTTACCGCTTCCACATGGGCAAGGATCATTACGACCAATATTGACGTAAGGATTTGGATCGTCTGACTTGCGGTACGTAGCAACTGAAGATTGTCCTGCGCCAGTTCCCTGAGGGCTCTTGCCAATAGCTGCAGCGTTCTTGAGCATGCTCTTGCCGTGCTGGGCAGCTCTCTGATCACCATCGGTCTCTTCTCCACCAGAATACTGAGCGTTCTGGAATGCATCGGCCTCTGCATTTTTGACGTGGTCGATTTACCAGCTCAAGACGGAGAATAGTGCGAATAAAGTCCTCGTACATAGTATTAACAAGCAGGGTAAACGCCTCATAGGCCTCTGTCTTATACTCAACAAGTGGATCGCGCTGACCAAAACCACGAAGGCCAATACCAGTCTTCAGGTAATCCATCTCCTGGAGGTATGCCATCCAACGAGTATCAATGACGCGAAGCATTACCTGAGCAGCAAGCTCACGCATGACCTCGTCACCAAGCTTCTGGGTTTTTCTCGTCAAATGCATTCTGAACAAATGCAGTGACATCCTCTTCTAGCTGCTCAAACTTAGTATCTTCGGAGAATTCTGGAAGGTCAGTCTTACCGGTGAGTTCAGAAAGCCACTTCTCCAGACCCTCAAGATCCCACTCATCAGCATCTCCGTAGCAGAACTCTTCACAAATACGCTGTGTTGTTGAAGCAGTAACCGTCTCGATGAGCTCCATAAGATCCTTGCCATCAAGAATCTTATTTCTCTCTGCGTAGATGACTTGGCGTTGCTTATTCATAACGTCGTCGTAATCAAGGACGTTCTTACGCATTGCAAAGTTGACTTCCTCAACCTTGCGCTGAGCGCCCTCGACAAGCTTGGTAACAATCTTTGCCTTAATGGGCATGTCATCTGGAAGCTCATAGCGCTGCATCATTGCTGCAACGCCATCCATGCGATCGCCGCCAAAACGACGCATCAAATCATCCTCAAGAGAGAGGTAGAACTGAGTCTGACCAGGATCTCCCTGACGACCAGAACGACCACGAAGCTGGTTGTCGATACGACGACTCTCGTGACGCTCGGTACCAATAACACAGAGACCACCCGCAGCGGTTACTGCCTCACGCTCAGCTGCACAAATTTCTTTAGCTTCCTTACGTGCGACTTCTTTCTGCTCCTGAGTTGCCTCAGTTGGATCAATTCCCTGGTTGCGAAGGATATCCTCGGCCATAACATCTGGGTTGCCGCCCAGAAGAATATCAGTACCACGGCCCGCCATGTTAGTTGCGATTGTAACTGCGCCTTCACGGCCTGCCTGAGCAATAATCTGAGCCTCGCGCTCGTGGAATTTAGCGTTCAGAACGTTGTGCTTAATGCCGCGCTTAGAAAGAATGCGAGAAATACGCTCGGAGTTGTCGATGGAAACGGTACCAACAAGTACTGGCTGACCATTCTGATGGCGCTCTTCAACATCTTTAACGACAGCCTCGAACTTAGCGTCAATAGTGCGGTAGACCAGGTCATCAAGGTCTTCACGCTTAACAGGACGGTTAGGTGGAATGACCTGAACTGGAACGTGGTACACCTCGCGGAACTCTGCGTCCTCAGTCATTGCAGTACCAGTCATACCAGAGAGCTTGTCATACATGAGGAAGTAGTTCTGGAGGGTAATTGTTGCCAGGGTCTGGTTCTCTTCACGTACCTGGACATTCTCTTTTGCTTCAATTGCCTGGTGAAGACCTTCAGAATAGCGACGGCCTTCCATAATACGACCAGTGAACTCATCAACAATTTTAACTTCACCATCAATAACAACGTACTGCTGGTCACGATGGAACATGTACTCAGCCTTCAGCGCCTGCTGAAGGTGATTAACCAACTGGCCCGTCTCATCGTTGTAGATATCGTCAATGTTAAGAGCACGCTCGACCTTCTCGAGACCAATCTCTGTTGTTGCGATGGTGTGCTTTGCCTCGTCCATCTCGAAGTCAATCTCTGGGATTAGACCGCGAACTGCCTTAGCAAAATCCTTATAGGTACCAGCTGATTTAGTACCAGCACCAGAAATAATCAAAGGAGTACGGGCTTCATCGATAAGGATGGAGTCAACCTCGTCGACGATGGCGTAATGGTGTCCGCGTTGTACACGCATCTCTGGACGAGTGACCATGTTGTCACGCAGATAGTCAAAACCAAACTCTGAGTTTGTGCCATACGTAATATCAGCTTCATACGCAGGCTTTTTAAGGCTCAAGCGCATGCCGTTCTGCAGAAGACCAACGCTAATGCCCAAGAACTTGTAAATGGTTCCCATCCACTCACTGTCTCGTTTAGCTAGATAATCGTTAACGGTAACGATGTGAACACCTTCGCCACTGAGAGCGTTAAGGTAACCAGCGAGGGTTGAGACAAGCGTCTTACCTTCACCGGTCTTCATCTCTGCGATGGTTCCCTTATGAAGAGCAATACCGCCGATAAGCTGAACGTCAAAGTGACGCTGGCCAATTGTTCGCACTGATGCCTCGCGAACTGTTGCAAAAGCCTCTGGAAGAAGGTCATCTAGGCTTTCTCCCTCTGCATAGCGAGCCTTGAAGTCATCGGTCTGAGCCTTGAGCTCATCATCGCTCATGGCCTGCATTTTTGGCTCAAGCTCATTGATCTTCTCGACAATGCGCTGATATGCTTTGAGGTCCTTGTCAGCACCAAAGGACAGAATCTTTGAGAGGAAACTAGGCATAGCTTTTCCTTGACGTCAGGCGTCTATCTTCGGTTAATAGACACAGTATTTAACTTTTTATATCATACCCCGTCTAACTGGTTGAATCACACTACATAGCTCCGTAAAATCCCATTTTCGTTATTTCTCCACCACTAGTTTCTATCGATTCTTTTCCCTTTTCTGCGCCTGCAATCATTCTCAGTTGCTTCGAAGGCATTTTTTTCTGCGTTTAACGACGTATTTCTCAACGTACAAGTCGTAATACTGTTGAGCATCTTGCGCGCGACCACACTTTCTTAGTGCCTGAATAAGTGCCATAAGCGTGTCTTCACGCATGTCGTCTACAAGATAGGCAAGCTCCGCAAAATGAACTGCATGTGTAGGGTGAGACATTCGTAAAGCAGCAGACGATGCAGCAACCATAGTCTCTATATATTGGTCTCTCAACGCAGTCCGAATGGGATCAGCAAATCTAAAGCACTCATCCTCTGGAAGATATAAATCTCCCTGATAGAGCTCTTCAGCCTGTTTTGCCAGATGCACGATATCCTCATCATTACTTGAAGAAGCCACACTTCTTGCCAAGCGCGTAAATACGTCAATATCAACTGTTACCTGCTGCGCATTAAGTCCAAGCGTCTTTTCTATCCTGGAAGCTTCCAGTGGTTCACCGTCCTTCCAAAGTGCCTGAACTTCTCGCCGAATCACTCGTGTTGCCTGATATAGACGTTCCTGCCAACGGCCATGTTCTGCCTCGGGCCAAATCTGTTGCGCAATCTGAGACCTGAAGCTAACGTGATTATGGGCTAAAGCCAAATACACAAGCAAAGCCTTTGCAGAGCGGTATGCAATTTTTCTGCTAGCAATTTCTGTCCCTTCAACTGACATACTAAATCTGCCAAGAAGAGCAATGTGGATTCCTTGGTGGGATTTTTTCTGCTGTGTTGTACCAAGTGTTTTTAACGTACCATCCTCAAAACCCGCAAGCTCTTTTCTTATCTTTGAAACATCAGCTTGTATGACCTTGTCTTTTCCCTCATTCGACTGCAAATACCTCAGCCAGTCTTCAGGTAACTCTTGAGTCAAACTTTCTTGCAGCGCAGATTCGTCAGATAAAAGTGCTCGTATAAGCCACATGGTGTTTTCGGGAACTCCGTACTCAACAGTATCAAGCCAGGTAGGAGCATGACCCTTGACGCTTACAAAAAAAGCGCTCTATACACCACTCTGCACACAGCTTTAAGCGAAGGGTGTGTAACTGCCTCAAGACTTTCTTCTGTAGGCTTTATTCCTAAGAAAAAGCCTGCTATGTCCTCAATAATTTTTCCTACCTGAGAAATATACAGCGAATTCCACTCTCTACTCAGAATGGTCGCCCTTCTCGCCTGTAGCTGTGCTTTTGGATATGCCCTACTCCTTAAGCTCAGAAGCGAGGCAATCAAAAGCGCAGGTACCTGAATCAGGCGATTCCCTTGTTGTTCTGACTGACTGATAAGCTGTTCAGTCTCGTACAAATTTCCAACTGAAGCACTCTTTTCAAAGAGATGCTGTGCACACTTTAATAACCCTGCGATGCCCTTCAGTGACCCAGCCTCACTTTCTTGGAGAAATGTAATGGCTCTTAAACTACGGGCGTCGAGATTTTTTTCTGGTGTACCCCAAGCAATACGTAAAGTAACTCAACGTCAATCGTTTGTACCGCTGACGTAATTGAATTTCCTTTTTCAAACTGTTGCTCAAGTAGAAGAAGCCGTAGCGCGTGCTTAAAATTTCCTTGAACTGCCAGGTCAATCGCTCGTTTGTGTAAAGCAATTTTCTTTTCTATCGATCCAATTTCAGGGTCTTCTTTCAAAAATCCCAGAGGTTTTTGCAAAAGCAGCTTCAATAACGTCATATACGCTGTTTGCTTGTGAAAAGCATTAAAGGACGTCAGATTTTTCTAGCGTATATTCAATTTCTTTTGGCGTTCATTGGGCTCTTCGTATAAGAAAGCGCATCAACCATCCTCTTTGCTGTTTTCTTACTTGAATTTTCCAGTGTACAATCAGAATTCGTGGCTGTAAGCGCGTTGTCTACGAGCTCAATATAGCCTGCATCTACAAATTCCACTGCATGGGACAATACAATTTCCCATGTTATCTCTTCGCGCACTAAAGAACTTAAAAAAATGCAGCTTTGGAAAAATTCTTCTTTATCAATCAACAGTGCGATGGTTTTTTTAAGACAAGCTTTTTCATGATTGCTCGCAAGCGTTACCAGCTCCTGTTTGTTAAAGTGCAACACATCAAATCTTGTGACATGCAGGCATGAGAAGTAGCGAGATGCGACATGAACTCCAAAGAAAGGTGCGTCTTGTTCAATTTTTTGCAAGGTACTCAAGATCTATCTGACCACATACGCGATTCAAATCATCAAACGATCCTGATCCCAGCAGCATCATTCCAAAACGAAGCTTAAGTTCTTCGATTCCAAGAGAATCCCGCAGCATGTAAGAAGCAACGCACGCCAAGCTTGTTTGATACGTGATAGGAATCTCAGAATCACTTTTCTCCGAGTACATAAGAGGTAGCGAGTACACAAGCGTGGGAATACCACGAGTCAAGCGCATATTATTCATGATAGATTGCTCAGAGCTATCAATACCAGGCATAATAGCGAGAAGTTCATTCTTTCCAAGCACATATACATTAGGAACTTCATCAAGAAGCTGACGCGCTTCTGGTTGCAAAAGAAAATGCAACCAGACATCCTGCCATGCGCAAACGCGCAATCGATTTAACTTGGCGAGCAACGTGATATTCATCAGATGGCGGAAAATCGTCAATAATGACAAGCCTTTTTTTAGCTCTTTACTTCTTCTTCCGTTGCAGATAGACGTGCTTTTTCTTAGTCAAAATTTGTGTGGCGTCTTTAACTGACAAACTTGATAAATTAATCTCATAGACAGTCCAACCATCGCATACAGCATGATCAGCCAGCTCACGAAGAAACATCGTCTTTCCCATGCAGGGTTCGGCACAAAGCGCGAGAGGTCTTCTGGTTTTCTCCATTGTCCTAAGAAAATGCTTTGGTGGAACAATTCTGCAATAGTCGCCCACTATCTGGCGAGAAGACCCTCCCAATAATGGCTCGACTTCATGTCCCTCAGCTTTGTTAGTGCTCATAAAAACTCTCCCAACTATTCAAATAAACCAAAGCGCATGTAGCGCTCTAACATTTCTTAACCTGAAATTTTTGTGTGGAATAAATAATCAAGCTAAATTTGTAAGAATCAGAGAAGGTTTAGGTGAACGGTATGAGAAATATGGACAGATTCAGAACAAAAATAGTGACAAAAATATACTCAGAAATGCACAAATGTTGAAAAATAGATAACAAACTATTTAAAAAAATTATCTTCTGTGAACGGTATATTCTTAAGAAAATTATGTATAACTCGTGATGGTTATGTAGAGATTTTTACGTAATAAATGTGTAAATTTAGTAAATAAAATTATGCGATTTTTCGAATATTGTTATTTTTTTCCAAAAAGGACCCCCTAAAAGTGAGATCCTCTCGACATAAAAATGCCCCTTGTTGGTCAGCGACGTCCTGCTCTCCCACGGACTACTCCGCAGTACCATCGGCGCTCGGGGGCTTAACTTCTGGGTTCGGAATGGGACCAGGTGTGCCTCCCCTGCCATGGTCGCTGACCAACAAGGGGTATTCTTGTTTCACAAGGGTTTCTCACGTGCCCTGAGGGCCGCACAGTGTGACGTTAAATTCAAAGGCTTCAAAAATCACGCATCAGTTCAAAATATATTAAAGAAAAGAAGAGCTCGACCGATTAGTAATGCTCGACTGAATGCCTTACAGCACTTACATCTGCATCCTATCAACCTCGTAGTCTACAAGGGGTCTTACCGAAAGGAAAACTCATCTTGGGATGGGCTTCCCGCTTAGATGCTTTCAGCGGTTATCCCGACCGGACTCAGCTACCGGGCAATGCTATTGGTTAACAACCCGTACACCGGAGGTCCGTCCACCCCGGTCCTCTCGTACTAGGGGCAGCCTCCCTCAATTTTCCTACGCCCACAGAGGATAGGGACCGAACTGTCTCACGACGTTCTGAACCCAGCTCGCGTACCGCTTTAAATGGCGAACAGCCATACCCTTGGGACCTGCTCCAGCCCCAGGATGCGATGAGCCGACATCGAGGTGCCAAACCTTCCCGTCGATGTGGACTCTTGGGGAAGATCAGCCTGTTATCCCCGGAGTACCTTTTGTCCGTTGAGCGACGGCCATACCACTCTGTGCCGCCGGATCACTAGAACCTGGTTTCCCATCTGCTCGGCTTGTAGGCCTCGCAGTCAAGCCTGCTTATGCTCTTGCACTCAAAAGGATGGTTGCCGACCATCCTGAGCAGACCTTACGTGCGCCTCCGTTACATTTTAGGAGGCGACCGCCCCAGTCAAACTACCCACCTGACACGGTCCTCACGCCGGATAACGGTCGCAAGTTAGGATGCCAGAACGTCGAGGGTGGTATTCCAAGGGTGACTCCCCAGAGACTGGCGTCCCTGGTTCAAAGTCTCCCACCTATCCTCTACACGACGAACCGGCAGCCAATGTCAAGCTGCAGTAAAGGTTCACGGGGTCTTTCCGTCCTTCTGCGGGTAAGTCGCATCTTCACGACTAGTGCAATTTCACCGGGTCTATGGTTGAGACAGCGTCCAAATCGTTACGCCTTTCGTGCAGGTCGGAACTTACCCGACAAGGAATTTCGCTACCTTAGGACCGTTATAGTTACGGCCGCCGTTTACCGGGGCTTAGATTCGCTGCTTCGCTAATGCTAACAACTCCTCGTGACCTTCCGGCACCGGGCAGGCGTCAGACCCTATACGTCGTCTTACGACTTCAGCAGAGTCCTGTGTTTTTGATAAACAGTCGCTTGGACCTATTTACTGTGACCGATCTTAGCTCGGGGAGTAAATCCCTTCACCGAAACCGGCACCCCTTCTCCCGAAGTTACGGGGCAATTTTGCCGAGTTCCTTAACCATAGTTCTCCCGATCGCCTTGGTATGCTCTACCCACCCACCTGTGTCGGTTTGCGGTACGGGCTCCTCAGAGCTCCCTAGAGGTTTTTCTTGGAAGTATGGGCTTACTAGCTTCACTCAATTGCTTCGTCCGACACCTCAGCCACATGAGAAGCGCATTTCACTACTTCTCAGCCTACGTGCCATCACGGGGACGTCCAGAACCCCGCCTAGCTACCCTGCTCCGTCACCCCATTGGTGATAACGCTCTTTTGGAGGGACAGGAATTTCTACCTGTTGTGCATCGACTACGCCTTCCGGCCTTGCCTTAGCTCCCGCCTAACCCTGGGAGGATTAGCCTTGCCCAGGAAACCTTGGGTTTACGGCGGACATGTTTTTTACATGTCTCTCGTTACTCATGCCAGCATTCTCACTTCTGGACAGTCCACAGTTGGTTATCCAACTGCTTCAACCCGTACAGAAAGCTCTCCTACCACCAGTACAAAGTACTGATCCGCCGCTTCGGTACAATGCTTAGCCCCGTATATTGTCGGCGCATGTCCACTCGACCAGTGAGCTATTACGCACTCTTTAAATGAATGGCTGCTTCTAAGCCAACATCCTGGTTGTCTGAGCAAACGCACATCCTTTGCCACTTAGCATTGATTTTGGGACCTTAGCGGGCGGTCTGGGCTGTTTCCCTTTCGAATACACAGCTTAGCCCACATATTCTGACTCCCGGATTCTAGACCAATGGTATTCGGAGTTTGATTAATCTTGGTAGGCGGTGAAGCCCCCGCAACTATTCAGTGCTCTACCCCCATTGGTAAACATCCGAGGCTAGCCCTAAAGCTATTTCGGAGAGAACGAGATATCTCCAGGTTTGATTGGCCTTTCACTCCTATCCACAAGTCATCCCCTCAGTTTTCAACCTAAGTGGGTTCGGCCCTCCACGGGGTCTTACCCCCGCTTCAGCCTGCTCATGGATAGCTCACCTGGCTTCGCGTCTACGGTATGCGACTCACTCGCCCTATTCAGACTCGCTTTCGCTGCGGCTCGCTTTTTAGCTTAACCTTGCCACATGCCGTAACTCGCTGGCTCATTCTACAAAAAGGCACGCCGTCACAGACAAAAAGTCTGCTCCGACTGCTTGTAGGCAAACGGTTTCAGGTACTATTTCACTCCCCGCTAGGGGTGCTTTTCACCTTTCCCTCACGGTACTGGTTCACTATCGGTCACAAGAGAGTATTTAGGATTGGAGGGTGGACCCCCCAGGTTCCCACCGGGTTTCACGTGTCCGGCAGTACTCAGGTGCCACTCGGGAGTCTTCGCAGATTCGCGTACGGGGCTTTTACCCTGTCTCGCCAGCTTTTCCAAGCTATTCTGCTTCCACGAAGTTTTGTAACTCCACAATGAATGGTCCTACAACCCCGCCAGCGCTTGCGCAACTGACGGTTTGTCCTATATCCCCGTTCGCTCGCCACTACTAGGGGAATCTCGTTTGATTTCTCTTCCTCGGGGTACTTAGATGTTTCAGTTCCCCCGGTTACCTCTATCCTGCCTATATATTCAGCAGGAAGTACCAAGAAATGACTCTTGGTGGGTTTACCCATTCGGAAATCCACGGGTCACAGGATATGTGCTCCTTACCGTGGCTTATCGCAGCTTATCACGTCCTTCATCGGCTTCTTGTGCCAAGGCATCCACCGTTTGCCCTTACCATCTTCTTTTCGATGGTTTGAACATACTTTTTGCACTTTGATAATTACTTATCAAATGCGATCAGATGCGATCTTCTTGAAGAAAATCGAATTTTTGTTTGTCACACTATGCAGCTCTCAAGGTACGCGAGGGCGAACCCTCGAGACCGAATACTGCGCACTTTCGTGCAACAAAGACATCAACGGGAAAGACGGGAACTACTCGTCAAAAAAAGTTAGTGTTATCTCTTCTAAAGAGGGTATCTCCCTAGAAAGGAGGTGATCCAGCCGCACCTTCCGGTACGGCTACCTTGTTACGACTTCACCCCCCTTACCAACCACACCTTCGGCGTCTCCCTCCTAAAAGGTTAGGCCGACGACTTCGGGTGCAATCGACTCGGGTGGTGTGACGGGCGGTGTGTACAAGGCCCGGGAACGCATTCACCGCGGCGTGCTGATCCGCGATTACTAGCAACTCCGACTTCATGGAGGCGGGTTGCAGCCTCCAATCCGAACTGGGACCGGCTTTAGGGATTCGCTCACCCTCGCGGGTTGGCAGCCCATTGTGCCGGCCATTGTAGCACGTGTGTAGCCCAGGACATAAGGGGCATGATGACTTGACGTCGTCCCCACCTTCCTCCGGCTTGACGCCGGCGGTCTCGTATGGGTGCCCGGCCTAACCGCTGGCAACATACGACGAGGGTTGCGCTCGTTGCAGGACTTAACCTAACATCTCACGACACGAGCTGACGACAGCCATGCACCACCTGTTTAGGCTCCTTTCGGCCACGACGTTTCCGCCGCTTCACCTAAATGTCAAGCCCTGGTAAGGTTCTTCGCGTTGCTTCGAATTAAACCACATGCTCCGCTGCTTGTGCGGGCCCCCGTCAATTCCTTTGAGTTTTAGCCTTGCGGCCGTACTCCCCAGGCGGGACACTTAATGCGTTAGCTGCGGCACGGAAGAAATATTCCCCCACACCTAGTGTCCATCGTTTACGGCTAGGACTACCAGGGTATCTAATCCTGTTTGCTCCCCTAGCTTTCGCTCCTCAGCGTCAGTTATGGCCCAGAAGGCCGCCTTCGCCACTGGTGTTCTTCCTAATATCTGCGCATTCCACCGCTACACTAGGAATTCCACCTTCCCCTACCAAACTCAAGTCTGCCGGTATCGGGAGCGAACGGGGGTTGAGCCCCCGGATTTAACTCCCGACCTAACAGACCGCCTACGAGCGCTTTACGCCCAATGAATCCGGATAACGCTTGCCCCCTACGTATTACCGCGGCTGCTGGCACGTAGTTAGCCGGGGCTTCTTCTGCAGGTACCGTCACTTTCGCCTCGTCCCTGCTGAAAGCGGTTTACAACCCGAAGGCCTTCATCCCGCACGCGGCGTCGCTGCATCAGGCTTTCGCCCATTGTGCAAGATTCCCCACTGCTGCCTCCCGTAGGAGTCTGGGCCGTGTCTCAGTCCCAATCTGGCTGGTCGGTCTCTCAACCCAGCTACCCATCATTGCCTTGGTAGGCCGTTACCCCACCAACAAGCTAACAGGCCGCGGGCCCATCCCTCTCCGCCGGAGCTTTCTCGAGTCTTCCATGCGGAAGTCCCGAAGTATTCGGTATTATCCACGGTTTCCCGTGGCTATCCCAATGAGAGGGGCAGGTTGCCCACGTGTTACTCAGCCGTTCGCCACTTTATACACACCCGAAGGTGCTTTAATCGTTCGACTTGCATGTGTTAGGCGCGCCGCCAGCGTTCATCCTGAGCCAGGATCGAACTCTCCATTCAAAAATTTAACTGACTAAAAGTCAGTACAATTTAAAGTTGAGTTGAATCCACGTCTCTAAAATCCCGCTGATCTCGGATTCGCTGAAATTATGAATTGACTATTGAACAAAATGTTCAAATTCGAATTTCGCTTGTCTGTCTTTTGCTGATCTTTCGATCGCAGTATCCGGTTTTCAAGGTTCGCTGCGCTGCGATTTCACATTGCGTGGTGCGCGGCGCGGGGATTAACTATACGCACTTACGACTCGTTTGTGAACAAGAATTTGTATCTTCTTAATTCCTTCACAATTTCTACACAATTGGGATATTGCGGTGACTTTATTCCCCTATTTAACATGTATTTTTGCAACAAGTTGCCTTGTATTTCTCGCTAAGTATTTATCTATATATAGTGTTGTATATATAGTTGCTAAAAGGTTGCTATGCTGCTGTAAAACTTAGACTTCGTCTTTAACAATCTGACAGGCTGCATCAAGGAGCTCGTCACGAAGCGTCTCGTTTGCAGCCTCAGAATACACGCGTACCAGGGCATCCATGCGAGAAGGACGGATAAGCACCCAGGAATCGTCTTTAAATTGCAGCTTTAGGCCATCGGCGTGGCTCACTGAGACAGGGACTTTACCAGCAACATTTTTCTGGATTAAGACCTGGAAGAATATTCCTAAATGCCTGAGTAGCTGCAGCATCAAGACGCACTCCTCGCCTGCTGTAGCACATACGACCTAGCTCAACCTCGTCTTCAGCAACGAGCTGCGCAAGCGATTTATGGGTATATGCGAGCATTTCTACTACAAGCAGGGCCACAAGCAAGCCGTCTCGCTCTGGAAGGTGACTTGGAATACACATGCCACCATACTCCTCTGCAGCGAGAAGAACGTCTCCTTGTTCAATCTCCGAATACAAACGCGCAAAGCCAACAGGAACACTTGTAGACTCTAAGCCCAGGTGGGACGCCTGTCTCAGACACTGATGCAGAACAGGTTAACGTTGAAATGACACGTCCTGTTTGCTTACGATTTTTGGACCAAATGGCGGGTAATGAGCGGAATCAGTTCATGAGGACTGAGGAGTCGTCCGGTCTCGTCCACTGCAGCAGCACGATCGCCGTCGCCATCTACCAGCAAACCAAGCTGTGCGCGACGACTTACCACCGTAGAAGAACATTCATCTGCCCAGGGATCTGCCGGTTGAGGATGAATGCCACCAAAATCCCTAACAGGACCCTGATGCATCTGATGCACCACGCATCCCGCGGCAACAAGCACATCAGCAAGCAGGTCAGTTGCAGCGCCATACATTGGGTCGACTACCACGGGTATACGTGCCTTGCTAACGGCAGATACGTTAATTTGCGCGAGAAGAGCTTTTTTATAGGGGTCAACAACGTTAGTGGTAGTAAAGGAACCACGCTCTTCCGTTGGTTCAAGTGGAGTTGCAGCCTCAACACGTTCAAGAAACTCGCGAGAAACAGGACCTCCATTAGCAGCACGAATAATCATGCCACAGTATTCACAAGAGAGTTCTGTTGCAGAAATAATAAGGCCACCAGCAACATTAGCGTGATGCGCACAGGCCCAACAAATTGCAGGTGTGGGGCAGAATACCTCGGAAACTCGCACGTCAAGGCCAAAGGCAGCAAGCGTTGCGGCCGCCCTCAAGCGCAGACGAGTCTGCTTCAAAGCGCGTGTCAAAACCAACAAAGACGATACCGCCAGGTGTCTCTTCTGCCCAAACGGAACCAAGGGCCTCTGCAAGTCTAACTACATTATCCCTGGTAAAGCCTTTATCATAGCGAGCTTGCCAGCCATCGCTGCCAAAACGAAGTATGTCCGGTCTTTTATCCAATACGGTTGGCATAGCTGCCGAGCGCCTCTTTAAATGCTTCTGCGCAACCCTCATCAGAGAGCGCCATACGAGCATTGGTTGCCGCCCAAGCTGCAGGAGTACCGGTATCGCAACCCTCTTCAGCATCAATTACCAGCGCGTACATCTCTTCCTCAGCAAGCAGGCGCTCCATTGCGTCAGTCAGCTGAATCTCGTTACCAGCGCCAGGACCCTGCGTTGCCAGGAGCTCCATAATCTTTGGAGAAAGCAAGTAGCGACCAACAATAAACAGGTGAGAAGGAGCGTCTTCTGGACGGGGTTTCTCGACAAGACCAGTGACTTTCCAGACAGCGCCTTCACCCTCGCTATCATCTGAAGGAGAAGAGACACACTCACCCGCAATGATGCCGTAACGATCTACCTGGTCTGCAGGTACTGGAGCAACAGCAATAACGGAAGCTCCGTTGTGCTGCTTGGAAATATCTGCCATGCGAATGCACATCTGACGCTCTGGAACAAAGTAATCGCCGAGAAGCACAAAGAATGGCTCGTTGCCTACACCATCAGCAGCGCAAAGCACTGCGTGGCCAAGACCACGAGGGTTGTCCTGATAGGTAAAGGAAACAGGAAGTGCAGAAGCTGCATGGACCTTATCGGCAAGGTCTTGTTTGCCACGAGAAGCAAGATCACCCTCAAACTTCTGATCAGTTGCAAAGTACATTTCAATCTGTGGCTTCTCGCGAGAGTTGATGATAATTACCTCATCAACCTCTTCTGGCTCAAGAGCCTCCTCGACCACATACTGAATAACGGGCTTATCCAAAACAGGCAACAGCTCTTTAGGGGTTACCTTTGTTGCAGGTAGAAAACGTGTACCTAGACCTGCTGCTGGGATAATTGCCTTCATGTAAGTACCTTTCAGTTACGAGCCCTAGTGGCTCTGCGCACCTAACATGCGCCTATAAAGTGGCGGTTTTACCGTCCGTAAGCTGTGAAAACAAACATCTACCCGGAACTACTTGCTTGGAATCTCAATACCACGCTTCTCAAGGAATGTAATGAGCTTTTTGAGCGTATCAGAGGAAAGTGAGTGCTCCATGAGACATGCCTCAGCGTCTGCAGTTTCTGTATCAACACCAAGATCTTGCTCAAGGAAGACACGGAGTGCGCGATGAGCACGCCAGGTGCTGCGAGCGTTTGCCTCGCCCTCTTTGGTCAGCGTAACGCGGCCGTAGCGACTCTGCTCGACCATATCCTGCTCTTTGAGCTGGGTCAACGCCTTGTTGACACTTGCTTTTGAGACGTCCAAGGACTCAGCAATATCAACGGAGCGGACGCTTTTATCGTCTTCTGGCTGCTCAAGGGCAATGCGATAGATTGCCTCAAGGTAATCCTCACCTGCTTTTGTCAGTGCGTGCTCGTTCTGTACGTTATCGTTGGCCATAAATCTCCTCCGATGGCTGCTCAGGCAGCCTTTTTCCATGCAAAAATTGGTTGCTTTATGCAACAAATGTATTTCTAATACTTGAATGATACCCAAAAGTGACACTTAGAATCTACTGACGAGAAGACCTGTTTGAAGATTCCGAGGACTCCTCAGAACTTTTTCTCTGCTGCTTCAGCGTTTGCCTCGGCATCTGTCTGCTCGTTTAAGCTGGACGGATCTTCTCCTGCCTCGATGACCTTCATCATCTTTGCAAGAGCGTCTTCATCTACGATGACGTATGACTGATCGCCGATTTCAGCACCTTCAGAAGGAACATACGCAGTATAGATGTCCTTTTTCGGTGTTCATGCCAATCATCTGCGTGCCCAAAGACACGATTTCTGGAACAGAGAGGTCTGTGATGACCATGCTTGCCGTAGAGTTGACAATGTTGGCGATGGCCACAGGGTCACCTGTGTTCAAAATCTGTGCAATCATAGCCTTGATAAATGTTCTTTGGTGACGCATGCGGGTGTAATCGCTGTCCGCAAAGGCGTAGCGAACACGTGTGAAGAAGAGCGCTTGAGCGCCGTTGAGCTTCTGAACGCCAGGATAGAGCTCTACAACGTCGTCAAAGTTTTTCTGTATCGCGCATATACTGCTCAACGTTAACGGTTACGCCGCCAAGCGCGTCCGTGATGCCTGCAAGGCCGTCAAAATTGACCTCAGCGTAATGCGCAATGCGCACGCCACAGAGCTCGTTTACCGCCTGTACCATGCCATTTGCACCGTCATAGTAGTGCACAGCGTTGATCTTCATGTACGAACCCTTCCACAAGACGCGCGTATCTCGTGGAATAGAAAGCATGGTCACGCGCTTATGGATAGGATCAACGCGCGCCAAAATAATGGAATCAGCACGGTACTCGGTTTCACCAGGGCGGCCATCAGTGCCTAAAAGCAGCACATAGTAAGGATCGCTTGGTGCCGTGGGCTCCTGAAGCGTCTGGCGAAGTTCCGCAGTAATGACCTGCGAGTTATTGAGTTGAGCCTGAACACTTGCATACCAAAAACCTACACTCACCAGCGCAGCCACAAAAACAGCAGCAAGGGTACATAAGAGCGTCCTTACAACAATCTGTTTTCTGAAAACGCGCTTACGGCGCTTTTGGTAGGCCTCTGCCTGAGAACGGCTAAACGGAGAAGCACTTGTAGCAACACTCTCCGAAGTGCCATCGGCAGATAATTTAGTGTTCTTTGACGTATTTGACACAAACTATCCTTCGATAAAGTCGTCGTCTGGAATGGTGGTGCGCTGAGCATCGGCTCCCCAAAGCAACGAGTTTCTCGACAAATCCCTCGTAGCCACGATCGATGTGGTGTATAGCAGAAACGGTAGTTTCTCCCTCAGCCACAAGGCCAGCCATAACAAGAGCAGCACCGCCACGAAGATCAGGCGACTTAACCTGTGCGCCTTCAAGACCTGAGACACCGCGAACGATAGCATGATGGCCCTCGATGGTAATATCAGCTCCCCATACGAGAGAGCTCAGAAGCCAGCATAAAGCGGTTCTCAAACACGTTTTCCGTGATGATGCACGTGCCCTGAGCCAGCGCGAGCAGCGTCATGGTCTGGGCCTGCATGTCTGTTGGAAATCCGGGGAATGGCAGCGTTTGGATGTCGATGGCCTTAAGATCTTCCTGGCGAGAAGCCCGTGCCCACCTATCCCCTGTCTCAATGGTAATGCCCATCTGCTCGTACTTCTTGAGCACCAGGCCAAGATGAGCAGGATCAAAGCCATGAACCGTAATAGGATCGCCGGTCAGCGCGCCAATAGCCAAGAAGGTGCCCGCCTCAATACGGTCGCCCACAACCGCATGCTCAACAGGATGCAGTTCAGATACACCATGAATCTCAATGACAGGTGATCCAGCACCCTGGATATTTGCTCCCATTTTGTTGAGCATGTTAGCAAGATCAACAATCTCTGGCTCACGGGCAGCATTATCGATGACGGTAACACCCTTCGCAAAGACTGATGCCATCATCAGGTTTTCTGTTGCACCAACAGAAGCAAAAGCTAGAGAAACTGTCTCTCCCTTGACACCATGAGGTGCGCTTGCATGGATGTTTCCGTGCTCAACCTTAAATTCAACACCCAAGGCCTCAAGACCCAAGATGTGCATGTCAATTTTACGTGCACCGATATTGCAGCCACCTGGCATGGCAACAACTGCCTTGCCAAAACGGGAAATCAGAGGGCCCAAAACAGCCGTTGATGCGCGCATTTGCGCAACAAGACTGTAAGGGGTCTCCCAACTTGTGATATCAGTAGTATCAATTTTAAGCTCGTGAAGACCAACGACCTCAATACGAGCACCCAACGTCTTGAGTACCTTACCCATGACGTGAACGTCTGCAATATTAGGAACGTTTGTAAGTGTGGTAACACCAGGGGCCATGATGGTTGCAGCCATCAACTTAAGGGCGGAGTTTTTTGCACCCTCAACAGTGACCTCTCCTGTTACAGAATGGCCACCTACTACTTTTTATGACGTCCATAAACCTCCGAAAACGACAGTGCGAGGATTACTCCTCAACCACTTGCTTCAGAAGTAGATTACACCAGTCTATCTTTTTTGCGTAGTAGGCACGACGATTATCGTCTTCTGGAAGAGAAAGCATCTGGTCAATGACGTCATCTCTTGTCTCGCGCACAACATCTGCATCAATGTCATCAACGCGACGAGCATGATCGGCCAAGATAATGACTCCTGTTGGATCGATTTCTGCGTATCCGCCAGAAATCACTATCTTGGTCGTAGATTCTTCTTCAGACTCTGGATGAGGCATATGCAGCCTTACAACACCATCGCCAAGTGCAATGATTTCTGGTGCGTGGCCTGGCCACACACCATACTCTCCATCTGGTGAAGCAAGAATCAGACTTTCTACGGTTCCTTCGTAAAGGAGCTTATCTGGTCTGACAAACTGACAAGTCAACTCAGCCATGAGAAATCCTAGTTCTGTGAGCTATCCGAAGCGGCCATCTTTGCAGCGCGCTCGCGAACGTCTTCGATGGTTCCTGCGAAGCGGAAGGCCTGCTCAGGAAGGTCATCGCACTTACCGTCAATAATCTCTGCGAAGGAGCGAACGGTTTCCTCAACGGTGCAGTACACGCCAGGGTTACCGGTGAATTTCTCGGCAACATGGAATGACTGAGAGAGGAACTGCTGAATCTTACGAGCGCGAGCAACGGTCTGCTGCTGCTCCTCAGAAAGCTCGTCCATACCCAGAATTGCGATGATGTCCTGAAGGTCAGAGTACTCCTGCAGGGTCTCCTGAACTGCCATAGCAACGCGATAGTGCTCTGCGCCGACAATGGAAGGATCAAGAGCGGAGCTAGAGCTGGCCAGAGGATCAACTGCTGGATAAATACCAAGCTCGGTAATAGCACGAGAAAGAACGGTAGTTGCATCCAAGTGCGTAAAGGTTGTAGCAGGAGCAGGGTCGGTAAGGTCGTCTGCAGGGACGTAGACTGCCTGTACAGAAGTAATAGAGCCTTCCTTAGTGGAAGTAATACGCTCCTGAAGCTCACCCATCTCTGTAGCCAGGGTTGGCTGGTAACCAACTGCAGAAGGCATACGGCCGAGCAGTGCGGATACCTCAGAACCTGCCTGAGAGAAACGGAAGATGTTGTCGATAAACAACAGAACATCCTGGCCCTGATCACGGAAGTACTCTGCAGTGGTAAGACCTGCAAGAGCAACACGCATACGAGCTCCTGGTGGCTCGTTCATCTGACCGTAGACAAGACAGGTCTTGTTAATAACGCCAGACTCAGTCATCTCGAGGAAGAGGTCGGTACCCTCACGAGTACGCTCTCCAACGCCGGTGAATACAGAAGTACCACCATGCTGCTGAGCCAGGTTGTTAATAAGCTCCTGAATCAGAACGGTCTTACCAACGCCAGCGCCGCCGAAGAGGCCCGTCTTTCCGCCTCGAACATAAGGCTCGAGAAGGTCGATTGACTTGATGCCCGTCTCAAAGATCTCTGTCTCTGTGGTGAGCTCTTCGAATGGAGGTGCTGGGTGGTGAATAGGGTAGAAATCAACGTCTTCAGGAATCTCTCCACCGTCGACAGGCTGACCCATGACGTTCCAGACGCGGCCCAGTGTGGACTTGCCTACTGGCATCATCATTGGCTTGCCGGTGTCCTTGACGCGAAGATTGCGCTGAAGACCATCAGTTGACGACATAGCGACGGTACGAACAACTCCACCGTGAAGTTGGGATTCAACCTCAAGGACGGTGCTGACGTGACCAACAGGCGTGTCATCCTCTACCGTCAGTGCGGTATAGATGCTTGGAACAGGTCCGTCGAACTTAACGTCGACAACTGGTCCAACTACGCGAACGATTACGCCATCGTCAACGCGCTGATTGCGCTTGTTGAGAATAGCTTCCTCAAAGGAAGAAGTCTCTACTTGCATATCTGACATTACATATCCTCCAATGCTGCAGCACCACCGATAATCTCGTTGAGCTCGGTAGTAATTGCGCCCTGGCGTTCGCGATTGTACGTACGGCTGAGAGCGCCTAAGACGTTCTCAGCATTATCAGTTGCAGACTGCATTGCACGACGGCGCGCACCATGCTCAGCTGCAGCAGAATCAAGAAGTGCGTGGAAGATGACCGTTTTGATATAAGCGGGCATCAACGAATCAAGTACCTGAGAAGCAGATGGCGAGAAGTGGTAGTCACTCTTGTTATATGTCTTCACCTGTGAGAGGGCTTCTTCGGTACGTGGCTTATTAGGAATCGTGAGTTTCTCGCGAGAAACAGGAAGAAGCTGTTCTGTTACCTGCTCTTGATCAACGCGGTTCTTTGCGTGCCAGTACTTGATTACTACTCGGTCAATCTTGCCTTTGATATAGCCATCCATGATATAGGAAGCAATACGATCGGCCTGGTCAGCGGTAGGCTCAGAGGAAATGCCTACATACGACATAACCGGATTGATGTTTCTATACGAGAAGTACTCAGTTGGCTTACGTCCGCAAGTAATTACCTCGGAAGATATACCCTTTGTCTTGAGACGCGCCATCTCATGCTCAACCTCGCGCTGGGGCAGAATGTTAAATCCGCCCGCAAGACCGCGGTCAGATGCGATGACCAAGAACAACACGTTCTTCTCGACTTTGTGAGTTGAAAGAAGAGGCTGTTTCTTAGGATTAAAGCTAGCGCTTGCAACGTTTGCGAGCATAAGGGTAATAGCATCCTTATATGGCGAAGCAGCCTCGGCTCTATCAAGTGCCTTACGGACACGCGCTGTCGAAATCATCGACATAGTGCGCGTAATCTGCATGGTGCTCCTGATGGAGCTCATACGCCTCGATATTTCGTGAAGGTTCGCCATTGGTAATTACTCCTGCAATGAACCCTGGGTTACTGCGTCAAAAGAACCTGGTTTATCAGCATTAACCTCTGCGTCATCCACAACCTTGTTTGGATGCTCTTCCATAAACTTAGCCTTGAAGTGCTTGATGTGATCACTCAAGCGCTCTGCCTGCTCATCAGAAATCTTGCCTGAGCGCAGAGAATTGCGAAGCTGTGGGTGATACTCACTCATGTACTGAGCAAGGCCGTCACGGAAGAGAGCAACGTTCTCAAGGTCAACGTCATCGATAAAGTTCTCTTTTGCAGCGTAGATTGCGCAAATCTGGTCTACAACGTCCAGAGCTGAGTAACGAGGCTGCTTGAGCATCTCCATCATATGAGCACCGTGGTTAAGCTGGTACTGCGTAGTTGCATCCAGGTCGGATCCGAACTGCGAGAATGCCTGCTTCTCACGATAACTTGCAAGGTCCAAACGAAGAGTACCTGCAACCTGCTTCATAGCCTTGACCTGAGCGTCGCCACCAACGCGGGAAACGGAAATACCTACGTCGACTGCTGGGCGCTGGCCCTGGAAGAAGAGGTTAGACTGCAGATAAATCTGACCATCTGTAATGGAAATGACGTTTGTAGGAATGTATGCAGAAACGTCGCCTTCCTGCGTCTCAATGATTGGAAGTGCAGTAAGTGAACCTGCTCCGTTTGCATCGGAGAGCTTACATGCACGCTCCAACAAGCGTGAGTGCAGGTAGAAAATATCGCCAGGATATGCCTCACGTCCTGGTGGACGGTGAAGCGTCAGTGACATCTGACGGTATGCAACTGCCTGCTTGGACAGGTCATCGTAGACAACAAGAACGTGTCCGCCTGGATGATCCTTGTCTGCTGGGTTTCCGTCCTTATCGTTGTACATAAAGAACTCACCGATAGCAGCTCCCTGCCATTGGAGCAATGTACTGCATTGGGGCGGAATCAGCTGCGGTAGCTGCAACAATAACGGTCTTATCAAGAACACCATGGCGGGAAAGAGACTCGCGGATGTTTGCAACCGTAGATGCCTTCTGACCGATGGCGACATAGATACAAACCATGTCGGTGTTCTTCTGGTTTACGATAGCGTCAATTGCGATAGCGGTCTTGCCGGTCTTACGGTCACCAATGATCAACTCACGCTGACCACGGCCGACGGGAACCATAGCGTCAATTGCCAGAAGACCAGTCTGAACTGGCTCACAGACGGGCTGGCGCTGCATGATGCCAGGAGCCTTGAACTCAATAGGACGACGATGAGTTGCATGAATAGCACCAAGACCGTCGATAGGCTGACCTAGTGGGTTAACAACACGACCAAGCATGTCGTAACCAGCAGGGATATCCATAACGCGGCCGGTAGTGCGGCACTCGTCGCCTTCCTTAATCTCAGAAACTTCGCCAAACAAAACTGCACCGACAGAAGTCTCATCAAGGTTCTGAGCAAGACCGAATACGCTGTGGCCGGTGACAGAGCTGGTGAACTCAAGAAGTTCGCCTGCCATAGCGCTACGTAGACCAGCGACGCGAGCAATACCGTCTGCTACCTCAGTAACAGCAGATACCTCTTGCTGGGATACGGTTGAGTTGACCTTAGAAAGGCGCTCTCTAAGCTGTGCCATTACGGCATCAGAGCTTAGCGTTCCCTCCTGTATGGTGGTCTTATCAGTCATTACAATTCACTTTCAACGTGATCTGAAGAGAGCCTACTCTTAATGTGAGTGAGCTGTGTTTTTACCGATGCATCATAACGATGATCACGTGCCTCTACTACGATGCCACCCAAAAATCTTGGGATTAACACGCTCAATGAGATACACCTGGTTGTTGAAGTTCTTCTCGAGCTTCTCGATAATCTTTCCACGCAATTCATCATCAAGAGGAATTGTGGTGGTTACCGTTACCGTGAGCGTCTTATCTTCTTCTTCAAGAAGCTCCTGGAACGTGGAGACGACATCGTCGATAAGGTTAACATCCTCACTCGCCTGCATAGCACCAAGAGTCTCAAGAACTTCTGGAGAGAACTTCTTTGCGTGCTGAACCTGCACAAGGTCTGCGGTTGCGCGTCCCTCTGCGCGGCCAGCCTCCAGGAGTGCCCTGGTATAGCCCTCTACTTTTCTGTCTTGATCGTCTTTATTAGTGCTCATTTGGAGTACCTACTTCCGCAAGGTACTTTTCGGCAAGAGCACGCTGCTGCTCAACTGACAGCTCGTTGCCAATAATCTTTCCGGCAATGTCAACGGCAAGATCAACAACGGAATCAGACAGCTCAGCCATAGCGTGACGACGCTCAGCTTCAACAACGCCCTTACCCTTAGTAACAATCTCGGCAGCCTCTACCTTTGCCTGCTCGATAATACGAGCACGCTCTTCTTCGCCCTCGCGCTTGGCAGCAGAGACAATCTCGTCTGCTTGCTGCTTTGCTACATCGATACCAGCTGCTGCAATTTCACGGTCTTTGTTTGCTTCTTCACGAGACTTTGCTGCTGCATCAAGATCGCCTTGAATTTTCTCTTGGCGCTTATCAAGTGCAGTCAGAACTGAAGGCCAAACAAACTTTGCCACAACGGTAAAGATGACCAAAAAAAGCAATCAGAGCAGGAACGAACTCAGCAGGCTTTGGAAGAAGAATGTCGGCACCACTTGCACCCTCTTCGGCAAGTGCGACTGAGGGAGCCATTGCCACAAGTAGAGCTGCGGTTGCACCTACTGTGCCGGCTTTTTTTAACTCCCTTACAAATCGTATTCATGCATTCCTCCAACGTAGCGTTTTCGCTGTTACAAATAGTAATTTACTTAACCATCAGGGTAACAACGAAGCCAATCAGGGTAAGTGCCTCGATAAATGCGCAGCCAAGAATAAAGACTGTGAAGAGACGGCCCTGAACTTCTGGCTGGCGAGCCATGTTGTTAGCGGCACTCATTGCTACGGCGCTAATACAACCTGCTGCTGCGACAACGCAAAGAGCATATCCGAAAATACCCACGATTCCTCCTTTTTCGCTCGCCCCTCTCAAGGCGACCAATATACATACCTATCATCAACTGAGCGTGGACTCAGTAGACGCCATGTTGTGCCCGTAGGCGCGGATGTGACAAATGTCACACACTAAGTAATTGGCTTAGTGCTCAGACTCTACTAGCTGGATATAGACAGTAGAGAGCAGGGTAAAAACGTATGCCTGAATGAAGGCAACAATGGTTTCTACCATATAAATGATAATCAGCAGCAGAACCCAGAAGAGCGAGAAGCCCGCTTGACCAGCTGTTGCTGCAGAGAAGTTCTCAAGTGCTGGCATAAAGTACATAGATGCGAGAATTGCAAAGGTACCCATAACAATGTGGCCTGCGTACATGTTGCAGAACAGACGAACGGCCAGAGTTACCAGACGAAGGAAAGTTGAGAAGACCTCAATAACCCAAATGACTGCTGCAATGACAGGATTAACTCCCTTTGGAGCAAGGCTCAGAATATAGCCCAAGACGCCCATCTTTTTTGCGCCAACATACATAAAGTAGCCAAGGGAGCAAAGACCAAGAGCAGCAGTAACACCAATAGTGCCGGTACCTGGGTGAGAGCCAGGGATAAGACCGATGATGTTGTTGATTAGGATAAACATAAATATCGTGATTAAGAAGGGGAAGTGTGTACGCCAGGTATCTCCAAGAGAAGCCTTGCAGACATCATCTCTGATGTACTCAATCAGATACTCAACGCCATTAACAAAGCGTCCCTGAGGAACAACACTCTCTGCCTGCTTTTTTTCTTAAATCTAAAGCAGACAATAAGGAAAAATTACAGCAGCGATCAAGAAGTAGAAAATGTAGTTCGTAAAACCAACAGTGGTATTACCAACCAGTGCGTGTGGCAGAAAACTTTCGAGCAGCTCCTCCATCTCAGCTGGCAACTGCGCAAGAACATCCACTCTGTCTCAACCTCCCCATACAATCTGCAACCATTTCAGATTGCCCGTCACTGCTCAGCATACTTGAAACGCAACATAAGATGCCAAGAATATGCCACTAAGCGCGTATTACCTACCACTCGGCGTGCATATTTGCGACGAACGGCGATACTATCACTAAATGTATGCATAGTCACGATTACAAAATCAAATAATTGACGTATGTTCAAACTCTCACATTACTGACACATTTCGTGTTACTCGCCGTTATTGCTTGGTTCTTACTATAACACTTCTAAGCTGCTGTTATGTTGCTTTTTTCTTAATAGATATAGTTATGTCCAGACAAAAATAGTTGTATCAATTTCCGCAGGTAACCATGAAGATTTTTATCTTTTTCAGCCGAAAAAATATAATAAACCAAAGGATTTTCTAGATAGCAAAAGCCCAATACTAACCATCGGCAAGTATTGGGCCTCGTTTAGAAACTTATGTGATTGCAACTCTATAGCTTGCAGAGAACACGCGTGTTTACTTACTTGGTGCCGTAAATACGGTCGCCTGCGTCGCCGAGTCCTGGAAGAATATAAGCATTTGGGCTCAGCTGACGGTCAACGGTGCAGGTGTACAGACGTACCTCTGGATCAAAGTCCAGCGTTGCCTTAACGCCCTCAGGGCAAGAAACAATAGTCAAGCAACGGATATCCTTAACGCCCGCCTCGCGCAGGAACTGAATAGCGGCAGTAAGAGAACCACCAGTTGCCAGCATTGGATCAACAACCAGGCAAGTACGGTTCTCAATGTCTGCAGGAAACTTGCAGTAATACTGGTGTGGAAGGTGTGTCTCTGGATCGCGATACATGCCAACGTGCCCGACACGAGCAGATGGGACCAGCTCAAGAATGCCGTCAACCATACCAAGACCAGCACGAAGAATTGGAATAATGGCAACTTTTTTTGCCAGCAATACGCTTAGCGGTCATAGTCTCAAGAGGGGTCTCTACCTCGACATCCTCAAGTGGGAAGTCGCGCATAGCCTCGTAGCTCTCAAGAATTGCAAGCTCATTGACAAGCTCGCGGAACTGCTTAGTGGTGGTTGTCTTGTCACGAAGAATGTGAAGCTTGTGCTGAACCAATGGGTGGTCAACAACCGTAAGTCTGGACTCATCGTAATCTGCCATAATGCTCCCTCCAAGAGCTTTACCTGCAGTTTATTTATCGTGTCTAAACAGTTTTGCAGGTTTGCGTACGTATTACCTCAACAGCACTCTATCTGCTGTCCACTTACTCAGCGTCAACGCCCTTAAACGTAGGGTCATCCTCGCGCATGATCTTCTCGACACGTCCTGTATGGCGGCCGCCTGCAAACTCGGTGCTCAGGAAGGTATCTACAATAGCCTCGTTAACAGCAAGATCAGTGAATCGGCCCGAAAGACCAATGACGTTTGCATTGTTGTGCTCACGAGCAAGCTCTGCAAACTGAACAGTCTGAACAGGAGTTGCGCGAATACCAGGGACTTTATCAGCGGTCATAGCAATACCAATGCCGGTACCACAAATCAAAACGCCGCGGTCAGCCTTGCCTGCCGCAACAGCACGAGCAACCTTATCTGCAAAATCAGGGTAATCAACACGGTCATCATTTGCGGGACCAAAGTCCAAAACCTCATGGCCAAGCGACTTAATGTGCTCAATGATAGGATCTTTCTGGATAAAGCCAGCGTGATCGGAACCAACTGCAATACGCATACGTATCCTCCTCAGAAAATTCACTCCTATAGAGAGTACCGCATGCAGGAAAAAGCTGCAGCCAAAACACATAAAAGGGATAGGATTTTTTATCTTCCTGCAAATCCTGCAGTGGCGAGAATGTCCTTGGTTGAGAGAGCACCTTCGCGCAAAATGCGCGGCTCATCACCTGTGCAGTCGACAATAGTCGACGCAATAGCAAGAGGCGCCGGACCTCCATCAAGCGTCAGGTCTGCCTGCTCAATAAGGCCTGCTTCAAGGCCACATCCATCAACTGCAGAAGGAGCCCCATGCGTGTTGGCGCTGGTAGTAGCCAAAGGGCATCCAAGCTGCTGTGCAATCTGACATACCAGAGGTGAGTTAGGCATACGAAGTGCAATGGTTCTGTTATCTGGCAAGACGTACTCATCAGGAACGTTTTTTGATGCATTAACCACGAGGGTAAGGGCTCCTGGCCAATAAGCATCTACCAGCTTATATGCCCAGTCATGTGTGATGTGAGCGTATTTCTGCAAGTCGGATTTACTGCCCACAAGCCATGGAAGCGTCTGCGTTGAAGGTCGCTGCTTAATTTCAAAAAAATACGCTTATGACCTGGGTTTTGAGGAGTTGCAGCTGCGCCAATGCCATAGACAGAATCGGTAGGCATGATAAGCACGCCACCCTGGCGAGCTACCTCAACCGCTAGAGAGACCGCAGATGCCTCTGGATTCATCTGATCAACTTTAATGTACTCTCTCATAAACCCTCGACTCATTGTTACGTGTTACACAGTGTTACGTGTTACACAGATTTTCTCGCCAGATGTTTGAAGTATTACTTTGCCAGGTGCGCTACAAGAATGCGCGGCCTGTGCGTCAAATCTTCTTTGATCTCAACAAACTCCCACACACCCTGTTCCTCGGCAAGGTGTGCCGCCTTGTCCAGGTGTCCTTCGTAGAGCTCAATGCAGAGCATTCCACCAGGTAAAAGCATGCGGGGAGCCGCATCTAGCAATCGCCTATAGATATCTAAACCATCTTCTCCCCCGTCAAGTGCCAGCTCAGGCTCAAAGCCCTTGACCTCAGCAGGAACTTCCTGCTCAAGCACGCTTGTAGGAATGTACGGCGGATTAGACACCAACACCGAGAAGGACTGTGCAAGTTCAACGGGCACACCTTCCACCAGGTCACACTCAATGACCTCCACGCGCTCCTGGAGGTCCAAAGCGTCTCTGTTGCGCCTTGCCAACGCAATCGCCTGAGGAGAAAGATCCGTAGCGTAAACGCGCGTCTGTGGGCGCTCAGTAGCAATAGAGAGCGAAATGCAACCCGTTCCTACGCCAACCTCAAGCACGCGCACTTCACCGTCAGCGTTTGAGTTGCCTCGTCAACGCCTGCTAACGCAACGTCTACCAGCACCTCTGTCTCTGGTCGTGGGATAAGCACGCCCGGTTCGCAGGTAAGAACCAAGTGCCTGAAGGGCATCTCACCCGTTACATACTGAAGCGGCTCACCCTCTGCACGACGCTTAATTGCCTCACGCATACGAGTGCGTTCATCAGCGGAAAGTGGCTTGTCAAAGTTGGTGTAGAGCTGAACGCGAGAAAAGGCCTGTCACTGCGGACAGGAGCCATTCTGCAGAAAGACGTGGATGCTCGTCACTCTTCTTTTCCAGGTGCTGAGTAGTCCACGTCAAAAATTTTTCTGAATTGTCCAAACTTCATCTGTCATGAAGTTTGCGCCTTAAACAGCCTGAGCAAGTTTCTCGGCACGCTCCGCTGCAGCAAGAGCCTCAATAACGGATGGCAGGGTATCGCCCAGAAGAACGCCATTGTAGGTACCGTTGAAGCCAACGCGGTGATCGGTTACGCGGTCCTGTGGCTGGTTATACGTACGAATCTTCTCGGAACGTGCGCCATGACCAATCTGGGAAAGGCGCTCTGCACCCTGCTCAGCCTGCTGACGTTCAAGCTCCATCTCGTAGAGGCGCGCACGGAGCATCTGCATACAAACCTCGCGGTTCTGAATCTGAGAACGCTGGTCCTGAGACTGGACAACGGTATTTGTTGGCAGGTGAGTAATACGAACCGCGGAATACGTAGTGTTAACGCACTGACCACCAGGGCCGGATGCGCAGTAGGTATCAATGCGAAGGTCTTCCTGGTTGATCTGAATATCAATCTCGTCAGCCTCTGGGAGGACTGCAACAGTTGCAGTAGAGGTCTGAATACGACCCTGAGACTCAGTCTTCGGAACACGCTGAACACGATGAACGCCGGATTCATACTTCATGACTGAATAGACCTTCTCGCCAGCAATCTTAAACTCGATGGTCTTGAAACCGCCTGCCTCAGAAGGAGAGCTGGACAGAACCTCTGTCTTCCAGCCACGAGCCTCAGCAAAGCGCTCGTACATCTTGAAGAGGTCACCCGCAAAGATTGCTGCCTCATCACCGCCGACACCAGCGCGAATCTCAACGATAGTATCCTTCTCGTCATTTGGGTCGCCTGGAATCAACATGACCTTAATCTCATCTTCAAGCTGTGGGAGCATTTCCTCGTTAGCATTAATGTCTTCCTGCAGCATCTCTTTTTCTTCTGGATCAGAAGTGGCGTTGAGAAGCTCTTTTGCAGCCTCAATGTCATCAAGAGCTGTGATGTACTTATTAGCATGAGCAACAAGATCTGCCTGATTAGAGTGCTCTTTTGCTACGCGAGCATACTCTTTTGGATCAGAGACAACGGCTGGATCAGCAAGCTTCTGCTCAAGCTCAGCGTAGGCCTCAACAATTTTTTTCTAACTTGTCGCGCATTCCTGCTCCTAAGATACATGCCTCGTGCGTGCTTGGCGCCCCTGCCAACTGGCAAAAAAATGCACACAAGCTGCTTGCGAAGTGAGATTTCAACTAAAGAAGTGTACCACCTCTAGGCAGTTTTTATACCGATACCTCGCTATCTGCACAGGATGAGGGTACACAAGTCTTCTAATTGTGAGAAAATTACACCAGGTTTAGACGGTAATGAGGCGCCATGACTTCTAAGAACAAAACTTCACAACCAGATAACACGCCTGCTGCAGAGGACACTTCTTCTGATCAGAAGATCCTTGATGCTCAGGCTGTTGAGGCAGCCACCGCTGATGGCGAGAAAACCGACGAGCTTGAAGAGGTCACCGACCCTATTGCTGCTGACTTGGCTGCTGCTGACGAAGACTACATCATGGAAGTTGTCAGCCCTATCTTTCCTGGTCTAGACGAAGACGGCGAAGAGGACGGTTCGGCTTCAGATGAAGACTCTTCTGAAAACGATGCGGACAGCACAACTGACCTGGAGAAAATCGTAAACGATGCAGCTCTAACGCAAGATCTTTCTGCGGTAGAAGCTCGCCTCAAAGAGCTTGAAGAGAGTGCCCACGAACACTCAGAGTCCAAAACTGCCGAAGTTCCTTCCAAAAGCGCTACTAGCGTGAGTGATGCAGCGTCTGACGATGATGCAACCTCTATAAAAGATGTTGCTGATACGTTCTCAAGCTATCTTCGTAGTAGGCGTCGTGCGCTTTTTAGGTTTGTACGCCGCTACAGCCTGCTTTCTGGCATTCTAGCGCTCTTAAGTCTTGCTCTTTTATCTGCGGTTATCGTCTTCTTTATTCGCGTGAGCAACGTTCCTTCAACAGAAACTGTTATCGCTGACGCTCGTACACGAGCCGAAGCTCCAACTTGGACTCCCGGTGAGTACGACGCTGATGAATCTTTGCTACTGACGGGTATTGAAGTTGTTTCTCGCACCAGAAGCACCACGGCAATCTCCAGCGATGCCGCTCAGTTTGGTGCCACCGGTTACGCCAATTCTGTCGTACGCCTTACCTACACGGGTAACGCAATTGCTGCCACAAAGATTTCCAAGTTAGGATACGCAAATACCCAGGGCTGGAACGCTATTGGTGACGAAGAGACCCAATCTGTCACCTACCAGGCAACTTCAGGTGTTTCCACAACAAAAGTTCTTGATGCCATTAGCGATGTACTGGCCAAGCTTGACGAGAAAAATCCAAACGAAGCTATTTCTTATAGTTCGCAGTTCTCTGGTGCAACCTTCACTGTTCTTGATGCGGGTTTTGATCGTGAACAGCAGACTTGCTGGGTAAGAATGTCAGGTGTTTCGCCAACCTTCTATGGCTCGCTCACCTGCGATATTACTGCCTCATTTACGTTTGATGCCTCTACGGGCACCTGGTCGCTAGACACAGTCACCCCCACGGCCGGACTTAAGTACGACTACAGCGGACCTCGTTGGAACATGGAGAGGCACCTTTATCAGCTGTGAAGCAAGCAGTGGAAGTCCCTGCTATGCTGGCCGAACCAATCCTTTAACGTTGACAGTAACATCTGCTGGTTTTTTTCTCGTGATCAGCTGGTACTTACGGCTACTGCAGAGGGTGTTGTGCATGACCATGGAGCACTCAGCACCTCGTATCGTTGGTACCCTGGTGACACTGAGTTTAAAAAAATGCTTCTGTCTCTTTAGTAACTTCAGGAACTATTGGAGATGAAATCCAGGTTTCGGGAACAGTCGATTTGACCAATGCGAGCCTAGACGCTCATTCCACTTCTAGCGCAGCTCGCGCTACAACTCAAAAACCACAGTTAAAAGTCTTTTTTTGATATTGCTAACCGCAGCGTTGTGGCTCAGCTTGTTTCTACTCACACAGAAAACGGTCAGACAGTTACCTTTACTGATACCTATCAGCTCTCCAAAGAGTAAAAAAATAATCCCGCCAGGCCAAGTCTTTCCTGACGGGATTTCTTTCATCAAACTTCGAGAAGTACAAATTTGCTACTAAGCCTCATCTTCGTTTGTATATGTAACTTCTTCGTTGCTCTTCTCGCCCTTGTTCATACGGCCACGAATAAGGCCAACAACTGTTGGAATAATTGAAACGCCAACAATTCCAATAATCAGCAGCTCAAAGTGCTCCTGAACTACAGGGATACCGCCAAAGAAATAGCCGAGAAGTACAAACATCGTGGACCACGTAAGGCCGCCCAGGATATTGTAGATACCAAAGTTTCTCCAGTGCATACCGCCCATACCCGCAATAAAAGGAACGAACGTGCGGATAAAGGGGAAGAAGCGCCCTAAGAAAATTGCCAGATGACCATGCTTGTCCAAAAACTTCTGAGTCTTCTCAAGATGCTCTGGAGTAAGTGCTTTGACCTTTCCAGAAGCAATGATCTTTTGACCAAAGAAGTGGCCAATCATAAAGTTCATCTGATCGCCAAGAATTGCGGCAGCCCACGTAATAACAAGCAGCAAAACAATATTAAAAACCGCCATTGTGGGCAAAAAAATCCTGCTGCAAAAAGCAGAGAATCACCTGGTAAAAAAACGGGAAAAAGACTACGCCGGTCTCAATAAAAACAATCAGAAAAACAAAACCGTACGCAGCAAGAGGGCCTGTGGCAATCATTGAAGCAATAAATGCACGAGGATCTCTAAGCAGCTCAATGATGTAGTTTACAAAACCCATCGAAGTCCAATCGTCGTGACAAATGTCGCGGCAAACACACGATACGCCTAAGAAAAAGCGCATTGAGTGGGAACGGATGCCCGCGAGTGACCCCTTATGGCTGCTGTCTCCCGACCCTGACCAGGTTCGAGGTGTCACGTCATCCGCACCCGCTCAATGCGCTGTAGATACTCTACCCTATTAGAGAAATCTTTGCACAGATCGTATCGCTTCTATGCATTTTTTTGACGAATTTTTTTCAATTGCTTTGATGATCTTCTCGACGTTCTTTTTTTCCTCTTGAGATACCTACATGCAAAAATTCCAGCTATAGGAACAGATATGACGAGAAGAACTATGCCGCCCACGAGCACAGCCGTTGCCATAGAACTTGTAGAGAGACTCCCGTACACGCTGAGATATATAAGCCATGCTCCAATTGCAATACCAGAATAAGCGGCTCTTCTATAAACGCTTAGTGTTCCAAGAGCTTTTGTCTGCATACGAGCCTCGACAACCAAAGGGTTATCCTCGTGTGAATGAGAAGCTGCTCCTACATAGTTTTTTTCTTGCTCATAAAAAAACTCTCAATCAAAAGTGGCATCGCCGTATGACGATGCCACTTTATTACGTTTGTCTTTTTCTGCGCCAGACAGGATTTTTGCGCAAAAAAATTAGTAAGACAGACCTGGGTTGAAGACGCCAATAACAACGCCAACAAGTGCTACAACAACAAGAATAAGCATAACAACCGTTGGGCTGAGCTTCTTCTTAGTCATCAACCACCAGCAAAGGTATACAAACAGAAGGTTCAATACCTTAGGGAAGATGCCATTAAGTGTTGTCTGAATGTCAACACCAGCAATATTCAGAGAAGTTGTGACGTTAATCCATGTAGCAGCAACAGAGCCAATGACCATAGTACCAATCATAACATGGAGCTACGGAGAGCCTCGGACTCAGGACCAACAAGTGCCTCAACAGCAGAAGAGCCCAGGCTATAGCCCTGGTCGTAAGCAAACTTCATGCCGAAGTACATAATGAGGTTCCAGACCACAACATAGAACAGTGGGCCAAGAACGGAGCCGCCCTTAGAAAGGCCAAGTGCAATTCCAAGAAGAATTGGAATAAAAGTACCAACGATAATGGAGTCACCAAGACCAGCAAGAGGGCCCATAAGACCAGCGCGAAGACCATTGATGGTCTCGTCGTCGATTGCCTCGCCGTTTGCGCGAGCCTCTTCAAGAGAAGCGGTCAAGCCAACAACCATAGAACCAATCTGTGGCTCGGTATTAAAGAAGGTTGTATAGGTAGAAAGTGCCTCAACCTTTTGGTCATCAGTATCGTAAAGCTCGTCAACGATTGGAAGCATGGATGCAAGGTAACCAAATGTCTGCATGTGCTCCTGAGAGAAGCAGGTAAGATTGCCGTAAATCCAGCTCAAGAAAGACTTATTGCGTGCTTTCTGAGAAATGGTTTTCTTTTCAGCCATGATTAAATATCCTCCTCTTCTTCATCGTCTGCGCTTACATTGCCTGATGTTGCAGCAACCAAACGAACATTCTTTGCCTGCTGAAGCTGATAGTTAAGAACAGCAAAGAAGACTGCTACGACTGCAGAGACAATGAGGTTCAGGCCAAGTGCGCCAGCAAGGATAAAGCCAAAGGCAAAAGTTACCCAATCAAGAGGCTTAGTAATAACCTGCTTGCACAAAATTGCAACACCAACGGTAGGAAGAAGGGTACCAACGGTGAAGAGGGTCATCATTGGGATACCGTTCATAGGAAGGTATTCCTTCATGATGCCAACCATGCTCTCGCCAGCCATGCAAATGAAGAATGTTGGAATGAACGAGAAAAGAATGTGAGAAACCCAAGGGAATACAAAGTCAACCATTGGAATGGTCTTCTTAATACGACCCCACTCTTTGCTCTCCATTGCACGCCAGCCAATACCCTGCCATACAAGGTTCATGGTAGCGGTGCCGTAGAACAAGACGGTACCAAGAGTACCAACAGCTGCGCCAATAGCAGCTGCCTGAGATGCAGCCTCAACAGAGCTTGGATCAAGACCATAAGCCTTGATTGCAAGAATTGCTAGAGGAATACCAATGTAGGAAACTGCACGAACGTCAGCGGAAACAGTTCCGCCAGGTGTTACGAGTGCAATGTAGACCAACTGGATTGCTGCACCAACAATAATGCCAGTCTGGACGTCACCAAGAATGACACCAACGACAAGACCTGCAACAAGTGGACGACCGAGGGTATAGTTACCTACGGTAGTACCACCCATGCCAGGTAGTGACGCAAGGCATGCAAACAAACCCAAAAGGGCAGCTTGAAACGCATTAATTGCCATAAAAATCGCCTTCCGAATACTACTTTACGTCAAACTTCTCGCGGAATTTAGGCCACTCACCAATTGCCTTTTCTTTAAGAAGAGCAAATTGAACGGTATAACCAGCTTTGGTTATATCCTCAAATGCCTGTCCCTCTTCTTGAGTAAAGGACTGGTTGTTGCCCAGCTTTACCGCACCAGGACGGTCATTACCAGGACCGATAATGACCGTGTTAATTCCTGGCTTAAAACCAAAGTCAACAAGAATTTTCTTCATGTCAACTGGGTTTTTAGTAATAAGAAAATAACGAGAATCGCTGTCTAGAACCTTCTGAGCGCTCTCTTTGAAGTGATCAAATGTCCAAACAAATACTTTCTTGTCAGGTGCTGCTGACTTGTAAGCAGACTTAAGGACAGGATTTGATGCAGCCGCATCATTAACTGCAATGATTCCGTCACAAGGAACCTCAAGGGCCCAACGAGTGACTGTCTGACCATGAATCATGCGGTCATCAACACGAACAAATGAAATCATGTTTTCTCCTAACATATTTCTTACGCAAGCAGCTACGCGTACTTGCAGTAATTACTAAAGGTCTTCCTCGTCATCGTCTTCAAGGGCTAGGACGATCTGATTAACGCCATTTTTTCCTTCATTCAGGACTGATGACACAAGAGCTTCACCACTTAGGCCATCATCGATTGCCATCAAAGCACCAATTGCCATGGGAAGATTGGTACCACTAAAAGCCACGGTATGAGAAAGCAGGCCTTTTTTGGCGAGAAGATCAAGCGCATTAGTAAGTGGAGATCCACCGATAATGTCACCAAGAACGACAACCTCGTCGTCAGCAGTAAGTGGCTCAAGAATTTTTGACAAATTCTCTCTATATTCAGCTGCGCCCACGCCATCTTCCATGCTGTAGCTCAAGATGTTTTCTCTGGGTCCCATCAGCATGTCCATTACGCTATGCAGACCTGGTGCAAACGTTCCATGACTTACGAGCAAAAGGTACTTCATTACCGCTCCATTCCAGACATCACCACTGTGGCTGTACTTCGCCTGTATTAACAGCCGTACTACGCCAATACAAAAATTTCCAACCTGTTATGTAAATTGTTATGCATCAAAACTTACATTCCAAGCCACGTGTCACTTGCCTAGCCGTTATAACACAAAAGGTATACATGCGCTATTGGCATTCGCAAATTTTTTTAATATTCTTGATGTATTATTTTTTTAAATTTTATTTAAATAATTCAATTGATTCAGTTTCTTTTTAGATGAACAGGCGTTCTACCAGCATAAATAAATATGCAGAAATTTTTTTGCATATATTAGATAAAGAAATGTCCGCTCAACACTCCTCGAAATACACTTCTAAAAATAAGAAAGAAGGCCATACAAGATGACCTTCTTAACATGAGATAAAAAATAATTTTATGTTACGTAACGTGTTATGTTCTGTTTCTGCGATAGAAATCAACAAGAGACTGAGTTGAAGCGTCTTGCTTTGCCAGCTCTTCGTCGTTATGAATTGCAGGGAAAATCTGCTTTGCAAGCTGTTTACCAAGCTCTACGCCCCACTGATCAAAGGAATCAATGCCCCACACAACACCTTCAACAAAGGTAATGTGCTCATAGAGTGCAATAAGTGTACCGATAGCACGAGGATTAAGCTCTTTACCAAAGATAGAAGTAGTTGGCCTATTTCCTTCAAAGACACGTGCAGAAACCATCCACTCTGGTGTTCCCTCAGCACGGACCTCATCAGCGGTCTTGCCAAAAGCAAGCGCTTTAGTCTGCGCAAAGAAATTGGAGAGGAAGAGTTCATGGACGTCTAGGTCTGCATCTTTGGTGGCAAAGGCAGTATTTACAAACGCAATAAAAATCAGCAGGAATAATCTGGGTTCCCTGATGGATAAGCTGGTAGAACGCATGTTGACCATTAGTTCCAGCCTCTCCCCAGAAGATCTCGCCTGTCTTTGAAGTAACAGCACTGCCATCCCAGCGCGTAGACTTGCCGTTGGACTCCATGGTAAGCTGCTGGAGATACGCAGGGAATCTATGCAGGTACTGGCTGTATGGAAGTACCGCATGAGATGCCGCGCCAAAGAAATTAACGTACCAAACGTTTAAGAGACCCATAAGAGCAACAACATTTTTGCCTCAGAGGGGTTGTCTTGAAGTATTCATCAACTGCGTTAAAGCCGCTAAGGAACTCTGCAAAACGCTGTGGACCAAAAACAATTGCCAGCACCAGACCAACCGCAGAATCAACCGAATAACGGCCGCCAACCCAGTTCCAAAAACCAAAGGCATTCTCTGGGTCAATACCAAAGTCTTCTACCAGATCAAGTGCAGTGGAGACAGCAACAAAATGCTTACGAATAGCTTCTGCGTTCTGAGCGTCTGAACCATCAATAACGCCCTGTTCAACCAGCTTTTTCCAAAAGCCATGTGCGAGCACAACGAGCATTAGTAAGAGTCTCAAGCGTAGTAAAGGTCTTGGAAACAATAACGAAGAGTGTTGTTTCTGGATCAAGATCCTCGGTTTTCTCGCCAAGGTCAACAGGGTCAATGTTGGAGACAAAGCGAGCAGTAATACCTGCGTCTGCAAAAGGCTTCAAAGCCTCGTAAACCATAACAGGGCCAAGGTCAGAACCACCAATGCCAATGCTTACTACCGTTTTTGATGGGCTTACCAGAAACACCCTTCCACTCTCCCGAGCGAACTCGATCGCAGAAGGCATACATCTTGTTCAGCGTCTGGTGAACGTCAGCGACAACGTCTTGTCCGTCAACAATAAGCGTGCCGGCCTCAGAAGCCGGGCGACGAAGTGCCGTGTGGAGAACCGCTCGATTCTCGGTAGTATTAATATGCTCGCCGGCATACATAGCGTCTCTACGCTCTTCAAGTTTGACCTCTTCTGCAAGGTCACACAGAAGGTTAAGCGTCTCTTGCGTGGCAAGGTTTTTGGAAAGATCAATCAGGAACTGATCAAGCTCAAACGTAAGATTCTTGGCGCGCTGTGGGTCTTCTGCAAACCAGTTCTTCAGCGTAGCTTTTTGTATCTTTTAAGCTGGCGTAATGCTCTGTAAGTGCCTGCCAAGCCTTAGTCTGTGTTGCGTCAGTAGGCAAAATATGTGGTGCTGTAGGTGATGCCATACCAGTCTCCTTCTTTTGACTATTTCAAGGATAGTCTGAGCAACGCTCGTAAAACGCCACAATGTCGTTTTTTGTAAAAAATACGACAAATCATTACTAATAGGGTTCCCCCAAAGGTGGAACCTGTTTAATTGCAGCCCAGCGCATCTGCTTCTGATGAGGATCATCAAGCGCTAAAGCAAAATTATCAAGATTTACCATGCGCATTCCACATACATGAACAAGAACACGGGGCGAGAAGTTCTTCTCGGCGTCAGTTGTAAGCTGGTTAAGCTCGTCTGCGTATGCTTCACGCACCGATGCAACTGCTGCATCATTTACCATGAGCACCGTGTCAGGACTAAAGGCACTTATCGCCTGCCTAACGAGCTCTGGATTTATGGGATCGCCTGTTTTTGTTGTGGTAAGCAAGGTGGCCCATGCCTCAGGAGCATAGCCTAAATGCTCTAAAGAAGCTTTAAGTGCAGAAAGTTCTGCCTCTTCAAAGTCTTCTTGTCCCTTTACCAACAAAACTGATGCAAAAGCATTGCCTGCCATACACACCCCCTGAGCAGCAAAATCTCCAAACTCATGCGTTGTTTTTGCCATGTAGGCTTCTTTTCGCATAGATCTTTCGCTTGGCATGCACACCTCTTTCTTATATGCCAACTATGCACGTAATTCACAATTTGAGCAAGTCTACAAAGTTATGTGTATACACTTCTCTAATTTGGGGATAAGTTTGCTAGTGCTTGAAATTAATTGGCTTAAAAGCCGTATGTAACTGGAGGTTCACTATGGCACAGCAGCTTACTACTGCAGAGTTCGATTCTGTCCTTGCTAACGCAGACAAGCCTGTTCTTGTTGATTTCTGGGCATCTTGGTGCGGTCCTTGCCGTGCTCTTGGTCCAGTTGTCGAGGAGGTTGGCAACGAGATGGCAGACAAGCTTGACGTCTACAAGGTAAATGTTGACGACGAGGCAGATCTTGCAACTCGTTTCCGCATCGTTTCTATCCCAACTCTTATTCTTTTCAAGAACGGTGAGCCAGTTCACACCATGGTTGGTAATCTTCCTAAGGCTGACCTCGTTTCTGAGCTTAACGCTAACCTGTAAGTTCTTGTGTGCCACGCGCTTGCGCTGGCTTATCATTGAACTAAGCGGCGGTACGTCTATCGGCGTGCCGCCTTTTTGTTACAAGGAGAACTAATGGCCGATAAAAGCCTTGATGCTCAAAAAGACAGGACTTTTTAACAGGAGTTCGCAAGCGTCTCTTTCTACAGCGCCTGCGTGCTAGCCTTTCTACCATCATTCTGCTTGTCTCCTCAGCAATCTTTATTTTTCTGTTGATTGACGTTTCTGAAGGCGACGTCATTGGCATTGATCACTTTGCCTACAGGCTTTTTTGTTGTCCACCTCAGAACTCCACTCCTTACTGAAGTAATGGAGGGGTTCTCCGGACTTGCAAGTCCTGTTACCGTTATTGTCATGCTTATTGTGGTTGCCGCTTTTGCGCCAGGACCAAGTGTTGGCAGGCTTGCCTCAATCAACCTAGTTGGTGTTGTTGCCGTTGATCTTATCTTTAAGGCTATTGTCCAGCGCCCCTCGTCCGGATGGATTTAGACTGGTAGTTGAAACTGGTTACAGCTTCCCTTCGGGCCACTCGATGTTCTCGATGGCTTTTTATGGTCTGCTCATTTGGCTTGTTTGGCATTACGAGAAAGAAAAACTGCAGCGCTGGCTGTGGTGCGCTTTGTTCTCAGGTGTCATTGTTATGATTGGCATCAGCAGAATTTACCTGGGCGTTCACTACGCCACCGACGTTATTGGTGGCTTCTCTCTTGCCCTTGTGTGGCTGGTACTCTTTACCAAACTGATGGTACCTTCTCTTATTTACAAAAAGAAAGTACCTCAAACGAAGACAGGCTGATTATTTCTGCGCTTACTACCTGCGCAGTTTCATCATCAACAATAATACGACCCATGGTTGCTCCTTCTCGACCGCGTGGATACGTAGAGCTTCCTGGGTTCATAACAAGAGTGTTTGTCCATTCATCACGCTGGACAAATGGCCTATGCGTATGACCACAAATAGCAACATTACACTTAGTCAAATCAAGTCTCTCGCGATAATGGCAGACTTCCCACTTAAGGCCTGCGGAAAAGAAAATGATTTTCTTCTTTACCATAGGTCCATAGTTGTAGCAGAAGTCATTATTGCCCAGACAAAGCTTAACGGGAGCAATCTTCTGCAGTGTCTGATAATCAGCGTTTGAGGTAATATCCCCTGCATGCACAATGTAGTTGGCGCCTTGCAGAGCTTCAAGCAACTCAGATGACAAATACCCATGCGTATCTGAAATTACATCAAACCTTACAAGTGCCATACCAAACTCCTACGCATGCCTTAAAGCTTCTGGCGAGAAACCCTTTGAGCTTCTACAATCCCAGCGCTCGCTTGAGTGCAACCACACGACGGCGAGATACCGAAATGTGACGCTCCTCAAATCCCTGAATAGTCAACTGTAGGATACCAGCAGAGATAACCTCAACATCATCAACATACTCAAGATTCACGATAAAGCTACGATGGATGCGGAAGAATCCGTGTGGAGCCAGGCGCTCCTCAAGTTTCTGTAGGGAAATAGTGGACAGGAAGCGATCGTCTTCTGTGTAGATGCAGGAGTAATCGTCTTTTGCCTCAATAAAGCGGATCTGGTCAATAGGAACAAGAACCTTGCTTCCGCTCTTAATGACAGGGATTCGCTCAATAGTTGCCATAGGAGACTGGGGGCGTAGGCGCTCTTCAACCTTATCAAGAGCCTGCTCAAGACGCTCGGTCTCAACGGGCTTCATCAGATAATCGACGGCGCTAACGCCAAAAGCGTCCAGTGCGTACTCGCTGTATGCGGTAACAAACACAATCTGTGGAGGATTCTTCAGCTTATGAAGAGCCTCTGCAAGCTGCATTCCGTTTGTCTTAGGCATAGAGATATCAAGGAACATGACCTCGACACGAGACTCCATGAGTTTCTCGACAGCATCCCTTGCACTTGTGGCCTCAATGATTTCCTCGAGACGGCCAGTCTCCTCAAGCAAAAATTTGAGCTCAGAACGGGCTGGAGCCTCGTCGTCAACAATCATGGCACGCATGTCATTCATCTCCCAACAGCCTAACGCAGCGTTAAGCAAAAACCGTGTACTACAATGCTGTTGCCTGCAGAGCCACGCCTGCAAGCTTGAGTGTCACGCACGTGCCTTGACCTGGTTTGGACAAGATTTCCATGCCAGATCCAGCAGCGTAGAAGCGCTCAACTCGCTCAGCTACGTTCTTAATGGCAATGCCCGTGCCCCCACTTCTCCCCGAAGAATCCTGCGGGATAGGACCTTGGCCATTAAGCAAGCGAGAAACAGTCTCTTCATCCATTCCAAGACCATCGTCAGCAACAGATATAAGGATATCATCTTCGTCGCGTGTGACGTGGATATCAATATGAAGTGCGCCTTCGTCTTTCATGGCATGCCTTACAGCATTCTCAACGATAGGCTGAATCAGAAAAGATGGGACCTGTATGTCTTCGCATCCCTCGTCGACATGCTCAGACTCTTGGATACGCTCTTCTCCAAAACGAGCTTTCTCAATTGTTAAATACCTACGTGTTTGTGTCAATTCCTGAGAAAGCGGAATAAGCGCACCTTGAGAGCTCTCGAGCGTACGGCGATAAAACACAGAGAACTCGCGAAGCAAGTCTCGGGCCTTGTTGGGATTTGTGCGCGTAAGTGATGCAATAGTATTGAGCGTATTGAACAAGAAATGCGGGTTAATTTGAGCCTGCAGGGCTTTAACCTCGGCTCGAGCGGTCAACTCTGCTTGTCGATCAAGCTCATACGAAGAGAGCTGTGTGGAGAGAAGCTCACCCAAACCCTCAGCAATTGCCAACTGCGTACGGTCAATTTCAATACCGCGACGATAATAGAGCTTAATGGTTCCAACTGGGCGATCCTGAACAATCAGTGGAACAATGATGCCAAAGGAGCTACCACCGTTACCAAAGCCACCTCGCCTTTGCAGTACCTGCTGTCGGCTATCTACCGAGACAAACGTCTCCATGCGGCCGCTCTCTAGTACCTCTGTTGCAGGACCGACTACCCTTGAACCTGGTATATGAGTGGTTGCAATATCTCCCTCAAAGCCCAAGACATACTCGGTATCGGTGATGGAAATTGCAACAGCTGAAGTCTCTGGAAGCAACAACGTGCAGATTGTTGGCGCTGTCTCTTGCGTGAGGCCACCACGTAGTGTTTTGAGTGTCTTAGAGGCAACCTCAAGGGTACGCTCTGTTGCCTGAGACCTTGTGCTATCAGCGCCAGGCTGTGTAGTACCCCCAAAAAAATAATGACCGTAGCCAGTCCGCCTCCTGCGACCAAAGCGGCAAACAAGTTGTCTACCATGACGCTCCAGGAAAGTAAGCCCAGCAACAAACAGGCAAGAAGAATCAAAACAACCTTGGTTGACCTCTGTATGTACTGAGCCAATCTATGCATAGCGTCTTATTTTCCCGCTGATCCTGGGGCAACAACATCAGATGCAAGCTGCAGCGGCAAAGGAGAATTCTTCAGAGCGCGCGCCAATGGAGTACCAAGCAGGTAAAGAACAGCAGCTTCTCCCAATCCTGTGGTAATAAAGCCAAACAGGAACATAAATGGATACGAGCCGTCTAACTCAATGGTGGTAAATGGAATTGTGTAGAATCCCAAGCCCTGAAGCAAAATTGGCAAATATGCAGAAACAATAATGGCATTTGCAACAACAGGACCGAGAAGAGCCAGTGGCACGTTATCTTTGTTCTTCCAGGTAAACCATGCTCCAAGTGCGGTTGCCAAAGAACCAAAGACTACGTCTAAGAGACCCAACGCGCCGGTGCCTGAGATAACCATATTGGCAAGGTTGGCGATAATGCAACCAAGAGCGAGGCCCGGAATTGCATCAGCAGTAAACAGGGCAAGAACAACAACCGCCTCTGAAACGCGGAACTGTACAGGACCCCAGGCAAGACCACCTAAAAAGAGAAGAGTTACAAGTGTAAGTGCTGCATAAAGAGCAGCAATGATACCAATACGAGCAAGGCGCTGAGCGCGCTGCTTTGTTGCAAGTGCTGAAGAAATCTGTGGCAAAACAATCCCCTTGTATAACGCAAAAAAACTAATTCATGATACGACGAAAACGATGTATGAGCAAATGAGCCACTCAAACATACCTTGGAACCACCATAAAATACGCCTTTGAACTGCGGCGTATGTGAACGGTAACCTCACAATACTTGTGCAAGGTCAAGCAAGCTTCGCGTTTAATAATGTAGGTGCATTCCTGGATAGACCATCTCACGAGCATGCTTTTTGATATGCGGCAACAGCCTCTTCCTCAAAGGCAAGTGGAGTGTCTTCCTCGCCCGCCATATCCAAAAATCCAACGCGTAAGATAAGGATTCAAAGGAAGTAGAGGTCCAATCAGCCAGGTGGCAATGGCATTCTTACGACGGAAGCCTTCAAGTTTGCTTTCTTTATTGATGCCAAAACCCACCTTATTCTTGAGGAAGTAACAATTGGCGTTATCCCCCTCAGTGAGCGTGAATTGCATCTTAAAGCCAACAACGGTAAAGGGCTCTTTACCGTTGCCGGGATCAAACTCACCCACCTGAACATCATGAAAACGCTGAGGCATATAACGAGTGGTCGTGAACTTAAATAAGCCAAGACCCTTAACCTCAGAACCATCAGGATTGACGATTTTTCTCGCCAAAAAGCTCTGAAGCATTACCGGCAAACAGCATAGGAATACCCTGATCTGCCAGCTCTGCAAGCCTATCCTTGTAAGGCATGAGGCGAGAAATAACAAGCTCTTGCTGGGCTTCTGTCATGCCGCCCATGATGATTGCCGACGGTGTGTTCTCGACAAAGTAAGGTTTTTGCCGCATGAGAGGTATACACGAAGTTCTCTTTTTGGAAGACAAGCCTCAAGGTAGAGGGCGTTTCCGTTGTCTCCACCCTGGTTGCCATACTCTGGATACAGAATCTCAATCTTAGTTGCTGGATTACTCATGGGAGGTCTCCATCTGTTTCAAGCGCTCAATGATGCGGTTTCTGCTGATGTCAGCAATTCCGCCGTTGTAGAGGCCATGTGCATAGAAAACGTGCTGGCAAGCATTAAGATCTACCAGGTCAGCAGTCTCTTCAGGAGAGTTTGCTACAAAGGTTTTAGCTGGATTAACGCCCGCAAGCCTCAGTCTGAGTTGTAGATCAAGTGATGTGTCACCGTAAATAATGACCTGTTTAACGCTTGGGTCTTGCAGGAACTCAAAATCGGTCTGGTAATACCAGCCAATATACTCAGTCTGATCTTTTGCTTTTGCCATATAGGCGTCAGCGATCATGATGATAATTGCCTTGTCGCCTGGCTGTTTGCGAAGGATATCAATGGTAACGGAGGTTGCCGTGTCATTCTCGCCCTTAGAAGCCATGCTGATAAGACGACGACCGTTGTAGTCAATCTCGTTATACCTGGAAGAAGCAATATTAACGCGCTGCAAAGAGGCTGCGATAGTAGCAGGTGCAAGACCCATCTCTCGAGCGGTCACAATAGCTACAAACAGGTTATAGAGGTTGACGATTGAGTAGCTGTTGAGCTTGTACTCGTATGTTGGTGCGCCTTCGTGGCAATGCTCTTTGACCACAAACTTGCCAGTCTCTGGCTCTACTGAGATGACCTCGTAATCAGGAGTTGGGTTGGTATAGCCGCACTCCTCGCAAGTTGCGTGACCAAGATGCCTTAAGTGAGCATAATCCCACTTGAGCTTGCCGCCACACTGAGGACACGCGGTGAGATCTGAAACAATACCCACTGGCTCAACAGTGTCATCAGCCAGCTTTGCGATGGAGTAATAGGTACGATGGGTGCATTGAGGTGCAAGCCTACAGCTAATCATGTCATCTGCGTTCAGAATCAGATGTGTAGAAGCAGGAATGCCCTTATCCATAACGTCAAACACGTAGTCTGGCGTTGCGCTACGAGAGAACGTATCGCGGAACAAATTGGTAACAGACAAAATATCAGGCTGCAGGTACGGGAAAATGCGAGGTCCAGAAAGCTCGTCAAACTCCATAACCGCAAGCTTGGTCTTTGAAGTTCCCTTCCACGTAGTGTTCTTTGCAAAAGAGCTTGCAAAGCCACTAGAGATGTTGCCGCCAACTCGATTAGTCACGGTCTGGTAGCCGTTATCCGCAAGAAGATCATTGAGCAGGTTGTTAGTGGTTGTTTTTACCGTTAGTACCGGTGATAAAGACTACCTGTTCAGGCTTAGCGATATCCCCTAGGAATGCGGGATCAATGGTCTCAGCAATAAATCCTGGTAGGGTTCCGCCCTCGTGATTAGTCAACCTAAGTGCCGCAAGTGTTGCTTTAGCAGCGAGAAAAGCTACAGGAAATAGTCTGCTCTTTTTTTGTGCCACAGTAACTCCCATCGTGAGCAAAGTCTCTAGTTTATCACCTCGCGAGAAGGGCTTGAAGAACACAGGGCTTCTCGCCAAAAAAACGACGATAAAAAAACCGAGCCAGGAAATCCTGGCTCGGTTGAAGCTCCATGATAGTAAGTTACCTTACTCCTCAGGCTGCTCCTTCTTCTCTGCAGCGTAAAGCTCGGAGAGGCGTACAAGGTGATCGTAGCGAGCCATAGCAGCTGCCCTCGTTCTCCTTGAAGAGTCTCTGTGCGTTCTCAGGGAACTCACGGGTGAGTCGGCTGTAACGAGCCTCGTTCATCAGGAACTCCTGATAGCCACCCTTTGGCTCCTTGGAATCAAGCGTGAACTTCTTGCCTGCAGGTGCAGCTGGGTTGAAGCGGTAAAGGTTCCAGTAGCCAGTCTCGACTGCCTTCTTCATCTCCTCCTGTGCGTGAGCCATGCCGCCCTTAATGGAGTGCATCTCACATGGGGAGTAACCGATGATGAGGGATGGTCCTGGATAAGCCTCTGCCTCAGCAATAGCCTTGAGAGTCTGCTGGAGGTTAGCGCCCATGGAGACCTGTGCAACATAGACGTAGCCGTAAGTCATAGCAATCTCTGCGAGGTTCTTCTGCTTGATGTCCTTACCAGCTGCTGCAAACTGTGCAACCTGGCCAAGGCGGGAAGCCTTGGAGGACTGACCACCGGTGTTGGAGTAAACCTCGGTATCGAAGACAAAGACATTGATATCCTCGCCAGAAGCAAGAACGTGGTCAAGGCCGCCAAAGCCAATGTCGTATGCCCAACCATCGCCACCGAAGATCCAGAAGGACTTCTTGGTGAGGAAGCTCTTGTTAGCAAGAATTTCCTTAGCTACCGCGAGATCAGACTTAGCAAGCTCAACAACAAAGGTCTTGGAAGCTTCCTTGGAGAGAGCTGCGTCGTTGACAGAGTCAATCCATGCCTTAGCAGCATCCTTGAGGTCCTGAGGTGCAGCCTCATCCTCAACAAGCTTCTCTGCAAGATCAATAAGACGCTTCTGCTGAGCCTGGTGACCAAGCATCAGACCCATACCGTGCTCTGCGTTGTCCTCGAAGAGGGAGTTGTTCCATGCTGGACCGTGACCATTTGCATCGGTAGTAAATGGTGAGCAGGAAGCTGGGTTACCCCTAAATGGAAGAGCAACCAGTTGCGTTGGAGATGAACATACGATCGCCAAAGAGCTGAGTGACCAGGCGGCCGTAGCTGGTCTCAGCGCAGCCTGCGCAGGAACCGGAGAACTCAAGAAGAGGCTTCTTGAACTGAGATGCCTTGACGTTGTTAGCGACAAGCTCGGTCTTCTCGGAGACGTGGTTGACTGCGTAGTCAAAGATCTCCTGCTTGGACTCCTGCTCCTCGATTGGCTTCATGGTCAGAGCATCTGCAGGGCAGATGTAGACGCAGTTGGAGCAACCGGTGCAGTCGAGCTGAGAAATAGCAATCTCAAACTTGTAGCCCTTAGCCTTAGGACCAACGGCATCCTTGAACTGAGACTGTGCTGGTGCAGCAGCGACCTCTTCGTCAGTAAGGACGAATGGGCGAATGACTGCGTGTGGGCAGACATAAGCACACTGGTTACACTGGATGCACTTCTCGACGTTCCACTCAGGAACAACAACAGCAATGCCACGCTTCTCATAAGCAGCAGCGCCAAGCTCAAACTGACCATCAGCGTGGTTCTTGAATGCGGAAACAGGAAGTGCGTCACCCTCCATACGAGAGACTGGAGTCATGATGTCGCGGACCTGCTTGAGGAGAGCCTCACGACCCTCAAGGGTAATTGGGTTAGGAGCATCCTCTGCAGTAGCCCAATCAGCAGGAATCTCAATCTTAGTAAATGCAGTAGCACCAGCGTCGATTGCCTTGTGGTTCATATCGACGACGTTCTGGCCCTTCTTCAGGTAAGAATGAGTTGCAGCGTCCTTCATGTACTGAAGTGCGTCTGCCTCTGGGAGAACCTTTGCAAGAGCAAAGAATGCAGACTGAAGAATGGTGTTGGTGCGCTTGCCCATACCAATTTCCTTGGCAAGGTCAATTGCATTAATCAGATAAACGTTGATGTTGTTCTTAGCAATGTAGCGCTTTGCCTCTGCTGGCAGATGGTGTGCAAACTCCTCTGCATCCCACTGGCAGTTGACCAGGAAGGTACCGCCAGGCTTGACGTCGCGGACCATCTTGTAGCCCTTGATGATGTATGCAGGAACGTGGCATGCAACAAAGTCTGCCTTAGTGACATAGTAAGGAGAACGAATCTTGTGATCGCCGAAGCGCAGGTGGCTGATGGTGATACCACCGGTCTTCTTGGAGTCATACTGGAAGTATGCCTGAACATATTTATCGGTGTGGTCACCAATAATCTTGATGGAGTTCTTGTTAGCACCAACGGTACCGTCGCCGCCGATACCCCCAGAACTTGCACTCAATAGTGCCCTCAGCTGCAGTGTTAGGAGCCCTCAGGATCCTCTGCAAGAGAGAGGTTGGTAACGTCATCGACAATACCAACGGTGAACTCACGCTGAGGATTATCCTTCTTGAGCTCCTCGAAGACTGCAAATGCAGATGCTGGTGGGGTGTCCTTGGAACCAAGACCATAACGGCCACCAACAACCTTGATGCCAGTGCGACCAGCTTCGTAGAGAGCGGTGATGACGTCTTCGTAGAGAGGCTCGCCGACGGAACCTGGCTCCTTAGTACGATCAAGAACAGCAATCTTCTTGACAGACTCAGGAAGAACATCAACAAAGTGGTTAACAGAGAATGGACGATAGAGACGGACCTTAATCAGACCGACCTTTTTCACCATGAGCGTTCAGATAATCAATAACCTCTTCGAGGGTATCGCAGAAGGAGCCCATGCAGATAACAACGCGGTCAGCGTCTTCTGCACCGTAGTAGTTGAACAGACCGTAGTCAGTACCAAGCTTAGCGTTAATCTTGTTCATGTAGTCTTCAACAACTGCTGGCAGCTGGTTATAAACCTCGTTGCATGCCTCGCGGTGCTGGAAGAAGATATCGCCGTTCTCGTGGGAACCACGGCTTGATGGATGCTCTGGATTCAGTGCGTGATCACGGAATGCCTGAACAGCGTCCATATCGCACATCTCAGCCAGGTCAGCATAATCCCAAACAGCAACCTTCTGAATCTCGTGAGAAGTACGGAAGCCGTCGAAGAAGTTAACAAATGGAACCTTACCCTTGATTGCTGCAAGGTGAGCAACAGGAGCCAGATCCATAACCTCCTGGACGTTGCCTTCTGCGAGAAGTGCAAAGCCAGTCTGGCGAGCAGACATAACGTCAGAGTGATCGCCAAAGATGTTCAGTGCATGAGTTGCAACGGTACGTGCGCTGACGTGGAAAACACCAGGGAGCTGCTCGCCGGCAATCTTGTACATGTTTGGAAGCATGAGCAAGAGGCCCTGAGAAGCGGTGTATGTAGTGGTCAGAGCGCCGGAACCAAGAGAACCGTGAACAGCACCAGCTGCACCAGCCTCAGACTGCATCTCGACAACCTTAACGGTTGAACCAAAAATGTTCTTTACTCCCTGTGCGGACCACTGGTCAACATAGTCTGCCATTGGACTTGATGGGGTAATTGGGTAAATGCCCGCTACCTCGGTAAACGCATACGACACGTAAGCCGCGGCGTTGTTACCGTCCATGGACTTAAACTTTCTTGCCATTTCCTCTCCTTGCCTAATCTGTGATTTCTCACAGTTTGCGTTTGTGCGATCCAAAATAATGCTGTAGACCCTGGGTGACTACAAAAAGCAATATTCATAGTTCGGCCAGCAGCGGTCGCATAATGTTTTTATTATTGCGCAAAAGAACAATGAAACAAATCAGAAATATAAGCTGACAAATACCTATTTTCAGGTAGGAATTTCTACCTGCGGAATTACAAAATATACATAACACTAAAGTGCAAGTTTTTTTGTAAATCGACAAAATATTCAAGTACACAAGCAGCCATCTGTCTGAAAAAAACAAACAGATTTTTACGTAGGCGCTCAACGTGCGACAACTTTATCGTGCGTTGCGTACGCTTTGCTGGACGAGCCTTAAATATCGTACTTATCTGATTACTAAGCAGCTTTGATTTCACAAAGTTTCTTGTAACCAAATAAGAAACGCCCTCCTATCTCGCCTTGAGCATCAGAAGCACATACGATTCCATGTTCATCTGAAGTAAGGAAAGCTTCATCAAATTCGGCGGTTCCATCAAATACCTGGGCAATAACGTCTGGATTAAACTCTGTTGGCTCATGAAGAGTCTGTGCCAGGTCTAACACTAAACTTGTGACTCCCGATCGAACGCTTTCTTCCGAGACACCCGCAATAAGCTTTCCGTCTTTTACCAGCCAAAGCACCTCTGGTGCACAATGAGTTTGCTGCTCTTCTCGCTGTGAAATCCTTGCGCGTCCCGCAAGAGACAGAACAGAACGCTCTTCCAAAGACTGGTAAGGTCCAACAGTCATAGCAGCCTGTCCATTGCTCTCAAGCAAAATCATAAGAACGCCATCTGGAAACTCTTGTGACCCTTCTTTAAGCGTTCCCTCAATATGCTGCTTAGCCCAAGCAATCAAGTGCGGAGAAACCTCTTTTTGCGCAACAACTCGCTTGCTCAACGCACGTAAGTGCCTGTTATCAAGAGGGAGGACACCTCCAGATAATCTCCAACGACAAACAAGTTCTGGATTATCAAGCTCAAACTTCTGAGCTGCTTCTAACTCTTCCTGGTCCACAGTGTCCTCCCCCAACTTTTTTTAAAATGAACTGCTAGTCCCGAATTAGCAGATTAGTGCCTAAAGTGACGCTTGCCTGTAAACACCATTGCAATGCCGTATTCATCACAAGCAGCAATAGATTCATCATCTCTGACCGATCCGCCAGGCTGAATGATAGCCGTTACGCCATGAGATGCTAGTGTGTCAACGTTATCTCGGAATGGGAAGAAGGCATCAGATGCTGCCACAAGATTCTTTGAATCAATTCCCATGCGCTCACAAGCTGCCTCTGCACGCTCACACGCGAGAAGAGCGGCGTCAACACGATTAGGCTGACCTGGTCCCATACCAATTCCGGCCTGATCTTTTGCAACCAAAATTGCATTTGACTTAACGGTCTTGCAAACTTTCCAAGCAAATACCAAATCGCTCAGCTCTTCTGGAGTTGGCTGGCGCTTAGTAACAACCTCAAAGCTATCTGCAGCCTCGTCTGCGTGGTCAAGGTCTTGTACTAAAAGACCTCCGTCAACAGTTCTCATCTCAAGCTCGCGGCTTCTATCGATTCCGCCCTGTAGCCAATACGCGAAGATTTGTTCTCTTTGACAGGCGCTCAAGAGCTTCTTCTGTAAAGCTTGGTGCAATAAGAACCTCAACAAACTGCTTATTGATGTCTGCAAAGTGCTCAACAAACTCCAGCGGAACCTCTCTATTAACTGCAATAATTCCACCAAATGCAGAGATTGGATCGCAAGCAAATGCTCGATCGTATGCCTCAACAACATTTTCCGCCGTAGCAGATCCACAAGGATTCTGGTGCTTCAAAATGATGACTGATGGGTCATCAAACTCACGAACAGCAGCCCAAGCTGCATCAGTATCAAGCAAATTGTTGTAAGACAAGGGCTTACCCTGAAGTTGCTGAGCGTTTGCCAGAGAGTGTGCAGGAGCTCCAGGCATCTTATAAAACGCTGCGGACTGCTGAGGATTTTCTCCGTAACGAAGATCTTGTTCTTTTGTTGCCTTTACCAGCAAAGTCTCTGGGAATTTACTTTGCTCTGATTCAACAACACCAGAAAGGTATGCGGCAATAGCGCCATCGTATGCAGCTGTTGTCTTAAATACCTTCAAAGCCAGCTGCTGGCGAGAAGCCCTTGTAGTTGCACCATCATGGACACGCATCTCATCGAGAACACGACTATAATCTGCCGGATCAACAACAACCGTAACAAAATCATTATTTTTTGCAGCAGAGCGGAGCATTGAAGGTCCACCGATATCGATATGCTCAATTGCATTTTCAAGAGTTACTGATGGATCAGCTACAGTCTTCTCAAACTCATAGAGATTAACGCAGACCAGGTCAATCATGCCAATACCATTATTCTCTGCGTCTGCGACATGACCGGAATTATCCCTACGGCATAAAAGACCACCATGAACACGAGGATGCAGCGTCTTAACGCGGCCATCCATCATCTCTGGAAATCCGGTATAAGACTCAATAGGAACTACAGGCACACCAGCCTCTTCGAGGATTTTTGCGGTTCCGCCTGTTGAAATTACCTCAACGCCAAACTCTTTAGTAAGCGTTTGTGCAAATTCAACAATACCTGTTTTGTCTGTTACCGAAATTAGCGCACGTTTGATAGGGGCCTCAGCCATTGCCGCTCCTTTGTGTTCGACACTTGCTATCAGAAACACTTACAGCCTATCAGCTGCGAAACACTACGTACTAGATGTAAACAAACTTGAAACTATTCTATAATCTTCCGCTGTAAAACACCTGAAAGGAACTATTTCATATGTCTGCCGATACTCCAATCATAGTCCCCTTCGAAGATACTGACTTATCAGAACTTATATCAATCGTTGAACGCGTCTGGTACTTGGATGGCGATGAATCAAAAAGATGAAAGTCGCTCACTTGCAACTATTGATATCGCCCATTTTATTGGCGTTTCTACTCATCGCTTTGTAGCAAAGCAAGATGGTCAAATACTTGGTCTTATTTTTCTGCTCAAACGGAGAAACTCCAGCAGATTTTTGAAAAAAATGGCAGAAGTTAGAAAACGAAACAACAGCAAAAAGCTAAAAAAAACTATTGAGTGAAGCTCGCTTTAAGGACTACGAGATTTTTTTGGCGATGTCGAATCTCATCTTGTTCATAGCTATTGGAACACAAACACTAACGATGCCAAATGGGAAATTACTCTGTTCTGCGTTAACCCCGCTATAAAGAGCCAAGGTATTGGAGGCACGCTCTTCTCCTACGTTCTGGACTTTATGAAAGAGCGGGGAGCTAAGCATTACTTCCTTGCAACTGATGACGATTGCGACTTTGGTTTCTATCAGCACAAAGGCCTCACCTGTAAAGATAAGGCAGCTATTAAGTCATCAACAAAAAGACTATGGATTTGCCTATATCTATGCAGGAGATCTTTAAGGATGAACCCTTGCATCGGAAGATTTGCGCCAACTCCTTCTGGAAGGATGCACCTAGGCAACGTTTTCTCAGCGCTTATGGCTTGGGCCAGCGTTCGCTTCCAAAATGGCAGCTTCATTCTTCGCATTGAAGACTTAGATATTCGTGCTCATAATCCTCAATACACCTCTCTTCTCCTGGATGATTTACAGTGGCTGGGACTAACTTGGGACAGAGGGCCGTTTTTCCAAAGCAAGCGTACGGAACTCTATCAAGAAGCGCTATTAAAATTGAAGCAACAGGGACTCTTGTATCCTTGCTTTTGTTCCCGAGCAGACTTACACGCTGCACAAGCCCCTCATGCCAGCGATGGTGCATATGTCTATGCAGGAACCTGCCGCAACCTGAGCAAATCTGAGCGTGAAGAGCTTTCTAAACATAAAATCCCAGCAACTCGCATACGAGTTCCTAATAAGACCTACGCATTTGAAGACAAAGTCTATGGTCAAATATCTCAAAATCTTTCTAAATCATGTGGAGACTTTATTGTCCAGCGTGCAGACGAAGTCTTTGCCTATCAACTTGCTGTAGTAGTGGACGATGCTGATATGGGTGTAACTGAAGTTGTTAGGGGATCAGACCTCCTTTCATCAACGCCAAGACAGCTCTATCTACAAGATGTACTAGATTTTTCGCATCCCACATATGCTCACCTCCCTTTACTGGTTGCACCTGATGGTAGGCGACTTTCCAAACGTGACCACGATCTAGATCTTGGCGTTCTAAGAGACCAAGGAAAAACACCAGAAGAGATTCTTGGCTTTTTTTGGCGTATTGCGTAGGACTCGCAGAAAAGAGAGAACCTCTTTCTGCAGGACAAGTCGCAGATCGCTTCTCATGGGATGTACTTCGCGCTCACCGAAAAAAACGTGGTTGTTGAGCATTTTTCACATGTTTTTGTAAAATGTCTTATTGTGAGTGACGCCAGTTCGGGGTATCATTCTCAAGCACCCATTTTGGAGAGCTGACCGAGAGGCCGAAGGTGCTCGCCTGCTAAGCGAGTATGGGCCCCAAGCCCATCTGGGGTTCGAATCCCCAGCTCTCCGCCAGAATTTTCTGCTCGTTGCATCTCTGCAACGAGCTTTTTTTCTTACCAGGAAGAACTTTTTTTCTAAGATTAGTCTTGCATTTTCAACTGGAAAATGGCATTCTATCTACTTGCACGCGGCGTTACCTCAGCTGGATAGAGGACCTGACTACGAATCAGGGCGTCATAGGTTCGAATCCTATACGCCGCACCACTTGAACTTAGGAGCTCCTTCGGGAGCTCTTTTTTTATTATCTACCTGGTCTTAAAGCTACTTCACCGGAAGAGTTTGCATACAAATACTGATAAGAAATACCGGCTTCATCAAGCTCATCCATTACCTCAGCCATGCATGTTTCCGCCATGATGACCTCCAGATACTCTTGTGGACTTAAATCTTTTAAACCCACTCTACCTTGGTCTGAAATCCACTTTCTTAAAGTTGCAAATTGCTCTGATGCAATATGGATCTCTGAATAAAACTCCTTATGACCAAAAGCCAATTTCTGCCGCACCGCCCCTGCACAAGCTGTCTTACTACGATATCTTTCTGTACCTCTACCAAACCTTTCATAGCCACCTCTTTCTTCCTTTACTGATCTCAGTATAGCTGATTTATAGAACATATGTTCTATAAATCTATAAAAGAAATGGTCTCCACAATTCTGTAGAAGACCATTTCAAAGATTGGATCAGTTTTGATTAAATAGAGCAACTATTCTGGTCGAATAACCTCGATGCCACCCATGTAAGGACGAAGCGCCTCAGGTACGGTAACGGAGCCATCTGCGTTCTGATAATTCTCCATAATTGCAGCCATGGTACGGCCAACTGCCAGACCGGAGCCGTTAAGCGTGTGAACCAGACGGGTGCCCTTGAACTCTGCTGGATCCTTATAGCGGATATTTGCACGGCGAGCCTGGAAATCCCAGCAATTAGAGCAGGAAGAAATCTCCTTGTATGCGTTATAACTTGGAAGCCAAACTTCAATGTCATAGCACTTGCATGCAGAGAATCCAATGTCACCGGTGCAAAGAGTAACTACGTGATAAGGAAGACCAAGGAGCTGAAGGATTTTCTCGGCTTCCTGAACCATGGACTCAAGCTGATTCATGGAATCCTCAGGTTTTGCAAATTTGACCATCTCTACCTTGTCAAACTGGTGGACACGGATGATACCACGTGTGTCTCGACCAGCTGATCCCGCCTCTTCACGGAAACATGGGGTAAATGCGGTGTAGAGCAGAGGAAGCTGAGATGCATCCAGAATCTCATCACGGTGGATGTTGGTCAGCTGGACCTCAGCAGTTGGAATCAGGTAGAGGTCAGGCTGGACGTGGTAGAGGTCCTCCTCAAACTTAGGAAGCTGGCCGGTGCCATACAGAGAATCCTGATTGGTAATGACTGGTGGCCACCACTCTTTAAATCCTGCCTGGTTGTGCGTATCAATCATGAAGTTGATTAGCGCGCGCTCCATACGAGCGCCCATGCCACCAAGAAGATAGAAACGAGTTCCTGCAAGCTTTACGCCACGGTCAAAGTCAATCATGCCAAGCTCAGGGCCAAGATCCCAGTGTGCCTTTGGTTCAAAAGTCAAACTGAGTTGGCTCTCCCCACTTACGAACCTCTGGGTTATCGGAGTCATCTTTACCGTAAGGAACAGATATATCCGGAATGTTTGGAATAGCTGTAACAAGGGCAGTAAGCTCTTCCTCAACCTCACCGCGTCGCTGGTCAAGCTCTGCGATGCGATCTTTGTTAGCTGCTACCTGCTCTTTAGCTGCCTCAGCCTCTTCCTTCTTGCCCTCACGCATAAGAAGGCCAATCTGCTTAGAAACAGCGTTACGCTCTGCCTGAAGCGTCTCAACCTCAGTAATTACGCTCCTGCGCTCCTCATCAAGCTCAAAGAATTTCTCGCGATCCCAATGGGCGTTTTTGTCTGGACTCGCAAGCCTTATCTACGAGGTCAGGATTCTCGCGCACAAATTTGATATCAAGCATGCAGCTTCTCCTTGAATCAACACTTTTTTTAGCAGTGCATTTTTTTCTTATAGCCTACCAAGTATATACTTGTATTAAGATTCTTAACCCTTCACATGTTCTGGAGCTGGATTATGGACGCAATTAACTCATTTGTCGGCTGGCTTTTTGGCGATAAAACCGGTGTGTTGTTCCTCGTACTTGGTGGAATTTTGCTCTTTTTGGTCATTTCTTTTTGTGCTGGAGCGTAAAACTAAAAAGATGTATTTCAACCACAAAAAGACTGAGGATGACTGGGATCTCTTTTGGAGAAGACCAAGAAGGCTGGTCTGACTTTGAGGCAGACAACAAATAGGCAACAAAAAAAAGCCCCGTGAAGGGGCTTTTTTAAATGTAAATGGTGCGGGCGAAGGGACTTGAACCCCCCATGAACTTGCGTTCATACGGACCTGAACCGTACGCGTCTGCCAATTCCGCCACACCCGCGTGCTAGGGAATAATACTACAACATTTTTGTTTTCTTCTAATGGAAAAAAACAATAGATATATAAGAAATTTCTTTTTCAGCGGTAGAATATAAGTAGTCACGGCCGACAAACACACTTTAAACACAGGAGGTTGCCGTGAGTGACTCGCGGTCACAGACCACGCAGACTACATATCTACATTCGCCTTCTGCTCAGCAGGCATCTCCTGCGGCTGAGCCAGAGATTTTGCTGGACCGATATCGCGTCCTTGCCCGTAGAGGTAACGGAGGCTTTGGCACCGTTTGCACCTGCTGGGATACTCGTTTGCAAAGACGCGTAGCCATTAAACGCATGCCGCTGTTAGGCGCCTCTGAAACACCCGGAGTGTTTGCTTCTACCGTTGACGAGGCTCTCTCTGAGGCAAGAACTGCCTGTTTGTTGGCTCATCCCAACATTGTGACCGTTCATGACTTTGAGATTGAAGGCGATTACGCCTATCTGGTCATGGAGTTTGTTGATGGTCTTAATTTATCGGAGCTCTTGGCTCGCGTTGAAGGTGGCTACCTTACCTACGCCGAGGCTTCCCATATGGTGTCTTCGCTTGCGAAGGCACTGCAATATGCCCACGATAATGGCGTACTTCATCTGGATATCAAGCCAACAAACATCATGATTGACCGCCAGGGTACCGTAAAACTTGCCGATTTTGGTATGGCAACGCTTGCCTCGGCTGCTGGTTACGGCGGTGCCCGTGGCGGTACCGTAGGTTATATGCCTCCTGAACAGGTTGAAGGCATGCTTGTTGATGAGCGAGCCGATATTTTTCTCGCTTGCTGTTGTTTTTGAGACAGGCCTTGACGGGCGTTAATGTATTTGCTGGTAGAACAGCTAAAGAATCTCTTGACCGCATCTATAAAGGTCCAAAGATTTCTCTGCTCAAAGAAGATCCCGAGGTTCCCTTTGCTGTAGATGCCGCTCTAACGCAGGCGCTTTCCCCTGAGCCGTCAATGAGACAGGGAAGCGTCTTGGAGTTTGCGCAAGAAATTGTTGCTCCTCTTGGCAACGAAAAGCAGGGCGAGAAAAGCCTCAGATCCCTGGTAGAACAGTCGGAAGAAGAGGAGACCGAGACCTGGGACGTCAAGCACCTCCCACTTTCAATTCGCTTCCCCTGGCTGCCCTCGGCTGCTGTGCGCGGCGTATCAGCCCTGGTCACCGCAGCCCTTCTCGCGCAGTTGTTTATCCTTATTGCTCCGGAATCACTTACGTTCATTGTGGCAGGCACTCTTTTGGGCGCAGCAGCCACAGCTCTTTGGACACCTTTTGGGATCTGCACTTGTCATTGCATGTGCGGTATATGCTCTGGCAAGTATTAGTCCTACCAGCACTTCATTTCCTTTTGCAACGCTTGTAACTTTAGTAAGCGTTATCTGGTGGGCATTTGCGGGAAGAGTTTCAAAATTCAGTAGCATCAACTGCCTTACGGGAGCGCTATTGCCTGCTCCTGTTTTTGCGCCTGCTCTTGCCTCGGCAACAATGAGACCTTTATCTGCAGTTTTAACAGGATCATTCAGCTATCTTTTTGCAATTCTTATGGTCAGGGGCCTATCGCTGGGTTTTGCCGCAACACCCCTTGCCTATGACTACACCTCGCTTGCTTCGGGACTTCCCTTCTGGGTTCGCTTTGGATCCTGTGCGCTTTCTGCCTTTTTAGGTTCACTTTTGAGCCAAAAAAGGCGTCGTGGCTGGATGATTTTTGGACAAATTGTCTGCGCTTCAGTACTTACAGGGGGCTTTATATGGGCAGCTTGGATGGAGAATCCTAATTTTTGGTTAGTTGAAAGTATAGTTTCAGTACTAATTACGGTATTCTTATGTGTACTTGTATGCATTGCAATTGTCCTGATAGGTCCACTTCATGCGGATCAGGAAGGCGAGGAATTAGATGAGCTTTCTTAGTGACTTTGAAAACCGTATTGGTTCGGTCTTTGGTGCCGCACCACAGGGATATGCAGAGCCCTTCTCTTTCAAGAAGCTTGCTAAACGCGCAGCTAGAGAGATGGAACGTGAAACGTATGAGATTGATGGTATAGATACGGCACCAGCTCTGTATACCGTTTTAGTTGCACCTCAAGACGATTCGCTGATGCGCCCTCTTTATGCTGATCTAACGGCAGAGATTTCAGACTTTGTAGCCACACAGGCTCAGCAAAAAGAGTATGTCTTTGTCGGTCAGCCTCTTGTCCGCTTCATGGTTGATCCAACCTTGAAGCCAGGCAGATTTGCGGTTTTTGCAGAAAACGTTGACGGCAGCACTCTTGACCAGCTACGCAATGAAGAACGTGCTTTCCTGGGTGGCAACTCAAGCGTTGGTGGAGCTGCAGCGCAAATGCCACAGCAGCACAATCCACACGCAGTCGCTCAGCCACAGCCAGATCCAGATCCTCTTTCTGTGGTTCGTCCTGTTTCCGCAGAAAATGCAACGCCAGAGGTGCTCGGAGATCTTGCTGGCACCGACGCGGGCCTTGCTGTTATGCCACCAGATTTTGTTGAGGCGCAGGGCGCTATTCCTGTTGTTTCCGCAGCAGAATCAACACCTATGCCCGTTCTTCCTGCTTCCAATGGGCTTCCTGATTTGCCTATGAACGGCGCTATTCCAACTGCGGCCCCCGTTCCCATGACTCAGCGTCGTGTGACACCTTCGCTTGATGCGCAGCTCAATGGCATGGGCGGACGTTCTTCTCGCGCTCTACAGGGAACTCCTCGTGCAAACATGGACGCTACCTGCATCTTAATTGACCGCCAGAGTGGTCGCTCATATCGCGTCGAAGCTCCTCGCGCCATTATTGGTCGCGAGCGCTCTCAGGCTGATGTTGTTTTGCGCGATCCTAACGTTTCAAGACGTCACGCCGAGATGACCTACGACGGTCATGATTGGCACATTGCTGATTTGCACTCCACTAACGGAACGCTTGTCAACGATATCGACGTAGATGAGGTTATTTTTGCGAGACGGAGACCTCATTACTATTGGTCTTATGGACCTTCAGTTCCGGGAGAACTAATGATTGATTTGATTCTTTTTGCAGGACGCGTTCTTCTTGTCGTCCTGCTTTATATTTTTTTCTGTTCTCAGTCATGCGCACGGGCATTGGCCTGGTTCGCGGACAGCGAAAAGACGGTGCCATCTGGTCTGTTGATGTCGAGAAGGGCGTCAAGTCCTTACGTGGCCTTCACGTAGACATCTTAGGCCCCCGTTGTCATTGGGCGCTCTCCCTCTTCTGACATCGTGATTGACGAACCTTACGTTTCTGCAACTCATGCTCGCTTTTACTATCCAGGGTCCTGCCCTGGTGCTTGAAGACCTTGGTTCCACAAACGGAACTATGGTTAATGGTCACCTTATCGAACAGCCTGTTACCCTTCGTGATACTGACGAAGTTCAGGTCGGCGATGTGATTATGCGTGTTGGACGTCGATAAGAGGCTCATGGTTTCTTCTGATACAACACATATTTCTGATACACCTACACAAGAGCCTGTGAGTGCTCCTGGCCGCTGTGAGCTGCCGCTTGACGGTCGATGCGATGCCGAAGCAGTTTCTGGATCTAACACCTTTATTTCCTGGGGCGCCCGCTCTGACGTGGGATTAGTTCGTGAACACAACGAGGATTCATTCCTTTTGCGCACACCTCTCTTTGCTGTCTGCGATGGTATGGGTGGACACGCTGCCGGCGAGGTGGCTAGCTCTATTGCTGTGAAGGTCATTGCTGAGCAGGCACCAAGTACCGCAGACGATATCCGTCTTGGTGCGGCAATTGAGGCCGCTAACCAGGAAGTTATTGATGCTCCTGCAAAGGGTATTGGCAAGCCTGGCATGGGCTCGACGGCATCTGCTGTCCTTATCGAGAGCAACCAGATGGCTGTTGCTCACGTAGGTGACTCCCGCGTTTACCTACTTCATCACGGAACTTTGGTCCGCATTACCCATGACCATAGCTACGTTGAAGAGCTTATCGATTCCGGTCAGATTACTGCCGATGAAGCTCGATCACATCCTTCTCGCTCCGTAGTGACCCGTGCTTTGGGCTCTGATCCCGATATGTATGCAGATCACTTCTCGCTTGAAGTCTCTGATGGTGACCGCATCATCTTGTGCTCCGATGGCCTTTCGGGCATGGTCCCCGACGATGAGATTGAATCTATTGCTGTCTCAAATGTCACGCCGCAACAAGCTGCTGACAACCTTGTTTCTGCAGCTCTTACCTACGGTGGTTCGGACAACATTACCGTTGTTGTCATCGATGTTTTGGACGATGGCATTGCTGACCAAACGAGGCGCCACCTCACACGCGGCTTTATTGCAACGTTTATATCGTTCCTTGCGCTGTTTGCAGCTACCGTTGCGGTGTTCTTCCTATTTGTCAGCAGCGAGTGGTATCTGGGTATCAACGGAACTACCGTAGGCGTCTATCGAGGTATACCGACTACTATTGCCGGCTTCAACATGTCGTCTCTTGTTGAAACTACGTCGATTGAAGTAAAGGATTTACCCGACGCAGTTCAAGACTCACTGGCCGAAGGAATTCGTGTCAAAAAAACGAGGACGAAGCTCATAGCACTGTTGAGAATTACCGCAAGCAAATTGATGACGCCAACACTAAAGCAGTCAAAAAGAAGGAAGATGTTCAATCTGGCGGAACACCAACAACGGAAACAACAACTTCAACAACAAGTTCGGGAGGTGAGTAGGAATGGAAAAAACAGGTGGACTGAGGCGCAATACTGAGCTCTTTTTTGCTGTTCGTAGGCGCAATTCCTGTATTTTTTTGCTGTACGCCATGTATATGGTTACTGCTCGCTCAACGCTCACCATTGAGACTATGGCCGTTCCTATTGGCCTCTTTGCAGCATTTACTATTGCTCACATTGCTATTAGATTCTTAGCTCCAGCAGCTGACCCCTGCCATTCTTCCTATTGTCTTTGTACTTTCGGGAATTGGCATTACTATGGTCACCAGGCTTGCGCCAAACCTTGCGGTCAACCAGACCATTTGGCTCTTCATCTCTGTTGTAGTCATGGTTTGTGGTGCTGGCCGTCATAAGAAATCTGGATGCACTCGCGCGCTACAAATACTCTATTGGTATTCTCGGTGTTGCACTGTTGCTTTTACCAATTGTTATTGGTCAAGATCGATACGGCGCAAAGCTCTGGATTTCTTTTGGTGCTTTTACCTTCCAGCCTGGCGAGATTGCAAAGATAGCTATCACGCTTTTTTTCTGGCGTTTTATCTGGCACTTAATCGAGAAGCCCTGTCGGTCTCCATGCGTTCTGTAGGACCTTTCCGCATTCCTCGTTTCAAGATGCTTTTGCCACTGTTTGTCATGTGGGGCATCAGTCTGATTGTTGTTATCTTCGAGCGTGATCTTGGTAGCGCTCTGCTCTTCTTTGTATTTTTTGTCATCATGCTCTATGTCGCAACAGGTCGCGCAAGTTATGTTTTTTTGTCAGTGTTGCCCTGCTTGCTATTGGTGGTGTGGTGCTTTACCACTTCTTCACTCACGTTCAAACCCGAGTCAACATTTGGCTTGATCCGTTTAAAGATCCATCTGGCGATGGTTACCAGATTGTCCAATCTCTTTACTCCATTGCTGACGGTGGCTTGACCGGCACCGGTATTGACAAGGGCATGCCCACACTCATTCCTGTTGTTGAGTCTGACTTCATTTTCTCGGCCATTGCTGAGGAGCTGGGTCTTTTTGGTGGAGCTGCAATTATTACGCTGTTCCTGCTGCTCACGGTACGTGGCCTTGCAACAGCTGCTCGTGCAAAGTCCGATGCTTCTGCCTTTGCCGCAGCAGGTCTGACCAGTGTTCTGGCGTTTCAGACCTTCCTTATTGTTGCGGGTGTCACTAAGCTTATGCCTCTTACCGGCGTTACTCTGCCCTTCATGAGTCAGGGTGGTAGTTCCCTTCTTTCCAGCTTTATCATTGTTGCACTTCTACTCAGAGCAGGTGACGAGGGTACGGGTCGTGAGACTGAGCTTGAGCCAAGCAAGAAGGCACTTGATTCTCAGAGGCTTGCTGTTTCTTCTGGCGGCGCCCATGCCTCTTCTGTTCTGCACGGCAATCACATCCGCGGTGGTTTTGGCTTGCAGTCTGAGGAATCTGGCGTTCTGGGCCGTGTTGCTCTCGGAAAACGCCTCACCAATTTGGTTACCGTATTTACCCTCTTCTTCACGGTTCTTCTCGGCAACTTGACCTTCCTGATGGTTATTGATGCGTCGAGAATTCAAGCGCTTCCTACTAACAACCACACCATCGCTAAGAGCGCCTACGTTCAACGCGGCGCCATTATGACCTCCGATGGCGTAACGTTGGCAGAAAGCGTCAAGCAGGATGACGGCACCTACGTGCGCAACTATCCGCACGATGGTATGGCCGCTCACACCGTTGGCTACATTTCTACTCAGTACGGCACCTCAGGTATTGAGTCTTCCATGAACGAAACGCTCACTGGTCACGCAGATCACTCCGACTGGAGAAGTGCTCTCTACTCGATGGCCGGCATTAATACCGCTGGCTCAAGCGTTGTTTTGACTATCAACTCTCAGATGCAGGCTGTGGCAGAGGCTGCGCTTCAAGGCCACACAGGCTCTATTGTTGTTATGGATCCAACTACAGGCGCGATCCTTGCAAAGGCTTCGACCCCTTCGTACACCCATGCTGAACTGGGAACCGTTATTGAATCTGGTACCGGAAGCCAGCTGGTTGACAGAGCAACTCAAGCGCTTTACTCTCCTGGTTCCTCGTTCAAGACCGTGACTCTTGCAGCTGGAATTGATACACATACCACCACGCTGGACACCACCTACTCAGCTCCAGGCACTAGGGAGCTTGGTGGCGGTACTATTCACAACTACGCCAATGAGGACATGGGTACCATTCCTCTACGTGAGGCATTTGCTCGCTCTTCCAATACGGCTTTGGCGCAGCTTGGTGTTGCTCTTGGCGCTGACAATCTAGTCAGCTATGCCCGCGCCTTTGGTTACGGCACTGCACTTGGACAGGACTTCTCCACCACACCATCGCTGATGCCAAATCCTGCTGAAATGACCACTTGGGAGCTTGGTTGGGCATCCTGCGGCCTTCCTGTTGGTGAACACGCAAGTCCTGCAGGTCCTCAGACAACTGTCATGCAAAAACGCTGTTGTTGCGGCAGCAATTGCAAACGGCGGAGTGGTCATGAATCCTTACATTGTTGATCGCGTTCTCTCGCCTGAGGGGGCTGTTGTTTCTACAACGTCGCCTAAGTCTCTTGGCCAGGCAGTTTCTGCAGATACTGCTGCCCAAGTCAGAGAGGCAATGCTTGGCGTTGTCGAGTCAGGCACCGGCATGGGGGCACGCGTTCAGGGCGTAAAGATTGCAGGTAAAACGGGTACTGCTGATGTTGAGAACGGCAACTTCAATTCGTTCTTTATCGGCTTTGCGCCGTACGATCACCCAACGCTTGTTGTTTCCGTGGTCATCGAGGGTAACGGCGAGAACGTCCTGGGTTACGGCGCTCAGATTGGCGGACGAGTCCTTGCTCAATGCCTGAACATCCAGGCTTTGGGGGCTGCTTCGTAGCACTCAGACCAACACGCGGTCTTCTCGCCAAGAGATACTGTGTGTCCTAAGATAGTAAGTGACGTGGCGAGAAAATCGCACGCTTGATAGGAGTTTAACTATGCCAGGTAGAATGCTCGGTGGGCGTTACCAGGTACAAGACAAGATTGGTACCGGTGGAATGGCAACCGTATACCGCGGACAGGACCAGGTCCTCGGCCGCACTGTTGCTATCAAGACCATGCTCCCACAGTACGCAAATGATCCATCCTTTGCTGCTCGCTTCAAGCAGGAGGCTCAAGCTGCTGCGGCTCTTTCTAGTCCCTACATTGTCTCGGTCTACGACTGGGGTAAAGACGGAGAATCTTACTACATTGTCATGGAGTATCTCCGCGGCACAGACCTCAAGAGCGGCATCCGCAAGCATGGAGCCCTCGATTCCCGCAAGGTCGCCCAGATTGGCTCTCAGATTGCTCAGGCGCTCTCTGTAGCACACCGTCACGACATCATTCACCGTGACATCAAGCCTCAAAACATCATGGTTCAGCCTGATGGAAACATCAAGGTCATGGACTTTGGTATTGCACGTGCAAAGAACAGCAGTTTAACCACCGATAACTCTGTTCTTGGCACCGCTCACTACGTTTCTCCAGAGCAAAGCACCGGCAAGCCCTTGGGACCAACCACCGATATCTATTCCCTGGGTATTGTCATGTACGAGGCTGCCACCGGCCGCGTTCCTTTTGCTGGCGACGACGCCATTAGTGTTGCCATGAAGCAGGTCAACGAGGCTCCTCAACCACCATCGCTAATCAACCCCTAACGTTGATCCTGCGCTTGAGGCAATCATTCTTCGCTGCATGGAGAAAAATCCAGCTGACCGTTATCAGAGTGCTGATGAGCTTGCTCGCGCACTTCGCGATTTTATCGCTGGTCGCGCCACTATTCCAAGCAACACCACCGTCAGCCCTCGCATCGTAACCCCACCTCAGCCAACTTCCAGACTTGATCGCCGTGGCATTGATGGTTCTAATACCTACATGACTCGTGGTGGCGATACCGGTCGCCTCAACCGCGTTCACTCTCGTGAAGAAGCTGACGAGCTTGACAGGCGCGAGAGTAAACGTCGCAAGCGCAATGTTATTCTCGGCGTTCTGGGCGCTTTAGTTGTCTTAGCTCTTGCTGGCTTTGCTATTGCACAGATGCTCGGCAACTCCGCCCAGCAGTATCTGGTCCCACAGTTTGTTGGACAGACGCGTGACCAGGCAACTCAGACACTCAATGCGCAAGACAGTCACTTCAAGCTGGGAACTGTTACAGAAAGCTATAGCGATTCCGCGCCTGAAGGCCAGGTCATTGACCAGACGCCAAGTGCTAACAGACAGGCTGCTGAAGGAACCGCTATCAACCTCGTTGTCTCTAAGGGAGCCAAACCCTGCAGCTGCCGTAAAGGTCCCTGACCTCACTAATAAGACGCCTTCGGAGGCAGAGTCTGCACTTGCAGCCGTTGGTCTCAAGGCTCGAAATGGTGATTCGGTTGAATCAGATGACGTAGCCGTTGGATACATTGCAACTCAGGAACCAGCTGCAGGTAGCGATGCTAAGGCTGGCGATACCATTACCTATCACCTGTCTTCTGGAAAGGGCAAGGCCGACGTTCCAGACGTTACCGAGATGACCGAAGAGCGCGCATCCGAGGTTTTGAAAGAGGCAGGTTTCAAGGTAAACACCCAGGAGCAACCATCTTCCAGCGTTCCTGAGGGTCGCGTCATTTCTCAATCTCCTGCAAACGGCAAGGCAGATAAGGGATCTACCGTTACCATCGTCGTTTCTTCCGGGGCTCAGAGCGGATCTGTTCCAAACGTCGTTGGTAAGGACTTTGAAAGTGCTCAAACCACGCTTGAAAATGCTGGCTTCCAGGTCAACACCATCTGGGTCTACGACAACAACGTGGCTACAGGAAACGTCGTTGGACAGACACCTACAAGCGCAGCTCCTGGTGCAACCATCACCATCCGTGTTTCGAGCGGTCCTCGCCCATCCGCGTAAACCAGCTTGAACGCAATTCCAGGCTCGCGCAATAAATACATTCAAGCCCTGCATCTTTATGTAGATGCAGGGCTTTTTCTGACACAACATTTATATCGCGGTGACGTATCCCGCGAGCGCTTTAGGGATTGCTATTATCACGAATGCCCCTGTCAACAAAACCCCTTCGAATGACTAAGGCTTACTCGCATCATTTTTTTCGGAATACGGCCAATCGGACTCATTTGATAATGGCTGAACACACCTATGTCGGATAATCTGACAAAAAGACGTATACATTACGCCGAAAATAGCTAAGGCATGCAGATTATCGTCATTAGGTGTGTAATATGCCCGTAATTGAGCAGAATATCCGACATAGGTGTGTTCCTTAGGTGCGGAATTTACCTATAGTTTAATCTTTTATACGACGCTATTCATTTTTTTAAGCATATTAAATATAGTTTATACACAGAAATGTATATCAAGCATTGGCGCTCTCTAATTGTCAGACAGTGATCCCTAATTGTCCAGTTATCTTGATTAAAAGCTAGTCGATTCTTCAGCGAGACAAAACAAAACCGCACTATTTTGCGCGCATAACCTAAAAGCCAACGCTAAACACTCTGCAGCAAAAGAAAAACCGGCAGCGCAAAGCCGCCGGTTCGAAATCAATGGTGCCCTCGGGCCGATTCGAACGGCCGGCACCCGCTTTAGGAGAGCGGTGCTCTATCCCCTGAGCTACGAGGGCATGTGGGATATTCTACTCACGTAGGTCAATCTGCGCAAACGTTACTTGCGACCGGCTTTACGCTCGGCTCTCTTTCTGTCGTACTCAGCCTGACGCTCAAGATAGAAATCATTGAGCTTCTTATCGGTCATACCTGCAACCTTAGCCTCAACCTTTTTTTGCGAATAGGACGCATCTTAAAGAAGCTGAAGATAACCGAACCAAAGATGCAAAAAAATATGCAAAGACCAGCATGATAGCGGAAATCATACCCACGCCGGTGTTCAGGTCCCTAGACTCAGGAACCATGTAGGAAAGCACCAACGTATGATGGTTGCAACAAAGCCAAGGCCCAGGAAGACCCACCAGATGCGCTCAGCGCGGTGATACTCTGGATCGGCGCGCAGCATTGCCTCAAAGCCACGGCTGCGAATATCCTCACGCTCGCGCTGACGAGCACGTGCAGCACGCTTCTCTTCTTTGCTCTTTGGAGTGCTGGAACTGGAGCCAGAACCACTCACGCGAACAGATGAAGCCGCTTCTCGAGCTGGCTTAGCAGTAGCAGCAGATTTGCGACCAAAAGCGGAGTACGTAGGACGCTCAGCCTCTTCAGAGTTCTCTTTCTTTGAAAGGCTTGCGGTAGCCTCGCGCGCTTCTTTGGTTGCGCCTGTAATGGTGTCACGCAGTGACATTGGTCTCCTTCAATGGTTCAAACTCAGTTCCCGTAATAATCTGGAATGCCGTACGATAGCGCTCGGACGTGCCCTCAATTACCTCTCCTGGCAGATGAGGTGGCTCTCCCTGCATATCCCAGTTAGCTTTCAGCCAATCGCGAACATACTGTTTATCATAACTTGGCTGAACGTGTCCCTCAGAATAACCCCTCAGCAGGCCAGAAGCGACTTGAATCGGGTGTAAGACACTCATCAATAAGTGTAAGTTTTTCCGTCGATAAAACCAAACTCAAATTTGGTATCCGCAATAATAATTCCACGAGTTGCGGCATATTCTGCAGCGGCCTTGTAAATTGCAAGCGAAGCATCCTTCAGCTGAGTTGCGACATCCTCACCAACAATCTCGCAGCAGCGCTCAAATGAGATGTTCTCGTCATGATCGCCAATCTCAGCCTTGGTGGAAGGCGTGAAGATTGGCTCAGGAAGCTTTGATGCCTCGGTCAGGCCCTCAGGAAGCTTGATGCCGCAAACAGTACCGTCCTGGTCATAGGGTCTTCTTGCCAGAGCCAGTGAGATAACCGCGGACGATGCACTCGATAGGCACTGTTTGAGCCTTCTTGACCAGCATAGCGCGGCCAGCAAGGTACTCTGTGTAGTCTGCAAACTGCTCAGGAGTCTGATCTGGCAGAACGGAAATCATGTGGTTAGGCAGAAGATCCTTGAAGCGATTAAACCAGAAAGCGCTGATACGCGTCAGAATTTCTCCCTTAAAAGGAATCTCGTCCGGAAGGATAAAGTCAAAAAGCACTAATGCGATCGCTCGCAACCATCAAAAAGTTTGTCGCCACAATCGTAGATATCGCGGACTTTACCGTGCGAATCGGGACGAAGCTCAGCTCCAGCCACAATGACCTCACTTCTGCGCAAAGCGCGTTGTTTTGCAGGACTTTTTGATTGTACGGCAAAATGCTTGGAAATCAGCCTACAACAAGGTATCTGTAACAGAGTTATTATTTTGATTTGAAAGCGGCAGATGCAAAGCAAACGTGGTGCCCTTGCCAAGCTCGGACTCTACCGAAATAGTTCCGTTGTGGCGGTCCATAATCTCTTTTGTGATTGCCAATCCAACGCCAAGACCGCCTGACGCACGTTCGCGACTTTCTTCTGCACGCCAGAATCGCGAGAAGGTCTGTGGAATATCCTCAGGAGCAATACCCATACCATCGTCTGCAACAGAAATAACTGCGTCGGTGTTATCAATTGTTACAGTCATCACAAACGTGGCCGCCGGCATCAGTGTAGCGGATAGCGTTACTCAGCAGATTGGTCAGAGCTTCTCGGATCATGTCCGAATCAATCTCAACGTAGCAATTGCCCTCTGGAGTCTTATCCACAAAGGTCAACGTGCGGTTATTCTCCTTGAAGAGTGTTTCTTGTACTGCAACAAGACTCGCCACCATAGCTACAGCATTAACGTTTTCTGGATTGAACTTAGTCTTGCCATTCTCCAGTCTTGAAAGGTGAAGCATGGCATCTACCAGGCGAGAAAGACGTCTACTCTCAGACACAATGTTTTCCAAGCGCTCTTCATCTGCAGGTAGAATGCCATCTTGAATGGCCTCAACTGTGGCCATGATAGCCATAAGTGGTGTTCTGAGCTCGTGGGCAACATCGCTGGTCAGGCGGCGTTCAAGCTTAATGTCTCTTTCGAGTGCAGACGCCATGTCATCAAAGGTTTCTCCCAGGCGTCCTAATTCATTCTCGCCGCGGATACCGGACCGTGCGGTAAGGTTGCCGCTTCTGATTTGAACAGCTGTCTCGGTAATAAGGCGAACCGGCTTGGTGAGCGAGCGTGACGCCAAGATGCCAATGAGGCCGGAAAGTGAAATAGCTATGGCTGCAGCCAAACTGATTGCCTGGTAAGAACCATTGCGGAAGGCAATATCACGTTGCGTCAAGAAGGGTTCCGTACCAAAGGTCCAAATTCTGATGCTGCCTACCGCATCGCCCTGCAGGTTTTGAACTACTGCATATACAACTGCGTCGCCCGTCTGAGGACCAGATAGGTCACTACCTGCACCGCTTCGACGTGCGTTTGGTGATGAATCGTCATAGAGAATTACACCAGATACATCAATTACCTGGATACCAATGTCGGGATTTGTTGCAGAGGCCTGGCGTGCAATAGAGAGAACGTCTGCGTCCCAACCGTCGGCTCTTGCGTACGCCTGAGACATGCTCAAGGCAGTGATATTGACGGTGCTCTGCAGATTTTTCCCTGGTATACGTTGTAAATCGATTTTTCCCACACAATGCCAAGAACGGTAATGAGAACCAGAACTGTCATGACGGCAGTCAGAGCAAAGAACGCTGCCATGCGCGTAGTAAAGCTCTGAGTTCCAATGGGTTCAGGCTTGATAGTTTTATAAGAACCCTCAGCTTCCGGAGGGTTCTTAAGAGAGTTCGACTGATGTTTTTTAAAGAGCGCCAAAGCCGCGGGGTCTAGGACTCATGGCTAGCATTACCAGCTTCAAAGCGATAACCAACGCCATGAACGGTAAACAACCAGCGAGGATTACGAGGGTCATCGCCCAGCTTTGCGCGCAAATTCTTGACGTGCGAATCAATAGTGCGCTCATAACCCTCAAAATCGTAACCCAGGACCTTCTCGACAAGCTCCATGCGCGTATACACGCGACCAGGATAGCGAGCAAGGGTGGTAAGCAGTTTAAACTCTGAAGCGGTGAGGTCAACTTCCTCATCGTTTATGAGAATCTTATGACCGGAGATATCAATGGTAAGTGTGCCGTAATCAAGCACGTCAACAGCAGTTTCTGGCTCCGAGTAAGTACGACGGAACAGTGCACGAACACGTGCTACCAGCTCACGTGGCGAGAAGGGCTTAACAAGGTAGTCATCAGCACCAAGCTCAAGACCAATAATCCTATCCTCTACCTCACCTTTTGCGGTGAGCATAATGATAGGCACGTTGGAGGTGTCTCGAATGGCGCGACAAACACGCTCGCCGGAAAGCTTTGGAAGCATAAGATCAAGAATAACCAAGTCAAATGCATGCTTCTCAAACTCTTCAACTGCACTCTGACCGTCGCCAACACCCTTGACAACATAGTTTTTCACGCTCAAGATATGCTGAGACGGCGTCACGGATGACTTTCTCATCTTCGACAATCAGAATTTTCTTCTCGTCGGAAGCCATTGTCTCCCCTTTTCGTTTGATCGTACATGCTTGCGCTTATGGCACATTACGATTATTCATTAATTAGTTGTATTCATTCTATCGCTATAACTACAAATAATCTACAAAGAAAAAACACGAACCGTGACAGAAGCAGGATATCCGCTGGTAGGATCCTTGACTGTTGAGAAGGTTACAAAGGAATCGCAGCTTCCTTCTCGCGCTGGAAACTCGCCATAATCAACACTTCTATCCATTGAGTACAGCCAGTTTGCTGTTTGGTTTTGCGTATCTACAAGCACGTAAGATGCGCGACTCTTAACAATATAGAGACTACCTATACCTGCGGATATTGCATAAGGCTCTCGCTCAACACAATAAGGACTTTCTCCGGAAGCGGGCAAGATGTACGTGCCCATCTTTCCCAACAGACCACCCGAGTCATAACTTGCTTCAACTGACACAATAAACTTATCGTCTACGCGACTTGCTGCAAATGGCTTGACCGATTGGGGCATAACCATCTGGTCAACCTTGGTTTTGAGATTATCTCCAAGCAGGTATGCCGTAACGCCATAGAAGGTGCCCTCGGACGCACGAACACGAGGAGTGAGGGTAACCACTCCCTTAGAGATAGAGGGTGCTGTACCAAATCTACCTGGAGATTCAACAGCATCCGTTCCCTCAGCATCGCCCACGCGCCAAACGTAGCAGTGAGAAGCCTCGCGGGTTTTCTCGCCCGATATAGATGGTTGTACAAGCCAGACTACCTTGTCGTCTGCGCAGGAAAACGGTGCGGGATCCCAATTTTTATCGGCCTTGTAGAGCACCGTTGCATCTCCTGTGAGCTTACCATCAGCAAAAGGTGCAGCAAGAAGCTCCCAGTCAAAAGTTGTAGTATCCACCTCGACCCATGCGTACACAGAATCAGAGCAGCGGACATCGTAGATGACTGCTGTTGTGTTATTCATCTGAGCCGCAGGAACCACATCAACTACCTGGCCGGACGTAAGCGAGAGAACTGAACCCTTTACCATTGGCGCGGCGGATGCACCAACCGTAGTAACGGGAATCCAGTTACCCTCTGCGGGATGTAAAACACTACCCAGAGGAAGTGTCCACGTCTGGCTTGGCTCTACGGAATACTCCGTGGAGCTATAGGAGTCCAGCACATTTGTGCCGGAAGACTCGTCCAGTACCAGTGGTTTTCCTGCATCTCCCGAGCCTTCTTGATGAGAACAGCCTGCCGCTATGCTAATTGCACCCGCAACTACGACACCAGCCGCTCCCGTCTTAAAGAAGTTTCGACGAGAAATGTTCCCAAAGAGAGACACGGTTTAGTCCAATTCAAGATGCTCAAGGCGGTCAAACAGAACGCTTGAGCGGGTGAGGAACGCACGGGGATCAAAGATTTTCTCAAGCTCATCATGGCTCAGCGTACAGGCTGGATCCGCCTCAAGAAGCTCCTGGTAGGATGGTCCTTCCTTGCACTGCTGAATATCTGCCCAGACCTTCATAGCGTTGGACTGAACAATCTTGTATGCCTCTTCGCGAGTAATACCAGTATTGACCAGGGCAAGAAGAACCTTTGACGAGAAAAGCATGCCGCGGGTCTTGTTGAGATTTGCCATCATTTGCTCTGGGTACAGGACCATGCCATCAAGCAGGAACTCAAGCTTTGCCAACATGTGATCAAGAGCAATAAAGCTGTCTGCCTGGGCAACGCGCTCGGCAGAAGAGTGACTGATGTCACGTTCGTGCCAGAGAGCAACGTTATCAAAAGCAACCTGTGCATTAGCCTTAACTACGCGGGACAAACCACAGATCTTCTCGGCAGTAATAGGGTTGCGCTTGTGAGGCATAGCGGAAGAGCCCTTCTGGCCCCTTGCGGAATGGCTCCTCGGCCTCGAGGGTATCGGTCTTCTGCAACGCACGCATCTCAGTCGCAATGCGCTCGCAGGTAGCGGCAACAGTTGCCAGAACACCAGCAAGATACGCATGGTGGTCGCGAGAAATAACCTGAGTTGAAAGAGGATCATGGACAAGGCCGAGTTTCTCGCAAACATACTCTTCAACAAAAGGATCAATGGAGGAGTAGGTTCCAACAGCACCAGAAATTGCACCATACGCGACGTTTTTTTGCGGGCATCCTTCAAGCGATCAAGATCGCGCTTAAACTCCCAAGCCCAACTTCCAAACTTCATGCCAAAAGTCATTGGCTCTGCGTGAATGCCATGAGTACGACCAACGCACAGAGTATCGCGCTCCTCAAAAAGCACGGCGCTTACAGATAGCAGCGCAGCGACGAACTGCAGCAATAAGCAGGTCGCACGCCTGCGTAAGCTGATAGCAAAGAGCGGTGTCGCCCAGGTCCGTTGAGGTCATGCCGTAGTGAACCCAGCGACTTGGCTTGAGCTCACCCTCTGGAACCTTGGCATCAATGTAGGAGCCCATATTGGTTAGAAAGGCAATGACGTCGTGGTTGGTGACAGCCTCAATCTCGTCTACCTCAACGCGGTTAAACGCAGCATATTCGCGGATCCAAGCTGCTTCTTCGCGAGAGATACCAATAACACCCAGCTCAGCCTGTGCTTCGCACGCAAGGACTTCAATCTCCTGCCAAACAGCGTACTTGTTCTCCAAAGAAAAGATGTGGCCCATTTCTTTGCCGGTGTAGCGATCTACCACGATGAGACTCCTCTGCTCTTAAAGGAAAAGGTCAGGTACCACTATGGTACCCGACCTTTGAATTACCTGGTGGGCCGTTAGGGGTTCGAACCCTAGACCTTGGGATTAAAAGTCCCCTGCTCTACCAACTGAGCTAACGGCCCATTATCGGGCGTGGCAATTTTACCACGCAACTAGGATAGTGTAGCAGTTTACTCCCATGCCCATTGCCCATTTACGAAAAATTGGTGTTTCTTTTTCCATCAGCCGAGATTCCCCAAATGTTTAGATCGTCTGCGCCAATCATAAAAATCCACGTGTGTTGTGCTCTGGTTAACACCATGAGCCAAAAGCTCATCTGGACTCATCTCAAGACCGCCCTCTAAGCACTCTGGGAAGCCCATGCCAAGTGCTAGGTGGCAACTGGCATTCTCGTCATACAAAGTGTCATAGAACAGGATGCCACTCTGGCGAATAGGCGTATTCTTGGAGATGAGGGCACATTCTCCCAGGTACTTGCCACCCTTCTGAGAAACAATTGAGGTCAGTACGTCTTTACCTTGTTCAGCACCGTAGTCAATTACCTCGCCGTCTTTAAAGGTAAACCAGAAGTTCTTAACAATCTGGCCGGCGTGAATCAGGGGCAACGCAGAGTGAACGGTACCGTTTACCTTACGATAATTTGGCGTTGTGAAGACTTCCTCGGTAGGTATATTAGGGAAAAACATCGTGCCATCTTGCGTCTTTCCAGCACCGCCCTCCCAAAGATGCCCTGGGTTCATACCAATAGTCAGATTAGTTCCATTTGAAGATTCATAGCGAAGCTCTTCAAACTGGTGAGAATTCATGAAGCGCTTGGTCTTCTCAAATGTTGCGTTATGGGTTTCCCAAGCACTCTGGGGGTCTTCTCCGCTTGCATGAGCAACGTCCAAAATTGCAATCCAAAGCCTGTAGATTGCCTCAGCCTCAGAAAGCTCTGGGAAAATCACCTTTGCCCATTTAGCTGCAGGTACACCGGCAATACACCAAACGTTCTTGCCAAAGTCCATGCCGTTTCTAAAGACATCGCACTCCAAGTTTCTTGCACGAGAAACAGCTGCTGGCTTCTCTGGGTCAATACCCTTTAGACCATTTGGATCATCAGACGAGAGAAACAAAAATGCCGCTCCTTGCTCAGCAAGGGAGTTAAGCTGCTCAATCTTCCAACTTGGAGTTTTAGAAAGACGCTCTAGATCTACGTTTTCGTACATGATCCTTGAGGACTCTTGATCACCCCAAATAACCGTGACAAATTCTGCGCCCGCCGCATAAGCTGCTCGCTGAACTCTGCGGGCAAAGTCGGCAATATCAATTGAAGCATTAATGACCAGCTGACTTCCTTCGGAAACTGCGCAGCCTTTCTTCACAAGAAGCTCAGCATACTTATCAATTTGATCAGATAATGCATCAAGGGCAATTTCTACCTCTTGGTCTGTCATAGGAATCTGTGCCATGTTATCCCCTTTAGCTCTTCAAATTCGCTCAAATAAAAGTCACGCATCGTACAAAAATATTCCCGTACAAGTTCTACCCGAACGGCAGTCCCTACAACGCCAAATTCCAAACTTGTCCATAAAAAGAGCCCCGAAGGGCTCAGTATGTCCATGGAGCGGGCAACGGATTCGAACCCGCGGATGATGGCTTGGGAAGCCATTGCCTTACCACTTGGCTATACCCGCAATTGTGTAGATTTTTATCATAGTATTTTTTTGGCTTTTTAATCGTCTATCCAGCAGATAGATAAAAAAATTTGATATGCCATTTTTCTGCTCAGCTGGTGCTATACGTAAAACATCCAACTACATAAATTTTTCCCTGACAGAAACCGGTCAACTACTGGATAAGTTGGGCACAAAGCCACCTTTTAGCATGCTCTCCAACGAAAGGAGCATCATGCAAAAGTACTTCTGGCGAGAAACCCCGGCACACCATTATCCCACCTCTTATAGACGCCTGCTCTCCACCCGACAACTCCACCTTCCTCGGGCCAAGTTACTGGGCGGCGATTTCATTCTGCCCAGCAGCTATCCTTCTGTTGGGCACGCAGGCCTGCGTTCACGCCTAGCCGATAGGTTTTCTCGCAAGCCAGAAGCTCCGCCATAAGAAAAAGGACCGGAAAGTCCGGTCCTCTCCTAAATAAGATTGCTGCTATGCAGTTAGTTAACGCTGTGGTGAAGTGCCGGATTCTTAGTTAGGCACTCATTGCAAATACCCGTGAAACACAGGGCATATGAATCAATCTCACCACAAGAATCCTTGGTGAGGCTGGTTAGGTCTCTAAGAATTGGTCCCTCTACATCAAAGACACGACCGCACTCGTGGCACTGGAAGTGAGCATGCTCGGTTGTGGTTGGATCAAAACGAGAGATGTTATCCCCTGTATTAACAACCTGAAGCTCACCTGCATCAACAAGTTGCATAAGGTTGCGATATACGGTTCCAAGAGAGATGTTAGGGAGCTCTTCTCTTACTGCTGCATACACACTATCTGCTGTTGGATGGTCATGGCGACCTTCCATGTAAGTACGAATTGCCTCACGTTGCTTGCTGTAACGCACGATAACCCTCATTAATTAGTAAGTGTTACTGATTACTGAATACGTTAACACTAATTGTCTATACGTTGCAACAAAAGCTCCTTTTTATACATTGAAAAAATATCGCTACGCGCGATTAACCTCTGATTCTTCAGTTTGGAGGCACGTATGTTTATCACAAAATCCCCAAAACCCCGTAAAAGATTACACGGCTCACAGCATCCAATTTCTTTTTGGGCTTAACTTTTGGTTTATTCCGCTATTGATTGGAGCTCTTCTCCTAAGTCACTTTTTACTGAAACCCTCACAAAGGGTTGCTTTTGCACAAGAGCCCTCTCTTACCGTTGCTCAACGAGAAGATTTTCCTGGTGGGCAGCAAATTCCCATGTGGACCGCTAGCGATGGTACCTATCTTTACTGTGGAGATGAATTTAACCACTATGGTGCATGGCCAGGAGCAACGGGAAGTGTGGTTGACCCGCAATCTTATACAAAGCTCACCTCAGCCAACGGCGCTCGCGGTGGAACGTATACAAATGAACAGCTTCGAGCTATTGATTACATCATCTATCACGGAGCTACTGCGCCCCAAGAAAAGGACGTGTATGGATATACGGGATGGAAGGCGCGAGCCATCACGCAGTTTGCACTATGGGCCGTTATGCGTGGTGAAGCCCATGCACTAGCAGTAAGTGTTCCTCAGGCAGAACTTCATCTGCCTATTGAGCAGTTCTATTCCGATGCTATGAACTATGCTCAAAACAATGGTGGCGGTCCAGAGAGCGGAGTTGCAAAGCTCTTTGTACCCACAGGAGACAAGCAAGTTCTGTTTTTCTTTGGGCAGCAAGCTGGCTCACTCAAAATTACCAAAAAGCTCCTTATTGCCTGATGTCACCTCCAATAACGAGCACTACTCCCTAGAAGGCGCTGTCTACGGAGTATATTCCGACGAGAGTTGTACCAATCTTCTTGGCAGTCTCACTCTTGATAAATATGGCTCTGCAACACTCAATGAACTTCCAGTTGGAGCGGTGTATGTAAAGGAAACCTCTGCTCCAAAAGGTTTTCTTCTTGACCTGTTGGTTCATGCTGTAGAAATAACAAACCAGAAAGAGAGCACTCTCACAGTTACCGATACTCCTATCGGAGAGTTTAATCTACGCATTTCAAAAACAAGACTTTGACCACAGCACTAGCCTCGACGAAGACGCTCGTTCTGAGCAGCAAAATGCTTCTCCCCAAGGAAACGCAACGCTGCAGGGTGCACTTTTTAAAGTGACCTATAGCGGCTCTGCTGAAACAACAATAAGAAAATGGGTTTTCTCGACTGATTCTCATGGTTTTGTTTCTTTTGATGCAGACCATAAGGTTTCTGGAGATGACCTCTTTACTCTTGGCGAGAAACCCTGGTTACCTTTTGGGGTATTACCAAATCGAAGAAATTCAAGCTCCTGAGGGCTATAAACTCCCAGAACTTTTCTCTTCAAACTTGGAAGCTATCAAACCAAAACGGCAATCTTATCTGGACAAATCTTTCTAGCGGAAAAGAGAATTCCTCGTCTGAGCACTCCTTTACCTTCAAAGACGAGGTGATAAGAGGAAATCTTAAAGTTAAGAAAATCGGGCATACTTCTCTAAGTTCACCTGATGGTTATTCTGAAGTAGGTGAAATGCCAAGTCTGAAGGGCGCCAAAATTGAGCTAACTAATAGCTCTGCTCAACCCATCTTCTATCAGGGAAAATGGATTGCTCCTCACGAAGTTGTCACCACAGTAGATACAAACGAGCTTGGAGAGGCTGCCATTGAAGGTCTTCCCTTTGGCTCCTATTCGCTCAAAGAGGTGGTGGCACCAGCAGGATACTCTCTTAACAAAGAATGGAACCCCACGGTTACCCTTACTTCTGAAGAGACCGTAGGAGCGCCCTGAGCTCATTAATGAAAGAATTTCTTTACAAACAATGCTTGTAGATGCTGCGGGATCAAAAAAATCCTGAATATGCCGAGACGCTCAATCTTGTTGATCACATCAAATATGAAGGGCTTACTCCAGGGAAGAGTACGAAATTACTGGAGAACTCTATGAAACAAAAGCAGCTCCAAGAAGGTACGGCAGAGCCTGTTGCTCGCGGAACTGTCCACTTCAAAAGCTCCTACCTCATCAGGAGAAGCTGCAGTTCCTTTTTTTCTGTAAAGACCGCCTCACTGGAGAGCAAAGAAGTTACTGCCTATGAAACAATCTCAAAAAAAGTGGTGAAGAGATTGCATCGCACACCGACAGTCACTCTAAAGCTCAGACTATTCGCGTAGCTCCTAAGCCCCATCTTCCGGGCACCGCAGACAATGCGTATGCAATTCCTCTTTTGCTTGCTCTGGCAGGATCAGTACTTATTGGATGCACTCATGTATTTACAGCAAAAATAAGACGTCCTCTTTAGTTGTGTGATCTTGTCTTGCTGCTCAACAAAGAAAGGGCAGAACTCTCTGCCCTTTCATAAAAAAATTTGTACTAGTTTCTTGTTCGTTTATGAGCGTCTAATAAGCTCAGTAACAAGGGCTGCAGCGTCAGCACACTGACCAGCATTAACGTTCTCGCGAACATCAGCAGCGGTACGGCTAAGCGCAGGAAGTCCATCCTCATTCAAGCCCATCAAGGTAACGGAGCGAACAGAATTCTGCATTGCAGGAGTGCCGTCTGTAGTTCCCCAGTCAAACGAATTCTGCTCAACATCAATGTGAAGATCGGTTGCAATGGTAGAAAGAAGACGAGTCATCCTGCGGTCAGCACGGCGGACATTTCCAATTCCCTCATTCTTAAGAATGGAGAGGTTGCCTGCACCAACACAATCAAGGTTGATAAGGAACGCACCGCGGATATCTGTTCTGTGCTTAGCAAGAAACTCCCTCATGCCAGCATGATCAAAGTCAGATGCACCAAGTGCTACAAACCAGATGTCGTGAGAAATAAGCTCGTCATCAGAAAGAGAAAGAACGGCATTGCGTAGGTCATCCTCAGAAATAGAAGACTCTTCCTCAGACTCTTCATCCTCACGAAGCTCTGCTGAAGGTGCCGCTCCGCCCTTCCAGTCATCAGAAGGACCATCATTGCGACCAAAAAAAGTCTAAATGAACGACGCTTTTGCCTCAGGGTCTTTTTCATCCTGTTCGGTTGAAATGCCCTCGTCAGCAGAAATGGTCTCAAATGGACTTTCGGTTTCCTCCACTTCTGGAGCAGCAGCTGGAACATAATGAGGAACAGGCTCAGCAGATGGAGCCAGTGGATCAACAGCCTCGCCAGATGGGTCAGGAAGATCAAACAGAGAAGCACGACGAGCAAAGTCATTTTTTTAGCGTGCAGAGTGTGCTCTTCTTTTGGTTGGACAAGCGTTGCATTTGCGTCTGCGGATTCGTGAACCTGCTGCATAGTTGCATTAACTTCGTCGTCAACAGAGTTGTACACAACAGTCTCATCAGAGGTAGCCTCGTCAGCCCGTTCATCTTCTGTAGTTGCATTGACAGCCTCAGCAACATCCTCAAGAGATGCTGTCTGGCTTGCTCCTGTTGTGTCGTAAGCAACGTAGCTTATTTCGCAATCCTCAGGAAGAATACCCAAAGAGTTAAGAACTTCCTCACCATGACGTACGCCAACCACCTCATCTGGCTCTGGCATAAGAGCCGCAGCATCTCCTGCAAAATGATGAACAACCTCAGGACGATGTCCAGTAGGACGAACGTTTTCAAGAATACCAAGAAGAGCGGCAACAGAAGACTTGTTGTTATTTGCACCAATGGTGCAAGGCGCAAAACGCTCTGCAATGTTTGCAACAGAAAGGGAAACAAGTGGAAGAGCAGCAAGAATGCCAACGATCCAGAAAAGAACGCGGACTGAATCAGGAAGGAAGCGAAGAATCTGAACAAATGTAGCTACGAAAATAGCAACAACACACCAACGTGCGTACTTCTGTACAAGAGGGAGATACTTAGCAACAGGAGACTCAACAAGGAAGTTGGTATGTGGTGAGTCGTAGTGAGCAACGATAACAATTGGTCGATTGCCCTTTGCAACAAGCTCGCCAGTTGCCTCATGTTTAGCGACAACGTTCTGACTTCTGATGGAAGACCCCATAGAGCCCAGAATGTCATTGCCAAAAATACTTCATGCAAGTAAGAGCGCCAAAGCCAGCAACAAGAAGAACACCAAGAGTGATGAGGAGAGCACTGCCGGTTCCCGCAAAGATAACACCAATAAAAAAAGGGAAATCAAATAAATGGAATAGCCAAGGCTCTTAATTGATTTAGCATCAAACTCCTCGATGGTTGCTTCGAGACCGTGAAGTTTCATCTCTTCAGCAATAGTTTGAGCAGCTTGAAGCTCTTCTTGGCTACCAGCAGGAGCAATATCAATCTGCTCGTCTAGATAGTCAACATAGTCATGTGTGATGGCCATACTGCGTCCTTCGTTGGCATGTCTTCTGACAGGTTTCATATATACGTCATTAGTATACGTCTTATATCGAAATATAGCGGTTAAAGTGTATTTTTTACGTCCAAATTTAGAAATTCTGCACTAAATATCAAAAAAACTTTCGTATATGTTTAGAGAGATTTGAGTTCAACTAGCAAAAAGCGGGAGGTGGATATGGCTCCAAACGATCAAACTCTAGGTAATAATGAGCTCGGTGCCTGGAGGATTTACTCGCTCTTTATGCTGTTGCTTCAAAAAGGACCTCTACCCTCGGCAGAGATATATACGTCGATTTACTCAGATTTATCTACTGATTCTGCTTTAAGAACTTTTTCAAGAGATCGCGCTGTTTTGAAACAGCTTGGATTTGCAATTACAGAGGTAAAAATAGGGAAAGAAAAGTCATTCTATCTTTCGAGCTCAAATTTCTTTGATTCCTCGTGCGACTTGAGTCCTGAAGATGCCAATCAGCTGCTTGTAATCTGCAATGCAATTCTCACTGACACAACGTTTGTGTACCAAGAGGAATTGAGAAACGCACTCTCTAAAATTGTGGGTAACTTTTATTCCTCGGACTCAGGCAAACCAGACAGCCAAAAACTCAGCGTATCTTCCCAAAGTAAGGTCTTTCCTGTTCTATACGAATCCCTCAGCTCTAAACAACTGGTAAACGTCACGTACACAAACTCACAGGACCTAGTTAAGCAAAAATATCTGGGCGTACTGGACTTCTTTGTTGCACAGGGTCTTCTATACTTTGTGGCTCAAGATTTTTCGTCCGGTACTGAGACCGCTTCCATCAAAACTTTTCGCGTTGACCGTGTTTTTAGAAGCTGCGATTCTTAAAAATGAGCCCTTCTCCGTACCAGAAGAGTTTGATTCAAAAAGACTATGACCTTCTTGATTTCCAACTCGGATTGCAAGCAGGCACGCTTACTGCGTTTATTCCCAAAAACACACTCGCTGCTTTTGAGCATTTCTCGCAAGGTCAGGGGGATGTTGAACTTCTCTCTAATGGTGCTTTGTGGACCGTTGCTTACGCTCATGAAGACGCTGCTTTATCTTGGATTCTTGCTCATGGATTAATTCCAAGGTCTCCAGAGTCTCTTCTCACAAAGTGGAAAGAGTCTTTAAGTGAGGTTGCCCATGGCTGTTAAAAACACCTCTTTTGGAAGAAAAAACATATCGTCAGCTGTCTATAAGCTCATACTACTTGCTTCTGCATTGAGGGAGTCTTTTGACGCCGTTGAGCTAAGCGCGGTTCAGTCGCGGTTTGGTATCTCCTCAGAAGAGGCTGCTATTCTGATGGAGCTTTTGCAGCTCACAGACGAGAATGGCTATCTTCCCCTCCCGCTTACGGGAGACCAAGACACTCTAACACTTGTTGGAGAGTCTCCCTTTTCTGCTCGCAGGCTTGTCTTAACGGGTGAAGAAACCCTAGCGCTCAAAGAAGCTTTTACCGCTCTTGCTTTGCCCCGAGAAAGTGCATTTTGGAGCCTCTTGAAGTCTCCATATACGGAGAGCTCTTCACTGGACAGTTCTTCAGTTTCGCCTGTCTCAAAAAGTCACTCTAAAGAAGTAGATGCGTTCCTCACCTGCTCAAATGCAATTGCAGAATCACAAGTTATTTCATTCGACTATCGCTCTGAGATGGCTGTCGCAGAAGCTCGCAGTGATAGAGCCGTTGCAATTAGTCAGAGAGAGGTTCTTCCCTATAAGCTGTCATACGGAGAAAATGGGTGGCTTATCGAGGGGGTTGATTTAAACCTAGAGCAGCAAAGGTTCTTTAGGGTCAATCGAATGAGCCACATTGAAACGCAGTCCTCTTCGTTAGAACAACGAAAGCTTGCAGAACGCGTAAAAGATTCTGCTGTGCAAGAAAAGTCTCAGCTAGTAGAGCTTATCTTCCTCGATAAAAACGCTCTTACACACTATTCGTGGCCGGGACTCAAAACGGTTGGAAGTCAACGCAATGCTGCAGAGATCAAAGCAACTATCCCCTACTACGGTGGAACATGGCTGCTACAGCGATTGCTTGCTCTTAAGGGAAAAGTAACAACCAGAGATACGGCCGTGATGCACGCAATGCGCGCTTACGCTGCATCTTTACTTGCTGAGGAAGATCAGCTCTAAGGCAACCAGGTGATTCCAGCCCTGCTACGCGTCGTGTTCTTCTCGCCACTTGGCAATTTGTTCGGAGATGTCCTTTGTACTAACGCGTTGATAGTCCTTGTTAGGCAGCGATTTCAAGAACGAGCTGCCATACCGCTTGGATACTAGCCTAGAATCGGCAAGCACTAAAACACCTTTGTCCTCAGCGCTTCTAATAAGGCGACCAGCTGCTTGTTTTGTTGCAATTACTGCCTCTGGCAGAGAGTAGCGCCACCAAGCACGATCTTCTCGTGCCTCACGCTCTTTGACCAGTGGCTCATTAGGGCTTGCAAACGGAAGCTTAGGGATTACCACGCACCTAAGCGTGTCTCCCGCAGCATCAAAGCCTTCCCAGAACGATTTAAGAGCAAACAGCGAGAGGTTCTTTTTCGGCTAGGAACTTTTCACGCACACGACGTGCGGAGGAAGATCGCTCCTGGGAAGCAAGATTAAGGCCCTGCTCACTCAAGCGTGGCTCCAGTGCCTCGTAAAGACGTTCCATGTCGCGTCTGTTGGTAAAGAGCGTCAACACCGATCCGCCCATCTGAACGTGGACGTCGTACAACAGCTTTTCCAAAGCGTCTAAGTAACCCGGATCAGTCGGCGCAGGCATGTCTTCAGCCACAAAAAAACGCCCATATGATTCTCGTAGTCAAAGCTGGAGTCTAAGTGCAGGCTCTTGTGTTCGAACGCACCTCTATCCAGACCAACAGCATGCTCAAAATGCGAGAAATCATCTCCAACGGCAATAGTTGCCGAGGTAAACACAACAGAATGCGTCTCAGGAAGCCATTTTTTTGCGCTAGCTCTGCTCCAATATCGAGCTTCTCGGCCATAAGGGCTTCAGAGCCAATATCGCGTTTCAGTCGGGTCAGCTTTGCTGAATAGACGTAACTCTTGTCCGTTCCCTCGCAGATGAGCTTCAGTGACTCCAGAAGGGTGCTCAAAAACATCCCTGCCTCGCTCAGATTACTCGCGAGATTTGGAGCTGATGCAATGAGGGCTTCGGTGGTCTTCCCTATTCGAAGCGCCGCCTCTTCAAGAGCAGAGAGCGCAACGAAAGCGGTCTCCAGGACCTCTTTCCATTCCTCTGTTTCTCTTACTTCATCGTTAATCCAAAGTTGAAGGGAATTGTAACCACCATCGCTTTTTTTGCGAGCGGAGCCAACTCATGCACGGTAGCCATAAGATTACCCATAGCTGCCATAGCTCGCTGGACTGCAGCAGCAGAACGAGTGAGAAGCCCCGTGAGCAACGTAGAGTCTTCAAGACTGGCGGCACCAACCATAGCGGCGTGAATAGCGCCAGACTTGATGCCCCCAAGCAGCTCAAAAGCCGTTTCGCATCTCTTTGGCAGAAATTTCTACTGCCCACTGATGGCGAGCCTCGGCTTCAAAGCCATGAGCCTCATCAATTACCCAATGCCTGATAGGAGGTAGAATTTTACCGTCAGCAGCAACATTTCTCAGCAACAGTGAGTGATTAGTTACCACAACATCAGAAGATCCCGCGCGTTTGCGCGCACCATGAACAAAGCACTCGTGAGGATAGTAGGGGCATTTGGAACGTAGGCACTCTGCTGCTTTGATAGTTACCATCTCTCGAGGGACCGAGCGCCAGCGAATGCCTAAGGCATCCAAGTCACCGTCAGCCGACTGGCAAGCATATGCATAAATCACTGCAATTGCGGTCAACATATCGGATGCAACGCTATTGCTCGAGCGCCCTTCCTGGTCAATCAGTGTCAGCGGCAACTCCTCAAGAGCTGCCCTATCAACGCGATGCAGACATGGATAGTGCTCATATCCTTTTAAGCTGCAGAAACTCAATCCATTTGGCAGTGCTCGTGCAAGCGCTGGAAGGTCATGAGCAACTAGCTGGTCAGTCAAAGCGTTTGTCTTTGTAGCAATACCTACCGTAACGTCGTTTTTCTGCGCAAACAATACTTCAGGCAACAGATATGCAATTGACTTTCCAATACCAGTTCCGGCTTCAAGTTCTCTATGCGATGAAGTCACCAGCGCATTTCTAACTTCGACAGACATGCTGACTTGCTCGCTACGCGTCTCAAACTTGTCATACATCTGCGAAACAACGCCTGGCTTAGCAAATGCCCGATGAATCTCGTCTTTAGAAATTGGCAACATAGCAGGCGTTTCGGGGTCATCCGCATCCCTTCTCGCCTTTGCTTTTTATCCCTGCGACAAGCTGGCTGCGAATGTCTTTGAGCGAGAAAAACGTGCCCGAAATCTCTGCATCTGCAAGCTCGGCGCCTGTTGCGTCTTTCTTTGCGACACCCCGCTGAACTGCTTCTTCTTCCTTCATTTGCGACAAATACGAGAAGATTGGCCTAAATGTCCACTCGACGCCGTCATGCATTGATGCCAGTTTGGCGAGAAGACCGCGGGGCAGGTTCATGAGTCCTAAAAAGCAAGATGCGCCACATCCCGCAAAGAGCGTCTACGTCGTCACTTGCGCGGTGTGTGACCTTCATGGTGCCAAACGCTTCTGCCATGCTCGAAAGCTTGTGCGAAGAAAGCCGTGGCAGCGCAATACGCGAAAGTGCCAGCGTATCGATCCAGGTATCAGAAACTGAAGTTCCACCAGGTACGCGCTCAATAAACGTGCGGTCAAACGTGGCGTTGTGCGCCAATACCGGGAGACCGCCAACAAATTCTGCAAGAGCAGCAACGGCTTCTTTTTGCGCTTGGTGCGCCCTTAACGTCTTCATCGGTGATTGAAGTGAGAGCCGTAATCTCTTCTGGAATTGGACACCCTGGATCAACAAAGGTTTGAAAGCGCTCCACAATCTCTCTGCCACTCAATTTAGCAGCAGAAATCTCAATAAGAGAGCATTTCTTAAAGGACAGACCTGTTGTCTCGGTATCCAAAAACAACAATGTCATCCTCTAAGACATCAAATGACTCATGCTCCGCCCTCTCTGCAAGTTCTAAATATTTTTTTCGAACTGCAGAGGGGGTGCCTGGAAGAATGAGTTCTTCTAATTTTTGTGTAGCGCTTTTAGTGCTGGTCATAACCTACAAATCTACTGACGATTCTCAAGAGCAAGCTCAATAAAAACGCGTACAAAGCTCAGGGAAATCAATGCCGCCAGTACGAGCGGAGTCAGGCAGCAAAGAACGAGCCGTCATACCAGGAATAGTATTTGTCTCAAGAACCACTGGCTCGCCATCCTCGGTAACAATAAAGTCACTACGAGAAACGCCGCGGCAACCCAGGGCATTATGGGCTTTAATGGCCAGCTCCTGAGCGCGTGCGTATACACCTGGCTCAAGACGGGCGGGAATTACGTGGTGCAGGGATGCAGGCTCGTACTTTGTCTTGATGTTATAGAACTCATCTCCGGTAACAATCTCAACAATTGGGAGAGCAGTTGGATTCTCGTTACCAATAACAGGCACGGTAATCTCCATGCCTACGACGCACTCCTCAATAAGAATGCGCTCACCTTGTTCTCCTGCAAGTTCAAGTGCGGCTGGAAGCCCTTCTCGCGAAGTAACGCGCGTAACACCATAGCTGGAGCCGTTTCCAGAAGGCTTTACAAACATGGGGAAACCAAACTTTTCAATAAGCTGGTCTACTTGCTCATCAGTAAAGACGGTGCCTGCAGGAACATCAATTCCCTTGGGTGTTGGAACGCCAGCCTCACGATACATGAGCTTCGCGAGCTCTTTTTCAGTACCCATAGCTGACGCAAGAACGCCGGAAAACGTGTAAGGAATGTGCAGAATCTCGAGAAGACCTTGGATACAGCCATCCTCACCGTAACGTCCGTGCATGGCAACGTAAACGACGTCATAGCCTCCCTGAGCAAGGGTCACCACAAAGTCTTTTTCTGCAACATCAAGCAGGTCAACACTAGTAAAGCCTGCTTCTTTGAGTGCTGCTGCGCACTGTCTACCAGACTCCATTGCAATCTCATGCTCGTCTGACCAGCCGCCTGAAACAACTGCTACATGAAGCTTTTTGAGCTCTTCGCGTGTCATTTCCGCTCCTTCAGATATGTCTCCCATAGGGTAAACTTCTAGTAAACGTATTTCTTCTAAGATACCGCAGATAGCTTAGAAGAGGTGGAGAAGGACAAAAATGCAACCAAATAATACTCTTGACGGCGCAAACAATACGGCTGACGGTTTAGATGCTTCTACGACCAACCCTCGTCCACAAAAAAGTGATGCTAAAGCTGACCTTAGAAGCCTTTCATCAGAGCAAATTCTTGATCTGGTAACTTCACTTGGCCAGCCAAAATTTCGCGCAAAGCAAATTGAAGAGTGGATCTGGTCTAAAGGCGCAACTTCCTTTGATCAAATGAGCAACCTCCCAAAAACTTTGCGAGAAGAACTGTCTAGCCAGGTAACTCTTGCTGGCGCTGAGCAAATTGTTCGTCAGGTTTCTGAAGACGGAAGCAGAAAATACTTGCTCCGCTACCCTGACGGCACTTCTGTTGAATGTGTTGGCATGCCAAGCGGTAACAAGCTTTCCGTTTGCGCTTCTACACAGGCGGGCTGCGCCATGGGTTGCGCTTTCTGTGCAACGGGGGCCGCTGGTCTTACGCGTTCTCTTTCTGCAAGTGAGATTTACGAGCAAGTTATGCATGTTCGCGACGACTTTGACGCTCGCGTTACCAGTGTTGTTCTTATGGGGCAAGGCGAGCCTTTTTATGAACTACGACGCAACACTCGCAGCCATGCGACGTCTTAACTCCCCAGATGGAGCAGGTATTGGTGCTCGTCATATTACTGTTTCTACCTGTGGTGTTATTCCAATGATTAAACGTTTTGCCTCAGAGCCCGAGCAGTTCACCCTTGCTGTATCTTTTACACTCAGCTGTCCAAAAGACACGTGACGCTCTTATGCCAGGGGTGCGCAAGTATTCCTTAATTCACCTTTATGACATTATGGGCGAATATGTCGATAAAACCGGTCGACGTCCAACGTACGAATATGCGCTAATCAAGGGCGTCAATGATTCTGACAATGAGCTCGGTGCTTTGAGGGATTTCTGTCGAGGAACACTTTGCCATGTCAACATCATTCAGCTTAACGAGATTGAAGGGTCTAAATTCCATCCAACCTCCCCTGCTCGTGCACAGGAGTTTGTAAACAGCCTTAATTCTGTTGGTGTTGAAGCTACTATTCGTCTTTCTCGTGGATCTGACATTGATGCTGCTTGTGGTCAGCTTTTTCAGAAGAGAAACGCCCGTTAGACACAGCACAAAACATGCACGTACAACAAAGAAGGGGCTTTTCGCCCCTTCTATTTTTACTACGTATATAGAACATTTGTTCTATTGTATTGCTCTTAGCCACTCTTTTTCTACTCTCGCCTGGTGGGTAAGGATGTTTTTAGTAGTTTTTTTACCACCACCGCTTGAATAATCGGAAAGAATCGTATCAAGAGCTCTTCTCGACCTTCTTAATGCATAAAGAAAGCTTCTTTGTGCTTCTTTAGTTAACAAAGCATGTTTAGCAAGAAAAGCTATTCCAAGCAATGAAGCTGTAGATATGATTGCAAACTTGATCTTCATTATGCTTCTTTACCATTTGTAAGTTTTTCCACTAACGCAGCAAGCTCTTCTTCGTCATTAAACTCAATTTCGATCTTATTTTTGCCACGGACATTTCGTACTTTTACTGAAGTATCCAAAGCAATCCTTAGCTGTCTTGCTGCGCGTTTATACGCCTGCGGCGTTGGTTGTCTCTTTGGTTTCTCAACATTAGTGACAGAAAACAGTGGAGCAAGGTTTTTCTGTCTGACGCACCGATAAATTCTCTTCCACCACTTTCTGAGCAAGCTTAATTCTTCCTTCTTTGCCGCTTACAGAAAGAATTGCTCGTGCGTGCCCAGCGCTAATACGTCCTTCGGTCATTAATGTTTGAACTTCTGCAGGAAGATCTAAGAGACGAAGGGTGTTTGTTATTGCGGATCTAGATTTTTGAAAAGAATTTTTAGCCAAATCATCTTGAGTCAAGTTTTCTTGTTTGATTAACTGCTTATAACCTTGCGCTTCTTCGATTGGGCTTAGGTCAGATCTCTGCAAATTCTCAATGAGAGCAAGTTTGAATACTTCCTCATCAGAAATTGCCTTGATTACAACAGGTACTTCCTCTAATTTTTGCTAATTTTGCAGCCTGAAAACGTCTCTCACCAGCAACTATTTCATAGTAGTCACCCTTCTCGCGAACAAGAAGTGGCTGGAGAATGCCATTTTGCTTAATCGAATCACTTAGCTCAGCAAGTTCTGCTTCATCAAAACGCTTACGAGGCTGATCTTTATTAGGCTTAATCTTTTTTTAAAAGGTAGCGTAGCGGTTTCTTTCTTGTTGCCAACTTCTGCATCTACCTCGTTAAACAGTGAATTGAGACCTTTGCCAAGTCCTGATTTTTTAACCACGGCGATTCACTTCCTTCGCAAGTTTATTGTATGCAAGTGCTCCCATACTTATACGGGCATACATGGTTACAGGTAAACCATGACTTGGTGCTTCAGCAATTTTTGACGTTTCTTGGAATAAGCGTCTTAAATACTTTGGTTCCAAAGTAATTGGAAACCCTCATTTACGACCTGCTTAGATAGGGAAGTTCGACTATCAAACATGGTCATTACTACACCAAAGATTTCTAATTCCGGATTAAGCTGTTTTTGTACCATCTTCATTGATTCAACAATCTTAGTTACGCCCTCTAGCGCATAATATTCGCATTGAATTGGGATAAGAATACTATTCGCTGCAACTAAAGCGTTAATTGTTAGAAGTCCTAATGATGGTGGGCAATCAATCAAAATGTAGTCAAAAATACTCTTTAACCTGTTCAATTGCTTGTTTTAATATGTTTTTCTCTTGAATCAACTGATACAAGTTCAATTTCTGCACCTGCGAGTTGAATGGTAGCGGGAGCAATAGTCACATATTTCTGTACTGTTTGCTGCAATACCTCTTCGATTGGCGTCTCATTGAGAATTACATCATAAATATCAGCTTCAAGTTCCTCTTTATCGATGCCAAAACCACTTGTCGCATTTCCTTGTGGATCAAAATCAATAATAAGAACTTTCTTCTTTGTTTCACCTAATGCAGCAGCAAGATTAATTACGGTAGTTGATTTTTCCAACTCCGCCTTTTTTTGATTAATTACTGCCAGAACTTTAGGATCTCTATCCTGAAATCCCCTCGAAAGGTCTTTGTAGCTCATTTATCCTCCGTTTGACCAAGTTTATTTAATAATACAGAATGTTTCACGTGAAACATTCCACAATTACCCTCTTCTTGCAACAAACGGATTTGATTTAGCCATTCCATTTTTTTCTTGGCAATTTGATTTTTGCTCTTTGCAACTTTTTTTGTATAAAAGAATTTCTCGATGGCCAAGATTGTTTGGTAACTCAAATGTTTCACGTGAAACATTTTTCGTATCCAAAAATTTTTGGCTGCCTGAGAGGCGTCCTGAAGCTCTATCTCATCAACATTGGCCTTCATTACTATAAGAATGCCCTGTGTGGCTAAGAAAGGCTCTGCGTACTCCAAAAGAATATTTGTCTTTGCAACTGCTCTAAAAGTCACAAAAATCAAACATATTTTTTTATAGCTGGAAGGAATTTCTTCTGCGCGGAGTTTTTTTCGGCCCTAACTCTATTACCAAGACCAATCTCATTAATCATCGTCTGAACCGCATTGACTTTTTTTGCCAATAGAATCAACTAGCATCGACTGATTATTACTCATAATTGAAAGTGGCAACCCAGGAAATCCTCCACCGGTACCAATGTCAATATAGTTCTTTTTGTTAGTTAAAAAATCATCACAAACCTTTAAGGGAAGTAACGAGTCAAGAATATGAAGAACTAATGCATCATCAATAGAAGTAATTCTAGTAAGGTTTAGTTTTTTATTTATCTCAGTGAGCAATTCAATATGTTTCAGAAGTTGTCTTCTTTGGTGCTCTGTCGAATTAATTCCATAGTTAAGAAGAAGTTCCTTGAGTACATTCTCTTTTGAATTGTAAATGGTCTTCTCTGATTCTGACATAACAGCTCCTGTGACAAAACTTCTTGTTACAAGAAGAATTGTCATAAAAAAGGAAGGCGTAAACCTTCCTCAATGAAATAATAAAGCTATGTTGTGATTCTTAGCCGTTGATTGCAGTAATTACAACACGACGGTAAGGATCATCGCCCTCAGAGTGAGTAGTAACCTCAAGATTATCTCTTAGAGCAATGTGAATGATACGACGCTCATAGCCACACATTGGTGCAAGAGAAACCTTACCAGTCTTCTTAGCACGAGCTGCTCCAGAGAGAGCCATCTCCTGGAGCTTATTGCGACGACGGCTCTTATAGCTTTCAACATCAACAGACACTGGGTAGTGGAAATGAAGCTTAGCGCTCATAAGAGAAGAGAGAACCATTTGAAGGGACTCAAGAGTATTGCCATGACGACCGATCAGGATAGCAAGGTCTCCTCCGGTTACGTCAAGAATAAGCTCTCCATCTTCACCGTCATACTCATCGATAGCACAGGTATTCTCGCCAAAGAAAGAGAGAAGCTCTCTGAGATAGAAGACTGCAGTATCAGCAATCTTATTCATCTCAGCATCAGTGAGCTGAAGTCCAGCTTCAAAGTGCTCGCGGATTGAAGCAAACTCGTCTTCTAAATCAACGACAGGAGACTCATTAAAAGCGTTTGGCTCAGAAACGAAAGTCTCATCCTCCATGTCGTCCTCCAGTCAATATAAATAATTTAACTATCAATTCTTGCATTGTGACTTTTTACAAACAAAAAGTTATTTCATTAACTTTTAGGTTTTAGCCCTTTTTATGTGGACGTGGCTTCTTTTCTTTTCTAACCACGTCAACCTCAATTGGCTTGTTGGCCATCTGAGCTTCAGCCTTAAGCTTCTCTTTTTCCATGATGCGCTTGGTAATGAGCTGTTGCTGAGCAAGCTGCCAAATACCAGAGGTGACATAGTAGAGAAGAACTGCTGCAGGAACAGTCCAACCAAACCACAGCATCATGAGAGTCATCATACCGCCCATCATGTACTGCTGAGTGCGCTGCTCACCAGAGCTCGTACGTGCATTTACTGCCATAGAGAGGAAGGTAGTAAGGCCAAACAAAAAGTACAAAGACAATATAAGGAATTGCAGCTACAAGGCCGTTATTACCAAAAAAATGTCTGAAGTTGTTTGGGCGATAGAAGGAAGGATGTTATAGAAGCGAGAATCGGTTGGAACCATCTTTGCAACAGTAAAGAGTGCAATGAAGATAGGGGACTGCAAAAGCAGTGGTAGACAACCTCCCAGAGGATTAAAGTTAATCTCTGCGTAAAGCTTACGCATCTCCTCGTTCTGCCTTACAGGATCATCGGCGTAACGTTCCTGGATCTCTTTAATCTTAGGCTGAACAACACTCATGCGAGCCATAGAGGCTGTCTGTTTGTTGGTCAGTGGAACCAGAACAATACGGATAATGATGGTCAGCAGGATAACTGCCATACCCCAGTCTCCCGAGACAGATTGAAGGCTCGACAAGACTGTGTATAGAAAGTTAACAATCCAATCCCACATATTTCCTCCGGTGCGTTCCTTTACGGAACGGGATCGTATCCTCCCTTATGAAAGGGATGACAGCGTGCAATGCGCTTAAGAGTAAGCCAGCTTCCCTTTTTGGCACCATACTTTTGTATGGCTTGAACTGCATATTCAGAACATGTTGGCCTGTAGATACAGTGCGGCTTAAAAAGGGGAGAAATGTTTCTCTGATAAAAAAACGAATAGCGCGCAGGAACAAACTTGAAAGAAAAAGATTCTTGTCTTTTTCTCGCTCATTTGACCCCTGTCTTTCTTAGTAATACATCCAAAGAATTACTCACATCAGCAGGATTAGTGCTGTGCGTATCTTTAGTCGCAAAGAGAATAATGCCGTATCCCTCAACAGGCAGACCACTCTTCCGAGCGGCTTCGCGTAAAACACGTTTACACCTGTTTCTAAATACGGCGTTACCTAGTCTTTTTGGCGCTACAAAGGCTACCTCGGAAAGATGTGCCTCAGTGGATGGTGCTACTCGTATACGAAGAAGGGAACTTTGAGCCCTCTTCCCCGTAGAGAAGACCCTTTCAAACTCAGAACGAGATTTAATGGTCTTCACAAAAAAACATTCCTTAGACGGTGAGGCGCTTACGGCCCTTAAGGCGACGACGAGCGAGAACGGCACGACCATTCTTGGTTGCCATACGTGCACGGAAACCATGAGTAGTTGCGCGCTTGCGCTTATTTGGCTGGTAGGTACGCTTCATAGCTATTTCCTCCCGAACGGGTACAGTATCGATTAAAAAGCCTTCAGATTGTACTCGCCTTTATATGGAGATGTCAAATTTTTTTACGCAAATACCTCAACTTTTTCTCTATTTCTTTCAAATAAATGAGCGAGAAACCCATCGGATCGGATAATTTCATACTCTATAATTGAAGAAATTTTTCTGAAAGGAATATTTCTGTAATAAGAAATATATCCGTTAAATGCTACTATCATTCAGTACATCTTTTACAAAGAAGCAAAGTTATCTACATATGTTTAACACTTGTTGAAAACTTTCATTCATCGTGAAAGAAAAAAGAAAAAGTTTTTCTTCATTTGTTTAACAATTGTTGAAAAAGGAGGTGGCATGCCAAGAGATTTTTTTCCTTTTGTTGAGAAAAAAACACCAACCAGGATGAAAAAAATGTTAGTCCTGAAAAACGCTCTAACTGTTCGTTACGCAGCGCGTATTGCGGTGTATGACGATAAGGCTGCAGCACCTCGTGTTGTCCTTGTAGAACCTAAGGATGTCCGTGCCTATCTTGATGAAATTGCGGCTACCGTAAATCGGCTAGCTCATGAACAAGGTGGTCAAATACCTTTTATGGTTATGCGTGAGATTGTTGAAAAATTTTTATTCATGCACATTTTGTAGCACCAACTATCTCAATCATGGACAACGGAAATACCATTAGATTTTTCTGATCAGGGACCAGGTATCAAAGAGAAAAATCGTGCGTTGGAGTTTGGTACCTCATCAGCCACGGAAGAAATGAAATCTTTCATCAGAGGTGTTGGTTTTGGCCTTCCTTATGCTCAACAATACATGGTTGAGAAGGGTGGAAGCCTTACCCTTGAAGATAATATTTCTGGCGGAACAATTGTTACTTTATCAACCCGTCGCTCTAAGGATGCACATATTCAAACGCTTCCAACTCAAGAAGAAGTTGAAGATTCTCTTTCTGTTACTCAGGAACCTGCAGCTTATCAAAGTATTACTTTACCTGTATCAGAAAAGATTGCTCCTCAACTTCCTAATCTAGTCCTCACAGATCGAGCAAAACTTGTTCTCCAATATCTTTCAGAACATGAATGGGTTGGTGCAACGGAGCTCACTACTACCTTTGGACTTTCTACACCAACGTGGTCAAGAGAGCTAAAATCGCTGGTAACTATAGGAATTATTGGAAAAGTTGGGCAAAAATACAAACTCACAAAAATTGGAGAAACACTCCTTTCATAGAGTTTCTCAACATTATTCCCTGAAAGTTATCAACATTCATCTATACTATGTATCCCAATTTTTCAACATTTTTGATTGGACACGTATGGATGCATCAATTGATTCAGACGCAGTAGCACTGTGGCAAGACGCACTTGACCTCTTAGTTGAAGAAAAATCAACCGGAGGCTTTTTATCGCCATGCTGAGAACCTGCACTCCAGTCAAAGTTGAAGAAGATACTTTATATGCTGAGACTCCCATGCGTCTGGCATATAATCGTATCCTTAAAAATCTTCCGATTGTCGAAAGATGTCTTTCGGCTGCCGCTTTTGAAGACATTATTTTGAGCCTTACTCTTACAAAGTCTTCTACTCCTGTTACCACTACTTCCACAATGACTCCTCAAGAGTTCAATGCTTGGAAGCAAAAACCGCTCCTCTACAAGCAGTTGTTCCTGAACAGATTCAGGATTTTTGAATCCCAGGAACAAAGCCTTGAAGAATTAAAACAGCAGACCTTAAAAGCGCCGTAAGAGTAATCCTCTTTGTGAAGAAACCTCTTTTAATTCAACACTGACCTTTGATCGTTTTTGTTGTTGGTGATGAAAACGAACTTGCACATCAGCATGCATTAAATGTTGCAAACGATGCAAAAGGTAAAGCAAATCCACTTTTTATTTACGGTGCAAGTGGTCTTGGAAAAACTCACCTTCTACGTGCGGTTCAAAAACTACATTAACTCTGAAGATATCGAACGTGTTTGTGTTTATAAAGACGCAGATGCCTTTGTTGATGACTACGTAAATGCAGTTCGTAAAAACGCATCAGGAAACGCGGCAACAGAACTCAGTAACAACTACCAAAATATTGATGTTCTTATTATTGACGACGTCCAAAAACTTGCTGGTAAAGCAGGTACTATTAACTTCTTCTTCAATATTTTTAACTCTCTCATTGATAGAGGCAAACAAATCATTCTTGCCGCAGATAGAACCCCGGCACAGCTTGGTATGGGATCTGACGGTTTTGATGATCGTATTACTTCTCGTATGAGTGGTGGAATTGTTATTGGTATTGAGTCTCCAAGTTACGAGATGAAACTTAATCTTATTCATGTCTTCTGCGACCGCGCTTTTAAAGAGAGAAATTCTTCTCTTTCTGCAGATGATTTGCCAGAAGACATCCGTCGCTACATGGCTGACAAAGCCGGTCAAAAGTATTAGAACACTTGAGGGCTTCTGTAATCGTTGTGTTACTGGTCAGATTAAGGCAAAAGAATCTGGCACAAATATAAAACAGGAAGAAATCGATAAGATTGCAGACACTCTCTGGCGCCGCGTTTCAAAGACCGTAAATATCGAGAAGGTCCAAGAAGTCGTAGAGAATGTCTATGGCATTAGTCATCGCGATATTGTTGGCAACAAGAGAAATAAAGAGATTGCAGAACCTCGTCACGTTGCAATTTATCTTGCACACGATCTTTGCCAGTACACGCTGGTAAATATTGGTAAAGCACTTTGGTGGAAGAAAACATGCAACTATTTTTGCATAGCATTGAGGTAATTGAAGAAAGAATCAAAGAAGACAAAAAGCTTCTATGATCAAATTTCTCAACTCAAGAAAACTATCTTTGAACAAAGTTAGTGTTTAAAAACCTGTTAGTAAGATGTTAATTGGTGAAGAGAAGTAATAATTTGTTGTTGAGAGTTTGGAAAGGTGAGTTTTACTTTGTTTATGAATGTCAAAAAAATAAGCAAACAAATCTGACCTCTAGAAACATATTTCTACCTCTAGAAATGTAAAAGCTTTCTTCTTTTTCAACATAGCTTATTATTACTACGATATTTTTTTATTCTTATCTAAGAAATAATAGAAAGGGTCGTCATGAAATTTACCGTAAGTCAATCCGCTCTCCAGACGGCACTTGATATTGTTTCTAAAGGCATTGGTTCTAATACAACGCTTCCTATTCTCTCTGGCATTTATCTCAAAGCATTTAATGGCATGCTTGAGCTACAATCCAGCGACTTAACTATTTCTATTAAGCATCAAATTGCGGCAAATGTTGAAGAAGAAGGAGAAACAGTTGTTTCTGGAAAGGTTATCCAGAACATTGTTAAAAAAATCTTCCTGATGCTGCAATTACTTTTTGAAGGTGGTGAGCGCACTCTTTCTGTAACATGCCAGCGTTCATCTTTTAGACTTAATACACTTTCTGCACAGGACTGGTCTCAGTTTCCAGAGTTTAATCTTGAAAAAACTTGTGAGCTTCCAAGCGAACTCCTTTCTGCCATGGTCGATAAGGTCTATCGCGTTACCTCAAAGGAAGCTTCTCGTCCTATTCTTCAGGGAATTTCTCTCACTGTTGAAGACAACACTATTCGCCTTGTTGCAACAGACTCATTCCGTCTTGCTGTTTGTGATTCCAATACAGATACTCCAGCTGGCGAGTCTTTTTAGTGCAATTATCTCTGGCGAGGTTTTTTTCATGATGTTCTTTCCATGCGTAGCATGACTGAGAAAGGTGTTGATTGGTACTACAGATAACCAAGTAGTCTTCCAGTTTGGAAATACCACTCACATTTCTCGTAAGATTGAAGGTCACTTCCCAGACTATAAGCAGCTACTTCCTACGTCTTGCACCGCTTCTGTTGATATTAATGTTGAAGATTTCTCTGCAGCGCTGAAGCGTGTTTCTGTTATTGCCCTGACAAATCCTTCAGTTCGCTTTTGATGTTGATGCCGACGGTAAAGAAGTTAAGCTTTCTGCATCTTCACCAGATCAGGGAGAATCCTCTGAACATATTGAGGCTCAAATTGAGGGAGATTCTCTTTCAATTGCTTTGAACTATCACTATGTCTTTGATTGTGTAAATGCTGCTCCTTCTAAGGACCTTCTGCGTCTTGAGCTTCAAGGTCCTTCTCAGCCAGCTATTTTCAAATCAAATGGCAAGGTTAACTACTTGTATCTTCTGATGCCTGTTCGCCTCTAATGTGATAGGGGTTGTGTGGGACTTAAAGTTGAACATGTTTCGCTGTATAACTTTCGTTGTTTTTCTTCGAAAGAGATAGATTTATCTGCGCAAACTACTATTTTTTTGTAGGAAAGAACGCTGCTGGTAAGACAAATACTGTTGAAGCACTACAACTTCTAACTGCTGGATATTCATTTAGAAAGCCCACACCTTCACAACTCCTTCTTACAGGTACTTCTGAGGCAAAGATAGAGATTTCTCTCACAGGAGATGGAAGAAAGCTAGAAAATACCTGCACCATTACAGAACGACGCCGTCAATTTTTAAAGAATGGCAAGAAATGTCAGGCTGCAGATATTTCTGGAACATTGATGTCGGTACTATTTAATCCTGATGACCTTTCAATGATTAAAGGTGGCGCATCGTATCGCCGAGAAGAATTTGATGACTTTGGCCGCCAGGCAAATAAAAGCTACTTTAAGGTTTTTCTCGTCATATAGTAAGACTGTTGAGCAAAGAAATAAGCTTCTCAAATCAAATTGGCCTGACAAAAACCTTCTCGACGCATGGGATGTTTCACTTGCAAGGGGAGGAGCTACGCTTCTTCATGCACGAATTCATTTGTTTGAGCGCCTGGCAAAGAAGACATGTGAGATCTACCAGGAACTCTCTGGTGGAGAACACCTAGAAATGAACTATATTTCTTCAATTGGAGAGGTTTCTCTTGAGGCCACTAGAGAAGAAATTACTGATCAATTCCTGAAGGCTTTAAACGAAGCTCGCACGGATGATATTCGTCGTCAGCAAAGTACAAAAGGACCTCATCGAGACGACGTTGAGTTTTTAATTGAGGGTAAAGACGCTAGAAATTTTGGTTCTCAAGGTCAAATTAGAACTGTTGTCTTAGCACTTAAAATGGCAGAAGTTCTCCTTTCAGAAGAAATACTTGGCGAGAAGCCCTTGTTGCTTTTAGATGATGTCATGAGTGAGCTTGACGAGGATCGTAGAAAAAGCAATCATGGACTTTGCATTCCATGACATTCAAACGGTAATTACCACTACAAATCTTGGATATTTTTTTCCGATGAAATTTTAGATAAGGCGCAGATAGTTAGGTTTGGCGATGAATAATCAACAAGAAGCGCCTGCACGCGGCGGCAATGAAAATGCAAAAGATTTAATGAGTTCTCTGCTTGGAACCTTCAGAGATTCTAAGAACATGTCAAAAAAATCGTCGTGCCTATCTTGCGTGGGTTGAAGCAAATGGTGAAAGAGAGACAGAACATACAACTGGCGTATTTGTTAGAGAAGTTGCTGGTAGAGAATACCCTGTACTTACAGTCTATGTAGATAATCGTATATGTATGATTGATTTTCTCGCACAGAGAGAAATTTATAGAGCCAGGCTTTCAGAGCAAGGTCTGGAGTTCTCAGATCTTGAATTTAAGCTGGATAAATATAACAGGCATACTGGTAAAGAGGCTACCTCTTCAGAAAAGCAAGCACAGGGTCAAAAAGAAGAGAAAAAAAGATTTCCCAGAACTCACCGAGGAAGAAAAATCACAAATTTCTGAGTTAGTTTCTGACCTTTCTGAGCCACTTAAGTCAACGGCTTATAAAGCGATTGAAGCAAGTTTTAGACAAAAAAAGAGTCTTTAGTCTAATCTGTCCCTAAACTGTCCTTAAATCTGTTTACAGAGCCTCTCAGATATAGAATATTACTGTTCAAACAATGAAATTTCTCTGTGCCGGGTTGATTTTGACTATTTCATAGTAAAATAGTCATATCATTCCGCTCACAATTAAAGAGAGGACTTTCGTGGCAAAAGAAAATAACTATGGCGAGGGCGAGATTAAAAATTCTCGAGGGCCTAGAGGCGGTTCGTAAACGTCCAGGTATGTACATTGGTACAACTTCAGCATCTGGTCTCCACCACCTTGTTTGGGAGATTGTAGATAACTCAGTTGATGAGGCAATGGCCGGTTTCTGTTCTAAGATTAAGGTCACCGTTCATCCAGATAACTCTATTTCTGTTGAAGATAATGGTCGTGGTATTCCAGTAGGTAAGCACCCACAGAAGAAAATTCCTACTCTTGAGGTTGTTCTTACTATTCTGCATGCAGGCGGTAAGTTTGATAACGACGCATACAAAGTTTCTGGTGGCCTCCATGGCGTAGGTGTTTCTGTTGTAAATGCTCTTTCTAAGAAGCTTGTTGCACAGGTTAAGCGTGATGGCAAGATTTATGAAATGGTTTTTTTGAGCGCGGTAAGACCGTTCAAAAAATGAAGGAAATTGGTACTTCTAAGACTACAGGTACCATTATTACCTTCTGGCCAGATGACATGATTTTTGAGACCACTACATACAACTTTGATACACTCCGCGATCGTCTTCAGGAAACTGCATTCCTTAACAAGAATCTTAAAATTACCCTTATTGATGAGCGCGAGCTTACTCCTCGCCAGGTCGATTACCAGTATGCTGGTGGAATCATTGACTTTGTTAAGTACCTTAATGACGAGAAAACCGTTTTACCAGGACTTTCTCGCCCAATTTATATTGAAGGTAAATCTGATCCTGATGCCCCTATGTCGCAGATGGGTGAGGTTGAGGTTGCACTTCAGTGGAATACTGAGTTCAGCGATAGAACTCTCTCGTTTGCAAATGATATTTTCACTGAGGAAGGCGGAATGCACCTTGAGGGCTTCCGTACCGCTCTTACTAAGGTAGTAAATGATTACGGCACCAGGCAGGGTCTTCTTAAAGAGAAAGATCCTAAGCTTGAGGGTAATGATATTCGAGAAGGCCTTACTGCAGTAATTTCAGTTAAGCTTCCAGATCCTCAGTTTGAGGGTCAAACAAAGGCTAAGCTTGGTAGTTCTTACATGAGAACCCTTACTAACAAGATTGTTACTCAGGGCCTTTCAGAGTATCTTGAAGAGCATCCCTAACCAGGCAAAAAGAGATTCTTAAAAAAAGCAACTCAGGCCGCAAAGGGTCGTCTTGCTGCACGTAAAGCCCGTGAAGCCACTCGCCGTAAGGGACTTCTTGAATCTGCTGCGCTTCCTGGAAAGCTTGCAGATTGCTCCGTACGTGATGCAGAGATGACTGAGCTCTTCATCGTCGAGGGTGACTCCGCAGGTGGTTCTGCAAAGATGGCACGTGATCGTTCCATTCAGGCAGTCCTTCCACTTCGCGGAAAGATTTTTGAACGTTGAGCGCGTACAGGCTCATCGCGCACTTTCTTCCGATACCATTACTTCGTTGATTACTGCTATTGGTACGGGTGTTGGTGAAGAATTTAGTCTTGAGAAGGCCCGTTACCACAAGATTGTCATCATGACCGATGCTGATGTTGACGGTTCTCACATTAGAATTCTTCTGCTTACCTTCTTCTATCGTTACATGAAGCCAATGATTGACGCAGGTTATATCTACGTTGCGCAACCTCCTCTGTATCAGATTAAGCCTAAAGGTAAGAAAAACGGCAAGTATATCTATACCGATGAAGAACTTGCTCTTGAGACAAAGAAGTATGAGGACAACACCAAGTACACCATTCAGCGCTACAAGGGTCTTGGTGAGATGGATCCAGAGCAGCTGTGGGCAACCACTATGGAGCCAAAGAATCGCATTCTTCTTAAGGTCACCATCGATGATGCGCTTGCAGCTGATCGCGCGGTTTCTGATCTTATGGGCAATCAGGTAGAGAAGCGTAAAGACTTTATCCAAACACATGCAAAAGACGTCCGCTTCCTGGACATTTAATGGTTTCTCGTCAAACCGTTATACAGAAAATGAAAGGGTAACTTGTGGCAGACGATAAAAATTTGAACGACGATCTTTTTGGTGCAGACGAGGACCAAGACCTCGATGCCCAGAATGATATGGATGAAGAATACGAAGAGGAAGAGGTAGAAGAGAACGATTCTGACGAGTTTGATCCAGAGACTGGTGTCAAACTTACAGGAACAGATGCCTCACACATCATCACTGATGAGGCTGGTACTCGTCTTGACCTCTCTGATATTCATGGCGGCACGCTTAAGCCTACTGATTTGTCCTCAGAGATGAAGACCTCCTTCCTTGAGTATTCCATGTCCGTTATTGTTGCTCGTGCACTTCCTGATGTTCGAGATGGTCTTAAACCTGTCCACCGCCGCATTCTGTATGCAATGAGTGAGGCTGGTATTACGCCAAATCGTCCACATAAGAAGTCCGCATGGGCAGTCGGTGAAGTCATGGGTAAGTATCACCCACATGGCGACTCCGCTATCTATGATTCTATGGTCCGTATGTCTCAGGATTTCTCGATGAGACTTCCTCTGATTGACGGTCACGGAAACTTTGGTTCTATCGACGGCGATCCGCCAGCAGCAATGCGTTATACCGAGGCACGTCTTACTAGAAGTGCTATGGAAATGCTGGCTGAGCTCAACAAGAACACTGTTGATCTTCAACCAAACTATGATGAATCACTGACAGAGCCAGCAGTTCTTCCTGCTCGTTTCCCAAATCTTTTGGTTAACGGCTCTTCAGGCATTGCAGTTGGTATGGCTACCAACATTCCTCCTCATAACCTTGGTGAGGTAACCGACGCCGTTTGTATGATGATTGACAACCCCGAGGTTACCACCGAGGAGCTCATGACTGTCCTTCCTGGTCCTGACTTCCCAACAGGTGGCATTATCATGGGAACCCAGGGCATTAAAGATGCTTATGAGACTGGCCGCGGCTCTATTACCGTTCGTGCTAAGGTTCATGTTGAGCAGGTAAAGAGCGGTCGTCAGCGCCTTGTTGTTACTGAGATTCCATACCAGGTTAACAAGGGTCTTCTCCAGGAGAAGATTGCTCAAGCAGTCAATGAGAAGAAAATCGAAGGCATCTCTGACATGCGTGACGAGTCCAACCGTAAGGGCATGCGCATCGTCATTGACCTCAAGCGAGATGCTGTTCCACAGGTTGTTCTGAACAATCTCTACAAGAAAAACTCAACTACAGTCCAACTTTGGCATTATTGACCTGGCGTTGGTTGATGGCGTACCTCGTACCCTTTCTCTTCGTGAGATTTTGCGTCATTACATTGATCACCAGATTGATGTTGTACGCCGTCGTACTGAATTTGACCTGGATAAGGCAAAGAAGCGCGTCCACATTTTGGAAGGTCTTCTGACCGCAGTTGATAACATCGATGAGATTGTTCACATCATTCGCAGCTCTCAAGATGATACTGAAGCAAAGCAACGTATGAACGAGCGCTTTGGTTTGGATGAGATTCAAGGTGAGGCAATCCTTCAGATGCGTCTTCGCCGTCTTACCGGCCTGGCGCGTCAGGATCTTGTGGATGAGATTTCTCAGCTTAGACTTGATATTGCCTACTACGAGGATCTTCTCGCCCATGAGGACAAGATTCTGGCTGTTATCGCTGATGAGCTCCGAGAAATTTCTAACCGCTATGCTGATAAGCGTCGTACACAAATTTCCGACCAGGACATTCAGAACCTGGACGTTGAGGACCTCATCGCTGAAGAGGATATGGTTATTACCGTCACTCACGCAGGTTATGTAAAGCGCGTTCCTGTTGAGATTTATCGCTCCCAGAAGCGCGGAGGCAAGGGTGTTCAGGGCGTCTCTCTCAAAGAGAATGATTTTGTCGAGAACCTCTTTGTTGCTTCCACCCATGATTACGTGCTGTTCTTTACCAACCTTGGTAAGGTCTACCGCCTCAAGGTACATGAGCTTCCTGTTGGTAGCAGAACTACTAAGGGAAGCGCTATCGTTAACGTTATTGAGACGCTTTCAGAGGGCGAGAAGGTCAAGGCAGTTATTACGACCCGTGACTTCCCAGAAGACAATTACCTGATGTTTGCTACCAAGCAGGGAATGGTTAAGAAGACTGCAATGTCTGAGTACGACCGTACTCGCAAGGATGGCCTCATTGCCATCAACCTTAAGGACGACGATGAGCTGGTTAACGTTCGTCGTGTCCACCCAGGTGACAAGGTTGTTCTCTGCTCTTCCGACGGCAAAGCAATCCTGTTTGACGAAGCTGAGGCAAGAAGCATGGGCCGTGGTACCTCGGGCGTCCGTGGCATTACGCTTAAGGGCAATGCAACCATGCTTGGCATGGAGATTACCAACGGAAACGGTGACCTCTTTGTTATTACCGAGAAGGGCTACGGAAAGCGCACGGCAATTTCTGAGTACCCAGTCCACAAGCGTGGCGGACAGGGTGTCTTCACCATCACAATGACGGAGAAGAAGGGTAACCTAGTTGCTTGCCGTGTTGTTGGTCCTCAACACGAGATTATGATCATGTCCGAGGAAGGTGTTGTCATCCGCGTTAAGGCTGGCGATATCTCCAAGCTTGGTCGCTCTACTCAAGGCGTCAAGGTCATGAACCTCTCTGGCACCGATCTTGTTTCTGCAGTTGCTCGTATGGTCGCCCACAAAAAGAAGGCTCCAAAGCATGCGGAGAATCAGGGAATGCTAGACCTGATGGCAGCCGGCGCTCGCGACGCCGATGAGACAGAGTCCGTTGACCTCGGAGACGAAGAGGAAGTACTCGACGACGAACTGCTGGATGATGACGAATAAGCATTTCAGCTATACGTAATTTGAAGAGCTCAAGGATTAAATTCCTTGAGCTCTTTTCGTTTACCGAAGAAATCAGCACGCTAACGGTAATGACCTTTATATAAAAGATGTGCCAATTGTCCTTTTTTTGCCTAGGATAAAGTTGGGAACGACTAGCGTCAAACTGCACGTAGTAGTCATTTTCGAATTAACGGAGAGAGAACAATGGCCAGACTTCATGTTATGGAGCTTAGCCACGCACAGACCGTAATGGACGATTTGCGAGATGCTCTTGAGCGTCGCCTCTCGGTGAGTTCAATTGTGCCTTGCCCGGTCGAATTTACAGCTGCGCTGGTAAGACTCTGCGCTACCCAGAGTTGTGGAAAATGCACCCCCTGTAGAATCGGACTCAGTGCTCTTAGCAATTTGCTTGATGACGTGCTTGAAAATAGAGCAACTGAGTACACCCTTGAGCTTATTGAACGCACCGCTAAAACAGCATATCTTGCAAGCGATTGTGCCATCGGTTACGAAGCAGGAGAGATGGTACTCACCGCACTTTCTGGCTTCAGAGATGACTTTGAGCAGCACGTTAAGACGCACTCATGTGGCTATGACGTGCAGGGGGAAGTTCCTTGTGTACGCGGGTGTCCTGCACACGTTGATATTCCCGCGTATATTTCTCTGGTAGAAGAAGGACGCTACACCGACGCTATTAAGGTCATCAGAAAAGACAATCCGCTGCCTCTAGTCTGCGGCCTTGTCTGCGAACACCCCTGTGAGATGCACTGTCGTCGTGCCATGGTGGATAATCCGCTCAATATTTTGGCGCTCAAGCGCTATGCGGCTGAGCATATGGAAGAGACATACACTCCTGAGTGTTCGCCGGCAACTGGAAAGAAAGTCGCCGTTATTGGCGGCGGACCAGCAGGTCTTTCATGTGCCTATTACCTGGCAACCATGGGGCACAGTGTAAAGATCTTTGAGGCGAGAAAATACTTGGGCGGCATGCTTCGCTACGGAATTCCAAACTATCGCTTACCACGCGAGCGACTACAGTCAGAGATTGATTGGCTTCTTTCCGCCGGTATTGAAGTTGAGCTAGAACATCCTGTTTTGGGAGAAGAACTTCAAGAGCTCCGAAAAAAATATACGATTCAGTCTTTGTGGGAATTGGTGCACATACCGATAAAAAGCTTGGTCTCGAGGGAGAAAATCTTAACGGTGTTGAATCTGCAGTTCAGCTTCTGCGCGCAGTAGGGGACTACGATATTCCAGATCTTTCTGGCCAGGAAATTGTTGTCGTTGGTGGCGGAAATGTTGCCATGGACGTTGCTCGTACCAGCGTTAGGCTGGGCGCCAAGAAGGTTTCCATTGTCTACCGTAGGCGCATCGCAGACATGACGGCACAAGATGCAGAAATCGCTGGAGCTCAGGCAGAAGGATGCGAAATTTTTGGAGCTTACTTCTCCTCTTTCCATCGTTTCAGATGGAGCTGGAAATGTGAGCGGTCTTCTCGTCCAGCCACAGATTATTGGCGCTCCTAAGTGGGGGCCGTCCTGCTCCGCGTGCATCGAAAGAAGAAACCAGAGTTGTCCCCTGTGACAAGGTATTTGTTGCCATTGGACAAGATATTGAGTACCAAACCTTTGAGGCAATTGGCATTCCCTGTACAGAAAAAAATAGAATTGTGACGGCTTCAGACGGTTCTATTGAGGGATTCCCGGGTGTGTTCTCGGGAGGAGATTGTAAGTCTGGGCCTTCAACAGTTATCAAAGCTATTGAAGCAGGTAAAGTTGCTGCTGCAAATATTGACCGGTCGCTTGGATGTGACCACAAAGTCACGCTTAACGTGGAGCTTCCGTCACTGAAGATCAAGGGTCTTAGGCAGTGCGGTCGTTGTGAGATGAAAGAAAGGGAGTCATCTGAGCGTGTTCACGACTGGAACTTGGTTGAGATTGGCCTGACAGAAGAAGAAGCTCATCAAGAGGCGTCTCGCTGTCTGCGTTGTGACCACTTTGGCTATGGTGCCTTCAGAGGGGGAAGGAATCACCAATGGTAAACCCTCATAATTGATGACTTTGAACTTTCCGTTCCAGAAAATACAACCATTCTGGACGCCGCCCGTTCTGTTGGACTTGAGATTCCTACTTTATGCTTTCTCAAGGACATCAACGAGGTAGGAGGCTGTCGTGTTTGCGCAGTTGAAGTAGAAGGCGCAGATCATCTTGTGGCGTCTTGTACCACCGTTGTTGCTGAAGGTATGGTAGTAAAGACAAACAGTGCAAAGGCTCGAGAAGTTCGCAGGACAAACGTGCAACTTCTGCTTTCTCAGCACGATTCTGAGTGTACAAGTTGCGTGCGTTCACAGAACTGCTCGCTCCAGTCTCTTGCAAATGACCTGGGAATTTATTCAAAGCCTTACGAAAAGAAGCTTCCTAACGAGGAATGGAATACGGCGTTCCCACTCATTCGTGACAACAATAAGTGCATCAAGTGCCTTAGATGTATTCAGGTTTGCGAGAAGGTCCAGACGCTTGGTGTTTGGGATATCTCTAACAGAACCATTCACGCATCCATTAACGTCCGAGGTAAAAAGACCATTCAAGAATCCGGTTGCGTCATCTGCGGACAGTGTGTGGTTAATTGCCCAACAGGTGCCCTGAGAGAACGCGATGATACTGAGCGCGTGCTTAAGGCAATTGATGACCCGCAGAAGATAACGCTCATTCAAATTGCTCCTTCGGTGCGGACTTCTTGGGGAGAAGAACTTGGCCTACCACGAGAAAAAAAGCTACGGTAGAGCGCCTAGCAGCTTGTCTGAGAAAGATTGGTTTTGATTACATCTTTGATACTGATTTTTGCGGCAGATCTTACCATCATGGAGGAAGCAACCGAGCTCATCCATATACTCACTGACGGCAAAGATCATAAGTTCCCACTCTTTACCTCGTGCTGTCCTGGCTGGGTAAGGTTTGTGAAGGCTCGCTATCCAGAGTTTTTTTGCCACAGCTGTCCTCTGCTAAGTCTCCGCAGCAAATGTTTGGTGCCATTGCAAAGAGCTATTATGCAGAAGCCCTAGCAGTTGACTCAAAAGACATTTATTCGGTCTCTGCCATGCCTTGCATTGCAAAGAAAGAAGAAGCTGCATACCCATCAATGAACAGCGCAAATGGAGAAGATCAAGACGTCGATACCGTTCTTACGGTTAGAGAACTCTGCCGCATGATCAAAGCTGCTCACATTGATGTGGCGCAGATTGCAGAAGAGCCTCTTGATACGCCCCTGGGCTTTGGATCTGGCGCAGGAGCAATCTTTGGTACTACGGGTGGCGTCATGGAGGCGGCGCTCCGAAGTGCCTACAACTTTGTTACTGGAGAAAATCCAAGCGTAGATACGTTTGAGGTTATTCGTGGCGAAAAAGGGATGGCGAGAAGCAACCTTTGAATTACCTGGTAAAAAGCTCAACATAGCCATCGCGCATGGACTAAAGAACGCCTCAGAACTGCTCGAAGCACTCTCAGCAGGAGAAGTCTCGTATGACTTTGTTGAGATAATGGCCTGTCCAGGTGGCTGTGTTGGCGGTGGTGGACAGCCAATTCATGATGGCTGTAATAGTGTTCCAGACAGAATGGAAGTCTTGCGAACATTGGACAACGCCGCCCAGGTACGTTTCTGCCATGAGAATCCTATGATTATTGCCTGCTATGACAATTACCTGGGAGAGCGGGGATCAGAGCGTGCACACGAACTACTCCACACAGATCATGCAGCCTGGAGCTTGGTGTAAAAATATGATTCAGGGCAGGTTTAAGAGAAGTCTTCAGGGGAGAGGTCTTCAATAAACTGATGGAACTCTTCAAGTTCTTGGGCCTGAACGTTCTTCTCGACATCAGTAAAATCTGGAGCAGCAGCAATTTCTAGAACGCTCTCATCTGCAAAGATGGGGGCGTTTGTTCTTACTGCCAGCGCAATTGCATCGGACGGACGAGCGTCCACGTAAATATGCTCTCCCTCTTTGGAGATAAGTTCAATTTGCGAGAAGAACGTGGTGCCACGGACACCTACAATGCGAACGCTCTTAATGTCCGCATCCAGCGAATCAAGGACCGAGCGGAGAAGATCATGTGTGAGTGGTCTCTGGGTAGACTCTTGGTCTATACCAAGGCTGATAGCAGAGGCTTCAATGTTGCCAATCTTAATAGGTAGGCTGAGCGTGGAGACCCCGCGTGGATCATGAAGACGCAGGACAATAACGGAAGAGATGGGACCTCCTCCGACAACAACTGTCTGTATGTCCATACGTTTTAGTGACACAAAAACTCCAAAAAGCACGCCATGTATCAATCTTTGGGCAGATAGTCTAAGACTATCTGTTCTCACTTCATACCCAATTTCAAGAAACTTTAAAACAAAACAAAAAAAAGTGTTGACCTATGAGAATTATGGAGGTATTATTTTTCCCTGCGTTGGGCCTGTAGCTCAGTTGGTCAGAGCGTCCGGCTGATAACCGGGAGGTCACAAGTTCAAACCTTGTCAGGCCCACCATTTTATGTGACAATAGTCACCCCAACGTTAGCCGAGTCGCCGTTGGGGTGATTATTAAAACCTTCTGGACCCAACCAGAAGACAGCACGGGGAATTAGCTCAGCTGGGAGAGCGCGGGCTTTGCAAGCCTGAGGTCAGGGGTTCGATCCCCCTATTCTCCACCAAAAGTTCAAGGCCAGGGACAAGTTCCTGGCCTTTTTGTTTAGCTGCTACTCAAAAATAAAACTTACAAAAAAAGCACGGCTGAGGCATAAAACATACCGACGACCGCTATTTTTTTGCCCACTTATCGAATAGTTGCGCGATTTCTAAATAAACATGAGTACGATTTACACAGGAGTACGTTCTTTTTCATTGGAGCTGTGGGTGACCACAAGGAGAGAAAAAGAGTTCTTATGTCAAACCTTACTCGTCGTAACTTTTTTGGAGTCAGCGCAGTTGTAGCAGGCCTTGGTATCGCAGCTTGCAAAAAGTCCGATTCTGATGCTGGCGAGAAAAAAGAATCTGACACCAACTCTACAGACGCGGTTGGAGCACCAGAAGAGCTGGTAAAGGCAGCAAAAGAAGAGGGTAAGCTGATTGTTTACGGCTCTTGTGAGGAAGAGTATATAAACGCAGTTTGCGCCAATTTCAAGAGTCTGTATGGCATTGATGTTCAGGCACAGCGTCTCTCAACCGGAGAAGTTGCTGCAAAGATTGAGGAAGAGAACGGCCATCCATCAGCAGATGTATGGTTTGGCGGAACAACCGATCCTTACAATGTCACCTCCGCAAAGGGTCTTCTTGAGCAGTACGAGCCAAAGAATGCGTCTCATCTTATTTCCGATAAGTTCAAGAGTACAAATAAGGACTGGTACGGAATTTATAAGGGTATCCTGGGCATTCTGTACGATAAGGAAGAGCTACAGCGTCTTAAGCTTGACGTGCCTCAGGACTACAAGGATCTTATCGATCCTAAATATAAGGGTCTTATTTGGTCTTCTAACTACAATACCGCCGGTACTGCAAAGCTGATCATCAACACCGTTATTCAGAAGTACGGTCACGATCAGGGCATTCAGTATCTTGTTGACCTTGATAAGAACATTGCTCAGTACACCAAGAGTGGTTCTGGTCCTTCCAAGGCCATCGGAACAGGCGAGTGCACCATCGGAATTGGTATGCTCCACGACGGCATTTATCAGATTGTTGACCAAGAGCACGAGAATGTTGGTCTTCAGATTCCAAGCTCTGGTGCATCATACGAGGTTGGTGCAACCGCAATCTTCAAGGGTGCTGCACATCCAAACGCAGCTAAACTCTGGGTTGAGTATGCACTCTCGCCAGCATGCGTCGATCTTGCTCAGAAGAACGGCTCTTATCAGTTCTTGGTAATTGACAACGCAAAGCAGCCCGAGATTGCTACTGAGTACGGTCTTGATCCAAACAATGTCATGGACTACAACTTCGAAGATGCTAAGCAGCACACGGAGCAATACGTCAAGGATGTTATGGAAGCACTCGGCGGCGGAGACAGCCGTTTCAAGACAGAGTAAAACCAACGCAAGCAAGCAGATAAACAATGCTGTTACTCAATATCTGAGCGGCAGATTATACTGGGTAGGCAGAGATCTGCCTACCCAGTTCCGCATAAGCTTTACGTATAGGTTTGGTGTTTCAGAGTTAGGACCAGTATGGCAAAATCCCAGAGCGCTCAACTTGAGCGAAAAAAGCTCCTTGGCGATCCAATTTTGATAACGACCATTGTCGTTCTTATCGCCTTCTTAACCCTTTTTATTTTGTATCCACTTGCCATTCTTATGGTTGACTCTGTAGTCTCCGATAATGGGATTTCGTTTGATGTATTTACGCGCATCTTAGCTATGCCTTCGTTTGATCGCGCAATTACCAATACCCTCAGAGTTGGTTTTGCGGTAGGCATTTTATCAGCGCTTATTGGCCTTCTTTTTGCCTATGTTGAAGTGTACGTAAAGCTTCGTACAAAGTTTATGACAGGCCTTTTTCCGCGTGGTTTCCATGCTTCCTGTTGTTTCTCCACCATTTGTTCTCTCGCTTTCCATGATTATGATGTTTTGGCAAGAAAGGCCTGATTACCCGCGGTCTTTTAGGAATTTTTGACAACAACATCTATGGCTTCTGGGGCATTTTTATTGTCCAGACTATGTCGTTCTTCCCTGTGTGCTACATGATGCTTAAGGGTCTGCTCAAAAAAACATTGACCCATCCCTTGAAGAGGCAGCACGTGACATGGGTGCAAGCCGCTGGAAAGTATTTACCAGCGTTACACTTCCTCTTATTTTTGCCTGGTTTAGGCAACGCTTTTTCTCGTCTCATTTATTGAATCGATTGCAGACTTTGCTAACCCAATGATTATTGGTGGCTCATACGATACCTTAGCAACAACTATCTACCTGCAGATTACAGGCGCGTACGACAAACAGGGCGCGGCTGCTATGGCTGTTGTTCTTCTTTCCATTACGCTGCTCATGTTTGTTGTTCAGAAGTTTGTATTGGAAGCAAAGAGTACGTCTACACTTTCGGGCAAAGCAACTCGAGCTAGGATGCTTATTACAGACAACTCAGTCCGCATTCCACTTACCATTCTTTGCGCGCTGGTTGCACTCTTTGTTATTGGCATGTACCTCTGCGTTCCTTATGGTTCGTTTGTTCGTTCCTGGGGCTCTAATTACGAGTTAACAACAAAGTGGTTTGAGCAGGTATTTACCAAGCATCACGGTCTGCAGGCGTTTAGTGACTCGTTTACGCTCTCGCTCATTGCGGCACCAATTACCGCTTTGCTTTCGATGATCATTTCTTATCTGGTAGTAAAGCGCCGCTTCCGTGGTCGTGGTTTTATCGAGGCTGTATCCATGCTTGCAATGGCAGTTCCTGGTACGGTTTTGGGCGTTGGCTACATTCGCGGTTTCTCAAGCGGTGTTATGCACACAGGATTTTTGCAGGGCCTGTATGGCACGGGACTTATCCTGATTATTGTCTTTGTCGTGCGTTCGCTTCCTACAGGAACACGTTCGGGTATCTCGGCACTTCGACAGATTGATAAATCTATTGAAGAGTCCGCATACGACATGGGTGCCGACAGCTTTACCGTATTCATGACCGTTACGCTGCCACTGATTAAAGATTCGTTCTTGTCTGGCTTGGTAACGGCGTTTGTCCGCTCCATCACCGCAATTTCTGCAGTTATCCTCTTGGTCACACCAGAGTTCCTGCTCATCACTGTTCAGATTAATGAGTTTGCTGGTAAGGGTTCATATGGTATGGCCTGTGCCTTTGCAACAATTCTGATTGTTATTACCTATGGCTCGGTATTGCTTATGAATTGGGCCATCAAACACTTTGGCACCAGCCGAGCACTCAAGGAGGAGTAACACATGGCTACAGAGAAAAAAGGCGTTCGCCTTGAGCACATTTCCAAGATTTATCAGGATCAGAAGACTGGAAAAGACTTCTACGCAGTTCAAGACGCTAATATCACCATTGCTCCTGGTGAGTTTGTAACCCTTCTTGGTCCTTCTGGCTGCGGAAAGACCACTATTCTGCGAATGATTGCTGGTTTTGAGAGCCCTGATGAGGGAAAGATTTTTCCTTGGTGATGAGCAGATTGATGAGCTTACTCCAAACAAGCGCGATACTGCTATGGTGTTCCAGAGCTATGCACTCCTGCCTCACTACAACATCTTCGATAACGTTGCCTATGGTCTCAAGCTCCGCAAAATGGATAAGGCGGTAATTCGCGAGAAGGTCCTTCATATCCTGGGTCTTGTTGGACTTGAGGGCATGGAAGAGCGCATGACCAATCAGCTTTCTGGCGGTCAGCAGCAGCGTGTTGCTTTGGCTCGCGCTCTGGTTATTGAGCCAAGTGTGCTCCTCTTTGACGAGCCTCTTTCAAACCTTGATGCAAAACTGCGCGTTGACATGCGTAACGAGATTCGTCGTATTCAGCAGGAAGCAGGCATCACTGCTATTTATGTTACACACGATCAGTCAGAGGCAATGGCTCTCTCTGATAACATTATTATTATGAAGAAAGGCCTTGTTGACCAGGTCGGTGATCCACAGACAGTCTATTACCACCCAGCAGATGAATTTGTTGCAGACTTTATCGGAGAGTCAAACTTCCTGCATGCAACCATTGCAGAGAAGACCGACGCTGACACTGCGCTTTGCCGTTTTGAGGGTCAGGAGTTTGAGGTCGGCGGCTGCTCGCACCTAGACAAGGGTAAAGAGTGCTGCATTGTCCTGCGTCCTGAGTCTGCGCGTCTTGCTGATGAGGGAACTCTTTCCTGCGAGGTTGTTCTTTCCCGCTTCATGGGTCACTACCAGAACTATCATGTCATGGTCGGCGATACGCTCATCAAGATTACCGATTTCAACCCACGTACCCACAAGATTTACAACGTTGGTGACCACGCCTTTGTTGACTTCACTAAGGACGAGGTTCACGTCCTGTAAGCGTTTAAGTTAAAGCGTTAACGTAAGGCGAGAAGATCATTGGACCTTCTCGCCATTTTTGTTAGATGGTTGATTTGAGCCAGTTTAGTTTGCAGGTGAGCAGCTTGTGATCAGGCTCAAGCGAGGGATCCTTGATTCTTTTAAGGAGCATCTTGCAAGCGGCGTAGCCCTCTTCATAGACAGGCTCGACAATGGTTGAGATGCTTTTAACGGGCAGGTCAGTCCAATCAGTGTTATTGAATCCCAACAGGCCAACTTGCTTTGGAATTACCGTCTCGTAGGATTGCAAGGCATTATAGACACTTTTTAAGAGCCCATTGATTTGGCACAAATACCAGTGTTTTCTTTGACGGAAGAATGTGATTATTGAGCCATTGCGTGATGTCAGAGATAGACAGCGTGCTTTGCTCCATGGTGAGACGCTCATGAGGTTTATTTAAGGCCTCTAAAGCATCAGTGAAGCCAGATTCTCGTTCAATTCTTGTTCGGATGGTGGGCGCTCCACCAATTATCAAAAACTGCTCGTAACCAGTTTCAATGCAATGAGTAGCTGCAGAATACACGCCATCGTAGAGATTGCTTTTAATCCAGGTGGTGTTGAAGTTGAGTAAATCGCAGTCAAAGTAGACAACAGGTTTACCAACTTTAGCAATGCGTCGATCAACTGCCCTAAATTGATTTGTAGGTTGAATTAACAGGCCATCAATTCCAATTGAAAGCATCTTTTTCAACCCAGTCAGCCTCCAAAGTAGGGTCAAAGCGAGAATTGCAAATTATAGTTTGGTAGCCTGCCTCAAGAGCAGCATCTTCAATTCCGTTGGTCATTTGAGCTGCCCAGGCATTGGTGTTATCCAAGATGAGGACAGCAATAATTCCAGAGCTCTTTTTAACCATGGCCTGCGCCTGAGCATTTTGGAACATAGCCGGTATTTTTCGATAGCTTTTTTTGATGGCCAATTTGGTTGACTCAGACATTTTTTTCAAAGCGTCCATTGATGTAATTGGACACGGTGGCAGTTGAAACGTTTGAAAGCTTTGCAACATCAATGATGGTTACTTTGGGCATAGTTTTTCACCTTACCGAATTCTCAAAAATTTCTCTTGCAAAACATAAACGTTAGTGAATGTGCTGGATTTCACGTTGGTTAAACGTTTAACAAAAAAATCATCATAACACAAGGTAGATTGGACGTTTACCGAAATTGTCTTTCAAAAAAAGATTGAAACAAGGCAAAGTATGAATCGGAAACGTACGTCGTCAAAAGACGTGCTCGTGCGCCCCGCTTAGGGGCTCACAACTTACTTTGCGAGAGGACATAACCATGAATGTCGTTGCTGTTTGTGCTTGCACGGTTGGAATTGCTCACACATGGATGGCAAAAGAGGCCATTGAGAAAGAATGTGAACGTCGCGGCTATGAATTCAAGGTAGAGGCTCAGGGCGGTTACGGTATTGAGAACGAGCTTGAGCAGGACGAAGTTGACGCCGCCGACGTTGTTCTTCTCGCCATTGCAATTGGCATCGAAGGCGATGAGCGTTTTGACGAGAAACGCGATGAGGGTCGCGTTCTAACGTTGGATCCTTCGCTGGCTATCGCAGATCCAGCAAAGGTTATTGATCAGGTAGTTGCGCTGGCCGAGTAGCACGCGCGTACGTGATAGCGCAAGGAAGAAGAGAGGAGAAACCCATGGCAGAGGAAAAGAGTCCCTCAGTTTTGGGCAAGGTCGGAAAAAGACCTTCTAAAGGCGTTTAACACTGGTGTTTCGTACTTCATTCCTATTGTCGTAGTTGGCGGAGTCTTCCTGGCTTTCTCGCTAGCTACAGGAACTGCAGGAAAAAGACGGTATTGAAGTCACCAATCCTTTGATGCAGAGCCTCAACCTTATTGGTATGGCTGGCATCAAGATGATGATTCCAGTCCTTGCTGCTTACATTGCCTATTCTTTGGGTGGAAAGCCTGCTCTGGCACCTGGCTTTGTCCTTGGTTACCTGGCAAGCAATCCTGTTCCTGTAGGTGAGGTTCAGGTTTCTACTGGCTTCTTGGGTGCAATGGTCCTCGGCGTTGCTGCTGGCTACCTTGTCCAGTGGATGAAGTCCTGGAAGGTCAATAACACCATCCGTACCATCATGCCAATTCTGATTATCCCAAGTTTGTCTTCACTGGCTCTTGGCATGCTCTACATCTATGTTTTGGCAGCTCCACTTGGTGCATTCATGGACTGGCTGACCAGCCTGCTTTCAAGCCTTCAGGGTGGTTCTGCAGTTGTACTCGGCATTGTAATTGGCCTCATGACCGCATTTGATATGGGTGGCCCAGTTAACAAGACTGCTTCTACCTTCACCATGGCTCTTATGACCGCAGGTGTTTATGGTCCTAACGGTGCATTCCGTGTTGCAGTTGCTATTCCTCCACTGGTCTGCGGTGTTGCATCTCTTATTGCTCGCAGCAAGTTTGACGACACTGATAGGCAGATGGGTATCTCCGCAGTCTTTATGGGACTCATTGGTATTACTGAGGGCGCAATTCCATTTGCTGTTAAGGATCTTGCACATACCCTTCCTGCAATCATGATTGGTTCTGCAGTTGGTGCTGGTCTTGCTGCTTGGCACGGTATTGAGTGCTTTGTTCCTCACGGTGGCATGATTGTTGCTGCAGCTACAAACAACATTGCCCTCTACACCCTTGATATGGCAATTGGCGTTGCAGTTGGTGTTGCAATCCTTGTTCTTACCAAGCCAAAGCTTGAGGACAACAAGTAATACAGAGCGAGAAACGCATGTACTTTTTGGTCTTAAACCTTAAAAATTGAAGTTAAAAGGAGAGGGGCGTAGGGATTCAACCCCCACGCCCTTCTTATTACCAAGAAACACTCTTGGGAAGGGGTAATTATGGAAAAGCTACCAATCAAAAAAGCTGTTGAAGGGTTGCTTAAACTTCAAGACACAGGAAAGTCCGCCACGCTGTTAGGAATTGGACCAATGTCGCCCAACCTGCTCCAGGCAGCTTTTGAACTTGGTAGGGACTGTGATTTTCCTCTGATGTTTATTGCATCTCGAAACCAGGTGGATCTTGATGAACTTGGTGGAGGATACGTAAACGCTTGGGATCAGAAGCGTTTCTCGGAAGATATTGCTGAAGCAGCTCAGAAGGTTGGCTTTGACGGCCTGTATTATCTCTGCCGCGACCACGGCGGACCCTGGCAACGTGACGAGGAACGCAACGCTCACCTTCCAGAAGATGAGGCTATGGAGCTTGCCAAGAAGTCTTATCTTGCCGACATGCTTAACGGTTTTGACCTGTTGATGATTGACCCAACTAAAGATCCTTTTGAGATTGGCAAGGTTATTCCGCTTGACGTGGTTCTTCGTCGTACGGTTGATTTGATTGAGTGGTGCGAGAAAGAACGTGTTTCTCGCGGTCTTCCCGAGATTGGTTATGAGGTTGGTACCGAGGAAACAAACGGTGGTTTGACCTCTACCGACAAGTATCACACTTTCATTGAGCAGCTTAAGAGCGAGTTGACTGCTAAGGGCCTGCCTATGCCAACCTTTATTGTTGGACAGACCGGAACACTTACGCGCCTTACTGAGCAGGTTGGTCACTACGATTTTTGAGGCTGCTATTAGCCTTGCTGAGATGGCAAAGAGTTATGGCGTAGGTCTTAAGGAGCACAATGCAGACTACCTTGATGACGTAACGCTGCTTGAGCATACTCCTGCAAATGTCACCGCTTCAAACGTTGCCCCACAGTACGGAACAGAAGAGACTCGCGCATATCTGAAGCTATGTGACGTCGAAGATCTTCTGGTTAAAGAAGGTCTCCTAAAGGCAGACGAGGTTTCTGGCTTGAGAAACACTCTGCTGGTCAAGGCAATTGAAACTGAGCGTTGGCGCAAGTGGATGGTGGGCGACCAGATTAATCTAACTGTTGAGCAGATTCTGGCTGATCATAAACTGTCTCTGGATATTCTTGATATTTCCGGTCACTACGCATTCAATGATGACGAGGTCAAGGCTGCAACTGAACACCTGTACAAGAACCTTGCTCAGTTCAACATTGATGGTCAGCGCTTTGTGGTTGATCACATTAAGCGCCCTCTTCGTCAGTATGTTGAGTGCTATAGGCTTGAAGGCGTTACTACACGCATTCGCGAGGCTCTGGCGGAGTAAGCGCGTGCATTTGTAGGAGCAGCTTCTTAGCTGTCCAAATTTAGATAGAAATCTGACAAACCTGAGAGGTCGAAGGCTTTTTGCTTTCGACCTCTTTTCTTGTGCGATGTATCATAGAGAGCAATAGTTACAAAAACGATGCTAAGGAGCGGCATGGCCGAAAACGACGAGCGCAAAGATGGAGTTTCTCCCGAGCTTGATATGCTCTCAACTGAGCTGCTTGGAGATGCGTTTGACCTGCTTGCAGATGGTCAGCCGCTTAATGTTTTACTTGTGGTTGAAGATGCAGCAGGCGCTGTTGCAAGCTACGAGTTCTCTGACGACGGTCCAGAGGAGCTGCTTGAGGGAGCCCATAAACGCGTGCTTGACCTTGTCAAACAGAAGGGCGATACAGAAGCGGGACTTGAAGAGCCTGTTCGTTATGCGCTTGTGTATGAGGGGGCAATTGAGCTACTTAAGGATGGTGGCTACGAGGATGCTGTGCTTCTTGAGTTTGGCGAGAAGGGCTATAAGAGTTTCTCGGCATATTCTTTAATTGATGGAAAGGGTGAAGGCGACCAGTTTGTGTGGTCAGATCCTGCACCAGCAGGGGAGCTTGAGCCGCTTCTGTAGTGAAAAAAAGCTGCGTTCATTGAAATTTCTGGCCTTTGTGAACACGTATTTGCACTAAAGTGCTAAAGCTAATAAAAAACTTAGACTTGAGTTGTTCAAATCTGAGCATATACCTTCGAGAGATAGAGACTTATGCGTCAAGACAACATCAGAAACATCGCCATTATTGCCCACGTTGACCACGGTAAAACCACCATGGTTGACCAGATGCTTAAGGCAACCGATGCATTCCGCGAGAACCAGCAGGTTCAAGAGAGAATTCTGGACTCCAACGATCAGGAGCGTGAGCGCGGAATTACTATTCTGGCAAAGAATATCTCTATTGAGTACAAGGGCGTCAAGATCAACGTTATTGACACCCCTGGCCACGCTGACTTCGGCGGCGAGGTAGAGCGCGTTTTGAAGATGGCTGACGGTGCGCTTCTGCTGGTTGACGCAGCTGAGGGTCCTATGCCACAGACGCGCTTTGTTCTGCGCCACGCTATCGACGCAGGTCTTTCTATCATGATGGTTGTCAACAAGATTGACCGTGATGGCGCTCGCCCAGAAGCTGTTGTCAACGATTCTCTTGACTTGATGATGGACCTTGGCGCAACTGATGAGCAGCTTGAGTTCACCATGGAGCACGTTGTCTTTGCTTCTGGCGTTAATGGTTACGCTCGCCTTGATCCAAACGATGACAACGACAACATGTTCCCACTTCTCGACATGATTATTGATGGTCTACCAGCACCAGATGTTGATATTGATGGATCTCTTGCTATGCAGTGTGTCACCATTGACCACTCTGACTATCTGGGTCGTATTGGTATTGGCCGCGTGTATTCCGGAACTGTTCATACCGGCGATAAGATTCTTGTTGTTAAAAACGACGGCTCGCGTGCTATGAGCCAGGTTAAGCAGCTGTTCACCTTTGACTACCTGGGCCGCAAGGAGTGCAGCGAGGTTGATGCAGGTGATATTGCTGCAATCGTTGGTGTTGATAACACTGATATTGGTGATGTATACACAGATCCAGAGAACCCTGTTGAGCTGGATCCAATCGAGATTGACCCACCAACTCTTTCCATTATTTTTTTGAGCCTTCCACCTCGCCACTTGTTGGCCGTGAGGGAGACATTGTTGGTGGCCGTCAGCTCAAAGAGCGCTTGATGACAGAGCGCGAGAATAACGTCACCATGCGCATCGAGGAGCTCCCTGATAAAACAGGCATTGAGGTTTCTGGTCGCGGTATTTTGCACCTTTCCGTTCTTATGGAGAGCATGCGCCGCGAAGGCTTCGAATTCCAGGTTGGCCGCCCTCGCGTTCTGTTCAAAAAGACGCTCAAGGTAATACGCTTGAGCCTATTGAACAGGCTGTTGTTGAGTGCAACCCAGAGTACGCTGGCAAGGTCATCGAGGTCTTTGGTAATGTTGGCGGCACTATGACCATCATGGACACCGGCGAAACTCAGACGCACCTTGAGTTTAAGATTCCAACCCGTGGCATCATGGGCCTCAAGACCCGTGTCATGAACGTCACTCATGGCGACGCCGTCTTCTACCACACCTTCCTTGAATATGGTCCTTTTGCAGGTGATATTGGCAGCCGTCAGAATGGCGCCATGATTTCTATGTCCACCGAGAAGGCTGTTGCCTACGCACTAGGTACCCTTCAGGAGCGCGGACAGCTCTTTGTTGCTCCAGGCGTTGAATGTTACGAAGGCATGCTTGTTGGCGAGCGTTCAAGGCCAGGCGACATGGTTGTTAACATTGCACGTACCAAGTCTTTGGGCAACCAGCGGTCTTCAACTGCAGATATTTCAGTTCAGCTGACTCCTCCACGCCTGTTTACGCTGGAAGAGGCTCTGGAGTACATCATGGATGACGAGCTTGTTGAGATCACTCCAGTCAACATTCGTATGCGTAAGCGTATTCTTTCCGAGACCGAGCGCCGTAAGTGGGCAGTTCGTAACGGTATGGTCAAGAAGTAACAGCATCGTTTACAGATAGCCAATCTGTCGAGAAAAAAACTTGCAGCTGCAGGGGCTTCTCGCCAGATTTGTTTTTAGGTAGATTCTAAATAAAACGCAGGTAGATAGTGCGTTTTGAGTAGCGTGAAGTAGTGGTAGAGTAGCCGGCTACTTTGAAGCGATATCTTGATCAGTCTGCTTTACAGGCTTTTGTGACTTGCGGCGAAGTTTGTTGACACCACGCATGACATGTGGCGTAAGGTCAACGTCTGCCGGAGAAAGCACGTTGTATTTGAGCGACCAACGCCTCAGGCCAACGGTAACAGCAACGCAGACAACGGCTGCCCAGATTTTGGTGACCCCAGCGTAGGAAACAAGCGCCCAATACGAGGTTGCGCCAGCAACTGCGCAAAACGCGTAGAGATTGCTTCGCTGAAAAATACGAGGTATATCGCCAAGAAATACATCGCGGAGCATGCCACCACCCACGCCTGTGATACTTCCCATCAAAATAACCGAGAAGGGAAGCAAGTGATATACCAGGGCTTTATCGGTACCAACAACGGCAAAGAGCCCAACGGATATGATGTCAGTCCACTCAAGCATGCGGGGGAATCGATCAAGGGGCTCAGGGAACATAAAGAGCAGAATGGCAGTTAGCACCGCAGCAGGAATGGCGTAGGGCGAGTTGAGCATGTAGACGCCACCTTCTTGCATCATGACGTCCCTGATAAGCCCACCGCCCAGACCACCCAAAAGGCCAAGACCTACAAAGCCAACAAGGTCCAAGTGACGATCTCTTGCAACCAAGATTCCCGAGACTGCACCAATAATTACCGTTAGAAGGTCTAGCCAGTAGGGGATGCCCACAGAAATTGCATCTGTGCCATATGGCGAGAAAAACGGTGGCATCCATACCTCCTACTGGTGTTTTTGTTTTTATTAGTATGACAATACTACACAAGTATTAAAAATACACAGAACTTCTCGCCCTATATTGGTGAGAAATCCGCTATACTGTCCCGTGCGGTTTTATATGGAGAGTTGTCCGAGTGGCCGAAGGAGCACGATTGGAAATCGTGTAGGCGTCTAAAGCGTCTCCAGGGTTCAAATCCCTGACTCTCCGCCAGAATTTTCACGGCGCCTACGGGCGCCGTTTCACCCTTCGGAGGGGTGGCAGAGTGGTTGAATGCGGCGGTCTCGAAAACCGTTTACCCCTTCTAGGGGTACGAGGGTTCGAATCCCTCCTCCTCCGCCATTTAACATTTTGATTTGATTAATTGCTACTAATAAAGATATATTTATTTCTCGTTTTTTTATATAGAATGTTTTGGCTTAGTAATTCGATGTCATCTTTTTTGACACGAGGGGAGAATCAAATGGCTGTTTCAGCAGATGAGTTGAATGGCTACAGGCGCGATCGCTATTTTGCACGCTCCTGGGCACTTCTGACTATGGAAAAGGGTTGGTGGAAGCCCGTCCTTATTATGGCTCTGTTTGGCCTTATTCCGGTTATTGGAATTCTTGCGCTTGTTGGTTATGCACTTGAGACTGCACGCGTTACTGCATGGGGCATCAATGCTGGTCCAAAGCAGAAAGACTTCAAATTTGGCACCTACATTGTTACTGGCCTCAAGGCAGTTGTCATTGCACTTGCCTTCGGTCTGGCATACAGCATTGCAACGGGAATCCTTTCTTTTATTCCAGTTATCAATCTGATTCTTATTCCAGTTTTTATTGTTGCAGCATTTGTTTATCCGCTGTTTATCAACGTTATTCAGGTGCGTGCAGCAGTTTACGGTAATATTTCTGCCGGTTTTGCTTTTTAAGAACATCTTTGAGATGATCAAGCATGACATGGGTGGCTTGTTCCGCATCTTTGGTATGGGCATTGTGCTTGGCATTGCTACCTCAATTATTATGGGCATCATCGGCGGCAGTGCTGCAATCAGCATGTTCGTCAACATTGGTACCCAGGCTGTAACCATTGCAAGAACTCAGAATGTTACCAGCCAGCAGCAGCTTGGTCTTATCATGCTTGCCCTGCTTGCACGTGGCTTCATTCAGATGGGACCAATTTTCCTTGCTATTGGCTATATTGGTCACGTTGTTGGTCTTATCGTTATGCTTCTTCTGCAGAACGCAATTGCACTTTGGATGCGTCAGTTCAACGTCGCTGCATGGGGACAGAGCAACGATCCACTGCCACCATTCATTAACGATCCACGCGATGGCGCAGCCGCCGTATATTCAGCTCCAGCACCAGTCGCCCCAACTGCACCAGCAGCAACCGTTGCTCCAGTAGCAGTTCCAGTTGCAACAGCTGCTCCAGCACCTGCAGCTCCAGCAGCTCCCGTTGCACCTGCAGTCCCAGCCGAGCCATCTCAGGCTGCTCCTACAGTCGCTCCAACTGCACCTGCAGCTCCCGCAGCATCAGTAGCCCCAGCAGCGCCCGTTGCTCCTGCAGCTCCTGAGGCTCCAGCAGCACCAGTTGCTCCATCAGCTCCAGCTGCACCTGCAGCACCAGCTGAGCCAGCTCAGACCGCCCCTGTTGCACCTGCTGCTCCAGTGGCTCCAGCAGCACCAGTTGCACCTGCAGCTCCTGAGGCTCCAGCAGCACCAGTTGCTCCTGCTACTCCTGAGGCACCTGTCGCGGGTGTACCTGTAGCACCTGCAGCTCCAGAGCCTGCACCAGCTCCAAGTGTTGTTATTGAGCCAGTTATCCCAACTGCTCCAGCAGCACCTGAGGCTCCAGCAGCTCCACAGGATGCTCCAACCCAGAATCCTGAGGGACCTGCGGCTCAGTAACGTAGAGCTTATCTAAACAATACGGCCATCATGCAGATTGTGTGATGGCCGTTTTTTTCTATTTCAATACGATAATTTTTTTGAGATGCACTAGTAACCTGGAATGAGAAAGATTGGGGATATAAGCAAGACAAAGTAGAGGCAAAATGGTGAAAAAAATTGTTAATTTACACTCTTTTATGTGGACTGCATGTGAGAAATTTTGTGGGCTTGTTTCGTATTTAAGCATTTATGTGGTATGATGCTTGGTCGAACTTTCCTGCTTCGGGTGCACCTTCACTTCCCGAAGCCATTAGCCCAGAGGAGGTGACAATATGAAGGCCTATGAACTGCTGTTTTTTTGTTGACCCAGCTTCCACTGAGGAAGACCGCGCTGGCGTAATGAAGCGTATTGACGTCGCTCTTACCACCGACGGCGGAGTAGTCGACAGCGTCGAGGACTGGGGCAAGCGCAAGCTTGCTTTTGAGGTCGACGATCTTACCGAGGGTGATTATACCCTCATCAATTTCCATGCAGATCCAACGCAGATTGCAGAGCTCGATCGAGTCCTGCGAATCAATGATGCTGTTAAGCGTCACATGATTGTGCGTCGAGTCGATAAGGATTAAGTCCTTGTAATGGAAAAAGTGGAATTATTCCACGATGAGAGGTAGTGAGATTTATGAGCATTAACAGGGTTAATATTTCGGGTAACCTGACTCGTGACCCGGAGCTTCGCTCCACAGCAGGCGGCACCCAGATTCTCTCCTTCGGCGTTGCAGTTAATGATCGTCGCAGGAATCAGCAGACCGGTGAGTGGGAAGATGTCCCTAACTTCATCGACTGCGTAGTGTTTGGTCAGCGTGCTGAAGCACTTTCCCGCTTCCTCTCCAAGGGTTCGAAGGTTGCTATTGAAGGCAAGCTTCGATTCAGCTCCTGGGAGACAAAGGAAGGACAGCGTCGCAGCAAACTTGAGGTTGTTGTTGATGAGGTCGAGTTCCTCTCTAGGAATCAGCAGGGTGGAGCCCCTATGTCACAGGGCGCACCATCTTATGCAGCTCCAACTCCTCAGGCACCCGCTCCCGTTCCGGCTCCGCCAGACGAGGAGTTCTACGATGCTGATATTCCGTTTTTAAACGTCAGACAGCAACACAATTGTTACTGTCATCTGAAAGGTAAAAGACATGGCTCAGCAGAAACAAGATTTTTCAGCGCCAGCCGCGTCGCAAGTATTGCCAGTTCTGCAAGGAGGAGACTGAGTTCATCGATTACAAAGATACTCAGCTTCTTCGTAAGTACATGACCGATCGTGGCAAGATTAAGCCTCGTCGTGTCACTGGCACCTGCACGCAGCACCAGCACGACATTGCACTTGCTATCAAGCGCGCGCGCGAGATGGCACTTCTGCCCCTACACCGTCCCTGTGGTTTCCAGCCGCGGTGGCCGTAGTCGCGGATAACCTATCTGTTCTTTAGGTTGAGTTGGTTAGCAATGGATAGACCGGATTCAAATATTCCTCAGGTACCAGAAGGGTATTCTCGCCCAACTGATACCCCACAGAATTTTGCCGGTTCAAGTAACCAAAACGGAGGCAAGCCGCAGCCGTTTGGAGCTCCAACGTATACGCAAGGCTTTGTGCTTTGTGTTATTGGTGGAGTTATTACCGGGCTTATGTCCTTCATCGGATCTGCCCTTGTTGCCTACGGCATGGTAATTGCTGTCTATTGCAAAAAAGGGCGCGGATGGTTTGGTCCAGCTATTACTTCTGTACTTGTAACAGGCGTAGTGGCATATCTCATGTCGGGACCAACCGAGACAGCAACTTCGGTTACTGCATGCGCACTTGCTCTTGGAGTTGGCTACGCTTTTGCAACTGAGAAACTCACTGTAGGTGTTGGATCTCTTCTTGTAGCAGCATCAGCCTTGGCACTTTTGGGATATGACGCGTTCTTTGCCGCAATGGCCGGAACAAGTCTTCCTGAACTTGCACGAAGCGTATTCAATCAATACGCTTCGCAAGTGACTAATGCCACTCCAGATATCCAAGAGGGCCTTGCAACCGCAAAGGCGCTCTTTATGCTCTTTTGGCCAACCAGCTATACCAGCATGGCGCTTTTATATTTTGTAATTGCGCGTTTTGGGGCTCGAACAGTGTATAAAGCACTAACAAGAGACCCACAGAAGCTGCCACAGTTCCAGCTGATGGATGTTCCATTCTGGATCTGCGCACTTGCAGTGGTCAACTTGTTCGTCTATGCACTTTCAAGCACCATTTTGTCTGCACAAGACATACTTCAGCTTATTACGCTGAACGTATTTATGGCTCTACGCATTGTATTTGCACTTCAGGGCCTTGCAGTGCTCACATGGTTTGTGCGCGAGAAGCACTTCTCGCCAGCACTTTCTTTATCACTGTTTGTATTGGCAGGCATGCTAGAAGTTCAGTTAGGCGTTATGGCTCTCGTAGGATTCATTGATGCCTGGGCAAACTTCCGCAAGCTTAATCGCTTTGGAAGCCAGGATTCAGAACCTACGATAAACAACAACTAGTCGAGACAATCGACTCATCAAAGGAGTTTCCCATGAAAGTTATTCTCTTGGGCGAGCTTCGCGGTAAGGGCGGCGAAGGCGACATCGTAGAGGTCGCACAGGGCTATGCGGAGAACTTCCTGTTCCCCAACAAGATTGCCCAGCCTGCTACACCGGGTAACATCAAGCAGCTTGAGGAGCGTCGTCACAATATCGCTAAGCGCGAAGAGCAGCGTATTGCTGACGCAAATGCTACCAAGGCAGCTCTTGATGGCAAGCTCGTAACTGTTGACGCTCGCATCGGCGAGGAGGGCCAGCTCTTTGGCTCCGTCACCACCGCTCAGATCGCTGACGCAATCGCAGCACAGCTCAACGTCACCGTTGACCGCAAGCGTATTGCTCGCAGCTCCGCTATCAAGACCGCTGGTCGCCACAATGTCACCATTGAGCTCTACCGTGACATTACCGCAACTGTCGTTGTTCTTGTTGGCGAGGACGATGCTGCTCCTGCAGAGGAGGAGACCGAGGAGGTTGTCGCAGAGGCAACCGTCGAGGTTGAGGTTGAGTCCGCTGAGTAGTTTTATGCACGCATAAAAACACTGTTCTCCTGCATTTTTTTGGTGGTTTATACAATTTCTGCAGTTTTCTACAGATTTATGCGCTTTTAGAAAAAAAGCAAGGCCATCTTAAAAGAATGGAATGTTTAGTTCGAACCACCCCTTTGTCCAACATAACAAAGGGGTGGTCTTTTTTTATGTGTAGATCAGACGGTATAATTTCTTATACTCTACCTGGGATTATTCAGAATGTTATGTAAAAACATATTCACTTAACCTGCGGAATTGTAATCTGATTTGTATAACCGCAGATAAGCAATTGTGAAGAAAAGCCTACACGTTGAAAAAAGTCTAAAAATTGTTGAAAACGTTGAAAACTCGAGGAAATCCCGCTCAGACTATGTGAGTTTTGAAAAATCATGTTGAAGACTTATTTTTCTGAATTTTTGCAAGCCAAAATGACTCTTTATTTTTTTAAAAAGTCCACTACTATTCAGATTCAATCCACAGAAAATATGATTGGAAAAGACGATGGCACAAGACTCGTTTGAGATGAATCCTACGCAATTGACGGCTTTAGAGAATGCCTCTATGCCACAAGATTCCGATGCCGAGTTTTCCATTCTTTCCGCAATGATTCTTTCTGAAGAGATTAGAGGGGAATGCCTTATTAGGCTTTCTTCTGAGGATTTTTATATTCCTTCCAATCAGATTATTTTTGAGGCAATCAAGGCGCTGTTTGACAATAACAAACCGGTTGATCTGATTACCCTTGCAGATCATCTAAAGAGCAATGGCAAATTTGAGCGCGCAGGCGGGGCTGTGCGCCTTGCTGAGCTTGGTAATAATCCGCTGGCAATGGTCGGCTGGGAAAACCATGCTGTCATGCTACATCGTGATACCACACTCAGAAAGATGATTAGCGCTTCCGCAAAGATTTCCGCACTTGCATACAACGCTCCAGAAGACACAAAAGAAGTAGTTGATCAGGCAGAAAAAGCTTATTTTTTTGATGTAACTAACCGGGACGTCCAGCAGTCAGAACAGGGCATCGAGGATATCATGACCGATCTCTTTGATGAGCTGCAGCACAATGCTGGGAAAGATGCATCTGAGTTGGGCGTTCAGACCGGTTTTTGCAACGCTCGATAACCTTTTTCAGGGTCTTCGACCTGGTCAGATGGTTGTTATTGGAGCTCGTCCTGGTGTTGGTAAGACGTCGTTTGCTCTCAGCATGGCGTACAACGCCGCAGTATCCGGTGCAACTGTTGCGCTCTTTTTCGCTCGAGATGAGCAAAATTGAGATTGCTCAGAGGCTTTTTGGCTTCCGAATCCAAGGTTGATTTGCAGACTATTCGTTCTTCCAACATTAGGAATGAGCAGTGGCCCACCCTTCTGGAGGCAGCAGAGCGTATTTCTCGCCTTAAAATCATTGTTGACGATACTCCAGGCACAACAGTTACAGAAATTCGCGCAAAAGCCCGCAGAATGCTTAACAAGGCTGAGAAAGGCGTCATCATTATTGACTACCTCCAGCTGCTTTCTCCACCAGCCGAGAAGGGCCGTGCAGATAGCCGCGCAACTGAGGTTTCTGAAATGTCTCGTGGTATCAAGATTGATGGCCAAAGACCTCAAGGCACCCGTTATTGCGCTTTCTCAGCTCAACCGTACGCTTGAGAACAGAAACGGCAAGCGCCCACAGCTCTCCGACCTGCGTGAGTCTGGCGCTATCGAGCAGGATGCAGATATTGTTTTGCTGCTTGATCGTTCGCTTAGTGATGAAGAGGCAGCGCGCGATGACCGTCCAGATAAAGACGTCACCAATATCATCGTTGCAAAGAACCGTGCAGGCGCTCTGAGGGATGTTCCTGTCATGTTTATGCCAACGTCAACTAAGTTTGTTGAGCTTTATCAGGGCAATAACTACTCAGAAAAACGATGCAGCGCAATACGCGGCAATGGCAAAACCCTGCGCACTAATCGTTTCTTATGTGTGACAAAAACCTTTGGGCTTCTGTGCTTTTTATCAACGGTATTAGATATACTTTATGAAGCAACCCCCTAAAGAGGTTGCAAACCGTCATGTAATGGTCGTGTTTGTAGATAGCTGCGATAGGGGAGAACTTATGCCAGCTTCCGTACTTGTTGGTGCTCAGTGGGGAGACGAGGGTAAGGGTAAAGTAACCGACCTCATTTCCGGAGATTTTGACGTTGTTTGCCGTTACGCAGGTGGTGCAAATGCTGGCCACACGGTAATTGCTGGAGACACAAAGCTTGCCCTTCACCAAGTTCCATCTGGCGTTATGTATGAAAACACCTATCCAGTTATTGGCAATGGCTGCATTGTTGATCCAGAGGTCCTTCTCGGCGAGATTGATATGCTGGAAAGCAAGGGTATTTCCTGCGATTTGCTGAAGATTTCTGGCAACGCTCACATTGTTATGCCGTACCACAAAGATCTTGATGGCGCTCACGAGAAGAAACTTGGCAAAAACCTCATTGGTACTACTAAGCGTGGTGTCGGACCAACGTATATGGACAAGATGAACCGCACTGGCCTGCGTATTCAGGACATGCTTGACGAGAAGATCTTCCGTAAGAAGCTCGAGGCAGCTCTTGAGTACACCAATCCTATTCTTGGCCTTGTCTACGGTCTACCAACCTATACCGTTGATCAGATTTGCGAGACATACCTGCCTTATGCAGATCGCATCCGTCCTTACATTGTTGAGTCTTCACTCTTCCTGAATGAGCAACTTGAGGGCGGTAAGAACATCCTTTTTGAGGGTGCTCAGGCAACTATGCTTGATATTGACCACGGCACCTACCCCTTTGTCACCTCTTCTAACTGCACTGCTGGTGGTGCAGTTACTGGCTCTGGCGTTGGTCCTACCAATATTGACCGCGTACTCGGTATTGCTAAGGCATATCTCACGCGCGTTGGCTCTGGCCCATTCCCAACTGAGCTTTTTGATGAGACCGGCGATCTTCTTGGTGAAGTTGGACACGAGTATGGTGTAACTACTGGTCGTAAGCGTCGTTGTGGTTGGTATGATGCAGTAGTTGTTAACTATGCAGCTCGCATCAATGGCCTTACTGACCTGGCCATTACCAAGCTCGATGTTCTTGGTTGCCTGGATGAGATTAAGGTCTGCGTTGCCTATGAGTGCGATGGCAAGATTTACAAGACTGTTCCTGAGCACCAGAGCGTTTTCTATCACGCAAAGCCCGTGTACGAGACTCTTCCTGGTTGGAAGTCTGACATTTCCAATGTCCGTAACTTCTACCAGCTGCCTCGTGAGGCTAAGGACTATATTGATTTCCTGGAGCAGCTTGCCGGTGTACGCGTTTCTATCATCACTGTTGGTCCAGACCGCGAGCAGACAATCGACCGCTACTGGAGGTAACCCGTGGCGTCTTCGGACTGCTCGACATTTGCATTAGTTTGCGATAACCCCTGTGGGCTTGAAGCTTCCCAGCTTGAAGCCCTGGGGGTTTCTGTCATCCCTGGAGCCCCTAACCTCTGATGTTGACCGGGTTGGTGAGTTTTATAGAAGCGTTTTAGAGTCGGGAGTACAAAAGATCCTCTCGCTCCATGTGAGTGAGGACTTTTCTGATTCGCTTCCAACAGCAAGAAAAAGCTTGCGAGAATAACCCTGATATTGCAGAGGCAATTTACCTGGTAGATAGCGGAAATATGCCCGCTGCAATGGGCATTATGATTGAGCGCCTTAGTGTGGCAAGAACGTCTGGCGCTACTTTTGAGGCAGTTTGCGACTACGCGCAAGAGTTGTCTGAAGTTGTGGCTACTATGTTTATTGCTACGGAACGGGTTATGCTACACAAGAGTAAAGACAAGCGATCAAGGCTCTCGCTTAGACGTCAACTTGAGCGCCTACATCGTCATATTTCAAACGATATGTATTTGTATCGTTTGGTTGGCGGAAGGTGCACAGAAGTTGCCAGGTCATCCGATTTTATGGATTTAGCAGGCAGAATTTCTCGCCTTATGAGCGATTGTTTTATCAAACATGGTGAGATTAGATACGTTGTGATTTCAAGCGGCGAGAAGCGTACAGAAAAGCTGCTCAAAAAGCCGCTTTATACCAATGAATATGATGCAGAATGTATTGCAGAAAGACTCGCTTCTCCTGATTTTAAAAGGCATTTAGGAGAAGGTTCTGTCGGTGTGGCGTGTATCCCAAAGGCGTTGTATCAAAAGGCTGGAGTACTTATGAATGACACCGTTGATATTTTGTTGCTTGGCGCAGGAGGTCGTGAGCATGCACTTTTGACCAAACTGCAGGAATCTCCTCGTGCGGGTAAGATTTATGTTGCTCCAGGTAATGGTGGTATGGCTGCTCAGGCAGAGCTTGCATCCATTAATCAGAATGATCCTGCAGAAGTTGTTGCCTTTGCTCAAGAAAAAAACGCGTTGGCCTGGTAGTTATTGGCCCCGAGGCACCTCTTGTTGTGGGCGTTGCAGATGCCGTCCGTCAGGCTGGTATTGCGTGCTTTGGCCCTAACGAGAATGCAGCCCAGATGGAGGGCTCAAAGGCGTTTGCTAAGGGCGTTATGGAGCGCGCGAATGTTCCAACCGCTGCTTGGAAGTCTTTCACAGACCAGCAGTCTTGCGAGGCATATGTTCGCCAGATTGGCGCTCCGGTAGTTGTTAAAGCAGATGGCCTTGCTGCAGGTAAAGGTGTTATTGTTGCAACTGAGCTTGAGCAGGCACTTGAGGGTGTTCGTGAGTGTTTCTCGGGTCACTTTGGTGATGCCGGTACAACCGTCGTCGTGGAGGAGTTTCTTGAGGGGCCAGAGTGTTCCTTGCTTGCACTAACTGACGGAACCTACGTGGTTCCATTGGCAACCGCTCAGGATCATAAGCGTGCATATGACGACGATAAGGGACCAAATACCGGTGGCATGGGCGTATATTCTCCTGTTCCGTTTGTGACTGATGAAGAACTTTCCCAGATGATTGCCATTGAGCAGCGCGTTGTTGATCAGCTCAAAAAAGAGGGCATCAACTATTCTGGCTGCCTGTATGGTGGATTTATGCTGACCAAAAATGGTCCAAAGGTTCTTGAGTTTAATGCTCGCTTTGGTGACCCGGAGACCCAGGTAGTTCTGCCTCGTCTTAAGGGAGACTTGATTTCAATTCTGATGGCGTGCGACAACGGAACCCTCCGTCATCAGCAGGTTGCTTGGTCCGATACGGTTGCCGTTTCTGTTGTTCTGGCAAGCGCGGGTTATCCTGGCTCTTACGAAAAGGGCAAAGAGATTACTGGTATTGATGATGCTCAACAGCTTGAAGGCGTCTCTGTGTACCATGCCGGAACCGTTCAAACCGAAGATGGCAAGATTGTCACTGCGGGAGGTCGCGTGCTAAACGTTACTGCTCTTGCTCCAACCTTTGAGGAGGCTCGCGCTCGCGTATACGAGACCTGTGACCTTATCAACTTTGAGGGTAAACAGCTCAGGCATGATATTGGACTCAAGGCACTGCAAGGTCGTCCAGAAAAATAATTGAGGTTAGTGTTTATGGCAGAACAGAATGACGAGAAACTCAACGTGCAGGACGGCGTATGGGACAGAGGTCATAATAACGCACAGCTAAATGATGTCTTTGCTGATATGCAGCCTACAGAGCCAGAGATTGTTGATGAAGATATGCAGATAACTCCTGAAGTGTTTGATTCTGCCCGAAATGATCTTCACTTGGCCGTTGATTCGTTTACCTACGACGGTGAGCGCGTTGCCGCAGGGGATGCTGTCTATCATCATTCTGGTGAGCCTCAGAAGCGCAGCTTTGTGGCGGGTACCGAGGATGCACGTGATGCTTCTTTGGAAGAAAAGTCACTTTCTGAAGATACCGTTTGGGTTGGTCGCATTTTTGACGTGAATCGACTTCGTGTCTCGCTTCCTGATGGACGTAGCGCTCTGCGTGATGTCGTGCGTCATCCAGGTGCTGTAGCCATTGTTGCTCTAACTGATGAGGGCAGAATCTGTCTGGTCCGCCAGTATCGAACCGCGCTTGGACGCGTAACAGTTGAGATACCCGCAGGAAAGCTCGACCCCGGCGAGGATCCACTTGATTGTGCCCATCGTGAGCTGCTAGAAGAAACAGGTATGAAGGCAGGAAAGATGGCTTTTCTTACCACTACCGCCACTTCTGATGGATTTACTGACGAGCTTATTCACCTTTATATGGCAACTGAGCTGACCTTTGAGGGTTCAGATCCAGACGCTGACGAGTTCATTAACGTGGACCTCGTTCCACTGTCCGAGCTGGTAGACGCTGTTCTTGATGGAAAGGTTGAGGACGCAAAAACTATCATTGGAGCCCTGCTCTGCGATTCAATTTCACACCGACTGCCCATGGAGTAATTACGCATGTCTGATCGTTCTTCTCGTACTGTACCTGGCTCTTCTTTGAACCAGACCTCTCGTAGAAATGCTTTTTGGTAACAACACCTCTGGCAAAAACGCTTCTGGCAAACATCGCAAATCGCTGTTTGCCAGTTTTCTTTCTTATTACGCACCACAAAAGCACTTATTCATTCTGGATACCATTTGCGCCATCATTTTGGCCTGCATTGAGCTGGCATTTCCTCAGATTTTGCGTTCGCTCACAAAGGGACTGTTCACACAGGGCAAAGATGTCATTCTTGGCAGTTTGGTGTTCATTGCTGTTGGTCTTCTCGCCATGTATTTTTGTCCACTTTCTGTGTCGCTACTTTGTCATTAGCTGGGGACATATCATGGGCGCACGCATGGAAAGCAAGATGCGAGAAGACCTGTTTGACGCTTACGAGCGCATGAGTTTCTCGTATTATGATCGTCACAAGACGGGCGATCTGATGAGCCGCCTGGTATCTGACTTGTTTGATATTTCTGAGACGGCGCATCACGGCCCGGAGTATCTGATTATCGGTCTCTTAGAGATTGCTGGCTCCTTTGTAATCTTGGCTTTCATTAACGTACCGCTTACTTTGGTGCTTGCTGGAATTGCCGCACTTCTGGTGGTCTTTAATTTCTTTGCCAACATGCATATGCGCGGCATTTTCAAAGAAAATCGAGTACGTATTTCTGAGGTAAATACACAGCTAGAAGACTCGCTTTCTGGCATTCGTGTTGTTAAGGGTTTTGCAGCAGAAGATCATGAGCGCACTAAATTCAGGGCAAGCAACTCGGCATATTTAGACTCTAAGTCCAACATGTACCAGGCAATGGGCAGGTATCAGGCAGCAATTTCAGGCATGATGGGTATTCTGAATACGGTTGTTTTGGTGCTGGGCGGATGGATGATTGCTCAAGGTCAGATGCAAGCCATTGACCTGGCAACCTATGCACTGTATATCTCGCTGTTCACAACGCCAATCATGAATATTCTGAATTTTACCGAGACGTTCCAGAAGGGTCTTGCGGGCTTCAAGCGTTTCTCGGAGATTCTTGAGACTCAGCCAGATATTCAAGATGCACCTGATGCCCGGGATATTCAAATTACCGCGGGTGAAATTATCTACCAGGATGTTCATTTTGCTTACAACAATGCTGAAGAGGTTATCGACGGCTTGAACCTTCATATTGAGAGTGGAAAAACCGTCGCGCTGGTTGGACCTTCTGGTGGAGGTAAGTCTACTACCTGTGCTTTATTGCCACGATTCTACGATGTGACAAGTGGCAGCATCGCCATTGACGGTCAGGATGTTCGCTCTGTTACCCAGCACAGCCTGCGCTCGGCAATTGGCATGGTCCAGCAGGATGTATATCTCTTTGACGGCACAGTTGCGGAGAATATCGCATACGGCTGTCCAGAGGCCTCCTTGGAAGATATCGCGCTTGCAGCAAAGCGTGCAAACATTGCTGAGTTTATTGAGGCGTTGCCCGACGGCTACAACACGCAGGTAGGACAGCGCGGAACCAGACTTTCTGGCGGACAAAAACAGCGTATTTCCATTGCGCGCGTGTTCTTGAAGAATCCTCCGCTACTCATTTTGGATGAGGCAACTTCCGCTCTGGACAACGAGTCTGAACGCGCGGTCCAGGAGTCCCTCTCCGAGCTGGCAAAGAACAGAACTACGCTTGTTATTGCTCACCGTCTTTCCACGATTATGGGTGCTGATGAGATTATTACCATCAACCAAGGCCGTGCAGTTGAGCGTGGAACCCACAAAGAGCTGCTCGAAAAGGGCGGAATTTACGCTCATTACTATCAAATGCAGTTTGGTGATGCGCCAAACCCCACAAGACGGTAAAATAGACGGTTGAGTGCGTCACAGGATTGTTGTGCAACCGCAATAGTTTTTTTCTCGCCGTACTCTAAGCTGTATGTTCTAGATTTACCAGCACTACGGTTGGATTTTTTTCAGTTCGGAAGTCCCTAGAAGCTTGTTTGCGCAGTTTAGCAAGCATGCTTTGGAATGTGAGAGCTACATGGCTAAAGATGATGCAGATCGCTCAAGCTTCGCGCGTCGCCAGAAGGGCGCGCTTGATGCTGATGCAGCTGAAGAGTTGTTTACCAAGGTAGACGAGACAGGTCATCCAAATGAGGAGCGCGCAGCACTTGAGCGTGCTCGTAGGCAGGGTGGAGCTGCCGCTGTTGACATCGATCCTCTTTCGGGCTCTGATCCTTCGGGTTCAAATATCGAGAAGGTTATTACAAAAACAGCAGTTCTCTTTGTTTTTGATTTTTTTCTGACCATTGTTGTGCTTATGCAGGGTTTCTTGTGGCGTTATTCGCCGTGCTAATACGGCCAATCTTACCGAGTCTGTTACTGTACGAACTGTTGCATCCGCACTTCGCGGCGGCGTTGAGTGGGGTAATGGCTTCACGCAGTTCCCCGAGGATTTTTCTGTTCAGGAAGCTGATGAGAACACTGGTCGTGTTGAGGTAACCGTTACTGATACCACCTCAAAGGACGTTCTTGAGTGCTACGCTGGCTCTAGCGTTCAGGCTCAGGCATTTGCAATTAACGCACTGCTCAATCCAAAGATTAATACGGTTGTATATCACGTAAGCGTTCATCGCAACGATCAAGGCGAGCTTCAGAAGTCTCAGTTGTTTGGTTTCTTGAAGCCTGGCGGTGATTCAACACCTATCTTTACCTTTACGTTCTCTAAGACACAGTCTTCTGACGGCGTAAACATCACCATGGTCATTACCGGTGCAAATGAGTCCATTCAATCTGAGCTACGCGACCAGATTGCTACTTCGTTCACGCCAGTTCGAGTTCTTGGCGGTCTTGTTGGTGGAGAGTCTTCAACAAAGAAGAACACCACCACTGGAACTAACGGAATTACTAACAGTACAGGTACAAGCGACAGTTCTTCAAGTACTAAGTAGCCTACGTACCTGCAAGCAACAAAGAAAAAGAGCAAAAGAGCCGCTGAAGTCAGCGGCTCTTTTGCTTGTGCTGCTGGAAGTGACTTATCGGGAGGTCGGCACACCTCAAAATGGTGGCGCGGCGAATGAGTTGCACGTTAATTTGACTGAAAGTCATGAAATCGGTGTTTTTTTAAAACGATTTTTGGTCCCAAAAAGGTAAAAAAATCCGTTTAGTTGGAGGTTTTAATCTTTATGCATGACGATTTTTGAGCGATTTTTGATTTAGCAATGTGTCGCTTGATTAACGTCAACTGGGCTTTTTATTAATATCAAATCTTTAATCAATTTCTTCGATCTCCAACTAAACGGATTTTTTTACCTTTTTTTCGCCTTATTTTTGAAGCTCAATTTTTGTTTGATAAAAAAATGAAACGAATAAAGGGCGAGGAAAATGCATTTTCATGCATAACGGCGCTTGCTTGCATAAAAAAATAGGTGCTCACTCGCGTAGAGTGAGCACCTACGACAAAGAAAAAGAATACTTCTCTGCGGCGCAAAGGCCTGTGCGAGCAGTTTGCTTTTTGTAGAAGCGTCTTACTCCTGCAGGAGCTGGGCAATCAGGCCGAGTTTGGTCTCAAAAAGAAACACCACGCAATTCAAAGTTTGGCTGCTCGCGAGTAATTTCCATGGACTCACAGACAAACTCACCAGCAAACTCGACAGCGTCGGCAATCTCCTGACCGCACATAACTGCAGCTAAAAGCGCAGATGCGAACAAATCGCCAGTTCCGTGCAGCATGTATGGCAGAAGCTCGGAAACAATCTCGCCGCGCTCAGACTCGGTGGCAACAAAGTTGCGAATAAAGCCATCGCCGCGAACAATTCCCTTAAGAACAACGCACTTTGCGCCCATCTCCAACAACGCATCGAGCAACTCGTCTACCTGCTCGTCAGTCAAATCCTGACCAGCGTAAGGAATGCCAGTAAGAATAGATGCTTCAGTGAGATTTGGCGTCAAGATATCAGCACCGTTTACCAGTGCCTTCATGGCATCGCAAAGCTCCTGCGTATAGGGTTGGGTACATCTTGCCGCCATCGCCCATAACTGGGTCAACCACGCGAAGTGCCTTTGGATGCTCCTGGTACAAGCGCTGAATGCTTGCAACCTGCTCTGCTGCACCAAGGAAGCCAGAATAAATGGCATCCAGGTCAATGCCCTCTTCCTTCCATGCATCCAGGTAATCCTCGAGCATGTTGGTGGTGTCGTGCATGTAGAACGTAGGGAACTTGGTGTGTGCCGAGAAAAGCGACGTAGGTACTGGGCAAACGTCACATCCCGCTGCTGACAGAACCGGAATAGCTACGCCAAGCGAGCATTTTCCGTATCCGCAGAGATCGTGCACTGCGGCGACGCGAGGAATGTACGAGCCTTCTCGCTGGTACAGAACAGAGTTGGTTTCATTCATTACAGTTTCCTTTCACGTGGACTGATGGACCAACGTTCTAGAAAATCATACTCTATACTGTGAAGAGGATATTTGACGTATCCACCTATTTTATGAGACGTAACAAAGGAGCAGAGATGGCAGATCAGCCTGTTATCGGCATTATCATGGGATCAAAGAGCGACCTTGCAACTATGGAGGGATGCACCGCTGAACTTGAGCGCTTGGGCGTTCCATATGAGCTGGTCATCGCATCCGCACACCGCACTCCAGACAAAGTTCACCAGTGGGCCGAGACCGCCGCTGACCGTGGCCTCAAGGTAATCATCGCCGCCGCAGGAAAGGCCGCTCACCTAGGCGGAGTTGTTGCCGCATTCACCCCACTGCCTGTCGTTGGCGTCCCAATGAAGACCTCTGACCTCGGTGGCATGGACTCTTTGCTCTCTATGGTCCAGATGCCATCCGGTGTGCCCGTCGCCTGCGTTGCCATCAACGGTGCCAAAAACGCAGCTATTTACGCTACCCAGATTCTTGGCGCTTCTCTTCCAGAGTATCGCGAGAAAATCATCAAGCTCAAAGCTGAGATGGCTGACGCATAAGCCAGAACGCAGAAACACCTGTTCATTGCTTAAATAGTGTCTGCTGGTAGCGTTAGGCTAAACAGCAGTAATAGCTAAACCCGCGCTGCAGATAACCTATAGCGCGGGTTTTGCGATTAAAGATGTGATAAAGCGATGACTTCGCAAGATGTATAAAGATTTTTGTTCCATGCATAGCTAAACTTTTAAGGGGGTATGACAAAAGAGTATCTTCAGAAGGGAAGTGCATGGAATCAAGGAACGGCAAACATTTTGCATCATTCGCCGCTGCTGATCAGCCGGCTGGAAATAATGAAACCTCAAAAATCTCTGTCGAAATTGCATCTATGAAAAGCACGGTTTCGTCAAAAAACGATAACGGTAAGAAGCCTGCTAAGAAGGGTTTCTCCAACGTTCTCTCAACTATTTTTGCTGATAGTTGGAATTGGTCTCTTGATTGTTTCTGGCATCATGTTTGGAAAAACACAGGTAGAATACCACGCGCAGGATGTAATCAATGAGGAACTTGCGGCTTACGCTACAGTTTCCGAGAAAAAAGATGAGGCTCCTGTTGTTGATTGGGCTGGTCTAAAGGCAGTAAACAGCCAGGTTGTTGGCTGGGTGCAGATTCCAGGCACACAGGTTAACTATCCTGTTTATCAGACCACGGACAACGAGCACTACCTGCATACTAACGCAAAGGGCGAGTGGTCTATCGGTGGTCAAATCTTTATGGACTACCAGAACAATCCAAACGGCTTGGTCGACCAGCAGACTATTCTCTATGGTCACCATATGCGCAACGGTTCTATGTTCCAGTACATTGGCGCTATGAATGACCAGAATACCTTCGATAAGGTTGAAACCATCTGGTATGTCACGCCCACCCAGACATACGAGCTCGAGCCAGTATTTACTTATCACACTGATGAGGATGACGAAGAAGTTAGGCAGTTTAACTTTGCTTCTGTTGATGAGTTCAGGTCTTATCTGAAGGATAGGCTCTCAAGGGCAGTAAGCTCTCGTTCAGATGCTGCCGAGGTTCTTTCTCGCGCTGATCATGTTCTTACGCTTTTTACCTGCAATTATACTGATCAGTATGGTCGCACCATGCTCATCTGTGTTCCAAAGACTGAGGCACAGCCAAAGGCTCAGTAGTCGGAACGCTGACGGTTCAGAAAGAGTATTGGACACAGTCAGAAGCTGTCAGTCAGGGCAGTAAAATGCTGTTTTCTTAAAAAATTGTTACACGCTCCGAACATATTTGTTCGGAGCGCTTTTTCTGCAAATTTCCAGGTACACTGTATCTATTGTTGCCAAACGTGAGAGACGTTTGATCAAGGGTGGCTCAAGCTGAGGCATCCGGAGGGGATCCAATGGAACTTCACGAGGAATGTGGCGTCTTTGGAGTATGGGCGCCTGACCGTGACGTTGCTCGACTCACTTATTTTTGCGCTGCACGCGCTGCAGCATCGCGGACAAGATTCCGCAGGTATAGCTGTCGGTGACGGCCAGACCGTACTTATCAGAAAAGATACGGGCCTCGTAACCGAAGTTTTTAACAACGACGACCTCAACGCAATGCCAGGTAAAGTGGCTATCGGTCACTGCCGCTACGGCACCGCAGGCGCCAAGGGTTGGGAGTCCGCCCAGCCACACATGTCGTCCATCGATGAGACCCTCATTGCTTTGGCGCACAACGGCACTCTCGTTAACTTTGACTCTTTGCGAGAAGAACTGTCTTCTCGCCAGATTTCCTTTAGATCACATACAGATTCTGAGGTAGCAGCCCAGCTTATCGGCTACTTTACTCGTCGTACACACCGTCTGCGCACCGGTATTGCTGCAACTATGAACCTCATCGAGGGCGGCTACGCCATGGTGCTCATCCGCGAGAACGCTCTCTATGCGTTTAGGGATCCTAACGGCATTCGTCCGCTGGTACTCGGCCATATTGGCGAGGAAGGCGAGAATAACTGGGTAGTTGCATCTGAGACGTGCGCGCTGGATATTGTGGGTGCTACGTATGTGCGCGAGGTGGCTCCTGGAGAGATTATCCGTATTTCCGACAGTGGCCTATCTTCTGAGATGGGACTTTCTCCTCGCCAGCAAGCAGATTGCATCTTTGAACAGGTGTATTTCTCGCGCCCTGACTCTATCATTAGCGGTCGCTCGGTGTACTCTGTCCGTCACCAGATGGGTCGCCAACTGGCAAAAGAGACCCCAGCAGATGTTGACCTGGTAATCGGTGTACCTGATTCCGGCGTTCCTGCAGCTGAGGGTTTTGCACAAGAGCTGGACGTGACTTTTGGCACTGGCTTGATCAAAAACCGCTACGTTGCAAGAACGTTCATTCAACCTACACAGCAGCTTCGTGAGCTGGGTGTACGCTTGAAGCTCAACGCGCTTTCTGACGTTGTTGCAGGTAAGCGCATCGTAATGGTAGACGATTCTGTTGTTCGCGGCACTACTTCCAAGCAGATTGTTCAACTGCTTAGAGACGCAGGGGCTACTGAAGTACACGTTAGAAGCGCATCTCCAAAGGTTATCTGGCCTTGCTTCTACGGTATTGATACTGCCGATCAGCACCAGCTTGTTGCGGCAAAAATGACTACTCAGGAGATTTTGCGATTATATCGGCGCAGATTCCTTAGGCTTTTTTTGAGCCTGGAGGGTCTGCTTGCCTGCGTTCCTTCTCGCGGTTATTGCGAGTCTTGCTTTTAGCGGCAGGTATCCTGTGGCAATTCCGGAAGACTTCCACCAGAGGTTCTTGCCAGAAAACACCCCAGACAATCTAAATCCATCTTTTGCACGTAAGTTTGACCAGGTAGAACAGCAGTTAATTGATGAGGGCTTTGTCCCCCAAAGCAGTAAGAAGGAGAATAATGACTACTTCCGCTGATCCAACCAAGCAGATTACCTACGCTGACGCAGGCGTTGACGTTGATGAAGGCGCTCGTGCAGTTGACGCCATCAAGGCTGCTGTTGCTACAACTACTCGTCCCGAGGTCATTGGCGGCTTGGGTGGCTTTGGCTCCTGCTTCTCGGCAGCAGCTCTGAAGGACATGGAAGAGCCTGTACTGGTCAGTGGCACCGACGGCGTTGGCACTAAGCTTTGCTATTGCTCAGCTTCTCAATCGCCACAACACGGTAGGCGAGGACCTGGTTGCCATGTGCGTCGACGATATTGTTCCCATGGGCGCCGAGCCGCTGTTTTTTTCTTGGATTACGTTGCTGTGGGCAAGCTTAAAGCCGAGGCAGTCGCCGAAGTTGTTGGTGGTATTGCAGAAGGCTGCCGCAAGAGTGGATGTGCGCTGGTAGGCGGCGAGATGGCCGAGCATCCAGGTGTTATGAATCCTGACGATTACGATCTTGCTGGCTTTGTCGTAGGCGTTGTCGACAAACCAAAGATCTTAGGTCCCGAGAAGGTCAGTGAAGGTGACGTCATTCTGGGACTTCCTTCTTCTGGCATTCACTCCAACGGATATTCGCTGGTACGTAAGGTAGCTATTGAGGGTAAGACTGTCGAGGAGCTTAACCAGCCACTAGAGGAGCTCGGTGGAGAGTCACTCGCAGACGCTGTTTTGCGTCCAACCACTATTTACGCAGGTGGATTGCTTGCTGCACTCCGCACCGGAGCTCCTATCAAGGCTATGGCACATATCACTGGTGGTGGAATCACCGAGAACCTTAACCGTGCACTGCCAGCTCACCTTGATGCAGAGGTTGATCGTGGTGGAGAGGCTGGTCCTGCATGGGATATTCCACCAGTTATTTCATACGTTTCTAGCGCAGCAAACCTGTCTCTTGACGAGCAGTATCGCACCTTCAATATGGGCGTTGGTATGGCTCTTATCGTAGACATGGACGACGTTGACGATGTAGCAGAAGCCCTCTCTGACCAGGGATTTGAGCCATTTGTCATGGGCCAGATTATCCCAGGCACCGGAAAGGTGGTCTACAACGATGCCAATTAAGCTTGGCGTTCTTCTTTCCGGTTCAGGCACCAACCTGCAGGCCATTATTGACGCCATTGATTCTGGCAAGCTAGACGCAACTATTGAACTGGTTGTTTCTTCTCGCCCCGATGCATATGGTTTGAAGAGAGCAGAGGCAGCTGGCCTGCAAACCCTAACGCTCTCAAAAGAGACGTACGAAGATCCATTTGTTGCAGATATGGTTATTGCCACCGAGCTCAAGCGCTATAACGTTGATTATGTTGTTATGGCTGGCTACATGCGCAAAGTCGGCGTTCCTATTCTGAACACCTTCCTTAATCGTGTGCTCAATCTGCATCCGGCGTTGCTGCCAAGCTTCCGCGGTGCGCACGCTATTCAAGATGCGTATGAGTACGGCGTCAAGGTGACGGGCGTCACCGTTCACCTGGCAAATGCTGATTACGACCGCGGTCCCATTATTGCCCAGCGACCAGTTGTGGTTGAAGAGGGCTGGACCGTTGACCAGCTTGAAGAGGCGATTCATCAGGTAGAGCACCAGCTGTATCCTGAGGTATTGCAGCTTTTTGCTCAGGATAGAGTCCACGTTGAGAGGCAAAAGGTTCGCATAGAGTTAGGCGAGTAAATGTCGAGAAGTGCCCAGATCAAACTGAGCGACGTTGCTACATCGCGTGTCAATAACCTGAACTTTATAAGGTTTGTTGCCGCACTGATGGTCATTGTTTCCCACTGTTATGCAGTTGTTTTTGGGTGGCGATGCCGGTAGCTATCTCTTGAAGTTTACTGGTGACCGCTTGAGTCCAGGCGGTGTTTCTGTTGGCGTTTTTCTTCCTCTTTGGTGGATTTTTTTGATTGCACGCAGCTGCGAGCACCATCCTGAGGCAAAAAAAGTTTTTTTCTCGGCACGTATTTTTGAGGCTTTTTCCTGAGCTTTTTGTTTGTTGTGATTCTGACTGCGTTTGTGCTTGGTCCAATGCTTTCAACGCTTTCACCTGTGGAGTATTTTTACTAATCCACAGACGTACAAGTACCTGCTCAATGGTGTCTTGATTATGGTTCATCAGTTGCCGGGAGTGTTTACCAACAATCCTTCGGGCGACGTGGTTAATGCTGCGCTATGGACGCTTCCTGTTGAGTTTATCTGCTATATCTTGTGTTTTATCAGCTATAAGCTCACCAAGTTTGATAAAAAGAAGTTTTTTTGCTGCTATCGGTACCTGTTTTTGTATTAGCAGCGGTATATTACGTGAAGTTTTCTCCGTTGCAGCTCAGTGTTGTGCGCGCGGTTCTCCTGTTTTACTTAGGTGTTTTTGATTTGGGTATTCAGAGATCAGGTTGTTATCTCGCCTGTTTTGGGCCTTGCGACGATTGTTCTGTGGTTTGTTATGGTTTTCGGCGGCATCGATAATCTGGCAATGCTGACGGTTTTTCCCTATTGCTTGCTTCTGCCTTGCATACGGAATGGGCAACCACTTTAGTAAATTTGGCACAAAGTTTGAGCTTTCGTATGGCATTTACCTTTGGGCTTTTCCTATTCAGCAAGTATTAGTTCAGTTCTTCCCAGCATGGCATCCTTACATAAATGCGCTGGTTGCAGCTTTACTGGCTACCTGTGGATCATTTGTTAATCACTTTGTTATTGCTGTGCCACTGGGAAAGTATCTTAAAGAGCATCGCCAAAAGGCTCATGAAGAACGGAAGTCTTCCGAAGAGCAGAATAATGCCGCCAAGAATAAGGAACTTTCTAAAGGCGAGAAGCCCTCTGAATAGTGATGGAACAACCGAGCGTTACTATTTTGCTGCAAGTAAAAGCGCAAATATTGTTTGCGTATAAACAAATGAGGAAGCAAACCAAATAAGCGGAACAACCAAGTCTCTAATGGTAATAAAACGCTCTGATTTAGAGTGTTTTACTATTTGCGTAAAGATTGCGCACGCAACAGCAATAGCAATAATTCCAACTATATAAGGAACAAGAAATTGCTGCTTAACTACAGTTTTAGTGGTAAGAAGCATTATATCTACAAAGAAGACCATGGCTATAAAAAGGTAATAAAGTGCGAGCACTCCACCGCGGAAGAGGTCAAAATTTGTGCGCTTAAAGATTTTGCTCAAGCTTTGCTTTGCAAGAAGGACATATGCCGCTATGAGATACAGGACGGCCAGGGGAATATAGACAACTTTAAAGAAACCTATAAGTGCCACATGAACCGTCCTTATCGTTGAGTCTTAGTAAGTTGATAGGCCTGACCAGCTGCCAGATTATAGTAGCGCAGTTAGCGCAGTAACAAGTCCAAAGAGAATACCAGGGGCGTTAGCGATCATAATGGGAACATCGCGTTCTTTCTTGAAAGCGCCGTAAACAAACCAAACAGTGCAGTTGATCATGGCAACTAGTGGTTGGATGAAGCTACCTTTATTGCCAGCAAGATTATTAGTAATCTGCGGGATATAAGAAACATACATCATGACTGAGAGAATGCTGCCAAATTGACCTAGCTTGTTGAAGAAATTCTCGTCAAAAGAAAGTGCGTGCTTTTTCTGTCATGTAAAGTAACCTCCAATGTCTAACAAACAGATTGCTGATACTTACCCAAGTACTAAACAAGATATTCGTCAGTTCGTTGCAGAATAACTCGCATCAATCCATTGACACAGCTCATCAAAGTCAACAGAGCCATCTAAAAGCGCAGAGATCCAATTACCGTACTGATTCGCAACGTATTCAAACAGCTTTTTCTCGCATAATCTGGCCTCCCTCGTCCATATTTTTATTATGATTGACAGCTTCTCTATGGAGAAGTTGAAATTGTCATTATCTCCAGCATACGCGCCCTAAACAGCTATACTAAATGTGTTCGTATATGTAATAAAAAGTCCAAGTGAAGGGCGTCATATGAGCCGAGTTTCTCGTAGAGAAGATGAGTTTTATAGCATGTTCTCTGAGTTTTTCAGCGTTGATTGTTTCTACGGCAAAACTCTTTGTTTCTTACATTGAGTCATTCCCAAGCTCTGAAGATTATGAAGTTCAGATTAAGAACTACGAGACACTCTGCGATGACCAGGTGGGAAAGATTATTTCCACCCTCAACACATCCTTTATCACGCCATTTGATCGCGAGGACATTTCACGTCTTGCCCTGCTTATGGATGAGATTGCAGATGGTATTGAGAGCGTCTCTGCACACCTTAGCATGTATGACATCAAAGAAATGCGCCCAGAGGCTGTTCAGGTAGCCCATCTGATTCTGTTTGCAGCAGAGGAGTTGCAGAAGGCTTTTGATCGTCTCCCCGACTACCACAAGGATGACTCGGTTATTCAGCATACACGCTCTGCAAATGAGTATGAGGACCAGGGTGATGTTGTCTATCGTAACGCCCTGAGCTCTATTTTTCAGAAACGTTGATGATCCGATTGAGGTTCTTAAGTGGAAGAGCCTTATGGATAGACTTGAGTCTACCCTTGACGCTTGCAAGCACGTTGCAAACGCTATTCAGAATGTCATCGTGAAAAAAATGGCTAGCATCTTGCTTATTGCGGTACTTGTTTCCGCACTGGTATTTGAGTTCATTAATGGCTTTCACGACACCGCAAACGCTATTGCAACTACGGTGTATACCAAGGCACTACCTCTGCGCACGGCAATTGCTATGTCTGCAATCATGAACTTTATCGGCGCATTAATGAGCGAGAAGGTTGCCATGACCATTGCGTCTGGTCTGGTTGATATTCAGCTTCAGCTCTACGTTATTTTTGCTGCATTGATGGGTGCTATCATTTGGGACCTCTTTACCTGGTGGTTCTCAATTCCAAGTTCGTCTTCACATGCGCTTATCGGCAGCCTTATCGGTGCAACCATCGTCTTTACCGGCAGCACTGGTCACATCCTCTGGGTTGGCGTTGTTGAGAAGGTTGTTATTCCTCTGTTTACCTCTCCACTTATCGGTATGGCACTGGGCTACTTTTATTATGAAGCTGGTGTTTGAGATTTTTTGCTGACTGGCCACCCTAAAAAGGCACATGGCCTGTTCCACCGCCTTCAGGTACTTTCAGCTGCCTTTATGGCATACAGCCACGGCAATAATGATGCTCAGAAGACCATGGGAATCATCACGTTGGCGCTGGTTACCGCCGGTCTTCACGACCCTTCTAACGGTATTCCTCTGTGGGTCAAGCTTCTCTGCGCAACTACTATGGCTTTGGGCACCTCCATTGGCGGCGGCCGCATCATGCGCACCGTTGGCGACGGCGTCACAAAGCTCACGCCAGTTATTGGCTTTGTTGCCGAGGCAAGTTCAACCGTTGCAATTGAGATTATGACCGCTCTTGGCGCACCAGTTTCCACTACGCAGGTCATTACTACATCTATCATGGGTGCAGGGTCTGCTCGCCGTCGCAGCTCCGTACGTTGGGGCGTTGCGCGCAAGATTATTGCTGCTTGGTTTGTGACGCTGCCAGCCACCATGGCGCTCGGCGGACTTATTGCATTCCTGACCAGCTTTGTTCTGGCATAACCTATGCTCAACGTTGTACTGGTAGAGCCCGAGATTCCCGCAAATACGGGAAACATTGGCCGCACCTGCGTAGTGAGCGGGACTCACTTGCACTTAGTGGGTCCATTGGGCTTCTCGCTTGATGACAAAAGTCTCAAACGAGCAGGTATGGCCTACTGGCAAAGCCTTAACGTTTCTGTCTACGACAACTGGGATCAATTTCTGGAGAAGAACGGTCTTGCCCAAGCACTTGGTGCACCAGCTGGGGACGCTGCACACGACGCTGTTACCGCGACTGTCAGCTCATCTAACAGCGCGTTTATGGTCGGCAGGTCTCCGCTACACTTCCTGACTAAGAAAGCTAAGAAGACCTACACTCAGGCAACGTATCGTGATGGCGATTACCTCATCTTTGGCAAGGAAAGCCTGGGATTATCTGAGGAGCTTCTGGCACAATATGCAGACGAGTGCGAGAGAATCCCAATGCTGCAAGACTCCGCAATCCTGGTTAATCGTGAGGACTGGAGTCAAAAGCACGATGCACTTGACGGTGATGATCAGTACTCTCATCCAGCGCTTTTACAGCAGGATATCTGTGGAAACTTCATTGACCCTAATGAGTTCTCGGTCAGTGCACTTAACGTTTCAAACGCCGCTGCTATTGTGCTGTACGAGGCACTACGGCAGATTGGTTTTCCAGGAATGGATGTCTAAGAACTAGCTTATTGAGTTTGTTTATGATGCAGAATGAGAAAAGCGCCAAGAATGGCGACAGAGGTAAGACGCATGTTAATTAAAATCCGACAGCACCATTAGATGCTGTCGGATTTCTAAATTAAACTTGCTGCTTAATCACTATAAAGCGGTGAGGAATGTTAATCCACCTAAAATTACACCAGCAGTATTTGGGATAATAAGAATCCAGTCCTTTTTGGGCTCTTTAGTCCAACCATAGATGACCCAAATGAGACAAGAAACTGCTGCAAATAGCGGCTGAAAAGGTTGAGCCTTTACGCCCTGTAGATTTGCAATAATTTGTGGAATATAAGCGATAAAAACAAATACTCCGATAAAAGCTCCGACAGAGCCTACAAATAGATTGATTTGTTTCTTTGACATAAAACACCTCCTCCTTCGTTATTTTTAACTACAAGGATGAGGCAACGAGAAAAATCAAACTACCTGTGAAATTAGAATTTAACAAAATTGGGTTAGTTATGAAGAAGCGTTTGCGGCCTCAGCGGGTTTCTCGGCAGATTTCCTTACAAAGAGCTTGCCGGATTTCTTGAGCTGATAGGCAAGAATCAGGATAGTTACCAGCATAACAAGCGTGCAAACGATGGAACCTTCTGCGCCAAAGCTACCGCCGGTAAGCCAATCCGGGCCACTGCCAGGGGTAAACTGCAGCAAAGAACTGCCTGTAGTGCTGCCACTTACCAGAACGCCAAAGATGTTGCCCTGAGCAAAGTTCCAAGCTCCATGAATGCCAGCAGCTCCCCAGAGATTGTCTGTTTTTGATGATGTAGAACGTTTCCAAGACGCCAAAAAGAATTAGGTCGATCAGGGATTGCATAGTAAAGCCACTGTTAAACATGTGGAGAAGGCCAAACAGACTGCTCGAGACCACGATTGCAATAATTTTTGTTGGATTTCTCTGCCATGACAGGAAGAAGCCAGCCTCTGGTAACAAGCTCTTCTGTTCCTCCCTGAATCAGCCAAAACGGAATGGTGAGAAGAACAAAACCGAATGTATAAGGCGTAAAAAGTAGTGCCAACCAATTGATAAGATCCGGACAAAATCAGAATCAACATCACAATAGAAAAGAGAAGAAGTCCTAGACCAAAGCCTTTGAGAAGCTCTTTCTTCCAGTTATCTTTGTAAAATCCCAGAGTAACAATCGGACGTTGTTCAAAGAACTTAACCCATAGTAAAAAAAGACCAGCAATAAAGACGAAAGAAAAGAGTGAGAGTAGGAGGTAGTAATCTCCAAAAAGCTCCTGCATATTTGAGGGATTAGAAAGACGATCTGTAAGCTGTGGATTTACTAAGAAATAGGGGACTGCGGCAAGAGCTGCTGAGAAAGCCATTACAATGGCGCCGACAATTTGTCCAACAATCATAGTAAAAAAGGCAAAAAAGGGGCTAAGCCAAGCAGGAGTCAGTCTTTTTGCCAGCTTGACGTCAGAAAACATACGATTTTCTTGCATAAAAACTCCTAGTAGGTGTCACTCAAGGTACGTCATAAAACTGACGGAAGTCCAGTGACGATAGCAGCAGACAGCGTCTACCGGTGATTAATTCTCTTTATACTCTAAGAGAAAATCGCAACAATCGCCACCGTGGCCTATGGTTTTTGTACGACCCCAGACAAGCTGTGGGTGTAAGTTGCCATATCCCGCATCGTCACTATCACAGTATGCAGCGGTTATTTCGGGACAGCCATATTTTTTGGTTATCTCGTAGTAGGGGCAGCTCACAATATTGAGACGAGCTTCGTTACCGTGACTTTCCGGATACTCAAAGGCAAATCCAGCATTTGATGTGCAGCTTTTCTCGATACCTGATTGAAAGAGGCGCGGGAATTTACGTGCAAGGCCAAACGTTTTGATGGCCCATTGGAAGAGTGGGACTCGTTTGGCAGCAAAGCGCTGAAAGTATTCGCGAATATACCAGACTGCTTTTTCTTGAGAAATACCCTCCGCGCGCAGGGCTTCATATACTGCAATACCAGGGTAAATGCGCTTGAAAGAGTGGGCACGGAGCTCTTTGGAATCGGACGCGTTTTCTGCACAGAGCGCCTCGAATCGCGTTTGAGCTGCCTGTGCAATCTGATCTGCTTTTGCCGCACCGATGTCTTCGGCGACTATTGCGCACGTATCTTTAATGAGCTGCTGAACTTTCATATGAGCCTCACTGTTTGTAGAAATGCACTAATGAAAAGCCAGTTAGAACACGCTAACAATTGTACGCTTAATTTTTACAGAACGCAGCAAGCACAGATGTCTAGCGATGGTTTAGGTAAAGTTCTTTAGTATTTCCAGACCAAGAAGCAGCGCTTTTTCATGGGAGTCTTTGCCAAAGTCCCTCTCGTCATATTCATGAACGTTTGCCAAAGAGTCTGCCGTAAAAAGGAACTGTCCAAATTGTGCTCCTCGTTTTTCTACAACAAGCAGCAAGTGCCGAGCATTCCATCTCTACAACTGAGCATCCTTCCTGCAGGCGATACTCAACCATATCTTTTGTCTCACGGAAGAAACCGTCAGTAGACCAGGTGGCGCACGTCTCAAAAGGGAGGCCGTCCTTTTTGAAGGTCTCTTCTATGACAGAAATTGGCTCTTTGTCGAGCTCTATATATCTTGATGCTGGAAGATAGTGATAGGACGTCCCTTCCGCTCTAAGAGCTTTAGTGGGGATGAGAAAGGCATTTTCTTGTATCTCTTTTAGAACGCCGCATGAACCAACTGCAATTACTTTCTTGCATCCACAGCTAACAAGTATGTCCATTACCTGTGTGGATGAAGCAGATCCAGTAGGAGACTGAACTAAACAGATTTTCTCGCCATAGGAATCTAAAACGTAGACTTTAATGTCTCGAGAAACGGTAACGATTGTCTCTACAACCTTTGCCCCATGCTGGTTGGCGTATTCATGGACAACGTCTCCGAGAAATGCGAAGAGACACTTCTCTGGCAGCTGGCCTGCGGTCCATTCGTGATCTGCTGAAATAACCTCTGGGGAGGCATCGTCATATTCTAAAAGAGGTATTTCGTTTTTTATAATCACGGGAACTCCTGAGTTGAACTGCCTCCCATTTCTTGGACACGAGAAATGGGAGGCTTACATAGATGTCTGTAGCTATGAGTTTTTTCTACGCAAAACTCATTTACAATAATATTCTATTGCCTCGTTAACAAATACTGCTGTTCCTTCTCCGGCAAAGTTATCAATATTTTTAGTGAAATCCCCACCTGCGGCATACATTTTGCCCAGTCCGGCTAAAGTTTCGTTTGAACAATTATAGAAATTAGCCGTAATAAAATCTTGAAGTTTTTTGACTAAGGCTTGTACTTCTTTTGCATCGCACTCCTCTGATTTTACTTTACTAAATTCAGCAAAAATCAGCATTAGTTTGTGATATATCACTTTTTGTCTCCTCAGTGCTTCTTCTCTTATCTTTATCTTCAAACTCCTTCCATTCAGATGTATTTTTCCAAGCTTCCTTTGCTTGTTTTGCATATGCATCAATCTTTTTGGTATCAAACACTGTAAAGTCCATAGTATTTCCTCCTAACGTTTTTAAGTCCTTTAGCATAAAGAATTAAATTTTCTAAATGTTCCTTTTTCAAAAGGAGTAAATTGATTTGCTGCTCCAGCGCTAAACTCTTGTTAAAGTTTTCACTATTGATTAGTTCTTTAATCTCTTTTAGCGGAAATTCCAATTCTCTATATAGCAAAATTGACTGTAGCATCTTCAAATCATCATCGCTGTATAGCCTATAACCAGCCTCTGAATAAGCCGTTGGTTTTAATAATCCGATTTTGTCGTAGTATTGCAGGGTTCTAATACTGATTCCTGCTATCTTACTAACTTCATTAACTGTTTTCACAATCTCACCTCCTAAGCTGTTTGAAGTCTAAAGTATTACGTTGCGTTATAGTCAAGAGTTTTTGAAGAAATAACGTCGGACAAACAAAACAAATCGAGAATACATCTGTTTATTGCTTGACAACGTATACTATTTGTATCAAAATCACCTTAAAAGGAGCTGATACTATGGCAACAAGTCCTACTCAAATTCGCATCGATAGTAATGTCAAAACAGAAGCAAATGAACTGTTTAAAGAACTCGGCATCGATATGTCAAGTGCCGTAAACATCTTCTTACGCCAGTGCGTTTTGCACCGCGGCCTTCCTTTTAAAGTGGAAGTCCCAAAGTTTAATGCTGAGACACTGGCTGCTATGGAAGAAGCACGCGATATCATGTCAGGTAAAATTCAAGCAACATCCTACAACACCACAGATGAGCTGTTTAAAGATCTCAATGCAGGGGTTTAAGTTATATGCTTAAACTTCAAGCAACTTCTAAGTTCCGGAAAGATTATAAGCGCATTAAAAAGAGAGGTCTTGATATATCTCCACTTCAAGAGATGCTTGATAAACTCTGCGCTGGGGAAGCTTTTAGACCCAAAAACACAAAGACCACGCTCTTACTGGATCTTACCAAGGGTTTAGAGAATGCCATATTCAACCAGACTGGCTTTTGATTTATGTTATTCATAAAGACGAGCTTATACTTGTTGCTTCTCGTACGGGAAGTCATGCTGATTTATTTAATATGTAGCTAAATCATGTCTAGGAGTTCTTTTGTATACTCCTCTGGGTAATTGATGGAATACTCACCATGATATAAGTCTTTCTTTATTTCAAGAACGCTACCAGGCAGTGCCTTATGCAACTGCTCTGCTGAGTAGATCATCTTTTTCTGTTCTTTTTCTCCGACAAGTATACGGACTTTGGCGTGGGCATTCTGAAGGCCGGGTTTTATCTCATAGGATGTATTTGCTTCCAAGAATGCAATCATGTTCTCTTTTGAGATTTGTGATGTGTCCCGATAATAGTCTTCAAATAAATCTTTACGGATATGAAGGTAGTCAAATTGCATCTGAGAAAAAGACTTCATTTTTACTAAGCCATAACTTAGAGAGAACATTGGTTTAATCAGGGCATTTGTCAGCTTGGACGGAATGACAGATGCGCTTTCAATGACAGCGTTTTGGCAAATTGAGTTTCGTTGCGTCAGCATTTCTACTAAAATCTGTGCGCCGAGGGACAGCCCTCCAATAAGAAGAACCGAGCCTCCAAATTCTTTATCGATAAAAGAAATGAGCCGACTTGCGTTTTCCTCAATACTTATAAAATCATTGTCACTACCTGCATGTCCGTCAAGAATTGGCAGGACAACGTGATATTGATCCTTCAGCAGTTCAGCCTCAGCTTTATAATTCCACCAAGACAAACCGCCACCATGAAGCAGCATGATTACGTCGTTATTTTGTTTTCCAAATTCTACCGTTTTCATAGCTGCTCAATTCAATTTGTGCTTTTAATCTAAGCCCGAGAAAGCACCACAACGCACTCCACGTGCTTGGTGTGAGGGAACATGTCCACAGGTGTTACGCGCTCAATGGCAAATCCGCTGTCGAGAAGAACATTAAGGTCTCTGGCCTGCGTTACAACGTTGCAGCTCACGTACACGATTTTCTTCTGGGCTAGCTGAGCTGTTGCCTTGAGGAAGGCGGGCGTTGAGCCTGCGCGAGGTGGATCAAGAATAATGACATCAAAGTTTTGACCGTCTTTTGCTAGAGCTTGCATGTAGCGAGTGGCATCGTCACAGATAAATTCGGCTTCAAGTTTATTGTTTCGAGCGTTTCTGCGAGCCATCTGAATGTTGTTTTCAACCTGGTCAACGCCAGTGAGCAAGAGGTTGATGCCTTGAGCTTCAGCGGCGTGCGCTAAGCAAAGTCCAATGGTTCCCGTGCCGCAGTAGGCGTCAAGAACACGCAGGTTGCTGGTTTGTGAGGAAATGGATGTCTGAGTGGAGGCGTCGGTCAGCGTAGCGTTGGTCTGCGCAGCGCCGGTCTGCTCGGAACCTGCAAGCTCGCAGTCAGCAAGTGCACCGTTTATGGCCAGTTGATACAGCACCTCAGTTTGCTGAGGGTTGGTCTGGTAAAAACTGGTTGGACCAATCTCAAACGTGCAGCCCAAAAGCTTGTCGCTCATAGATGTTGAGCCCCAAAGCAGACGGGTTTCTCGCCCCAAGATTGCGTTGGTGCGCTTCTGGTTGACGTTCAAGAAGATGCTGGTCAGCTCAGGGTGCGCCTTGCGAAGCGCGGCAATAAACTCCTGCTCATGAGGCAGATGCTGGCCGTTGACCACCAGTACCAGCATGACGTCGTTGGTGGCATATCCGCAGCGAACCACGCCATGGCGAAGCGCTCCCTTGCCGCGATCTTCCTGGTAGGCATGGATGTTGAACTGGCCGGCAAGATACGCCACGTCGTTGAGGATAGCACGAGCTCGACCGTCCTCTACCAGGCATTCCTTTGAGGCAATAATTTTGTGCGTTCCGCTTGCGTAAAAACCAGAGCGAACCGTGCGCCCTTTGCCTGGTGCAAATGGCGTCGCCGCCTTGTGACGATACGCCAGAGGCTCGTCCATACCACGGATAGGCTCGATAGTTACGTTATTGATGCTTGCCAGCGGAGCGAGAAGTTCTTCTACCTGCGTTTGCTTGCGTTTAAGTTGGATAGGATAGGGGACCGAAAGCCATTCACAGCCTCCGCAGCTACGCGCAATAGAGCATGTTGGTGTCTTGTATCCCATAGTTCCTCTCCAAATCTTGGATTACTACTATACCGTTTACAGGTTTTAATGGCACGTTGAGGGGACTGTTGTATCTAATCTGTTTCGTCTTTCTGTATCGTTACCCGTTTATGCAAAAAAACCGCTAGGCTATCAGGCACAGTAATTTTGGACGAGATAAAGGGGTGGATTATGGCTCTCATCAGCAAGATTGGCATCATTGGTGCTAATCACGTCGGCGCTCACGTTGCAAATGCCCTGCTTTACCAGGGACTTGTTACCGAGCTCTTTATTAGTGATACAAACGAAGTCCTGTGCAAAGCTCAGGTAAACGACCTGTTGGACGCAATGCCATTTTATCCACACCCTGCTCGTGTCTATGAGCTTGATGACCGTTATGAGGAGCTTGCTGGCTGCGACATTATCGTTAACGCTGCTGGTCACGTGGCTGCTGCTGCAGGCAACCGCGATGGCGAGCTCTTCGTCACCACTGACGAGGCCAAGAAGTTTGCCAAGCGCATTACAGACGCAGGCTTTGATGGCGTTTGGGTCAACATCGCAAACCCATGCGACGTTGTTACTACCGAGCTCCAGTATCTGACTGGCGCCAATCCAAATAAGGTCATCGGCTCCGGTACCACGCTGGACTCCGCTCGACTCCGCCATGCACTTTCTGTTGCTACCGGCTATCCTGCATCGTGCATCAACGGCTGGATGCTTGGCGAGCACGGCAACGGTATGTTCGCTTGCTGGTCACACGTGGCTATTGCTTGCCTCACTCTCGATGAAGTTGCAGATCAGACGGGCAAGACCTTTGACCTTCCAGAGCTTGAGCAGGCTGCTCGTATGGGCGGTTACGTTACCTACAGTGGCAAGCAGTGCACCGAGTACTCCATTGCAAACGGAGCTGTCGAGGTCATCAAGGCTATTGTCCACGACACCAAGCTGATCACGCCAGTCTCCACGCTGCTCAACGACGTGTATGGCGTTTCTGGCTTCTACTCTTCACTTCCTGCGGTTATCGGCGCCAATGGTGTCGAGAAGGTCTTTGTGCCTGAGCTCTCCGATTCCGAGATTGAGGCATGGCGCAAGTCCTGCGAGCACGTCAAAGGCAACATTGAGCAGCTTGGCTGGCTTGAGGTAGACGCTCGTATCGACTAGCGTGACGCGCGCAGTGCCGGCTGTGGCTGCGAGCTGCATCGCGCTGCGGGCTGCGACGGGCGTGAGGCTGTGGCTGCGAGCAGGTAATAGTGCACACCGAACACACCTTGGGGTTTCTCCCGAGGTGTGTTTTTATGCGATCAAGCTGTTTCTCTACCATCTTTTGACTGCCCTTTGATTGCGAGCCTGAAAAGCTCATCATGTCTGAGTAAAACAGCTCAGACATGGCGAGCAAAACCGGCAAATAGCTCAGACTTGGTGCGCTTTTCCGGCAAATCGTTCAGACATGGTGAGAAAATCAGGCTCCATGGAAGGGCAATCTCGAGCACGCTTCAAAGTCCGCCTGAAAAGTGCAAAGAATCTGTGTTTGGAGCACAGATTCTTTGATGAAATCAGGCAAAATCCACCGATTCTTTTACATTTTTAGGCAAAAGGTACAGATTCTTTGCAGAAATCAGGCGCGCTTGATCCAAACCTTGCAGGTCGGTGACTGTTTCGAAGAGACGACCTTCTCGTTGCGTGCAGCGACCTTCGCGCCATGCGCCACATGCAGAGTTCTTCTTGCCACGCGCCACACGCATCTTGTTCGACCAAGCGCTCACCGCTCACCGCACTCCGAGGCCAACAAAACTACCGCCTTACCTGGGATTTTTTTGAACAATATTTAAATAAAAAAATTTCTATTGACTTGTAATCAAAGTGATATCACAATGATGCCAACATAAGGCTCATTGTCACAAAGGAGATACCATGAGCACCGAGAAAATCATTAAGTCCAAGAGTGGTTGGCTGTTCCTGCTGATTACCATTGTTCTTTTTTGCAGTTGCAGCCCTGTTTTTTTGGCTAATTTTTGTACTCAGCGCTATCGCTGCAGACAGAAATCCTCGCTTGGATCCATCGTTCCCAAGCATCATTGGCGCGCTGGTATTCTTCTTTGCGGGAATGTTTGTTTCAAGTGGCCTGTTCAGCCTTCAGCCTGGCCAGGCAAAGGTTTGCGTGCTGTTTGGTAAGTACATCGGCACCGTTAAGGATGAGGGCCTTCGCTGGGCAAATCCTTACTACGCCAAGACCTTGTCTACAAATGTGAGTGATCTTTCCGCGCTCACCTCAGGCACAGGCACCCCTACGGTCAACGTGCACACCTCCATCATTTCCACTCGTGCCCGCACGCTGAACGGCGACGTCCTTAAGGTCAACGACCGCATGGGCAATCCAATCGAGATCGCAGAGGTTGTTGTTTGGCGCGTCAGCGATACCGCAAAGGCTCTCTTTGACGTCGACGACTACGACAGCTACGTTGCAATGCAGGCAGAGACCGCACTCAGGCACGTCGCTAGCATCTACAGCTACGACCACATGGAGGACGAGTCCGAGTCCAACACCGCAATTACCCTGCGTTCCAACATCGAGGAAGTCTCCGAGGCGCTTCAGTCCGAGCTGAGCCGTAACCTTTCCGTCGCTGGTATCACCGTCGACGACGCTCGCCTCACGCACCTGTCATACGCTCCTGAAATCGCGCAGGCAATGCTCCGCCGTCAGCAGGCAGAGGCAATCATCGCTGCACGTAAGAAGATCGTTGAGGGCGCTGTTTCCATGGTTGACATGGCTCTCATCCAGCTCTCCGAGAACGGCGTTGTTGAGTTCGACGAGGATCGCAAGGCCGTTATGGCTTCCAACCTCATGGTTGTTCTCTGCGGCGAGTCCGAGGCTCAGCCTGTGCTTAACACCGGTTCCTTGCAGCAGTAAAGCTTGGCGAGAAACCCATGGCACCTCGCAAACAATATCCACTTCGTGTAGCTCCAGAGGTCTGGGAGGCGGTTGAACGCTGGGCGCAAGACGACATGCGTTCAACTAACGCTCAGGTAGAATGGATTTTTGCGCGACGCTCTGAGAAGGGCAAAGCGCACTCCAAAAAGCAAATAACACTCGTGTGAATAAGACAGACAAGATGGAAGAAGGAAACTAACATGGCCGAAAACATTCCACAGCCACCTGTTCCTAACGCTCCCGTATCTCCTGCGGCACCAGCCGCGCCTGCTGCCTCCGCGGCACCCGCAGTACCTGCTGTCCCCGCAGCGCCCGCGGCTCCTGCTGCACCAGCCGCAGCACCAGCACCAGCCCCAGTTCCAGCGGCTCCTGGCGAGGTTGTTCCCGTGTTGAGCGTCCAGCACTTCACCAAGAAGTATGGCTCCAAGGTAGCTGTTTCTGACCTTTCGCTCGATGTTATGCCTGGCGACATCTACGGTTTTATCGGCCACAACGGCGCAGGTAAGACCACGCTTATCAAGTCCATCGTTGGCGCTCAGCCATTTGAGGGCGGCGTTATCTTTGTGGACTCCAAGAACGTGCTGGTTGACCCTGTTGGCTCAAAGCAGGTCATCGCTTACGTCCCAGATAACCCAGACATTTACGAGTTCATGAGTGGCATTAAGTACCTCAATTACGTCAGTGACATCTTTGGCGTTCCTGCGGAGAACCGCGTCGAGCGCATTACTACGTTGGCCAATCGCTTGGGCATCACTGATTCCCTGGCAAATGCTATTGGCAGCTACTCTCACGGTATGAAGCAGAAGCTGGTTCTGATTTCCGCCCTGCTCCACGAGCCAAAGCTCATCATTTTGGACGAGCCATTTGTTGGCCTGGACCCGGCAGCAAGCTTCGAGTTGAAGAAGATGCTACACGAGCTTGCCGACCGCGGATCTGCCGTGTTCTTCTCGTCACATGTTCTTGAGGTTGTCGAGAAACTCTGCAATAAAATTGCAATTATTCGTCAGGGCAAGCTCCTCGCCGCAGGTAAAACGGATGAGATTCGCGGTAATGCTTCGCTTGAGGAAGTCTTCCTTGGTCTTGAGGCGGGCGCTCCTGGCGTTTCTGCTGATATTGCTCAGGATATGGCCACCACAAAGGACGGCGCAGCTGTTCAGCCAGTCATTCCTGGCACGCCTGTAGCCGCAACACCCGCTGCACCGGCTGCACCAGCAGCTCCTGCAGCACCAGCAGCTCCTGCAGCACCTGCCGCACCCGCAGCTCCAGCTGCACCTGCAGCACCTGCTGCACCTGCAGCTCCAGCAGCGCCTGCAGCACCCGCCGCACCTGCCGCTCCAGCTGCGCCCGCCGCTCCAGCAGCCCCAGCAGCACCTGCTGCTCCAACCGTACCTGGTGCACCAGTGCCTCCAGGCGCTCCAGTTCCTCCTTCCTTCCCTAAGGAGAACTAGTCATGGCAAATAACGTTCCACAGGCTCCTCAGCGCCCCGATGTGCCTGAGCAGAACTTGCGACTTTCAGGAGATGTCTTTATTCCAGCTCAAGTAAGCGCTGGTCAGGTTCCTGTTCTTGATCGCTCTGAGCTCAAACTGCCTTCTGACCTCAAAGTGTTCTGGATGCTGCTTAAGGTTCAGATCACCATGATTTGGACTACGCAGGTTATAGGTGCTCGAAAGAATTTTGAGAGAAAAGTTGGCGCGAATGCTCTGCCTATTGTCGGCGGCGTTTTTGCAGTTGTTGGCGCACTCTTTATGATGGTCTACATCTACGGCGTTTCAACAACGTTAGCCATTGCCGGCTTCACAAGGCTGCTGCCTCTCGCAGGAATTCTAGCTGGTGCTTTACCTGGTGTTATTTTTGACGTTTGTAAAGGCCAATGGCGTGCTTTTTGCGTACAAGGATTACGACTTTATCATGTCGCTTCCAATCAAAAAGAGCACCATTATCTATTCTCGCGTAGCAGCTCTGTATGCTGCAGAGGGCATTTGGTCCATCACCATTATGCTGCCAGTCTTTTTGGCCTATTTCACCTTTGAAGCGGGCACACTCCCACGTTTGATTGGCGCTTTGTTTGCACTTGTTCTTGGACCGAACCTTGCGGTTTCTGCTGCAATTCTCTTGGCTTTTTGCAGTTGCAGCCCTTGCTGCAAAGCTGCACTTTAAGAACTTGGGAATGGTCATAGGCGGCGTTTTTTTGGCCTTTTTCTTTATGGTTGCCTATCTGTTCTTTATCTTTACGGTATCTTTCAACGCAGACAAGTTTGCCCCAGCTGTGGTGGGTAATTTCCGCGACACCGTCTTTAGCGTTGCAAGTTCAGTTGGCGTAGTTTATCTTCCATCGCTATGGATTGCCGATTTCTTTAACTCCGGTTCCCTTGTCAGCTTCTTGCTGTTTGCTCTGGTCTCCTTTGGAGCTCCCGCGGCAATCGTGGCAATTATTTCTCGCTTCAACGATCGTATTAATGCGCTGGTAAGTGAGGACAAGGTCCAGAAGAAGTTCACCACCAAACAGATTTCCACTAAGTCCGCGACGCCATTTGTTGCTCTGATCAGAAAAGAGATTCAGACCATCACGGGTTACCCAGCAGTCTTTATAAACATGCTTTTTTTGGCTGCTTGCTGATGGTTATTCTCGCCTTTATTTCTCTGTTCTTTAGCACGTCGTCTATCGTGGCCTATTTTTGTTCCTGCGTCCGAGGTTCCGCGCTATCTCCCTTTGGCAAGAACCATCTTTGGCATGGTAACCACCTGGTTTGGCACCTCGATGTTCTGCGCTGCCAACTCTGCTGCTATTTCGTACTCGCTGGAAGGCCGCTCAAACTGGCTGATGGCAACTATGCCCGTATCTTCAAAGCAGATTTTTTTGGCGCAAAGATTGCCGTTAACATGATCTACGTGCTCATCTTCAGTGTTGTGACCCAGATTTTTCTTCCTGATTCCTGGTCACATCACCATTGAAACGGCCCTGAGAAACGTCATTCTGCCACTCTGCATTGTGTTCCTGGTGTCTAACGTGGGCCTGGCCATTGATATTCGTCGACCAAACTTTGACTGGACTTCCGTCATCGATATCACCAAGAGAAGCCTTTCGGTCACCGTATCTTCTCTTGCGGGCACGCTGGGCTCCATGTTTGTTATCGGCGGTACGTTCATGATGATGATTGTTCCGGTTATCGAATCGTTTAGCTCGTCAACAGGCGTGATTAACGAGACGCTGCCAAACATCATCTTTTGTCACGCTGTCACTAGTGAACGCAATTGTTGGCTACCTGATCTTTAACAACACCGTTCACCGAGGAGTCAGAATCTAACTTTTGTGATGTGCATGTGTGACGTTCTGCTATTTCACGTCGTTTACCTGCAGTAACAGCACAAATTCTTCTGACGAGAAGAAACTTTGAGGCACCCACCGTATGTCGTTTATCGAATGGTGGGTGTCTCTTTTTACGCTTTGCGGTACGGTAGGGTGGCTAGAGGTTTTCTTGTTCGGTAAGTAGCAGGAAGGGCCGAAGCATATCGCGCTAGACTCGGGCGCGTACTATCGGCTGACCTTCTCGGCTGCTTGCCGCAGTCAGAGGAGGCATCATGGCCGAAAAAAATGTTTCTAAGGTAAAGAATGTGGTCCTGGTGGGCCAAGGTGGCGTGGGCAAAACCATGCTTGCCGAGGCAATGCTGCATCTGACGGGTGCAACCACTCGTTTAGGCGGCCACGCAGGCACAAAGCCCACGCTTGATTACGATTCACAAGAGTCAGAGCGCGGATTCTCTATCTCTACTACTATCGCGCCAATTACCTGGGAAAATACACGCATTAACGTGCTTGATGCACCGTGCTATCCTGACTTTGTGGGTGACGCCTATTCGGCAATGAGCGCTGTTGAGACCGCGCTGTTTGTTGTTGATGCAGCTAGTGGACCTGGCACTATCACCACCAGGCTTTGGTTTGCCGCCGAGGATCTTTCTCTATCCCGTGCGCTGTTCATCAACCGCTTGGACCGCCCTGATGCAGATTACGAGACCGCAATGGCTATGCTCCAGGACCGTTTTGGCTCCTCGCTTGGTGCAGTGACCATTCCAATGGGTTCTGGCGAAGCATTCTCCGGCATCATTGACGTTGTCCATCAGAAGGCTCGTAAACTGGTAGACGGCAAGCCTGAGGTCACTGATATTCCTGCTGAGTTCCAGGCAGAGGCAGAAGCTGCCCGCGCCGCTCTGACCGAGCTGGTTGTTGAGGCCGACGATGAGCTGATGATGCGCTACCTTGAGGGCGGAGAGATTACGCAGGAAGAGCTTGAGGGTCTGCTGGGTAAAAGCTCTTATGGAGCGCATTTTTTTGTTCCTGTTTTTCTCCGGTTCTTGCGTCCGCGAAGAGGGCGTTATCTCCCTGCTTGATGCTGTTGACGGCTGGTTCCCAACTATGTCTGACTTTGGTCGCATTCCGCTGGTCAATGGCGAGCAGCTTGATATTTCACCTGATGACGAGCGTCCTGTTGCGTTTGCTTTCAAGTCGCTGCAGGATCCACAGAACGGTAAGCTTACCTTTGTGAAGGTGCTTGCAGGTACTGTTTCTGCAGGTATTGAGCTTATCAACGCTCGCACCCGCAAGCCTGAGCGCCTTTCTCACCTGTATCGTATGTGCGGTAAAGAAACAACTGACGTCAACACCGCTGCTGCTGGCGATATCGTGGTAGTTCCAAAGCTCGAAGCCATGACGGGCGACACGCTCTCCGTTACCGGCAAGGTTGAGGCTGCCGCGTTTAGGTTCCCCAACTCCCTGTACCGCACGGCTATCGAGCCTGATGAGCGCGGTACCGAGGGTAAGCTCTTTGCGTTCCTGGAGAGGGCCGCCGACGCCGATCCAACTCTTAAGGTTGAGCGTGACGAGGACACCGGCCAGACCATTGTTTCTGCAATCGGCGAGGCACAAGTAGCCGTTCTTCTCGAGCGTCTTGAGCAGCGAGCCGGCGTTTCCGCACATAAGGTTGCGCTTCGCATCCCATATCGCGAGACGATCCGTCGAGTTGCAAGTGCTCAGGGTAGGCACAAGAAGCAGACTGGCGGCTCCGGTCAATACGGCGACTGCTGGCTGCGCATTGAACCAAACCCAGACGCAGGCTACGAGTTTGTGGACGAAATTGTAGGCGGCCACATTCCACGCGGCTTTATCCCTGCCATTGATAAGGGTGTCCAGGAGACCATGCGCGAAGGCGTTTTGGCTGGTTATCCTATGATTGATGTTAAGGTTGCCGTTTACGAGGGCTCCTACCATCCCGTTGACTCCAACGAGATGGCCTTCAAGACGGCTGCTCGTATTGGTTTCCAGAAGGCTGTTGACCAGGCAGAACCTGTTCTCCTGGAGCCTATGGCCCACCTGGAGATTACGGTTCCAGACAGCTACGCAGGCTCCGTTATGGGCGACGTCTCCGCTTCCCGCGGCCGCGTAGAGGGAATGTCCTCCGGCACCGGTGTTTCCGCTGGTGAAACTACCATTAAGGCAACGATTCCATATGCTGAGGTTACCGATTACGCTACAAGGCTGAGGTCCCTCTCGCGCGGAACGGGCGAGTATACCGTTGAGCTAGCAGGATACGAGCAGGTCCCGCACGACATTCAGGCTCGTCTTGCTGCCGAGTACGCCGAGCGTCGCGCCGCCGGCGAGCGCTAACCCGCAGGTCTGACGCACGCTGCGAGCACACCAACGCTGTGAGTGCGAAGCCACAGGTAGATGAAGCGTTTCAAGCACGAACCCTCGCATCTTTTAGGTGCGAGGGTTCTTTTGCGCTGGCGCAATGCGTCTAGCGTTGGTTTTTTAGGCTTTGCGCACAAAATAGTGCGGTTCGGTAGGTCTCGTTGGAGAATCGTATAGCTTTTAGTCAAAATAACCAGGAAACTAAAGCATCTTGCCTGACGGCTAAGCAGTCTCACTACTGATATACATTTATATGCATAAACTTCATGTAATATGCTGGAAAATGAATAGAGAAATATAAAGAATTTAACTATAGGTAAATTCCGCTTCTAAGGAACACACCTATGACAGATATTCTGCTCAATTACGGCCATATTACACACCTAATGAAGATAATCTGCACGTTTGAGGTATTTTTCAGTGTAATGTATACGTCTTTTTTTGACAGATTATCTGTCATAGGTGTGTTCAACCATCAACAAAAACAGCGCAATCAACTAAGTAATGCTGCTAAAACCAAATTACGAGAAATTCTTGGACGTGTTCTGGGTAAACCAAAAACATAACTTCGCACACCAAAGCTATGTTTAGATTGTCGCGCGTTTGACCTGCGTGTCTAACGTGTCGCTCGTGCGGTGCTGCTGTCCGTATCCTGTACACCCCGCACCCCGCGCACCCCGTGCGGCTGCGCACCCCGTGCGCCCCGCGAGCCCGCGCGTCACACATGCAAACAGGCAATCTACCCATTTCAGCTCGTTTAAAGGAAGGTCGCACATGTACCTAGAGAATATCAATGGACCAGAAGACGTAAAGAAGCTGGGCGCAGAGGCTCGCAAGGTGCTTGCGCAGGAGATTCGCGACAACTTGCTGGTCATGGAGTCAAAGCACGGCGGCCACTTTGGTCCAAACTTTGGCATCGTCGAGGCAACTATCGCGCTCCATACTGTGTTCAACTCGCCCGCCGACCATATCGTTTACGATGTCTCGCACCAGACGTATCCCCACAAAATGCTCACTGGCCGCAAGCAGGCTTACATGGATCCTGCGCTTTACGACTCGGTGTCTCCTTACACTGATCCCGCCGAGACCCCGCATGACCTCTTCAAAATCGGCCACACTTCCACGTCTATCAGCTTGGCGCTTGGCCTGGCAAAGGCTCGCGACATCATGGGCGGCGGGGAGAACATCATCGCAGTTGTCGGCGACGGCTCCATGTCCGGCGGTGAGGCTCTTGAAGGTTTGAACGTTGCTGGTGAGCTGAACAGCAACTTTATCATCGTCTTCAACGACAATCAGATGTCCATCGCCGAGAATCACGGCGGCATGTACGACCAGTTTGCTGAGTTGCGCCGTACCAACGGAGCTGCCGAGAATAACCTCTTCAAATCGATGGGCTTGGACTACCTGTATGTCAATGACGGTAACGACATCGAGGCTCTTATCGACGCATTTGAGCAGGTAAAAGACTCGACCCATCCGGTCGTGGTCCACATCAATACGCTCAAAGGCAAGGGCTACGCTCCCGCGGAGGCAAATAAGGAGAAATGGCACTGGCACATGCCGTTTGACATCAAGACTGGTCAAAGCCCTACATCCGGTTCTTCCGAGTCGTATGCCAGCATTTTTGCAGAGTATGCCCTCAAGCGCGCAAAGACTGACCCAAAGTTCTTGGTGCTTATGTCGGCTGTTCCTGGCCTGCTTGGCCTTACGCAGGAACGTCGAGAAGAACTGGGAAAGCACTACCTTGACGTGGGCATTGCCGAAGAAACTGCAGTTGCGATGGCTTCCGGCGCGGCTCACGCGGGCGCGCACGTGATTTGGGGCTCAAGCGCAACCTTCATCCAGCGCACCTACGACCAGCTAACTCAGGACCTGGCGCTCAACCAGAATCCTGCGGTTATCGTGGGATCCGGCTCCATCAGGGGTTTGATGGCCGCCACCCACCAGGGCCTCAGCAGCATTTCCATGATTGCAAACATTCCTAACATGGTCTACCTCGCGCCGTCCAACGCCGAGGAGTACATCGCCATGCTCGACTGGGCGCTTGACCAGGACAAACACCCTGTCTATATCGCAATTCCTTCCGGTCCTGTAGTCCATGCCGAGGGTCCCGTCCGCACAAACTTCGACGCCCTCAACACCTACGAGGTCACGCGCAAGGGCTCCAAGGTGGCCGTTCTTGCCCTGGGTGATTTCTACGACCTTGGCGAGAAAACCGTTGAGGCCCTCAGCTCCACCTTGGGAATTGAAGCCACGCTGGTCAAGCCATACTTTGCCTCTGGCGTTGACCAGAATCTGCTCGACAACCTGGTAAAAGACCATGACGTCATCGTAACTATTGAGGACGGCATTATCGAGGGCGGCTGGGGACAAAATATAGCCAGCTACCTGGGAACTTCTTCCGCACGCGTGCTGAACTACGGCGTCAAGAAGGCTTTCTACGACCGCGTCAACATCGCGGGCCTTATGCGAGAAAGTCATCTGGAGCCCAAGCTGATTGCTGCGGACGTTAAGCAGGGTACTGGGCCTGTAGGCACTGGGCCTGTAGGCGTGTCGACGCTGCTGCCTCGGCGCGAGCCGCGCCCGCGCTGCGGCTTTGTCGTTGCGCCATCGTCCGCACTTCTCGCTATCACATCAAAACTGCAAAAAAGAGGGGCCGCATCTGCGGTCCCTCTTCTGTATCAAGTGAATGCGCTGTTGCGGCGCCGTTGCGACCTGTAGCACGCTGTTGCGGCGCCGTTGCGACCTGTAGCGCGTTGTTGCGCTGTTGCGACCTGCCGCCAGGCGTGTCGTCGCACCGCGTCGTGACCTACAGCTAAAACCTTAAGCCTTAAGAGCGCGGCCCATAGCGTCAGCCTGAACGATAGCTGCATAGAGCTCGTCAGGAGTGACGTCGCCAGCAAGGTTGTGGATGGTCTCGCCAGGAACGCAAGCAGCCTCAGCGATCTTCTTGATCTGCTCGTCAGTGGTGATGCCAACCTCCTCGAGGGTAGTTGGAAGACCAACCTCAAGACAGAAGTCCTGGACCTCGTCGAACTCCTCCTGAGGAACGCCCTCAAGAACAAGCTGGACCAGGATACCAAAAGCAACGCAGTTGCCGTGAGGTGCGCTGTGGCCACCAAGGGAGGTGAGGCCGTTGTAGAAGGAGTGAGCTGCTGCGCAGTTGACGTTGTCAGCGCCGACGCCACTCATGTAGACGGTTGCCTCGCAGATAGCCTCAAGAGCTGGGGTTACAACGTTGTTCTCGCAAGCCTTAATTGCCTGTGAACCGTAATCGCGAAGAGTGAGGTAGCACTCCTTAGCAATTGCCATACCAACGCGGGTAATGCCAGTTCCCTCAAGGGAAGGAGACTCGGTGCGGATGGATGCGCGGCCCTCAAAGTAGGTACCCAGTGCGTCGCCCATGCCTGCTACCAGGAAGGAAACAGGTGCGTTAGCGATGATCTGGGTGTCGACCATAACTGCATCTGGATTCTGTGGGTAGAAGAGGTACTTGTCAAAGGAACCGTCATCGTTGTAAATAACGGAGAGGCCGGTGCATGGAGCGTCGGTAGCTGCAACGGTAGGAAGAATAACGATGCGCTTACCAGCGTAATATGCGGTTGCCTTTGCGGTGTCAACAGCGCTGCCGCCGCCGATAGCGACGACTACGTCGATGTTGTCCTCCTCGACGATAGCCTTCATGCGGTTAATCTCGCCGTTGGAAGAGATGCCGCCGAAGACCTCATAGCGACGGTAATAGTCGCCCTTGCCTTCGAAGCTCTGCTCGATCATGTCGTGGGTTGCTTTGTAGCCGCTGTTAGAGCAAACAAACAGGAAGCGCTTTCCCATGTAGCCCATCTCTTTTTCGAACTCGAGACAAGCATTTTTGCCCTGAACATACTTCAGTGGCTCACGCATTGCGCGTAGCATTTTCATAGGTTCCCCTCTCCGGATACATATTTTTTTCACCTATGTAAATTATGTTAGCACTGTCAAAAGAACATAACAGTAAAGAAAAAAATTTAGATTCAAATAAGCAGAAAATTTAGATTCGGACAACTTTTTGGAAAGTTTACGTGAACATGCATTCACTAGTCGGCAAATGATATTCTTGTAGTGTCAAATTTTTCGCACTGTGGTCTTTGGAGGACACATGCTTAGTTCTGTCGAAATCAAACCCGATGTCTACTTTGTAGGCGCCCTGGATTGGAACGCTCGCGAGTTCCATGGCTACACCACTGAGCAGGGCATTACCTACAATGCATACCTTATCTTGGACGAGAAAATCACGCTCATTGATACCGTCAAGCGCCCATTCTCCGAGGAGCTGGTCGAGCGCATTAAGAGCATCATCGATCCAGCAAAGATTGACGTTCTGATCTGTAACCACATCGAGATGGACCACTCCGGCAGCGTTCCTCGCATTCTGGAGCTTGCGGCAAACGCCGAGGTCTACGCAAGCGCACCTCAGGGCGTCAAGGAGCTTAAGGCTTTCTATGGCGAGAATATCAACGTCAACGGCGTAAAGACAGGCGATACGCTCAACATTGGTAAGCGTACCCTGACCTTTGTGCAGACCCCAATGGTCCACTGGCCAGACAACATGGTCACGTATTCCGACTACGATAAGATTCTCTTCTCCAACGACGCATTTGGTCAGCACTACGCTTCAAGCACTCGCTTTGAGGACGAGTCCGACTACTGCGAGGTTATGAAGCAGGCTCGCAAGTACTACGCAAACATCGTTCTCCCTTACGGTCGTCAGGCTGACTCTGCTGTTACCGCAGTTAAGGGCATTGGTCTGGAGAACATCGATATTATCGCCCCAGCTCACGGCGTTGCATGGCGCTCCCACATTGCCGACATCATCTCCAAGTACGAGGAGTGGACTACCGGCAAGCTTGAGGAGAAAGCCCTGGTTGTATACGACTCCATGTGGGGTTCAACCGACAAGATGGCTCACGCTCTTCTGGACGGTTTTCTGGCTGAAGGCATTCCTGCCCAGCTCATCGACCTCAAAGAGACTCACATCTCCAACGTCATGTATCACTTCTTGGATTCCAAGTATGTCTGCGTTGGTTCGCCTACGCTGAACTCTAAGTTCCCTGCCTACCGTTTCTTCCTTCCTGACCTATATGAGCGGTCTTTCGCCAAAAGAATGACCACCGTATTGGCTTTGCGTTTGGTTCTTACGGCTGGGCTCCACTTGGACCAAAGATGGTTCAGGCCGAGCTTGAGGCAGCAGAGTTTACTATGCCACTGCCTGTTCACGCTATCGGTTGGATTCCTTCCGACGAGGACCTGGATGCCGTTCGTGCGCAGGTTAAGGACCTGGTCGAGGCTGGCAAGCAGCTCTAATCTAGCGGTATATTGAGCAAGACCCCCACATTCATGCTGAATGTGGGGGTCTTTTGCTGTAGGGGGAGTTAAGCGGGTAAGAATGATGCAAATGACTCCGAAGTGACCCCGAAATGACCTCGAAGTGGAACCGAAGTGACCCGAAGTGACCCCGAATTGACCCCGAAGTGGTAAAAAAATGCGTTTAGTTGGAGAATACAGGTTTCTGTATATAGCATTTGCCCAGATAAAAAAATTTTTTTAAGGCGGTAAAAAAATCGTCTTAGTTGGAGATAAATTGGCTAATTTTTAGGTTTTCATTTCCAACTAAACGTGTTTTTTACCTTTTTCGGCACATAATTTTAGGCGTGAAAGTTACGTATTCATGGAAATGAATTAATTGGGTGAGTTATTCAAAATTCTGTATCAAATATTGGGAACTGCTTATTAATCGGAATTGACATCGAAAAAAATAGAGAACTACACCATCAAAATTGCGGTTTGAACCGCAGAAAAAGCGATTCGCGTCGCGGGAAAAAGCGTGCTGCTCGTATAGTTGACGTCATCACGCCGCGTTTCCGTCAGCCGCGCCATGTAACTCGCGCTTAGTTGACGCTATCACCTCGCGGAGCCGTTCGCGCCATCGCGTCTCGCGCCTGACGTTTCATGGCGAGACTGTGTCAAATACCTGCAGACCACAAGGTAGAGCACGTTAGAGTACAATGGTTTGTACAAAAAAAGTAACTTCGAAGAGGTAGGTGCCCATACATTCGATGGACATTGCGTTAAGTATTGGAATAACTCTGCTGCTTACCCTGGTAAACGGCTTCTTTTCTGCAGCTGAGATGGCCATTGTCAGCTCTCGTCGCGCGGCGCTTGAGGCAGACGTAGACGAGGGCGATCCAAGAGCCTTGGCTGTCATTGACATTGCCACTGATCGCGGATATTTCCTCGCAACAATCCAGGTCGCAATTACCCTGGTAGGTTTTGCGTCCTCGGCATTTGCTGCAACAAGCCTTTCTGAGCCATTTGGCACTTGGCTCATTAGCATTGGTGTCCATGCTGACCTGGCGCTTCCTTTAGCTGTCGTGGCTATTACGCTGATTGTTTCGTTCTTTTCCGTGGTCATTGGTGAGCTGGTTCCAAAGAGCATTGGCCTAGCAAACTCCGAGGCAGTGGCCAAAGCAGTCGTCGGTCCTATGAAGGCGTTCATGCAAATTGTGCGCCCACTCGTGTATATCACGTCTGCCTCGGCAGATGCGGTTACCACGCTCATGGGCATTGACACTACCAACGACCATCAAGAGGTCACCGAGGAAGAGCTTCGCTACATCGTCAAGGATTCTGAGGACCTCTCTGAAGAAGAAAAATCCATGATCCACGAGGTCATCGAGATGGGTGACACCGTTGTCCGTGAGGTAATGGTCCCGCGCGTTGACATGACCGCCATGGAAGACACCGCAACTATCGCCGAGGTTCTGCGCGTCATGCGCCAAACAGGTTTCTCGCGCATCCCTATCTACCACGAGAATATCGACCGCATCGTGGGCATCGCTCACATCAAAGATTTGTTGGAGCCAGCGCTTGACCAGCACGATAGTGACGAGAAGATCGCGCGCTTCGTACGTTCTGCTGACTACGTACCCGATACCAAAGACATCATTCCACTACTCACTGAGATGCAGACAAGCCGCGATCAGATGGTCATCGTTGTTGACGAGTACGGCGGAACTGCGGGTGTCATTACCGTTGAGGACATCGTCGAGGAGATTGTCGGCGAGATTGAGGATGAGTTTGATCCGGACAACAAGTACCTGACGCAGCTCTCTGATAGAGAGTGGCTGGTAGATGGTCGTTTCTCGCTTAATGATGCAGCTGAACTTGGATGGCCGGTTGGGGAATCCGAGGAGTACGAGACTATTGCGGGCTTTGTGTTGGATTTGGCAAATCATTTGCCTCGTCCAGGTGAGGTTTTTTTGAGAAGGATGGCTACGTGTTCCGCGTGCAGTCGATGCGTCGTCGCCGACTATCTTTGTTGCGTGTAATTGCCCCAGAACCACAGGTAGACAGTGAATCTGAGCCAGCTGGCGAAAACTCTGACACATCAGAAAATGAATAACTAAAAGAATGATTACAATAGAGTGAACCAATAGAAAGAGGTTGAAATGGCGCAGTTGATTTCTATCAAAAAAAGTTGTGGTAGGACCCTAAAAACTTGACCGCTACCGTTGAGTTTTTCGGCTAAAGCGCCACGTTTGACCTCAGAAGAAGCTGAGGCGACCAAGCGCGTGCTTGAGCTTTTTGCCAGGTCTTTCCAATCACCTGTGCTTGGGCGATGCCGATGCCCGTTTTGGCCTTGTCGCAGAAGATACCGAGGTAGCGCACCTGCTTGAGCACGTGACCGTCGAGCTTCTGGCCCTGACCAACCTCGCGGGAGACGTTGCTTCGGGCAAGACTTCCCTGGTAGATTCCCGTCGCGGCCTCTACGAGATCATCCTCGCATGTCCAGACGACGTGCTGGTTGCAGCCTCGCTTTCCAGCGCTGTGTGGCTCCTCAACTGGGCATATGGCAACCAGGAGGACGCCGACCCAGACATCAATGCAATCGTCTCTGGCCTCGTTGCGCTCATCCAGAGCCTTGACGGCGAGAAGACCGATGAACTCGCAGACTCTGCGGAACCTGAGGCGGACGCTGCACCCCAGGCAGAGAGCGTAGATGCAGAGGATTACGCTGCCGACAACTCCTCCGAGGACGTCGCTGACGCCGCAGCCGCTGATGCAGTTGAGGCTGAGGTTGCAGACGCTGAGGAGAACAACGCCGAGGTCGCAGGTATTGACGCAGCTGGCGAGGATACGGTCGCGCCCGCAGACGTCGCCAAGCCCGCATCAGACGCCGCCGAGCCCGCGGCCGACGAGGCCATCGCAACTGAGCTTGCAGAGGCAACAGCTGCTGAGGACGCTACGGACGACTCCGAGGTCACTGACGTCCCAGATGACTGGAACATGATTAACGTTCCTCGTCCAAAGCCCGTTCGATAAACGCCCTTATTGCGGTATGATTACGTACAGCGTTTTGCTGTTTAACAGGAGGTACTTATGAGCAAGAAGTCTGCTGGTTTCTTTCTAGGCGCTTTATTCGGTGCTGCCGCTGGCGCTGTAGCTGGTCTTTTCCTGGCTCCACGTTCTGGCGAAGAGACTCGTGCTTTGGCTGCAGATGCCGTCAATGATGCATGGGATTCCGCACTTGATTCTTACGAGCGCACATCTAAGGTTGTGAGCACTAAGATTGATGAGGTCAAGCCTACTGTTGACGCAAAGACCGATGAGCTCCGCGCAAAGGTTGACCTTGCTCGTGAACGCATGGATCAGCTTCGCGCATCCCCTGTCTGATGCTGTGACCTCTGCTTCTAACACTGTCGCAGACGCTGCCGATGTTGTTGCAGATTCTTTTGTTGTTCCAGAACCAACTGCTACAACTGCTGAGGCTCAGGCTGTTCGCATTGAGAACGTTGAGTCCCACGAGCAGGAGCACGCTGGTGAGGGCTACCAGGAGGCGTAAGCCTTGCTTACAAGCAATGTGACGGGACGCCTTATGACGTCCCGTTTTTTTATAGAGAGGTTTCACGTGAAAACAACAGAGCTCCTAGGGCGCAAAAAGTCTTTCTCCCCAAAAAGCCTGCTACAAAGGGCAAGCATGCGGGAGAAGAGCGTTTTTTTCCAAGTTAGGAAGAATCCATAACGTGGTTTTTGCACCCTGCAAACAGGGCCAGCTTTCGCAGGTAGTGGGTGTGATGGTTCAGAAGCCCGATATTGCCGGCATGATTAAGCAGGATGACGCGTTTGTCACGCTGGAGTCTCTGGAGACCATTGAGCAGGGACTTTGTGTTAAAGATCCCGAGAATAACGTCGATAAAGCAGCAATCAAGCGCTTGAACTTGGATTTTGATACCTGCATTCTGTGGTACGGTATGGAGGCTCGCACTAAGAGTGGAAAAAGTCTGGGCTACGTGAGCGGTGCAGAGTTTGACCAGGTCACTGGTGTGGTCTCGGCATTTCTTGTGGGAGACGGCGCTGGATCTGAGGCGCTGGTAGGCTCGTTTTTCCATCAAGCCTGAATGGTTGCTGGGCTACTCCAACGGCGCCATGGTCCTCTCTGACGAGGCAGCAGATGCCCAGCTCACCGGTGGTCTGGCTGCAAAGGCGGGCGAGGGATACGCGGCAGCTGCCGCAAAGGCTTCTGAGGCTACCGCTAAAGCCGGAAAGGCTGTTGCAGAGGCCACCGAGAAGGGCGCGTTTGCCCTGGGTAAGACGCTGGCCAAGGCAAAGCGTGCTATCGAAGATGCTACCGAGCCTGACGCAGAAGACGATTCCGAGCGTCCAGCTCCCGTTGCTGCAGAGGATGTTCGTCTCGAGAAGCCATCTGCGGAGGAGCAGGTCGCCGCTGACAAGAGCGCAGCTAGTAAGACCGCTGCTAAGTCTACAAGTAAGTCGTCCACACAGGCTACTGCAAACAAGGCAGCTAAGGGTTTTGGTATGCAGCTTGGCCGCATGGGCAAGATGTTCTCTGACTTCAAGGACGAGTTTGACAAGGCAAGCAAGTAATAAGCCGCAGATAAATGCATAAAACAGATGGCGAGAAGACCGATCTTCTCGCCCTGTTTTTTTGTGCTGCGATTACACGTTGCTCGTCAATGCATGGAGCTCACGTGCCAGTGGAACTGCAAGTGCTACAAGCCCATGGCCTGCAGAATGAACATCACAATGGTCAGGATGATGACGGTGACGATGGTAAACCAGGTTAGTGCGTTCCAGATGCGACCGTTGGCATATTTACCCATAATGTGTTTGTCGGCTGCGATGATAACCATAAAGACAAGCAGAATCGGCAGTAGAATACCATTGATGACCTGGGCAGCCATCATGATGCCAAAGAGGCTCATGCCCGGGATCAGGACAACCAGCGCTGAAATAACCAGGACGGTTGTAATAATGCCGTGGTAGACAGGGGCCTCCTGCCAGCTGCGGTCGGCTCCGCGCTCCCAACCAAATGCCTCGCAGATAGCACTTGCGGTAATGCCTGGTAGAACGCATGCTGCAAGGAAGGACGCACCAACCATACCCAACGCAAAGAGTGTACTTGCATACTGACCTGCAAGTGGTTCAAGCGCGCGAGCAGCGTCGGCAGCAGAGTCAACAGAGATTCCGCGAGGGAAGAGGACAGCGCCGGTGGTCAGCATAATGAACCAGGTAATGACCTCGGCCAGGACTGCGCCAGCAACGTTGTCTGCACGCTGTGCGGGAATATCGCTGGTATCAAGGTTTTTCTCGACAACATTTGATGCAACCAAGAAGATCATGTACGGGCTGATGGTAGTACCAATATTTGCAACCAGCAGAGAAATGTATGACGGTTCAGCGGAAGGCTGTGGAATGATGGTGACGCGCAGGGCTTCTCCCCAGTCAGGCTGAGCAAGCACGCCAGCTACCACGTATGTGACAAAAATGCAGCTAATTGCCAGTAGAATCTTCTCGATGCGGCGGTACGATCCACCTACGGTCAGAAGCCACACCATCAGGGCGCTGATAGGAACCGAGACGTACGTTGGGATGCCAAAAGAGCTCCATGCTGGACGCAATACCTGCGAATTCGGAGAAGGTAACAGCAATGTTGGAGAGCAGCAACGCACCCATTGCCAGCGTGGACAGACGGATACCAAAGCGCTCGCGTACCAGCGACGCAATGCCTTTACCGGTGACACAACCCATTCGAGCTGCGGTTTCTTGAACAACAATCAGCAGGAAGCACATGAGCGGCACGGTCCACAGCTGCGAATAGCCAAACGTGGCGCCTGCGCTGGAGTAGGTTGCAATGCCGCCGGCGTCGTTACCCGCAAATGCGGCGAGAAGACCAGGGGCCCATTGCCATCAAAATGTACTTGAGGCTGTTTTTTTGTTGACTGGAGCCTTCTCTTTAGACGCACGTTTTTCCCTGCTCGACAACGATTCCGTCGTCCTGCTCTGCAACCGCGTCTTTGACCTGTGCGTTCTCTTGCGCCATTTACATCACACTCACAAGTGAGAGAGCGTAAGAGAGGACGAAGAATGTCACCACCGAAAGGCTCATGGAAATCAAAGTAAGCGTGAGACCTGAAGTTTCCTGGTTTTTCTCCTCACGACGGCGAAGTACAGCCAAGAAAAATTGGGGTTAGCAGGAAGGAAATAAGCGTAGAGCCAGCTGCTGCACCAAAAATCTGAATAATGGTCTGGTCAAAGAGCGCTGCGTAGAATGCGCCTGCATTTGGATCGTAGGGGTGGAACAGAGCCTCTAGCAGGGCGTGAGCTGCTGCACCAAGGATGCAAATGAGACCGCTGACTAGAAGACCCAGTAGAAGCGAGCGGAAGGCAAAGCCTAAGATAGAAGGAGACTTCTCGCTGCCAGGATCGTCTGTGAGGAAGAAGTTTGTCACGTAGTTGACGGTATTCTCGCTCAAGTTCAGCGAGATTGGCATGGTAATAGTGCAAAGAGCTGCGAAAATACCCATGGTTGGATTAGATGTTGCAGCCGTTCCTACAAAGGCAGCAGTCACAACGGAGGCAACCCAGAACAAAAGCCAGAGGTTACGGTGGAGGAACCAAATAATGTTGCGGCCACGGTCACCAGAATCGGAATCGCTCCTACCGCCACCAACGATCTGCAGGTCCTCAGCGTGCTCCTCTTCAAGAACGTCAAGAGCGTCGTCGACGGTAACAATGCCCAGCAGGCGGTTGTCGTCAGAAACAACAGGCATGGCCAGCAGGTTGTATTTTTGCAATGTTACGAGCAACGTCCTCCTGGTCGTCTTCTGGTGAGGCGGTGACCAGGTTCTTATTAGCAATCTCCTCCAGACGAGTTTCTGGCTCGGAGACAATCAGGCGGTTCAGGGTAACGGTACCGGATAGGCGGCCATCCTCGTCAGTAAGGTAGAGATAGCGGACGGTCTCAAAGTCCTCGTCCAGGTTACGCAGGCGATCAAAGGCGTACGCAACGGTCTGGTCCTCAGGAACAGAAAGCGCCTCAGACGTCATAATACGGCCGGCGGTGTACTCACGGTATCCCAGCAGCTGCCTAATAGCGCGCTGCTCCTTAACACCCATCAAGCGCAGGAGTTTCTCGGCACGGTCATAGCTCAGCTCGGAGACAAGCTCGGCTGCGTCGTCTGGGTCCATCTCGGACAGGATGCGAGATGCTTCTTTTTCGTTCAGGCCACCGATGAGCTCAACTGCCATGGCGTCGTCGTTGAACTCTGCCATTGCGCCGGCGCGCTGCTCGTCATCAAGCTGGGCAAACACCTGGCTGCGCAGGCGAGAGTCCAGGCGCTCGATGATGTCAGCGACGTCAGCAGGGTGCAGCTCGTCCAGCGTTTTGTGGGAAACGGAGAGCTTAACGTTGGAGAGGTCGCGCTCAACCAGGTCCATGTAACTCCACGCGATGATGCGCTCCTGCATGGGGTGGCCCATAGCGCGCGCAATGCGGGTGACCAGGTGCTCCAGCTGGGGAGAAAGGCTGCGCAGCAGACCGCGTGCGCCAACCTCTGCACCCAGAAGGCGAAGCTGCGTTGAGCTGGTATCGGAAAGCTTGAGGTCGTTTACGCGGACAACACGAATACCACGCGTATCAACAATCTGCTTGTTCAGAATATCTCTGGCGAGAAGAACCTCGTTAGGCTGCAGGTACGAGAAGCGAATCTCAGTTGAAGGCACTTTGAGCCTGATGACGTCCTCATCGTAGGTATCAACATACTTGCGCCAAGAAATCATCATTGGCGTGCGGCCAGGGCCCATAAAAGCAAGGGAAGTGATGCGAGGAAAAACTTCTCCGGTAGCAATTCCAAGGTCAGAGACAGAACCGATCTTCTCGCCTTCTGAATCTAGAACCGGATTACCCATTAACTGGGAAAGATAAATCATGTGTGCTCCTTACATGCGTCCGAAGACTAAAGCGTGGCTTTTGGCGAGAAACCCTGCGTATTTGCCACGGGGACTGCATTGCGATTTCACCCCTCACGGTGCAAATCGGCACACCGCAAGAGGTCAGCGACTGTGAGGTCGAGGTTTCATGCTGACCTTTCTCTTCATCCAATAGAACGTGAATTGTGCTTGCGAGGACAATTCACAGATGTAACTATTTTAACGATTTTTCTGCAAGGCTGTAAAGACTCTTCACATAATCTAGCTGCTCGGATTTGGATGTAGCCGGCGTACGAAAAGTACGCGAAAAACGGTTAAACGGCGTATGGGCAGCGCACGTTCAGTTCAATCTGCGAGGCAACGCTGCGCATAAAAAGCCCGGTACCTGCGGGAATGCAGATACCGGGTTGTACTGGTACAAAGGGTAAACGAAACAGCTCTTAGAACTGTACGTTTGGTGCCTGACGAGCGGACTCGTCGGTAACCTGGAAGCTTGTACGTGGGGAACGTCCACCAGCAAGAAGGTTGTTTGGGAAAACAGCGATGATGTTGTTGTAGTTCATGACAACATCGTTGTAGCTCAAGCGAGCATAGCTGAGGCGGTTCTCGGTGTCAGTAAGCTCTGCCTGGAGCTCCAGGAAGTTCTGGTTAGCCTTGAGCTCTGGGTAGTTCTCAACAACAGCAAACAGGTTGGTCAGAGCATTGGAAAGAGTGCCGGAAGCCTGCATCTTCTCTTCAGGAGTGCGAGCGTTTGCGACTGCAGCGCGAGCAGAAGTAACTGCCTCAAAAGTCTTAGACTCGTGAGTTGCGTAACCCTTAACAGTGTTGACCAGGTTAGGGGATCAGATCGTTACGACGCTGAAGCTGCGTATCGATAGCTGCCCAAGCGTTGTCGCACCTGTTGCTTGCGCGAATGATGTTGTTGTGAATGCTAATGGCCCAGAAAACCAGAAGGACAATAACTACAACTGCGGCAATAATCATGCTAAATCCTTTCAATCACTGACAATCCTGTGTCAGCCATCCATTTGGACAGGTTAATTATACCCAAAAGTAAAAATCTAAGGCGTTTTTAATTAAAGCTTTTAACTTGCTAACGAGTCTTTTGGTAAATGGAATGCTCGTCCACACACTGACGAGAAGAACGTTGAGTTGGTAATGACGTGGAATGGAGTGTAAGTTCTGAAGGTAAAACGTTAAGTTGAGGTCCGCCAAAAATGGCGGAGAGGGAGGGATTCGAACCCTCGGAACGGGGACACCGCTCAACGGTTTTCAAGACCGCCGCATTCAACCACTCTGCCACCTCTCCAAAGCGGTAATATCCTACCGCATAATTCAGTTTTTTGCGAGTAGGGGATTTGGTAAGTTCGGTTTTGCTTCATAATTAAGTGAAGACAAATTAGTGTCAGGTTCGTGACGGGTTTGTGTCAGGTTTGTGACGGATTCACGTCAGAACTGCGTAAGAATTACGACAGCAACTAGACAAGTGAGGAGCAGCTATGAGTAACGAAGCGCAAGAGCCTTTGACCCCACAGGCTGCTCTTGATCAGAAGTACATGAAACTTGCTCTTGAACAGGCAGAACTTGCAGCACAGATAGGAGAAGTACCTATCGGCGCAGTTGTAGTGTGCGATGGAGAGGTTATTGCCGTTGCACATAATCGCCGTGAGATAGATAACGACCCTTCTGCACACGCTGAGTTTCTCGCCATGCAAGAGGCTTCAAAAAAGCTTGGCCGCTGGAGACTTTCGGGCTGCACGGTGTACGTGACGCTGGAACCTTGCTTGATGTGCGCAGGATTGATGGTCAATGCTCGTATTGATCGCTGCGTGTTTGGTGCGTTTGACCCCAAGGGCGGTGCAACGGGTACGTTGTTTGACGTGAGCGGTGATCCAAGACTTAATCACGAGTTTGCGGTCTCAGGCGGAGTATTAGCAGACGAGGCATCTGCACAGCTCAAAGCGTTCTTTAAAGAACGCAGGCAGGCACATAAACAGCAGGATTAAACCACCTGGAAAATGAAGAAATCAAGGTAGTGACTCTCGGGAACACCCCAAAGAATTGGGTGGTCAGGAGCTTGCTGTCGTTCTTCAATTTGTTTGAGCTGCACGTTGGTATGATGTGCTGCCTCAGCAATTGCCTGGGCGAGAAGATCTCTGGTCATGAAGTGTGAACAGGAACAAGTTGCCAGGTAGCCACCTCGGGGTAACAGTTTCATAGCCGCAGCGTTGATTTCCTTATAGCCACGCATAGCGCTTCGAACCTTGTCGCGTGTTTTGGTAAATGCAGGCGGATCCAGAATGATGAGGTCAAACTGACCTCCCTCTGCTTTGAGCTGAGTGCGGTCTTGAGCTAACTTTGGCAGATATTCAAGAACATTTGCGCAGGTAAAGTCCATGTGGTCTGCCAAGCCGTTGAGCTCCGCGTTTTTGGCGCGCAAGGTCAATGGCGGTTTGACTGACATCTACACAGCGGACAAATTCTGCTCCACCAGCTGCGGCATTAAGACCAAAAAGGACCAACGTGGCAGAAGCAATCCAGCACACGACGACCTTGTGCAAGCTGACGAACTGCTCGACGGTTGTATTTTTTTGATCCAAGAAAAAAAGCCGGTTTTTTTGGCTGTTTTTCCAGGTCAAGATTAAATTTAAGTCCGTTTTTCTGTTGCAAGAACGTGAGTTGAAGGCAGAGTAAGGGCGCTTTCTGCAATCAAGCCATTCTCGTCCGGTGAAGAGCCTGTCCACCAGCCTTTATATTGCGGAAGTCCCTCTTTAAGGCGAGAGGGGAGTCATTTCTTTCGTAAATGCCGTCGATTACCTGGCCGTCTGCAGAGAAAATTTCAAGTAGCAGTGGGTAGATAGCATCACGCAGATGCTCCATACCAACGGTTCCTACCTGCGCAACAAGCACATTCTCGTAGCGGTCAACGATTAAGCCAGGAAAGCCATCGGCCTCAGAGAAGATGACACGGCAACAATTGGTATCGGGCTCAGTCCCTGGTAGAGCGCGGTTTCCCATAGTGGTTTTTACGATGTTCCCACGCCCAGCTAATCTTGCGACTCCAAAATGCTTCATTGAGCCTATTATTGGCGTTTCTTGTCACAATTCTGACGCGAATCTTGCTCATTTCTGACAGAAGACCAGTTCCCTGGTAGGTGCCGTTCTCTTCAAAGACATCAACGATGCAACCATTTTTGAGCATGCTTGCCGCTTTCTGGAGACGGCTCTACACGGATAACCTCGCCCTCAAAGACCCAAGGATGTCCGCCTGCAAGTGCGCGAGCAGCTTTCTTGGTGACAATAACCTGTGGATATGGGCGGAGTTGCTTCATGATGGTCCTTCTCGCGAGAAGTGCTTACAAAAAAAGCTGGGTGTCTGTGAGTACCCAGCATCTATGTTCAAAAGTTACAGAATCAAATTGCAGAGTGCCATAAGAGGAAATACTGCCTGCTTGATAGCTGCAGAGCGCTTATTAGGAGAAGTTATATAGAGAAGCACGGCGGCACAAAACATTGAAAAAATAGCAAAGGTAATAAGTGGTTTACCAGCAGGATTTCTGGTGGCCATAAGGAAGACACCTACAAAGACCTCAATGGCAAGAAGGAGATTATAAAATCCCTGGTTAAAAGCCATTTCCTGGGTATTTTCTGCCTCTTCTCTTGTCATGTTAAAGGCTTTGAGCGCGCCGTCAGAAGTCCAGGCAAATGACTCAAGATAAAAAATAACCACATGAAGAGCTGCTGCTCCAAGAGCAAAAATTACACCAACGCCATTAAAAAGGACCCATGTTTTATTCCTTTACTGTATTAGCCAACTGCGTCTGATTATAGATTACGTATGTCGGCCATATCTGCCGCCAAATCCAAATCCTTTGCCTCTTGACCTTGAGCCCGAGAACATCGAACGCGTGGTCTTGGTGGTAGAACGGGAATCCTGAAGCATAATGCGCCCCACATCATAAGAAAAAAACCAGGTAAATCCCATGAGGGAATGAGCGCTTTTGTGAAATACTCAATTTCTCTGAGCGGCGTGACCTCATCTGGTCCCTAAAAGTGAACGCCTGACCTGCGGCTCCTGCACGGCCTGTTCGGCCAATGCGGTGAACATAATCCTCAGGATCAAGCGGCACGTCAAAGTTAATGACCGCATCAATGTCCTGGATATCAATGCCGCGGCTCATAACATCGGTTGCAACAAGAACCTGAATGGCGCCGCTGCGGAAACGTTCAAGTGCTTTCGCACGAGCCTTCTGTGGACGATCGGCGTGCATAACATCAACCTTGAGACCTGCGGCTTTGAGGTTTTTGTAAATACTGTCAACGCGTGACTTTGTCCTGCAGAACACCAAAACGCGTTCTGGCGCAGGATCAAACGAGTCAATAAGTGCTTTCAGGAGCTGTGGTTTTTGTCCCTGGGTGACTGAACACAAATGTTGCTCGATTGTTGCTGCAGTTTGTCCAGTTCTTGCAATCTCAATGCGCTCTGGATCTTTAAGCAGCGCATCTATGGTCGATGTAATTGACGCAGGGAGCGTTGCCGAGAAAAGCAGCGTTTGGTGCGCCTTGGGTAGCTGCTCCATAATGCGGTGAACGCTTGGCCAAAATCCCATGTCAAGCATGCGATCTGCTTCGTCGAGCACCAGTACCTGGATGTTCTCAAGGCTTGTATGCTTCTTGTCGAGAAGATCTATCAGGCGGCCAGGTGTTGCCACCAGCACATCGCAACCTTTTTGCAACGCGGTTATCTGGTGTTTGTAGCGAGCGCCACCGGTAACAATGACGGCCTGCTGACCAGTGGACGCGCAAACGCTCTTGGCAACAGCATCAATTTGAGCAGCCAGCTCTCGCGTTGGCGTGATGATGAGCGCTCGGGGATATGCGTTTCGTTTGGCGTTGCGTTTGGCGCCGCGCCCGGCGGCTGCATCGGACTTCTCGGCCTCACCGCGTTTCTCGCCAGCAATGCGCTGCAGCGTAGGTAACATAAACGCTGCAGTTTTACCTGTTCCCGTTTGTGCAGACGCAACAACATCCTTGCCCGCAAGGACAGCGGGGATTGCCGCGGTTTGCACGGGAGTAGGTGTGTTGAACCCAAGCGTTGCTACGCCTGCAAGAATTTGCTCGTTTAGCCCGAGCTCGGCAAAAGTTATTTCCATATAAACAAGTATACTTATGTGCAACGATTAGCCAAAGGAAGTTACCATGCCTATTAATATTCCAGATGGTTTACCAGCTAAGAAAACGCTGCATGAAGAGCGCATTTTTGCTCTTGAAGAAGAAGTTGCAGAGCGTCAGGAGATTCGTCCACTTCGCCTGGCAATTTTTGAATTTAATGCCCAAGAAAAATTCAGACTGAAACGCAGATTCTCCGTCTGATTTCAAAGTCTCCTATTCAGGTTACGTGTGACTTTATGCGCATCTCTTCGCACGAATCTAAAAAAACACTGCCGCTGACCACCTGGTAACGTTTTTATTCAACTTTTTGATGACTTTAAAGATAAAAATTATGACGGTCTGATTGTTACCGGCGCTCCTATTGAGGACCTCAAATACGAGGATGTTGACTACTGGGATGAATTTTGTCGCATTGTTGACTGGTCTCAGGAGCACGTCTTTTCTACTATGTACCTGTGTTGGGGCGCATTAGCTGGTCTGTATTACCTACACGATATTCCTAAGAAGATGCTGGGCGCTAAACTATTTGGTATTTTCCCGCAGCGTTTATGCGATGAGTATTGCTTCCTCACCAATGGATTTGACGAGGTACATTACATGCCGCATTCTCGTCACGCTGCCATAGAGACCTCATCTCTGGTAAATCATCCTGAGCTTGCGGTACTTTCTGAGGGATTTACCAGCGGTCCTGCACTTCTCGCCACCAGAGACTTTCACGAGATTTTTGTAACCGGTCATTTTGAATATGACCGCGATACGCTTGCAGAGGAGTATTGGCGCGACTTCCACAAGGGTCTGCCTATTCGTCTACCAGAGAACTACTTCCCTGATAATGATCCAGAAAAGCAGCCATTGTTTACCTGGCGTGCGCACGCAAACTTGCTGTATCGCAACTGGATTAACTGGGTGTATCAGATGACGCCATACAACACAGACGAGATACCTTCGGCTATTGCAGAGCTTCGCCAGCGTGTTGCCAAGGCTGATCCTGACGCAAGGATGACTGGTAGGTTCTAAGCAGGCATTTACACGGTGACCGAATTGGTATTACTCGCAACAGGTTAAACGCCACCGATACAATAAAATAATTGATTGATACACGCGCATGAAGCTACGTGTAGAAACACGTATAGAGAGGATACGTAGATGAAGGTTGTAATTGCTTCAGATATTCACGGCGCTGCCGATTATTGTCAAAAATTGATGCAGGTCATCGAGGAGGAACAGCCAAAGTATGTTCTGCTTCTTGGCGATTTGCTCTATCACGGACCCCGCAATGATATTCCTGCTGACTATGATCCAAAGCGTGTCATTGAGATGCTCAATAGCATTTCAGACAAGGTAATTGCCGTTCGTGGAAATTGTGAGTCTGAGGTTGACCAGTCAGTTCTCAATTTTCCTTGCATGGCTGATTACAACATTTTGTTTGATAAGAACTCTGAGACAGGCAAGCAGTTCACCATTTTTCTTCACGCATGGTCACATGTTTTGGACCTGGTGTTCACAACAGCGTTGATAAATGGCCTCAGATGCCCAGCCTTGATGCATTTGTTTATGGCCATACGCATAGAAAGTTTAATGAGAAGAGCTACGATCACCCTGAGGTAACCGTATTCAATCCAGGCTCCGTAGGCATTCCAAAAGATGGCACGCACAGTTGTGGCATCTACGAGAATGGCGAGTTCAGGCACGTCGTCTTGGGCGAGTAGTCGTCGAGCGGCAACTAAGCTGTGTTACGCCATGTGTTGCGTTACGCAAGCTCATTCATTTACACAAAAGGCGAGAAGATCAATCGGTCTTCTCGCCATATTTGTAGTCTTGTGACGGGCGGTTTTCTAGTCAGCATTACTTCCGAGAAAGTGTGTCGGTATTCCAAGTACTGCTCTGAGAGCTGATGGTTACGGTTCTTCCACCGTTGGTGGAAGAGAGGGTGAACGGCTCGCTTCTGCCACTGACCTGGCCGTTGAAGTCAAGTTCAAGCTTTGACTCGTCACCGGTCCAGGTGCCACGAACCTCTGGCTGACCACCAGTGCGCCAAATGACCGTGCCGTCCTTCTGAATGACAACCTCCATAGGCTTGCCATCGGTGCCGGTACCGCTATAGGTGCCAACCCATTTTTTTGAGCTTTCTTGCGGTCTTCCTCGGACTTCTTATCCTTCTCTTTTTGTTCTTGCTCTTTTTTTGGTCCTCTCAGCCACGCCAGATTTAAGAGTTTCACCCTTCTTTATCTGGTCAGATACGCGAGAGTGGTATGAATCATAGGCTGAATTGTTGCCTGTATCGTCGCCCCAGATAACCTTCTCGTGCTCAATATCTCCGAGAAGAGCCTGTAGCTCAACAAGCTTATTTGATACAGACTTTTGATCCATAGTATTTGCGGTATCTGTGTCGTTGAAGCTGTTTGCGGTTAGTCTGCGCTTGTAGTCGGCCTCAAACCAGTCGCGAATGCTCTTCTGTCGATCAGAGATTGAGCTATTCAGAACGTTGATTCCTGTATCATCACTGCCGTTAGGCATATGGAACTGTCCGTTCTTCTGATCAGTCTGAATCTGCTCTTCAATTTCATTGAGTTTCTCGTACTGGTTAAGAAGTTCAACACGACTGCTGTCACTGCGAGGATCAACGCCAACGCTCTCAATCTGCTCCTGATAGGTTGCAATGCGCTGCTGAACGGCGCTGCGCTGGGCAGCATTGTCTTGATGCGACTGGATAATCCAGGCCATAACCAAAACACCTACAACCAAAACGGCTGCAAGCAGACCAAATGCCGCCTTACGCAGAGAATCAGAGCCATCTTCAGTCTGTTTACGCTCAACGGAACTAGGTCCGCTTGAAACAACGGTGAACTGCGATGGATCAAAGTGAGAAATAGCAGTTGAATCGATGTCTTCTGAGTCAAAAACGTTGATGCGATCAGGATCATTTATGAAGGTTGTGGGCTCCTCCTCAGTCGCAACAGCGGGATCAGCACCAGCAATTGTGGTAGGAGCTTCATCTGCGGTAATGTAGGTGTCGTCATCTTGGACTTCCAAGAGTGATGTTTCTGCTGCAGTTGCATCATCTGTAGATGAGTCTGCGATGACAGTTTCATCAAGGTTGTTTGCCGCGCCTTCAACAGAGGTTGCGACCTCGGTTGACGAAGCGCCTTCTTCGGGAGCAGCGTCTTCAGCGGAGACGTTAGCTTCAATTGGAGTATTTTTCAGGAGAGTCCTCGACGTTCACGACGTCAGAAAGCTTCTGTCCGCAGTTGGAACAGAACTTTGCGTGCTTGCCAATTTCAGCTCCGCAGTTGGGGCAATTCATAGAGTCGCTCCTTAAATCGCCAGTAGTGCTCAGTGGCTATTGGTTAAACTGAACTTCTATTGTAGCGCTAACAGGAGAAACACCAAAATTTTTTTGGAAGCAGGGCGCAACTTATTGAACAACATTCTATTTGTTCACGCTAAATGCCTGCGTAAACAATCAAACGCCACGCGCTCTAGGCTGTACGCTTTGAGTTAGGTTTAGAGCAGAGAAACGCCTGCTTCTGCACAGATTTCTTCGGTCTGCTTGTCCCAGATAGATGCCTGCACCTCTCCGACGTGCGCTTTTTCTAATAGCAGCATACAGAGACGGCTTTGGCCGATACCGCCACCAATGGTAAAGGGCAGCTCGCCATCAATGAGCATCTTGTGGAATGGCAGTTCGAGGCGGTCTTCGCATCCAGTGATTGCCAGCTGCGACTTAAGCGCCTCAGCGTCAACGCGAACGCCCATGCTACTGATTTCTAACGCACAGTCCAAGGTCTCATCCCAGAACAGCAGGTCACCGTTGAGCGACCAGTCATCGTAGTCGGGAGATCTAAAGTCGTGAGGCTGGCCGGAGTTCAAAGCACTGCCAATGCCCACGATAAACGTAGTTGGATGCTCGCGAACAAACAGATCTTCTCGCTGTTTAGGCGTCTGAGTAGGGTAGAGGTCCTCAAGCTCCTGCGAGGTCACAAAGGCAACGTCACGGCTGAGCTGCGTATTGAGCTGAGGATAGTGCCATTTAAGCTCGTCAAGGGTTCCGCAGATTGCCTCGACAATGCGACAGACGGCGTCTTCCAGCGTATCAGTGTTGCGTTCGCCCTGCGTGATAATGCGCTCCCAGTCCCACTGGTCCACGTAAATGGAGTGCATGTTATCGGGCTGTTCGTCGCGGCGGATAGCGTTCATATCGCAGACCAGACCACGACCGACGGCAAAGTTATAGCGCCAGAGCGCATAGCGCTTCCACTTTGCGAGCGACTGAACTACCTCGGCGTTCTTGCCAACGTTTGGCAGGTCAAAGGCAACCGGATGCTCAACACCATTAAGGTTGTCGTTCATGCCGGTAAGCGGGTCAACAATCAGCGGAGCGGTGACGCGCGACAACTTCAGCGCGGCACACAGCTTGGTCAGAAACACGTTTTTTTAACCTGCTCAATGGCCTTCTGCGTGTCGTAGAGCGAAAGACTTGAACGGTAGCCCTCGGGAATCTTGGACATGTGGTCTCCTTGCAAGAGAGCGCTCAACATTTGATTGCGCTGATTTTGCCTTCTTTCCACAATCCTTTGGCGAGAAAACCCGTGTGATTTAACCGTTTTTGTCAAAAAGTTGGGTGAAGGTCGACTGCAATAGCAAAAATCATGCAGGTTACTGTGGGGTTGCGACTTCAAACATTGCATCTCAAAAAAATTTTTAGAAAGTTTGTATATCCCATCCAAAGAGGGAATATAGGTATTAAATAGTAATCATTCCTATTTAATAGGAATCAGCTAGAAAAGGTTTTAACCATGCTAAACGACAAACTCAACGTCCTTCTCGCCAACTACGCTGTTGAGGCCCACAAGATTCACAACTTCCATTGGTACGTCAGCGGCCCTTCATTCTATAACGTCCACACTGACCTCGACGAGGGTTTACGGTGCAATGTATGACCAGCTTGACGAGGTTGCCGAGCTCATTCTGATGAACGACGGCTCTCCACTGGGCTCCATGGATTCCTTCCTCAAGAACGCAACTCTTTCCGAGGCAGCAGAGGGATTCAAGAATCCCCAGGAGATTTACCAGGCCATTCTTGCTGACTACGAGGCAATTCGTGCACTCGCAACAGAGATCAAGAAAGATGCAGACGCTGAGGAGAATTTCCTTGTTTCCGCAGCAATGGACGAGCACATTGCTCTTCTCTCCAAGACCATTTGGATGATTAAGCAGTCCAACAAGTAAGTTTGGCAAATACCCAGCCGGTTTCAACGACCGGCTAAACCTTGTGTTTCTTTCTTTCCCATATGAACTGAAAATGCCGCTAGACTTCCGGTGGCATTTTTTTGTGGGCGTATCCGATCCGAAACCCACGTAATTATGTGCGCGAGACTATTGCGTGTAGATTTTTTTGGAGTTCGATTAATCCAAAAGTGAACTAATTATGTGTCGAGAAACCCGATTTTTGATCCAAAACCCACCTAATTATGTGCCTTTCGGCACATAATTACCCTACTTTTGGAACGGGTGGACACATAATTACCCGGGTTTTGGATCAATCGACACTGAAAAAAATCTACAAGGCGCTCCACAACCAGGCCAACTGTCCAATATGATGGACACATGACTGTAAAGCCGACGACTACTATCTGCACTGTAGTAAGTGTTCTTGTTCAAAAAGGCGTTTAACAGGCAAAAGACACATCAAACATAGGAGGAATTATGTCTTTAACACGTCGCGAGTTCATTTATGCAGGTGCTTCTAGTTTGTTCGCTCTTGGTTTGGCGGGTTGCGGAAACAGCGGCACGACATCCACATCTACTTCTGATGTGCAGAAGGAAGAGCCAAAGAAGTCAGAGGAGAAGCAGCCAGAAAAGTATGAGGTGACCATTGGTACTCTCACACAAATCGCTGATTACAACGGTGACCCAGCAGCAAAGATCACGTTCAGTTTTACAAACAACTCTGATGAGACAGCTGCATTTATGAGTTCGGTGCGTGTCGAAGCGTACCAGGATGGACAGCAACTTGAAGTCGCAGTTGTAACTAGCGGTGATGTTAATTGGGAAAGCACCATGACAAAGATTAAGACTGGCACAAGCCTTGATGTTGAACAAGCATACAAGCTTATTAGCTCGTCCGATGTTGAAGTAGAGGTGTATCCGCTCTTTGGCAAGGATAAGCTTGCAGCTCAGACATTTAGTCTGCAGTAAGTTAGTCGTCACCGTCAGACAACCGATAAAAAAAAGAGGGCCGCCGCCAGGCAGCCCTCTTCGCGTTTGTTCTGGCGAGAAGAAAGTCACGCTTGAACGATCTTCTCGCCAGATATTGATCTTAGTAGGTAGGGTTCTCCACCTCAACCTTGTCGACCTCCTGGAAAGGAGCAAGGGTTGAGACCATAACGATGGGCTCGTCATAAGGGTTGTTGACGTAGTGGACCTCGCCGGGCTCAATGTGGATGAAGTCGCCAGCCGAGAGGGTGTGGACCTCGCCGTCAACCACAATGTCAATCTTACCCTGGAGGATGTGGAAGTTCTCCTCCATGATATTGTGGTAGTGGGCCTGAAAATCCTGGCCTGGCTGGAACTGGACCATGGCATAGTTCATGCGAGGACCCTTCATCAGGTACTTAGGGCCGTGATCTCCGCACCTGTACTCAAAATCGTTCTCGTTGACAATAAACATCTTGCTTTCCTTTCAGGGGCAACTTTTTGATGCGACCAAACGTTTTTTTCTTGTGCGCTATGCGTATCCGTGGCGCAGCGGAGTCTCGGCGTTTACAGACCAGGTGCTCTCCACATGCTCTTGACCTTGCCCTCTTCTGCAAGCTCAAGCTGACTCTTGTAAACATCCTTCCACTGGACATAGAGCTGGTCGTAAACAGCTTTGTTGTCTGGGTTAGGGGAGAATGTCTTATCCCATTTAACAACGCGCTTTGCGCCCTCAGCGATACTTGGGTAGATGCCTACACCGTAGCCTGCAAGGACAGCGGCGCCTAGAGCAGTTGCCTCTTTGACCTCTGGGATGCGGACGTTCTTGCCAGTAACATCGGCAACAATCTGTGCCCACAGAGAACACTTGGAGGCGCCACCTGCAAAGATGAGCTCGCTTGGCTCATTGCCCGTAGCTTCTTTGACCAGTTCAATATGGCCGCGGACGAGAAGGGCGGTGTTCTCCAAAATTGCGCGATAGAAGGTGTACTTATTGAAACGCTCTGGATCAAGCTCAAAGTTGGTGAACGTTGGGCTTGCGTGGATCCAGTGGATGTAGTTCATAACGTCACTGAAGCAGCAAAGCATACCGTGGCTACCAGCAGGAATCTCTGCAGCGCGCTCATTCATGACCTCATACACGTCATCAATGCCGCGCTCTTTTGCTTCGGCCTTTTCTGCCTGGCAGAAGCCGTCACGATACCAACGCATAACCAGACCAGGCTTGAATGCCAGAGCTTCGTACTGCCAAATCTGTGGAATAGCGTGGCAGTTTACACGGACGCGATAATCTGGGTCTGGAGTGCTCTTATCGGTGTTGAACTCGTACTGCCAGAAGCTACCACCAAAAACGCCAGCCTGGCCAGGCTCGCAAGCGCCAACGCCAATCATGCCCAGCTGGCAATCACCGCCGCCGACAACAACAGGTGTACCTTCGGCAAGGCCGGTCTCTGCTGCGGCGTCTGCAGTTACAGTGCCAAGAACTTCTCCGCACTCGATAACCTGGCCAAAGAGATCATCACGAAGACCGCACTCCTTTGCAATCTCCGGATCCCAGGCGCGTTCTTCCAAGCTCATGATGCCGGTGGTGCTGCCGTTTGATGGCTCAACCGCCAGAATACCGGTGAGCTTGTAAGCAAGCCAGTCGTTGAACATGCCAATCTTGGCTGCCTTGTTGTAGATCTCTGGCATCTTGTTCTTAACCCAAAGAAGACGAGGCAGAGCACCTAGTGCATAGGTTTGACCACTCTTCTGGTAAATCTTCTTCTCAAGCTCTGGGTCCATATCAATGAGCTGCTTGACCTCATCAACGCTTCGGGCGTCAACGTTAGCGCATGCCCAAATCTCGTTGCCGTCTTGGTCATACAGAAGGATGCCCTCGCGCATGCAGGTGGTGGAAATACCAGCGATTTCTTTAGGATCAATAGAGGTCTTTGTCAGAACCTCTTTGATGCAGTCCAGAGCAAGCTGCCAGTCAGCAACCCAATCAAAGTCCATGCTGCCAGGCCAACGAGGGTCCCTCATGGTGCTCCCACTCGCGCTGAGCAACTCCAACCTGTTCACCGTCAACACTAAAGAGAACGGCGCGAATACTTCCTGTTCCCGCGTCTAGTGCAAGAAGATACTTTCTCATCAGATCCTCCTTGTTTACGAAAGAAGCAGCTCAGCAGCGGTGTCTGAATCCGTGATGAGCACGTTTAGATAGCCGCCGTTAAGTACTGCTTTAATTGCCGTAACTTTATCTTTACCACCAGCAACGCCAACAACGTTCTTAAGCTGGCGAAGCTTGTCCAGATCGGTGCTAATGACGCGATCTTCAATTTCTGTCTTAATAAGGGTGCCGTCTTTATCCATAAAGTGATTGAGGACGTCACCGACGGCCCCCTGCATCTTAAGCACGGTCAGCTCGCCCTCGTTAAGGATGCCGTTGCGCAAAACGGTGGCGCCCTCAACTGCGGCGCCGATGCCGACCACACTCATGTCTGCATATTCCGTCATAGTGGACACGTCTTGCAGGCTTTTCTCGTCAAGAAGTGCATCGCGCACTTGGCGAGAAGACACAACAAGTGGAGACGGTGTCAGGAACAGGTGCATGGAGTAGGCGGTGGTGCCAACGGATGGCAGGTAGTAGCTTACGCCGCCCGTAAGGCTTACAACGTTAAGTGATTCCTCGCGGTTCTTGGCAAGAAATCCCAGCATACGGCTGACGGTGTCGCCGTAGCCAATGTTGAGGTAGCCGTCCTCACGTAGGTGATCGGAGACGTAGTGAGCTGCGCCCTGGGCAATGGATTGATTAATGGCAGAGCTGTCTAGGGGAGTTGGGACCACAAAAGCGTCCTTGAGGCCAAACCGGTCAATAAGGAGCTGTTCTGCGGAAACGCGCTGGCTATCATTCTTTCTGAAGCTGAACTGAACAATGCCCTGCGCGCGAGCCTCTTCAAGTAGACGGATAACTTTTGCACGAGAAACGCCCATGACCTCAGCAATCTGAGCCTGGGTGTTATCTTCCATGTAGTAATACCATGCAGCCTTAGTAGCTAGTGCATAAGTTTGTTCGTCCATGCATCCTCCTGTTGATACTTTTGTTTAATGATAAAACATTTGTATCTAACATACTAGACTTCATTATAGTAATTATTCTCCCTATTAACAGGAAGATATACTACAAATACCATAATTGCGTATAGAGGTATTGCGGACTATTGTTCATGATACAATCAAAAATACCACTCACGGTAGTAATAATACCGTTTGCCGTGACGGTGCTTTGAAGAATGCCTATTTATAGATATCTTCAAAGTGTGAGATTTTGTACGGCCGTTTGTTATTTTTGGTAGGAGGTACTATGGGTGAAACTTTTGACATCGATATCGATGCCACTGACCCAAAGTCGCCTGAAGGAAAAGACGTGTGCGAGCAGTGCGACACACTTCTTTCCGTCCGCGGAATCAAGAAGTCATTTGGTTCCAACGAGGTATTAAAAGGCATTAACTTAGATTTGGCGCCAGGAGAGGTTATTTCTCTTATTGGTGGCAACGGTTCCGGTAAATCTACCCTCATGAAGATCATCATGGGTATTTACTCCGCTGATGAGGGAGAAATTTCTATCGATCGTCAAAAGGTTGATATCTCCAATCCTAAGGCCGCACTTGCACACAGTATTTATATGGTTCCTCAGGAGCCAATGCTGTTCCCTAACATGACCGTTAGAGAGAATATCACCATTGGTTTTGAGGCTCCAAAAGCTGAGCTTAACAAGATGCTCGAAGACACTATGAAAGAGATTGGCTGGGAGCTTGACCTAGACCGCAAAGCAATGACACTTTCTATTGCTGAGCAGGGCATGGTTGAGATTCTCCGTGGTCTTATGCGCCACTCCGAGATTCTTATTCTAGACGAGCCAACTTCCGCACTTACCTTTGACGAGGTACAGAGCCTGTTCAAGGTGGTCCAGGAGCTCAAGCAGAAGAACATTGGCATTATCTACATCACACACCGCCTGGCAGAGGTCTTTGAGATTTCTACCAGCATCGGTATTCTGCGCGACGGCGTTATGGCTATGCGCGGCAAGGTAGAGGACTTTACGCGAGAAGATCTTGTGCGTGGACTTCTTCCACCAGACGCAGCTGAGATTAAGAAAGAGATTGCCGAGAGCGCAAACATTGATTACGACGCAGAACCTATCTTTGAGCTTGCTGAGTTCACGGGTTATGGTTTTGCTGACGTAAACCTCAACATTTATCCAGGCGAGATTGTTGGTCTTGCAGGTATCGTTGGTGCTGGTAGATCAGAGATGGCTACCACCATTTACGGTATGGATAAGGTGTTGGGCGGCAAGGTATTTGTTGACAGCAAAGACATTACTGGTAAGTCCACCAAAGACGTTATTGCTGCAGGTCTGAGCTATGTTCCAGAAGACCGCTTCAACGACGGTCTGTTTAGAATTCGTGACGTTGCCGAGAACACCACAAGCTCTCTGCTTGCTAACTCTTCTCTTGGTAAGTTGCTGCTTAACCGCAAAGAAGAAGATAGGGTTTCTCAGAACTACGTTGATAACTTCCGCACCAAGGTCACTGGCCTTGATCAGGAGGTAGGCGGCCTCTCTGGTGGTAACCAGCAGAAGATTGTTATTGGCCGTGCATTCTCGGTTGCTCCAAAGGTTGTTATTTTGGACGAGCCAACTCGTGGTATTGACGCTGCTGCTCGTGGTGATGTGTACGCCGTTTTGCAGGAGCTTCGTAAAGCAAGGCGTTTCTATTCTTCTGATTTCTTCTGATATGGAAGAGATTATTGAGCTTGCTGACCGTGCGTTCACCATGTACCAGGGACGCATTAATCACGAGTTCAAAAAAGAAGAAATTACGCAGGACAACCTCATGTCCGCTGCATTTGGATTGTAGGAGGTGACGTATGGATCTTGTAAAGCGCCTTCTCAAGGCTAGGGGACTGAGCAGCCTCGCATTTCTGATTGCTCTCTTTATTATTGTTGGTGCAATGAATCCTGCATTCTTGACGCCAGCAACAATTGCTGCCTGCTTTAACACGTCCGTTGTCTACACATTGGTCGCTGTTGGTGTGGCCTTCACCCTGTTCATTGGTGAGATTGACGTTTCTGTTGGTTCTAACCTGGGTCTTGTTGCTGTGGTAGTTGGCAGCATGCTGAGAGATGGAACTCCACTTCCCGTTGCTTGCCTGGTAGGTATTCTTATTGGTGTAGCAATTGGCCTAGTCAACGCCTGGGGCGTTGCCGTTATGAAGGCTCCATCGCTCATCTTTACCCTGGGTACCAACGGTGTTCTGCGCGGTATTGTTTACGTGTACACCAACGGCCAGTGGGTTGAGAACCTTCCTAAGGAGTTCAAGGACTTCTCGGCAGTAACTGGTATTGGCGATTTCACGGTTTACTACTGCGCAGTTATCGCACTGGTTATTCTGATTCACTTTGCACTAACCCAGACCCGTCGTGGTCGCTGGTTTGCAGCAGTTGGCGATAACGCTAACGGTGCAACCCTGGTTGGTATTCCAGCTCTTCAGACCAAGATTCTGGCATACGTCATCTGCGGCGTTATGGCAGCTATCGGCGGCATTATCTTCTGCAGCCGTATTGGCTTTGTTACCCCAATGAGCGGTAACGGCTACGAGATGAAGGCTATTGCAGCCTGCGTTCTTGGTGGCGTTAGTCTGCTTGGTGGCGTTGGCTCCGTCCTTGGTGCAGCTGTCGGTTCCGTCATCATGGCATCCATCAGCTACCTGTTGGTCTTCATGGGCTTCTCGTCAAATTACGACAACGCAATTACCGGCGTTATTCTGATTGTCATTGTTGTTGTGGACGCCCTGCTTCAGCATCGCTCCATTGTTCAGAACAGGCACGCTCGTCTGAACGCACGTGTTTCTCCAAAGGCAACTTCCGAGGTACTTGCAGAGCAGATTGCAGACTTTGGTGAGGCAGCTTTGAGCCCTTCAGGTAAGAAGGGTGGTGTTCGCTAATGATGAAGACACTTAAGGGATTTTTGTCCAAGGGCCAGACAAGCTGGAACATGATTCTTATTGGCCTGCTTGTGCTTGAGTTTGTGATTTTTGGTGCTGCAAACGGCAAGTTCTTACGTCCAGCACTGCTGTTTACCAGCATTAACGATAACCTGCCAGTCTTTATGATCTCGCTCTTTGTAACGCTTGTTATGGTTACCGGCGGCATCGACATCCAGGTTGCGTCTCTGGTTGGTCTGACGTCCATCACCATTGGCGTTGGCTGGCAGGACTTTGGTCTTCCTATCTGGGGCGCCGTGGGCGTTGCCTTTGTCCTGGTTGTTGCTTGTGGTGCGCTTTCCGGCTTCTTGATTGCGTACTGCCGAGTGCAAGCAATGGTTGTTACCCTGGGCGGTAGCTTCCTGTACTCCGGCCTGGCGCTGCTCATCTCCACGCTCTCCAAGACCGAGAGCTATCAGGGAATTGGTGGCTTCCCCGAGGACTTCAAGTTTGTATCTAACTTCCAGCTCTTTGGCGTCATCCCATTCCAGCTGCTTATCTACATCTTGATGCTGGTCATTGCGTTTATTCTGCTGCACAAGACCAAGTATGGTCGCCGCATTACCCTGGTTGGCGTTAACCAGAGCGCAGCTGAGTTCTCTGGCATTAACAGCCGAGCAGTCATCATGTCCACCTACATGCTCACCGCAGTTTCCGCTGTTATTGCAGGTGTTGTTCTGACCGCTTACCTGGGTACCGCTAAGTCCGATCTTGGCGCCGACCTTACCATGGACATCATTACCGCAGTTGTTTTGGGCGGCACGCTTTCCACTGGTGGTAAGGGCTCCATCGTTGGTACCGCACTTGCTTCGTTTGTTATTGCATTTTTGCGCTTTGGCTTGCCACTGTGCTTCAAGGTAAGCCCACAGTACCTGGATATTCCTGTTGGTGTCCTGCTGGTTGTTGTCATCGTTGCTCGATCGGCAGCAAGCGGAACAAATATTGGTACGTTTTTTTGAAATCGCTGCTTTCTAGCAGCAGTAAAAGCCAAGGCATAAGCTTTTGGGGAAATTGTGCCTTAGGCACAGACAAGGGAGGTTACCTATGCAAGAGATTACTCGTCGTGGTTTTATTGGTGCCGCTGGTATCACCGCAGTTAGCGCTGGCCTCGCTCTGGCAGGCTGCAGTGGTGGTGGCGAGAAGAAGGAAGAGACCAAGAAGTCCGAGGGTGGCGGAGACGTCAAGGGTAAGACCGTAGCATTTATTCCTAAGGTCACCGGCAACGCATTCTTCGAGTCCGCAAACAAGGGCGCACAGGACAAGTCCAAGGAGTGGGGCTTCACCGTTGACTACATCGGCGACGCAACCGCATCCGTTTCCGCTCAGGTTTCCGTCATCAACCAGGCAGTTGCTAACGGCGTAGACGCAATCAGCATCTCCACCGTTGACGCAAAGGGCGTTTCCGACGCACTGAAGAAGGCAACTGCTTCTGGTATCGTAGTTACCACTTGGGACTCAGACGCTAACCCAGAGGATCGTACCCTCATGGTTTCTCAGGGTACCCCAGAGATCCTTGGTCAGATGCTTGTTGATATGGGCGTTGCTGGCCTCAAGGAGCGCGGCAAGGACCCAGAGAAGGACGAGATTACCTATGTCTGGCACTACTCCCAGGCAACCGTTACCGACCAGAACTCCTGGCAGGTAGCTGCACAGAAGATTATCAAGGAGAAGTATCCTAAGTGGAAGAACGTCCACGAGAACTACTACTCCAACCAGGACGCAGAGCAGGCAATTACCATTGGTGAGGCAATCCTCGACGCTTACCCAGAGATTGACCTGATCATCTGCAACGACTCCACCGCTCTTCCTGGTCAGCTCCAGGCTGCAGAGAACAAGGGCTACGACGAGAAGAAGATCACCATCACCGGTTTTGCTTCTCCACAGTCCATCAAGTCCTACTGCGAGCACGGCACCATCTACAACTGGGGCCTCTGGGACTGCGCAGTTCAGGGCGCTATGGGCTGCTACGTTGCAGCATTCCTCGCAGCTGGTAACGAGGTCAAGGTTGGCGACACCATCTCCATCCCAAGCATCGGCGATGTCAAGGTTGAGCCTAACGACTCCATCGCCGAGGGTGCAAAGACTGCCGAGAAGAACAACGGCGTTGTCCTGCTTCCTGAGCGCCTTGTCTTCACCAAGGACAACATGAACAACTACTCCTTCTAATCAAGGCGTAAGTTCACGGCTGGCGAGAAGAACGATCTTCTCGCCAGCTTATGAGGTAATTCAGCCGTAGAGGAGGGTGGTCCTCTCGGGGTGGTTCTTCTAGGGGGAGCCGCCGAAGAACCACACTTCCCCTGCGAGCTTTAAGGTTTTTATTGAAAGGATTTTCATGGCAGATCTGGACGGATTGAAAGTAGCTAAGGATTATCACGTAGACACTCCTTTTGCTAACAATCAGGGATTTTTATGTAAAGGGTGCAAACAACCTCGACTGGGGTATGCAGAAGCACCTCTCCAACATCTTTGATCCAAAGAGCGGCAACACTGTAATGTTCGCATTTGACCACGGTTACTTCATGGGTTCAACCGCTGGTCTCGAGCGTCTTGACCTGCTGCTTCCACAGCTTGCTCCTTATGTTGACTGCTTCATGGGTACCCGTGGCGCAATCAGGACCTGTGTTTCTCCTGAGGTTTCTAAGGGTATCGCTCTTCGCGTTTCTTCTGGTTCTTCTATGCTGCAGTCCGATCTCTCTCACGAGGTTGTTGCTGTTGATATTGAGGACGCAATTCGTATGAATGCAGACTGCATGGCTGTTCAGACCTTCATTGGCGCTGATGGACAGCTCTCCAGCATCGATAACCTCAGCCAGGTCATTAACGCTGGCTTCCGCTATAGCATTCCTACTCTTGGCGTTTGCGCAGTTGGTAAGGACATGGAGCGCACTGGTCGCTTCTTCAAGCTTGCAACCCGTATCATCGCTGAGATGGGCTGCCAGATTGTTAAGACTTACGACTGCGAGGACTTCGAGGAAGTTGTTGCAGCTTGCCCAGTTCCAATTGTTGTTGCTGGTGGTAAGAAGCTTGCTGAGCGCGACGCTCTGCACCTTGCATACGACGTTATTCGCAAGGGTGCACGCGGCGTTGACATGGGCCGTAATATCTTCCAGAGCACACATCCTCTACAGATGGCTGAGGCTGTCCGTATGATCGTCCACGAGGGCGCAACCGACGCTCAGGCATGGGAGTTCTTCGAGGATGCAACCCACTAAGAGCGCAACGAGCGCGGCGTCGCGGCGAGCGCAGGTCCGCGCGGCCTCCGGGCGCGAAAGCGCTGCTCACACGTGACTTTCTCATGTGGCGAGAAACATGCTGACCTTGAGCTGGTAATCCTTTCGGATTACCAGCTTTTTTGTAGCGTGTTAATGTCGGCTTTTAGACTGGCGTACAAAATAGTGCAGTCTTGGTAGGCCTCGCTGAAGAATTGGCAAGCTTTTAATCAAGATAACCGGACAACTAGGACTCACTGTCTGACAATTAGAGAGCCTCAATGCTCGATATACATTTTTATGCATAAACTTCATCTAATATGCTTAAGCATGAATAGACTTATATAAGAAATTTAACTATCGATAAATTCTGTCTCTAAGGAACACACCTATGTCGGATATTCTGCTTAATTGCGTGCATACTACACACCAAATGACGATATTCTGCATGTTTTTAGGTATTTTTCAGCGTCATGTATACGTCTTTTTTTGGCAGAATATCCGACTTAGATGTGTTTTGGATGTTTGAAATTTGCCTCGTGAGTCGATGGCGAGAAGGTCTGATTTTCTCGCAAGCTATATACCTGCGGTTTTATGTGATTGCATATTTTATAAGTTCGGATATTTATATAAAAAATTTCATGGTAACTTTTTGGGTCACACTTGAGCCACATTCAAGATGTATTTAAGAGTCATTGGTACTGCCATGACATTCATAGAAATTCAAAAGATATTCGAGCAGCTATTTGCAACCCTTCCCGGAAAATTTAAATCAGCTTAACAGTGATTTAACACCTCTTCTGTTGTACTAGATAGCAGGAGAAGGGAGTATCTATGAAATCAAAAGCAAGCTTGCGGCTGGAGCTGTCGGCTACGAATCCTACCTATTTTATTTATGTTGCTAGGCTGTGTGTTTGTAGTCTATGGCGCATCTCGTGGAGAGGTTCAGACTGTTTTGGGAAAAAGCGGTACGAATCTGCCTTGAGTGCGTAGGTATTGGCTAGGTGACCTGCAGTGAAAGTACTCTCGGGAGTTAAATCTCTTGGAAAGAAAGTGTGGAAATTCGTCACCAAAAGAGGATTCGTACAGGCATGTGCAGCATTTTTGACCAATCCTCACCTGCCAAATTTTGTTAAGGGAACCATCTATACCGGTCCTGCAAAGTCAGTCTGTGTCCCTGGACTTAATTGCTATTCCTGTCCAGCAGCCACGGGAGCTTGCCCCATTGGAGCATTTCAGGCGGTGGTTGGGTCATCTAAATTCAGTTTCTCGTATTACATCACGGGTATTTTTGATTCTTATCGGAACTTTGTTGGGCAGGTTTGTTTGCGGATTTCTATGCCCGTTTGGCTGGGTACAAGATCTTCTTCACAAGATCCCGTTCCCTAAAAAATTCAGCACTAAAAAGCTCAAAGCTTTGCGTTATTTGAAATACGCTATTTTTGATTGTGCTCGTTTGGGCTTTACCAGCTTTGATTCAAAACGCTGTAGGGATGGGAGAGCCTTATTTCTGCAAGTATGTTTGTCCACAGGGAATTCTGGAAGGAGCAATTCCGCTTTCTCTGGCAGATAGCAGCATTAAGGCGGCTCTTGGCAAACTCTTTACGATGAAGTTCAGCATTTTGTGCACCATTGTGCTGTTGAGCATCATGTTTTACCGCCCCTTCTGCAAATGGATTTGTCCGCTTGGAGCTTTTTATTCTCTGTTTAATCGCATCTCGATTTTGCAGTATCGAGTTGATAAGGAGACTTGTGTAAGCTGCGGAAAGTGTGCGCGTACATGCAAGATGGACGTAGATATTACGAAGAATAACGCAGCTCTTGAGTGCATTCGCTGCGGAGAGTGCATAAAGGTATGTCCTGTTCATGCGATTGATGCAAAGCTCCTGTTAATCAACAAGAAAATTGAGCAGTCGGAAAAGGTTGCTACAGCAAAGCACTTGGCTGATCTACAGGCGACAAGCTCAATAAAGTAAGTGTCATAAAACGTGTATAGCTACGTTTCGTACGTAGAAAAAGACAGAAAGGACTATGAAATGAAAAAAATTTGTCACAAAAATCCCTGACGTATGTCGCTTGCCTGCTTATGGCAGTTGCGCTTGTTGGATGCAGCGTTGGTGGTACTGGCAACACAGGCACAACAACCGCCCCAACTGCCGAGCAGCAGAATTCTGCTGCAGTTCCACCTGAGGCAGCATCAAAACTGCATCTCAAAGATGGAGATACCTTCCCAGATTTTTAAGGCAACAGATATCACTACTGGCGCTACCTATGACAACACCGTATTTGGACAGAATAAGGTCACTGTTCTGACCTTCTGGTTCAATGGCTGTACTGGCTGCATTCAGGAGATGCCAATGCTTCAAGAACTTGCTGATACCTATAAGGACAAAGGTGTCAATGTCTTGGGTGTTAACGCCGAAGCCGCATACACGGACGACGCTAAGAAGGAGGCTGTGAATATTCTCCAGAAGCAGGGCGTTACCTACGGAAACGTCGCTCTTGATCCTCACAGCGATGGCGGTCACGTTATCGAAGGCCTAACAGCGTTCCCAACTACTATGGTTATTGACCAGAACGGTAGACTTGTGGGCGATCCAATTACCGGTGGCTCCAGCAAGCTTCAAGGCAGCGAGCTTCAAAAGCGCGTTGACCAGGCTCTTGCTCAGTCAAAGTAGGTTATAGAAACTTACATACCGCTCACGGCACACGGCGAGAAGAACTTCTCGCCGTAGGGTTCAATCGGTTAGCATTTGAAGTGTTGTATGAAGTACGCCTGGGCTGAGTCAATTGAGCTTGGTCCAGGCGTACTCTAATGCTTGCAAATAGTATCAAGCTGCATTTGAAAGGGAAGAATTGAAAATCCTTGTAGTAGAAGATGAAAAGGAGCTTCTTGCCTCTATTGGAGAGGGGCTTGAGCTGGACGGTTATTATGTTGATCTTGTCGACAACGGCACTCAGGCTCTTGAAATGGCTCAGCTTGAGCAATATGACCTGATTCTACTTGACCTTAACCTTCCTGGTATCGATGGACTTGATTTGCTGCGTACACTACGAGCGGAGCACTCAGAGACCAAGGTGCTGATTCTTTCTGCGCGTTCATCGGTGTCTGATCGCATTGTTGGATTAGATGCGGGTGCTGATGACTACCTTATAAAACCCTTTGCGTTTGGTGAGCTCGAGGCCCGTATGAGGACACTCCTGCGCCGCGAATATACGCATGGAGAAGCGTCTTTGACGTTGGGAGAACTTCGGTTTGACACTACGGCTCGACAAGTTTTTGTTGGAGATGCTCAGGTCAATTTCACCAAGAAAGAACTTGCAATTCTAGAGTATCTGATGCGACATGCTGGAGCGGTTGTGAGCAGTGAAGAGCTCATGACTCATGCGTGGGATAGCAACGTGGACTTATTCAGCAATTCTGTGCGTGTTCACATATTTTCAGTACGAAAAAAGTTACGAGAAGCTCTTGGATATGACCCAATTTCTAACAAAGTAGGAGAGGGTTATTGCTTTAAGAGGGACAGCGATGACTAAGATACGTGAAATAATCTCAAAGCCAATGCGCTCGATACGTGCCCAACTCACTCTTCTTATGGTGGGCTTATTGGTGTGCTGTTGCGTTGTTTTGACCTGGCTTGTGTATCGCTCGACTTCTGAGCTGCTGGAACTAGCTGCAGCCAACGCCATCAATCAGGGAGCTCTTTCTATCGTTTTAGACGTAGATGCTATTGAACGCTCTATTTTGTTTGACGCGCTGGGTATCTTGCTTGTTGTGATTGCTGCAGGAAGCTGTGTAGCTTATTTTTTAATAGGCCACTATACCAAGCCAGTTCAACAACTCTCTGCTCACATGAAAGAAATGAGCCCAAATACATTGTCTGATTCCATTGAAATTGAGGGCGGTGGAGAAGAGATTCAAGAGCTGGTTAAGTCATTTAATCAGATGACTGAGCAACTAGATGAAGCATTTGCAATGCAGAGGCGTTTCTCGGCTAGCGCAGCTCACGAGCTCAGAACGCCAATTACCGTACTGAGAACCAAGCTGGATGTTTTTAAGAAAAAGAAACGCGAACAGCATGAATATGACGAGCTTGTAACTACGATGGAGACATACATTGACCGCCTATCTTCTATCATCACTGACCTTTTGGAATTTGCGGAGACATCTGAGTTAGGAGAGACTGAGGACGTTTCTCTTGATTCAGTAATTAAAACGGTCGTGGATGATCTTGAATCGGTTGCTCAAAATAATATGGTAAACGTGCAGGTTAATACGCAGATTGATGCACATTCTGATACACAATCTGAGGCACAGACCTTTATCGTTAAAGGAAATACCAATCTGTTATATCGAGCTCTTTACAACCTGGTTGAAAATGCCATTCGTTATAACAATGAAGAAGGTTTAGTTAACATTACTCTCGAAACCAGGGGTCAAGAAGGCGTGATTATTATTGCCGATACAGGAGTAGGCATAGCTCCAGAGCAAAGAGAACTTGTATTTGAGCCATTCTATAGGGTGAATAAGTCACGATCCAGAGAGTTTGGTGGCGCAGGCATTGGTCTTTCGCTGGTTAAAACTATCTTGAAGCGACATGGAGCTTCCATTACAGTCTCTGAAAACAACCCTCAGGGTTCTGTGTTTACCATTAGGATTCCACTGGTAGACGCTGCAGATTCCGATTAGCACTTCACATACGTCGCCGTTTGGAGATAAGACGAAATACCAGCTTATGACGAGAAGTACAACGGCTAGAATAGTTCTTAGCACATAGATGCCCTAGTGATGAAGGGGAGTCACGCATGGAGTTTATTCTGGATACAGCTGATCTTGAGGCAGTTAAGCAACTTGATGAGCTTTTGACTATTGATGGAGTTACCACCAATCCTGCAATCATCACTAGAAGTGGTAAGCAACCTGAACAGGTAATCAAGGAGTTCGTGGAGTACCTGTTGCCTGAGCAAAAGTTCTTTGTGCAGGTTGTTTCAACTGACTATCAGAAGATGCTGGAAGAGGCTCGTTATATATGCGGCCTTCGTCCCGAGAATACCTATGTGAAGATTCCTGTTACCCGCAACGGATACAAAGCAATTAAACAGCTCAAGTCCGAGGGTCTTGGTGTTCTTGCAACCGCTATTTATTCTGCGGACGAGGCATTTTTGGCGGCCATGAATGGCGCGGATTACCTGGCTCCTTATGTTAACCGCATGTGCAACTACGGCGACGGTATCGGTCAGGTTTTTGACCTTATGCAGATGCTTGAGACTCATGGACTGAATTCTAAGATTCTTGCTGCATCGTTTAAGAATACTGAGCAGGTTCATGCGCTCATCTCTGGTGGCATCGATGCGGTCACCCTTCCACCTGATATTGTCTATACCATGATGGATCATCCTGGAACAAAGATTGCTGTTGATGAGTTCTCTGTTGCATGGCGCGAGGCTTACGGCAGGGACACACTGCTGGGATAGGTTTGCTAATAAATATTGATCCAGAGGAACAAGACCTCGATGAGCAATCATCGAGGTCTTGTTTTTATGATTGAAAGATTAAACTGAGCAGAAAAAAATAATTAATACTTTGATGTATAAGGAGCTTCCCATTTGCTTCAAAGTAGATGAATCAAATGATATTTGTTCGGTCTCAAAACAGCATATAACCTAATTGTGAGGTGGAAATAAAATGAAAAGTCGAGTGGAAAAATTTATTTAATATATTGTGCCGGGAAGCTGACCAGATTTCTGTTGAGAAGTTTGCGACGCAGCACAATGTAACCTCTCGAACTGTTTATAAAGACCTATCGACCTTAAACCAACTTTTGATTTCTCAAGGCCTTACTTCAATTCAAAATGTAAGAGGCATTTTGACCTATGAAGCTCCAGTTGAAATTGAGTTTTCAGAGCTGGTGAAAAAAAAGACGATATTTTTTTATCTTGATCCAGAAATGAGAAGACGAGTTATTCTCAATCTTGTCATCTTACGGGCAAGAGAAATATCAATTTCAGAACTTCAGCATGCTATTGGGGTTTCTAAAAAAATACAATCCAGAGAGATTTGGATGAAATTAAAAAGAGTTTCACTGGAAGTTATTTCTGCGTAGAGGCTACTCCTTTTAAAGGTGTATCAGTCACAGGCAACGAACTCAAGATAAGAGGCCTTTTTGCTGATAACTTAACAAAAGATTGGCCATACCTAAATGCATTTATAAGTGTGCAGAACAATGAACGAATCAATCAAATAAAAACTTCAATAGATGAAATATCAAATTGTCTTCAAGTTGAGTATTCGGAAAATGCACAGCAAAAGTTAATTGCTTACATGCTTGTATCCATTGCAAGATTTAAGGGGAATAAGCTTCTTGGTCTTCCCTGCAACATTGATAAACCGGATTTGCTGGGCAGTCCTGAATACGGTGCAGTAAATAAATGTGTAGATAATTTAAAAAGAACTCTATGGTGAAGACATTACAGAGGATGAGCTGTATTTCCTTTCAGCAAAATTTAGAGAATCAACTGTTGTCGGGATGAGTGATTATATCTCCGAAAACTGGATCAGGCTGAGAATTTTAGTTTCTGAATTCATCAACAAAATGGATCAGCTGGTTACACCATCGAATTTTTGCCAATGACGAAAAGCTTTTTTTGAAAGCATACTTAATCACCTAAGACCTGCATACTGGCGTGCTGTAAGTGGAGAAGCAGTATACAATCCACTTTTTAAATTATGTAGTAAATGAGTTTGAAGGCTTATATAAAGCGACAGCTGAATCAATTTCTATTTTTGGAAAAAGGGACTTTCAGTCTCCTTTTTCTGATGACGAAATTGCATTTCTTACTATGTTCTTCATGGCTTCCCAGGAGAGAACAAAAAAAGGCCTGTCGAACTAAGACCTAAGGTGATTGTGGTCTGTCATGCTGGTGTGGCTACATCTGAAATAGTTTCTTCAAGACTAGAGTCCAAATATGAAGTTTCAGTACTGGGAACTTTTTGGATCGAATGAAGCACAGAAATGGCTTGAAAATCACAACATTGATTTTTGTCGTCAGTACATTTCCTTTTTACGTATAAGAACGTCAAGGTTGTTGAAGTTTCCCCTCAGCTTGACTTAAGAGATCAAAGAAAAAAATTGAAAATATTCTCAGAGTGAGTGAAAAAACTATTTCTCCGGATGAAATTATATCCATCGTTTCACAAACAGTAACTCTTAGTAAATCTGACAAAAAAACCTTACTGAAAAAAACTCGAAGAGTATTTAGGGTTTTTTGCCTAAGCAGGTTAAAGAAGAAAGGTATTGCCCAATGCTAGAAGAAGTCCTTACAGAAGATTTAGTTGAAACACATTACTGTGCCAAAGATAGCGACGATGCAGTTAGGGAGGCTGGAAGATTATTAGTAAAGAAAGGTGTTGCAAAGGAAGAGTACATTGAGGCAATGATAGAAAATGTCCGAATCAACGGAACCTATATTGTTATTGCCCCAGGCATCGCAATGCCTCATGCAAGACCAGAAGAAGGCGCTCTAGGTATTGGCTTTTTCGCTCATCACTCTTGAGCAGCCAGTAAATTTTGGACACCCAAAAGAATGACCCAGTACAACTAGTAGTTGCTCTTTGTGCAATAGATCATCAAACGCATTTAAATGCACTTGCAGATTTGGCAGAACTTCTAAGCGATGAGGAAAACGTTCAGAAGATATTAAAAGCAGACAAAGCTGCTGAAGTAATCGCAATTACAAGTAGGAGGTAGGTAATTATGATTAAAGTTGTAACAGTGTGTGGCGCTGGTGTAGGCAGTAGCATGATGATGAGGCTATTTACCCAGCAGATTTTAGATGCCGAAGGAATTGACGGAACTGTTGACGCGTCAGATATCGGCTCCGTAGACCCATCTGCATATGATTTAGTTATTACTACATCAGATTTTGCTGATGCTCTGAGGGATACTTCTGTTCCAATAATTCGCATCGACAACATGATGGATAAGGCATATCTAAAAGATCAGCTAATGCAGCACATTAACCAGATGGAAGGATAGTGTCATGGAGATTTTTCTTTACATCGTCAATCATTATCTAAGTCAATCAGTATTTATCATTGGACTAGTCGTTGTAATCGGAATGATTGCAATGAAGAGACAGTGGAGTCAACTTCTTCCATCTGCGATTAAAGCAATGATTGGCTTTACAATGGTCAATGTTGGAGGACAAACGCTTGGAATGGCGCTTTTGCCCTTGGCAACAATGATTGGAAAAGCTTTCGGAAATGGCTCTGTTCCTGCCACTGATATTGGCACTGCTAGTGCTGAATATATGACTGATCTTGGCACAGAGCTCTCTCTTATTTTTGCATTCGGATTTTTGATTAACTTGCTTTTGGCAAGATTTACAAAATTCAAGTTTGTTCATCTTTCGGCACATGTAGCATTCTTTTTTGCAGGCCTAATTGCCGCGCTACTTAAGTACAACACACCGCTTGATTTCTGGGGAATTGTTGCTGTTGGCTCAGTACTTCTCGGATGCTATATGACCTTCTCTTGCGCCTATGTTAATCATTGCATTAAGGGTGTTAAGGGTGGAGAAGAGATTACTCTTGCTCATTCAAGCTCTACCGGCCTGCTGATTTCAACATATCTTGCAAAAAGCTTTTTGGTAACAAAGAACATGACCTCGAAGAGATCAAAATTCCAAAGCAGTTTGCTTTCCTTCGCGAGATGACTATTGCTCTAACGCTGGTAATGACTTTGCTCTTCCTTTGTGTAAGCATTGTTGCAGATCCTGCATGGGTTATGGAAAAACATTTCTGGAGGACAGGACGTCTTGGTCTATTCAATTCTTCAGGGTATTAGCTTTGGTATGTGGATTACCGTTATTATTACTGGCGTTCGAATGATGCTTGCAGAGATCATTCCAGCATTCCACGGTATTGCAGATAAGATTATTCCTGGAGCAAAGCCCGGTCTTGATGTTCCTCTTCTGTTCCCAGGTTATCCAACCTGCGTGATTGTTGGATTCCTTTGTAGTCTGTTGTCTGGACTTGTAGGCATGGTAATTCTTGCTGCAGTTGGATATCCAATTATTGTTTTTCCCAGCGCTTATTCCAACATTCTTTACTGGTGCAGCAACAGCAATATTTGGTAATGCTCATGGTGGTGCTAGGGGTGCAGTAATTGGCTCACTTGCCAATGGCTTTATCCTTATTTTTGGTCAGGCTCTGCTTCTGCCATTTGTTGGATCTTATGAGCCAATCATGCGTATTCTCTCTGAGACCGACTATTGCGTATATGGCCCACTTCTTGGCTACATTCTTCACGCTCTTCCATTCTAAGGATCTCTAATGCAAAAGTATTCCAGCGGTAATGAGCATAATGAACTAGCAAGGAAACTAGCGCTGTATTTGCCGCTGGGATATCCAAATTGGGAAATGTTCTACCGTGTCCTTCAAGAGATTGAAGGACACGGTATCGGATGTGTTGAGATTGGACTACCGGTAAGTAATCCTTTTATGGATGGCGAGACAATCAAAAAGACGCATGAACTAACATTGCCTATGCTAAATGCTGACGTTGTTCGAGAAGAGCTCCTTAAAGTTAGGAGGATCTTTTCCTCACGTATTGTGCTCATGACTTATGCAGAGGGGTTGGAAAACTTCAAGGTTAGAGAACTGCCATATTGGATTTATGATGCAGTTCTTTGTGTCGATGGCGTTCAATCACGTAATGATTACTCGGGAATTGTAAGAATATTCTCTGAATCTATGTCGGATTTAGAAATGGAACAATCCATCAATGAGTCAACGCATTTTGCATACGTAGTCTCTGCCGCAGGAAAAACAGGAGGAGACTTATCAAGTCAACATGCGTATATTGAGACAATCAAAAGACTAAGAAAGTTTTCTGATTTGCCTGCCTTTGTAGGATTTGGAATCAAAGACAACAAGGGTATCAAAGAAGTGCTTTCAAATGGTGCTGATGGGGCAGTGATTGGCTCCGAATTTATCAGACAGATTGATTTAGGAAATGTGAAAACAATCGAGCAATATCTAAAAGCAATCTTAAGAAAATAGCAGTTGAATCATTTCAGCCCATTACTATTTTGGCATTTGACTGACTGTCTGTTAGTAAAATTTCTAGTTGCAAAAGCAACTTTACTTCTCGTGCGCGCAATAATTTTTGAATATGAGGCACCATTAAAAAAAGAAAAAGCTGCACGTTGAAAACTAGTCAGAACTAATATAGCTGCAAATACAATACAAACAATGATAGCCAAGAAGTCAATGGAAAATAGTTCAATATGTTCTATCAGTCGAACAAGAACGATGTTAAGTAAGATTGTTATTATTATGCCTTGAGCTAATTGTGCAAGACGGGCTTGCTCTGATTCAAGGAAAGCTATATGGTCGTTTATGAAACTGAGCAATAACTTATTATCAAATCTATTGTTAAGAAAAATTGGCGAATTTTTGGAGCCCAATATCTGTAAAACTCTGAACCATGAACTATGGCGTCATGCTCTAGGTATACAAAACACAGTATACAAACTACACCAATAATTAAGAAAAATGAACTAATTGTTAAAAAAACGGTGTATGCAAGAAGTTCAGTATAAAATTTAGAACTTGAGAAATTATAGGATACGGGATTAAATACTGTGCAATTATATTTAGCAATAGAAGAACTGTAAGCAGCGAAAAAAATGACAATAGAGATTAGTATTGCAACGAAACCAATTACAGATAAGCGCTTAGATATCTTCTGAGAATTCCAAAAACAACAATATTTCTTTAGATAATTTCTTAGAATATTTCTTCTTATATTTATTCCAGTCATAAATGATATTTTTCAGCAAGATAAATTTCTGGATTAATCATAAGGATTCTCCTACTAAGTTTCTAAGATCGTTTAATTAGTGATAATAATGTTTCAATATTTTGAGTACTGGAATCAGTTTTCACTAATCCCGTATCAGCAATGGTGAAAAAGGGTTTGGAAAATAAGTAGTCGTTGTTTCTCTTTTATTAATTCAACTTCATCATTTCCAGATTTGTTTGATTCGTAAACAAGTGCTTGATAAAAAGCGTGTCAGAGCAGCTCGTTCTCTACAAGTAATTTCTAGATGTTTATTAGACTGAAATTGCTTGATAAATACGCGTATTAAATAGAGCACAAAAAGAGATTGCAGAAACAAGAGCAAGGGTCGGAGAGAACCAAGAAGGACCACTTTGGAGATTAAGCAAGTTTGGAAGAAGGTGAGAAAGAAGAATTATAAAAACAAATGCTGTAAAAATAATAAAAACAATACATCTGTCAGCAGAGTCTGAGTAATGACGCGCCTGTTCATTCCAAAGATTTTCAGGAACCTCGAGTTTGATTTTTTTCTCTATAGGTTTCTTCTAGAGCAAGTAAATTGTTATGCTCTTTTTCAGCAAAAATCACTGATTTTTAGTTAAAGTGTCTTCTGTCTCTTTCAAGGAAAGATTGAAGGAGTTTTTTTGAGATTTAAGAATCGTTTCATATCTATTTAGAGTTTTATAAATGATTCGATTCCAATTTTCCTTATCACTGAAGACATATTCTCTAAAAACAATATAAGGCGGTTTTTAGCAATATATGGATAAATGGAATCTAAGCTGCTAATTGTAGAAGAAGGATTCTTAGAATATGAAATGTAACATGTGATAGCATCATCTAAATATTCGATTGAGTTAACCTTTGCTAATTGTTTAGAAATATGATCGACAAATTCAAAAAAATTTTTTTAGATAGTCATCATCGTAAGTCGACGGTGAGTTAATAGTTAATTCTCTTTGTATTTTTTTACGTTCGAGTTTATTGAATTTCTACATTCGTCGCCATCTATAGGGGGCATAGATAATTGGGATAAAATGCAGTTAACAATCTGCTCCTCATCACTGCGTTTTACATTACGGGCAGCTTCAATACCCTGATTCAAGTTTCTATTTAAATTGTCCCAATATTGAAATAGATGACTTTTATTAGGAAGATACTTACAGCCTGCCCATGATTCAGTATTTTCATTAATAAAAACTCTCAACTCGTCTAAAGTTACTTCTTCGCTATATCTTGTCAATGCGTAATCGTCACAAGAAGAAATTCTAAGTGAGATAATTTTATTAAAAAAACAGAGTGCACTGTTGTAGATTGAAGCATACTAATAACAACTTTCTCTAATATAATAGTAAATATATTATCAAGTTGATACTAGCATTGAACAAATTAAATTAAATTCAAGTATCCACCAGCGGCTATAAAACGTCGGTGAAAAAATCTACTACAAACTGACTTAGATTATGTATATAAGTCAGACATAGGGGTATAAGCAAAACCGTAAAGCAGAAACACGGTATGTGTTCACGGTTAGCTTGTACCTCTTTTTAGGTCATCTACCTGTGGGGTTTCTCGCCAAGCGGAACGCGTACATAGGAAAGGATGATTCACAATGGGTAAGATTCTTGGAATTGACCTGGGTACTACAAACTCAGCTATGGCTGTCCTCGAGGGTGGAGAGCCAACTATTATCGTAAACGCAGAGGGAGACCGCACAACTCCTTCCGTCGTCGGCTTCCGTGCTGACGGTGACCGCATTGTTGGTAAGGCAGCAAAGAACCAGGCTGTCACCAACCCTGTAAACACTGTCTTCTCCATCAAGCGTTTCATGGGCCGCAAGTTTGACGAGGTCCAGTCTGAGATCAAGACTGTCCCTTACAAGGTTAAGGCTGGCACCGACGGTCGCGCAGTTGTCGAGATTGACGGCGTTGACTACACTCCAGAGCAAATCAGCGCTATGACCCTTGCAAAGATGAAGGCAGACGCCGAGAAGTACCTTGGTGAGCCTGTAACCGACGCTGTCATTACCGTCCCAGCATACTTCAACGACGCACAGCGTCAGGCAACTAAGGATGCAGGCAAGATTGCTGGCCTCAACGTTCAGCGCATTGTCAACGAGCCAACCGCTGCAGCACTTGCTTACGGTCTGGACAAGAAGGACCAGGACCACAAGGTTCTTGTCTTCGACCTCGGTGGCGGTACCTTCGACGTCTCCCCTGCTTGACCTTGCAGACGGCGTTGTTGAGGTTCTTGCAACCAACGGCGACAACCACCTGGGCGGCGACGACTGGGATCAGCGCGTTATCGACTGGCTTGCAGACAAGTTCAACTCCGATAACGGTATTGACCTCCGCAAGGATCCAATGGCACTTCAGCGCCTTAAGGAGGCTGCAGAGAATGCCAAGAAGGAGCTCTCCAGCGCTCAGCAGGCACAGATCAACCTGCCATTCATCACCGCAGACGCATCTGGTCCTAAGCACCTTGACTACACTCTGACTCGTGCAGAGTTTGAGCGCATCACCCGCGATCTTCTCGACCGCTGCAAGGCTCCTGTAACCAAGGCACTCCAGGACGCAGGCCTTCAGCTCTCCGATGTCAGCGAGGTCATTCTGGTCGGCGGCTCCACTCGTATGCCAGCTGTTCAGGATCTGGTCAAGAGCATGACCGGCAAGCAGCCTAACATGTCCGTCAACCCAGACGAGGTTGTTGCAGACGGTGCAGCTGTTCAGGGCGGCGTTCTTACCGGCGATGTCTCCGGCATTCTGTTGCTGGACGTAACCCCACTGTCCCTGGGCGTTGAGACCCTCGGCGGCGTTGTTGACAAGGTCATCGACCGCAACACCACCATCCCAACTTCCAGCACAAAGGTTTACTCCACCGCAGCTGACAACCAGACCTCCGTTGAGATTCACGTCCTCCAGGGCGAGCGCGAGATGGCTTCTGACAACAAGAGTCTTGGTAAGTTCAACCTTACCGGCATTCCTGCTGCTCAGCGTGGTATCCCTCAGATTGAGGTTACCTTTGACATCGACGCAAACGGCATCCTGAAGGTCACCGCTAAGGACAAGGCAACTGACAAGTCCCAGGAGATTACCATTTCTGGTTCCACCGCTCTGTCCGACGAGGAAGTTGACCGCATGGTCAAGGACGCAGAGTCTCACGCTGAGGAAGACAAGAAGCGCAAGGACGAGATTGAGGTTCGTAACCAGGTAGACTCTCTGGCATACAGCACCGAGCAAACCGTCAAAGACCTTGGCGATAAGGTTCCTGAGGATCAGAAGAAGGCTGTTGAAGAGGCAGTTGCTGAGGCAAAGACCGCACTTGACGGCACCGACATTGAGGCAATCAAGAAGGCTGGCGAGAAGCTCACCGAGGTTGGTCAGAAGCTCGCAGAGATTGTCTACGCAGACGCTCAGGCTCAGACCGCTGGTAACAACGGCGCAGCAAGCAACCCTTCTGAGCCAGATGTTGTTGATGCAGACTACGAGGTTGTCGACGACGATAAGAACCAGAACTAATCTGAGTTTCTCGGCATATGCGCTTGGGTAACTTGGTGCAGCAGCTGGTAGACAATGTGATATGACTCGGAGGCGGCTGGCGGAAACGTTTGGCCGCCTTCTACACATAGGGAGGTGATGGCAGTGACAACAGCAGATCAGAACAAGGTTGACACTACCTTTGATAACGAGAATAACGGTGATGAAACCGTAGGCGCCGTTGGCGTTGTGGGAGATGGTTCCGCAAGTCAGACGCTTGATGGCAACGCGACCGCTGCCAACGGCGCAGCCGATGCGGGCGTAGCTGGCGTGGCTGGCGCAGGCCGTCCGATGACCGAAGAAGAGATGATTGCTGAGGCAATTCGTCGTGGAGAAGAGACGGCAGAGGCAGAGATTGCTGCCGACGCCCAGCGTGCAGCTCAGGAACGTGACCGTCTGCAGACTGAGCTTGACTCGGTCTCTGACCAGATCGAGGCAGCAAAGCAGCAGGCAGCTGAGGCAAATGACCGCTTCTTGCGCCTGCAGGCTGATTGGGATAACTACCGTCGTCGTACCGCTCAGGAGCGTCTTGATGAGCGTCAGCGTGCAACAGAGAAGCTGGTAGTTGACCTTCTCCCCGTTATTGATGACCTGGAGCGCGCAATTGAGCACGCAGACAACCTGACTGACCCTGCCGCCAAGCAGTTTGTTGAGGGCGTCTCCGCAGTATGCAATAAGCTTGTGGGCGTCTTGAACAAAGAGGGTGTTGAGGTAGTTAACCCTGTTGGCGAAGCCTTTGATCCTCTATCTCACCAGGCGGTAAGCCAGATTGAGGATACCCAGGCGTATGATGAGACCGTCGCCCAGGTGTACCAAAAGGGCTATCGTATGGGCGGCAAGGATATTCGTACTGCGATGGTTGTTGTTACTCACGGTGGCCCAAAGCGCCCAGTAGAGTCAGAAGCTGCTGACGGCGCAGACGGTGCAGCGGCAGATAGCGCAGCCGAGTAAGACAGAGTAGTTTTTAGAGAGGAGGCCGTGCTGAATGGCAGGTAGTAAAACTTTTTATGATGTTCTTGGCGTGAAGCGCGACGCCTCGAAGTCTGATATTCAAAAAGCGTTTAGAAAACTTGCAGCTAAATACCACCCCGATAGAGGTGGCGATGAGGCCAAGTTCAAAGAGATTTCGGAAGCGTACAACACGCTCTCTGATGATAAGAAGCGCCAGGAGTATGACCAGATGCTCGCATTTGGCGGTATTCCTGGAGGTGGATTTGGTGGTCGCCAGGGTGGGTTCACCCTATACCACCAACGTAAACGGTGCCAACTTTGCCGATTTCTTTAACGGATTTGGTGGCGGTGCTGGTGCGGGAGCCGGCGGCTTTGACTTTGCCGATATCTTTGGCGGGCGAGCAAACCGTCCCGTTGCAGGTAGTGACCTTACTATGTCCGTAAACGTATCGTTTGACGAGGCATTTAAGGGAACTTCTCGCAAGGCAACGTATCGCGTGCCTTCAACTGGTGAGGAGCAGTCGCTGACCATCAAAGTGCCAGCTGGTGCTTACGATGGCATGAAGCTGCGCTACAAGAAGCATGGCGAGTACGGCGTTAACGGCGGTCCACGAGGCAACCTTGTGGTTACCATCAACGTTGCAGCTCATCCGGTCTTCTCGCGAGATGGCGCTGACGTGCGCATGAAGCTGCCAGTGAGCATTTATGAGGCAGCTTTGGGTACTTCGGTTGACGTGCCAACGCCTGACGGAACTACAGTGCGACTCAAGGTTCCCGCAGGTACACAGAGTGGAAAGACGTTCAGATTCAAGAACTTGGGCGCTCCTCGCGTGAAGGATCCTGCAACTCGCGGCGCGCTGTATGTTTCGGTGGATGTCAAGGTTCCAACAAAACTTTCCAAGAAGGAGCGAGATGCTCTTCAGGCGTTGCTTGACGCCGATGAGCGCAGCTACCGAGAGGAGCGGTAATGGCTCGAAAGAAGGATGACGGTCGTAACAAGCCGCTCTACATGATTAGCGTTGCGGCCGAGCTCACGGGCATGCATCCGCAGACGCTGCGCGTGTACGAGCAGAAGGGCCTGATCAACCCCGGCCGTTCCAGGGGCAACACGCGCCTGTATTCTCGCGCGGACATTGACCGCCTTAATCTTGTCTCAAAGCTGACGGACGAGGGTATCAACCTTGCCGGTGTTGTGCGCATTCTTGACATGCGCGAACGAGCTCTCGAGAAGGACGATCTTATCGATGAGCTGCGCGAACGCATTCGCGTGCTTGAGGATGAGCTCCACGAGTACCACATGCGCGAGCGCATCACCTCGCTTGTTCGTTATAGCGAGACCAGTCCAGAGATGGTGATGCAGCGCCTGCTTGGTATGCCAAGCTCCACTCATTCTGACGCCGGCACCGAGGGCGACCCGACGCAGCCAAAGGAATCGTAAGACAACGAGGCAAGTACTACTAGTAAGATGACCAGCTCTCCGCATATGTGGGGAGCTGGTTTTTGTTTGGTCACCATTTATCGAATACCGAATACCGAATACCGAATACCGAATACCGAATACCGAATACCGAATACCGAATACCGAATACCGAATACCGAATACCGAATACCGAATACCGAATACCGAATACCACATGCAGTCATAACCTTTTTAAAACGAAATCTCTTTTAAGGGAGATGACATGCTTAAATACCTTTACGCTCAGCAAAAAAAGCAAACTATTTTTTTCTTTGTAGTCTTCTCTTTTGAGCAGCTTGTTTGAAATTGCCCTTTCATTTGTAATGCTTCAATCCGTTAATCTTGCCATGGATGGCAATTTGTCGGATGCATTGAATGACGGCCTCTGGTTTGGCCTTTACATACTTTGCTATTTTTTTCGTCGACTTGATTTGCAGGCGTTTGCGCTGGTCAGTAATACAGGGCTGTCAAACGCATTTACGTGATGAGCTGATACAAAAGATTTTCAGTCGCTCTATTCCTGAGTTCCACTCGTTCAACACCAGTCATTGGCTCTCAATTCTTACTAACGATCTTGATTTGCTTGAGGAAACATACTTTCGCGTCTTTATTGATCTTTTTGATAGATGTCTTTTCTGGTGTAGTAAGCCTAATAATCTTGCTGTTTATTTCACCATGGCTTGTTCTGTTCATCTTGTGCATGATAGCTGTTCAGATGTTTGTTCCTAACACAATGTCTGGAATCATTTCTAAAAAGCGAAAAAGAACAATCTGAATCTGCTGAGCATTTTATTGCTACAGCAAATGAGCATCTTGAAGGATTTGATCTACTTAGAAGCTTTCATTTAACAGAGGCTTCACGGATTGCCATGAGCAATGCGAATCAGGCTTGGGAGAAGCAGAAATTTGGAGCTCGTTACTTTAGTTCTTTGGCACGTTTGCTTTCATTTACTGTGGGTCAAATTATTTACATTGGAATTTATTTTATTGGCGCCATTCTCACTCTTAATGGATTGATGACAGTAGGAATGATGGTTGCGGCGTCTCAGCTTGTTGTCTACATAGCAAATCCCATTCAGAACATAAGCGACTCAATTACTGATATGAGAAGCGCAAAAGAGATTATCACTAAAATACAAACGCTTCTTAATGAAGCTCCAGCTACAGAAAGTGGGGCAGAAAATACCCCTGAGCGTTTTGCGAATCTAACGGTCAATCATGTTTCGTATGGCTATGACAAGGACAAATTAGTTTTATCGGATATTAGTTTTTAATTTGGAACGTGGCGGAAAGTATCTACTAGAAGGAAGTTCGGGAAGTGGAAAAAAACAACACTCATCAAACTATTAACGGATGCTCTAAGCCCAGATAACGGAGACATTTGTTTGGATGGCGTGCCAATCAAGCAATTCAAAAGTGAGCAATATGCTCGATTCATAATCCCTTGCTCTCAGCAAACGTTTATTTTTAATGCAACTATCCGGGATAACGTAACGTTGTTTTGCCAAGACTTTACTGATGAAGAAATTATTGACGCTATTACAAAATCGGGCTTTTTCTGAGATTCTTACCAGATATCCAGATGGAATTAATCATGTGATTGATCAAGCCGGAAGCAGTCTTTCTGGTGGAGAACGACAGAGGCTAGCTCTTGCGCGAATCTTTTTGTTTAAGCCACAAATTGTGATTTATGACGAGAGTTTTGCTCATCTGGATGTCGACTCAGTTCAGAGCCTCATTGATTTGATCTTAAAAGACGAAGAAAGAACCGTTATTATGACGTCTCATCAAGTGACCCCTGAAATAAGAAATCGCTTCCATTCTCTTGTTTTAAAAGACGGAAACATTTAGTCAGAAACTGTTTAATCAGTGCTTCTTGACCCTAGTTGTAATACGTGAATACAATGATATAACTAGGTAAAGGAGTGGCTATGGACAGCATTGTAACTGCTCGTATTCCTGTTGAAGTCAAAAATCAGGTTTCCGAGGTTCTTGAATCGCTTGGGTCAAACACGACCCAGCTGATTAATGCAGCCTTTGAATATGTGTTGGTGACAGGCAGGCTTCCTGATGCTCATGAAAGCGCTTCGTTGGAATCTTCTGCTAAAAGATCCTCTCGCCAATTGAGCGAGAAGGACAAGGAAGAACTTGCGTCACTTTTTGGAAAGATATCTGTTCCCGCGCCGGCGTCGTTTTGGAATGATTTAGGTGATAGCACCTACAAAGAAGCAATCAGCGAGTGGAGGTCAAGTGACTATGAAGCTCTTGATTGATACTAACGTTTTGCTGGACGTCTTTTTGTGTAGGGAACAGTTTGTTGCTGATGCAAAAAAACTTTTCATAATGAAGCAGTTTAGGGATGCTGAGTTGTGGATAGCAGCCCAGTCATATACAGATCTCTACTATGTGGGCGCTAAGGCTCACGGCTCTGCTCACATGCAAGAAATCCTAAAAGAAGTATTTCCACTGCTTAACGTATGTTCTTTTGATGGAGCGGATATTTCAAATGCGCTGTCTGAGCAGTGGGAAGACTTTGAAGACTGCCTTATTTGGCGCGCAGCTAAGAAGATAAAGGCAGATTATATCGTCACAAGAAACACGGCGGATTTTTGTTCGCTCGGATATACCAGTGCTTACACCTGCCAAGTTTTTCTCGACAATGGAATCTGAGCAAAATCTTGTCTATGAAGAGGCTGAATTTTAGAGGTAACAAGATGCGGGGTAGGACTGCAAAAGTTCAAAGCTGGGTGGCGCAAAAGCTCAGCATAGTGCAATAAGAAAATCTACTACAAACACACTTAGATATGTATTAAAAAGTCGTGCTTGGGGGTATATAGAATCCGATGATGATTCAGTCCCCGGCACGATTTTTGTTTTGGGGGTAGGAGGGTGATTTTATGAGACTAGATAAATGGGCCGTAACCGCCCAGGAAGCACTGCAGGCAGCTCTTGGTATTGCTGGCGATGTAGAGGCTTCTGAGGTTGCACCAACGCACCTGCTCAAGGCGCTGCTGGACAGCAATGAGCGCAACCTGCGTTCCATCTTGGAGAAGATTGGCGCAGATCCTGATGCAATTGCCACGCAGGTAGACCAGGCAATTTCCAAGGCTCCAAAAAGTAAGCGGAGCACAGATTGGCATTGGCAACGACCTTCTCAAGGTTATCAATGAGGCCGAGAAACTTGCCACTAAGCTGGGCGATTCCTACGTTACCTCCGAGCATCTGCTCACTGCGCTGGCAAACGACAACACTGACGCAGGTAGGATTCTTCGCGACGCCGGTGTTACCGCTAAGCGCGTGGAGGAGGTCTACAACGAGCTACGCGGTGATGAACGCGTAACCTCTCAGGATGCAAAGCCGCAGTTTGAGGCCTTGGAGCAGTATGGTCGCAACGTGACCGATCTTGCTCGTCAGGGAAAGCTCGATCCAGTTATTGGCCGCGTCGAAGAGATTCGTCGCACCATTCAGGTTCTGAGCCGCCGCACCAAGAACAACCCTGTTCTTATCGGCGAACCTGGTGTTGGCAAGACTGCAATCGTGGAAGGCCTGGCAGAGCGTATTGTTTCTGGCGACGTTCCAAGCACCCTGCGCGATAAAGAGCTTGTTGAGCTTGACATGTCTGCCCTGGTAGCAGGCGCAAAGTATCGCGGTGAGTTTGAGGACCGCTTGAAGAGCGTGGTAAAAGAGGTGGCCAAGTCTAACGGCCAGATTATCCTCTTCATCGACGAGCTCCACACCATCGTAGGCGCTGGCGCTTCCGAGGGATCCATGGACGCTGGCAACATCTTGAAGCCAGCACTTGCTCGTGGCGAACTCCGTGCAATTGGTGCTACTACGCTGGATGAATACCGCAAGTACATCGAGAAGGACGCTGCTCTTGCACGTCGTTTCCAGACCGTACTTGTCTCTGAGCCTTCTGTTGAAGACACCATTTCTATCCTGCGTGGACTCAAGGAGAAGTACGAGCAGCACCATCGCGTCCGTATTACGGACTCCGCCCTGGTTGCAGCTGCGGACCTCTCTAACCGCTACATTTCTGACCGATTCTTGCCAGATAAGGCAATTGACCTGGTAGATGAGGCAGCATCAAGACTTCGCATGGAGCTTGATTCCATGCCAGCAGAGATTGATGCGGTTGATCGTCAGCTCACTCAGATGCAGATTGAGGAGCAAGCTCTGATGAAGGAGGAGGACGCTGCTTCTCAGGAGCGCCTGGAGAACCTTCGCGCAGAGATTGCTACAACTCAGGAGAAGCTTGATGGTATGAAGGCCAACTGGCAGAACGAGCGTGGCGCAATTGACCTGGTACAGGACTTGAAGTCCCAGATTGAGGACGCAAAGGTGCAGATGGATCGCGTGACCCGCGAGGGTGATTTGGCGCAGGCATCTGAGCTTCGTTACAGCACCATTCCAGAGCTTGAGCGCAAATACGATGAGGCAGAAAAGGCCCTTCTCGCCAAGCAGGAAGACGGCGGAATCCTCAAGGAAGAGGTCACCACGGATGAGATTGCCGAGGTAGTTTCTTCGTGGACCGGCGTGCCTGTGTCCAAGATGATGCAGGGCGAGATGGACAAGCTCAAGAACCTTGAGGATCAGCTTCACCTGCGCGTCATTGGTCAGGACGACGCTGTTTCCGCAGTTGCTGCAGCAGTCCGTCGTTCTCGCGCAGGTCTGGCGGATCCAAACAAGCCTCTGGGTAGCTTCTTCTTCCTGGGCCCAACCGGCGTAGGTAAGACTGAGCTAGCAAAGGCGCTGGCAGAGCTACTGTTTGACGACGAGCGCTCACTGGTCCGCATTGATATGTCTGAGTATATGGAGAAGTTCTCGGTCCAGCGTCTCATTGGTGCGCCTCCAGGATACGTAGGCTATGACGAGGGCGGCCAGCTCACCGAGGCAGTTCGCAGGCATCCATACTCCGTCATCTTGCTGGACGAGATGGAGAAAGCTCATCCTGATGTCTTCAACATCTTGCTGCAGGTGCTGGACGACGGTCGCCTAACCGACGGTCAAGGTAGGGTAGTGAGCTTCAAGAACACCATCATTATCATGACCAGTAACGTTGGTTCGCAGTTCATTGCTGGTGCTGGCGAAGAGGGCCTTACCGAAGAGTCCAGAAAGCAGGTCATGGAGGCGCTGCGTAGCTCCTTCCGCCCTGAGTTCTTGAACCGTATCGACGACGTGGTAATCTTCCAGCCTCTGGGTCTTGAGGACATCGAGCGCATTGTGGACATTCAGCTCAAGGATGTTCGTAGCAGGCTTGCTAACGAGCGCATGACGCTGGAGCTTTCTGAGGCTGCAAAGCAGTCGCTTGCTCTTGACGGCCTGGATCCTGTTTATGGCGCTCGTCCTCTGAAGCGACTGATTCAGCGTCGCGTTGTTGACCAGGTGGCAAACTTGATTATTGCAGGTGAGCTGCATGAGGGCGATACTGTTCTGGTTGATACTGACGAGAACGGCAACTTGGTTGCTCGCAAGAAGTAAGTGAGGCTGCGCATGTGCGATAAGGCAAACAGGGCCGAGAAACCCGAGGCACGAGTTGCAACGCAGGTCGCGACGCAGGTCACAGCACGCAAGGACGCGGATTCCAAGAAAGCGCAGGTTGTTGACCCGGAGTTTGCGCGCGCGGAAAACGAGGACGATGACGGCTACGACCCGTATTCCGATCGTCGTCCCGTGAGCGAGCCTCTCTTTGAGCGCGATCCCTGGAGCTAGACCACGGGGTTTCTCGCCAGGCGTTGCGAGCGCATGGGTTTCTCGCCGCACGCTGAGCGTTACAAACAAAAGCCGCTGGTACATGACGTATCAGCGGCTTTTTTTGTGTAATGGCTGGCGTTACGTTCATAATTGTGAGCCTGAAAAGTGCAAAAGAATCTGTGTTTGGGACACAGATTCTTTGAGAAAAACAGGCAAATCCACAGTTTCTTTGACGTTTTCAGGCAAAAGTTACAGATTCTTTGCAGAAGTCAGGCGCGTAACAGCTGGCATTGCTGTGGGCGCACACCGGTCGGCTTCGCAACTTTGCAGCTACCACTGGTGAACAACGTTTCTAGCGGATAGCAATGCCCCAGTTGGCGGACATCCAGGTCCAGAGGAAATAGAAAACCGCGGCGATGATGGCCAAAACGATAATGGCGGCAATCAGCGAACCTGCATTTGAGCGGCGCTCTTTTCTGACAAAGATATCGCGCTGACCCTTAGGAACCTGCAGGAACTGGCCGTAGTGGACGTCCTTGCGAAGGTGAGCAATTTCGTTCTTTGGCTTGCGCCAACCCTTCTTCGCGTAAGAACCCTTGCTGGACTCAAAGCCAGCGGCATGGTTCTCGGGGAGTTCGAGTTTCTCGCCTGGCATTGTGAAGTCGCTGATAGGCTCAACGGTTTTGTGATGGCGGTGCTGGCGAACGTATGGCTGCTTTGCAGCGCCTTCACCTTCGTGCTCGGAAGCTTCAGATGTCGAGAAGTGCTGTGCACCAGTTGCGTGAAGCTCGGCCCTATCGGCTGGTTGAGCTTCCTGCTCAAAAGATTCAGCGTATTCAAAGTCCTGCTTGGTGTCAGAGCGAGAGTCTTGATCAGCAGGTGAAACGTTATTTTCAAGGTTGTTCGAGGTGTCCACGATGATCCTTTTGTCGTAGTCTCGCAAAACATTGATGTAAAACATGATACCGCAGCTCGTGTATTCCTGCACAGTTTTGTCGGATATTTGGTGGCTGCGTAGGAGTGACTGCACAGAGAGTGGTCGCGTGGAGTGGCCACGCGAGGCGGACGTGTAAAGCAGTCTTGTAAAGTGGTTGCGCGGCGCAACAGTATGCATCTACAGCGACATCGGCCAATCTTGACTAGCTACGCAGATGGCAAGTGAGCCGTCAGGAGTCTGCGCCTCGGTAAATGCATCGTTGAGAGGCTGCGCGCCAACCGCCTCAGCAAGCGTTCTAACTGCGACGCTTGGACGGTTATTCTCGTGAGAAAGGTGCATGCCAACCACACAGCGAGTATTTGGGCCTACGAGCTGCGACAACGCCTGTGCGGTGTACTCATTTGACAGATGGCCAGAGTCTCCGTGGACTCGCTGCTTGAGCACGTACGGATAAGGGCCTGTGAGCAGCATTTGCTCGTTATGGTTGGACTCGATAGCAAGAATGCGCACGTCGGAAAGGTATTCGAGAGCCTCGGGCGTCAGAACACCTGTGTCGGTGCAGTAGCCTACAGAGTCTACGATGCGTCTATCAGGACCAGCAAGATAATCAAAGCGCATGCCCATGGGCTCGCAGACATCGTGCGAGGTGGGGAACGTGCTTACCTCAATGTCTGGCGCGGCATCAATATGAACAGAACCCGCCTGGCCAACAAGGGTAAAGGAGACGTTTGAACAGGAGCTTCTTCTTGAAAGCGCGGCGGCAGTTCCTGTTGTAGCAAACACAGGAACATCAAAAGTTTTACTGACAACCGAAAGACCTGAGACATGGTCGGTGTGCTCGTGCGTAATAAAAATAGCCACGATCTCAGACAGGTTAACGTTCAACTCTTTAGACCGACGCAGAATTTCTTTTCTAGAGATTCCGCAATCAATCATAATGAGACCATCGGGCGTTTCTAGCAGACTGCAGTTGCCCTTTGATCCGCTGGCAAGAATATGTAGGCGAAACGTGGGATTCATGAATTTCTTTCTACTGAGTAACTTTCGGGTATAACTGTAACAAACACACCGGACAGAAATTGGTGCTAAGTGCCATCCGTACACGCATACTTCAATAAAAAGAACGCTCTCGTCGCAAAAGACCAGGCAGATGGATTGCGCAGAGGCCAGGCAGAGAACTCGCGACGTGGTCAGGCAGCTGCACCCGTTATCCTTATGGTCTCGGGCGGAGCCGACTCGATGGCGCTGCTTCACATGGCGGCAACGGAGCCACTTGACCTTGGTGACGGCGCAGGTCTTGTGCGCGTCGCAAAAGAGCACCTGCATGTGCTGCACGTAAATCATTTGCTTCGCGGCGAAGACGCAGATGCTGACCAGCACTTTGTTCAAGAGACTTGCGACTCGCTGGGCATTCCCTGTACTGCATTGCGCGTGGACGTAGCAAAGCTTGCGCAGGAACGTGACGGCAACGTGGAAGAAATTGGTCGTCGGGTGCGGTATGACGCTGCGCGAGAACTCGCTCAAAAAAACTTTGCGTTGAACAGGGGGTTTCTCGCCAGAAGGCAAAGATTTTTGACAGCGCACACGGCGGACGATCGCGCGGAGACGTTCATGATGAACGTGATGCGCGGGTCCGGTATGAGCGGCCTGACGTCGATTCCTAGGCATCGCGGGCTGATTTATCGTCCGCTGCTCGACTACACGCATGACCAGCTCAAAGACTGGCTGAAGGCTCGCACCCTGGACTGGCATGAGGACGCTACTAACACCGATACCCACTATCTACGTGCGTATATGCGCCACAACGTGTTCCCTTTGTTGAAGGCGAGAAACCCGTTGTTGGTGCAGACGGTGTCAAAAATTGCAGATTTGATGACCGACGAAGACGATTATCTTGAGGGAAAGGCTGCTCGCAAGCTGAGGCAGATTACGCTGCGCAAGAGCGAGTCTTCGCTGGTACTTGACGCGTTAAAGCTGAGTTCTACCGACGTGGTAATTGCTCGTCGCGTGGTAAGGATTGTGGCTCGGCAACTAATCCCTGAGGCCTGGCTAGAGTTCAGGCACGTAGATGCCGTGCTCGAAGCGGTTGCTGCGGGAGTTGGCGTGGCTAATCTGCCGCAAAAATCTTGAAGCGCGCGTTCGTTTGGGCACCGTGACATTCTCGTTCACGGGCGCCGCGAGGAGCGCGGCTGTGGTCGCGGGCGGCGCGGGTGCGGGCAGCGTGGTCGCGACCAACGGCGAACCCACAGGTACGTCGCTTGCTGCAGTCACGTTTGGCGAGCACCTTGCAGTTCCGGGAACGCTGGAGCTGGCAGACGGCCGAGTGCTCTCAGCGCGTATTCTCCCTGTGGAGCACGGCTTTGACGTCGTGTCCTATGCAACCGCGCATAGCCAGGAGTGGTTGGGTGAGTCGGTTCTTCTCGACGCAAAAGCCTGCGGGGTAGATCCAGTCCACGGCGGCAGCCTGTGGGTTTCGGGGCCCGAGGCAGGGGACACCATGCAGCCCCTGGGCATGCATGGGCAGTCAAAAAGATCTCTGACCTGCTGGGCGAGGCAGGCGTTCCCGTTGAATCCAGGAGTATGATGCCTATTGTGCGCACAAATATTCGTGGACATGTAGTGTGGGTTGCGGGAATTCGTCCCGATGAACGAGTAAAATGTACGCAAGATACAAAACAGCTGCTAGAATTGAACATCTATTCTGGTCACAAGCCATTTGAGAGGAGCCAGTAATGGCGGAGCTTCACCCTGATATTGAAGAGATTCTACTTGACGAACAAGACATCAAGGACATCGTCAAGAAGGTGGGTGCGGAGATTACGCGTGACTACGCGGACAAGAACCCCTGGTCATTGCTGTTCTTCGCGGAGCTGTTGTCTTTATGGCCGATATTATGCGCGCCATTGAGTGCCCACTCTCCATCGATTTTATGGCTGTTTCCAGCTACGGCGACGGTGTTAAGAGCTCCGGCGTTGTGCGCATTGTAAAAGACCTTGATACCAAGATTGAGGGTCGTCACGTCATCATTGTCGAGGACGTCTTGGACTCTGGTCTGACCCTCTCTTACCTGGTCCGCATGCTCCAGTCTCGTAACCCCGCTTCCATTGAGATTGCCGCTTTCCTGGTCAAGGACATTGAGGGCAAGCGTCCAGCTATTGATCCTCGTTACGTAGGTATTCACGTACCTGATAAGTTTGTTGTTGGTTACGGCTTGGACTACGCAGAGCGCTATCGCAATCTGCCATTTGTTGGTGTTCTGAAGCCTTGCGTGTACGAATAAGCTGAGGCGGGCCGGTTTGCTTCAAAAATTTGCAGCAAAACCTGTGGAATAAATACAAATTTGTTAAAACTTTTTAAAAGCTTGGGCGAGAAGATCGATTTTTCTCGCCCAATATGCTATGTATCGACGGTCGCGAAGGGCACACAGCACTCGCGCGACGTTTACGAGAAGGGTAGTTACGGTAGGCTTCGAGAGAATCGAGACACCATGGTCAATCAGAAAAAGTCTTGCATGCGGAACAGGAAAGTCTGCAATCCGTGAGATTGCAGGTTATGCGGCACAGCGCCGTGCTGAGATTGGTGCCCAGAATGTGTTTGATTTCTCGATAGGTAACCCTTCTGTGCCTGCCCCCGAAGCTGTTCGCGCATCTATTGAGGCTGCACTGCAGCTGCCTCCACAGCAGGTCCACAGCTACACTCCAGCCCCAGGTATTCCTCAAGCCAGAGAGGCAATTGCCGCATCACTGCGACGCCGCTTTGGAGATCACGCGGCTCAGGCCAATGACCTCATCTTGACCTGCGGAGCTGCAGCCTCCGTCTCTATGGCGCTCAATTCCGTTGTTTCTCCAGGTGAAGAGGTTATTGTTATTGCGCCATACTTCCCTGAGTACCGTGTATGGATTGAGCACGCTCAAGCTACGTGTGTTGAGGTTTTTAGCTGACGAGAAAACCTTCCAGATTGATGTTGACGCTGTTTGCGCAGCTCTTACGCCTAAAACTCGTGCGGTGATTATCAACTCTCCAAACAATCCTGTTGGTGCTGTGTATGCCAGAGAAAATTTGGACGCATTTGCTGACATGCTCCGCAAACGCTCCGCTGAGCTGGGTACTGACATCTACGTTATCTCAGACGAGCCTTACCGCGAGATTGTTTTTGGCAACATTGAGGTCCCTTGGGTTCCTGATGTCTACGAGCGCACCATTGTGTGCTATTCCTACTCCAAGTCTCTCTCGCTTCCTGGTGAGCGTATTGGTTGGGTGCTGGTGCCTGCGTCTAATCCAGATCAAAAGGAAGTTTATGCAGCTTGTGCAGGCGCTGCTCGCGCTCTGGGCTTTGTATGCGCGCCAGCCCTTTTCCAGCGTGTCATTATTGACTGCGTTGACGAGCCAGCTGATGTTGAGGCTTATGCCAAGAATCGAGAAGTTCTGACCGAAGGGCTGACCAAGCTTGGCTACGAGTATATCCAGCCTGATGGTGCATTCTACCTGTGGGTTCGTGCTCCTGGTGGAGATGCTCAGGCATTCTGCGATGTGGCTAAGCAGTTTGAGCTGCTCCCCTGTTCCATCCGACTCGTTCGGCTGCCCAGGTTGGCTGCGCGTGAGCTACTGCGTTGCGTACCAGACCTGCGTTGACTCGCTTACTGCCTGGGAAAAGACTCTTGCTGCAATGAAATAAGCGCTGCAACAGGCGAGAAGATCACCTGGAGAAGGTCAGCCGTCAATGGCGAGAAAATCAACGGGCGAGAAAAATCAATCGACCGCAAACGACAAAGTGAACTGCCTCCCATTTCTTGGACACGAGAAATAGGAGGCAGTTCATCTGCGGGTGATTATGATTCTGCAGTGTGTTAGCGTCGGCTTTTAGGTCTGACGCACAAAATAGCGCTGCTTTGGTAGGTTTTGCTAAAGAATCGACGTGTTCCTAATCAAGATAGCCAGGCAGCTAAGCGCTCACACTGCCTGATATGCATCTCTATGCATAAACTTCATCTAATATGCTAGAAAATGAATAGCGTCATATAAAAGATTTAACTATAGGTAAATTTCGTACCTAAGGAACACACCTAAGTCAGATAATCTGCTCAGATGCGGGCATTTTACACACCTAATAAAGATAATCTGCGCGTTAGAGATATTTTCGGCGTCATGTATACGTCTTTTTGACAGATTATCTGACTTAGGTGTGTTTTGCACTGCCTCCTATTTCTCGTGTCCAAGAAATGGGGGGGCAGTTCAAAGCCGCGTAAAAACGCGGCTTTGTTTCTTTATGCGATGTTGTTGTGAGCTGCAGTTTTTCCGTCTTAGTATCCCTGCGTAGAAGCTGGAATCTTTGCGTCAGCAATGGTGCCCAAAAACGTTTGGGCATCGCGACAAAGCCATAAGCTCCTCAGGAAAAATCAACCTCTTCAAGCAGCTTAATAACAGAACGCGCATCAGCAATGCGGGTTGCAATGTGAGCATCTGAGCCAAAAAGAAATCTTACATCCCAGTTCAGCGCAGGTCTCTGCAATCACACGACAACGCTCAATAGCAACCTCACGCTGGCCTTCGTCGTGTGTGGCCTCGTTCATCTCGATGAGCTTACCGCGATCGCGGCACTCTCTGACAAGTGCGGGAACATCAAAATCTAAACCACTGCGACCAAGGTGGCCAAGAATCAAAACATGTGGATTATCCAGCGCATTCACGTACATCTGGGTAATCTGCTTCTGCGAGGCGCCAGCTGTCCATTGCTTGCTATGAATGCTTACAACCGCATAATCGCAGGTACCCAGGATATGCTCGCCAAGAATATGAGGCTGACGGAGTTTGTCGCCATTAATGCCTTGGTCAAACGTAATATCGTAGGCAAACAGATTGCCCTCAAGGTCAACAATGTCAACCTCGGCGCCGTGAAGCAGCCTGACGCCGTACCAGGTTTCTGGCCAAATAGCGGTGTTCATAAAGAACTGGAAATTCTTAATGGTCTGCTGGTCATACAGCATGGACGAGAAGTGATCGGTGATTCCAAGCAGCTCATAGCCACGCTCAGAAGCTGCGCGAACGTTCTCCTCAATGGTTGAATAGGCGTGCCTCGAGTACAGACTGTGAGTATGAACGTCGCAAGTAATGCGCATGACGTGCTCCTTTGAATCTCAATCGACAACTCTAGTTAATCACGGCCGCCATCATGAGGCAACCCTGGCGAGAAGACCGGTCTTCTCGCCATCCGCGCGTACTACAGCTCAATGCTTAGCTCAACGGGACAGTGGTCGCTGCCGTAGACCTCGCTCAAGATGGATGCGCTTTTGACCTGCTCAGCAATGCGATCGGAGACCAGGAAGTAGTCGATGCGCCAGCCCGCGTTGTTCTTGCGAGCGTTGAAGCGGTAGCTCCACCAGCTGTAAGCGCCGGTCATGTCGGGATGGCGATACCTAAATGTATCGGTAAAGCCTGCGTCCAACAGCTTGGTAAAGCTCTCGCGCTCCTCATCAGAGAAGCCTGCGTTTTGCCTGTTAGACGAAGGATTCTTGAGGTCAATCTCGTTGTGCGCAACGTTAAAATCACCGCAGGTAATCACTGGTTTTTTTGCTCAGATAGCTCAGCCAAGAACTCGCGATAGTGCTGATCCCACTCAAGACGCTCGTCCAAGCGCGCAAGCTGGTCTTTTTGAGTTTGGCGTATACACGCATACAAACCAGAACTTCTCAAACTCCAGCGCACAAACGCGACCCTCGTCGTCAGCAACAGGGCATCCAATCTGACGAATTACCTGCAGAGGGGTTTCTCGCGAGAAAACCGCTGTGCCCGAATAGCCTTTTTCTTTCTGCGTAGTTCCAGGTTTGAACGTAGCCGGGAAGATCAAGCTCCACCTGGCCTTCTTGCAGCTTAGTTTCTTGAAGGGCAAATACATCAGCGTTTATGGTTTCAAAAATTTCCGTGAACGAAGGCTCTTTCTTGAGCACGGCGCGCAGGCCGTTGACGTTCCAGGAAATCAGCTTGTACTCTTGAGTTTGGCTCATAACTCCTCTTTCATACTACGACCTGGTGGTTTAGGGTCGCAGTGGATTCGTATCACAGTAGCCGCGAGTGACGCGCGTTCCACGCTCCAGTTACGGCGCCAAGCGGTGCGTTTGCGGCAATAAACTTTCAATAAATCCATGGTATACGACTAGTAGCCACCAATACCGCTACAATAGAAACATTCATAGCTGGCAAGGAGGATTCATGCTTCGTCAAAGCTACAACACCTGGCAATGTGGAACTCACACTATCTCGTTGGCGCGTCCTAGGATTATGGGCGTTCTCAACGTCACTCCAGACTCGTTCTCTGATGGCGGAAAGAACTTTGATCCAGATGCTGCAATTGCTCGTGGATTGCAGATGTTGGATGAAGGCGCTGACATCATTGACGTTGGGGGAGAGTCTACTCGCCCAGGTCACACGCCTGTTCTGCCTACAGAAGAGGCTGAGCGCGTAGTACCTGTGGTGCGCGCGTTGGTAGCTGCTGGAGCAATTGTCTCCATCGACACGCGCCATGCCGAGGTAGCAAAGATGTGCGTCCGCCTTGGAGCATCAATCATCAATGACGTTTCCGGCTTCACCGATCCAGAAATGGTTGCTGTAGCTGCGGAGTCTGACTGCGGCTGCATTGTGATGCACTGGAACAAGGACGGCCTTGGTGCTCGTGTTGAGCGCAAGCAGGTGCAGCTGGATGACATGCGCCCTTCTCGCCCTACTGGTAGCGCAGCTGCTCGAGCCGCAGCTACAGGTGCCGAGACACGCACGCTGAGCTCGCAGCGCCGTTTTACCTTGCCTGAAGAGGCGCCTATCATGCGCCAGATCATGGGCTTTTTGGGCGATCAGGCTCGCGGTCTGATGCGCGCTGGCGTTTCAAGGACCGCATCTGCATTGACCCAGGTCCAGGCTTTGACAAGTTTGCCGACGAGGACGTTGTTATTCAGCGTGCTACTCGTTCGATGGTTTCTATGGGATATCCGCTGCTCTGTGCCGTGTCCAGAAAGCGTTTTTGTTGGCGCTGTTTCTGGCGTAGCCGAGGCTACCCAGCGCGATGCAGCTACGCATGCAATTTGCATTGCCGCAATCACTAACGGTGCCCGTATCCTGCGCGTTCACGATGTTGCGGGAACCGCTCAGGCTATCAACGCTTACTGGGCTATGACCGAGCGCGACCCTCGTCAGGGATTTGTGGCGCTTGGCTCCAACGTAGGCGACCGTGTGGGCTATCTGGCTCGCGCAACGCAGCTCATCGACGAAATTCCGCTGACCTGCGTTGTTTCTCTCAGCCGCGCCTACGAAACTGAGCCTGCATACGGTATTGCTACACCCGTGGTAAACGCCGTTGCTGAGATTAGAACTGAGCTCCATCCACTTGTGCTCATGGACAAACTGCTTGAGGTAGAGAACGCTCTCAACCGTACGCGCAAGAAGGGCGAGGAGGGCCATGGACCTCGCACTATCGACTGTGACCTTCTGTGGGTTGAGGGTGAACAACACGCAGGTAAACACCTCACTCTGCCTCATCCACGCATGGGCGAGCGCGATTACGTGCTTGTGCCTATGGAGGATCTGATGCATGATCCGGTGCGCTTCTTCTCGCACGGCGGTGTAGAGATTGCCCCTCCTGACCAGCGTGTTGGTCACGTAACCGAGGACTTGGGAGCTATTACGTGGGAGTAGCTCAGGAAGCTCTGGAACTAGCTCGTGGTGGCGCACAAACGGGTGATTTTGTATTCCGCGTCTCTGACGTGCAGGAAGCTGCTGACCAGAGCCAAGACGACTGCTCCGAATCGGCTTGCGCGCAGGCATCAGCGCACTTATCATCTGGCGAGAAACCCTTTGAGGTTGCAACTGTTGTGCGCCTAGGGGTCTCGATGCCCTATGTACCTGCTGTTCCATACGTTGTGGCACTGGGGCTCTGTCAGTTCTTGCGTGCAGCAGATGAGAACTTTGGCATTTGTTGGCCTTACGATATCTGCTATAAAGACCAGGTTGTTACCTCAATCAAGGCAACTGCAGGCTATCAAGAGGGAATGTTTGCTGTGGTGAGCATCGCAGCAGACCCCAAGGTGCTTTGCTCAGCGTTTGACGTTGCGGACAACACAGAACTTCTCGCCAAAAAGGTCTCTGAGCTGGTGGTTCAGAGCGTAAGTGCGTGGGAAGAGCAGGTTAAGCGTGCGCGGAGCTTTGCGGGGCCAATCGCACTCATTCTGAGCGACTACTTTGATATGGTTCCTCTACTTGGACAGCAGGTCAATAAGGTATACCCCAGCGGCAACGTTGCGCTAACCGCTCGATTTGGCGGCATTGATGTGTGGGGTCATGCCATCCTTGTTGATCAGGACGGTAAAGAAATCCCTTGTGAGCGAGGACGAAGCTTCTGTAGTCCCAGCGGTTTAACCGCCGGTTTAGCAGCTGGTTTAGCTGCTGCAGCGTAGTTGCGTCGTCAGCTATTTGGCGGCCTGAGTGGACTGCTTCCAAATCAGATAAATGCCACGCATAGTGAGCTGCGGATCAACCACGTCAAAGACATCTGTTGCTTCGCTAACGGTGTTTGCCAGGCCACCCGTTGCAATAACAGTTGCGCCCTCAATACCAGGCTCTTTGAGCGTTCTGGCAACCAGACCCTCTGCCTGAGCAGCGGCGCCTACTACAATACCTGCCTGAACAGCGCTTTCTGTAGTGTTGCCCAAGACAGTCTCGGGAGCCTTGATAGGAATGCTAGAAAGCTTAGCTGCGCGCGCAAACAGAGCGTTTGCAGAGATCATAATACCTGGTGAAATAGCGCCTCCGCGGAATACGCCGTCCTTATCAACAACGTCCAAATTGGTTGCGGTACCAAAATCAACCACAATAACTGGATAGCCATAGCGCTCAGTTGCGGCAACGGAATTTGCTACGCGGTCGGCGCCAACAAGCTCGGGGTGGGGGATATTGAAGCGAATCTTATCTGTGGAAAGCGCGTTAATGCGGGTTAGAGGCTTTGTTAAGCAGCAGCTCAAAGCAGCGCTGCCAAGCACGTGTGATAACAGGAACCACGCACGAAAGTCCGCCTGCCTCAACGTCGTCTAGGCTCAGTCCATCTTTCTGGAAGAACGTGAAGAGACGGCCGTGCAGAATGTCGGAGGTGTCGCTTTGATCGGTAGGCATTCTCCAGCCGCGCACCATAGTGCCTTCGCTGTCAAATAAACCAATGGCAGTTTGCGTGTTACCCACATCAATCGATAAAAAAACATTATGCCTCCGAGGGCTGTAGACCAGCTTTTTTTATGACGTATTGGATTTTTAGCCCATTGGGCGCATCTCTAAAGTTGTCGTGAGTAAGAAAAAAAGTTGTTTTTGCAGTTGTTGCACAGTTGTCGCACACAAGAATTATCTGCACAAAATGTGAATTTCTCGCCAACTGCTTCTAGCAACAGACGGTTTGTTCTGCTATACTTTTTCAGCTTATTGTCTTGATTGAGCACGTGCTCATAAAGACGCCCCTGCTCTGGTCGGAAACCAGAGCCGATGTAAGGAGTCCTGCATGAAGCAAGGTATTCATCCAGAGTACGTAGAGTGCACTGTTCGCTGCACCTGCGGAAACACCTGGACCACACACGCAACTGTTCCAGAGATGCGTCTTGACCTCTGCGACAAGTGCCACCCATTCTATACGGGTCAGCAGAAGCTTGTCGACACTGGTGGACGTGTCCAGCGCTTCGCCGACAAGTTCGGTGGTGCAGCAAACGCTGCTCTCGAGGCTGCTAAGGCTGCCAAGGAGGCAAAGGCTGCTAAGGCTGCTGAGCAGGAGGCTGCTCGTAAGGCTGCTGCTGAGGCTAAGGCTGCTGAGAAGGCAAAGCGTGCTGCTGAGTTCGCAAAGAACGCACCAGCTGCAGAGCCAGAGGCTGAGGCTGAGGTCGAGGCACCTGCAACCGAAGAGGCTGCAGAGTAGCAGGTATTTGCTCGCGCAAAGACCGCAAAGTACAGAATCGGGGTGGCTTCGGCTGCCCCGTTTTTGTTTGGCGAGAAACCCTCTCAACTCAGAGGGTATACTTGAAAGTGAAAAATCTGCCGTCGGAGGACGAATGGAATCACTGTATACAAAGTATCGCCCGCAAACGTTTGAGCAGGTAGTTGGCCAGAAGCATGTGGTTGGCACCCTTGAGCGAGCGGTTTTTGGAGCAAAAAGCTCAGCCACGCATACCTGTTCTGCGGACCCCGCGGCACAGGTAAGACCACTATGGCTCGTTTGCTGGCAAAAGCAATTCTCTGTCACGAGGCATCTGGTCACCTGCCCGACGGCACTTGTGAGGACTGTCAGCTGATTGCTGCTGGTCAGCATCCAGACGTCTTTGAGATTGACGCTGCCTCTAACACTGGTGTTGATAACGTGCGAGAAGAGATTATTTCTCGCGCTAGCTACGCTCCTGTGCGCGGTAAGGGCAAGGTTTACATCATCGACGAGGTGCACATGCTTACCTCGGCGGCGTTTAATGCCCCTGCTTAAGACGCTGGAGGAGCCTCCTTCACACGTGACGTTTATCATGTGTACCACCGATCCTCAGAAAATTCTTGCAACTATTCTGTCCCGCGTGCAGCGCTTTGACTTCCGCTCCATTGCCGCTGACGAGATGGCAGAACATCTGGTCAACGTCTGCAAAAATGAGGGCTTTACCTACGAAGACGCAGCTATTGATCTTATTGTCCGTCATGCGCGCGGTGGCATGCGTGATGCTCTTTCTTCTCTTGAGCAGCTCTCCGTTTATGGTGGCGGCGTCATTTCTGAGCAGACGGTTCGAGACGTTTTGGGTCAGTCTTCCGGCTCTCTTATTAACAATGCTGCGATGGCTCTGGCTCAGCGCGACATTTCTTCGCTCTTTACCACGGTAAATACGCTGTTTGAAGGCGGTAAAGATCTGCTACAGTTCACGCGTGAGCTTGCCGTTCACGTAAGGGATCTCTACATTGCCGCAGCTGTAGGCGTTGATTCTCCAGCGCTGGTAAATTCCACCGCATCAACCGAGCAGCTTACCAAAGAGGCTCAGGCATTTGGTTCGGTTGATAGGCTCTCCAGAGTTCTGACTGTTCTGGGCGACGCTGCAAATCAGATGCGTACCGCCGTTAACCAGCGACTTGTCCTAGAGGTTGCGTTTACCAAGCTAGCGCGCCCTAACACAGAGCTTTCATTGGAAGCGCTGGCAGATAGGGTGGCAGTTCTTGAGCAGCAGCTTGCAAATGGTGTTGTTGCTGTTCCTGCTGGCGAGAAACCCGCAGCTCCCGCATCTGTCTCAGCTCCGGCGCCGCAGCCCGTGCAAGCTCCAGCTCCCGCGCCAGCACCACAGGCGGCTCCGGCTCCAGTTGCAACCCCAGCACCAGCTCCAGCTCCGGCACCTGCACCTGCACCAGTCGCTGTGCCTGCATCTGTGCCAGTTCCAACACCGCAGCCTGCACCAGCACCCGCGGCCGCACCAGCTCCGCAACCAGCGCCTGCGCCACAACCTGCACCTGCTCCAAAGGAAGTTGACCAGGCAGACGCACTTCTCGTCAGGCAGTGGAAAGAAGTCGGCAAGGTTTGTGCGTCTAAGAACGCCGCTCATGCAGCACTGCTGGTCAGCTCAACGCTTGAGTCCGATGATGGCTCTGAGCTGGTAGTTACGCTGCCCAAGGGCTCCTCGTTTGCAATGAGGATGCTCAGTGCGCCAGCAGTTTCCGAGTTTGTAAAAGATTGCGTTGCCCAGGTCATGGGTCCGCGCCGCATCAAATATGTTGAGTCGAGCCTCGCTGCAACGGCAATCTCGCGAGAAAAAAACGCGCAGCTCAGATGCCGGCTCCAGCTCCAGCATCGGCTCCAGCTCCAGCACCGGTTGCAGCTCCCGTTGCACCTGCGGCTCCAGCTCCGGCTCCCTGCCCCAGTTGCTCCCGCGGCTCCAGCCCCAGCTCCGGCTCCCGTTGCACCTGCGGCTCCCACTCCTTCTACTGAGTCGTCGTATCCAATGCCTTGGGATGAACCTGCGTCTGGCGGAGCTCCCGTTGAGGCTCTTGACTACGATCAGGTTCCTTACAGTGATGACGATGTAGCTGCGGTTTTGGACGATTCCGCTGAAGATGCCGCTCCAGCTCCAGTCGCGCCTACGCCCGCACCCGCGGCTCCAGTTGCACCTACGCCTACACCTGTTGCAGCACCCGCGCCGCAACCCGCGCCAGCACCTGAGCCCGAGCCAATTCCAGCACCGGCTCCAGCTCCAGCGCCAGCTTCACCAGAGGACATCGCTGCTCGTTCAGCACTTCCACCAGAGCTTAACAGCGTGGCGGATATGCTTGAGAAGGTGTTTGGACCTGCGGTTTCTTTGTCGGTAGAGAAGAAGTCGGACGCAGGCGTTCTTTCGGACGCAGGCATCCCTTCGGATGCCGAAACTCCCGCAGATCCTGTAAGCAACTAGTACTTCTCGCGATATGACGCTTTGGTGCATGGCTTCTCATGCGCCAGCGCAAAAAGCGCAACTTGTCTAAAATAGATATGACGATAGGAGAACATATGGCACGTGGTGGATTTAACATGGGCGGCATGAACCGCAATCAGATGATGGCTCAGGCTCGTAAAATGCAGGAGCAGCTGCTGGAAGCTCAGCAGAAGGCTTCTCTTATGCAGGCAACTGCAAGCGCTGGTGGCGGTGCTGTTAAGGTAACCGCATCCGGCGACCTGCGCCTGACCAATATCACCATTGATCCTGAGGCAATTGATCCTGAGGATATCGAGATGCTCCAGGACATGATTCTGGCAGCCGTAAACGATGCTCTTGAGTCTGCTGAGTCTCAGGCATCTGCCCAGATGAGCGCAGTAACTGGCGGACTGAATATCCCAGGACTGTTCTAATCCATGGCGTTTGATACCACAAATGATGGTCGTGCGCTGCAGCGTTTGCTTGACGAGTTAGGTCGACTACCAGGCATTGGTCCAAAGTCTGCTCAGCGCATAGCCTACCATCTTCTCGAGGTTGATTCCGAGGAGGCTCGCCGTTTGGCGCAGGCCATCTTGGAGCTTAAGCAGCAGGTACATTTTTGCCCTACCTGTTTCAACTACGCAACGCGCGACGAATGCGATATTTGCCTGGATTCTTCCAGGGACCGCAGCAAAATTTGCGTTGTTTCTGAGCCCAAGGATGTCTCGGCAATTGAGCGTACCGGTGCGTTCCATGGCCTCTACCATGTTCTGGGCGGCGTAATCTCGCCTATGGACAAGATTGGTCCCGAGCAGCTCCACGTACGCGAGCTGCTGTCCCGCTTGGCCGATGGCACCGTTACCGAGGTAGTTCTGGCAACTAATCCGGACGTTGAGGGAGAAACAACTGCAACGTACCTTTCCAGAACTATCAATCCGCTTGGAATGACGGTTACCCGACTGGCAAGCGGACTTCCCGTAGGCGGAGACCTTGAGTACGCAGATGAGGTAACATTGGGACGTGCAATTGAAGCACGTCGGGAGGTTTAAGCATGGCAAACCACATGAGAACAAGTTCATCTGGCGAGAAGACCCCTGAGGCTTCATCGGTTGACTTGAAGAACATTTCAACGCTTCGTGCAGGTCAGGGCGCACAAATTCCTCAGAGCCCACGACAGGCCGATAACACGCCAGAACCTCCAAACAGAAAATCGGTCATCATCTTGGTGGTCGCAGCTATTGTCGCGCTTACTGCTCTGTTCTTTATTGTTCGTTGCGCTACAAGCACTAAGAGTGAATCTGCAAGCCAGCAGCCAAAGCAGACTCAGTCCGCCTATGCTGACGAGAAACAGCAGGATGAGCAGGCAGTTGACGGTTCCGTTACCTTCCACGGTATGAAGTACTCCCTAGAGAAGCAGAATGACGGCAAAACTGCTGTTGTTCGCACGAGTGACTCGGGAACTAAGAGTGTCCTGTTTGAGGTTGAAGGAACTCCTACCAGTCTGATTCTTTTTAACGACACTATTTTGGTGCCCGAGAATCGCGAGTCTGGCTGGGATGTTGTAGCTTGCGCCCTAGTAGACGGATCTCTTCCAACTCTTATTGCCGATAAGGACGGTAAGGCTGTTGGCGGAAACGGAACCATCACCGCAGCTACGCTTGACGGAACTACGCTAAAGGTAACCGATTCCACCGGAAATACCACCAGCATTGCCCTTCAGTAGAAGTACCACAAAGAAATTGTGGATTTCCAGTGGGCGTTCATGTTTCTGAGCTGCGGATATTCTCACTAAGCGGTTATTTTCAAGAAAAATTTCAAATTCGTTGAAAATAACGCTAGACAAGAATAGAAGTTCCCTGTATTATTTCAATTCGCAACAAGGCGTCCGGGGTATTAGCTCAGCTGGTTAGAGCGCCGGCCTGTCACGTCGGAGGTCGCGGGTTCGAGCCCCGCATATCCCGCCATTGCATGTTCAAGCCCTCTTCAGAGGGCTTTTTCATTACCAAAAAAGTCCAGCATATAAGATTTAAATTACATCTTCAATTTATTGAAACCAGGTCAGAAAATAGAGCATTGTATGATATCTTTACATCAGAATGTATCTAAGTGCTTCTGCTTTAGATATCTTTAAAAGCAGAGGTAAAGTGAGGTGAATTGTGCGGGATCAAAAATACTATGGACGCGCTGTCGCAGTGTGATGGTGTGAATTCCATATCCGCAGATTCTTCTCTCACAGAGCCCACTTCAGATTCAATCAAGAAAATTGCTGTTTTTGATTTTGACGGAACTGTCATTTCTGGACAGTCAGGACTCTTGTTCTCTGCGTATTTGCTTCGTCGCCATCTGTCCTCCATTGCACGCACGCTCAAGCTTGTGTGGTGGGGAGCTCGCTATAAGTTGCACCTTCCTCAAAGGCAGGAAGAGGCAAGAGAGCTGGTAGTTGGTGCACTTACGCAGTTTAGCGTCGAGTTTGCAAATGCTGTCATGCACGATTTTCACCGCGAGGTGATTGAGGGTATGTATCGCTCTCAGGCGCTGGAAGAGGTGCGTCGTCGGAAGGCAGAAGGTTGCTGCGTGCTGTTGGTGTCAGCAACGTTTGAACCTATCGCGGAATTGGCCGCAGAGAAGCTGGGAGTAGACGGGTTTCTCGCCACAAAGATGCAGGTAGGAGCGGACGGACACTACACCAGCAAGGTTGACGGACCTGTGATTGAGGGCGCTCAGAAGCTGGTTTCGGCAACTGAGTGGTGTAACCAGCGTTTTGGCGAGGGCAACTGGGAGATTGCGTACGCGTATGGCGATCACTACTCGGACGCAACGCTTTTAGCGGCAGCTAAAACACCGTTTGCTGTTTGTCCTGGTCCAACGCTTGCCAGGCTTGCAAACAAGCGCGGATGGGCAATTGTGAATTGGTAGCAAAGATTGAACTGGTAGTAACGATTTGCTTAGCAAGAATGATTAACCTGGTCAAAAGCCAGATACGTAAGTAAAGCAGTCCCTCGCGTGGACAACAAGAGGGGGTACTTGGAGAACCGATGGAAATTTCACGTAAAACTGATTACGCAATCCGCATGCTTTCTTCGCTGGTGAGAAGCCCTAAGAAGCTCCTTTCTGTTCGCGACGCTGCAGATGAGAATGACATTCCATACTCCTTTGCCCGCTCAATTCAGCACGACCTGGTCATCGCAGGCGTTATTGTAAGTACGCGTGGCGCCCACGGTGGCATGATGCTGGCGATTGACCCTACGCAAGTGAGTGTCCTGGACATCGTTGAGGCAGTTCAGGGTCCTATTTTCATTTCTAGCTGCGAGTGGGCTGGTCCTAACAATGAGCCATGCCCTCGCCATGATTCTTGCTATTTTGGACCTCTTTGGTGCAGTGCCGAGAAAACCTTGCGTAACTTCTTTTGCATCAGTCACGCTGCATCAGGTTGTTGTGGAAGGTCTTATGCCAGAGATGGTGGGCGATTTCCAGCTGGTAAAGAACGAGAACGTCCTGCGTAATGAGCAAATTATCCAGAATGCCGTCGCAGCTATTGAGGCTGAGATTACCGCAGGCACCTTTGACAATCTGCTTGATGGCGAAGTTGTTTCTGCCGAGAAAAAAAGCCTTACGAGTTTAATATTGGTCGATAAGAAAATCTCACATACAAAAAAATGACTGGCGAAGCGGAACTTGCATCAGAACTCACGCCGGAACTGCGTGTATTTGTCGAGTTCGTAGCCAAGAAAGGTCGCGAATTGTATCGCGATTTACCTTGGCGTCGCACGTATGACCCGTATGCTATCTGGATTTCTGAGGTTATGCTCCAACAGACGCAAGTTAGCCGTGTAGATGGTCGTTGGCAAAGATGGTTGGAGCGTTTTTCCAACGGTTGACGCACTGGCAGCCGCAGCTCCTTCTGATGTGCTCGAAGAGTGGCAAGGCCTGGGCTACAACCGCCGTGCTTTGTCCGTACACCGAGCCGCTCAGGCAATTTCTGAAGCAGGTGGAGTTTTTCCGCAAGATCAAAAGGAGCTGGTAAAGCTTCCAGGTATTGGGCCTGCAACTGCAGCGGGTATTCGTGCATTTGCGTTCAATTTGCACGGCGTCTACCTGGAGACTAACGTGCGTACGGTCTTTTTACACGAGCTGTATCCGCAGGCAGAGGGTGTTCCGGACTCCGAGCTTGTTCCGCTGGTGGAGCTAACGTGCCCTGCGAGTGTTGAGGATGCGGCGGACATCGCGGACGCTGATAGCACTGAGAACGACGCCACAGCGGAGCTCACTCCGCGTAGCTGGTACTACGCCCTTCTCGACTATGGTGCGTACTTGAAGAAAACCATTCCCAATCCTTCGCGAAGATCAAAAAGCCACGTCAAGCAGACGCGCTTTGAGGGATCACATCGTCAGAAGCGAGCCGAGCTCTTGCGCGTTCTTCTCGCCCATAAAGACGAGGGAGGAGCGGTGTTTGAGACGCTTCACCAGGAGCTCTGCCAGATTGAGGTCAATGCGGGGCGAGAAACCCTTGATGAGCAGGTTACCCTTGGCTTACTTGAAGAACTTGCGAAGGAAGGCTTTTGTCAGAAAAATGATGAATACTGGCTACCTTAAATGGTTATAATTCATAGTGCTGACGAAGGGGTCAGTATATAAACATAAATGCTAATGATTATCATTTGCATTTGTTTGCTAAAGGTAACACAGCGCTACCCAGGCGCTTAACATGCGTTGACGTGCCACTCGTTAACGCGGGAGAGGAGAAAAAAATGGCAGTAGAGTTTGAGAATTCTCAGACAAAGAAGAACCTCGAGGCAGCTTTCGCTGGTGAGTCTCAGGCTACCAACAAGTACAGCTACTATGCTTCCCAGGCTGCAAAAGAGGGTTATCAGCAGATTTCCAACATCTTCACCGAGACTTCTGGCAACGAGAAAGTTCACGCTAAGCTTTGGTTCAAGTATCTCCACGGTGGCAAGGTTCCAGAGACTGCAGAGAACCTCAAGGACGCAGCTGCTGGTGAGAACTACGAGTGGACCACTATGTACGCTGACTTCGCTAAGGTAGCTGAGGAGGAGGGCTTCGCAGAGATTGCTGCTAAGTTCCGTCTTGTCGGTAACATCGAGAAGACTCACGAGGAGCGCTATCAGAAGCTTCTTGATCGCGTTGAGTCCGGTGAGGTCTTTGAGCGCGAGGGTGTCAAGGTTTGGAAGTGCCTCAAGTGCGGTCACCTGCACGTTGGCGCATCTGCACCAAAGATTTGCCCAGTCTGCGGTCACCCACAGGCATACTTCGAGGAGCAGTCCCTCAACTACTAAGTTGCAGGTGCTCTGAGCTGCAGGGCTGCAGGCGCGACAACGCGAAACCGCAGCTCAAACTTCTAGTGCGTTAAAAATGTACCCGCCAGCAGGTCATTGGCTTGCTGGCGGGTATTTTTGTGTGTGGACGTTGCGGGGAGATTGGGTTTCTCGCCATATGCTCGTTGCGTGCCTGATGGGTTTTCGGTATGCCGTCAGCTAATCCGCCCGGCGCGCCTGATTTCCTCAAAGAATCGGTAACTTTTTGCCTAAAAAAATATCAAAGATTCGGTGGATTTGCTCTGATTTTCATCAAAGAATCTGTGTCCCAAACACAGATTCTTTGCACTTTTCAGGCAGAGTTTAAAGCGCGTCCGAGTTCGCTCTTTCATGGAGCCTGATTTTTCTCGCCATGTCTGAACGATTTGCCGGAAAAAGTGCGCTAAGTCTGAGCTATTTGCCGGCTTTTTTTCTCGCCATGTCTGAGTAAATTTACTCAGACTTCATGCACTTTTTCAGGCTTACCGCGGTGCTTGAGTATGGATTCGCAACTCAGAAGCATCTGGCGAGAAGCCCGCGCGCTCATAGCATGCGCGCCTGGAGAGAAACCCGTGCGCTCGCAGCTCAGTGCCGGGCCAGCGTGCCAGGCCCCGCGCTTACCCCTTGAACCAGCGATTAGGCTGCTCGTAGGAAGGGCAGATGTCGCTCATAGGGCAGCCGACGCACTTGGGGGTTGCGAGCGGTGCAGGTTTCTCGCCCAAAGTGAATCCACTCTTCGTTGACGTCTTTCCAGAGTTCGTGGGGGAGAAGCGTGAGCAGGTCCTTCTCGGCAGCCAGCGGCGTAGAAGCCGAGCTCAAGCGCATGCGCTTGGAGATCCTGTAGACGTGTGTGTCCACCGCGATGCCGTCGACCACGTTAAACATCTTGTTGAGCACGATGTTTGCGGTCTTTCGACCAACGCCCGGGAGCGTAACCAGGTCTTCCATGGTGCCTGGAACTTCTCCGCCGTACTCCGTTAGCAGGATTTGCGCAGTTTCCACGCAATGCTTGGCTTTAGCACGCCAGAAGCCAATGGTATGGATGACCTCTCCGACCTCGACAGCATTGGCGGCTGCCATGGATGGAGCATCTGGCCAACGGCGGAACAGCTCGGGCGTGACTTTATTTACCGCGGCGTCAGTAGTTTGCGCCGAAAGCATAACGCTGATGAGTAGGGTAAACGCATCATGGTAATCCAGCGCGCTTTTGGACGCTTGGATAGAGCTCGTGCATACGTCGACAAAGCTCAATACCGCGTTCTACTTTGACCTTCTTTGATTCTCTGGGCATGACCTCTCCTCAATGTCCTTCTATGTGTACCCAGTATGTAGTTACGTTATCACGTGGGTCGAGAATAGCAAAATAGCAGCATAACGACTACAATAACAACCCAATTGAAAAGTTATCAAATCTGCGTTTGCGTGCCGGACGTCGCTGGTAGATGTCTGTGCGGTCAGCCGTTACGGCATACGCGCCTGCGCACCGGTCGTCGCGGCAAGTGCACGGCGTGGCCGCACGACGCGCCTCGTCCAGCAAGGTTTGGTGTAACCCGCATGCGTTTGCATGTGGGTTTAGCGGCATGGCGGGAGACTGTGTGTTTATCAACAGAGTTGCAGCTCAACTACTGAGCGCGCCCGAGCTAGAGAAGCTGAAGCGAGAGCTTTCGCGTGGATCAGACGCCACACTGTCCCTCTCGCAAAGCGCTCGTCCGCTGATGCTAGCTGCACTTTGGGCGCAAAATCCCCGCCCATGCTTGCTGGTTGTCGCGGGCGAGGATGCCGCGGACCGCACGGCGCGCTCACTTGCAGCGTGGCTGGGAAACGACGCTGTGCTGCGCTATCCCAACCGCAAGGATCGTCCCTGGTCGGATACCACGCCAGACGACGCGCTTATTGGAGCTAGGTGCCGTGCCATCGCCAAGCTTTCCGCTGGCGAGAAGGTCATGTAGTTGCAAGTGCTCACGCACTGATGCGCAGAGTTCCCCTGTTGGTTCGGGTTATTTTCTTCCTGCAACGTTTACCGTTGGCGACGACGTCCCCTTTGAGGATGTTGCTTCGCTGCTCGTGGGCATGGGATACGCCGATACGGGCGAGGTAGACGCACCAGGCACCTTCCACATTCACGGCGATACGGTTGATATCTTCCCAGCTCAAGCCACAAGTCCTGTGCGCATTGAGTTCTTCGGAGACGAGATTGACCGCATCAGGCGCATGGTGGCGGCTACCGGACAGACCATCGGCACCATTGATGAGGTTACCGTTGCCCCAGCTAGAGAGCTTGCGTTTACCAAAGAAACCATCCGTCGCGCAGAAGAAGCGCTCTACACGCGCGCGCAAGAAAACTCTGCACTCGCTGCTGACCTGGAGCTTATTCAGCGCGGAGCTCAGGCTCCTGCACTTGAGCGCTATCTCCCCGTGTTATACGGAGGCACTGCCAGCCCGCTTGCGCACATCTCTTCAGAGACGCTGGTAGTTCTTGCAGAGCCACGCTCACTGTTTGACGATTGTCAGCGTGCCTTTGACGAAATCTCCGCATCTGCAGCAGCATCAAAAGTGAAACTAGATGGTCTGTATACAGATCCCAAGGCCATGGACTTTGGCTCGCAGCAGCGCTTGTCCTTCTCGTCACTTTTGCGCACGGGAGCTGCGGTAACGTCGGAGCTTTCTGTGGTACAGCCGTCCATTGCAGGCTCGGACGCAAAGCTTTTGGGTCGCGTAAGGCAGCTGGTGCAAGACCGCGATGCCGTGGTATTTGCGGTTCCAGACCGTGCCGCTCGAGAGCACCTCAAGTTGCTTTTCTCGGATGAGTCCATTCCGTTTGAGGAGTCGCTGGGTACGGCGCTTGAAAACGAACCTGATCAAAACGGTGCTTACGCGCCACTTAAGCGTGGTCGCGTCACGTTTACTGACGCACCCGTTCCCGCTGGAATCATCATTCCAACAGCTAATCTAGCAGTGCTTTCTGTCTCGGACTTGACGGCCAGAAGCGCGCGCAACAAAAAGCGCTCCAAGCGCATTGACCCTACAACGGTCACGTTCCCGTTTAAGCCGGGCGACTACGTTGTCCACGCAACGCATGGTATTGCGCACTTTACCGCCATTGTGCGTCAAGAAGTTGCAGGTAGAGAACGTGATTACTTCCTGCTTGAGTATGCAAAATGACGATAAACTCTATGTGCCCCTGGAGCAGGTTGATCGCATTACGCGCTATGTGGGACCTGACGGCAATAATCCACGCCTGACCAGGCTTAACACGGCAGATTGGTCGCGCGCTACTAACAAGGCAAGAAAGTCCGCCAAGAAACTGGCGTTTGACCTGGTAGACCTCTACACGCGCCGCGCTTCGGTGCCGGGCTACGCGTTCTCGCTGGACACTCCCGCTCAGGAAGAGATGGAGTCTAGCTTCCCGTATCAGCTGACACCAGACCAAGAAAGCGCTGTTGCAGACATTAAGCTGGACATGGAAGCGCGCAAGCCAATGGACCGCCTGCTTTGCGGTGACGTGGGCTTTGGCAAGACAGAAGTGGCGCTGAGAGCTGCGTTTAAGGCGTGCCAGGATGCTCGTCAGGTTATGATTTTTGTGTCCAACTACCATCTTGGCTCAGCAGCACTACGAGACGTTTTTTTCTCGCGATTTGCTCCGTTTGATTTGAAGGTAAGCGTACTTTCGCGTTTTGTCACGCCTGCTCAGCAGAAAAAAAGCGCTTGAGGGATTTGCGGACGGAACCGTAGATGTGCTGGTAGGAACTCATAGGTTGCTCTCAGCTGACGTCAATCCGCACGACTTAGGCTTGGTTATCATCGACGAAGAGCAGCGCTTTGGCGTGCAGCACAAAGAGCAGCTCAAAAACATGCGTGAGCAGGTAGACGTGCTGACGCTCTCGGCAACGCCCATTCCGCGCACCATGCAGATGGCCATGAGCGGCGTTCGTGACATGAGCCTGATTCTGACACCGCCACCTGGCAGAAAGCCTGTTCAGGTTATGGTGGGCGAGTACAACCCGGATCTTGTTTCCGCAGCTATTAGAAGTGAGTTGGAGCGAGAAGGACAGGTGTACTACGTGTCCAACCGCGTGACCACTATTGATGAAGCGGTGGCTCGCGTGGAGGAAGCTGCGCCGGAGGCTCGTGTGGGCGTGGCTCACGGCCAGATGAGTGCTCGCGAGGTAGAGAACGTCATGCTTGCCTTCCAGGAGCACGAGATTGACGTTTTGGTGGCCACCACCATCATTGAGTCCGGCATTGATAACTCGCATACTAATACGCTGATTATCGAGGACTCTCAGCGTTTGGGACTGGCTCAGTTGTATCAGCTCAAGGGCCGTGTTGGTCGCGGTAGGCAGCAGGCGTACGCGTATTTTATGTTCCCGGCGGAGTTGCCGCTGACGGAAGAGGCAACCGAGCGTCTTACGGCAATCAACGAGTTCCAGGACCTGGGCAGTGGCATGCGTATTGCCATGCGTGACCTGGAGATTAGAGGCGCCGGCTCTCTTATGGGCGCTGAGCAGCACGGAAACCTTTCCAGCGTTGGCTTTGACCTCTTTACACAGATGCTGGGCGAGGCAGTTGCTGAGGCTCGCGGTGAGTCCGCTGAGTTGGAGCAGGCTGAGGTGACCATCAATCTACCTGCAGATTTCTATCTTGATGAGGACTATCTGCCAGAGGTTGACCGACGCGTTCTGGTGTACCGTCGTCTTGCCGCAGCTACAGAGCTTTCCGATGTTGATGCGCTTCAGCAAGATACCGAGAATAGCTTTGGTGCCCCTGCCGCTTGCAGGCAAGAACTTGTTTGATCGTGCCCGCGTGCGCATCCGCGCGCAGCGTCTGGGTGCAACGTCAGTGAGTCTGACAAATGGTCGCCTGGTATATCTGGGTGTAGAAATTCCTCGCGAACAAGCCCCTCAGTTGAAGGGCCGCGGTGCTATTGTGTATCCAAAGACGCATAAACTGGCGTATCCGTTTCACCGAAATGAAGAGCAGTTGATGCCCGCCGCCCTGGGAGTTCTTGAAGAGCTTGGTGGCGACGACGAGGTTGAGGAGTAAACATGAGCCAAACAGCAGGTCAGACGTCGCAGAACGCCGCGAGCGCTGCGCAGAACGTCGCAGGTGGCGCACGGGATGCCGCGAGCGCCGTGGACACGATCTTTACCGCACCACACCTCAGGTGGGGTGTTATTGGCTGCGGAGTCATTGCAAATCAGATGGCAGAGGCGCTGGCTTCGGTTGGTAGAACCATTGACGGCGTGGCCAATAGGACACAGGAGAAGGCCGTCGCGTTTGCACAAAAACACCACGTCAAGCGCGTGTATGACAGCATCGACGATCTTCTCGCCAGCGACGAGATTGACGCGGTGTACCTGACCACGCCTCACAATACGCACATCATCTACCTGCGCAAAGCACTTCAGGCGGGAAAGCACGTGCTGTGCGAGAAGTCCATTACGCTCAATTCCGCTGAGCTGCTTGAGGCTGAAGAACTTGCTCGTCAAAACGGCGTTCAGCTCATGGACGCCTGCACCATTTTTGCACATGCCACTCTACAAAGAGCTGGTTAGCCGCGTGGAGGCTGGCGAGTTTGGTCCAGTCAACCTGATTCAGGAGAATTTTTGGCAGCTACAAAGAGTTTGACATGGAGAATCGCTTCTTCAATCCCAAACTTGCGGGCGGAGCCCTTCTGGACATTGGCGTGTATTCGCTGACGCTAGCTCGTCTTTTTCTTGAAGAGCCAGCCCTCATGACGTGCTCTCTATGATGAATCCGGCTCCTACCGGCGTTGATCAGACGGACGGCATTTTTGCTCAGAAACGCCGAGGGTCAGATGGTTGTCCTGGCGTTGACGCTTCACCCAAGCAGCCAAAACGCGCTATGATTTCCGCTGATAAGGCCTTTATTGAGATTATGGAGTACCCACGTGCCGACGTTGCCACAATTACGTGGACTGACGACGGCAAGCAGGAGAAAGTCCAGGTAGGACGCACGGCTGACGCGCTGGCATACGTGCTGGCAGATCTGGAGTCCGCTGTTGCAGGAGACGCTTCTGCTCAGGCGCAGCTTGAGGTCTCAAAGGACGTTATGGAACTCATGACCGGCCTGCGCAACGACTGGAATTTCCTGTACCCTGAGGAGCAATAAACTACATGACATCTGACGAGAAGATCGCCCAGCTAGCTGCCGCAGTTGATGAAGAAACAAAGGTTCGTCCTGGTGCACCGCAGACGCACCCGGAGTTTGATCGCCTGATCAGAACCATCTGGCGACTTCGTCAGGAGGACGGCTGTCCTTGGGATAAGGAACAGACGCATCAGTCCATCTCAAAGAACATGATTGAGGAGGCCTACGAGGCGGTCGAGGCTATTGCTGAGAGCTCTCCCGAGCACCTTGAGGAGGAACTTGGCGACGTGCTTGAACAGGTAGTTCTTCACTCGCAGATTGAGGCGGACAGCGGTACCAGTGCAGGCAGTGGGGTGCGCGATCGCGCAGCGGGTACGGCTGACACGTGCGACCGCGCAGCAGGCTTCGACATCGACGACGTCTGTCGAGCGCTCAATCAGAAGCTGGTACGCAGACATCCGCACGTATTTGGGCCAGAAGCTGGTTCTACGTCGTCGGCTGCGGCCGTCTTGGACGTGTGGGAGAGCGTCAAGGCTGACGAACGCGCCAGTGCAGAAGATATCGTGCACACCGAGGGTCTTCTCGACTCGGTTCCACAGTCTCTACCTGCGCTCATGCAGGCTCAGAAGATTTCAAAGCGCGCCGCAAAGATGGGTTTTGAGTGGGCGTCTGTCGATGACGTGTGGGATAAGGTTGCCGAGGAACGCGCGGAGTTTGACGCCGAAGCTCCAGGAACACAGCAGAAAACGGACGAGTTTGGTGACATTTTGTTTGCGCTGATAAACGTTGCTCGCTGGGAAGGCGTTGATGCGGAAGAAGCGCTGATGAGCGCCTGCAGAAAGTTCCGCGCTCGTTGGTCGTACATGGAGAAAGCTGCTGCTGAGAGAGGCTTCTCGCTTGACGAGAAACCCGAGCTACAAGAAGATTTGTGGCAAGAGGCAAAACGTCATCTTGATGCGTAAGCAAGCTGCACAGATTGTAGCGAAGACGTGAGACGTGCCGCAAAGCTTGCGACTTGCCGTGGAGCGACGACTTCTATTCGGTAAAACGATGAAATTCCAAACTGAGGCAGGGCTATCGGCGCTGCCTCTGCCATAATAAAGATGTTGCAATTTGTTGCGACGCATCACCAAACAAACCAGAAATGAGATCCGTGATGAGTCAAGACACCACTAAAAAGAGTGGTACAAAAAGAAAAACAACGCCCACCAAGCGTTCCGTTGAGCCTCTTAAAGAGACTACCGCGGAGCATGCCTCTGGTGCTCTCAAAAATATTTTCAACTAAAAAAGCCGAGAAACCCCAGGTAACTGAGAAATCTCAATCTGATCAGAAGCAAGAGCGAGGTCAGAGGGCTGAGCGCACTCAGAAGTCCGAGCGCGGGCAGAAGACTGAAAAAACCAATAAACCGCAGTTCAGCGTAGCTTCTCTGGTAGAGCTTAAAGACAATGCACTTGATTTTGCGCGTAACCACACCAAGTTTGTCGTTTTTCTCGGCGTTGTAATCTTCCTGCTTGTGGGCTTGTACCCACCAATTCGCGGCTACTACCACGCTGTTCGCGAGCATGACGAGTTGCTGCTAAATCAACAGAAGCTCGAGGAAGATCAAAAACGACTTGAGTCCGAGGTTCAGGGTTTGCAGACAAAAGAGGGCATCATAGATGAGGCTCATAAGCAGGGCTTGGTTTCTGGCGACGAGGAATCTGCACGGGTAGAGGGCCTTGATAAAAAGAAGGACGAGAATACCGTTCAGCATCCTGACTATCCGTGGTACATCAAGGTTGGGGATTTTTGTTTTTGGATTTACACCAGGTGATTCTGGCAATACTGAGGCTCCTAAGAGCGCAAACTCTGACGATTCTACATCTGCACCAGCTCCTGGAGAGTCTCACGAGCAGAAGAACTCTGGAGAAGGTGGATCTTCTGAGGGGTCCGGAGCCGACAATTCAAAGTCTGATAGTGGGAACTCACACTAATGCTTCTAGCTGCCATTGATATTGGAACCGTAACTGCTCGACTTGCGCTTGCGCAGGTAGAGGACGGTCGCGTCATTCGCATGGCCAAATACACCGAGATTGTCAATTTGGGCGAGGGCGTTGATACGACAAAGCGCCTGCTACCTGAGGCAATTCATCGTTGTGTTGGTTGCGTTTCTTCTTATGTTGATCACGCGAGAAAAGAGGGCGCTGAGGCGGTTGTGTGCACGCTCACAAGCGCTGCTCGCGATGCAGAAAATGCTCCTGACCTGGGAATGGGCCTAGCATCGCTGGGACTTGAGCCTATGATTATTCCAGGTGAGATTGAAGGCGCACTCACTTTTTTTGGGTGTCTCTCACGATTTTTGAAAAATCATCGCATTCTTGTTGCCGACAGCGGCGGTGGCTCAACTGAGCTGGTTGTTGGTACGCTGGTGGGGCAGTCTGCGGCTCAGGGCGCAGGTCAGGGCGCAGGTCAGTCTACGGATCAGCGCGCAGGCCAGCAGCTCGACATCAACTTTGTCGAGTCCGTTGAGCTCGGCTGCAGACGTCTGACCGAGCGCTTTAATCTGTCATCTGATCATCCTTCGGCCGAGGACATTGATGGAGCACATACAATGGCTGCTAAGATGATGTCTGGAGCTATCGGCCGAGCTCAGCAGCAGTGTGCAGCACCAGAGCTTCTGGTTGGTGTTGGAGGAACCGCAACCAGCCTCATTGCCATCAGGGACCACCTTGACCCGTACGACCCGTCAAAGGTGCACCTCAACCACATCTCGCTTGACGAGGTGTTGCAGATAGAGGGCTTCTCGCCAGCAAAACGCTAAAGGAGCGAGAAGACATAACGGGATTGCAGGCAAAACGCGCGCCCGTTATGCTTGCGGGAACTATTTTGCTTGCAGAATTGATGAAGAATTCGGGCTTTAAACACCTGGTAGTAAGCGAGAGTGATCTGCTCTTTGGCCTGGTGGTAACTGCAGCTGCCGTTCACCAGGGAAAGCAGTCGCCTGTGATTTGGCAGCCAATTTTGCGCCCGCTGAATTAAAAAGTAGTGGCATAATAGCTAGACATATCCGGGGGCGTGGCGGAATTGGCAGACGCAGGGGACTTAAAATCCCTCGACTTCGGTCTTGCGGGTTCGAGTCCCGCCGCCCCTACCACTTTTGCTGCTGAATAAATAGCGTTTTTGGCTGCGCATTTTCGGAAAATATTTAAGTATTAGGCGTTTTTTTGAGCGTGAAGAGTATATAGCTCTTGACTTGGTAAAAACTTAACTCGACATTCAGCTCATGGGGTAAAAATGGGACACAAATTAGTTCAACCATTTATTCTTTATCGACGCTGGTAAATTGTTTTGTGAGTGTTGGCAGCTAAAGAAAACCCCGCTTAAGGCGGGGTTAGGAGTTACTAGTCAAGCTTTGCCTTATGTGATTAAAGGCAGCCATTTTTCGGGATAACGTCTGAATTCGACATCTTTGAATTCAGCCTTTAGCTCTTCTGGAGCTGAATCTTTTACGCCGTTGTCGTCAAAATAATGCTCCAAAAACATAGCTAAAATCATATTTATCAAATAATGACTTAAGAAACGGTCTATCAGGTAATTGAGTCATTATCCGATCTCCAGCTAAACTAGTGTTTTTTTAGGATTCTTCTTATTATAGATTCAATCTAATGTGGTCAAAAGGTAAGCTTTTATTTTTCTAACAATGGAGTAAGTTCTTTTTCGGCTTTTTCAGTAGGACCATTCCAAGTGAAATAATCAGGACAGGACTTGTAAAGATTTCTACGGCGAATTATCGCAATTTGTTCATCTTTTGGGAGACCCATCAAAATGGCTATATTTTTTTCTTAGCATCAAGAGTCTTACCATACTTCTTAAGCAGTTTTTATATGCTCACGTGCATAAGAGTTGCTACCCCTCATTAAAGAATCTAAAGAGATATCAAGCGAGTCGCAGAGCATTTCGTAATCGATTACCACAAGAAACCTCTTTTACTGTAGTAATAGTGATTTGTTATCGATCCAAGTAAGTGTCCTCATCTAAGTAATTATATTCTGCAAGAGAGATCAGCAAAAGTTATTTCCATACCTATTCTGTTCTCTTTCAGAAACTTGTATACTACTTGTCTTGTATTTAACGTATGCATGACTAATTTCTTACTCACTTCGGAGGACCTATGTCATTTGAGACAGGAGTTTTTCCGGTTTTAGTTTCTGAGGACGTACCTGCAGAGTCATTATCTCCCCAGGTTAGGGGAGGGCTTAATACGTCGTCTGCTACACCTCTTCACGTTCAGTTATCAGATTTGATGCGCGTCAAAATTCTGTCAGAAGACTGGAAGGCGGGAACGTACATTCCGTCTGAGGCCGAATTTATGGAGCAGTACGGGGTGAGCAGAGGAACCATCAGAAAAGCTATTCAATCCCTGGTCAAAGAGGGTTTGCTGCTTACTCAAAAGGGTCGAGCAACACAGGTTATCTCTAACACCGTTCGTCATGCGGCGGGAAATACTGTGCTTTCATTTGCAGCCGCGCTCAGAGATGGCGGCTTTGAGTATCGAACCGAAGTCCTATTTAAGCAGGTAGTTCCTGCAGATCAAGCCGTTGCCGAGCACCTGGAGATTCCCATTGGCTCTGATGTACTCTTTTTGCGTCGTGTTAGGAGTGTTTCTGATCGGCCGGTAGTGTGCCAGGAGTCATGGTCTAACCTGCTTGTTTGTCCTCAGCTTGAAGAGGCAGACTTTGAGAATGAGTCGCTCTTCGACGCGGTTGAAAGAACATCTCAAAAAGAGATTGCGCGCTCTCGCATGCGCTATCAGTCGCAAATTGCAGGTAAAGACCATGCTGACTACCTGCAGTGTTCTCCAAACGAGGCTTTACTTGTACTTGAGCAGGTAATCGAGCTGTCCGACGGTAATTGTATTGAGTGGAGCCAGACTTGGCTTGCTCCACATCAGAGTGTTGTTGGCGTATCTGAGCAGGTAGATGGTTCTATTGGACCTCTTGACATCTCTTCTGTTCGTCAGTCAGAGCACGTGGGTACATCGCTGACCTCTGCAGAAATAGACTCTGATCAGCGCAAACAGCTTGAACTTGATTTGCGCCACGAGGCGCTTGCAGTGCGTCGAGGCATTATCGAGCTGGCGCATCGCTACAGCTCAACGCCATTCCACATTGGCGGAGCGTGTTCTGTGGCAGACATTGTTTCCGTGCTTTTGAGCAAGGTTATGCAGGTAGGCCACAGGGATTGCGAGTGGGAACTCAGAGACCGCTTGATTCTCTCTAAGGCTCACACGTCGCTGGCACTATTCCCAGCTCTTTTTACGTGCGGGAATGATCTCTCAAGAGGATATTGACCGCGGAGTCTTTGGACCCGATGCCGTCCTCTTTAAGCATCCACTGCGAGACCCTCAACGCGGCTTTGAAATCTCCGGTGGCAGCCTTGGTATGGGCTTGGGCTATGCCGCTGGCCTGGGGTTAAGCCTTCGCAGAAAAAGATCTTCCTTCTCGCGTTTTTTTGTATTTTTAGGCGACGGCGAGGTGTGACGAGGGTTCCATTTGGGAGAGCGCGGCGTTTATCGGCCACAACCAGCTTTCCAACGTGACGGTCATTGTTGACCAGAACCGCATGCAGCTGGACGGCCCTTGCGCGTCCATTTTGGACACCGGCTCAATTGCAAGAAAGTTTGATGCGTTTGGTTTTTGAGTCTGTTGAGGTAGACGGACATGACATGCTTGCACTGTACGACGCATTAAAGCAGCAAACTTCCAGGCCTCGTGCGATTATTGCGCACACCATCAAGGGCAAAGGACTCTCGTTTGCCGAGAATAACGTCTCGTTCCACGACGCGTGCGTGACGGACGACCTCTATAAACAGGCATTGTCTGATCTGAAAGTTGCAGAGGAGGCATGCTCATGCTAGATACATCTTTGCAGCCATCGTGCATTTCGGCTGAAGAGTCGCAGATGCTTGCAGACATGAATACAAAAAGAGGTATTTGGTTGGGTAATGGGTAAGCTCGCTGAAAAATGACGAGCTGCTAACCGTTGCTGTAGCCGACTATGGTCGTCGTTTGAATCTGGATCGCTTCCGTGAGCTCAGACCAGACGGCTACATCCAGTGTGGAATTGCAGAGCAGAACCTTATTGAAGTGGCGTCTGCCTGTGCAAATGAAGGCTTTCATGTTTTTGCGCCGTGCTATGCCACGTTTGTGACATCACGAACGCTGGATCAGATTCGAGTCAACCTTGGCATGATGAAGTCGCCCGTGGTGCTTGTGGGTGTTGCCGCTGGCTGCGAATCCGCAGCTACAGGACCCTCTCACATGGCTGTGGAGGACATTGCGGTCACCAGGACCATCCCGGGGCTTTCCGTGTTCAGTCCAGTCGATAACGCCCAGCTTGCAGCCACGCTCATGGAGCTTGCAAAGCATCCACGACCAGCTTATGTCCGTATGACCTCGTGCGATGGCGTCAATCTACATCCAGATGGTTACGTTTTTGATGCGTCCGGTGTCGAGAAACTCTTTGAGTCGGCTTGCGTGGCGGACATGGCAAGCGTAGACGGCGTGGCAGTCACCGAAGCTGCAGCTACCGAAGTCACAGCCGTCGGAACCGTATCCACCCTTCTTCCGAAGCGCATAACCGTACTTGCAACGGGTGCGATAACCAGTAGAGTCGTCGAGGCAGTTCAGCGAGCTGCAGAGCAGATTGCTGCTCCTGTCCGGACAAACATCGAGGTCTACGGCGTGTCGAGCATCAAGCCGCTTGACGCTTCTTTGACGGAAATTTGTCAGAATTCTGACGTAATTATTACCGTCGAGGAGCACAGCGTTTTGGGTGGGTTTGGCAGTGCAGTTGTCGAGCAGATTAGCGCTTCAGGTGCATGTCCGCAGGTAATTCGTGTAGGTATGCCCGATAAATACTTTGAGGCAGACGTTCACCACAACATTCTTGCGCGTGCTGGGCTATCGGTTGAGGGTCTACAAGAGGTTTTTTTCTCGCCAACTGTTAAATAAAGATCCAAGAAGATAGGACCTAAAAAGGCTTAAAACAAAAAAACCCAAGGGAGCGTGCGCTGCCTTGGGATTTGCGTTTTATGGTGCCCCCAACGGGAATCGAACCCGTATTGCCGCCTTGAAAGGGCGATGTCCTAACCGTTAGACGATGGGGACGCGAAGAAAAAAAGTATAGCAAAGATGCTGCAGATTTCTAGGGCTAAACGAAGCGATTTTGAGCTTTCATCTATTCTTCGTTTTCCCACCAGTCCAGCCCGGCCTTAAACGCGTAGTCGCGAGCACTCTGAGTTACGCCGGGCACCAACTCTGCCCATGAAATAAATTCCGGTACGTCAGCGATAATCGCCTCAGCTTCGTGAACTGCGATAACGTTTTCGGCAAACGTGTCAGGCGAGAAATTGATTCTGCACGGAATGTAGAGATCAACAAAAGATGGCCTGAGTAGCGCATATGCCGCTCCCTCGCCGAGGTTGACAAAGCCTTTCAGCGCGCGCTTTGCCGCGGGCATGCGATTCAACTTGAAGAACAGCAGCGTAAACGCCAGACGCATCCAGGCATTTGACTGATACCCGCAACTCTCGTCAAGCTTGTGGAGACCTTCCTCATCTTCCAGGCGAGCAAGAATATATGCCAAGGTAAAACGCGCGCCCAGCAAATCTGTTGGCGAGAAGAACAAGAGATCTTCACAGGCTTTTTTGGAGAGCTTGAAGCAGGCACAATCTGTTGCTACCTGGGCAATCTGCGCGTAGAGGCGCAAAAAGTGGTCGAGCTTCAGCGCAGGTCCAAGCGTCGCCGTGATTTTGCTTTTGCTTGCTCTAGTTTTTGGTCTAAAGATAGGGTCAAATTCTTTTTGCAGGTCAAGTAGGTCGTTGAGGATTGCTGCAGGATGATTGTTGGAGATCTGCGCAAGAATTCGCTGTGCTTCAAGGTTGATGCTTGTGTTGGCAAGAGCTTGGTTTTCAGTAATATTTGTCATCTGATTATGCAAAAGGTTAAGCAGGTCCATGCGGCGTGAGAAGAAGTCAGCATCGGAATCAATTTCTTTAGTAATTCCATCCTGGTACTTGCCAATGACATTGACGTATTGAGCAAAAGCCTTTTCTTCTTCGTTAGAAATAAAGTTTTCAGGCGAAGCTTCTACCGCAAGTTTCAACTCATAGAGAGCAGCCTCAGATACGATGTTCTTTTCTTGCGCATGCTTGGTTACTAGGCGGTCTACCTGTTCACTGACCATATCGTTAGCGGAATGCTTAATCACTTTGCATCACCGCCCGAGTATGGATTATTTGGCCCATCAATATGCGGTCCGCTTGGTCGCGGGCCAGCGGGACCTCCGTCGAGTGGACCGTCGGGAAAGTCGAATCCACCAGGGAACGAATCGGCTGTAGCGAACAAGGCATTTGCCTGCATTTGAAGTTCTTTTTCTGCCAGCTCAACGGTCTTTGGGTCTCTCGCCCTAATTTGATCTGCAAGCCAACGACCAAGAACACCACGTCCTATCAGGTCATTTCCTTCTTGCAGCAATACAGTTGCTTCTGCAATGGCAATGATGAGCTCGTCCTCGGAGTAGGGAAGCACGTTGAGGCGAGAAAACTCTCCCTCGGGCAAATCTTTCTGCACAAAACAGCAAAGCGTTGCCTCAGGATAGCGCTCAATCAGCAGGTCAAGGTAGTGTTCCGCCTCAATCAGCTCACGCTTCTTGAAGTGTATGGCCAAGCGAGCCAGCAAAATCCACGGGTCATCTGCCCCGCGAGGCGGATCTAGCTTACGGTACTGGTCCATGAGGTTGTCGAGGGCGTCTTCGTCCTCGAGTTTTGCGTATGCGAGCGCAAGCGTAAAACGAGCATCGGCCGCGTCCGCAGCGTCAAGCTCCAGGAGTTTCTCGCCATATGCAATGGCGTCTTTGTTGCGGCCGCAGATAAGCGCGCGAGAAGAAAGCGTGGCTAACCAGCGCTTATAGGGGTTGATGGCCAGGCGCTGGGCAAGTTCTGCCTGCTCGGTAGGAAGCCCTTGCGAGGACTCTTGCGCCTTCTGGTAGCATACGGCCTCAACCTGGGGAGCTTCTCCACAAGGAACTGGTAGTAGGAGTCAAAAAGCCTACTATTTGAGGCGTTGAGCATGCGCTGGGCATCAAAACAATTGGGGTCCTGCTGAATGGCCTGATTGAGGAGGCGTTTTCCCTGGTCGATAAGGGCCTGCGCCTGAGATTCTTCGACAAACGGCAGGCGATAATCAACAATCTCGGCCGCTTGCGCAACCAGATTGAACGCGCGGTCTTCGTCGGTTTGAGGGAGGGAATTGCGGTCGTTGGAGAATCGCCAGTTGAAGTCCTTCATCAGCGTAGCAATGCTGTCCTCGTCGCCGACTTGCGTGCGAGCAAAGCGGAGGATAAGCCGCTGGTAGTCTTCTTTTACCGGGTCAAACGCCACAGGATTCCTTTCTCTCTTAGGTAATGATATCGCAGGTTATTGAGGTGTGCGGCGCAACTCCGCGAGCGTCGTAAGAAGATTGCGAACGGCAGACGGAAACGTTTGGAGTGGACGGGTTTCTCGCCAGAAGGGCGTCAGTTTCCCTGTCAGATACGTGCATAAATTTTTGAACGATATTGCATAAAATGACACTTTCATTTTGGTGCAGGTGTCCAAAAATGAGCTAGAATAGAAATGTTGAAAAGAAGTAACTGCGAAGAATGAGCTTTCGCTAGCCGCTTAGGGAAGCGGCACATAGTTAAGGAGAGGTTTTATGGGACGTTTTACTAATCCACGCGATCTGTATTTTGGCGAGGGCGCTCGTCATGAGGTTAAGAACCTCAAGGGTAAGAGGGCAGTTATCGTTTCTGGCGGCAGCTCCATGCGTCGTGGCGGCTTCCCTTTGATGACATCGAGAATGACCTCAAGTCCGCAGGTTTTTGAGGTTGCGCACATTGAGGGCGTCGAGTCCGATCCTTCCGTCGAGACCGTTATGAGCGGCGCTGCTAAGATGAGCGAGTTCCAGCCAGACTGGATCATTGCTATCGGCGGCGGCTCCCCCAATCGACGCAGCTAAGGCTATGTGGATCAAGTACGAGTATCCAGAGACCACTTTTGAGGATATGTGCAAGGTCTTCGGTCTTCCTGAGCTCCGCACCAAGGCTCACTTCTGCGCGATTTCTTCTACTTCCGGTACCGCAACTGAGGTAACCGCATTCTCCATCATTACCGATTACCAGAAGGGCGTTAAGTACCCAATCGCTGACTTCCAGATTACCCCTGACGTCGCAATTGTTGACCCTGAGCTCACTTACGGCATGCCTGTTAAGCTTGTTGCTCACACTGGTATGGACGCACTGACTCACGCTATCGAGGCATACGTTTCTACTGTTGCTTCCATGTACACCGACGGTGACGCTCTGCACGCAATCCGCGAGATTGTCGAGTGGCTGCCAAAGTCCCTACGCAGGTGACAAAGAGGCACGTCAGCACATGCATGACGCACAGTGCCTCGCTGGTATTGCATTCTCCTCTGGCCTTCTGGGCATTGTTCACTCCATGGCTCACAAGACCGGCGCTGCATACTCCGGTGGTCACATTATCCACGGTTGCGCAAACGCTATGTACCTGGGCAAAGTCATCCAGTTCAACGCTCGCGACGAGCGCGCAAAGACTCGCTATGCATTCATTGCTAAGGAGATTCTGCACCTCGAGGGTAACACTGAGGACGAGCTGGTAGCTGCACTTGTCCAGAAGATTCGCGACATCAACGACGCTCTTGACATCCCACAGGGCATCAAGAACTACGGCGAGGGTGGAACCAAGTCCGAGACCTCTATCATCGACGAGAAGGAGTTCTTCGAGAAGGCTCCAGAGGTTGCTCGCCTTGCTATCGAGGACGCTTGCACCCTCTCCAACCCACGCAAGCCTACCCAGGAGGAGATGGAGCAGCTGCTTAAGTGCGTCTACTTCGACCTTCCTGTTGAGTTCTAAGATCTAGCTTAGACACTTAGCTTCGCTAAAAGCCTGGTAGCGTTCCGCTACCAGGCTTTTTTTGTGCGCCGTCGCGGGCGTAGGTGCTGCGACGTGCTGGTAACATGTGAAGACGTGCGCGGGCACGTAAAAAGTTTCTCGGATCCTAAAAACACCTCAAATTAACTCTAAGTGGTAAAAAATGCGTTTAGTTGGAGATTTCATTTTTCTGTATACAACGTTTTTCCCAGATAAAAGTTTTTGAGGCGGTAAAAAAATCGTCTTAGTTGGAGATAAAACGTCTATTTTTTTAATTTTCATTTCCAACTAAACGGGTTTTTTTACCTTTTTTTCGGCACATAATTTTGAGCTCAAAAAAATTACATATTCATAGAAATGCATTTTTATTATACAAATATGCAGAATTTTTGAAACCAAGACAGAGAAGTTACATGATGGACTCCCGCAGGGTGCCAAATGACAAATCTTGCACAGATTTCCCGTGTGATTTTTGCATCGGTCAGATTACTTAGGCCATTTCCGGGTATGGAATTCATACTTTTTTTCGCGAAGGAGTGCTATGGATTACTGTCTTTCGTACTTTTTCAGCGTTTAATTTATTAATGAGTTCCTCTAGGCCATTTGTTTCGTTGTACGCATCAAATGGTATGGTCAGGGCGCCACTTGTTCCCGAGTCTACGCCTGGAGCGGCTATGGAACGAGAGCTTTTCGTCTACTATGGACACCTGCCGGAAATACAAGGCGTGCGTCTTCACCAGGAGTCTAATAGTAAGGTTGACCTGCTAATTCGTGATGTGAATTCTGCGTCCACAAGAGCAAATGTTGCACTTCACATCTGTAATTCAAAAGTTTTTGCCATCAATGCTCCTGCCAATAGATACTGACTTAAAAAGGATTTATTACATCTCCAGAATTCACTTATTTGCAGATTGCGTCAAAACTCGATTTCATTGGAACAATTCTTGCAGGTAGCGCGCTATGTTCCGATTATTTTTTTGAACCAGGATGGGCATGGTGGAGTTTCGCAACGTCAAAATGGCCCTCTGACAAATCGCGCTGCAATTGCAAAGTTTCTTGCAACACAAGGAAGAAAACGCGGCATTATCCCAGCTAAACGAGCGCTTCAGCATATTGTAGAGAAAGCCCGGTCGCCTAGAGAGGCTTCACTTGCTCTTCTCCTCTGCCTCCCATATAACCTTGGCGGATTTAATCTAGGAACCGTTGAGCTCAATAGGCCAATTGAGCTGGAAAACAGATATGGCGAGAAAATCACTCGAATTCCTGACCCTAACCATTCAGCTCAAGGATAAGAGGCAGAAGCGGGCTATGGTGTTGCTAGATTATGATCCGGCAACTACACACTCTGGCGGCCAAAAAAATCATGCGAGACCTGGATAGGGAAAAACGAGCTGGTAACAGGCGTCCAGTGTCCGCATTTTTCGGTATCTGGCGAGATGCTTAAAAAGCTTTGAAAGCGTTCAGGGCTTGGTCCGCCAGATTCGCGAGTCTACCGGAATAACTGCACGTGACACGACTATGTCAGATCTTGAAGAGCGACAACGGGCATTATGGGCACGGTTATTCAAATCCAGGTAGCAAAAACCAGCTGCCACATCTTTTTATGCGCCGCTTGCCGTACAATAGAGGGGCACAAAACGCTCATAATCGCACAGCCAGAAGGAGAAAATCGTGGAAGTCAACGGCCTTATCGACCATACAAATTTGAAGCAAAACGCGACCGCTGAAGACATCAAGAAACTTTGCACCGAGGCAAAGCAGTACAAGTTTGCAACTGTCGCTATCAATTCTTGCTGGGTTTCCCTGGCTCACGCCGAGCTCGAGGGCTCTGGAGTTGGCATTACTTCCTGCATCGGTTTCCCTCTGGGCGCCGCTTCAACTGCAGCTAAGGTCGCCGAGGCCAAGCAGAGCGTTGCCGACGGCACTACCGAGATTGACATGGTCATCAACGGTGGCCACCTGGTCGCGGGTGACGACGACTACGTTATCGCTGATATCAAGGCTGTCGTTGAGGCCGCTGGTACCGTGCCAGTAAAGGTAATCCTGGAGTGCTGTCTGCTTGATGACGAGCAGATCGTTCGTGCTTGCAAGGATTGCATGGCTGCTGGGGCTGCGTTCGTCAAGACAAGCACCGGCTTCAGCACCGGCGGCGCAACTGTTCATGACGTTGCTCTGATGAAGCAGACTGTCGGCAACACCTGCAAGGTCAAGGCTGCTGGCGGCATCCACAATAAGGCTGACGCTGAGGCAATGGTCGCAGCGGGCGCTGATCGTCTGGGCTGCTCCAGCGGAATCGCTATCGTCACCGAGTAGCTCGCTGATCAGGAGTTTTTCCGTACCGACACTCCGTTGATAGGTAAATGAAAACGACCTCGTAGCATGTGCTGCGGGGTCGTTCTTTGTTGCAGTGAAAAAGGACACAAAAGCTGGCGAGAAACCCGTGCGAGCTGAGGCTTGAATTGTGGCGAGAAACCCGTGTAGGCTGCAGCAACAATCGCGGCTGAGAAACCCGTGCGAGCTGCGGCTTGTACCACCCGGGTGCCATGCGCTGCTGGTATCGCGGTTCACGCCGCGTCTGCTGTGGCTGGCACCGCGCACCCGCCGTGGCAGCTAGCTGACGACAACCTCGCCAAAGCCCAGCTTACGGGCCTGCGACTCAATCGCCTGCATGCGCTCATCGCTTGGAGAAGGGGAGTTTTCCATCGGACCGCGTACGCCAAAGTGCCTGAACTTCATGAGGCGAATGCGCGTCTGACCAACCTTCTCGCCAAGCGTTGAGGCAATGCCGTCAACTGCGGCTTCAGCGTCGTTCCAGCCCTCGGTAACGATGACGCGGACCTCTTCCAGCTTGTTTTGCTCGGCCAAAAACGCAAGGTTTTTGCGGACCGTAACGCCATTTTCGCCGGTCAGGTGTTCAAACCACTGATCGTCCCAAGCCTTGACGTCAAGCATCACGCCGCTTGAGAGATCCAGCAGATCGCGGTACTCGGTGAAGTCGATGGTTCCGTTTGAGTCGATGAGGCAGTTCAGACCAGCCGCGTTGCAGTAGGTGAAGAGCTCGTAGAGGAAGTCGGGACGGAGCATGCATTCGCCGCCTGAGGTGGTGATTCCGCGGATGAACGGCATGTTGGAAATGCAGCGGTCGGCCACCTCGCGTGCGCTGAGCAGCTCAATCTTTGGCGTGGATTTGTGCTGACAAACCTTGATGCAGTTGTCGCAGTTGATGCAAATGGAGTTGTCCCACACAACCTTGCCGTCAGCCACGGACAGGGCGTGAGCTGGGCATGGCTTGACGCATGCCTGGCAGGAGATGCACTCCACCTGGGTCTCGGGGTTGTGGCAGTAGGCGCAGCGAATGTTGCATCCTTGCAAGAAGACGGCGGTTCGGCTTCCTGGGCCATCTACCAGCGAGAAGGGAATGATCTTGTTGACAGGAGCAACACATCCGGTTGGATGTGTTGCTCCTAAAAGTTGTTTCTGTTGCAGTGCAGGTCACGATTGCGCAGCTCTTTTCGCTAGTCGCTCATGCGAACCTTGCGCTCACCACAGGTGGTTAGCGGTGAAGTTGCCCAGGCCGTCGTGAGCGGTGTCCTGAAGAACAACGTCGCCGGACTGGAACTTCTTCATCTCGGAACGCTTTGCCAAGAAGCCGGTGATGCGGACCAGGTCGCCCTCGGAACTGTAGAACGAGAGATACTTGTCGTCGATGGAGAATGCGGCCTTGACCACGTCAACGACAGCGTCTGGATTGCGCTCAGCAGTTGGCTCAGCTGGGAAGATGTCGGAGACGCCGCTGTTGAAGAAGCGGTGCATGCGAGCGCTGTGGCGAATGTGATCGTAGAGGTTTGCAGGCTCGTCGCCAACCTTGATGCGGACACCTGGGGTAACGCCCCTGCTGGTCAGAGAAGCCAGCCTGTGCGTGCAGGGTGAAGCGGCCGCCAAAGACCTCGGAGTAGACGGCGTCAAAGCTGTTGACCTGGTCGGCAATCTTGACCATGATCTGATCGGCCAGCTCGTTGGCCCTCGTCATCCTTGCCGTAGGTGCGGCTGCTATCAAGGTGCAGCAGCTCAGCGACGCACTCGCTCATGCCGGCGACGCCAAACATGCCGCAGAAGCGCTCGCGAGAAATGAGGCCTTCCTGAGCCAGGAAGCTGGTCTCAAAGAAGTTGGAATCCTCAACAATAAAGCGGACGCGCTCGTTCATGAAGTTCAGGACCTCGCCAGTTGCGGTTGGCAGCAGGTTGTTCATGAAGTCGTCAACGTTGGTTGCAAGTTTTTGCAAGGCCAGGGAGAAGCACGCGGCTCAAAGTGTAAGCGCCGCCGCCCATAGGAAGAACGTTGTAGCAGCTTACAACGGTGTACTCGCCAGGGTAGGTCTCTTTGTGGATGCGGTGGTTAGCAAAAGCAGGGGTTGGAGCAGACCATGGTGGTCTTGACTGCCAGGCGCATGAACTCGTCGGACGTGACCTCTGGATCGTACTTGAGAGTGAAGTTTGGAACGGCGTTCATGAGCTCGCGGTCAACCTCAAGCAGCAGTCTACCCTGCACGAGTGTCCTCTGGACCAATGTTTGCGTGGCAGTAACCACTTGCAACGGTGCGGTCGATGTGGTTCAGGAAGCGGCGCAGACGAGGCTTAATCTCAGCGTCGGTCATGCCCTCCAGGAATGGGTCAATAATCTTGTCCAGCTGGCCAACGTATACAGGACGGCTGGTGACGGAAGGAACGTTGTCATAAAGAGCAGCTAGGCCCCAGAGCAGGTCATCAAGGGTCTCTGGCTTGTCAAAGCGCAAAAACTCGGAACCGTTCTGAGCAAACACCTGATAGTCAGGGCAGATGTAGCGAGGACGGTAAGGGGCATTGCCCTCACACATGTCGTCAAGAGCGTGAGCTGCAAAAAGACGGTCAAACTCAGCAGTGGTCTTGATAGGGTGCTCGGAGTTCTCGGCAGCCTGAGCCAGGTGCAGAACCTTCTGCTTGTACGAGAGGTTGTCGGAAGTGATGATGTCCATGAACTCGCTCATTAGTGCTCCTTACGTTGGTCGTGCGGTAACGGTTGTATGATTGCGACGGGTACGTCGGTCGTTCCAAGTGCAGCGCGGCGCGAGAAGTGCGGTCTTGCCTAAGCGTCACGCCAAACACAGATGCTAGTCTAGAAGGTGGTTGTCCACCCTCATGTTTCATTGCGTCATCGAGATGCTGAAATTGCCTTTCGGTAATGACAATCTTGCCGTGCTGAACAGAAACCATGCCCTGCTCTTTAAGTTCCTCAACACCTCGGGCAACAGTCTTTGTGCTGGTACCAATCTTGTCCGCCAACTCTTGCCTGGTCAGGCGAACAACAAATGGCCACTCAACAACGCCGCGGTGAATCTGATCGCGGGTTAGCTCGCTGAGCATGTACATGAGGCGCTTGGTGCCGCTCCACGAGAGCAAGCTGCGCTCATAACCGGACTGACGTGTCAGATTCTTGATAATCCAGCGTGAGCGGGCGAGAAGAGCCTCGGAGTCCAATCGAATCCACTGCAGGTAGTCCTCGCGTGGCATCGAAATAAACTCGCAGTTGGAAGTTGCGGTAAGTGATCCCAGATAAAACGGACTCTCGCTGATAACTTCCATCTCGCCAAACACAACAGGAGCGCGATACTCGTCAATAACATACGTGCTACCTGCGGAATTATGCGAAGTCGTACGCACGGTACCGCGACAAAGAATGTACACGTTATCAACGCGGTCAAGCATATGAACAAGAGTTTGGCCAGAGTTAAGACGAATCTGCCTACAGTGAGAAAGACGATTTGTAGGAACGCGAGAAGCCCATTTGATGATCTTCTTACGAACGTCGGAATCAAGACTTTCAAGGTAGGTTAGAACGTTCACACGAGCCCTCGCTGTTCTTGTATCGAAGTCCTTATTACAAGCCAGTTGTAGCCTGTAATTTGGAGTAATTGTACCTGCTCCTCAAAATAAAAATAAGGACTTATGTCCACTTTTTAAGACAATTTTCTTCGACGATAATCAGGCGGTGGTAAAGCTACGGTCAGATCCCGGTCAGATCCCGGTCAGATCCCGGTCAGGCCTTGGTCAGCCCGTGATCAAGCTGCAACCAAACAGAAAAAAAGCCCCCACATCAAACTGAACTGCCTCCCATTTCTTAGACACGAGAAATAGGAGGCAGTTCAAAACACACCTAAGTCAGATAATCTGTCAAAAAGACGTATACATGACGCAAAAATTACCACAAACATGCAGATTATCGTCATTAGATGTGTAAAATGCCCTCATCTGAGCAGATTATCTGACTTAGGTGTGTTCCGTAGATACAGAATTAATCGATAGTTAAATTTCTTATATAAGTCTATTCATATTTAAGCATATTAGATGAAGTTTATGCATAGAGATGCATATCAGGTAGTGCGACCGCCTAGCTGCCTGCTCTCTTGATTAAGAACATGTCGATTCTTCAGCAGAACCTACCAAAGCTGCGCTATTTTTGCGCGCCAGGCCTAAAAAGCCGACGCTAACACGCTGCAGAATCATAATCACCCGCATATAAACTGCCTCCCATTTCTTATGTCCAAGAAATGGGAGGCAGTTCAAAACGACGTAGGGGCCAAAAGAAATGCGATACTTACGCGGTGCTTGCACGTGTACTTACGTGGTGCTTACGCAGCGCGTGCGAGCATTTACTTGCGGTTGCAAACCTCTGCAGCAACCTTTGCACCAAGAGCAACGTTGTTGAAAACCAGCTGAATGTTGGATTCAAGGGAGTTGTTACCAGTGATCTCAGCAACCTTTGCCAGCAAAAATGGCGTGGACTCCTTACCGTGGATGCCGTTAGCCTCTGCTTCTGCAAGGGCCTTCTCGATAGCTGCATCAATGGTGTCTTTATCCATTGCGTACTGCTCAGGAATTGGATTGGTGACCAGAAGACCGCTGTTCATACCAATCTGCTGCTGGGTAGTGAAGATTTCAGCCAGCTCAGCAGGGGAGTCAACGCGATAGTCAACGCTAAAGCCGCTCTTGCGAGTGTAGAACGCAGGAAGCTCCTCGGTCTGGTAACTGAGTACAGGAACACCCTTGGTCTCCAGGTACTCAAGGGTAAGGCCAAGGTCAAGAATGGACTTTGCGCCAGCGCAAATGACCATAACAGGAGTCTGTGCAAGCTCCTCAAGGTCAGCGGAGATGTCCATAGTGGTCTCAGCGCCACGGTGAACGCCGCCAATGCCACCGGTTGCAAAGACGTCGATGCCTGCCAGGTGAGCAATCATCATGGTAGTAGTGACGGTAGTTGCGCCGTCCTTTTTTCTCAGCGATGATAACAGGAAGGTCGCGGCGGCTTACCTTAGCAACCTCGCGGCCCTTCTTGCCCAGGTAGTCAATCTCGTCAGCGGAAAGACCAGCACGCATCTGACCGTTAATAATTGCGATAGTTGCAGGAATTGCACCGTTGTCGCGGATAATCTGCTCAACCTTCAGAGCAGTCTCGACGTTCTGTGGGTAAGGCATACCGTGAGAAATGATGGTGGACTCCAGAGCTACAACAGGCTTGTTCTGCTCAAGAGCCTCTTTGACCTCGTTAGATACAACGAGAAAATCCTTCAGGTTAGACATATATACTCCAATCACAAACAACTTAAAGAACCGAAAGTAATGCCGCGCAAAAGTTCTAGCACTCGCACAAACGTTTGCACTCGCACAAACGTTTGCACATATATCTTCGCGCTAAAGACCCGCGCGCTTGATAACCTCTTCGACGTTGAGTTCACCGTTGATAGTATCTTCACCCTCAATGGCCACGCTCGAGGCGGCTATACCTACCAAACCAGTTTGCTCAAGCGTCAATCCCTGAGTGTATGACCAGGTAATTCCTGCCATCATGGCATCTCCCGCGCCGGTCATGTTAACCAGCTTTGCAGGAAGCAGTGGCAAGCGGACGGTCTTCTCGTGATCAGCACAAAGAAGACCCTCCTCGCCGAGGGAGATGAACACGCGTTTAAGTCCCGTTGCAAGTAGTGCCTGAGCAGCTTCTTCAAGGGAAGCGTCGTCAGTAATCTTGATGCCAGAAAGCATCTCGGCTTCAAGGCGATTTGGCTTGAGCGTGTGAATCCTGCCCAAGACTCTCTTGAGCTTCTGTGCCTTGATGGAAGAAACGGGATCGCAGAAGATAGGGCAGGTCACGTTCCTGGCAATGAACTCGATGGTCTGCTGCGTTAAGTTGGTGTCAATCACACAAGCGGCTGCATGCTGGATGACGTCGAGGCGCTCTTCAATACGCTCAGGGGTGACATGCTCGTAAATCTGCATGTCATTAATGGCTTCCTGCATCTCACCGTGTTCATCCATGATGAAGAGGTAGGTGGAGGTAGAAGCGCCTGGCACGGTAATAGATGCGTCGATGTCAATGCCGCAGTCCAGGCAGCCCTCCTTGAGCTCACGAGCACGATAGTCCTCACCAAAGGCGGTAAGTAGACGAACGTCGCTGTCGAGAAGGGCCAGGTTGTGTGCGACATTTCTACCAACGCCACCAAAGGACATAGTGACCTTGCCAGGATTGGAATCACCAGCTACAAGAGAAGCGTTAGGGCGGCCTGCAATATCCATGTTTGCGGCACCAATCACAATGAAGTAGGGGCGTTCGCTCAAAATGTAGCGGCGGCCCAAAATAGCTCCCTTTGCGGTAAGGTTAGAGATGTGAACCGAAACAGAAGAGCGTGAAATACCCGCGCGTTCTGCAATTTCCTTCTGAGTAATGGAAGGTTGCTCTTTAATCCAGTTGAAAATCATCTGTTCTCTATTGGTGAGCATCAGGCCTCCGAGCAATAAAAATAGAATCCGACTAAACAGATGCTTATATAACGTGCTTCTAAACAGGTGCTTATTCTGTTTAAGCTAGTGCTTAAATCTGCTTGGGATAACCATAAGACAGCAGTTAGAGTCTGTAAAGAATGAATTCATTAAATTTTTCCCTGGTGAGTGTGGGGATTTTCTCGCTTTGGCGAGCTTCACCTGCTGAATTTTTCTAAGCATTTGCTGTGTACCGTTTACAGAATTTTTAGTATCTGCAAACGGTTATATCGAGAAAATCTCTTCAAATTGCGTCCCGACGTAACACAACTGTAATAATATGTTTAATGAATAGTAATGACTCGCCCACATAGGACTGTTTACCGCGCATTTTTGTGCGTAAATGTATTTATGCTGGGTGTTGTGGGAGGCAGTATGTCTAAGCGTGTTTTTGTAGTTGTTTTGGACAGTTTTGGCATTGGTGAAGAGCCTGATGCAGCGGCATACGGAGATGAGGGCAGCAATACCCTCTGTGCATGCGCAACAAGTGGCGTTCTTAACATCCCAAATATGACCAAGTTGGGCCTTCTTAATATTGATGGCGCGCTTGATACCGTTTACGACGTTGATCTGAAGCCAATTGAGTCTCCTGTGGGCGCATATGCTCGTATGCAGGAGAAATCCGCTGGTAAAGATACTACGGTTGGTCACTGGGAGATGGCAGGCGTCATTTCTCCAAAGAAGTTCCCAACCTATCCTGATGGTTTCCCACAGGAGGTCATTGAGGAGTTTGAGCAGAAGACGGGACGTAAGGTTCTCTGCAACAAGCCTTACTCCGGAACTGATGTTATTAGAGACTTTGGTAAAGAGCACGTAGAGACTGGTGCTCTGATTGTCTACACCTCAGCAGATTCTGTTTTCCAGATTGCTGCACATGAGGACGTGGTAAGTCCCGAGAAACTCTATGAGTATTGCCGTATTGCACGTGAGATTCTGCAGGGTGAACACGGTGTTGCTCGCGTTATTGCTCGTCCTTTTGAAGGGGAGTGGCCATACCAGCGCACTTCTCGCCGTCATGACTTCTCGCTTGAGCCAACAGGCCCAACTATGATGGACCGCCTTAAGGAGAGCGGCTTTGATGTTCTTTCAATCGGTAAGATTTATGACATCTTTGCTCACCGTGGCATGACTGAGTTTGAGTTTACTTCGAGCAACGCAGATGGTATTCAGAAGACCATTGAGGCTACCAGCAAAGACTTCAACGGTCTATGTTTTACCAACCTTGTTGATACCGATATGATTTACGGCCACCGCAATGATCCTGTGGGATACTCCAACGCTCTTTCTTATTTTGATGAGCGCATTCCTCAAATTATTGAGGGTCTTCGTGAGGATGACCTGTTCATTATCACCGCAGATCATGGCTGTGACCCGGTAACACCATCTACTGATCACTCTCGTGAGTACGTGCCACTGCTTATCACGGGTCCAAAGGTCAAGCCAAACACCAACCTTGGTACAACCACCACATTTGCCGATATGGCCGAGACAATCCTTGATTATTTTGGTGTTGAGCAACTTGGTGTTGGAACTTCTCACCTGTCAGAGATTCTTAAGGAGAACTAATGGCTACTACCCCAACTCCCCATAACGCTGCTGTTGAGGGCCAGATTGCTAAGACTGTCCTCATGCCAGGCGATCCTCTGCGCGCAAAGCTTCTTGCAGACACGTACCTGGAGAACGTTGAGCAGTTCAACACCGTTCGCAACATGTTTGGTTATACCGGCACGTATAAGGGACAGCCAGTCTCCGTTATGGGTTCTGGTATGGGTATGCCTTCCATTGGTATTTATTCTTACGAGCTCTTTAATTTCTATGGAGTCGAGAATATCTTGCGTATTGGTAGCGCCGGCGGTCTTGCTCCTGAGGTAAAGCTCAGAGACATTGTTATTGGTATGTCTTCCAGCACTGATTCTAATTATCCATCACAGTACGGAATGCCTGGAACCATTGCACCTACCGCAGACTTTGGCCTGTTGAGCAAGGCTGTTGCTGGTGCAGAAAAGCTGGGTTATCCCGTTCGCGTTGGTAATATCCTGGCAAGCGACGTGTTCTACACCGTAGATAACTCGCATTCAAAATGGGCAAGCATGGGTGTTCTTGCCGTTGAGATGGAGTCGGCAGCCCTGTATCTCAACGCCATGTACGCTCATAAGCATGCGCTTACGCTGCTAACTGTTTCTGATCTTCCTCTTACAGGAGAAGCACTTACTGCTGAAGAGCGTCAGACTAGTTTTACGCAGATGATGGAAGTTGCTCTTTCTGTTGTTGCTTAAAGCGCTTGTCGCGCAAAGCATTGCAGATCAGCAGCTTGTCAGTGCTGTTTGTTTTGGAACCATGCGGATTTTCCGCTTAAGTTGGGGAAGTTTGGTCAACTTCTCATAAAGATCCAGCGCTAAAGCTGGACGTTCCCGCCACATGAGGTAAGGAGAGCACGGAATGAACAAGAACGTTTCTCGTCGTAGTTTTGTGACTGGCGCAACAGGCGCTGGCGCATTTGCAGCACTTGCAGGTCTTGCAGGCTGCAACAACCCCAAGAAGGACGACGGCGGCCAGAAGGCATCAGGTGAGAAGAAAAAGAAGCTCACCATGGTTACTGACACCGGTGGTGTCAACGATCAGTCCTTCAACCAGTCCGCTTGGGAGGGCATGAATCAGCTTAAGGAAGAGGAGGGCTGGGACGTCAGCTACCTCGAGTCCAAGCAGGATTCCGATTATGCAACCAACCTTGACAAGGCAGTTGACTCTGAATCTGACCTGGTCTGGGGCATTGGTTTTTGCTATGGCAGACGCAACTGCTAAGGCAGCTAAGGACAACCCAAAGACCCAGTTTGCCATCATCGACAACGGCGGCGACTCCGCTCTTGAGAACTATACTGGCGTAATGTTCCGCGCACAGGAGCCTTCCTTCATTGTTGGCTACATTGCAGCTTGCACTTCCAAGGCTGGCAAGGTCGGCTTTGTTGGTGGCATTTCTTCTACCCTTATTGACCAGTTTGAGTATGGCTACCGTGGTGGCGTTGCATACGCAAACAAGGAGAAGGGTACCAACGTTGAGATTTCTTCCCAGTATGCTGAGTCCTTCTCTGACGCAGCAAAGGGCAAGGCAATTGCTAACTCCATGTACTCTGATGGTTGCGACATTGTCTTCCACGCAGCAGGTGGTGTAGGTACCGGCGTTATCGAGGCTGCAAAGGACGCAAACAAGCTTGCTATTGGTGTTGACCGTGACCAGTCCAGCCTTGCTCCTGAGAACGTTTTGACCTCCGCTCTTAAGCGCGTTAACGTTGCTATTGTTGAGATCTCCAAGAAGATTCTCAAAGATGGACAGAAGGGTGGTACCACCACTTCCCTTGGTGCAACCGAGGGTGCAGTTGGCATTCCTGAGGAGCACCACCTCATGGCAGAGGAGACCTACAAAGCAGCAATCGATCTTCTCGACAAGGTCAAGGCTGGCTCTGTTGTTCCTCCTTCAAGCAAGGATGAGCTGGAGAAGTTCACCAAGGCTCTTAACTAAGGTTTTACTTGCTCGTTCCTGCGCTTTTACAGCATACGTAGGAAATAAGTGAATTTGTTTTGCTGGTGAGGGATACCCTGTGGTGTCCCTCACCGCTCGCAAGTGTGTAAAGGAGGTGGCTCGTGGAAGTCAGTCCGGATTACGCTGTTCAGATGCATGACATCACAAAAGTATTTGGATCATTTAAGGCCCTTGACGCTGTTGAACTCAATGTGCGCAAGCAAACTGTCCACGCCATTTTAGGAGAAAACGGCGCAGGTAAAAGTACGCTTATGAACGTACTGTATGGCCTGTATTCTGCGGATGAGGGAGATGTATACCTCAACGGAGAGAGCGTATCCATTTCTGGCCCAAACGATGCTATCGCTCACGGCATTGGTATGGTCCACCAGCACTTTATGTTGGTTGAGAACTTTACCGTTACTGAGAATATTGTCTTGGGTAATGAGGTTACCAAGGGCGGTGGCGTTCTTGACCCAAAGCGAGCACGCGAGAAGGTCCTGGAGATTGTTGAGGAATACGGCTTTGACGTAGATCCTGACGCCAAGATTGAAGACATCTCTGTTGGTATGCAGCAGCGTGTTGAGATCTTGAAGGCACTGTACCGCGGTGCAGAGATTCTGATTCTTGATGAGCCTACGGCAGTTTTAACACCGCAGGAGATTGAGAAGCTTATCCAGATCATGCATGACCTGGTAAGCAAAGGTAAAACCATCATTGTTATTACTCACAAGCTTAAAGAGATTATGTCTTCTGCTGACGAGTGCACTATTATTCGCCGCGGTAAGTACATGAGCACCGTTGATGTCTCCAAGACATCCGAGACTGAGCTTGCAACACTTATGGTAGGTAGAAACGTTAACCTGCACGTTGAAAAAGAAGCCAGCAACTCCTGGTGAGGTCGTTCTTTCTATTAAGGACCTCCACGTCAGGGATGAGCGCGGTATTGAGCAGGTAAACGGCTTTAATTTGGATATTCGTGCCGGCGAGATTGTTGGTCTTGCAGGTATTGACGGCAACGGCCAGAAAGAACTTGCCGATGCCATAAACGCGCTGGTCAAACCTGAGTCGGGCACCATTACCGTTAAAGGTGAAGAGGTTCAAGGCACCACTCCTAAAACTGTCATTGACCATGCAGTTGCCACTATTCCTTCAGACCGCCATCGTTGGGGTCTGGTTCTGCCCTTTACCGTTGCCGAGAACATGGTGCTTGAGCGCCACAACGAGGAAACCTTTGGCAAGGGTATTGCACTTGACCTGGCAAAGATTAAAGAATTCTCTCAGAAGCTTATTGACGAATTTGATATTCGTCCTGCTGAGTGCGCAGATCATCAGGCTGCGGGACTTTCTGGTGGTAACCAGCAGAAGGTTATTATCGCCCGAGAGGTCTCTTCCAACCCAGACGTCCTCATTGCCATTCAGCCAACGCGCGGTCTTGATGTTGGTGCTATTGAGTTTGTCCACAAAGCGCTTATTCGCGAGAGGGACCGTGGTGCAGCAATTCTGCTGATTTCCTTTGAGCTGGACGAGATTATGGACGTTGCCGATAAGATGGCAATTATTTACGCCGGCAAGAATGTTGGCGAGTTTGATCAAGGTGCTATCACTGAAGAGCAGGCTGGCCTGCTGATGGCAGGAGGTGACGCCGAGTGAGTACGCTTACAAAGATAATGAGAAAGCCCATTACGTCAGCAATTGTCGCAATTTTTGTTGGCTTATTGGTTGCTTCAATTATTTTGGTTGTTGCGGGATATGATCCTATCAGCTCGTTTGAGGCTCTTATTGGCGGCATGATAGGTAAGCCAAAATATATTTCCAACGTCATTATTAAGGCAACACCTTTGCTCTTTACCGGTATTGCCGTTGCCTTTGCATTCCGCGTTGGCCTCTTTAACATTGGCGCTGAGGGTCAGTACATCGTGGGTACTATCCTTGCAGTTATTGTTGGCTATAGCCTGGACCTTCCACCTGTGCTGCAGATTCCTGTAGTTGTTCTGGCGGGTACCGCGGGCGGAGCAGGTATTGGTGCCATTATTGGATGGCTTAAGGCACAATTTGGCATTAACGAGGTTATCACCAGCATTATGTTTAACTGGATCAGCCTCTACCTCTGCAATTTTGTGGTTTCTCTTCCACAGTTCCACCAGCCAAATTCAACTTCTTCATACTCCATTAACGAGTCTGGCTACACCACGCTGTTCTACGGTATGAAGAATTCCGAGGATGGCGCTGAGGCAATTCGCAATATTCCTGTTATTGGCGACGCAATTATGCGTACCGACGTAAACATTGGTATTTTTTTGTTGCTATTATCGCAGCTATCTTTATTGGCTGGCTGCTTATGCGCACCAAAGTTGGTTATGAAATGCGCGCTGTTGGTTTTTAACCGTGATGCTGCACAGTTTACCGGCATCAACGTTAAGAAAAAAACCTTACGCTCTGCATGGCTATTTCTGGTGCACTCTGCGGACTTGCAGGTGCTCTGACTATTACTGGTATTGCTCCTCACAGCATTGCAACGCTGGCGGCATTTGAGAACAACGGCTTTAACGGCCTGTCCGTTGCGTTTATCGCCAACTGCAATCCTGTAGCATGTATTCCTGCATCCTTCCTGTTTGCTGGTCTTCTTTATGGTGGTCAGACGGTTCAGCAGACGGTTGGCGCGCCTTCAGAGATTATTAACATTGTTATTGGTACCATCGTCTTCTTCATGGCTCTGGGTGGAGTTATTCCGATGCTTGCGGATCACCTTGATCACAAGCGTGCTCAGAAAGCCAAAGAAGAAGAGGCAAAGCTTGCTGCCCAAGTGAGTGATGCATCCGGCGCACCAAAGGAGGCAGACAATGCTCACTAACCTGATTCTTCTTGTGTCCGTCACCCTTATGTACTCCACACCTCTTATCTTTGGTGCTCTGGGTGGCGTTGTTTCCGAGCGTTCTGGCGTCGTAAACATTGGCATTGAGGGCATGATGGGTGTTGGAGCTTTTGCTGGTGTTGCTGGCAGCTACCTCACCGGAAACCCTTGGATTGGTCTTCTGTGCGCTGGCATTGCTGGTGGTCTGGTGGCTCTTCTTCACGCAGTTGCATCCATTACGTTTAACGCTGATCAGACGGTTTCTGGTGTTGCAATCAACTTGCTGGCACCTGGTATTGCGCTATTTGCCTGCCGTCTGCTCTTTGATGGTGCTGCAATGTCCCCAACAGTCACCAAGCTCCCAAAGCTCTTTGGTGAGGGTGCCTTTAATGACACACCATATTCCAGTTTGAACGTCGACATTACGGTAGTTCTTGCATTTTTTTCGCGGCACTTCTCGTCTGGTTTGTGCTGTATCGCACCAAGTGGGGCCTGCGTATTCGCTCCGTTGGCGAGCACCCACACGCAGCCGAGACACTGGGCATTAGCGTTCGTAAGACTCGCTACCTCTGCGTTATTGTTTCTGGTGTTCTTGCAGGATTTGGCGGCGCTTCTGTAACGCTGGCAATTATTTCTCAGTTCACTCAGACAGCCATTTCTGGTCAGGGCTTTATTGCACTGGCTGCGGTTATCTTTGGTAAGTGGAAGCCTCTGAACACCTATGCAGCTTGTCTGCTCTTTGGCTTTACTCAGGCACTGGCAATTCTTCTTGGCGGTGGCGCAACTCCAATCCCAAGCCAGATCATCGCAATGCTTCCATACTTCATCACTATCATTACGCTGGTCCTCTTTGTTGGTAAGTCCGTTGCGCCTAAGGCAGACGGCGTGCCATACGTTAAAGGAAGTCGTGCATAATGGCAGAGGTAGAGGGTTCTTGCCACGTTTCTAACGAGGCTCTTGTTCAGCTTGCTATTGAGGCGCGCAACCACGCCTATGTACCGTACTCTCACTATGCTGTTGGAGCTGCGCTTTTGTGCTCTGACGGTACGGTGTACGGCGGCGCCAACCTAGAAAAACGCTGCGTATACGCCTTCCAACTGTGCTGAGCGCACGGCGTTTTTTTCCGCGCGGTGTTTGAGGGTCGCAGGGATTTTGTGGCCATTGCGGTTGTTGGCGGTCCTGAGGGAGAACCTCCAACAGCTTGGTGCACTCCATGTGGTGTATGCAGGCAGGTTATTCGCGAGTGGTGCGATCCTGCTACATTCCGTATTGTGTTGGGCAAGGCAGATGCAGCTCCTCGCGAGTATCTACTTCAGGATATTTTTGCCTATGGGATTTGGTCCTGAGGATCTGGGTGGGTTCAGCCCTGCCGGTGCATCGGGTGACGATGCCGTGAAGGGTGTCGATGGTGGTCACGAGCACGGTTGTGGCTGCGGGTGCAGCGAGCACGGCAAGAGCAACCAGTAAGCTGCGGCATCAAGCAGCCTGCGCTTTCGGGTGCAGATAACCTGGTAGGTAACATGAAATTGCGAGCCGGTAGAGTTTCTCGCTACCGGCTCTTTTACTAGAGAGTTAACGCGAACGGCAACAAACGCGCCTGGCGGCGCCGCGAACGGCAACGAATGCGAACAGCAACGAACGCGAACAGCGAAAAGAGGTTCAACTATGCGCATGTACGACGTGATTGAAAAGAAGCGCGATGGCGGCGAGCTTACCGACGCCGAGATTGACTACTTTGTCTCGGGCTATGTAGCTGGTGATATTCCTGATTATCAGGCTTCCGCGCTTGCGATGGCCATCTTCTACAAGGGTATGACCGCGCACGAGACAGCTCACCTAACCATGGCAATGGCAGAGTCCGGCGACATGATGGACCTCTCGGCAATCCCTGGTATCAAGGTTGATAAACACTCTACCGGTGGTGTTGGCGATAAAACCACGCTGGTTGTTGGCCCACTTGTTGCATCTCTTGGCGTAAAGGTTGCTAAGATGAGTGGCCGCGGCCTGGGTCACACGGGCGGTACGTTGGACAAACTTGAGGCGATCCCAGGACTTTTCCATTGAGATTTCCGAGCCCGACTTCTTCAAGCAGGTCTCCGAAATTGGTGTTGCTGTCGCAGGTCAGACGGGCAATCTTGTACCAGCTGACAAGAAGCTTTTATGCGTTGCGCGACGTTACCGCAACGGTTGACTCGGTGCCTCTGATTGCGTCGAGCATCATGAGCAAGAAGATCGCTTCCGGTTCCGACTGCATTTTGCTGGACGTTAAGTGTGGTTCCGGCGCCTTTATGAAGGACGTCGACTCCGCAATTGAGCTGGCAGATGCTATGGTTTCCATTGGCGAGCACGTTGGCCGCACCACCGCAGCGCTGATTACCGGCATGGATCGTCCTCTGGGTAAAAACGTAGGCAACTCCCTCGAGGTTATTGAGGCAGTGGCCACGCTTAAGGGTGAGGGTCCTGAAGATTTGACTGACGTTTGCGTTGAGCTTGCTGCAAACATGCTTAACCTCGCAGGTAAGGGAAGCGTTGAGGACTGCCGTAAACTGGCTCGTCAGCAGATTGCAAACGGCGAGGGTCTGGCTAAGCTGGCTCAGATGGTTAAGGCTCAGGGCGGCACCGACGAGGTCATCTTTGACACCACCAAGTTTGAAGCTGCGCCATTCCGTCGTGATATTGTGGCTGAAACCAGCGGATATATCACTTCTATGAACGCTGAGCTGGTAGGCATTTCCTCAGTTGCTCTGGGCGCCGGTCGCGAGAAGAAGGGCGATCCAATCGACCCAGCAGCTGGCATTATCCTTGAGCGCAAGACCGGCGATTATGTCGAGAAGGGTGATGTCATTGCAACACTTCTGACCGGCGATGAAAGTCGTCTTGATGAGGGTGAGCGCATCTTCCGCGAGGCTCTGGTCTTTGGCGAGAGTGCCCCCGAGCTGGAGCCGCTGTTCTTTGCGCGCGTCTCTAAGGACGGCGTCGAGCGCTTCGCGTAAGCGTACGGGGTCCAAGCTCCACATAACATGCAGGTTAGACCGGTGTTCACGCAGGTGAGCACCGGTTTTTTGTATGGTAACAGTGTCGTGTGTAGGCAAGCTTGCAGGCCAAACTAGAAACCTAGTGATAGAACAAATCTAGCGAGAAAAATCACTCTTCTTGCGGTTGCAGTTATTGCACAGTGTGCACAATACTCAGTATGTGCAATAAGTTGGTGTTCGTAAGCGCATCCGCTACGCGCTTACGTATCTGCAACCAGGAGAGGCTTCAGAAACGTATGACGCAAACATTGTCTGCACCTGCTGTTTTGTCAGCTTGCAAGCTTGATCGACGTACCGCCAGAACGCGCGCGGCGCTTAGAAAAGCCCTGGCAGAAGAGATAGACGCAACCGGCGACCTTACCTCCGTGACTGTCACAGGCGTGACGGAGCGCGCCGGCCTCACGCGCCGAACCTTTTACTCCCACTACAAAGACATCCCTGACCTGGTGCTTCACATCGAAAAGGAAGCGCTGGCAGAGCTGCGACCTGCTGTTGAACAGCTTGCTCGCGTCAATCTCGTTGAGCTCAGAGAAGCCATTGACTCCTACAGGCCATGCCCCGGCGCAACTGAGATGATCCGTAGCATTCGTAAACACGGTTTCTACCTGCGCCCTTTGCTGGGTAACGGCGGCGATCCCGCATTTCAGGACAAGCTAAAGCACCTGGTACACGAGGTTATCGCCCAGCGCGCCCTGCACGACCTTGATCCGCGCGCACTTGGTCCCTTCTTTGACTACTATCTGACCTTTGCAATTTCTGCTGAGGTCGGCGTCCTTATCCGCTGGTTAATCGGCGGCATGCGCGAGAGCGACGAGCAGATGGCAGGCCTTATGACCGGCCTCATGTTTGTTGCACCTGGCGATCTGTACGGCAAGCCAATCAAGCTAGACGTTCCACGATTTGCGCTTGCAACTCTTGTTCTCGGAGAGGAAAACAATGATTAGTCCAAAGTTTGAGCTGGTAGAGAATGGTGCCGAGCTTGCACCAAACGTTCCGCTTGACCTGTCTCAGGCCCACCTTATGCTGGGCATCGACGTTGGTTCCACAACCGTAAAGCTGTCCGTCATCGACGAGGACGGAACGCTGGTTTACGCAAACTACGAGCGTCACCACACCGACGTTCGCGCAACCGCGCGCTCTCTGTTTGTCAAAGCCCAGAAGCATATTGGCGAGACACCCATGTACGCCGCAATCACCGGTTCCGGTGGAATGCTCTTGGCGCAATGGCTTGACCTGGAGTTTGTCCAGGAGGTTATCGCTTCCAAGCGCGCCGTTGAGACGCTGATCCCTCAGACCGACGTCGCTATTGAGCTGGGCGGCGAGGACGCAAAAATCATTTACTTTGATAACGGCATTGAGCAGCGCATGAACGGTACCTGCGCTGGTGGTACCGGTGCGTTTATCGACCAGATGGCGTCTCTCCTCAAAACTGACGCGACCGGCCTCAACGAGGCTGGCAAAAAGACGTCAAGCAAATCTACCCAATTGCATCTCGCTGCGGCGTTTTTTTGCTAAGTCCGACGTTCAGCCGCTGCTCAACGAGGGTGCCGCTCCCTGCCGATATTGCCGCTTCTATCTTCCAGGCCGTTGCAAACCAGACCGTCTCGGGCCTGGCTTGTGGGCACCCCATCCGCGGCCACGTTGCGTTTCTCGGCGGCCCGCTACAGTACCTCTCTGAGCTGCGCCGTCGCTTCTACATTACGCTTAACCTGGACGATGAGCACATCGTCTTGCCAAAGAATGCCCACCTCTTTGTTGCGACGGGTGCTGCTCTGGCAGGCGAGTCCGACCGACCAATCACCTTTACGCAGGTCATGGAGGCACTGGATAACCTCAAGGACATCCAGGGTTCCGAGGTTGCTCGTCTGGACCCACTCTTTGCTACCCAGCAGGACTTTGACGACTTCAAGGCTCGCCACGACCAGGAGGTAGTCCCCAAAGGCCAGCTGTCCAACTACCACGGACGCGTGTTCATCGGCATCGACGCAGGTTCTACCACTATGAAGGCTGCAGTTGTTGGCGAGAAGGGCGAGCTTCTTTACACCTGGTACGACAATAACAACGGAGACATTCTGGGTACCGCTCGCAAGATTATGGACTCCATCTACGACGAGATGCCTTCCGACTGCATTATCGGCCACGTCACAACCACTGGTTATGGCGAGGGTATCCTGATTGAGGCTCTGCGCGCAGACTCCGGCGAGATTGAGACCGTTGCTCACCTGCGCGGCGCTAAGGCGTTTGTCCCAGACGTTGATTTCATTCTTGATATTGGCGGCCAGGACATGAAGTGTCTGCAGGTCAAAGACGGCGTCATTGAGCACATCATGCTGAACGAGGCTTGCTCTGCAGGCTGCGGCTCCTTTATTGCATCCTTTGCCGACTCCATGAAGATGGACGTCCGCGAGTTCGCAACCGCTGCAACCAAGGCAACACTCCCTGTTGACCTGGGATCCCGCTGTACCGTCTTCATGAACTCCCGCGTTAAGCAGGCGCAGAAGGAGGGTGCAACCATCGGCGACGTTGCTGCTGGTCTTTCATACTCCGTCATCAAGAATGCCCTGTTCAAGGTCATCAAGCTCCGCGACTTCAGCGAGATTGGCGAGCACTGCATTGTTCAGGGCGGTACTTTCATGTCCGACGCAACGCTCCGTGCTTTTGAGCTGCTCACCGGCAGAGATGTCATTCGTCCCTGACATCGCAGGTGTCATGGGTGCCTACGGCGCCGCTCTTCTCGCCCGCGACCGCGCAGGTATTGACGGCATATCCACTCTGCTTGACCGCGAGTCCATCGACAACCTGCAGGTCAAGCTTACCAACACGCACTGCCGCATCTGCCCTAACAGTTGCATGCTTACCATCAACGACTTTGGTAGCGGCCACAGGTTTATCACCGGTAACCGTTGCGAGAAAGGCGCAGGTAAGAAGCGTGGTGCCAAGAAGAACGAGGCACCAAACCTCTTTGCGTACAAGAATAAGCTGCTGTTTGAGCGCGAGTCGCTTCCTGCAGACGAGGCTCCACGCGGCACCGTTGGCATTCCTCGCGCACTGAACATGTACGAGAACTATCCGTTCTGGCACACGTTTTTTTCACTAAGCTGGGCTTCTCGGTCATTTTGTCCGATCAGACCACCGCAAAGACGTACGACATGGGCATCGAGTCCATGCCTTCCGAGTCCGCCTGCTATCCTGCAAAGCTTTCCCACGGCCACATCATGAATCTGCTGGCCAAGGACCCAGACTTCATTTGGATGCCATGCATTCGTTGGGAGCGCAAGGAGGACGACTCCGCAACCAACCACTACAACTGCCCAATTGTCATGAGCTACCCTCAGGCGCTGGGCCTCAACGTGGACGAGCTCTCCGATCCGTCCATCCAGTACATGGCTCCGTTCATTCCGTACGATAAGAAAAACGAGCTCAAACGTCGTTTGTACGAGCTCATCAGTGAGCAGCGCGAGAAGGACGCTCAGGCAGGTAAGGGTCGCTTCCGTGGCGAGCACATCACGCGCGCCGAAATTGACGCCGCTGTTGAGGCTGCTTGGCAGGAAGACATCAACGTCAAGGACCAGATACACCGCGCAGGTGACGAGGCTCTTGCGTGGATTGAAGAGCACGATGCTCACGGTATTGTTCTTGCAGGTCGTCCATACCATAACGACCCAGAGATCAATCACGCCATCCCTGAGCTGGTCTCTTCGTTTGGCTTTGCCGTGCTCACCGAGGATTCCATTGCTCATAAGATGATGCCTGAGCGCCCTATCCGCATTGTTGACCAGTGGATGTACCACTCGCGTCTGTACCGTGCGGCTCGCTTTGTTGCGTCCCGAAACGACCTGGACCTTATCCAGCTCTTCTCGTTTGGTTGCGGCCTTGACGCACTGACTACCGACCAGGTCCAGGAGATTCTTGAGGCTTCGGGCAAGATCTACACTATGCTCAAGGTTGACCAGGTCTCCAACTTGGGTGCTGCGCGTATTCGTATCCGCTCGCTGATGGCTGCCCTGAACGAGCAGCAGGCAGAGCTTGAGCGACTTGCAGCTGCCGGCTTGGTTACCGAGGCTGTTCCACAGGGCGTTCGCATGGCCGATGGTTCTCTGGAAAAGGCCAGGAGCGCAAGTTCTTCTCGCCGTGCGCCCGTGTACCGCGAGGCAGAATCTGCAGCTTACGAGAAGGTCCGCTACACCAAGGAGATGCAGGAAGCGGGCTACACCATCCTGGCTCCACAGATGGCGCCGATCCACTTTGAGCTGGTAGAGGAGCTGCTGAAGGGTGCGGGCTACAACGTTGTGCTGCTGCCTTCGGTTGACCAGGGTGCCGTTGACATGGGCCTTCGCTACGTCAACAACGACATCTGCTACCCATCCATCCTGGTCACGGGTCAGATTATGGAGGCAGTGCTTTCCGGCAAGTACGATCTGACCAAGACCGCAGTTCTGATTTCGCAGACCGGCGGTGGCTGCCGTGCAACCAACTACATTGCACTGATTCGTAAGGCGCTTAAAGACGCAGGTCACCCAGAGATTCCGGTCATTTCCGTCTCCGCCGCTTCCGGCCTTGATGAGGATAACCCAGGTTTCAAGCTGTTCAAGCCCGATTTGCTCATCAAGGCAGTTTACGCGCTGCTATACGGCGACCTGATCATGCAGTTGCTGTATCGCGTGCGTCCATACGAGGCCGTCAAGGGCTCTGCAAACGAGCTGTATGACCAGCTCATGGCCGATACACGCTCCAAGATCAACGGAATTTCTCGCAAGGAATTCTACAAGCAGTGCCAGCGTACCATTGAGCTGTTTGACAGCCTGCCCGTGGTCAACGACCGCCAGAAGCCACGCGTCGGAGTTGTTGGCGAGATTCTGGTTAAGTTCCACCCAACGGCCAACAATGAGCTGGTCAAGGTCATCGAGTCCGAGGGCTGCGAGGCCAACGTTCCGGGCCTGGTCGACTTCTTCCTGTTTGGTCTCTCCAACGCGATCAACACGCACAAGGAGCTGGGCACTACGTTCAAGAGCCGCATGACGCACATCGCGGGCATCAAGATGGTCCAGGGACTGCGCGCGCCAATCAACAAGATGCTGGAGAAGTCCGAGCGCTTTGAGCCATATCCCAACATCGATGAACTGGCCGAGAAGGCCGAGCAGATTCTTTCGCTCTGCAACACGATGGGCGAGGGTTGGCTACTCACCGCTGAGATGTGCGACCTCATTGAGACGGGCACACCAAACATTGTCTGCGCTCAACCATTTGCTTGCTTGCCCAATCACGTTGTGGGCAAGGCGGTCATCAAGCGCCTGCGCCAGATGCACCCCGAGTCCAACATTGTTGCTGTTGACTACGACCCAGGCGCGTCCGAGGTTAACCAGCTCAACCGTATCAAGCTGATGATTTCGGTGGCTAAGGAGAACTACAAGAACGGCGTAAATGGCGAGTTCAAGCTAGAAAACGCCGACGACCCAGTTACCAACGACGCAACCATGCCGTATACCGGCCGCGACAAGTTTGGCCTGGATTCCGTTGTACGCGAAGGCGGCCACTCTTGCTCTTCGCACCGCGTGTCTGCACTAGAAGCAACTGGTGCTAACCTGGGCAATCTTGGTCGTACTGCGCCTGACCACGGAAAAAGATTACGGTTCCATTAGACTTTCCGAGGAGCAGATGGCTGCTATCGAGCGCGCCAAGAATAAGGCCGGCGTCAAGTAGTGCGGTCGACGCTGCCTGTGTGTCGAGGCGTGTGGCTGCGAGCGCACCCTGCGCCGATCGGCCGCGCAACCAGCGTAATCGGCTGCGAAGTTGGCACGTAACCAGCGTAATCGGCTGCGAAGTTGGTGCGCAGCCAGCTACAAAGTTGTAATTTGCACGTTAATGAGCCCCAAACCATGGTTTGGGGCTCATTTTAGCGAATTTGGGCCCAAAAAGGTAAAAAAATGCGTTTAGTTGGAGTATTCATTTTTGAAAATGAGGTGTTTTGACTCAATTAGTAAAAAGAAATAGTTAAAACTTTTTTTCGCTTATCCTGGGTAAACATTAGTATAAAAAGTTGAACTAAATTTCTTCATTTCCAACTAAACGCATTTTTTTACCACTTGAGGCTCAAAAAAACAGCAATTTTCTAAGTCCTGTGAAAATTTTTGCTTATAAAACGCATGAAATATGCAATTTCATGCATAATGACCAAATATTACGTCATTGACTCAATCGGATTGGATGTACGACTGTCTAATTCCGTGTTTTGCGTTTACGGCGAATCGAAATGACAATAAAAAGTTGCAGAAGTTTTTTTCTTAAGGTAACTCTGTTCAAAAGTTTGTGCAGGTAGGTTTAATTCGTTTTTGAGTTGCGGTACAGTAAATGCATACAACATCCAAGGCCGCCGGCTGCGACCCGCACCGCCCGCATTGTCCGCGTTGCCCGCACCGCCCGCGTCGCGACCCGCACCGCCCATGCTAGCCGCGCCAACCGCAACGCAGCCCCGCCGGCTCTGTTCGATCAAGAAAGGATGCCCATGTCTGAAACCAAAACTCACCAGCTCCCCGATGTCGCTGAGCGCTTCATGCGCTACGTGCAGGTTGACTCCCAGTCCAACCCCGAGAACGACACCGTCACCCCTTCCACGCCTGCTCAGCACGAGATGGCTCGCTACCTGGGCGAGGAGCTCAAGGCGCTGGGCTGCACCGACGTCACCGTCGACGAGCACGCCTACGTCACCAGCACCTTCGCCGCATCCAAGGGTGCCGAGTCGGCTCCTGCGCTGATGCTTTGCTCGCACCTGGACTCTGTCATCGACGCGCCCGCCTCGGGCATTAAGCCACACGTTGTCCACTACGAGGGCGGTGACCTGGTCGCCGGTGTTGTCAACGGAAAGACCATCGCTACCACCCAGGAGCAGGTCCCTGACCTCAAGGATTTTGTGGGCATGGACATCATCTGCTCCGACGGCTCCACGCTGCTTTCCGCTGACGATAAGGCCGGTGTGGCTGAGATTTGCGCTTTGCTCAAGCGTCTGGGCGACAACCCTGAGCTCGCGCACCCTACGCTCAAGATTGCGTTTGTCCCCGACGAGGAGATCGGTCACGGTGCAAGCCTGCTTGACCTGGATAAACTCGGTGCTGCGTACGGCTATACCGTCGACGGCGAGGCTCTCGGCGAGTTCAACTACGAGTGCTTCAACGCCGCCCATGCCGATATCTACTTCAAGGGCGTCATGGTGCACCCCGGTAGCGCCAAGGACGTCATGATCAACGCAATCACCGTGGCATCCGAGTTCCAGCAGATGGTCCCCGCTTTCGAGCGCCCTGAGCACACCGAGGGCTACGAGGGCTTCTACCATCCAATCGCCATCGAGGGCTCTGCGTCCGAGGTCAAGCTCAGCTACATCGTCCGTGACCACGACGCCCAGATTTTTTTGCCAACCGCCAGCAGGTCCTGCAGGATATCGCCTCGTTCTTGAACAAGCGCTATGGCGAGAATACCGTCCGCGTTGAGATTCACCAGGAGTATCGCAACATGGCCGAGAAGTTCGAGGGCTACGAGTTCCTGATTGATTATGCACTCGAGGCAAACCGTGAGGTTGGTATTGAGCCCGTGCCTGTTGCTGCTCGTGGCGGCACCGATGGCGCTCAACTCACCTTCCGCGGCCTGCCATGTCCTAACATTGCCACCGGCGGATATAACGCTCACTCCGTGCGCGAGTTTATTCCTGTGCCAAGCCTTGAGGTCACTGTTGACCTTCTGGAGAAACTCGTCGCCAAGTTTGCCGCCCGCGGCTAACGTCTGCAGCGACTGCACGCCGCCCGCAGCTAACGTTTGCAGCGCGACCGCACGCCGCCCGCAGCCAAGCGACCGACCGTTACTGACGGCTCGTCGCATGCGCTTCTCGCACTAAGGTCATGCACTTTTTTGTGATCTAATTATGCGTTTAACGTGCTATTTTGCCATTCATAGCTAGATATCTACCGTCTACGCCCCCGCTCAACCTTGTCAACAAAATGGTGAGTGGGGGCGTAGCATAATTATGAAGGGTCATTGTTCTTTTTTTGCGAACGTACGGAAGGGGGCCGTAATGTTAGCAGTATTTTTTTGGGATCATTGTCGTTGCGGCACCTGTTACCGCGGCAATCATGGAACATGTGGGCAATGCCGGTATCTCCGAACGTCGCCATAGCCACCACGATACGTACGTGACGCCCGCAGCACTCACACGCTCGCTCATCATTGACATGGCGTTTGTAAGCGCCATTGCTGTCGTTTTGGGTTGGCTCTGCTATATCAACGTCTTTACGCCAAACCCTGATATCGTCATGGCATTTTTTTGCGTCCTTCTCGGTTGTTATGTTCTTGGCATGGTACATCTTGAGCCGCTACAAGGTTTCGCTTTTTTTGAGGACGAGATGGTCATGGTGCCGTTCTTTGGGCACGAAGTTACTGTCAATTACCAGGACATAAATCGTATGGAGTGGGTTGGCGGCCGCCGAGGTTCCGGATTCAGAGATCTTCTAATTTGGACTTCAAATGCGTCAAAAGTGCGTCTCTCAGGTATGATTGGACTAGACCAAGTGTTGCTCAAGATTGATCGTTTTGACGTCTTGGCACACAGTTCAAATATGTAGAAGTACAAAGATGCAGCTTGGAGCTGTATCGGCTTTGAGTCGCTTGTTTTGACAACTTGAAGCTGCGGCGTACGATATGTCTACACAAATCTGCGCAGCGTACAGCAACGGGGGACGTTTGTGATTAAAGCTTGTTTTTATCTGATATGGACAACACGCTGGTACCCTTCGGAAACAAGCGTGTGTCGGACTTCACTCGCAACGCAATTCACACGCTCCTTGAAGAAACAGATATTGCATTTGGCCCTTGTACCGGCCGAGATTACGTTGAGCTGATGCGTCTTTTCAGCCTGGATGAAACATGCCTTCAAACAGGAGTCATGTCTACAGGCAAGCGCGTGCTGTACAAGGGCAAGACTATCTCGCTCTCCGTTTTTGATCACAAAACGCTTCAAGGCGTCGCGGATGCTATTGCAGACGAGAAAAAAACATGTTCTTGGTTTGCTATCCAGAACAGACTAACCTCTTTAATCCAGCGTATGTTGTCGGCGCACCTGACAATAAAGACATTCTCGCTGATTACGAGCGTAGGATGGTGTTTGTCTCGGGTATTGTCGACCAAGTCCCCGACGACGTCGATTTTTGTTGCAGCAACAGTTGCTTGCCCGGGAACAGAGGAGGACATGGAGCGTTGTCGCCAAAAGATTGCCGCAGTCTGTCCAGATGTTTACACGGTTTCGGTCATTCCTCAATGGTTTGACGTGCTGCCCAAGGGTGTGTCAAAGCTGACTGGCTTTGAAACGCTTCTGGAAAGAACAGGTATTTCTCCAGAAGAGGTGCTTGTTTTTGGAGACGGCGAGAATGACATTGATATCCTCAGTAAAGTTCCGCACTCAGTGGCGGTGGCAAACGCAATTCCAGAGGTCAAGCAGGTAGCAAGGCATTACGTGGGGGCATCTGCCGATGACGGCGTTGCGCATGCCTTGCTTGAACTGGTACGCGCAACAAAAGCAGGGGAGACTCCCCGTTTTATGATGGAGAACTAGCATGATTAGACTCATTGCATCGGACATGGACGGTACGCTGCTGGACCAGAATTCCGAGGTTCCGCCAGAGACATTTGAGCTCATCGAAGAGCTGTATAAGCGCGGCGTTCACTTTGTGGCAAGCTCCGGTCGTCGTTACGATACATTGCGTTGGCTGTTTGAGCCGGTCGCAGATAAGATTGACTACGTGGCCTCTCTTGGCACGCAGGTCTATGTAGAGAATGAGGTCATCGACCGCGAGGTTTTCTCGTCAGCTTCTATTCGTAAGCTGTTTGAGTTGACGTCTGAGTTTGACTGCATTCACCTGGTTGTTTATGACCGTACGCATACGTATCTGCTGGATGACCAGAGCTCGTTTGTGCGCGAGTTGGACAAAGACCTGCCTAACGCTGAGCGCGTGTTTGATCCACCTTCACCTGACGTCAGCATCATCAAGGCTGCTATTTGCTGCGATTCAAGGGCTCGCTCGATGGACATGGCTATGATTCTTGAGCGCGAGATGGGCGACAGGCTTTTCATTCATGCCTTCCGGTGAGACGTGGATTGACGTGGTTCCTCGTGGCGTGAACAAGGCCACAGGACTTGAGCAGATTCGCAGGTACTATGGTATTTCTCGTGATGAGATTGCCGTCTTCGGCGATTCTATGAACGATTACGCTATGCTGCGTTATGCGGGCACCGCGTACGTTATGGATAACGCTCGCTACGCGCTCAAGACGATTGCCACCAAGGTCATTTCGCCTAACACTGAACAGGGCGTTCAGAAAGAAATGCGTCGAATTCTGGAAGAGTTGTCGTAAGAGTTGTGCAAAGCTCGTGCAATGAAACCAGTGAATTCATAATTGCTGTTTAAGAATTGTGGAAGCTGTGATAAACTTCTACAGTCACGGGCGATTGGCGCAGCGGCTAGCGCAGGTGCTTTACACGCACAAGGCCGGGAGTTCAAATCTCTCATCGCCCACCATGGAACCTCACGCGGCGCCCTCGGGTGTCGCGTTTTTTTCTTAGGGAGTGCAATGAATAACCAGGTAGAAAGCGCGTTTTCTGGCGAGAAACCCGCGCAGGCCGGCGCCGCCACGCAGGCCTGCGCAGCTACGGAGCCCGCGCGTTCGTTCGACCGCGCGTGGGACCAGATGCGTCCCGTTACCCTCGAGCGCAACGTCATGAAGAACGCCGACGGATCGTGCTTGGTCACGTTTGGCGACACACGCGTCCTGTGCACCGCTACCGTCGAAGAGGGCGTCCCCGCGTGGCGACGCAGTTCTCGCGCGGGTTGGGTCACGGCCGAATATGCCATGCTACCTGCGTCGACTAACCGCCGCACCAAGCGAGAGCGCGCTAACCGCAAAGGCCGCTCCATGGAGATTGAGCGTCTGATTGGCCGCTCGCTACGCTCCGTTGTTGACCCTCAATCGCCCTAGGGCGAGTACACCATTACGTTGGACTGCGACGTGCTTCAGGCAGACGGCGGCACCAGAACCGCCAGTATCACCGGTGCTTGGGTGGCGCTTCACGACGCACTGTATTCACTTGTCGAGAAGGACCTCCTGCCCAGACTTCCTCTTACAGGTCAAGTAGCTGCGATTTCTATGGGTTACGTGAACGGTCAGCCGCTGCTTGACCTTGACTATCCCGAGGATTCTCATGCGGACATTGACATGAACCTTGTGGGAACAGAAACTGGACAGATAATTGAAGTACAAGGAACAGGCGAAGGCGGCCCGTTTGATCGTGAGCAACTCAATCAGTTGCTCGATCTTGGTCAGGCAGGCATCGCCCACCTTGTTGACCTGCAGAATCAAGTGACAGGATTTAGGGGAGTAACTATGAGCCAAAACGGTGCAAATCAGGGTTCCAACGCTGTGAACTTTGATCCAGATAAGACGGTGGTAGTTGCGACGGGCAACGCTCACAAACTTGTTGAGATTGAAGCTATCCTTTCTAAGGTAATGCCTGGTATGAGCTTTGTGGCTCTTGGTCAGTTGGGTGATTTTTCCTGATCCAGAGGAGAACGGTCAGACATTTAGAGATAACGCTCTCATTAAAGCAATGGCTGCGCTTGACGAGGTAGACTGCGTAGCAGCTATTGCGGACGACTCTGGCATTTGTGTTGATGCCCTAGACGGAGCTCCTGGAATCTATTCTGCTCGTTATGCTGGCGAGCATGGCAATGATGCTGCAAATAACCAGAAATTACTGGCAGAGCTTGCTAGTGTTGCAGATGAGGAGCGTACCGCTCGCTTCCATTCTACCGTTGCGCTGGTCTATAGAGACGGAGCTGTGCTGGTAGGAGAGGGTGACTGCGAGGGTGTAATTGGTCACGAGCCAAAAGGTCACAACGGCTTCGGCTACGATCCACTTTTTCTGGCCAGAGGATGCTCCAGGCAAGACCATGGCAGAGCTTGAGCCAGACGAGAAGAACGCCATCTCTCACCGTTTCCACGCTCTGCAGGATCTTTCCAAGCAGATTCTGGGATAGACACGGCGTAGGGTTCGCGTCAGATTCGCGTCAGGTTTGCGTTAGCTTCCGGACAGATAACTGCCACTGTGTCAGACTCGCGTCAGGAACGCGATAGATTCCGGACAGATAACCGCCACTGTGTTAGACTCGCGTCAGATTCACGTCAGGAACACGACAGAAACACGTCATATATCAGGTCTAAACCGGTCAGCGGGATATTTGTTCTTCTCGCCGACCGGTTACTTTTTTACTTGCTTCAAATGTTAAACTAAATGTAACTGTGACTTCTGTCTTGGAGGTAGACATGAGGATTGTTCGCACTCGCGATTACGAGGACATGAGCAGGAAAGCTGCAAACGTCATCTCTGCACAAATCATTTTGAAGCCAAATTGTGTCCTTGGCCTTGCAACTGGATCAACGCCAATTGGTACCTATGCTCAGCTTGCCGAGTGGTGCAAGAGAGGAGACTTGGACTTCTCGCAGGTTTCTACTTACAACCTTGACGAGTATCGTGGTCTTTCTCACGATGATCCTCAGAGCTATCACTATTTCATGCGCAAAAACCTCTTTGACCTGATTAACATCGACCTTGCTAATACTCATGTGCCAGACGGTTCCAACCCTGACAGCGACGCTGCTTGTGCAGAGTATGACAAGCTTGTCGCTGAGGCTGGCTATCCTGACCTGCAGCTTCTTGGTATTGGTCACAACGGCCACATTGGCTTCAACGAGCCAGCAGCCGATTTTTTTCTCAGGGAACCCACTGCGTTGATTTGACCGAGAGCACCATTCAGGCAAACAGCCGTCTGTTTGAGCGCATGGAGGACGTGCCCCGTCAGGCATATACCATGGGTATCCAGACCATCATGTTCGCACGTAGCATCCTTATGATCGCGAGCGGCGAGGACAAGGCTCAGGCTGTCTATAACATGTGCTACGGCAAGATTACCCCTGAGTGTCCAGCTTCTATCCTGCAACTTCACACTAATTGCACCGTCATTGCTGACGAGGCCGCCCTCTTGCTTTGCCCAGCTGAGTAAGGTCAAACCGGTTCAAAAAGTTTCAAAACATCATCTGTCGAGAAAACAAAACTCCCATTCACGAGAATGGGAGTTTTTTTGTTGCGGCTTATTTTGCGCGTTCAGCGACGCATGGTTAGTTGTACTCCTTTATTGGAATATCAAAAATTACTTATAGTCCTTGTAGTAACCGCTGAGAGCCAAAAAGGGTCTGGTAGTTAAGGCCAAGCACGTAGTCGCCCTGATCAGTATGAACTGTGCGAAGCGTAAACTCAAGATTGTCACCAAACGTGATTTTCTCGCCATCTTTTTTGCCAACACGAGACATATCGCCAGTTGAAAGAGGGAAGACTGTACCGGTTGGATTGAGCGAAGTGACAAACATTACAAACGGCTCAGCAGAATTTTTCACCAAGATTAATGTGCAGTTGTTTGAAAAATCTGACTGTTGGTTGACACGTAGACCACTGTGTTTTTGTCAAACTCCTCTTTCAACTCAGGAAGAGTTGCTGCTACCCAAGGTAGATCATGGTGAACGAAGGGATTGTCACTAGCGAGCGACTGCGCAATAGGTGAGCCGTACTGGTAGACGTAAACAATCTTATTGTAGAGCTCGTTGACGTCATTAACAGGGGTCTGAGCTGGTGCGGCCTGGTTAGCCTGAACAAGCTCGATAAGGTTCATAGAGCTTAGCTGCTCTGATGAAGCACCCTTAGATTGTGCTTCTAAAACAGTTGCTCCACCAAATGTAAATGAGCCTGCAGCAAGAACCAGGCAAAATACCGATAAAGCAATAAGGACTTTAGAAGATTTCTTTTTAGACAGAAATGCAATTCCAACAGCAAGCGCAATAAAAATGAGCACAAAATACCAGGTCTTGCTAATGGCGTATCCTAAAATTTCAACCATTGGACCTCCTTAAATCTTAGAAGTTGGTTGCTCATTTTTATCAGAGAGTGACTTTTTGTCATAAATTTGCCGTGAACCTGACGTGAACCTGACGTGAACCTGACGCTAATCAGACAGCACGACTGATGTTGTTCCCGTGACATTTGTCGTAAAACCTTGAGATTTCATTTTTTACAACGTATAGTGGAGTTTCGGAAATTCTGACTATTGTTTGTCGACCGGTACATATCTCCGACACTCCACAGCGTGTCGCATCGCAAACGTACTGATTGACTTGGAGGATTGATGGAAAACGAGATTCCACCAGTTAATCGTGTAGACGAGATTCACAATAAGCTCAGGGCACTTCAAGGCCAGAAGCTTAAGGTCAAGGCTAACATGGGACGTTCTCGTATTGTTGAGCGCACAGGTACCCTGGTTATGGCCCATCCATCTCTTTTCATCGTTGAGGTTGGCGAGCGCCGCGGTCGCACCGCCCGTCAGTCCTACCAGTATGTCGACGTTCTGACCGGCACCGTTGAGCTTTTTTTGATTTTTGAGACCGGTGAGCGTTTGTTTGACTTCGAGTTTGAAGAATAGTCCAGAAGCGTAATCTTCTCTGGCTAGGCTTACTCTCATGGCTGCCTCGTTGTCCAATTTTTGGACGCCAAATCATTCAGATTCCTTGCAAGGTCAACCTTCACCTGGGTATTCATACTCAGAAAGACCAGCGAGGATACCATAAAAGTAGATTCACTCATGGTTCCCGTTGCGCTGTACGACACAGTTGTTGTCGATGACGCGCCAGAGCTTACGGTTTCGCATGAGCCGCAGCTCTGCGTGTTGCCCGAGCGCACAACAACCTGGAAGGCTGCGGTTCTTCTCGCCAATAAGCTGGGAGTTTCCCCAGATGTTTCCATTGACGTGCAAGTGCATATTCCCGAGAAGGCCGGCCTGGGCGGATCGTCCGCCGATGCTGCTGCAACATTATATTTGCTTGCCCAGCGTTGGGGTGTTGATCCTCTAGATCCGCTGGTAGTTGAGGTAGCCAGGGCTGTTGGTGCAGACGTTGCGTTCTTCTTGGATCCGCGACCATCGCTTATGCTTGGCGCTGGAGATACGCTGGTAGAAACCTATACGTCTACCGTTGACGCTCCGCTTGCCATTGTTTTACCAGCAGAAACCGGCGTTGTTACCAAAGAAGCGTACGACCAGTTTGATGCGTCGCCAATTGCACCGAAGTCCTACGAGAGCCTATCTACACTTTTGCGTGACGCTGGCAATTCTGGTGCTGCCTCCGATCACGATACAAGTAAGCAATTCATCCAGCAGGTAGCAAGCCTCCTCTTCAACAACCTTGCACCAGCAGCAAAATCGCTAAAGCCACAGGTGGCCGAGGTAGAGGAGTGGCTAAAAAGCGCAACCTGGAGTTCTTGGCGCTCAGGTTTCCGGCTCAGGTAGCAGCTCTTTTGCGCTTTGCGAATCACAGGATGCCGCCGACGCAATTGCAGCCGTAGCTCAAGCAAAAGGTTGGCGAGGCTTCTCCACCACCTGCAAGTTGTAGTGGTAACATAGAGCGGCAAATGTTTGATGGATTTATCCCATCGGACGAGGCAAAACATAACGGGTTGTGGCTCAGCTTGGTAGAGCGCTCGGTTCGGGACCGAGAGGTCGCTGGTTCAAATCCAGTCAACCCGACCATTTTTCCTGATAATCGGTGAATTTCCACCGTTTTTACCGCAAAATAAGCATTTTGGCACCCAAAGTGGTAAAAAATGCGTTTAGTTGGAATATACAAAAAAACGCATGTATTCTATGCAGACCATCTACCAGCATAAACTCTCGGTCAATTTTTGATTGAAACTTTTATGAGAAAACCCAACTGGGAAAACGTAAGTGCCAAAACGCCGAACTAGAAAATTTATCTCCAACTAAACGGATTTTTTACCCAAATCAGACCCCACTATTTGTCATATCAATTTCTTGACTAGTTTTTTTGTGCATATTCGAGATTGTTTATACGTTTTTTTGGTTAGGCGGACACATAATCGCCCGGACCTTGTATCAACCGTTCCTCAAAAATCTACACGACAGCTCCATGAGTACACTTTCTCACTGTTTTGAGCTTCATTTTGCTATCAAATGAACGTTATGAACGTTTAGACCTACAAAAACATAAAAAATTTTGCACAAAATAAACACAAATGGACTACAATCAGTTATTGGTATTGCTCACGTGAAGGGACGAGCGCCAACGGCGTAACCACGGCATACCAGCAGCTCAACTGCAACGCAGTAGCTACGCAACCGCAATAAACGTCTGCGATGCCCGCAATGCTTGCTCGTCCGTTCAAGATGCAGTTTTTTAAGATGTAGCACGCGTTTTTGTTGAAAGGGGTTTTATATGCCTGTTGTTGAGTTTTTTTGTAAACGTGTTATCAACACCAGCCATCCTAGTTGGCCTTGTTGCCCTGCTGGGTTTTGGCACTTCAGGGAAAGCCAGTTGAGGATCTCATCAAGGGCACCCTCAAGACCATCGTCGGCTTCCTCGTTCTTTCTGCAGGTGCAGGTTTCTTGCAGACCGGTTCCTCCTGGCCTTTGGTGAAATCTTCAACTTTGCCTTTGACATGCAGGGTGTCGTCCCAAACAACGAGGCTGTCGTCTCGCTGGCACTTGGCGAGTTTGGTCAGGCAACCGCAATCATCATGTGCATCGGCATGGTCCTGAACATTGTCCTCGCACGTTTTTTTCTCGCTTTAACTACATCTTCCTCACCGGCCACCACACTCTCTACATGGCAGCTATGCTCGCCATCATCCTGCACGTCGGCGGCCTTTCCGGTTGGATGCTCTACATCTCCGGCTCATGCCTGCTTGCTCTGATCATGGTTCTATCTCCTGCATACTGCCAGCCAACCATGCGTAAGGTTACCGGCAGCGATTCCGTAGCACTTGGCCACTTCGGCGGCGCTGGTTACTGGCTTGCTGGTATGGTCGGTAAGCTCTTTGCTTCCGATCGCGAGAATAGCACCGAGAATATCAAGTTCTCCAAGCGCCTCATCTTCCTGCGCGACAACACCGTTTCCATTGGTCTGACCATGATCGTCATGTTTTTGGTTATCACCGGCGTTGCCGTCAGCCGTGGCCTTCTAACCCTGGTACCTGCAGGAACTACCGCTGCAGAGTTTGCCTCTAACCCACAGTATGCTGGCCTTCAGCACCTCGGCGACCTGCTGAACATTGGTACCGAGACCACCACTAACTGGATTGTCTGGGCATTTACCCGCGGCCTTTCCTTCGCTGGTGGTGTTTACATTATTCTGTCTGGTGTTCGTCTGATTATTGGCGAGATTGTTCCTGCATTCAAGGGTATCGCTCAGAAGCTTGTTCCTGGTGCAAAAGCCTGCAATTGACTGCCCAATCGCATTCACCTATGCTCCAAACGCCGTTATCATCGGCTTCCTGAGTTCCTTCGTTGGTGGCATCCTGGGTCTGCTTATCCTGGGTGTCATTAATGCACAGGTCGCAGCAATTGCTCTGATCCTCCCTGGCGTTGTTCCTCACTTCTTCTGCGGCGCAACCGCAGGTGTCTTTGGTAACGCAGAGGGCGGCATCAAGGGCTGCATCGCTGGTTCCTTTGTCCACGGCCTGCTCATTACCTTCCTACCTGCACTGTGCATGCCAGTCTTCACCCTCATGGGCTTCACCTCCGCTACCTTCTCCGACGCCGACTTCTCTGTCATGGCTCTGATCTTTGGTAACGTTGCTCTGAACGTCCAGGGTGCAGTACTTACCGGCATTTGCGTGCTCTGCTTCTGCCTCCCAATCATCTTCAACCTTGTTGCTCCTAAGAAAGTAGCAGAGCAGAAGGCCGAGTAACATCCGCTCACAGAATTGCAGTCATACGTCGAGGCGACTGCAATAAATGAGGGTAATATTTAGGTATCTAGGTCGGGCCTCGTCCTTGGATGGGGCTCGACTTTTAACTCAGAAAACCCACGTAAACCCACGTAAACCCACAGGTTACGCGTGGTGAATTGAAAGGAGTTCTTATGGCTATCCAGAAGATTCTTTGTTGTTGCGGAAGTGGACTTGGTTCCAGCCTTATGGTTGAGATGCAGATCCAGGACGTTCTAAACGAGTTGGGCGTCAGTGGTGTTGAGGTTGAGCACTCAACCGTTTCTGACGTCACCCCTGGTGCAGCTGACCTCTTTATTGTTGCTCGCGACCTTGAGGATTTTATCGCCGGTATTCCAGAAGACGAGAAGATCGTTCTCTCCAACATCCTTGATAAGGATGAAATGAAGGAAAAGCTTACCGAGAAGTTCGGTCTATAAGCGCTGACTCGCACGCAGCTCCGTCACGCGCGTGGCGCCGACCCTACTGCGTTTCTCGCACGCAATACGTGAAAGGAAATTACATGGACGTCGACCTTAAACAGGTTGCTCGTGAGGTGCGCAAAAGCATTCTCACGCAGGTCTTTACGGCCAAATCCGGCCATCCCGGTGGCTCGCTTTCTGCAACAGAAATCCTGACGTATCTCTACTTCAAGGAGATGCACGTAGATCCTACCAAGCCAAACTGCCCCTGCAGGGATCGTTTTGTGCTCTCAAAGGGTCACGTTACTCCTGCACTTTACGGCGTTTTGGCTGAGCGCGGTTTCTTCCCCAAGGAGGAGCTCAAAACCTTCCGCGCGCTCAACTCGCGTCTTCAGGGTCACCCAAACATGAACGATACCCCCGGCGTTGACATGAGCACCGGTTCTCTGGGCCAGGGCGTTTCCACCGCTGTTGGCATGGCGCTTGCGGGCAAGAAGTTCAACAAGGACTACCGCGTCTACACACTCTTGGGCGACGGCGAAATCGAAGAGGGTCAGGTTTGGGAGGCTGCCATGTTCGCTGGTAACCACTCAGCTTGATAACCTCACGCTTATTGTTGACAACAATAACCTGCAGCTTGACGGCTCGCTTGATCAGATCAACACACCAAACCCAATTGACGAGAAGTTCAAGGCGTTCAAATTCCACGTTATTGATGTGGCTGATGGACACGACTTTGATCAGCTTGCAGCTGCATTTGCTGAGGCTCGTACCGTTAAGGGTCAGCCAACCGTTATCATTGCCCACACCGTAAAGGGCAAAGGCGTCTCCTTCATGGAAAACCAGGTAGGCTGGCACGGCAAGGCTCCTAATCAGGAGCAATACGAGCAGGCACTTAAAGAGCTTGAGGGAGAGGTGGCATAACATGGCAGACGTACAGAAAATTGCCACCAGAGAGGCTTACGGAAAAAGCCCTGGTAGAGCTTGGTAAAGAGCACGACGATCTTCTCGTCTTTGATGCTGACTTGGCAGAGGCAACTCGTTCCGGCAAGTACGGCGAGGAGTATCCTGAGCGCTTTGTGGACTGCGGAATTGCTGAGGCCAATATGATTGGCATGGCAGCCGGCGTTGCGGCTACGGGCCACAAGGTCTTTGCAACCTCGTTTGCAATGTTCACGTCTGGTCGTGCGTTTGAGCAGATCAGAAACTCGGTTGGTTATCCTCACCTCAACGTCAAGATTGGCGCTACCCACGGAGGCCTCTCGGTAGGAGAGGACGGCGCTACTCACCAGTGCAATGAGGATATTGCCGTTATGCGCACCATTCCTGGTATGACGGTCATTATTCCATCCGACGCTGTTGAGGCTGAAGCTGCTGTCAAGGCCGCTTACGACCATGACGGTCCTGTTTATATGCGCTTTGGCCGCCTCCCTGTTCCTGTTTTTCAACACCAACCCTGACTACCACTTTGAGCTGGGCAAAGGTATTGTCCTTAAGGAGGGCACCGACGTTACGCTGGTAGCTTGTGGCCTTATGGTTCCTGTGGCTCTTGAGGTTGCTGAGCAGCTGGCAGCAGAGGGTGTCAACGCCGAGGTCATCAACATCCACACCATCAAGCCTCTGGACACTGAGTTGATTGCTGCTTCTGCAGCAAAGACCGGCAAGGTTGTGACTATTGAGGAGCACTCCGTTATCGGCGGTCTGGGTAGCGCGGTTTGCCAGGCACTTTCCGAGAACGCTCCTGTTCCTGTCAAGGTCATTGGCGTTCAGGACACTTATGGCGAGTCCGGACCAGCTCTTCAGGTTCTTGCTAAGTACGGCCTGGATACCCCGAGCGTCCTTGCATCCGTTAAGGATTTCTTGAAGTAAGCTCTTCGAGCTCCAGCGTGCTTTAGCGTGCATGGAGCACATCATCGCACGTCAACGTCGCACAAACAAAGCTCTTCTCTCCATCTGGCGAGAAGGGCTTTTGAATCACAGCGGACTTCAAGGTTTGACCATCCCCAATGATCTGCCGAACAACTGCAACTACTCCGACCTGTGTAGCGACGGAGGAACCGCAAAGGACAAGTTCTAGCTGAATTCATTTACTGAGGTTGTCATCTGCTTCGTGGCTGGGGCCACGCATAAGATACGCGGCCCCAGCCACTGCGGCATAAAGTGCCCAAGCGCCTACGCAGAAGAGCAGGTTTCCCAGCCAGTCCCCAACGAAAATCTCGTGTGTGTCAGTACTGCGATAGAACGAGTTCGTGACAGCAAGTAGTAATGCTGCTGCCCCGCTTGACAAGAGTCGTGTCCACAGTGCTCTCACTCTCCGTTGTGGCCATCGTTGTGGCGGGTCAACAATCAAAAGAACCAGGCCGGTGAGAAACGCTCCATAAAGTGGAAATACCATCAAAAGAGTGCCAGCTGCGGCGAGCCCCGTGGCGGGGATATAGAAAATCCCGAAGCAGATTCCAATCCATGTCGTGTACGTACGGATCGCATCCCTGTTCGTGAAAGTAGGCGTGGCAAATCGGGCTGAGCTCCTCATGAGCATCCGTCCTGCCATGACCGTGAAGGCAATCCAGCCGAGACCGAGAGATAGGAGCGTCTCACTCCAATGTTGAGATCCATACTGGGTGGAAGCAACTGCATCAAAAGCGACTAACGCGATGGCCGCAACCCCTGTACCCAATACGCGGATCAGTAATGCTCGACAGAGCGGCGTCTCCCATGTTGATGGCCTATCAATGATAAAAAAATAGCAGTCCTGCTAGAGGGGCAAGCCACAATGGGGTGCTCACCGGGGCGACTCCACCGATGAAGAGCAGGGAACCGGGCACTATCGCAAAGCCGAGGATGAGCCCTACCCAATACGTGTAGGTCCGAACGAATAGTTTGAAAGACTCAACCACTCACACCTCCCATGGACTTCAGCACCGAAACTATAACGATTCTACGGCGGGAAGGCGACTCATGGCCAGACACACTTCAAAACCCGCCTGAAAAGTGCAAAGAATCTGTATTTGAGCCACCGATTCTTTTTGCAAAATCAGGCAAATCCACAGATTCTTTAACGTTTTTTTAGGCAGAATTTACAGATTCTTTTGATGAAATCAGGCGCTCGTTTCCCGCCGAGCTCGCACTGTGCGCGCACCCGCAGCCTGGCGAGAAACCCCGTCCACTAGCAGCGCTTACGCACAGAAACCCGGCATCCACACGAAATGGATGCCGGGTAGAAATCGCTTGCGACCTGTATGCGTCTTACTTGTACTCGTAGAAGCCTTTACCAGCAGCAACGCCGGTCTCGCCCTTGTCAATCTTCTCTTTCAGCAAGGCAACAATGCGACCCTGGACGGACTCGGGATCCTTAGCTGCAGGATTCATCAGAGCAACGTTGTATGCGGTGACCAGGCCAATGATGTCCAAGATCTGGAACGGACCCTTTGGCGAGCCGGTACCAATGCGCCAAGCCCTGTCGATGTCCTCGACGTTGCCGACGCCGTTAGCCCAGAGCTGCTCAGCGGAGACCAGAAGAGGTACCAGCATGGAGTTCAGTAGGTAGCCAGGCTGCTCCTTCAGAACCTTGACCGGAATCATACGAATGCTTGCCGCAAAAGCGACGACCATGTCAAAGTTCTCCTGAGCGGTACCTGCGTGACCCATAACCTCGCCGATTGGGTTGCGCCAAATCTCGTTAGCAAAGTGGAGTGCCAGGTACTTCTCGGGACGACCAGTAGCTGCAGCAAACATGCTTGGAATCATAGTTGAGCTGTTGGTTGCCACAATAGTCTTCTCGGGCAGGTGCTTGGCCAGCTCGGTGTAGAACTCAATCTTCTGCTCTGGATTCTCAGCAACGGACTCGATAACAAAGTCAGCGTCACCAAAAGCCTCGTCCCAATCGGAAGTGAGCTTGAGGTTGCTGTATGCGCGCTCTACCTGCTCTTTCAGCTGGTCGAGCTTCTCTGGAGTAATTTCGTCCTGAGCAATGAGACCGTATGCGTAAGCCTTAGGATCGCTCTTCATAGCCTCGAGGGTGTTCAAATACACCTCTTTGAGGTGCTCAATCTTTGGACGAGCGCGCTCAATTGAAGCCTCGGACCTCAGCCAAATGGTGGTCTCGTAGCCGCGATAAGCGGTCTGGAATGCAATCTGGCTGCCCAAAACGCCGCCGCCAGCAACTACAACTTTCTTAACCTGCGAAATGTCCATAGGACGTTCCTTTCTACAAGCGTGGCGAAAAGTGCCGCGCGAACTATCTACCGTTCCTATACCCCAGAAACTCACCGTCAAACATTCGTTCGCAAAAATTTTTCGACTTTCATTCAATTCCTACAAATAACCCCTTGGCGAGAAACCACATCTATCCCTCACCGTTCTTGGGTAGAATAGAGGCGTACAACAAGCAGCTGGTTTCGCCGCAGTCGTCCAATCGAGCTCCAACAAAGCCATCGGCTGCAACTAACAAAACACCAGGTAAACGCCTGGATAGAATAGAGGCATCATGATCGACGGAACATACAAGATTCAAATGGATTCTCCCGTTGGAGCCAAAGAGGGTACCGCTGTCCTCATCACCTCTGGCGAGAAACTCACTGGCTCTCTGACTGCCATGGGTGTCCAGATTGAAATCGAAAACGGCAAGGTTACCGACAACTCGTTTACCTTTGGCGGCAAGCTTGAGTCTTTTTGTGGGTCCCGTTATCTTTGCTGTTGGCGGCTCCGTTGAGGGTGACACTATTCAAGGCATTGCCCACATCGCTAACCGAGACTTTGTGTTCACGGGCACAAGGGAGAGTTAAGGCAGCTGCATCATCCCTGTTAGCAGTAGGTATGAATAAAAAGTTACATGGTATAAATTTCGCTCCTGCTTGGGAACAGCGTAAAGCTATAGATTTATTCAAAGACGTTTCTGAAAAGGGATTTGATAATCTACCCGTGTTATCTGCTACTCAGGATCGAGGGATGGTTTATCGCGATGAAAATGGAATTAACATCTCTCATGACAAAAAGAATGAGCTGACTTACAAGCATGTAATTCCTGGACAATTTGTAATTCATTTACGTTCTTTTCAGGGTGGATTTGCCCATTCTGCTATTGAAGGAATTACTTCACCTGCATATACAGTGTTTAAATTCAGTAATGAATCACAGCATGATGATATTTTTTTGAAGTACATTTTTTTATGTCAGAGAGTTTATCAAATCTCTTGAGACGGTTACGTATGGTATTCGAGATGGCAGAAGTATTAGCTATTCTGAGTTTCTTGGACTACCTTTTGCAGTCCCAGAAAAAGAAGAGGAGAATCGCATTGGTTATTTTCTAAAAAAGTATGATTCTCTTATCACCCTTCACCAGCGTGAGCATTTTTTTAAGTTAGATAAGACCAGATAATGAACGCATGACTAAATCGATATCTTGGTTCTCGAGCTCTTGGATAATATGTAAGTACGTTTTTCTGGGTCGTTGTCATACTTGCATGACCAAGACGCCTTGCAACACTAGCGATAGAGACACCAGCAAACAATAAGATTGATGCATGAGTATGCCTAAGCCCATGTATCGTAATGACAGGTATTTCAGCTTCTAAACATCGTCTTTCAAGAATAGAATTGATTGTAGAGTTGTAGATCTTGCCATGTACAAATATAGGTTGGTCCTTTGGCAGGAACTTAATCAGCTCGGAAAACTGGACAATTATTTGCCAATCTATTTGAACCTTTCTGACTGATGATTTATTTTTTTGTTGCTGTGAATCCACCATTATTTTTTTGTAATCCCAGGTTTTTGAAACAGAAAGTGCTTGTTTAGAGAAATCAAAGTCATTTGGAGTAATTGCTAAGGCTTCTGAAAAATCTAAGTCCTGTTTTTTTGCGATTAATAAAATTAACCAGTCCCAATCTGGAATTGGTCCAAGCCGCAAAGACGAAAAGAAGCTTATGTAGTTCGAATTGATTCAAGTACTTTTGATGCTTTTGTCTGGGAGTTTTTCCTTTAATTACTGCTTTTCGCGTTGGATCTCTATCAATAAGACCGTCATCGACTGCGTCAAGTATTGCGCCTTTGAGTTGATGATGAAAAATCCATGGTTGTTTGACGTTCATGAAAAAAATGGCGTATTCGTTCAACAGTGCTTGATATGTTTGCCTGTTTAGCTCTTCAAGCTTCATTGAAGGAGCAATCCTTTGTATCCACTTAGCGGATAAAAGATATTTATTCATCGTTACTTGACGAATCGCACCTTCTTTATAAGTAGAAATCCAGTCCTTATAGTAATCATAAAAGAACTCTTCTTTTGTGGCTTGCATAGAGCCACCCTCCTTTCAGGTAAGCTCACGCTGGTTATTTAAGCTTACGCTGGTGAAGGGTAATGAGATTGTCATTTTTTATGAAGAGATTTGAAATTAAAATCTGTTCTGATTGAGTTGGATATTTAATGTTTAATTGAGATAAGTCACCATTGCGTACGTGTACTACTGATTTTTCCTTGAGCTCTTTTTTTGATAACTCGACGTGAGCGTTTCCAAATGTAATAAATAATGCAAGAAAATTTGAGTCAAGATTATCTTTCGGCGTTACAACATTTAAGTCACCACCTAGTAGAATACCAGGTAGTGAAACATGTGAAGCAACAGCAATATCTTCTGCAGTCTCACCTGATGCAGGAACGATAACTTCACCACCTTTTGATAAAACACCGCAAGAAGAACTTTTTACAAATGTATCTACCTTGCAAATCTGTGTTTCATAATTGGTATAAAGTCTTCCATACAAAATAATAGGGAATCCAGAATCAGTTAGATTTGATTTTGAGAATCCCTGACCTTTTGAAAATGCAGCAATATCGCTCAGCTTACGCTGTTCCCAAGCTTCAGTGAATCCAGTAAAACGAATTTCTGGAATATCAGAACCATCTTTTGGAAACATTTTTTCGAGCAGTGCCGATTTAATCTTTTTTAGAGCATCTAACTTACGCTGGTGAAGAGTGATAAGAGAGTCAAAGGTATATAAAAACACCTGCAATACTGATTCGCTCTTCTTTCATTTTAGGGAAACTTAGGCTCATTTCTGTTAAAAACGTTAAGAGTAATATATGGCATTGCTGAACCGTAGGTTGTTGAAGAAATACGCGCGGGCATAGCACTCTTCATAGCTGTAACAATAAATGATTTTTCATCTTTTAAGAAACCTGTAATGACATATTCTCGCTGATAAGCATCAAATTTTCCACAGTATTCTTTTGATATAACCAATAGGTCCGTTACCTGCTACTAGAATTGCATCTTCGTCAAACGAAAAAGTATTTGTTCGATATGTCTGAATAGCTGTTGTAAAAAAATGGATATTTTTCCATTTTTCAATTGCAGCATTTGCATCAAGTTTTTCCTGTTGTGATTCTTCCAGCAACGTCACGCAACTTACGCTGTTCCCAAGCTTCAGTGAATCCTTTGAATCTAATTTGAGGAGTCAATGATTTTTTTCTGATGACATTGTTATTTCTCACCGCCAAGAAGAGAAATAAGTTCGGCGATACCTTGCATATCGGCATCGTTTCCTGTTAACTGAGCCAAGCTTTCGCAAAGCTCAAGCTCAGTAGATTGAATTTCGTTTTCAAGATCCAATAGGGAAGTGTCATATTTCTTGTGTAAGGAGGTTACGCTAGCAACCAGATTTTTCTATGACGTTATTAGAAAGAGCGAGGATTGAAGTCATAAGAGGAGTTATCCACTTTTTTTCAAGAAGATTCTTTATTTGTTCATCCGTTAGGTTCTGGATTAGTGCAATTGTTTTTGTTATCAAGTTCAGAAGAAAGCTCTTTAATCTGTTTGCCAATCTGCTTTTCTTCTGTAACAAGCTTATTTGCTTTTTTAATTTTTTTGAACCAAGAGTACCTTCTGATGTATCAGCTGTCTTCAGATACTTGTTAAATGCAGATTTGTTGAAGCTATCTTCGGCGTCATTTGTAATTTCTAAAAGCACGCTCTTCCTCTGTGAGAGACTCAAAAATCTCATCTAGCTCTGATGAAATGGCATCGAGACGATTATTGAGTGATTTAATTGCTAAAAGATCATCAGCAAGTAGTTCTTGCTGAGCAAGTTCGAATGGAAGGGTTCTTCCTTGCCATCCTTCTTGAACCTCTTTCTTATTCTTCTCGACTATAAGAGGCTCAACAGTTCGGGCAATTTCTAAAGATTGCTTTTCAATAATCTCTTCCAAATCAGAATTGATAATGGTCCATGCATTATCTAACTGTTGATAAGCATCGTATTTGTCAACTAATGGAATTTCCTCAAGCCTATTAAATAGCTCTTTTGCAATTTGATCTTCTTCTGTAGAGCGATTCACAAGAGTGGGCTCTTCTAAAAAGCTCCTCAGATAGCCACAAATCAAAAGAAGATAGAGCCTGTTTATAGCGTTCCTTATAGTTGACAACGTCAGAATTGTTCTCTACTACTTCTCTGATGTTTTTCATTTTTTTAAGGTTTAAAGTGGAGCCAGTGTTTGATTCAAATAAATCAGCTTGGAGAGATGGGAAAACTTTCCAGAATTTATCAAGTTCGTTAAGTTCGTTTACTGGAATTCCACCAAACATTGAAGCATAGATATCCCAAGACTCTGGCTTAATGGAAGTGTCAACATAACGAGGAATATTTAGGTTGTAATCATTAGCACGGATTTCTTCGAGAGATACTACTCGACAGAAATTCTCGATATCTTTTCTTTCTTTTACGGCATCTGAAATACGCTTGATATCCGAAGCTTGAAGTCGATTTTTCTTTCCATCTTTTATGAAATTTTTAGATGCGTCGATGATTAAGATTCCATCGTCGTGTCTAACACGCTTACTTAAAACCATAATAATGGTTGGAATTCCAGTACCAAAGAAAATGTCTGCAGGAAGACCAATAATTGCTTCGATTTGGCGTTTTTCAATCAATCTTTCTCTGATGAGTCCTTCGGAGCCTCCACGGAATAGAACGCCGTGTGGTAAAACGATTGTCATAAGACCCTGAGGATTAAGGTGATATAGTCCGTGCAACAGGAATGCATAATCTGCTGTTGATTTAGGAGCTAAACCGTAGTCAGCAAAACGAGGATCTAATTCCTTATTCTCCGGATCCCAATTAGCGGAATAAGGAGGGTTAGATACTACAGCATCCACGTAAAGCGGATCGTAAGTGTTTTCAGGATCGTTCTCGTCAAAGAACGGCCAGTCTGCTGCGAGAGTGTCGTCGTTTCTGGTAATGATATTTGAGGGAGAAATATCTCGCATTACAAGATTCATTCGAGTGATGTTATATGTCTATTGATTAAGTTCTTGTGCGTAGTATTGGATGGAGTTGGGCTCAATTCCATATCTCTTTGCGGCCTCTCAATGTGAATGAGAAGAGAGCCAGATCCAGATGTGGGATCGTAAATTTGAATATTTTTCTTTTTTTCTTTAAATGAAGTAGCGATAATCTCTGACATAAGAAGAGAAACCTCATGTGGAGTATAAAACTCACCAGATTTCTTGCCTGCAGTTTCAGCAAAGTTTCTGATTAGATCTTCGTAAACATGGCCAAGAACATCGTAATTCTCAACAGGAATTACATTGACAAGATGAATTAAGTCATAACATGCTTTTTGTCTGCTGGCTGGTGTTTGTTCCCAGCTTGCTTAGGCCAGTTTCAAGCGCATTAAAGATATTGTTAAAAAAATTTTTATTATGGTTTTTTTGGAAAAAAATAGCGGTTAAACGCGCTCAGTGCAGTGTGAAGATTATCCACTGAGAACTCGTTTTTCCATCTGTATCCATGTGGAGAATAAGTTTTTTTGTAAGAAATGAAATACCCAATGTTTTTGCTGAAGGTAATCGACGGAGCTTTCATCTTCTTCAATAAGAAAACTCTCGAATTCAGATTCTGGAAGTTGGTTAGAAATCAGGAATTTCTCTTCGTTTTCCGATAGATATTTATAGAAAAATAAGTCCAAGTAAATAGTCTTTGTAATCGTTTGCATCTACTTTTTCCACGCATCACATTTGCGGCGGACCAAATTTTTAGTAGAGAGCTGCTGTTTATTCATGATTCCCCTTGGAAAAGGATTTGAATGATTAGACCTTTTAATAATAGGATGTTTGGAATTTAACAGCTATAAGAAATCGATAAACGCATGTAAAAGATATTCGAAAGTACCTTATAGATACCTCGTGCAAGGGACGCTTATTCGTTTGTACGGCGAGTCTATTAAAAGCTTATCTCGTCAACTCAATTGCATCACGAATACTCTGCAGTGAATTCTTGGATTTACGTGGGTTAGCAAGCATTACTGATGTGTACAAAGAGTCAATAAGAGCTAGCTGAACAATTCTTGATGCCAGAGACTCTGATCTAAATGATGTTTCCTCTGAGATAGTCAGTAACGTGACATCCGCTCTTCTCGCCAGAGGAGAATTTCTATCACTGGTAATGACTAACACACGACCGCCAATTTGCTGGAATAAATCAGCAAGCTGAATAGCCTCTTTGCATCTACCAGTGTGAGAGAAAATGATTGCACAGTCATCTTTTTGTGGCTCGGCTGGCCTCCATGAGCTGCAGGTGATAATCGGACGCGTATTTTTACGTTGAGAGGCGATCGGAGTAGCTTGTGGTAGGCATCTGCAGCAATAATATTGCTTCCACCAAGTCCAAAAAGAAACACAGTTTTACTAGAAACAATCAAGCTAACTGCGTCTTCAAGATTTTCGGACTCAAGCATCTCTTTAGTGTGACTGAGGGAATCAATTGAGGAGTTAAATACACTGACAGCCACCCCCAGTGGGGAAGAGGTGTCAGAAATGTTTTTCATGAATTGAAATTGCAGGATCAAATTCTTCAGAAATCAGTGCATTGTGAAAAATCCTTGAATCCTGTATAGCCAAGTTTTTCTAGTGAATTTAAAAATCGTGGAATCAGCCATTCCAAGGGTCTGTGCCATCTCGTTAATGGTCATTTGCGAAGCCGCGCGTGAATGAGAAGAAATATAGGAAGCTATCATTTTTTTCTTTTTTTAGAAAGCGAAGACTCAAACGATTTAAGTCTTACGCGGTATGAAGACTCCATGAGATTCTCCTCAAATCAAAAGCTCAACGATGAAATAAGACACCTTCTACTTTAAAAAAATTTACCACTAAAAAGAAAAGAAAAAAATTTTTTTCTTTTCTAATATTGACTAGTAGAAAATTATTTTTTTATAGTAATTCTTATAGAAAGTTCGTCGAAAGAAGGAACATGAAAGTTGGATTGGTCGGACTGGGAAAGATGGGCTTTTAATCTTGCCTTGAATCTCAAAAGATAACGGAGTAGAAGTTAAAGGCTTTTGATGTTTCAGAGGATGCCCGTCAGGAAGTAGAGAAGCACGGTATTTCTTCTGTTCAGTCTTTAGCAGAGCTTGTTGAAGCACTGGAAACACCAAGAGTTATTTGGATGATGGTTCCTTCTGGAGAGGCAACTGAATCAACAATTTCTCAGGTCCTTCCGCTGCTTGAGAAGGATGACATCCTTATTGATGCGGGTAACTCAAACTATAAGGACTCCATGAGGCACGGAGAAGAGGCTTCTAGCCTTGGAGTAAGGTTCCTTGACCTTGGAACTTCTGGAGGCACCTCGGGTGCTCGTTATGGTGCTTGCCTGATGGCCGGTGGAGATCAGAGCGCTTACGAGTATCTCAAAGATGTCTTTGAGTCCGTTGCCGTTAAAAACGGCTGCGATTACGTGGGTCCTGCAGGCGCTGGACACTTTATGAAGATGGTCCATAACGGAATTGAATACGGAATGATGGAGGCAATCGGCGAAGGTTTTGCTGTTATGCAAAAGGCTCCATTCGATTATGACTTGGCTCAGGTAGCTCGCAACTGGCAAAACGGTTCTGTTATTCGTTCTTGGCTGATTGATTTAATTGAAGAGCAGCTCAGAGTACATCCTAACCTTAAGGACTTTAAGGGTATTGTTGATGCATCTGGCGAGGCAAAGTGGACTGTTGAAGCGGCTCTTGCAGAGGATGTTCCCGTACCAGTAATTGCACAGTCTCTGTTTGAGAGAAACGCATCGAAGCTAGGTGAGGAGAACTTCTCAAATAAGGTTACTGCGGCACTTCGCAATGGTTTTGGTGGCCATGCATACGTAGCAGAGGAAGCCTAGTATGAGTGAAAATAGTTCTCATCTGCAGATTCATCCAGAAGACCTTCAGTTTCATGTTGAGGCAAAAGACTGGGAAGATGCTCTTAAAGTAGCTGCAACTCCACTAGTAAAGCGTGACGCAATCACTCCTGTTTACATTGAAGAGATGATTGCGGCAATTCACGAGCTGGGACCTTACATTGTTCTTGCTCCTGGCCTTGCACTCGGTCATTCTCGCCCTAGTGATGCAGTTCATCAGACAGCAATTTCAATTGCAACACTTGCACAGCCAATCGAGTTTGGCAGCAAGCACAATGATCCTGTGGATATCGTTGTTATTTTTGGCAGCAAAAAGATGACGAGTCTCATATTGAACTTCTTCAGAAAATCGTAATTTTTCTTCAATAACGAGGCGAATTTTTAATCTGCTCCGTTCTGTAAGAACAGAAGAAGATGCACTAAACGTATCTAAAGTTATTAATAGGGAGGCATAGAATGGACATCTTGAACGTTTTTTTGTATTTCAGCTTTTTTTACAAATCAAACCATCTTCATGGGTTTGCTTGCGCTTGTAGGTCTTTTTACTTCAACGTAAAAAGTTGCCACAGGTAATTGATGGTGTTGTTAAGACGGTCATTGGTCTTCTTGTCCTCTCATCTGGCGCAGGAATCATTTTCAGCTCTCTATCTGAAGTAGTTACTGCATTAAATAACAGCCTTGGAGTTGCAGGTACTCTTCCTATTAATGATGCGGCCGGTGCAATGGTTCTCTCCATGGAGGGCTTCAGCAGGAATTCCGTACTAATCTTCCTGTTTGCATTCTTGCTTCACCTGGTAATTGTTAAGTTGGTTCCTAACAACAACTTTAAGAATGTGTATCTGACAGCTCATCTTGCACTTTTTCCACGCATGCTTCATGGCTATTACGCTTCCAGGAATCCTGAACACCGATGACAGCGTTGTGATTATTGCAGTTGGTTCAATCCTCAACGCACTTTACTATGCGCTTTCTCCTGCAATTACCAGAAAGCTTGCAAAGGAGTGGACACAGGATTCAATTACCCTTGGCTTTATGGATCAGGTAGGCTCTGTTGTTGCTCACTTTGTTGGTAAGTTTGTTGGTTCCTCCAACCCAGATGAAGATGCAGATAAGCTAAAGCTTCCTGAGTGGGCATCTATGTTTAGGGACAACACTGTAGTTCTGTTCTTCCTGATGCCAATCATCTTTGTTGGAATGGGACTTGCAGTTGGTCAGGAAGGTATCGAGGTTCTATCTGGTACTGGTCCTGAGGCTACTAACTGGATTTTGTGGCTGGTTATTCGTGCTTGGACCTTCTCTGCAGGTATCGTCATCCTGCTTCAGGGTGTCCGTATGTTTGTTGGTTCTATTGTTCCTGCATTTAAGGGTATTTCTGACAAGTTCCTTCCTGGTGCTGTTCCAGCTCTGGACGCGCCAACGTTCTATCCATTCTCTCCAATGGGCGGAATGTTTGGCTTCCTTGGATCTTCAATTGGTGCAATTCTTGTCTGCATTTTGACTATTGTTCTTCATGCTCCAGTTATTGTCTTCCCAAGCCCAATCATCATGTACTTTGACGGTAATGTCATGGGCGTCTTTGGTAACAAGGCTGGTGGATGGAAGGGTGCTCTTGCAGCTGGCCTGGTAACTGGTGCAATTACTTCTGCAGCAGCTATCCTGTTCTATCCATTGACCGGCGTAATGTTTGGTTCTGGCGTGACTTGGTCCAACATTGACTACGCACTGGTATGGATGCCTTTGATGTATCTGCTTAAGGCTATTAGAATGCTTGTACTTGGTGCATAACCAGTCATTTTAGGAGTTAATAATGAAACTTGTTGCTGTTTGTGGTTTTGGCGTTGGATCTTCAATCATTGCCAAAATGAATATTGAGAGCATTCTTCAGAAGAGGAATAGGGAAGATATTGTTGTTGAGACTATCGACCTTGGTAGCGTTCAAGGCGCTGATGGCGATTATTACGTCACAACCAATGAGCTTTTTGACAACTTCCCTGATGGAATTAAAGAGCGCACTATTGTGCTGAATAACTTCATTGACCTAGCAGCCATTGAAAGCGCGCTAGAAGAGCGAATTGGTTTGTAGACACTCAACAATTTTGCGTTCTTAAGGCACTCGTTAATCGGGTGCCTTTTTGTTTGACGGAGCTCAACGCAGACCTTCTCCACCCACCGATAAAACGACACCGTTCATGTGAACCCCATCTGTTTGGACAGGTGGGGTTTCTCGTCAGTCGTATAGTCAAAGTGGTGTGGTTTGGACGAGCGGCGCCATTGGACGCGCGGTATCGGCAGAATCGGGGCGAGAAATGCAAAAGTTACAGAAACAGTTTGCGAAGGCCTTGAGTGTGATTATGGCGTTGGTGCTCTCGTTTGCACTGGTTGGGTGCAATGCGTTTCCGTTCCTGCAGAACAACCCTGCCCAGCAAGCAACGCAGTCGTCAATCACAACAGGGGAAATCGAGGCAATACACGAGCCCAAGTTTGGTGGCAGCTACCTGGATATCACCATCGACGAGTTCAATAACCTGGGCTTTGAGTACGGCGACAGCGTGGACGTTACGTTTAGCAATGGATACAAGCTCTCCGACATTCCGTACTACAACGGCTATTACACCAAAACCAATGAGCCTTTGGTTGTCGCATATCCGGGCTATCCCTACATTGATGTGTGCGTAAATAATGGTGAGCCTCTGTGGGAATCCGCCGGTCTTAAGGATGGAGACAAGGCTACGGTTACGCTCCACCAGAAGCAGAAGTACGCAACGGTTCAGAAGGCTCTGGATGCAACGTACACTAATAATCGCTCCGACTACGCAAGTGACGAGGTCTTTGCCAACTTCCGTCCCATGAAGGGCGGAAATCTTGCTGAGGGCGTGATGTATCGCTCGGCGTCTCCTATTGATAATCGGAACAATCGCGCACCTTACGCGGCAGATCTTGCCCAGAGGTGTGGCGTGCAGTTTATCTTGGACCTCGCGGACACCAATGAAGAGATTCAGGGCTATTACCAGAATGCAGACTACGACATTACGTGGCACAAAAGCCTGTATGACGCAGGGAATGTTGCGGCTCTTGACCTCAACGCCAATTATCGGGGCGGCCAATATGCTTATCGCCTGGTAGCGGGTCTGCGCGAGATAATTCTGCATAAGGGGCCCTACCTTATTCACTGCACCGAGGGTAAGGATCGTACGGGCTTTGTCTGCGCTCTTCTCGAGGCACTTTGCGGTGCATCCTACGACGAGATGCGCGACGACTACATGATTACCTACGACAACTATTACGGCATTAACGAGAAGGACGACAAGGCTCGTTACGACGCTGTTGTTGACGTGAAGTTCGACGACATCGCTCGCTGCATTGCTGGGGTGCCTACGTACGGTTCGCTCGACGGCGCGGATTACGCAGCTGGAGCTCGCAAGTATCTGACCGATGTTGGCATGACCGAGTGGGAGATCAATAAGCTCATCGAGCGGTTAACGAACAAGTAGCGGGTTGCGGCAAAAACTGACAGGTTAGTCGCCTGGCGAGAGGAGTGATCTTCTCGCCAGGTTTTTTTAATAACAAATTTAAGTAATGTTATGTGAAGTTGATTTCCTTTTACCGTTGGCGGAATTGGAAATAGAAACGTCAGGGCCCCTTTTTATAATTTTCTATAAGGAGGGTGCGTCATGGATGACAAACTTGTTCGTCTCATAACGTGCTTGGCAAAATAGGAAGATGTTTCTACATCAACGCTGTCTGAGTCCTTATGCGTCTCCGAGCGCACGGTGCGTGCATATATCAAGCGTGCAAAAGAATTACTAGAAGGTATTGCTGAAATTACAACAATAAAAGGTCAGGGCTATCATCTTGAAGTTCTTAATCCTGAGCTCTTGGATTGTTGGCTTAATAAGGAAGATCAGCTACCTCAGACTTCTAATGAGCGTGTGGCATATATATTGGACGATCTGCTTAATCGAAGCGATTGGGTTACGGTAGACGAGTTATCAGAGATTCTTTACGTTTCTCGTAAGACTATCTCGGCTGATTTAAAACAAGCTGAAGAGTTTCTCGCCAGATTTGACCTGCGCATAATGCGTAAATCGCATTATGGAATTCAGATTGGAGGCACTGAATTTAATAAGCGGCTCTGCCTGGCAAGTCTGGTAACAAACGAAGCATATTCGGGTAGTTGTCACGCCACGGTGGAAAAATAATGAACTTATTGCTGATGTAACAAAGCTGGTAGTTGAGTGTGTTGAACATCATGATGTCAGCTTGAATGATTTTGCAATTAGAAATCTTGTCATTCATATTGTGGTTGCAATTAATCGCATTAAGCAACAGCGCTATGTTGTAGGACAGGAAGACTCGCTTAAGAGAATTCAGTGCTCGTATGAATATAGCGTGGCACAAAAGCTGGTAAATTGCCTGTCGTCTGAGTTTGATGTTGAGTTTCCTCAGACAGAAGTTGCCTATATTGCAATTCATTTGGCATCTAAGAAGATGTTTAAAGATATCTCTGAGTCTCCAAATCTAGTAATTACTGATGACGTATTTGCAGTTACGCGTCAGATGATTGATTTAGTGTGGAGTAGCTTCAGATTTGATTTTAGGAATGATCTTGAACTACATATGAGTTTAGCCAGACACATTGTGCCACTTTCCGTCCGATTGCACTATAACCTGCAGATAGAAAATCCACTGCTTACTGACATCCAGTATCGAATGCCTTTGGCATACTTGATGGCCATGGAGTCGTCAACAATCTTGGCCAAAGAGTACGAAGCAACTCTCAGTGAGCATGAAGTAGCTTATCTGGCCCTGGCATTTGCATTGGCTTTGGAGCGTAAACGTACTGAACTGCCAAAAAAAGAATGTACTTTGTGTATGCGCAACAGGTCTAGGTACTTCAAAGATTTTTGGGAATTCGTATCAAAGAGGAGTTTGGACCTTATATCGGGTCAATTACTACGTGTAATTTGAGTCAGATTTCTCAGATTGATTTTTTTCACATATTGATTACGTGTTCTCTACCGTTGAGATTGAATCTCCTTTGCCAGTTCCTGTGTGTTATTCGGGGTTCTTGCTCGATGACATTAATAAAGACTTGTTAGTTAAAGACTTGCTTCGTCGAGATGAACAAGAGGAGTTTGCTAAACACTTTAGCGAGCATCTTTTCTTCTCACATCTTGCGTACAGAAGTAAGGAAGAAGTACTTAACTTTTTGGTCAGTCAATTATGCAACAGTGAGAAATCAAACATCTCTGTTTCTGAAGATGAGTTCAGAGCTCTTGTTTTTTTGACCGCGAAACTTTAGCAATGACTGCCTTTTGGAAACTTGGTTGCACTTCCTCATCCTTCGCGCCCAGTATCTGAACGTACTTGTGTAGCAGTTGGTTTTATTAGACAACCCAATTGACTGGGACGGTCATGACGTAGCTGCTGTGTTTTTTTGATTTCAGTTTCTTGTTCAGAAGACGAGAAGACCCGTCTATTTAACAAGAACATGGCGTCCCTTCTTATGGATAAAGAGGCAATTTGTTCACTTGTAAAGCATCAAAGTTTTTTTCAACTTTTTGTTGGTCAGATTACATCATCAGGTGATGGTTTAAGAAAGAGGGATAGGAATGGATGAAAGAGAGGTAGAGGCTATTGTCACCAACTTGGTTGTGCATGGTGGGGATGCAAAAAAAGCTATGCAATACAAGCAATCAAGTGCGCTCGTTTGGGAAAGTTTGACCAGGCAGATGAGCTGTTGAAACAGAGTTCAGAATCGTTAAATCGAGCGCATGAGTTTCAGATGGAACGGATTCAGCAGGAAATTATTGGACAGGATAACAAACCACTATCTTTGCTGATGGTCCACGGACAAGATCATTTGATGTGCGCACTTACAACACACGATTTGGCAGTGCAAATCGTTGAGCTTTGTAAGCAAGTAACTACGAGCAGTGGTGAGTGAAAGGAAGTAGGTATGAAAAAGATTGATTTGTTTTGTAGTGCAGGGATGTCCACAAGTATGCTTGCAAACAAGATGCAAGAGGTTGCTGATGCTCATGGAATTCAAGTAAAGGTTGAAGCATTTTTCTTCTACGGCAATTGACTTCCAGGTAGAGCACAACACTCCCGATTGCATTTTATTGGGACCTCAGGTTCGTTTTTAGCTTTGACGATGTAAACGCAAAAATACGGAGCAAAAAAATTCCTGTTGGCGTTATCGAATCAGCGGATTATGGCAACTTGAACGGCGAGCGCGTGCTTAAGATGGCCATTTCTTTGATTAAGCGTGGTTCTACTGCATAGGGTTTCTCGCTATACGTTTTTATCTGTGATTTTTATAAAAAAATGGAGAGTTGTTAGTTTGGAGGGTTCTATGAAAACGATGGATGTGTTTGAAAAAGCGACTTATGCCGCTGGCCGAAATGATTGGTAAAAATAAATACCTTTTGACCATGCGAGATTCGTTTGCAATGGTCATGCCAATCCTGATTATTGGCTCTATGTTTACTTTGCTTCGCAACTTCCCAATTCCTGCGTGGATTGATTTTTTTGAAGACTACGATGGTTCAGCCAGATAAATCGCTGTTTGCTCTGCTGGCTATTCCTTCCGCATGTACTGTTTCGCTCATGGCAATCTTCCTTGCTTTTAACATTGGCTATAACTTTGCCGAGCACATTGGTATTAAAGACCGTGCGTCAGCGGGCATTGTTTCTTTGGTAGGTTGGTTCATCCTTATGCCTCAGGTAACTGAGTTTTCACCTGAAGAAGGCGTAGAGCCATTCCTGGTAGACAGTATTCCTCTTGCATGGACGGGTGCAAAAGGCGTCTTCATTGCCATGATTGTAGGATTTTTTGCAGTAGGCGTGTTTGGCTACATCATTAAAAAAGACTGGACCATTAAGATGCCAGAGGGCGTTCCTCCTACTGTCGCCCGTGCATTTAGCGCTCTTATCCCTATGACCGTTGCATTTACCGCCGTATGGCTGGTTGGTATTGTCTTTATCATTTCCCCATGGGGCAATGCCTTTAACTTCATTTATGCAATTCTTCAGGCTCCTCTAACTTCACTTGGTGGAACTGTTTGGGCCCTGGCATTTAGTTATGTCTTGGCAAGTGGATTCTGGTTTATTGGTATCCATGGCTCCAGCGTTACTGGTTCAATTTACACACCAATTCTTACCGCACTTTCGCTGGAAAATCAGGCTGCGTTTGCTGCTGGTGCTGCACTTCCTAACATTGTTAACCGTGAGTTCGAGACCTTCTTTGCAACCTTTGGCGGCGGCGGTTCTACGCTCTCTCTGCTGATTGCAATGCTTCTGTTCTGCAATTCCAAGCGTATTAAGGATCTGGCAAAGATTTCTGTTGCTCCTGGTATCTTTGGTATCAACGAGCCTATTATCTTTGGTCTTCCTATTGTTCTTAACCCAGTTATGCTGATCCCCTTTATTCTTACTCCAGTGGTCAACATCATCATTGCGTACTTCATCATGGATCTTGGTTTAGTACCTCTGTGCAACGGCGTTATGCTTCCTTGGACTACTCCTCCTCTGGTTTCTGGATTCCTGCTGAGTGGTTGGCAAGGCGCTGTCCTGCAGCTCTTCTTGATTATTCTGGGAATCTTTATTTATCTGCCTTTCATCAAGACGTTGGATAAGGAATACCTGAAGGAAGAAGCCGCAGCTTCCGAGGAATCTTCTACTGAGCTGGAAGACTTTGACTCTATCGACCTTGATTCTGTCGTGCTGTAAAACTTTTGTATTTGAGCTGTACCTGGTACAACGCTGAGACGCTGTGCCAGGTACCAGTCTGTATGCTTGATTGGAGGAAGTGATGCATAGGCTTGGAATTTCTCTTTATCCAGAGCACTCAACACCTGAAGCCGATGATGCCTACATGGCATTAGCAAGTAACTATGGTTTCTCGCGCATTTTCACATGCTTACTTTCTGTGGATAAGTCACCAGAAGAGACAGTAGCTGAGTTTTCACAGTTTATGGACCGCGCTCATGGGTATGGGTTTACTGTTGCTGTGGATACCAACCCGCGCGTATTTCAGCACTTAGGGGCAACGGCAACTGATATTTCTGTTTTTTTGCCAAGATGGGCGTTGATATTATTCGTCTTGATGGGCATTTGGGAGATCGTCAGGACATTGCTCTGACAAGAAATCCTTACGGCATTGCCGTTGAGTTCAACGCCAGTCAGATGCTGTCGCTTGATCTGCTTATTGAGCGTGGAGCATATCGTCGCAATATGTGCGTTTGTCACAATTTTTATCCACAGAGATTTTCTGGCTTGAGCGAGAAACGCTTCATTGAATTCTCCGAGCATTATTTTTTGGTATGGGTTTAACTCAGGCAGCATTTGTGACGAGTCAGAAGGATAACACGTTTGGTCCATGGCCGGTTTATGACGGTCTTCCTACCTGCGAAGATGATCGTACTCGTTCAATTGATTTGCAGGCAAGACACCTGTTGGCAACTGGCCTTATTGACGACATTATGATTGGAAATTGCTTTGCTTCTGAAGAGGAACTTGCCGCATTAGCCGCTGTTGATACTACTAAGGTAACGTTCAAGGTTGAATTTGATTCTGGTGCAACTGAGGTCGAGAAGAACGTTTTGTATCAGTTTAACCACGTAACGCGTGGCGATGCATCTGAGTATTACCTACGTTCTTCAGTACCTAGGATGTTTGAGTATTCCACTTCAATTCCTGCTCGTGAGCGCACAGATTGTCACATTAAGCGCGGAGATGTATTAGTGGTGAATGACAACCTGTCTCATTACCTGGGAGAAGTTGAAGTTGCTCTAAGAGATTTTGAGGATGACGGAACTCGTAATGTTGTAGGACGTATCCCAGAAGACGAGCTTTTCTTGTTGGATTATGTGAAACCTGAATTCCCGTTTGATTTGTTAGAGACTAGCGGAGTTGTTTGGTTGTTACATCAATGCTGAAATGGAAAATTAGTCGCCTGGCGAGAGGAGCGATCTTCTCGCCAGGTTTTAGATTAGGGTTAAATAAATGAAGGAGAATTTACGATGACAAGTGCTTTTGTGACAAACATCGCTTTTCCAAAATCTTTGGAGGAAGTGATGTTCTATCTTTATGAGGTTGGATGTTTTGATGTTGAAAAAGTTTTAGTTGAAAAAAACATACAGAGTGGACTGCCCCAAAAGATTGTTGTATTGGTGAAGACGTCTACTTCATGTTTTCAAAGACTTCAATCGATACAATCAGACGTTTGAAGTGTCAGCTGAATAATATTTCAGAAGATGATGCGTTATATGAAGTTAAAGAGTTGCTGGCTGTGGGGCTTAACAGAGGAGAAATGCTTTATAAAGAATACGGCGGATGTATATTTGCTAAAGGCGTTGTATCTGGGGATGTAATTGAAGATTCATACGCCGTAGAAAATGATCTCCATTGGAGAAGCAGGTATTTTGCTCCGATTGATGACATGATTGTTTTTGATAAGCCAATTCATATCAACGATTTTAGAGACTTTATTACTATCTCTAGAACTGGTGCGATTACGAAACTTACTCCAGAACAGAATCAACAATTGAAAAATAAATTGAATCTTTAATTGCAATCGAAACTGCACCTTAAATTTTCCTACGGTGCAGTTTTTGATTAGATTTTTCTTATTTGTAAATTGTGACTTGCATCTCTAACCAACGTATTTCTTGTTAATTTGAAGAACAGCGAAGTCCTATCAATAAAGGCAATAATTGCTTTTACTATATGATTCTATCCTGTGATTCACATCGTTATTTTAGGAGATACGCCGGGGACTGTATGAATGTAGCGCAAGGTCTAGAGAAGAAGCTTATGCCAATGGCGGAGTTGGTGAGTAAGAACAAATATCTTCTTACTATGCGCGACTCGTTTGCCATGCTCATGCCAATTCTTATTATCGGATCAATGTTTACGCTGGTAGGCAATCTGCCAATTCCTGCGTGGGTTGATTTCTTGAAGTCCACTACGCTTCAGGGCAAGTCGCTTTTTCTCGCTGTTGGCCATTCCTTCTGCCTGCACTGTTTCGCTCATGGCAATATTTTTTTGTCGTTTGAAATTGGCTATAACTTTGCTGACCAGCTTGGCCTAGAGGACCGAGTTTCTGCTGGAATGGTCTCGCTTATCAACTGGTTTATTTTGATGCCACAGGTAACCGAGTTTTTGCCCCAAGGGGCAAGCCAGCCATTTTTGGTGGAGAGCATTCCTCTTGCGTGGACCGGCGCGAGGGGTGTGTTTGTAGCGATTATCGTAGGCTTTTTTTGTCGGTGTCCATTTTTTTGGATTTGCTATCAAGAAGAACTGGGTTATTAGGATGCCGGAGGGCGTTCCTACGTCTGTTTCGCTTGCGTTTAGTGCTCTGGTTCCGATGGCGCTCACGTTTGCCGCAGTGTGGGCGATTAGCGTTTTGTTTGCGCTTACCCCTTGGGAAGATGCGTTTACCTGCACTTATTCGATGTTACAGATTCCACTGACCATGCTTGGCGGAACCGTGTGGGCCTTGGCGATTGCTTACATCATTCAGGGCATTTTCTGGTTCTTTGGCATTAACGGGTCAAACATTACTAGCCCTATTTTTTTACGCCGATTTTTGACTGCGCTTACGCTGGAAAAACCAGGTCGCCTTTGCCGCCGGCACTGCTTTGCCGAACATTATCAATCGAGAGTTCGACTTGTTCTTTGCGCTGTTTGGCGGTGGAGGATCAACCCTTTCGCTGTTGATTGTGATATTTTTGTTCTGCAATTCTCGCCGTGCAAAAGACATTGCAAAGATCTCCATTGTGCCTGGTATTTTTTTGGTATTAACGAGCCCGTCATGTACGGACTACCGATAGTTTTGAATCCCATCATGGCAATTCCTCTGATTTTTACGCCGGTAATCAATATTGCGATTTCCTGGTTTGCCATGAGTACGGGGCTGGTGCCTCTGTGTAACGGCATTATGCTGCCTGGAAGTACCCCTCCTTTAATCTCGGGATTTCTTTTGTGCGGATGGCAGGGCGCTTTACTTCAGCTCGTATTGATTTTGATTGATATGGCAATCTACCTGCCGTTTATTAAGATCCTGGACAGGGAGTTCCTTAAGGAAGAAGAGGGTGCCGAGACGGAGGTTGCGGTTTAGGTACTCGCGAGGACATTGCGTGCGTGAAGGCAGCTCTGGGTGGGCTGCCTTTTTCTGTTCGCCGAAATGTGTAAGAAGTTCAAAACACACCTAAGTCAGATAATCTGTTAAAAAGACGTATACATGACGCTGAAAATATCTGAAACATGCAGAATATCTGACTTAGAAGTGTAAAATGCCCGCATCTGAGCAGAATATCTGACTTAGGTGTGTTCCGTAGATACTAAATTTATCGATAGTTAAATTTCTTATATTAGTCTATTCATTTTCTAGCATATTAGGTTAAGTTTATGCATAGAGATGCATATCAGGTAGTGCGACCACCTAGCTGCCTGGCTATCTTGATTAGGAACATGTCGATTCTTTAGCAAAACCTACCAAAGCTGCGCTATTTTGTGCGCCAAGCCTAAAAGCCGACGCTAACACGCTGCAGAATCATAATCACCCGCATATGAACTGCCCCCCATTTCTTATGTCCAAGAAATGGGAGGCAGTTCAATCGGAGGACTCTGTTGGTTGTGGGATACACTGCTTAAACAGTCGTTTCGTAAAAGTTTTGCGGGGTTGGGACTCGCGCTGTTTGCGGGCGTGGCTTGGCGTATAGTTATAGAGTTACAAGAAGAAATATTGGCGTGATACAAGGCGTTTTTACGCCGAGAAGAGTGTTTATGCTTGCTATAAAAAATGAAACAAACGTGGTGCTTGCGGTTGATACGTCGACGGACATGCTGGCATGCACGGTCGCACGTCTGACCAGGCGCGATACCGCTGCGGCGGCCGCAGACGGCGCGAGTGCAACGGACGGCGGGTTTGACGTTGAGGTACTAGCGTCAACGGATCACCTGTGCCGTCGCCAGGCAAACGTGGAGCTTGTGGGTTCGGTCCAGGAGGCGCTTGACGCCGCTGGTCTGACCATGGCCGACGTTGACGCTGTTATTGCAGGTAGAGGACCTGGCTCGTTCACGGGTGTCCGCATTGGCGTGGCCACCGCAAAGGGTATTGCATGCGGCTCTGGCCTGCCACTTTACGGCGCAAGTGCGCTTGATGCTATGGCGTTCAGCGCGTGGAAGGCGGGCGTGCGTGGCACCGTTGGTGTTGTTGCAGACGCCATGCGCGGCGAGGTCTATCCGGGCATCTACCTGCTGGATGACGCTGGAGCACATAGAACATTCCCAGTGGAGACCGTCCTCAAGGCAGACGCTTGTGTGGAGGAGTGGTCGAGCAGGACTGATAAGGACCAGCTCACGCTTACAGGCAATGGTTTAGTGAAGTACCGTGAGCGTTTTTGAGCGCGCGGGTTTCTCGACATACACCGATGAAGTAACGTGGTTCCCAACAGGAGAAGGCCTGGTACGCGCGGTGTGCATGACCGAGTATCAGCAGGCGGGTGCGGGCGATCCGGCACTGGTGCTGCCCATTTACACGCGTCTTTCTGATGCGGAGGAGTCGGAGCGCCAGCGCTTGGGTCTCAAGGAGCCGGCAACGGTGGCCCTGACCGGCGTGGATGATGCGCTGGCCGATATTCACCTGCAGCTTCGTCCGATGACGGTGAACGATCTGGATCAGGTGGCGGAGCTTGAGGCGGCAACATATGCTGACGCTGCACATTCGGCCTGGTCAAAGCAGACGTTCTACGACGAATTCTCGGGTGTGGGGCGCAGCTGGTGGCTGGCTCACGACCGCGGAACGGTCATTGGCTTTGCGGGCGGTCGCCTGGCAGGAGCTCAGTTTGAGGTGGAAGAAGTGGTGGTTGCGCCCGAGCGTCGCCGCCAAGGAATTGCATCAAAGCTGGTAGAACGCGTGGCATACGATGCTCAGATGCTGGGCGCATCTGCGATTACCCTTGAGGTGGAGGAGGATAACGCTCCAGCTCAGGGTGCCTATAGCAAGCTGGGATTTGCCGAGGTTGGTCGTCGCCCGGGATATTACGGTCCAGATTGCGCGGCGCTTTTGATGACGGCGCAGCTGCCTTTGGCGGTTGGCGCTGGCTTTGAGGCTAGAAACCCTGAACCTCACGCATCAGTGCGTCCGTGGCCTATTGTTGCAGGTGAGCGCTCTGAAGAGACGCTTGCAGCACTGCGCGAGGCGGGGATTTGATTCTCAGCCTGGAGTCCTCTTGCGACGAGACCGCCATGTGCATCATGGATTCACACGGTGTGGTCTGCGCAAATGTTGTCGCAACGCAAATTGACTTCCACGCTCGCTTTGGCGGCGTCGTGCCCGAGATTGCTTCTCGCAAGCATACCGAGGCTATTGTGGGTCTTTTGAGGAGACCATGGCCCGCGCGGGCGCGCACTTTGGTTGCGACACGCTGGTGCCGTCTGACCTGGCCGCCGTTGGTGTTACTGCAGGTCCAGGCCTCGTCGGTGCGCTCGTTGTAGGCGTGGCGTTTGCCAAGGGCTTCTGCGTGTCCACTGACCTGCCGCTTATTCCCGTGCATCACCTGGAAGGCCACCTGCTGGCCAACCTGTTTGAGACGCCTGACCTGGAGCCGCCGTTTGTGGCCAGTCTGGTCTCGGGTGGCAATACTATGCTGGTACACGTGCGTGCCTGGGGAGATTACGTGGTCCTGGGCTCCACCATTGACGACGCCGTGGGTGAGGCATTTGACAAGGTTGCTAAGGCGCTTGGCCTCGGCTATCCAGGTGGCCCCGTAATCAGCAAACTTGCAGCTCAGGGCAACCCTAAGGCCATCCACTTCCCGCGTGCGATGATGCATAGCGGCGACTATTCCTTTAGTCTCTCCGGCCTAAAGACCGCCGTTATCACCTACATTGAGGGCGAGAACCGCGCTGGTAGAGCTATCAATCTGCCTGATCTGGCCGCTTCGTTTGAACAGGCAGTTATTGACGTGCAGGTTGCAAAGGCTAAAACTGCTGTTGAGGAGACGGGCGTCTCCGATTTCTGCGTGGGAGGCGGCGTAGCTGCAAACCCCGCACTTAGAGCTGCATATAAAGGAAACCTTTGGTCGTATGGGCGTTCGAGTAACAGTGCCTCCGATGTCGGTTTGTGGCGACAACGCCGCAATGATTGCCGTCGGAGCACTTCGTAGCTACCGTACACAGGGTTTCTCGCCATTGACCTTGGACGCAAACCCCAACGCGCAGCTGGGATCGTGGTCGTCGGATGCGGCACCCGTTGTCCCAAGCGGCATGTAAGGAGGCTATTGTGCAAGACGGATTCATCAAAGTTGCAAGTATCACGCCGCGCGTCCGCGTGGCCGACGTGGCGTTTAACGTGGAGAGCTGTCTGGCTGCCATCGAAGAAGCCGCAGGTAATTGCGGTGCTAAGGTGGTCGTACTGCCCGAGCTTTGCATCACGGGCTACACCTGCGAGGACCTGTTCTGGCAGGACGCCCTCCTGGACGCTGCCGAGCGCGGCTTGGTTTCCATTGCTGCCCGCACGGCCGACGTTGACGCGTTGCTGCTGCTAGGACTGCCTGTTCGCGTGGCCGGCAAGCTCTACAACTGCGCCGCCGTTCTCTTTAGGGGAGAGCTTTTTGGGCCTGGTGCCCAAGCGCTACGTGCCCATGTACAACGAGTTTTACGAGGGCCGACACTTTGTTTCTGGCCCCAAGACGGTCACCAGTGTGGACTTTGGCCTGCTGGGCGAGGTTCCGTTTGGTACCAACCAGCTGTTTGCGTGTGACACCATCCCTGAGCTGGTCGTGGGCGCGGAGATCTGCGAGGACCTCTGGGTGCCCATGCCGCCGTCAAATGCGCACGCCGTCGCCGGCGCCACGCTGATCTGCAACTTGTCCGCGTCGCCCGCGCTGGCCGGCAAGTCCGCGTACCGTCGTCAGCTGGTTGCGCAACAGAGCGCGCGTCTGATCTGCGGTTACGTTTACGCCAGTGCAGGTGAGGGCGAGTCTACGACCGATTTGGTTTTCTCGGGCCATGATCTTGTTGTCGAGAATGGCCGTGTGCTCGCTGACTCTGGCGTGTTTGGCGAGGGTATTGCCGTGTCCGAGATTGACGTGCTGTCGCTGGCGGCTGACCGCAGGCGCACGTCGACGTTTGAGGTTGCACCGACGCCAGAGGATTACAAGCACCTGACCACGTATTTCTCGCTGGAGTTTGATGGCGAGGGTGAGGACAACGAGCTTGCAATCCGCACGCCGCTGACCAGGTACGTTGACCCACATCCGTTTGTGCCCGCGATGGACGACGCTCGCGCAACACGCTGCGAGGAGATTCTGTCGATTCAGGCTCACGGTTTGGCTTCAAGGCTGGCGCATACCGGCTCTGACCACGCGGTTATTGGCATTTCGGGTGGACTTGACTCTACGCTGGCCCTTCTCGTCACGGTGCGAGCCTTTGACCAGCTAGGATATGACCGCTCAGGCATTGTAGCTGTGACGATGCCGGGATTTGGCACCACGGATCGCACGTACACTAACGCGATTGAGCTGGTGCAGTCGCTTGGCGCCGACCTGCGCGAGATTTCCATTGTGGATTCCGTGCTGCAGCACTTTGCCGATATCGGCCACGACCAGGACGTTCACGATGTTGTGTACGAGAACGCCCAGGCTCGTGAACGCACGCAGATTCTGATGGACGTTGCCAATCAGGTGGGAGGCATGGTCATTGGCACGGGCGACCTCTCCGAGCTGGCGCTTGGCTGGGCAACGTACAACGGCGACCAGATGTCCATGTACGGCGTAAAATGCTTCGGTACCAAAGACGCTGGTCAGGTACCTTGTTGATTACTGCGCTGACGCTTATGAGGAGCAGGACGAGGACGAAATTGCTCACGTTTTTGCGCGACGTTCTGGACACACCGGTTTCTCCTGAGCTGCTGCCATCTGCGGCGGACGGTTCCATTGAGCAGAAGACGGAGGACCTGGTTGGCCCTTACGAGCTGCATGATTTCTTCTTGTTTCATGTGCTTCGTCACGGGAGTGGTCCACTCAAGGTTCTGCGTCTAGCCGAGTGTGCGTTTGGCACAGGCACTAACCAGGAGATTTACGACCACGAGACTATCGTGCACTGGCTAAAGGTGTTCTATCGCAGGTTCTTCTCGCAGCAGTTTAAGCGCTCGGCGATGCCTGACGGACCAAAGGTTGGCTCGGTTTCGCTTTCGCCGCGCGGCGACCTGCGCATGCCGTCCGACGCTTCTAGCTCGCTTTGGCTCTCTGAACTGGAGAGCTTGGAGGCGTAAGCGCGCGCGGTTGTAGCATGCGACGATAGTGCTCCTGCAGCAACGATGCTGCTTCAGTTGATGCAGCATGAATCGGTACAGGAAACGTTTACCGTACTGTAAACGGTAAGATCTTATAGTAACGAGCAAGCCCAGCTTACCTTGGTGTAAGCTGGGCTTTAGTTTGTCGGAGTCCAAGTAATAACCCGAGCATCACCCATGTTGTATCAGCAGCATCACGCAAAGAACCACGCAGTATCAAGCAGCACCAAAAAAAGCAAAACCAAGCAGTAACCAAAGTAGCATCACGCTCAGATTCAAGCTGAACCAAGCTGAACTAAGCAGCAAATTTAGCAGTACTCAAAGCAGCATCACGCACAACCAAACACTTGTCGAGCATTAAGGACTGTCGACCATGGTTTTGTCTCTCGAAGAAACGCTTCCTGTACTGACAACTTACATTGCCGCGATGTTTGTCATGATGGGCATGGGATTTGCGCTGTTCAAGGCTAAGATGATCGAACACCACGGTATAGCGCAGATGAGTAATGTCATTCTTTACGCAGCTAGTCCCTGTATCGTAGTGCAGTCATTCTTAACCGATTTCAGCATGCAACGCCTCATCGAAGCTGGATGGTGCGTGGTTTTTCTCGGCAATTATTACTGGCGTTACCATCTTGGTTACCAGGTGTGTGTACAAAAATAAGCAGCCTTTGGCGGCGTTTTTCGGTCATTTTTACTAATTCGGGATTTATTGGTATTCCAATTGTGCAGAGCGTTTTTGGGTGTCGAGTACGTTTTTTTACGTCTCGATGTGTATTGCGTGCGTAACATTTTTTTGTTTGGACGTACGGCGCGTGGTTGGTGTCCCAGGACAAAAAGGGAAATCTCGATTACGAAGATTGCAACCAACCCCGGTGTCGTCACGATTTTCATTGGCCTTTTTGTTGTTCGTTTTCTCAATCCATCCAGACCCAATTTTTGAAGATTTCAATTGCAAGAGTTGCAGATATCAACGCAGGTCTTGCGATGATTATTCTTGGCGCGTATCTGGCAGAAGCTAAAATAGCCGAGCTCATTAGGGATAAATGGATCTACTTTTGCTAGCTTTTTTTGAGGCTTTTTGGTTATGCCGTTAATCACGCTTGGAATTTTTGTGGTTTGCCCCGCTTGACCAGGCAATAAAGTTGGTGTTGTTTATCACCTTTGCAACTCCTTCGGGAGCGTTGACGGCAATGTTCTCGCAAAAATACGGCAAGGACTACGAATACGCAGTTGGATTAGTTGCTGCATCTACTTTGTTGTCGTTGGTCACCATGCCGATAATGATGGCATTAGCATTGATGTGGCTTTAGCGGGTTGAAGTTTTGCGCGTGGGCCGTATGTAGCATGCGGCTTTCTAGCGTTATGGCACCCGGCTATTCATGAAAATGAATAGCCGGGTACTTTTATGCAGGTGGATTTTTCGCTTTGGGTGGGGAAGAGGTGATTTTGCCCCAAAAATGACCCCGAAGTGGTAAAAAATGCGTTTAGTTGGGGTTTACAGAAATTGTGTGATTCTATGCATCAAATCTACCTGGTGTTTTGTTCTGGATAAAAAATCAGAAATCTGGATAGAATTTGCCACCTGGTAAAACGTGGGTGCAATTTTTCTGAATACTCCATTTCATCCCCAACTAAACGCATTTTTTTACCCAAAAACGAGGGTCGCAAAATGAACCTTCATTTTTTTCCTATGCAAAAATTTCGTATATCACCTATTAAATATGCACGAAGCAAAGTTTTGCACCAAAAAAATTATGCTAATGGCACGAATACGCAGGTGGATACTGGCTATCGCCCAGATTAGCAGCGACCGCTAGCGACCGCTTGTCTGCGCTAATGGTATTCGCGACTCACTCAAACGCCTTCTACCAGGGGATTATCGGTTGCGCGCTGCCTGCATGACACCCGTGTTTCAGCAGCTCGTTGCCTGTGGTCGGCAGTTCGTCACCCGCACGTAGTACACGCGTGTCACGAGCACTCACCTGTACGCGCATAACCGTTAACGGCTTATACTGCACGCCTACAGAAAAATCTAAGTCGGTTTTGTAAGATTTTCGCAATATTTCGTATAAATTGTTTTCTCGTGTGGAATAACTAATAGCGTTGGAAAAGTGCGCTTAGCGTCACAATCGGGCGGAGCCCGAAAAGGAGGTTTTCATTATGAATTTGAAGCCACTCGGAGATCGTGTTCTGGTAAAGCCTGCTCCAAAAGAGGAGAAGACATCCTCTGGTCTCTACATTGCATCCGCAGCTCAGGAGCTTCCACAGCGTGGCGAGGTTCTTGCAGTCGGAGCTGGCAAGCTTGATCAGAATGGCAATCGCATTGCTCTCGACGTCAAGGTTGGCGACCAGGTATTCTACGGCAAGTTTGGCGGCACCGAGGTCAAGGTAGACGACCAGGAGCTTCTGCTTCTCCGTGCTGACGACATCCTTGGTGTCCTCGAGGACTAGTCGCCTCGCGCCTCTGTTCGTTCGCTTGTTTTGTTCACGTGTAAATTCAGCTATTTTTGGAGGAATACCATGGCTAAAGATATCGATTTTGGCACCGACGCTCGTGCCAAGCTTGCTAAGGGCGTAAACACCCTGGCAGATGCCGTAACCACCACCCTTGGACCTAAGGGTCGCTACGTCGCATTGCAGCGTTCTTACGGCGCACCAACCATCACCAACGATGGCGTCTCCGTTGCTCGCGAGATTGAGCTCAAGGACCCAGTGGAGAACATGGGTGCTCAGCTGGTCAAAGAGGTTGCAACCAAGACTAACGACACCGTCGGTGACGGTACCACCACCGCAACCCTGCTTGCACAGGTCATCGTTAATGAGGGCCTCCGCAACGTTGCTGCTGGTGCAAACCCAATCGCAATCCGTCGCGGTATCGACAAGGCTGTTGAGGCTGTTGTCGCTCAGATGAAGGGCATCGCAAAGGACGTCTCTACCAAGCAGCAGATTGCTTCTGTCGGTACCATTTCCGCAGGTGATCCAGTCATCGGTGGCAAGATTTCCGACGCTATGGATGTTGTCGGCAAAGATGGCGTCATTACCGTTGAGGAGTCCCAGACCTTCGGCATTGACATCGATACTGTTGAGGGCATGCAGTTTGACAAGGGCTACGTTTCCCCTTACTTCGCAACCAACAACGAGACTCTCACCGCTGAGCTGGACAACCCTTACATCCTGATGACCGATCACAAGATCTCTACCATCCAGGACATCCTGCCTATTCTTGAGGCAGTCCAGAAGCAGGGCGCACCTCTGCTCATCATGGCTGAGGACGTTGACGGCGAGGCTCTTACCACCCTCATCCTCAACAAGCTCCGCGGCGTTCTGAACGTCTGCGCAATCAAGGCTCCAGCATATGGCGACCGTCGTAAGCGCATGCTCGAGGATATTGCTGTTCTCACCGGTGGCCAGGCAGTCATCAAGGAGCTTGGTGTTAACCTCAACGAGATTACCGCTGACATGCTCGGACGTGCTAAGTCCGTCAAGGTCACCAAGGAGACCACTACCATCGTTGGTGGCGCTGGCTCCAAGGAGGCAATCGACGACCGCATCACCCAGATTAGGGCTGAGATTGAGAACACCACTTCTGACTTTGACATCGAGAAGCTCCAGGAGCGTCTTGCTAAGCTCTCAGGTGGCGTCGCAGTCATCAAGGTTGGTGCAGCCACCGAGGTTGAGCTCAAAGAGATTAAGCACCGCATCGAGGACGCACTTCAGGCAACTCGTGCAGCTGTCGAGGAGGGCATTGTCGCAGGCGGTGGCGTTTCCTTCCTGGCTGCAGCTTCCGTTCTTGACAGCGTTCAGACCTCTGATGCAGATGAGAAGATAGGCGTTGAGATCATCCGTAAGGCACTTGAGGCCCCAGTTCGCACCATCGCTAACAATGCTGGCTTTGAGGGCAGCGTAGTTGTCGAGAAGATCAAGGCACTCCCAGCAGGTCAGGGCCTTGACTCCGCTTCCGGCCAGTACGGCGACATGATTGAGATGGGCGTTCTTGACCCAGTCAAGGTCACTCGCACCACACTTCAGAATGCAGCTTCCGTTGCATCTCTCATCCTCATCACCGAGGCAACTGTTTCCGAGATGCCAAAGGACACCACCATCGAGGAGTCCATTACTCGCGCAGCTGCTCAGGGCGGCCAGGGCGGTATGTACTAATCCGCACCTCCAAGGAACTTCAATCGGGTCCAGTCTCTCGCTGGGCCCGATTTTTTTCTTTCGTTACAAAAAAACTTGGCAAGAATCCCATCTTGTCGTGGGCGAGAAACCTGTCTTGTCGCGGGCGAGAAACCCGTCTTGTCGCGGGCGAGAAACTCGTCTTGTCACGGCTGTAACGTTTATCCGCTCATCGTCCATTAATCGAAATCGTATGAATGTGACTCCATTTGAGCGGAATTATTGGTCGTCACAGGTTAAAATGTTTATTTGCGACTACGCTCGGTCCATGCGACCAGCTCGCATACTTGAACCATCCGCCACGCGCTAAAGGAGAGGAGGCACCATGGCTCAGAACCAGAATCATAACGAGGAGCGAGATTTTCTCGACGACCTCATTGATATCCAGGACTCCCTGCAGGTGCTTTCCAACCCGCTTGACGCGCTGATGGGAAGCCTATCTATTGACCCAAATACGGACAAGCCGTTCGAGCCAATGGACTACAGGAAATCCCCTGGTCAAACGCCAACCGCTGCCTGAGGTGCGCCTCAGGAAAAAGCCGAGGCATGTTCTCGCTGTCTTGACGTTTGCCCAGTTGATTGTATTGATATCCATAACCAATCCGTACGTATCGACGATGATGCGTGCCTTCAGTGCGGACTCTGCGTTGCCGCATGTCCAACTGAGGCGTTCAACACGCGCCGACATACCTCACGCGTCCTGTATGACCAGGTAGCTCGCGCGGCTTCCGCGTATGAGCAGTGCTACATTACCTGCACGCGTGCGCTGGGAAGAAAACCTGAGGGCAATGAGATTTGCCTGCCCTGCGTGGGTATGCTCTCGGCCGACATTTGGTTCTCAATCCTTACGGACTTTGACAACGTAAGTGTTTACCTGCCGCTGGGCGTTTGCGACCGTTGTCGTACCACTACCGGTGAGGAAGCATATACCCAGGCCATCGCTACCGCTGAGGAGTGGACGGGCGCCACGGTTGGTCTTGAGGTCGACGGCAATAACCTCAACCACAACTTCACGCGTGCGTATATCCGCTCGCAGTTCATCTCTAATGCGATGAACGGTGCAGAGCGCCTAGTATCTGCTTCGACGCCTATTCTTGCAGGTGCAAAGGCAATTGCTGACCGCATTAATGATCACGCTCGTTCCTTGGATAAACTCCAGACGCAGCTTGATGACGTGATGGGTCTTCGCACTACAGACATGAGGCAGTCCATGCTCACGCAGGATCGTCGTCTGGTCATGGGCGCACTTCAGCACGACCCAGAGCTTGCCCCTTACGTGAAGCTTGAGGGCTCCTATTTGGGATTCCAGTAAGTGTACGGTTTGCGGAGACTGTAAAAATACCTGTACGACGCACGCCATCAACATCGACGAACGTGGCAAGCTGACCATCAAGATGCCGTTCTGCGTCAACTGCGAGGCCTGCGTAATTGTTTGTCCTGAACCCGGCGCGCTTACGATGGTGCCGATGGATACCTCTGAGCTGGTTGTTCGTGACCGCAAGGCCGAGGAGACCGCTCGCCTTGAGGCGTTAGCTCGTCGCAAAGCACGCTTCATGTTTGACACTGGTAAGGAGCAGCTCAAGCATCTAGCCGCTGAGCTCATCGAGGACTCGGATGAGGAAGCCGCTGCAGATCTTGCTACGGAAGCAGCTGCGGGTCTCGCTACGGATGCTGCTGCGGGCTTCGCTGCGGATTCCACCAGTGCCTCGAGCTCGGCCACTGCTGCACAACAACCTCCAAAAGAGGATAATGGGGAGTAGCAAGTAGCTGCGTACACAGCACAACGCTTCTAGCTGCTCGTTCTTCTCGCGAGAAATACAAGTAACCGTCCACCGAAAACAAGAGGACTCACATGTCGCTTTCAATTGGTATCGTTGGCCTGCCAAACGTTGGTAAATCTACGCTGTTCACCGCGTTGACCCGCAAGGGTGGCCTGGCTGCAAATTACCCGTTTGCCACCATCGACCCTAACGTGGGCATTGTTGACGTGCCCGACGCAAGGCTCCAGAAGCTGGCCGAGATTGTCAATCCTGGTCGTATCATGCCCTGCAACCGTTGAGTTTGTGGACATTGCTGGCCTGGTCAAAGGCGCAAATGAGGGCGAGGGCCTGGGCAACCAGTTCCTGGCAAACATCCGCAACACTGACGCTATCTGCGAGGTTGTTCGTTACTTCAAAGATCCCGACGTCATTCACGTTGAGGGTCGCGTCAATCCTGACGAGGACGTGGACATCATCCAGACGGAGCTCATCCTCGCTGACCTGGGCACCATTGAGCGCGCCCTGCCTAAGCTGGAGAAAGAGGCCAAGCGCGATAAGGATCTCCAGCCCAAACTCAACGTGGCAAAGCGTCTTCAGGAGTGGCTGAACGAGGGTAATCGCGCCGCTGACATGGAGATGACCGACGAGGAGCGCCTGGCTGCTCGCGATCTCTTCCTGCTTACCATGAAGCCAATCCTGTACGTCGCAAACGTTGACGAGGACATGCTTACCGAGCCTGCTCCTGTTATTAACGGCGTTCAGTCCATCCCTGTTTGTGCAGGTGTTGAGGCTGAGCTTGCTGATCTTGATCCAGAGGAGGCTGCAGAGTATCTGGAGTCCCTGGGACTTGAGCACTCCGGTCTGGAGACGCTTGCTCAGGCAGCATACAAGCTGCTTGGCTTGCAGAGCTACTTCACCGCTGGCCCCTATGGAGGTCAGGGCGTGGACCGTCCGCATTGGCGCTAAGGCTCCCGAGGCCGCCGGCGTCATCCACTCCGATTTTGAGCGCGGCTTCATCAAGGCTGAGGTTGCCAGCTACAACGATTACGTTGAGCTGGGCGGCGAGGCCGGCTGCAAGACTGCGGGCAAACTTCGCATCGAGGGCAAGGAGTACGTGGTCGAGGATGGCGACGTCATGCACTTCCGCTTTAACGTCTAAGCCACAAAACTGCTGACAGTTAACGTGAAACGGGCGAGAAGATCGGTCTTCTCGCCCGTTTTTTTGTGGGTGGGGTGGTGTCGAGGGTCGCGTGCTGCGGACGCGTTGCCGCTACGGGTCGCACGCCGTCGCCGCTGCGAGTCGTTAGCGCTTAGGTGCCTGATCGGTGCCCAGGACCACGGTAATGTCCACGTCGGTGGGGTAGTTGCCGTCGTTTGCCTTGATGTTGGCGGTAGGGATATCCAGCGCTTTTGCAACGCCAACAGCCTTTGCCAGGCCCGTGCGTGTGCCGTCGTAGATGATAATCGAGTCGGTTGGATGCTCCAGCGAGCTGTCGGCGTAGGCGGTGTAACCCTTTGTCTTCAGGATGCCAGCCTTCTGAGCTGCAAGTCCTTGAACGTCTGTGCCGTTGAGCACGGCAACTTCTCCGGTGTAGTCTGGCTTGATGCTATCCGCCGCGGAGGTGTCGCCCGCAACCGTACCAACGATACCTGTGGTTTCATCGGTGCTTGCATCCTCCAGAGGAGGCAGCGCCTGGTTCACGCGGTCCATCATGGTCTTCCACGCGCTCTTATCGACAATCTCGTACCAAACATCGTCGATGAGCTCGGACGTTGTTGGCGTGCGCGCAGAATACATATCCTTGGAGGTGTCCATGCCCCTAAACGACATGGCCAGGCCTACGATATCGGTAACATTTAAGTCAGTGGTCACGCTTTCGGCCATGGTGGACACGGCACCCGACATAGAAACGGGGTCCAGTTGCAGGACCTTCTTGGCAATGGCCGTCAGAATCATGCGCTGATTAGCGGCACGGTAGAAGTCGCCGGCGCCGTAATTGTCGTACGCATGACGACTGCGAGAAAGGCCAAGCGCTTGCTGGCCGTTGAGCTGCTGCTCGCCCGCAGGCAGGTCGATGCCCGAGTATTGCATGTCGGAAACAGCAACAGGCAGGTTGACCGTAATGCCGCCGATGGAGTCCACAATCTTGGTGAACGACTCAAAGTCTACCTCGGCATAGTGCGAGATGTTGACGTTTGCCAGCTTGGAAACGGCCTCGACCATTCCGGATGCGCCGCCATAGCTGTATGCGGAGTTAATCTTTTGCTTTCCGTGTTCTCCCAGGTCAACCATAGTGTCTCGGGGGATGGAAATCAGGGTGATCTTCTTGTTCTTAGGATCAACGCGAGCCAGAATAATAGTGTCGGCGCGGAAGTTTGCGTCGGAATCGCCCCAGTTCTCCGCGCGTCCCTCGTCCTTATCCACGCCCAGAAGCAGCATGTAGAACGGGTCAGACGGAGCAACCTGTACCAGTGTGGCCTGCAGGTTTGCGTCCAAGCCCCTGGCGAAGTTTTTGAGTTGGTATCCAGCATCCACCAGGCAAACGCTACGCCTGCTACCAGCAGCAACGTACCCAGAATGCCGGCAAAGATCTTAAGACCGCGACCACGAGAAGATCCTTGGCGCTTCTTGAATATGCGCCCACGCCTTCGGCGCGAGAAGGCGCATGGCTGACGGCACCCGCTCGATGTGCCGCAAAGTGGGTGTGTTTTTGCTGCTGAGCTGGGGCTTCTTCAGGCCACTCGTCGCCGACGTTGGTCTGGCCAATCAAAGGCTCGCGCGTAAATCTGGAGCCGTGGGATTCGTGATTGTTGCGTGCAGAACTTGCACCTGCGCTTCGAACGCTGCCCAGCGTGCGAGGCTGATATGCGCCCTGATTATAAGCGTCATAATCGTCCTGTGCGAAGTCCTCTGTATCGTACTCAGGGGCATCTTCGTACCTATCACGGCTGTTGTGATCGTGATTCTGAGATGAATGTGACCTTCTGGCCATTGGGGCTCCTTTTGTGTTTAATCTGCGTTTTTGCCCAATGCGTTTTTGTCAAACATCTACTATACGCAATTTTGCGTCTTTGTGCTGCATGGAAACAAACCTGCTACTAAAAAAATCCCCGCTTCAACGTGTGAAGCGGGGATGTGTCGAGAAGTTCGTGGAGCTTGGCGCGTTACTTGCTGCGTCATCACGCTACCTTACTTACGGCGATCCTTCAGAGCAAAGCCAAGGGTGGTAGCAACACTACCAACAGTTGCTACGGCAACAAGAGCAACCTCGGAAATCTCTCCAGTTTCAGGAAGCTTAGGCTGCTTCTTCTTAGGCTTTTTTGGAGTCTCTGATGGAGGAGTGGTAGGAGGAATGGTTGGTGGAATCTCGGTGTTGGTAACCGTGAAGCCATCAGTGACATTTCCCGTAACTTCGCTGGTATATCCCTCAGGAACGTTCTCTTCAGCTACGGTGTAGGTAATGAGATGACCATCAGTAGCGTCATTGCGGAGAAGACCAGTAAATGTAGCAGTCCAGCCGTTTGTCTCATCAAGAGTCACGGTTTCAGTACTTGCAACGCCGTCTTTATATAGCCTGACGGTAACAGGGCCGCCAACGGCGCCAACCCAGGTCTTCTTGACATTGACATCAACAGTTGGGGTCTTCTCGTTCTCAACGGTCTTGATAACGCCGCTTGTTGCAGAGACGGTCAGGTTATAGGTGTCAGTTGTAAGCTCATAACCGTTAGGAGCGGTAATCTCCTGAACAGTGTAGGTGCCCGCAGGGAGTTTCTCGGTAGTAGCAGTACCGTCTTCACCTGTGGTGATAGTCCAAGTCTTGGTTGGATCAGCAACGCTGGTTACCTTAAAGACAGCGCCCGCAAGTTTGATGTTGTGGTCATTCTTATCAACCTTGACGATGCGGATACGAGCGATGATGGTAGAAGTACCTTCTCCGCCGGAAGTTGCGTTGCGATATACCCAATCGGAGCTGTACTCAGGGTTATCGGAGTACATCTTGATGAGGTTACGCAGAGCAACACCTGGAACGTACGTGGTGCGATACGTGAACTTAAAGCTCTGACCGTTGCTGAGGTCTATGCCAGAAAGGTCAAGATCAAACGACTGTCCATCAGGGGAGATAGTCAGCATACCTGGGGTAATAGGAACGCGATGAGCAGTACCAGGAATGGTTGAACCGTACTCATCAAAAACACCAGTCCAAATCTCAAAAGAGTCTGGAACATACCCTAATCTCTGCAGGAAGATCTCCGCCGCCCCAGTCAAGAAGCTGATCGTGCAGATGAACGTTGTGGAAGTTACCACGAGAGTAGTTGATACGACCGGTCCACTGAATCTCGTTGGCATTACCCTCGATAATCTTGCCCCACTTGGAGAGGTACTCAGTGCCAATGGTGCCAGGAGCGGTGACGTCAAACGTTACAGGAACAGGGCTGCCAGAGACAGTAAAGATAAAAGACTTGCCCGTACCTGTCTGAACACGATGTGAATCAATGGTGAAGCCAAGGCGAACACTACCGCGCAGGTCAGTATGGTTATTGACGTAGTTGGTAAAGACCACGCGCATGTTTCCACCAAAACCATCGGTACCAGGGGTGACGTGAGCCACTGCCATGACCTCGCCGGTTGCAGCATCAGTGATGTTGAAGGTAGACGCAGGGTGAGCTGCAGTAAATCTCATCTCGTTAGGCAGAGTGACGTCAAAGTAATCACCCGGCTCTACGTTTGCATTTGCAGAGGCGTCCCATGTCATGCATGGCATACACGTTTGCCTTGTTAACAACGGTAGTTGGGTTGCCAAAACGATCTTCAACCCTAAAGTCTGTAATGGTTGCGACAACCGCTTTAGGGGTGCCCGTTGCACTTTCAACACTTGCAGGCTCAGCAAAAGCTGATTTCACTGCAAGAGGAAGTGCTAGAGCAAGAACGAAGACAAAACTAAAGAGCTTTTAACAGTCGTTTGTTCATCAGGACTCCTTTGCTTTTTGATACGTTCATTTTGTACCAATATGAGGAGAATTTAGTTGAGAATCTGCATATATCCTTTTTGCTCTCTGAAGGTTTAATTATTTATGCAGGTACAAGGAATTTAGAGATTCTTTTTCTAATACCTTTTAAATAAAGTACAGGTAAATTCACAGGTTCTTCACAATTGTTCACAACAAACATTTCATACTATGTGCAGCTTAACGTAATAAAAATGGATAAATATTACCCCTAGTAAATTTAAATGCAGGACATTAGTCACTTTTTTTATACGTGATTCCGAATAGGTCATTTTTTTCTGTATGCAATTAAGGAGGCGAGAAGTTCTGTGGAGTCTTGCAAAATAGACGGGTTTCTCGTCAAAGAAATACAAGCGTCTTTTTGTTTGTACAGAATAAGAAGACTTTTTGGCGCACACAATCTCTCGTGATGTTAATGGCTGGTTGAAGGTATTATTAATAGCAATAAATTCGTGGTAGAGATATGTGCCCATACGTGCGGTAGTGCGTGTCGGCGCAGAATCCAAGAGTGACCGGGAAACCGGAGAAGCGGAGTCATGCATGAGCGAGTCCAGGCCCAAGCAGTTTGTTGCAGTTCTAGACTTTGGTGCCCAGTACGGCCAGTTAATTGCACGTCGCGTGCGCGATCTTAACGTCTACTCCGAGATTGTTCCTTGTGATATTTCTGCAGATGAGCTTCGTGAGCTCAATCCATCTGCGCTTATTTTGTCCGGCGGCCCTGCTTCTGTTTACGCTGAGGATGCGCCAAAGATTGACCCAGAGATTCTGGAGCTTGGCCTTCCCGTCTTTGGTTTCTGCTATGGACAGCAGATTATGGCGGTCACCCTGGGTGGCACCGTTGGACATACCGAGAAGGGCGAGTATGGCCCAGCTCATCTGACCCGCGCGGGGAGAGCCGCATTTTTTTGATGGCACCGCTGAGCAGCAGACCGTTTGGATGAGCCATCGCGACGCTGTGTCTGAGGTCCCAGAGGGCTTTACCGTTACCGCTTCTACCGACGTATGCCCAATCGCAGCTATGGAAAACCCTGCTAAGAACCTGTATTCTACGCAGTTCCACCCAGAGGTTAACCACACCGAGTTCGGTTCCCAGATGCTTTCTAACTTCCTGTTCAATATCTGTGGTTTTGAGAAGACATGGACCATGGACAACATCATTGAGCAGAAGGTAGAGGAGATTCGCCAGAAGGTTGGTAACGGCCGCGTTATTTTGGCGCTTTCCGGCGGCGTTGACTCTTCTGTTGTCGCAGCTCTTGTCCACCGCGCTATTGGCGACCAGCTGACCTGCGTGTTTGTTAACCACGGCATGCTCCGTAAGGGCGAGCCAGAGATGGTTGAACAGGTCTTCCGCAAGCAGTTCAACGTGCCTCTGATTCACGTTCACGCAGAGGAACGCTATGCAGAGCTTCTGGCTGGCGTTACCGAGCCAGAGATGAAGCGTCGCCTGATTGGTACTGAGTTCTGGAAGGTCTTCTTTGACGAGGCTCAGAAGTTGGACGGCGTTCAGTTCCTGGCACAGGGCACCATTTATCCTGACATTATTGAGTCTGGTGCTCGCAAGACGGGCGGCAAGGCTGCAACTA